>Ga0208436_1002_pt1 | contig 795500 bp, 727 predicted proteins | sample RumMetMCoCulture_FD_188357 | JGI IMG/M metagenome (GOLD analysis project Ga0208436, IMG submission 188357) | Rumen microbial communities from New Zealand - Rumen Methanol Enrichment MEC1 Co-Culture (SPAdes) (version 2) | ecosystem: Host-associated > Mammals > Digestive system > Stomach > Rumen...
CTTTACAGACCTTAATCTTGATGTCGTCTGGAACTTTTTTATAGATTCCACGTACCCTTTTGTCCTTTTTCATAAAATCACCTCAAATATTTTATCAAATAAGTACAAGTTATGGGGTTCACATCATAATTCTATAATTGCTTTTTTTATGAATTTTATGGAATAATGTAAATGAATCAGCTAAGCGGTTACATATTATTCATTAGGGGGGATAGAAATATGACTTAGAACATATCAAATAATTACAAATATAGATGTATAACATGGCAAAATTACTTTATAGGTCTTATATCATGCCTAGTAAGAAAAAGAGGTGAAAAAATGAGAAAAACAATGACTTTTTGGTTATTGATTCTTATTATGTTAACAGTTACAGGCTGTACAGAAAAAAATAGCTTAGTTGAAGGAACTTATGTATCAAATGATAGTGCAGTAAATTATTCAATTTCTAAAGCACAATATATTTTAAAGGAAATAACTGAAGAAACTTATATTTTAGCTAATTCCGCAAATGTAATAGAAGATTCTGCATACTCTAATAATCAAAAATACTACAGTTTTAATTTATACTTTTTTTTAGATTATTCAAATTCATATGTAAGAATTGACACACACTCCTTTAAGTACGTTGGTGGTAGCCATTCTTTATATAATGCGACTCTTAAATATCAATCTGATGATTTTTCAATCAATGAAGCTTTTGTTTTTGATTGTTCTTCCAATAGTATTTTTTGGTTTGACGGTAATGGAGCGGAAACAAGATTAAATTTCATATTTACTAATAATAAGGAGGCATAATTAATGAAACATATTATTACAACTCTATTAATTTCTTTGATTTTTTCTGCAACATCAATTTCTAATTTTTCATTAAAACTTTCTAATGAGACAAAATTAGAGGAAACTAAATCTGTTATAAAATTAAATAGTAAAACTAAAAGAGCCAATTATACTGATTCTACTTATGATGTTTTTTATGATTGTAGTGGTGGAACATACAATTCAACAGTTGTTTCATTTAGCGAAACGGTAATTGCTGATTCTTTATTAACTGAACCAGATAGAACAAAAATGCATAAAAATTATGCATCGTTTGATGGCTGGTATTTAATTGATGGAACAGCTTGGAACTTTTCCGAAGATACTGTGACACAAGATGTTACACTTCGTGCAAAATGGAACTGGGATAATTCTTATAGAGTTGAAAATATAGGTTCGAAGCCATATTATTTTTCACAAAAGTACTACTTATCATCTAATTGGAATCGTATATCATCAAATTCGATAAATAATATTCCAATTGAGGTAGGAGATAATGATACTGATGGAATTAATGATGAGCTGGATAAAAAGTATTTTCCCCAATCAGATATTAATACCGCAATTAATACATCTGGTATTGCTAGTAGTTATGGTGGATGTGGTCCAATTGCAATGATGGGAATTATGGATTACTTTGCAAGAAACAAAAACTATTCATCGATTATGAACAATCCTGAAAATTCTACTGATAGAATCCAATTGGCATACGATATATTTACTAATACAAATACATCGGAATGGCCTATGTTTGCTAATGAAACCTATAATCTAGAAAATAATATTAATAATTTAAACGAAACAATGCTCTATTCAGGAGGATCTAAAAATACATTAACCTTTCCAGGCGATTATGTAGATGGATTTAATACGTTAATGACAGACAAATATCATCTTAATAATCAAATCTCCGCCCATAGTCAAGGATGGTTTCTTGTCTCAAAAAATAGTAAAATAAACAAAGTAAAAGAATCTATAGATAATGGCTTGCCTGTTACAATTTATGCAGGTCAAGCAGGAGCGGGTTATTTTGGAAATCACTATGTTAATGCTTACGCTTATGAGGTGTGGCAAGGAAAAGACAGAGATGGTAAAACAATAACAAATACTTTATTTAATACTCGATTGAATTGGGGGTGGGGACAATCATATGATTGTCACATGGATGCAGATATGTTAAGCGCACTTTTCTCAGGTATTATTTATTACAAAGTTACTGATAGCAACCAATTAATTAGACCTATTGATTTTTCGACAAAATTTGTAAATGAAAATGGACAAGGACAATACTTTTTCTATGATAAAACTGAAGATATTACTACTTCAAATGGATTTACTTTTGGTACAAGCAGGTTAAGATGTGGTTATATAGAAAATCAATATTTGGTTTTGTCTGCTAACAGAAGTGGTGCTGGTAGAGCATCTCTAGAAATGAATTTTGATATTAATGTAAAAGCAATAAATTTTGATTTATCTTTATGGAGTGGATTGGAAAGTTTAACTGGTCAAAATGATTATGTAAAATTATTTTATTTTGATTCCGAAAATCAATGGCAAGAACAGATGCAATTCTCTGTTAATAATTTATCTACTCTTAAGCAGTATCCTGATAATTTTTATACTCAATTTCCAATAGCTACAAATGGTATTAAATTTGAAGTATTTAAAGAAAATCCAACAGGTGATAGAAATAAAGGACGTGTTGTAATAGGAAATATGAATTTATTCTATTAATCTGGTTGTATTCTCAATGTTTTCAAAGTGAGGCTCACACCAAGCTTGTGTGGGCTTTTTTTATTCATGCAACAACTAATCAACTTAATCTTAAAAGCGAACGTGGAGCCTTTGTGGGGGCTCTTTTCTTTTACCAAAAATATATGTTCAATTAACTTGCTATAGTGAGCTTTTGGAGTGATAGATATGTCAAGGACATAAGGAGGTCCAAACAATGAAAAGCGAAATCAAATTCAATGACGAAGCGGTAGAGGGCAAGGTCGAGAGCGAACTCGACAACCATGTCAGAAACAAAGCAATCCACTCAGGAGGAATAAAAAAATGAACGACATCTTAATTAACATCATATCGATGGTGGTGACCGCAGTGGTCCTACCTCTTATATCTATCGCGGGCGCGCAATTGATAAAGCTCATCAACAAGAAGATCAGCGACAAGCAATCGGCCAAGTTTCTAGAGGCCGCAACGAATATCGTCACAAGCGCGGTACGTTGCGTTTTTCAAACCTACGTCGATTTATTGAAGAAGAGCGGAACCTTCGACGCCACAGCCCAAGCCACGGCCCTCACAAAGGCCAAGGATCTAGCCTTAAAAGAGTTGTCAGAGGAAGTGAGAAGCTATATCACGACCAATTTCGGCGACTTGGAATCGTGGTTAACTACTCAAATCGAAGCGACCATCAGCCTCTTGAAGACGAAATAACACTTAAAAACGCCTCATCTCACGACAGTAGCCACCTCAAAAAACGCAATTTTGAAAATCGTCAGCGAAAAACCTACGTCTCGTTGAGCGCTTTTTAGCGCCTTTTGTACAAAAAATGGTATTTTCACTGTTTAACTTAATTACTTTTTTCTTGGCGTTGGTATTTCTGCTGTTTAATAAACACATTTTTAAGAAATAAAGATGTTACACTTTGTATCGTCTTTTTTTGTTTTAATAAATGCAAGTAGTATTCTTTTTTGTCGTTCTGTTTTATTAATTTGCTTTTCTTTCCTAGCTATTAGCAATTAACCACTAAATCGGTCTTAGATAAAATAACGAAAAGAACCACATCGGTGTATTATAGGATGGTGCTAGCAGCAATACTGCTGGCATTGATATTAGAAAAGATTTTATGTTAACAATTGCATAGAAGAGGCCATTACATCTTTGGAGGCGCAATCAAATGGAAGATAAAGTTAAGAATGCTGAACGATTTAAAGGGTTTGCCAATATATATGATAGTGCTCGGCCATCAGTTCCTAATTATCCCATCGAAAAGATTATTTCCTACTTGAAGAAGAAACCAGCTTGCGTGGTTGACATTGGCTGTGGAACCGGGCTTTCCACGCAAGCGTGGAAGAATAATGCAGATTTAGTCATCGGGATAGAACCAAGCCCTGATATGATAAGTGTCGCTAGAAAGAAGCCATTGGCAAATGTTAAATTTATTCAGGCTTTTTCTGACCAAACAACACTTGAAAGTCATATGGCTGATGTGGTAATCTGCTCGCAATCATTTCATTGGATGGAGCCCAAAGCCACGTTAAAAGAAATAAATAGAATATTAAAAAGTGGAGGTATTTTTGCCACTATAGATTATGATTGGCCACCGATATCTAGTTGGGAGGCAGAAAAGGCCTACTCCGATTTAATTAACAAAGAACGATTAATAGAAAATAGTACTGACGGTATAAGCGATTCTTTTTCTCGCTATGACAAGAGTAAGCATTTGGAAAACATTCAAAGAAGTGGATACTTTAGATATTCACGGGAAATTCTTTTTTCAAATAAGGAAAAATGCAATGCAGATCGCTTTATAAATTTAATGCTTAGTCATGGTGGGCTTCAAACAATTTTGAAGAAGGCTCCCAATCTTATCGAAGATGAATTAGAAGAATTTAGAAAAACAATTAAGGGTATTTTTGCTAATGAAGAGTTTGAAATCGACTTTTGCTATCGAATGCGTATCGGAATCAAGTAAAAGTCTTGCGCTTATTTGCCACCAAAGAATTCGGTATTTTTATATCTGTGAGTTTCTATCGTAGACAAATGGCGCATTTTAGTTCTAATCAATTTATATAAAAATGCATTTTTACTCCAAAAAATGCGAAAAAAAATAAATCCAATGTTTGGAAATACTATTTCTTGGATTATAATAAATCTTGCTAAGGACAATGCTGTCCAAGTAAAAAATAAACCAAGAGAGGTGATATTAATGCAGATTAGCGAAACCGCTTCTTTGACTAATTATCTTTTACCCGTTTATCAAAGAAAGGTTAATCACCCAGCAATCATTATTCTTCCTGGTGGTTCTTATACCTTTATTTCCCAGCGTGAGAGTTACCCAGTAGCGGTAGCATTTAATGCCATCGGGATGCAATCATTTGTTTTGGACTACACCACATGGGAAAAGAATCATCAATTTACTTTCCAGATGCTTGTTAACGAAGTTAAAAAGACAATTGATTATATCGTTGATAATGCTGAGGTTCTGCGGGTTGATCCCGAGCAAATATATATTATTGGTTTCTCCGCTGGCGCTCATTTAGCGGCGATATCCGGCTCGCTTTTTTATCGATATATCAAGCGGGTAATTTTGGCTTATCCAGCACTTACGAGTAAGTATTTGCCCGAGGATAAAAATGTTTTCTACTCTAAGTTGTCCATCGAAGATAAAACAAGTATTTTCAATATCTTAAGCGTTGATGCCTCTGATTATATTTCCAAAAATACTCCGCCAACTTTCATTTGGTCCACTTATGAAGATCAAATAGTTGATGTTCAGGGAATACTAGATTACATTCGACGCCTAAACCATACGAAGATTGCCTGCGAATTTCATCTTTTTGAAAAGGGACAGCATGGTTTGAGTTTAGCTAACGAATCAACAGCCATGGGAAAAGATGATATTGACGATCATGTTGCCAAATGGTTTTTTCTTCTCAAGGAATGGCTCAAAAACTAGTTATTTTAATCTATATTGATTGCTTTTAGTTTAAATTTGCGCTATATTTTAAGGCGCATGAGGATTATTCCTCATTAATACTCTTCCAAAGAGTGGGTCGATTGCCCACTCTTTATATTTAAAAGGAGAAATTATGTCTTTAATTGAGGAAAAATTAAGCCCAATTATCAGCGATTTTCTAAAAGAAAACCATTATGAACTGTATGAACTTTCCTTTATATCAAAGGGTAAAGATTCCCGGCTTTCAGTGGTGGTAGATCGGAAAAAAGTTCCGATTGATCTTGAGGAAATAGTTAATTTGTCTGAGCGACTTGCATCGCTTCTTGATGAGCATGATGTCATCGATACAAGTTACACACTCGATGTCTCTAGTGCTGGCGCTGAAAAACGCATTAATATTGAAGAGTTAGATGAATATCAAAATGAATATGTCAATTTACATCTCACTAACCCATATGATGGTGAAAACTATGTTCAGGGAACCATCGTACATATTGATAAAGAATTCGTTGAAATTGAAGATTTTGTTAAAACCCGGAAGCGGACCCGGAAAATTGTTCGCAGCAATATCGATAAAGCCAATTTGGCCATAAAGTTTTAAAGGAAAAAGGTATGAAAAACAAATTTGTCCAATCAATTGAAGCGGTAGCCGCTTCCTCAAATCTTGATATCGATCAAGTAGCCCTTGCATTAAAAGAGGCTGTATCTAAAGCTTTTATAAAATTTCTCGATGGGGGCGATGATGCTTTGATTCGCGTCGACATTGATTTGAAAGCAGGAGAAATCGGCCTTTTTCAACAGAAAAAAGTGGTCGAAGATGTTCAGGATGATTTCCTCGAAATTAGTCTAGCCGATGCGCAAAAAATCAATCCCAGTTTTAAAGTGGATGATATTTACGAAACATCATACTCCATCGATGATTTTAATAAAGGCGCTGTCAAAACTATGGCTAACGTTTTTAAGCAAAAGTTGTCTGATTTACAAAAGGCGGCTCTTTATGAGCAGTATAAAGATAAGATTGGGGAAATGATTACCGGAATTGTTGAATCGACGGATGATCATGGTACAACTTTGAAAGTTGGCGCCAGTTCCTACCTCTTCTTAAACAATAAAAGTACGATTGGGGATGAAACCTTTGAAGTGGGAAAACCGCTGAAAGTTTACGTGGTCAGTGTCGAAAGCACGACAAAAGGAGCCCAAATCAGTATCTCTCGTTCGCATGAAGGCTTTTTACGGCGCTTGATGGAAGAGGAAATCCACGAAATTTATGATGGAACAGTTATTATCAAAGCCATCGCCCGGGAAGCGGGAGAACGGTCTAAAGTAGCAGTTATTTCCCTCGATCCCAATGTTGACCCAACGGGCGCTTGTATTGGACCTAATGGCTCGCGTATTCAAAAAGTTGTTGCTCAATTAGGAAATGGTTCCCAAACGGAAAAAATTGATATCATTGGTTATAACGAAAATCCTGGCCTCTTTATTATCGAAGCCTTACGGCCGGCTCAAGTTATCGGAGTGGCGATGGATGAAGCCGAGCATAAAGCTACTGCGGTCGTCAATAATGGTGGCCTTTCGGTCGCTATTGGCAAAAAGGGTGTTAATGTTCGTTTAGCGGTTAAACTTACGAACTGGCACATCGATATTAAAGAGATGGATGAGGCACTTAAATTGGGCCTTAAGATTCAAACAGCAGAAGAATTGAACGCCATTCAAAAAGAAAAAGAACGGGTCAAAGCTCAGGAAGATTACTTAGCCTCCATTGAACCGACGGTCAAAGATGAGATCCCAAGTGATTTCATTGCACCAACAACGGAAGAAGCGCCGATTGAAGAAGTAGTTGATGAAGCGTTGGTGGAAGCGGAGCAGATTGAAGAGGTGGCTCAAGAAGTCGAAGTTAGCCCAGTTATTGAAAGTAAAGAAACCACGGTTTCAGTTGAGCCACAAGTGGCTGCAACCAGTGTAGTCAGTGAACCTAACGTTCATGTTAAGACCACCAAAACCCTTGATGAACTTGAAGCCGAACTTGAAAATGAAAAACAAAGAGGCAAGCAGAGTTTTAGCCGGAAAAAATATCGGAAACCGGATTTAAAAGCAGATGAAAAGTCGGATACTCCCCTTCCTCAGACGGCGGCAGCTCCGAGAATGGATATTTATACGGATGAAGAATTGGCCCAACTTGAAGCTGAAGAAAATAAAGATGATATCAACAGCGATTACGATGATTACGATGATTACGATGATTTATATGATGAGGAGTTAGTCGATAAGTACGTCAAGTAGTTTGGAGGAAATAATCGATGAAAAAAATTCCTTTGCGGCGATGCCTGGCCACGGGCGAACAGTTGCCTAAAAAAGATTTACTTCGGATTGTGAAAACTCCAACTGGGGAAATTAAGATTGATCCGACGGGTAAATTGAATGGGCGCGGAGCTTATTTGAAAATCAGTCTTGAAGCCCTACAGATGGCGAAAAAAAAGAAGGCTTTGGAAAAGGCTTTTGAAATGATGATACCCGAGGAAATATATGGCGATATTGAAAACTACATCCGCGATCGAAAATGAATTCAGGGGAGTATTGGGCATCGCTTTTCGAGGCCGTAGATTAGTCCTCGGATACGAAAACATTACCCATCTTCCGCCTAACAAGATCATGGGCTTAATCGTAACGGAAGATCTAAGCGAAAAGCCGAAGCGACATTTAGAAAAAATAGCCGATGAACAAGGAATATCACTTATTGTTTTTCCTTCGTTGACCGACTTAGGGCACGCCTTTGGCGTCAAGCGGGTAGGGGCTCTAGCCATTACCGATCAGGGATTAGCGAATAAGATTGAAAAATTATTGAAAGAAGGTGACCAATATGGCAGATAAGAAGAGAAAATATGAAGATTTTTCCCGTAAAAACGAGGGAAATCAAAGCAACTTGACAGGAAAAAGAATTTCCAATCTTCCATCTAAAGGAGTGAAAGGAAAAAAAGAAGGACCCAAGGTTAACAATGGTGTTTTCACCTACGCTGGTTCATTAACTGTCAGCCAATTGGCCGATCAACTACAAATCAGTCCTGCGGATATTATCAAATATCTTTTTATGCAGGGAAAGATGGTAACAATTAACGCCTCCCTCGATGATGAGTTAATCGGTGAGGTTTGCTTGGAATATGGTTATGACTTTAAGAAAGAAAAAATAGTTGAGGCGGAAAATTTTGAAGAATTAGAGATTGAAGACGATGAAAAAGATTTAAAAGAACGGCCTCCAGTTGTGACAATTATGGGTCACGTTGACCATGGAAAGACCACTTTAATTGATACGATTCGTAACTCCAATATTGCCGCTGGCGAAGTTGGGGCTATCACGCAAGCCATCGGTGCGTATCAAAAGGAATATAATGGCAAAAAAATAACCTTCATCGATACTCCCGGGCATGAGGCTTTTACGGCGATGCGTTCGCGGGGAGCTAGCGTAACCGATATTGTTGTTTTGGTCGTAGCTGCTGATGATGGGGTTATGCCTCAAACCCGTGAGGCGATTGATCACGCCAAAGCAGCCAATGTACAAATGATTGTAGCCGTGAACAAAATTGATGTTCCTGGAGCCAATCCGCAACATGTTAAAGACCAACTAATGGCGCTTAACATTATCCCTGAGGAATATGGCGGCGATACTATTTTTTGTGAAATTAGTGCTAAGAAAAACATTGGCATTGATAACCTTCTTGAAAACATTCTTCTTAAATCGGAGATGCTTGAATTAAAGGCTAATCCCAAAAGATATGCTCTTGGAACGGTATTAGAAGCCAAATTGGATCGGGGCGAGGGTCCGAAAGCGACCTTGCTTGTTCAAAATGGAACCCTTAAGAGCAGCGATTATGTTGTGGTTGGTACGATTTATGGTAAAGTTCGACGGATGACTAATGAGTATAAGAAAACTCTGAAAGTGGCTCCACCGAGCACCCCAGTATCGATTATCGGATTGTCGGATGTTCCTTCAGCTGGAGACTCCTTTATGGCTTTTCCAACCGAGAAAGAAGCTAAGGACATTGCCTCTAAGCGCGCCCAGGCTAAGAATGAACGCGAGATGCGTTCTTCATCGGGAATGTCGCTAGACGATTTATATAATCGAATTCATGAAGGCGAAGTTCAAAATATCAACGTTATTATTAAAGCGGATGTTGCCGGCAGTGCTGAAGCCGTCGCTGAGAGTCTTCGTAAATTAAAGGTCGACGGTGTTAACATTAATATTATTCGTTCCTCGGCGGGAGCTATCACGGAGAGTGATATTCTTTTGGCCAGTGCTTCAAATGCGATTATTTATGGCTTTAACGTTCGTCCTAACGCTAATGTGCGGGCGAAGGCCGATGAGGAAAAGGTTGAGATTCGTACCCACCGTATTATCTACGCTTTAATTGAAGAAATTGAAGCGGCCATGAAAGGATTACTAAAACCAACATTGGTTGAATCGGTTTCAGGTCAAGCTGAAGTGAGACAAATCTGGAAGGTATCAAAAGTTGGCACTATTGCTGGGTGTATGGTTACCAGTGGAACTTTGACAAGAGGGCAAAAGTGCCGTATTCTTCGCGATGGCATAATCGTTTATGAAGGAGAAATTCAATCGATGAAGCACGGCAAGGAAGATGCGAAAGAAACCCGGACAAATTTTGAGTGTGGATTAACGATTACCAACTTCAATGATATTCATGAAGGTGATTTGATTGAAGGTTACGAGATGGTCGAAAAGGCTGGAAAGTAAATATGGCAAATCGCGAACAACGGATTAAGGGCTTAATTGAAAAGAACGTGTCCGAGATTATTCGCTTTGAAATGAAAGATCCAGGACTCGGATTTGTTACTGTCACCGATGCGGAAGTAAGCAATGACTTCTCATATGCCAAAATATTTGTGAGTTTTATGGGAAGCGATGATAAGGAAGAACAATTAGCGCGCTTAAACAAAGCTAAAGGATTTATCCGAAGCGGATTAGCTAAGCGGCTGGATATTCGGAAGACGCCAGAGTTAACCTTTGTCTATGATGACACCCTAGATAAGGCTATGCATCTTGAAGAGTTGTTAAAAAAAGTAGAGAAAAAATAATAAAAAACTAGGCTTAAACTATTTACCGACTAAACGAGAAATAAACGTTTAGAGAAAATGGTGGAGCCTAGTTTTTTTCTTAGATTAATGGAAGATAAGTTTCAAGAAAGGCTTGGGCAAACGGGAAATAGTATTTGACTGTTTCTTCGCTATTAATTTCAATCACGGGATTACCTTCATCATCCTCGCCCGAAACATAATCGCTAGCCTTTAAAGTAATAGTATCAAGTGCACTTAAACCGGCGCCATACTTAATCGCGCTCATCCGTTCAGTGGTGAAGTAGGTTGAAGAAAAAACAACATTTCCATTTTTATCTTTTGCAATCGCATCGTTATTGCTGACAAACATATCTTTTATAATCGGCGAAATATCATTTGTTACTAAATGATCGGTGCCATCAGGAACGATATATTGAAGGGTAGGAACGTAACCGGTGTTATAACCAAAAAGAGTGTTTTTCGCATTGCTTAGTCCATAGGTATCTTTCACTTCTTGCCAATGGGGCTTGTCATAAACCCCATCAACGAGACGAAAGCCTTCGGTATAGGTTTCAACGACATAAATCCTTTTAGCAATGTCTTGTTTACTCATATAATCTTCAAGGAAGAGTTTATCTAGTAATCCGCAGTCTGGACAGCCTTTTAAACTATAGTAAACAATAAAAGGTTCGGTTCCTTGGAGCATAGTATCAAATGTCGACTTATCAATGTAGTATTGGCGGGGAAGAATGATAGATTCATCCATCCAATCCTCGAATGCACTATATATTTTAAACATTTCATTACTTGAAGAGTAAGCCGCTTTCTTCTTTAAAACACCATTTTCATAGATGCCAAGAATCGGAGTATCTTTTATTTCTGAACTAGTCAATAAGCCCCCAAAGGTGGAAGTCACCGACTTTGATTCGATGGCGTACACGGGAATATGGTAGTTGGATATATACTTATTTAATACTTTGTTTTCAAAATCAGTCCAGCATCCGCATCCTTGCAAATAAATAACAAGTAAAAAATCTTCCTTATTTGAGAGGCTACTTTCAATTTCACTGTTCGTGCGGGGAAGATACTCCACATAGGATAAATCACCAAATCCAAAAACGGCTTTAGTGTTTGATTCAGTGTTTCCGCAGCCCGTTAAGAGCAAAAATGGTAGAAATAGCAAAGGCGCAATTTTTTTGTTCATGATAAGAAATCTCCTTTTAGGTTATAAAATAAAATAATTATCGATTGGCGGTAAAGATAGAAGTAATGTAATTAAACAATGATTTTTAGTAAAAGGACAAACCTATTTTTATTTTTTTAAAATCACCTTTATTACATTTATATTATATAGAAAAAACAAATAAAACATAGTCCAAAAATTTATCGAGAAATTATATGAAAAATCACAGCGGAAAATACAGCAATTTTTGACGCATTTTTTCACGCCAAAAACAAATAAATTTTTACGCTTAATTTTTCAATGGTAAAAATAAAAAAAACGTTGATGATGCCACTTTTTTTTGAATTTAACATTTTTGAAATAGCGCCAAAAAATTCGCCGGGGATTTTCAAAAGAAATTTCGCTTGCATTTTGCATAGTTTTACCATATATTTTTCTCGTGCATTTTATTCTTGCGTTTTTCTAAAAAATGCTCGATGAAATTTATGGAGAAAAAACCTTAGAAGCGAGGAAGCAATATGGAAAAAAAGGATGTAATTATTGAACTGACCGGAGTCAGCAAAGTTTATGATGGTACGACCGTCGTCGATAATTTTAATCTCTATGTAAATAAAGGTGAGTTTCTCACCTTCCTTGGTCCTTCGGGCTGTGGCAAAACAACAACTTTACGGATGATCGCGGGCTTTGAAATACCAACAAGTGGCACTATTACACTTAACGGGGTGGATATTACCAATCTTCCTCCCTACAAGCGACCCATCAATACGGTTTTTCAAAGATATGCTCTTTTTCCTCATTTGGATGTTTATGACAATATTGCTTTTGGTTTGAAACTACGCAAGGTCAATATCACTAATGATGACGGAACTAGTTCTTTTCGTAAATATAGAGAAGATGAAATTGATGATAAAGTGACTCGGGTTTTAAAATTGGTCGACCTTGAGGAATTTGAAGATCGGGATGTCACGACTCTTTCTGGCGGTCAACAGCAACGAGTGGCTATTGCTCGCGCCATTGTCAATGAACCCGAGATTTTACTTTTAGATGAACCTTTAGGAGCATTGGATTTAAAAATGCGTAAGGATATGCAACTCGAATTAAAGGCAATGCATGAAAAATTGGGAATTACGTTCATCTACGTTACGCACGATCAGGAAGAGGCATTAACTATGTCGGATACAATCGTAGTTATGCGCGATGGCAAAATTCAGCAAATTGGCACGCCAATTGATATCTATAATGAACCTAAAAACGCTTATGTCGCCGATTTCATCGGTGAGAGTAATATTTATAACGGAACAATGATTGGACCGAAAGTAGTTCGCTTTATTGGGGCTAACCATCAATGTGTGGATGAGTTCCCCCTTAATGAAAAGGTGGATGTCGTGGTTCGGCCAGAAGATGTCAAAATTGGTAAGATTGGTGAGGGCAATGCCGACGGCATTATCGACACCAAAATATTTAAAGGAATCCATTACGAATACGTGGTGATGGTTGGAAAAAATGAAGTGGTCGTTCAATCGACGGAAGACTATCCGTTAAAGGCCAAAGTCTCCCTTACCATCGAACCCGAAGGCATTCATATTATGGCTAAAGAACTCGTAGCTAATATTTATACCGATGCCTGGATTAATGCCCATAATCAGGTGATGATTGATGATGCTCCTTTTGAGTGTGACATTGCCCAATTGGTTAATAATGGGAAAGTCGATGATGAAGGTAATGTATACACGATTGGAGCCAAAGCCAAGAAATACAACTTTAATGACGCGGATGTAATCGCGGAAGTTCCATTTGACGCAATTGAAATTATTGATAACGATGAAGATGGAATTATCGCGGGAGAAATTATTCAATCGATCTATAAGGGTGACCACTACCAAGTCATCATTCGAACAAAGGATGAAGAGGACTTTGTCGCGGATACCCCCTATACATGGAATCCGCAGGATCGGGTTAGCGTTAAAATTGATTCGCGGGCAATCAAAATAAAAATTAAGGGGGACCTAGGAAAATATGAAATTTAGGTTTCAAAGGAAGTTCTTATCGATTCCTTATGTCCTTTTCTTAATTCTCTTCGTAGTACTTCCGATTTTACTGATTATCTACTATGCCTTTAGTGATAAGAATGGGCTGATTTCTTTTGCCAATGCGGTTAACTTTTTCAGTAATCCCGACAAACTTGAAGTTCTGTTCATATCGCTTATTTTCGGTTTGATGAATACGGTATTTTGCCTTTTAATCGGTTACCCGCTAGCCATGTTGCTGGCCAACAAGAAATTTAACAAGAATGTCGTCATCGTTATGATGTTTATTATGCCGATGTGGATCAACTTTGTAATTCGGACTTGGGCAACGCGGGATGTTCTCTCCTGGCTTGGTATCGGGGGTGGAAAGTATCCGGAAATGGCCACGATTATCGGCCTTGTCTATAACTATCTTCCCTTTGCCTTACTTCCCTTATATACCACGATGCTGAAAATGGATAAAAGTCAAATTGAAGCCTCATATGATCTGGGGGCTAATCCTCGCCAAACCTTTTTTCGGGTAATTATCCCGATGACGACACCCGGTATTGCCAGTGCGATTACGATGGTATTTATGCCGACGATATCGAGTTATGTTATCGCCGATATTCTCAGCGAAAACAAAGTTACTTTATTTGGAAAGTATATTCAGATTTATTTCAACAATGCGAATTATAACGATGGCAGTTTCCTCGCTTTAATTATGCTCCTGCTTATCGTTGTTTCTTCGGTTATCTCGAAGAAGATTTCGAAAGGAGATAACGAAGGAGGACAAGCATCAATATGGTAAATTTTTTAAAAAGCGGAAAATTTAAAATTTTTCTTGGCCGTTTCTACATTTTTCTTATTCTTGCCATTATGTATACGCCAGTTTTTGTACTGATTGCCTTTAGTTTCACTAATTCAAGTAACGTTGGAGTCTGGAATGGATTTACCTTTGAGTTATATGGAAAACTGTTTCGTAATCGCACGATAATGAACGCTGTGGGTAACACCTTGCTTTTAGGGGTTTCAACCGGAATTGTTGCGACCATTCTCGGTACGCTAGGAGCGATTGGTACCTATTATAGTAAAAGTCGGGTTCGAAAATTTGTGGAGGGTATGACGCAGATTCCAGTTATTAATGCGGAAATTGTCATGGCTCTCTCGCTTGTAATCTTAATTATCGTCTTGATCGGCAATGCCTTTAACTTTTTAACCCTGCTTCTAGGTCACGTCGTATTAACGGTGGCATTTGTCTATTTGGCGGTGCGTCCTCGACTGGTAAAGATGGATCCAAGTATCTATGAGGCCGCCCTTGATTTAGGCGCCACCCCAACGTATGCACTGTTTCACATCATCATTCCGGAAATTTTTCCTGGTATCGTCTCGGGCTTCATGTTAGCATTTACCCTTTCGCTTGATGATTACATCGTTACGGCATTTTTAAGAAACAATAGCTTTGATACCTTATCAACCTATGTTGAAGGAGTTATTGCTAAAGCCAACATTCCACCAGAATTAAGAGCTCTCACAACTCTGATATTCATATTTGCCTTGTTGATTCTATCGTTGAATAACCTGCGGGCGAGCCGGGAAGCAAAAGCCGCCCAATTCCGGCATAAAGGAGGCCGAATCCATGATTAAACGTAATTCTGTCTTTTCCCTTATGATGGTAGCCTTAAGCGCTGCCTTGGCCTTGGGAACCAATTCTCTAGCAAAGCCAGCTGTGGCATTAAAAGCCGCAACTAAAACGCTGCGCATCTATAACTGGGAAGACTACATGTATGAACCGGAAGATGGCGATACCGAGTCGCCAGCTTCGCTAGTCGATCAGTTTAAAGACTACTATGCCGCTTCCCATCCGGGCGAAACGGTCGATGTGGTTTATGATACCTTTTCAACCAATGAAGAAATGTATAACATTATTTCGCTCGGCAAAGCGCAATATGACTTAATTGCTCCGAGTGATTATATGATTCAACGCATGATTCGGGAGAACATGCTTGAGAAGTATACCTACACGGACGATGAATACACCAACATACCTAATTATTCCGACTTTGGATCTCCCTATCTTTTAGATATTTTTAAGGATGCCGGCTGGTCAGAATATGCGGTTGGTTATATGTGGGGAACCTTAGGATTAATCTATAACCCCGCAGGAGTTGATGATTCGCTAGACATTCAAAGCGATATGCAATACTGGAATTCCCTTTGGAGCAGCGACTACAAGAACAAAATTTCGATTAAAGATAGTATGCGCGATACGTACTTTGTTGGCATTACTCGCGTCTATAAGGATGAACTTGAGACCCTCGCTGGCGAATTTAAAGATGGAACTATTACCAAGAGTGAATATAACGCGAGCATTACCGAGATATTCAATCGGGCAGATGATGCAACCATTACTAAGGTTGGTGACGCTTTAACCGAATTAAAGAGCAATATCTATGGCCTTGAGGTCGATAGTGGCAAAAACGATATCGTTACGGGCAAGATTGCCATCAACACGGCTTGGTCCGGCGATGCGGTTTATTCGATGAATACAGCTGAAGAAGAAAATAATGTCGAACTTTATTACTCGATACCGGAAGAGGGAGCGAATATTTGGTTTGATGGTTGGGTGATGCCTAAAGGCGCCGATACAGATCTAGCGCAAGAATTCTTGAATTTTATTTCCGCGCCAGACAAAGCGGCCCTGAATATGGAATGGATAGGCTACACACCATTTATTGCCGGGGATGAAATATTGAGTTTAGTACACGATTGGTATGATGCTGCCGCTGGTGATGAAAATGCGGTTGACGTTGATTTAAGCTACTTCTTTGATGGTACGATTAGTGATGCGGAACTGTCGACAACTATTCGTTCCGATAAGGTTAATCGGCAACTTACCGCCCAATATCCGAGTGAAGACGAAATTGCTCGTTGTGCGGTTATGAAGGACTTTGGTGCTGCAAACGACAAGGTCATCGAGATGTGGGCAAATTTTAAGGCGACAAAGATTTCGGCCCTTGTCTATGTGGCTGTCGGTGTTGTTCTTGTCGGTGGTGTTGGCGCTGGTGTATTCTTTGCTCAAAAGAAGAAGAAGAGCAAACGTCATAGTCGGAAGAAGACGGGCAAATAATTGAAAACGAACACCTTCGGGTGTTCTTTTCTTTTACATTATTCGCTATAATATCGAAGGCAAAGGAGATAAAACTATATGAAAGTGGCTTATATAGGAGCGGGACCAATGGCCCTTTTCAGCGCCCATTATCTTTTAAGTAATAAGGCCGATATTCAAGTCCATATCTATGAGAAAACATCGAAAATAGGCCGGAAAATATATTCATCAGGCAATGGGCGGGGCAATATTTCCAATATTAATGTTGCTCCTCAAAAATACAATCATCCCGATTTTGTTTCCAGTGCCCTTCGCTTTACGCCCATTGATTTTATCAATTATCTTCAACAAAACGGAATACTGACAACAATTGATGAAGAAGGAAGAGTTTATCCTTATGGCGAAGCGGCGGCGATTATCGGTGACTGGTTGCGCGATGATCTATTGGCCAAAAAAGTTGTTTTTCACTTGGATACTGAAGTGATTAGTGTTACCCCTTATAAGAGTGGTTATCAAATAAATAACGATGAATATTTCGATGTTGTTGTCTTTGCAACCGGTTCTCGGGCGGGGATTCCGCAAAATCAAGTTAGTTACGGAATGTTTTCAATTTTAAAAACTTTAAAACTAAAAACTGTGGAATTAATTCCAACCCTTGCTAGTATTGGAGTCAAGCAAAAACTCAATCCAATTGATGGTCGTCGTTTAAAGGCTAAAGTAAGTCTTGTTATCGATCAAGAGCCGGCATATACAACTAAGGGCGAAGTTCTTTTTCGAGCGGATGCTCTTTCCGGCATTGCTATTTTTGAATGCTCAAGCATTCTCTCATGGAAACGGATAGAAAAAATTAGCAATGCTTATATCGAGCTGGATTTACTTCCCGATGTTAAGGATAGCGAATTGACTTCTTTCATAAGTCAGGCTAAAAAACAAGCTGGTACGGAATACTTACGAGGCCTATTTCATCCCGATGTAGCTCATTTTTTATCCCGGCACGTGATTTTAAAGCCTGATAGTAAGGATATAGCTTATCAATTAAAGCACTGGCGGCTATTGGTTGACCTTGGTTATGTGGCTGAAAACAATCAAGTCTTTTCGGGTGGACTAGCCATTGAAGAAATTGATTCTCACACCCTCCAATTAAAGCGTTTTCCACATCTTTTTGCGGGCGGAGAAATGGTGGATGTTGATGGACTTTGCGGTGGTTATAATCTTCATTGGGCATGGTCCAGCGGAGTTTTAATTGCTAAAAGTATCAGCAATATCTAGCCTTGATAAAAACGGCCCGCGTTATTCGATTAATCGCTTGCGTGTCCTTATCATATAAAATGCATAATATCATAATTTATGGTATAACTTTTGCGAGGTGAAAATCATGAAAAGAGAATCAATGTTAGAACTTATCGGCAATACGCCGATGGTAGCATATCGCCATAATGACCAAGTTTTATGGCTTAAGTTAGAAATGTTTAATCCAACCGGTTCGGTTAAAGTGCGTCCAGCTTTCTTTATGCTTAAGGAAGCTAAGGAGCAAGGGCTTCTTCATCATCAATCCCACATTGTAGAAGCGACAAGCGGCAATATGGGTATTGCTCTAGCTTTTGTGGCTGCTCAATTTGGCTATAAATTTACGGCGGTTATGCCCGAGACAATGAGCGAGGAAAGACGGGCATTAATCAGAGCCTATGGAGCAAATATTGTTCTTACGGCAGGAAGTGAAGGAATGAAGGGTGCTATCCAGGAAGCAGAGCGGATGGGAAAGGAAGATGTCAATATCTTTATTCCTCATCAATTCGATAATGGAGCGAATGCTAACGCCCATTATAAGACCACTGGACCAGAGATTTACCGCGATAGCGAAGGAAAAGTGGAGGCTTTTATTGCTGGAATCGGGAGTGGTGGTACAATCACCGGCGTTGGTCGCTACCTAAAAGAGAAGCATTCCACTATTAAGATTATTGGACTGGAACCAGAGAACTCACCTGTGCTGACGGCTAATCATGGTGGAAAGCATCGAATTCAAGGTATTGGCGCTGGTTTTGTACCTTCAATTCTAGATCGTTCTATTCTCGATGAAGTTTTGACAATAAAGGATGAGGAAGCTATTGATGCTGCCCGCCTATTGGCTAAGGAACAAGGTATTTTTGTAGGTATCTCTAGCGGAGCGGCTTTTAGTGGAGCCCTACGTTATCTTACCGCCCACCCCGAGATAAAAGAGGCGGTCACCATTCTTCCCGATACGGGTGAACGGTACCTCTCTTTGGGCATCTTTTAAATTATGGAAAATATAAAAATCCAGCACGATCAATTTTATTGTTTACCGAAGCAAGAACAAGTCAAGAAGCTGGTATTACTCTTAAAGGAATACTTTTTTCCTGGCTTTTTTGCTCCGCTTTCTAATCCCAGTCCGACTGACGAAATAATATCTTTACTCACGCATGTCATCACCTGTGCTTCGCATGTCAAGGGAGAAGAAATTGATGCTTCAAACATTGCCCGACTTTTTGTCGAAGAGTTTCCAAGATTAAATGAACTTTTAAAGCAGGATATAAAAGCCACGTTCGATGGAGACCCTGCCGCTATCGACGAAAAGGAAATAATCCTTTCTTATCCAGGTTTCTTCGCCACGTTTGTGTATCGGATGGCGCATGAGTTATATCGTTTACAGGTACCTTATCTTCCCCGTATGCTAGCGGAATATGCCCATGGGAATACGGGAATCGACATCAATCCCGGAGCGACGATTGGCCATTCATTTATGATTGATCATGGAACAGGAATAGTCATCGGTGAAACGGCGATTATTGGCAGTCATGTTCGTTTGTATCAAGGGGTCACATTGGGAGCACTATCGCTTGGCAGAGGGCAAGCTTTAAGGGGAACGAAAAGACATCCAACCATCGGTGATTATGTGATTATATATGCCAACGCTTCAATCTTAGGCGGGGACACGATCATCGGTGAACATTGCACTATCGGAGCAAATGTGTATTTGACCAGTTCAATGCCTAGTTACCATCGCGTTCATTTGACAAAGATGGAACAGGAAATCGAACCGAAACGGAAATTATAATCCGCCGGAGTTTTTTCCATAGAAGAAGAGATTAAAGAAACCGGATGTTATAAGCAAAACATGAATGACGATATATGTGATGAAAGCCCATAAATAAATTGTGTTGATTAAAAAGAAGAAAGAAAATATTGTTGTTAAAATGAAACTGTTGATTAAATTACCAATGCCATTTTTGACTTTAAGAAAGTTTTTAATGGAGAAGGCCAGGTGAATTAATAGCAGCAATAGATAAGAACTGAAAAGATAATTGATAGCGGGAGAAAAAGTCCATTCGCTAACAAAAATATATTGATATCCAGTATAGGTCGTATGCAGGGTGGCTCCATTTCCATCCGCAGCCGAATAATTATTTTGCATTAGTGGAAAAATAAATAGAATTAGCATCGCAACATCAAGAATAATGTTGACGATGTTCGGCAGATTTTCTTTGGTAAATAAACGTTTCATAATCATTTCCTTCGCTTTATTATAAACGAGTGGTACCGACATTTAAACCACAGAAAAAACAACTAAAAGGCTTTTTTCTTTTCCTTGGTGTTTTCTATTGCGGTAAAAGATAAAATTGGCTATACTAATTACCGCGACGATAATGGTTCCTTAGCCAAGTGGTAAGGCAATTGACTGCAACTCAATGAGCGTCGGTTCAACTCCGTCAGGAACCTCCAAAAAAATCTCAAATTGGTTGGTAAAACAACGAGAAGTATATAAAATTAAGCCTAATATGGGTTTTTAGACACAAAAGCATTCGAGAACACTTTGAATAATTCAATTGCAGATGCAAAATCTCGCTATAACGATTATAAGTGGAGTGATGATGAACTTAAAAAAGCTTTAAATAAAGCCCTGTGGTTAGGGGCATCTATGATTACTGCTTAAGCACTATCAAAAAAGAATAATAATAGATTGAATGGGTACTTGGGGAGAATTACTGATGGATACGCCGGCAAGGGTAAGAGTAATGGTGGAGTTTTTTTTAATATTCAACAAACTGTTTGAGATAATTATGAAAAAATATTAACATTACCTATGTGGATTTTAAATGCAACCTTTTTAATTTCGTTATTGGTTTTAATTGTGTTTTTAAACTCTATAGTACACCTAGCATTTATTATAATAAGGGCGCAAAAGTCACACTAACGGATACGTTTTACTCAAAGGAATTAAGGCATATTAATTTATTGGGTTATAATTGGTATAGCGACATAACAATAGTTACAGCCGATAGATAGGATGTGAACTAATTGAATAAGGATAAAATAAAAAAAGAGTTTCAGGAAAGCCCAATTAATTTGTTTTACATCGATGAATTTATCAAACAAAATAGCAAAATGATAAAACAGAACGGGATTGATGAAACCACACATATTAGTTGGCAACATGAAACTAGAGATAAAGATAATCAAAGCACACAAAATCTTGTTAATGGCAAAGAGAAACCCATAAAAGATATTATTGCTTAGCTTCATCTATCTATTTATGCATACTATATGCCAAACAAAGACACCTTGACAAAGTCTATCGCAACTTTAGAATTGGTTGCTAAAAAAGAAAATAAAGTGTATTGGGATATATTGTTCAACTATGATCCTGGGGATATCTATGGAGCATCCGCTCATAATATAATTATTAATCATCTTATGGTTGATTATGATATATTTGAAGAATTATCTCATCCGCCAATGTCCGGTTTCATAGATGAGGCACAGGGTCGTTTTGGTGGAATTATTCCCTATCTTTTTGAATATGGATACAACGATCTCTACGATAGAGTTTTGAATGTTATTACAGCGAAACTGATGGATATATTTACTGATATGCTGCCTTCAGCAATATCGCTACTGAATTTTTTTGAAGTATACGATAAAGTCCTTGAACTTTTTAAGGTTGCGAGAATAAATCCTAAATTTAAGGAATTTAATTGGAACGGTCAACTAAAAGATATTTGTAAAGTAATTTTTATAAAAGAAGAGAGCAATGATAAAAGTATCTTTCAAGTTACAAATTTAAAAAATTAGTAATTCACTAAAGAGATAAGAAATTATAGGTAAGCTGATAGGTTCAATAACGCAAGTGTATAAACTCTCAAATAAGAAAAACATATACTTCTGTGGGTTATAGATAGGTAAATAGTGGAAAAATCGAGTAAATCAAAACTCGATTCTTTTTGACTACGTATTTCCTACATAACAATTTTCTCAAAATATACTGAAAAAATTTTTTTGCTTTCTTTGCAGGTATACATCCCGCAAGAACAACTGTTGAGACAAAATTATATGAAGATGCAATGTTATGTCAAATGATGCTATAATTTGTACAACTAAAAAAGTTTAGGAGATTTAAATGTGAAATGTATATTTTGCAATTTAGATAAAGAAAATAATCATTTCAAATTAATTCACGAAATGCAAAGAATAATTCTGTAACTTTTACAGGGGTAAATATTAATCCCCAAACTTCAAGATGGGTCTATGATAAGTTTTTAGTTTTTGCTGATAAGAATGTTAATAGGTATTCGGGTCTCATGGCTATAACGTATGCGGCTTTGAGACTAACAGCTCCAGCATTCGTTGCTCAAACAACTGCAACAATTGCTGGTATCATAAGTCAGTTTACTGATTGGTTAGCTGGATTAGGGCCGTGGGGCGTAGTTATAAAGTTGGTTTTAGTTGTTTTTGCTACAATCGCAGCAGTAATTATCGCACATATTATTTGGGCAGGTGCAAATAATAAAGGATTTAAGATGGGATTAGAATGGACTGGTTGGTTCAACACTAAGTGGGTATATAGTTTCTATGATTAAAAAAACTCGTAGTTTACAATTAAATATAATTAACAGTGGCTCGATGGTTTTTAGTGATAAAACAAAGCTGTTTTTTTACAATTTATTTTTTTGGGGAGTTACTATAGGCTGCATTCTATGTGGACTTATACCAGGATTTATTAGTTTTAAAAGGATTTTTTATACCGAAGACTCCAATATTTTTTTAGTAACCTACATGTTTTTAATGATATTCTTTTTAATAAATATTATAGGCTTTTTAACGATTTCAATTAGTGATAAAGTTTTTTTAAAAACTAAGCATTCTTTTGGAATTGTCCTAGGTTACTTAATTATTTTTGGATTACTTTCTGTTAATGCTGCACTATTTACTGATTTTAATATTACTGAAAATGGGTACGAGGTTCCTTTCAATTTTATTATGTATATTATAGATTTATTTGTTATATTCCCACTATATGGCTTTTTTGATTATTATGTATTGAAAAATGTTAGGAAGGAATTAAGAAGAAAATAAATTTACTTTTTTTAAAAGTGAAAGGGAAGTTTTAGATGTGATTAATCAGTTAGCAACAAAAGGCTTGGTGAAAATAAAAACTAGAACAGTAATGGTAAATTGCTGATCAAATTAATTTTGCTCCTAATATAGCATATACTCTTAAGCAAAAAAGTTATGTCAGATATCAAACTATTTCTTCCAATTTGCCGAACACTTTTTTAAAGCATAGTTAAAACAATAAAAAGGGAAGAAGCATCTTTTAACCATGAGGTGTGCCTAATAGAAAGCTTTTATTCATTACATTTTTTATATCATTGTTGATATGTTCATAGTTGTATAAATGGTGGATAGATATTCAACTTTTAGCATAAGCATACTCTTCAATACGATAAAAACAGTTTAACGGATTATAAACGATAATGTGGAGGCAAAACAATAAAAGATAATTTTGATAAAGCAATTATATTCTTTTATCTTTAAAATCTTTTTTTGTGTTTTTCTAAGTAACAAAGCGTTATTAAAACTAGAAGCCGGCAAACGAAAATTGTGTTTACAACTAAAAGAAATCTATTTACAGCCATAAGTTTAAAAAAACATTAGCGTTTTGTAGCAAAAATAAATTGGCAATCCACTAAAAAAGGCTTGTATAATTTGGCTTTTAGTCCTATATTATATAAGCAAAGTGCGCCGGTAGCTCAACTGGATAGAGTGTTAGACTACGAATCTAAAGGTTACGGGTTCGACTCCTGTCCGGCGCGCCATTTCGGGATGTAGCACAGCTTGGTAGTGCATCTGGTTTGGGACCAGAGGGTCACAGGTTCGAATCCTGCCATCCCGACCATTAAAGTGGACAAAAGACTTGAGATAATTTCAAGTCTTTTTTATTTACCAATTGAATATTTTTTTTGAGAATTAGCGATTGAAAACAATTTTTTAATATATTTAACTAACAACATAGTCTTCGCTATATAAATGCTCAATTAATTAGCGTAAACAATGCATTTATACTTGCAAACAAGGCTAACTTCAAGTAATATATTTCTTGCGTAAATAACGCATTTGGGGTCATAGTTCAGCTGGGAGAACGCCTGGTTTGCAACCAGGAGGTCAGGAGTTCGATCCTCCTTGGCTCCACCAAATATTCGATGGCTGCGTAGCTCAGCTGGCTAGAGCATCCGGTTCATACCCGGCAGGTCGAGGGTTCAAATCCCCCCGCAGCTACCATCGTTTTTTACCGCTTAATGGCGGTTTAAATATGTGAGGACCCTTAGCTCAATTGGTTAGAGCTGCCGGCTCATAACCGGCTGGTTTCGGGTTCAAGTCCTGAAGGGTCCACCAATAAGGAAGTATACCCAAGTGGTTGAAGGGGTCGGTCTTGAAAACCGATAGGGGGTGCAAGCCCCGCTAGAGTTCGAATCTCTATACTTCCGCCATATTTGTCTCGCTTTGCCCCCGTTATTCGGAGGCTTTTTTTATGTAGGCAATGCAAAATTATTGCCAAGTTAGTTTATACTAACTATAATAAAGATGTTCAAAGGGAGGGTTTATAAAATGAACAAATATGAAGAAAAAATTAACAAGTTTGTTGCAAGCCTCGAGATGTTTTATCTCAAGTTACATGCCTTACATTGGAATGTTACGGGAAAAAATTTCAAAGCCATTCATGAATATGTTGAGAGTTTATATGACGATGCGACGGAAACTCTGGATAGCGCAGCCGAACAATTAAAAATTCAAGGACTTTATCCAGTTGCCAGTTATGCTGAATCTGCAAAATTAAGCATCATCAGTGAGTGGACTGAAAAACGTGATCTCACGCAAAAAGAAGTTGTCGAGAGTCTGATTAGTGATTATCAAGCATTGTCGACTTTAGCTAAGGAAATTCGGGATGAAGCGGTTGCCGCGGATGATTTCTTCTATAGTAATTTTTATGAAGATGTTATTGCCGATTATGCCAAAGTTCTATGGTTTTTAAAAGCTATGGACCGCTAAGTAACGAATATAATAGACAAATAAAAAACCGGTTGGTTAATGACCCGCCGGTTTTTTTATCAAATTTATTTAAAGTGGTTTAACCAAGGGTTGGGGTGGATTTATGGTATTCCCGACCCGCCAGTTGATGGTCCATAGAGAAAACGGCCGCTTTATCATCGGCGATAAAATCAAACTCCGCCAAATAATTTTCGGCATTGCTCTCTTCTTCAGCTTGCTCACGAATATACCATTGAACAAATTCTACCGTGGCATAATCCTTTTCCTTTTGCGCGGCCTCAAGAATGCCTTCAATACTGGCGGTAACTTCTTGCTCATGAGTCACTGTCACCACTAACGGCTCACGAAGGTTGGCATAGACAGCCTTAGGCTCGGCAATACCCTTCAAAACAACAGGAGCATTTCTAAGTGTTAAATAGTCGCGAAAATACATCGCGTGATCTTGTTCTTCTTTGGCTTGAACGGCAAAGTAATTTGCGAAGCCTTTCAAACCTTGTTCTTCGTAATAGTTGGCCATCGCTAGATAAAGATAGGCGCTATAAAGTTCTTTGTTTATTTGCTCGTTAATTAAATCGGCAATTTTCTTGTTCATCATAAATATGAACCCTCTTTTCCGAAAGAATAATTCTTTCATAATTATTTTATATGATTTACGGCGGTTTGAAAACTCTTACACACTGTAAGAACATATATTTACCCACTATACAATAGTAAAAAAGAGAGTAATATATTGGTGTCTAAAATAATAGACACGGGATATATCCCAAAGGAGATCCATTTTACGGAAATCAAGAATATTAGTGATGACGTTGACCGATGTACGATAGTTTATAACGTTATCGAATGTTTACCTGGTTGGTTTATTTTGCCACTTGAGGCCAATCAGTATAGTCAAATGGCTAAGGATTCAATTATCTATGCCGCTTATTTAGAGTCAACTCCTGTCGGCTTTTTAGAGTTGAAACTAAAGCGTCCACATGTAGCCGAAGTATTAGCTATGGGAGTCATCTGTGGCTATCAGCACTTAGGTATGGGGCGTCAATTGATGGAGCACGCATTTAGTTATTGCGAGCAGAATGATATTGATGTTTTGGAGGTCAAGACGGCCGACTATTCAGATCCGGATGTTAAATATATTGCGACCAGAAAATTTTATGAACGAATGGGATTTGTGGCTTTGGATACCATCGAGCGTTATTGGGCGGATGGAACTCCAGTACTGATTATGGTTCGCAAATTTGACAGCAAAGAAAAATTAAATAATCAAACACTATTGGCTTAGGGTTTAGGGCACATTAAAGTGCCTTTTTTTATTTGGAGAACAGGCTATAATAAATCGGTATGGAAATTATAAACTATTTAAATGACGATCAGTGGCCGTTAATTAAAACCACGCATACACGGGAAATCGTTCGAGCGGTGGTTCTTGATGAAAATGATAATGTCGCGCTTACTAAGTTATATGGCGATGATATGTTTGGTCATCGTGACTATTATGAGTTACCTGGGGGTGGAGTAAAGGAAAATGAAAGTAAACTCTTCGCTCTCCAACGGGAAATGGAAGAAGAACTAGGATATCAAATCGCCCTTATCGCAGAAGTGGGGGAAGTTATTGATTTTTATAATCTTATCGGGCGAGAAAATCATAATTACTTTTATCTTGCTCGCCGCAAAGAATTTGTGGGACAACGTCTTGAGCCTAATGAAAAGAAACTTATTCAAAGTATTGTCTATGTTCCCCTGAACGAAGCTATTAAATTGTATGAGGCTATGAGTGATGAAGGAGTTAGTGTTTTAGTTAAAAAAAGAGAGCTTCCTATCCTTTTAAAAGCCCGAGAAATAATCGAGGAAAAGAATCGACTGGAGCGTTCCATTCGCGATTGAATAAAAAAATAAAAAACCCGGCATTTTTCTTTGACTTTTTGCTGGCACTTATATAAGATATATAGGCAATGGCGAATGTGGTGAAGTGGTTAACACTCCTGGCTGTGAACCAGGCATTCGTGGGTTCGATTCCCATCATTCGCCCCATTTAAGAAGCATAGGTTTGATACAGTGTGTCAGGCCTTTTTTTATGCCTGAATGTCGTTAAATACCCCCATTTTAGCCATTTTGTGGCCTTTTTATATCTGAAGTGAGTGTTTGTTAGGGATGAAATTACAGCGGCTTGTGTTTTCAAAATCAACGTTTTAGCAAAAGGTCTACATTTTAGCGTTTGCTCAACGTTTTAGCGAAAGGTATATAACTCATCATGAAACGGAATGAGAAATAGTATAATAAAGACATGATTTGGTCTTCCACTATGGTGAGCATTAATGGTTAATGAATATAACATGGCACATAAACTCGTAAAAAACAAGGGAAGTATAACAAAAATTGAATGAGGAGAATAATACTATGAAAAATTTTATATTGGACAATGGAATAGAAATCAACATTTATCCATCAGGCAAAAACGTGTTTCTCATTTTAACTGTAATGGGTGGCAGTTGTAATGGGTGGCAGTGTAAAAGGATATGAAAATAAGTATGCTAAGATTGCTGAGAGAGTTTCAACCGATCATGGGTTAACTGTTTTTGTTGCGAGTACTCCGATTGACTCTTGGGAAGGAAAGAATGCATTCAATAATTTCGAGTTGATTATGAACTGTATTGCTAAATATATGGAAGATTTTGAGATTTCTGACTATTTTGTGTATACTATGGGAATTTCAGCAGGAGGTTCCTTTTTGCTTTGGTATGCTTATTTGTATCCAATGATAAAAAGAGTTTTGGCGGTAAATCCAGTTCTTAGAATTAATTTGCATCGAACTAAAGATGGAATAGCTAAGTTTAATGGTGATTTTATTATTTTGATTTTTGGCGAACAAGATCCATCTGCTTGTTTTGCACCATTACTAGATTCAAGAGCTAACGTAGTTATTCTCTCTGATACCGATCATCAATTTAGAGGGAATCTAGAGGAGTTTATTGAACTGCCCGAGAAATATATATTCAATCATCAAAATGAAGCGGCAGTTTCAGGTGCTAATGATTGGGTATATGAGAATGCTTATTTCAAATGAAAAGAAGTTCTTTTTAATAGTGGTAAATCTAGGATAAAAATATTTACAGCTAAAGAGTTAGGAAAAGTGCTATTAGAAGCAAGAGAAGATGCAGGGTATTCAGTAGATGAAGTATCAAGAATACTAGAAACTCCTAGTAGAACAATTCATAGATGGGAAAAAGGAATAAATTATCCAAACGTTGTTGATTTGTATAATATGTTTTTGATTTTCGGTATTGACCTATATAAAAATTGACTTAATCTTGGTGAATAAGCGACTCATATTTAGGCAAAACTGAATTAGTGAAGTGTCCATTATGCAAGCTACATATAAAAATGATTTAAAATGAAGATAAGCGGATGAATAATAAAGCAATTTATGATACAATCTAGTAGTTCAAATGGGGAAATTGGTGATGTAATGAGATACTTAGGCAACAAGGATTCGATACTCAATGAAATAAACGCTTTTATAAAGGAAGTAAATATTCCTGAGGGGAGTGTTTTTTTTGATGCTTTTAGTGGAACTTCGTCTGTTGGTAGTTTTTTTAAGGAAAAGTATCAAATTATAGCAAATGATTATCTTTATTTTTCGTTTGTTTATTCACACGCGAAACTAAATTCGGCAAATGTTGACTTTAAGAAATTAAATGTTGATCCGTTTATTGAATTTAACAGAGATGATATAGGAATTGTAGGTTTCATCACAGAAAACTATTCGCCTTACAATCAATGTAAGCGTATGTATTTTTCTGTAGAAAACGCTAAAAAAATTGATTATATACGCTCAAAAATTGAAGAATGGAAACGAGAACAGATGATAAGTGATGACGAGTACTTTTTCTTAGGTGCTTCATTATTAGAGAGCATATCAAAAGTTGCTAATATAGCCGGAGTGTATGGGGCTTATTTAAAAAAATGGGATCCTAGGGCGATTAAGCCTATGACTTTTATTCAAATTGAACACACAAGATCGCAAAAATGTCGTAATGTTGTTTATAATAAAAAATTAGAAGATATAATTGATGATGTCGAGTGTGATATCTTGTACCTAGATCCGCCATATACTAAGAATCAGTATTCTGTTCAATATCACTTGCTAGAAACTATTGCGAAATACGATTCTCCTCGCATCAAAGGCATTACTGGAGCAAGAGAATCGATAGATTCTACATCCGACTGGTCAAGAGAAGGAAAAGTAGAGATTCTTCTTGATAAAATTGTGTCTAAAACCAAAGCAAAACACATAATATTAAGTTATAGCACTTCGGGAATAATGTCTAAGGAATATATTGAGTCGGTTCTGAAAAGATACGGGAAAGAAGAGACTTTAAGATTTAAAAAAATACCTTATAAAAAATATAGGAATCATCAAACAAAAGATGAAGATGAACATTTTGAATATTTGTTTTATGTTGAAAAGAAAAGTGAAGATGATGTTGTATATACCTCACCACTCAATTATATGGGTGGGAAATCTAAAATGATCCCATTTCTTAAACGAAACGAGCCAAAAGAATATAAAAAATTTATTGATATTTTTGGAGGAGGATTCAACGTTGGAATTAATACTTCATGCAAACATGTTGTATATAATGATATTAATTTTCGTGTAAAGCAGTTAATCGAAATGTTTGGTAACGTGGATACTTTTGATTTATATAAATACATACTTAAAGAAATAAAGAGATACAATTTAACGAAAAACAATAAAGAATCATATCTGAAAGCGAGGTCAGATTATAATCACCCTGAACCCCCTTTAAGAGATAGTAAATTACTTTATGTGCTGGTTTTATTTGGTTTTCAACAACAAATTAGATTCAATTCCTCTTTGGAATTTAATAATCCTGTTGGAGAAAGTGGTTTTAATGATAAAATTATGGAGAAAATGATTTCTTTTTCTAGAAGGTTGAACGAAAAGAGTATTATTTTCCATTCCAATGATTTTGAATTTTTCCGCGACCAAATTGACTCTGATACTTTTGTTTATTGCGATCCTCCATATCTAATTACCCTAGGGAGTTATAATGATGGCAAAAGAGGATTCAATGGTTGGAACGAAAAGGAAGAAAAAAGATTGTTGTCATTTTTAAAAGAAATAGATGAAAAAGGGGGCAAATTCATGCTTTCAAATGTTTTAACTCACAAAGGAAGAGAAAACACCTTGCTACTCGAGTGGATAAAAAAGAACAACTTTAGGGTTGTAGAGTTTAATAAGGAATCAAAAATACGAAAGGAAATAATAGTTTTAAATTATTAGGAGGATATATGATAATTCAAGTACCACAAAGAATTTCCAACGATGTTGATAGTTTTGTTTTAGATGATATTTTAGAGTGCTTAGGTATTACGAATACGGAGTATTCTGTGGAAACAACTGCAAGAAACGGAAGAAATATAGTTATTAAGAACGGAAACAAAAATTTATATGTAATTATTAGCGGTAAAAGTGCAGACGGAAGAAACTCTTTTTTGGCACAATCCATCTCAACCGTACTAAAGATGTATATTGCAGATGAAGAAGAAAAGGAAATTTATGCTTTTTTACTCGATACATCAAGCCACGCCAAAACTGATTATATCGTTGACACATATAGAATGATTAAGACTATTGGAATTGAAATCCTCAATGAACGAAAGGGTTTTGATATTTTTCCTGCATATGATAATTTAAGAGAGTGGAAAGAAAAAAGGACTACTAGACAGCAGTACAATTCTGCAAATAATTCTACCTATGTATTAGAAAGTTCAGAAACATATACAATTTACGGGAAGTGTTTCGGTGCCAATTCAAAAGAAGCAACGCTGATTTCGTGTTTTGTTGCTTGTTTGGCAAAAAAAGAAGAAAAAAAAGTATATTTCTTTCAAGTTGAGGATAACAATTCTAGTAAAATTTCAGAAAATGATAGACAATTATTAGAGAGTTATGGAGTAATTGTAGAAAATGATTTGTTGCCTCCTTTTGGACCAAAACAATACGAGAAACAAGAGAAGATAGAGTCCGCTAGAAATCAGGCAGCTTTTCAGCTTAATTTACTAAATAAATACGGCCAGAAAAAATGCTTAATTTGCGAAAATAACATTGAAGAAAGTATTATCGCATCTCATATTCATAGAATAACGGATATTAATAAATCCTCATTGTCTTGGGATGATAAGTGTAAGGAGGCTGTTGATCCTGATAATGGTATTTGGTTATGTGCAAACCACGATAAAATGTTTGAAAACGGACTTTTTTATTTCATGGGGCAAAATCTAAAAACTAAAGTAAAGATCACACAAATGATTGAAAATTTAGATGCGAGCACCAACACCGCTCTTGATAAGATTGAAGATACACTACTCAAACAACAAATATACGAGTTTGTTAAATATAATAGCGAATTACTAATCTTAAAAGATTACATTATTAATAATAGGTATTATAATTCCAAAATGAGAGATTATTTAGAAAGACATAGAAAAAGAGTGAATGGTTTTTAAACATACCTTACTTTAAATCGTTAATAACATTAAAATAACGTTGCGCAAAATTATAGAGGTGTACGCACTTTTTCAATGGTGTACGCAAACGTATCAAAATTAGTAATCCAATCCAAAAATGTGTTTAAATACTCGCTTAAAACCAAGTATTTTTTCTTTTTTTTAGGCCTATATGGGAATCAAACAGTAAAACATTTCCCCAAAAAATGTTACTATTCGATTTTCTTTGAAAATCCCCTCAAATTTGAGTAATGGGGATTTGAGCCTATAAAATATATAAAACACAATTAGTACCGAATTGAAAAATAATTTGTTGCTCATAATACTAGTGAACGCTAATCAATGTGCGGAAATATAAATCAAACTTAATAGAATATGATAAAACAAGGGCACAAAGAATTTAACAAACTTTCATCACACAGCAGATCTTATTTTTAAATAATAGGAGAAAGCTATAAAAAAAGGATTTGTCCACTCTATGCCGTTATGTTATTTTTACTATGTGCTTGTTCTAATTATTTTTCTAGCGAAAACAATGACACTGAAAGTCAAACCGGAAACGATGAGCATACAAGTAAATCTGAAACTAGCAATGACATTTTTTATATAGGGAACACTCCGGAATCTTTTGTTTATCGTGAAATTGAATACACTTTTAAAAGGCAACTTGATGTCGCGGAAGTTGATGTGAGCGAATTTAAAGAAGAAGAATTAGTGGCCGTAATCATCAACCCTCTTGACGAAGAAAAGTTCTTATCAGAAAACTACGACTGCAACTACATCATTTACGACACACTTTACAATTATTATGATGAAGACAATCGATTGTATGTGTATCGATATGAAGACTACGATACCTATGAATATCTTGTTGCTTACACCAAGATGTTTTCAGTATTATATGAGGGAGATATCTAATATAAAGATTATCTTTATGAAACTGAGTATTTTTAAAGAAGGGGGAGCCAATGAATAATCGAAAATGTGTATTAATGAGTATATTTGTTGTGTCATTTATGCTATCTTGCTCATCGCCTTATAACGAAAATGTCGCCGAGAATGCACAATTTGTTTCAAATAAGGATGGTGTTTCTGACTTTTATTTGCTTTTACAAGAAAGTGATGAAAATTTATCACCTTTGTTAATAGAGGAAAATTGTTATAATGTAACGACTGAAAATATCAAAGCGACCGGGGCGGAAATTTTTAAATTTAAAGATGAATGCCAAACATATGCTAAGTACGATGATGAAATTTTTTTATTAGCTACCGGATTCGGTGGCTATGGCTATGTTAATGCAGTGACATGTGATTTTGATAACAATGGCAAAGCCGATATTTTATACACTCATTCTTTAGGTTCGGGAGTCCATCGAAGTGTAGTCTCAGTCTTTAATTTAACTACTTTAGAAATTATTAATTTATTCTCTCCTTTTGAAAATGATGATTTTGAGGAAAGTGAACAGATGGAAGACTTGATTTTAGAAAAAAGGTTATTAAATAATAAAGTGATTTATGAAACCTTTATTTGTCAACTTAATTTTAGTGATGGTTTTCTCGTTTCCTCCGCCAATAAACTAAGTGATGGCAAAGTGATTGACTTTAAGGACTACCAATAAATTTTATAAAATATCCCTATTATTATCACGAGATCAAAAGATAATTATTTTGTTATCGTGACAGATTGCTACTTTTGTAGTAAAACACTCACTATGTTGAAATTACCGCACTTTACCATCGATTTATATATTTACTCAAATCGTAAAAAAATAACAGATAATTGATAGTTCATATAGGAAATTAGAAGGATCAATTGCAGAAACACTAATTGAGTCTAGTTATGTTGAAGTGAAATTTGCATTTGCAAATTAACACAAAAAATATATCATAAAATTATGAGAACATTATTGTTTATTTTGCTTATACCCCTATTATCATCTTGTAATAGCGGTAACTTACATACTGATAAATTATATGTAGGCTACGATTATGGCAATATAACTTTTAAAACTGACCCTAACAGTGGTGAGCAAATTTCGGCTATAACCATCCTTCTTGAAGATGGTTTTTTTTCGTTCAGCGATGGTGTAAAAAGTCCTAAACTAGAATATGATTTTCTTGTTCCTGGCGATTATTTATCAATAACTTATGAAAACGATCTAGTTTGTCAAGAATCCTATCCTGTAAGATGGATGGTCAGCAATGGAAAATTGCTAAGCGCTGAATACAAATACACGAATATAATCGAAATTGAAAATGAAAATATTGCACGAAATGAAGAAGGAATGGTTTCTGAAATAACTAATTATGGCTACTATGATGAATATGTAATATTAGATGAAAATTTAAATTACGTCGCTTTAGATAATTATAATGGTGACAAACTTTATGCAAGTGTTGATTCATCAAGAGCCCCAGCCCCATCTTGTCCGGTGGGAGCGTTATGTGAGCCTACTATATATCCCCTTGGGGCCCTTTTTGCTTTTAATCCTAGAATATAAATAGTTTTAATTTTTTATAATAATTTCTAACAGATATTTGAATGCTTGAGTAAAATGATTATTTATCGTCGGTATATAAAATTGGGTGTATTTATATGGTTGTTTTATATCAATTAACTTATTCAATGTTTATTTATTACAAAAACCATTAAACATAGATCGTATTTATTTAATTAATAAAATTGCTTGCTTGCTTGATAGCGTTTTTGTAAACTTAAGATAAGTATAAAAGAGGCAATTTATGAATTACGATGTCATAGTTATAGGGGGAGGCCTTTCAGGCCTTACGGCTGCGGCATATCTCTGCAAATATGGTTTATCGACTTTATTAGTGGAAAAATCCGCTAAAGTCGGTGGCTTGGCGAACAGTTTTAATTATGAAGGCTATACTTTTGATTATGGTATTAGAGCTTTCGAAAATTCCGGTATCATCTTACCGATGATTAAGTCTCTAGGATTAGATATTAGTTTTGCTAAAAGTCCAGTATCCGTTGGAATTGATGATCAATGGAAACTATTAGATAAAAAATCCTCAATTATTGATTATTCTATGATGCTCAAGCACTTTTTTAATAAGAATGAACGCGATATCGATTTAATTGTTGTTGAAATTAAAAAAGTAATGGCGCAGATGGATGTCATATATGGAATCGATAATCCGTTGTTCCTTGAAAAAATAACCGACAAGAAGTATATTTTTAAAACACTTTTGCCCTGGTTAATTAGATACCAAAAGAATATTCGGGCGGCAAGCAAGCTAAATGAGCCAATCAACGAATATCTATTAAAGTTTACAAATAACCATTCGTTAATTGATATGATAACGCAGCATTTTTTTACTTCCACTCCATCCTTTTTTGCTTTAAGCTATTTTAGCCTTTACATTGATTACATCTATCCTTTAGGAGGAACTGGCGTATTAGCCAAAAAGGTCAAAGAATATATTATTAGCCACGGAGGCGAAATTCTGCTTAATAGTGAAGCGGTAAATATTGACATAGAAAAACATACTGTATCCTTAATAAATAACAATGTAATTTCGTATCGTAAATTAATATGGGCTGGGGATCAAAGAAGTTTATATAACCGAGTTACATCGCTTAATGAAGCCCAGCGTAAAGTCAAAAATATCTGCAATAGTAGCCGTGGAGGCAATTCAGTCTTAACCTTATTTATCGGAGCGGATATAAATCCCGAGAAATTTGCAAAAAAGTGTGGGCAGCACGCCTTTTATACAGCAGACTTATCCGGCCTTTCTTCGATTAAAAATATTGATTTAGCAAAAGTCAAAAATGATGAAGAGGTTTTTGCATGGGTTAGAGAGTACCTCAAGAAAACCACATACGAGATTTCAATTCCTGTCTTAAAAGACTCTAGCCTTGCGCCATCTAGCAAAACTGGTTTGATTGTCAGTACAGTTTTTGATTATGACATTACCGATTATTTCTCTAAGAATAATAAGTACCAGGATTTTAAAGATTTTTGCATGAAAGAAATGATTTCTTTGCTTGATGAAAAATTGCTAAACGGATTGAAAGATAAAATCGATTTCTCGATGGTCGCCACACCATTAACAATTGAAAAAGAAACCAGTAACTTTGAAGGGGCGATTACGGGGTGGTCCTTCGCTAATAAAGTCATGCCATCCGAAAATCGCTTTCAAAAGATAAAAAACGCAATTAAGACACCACTAAAAGACATTTATCAATGCGGAGCATGGACTTTTAGTCCATCCGGGTTACCGGTATCAATTTTAACGGGTAAACTGGCCGCGGATGATGCTAAGAAACACTTAAGGAGCAAAAAGAAATGATAAAGCCAATGGTTGAACTATCAATTTCCGTTATTGGCCTGTTGCTTTGTTTTATTCTTTTTCATCATTTCCCCCGTCTATCCCAAACTAGAAAAAAAGTAGATATCGCCCCATCGGTTTCGGTGATTATTCCCGCGCGAAATGAAGGCCGAAATATCGCTAATTTACTGAATGATTTAAGAAAGCAATCTTTGCCTCCTCTGGAAATAATCGTAGTGGATGACATGTCTAGTGATGACACCCTAAAGATAGCAAAAAGCTTTGCGGTTAAAGTAATTAAGATTGAAGAAAAACCAGATGACTGGCTCGGCAAATCGTGGGCATGTCAAAAAGGGGCGGATGCTGCAAAGGGAGATTTTCTTCTTTTTCTTGATGCGGATGTTAGGCTCTCTGATAACGCTCTGTTTAGATTAATTAAAACCCAAATGGAAGTTTGCACGACCATATCGGTTCAGCCCTATCACCAAACCAAGAAACTCTATGAGCAGTTCTCAATGATTTTTAATATCGTTCAAACGGCCGCTGATGGGGTCTCTCTTCCTTGGAAGAAAACCACGGGATTATTTGGGCCAGTAATTCTAATATCTAAGAATGATTACTTCAGTATTGGAGGGCATCAGAGCGTTAAGAACTCAATTATTGAAGATATTGCTTTAGGCAGGGCTCTTGATAAAGCGGGATTAAAATATAATTTATATGTTAGTGAGGGCGATATCTCCTATCAAATGTATGGGGATGGCTTTAAAAGTCTATTTAACGGTTGGACTAAAAATATCGCTTCTGGTGCCAGTAGCATGTCTTTTGTTAATTTTTTGCTGGTTTTCTTATTTATAGCCTCCTTAATTTCGGTCCCGTCTAATGTTGTATTATACGCAATTAATTTTGATTTATTATGGCTGCTTCTATATTGTGGCCTGTATCTATTTTGGGTGATCGTACTGTTTTTTATAAGCCGCAAGATTGGGCGATTTAATCCTTTAGCAATCATTCTATTTCCAATTTTGGTTTTATTCTTTACTCTAGTTTTTATTGTTTCGTTTTTTATTAAAATTTTTAATTTAAAATATAAATGGAAAGGTCGCTCAATAAGCGGAAAAAGATAAATATGCAAATTGTATTTTTGTCTCCTTTATGGATGATTATCTTGTTTTTCACTCTTTGGCCCGTGCTACAAATTTCATGTGCGCTTATTGCTCTAGCAATTCCTAACCGAGCGTATGACCCGGACTCATTTTTTTACCGTTCGCACCGGTTTGAATTAGAAGGTAAACTTTATGAGCGTTTATTTGCTGTAAAAAAATGGAAGCATTTGCTACCAGACGGTGGGGCGGTATTTAAAAAGCGCGGATACAAAAAGAAGAAGTTGGAGAGTTTTTCAAAAGAAAATTTGGAACTATTTCTTGTTGAATCGGCGCGGGGCGAATTGACCCATTGGCTGGCTATTTTTCCGTTTTGGATTTTTGGCTTTTTCGCGCCTCCCTACATTATTTTAATTATGCTTGCCTATGCTTTAATCGTTAACCTTCCTTGTATTATCGTTCAACGATACAATCGGCCAAGAATCAAAAAGATTTTAAAAATGATGAATAAATAATTTTTAGTGTTAGATATAATTTTTTTCACCTTGTTTTCATATATGCGGTTGTCAATTCGGTTAATAACTAATTTTTAAAGGAAAACGTAATAAAACATACGATGTTTTTTTCATTTGAAGTGAATTGCTATTAATAGAATAATCTGTGGACAGCTTATCAATAGTTAATCCTCTCTAAGTTATATTTCGATTGGATCTTGCCGACATTTTTTATTTTTTTCTATATATTGGTCAAAAAGCAACCTAAAGTTTACATTTTGAAACCTATAAATGATAGAATGGAAAAGTTAGTATTGTTAACATTGTTGTTGAAAAGGAGATTACTTATGAGAACGGGAGAAAAGATTACACGTCTTAGAAAAGAGAACAATTATACTCAGGAACAATTAGCAGATTTACTAGGTGTATCTCGGCAATCAGTTTCAAAGTGGGAATCGGATTTAACGCTTCCTGAAACAGATAAGCTTATTCAGATGGCAAAAATGTTTAATTGTTCAATCGATTATTTGCTCAATGAAGACAAGACGCAAAAGGATGGAACTATTTTAGAAGTTAAAGATGAAAACGATGTAGATTCTAATCAACAAAAGTCTTCATTTGAAAGTAATAAACCAAGCAGGGATGCTAAGCATATATTTTTAAATATTAATATGCTCTGGGGTATAGGCTATTTAGTTATTTCATTGCTACTTTATGCTCTGCCATACTTAACGCTTACGGCCACGATAACTACTGGATTTCCCCCTTATAGTTCGACAACCACGATTACAGTCTCACCCAATGTTTATGAATTGATTTCTTCGCCCAACTTTCAGTCGGGCAACTTTATTATTTTACTCGCATTCTTAGTTATGTTAAGTCAGACATTATTTAGCGTTTTATTGGTTTTCATTCATAAAAAAGGAATTCACAATGCCCGGTTTATACTGGCGTTTGTTGAATTTGGATTATGGATGATTCTCTTGTTGATGTTTGGTGGTTACGCTAATGCGGGAACAATCTTATTGCCGATTATTTCGTTGACCAATGCTATCCTAATTGTCGTCTTAAAAAAGCTGAAGTTCACCCCTTTAGCAGTTTAATTTATAGTTCACAAATCTTTCATTACGCAAATAATGAAGATTTATTTAATCAGCATTTATCCCTATTTTCAGCAACTTGAAATTAGGGATTTTTATTTATTCGGATATAGGCAAAAACTCCCATTAACTTATTTTTTTTGGTAAAATAAAAACGAAAGGGTAATAAAGGTTTAATAACAAATAGACCTAAATGGTTAGAATATGACAAAAAGAATTTCAAAAAGCAAAAAACAAAATGTCGCTTTGTTGGCTCTCTTATCTTTTATTTTTATCGTATTTGTTTTCGTGACAATGTTCTTTGATGGGGCGGTATTAAAAGATTCATCCGGCAACATTACCAATTCCGTAAAAGGATATGATTTAGCCTTTGGCAAAGAATATGTCAATAGTTCGATGCTCACCGGAAGTTTGAAGGCAAATATTGTTCTTGCTGTCGGATATATACTTCCTTTGATCCTCATGCTTTTTATCCTCGTCGCTGCTTTTATCGGCAAAATGAAGTTGCTTAGTGGATTATCATTATTAATGGCTTTATCATTGATCGTCTCTACTATCGGTATTTTTATGATACCAACCATGAGTAAGTTTAGCGTATCGTTACTTGGAGTCAACCAAGTAAGCACCTTAAAAGATATGGATTATGAATTAAGTCTTCTTTCTATTTTAGCTGGCGTTGGTTCAGGATTGGGATTTATTTCTAGCTTATCATTGGCATTTTCGACCCGTAAATAAAACTGGATATTAATTTTATAATAAGGCAAATTTTTGACTAGCTAGCGAATTTCGTTAGAAAGCGAAAATTTGCTTTTTTTAATACATGTATGCAAAAAACACGAAAAACTGATTGACTTGTAAACGCTTACACCATACAATTTAAGTGTTGAAAAAGGAGTAAGAAATAGTTAATGATATCCGAGGTCCGCAGGAACCATTTGGCTATTTTCTTATACCCATCAATAAGCCTAACACTTTTAGGAGGAAACAAAGAAATGGCTAATTCTAAGAAGATTCTTACCTTAGGCATCAGTGTTTTAACTGTAATGACATTGGCATCATGTGGTTCGAGTGGTGAAGACACACGAGTTGCTGATATTGTTGCTGAAGCGGAAAAAATGGACCGCAATGAACTATATGCCAAGGCAATTGAAGAATTGGACGGCAAGACGATGGAAGCGGTAGGAAATTCTTCCCGTGGCAAAACGGCGAAAGAATATTTCCTCGCTTATTTGCAAGGCAAAAAGTATGATAGTTCAACACAAACGTATGTTGTGGATGAGGCTATTCGCCAGGAGTTCCCCGGTTATAAGGAGGATTTCAGCGGAAAAATCAACTGGAGTCAACCGAAGAACAACAAGATTTTTTCTCAAATTTCAGCTGATGTTAGGGCGAGCAACCATGTTTTGTCAATGACTTTGATTCAGGATGGAAATCAGATTCAATCAAAGATGCTCAATACTGGGTATCTATTAAACTACATTCCAAAGGAATGGGCGGGAAGTGAAGAGGATAATGGACATCCATTTGCCCTTCAATCATTGAATAAAGTTTTCATGTTTAATAACTTAGGCGAAAATGTTGATTACAGCAACGTTTGGGACTTTGTTGAAGATGGCAGCGCGCCAATGTTCATGGGTGTTGATAGTGAACCGGTTGGAAAGAACTTCCTCTATATGCTCACTAACGAACATTACGCTGCTATTATGAAACAAGCCTATGAAGCCTACAAATTAGAGAGTGGCTCGCAAGATTTCGATGATGAAATTGATGCAATGGCAGAAACTGTAACTGATTTAGGGCTATCTAGTCCAGATGCAAAATATTCACTAGCTTGGATTAAGCGTTGGGTTACTCAATACAACGAACAAACGGACGATGGCCCAATTTGTAATAGTCTTGTTCAAACAAGTGCAGCTGGACAATCAGCTTTGATTGTCTATAGCAAACTGCGGTCAGTCGAAGAAACCGCTGAAGCATCCAAAAAGAATGTGACGATTGCAGCTTACCAAAGTGGTTACGAGGGTGTTGGTGGCTTTATGTATAAGCACTATCTACAAGTATTGAAGAGCTCACCATATCCATGGACTTCATGTGCATTTATTCACTTTATGACAACGACTGCTGATGGATTCAGCCCTTGGGGCAAAGACATCGGTGGCTATTGCTCAAATCCATCGGCCAACGTCGATCATACCAATGATGGCGGCGAAGATTATCCAGCGATGAATGATAGAGGCTATAATTGGTGGAGTAGTCAGGAAGAAGGTAAAGGTCGGATGGTAATAGAAGATCCAGCCTATGTGTCTAGTGTCAGCTATAACGTTGGGGACTGGATTGACTTACTCTAATTCTATTTAAAATATGAGCCTATTTTTTGCGGACAAACTTTCAAAAAAGGGGCGCTTAAAATGCGCCCCTTACTCTAATTGAGGCAGGAAAAATGGAACAAACACTCAATAATCGTATGCCATCACCCGCTTTCCGTCGCTTTCGTAAGATAACGAATTTTTTTAAGAAACCTCAAAACGTTATTCTATTAGTTTTGGGCATCTTACTATCGATTTTTACAATTGTACCAATTGTTGCCATCGTGCGTGACGCTTTCGTCATTCATACTGGAACAATTGAATCGGATAGTACGGGAAGAGTCGATGGATATACTTTATGGAACTTTATTGACTTATTTACTGGTTCCCTTGCAAAAAAGAATTTATGGATTCCGCTTGGAAACACCTTGGCAATGAGCGTAATTGCCTGTTTTACAGCTCTTCTTTTTGGCGGACTGGTTGCCTATCTTATCACAAGAACAAATTTAAAATATAAGAAATATATAAGTTCAATCTTTATTTTCCCTTATATCATGCCACAGTGGACACTGGCGATGGTTTGGCGCAATTTATTTAATAGCGCAAGCGTAACTGGTGGTGCTGATGGTTTATTAGCAGCTCTTTTTAATATCCGTTTACCTTTATGGTGGTGTTCAGGTCTTTTTCCGAGTGCTATCGTTTTAGGCTTACACTATGCTCCATTTGCTTACATCTTAATCGGGGGCATTTTTAAAAATATGGATGCGAACTTAGAAGAAGCGGCAACAATTTTGAATACCCCGCGCTGGAAAATATTTACGCGCGTGACTCTTCCTATGGTTAAACCAGCCATTCTTTCAACTATTCTTCTTGTATTTAGTAGTGCGATGGGATCATATCCAGTTCCGCATTACTTGAATTTCACGACGATGGCGACTCGCTATGTTGAAATTAATGGTTCTCGTCCAGGAGCAAGTAGCATTATTGCTATCATTATGATGCTTATCGGAGTGGGAATTCTTCTTGTTAATCAGGCTTCAACCAGTGGGCGAAAGCAATATACGACCGTTACCGGTAAATCTGGTCAGGCAAGCAAAATCAACCTGGGAAAAATTGGAAAGTATGCTCTAGGGATAATCCTAATTGTGGCTACTTTCTTTACGAGTATATATCCAATTATATCTTTTACAATGGAAACTTTTCTTCCTAATCCCGGCGATTATAGTGGTTTCACTTTAAAATGGTGGATCACTTCGAATGCGGGAGGAGAAAATGGCCTCTATGGTAATTTAGGTATTCTTTATAACAAGGAAATATGGAACTCATTTTTGGGAACCTTACGCGTGGCATTTGTGGCCAGTATACTAGCAGGAACAATTGGCTTTCTTGTCGGATATGCCGTCAGCAAGAGTCGCAAGAGCAAATGGGCGGGATATGTGAATGGAATTGCCTTTTTACCCTATCTTCTTCCTTCTTTAGCTGTCGGCGCTGCCTACTTTGTTATTGGACTGGAATTCTCAATTTGGGGAACCTATCTACTATTCATTCTTGTTGGAACAATAAAATATATTCCCTTCTCTAGTCGTTCATCACTTAATGCAATGATGCAGATCAGTGGAGAAATTGAAGAAGCAGGAATTATTCAAAATATTCCATGGTGGAAGCGGATGCTGAAGATTGTCGTTCCAATTCAAAAGACATCCATTATCAGCGGCTATCTATTACCATTTATTACTGCAATGCGTGAATTAACGTTATTCATGATGCTCGGTCCGATGGGAATGATTGTCACTACGATGCTTGATTATTACGATGAGATGGGGCTATATGCCTTCTCAAGTGGTATCAACTTAATTCTTATTATTACAATTTTACTCTGCAACTGGCTGATTAATAAATTAACAGGAGCCAGTCTTGATAAGAGTATTGGAGGATAAAATATGCCAGAAATAAAACTTACCAATGTCAGTAAGCGTTGGGGTAATTACTATGCAGTTGACCACCTTGATTTGACAATTGAAAATAACTCATTTGTAACCCTTTTGGGTCCATCGGGCTGTGGCAAGACAACAACCTTACGAATGATTGCGGGGTTAGAAACGCCGACCGAAGGAAAAATCACTATCGGTGATCAGGTGGTCTTTGATAGTGAGCGCGAGATAAATATTCCCGCTAGTAAGCGACGGGTGGGTTTTCTTTTTCAAAACTATGCCTTGTGGCCAAATATGACAGTTTATAATAATATAGCTTTTGGCCTTAAAAATATTAAAGAGACCTTGCCTTTTATCTCCCATGATGCCAAAAAATGGGCTAAATTTATCGCGATTTTAAATAAACCTAAGGAACTTATCAAAAATATCAATGACTGCAAAAATAAAAAAGGGCAAATAGACAATAAAAAAGTTTTGATAAAATTAATCGACAGTTATGAGCTTTCAATGGCATCAGCAAAAGAACTTTTTTCCTTAAAAATTCATCTTCTTGAAAATGAAGAATTAGAACAAAGAATAGCCGATCTTTGCAAACGTTATCAAACGAACATTGACAAAGTAAAAACCAATCTAGCAAAAGAGGGCAAAGAATTGGATGAGTCATTTGCAATTACCAAAAATGGCCAGTTATTGCTAAAAGAGCGAAAACTAGACAAAGAGGAAGTTGACCTTCGCGTGCGAGCGGTGAGTAGAATTGTTAAAATCGGTGAGTTTATGGATCGTTATCCGAGTGAACTATCGGGTGGTCAACAGCAAAGAGTAGCGATTGCGCGGACCTTGGCTCCTGAACCTAAAGTGCTATTTATGGATGAACCATTAAGCAATCTAGATGCCAAATTACGTTTAGAGATGCGCTCCGAGTTGCAACGGCTTCATCACGATACCAATGCGACATTTGTTTATGTGACCCATGATCAATTAGAAGCGATGACTTTAGCCACTAAAATCTGTTTGATAAACAATGGAGTTGTTCAACAAGATGCGGCTCCACTCGACATCTATAAAAAGCCGGCTAATCTTTTCGTTGCTGATTTTGTGGGCAATCCTTCCATTAACTTTATTGAAGCTAAAGGCAAGCAAAAAGAAAATAGTTTTATTGATTTAGAAGTTTTCTTAAATCATCAAATCCATTTTACTTTCGATAAGCCCGTGGATTTATCAGCAGTGCATAAAGATATTAGAAAGCAAGAAATGGATGCTAAAAGTCAAGATGAAGTAAATAAGAATCACAAAGGATACGTTGAGAAGGGGAACAAAGACATTAGTTTTAAGTATCATATTGCAAAAGTTGACGAAGTAGAAGCGGCTAAAGATGAGGAAGATATAACTGATGATGACTATGTCATCGGCGTGCGTCCTGAGTTTATAGATTTTAAAGCAGATGGCGAATTTGAGGGAACTATTTATAGCGCGATGCCGGCTGGAATGGAAACGACAGTTAAGGTTCAAGTGGGAGAATACCTCTTGACTGGGGTTATCTTTGGCGGTGTAATCTATCATCTAGGGGAGAAGATGCGCTTTGATTTTAAGGGGAAAGAAATACTTCTTTTTGAACGACGTAGCGGCCGCTTAATCAGTCAGGGAACATGCAAATTGCTCTAAATTTATCATTAAAGAAAGTCTCTTTTATTAGAGACTTTTTTTGTTATATACATAAGTCATATTAGGCGACTTTTTTGGGGATTATGATAAACTTAAAGCAAATAAGGAGCAAATAAATATGTATAAAATAGTTTTAGTCCGGCATGGCGAAAGCGAATGGAATAAACTAAATCTCTTCACTGGTTGGACCGATGTTGATTTATCAGGTACGGGAGTAAATGAGGCGAAATCCGCGGGTGCGGTTTTAAAGGCCAATGGTTACCGATTTGATGTATGTTACACTTCATTTTTGAAGCGAGCGATTCATACCGAGGAATATATTTTAGATGCATTGGATGAGAACTGGATTCCAGTTATTAAGTCATGGAAATTAAATGAGCGTCACTATGGCGCTTTGCAAGGTTTGAATAAGGCGGAGACAGCCGCGAAGTATGGTGAGAGTCAAGTGCAGATTTGGCGCCGCTCATTTGATGTGCGACCGCCTGAGCTTGATCATCAGGCGGCAGAAGCTTTGCATTTGTTGCCGCAGTATCAAAATGTGCCATATGATGAACTACCTCATGGGGAAAGTTTAAAAGATACGATTGCGCGGGTCGTACCTTATTTTGAAACGGAGATTAAGCCCCAAATAGTAAGCGAAAAAAATGTCATTATCGTCGCCCATGGCAATTCGCTTCGCGCCTTAGTTAAATACTTTGAAAAGCTTTCTGATGATGAAATTGCGGCGGTAAATATCCCGACTGGGACCCCACTTGTCTACGAATTGGATTTCAACTTTACCGTCCTTAAGAAATATTATCTTGGGGATGAAAAAGCTGTCGCTGAAAAAGAGAAAGCAGTTGCCAACCAAGGAAAAAAGATATAACTTTATGCTATAGCGGAGGAAAGTTCAATGGCTATTTATGCATACTATTCAACTCCTCTTTTAGTTGATAATCAATTACCTTTATGGCCTAATAGTGACAAAAAGCCTATCCGCCTATTTTCTTCGCGCGCAAGAGCCTTACTGGAAGCAATCGATTATTCCTTTCCTAACATCAATGAAATGGCCGGAAATGTGATTGAGTATCAAGAATCTTTTCCTAACGAACTCTTAAAGTTATATCAGGGAAAACGATGTTTAATAAGTAAAGTGCAATTAATGGTAAAAAATCAGGACATATTAACTCCCGATAGCATTGTAATTGAAAAGGAAGAAATTGATGATATCCATTATGCACTTTTGAAAGAAATAGAAGCGGGAAATTTAATTTTTAAGAATTATTTTTCACTTTCGAAACTTGAAGTTAAAAAAATTGAAATTGAAGCTGTTTACCGAATATTAAAGAATAGTTGGCACCGAACAAGAACTTTAGAATCATCTTTTTATTATGCCTATTTTCCACAGGCGATGGCGATGGCTAATCAAATGGATCCCAAGATAGCAATCGGTTCGGAAGTGATAGAAACTGAACGCATGATTTTACGCGCTTTTCGAAACGATGACTTAAGCGATCTATTTGCTTATGCCTCTAATCCGGAGGTCGGACCGCATGCTGGATGGCCGGCGCATAAGAATCTTGACGAGTCAAAGCGAATTCTTAATTTATTTATCAATGGCGATAAGACATTTGCCATTGTAATGCGCGACACGGGGAAAGTCGTTGGCTCGATTGGTATTGAGAAACGTTCGATTGATCTTGGTCAGGAGTTTTATCGTCTCGCATCAAAAGAAATCGGGTATGTTTTAGCCTATGAGTATTGGGGACGTGGATTGATGCCTGAGGCGGTAAAAGCAGTGATAAAATGGTGCTTTGAAAATAAAGGCATCGATATACTTACCTGTGGTCACTTTATAAGCAATGGGCAATCGCAAAGGGTAATTGAAAAGTGCGGCTTTAGTTATTACAAAACGATAGCGTATAAAACTCAAAACAACAGCCTTGAGACAACAAGACTTTATACATTAAGCAAGCGAGCAAGATAATATGGGATTCTTAAAAAAAGATAAAATAGGAATAGTTTTTAGTGGTGGCGGTGGAAAGGGTGCTTATGAAGCGGGAGTCTGGCAGGCGCTTCGCGAAAAAAAACTCGATCGAAATATCACCGGTGTGGCGGGGACTTCAATCGGAGGATTGACCGCAATTCTTTTTGCTATGGACGATTTTGCCTCGGCGATTAATTTGTGGGAAGAAGCCAAAATTCAGGATAAAAACATGCCTTCTTTTCTTTCAAATTCCATCACAAAAAATGTGGCTAAGCGCGTTAGTAACAAGTTGACTCCTGAAGAGATGTACTCGGCTTTTGATAATTGGTTTCGCTCGAAATTTTTGCGCTCCAAAAAGTTGGAGCAATTAATTAAAAGCCAAGTAGACAATGATATCTTAAGGAAAAGTCAAAGAGTTTGTTTTGTTACTTGTCATGATTTAGTCCGCAAGGAAGTTGTCTATTATAACGTTTCAAAGATGGAAAATAGTGATGATATCTACAAAGTCGTTCAAGCCACCGCCTCAATCCCATTTATTTTTCATCCAATAAAACTAGATAATCGACGTTTAGTCGATGGCGGTATCAGTGATAATACGCCGATTAAGCCACTTTACGATGCCGGCTTTACCAAAATTATTGTTGTCAAACTTAAAAAAGAAGATAACAAATATGCCGAACTTTTTCCAAATGCCAAAATATCCGTTCTCAATCCGAGTCAAGAACTGGGTGGCTTTTTGGATGGGTCACTTAACTTTTATGCCTCATCGATCGATGAGAAGTGGTCGCAAGGTTATTTAGATATGCTGACTTTTATTAAAGAAAATCGAAAAATGTTCAAATGATATCGGGCAAAAAAGCACCTTTTTATCTAACTTTTTTCATTTGTAAATTTTGAAAGCGCTTTCTAATGGGCTATTTTTAAAAAAACAATTTTTTTTGTTGCAATAACCGATAGAATACACTTAAAAATTTATGGAGGGCATATTTTGAAAAAGAAATTTAGCAGTTTACTTCTTTTGGCGGCGTCACTACTTGTAGTTGCAAGTTGTGAAAAAGGTGGAACATCTAGTTCACCAAGTGACAGCGCCAGCGAATCGTTGTCGGAGAGTTTAGACGGAACTTCCTTATCAGAAGGAACTTCTGAAGTAGAACTTGTCGTTCCCGAAGTGGGCGAAACCTTTTCGGCCTCATGGCCATCGGCGGCGGTTAGTTCTGTTTTAGGCGGGGTTAATGTCGTTGTCCCTGAGTTTACTTCACCAGCAGGCTTTGCCTATATCGCGGTTGAAGATGATTCTGGCGATTATATTTACATTCATACTTTATTTGACGAGTCGGGTGAAGACATATACTCATCAGCTCTTACTAATGCTGGATGGACCGTTGATGACACCTCGTATGATGACTATGGTCTAGTGGCAATTGATAGCACCGAACTCGTTGCGGTTCAATTTTATCACTATGAGGGCGAAATCATTTTTATGGTCTTCTTGGTTCCAGAAGAGCAAGAAGATGACTTTATCGAATCGGCTACCTGGCCAGCCGGTGCCATCGTTGAATTACTTGGAAGCTCGGTTTCAGTTCCAGCCTATGTTGGAGAAGGCCCTTTCTTCTATGCGATTTTAGAGGATGATTACGGCGAATATATTGCCGTCTATACCTCCGCTACTTCTACCGCTAGTGAAGATAGCTATGTTGCAGCTTTACAGGCCGCCGGTTGGACCATCGACTCCGATTACTACGATGATTATGGTTATTTTGCTGATGATGCCACAGAAAGTGTTGAAATTCAATTCTACTACTGGGATGGCACGATCGTTTTCTACATCTACGCTTTATAATTTTTCGTTAAAACGAGGACTAATCGAAATGATTAGTCCTTTTTTTATGCCCAAAGGTTATAATAAATCCAAAGGAGCAATACATATGGATGTGGAAGAAGCTATGCTCAAACGGCGAAGCGTTAGACAATTTACCGAGAAAAAGGTTACTGAACAGCAAATCGATAAGCTCCTGCATTATGCAATGAGCGGTCCTTCGGGACTAAACCGCCAACCATGGGAATTTTATGTGATAAAAAACGAGGAAATTAATAATAAGATTATCGATGCGGGACGCTTCAGTAAGCATCATAGTCCGCTGAAAATTATTGTCGCGGGCAATACCCACCGCGCTTTGCCCTTAAAAATGAAGCAAATATGGATTCAAGACTGCTCAGCCGCAATCGAAAACATCTTGCTTGGGGTCACTAGTTTAAGCCTTGGAGCCTGCTGGGAAGGAGTATATCCGCAAGAAAAATTTGTTTTGCGAATCCAAAGTATATTGAATCTTCCGTCGCATATTATTCCATTGGCAGTTATATCTATCGGCCATCCGAAAGGTGAAGTGATACCCCGCGATCAATATAACAGTCGATACGTACATTTTGTGGGTGAGGAAAATGCGATTATCTAGACGTGTTGCTTTAACTACTGGTATAGCGATGACAGCAGGTGTTACCCTTGTGTTAGCTAGCTTAGCCTTACTACTACCGCGCTCATTATCATCTTTAATCAATCGCAAAGAAATAAGCGCCATTACTTATGTTAATGGTCAGGGTGAATATTTTCTTCCAAGTGAAGCATATGATGATTTTTTTGTTAGTCTTAAAGAAATAAAGTTTCAAGTTCAATATGGTCCCACATGCAATTGTATCAGCTCGTATAGCTTGAAATTATATTATATAGACGGCCATAAAGGTCTAATAAATGGATATTATTATAATCTTAATCTCTTAGGTGATCAGTCGGCTACAGCAATTAAATTTGTGCAGGGCGATATATCAAATCTTGCTCACTTTTTTGCCTTATAAAATCAAAATAAGTCTTTTCCGATTGCCTTTTTAAAGACAATAAGTATTTATTCATGGGCCCCTATGGATTGTTTTTAACTAACTATGAGAAAATTGGTTATAATAGTCCTATGAAAAGCGAAAAGAGTTGTGGAGCAGTTTTATACTTTCGTAGCGAAGATGGAATCTTATTTTTAATTGAAAAAATGAACAAAGGCCATTATGCCTTGGTAAAGGGACATGTTGAGCGCCAAGAAACAGAACTAGAGACGGCGTTAAGAGAGATTAAAGAAGAAACTAACCTTGATGCGAAAATTGACACTTCTTTTCGGCTTGAAACGGAATATGCGCCCGCAATTGGAGTAATGAAGAAAGTCGTTTACTTTATTGGGGAATTAATAAGTCAAAAGGCAATTCCTCAAGCAGAAGAGGTAAAAGAAATTCTCTTCTTACCTTTTGATCAAGCCTATTCGATCTTGACATATCAAAATGATAAAGCCATCTTGAAATCTGCCATCGAATATATAAATAGAAAGTGAATTATTAAAATGATCGCACTAAGCTCGGTTACAAGAAAAAATCCAATCAAAGTATGGCTTCTTTTTCCATTATTAATTGGCTGTTCATCAAAAATTTCGGGTCCATCCTTTTCGGGAACAAAAATAACGCTTGATGCTAGCAGTTACGGCGTCAGTGAGAACATTGAAATACCTAGTAACGACGATTTTGACCAAAAACGAGTAGCTAAAGAATCCTTTATTCTTTATTTTTACAATACACTATGCCCTCATTGTGTTCAGTTTTCGCCCATTGTGGAGGCGTTTTCTCGTCAAGAGCAAATCGCTATTTATAAGCTTTCTTCCTCGCTGGTTGATTATAGTGATTACATAGGAAAAGTATCACCGGCAATTCCAAGTATCATTATATTTTCTCAAGGTGAACTATTAGCCCGGCTTGATCCCCAGGTGGAAGAAAATCAAGTTTATTATCAAAATATAATGAATTTACAGGTTTGGATATATACTTTTATTACTTCCAAGCCTTAATTTTTTTGACTAAAAAATTTGTTTTTAAATAATAAAAGGCGAAAAAAGCTAATAATTTGATACTTGATTTTTTTTCTTGCTTAACAAAAAAGTAAATAATGGTAAAATATGGCTAGGAAGTTACACAAAATGGAACCTATATTTATTAAAAAGTCCTCTTTTGCCGTCATCGGAAAAGAAGGCTCAACCATCGACGGCAATGGATTTGTTGAGACACTATGGCAGTCAATGAATGTTGATTTTGACAAGATTTTTCGTTTAGTAAAAACTGATGAAAAAGGAAATACGGCTGGAATTTGGGGGCTAATGAGCAACTTTGATCGTTCGCTTAAACCGTGGACAGATTTTAAAGATGGGCTTTATTTAGCGGGTGCGGAAGTTGAATTAGATGTTGAGCCTCCAACTGGTTGGAAAAAATGGATTGTCCCCAGCGCAGAATATCTTGGCTTTAAGGTGGAAAATAATTATCAAGATACTTTTAAAAAGGGACTTGATTATCTAAAAGCCCATAATCTTTCATTGGTAATGGCGGTCTTTGACTTCCATAAAATGGATGAGAACGGACAACTATATATTATGTTTCCCGTTTCAATCGTCGCCTAAATAATTGCGTATTTTTCGTGATATTTCATTTTTAAATTCAAAAATTGCTCCAGTTCCATCAGTACATAGTATAGACGGGCTCGATTTTCGAATTCATCCCGTGAAATCGGTAGTTTTTCATTACGGAATCGGGCTAAAAGGTCATCTAATTCCTCCTTTAAAAAGGCCGCATAATTCTCCTCCCCAATATTGTTTTCAAATGATGATAGATAAGTGAGGATTATTTTCTTTTCTTTAATTAAGGCGACACTTTCGAGTGTGGAAGCGATTCTTTTTAAAATTGAAGTCTGTTCTTGACGCATATTTAAATAGTCTTGACGGCGAATAGCATAGGGGAAAAGATGATTTTCAATATCCTGAATAAGACTCTTTTTAGCTTGTGATAAATAATTCTCGATTTGTTGAAAATCAACTTTTTGGTTATGCGCAAGTTGCACTAAAAGATCGTTAAGTTTCTCATCGACCATGCTAATAGTAATCTGCACCTGTTTTTTGAGCGGGGGTGTGATCAGATTTAAGGCAAAAGCAATCGCAACCGATACTAAGACAATATAAAAAGCGTTATAAACCATTGCTGGATCTTGATTTATATAGAGCTGCGAAATAACAACCAGCGATGATGGTAGTCCTTTTTCAATATTTAAGGCAAAACTTAATGGGATGAAAATAACGACCAGCAAAGCCAGGGTAAAAACATTGATACTTAGCAAAAAGAAAATGGCAACGGCAAGCAAAAGACCAATCGTAGCATCCAAAAGGCGTTTTAAGGAATTAAGGAAGGTTGGCTTGCGACTGATCTCAAGATTTAAAACGACGAAGACACCAGCGGTATAATAATAATTAAGATGAAGTAAATCGGCAATAATCACTCCGAGTAAAAAGCCAATTATCATCTTAATAAGCAAGAATAGTTTGATTTTCATACATCTCCTCCTAGACCAATTATATTTTTTTAATAAAAATTCACCAAGTGAAATGGTTTATAAGCATTTAGATTTTCAATTATATTCTTTTAGTTATAATAGTAATGGAAGCAGGGTAACACATATGCAAAGATATCGTTGTTTGGTTTGTGGTCAAATCCTTGATCGTCCAGATTTTTGTATCTACTGTGGCGCCGGACGCGAGCAAATTGTTCCATTAGAAGAGAACACGAAAAGCAATAAGAAATTACGGTATAAGTGTCTTGTTTGTGGAGCGATTATTGATAATCCGGACCATTGCCCTGTTTGTGGCGCAACCAGCGACCGAATTGTTTTACTCGAGGAGGATAATTAAACATTATGGCTGAAGGAAAAAAGTATCGTTGTCTAGTCTGTGGAGCAATCATTGACAATCCCGACTATTGTCCATTCTGTGGAGCAACTAGCGAGAATATTGTTCCCTATGACGAAGAAGAAGATAAGTAACAATTAGGGGTTTCGTTATCGGAACCCTTTTTGTTTACGCAAAATAGTGATAGAATAACGCAAACAAGCAAAAAAGAGGTAAAAAAGATGAAAATTCGCTTTATCAACGCCCGGCTACTTACGATGGACAAAAACGAAAATGTCACTTTTGGGGAACTGGAAGTAACTGATAATCATATTTCTTATGTTGGAGAAGAGCGCAAAAACGTTGCGATTAAATGTGATCGAGAAATTGATTGTCAAGGCAATGTATTAATGCCTGGTTTTAAGAATGCCCATACGCATAGTGCGATGACTTTTCTACGTTCCTTCGCTGACGATCTTCCTTTAGAAGATTGGCTTCATAAGGCAGTATTTCCTGCGGAAGCACACCTTAAAAAGGGCGATGAATATCATCTATCTAAAGTGGCTATCGCCGAGTATCTTACAAGCGGAATAACCGCCGCATTCGATATGTATTATAATCCATTAGAAACGGCTAGAGCTGCCAGTGACAGCGGTTTTCGTATGGTGTGCCTTGGAACGGTGACTTCATTTCGTGAATCCGTCGATGATATGGTATCCGCCTATCGAGTCATTAATAGCAGCAAGAATGGTCTAGTAACTTATCGGCTAGGCTTTCACTCCATTTATACGACAACGCGCGAAATATTACAGGAGTTATCTAAGGCGGCTCATAGTTTAAAAACGCCGATTTTTACTCATACTTCGGAGACGGAAGTCGAAGTTAAGAACTCTTTAGAGAAGAACAATTTGACGCCCCCGGCTTATATTGAAAGTCTAGGCTTATATGATTATGGTGGTGGTGGTTTCCATTGTGTCCATATGCAAGACGAAGATTTTGAAATTTTTAAGCGTCATAAATTATATGTGGTCACCAATCCAAGCAGCAATACAAAATTAGCCAGTGGGATACCAGAAATTCAAAGAATGATAGATGAAAACATTCCCGTGGCGATTGGGACCGACGGACCAGCTTCGGGTAATTGCCTCGATTTTTTCCGGGAGATGTTTTTGGTAACAGGGCTTGGGAAATTGAGGACGAAAGATGCTTCAGCCGTAAAAGCCACCGAAGTCATCAAGATGGCAACGGTCAATGGGGCTTTAGCCATGGGATTGGATGATGCTGATGTTCTCGCCGTTAATAAGAAAGCGGACATTATCATGATTGACCTTCAGCAACCCAATATGCAACCGATTAACAATATTGTTGATAATATCGTTTATAGTGGCTCAAAACAAAATGTTAAGATGACAATGATCAATGGCAAAATACTATATGAAGACAATAAATTTTTCCTTGATGAGAGCATCGAGCAAATCTATCAAAAAGCTCAAGAAATAACCGATCGCATAAAACGAGATATGAGGCATGATTAAAGAGTATTTATGGGAGAAAAGTAGCTTAGATTCAGCTGAGCTACAAAGTATTGAAAAAGAAGCACGCCATGAAAAACTAGAAGCTTTGTTGGCTTTAGCCAGTTTTTATCATCGGGGAGCATATGGCTATCCGATGGATGAAAAAAAGGCGATGCGTTATATGGATGAGGCAATGGCGAAACACTATCCGCAAGCTTTTTATATGTATGCTGAATGGCTTTTGGAGACTCCCAGTTTAAATGATGGCATCTATTTTAAGGCCTTGAAATTTTTTGAACGTTCCGCCAATCTTGGCTATGGTCGAGCAATGGCCAGAATCGGTCATTTTTTCCTTTATGGTCTAGGAGTAAAGGTTGATTATGTTCAAGCGGAAAAATGGCTTTTAGCGGCTAAATCTCATTTTGCAATTGACGATCTAAATGCGCTAGCAAAACACTATCGCGAACTAAAACGGGATAAAGATGCCGAAAATGTTCTTTTGGCGGCACAAGAATATCAAAACTTTCTTTAGAAAAGGGGTTTGCTCTTTACATATTTAGCAAAATATTTAAAAATAATATCGTGGTAAAATTATGGATATAAAATTTGACGAAAAGTTTTCAATTCTCGAGAACAGCCGTTTAAAATCTTACGAAGATTATAAAAAGAAAATGAAGGTCGGGACAATTCTGATTGTTATCGGAGCACTTTTATTAATAATCGGTTTTTTTGCTTATGGTAATTCTGCCATTGCGCCCATACTAGTGTTTATTGGAATTCCATTAGTAGTGGTAGGTTCGATTTTCTCTGGATCAGCCGCCAAAATCAATTCCGACTACTCTAAAAAAATTAAATTAACTTTGCTTGAAAAAATTATTACCGAAGTATATGGGAAAGCTAATTACCAGATGAATGCGCATATCGGAATTAATCAAATGATGAAAACGGGCTTATATTCTCGCCCTGATCGTTATCGGGGAGAAGATTATATTAGCGGCACATTTGAGAATGTTAATTTTGAAACCAGCGAATTAACCCTTGAACGGCGCGTGCAACATACGGACAGCAAGGGACATACCTATACCACATATGAGGTTTATTTTTCAGGGCAATATTTCGTATTCCGGTTTCCTCGCGTATTCAATCAAACCATCACTATCCGTGAAGGGTTGAAATTTTCCCTCTTCAATATGGATGGTCTTAAGAAAATTGAGACTGAAAGTATGGAGTTTAATAAAAAGTTCTATACGCGCGCTAACGATGAGCAATTTTTCTTTTATATCATGACACCTTTATTTATGGAGCGTTTGATGAAAATCGAAGCGGGAAATAAAGGATCGATTGCAGTGTATTTACATGAGAATGAACTGCATATTGGTATTGACTCGCGTAAGAATAAGTTGGAGTTTTCAATTAAATCTCCCCTTACCAAGGAAGGTTTAGCGCCGATTATTAATGATGTTTCATTTATGGCCCGAACGATAGATGATTTGCGTTTATCGTCGAATAAATTTCAATTACCTGAAGGAGGTATTTAAGAATGGATGATGTATTAAAGATTATCTTAGCTATTGTTGGTGTTATTTTAGTTTTGCTTTTATTCTTTGCCGTGTGGTATATTTCCGTACTCAATGATTTGAGAAGAATGAAGGTAAAAATTGATGAGAGTGAATCATCAATTGACGTGGCTTTAACGAAGAGATTTGATTTATTGACCAAAATGGTTTCGGCGACAAAAGGCTATGCCAAGCATGAACAAGAGACGCTTGAGAAAGTCATTGCCATGCGTCAGCCAGGAAGCACTGCTTCAATTAAGGAAAAGAGTGAATTTGCCAATGAAATTACGCGTGGACTTAATTCCTTAAATGTCGTCGTTGAACAATATCCGGATTTAAAAGCAAATACGACTTTTTTGAAATTGCAAGATGCCAGCATGGAAGTTGAAGAGAATCTTCAAGCTGCACGGCGTTTTTACAATTCTAATGTGCGCATTTATAACCAAAAAGTAGTTGTGTTTCCTTCAAACTTCGTCGCTAAGCGTCGGGGATTTGTTGAGCGTGACTTCTTTGAAGCGGAAGAAGCCAAACGGGCGGATGTTAAATTCGATTTCTAAGTATTGATTATAACCGACAAAAGTAAAGGCCCAATCGGGCCTTTTTCTTTTTATAATCCTTGCATATATTTTTGGTTGTGCTATTATATACAAGCGTAATCGCGGGGTAGAGCAGTTTGGTAGCTCGTCGGGCCCATAACCCGGAGGTCGGAAGTTCAAATCTTCCCCCCGCAACCAATAAAAAAATAGCACCCTTCGGGGTGTTTTTTAATTAACTTGATAGAATTAGTATGATTATTCTACTATTTTGATATAACCCTAATAGTATTTATTTTGATACAAATCAATTAATTTCCATTTCATACGATATGTCTTCAAAATTTTATTATCGCTGATTTTTTTCTAATTCTTCACCTAGTTGTATTGAAGTCGTCCATGCAAATAGATATAATTCTAACTAGGAGGATTATGAAAATGGATGATAAGTTATATGAAAAATTAAAAGGGTCTAAAACCGAAAAAAACTTGCATGAAGCTTTTGCTGGTGAGTCAATGGCCACGAACAAATACTTCTATTATGCTGGCGTAGCCAAGAAGGCAGGTTATGAACAAATTGCCGATTTATTCTTAGAGACCAGTGGAAATGAGCGTGAACACGCGGAATTATGGTTTAAGTATCTTCACGGTGGCACTAAAGGTGTTATGCCCGATGTCTTAGAAGATGCGGCTGCCGGTGAACATTACGAATGGACAGATATGTACGATCGGTTTGCCAAAGATGCAGAAGAAGAAGGATTTTTAGAAATTGCTGCTAAGTTTAAAGGTGTAGCGGCGATTGAGAAAATTCATGAAGAACGTTATCGGAAACTTGCTTCTAACATTAAAGAAGGTATCGTCTTTGTGCGCGATGACGTTGTCGTTTGGAAATGCCGTGTCTGCGGCAATATCCATGTTGGCAAGTCCGCTCCAAAAATTTGCCCGGTCTGTGGTCACGAACAATCCTATCAAGAATTGCGCGCTACCAACTGGTAATTAAAAGATACACACCTTTGCTTATTGCAAGGGTGTGTTTTTTTAATGGCAATAAATCTTAATTTGTTTGAATAATTCTGGAATTAAAAAAGATTTCATTCAAACAAGTTTTTCAATGAAAATTAGGCTTGATTTTTGCTGGCTATTCATAGATAATATAAAAGCGCAATTGCACTGGACTAGTGGTGTAGCGGTTAACATGTCTCCCTGTCACGGAGAAGATCGAGGGTTCGATTCCCTTCTAGTCCGCCATGATTGTGGCCCGGTAGCTCAGCTGGTAGAGCAACGGACTGAAAATCCGTGTGTCGCCGGTTCAACCCCGGCTTGGGCCACCATCTAAACCTAGGAACCATCGAAGAAATTCGGTGGTTTTCTTTTTTTTCTAAAGCATAAAAAAAGCCCTTTTTTTAGAGGGCCATATAATCCGTGTGTCGGTTTTATTTCTTCTTATGAATAAATTTATCGTATCTTCTTCTTGTTTCAATTAAATCTATATGAACATATCGCTTTGTGGTTTCAACCGATGTATGGCCAAGAACACGATAGATCATAATTAATTCAGCTCCATTAGAATAAAGATTTGTTGTAAGCGTATGCCTAAGCATATGAGGAGATAATTTTTCGATTTTAAAACGCTTTCTCATTCGACCAAATATACATTCAACATTATTAACTGTTAACTGTTTTCCACTAGGTGTGCTAAACAAGAACTTACTTATTTTCTTTTGCTTTTTAACATACTGCTTTAACAAACGTGAAGTTCCAACTGTGTAATAAACATATCGCTCATGTTTTGTCTTCGTATGAACTAAGTAAACATATCTTTTATCAAAATTAATATCTTCTATTCGTATGTTTATTACTTCACTTAACCTTGCTCCAGTGTCAATAAAAATCATAATTAGAACTTTGTTTCGCAAAGTTAGTTTCGGAAATACATTACTAAAAAATTCAGTTTGTTGCTTCTGGTCTAAATAACCAAATGTTACAAAAGGAATACGCATATTCCTTATATTCTCAACACCAGGATGAACATCACTAAAACGACAAGCTCTTTTAATAAAGCCTACTCGATGATTTAAAGTATTAGGACTGACACCACGTTCCCGTTCGGAAAATATATAATTGGTAATAAACTCTTTTGTTAAAGCACTAGAATCAATGTTACCAAAAGTATTAATCAAGGTCTTTTTAATTGATAAATAGAACTTATATGTTCCGGGAGAATTATATAGTTTTTGTTCAATCAAATATAAATCAAACAATTTATTAAGTTTCATTTTTAATTCCCCAATCTAATCATTTCTCTGCGATAATTTAAAACCCGAAGGTATAAATTTCGGGCTTATATCAATAAATTGACATTAAAAGAAAACTAATATAAAATAACAAACAGATGGAAGCTATGTCATTAACATATGCTTTCGCTCATCCCGTAAGGGAAGGGTGCCCGGGTACTTACCGGGCTTTTTTTAACATATTTGCCCCCTTTCTTGACAAATTTTTAAATATTTGATTTAATATAGGCGACCCCGGATAGTAATATCTTGTGCGGTCTGGAACTAGCTTCGCGCTAGATTAGAGTTAGCCTGTGTGCTAGAGATACTTTAGCCTTAATTGGTTACGGTTCGAGCCAACCGAGAATAGGCTCTTTTTTATTTCAATCTTCGCGATTTTCGCGCTTTATAGTATCCTTTCAAATCATCGGGATGAAGTTTTTTTACTTTGTTTACTGCATCTAATGGATGTTCTCCTGCTTTAAATCGATTACTTGTCAATTTACTTTTAGCAATAGTTTCCGTATAAATATAGCTACCTTGCTATCTATTCGGATAAGTCTTGGTTAAAGGAACACTTTGCTTATTAGCTATTTGTTTGCTGGTTGCTTTTCTAATAACTTCAGAGATTTGAGCATACTGAGGGGCAGTTTTAACAACCGCCACCGGCTGACTATTGCTAGCCTTTTCTTCTTTCGTTTTAACATAGTTTGGCCAGTTCTTTGGCACGCACACTTATACAGAGTTTTATAGGCCTAACCAGATGGATTATGCAAATTGCAATAAAAAATAAGATGTATTTAATAGATTTTTATGTGAAAAATAATTGTTGAAAATGTTGGTTCATAGGTTTTTTTAAATTAATTTTATGGCAAAAAAAACTTATGCGAGAAAATTGAAATCATTGAATTTATAAAAATATTTTTTTATAGAACAAGTTCTGACATATCACTGCCATCATTAAATTGTTATGAAGTTTTGAATCAAAGTGAGTATTAAAATATAGGATAAAAAATATTTTTAAACGGCACTACATTAAGCAATATATTGAATAATAGCTTAAATTAATTTGAGTATATTTATTACATTTTTATTAAGTTTTTGATAGAAAATTATAAATAGAATAAATACAGTTTTATAGTCATCGATTAAAAAGATTAGCATGAATCTTAAAACGCCCAGTTTTAATTAAGCATATTTTTGTGGATTAGCACAAATAATCTATAGAAAGAAGCACTAAATAAAATATTTTTTTAGTTCTTTTCTATAATAATAAAACATATATTAGCAGCAAATATAGCTTTGGTATTTGCTTTTGGATTTTAACTTATTCAAAAACATTTCTCTACTTTAATGTCTATTAGCGTGATAGAATATCGCTATCAAAGTTTTGATCTTTGATTAGTGCTCTTCATGAGTAGAAATGATGCGTCAAGTATCGTCAGATGGGAGGTTGCTGACGAGCGAAAGAAATCTTTGATTTCTGCGGTATCATTTCGCCATCCGCATGGACTAATTTAGTTTTGAGCATTAAACCTCCCCTGATACAAGAATGAGAGGTATTATCATGGGGAAATCAAAAATTATTCACCGCATCACCCTTGATGCTATGCTAGCCGCCCTTTATGTTGTCCTTGCTTATGTCACCATACCTATAGGCAATATTCGTCTTACAATTGCTTCGCTACCCGTAGCCCTTGCCTGCCTTGCTTTGGGTATTGGAGATGGGGTATCCGTGGCATTTCTTGGCGAGTTTATTAATCAGTTATTGAAGTATGGATTTACTTTAACAACTCCGATTTGGCTGATTCCACCGATAATTAGGGCGCTTGTCATCGGATTGTTTGCTCATTTTTATCGTAAACAAGGTCAAAGACTCGAAAATCACTATGTAATTTATTTCGTGGCTTTCATAGTTGCCGCTATTGTTACAACTGGAGCAAATACTTTAGCGTTATATCTTGACGCATTAGTATTTGATTATCCGTTTGCCTTTGTGCTATATGAGACTATTATTCGGTTTTTGACGGGTATTTTGACCGCAGTTTTGCTGGCCATTATCGCGCAACCATTATCAAGAATAATTAGAAATTACACCTTTAGTCCTTCTTAGTTATAGCAAATAGGTCAGAAAATTAAGCCGCAATTTTATCTGAAAGTTTACATTTACAAAATGTAAACAATTTCATAGTCAAATTAGTTGCTATGATTCCTTTTAATATATATATTTACGATATGGGATGGTGATCGTATGGAAGGACAATATCATTCAATTGAATCTTTCGGTACGGTCGATGGACCGGGTATTAGATTTGTCCTTTTTCTTCAGGGCTGTCCAATGCGCTGTTTATATTGTCATAACCCCGACACGTGGTCTTTTTTTCAAGGGAAACGGATTACAGTTGAGACAGTAGTTAATCAAGTACTAAAGTATCAAGCCTACTTAAAAAATGGTGGAGTAACAGTCAGTGGTGGTGAACCATTAAGACAAGTTCCATTTTTGATTGAACTCTTCACGGAACTGAAGAAGCATCATATTCACACGGCGATTGACACTTCGGGAATTCTCTTTGATCAGAACAACGTGTCTTTGTTTGATGATCTAATGAAAGTTACAGATTTGGTCTTGCTGGATATAAAAGCTTATAGTGAGAGCGCACATCTGAAACTTACCGGTCAATCAAATAAAAACATTCTGGCATTTGCAAAGTACTTATCCCAGAAAAATGTTCCAGTATGGATTAGGTACGTTTTAGTCCCAGGACTTACTGATGATCATCATGAAATGATAGCGGTACGACAATTTATTGAGACCCTTCCTAATGTGCAGAAAATTGAGGTATTGCCCTATCACTCTATGGGTGAAAAGAAGTATGAAGCACTCGGTATACGTTATGCGTTGAAGGGCGTTAAGGAACCAGACGAAACTCTGATTGCTGAAGCGGAAAGGATACTTGTGTATGGGAAAAGATAAAGAATACTTTCTTATCGAAATCAGTGGTAATTCGTGTCCAACATGTGCCGTTCTTAAAAGCAATGTTGAAGAGGTCGTAAAAGAATTTCCGTTTATTACCTATTACTATGTTGATGATGAAATGACGAGTCGAACTTATATTGAACAGCTTAATTTACAGCATTTACCAGCTCTTGTTCTTATTTCTCACGGTGCAGTCCTCGGGATTGCTTATGGCGGTCAGCCATCAGAAATTATTAGGGAATGGTTGACAGCAAAAGTGGAAGGAGAAAAAGAAAATGGATAATTATGAAGGTTGGAAGGGATTTGTTCCCGGACATTGGCAAAATGAGATTAATGTGCGCGATTTTATACAGAAAAACTATACTCCCTATGAGGGCGATGATACTTTTTTAGTTGGAGTTAGTACAAATACACAAAAACTATGGCAAGAGGTTCTTAATTATAAAAAAGAAGAAAGTGCCAGAGGCGGAGTTTATGATGCTGACACTAAGGTCATATCAACAATTACCTCACATGGTCCTGGATATATTGACAAGGAAATTGAAAAAGTGGTTGGCTTACAAACCGATAAGCCTTTTAAAAGATCACTTCAACCTTTTGGCGGTATACGGATGTCGGAAAGTGCGCTTAAGGCGTATGGATATACAATTGACCCTGAAGTGGAAACTGTTTTCTCACTTTATCGTAAGACTCATAATCAGGGAGTTTTTGATGCCTATAATGAAGAGATTAGAGCCGCGCGTCGAAGCGGGATTATTACCGGATTACCCGATGCATATGGTCGAGGAAGAATTATTGGCGACTATCGCCGGGTTGCCTTATATGGCATCGATCGTTTAATTGAGGCAAAAGAAGCCGATAAAAATTTAATCGTATCACCATTTACTCCGGAGAAAATTCGTGATCGGGAGGAAATAACCGATCAGATTAATGCACTCAAAGCGATCAAGACGATGGCGCAAACATATGGAGTAGATATTTCTTTGCCGGCTAAAACAGGGCAAGAAGCTACTCAGTTTACTTATTTTGCTTACTTGGCGGCAATTAAAGAACAAAATGGCGCGGCTATGTCTTTAGGCCGGGTATCAACATTTCTTGATATTTATTTTGCTCGCGACTTACAAAACGGAAAAGTTACGGAAGTCGAAGTTCAGGAGATTATCGATCAATTTATTATGAAACTGCGGATGGTTCAATTCATGCGCACTCCGGAATATAACGACTTATTTAGCGGTGATCCTACTTGGGTGACGGAATCAATCGGGGGAATGGGGGTCGATGGAAGGACACTGGTTACCAAAACCTCTTATCGTTTCTTGCAGACTCTAATCAATCTTGGACCCGCACCCGAACCCAATCTAACAGTCTTATGGTCGACAAATTTACCTAAGAATTTCAAGCGCTTTTGTGCCCGGATATCGATTGAGACTTCCTCAATTCAATATGAGAGCGATGATTTAATGCGTCCCGAAATGGGGGATGACTATGGTATTGCATGTTGTGTATCGGCCATGCGCATTGGAAAAGATATGCAATTTTTCGGCGCCCGCGCCAATCTAGCAAAAGCTTTGCTTTATGCGATTAATGGCGGCAAAGATGAGAAGACGGGAGCGCAAGTTGCTCCGCTATATGCTCCAGTAATAGGCGAGGTTTTGGATTTTGATGAAGTTATGCTTAAGTATGATCAAATGCTCGAATGGCTCGCTCGGGTCTATTGCGACGCGCTAAACATTATTCATTATATGCATGACAAGTATTCCTACGAGGCCGCTCAGATGGCTTTACATGATCGCGAAGTTCGCCGATTCTTTGCTACAGGAGTAGCTGGACTGTCGGTAGTAGCGGATTCGCTTTCGGCAATAAAATATGCGCGCGTATTTCCGATTAGAAATAGCGATAATATCACTACTGATTTCCGCATTGAAGGCGATTTTCCAAAGTATGGAAATAATGATGATCGGGTTGATTTAATAGCCCAGGATCTCGTCCATCGCTTTATGGATAAGATCCGCAAGCAGTTTCATTATCGTAATAGTGTCCCTTCAATGAGCATTTTGACGATTACTTCTAATGTTGTATATGGAAAGAAAACCGGAGCAACGCCCGACGGGAGAGCGGCTGGACAGCCATTTGCTCCAGGGGCAAATCCAATGCACGGTCGGGATAGTAATGGGGCTTTAGCCGCTCTTCAATCGGTAGCAAAGCTTCCCTATGACGATGCCCGGGATGGCATATCGAATACATTTTCAATTATTCCCGGGGCACTGGGAAAACTGGATAAGGAGGAGAAATAAATGAGTGATCGAATTGATAATTTGGTTGATATGATTGATGGTTATGTTGAAAATGGTGGTCATCACCTTAACGTTAATGTTTTTAATCGTGAAACATTACTCGATGCTCAAAAGCATCCAGAAAAATATCCGCAATTGACGATAAGAGTATCGGGCTATGCGGTAAATTTTCATAAGTTGACAAAAGAACAACAGGATGAAGTTATTGCCCGGACAATGCATGATCATATGTAAAAGGAAACACATGTTTCCTTTTTTTTATTAAATTCATGGTATAATCAATTCTATCATGAAGCATAAATTTTCCCTTTCACCAATAAGAAAAAAACGGGTAATCGAAATTGATTTTTTACGTGGTTTTGCCGTTTTATTGATGATTTTGGATCATATGATGTTCGACTTTATGGATTATCCTTCTTGGGTCAGCAACTTCAGTCAAGTTAATAATAGTATCTTCAATGCTTTGAACAATTTTGGAACGATGATTTTCACCTCATCTTGGCGTCTAGCCGGCCACTATATTTTTGCCTCGCTATTTATTTTAATTAGCGGAATATCGTCGACCTTTTCTCATTCCAATTTAGATCGCGGACTAAAACTTTCATTCGTGGCCATTATGCTAACCTTTGTAACCCATACAATTCAAACCACAATTGGTTTAGAAATTGGAATTTATATGGGAATCTTACATGTATTGGCCATCGCTATTATCCTTTATGGACTGGTGGATTTACTAATAGATAATAAATGGGTTGATTTAGCCATTGCTATCGTTTTTGCCGTTCTTACATATTTTATTGTTGACTGGAATGCTCGATATATTTCGCCTGACTCAATTATGAATAATTTAGGTGACTTTTTACTTGGCCGGGTAATTTCTGGCGCAGATTACATTCACTTGCTTCCAACTATTGCCTTGATGTTTTTGGGTAGTTTTATTGGTAAGACAGTTTATGCAAAAAAGAAATCACTATTTTCCCTTCACCATACCGCGTGGACAAAGCCAGTCATCTTTTTGGGAAAACACGCTTTAGCGATATATGTTCTTCATCAGGTCATAATCGCCTCAATTTTATTTTTAATTGGTTACTTAGTTGGGTATCGATTATAGGAGGACTTATGAATCTATATGAAATTTTAGCGAAAACCGCTGCCAAATATCCGGCCCGTTCGGCTTTATATTATGAAGGTAAACACTGGACATACCGTCAGTTGATAAACGAGATTGACCTTGCCGCTCAAAAGATGGCTGGACTAGGAATTAAAGAAGGCGAGGTAATCGCCCAATGTATGCCCAATTGCCCAAGTTCAGTTTTTATTTTTTATGCATCCGCTAAACTAGGGGCGATAAGTTATTTAATTCATCCTCTATCTCCCGTTAAACAAATTATTAAATTTATGGAGAAAAGCCGTTCGCAAAAGATATTTATTTTGAATGTGTTTTCGTCTTCTCTTACTCCCATGCTTCACCAGCAAGGATATCAGGTTATTGCCGTTAATCCTTATGCTCGAGTATCGTTATTTAAATCAGCGCTAGCTTTAGCTAAAGCCAAGGGTAATCACCGTGCTAAATCATTCTTTTTTGCTCCCAAAGGTAAAATTAAAACCACCACGCGCACTGATACTCAAACGGCTGTTTATTTGAATTCCGGGGGAACAAGCGGCGATCCTAAAATAATCGAACTTTCAAGTAAGGCCATTAATGCACTGGCATTAGAGGGTTTTAATATTGTCGGTAGCGACAATCCAGAAATGTTTAAAATGCTGGCCGTACTTCCACTTTTTCATGGCTTTGGTTTATGTATGGGATTACACGCCCCTTTAGTTTTGGGCGGACAAGCAACTCTACTTACAAAGTTTAAAGCACCAGTGGTTAACAAATTAATTCTTCAAAATGAAGTGAAGATAATCATCGGCGTGCCGACGCTTTTTACAGCCTTATTAAACAGTGATGGTTTTGCTGGACCGCACTTACAAAATTTAGCCGTGGCCTATATCGGTGGCGACTCGGTTCCTCAGTCACTACTAGATCGTTTTAATTCTTTGATGAAAAAATACAATTCTCCGGCACGGCTGCTTGAGGGCTATGGTCTTACAGAAACGGTAACAGTTAATGCTGTCAATACACTGACCAGCAATCGACTTCATAGCGCGGGAAAACCCTTAGGTATCATCGATATCAAAATACTTGATTTGGAGTCTCATCAGGAAGTTAAGCCCAATGAATTAGGAGAGATAGCCGTTAAAGGACCGACGATGATGAATGGCTACCTGGATGATGAAATGACGACTGCCAAAACTTTTTATGATATTCCGGGTGCCGGCCAATACATATTGACTAAAGATATCGGTTATTTAGATAATGATGGCTATCTATTTTTTCGGCAACGAATTAAACGCATCATAAAGGTTAATGGCATTAATGTCTTTCCAACCGATATCGAACGGATTGTGCTGAATTTTCCCGAGGTTTTTGAAGCCTATGTTATCGGCATAACTGATCAGCGTTTAGGCTCAATCGCCCGTTTATTCTTATCCCTTAATAAAGATTACACGAACGTGAATCCAAATGAACTAAAAGCGAAAATTGTCGAAAAAATAAAAGAAGAGATGCCTGTTTATGCTTTACCTAAGGACATCATCATCCTCGAGCATCTACCAAAAACTTCAGTTGGAAAAATTGATCTAACTAAATTAACTAGTTATGAAGAAAACCGTTAATAAATAATAGATTTATTATTCATAACCCGATATAATGTCTCTCATAGTCAGGAGATTAGTTATGAAAATCAATCGTAGTCTACTTTTTGCGGCAGTTGGTATTGCTCTTGTTGCCGCGGTTTGGCAGGTTTTAGCAATTTTTGTCGGTAATACGAGTATCGGAGTTAATTTTCCCGCCGTTCATGCCATTGGCATTCCGGCATTCTTAGGATGGGCAAGTTACTATATTGCCGGAGGAAAATTCGCCACTCAAATTAAGGCCACGATAACCAATTTATCCGGCATGGTTTGGGGGGTAGTTATGATGGCCATTATTGTTTTCTTTGCTAGCAAAGGCTGGAATCAGTATTTGGGTGGCTTTTTGGCATTATTAGTCGGTGGTTTCTTTATTGTCTTTCAAGCCCACATTAAATATATCGGAAACATTCCTTTGATGTTTATGGGTTCAACGGCCTTCTTCGCTGTCTATAATGGTCAATGGATTGAATCGATAATCGTTGTGATTATTGGGCTGTTCTGTGGAGGCTTTCTTGGTCTTTTTGGCCAAAAAATTGGCGAGTTTCTCGACGAAAAAGTCTTTAAGAAAACCAGCAAGTAACCAAAATAAAAAGCAAGTTTTCGCTCTTGAAGAAAAACTTGCTTTTTTTCTACTTATTTATTGTAATTATCTTCAACAACTTGCCAATCGAGAACTTCAAAGAAATCCTTGATGTAATCACCACGTAGATTGCGGTGCTTTAGATAGTAGGCATGTTCCCACACATCAATGCCAAGAATTGGTGTCCATTCGCCATTCGTTTCCATTAGAGGATTGTCTTGGTTTGGCGAGCTCGTTACTTTTAAGTCGCCATTTTTATTTTTTGATAGCCAAGCCCAACCTGAGCCAAACTGCTTTGTAGCTGCGTTAGTTAACTGCACCTTAAGGGCATCGACATTTCCAAACGTCGCATTAATTTTATCAAGGAGTTCTCCACTCGGGACTTTCTTTGGATGGGCGGCTAAAGAAGCAAAATATAGGTTATGATTATAATAGCCTCCCCCATTGTTGCGCACGGCGGTTTGAACATCCTTAGGTAGTTTCTCAAGATGGGACAGAATATCCACGATATCATCGTTAGTATTATTCGCCGTTTCTAAAGCGGCATTTAAATTTTTCGTATACCCCGCGTGATGTTTTGAATAATGCGTTTCCATCGTCAGGGTATCAATGTAGGGTTCAAGGGCATTAAATTCATATTTTAATTCAACTTGTTTAAACATAATATATATTTCCTTTCATTAAGTTAGCAATTGCTAACTGATGATTATATTGTCGCTGATTAGGGTAAATAATTCAAATAATGTGCTTAAAAAAAGATGACCGCTAAAGCGATCATCTTCGAAAAACAATCAATCAGCTAAAGTTCCCATTGGATCCCAAGGCTTGAGATGGATTACATCAGTATCAAGCGCTGATATAGCTTCGGGAGTAAGGTATTTTTTGTGAACTACCGCCTGATAGGCAAATTGATCAAACCAGCTGCTGGAAGCAAGATAATACCCCTTATCTCCACTTTTATCTCCCCATGAATTCTCAATTTTCCATTTGGTCGGGGAATCATTGACTAAGTTAACACCCGTTAACAGCATCGCATGGTTCATCGCACTCGCCCGATAATCAAGGCGATGAGCTTTGGTATCCGTCAAATCAAGGCCAAAGAGATCTTGATAGGCGTATTGTTCATCGTCCCAAATTCCTTCATCGCGCGCGCCATAAAGGGCAACATCGCTTCCAAACCAAACAGGAGTTTGATCCTTCAGTTGACTGACAATCGTCTTTTTAAATTCAGATAAAGGCAAATTCAAGTGTGTAACTGCCTCACCCTCAATGACGTTATTTAAATAATCAATCACGAAGCGGTGGTAAAAGGGTTTATCATCGGTTGGTGAATTGATTAAGCTTACATAATCATCAAGATTAATTTTGACAAATTTATCATAGAAACTATGGGCATTTAGATTGCGCTCAAAATGGTACTTGCCATCCTTATCCACATATTCAAAATCAAACTTGACTGGTGGTTCACCAAATGTGCTAGCTAATAAGGAATATAATTCATCAAGAGCTTTTTCTTTTAATTTGGCAACATTGGCATTAGGTTCTCTTACTTCCGCCGCAAATTTCTTTAACCGTCGATCAATGAGATTATTGACCATCGAAGTTGCCGAACTTGCGATCGTCTCTGGCATGGCATCTTGTGGAATAACGCCATACTTTTTAACTAAGTTGGCAAACATTGTCCACTGACCGCCATCTTGAATCGAGGTTTGAAGGATAAACTGAACTAATCTATCATCAACTTCACGATCCTTTAAATCAATAATGGTTTCAAGGAAAAAATTAATTTTCTCCAGTTTGTCGTAAAAAGCGATGTAATTCTGCGATAGTTCAATGTTATTGACATTAGTAATATGCGCGGTTTCTTCGCGTAAGAAGTTCAATGCGGAAAATATCCAGCATCTACCACTTTGTTTTTGGTTGGTCACTGGCAAGGTTTTTAAATCAATCGAAAAACGAAATTGATTATCGGCATGTTTTTTCATCACGCGGCTGGCATCGTTAATGGCCGTTTTAAAAAGAACGGTTTCCATTGCTAGTGAAACTGGCTTGTGACGAAAACTAGTATTCAGTTTTTTTAAGTCTTTTTCATTTATCATAAATAGTAATCTCCAATCTAATTGCTATTATATATCCTGATGGAAGTTGATACCACTTTTTTACTGCCTAAAATATAGAAATAAAACCACAATTGGTCTAAATAAAATTGCTGTTTCGTGATAAAATATAAACAATTAGGGAGATATTATGGAAAAGAAAAAATTTGTCAGTGAAGAACAGTATAAAAAGTATCGTAACCGCTTGATTATTATTCTTGTAATTTCCTTTCTTGTCGGCCTTCCTTTGGTTATTTTTGGAATTATAAACATTATTGATTTTAACCCACTAGGAATGTTTCTTCTTTTCGTTGGGGCTATTTTCTCGTTTTTAGTTCCATTTGGAATTGGCGGTCTTCTTTTACAAAGGCCATTGTTGGCTTACTCTGCGAGCGCTTCGGCCCCGGTAATTAATGAGGGGGCGGAAGCTGTTTCTCCAGCAATCAAGACGGTATCGCGTTCGGTAATGGAGGGAATTCATTCCTATAATAATGATCGATTAGAAACCGATCCTAAGGATTATGGATTCTGTGATAATTGCGGGCATAAATTAGATGATGACGACGTCTTTTGCCCGGTGTGTGGAAAGAAGGTTCGCTGATGAAACTTCGGGAAGTCTTTAATGGCTATCAAGAAATAATTACGCTCGATACCGAAACCACGGGATTGAGTTTTGAGCAAAATCAGATTATTGAGCTTGGCGTGGTCAGGTATAAAGTTCTTGATGATGAACTCGTTTTTGTCGAGGAATTAAATGAGTTAATAAAGCTTCCACCTCAGGAAAATTTATCTCCGGAAATTGTAAAACTAACGGGAATAACCGATGAAGACTTGTCAAAGAATGGTATTTTTATGAGTGAGGCCGCAAAAAAGCTTTATGCTATATTAACCCCGTCCGACGAAAAAAACATTCTTTTTATCGCCTATAATGCTGCGTTTGATATGGCCTTTGTACGGAGCCTCTTTGCTCGTTTTTTAGTTGATTTTGAAAGTCTACCAATTGATTTTTTAGATGTTTTAACCATCTATAAAGACCGAGCTGAGTACCCCCATAAATTGAAGGATGCGATTGCTCATTATCAGCTTGAAGACAAAGTTGTTAATTCACATCGAGCGAGCGATGATGCTAAAGCCGCACTTGCGGTTTTGTTAGCAATGGCCGGTGAAAAAAATGACATTGGTCGCTATATCAATTTGTTCGGCTTTAACCCTAAGTATGCTCCTATGGCAACTTTTCAAAAAGTAATTAATCGCCCGCAAAATGCCAATTCAATTCCTTTATATGCAAACAAGTAATAAGAAATCGTGGATTCAATTCCTTAAATTTTTGCTTTTTTCAATTAGTGCAGGAGTAATTCAGGCATCGAGTTTTGCGTTATTGGATGTTATTACCCCTTGGACCTATTGGCCCTGCTATCTTATATCGCTTCTTTTATCCGTATTATGGAACTTTACATTTAATCGTCACTTTACTTTTAAAGATAGTTCAAATGTTCCCCTCTCAATGGCTTTAGTTATCATCTTTTATGTGATATTTACTCCTCTATCAACCTGGTGGGGAGATAAATTAGATAATTTAGGGTGGGACTATTATGTTATTTTGGCGATGACGATGGTGATAAATTTTATTACCGAGTTCTTCTATGACAAATATGTGGTTTTTCGCCATCAGCAAGATAAACGAAATTCTATCGTTGATGAGCAGGAGTCGTAATTATGGAAGAGATTATTCTCACTAATATGTGCTTGGTATATGATAATGATAATAAGCGAGCGCTTTTTCTTTTACGAACAAAAAGCGATTGGCCAGGCTTAACTCTTCCCGGAGGACATATTGAGGAAAAAGAGGACCTACTTGCTGCTGTCAAGCGCGAAGTATATGAAGAAACGGGACTCAATATTTCTCATCCCGAATTAGTCGGCGTCTACTCCTGGACAAACTTCGGCCCTCACCGCCGCGATTTAACGCTTTTGTATCGTACAAGCAATTACGAGGGTGAAATAAATTCTTCAAGCGAGGGGAAAGTAATTTGGCTAACAATGGATGAGATAAAAAATTATCCATTAAGTAATGATTTTTCGGTGCTAACGGACATTCTTTTTCAAGGATTAAGTTTTCGCCCGAATATATAAAAGGAGAAAAATATGCGTATTGCCTTAATTGCCCACGACAAGAAAAAAATTGCGATGATGGGGTTAGCGATGAAGTATCGCACGACCTTGGCGCAACATGAATTGTATGCAACGGGAACAACTGGCCAATTAGTGATGGAGCAAACTGGACTAAAGGTTCATTGTATGAAATCGGGGCCACTCGGAGGAGATCAGCAAATAGGTTCAATGATTGCCGATGCTCAACTCGATTTAGTATTATTTTTGCGGGATCCGTTAACGGCGCAGCCGCACGAACCCGATGTTTCGGCTCTTCTTCGCCTTTGTGATGTGATTAATATTCCTTTGGCAACCAATATGGCTAGTGCAGAAATTATGCTTACGGCTTTATCTCGGCAGGAAATAATCTGCCAAAAAACCATTCCGCAAGATCGCAGTTCTCATAAGTAATGACATAAAAAAATAGAGGCTCAACACCTCTATTTTTTTTATAGATAATTGTAATTACTTATGAATGTTATAGAAAGCACTCATTCCTGGATAGATGGCTTCATCATCAAGTTCGTCTTCGATACGAATTAATTGATTGTATTTAGCAATCCGATCGGTTCTTGATAATGAACCGGTTTTAATTTGACCGGCATTTAAAGCCACGGCAAGATCAGCAATCGTTGTATCTTCAGTTTCACCTGAACGATGGGAAACAACACATGTATAACCGGCCCGCATGGCTTTTTCCATTGCATCAAGGGTTTCGGTTAACGTGCCAATTTGATTTAGTTTGATTAAAACTGAGTTAGCAACGCCTTTTTTAATTCCTTCAGCAATAATTTTCGGATTGGTAACGAATAAATCATCACCCACGAGTTGAATCTTCTTGCCAAGACGGTCGGTAAGCTTCTTCCATCCTTCCCAATCGCTCTCAGCTAATCCATCTTCCAAAGAAATTATTGGATACTTTTCGGCAAAGTCGGCATACATATCAACCATCTCGTCAGTGGTTTTCTTTCCTTGACCAGACCGCTTTAAGTTATAAACCTTTTCTTCGGCGTCATAGAATTCACTTGAAGCTGGATCCATGGCAATAAAGATATCTTTTCCAGGAACAAATCCAGCTTTTTTGATTGCTTCCACAAGAAGTTGAAGCGGCTCTTCATTACTAGTTAAACCCCGAGGAGCAAATCCACCCTCATCGCCAACCGAAGTAACATCGCCCCGATCTTTAAGAATTTTCCGTAGAGCATTAAAGGTTTCAGCTCCCCACCGAACGGCTTCCTTTAATGAAGGAGCACCGACGGGCATAATCATAAATTCTTGGAAATCAACGGAACTATCGGCGTGAACACCACCATTTAAAACGTTCATCATTGGAACTGGAAGTTTTTTAGAGTTCGGTCCGCCAAGATAGCGGTATAAAGGCATTCCGTAATAGTCAGCAGCGGCCCGAGCAACTGCGAGTGAAACTCCGAGCATGGCGTTAGCGCCCAATTTAGATTTATATTCTGTACCATCAAGTTCAATCATCTTTTTGTCGATACCAATTTGATCATCAACTAGCATTCCAACAATTTCTGGTGCGATGACATCATTTACATTTTTTACTGCTTTAAGGACACCTTTTCCTAAGAAGCGAGCCTTGTCGCCATCTCTTAATTCAAGAGCTTCCCGCTCACCGGTGCTCGCGCCACTGGGGACAATAGCCCGACCAAAGGCACCACTTTCCGTGACAACTTCAACTTCAACCGTTGGATTACCACGGCTATCAATAACTTCGCGTGCATAGACACTAGCAATAACTGGCATTCAATTTACCTCCTAATGTAGTTATTTAATGCGATACCATTATACAATGATTTTTAATCAATGGCACGTTATTTACGTATAAATAACTAGGTAATTGATTATATTTTACAATCGAAAATTATCTTCAACGCGGTGGCTAAAATAATAGATATAAAAATACCGAAACATATAATATTTGCATATTTAGTAATCTTGTATATAATTTACAACGTGAAATTTATGAAGCATCTTAAAAACGACATTCGGTTTTGGATATTTGTTTTCTTCGGCATACTATTTGTCGTTTATTTAATTCTGTTTTTAACGGGAAACAGCACTTCTTTTAGATAATATCCTTATTTTTTTTAAGAAACTCAAAGAGTTTTTTGGATGCTTTTGCTCGGTGAGAAAAAGTGTTTTTTTCATTTAATGAAGCTTCAGCAAAGGTTTTATTTAGTTGGTAAGAGAAAAAAATCGGATCATATCCAAAACCATCAATACCAAATTCCCGGTGGGTGATTTCCCCGCGAGCAACGCCTTCAAAAACAAACTCTTTGTTGGCGTAAACAAGAGCAATCGCACAATGAAATGAGGCTCGTCGATTAGAACAATTTTCCAGCATATGCATTATGACGCTGTTTTTTTCGCGATACGAATAATCTTCCATAAAACGATGTGAAAAAATACCCGGAAAACCATAAAGTGCATCGATGGTAATGCCGGAATCATCAGCAATAACCGGATAGGAAACTTGAGAAGCAATGGCTCGGGCTTTTATAAGTGCGTTCTGCTTAAAGTTCAGTCCATCTTCGATTACAGCATCCAAAGAGAGTCCAATGTCTTCAGAGGAAATAAATTCATATTCCAAACTAGAAAAAAGATTTTGATATTCTTTTATTTTGTTCTTATTACCGGTAGCCAAAACAATTTTTTTCATTAAACTCTCCCTCGACTTTACATTCCTATTCTACGCTTTTCAAGGAGGCAATCATATTGATTTTTTTAAGGATATGATGGGCAATAAAAATAACGATGATAGCGAAGATTATCGACATCAGCCCCGAGTAGATGAAACTAAGATATTTTATGTGATGGATAAAGCGAATGCGTTCGATTTCCACCGTATTAACAATGAGATTAGTTAAAAAATAGCCCATCACTAGTCCAAGAATAATTCCCACAAGGGTCAAAATAATTAACTCTTTATTGATATAATTATCTACTTCCCGATTGTTAAAACCCAGCACTTTCAACGTAGCTAGTTCGCGTTTCCTTTCACTAATATTGATATTTGTAAGATTAAACATTACAACAAATGACAGCATCGCCGAAAGAATGAGCAAGATAATAACAACATTATTCAGGGACTTTAAAGTGTTTTCCACGGACTTAATTAAAGAACTAATAGAAGTAACGGTCATCACTTTGCTATGGGCTAAAAGGGATAAAGCTAAGGCGGATTGCGCTTCGCTCGATAAAGGAATTGTTTTTACGTAAATGGTATTAGCGCTAAAAGTTGTGAAGTTGTTTTCAAAAGTGGTTTTGTTCATATAAATTAAGTGGCCAACATAATTTTCGACGATAGCAGAAACTTTTAAGTTATGAGCAACATTGTTCGCGTCAATAATTGATATCTCATCACCAATACTTATCTTCGCGAGGGCGGCTAACTTATCGGTAAGAACCACCTCATTATCTTGGAGAAAAACGGGGCTTTTTGTATCGACATCGCGTAGGTTTACCATTGATGTCAAATCTGTGCTGGGGACAAAAATGTTGACCTCATAGTCATTAACAGTCGCTGGGAGCATATCGACCGCTAGAAAGTCGGTGATTGCTGAATCAGAAAAAATTTGGTTAAGTTCTTCATCACTGATGCCACTTTGAACTAAAACGACCTGATCATAGGTAAATATTTGACCATAGTTGGTGCGAGCGATATCGATGATAGCATCGCGGAGGCCAAATCCCGAGAGCATTAAGGCTGTACATCCCATAATGCCAATTATTGTGGCGATAACTCTTTTCTTATAACGTCCGATATTGCGCATGGTAATCTTATTTGAAAACTTTAAATGTCTCCAAATAAAAGGTATTTTTTCTAAAAAAATTCGCTTTCCTGGTTTAGGAGCTTTTGGTCGCATTAACTGCGATGGACTTTCCCGGATTGTTCTATTAACTGAATATATGGAGGAACCAACGATGCAGGCTAAAGCAATGGCGATTCCTACGATGACATAGGTCATTTGGTAGGTAAAGACAAATTGAGGAATAGAAAAAATGATTGTATAAATATTCCAAATTAGTAGGGGAATAATGTAAAACCCAAGTGTTGATCCAATTAATCCTCCTAATAAAGTTGCTAATCCGCTATAAATGACATATTTGCCCATAATATGCGGGTTAGAAAAACCTAGTGACTTTAAAGTTCCAATTTCTAAACGATTGTCTTCAACCATTCGCGCCATTGAAATTAAACTAATAAGTATGGCGACAATATAAAACACAGTTGGAAAAACCTTAGAAAGATTATCTATGCTTCGACTGGAGCCGATATAGTCACTATAAGTAGCATCATCTTCTCGATCATATACTTTAATAACATTGTTCGAAAAGTTGTTCGTGTTGGTAGTCGTCGTTTCATTTGCATCTAATGATGGATTCTCAGTTGATTGATTTAAGAACTGCGAAAGGGAAATTTTGGCTTTAGCAATTAAATCAAGATAAGCAGATTTAGATGTGACTTTTTGACTTGCTCCATCAACGGTTAAATATAAATCGGTATAAAACGAATAATTAAAATTACTTTTGGCAACAAACGAATAATAGTTGACGATACCAGCGCCAACATTGGTGTTGCCCCGTGAGCCAGTTCCAAGGGCGGTTCCGATATAAAGAGGAGACATAACTTCCCCAACAATTGTGTAATTGTTATTTTTTAAAATACTTTGTTCATTATCAATTGCAATCGTATCGCCGAGCAATAAACTATTATCCGTCAAATAACGTTTTTCAATGACAATTTCATTCTCATTTTCTGGCAAGCGACCATCAATCACATCGAGCGTATTAATTTTTTCAGGTAGTGAAAGAGTCCGAATGACAAATTGCTTTTCATTAATTAGCGAAAGACCATCATAATACTTGCTACCTTCAACATTATCGATTTCGGGAAGTGCTTTTAATTGCAAAATCGTGTCATCACTAAAACCATGAGTGGCTTGAAGGTGAAAATCGTAAGCCTGATGTTGGTCAAAAAATTTATCTAGTGAGGTGATCATATCCGGGCTCGTGGCCTTTAATCCAACAAAGGTGCCAACTCCGAGCAAGCTCATAATTAATAGTGAGATGAAACGTCGAGAAGAAGAGAAAATCTCGCGTTTAGTCGACGTAAATAAAAGGTTTTTTTTCATCGGCTTTTACCATTCAATTGAATCAATCGATGCAGGGTGCTCATTAATGATTATCTTTTCTACACTCCCATTTTTAAATTTAATAACGCGGTCCGCCATCGGAGCAATCGCCCCATTATGGGTAATAATTAGTACGGTCATTTTCTCTTTTCGGCACGTGTCTTCAAGTAATTGAAGAATTTGTTTGCCGGTTTTGTAATCAAGGGCTCCTGTAGGCTCATCGCAAAGAAGAAGTTTTGGGTTTTTGGCAAGAGCGCGGGCGATGGCGACTCTTTGCTGCTCACCACCCGATAGTTGCGAAGGAAAATTGTTAATTCTATCTTCAAGACCAACTTTATTTAAAACTAGTTTAGGATCAAGTGAATCTTTGCATAGTTGAACAGCCAATTCGACGTTTTCGATGGCGGTTAAATTTTGAATAAGGTTATAAAACTGAAAAACAAAGCCGATATTATTGCGGCGATAATTAATTAAGTCTTTGTCATTAAGTTTCGATATCTCTTTTCCATCAACTATTACCTTTCCTGCGGTAACGGAATCCATGCCACCTAAAATATTTAGACAAGTGGTTTTCCCCGCACCACTTGGACCAAGGATAACAATCAATTCTCCTTTTTCAATAGCAAAAGAGGCTTTGTCAAGTGCTTTAATCTTAACTTCACCCATGTGATATATTTTTTCGACTTCGACAAAAGATATGTATGCCATAAAATTACCCTTATATATTATATATTCAAATATACTTTGGCACACAATTTTTGAAAATAATCTTTGTATGTCGTTATAAAACTGAATGAATAACGATACTGCTATTTATAAAAGATTTTTATGTTGGCACCACTTCCGCTGACACTATATAAAGTTATGGATAAATCGCCATCACTACCTAAAATTAGGGTAGTATTTGTCGCCCCTTCTAAATCGCTAGCAAAGGGTCGATAAGTTCCAAAATTACTAAAACTATCACTGCCAGAAGACAAGGTTATAATGATAGCGTCACTTGTATTTACATAAGTAAAATAGATTGTGTAAGTTCCGTTTACACTGCTTCGAACAAAAGTACCGACTCCTTCTTCCATGAAAGAAATCGTAAAAGTAGTGTCGACTCCGCCAATCCTTGCGGTTAAAGAATAAGAACCGAGCAGATCATTATTTATCGGTGGAACACTGTTATCGACGACATGAATACTATAGGATGCAGTTTTGGTTATTCCATTTTCCGTGTAACTAACGATGACAGTCTGAGGTCCAGTTTTAGACATATCATAATTAGAAAATGTGGCAGAATGGGTGACATATCGCTCTGAACCATCACTATAATGGGCGATCACCTCTCCTTCAAACGAATAAACATCGCCCAAATTAAAGGAAGTTCGCATATCAAAAAGCGATATCGATGATAGGGTGGTTTCACTTCCATTTTCATTGGATAGATGCGCGGAAATAGTTGCACTATGATTGGGCATAATAAAGTAATAACTATTATTGCCAAAAGGATTTTTAATAATACTTATTGAAGAATCCTCCACGATAAATATGCTTTCTAAAGTGAATTCAGTATCTACGGAAACCGTAAAGCGAACTTGTTCTCCTTCAAGGACATAACCTGCGGTGGGCGATATCAAGTTGATAGTGGCACCGATAATTTGGTCGTCAACTTTCAAAAGGTGACCAGAATTATCAATGGTTAAAACAAGAGTGACGCTTTCTAATGCAATCGTACTTGGTTTTATCTCCCATCTTCCTTGACTTGAGTCGAAAAGACATGAGGCATTACTATCTTCCAAAATCGATAAACTAGAAACTATGAATCCATCTTCGACGACAAATGAAGCATAAAAGAAGCCGTCATCGATACTTGCATCATAAGAAGATAGAGGAGTTCCATTCAAATCAGTAATGCTATAACTTAGTAAATGCAGGCTCGATTGAACAGATATTTTAGGATAACTATCTCCATCGGGATTATAGTTATCAGGTGTATAGATGTTAAAACGCATTTGGATGTATCCGAGATAACTACTTTCATTTACATAACTAAAATCAGTAATGGCTACAAAGGAGTCATAAAGAATATTATTCTCTGTATTAGCTATCATTTTTATGCCATTTGATGAGGTTACTTCGGTATAACCAAAGGTAGCTAATAGGGAAATATAGTTTGTAGCAGCATTTTTGGCTAGTTGATAGTCGTCAATATAGAAGCGAATGAAGGTGGTGCTGGTGTAGAAAAAATAGTCATCACCATCGCCATATAATTGATTCATATTTGCCGTTCGGTCATCAAAATTAGCAACGGAAGTGCACTCGCTACCAAAGGGAACAAGTGGAATGAGATCATTGAGGTTATTAGCAATTAAGTAACTGTTTAATAATTGAATGGAATCGACGACATTATTCTTAATGCGACAGGATAGAAGCGCTTGGAATACTCCATCGGGATAATAATGTCCAATTGTGTGTTTACCATATTCTTCACTTGGATGAACATAAACCATTTCAATGGTGTAGGTTGTAGTTTTTTTATTTTCTTCATCAATTTCAATTAATTGGTATTTATTAACATTAGTTCCCATTTGAACAAAACCAACATTTGTAAGTAAACTTGTATAGGCGGAGATTTGATTTCCACATCCATAATCGGTCAATAAAAGATCGACGCCACTATAGGTTTCTTTGCTTTTAAGTGACAATGTATAACTGGCGTTAGGAAGAAAAGGAATTACCTTATCATTATAATAATAGTTAAAAAGAGTGATATCATTGTTACTCCACGAAGTGGGATCAGGAAAAGTTTGGGTTGGATCAGTGATGTAGTTCTCTAAAACACTGTTGGATGCAAGGCCAAGATTATAAAGGGTAAGGGTGGTGTGACCATTTTCAAACGTTTCTTCCCCAGTGTCACTATCAATGTATGCTACTTGAAAGTCAATCGTAAAGATCAATTCCTCATTATCGACACGGGCCGTAATTTCACTAGGGGCTATAAACCAAGCTGAATCAATATATCCGGAAAAGTTTGCGGCAACGGCAATAACATCTTGATCAGAACAGTAATAAAGTGAGGCATCGTTTTCATCTTGCCGATAATCAGCTAAAAATAAGTTTTCAGCGACGATGTCATAAAGTGAAGATACGCCGATTTCTGAGTTGGTGGCATAGAATCCGTTATAAACAACATTTCCTCCGTTTTGAACAAAATATATATATCCTTGATTTTTCTGAAGAATAATCCCGCTATAATTTCCATAATAATTGTTATAGTATGCCTGATCGTTTAGATTTATGAAAGTATCAGAATAAATATCACTAGGATCATTTTCTAAATAAGAATTGACATGGATAAAGTAATTATGATGACCTAGAACACTATCCTTAAAATCGCTAAATTGCTTATTGTTTAACGATGAGATTGACCCTATAGAAGACGATGGATCGTGCTGGGAACTACTAGATGAATTCCCTAAATGCCGATTGCAACTGGAAAGAAAAAGCGTAATTCCTATAAGAACTACCAAAAAGTTTTTTTTGCTCATTTTATGACCTCTTTTATTTTCAAATCTAAATTAACATTTGATTAATTTAAATTCTTATTCAAACATCGATTGTTTTTACTCACAATGATAGTTGATGGTTATAGAACTAAAATAAGTATTATTCGAACCATCGGAGATAAACTTAATGTACCGATTTGCATTGGAAGGAATTTCAATCAGTGTTGTTCCCGAAGCCACACTTGTATTGACCCATGCTGAACCATCTTCAGAACTTTGAATTGTAAACCCACCATTTGCGGTTCCGTATGCAATTGCTACAGAGGTTATGTTTTGGAAACTGCTAACATTTTGATCGTTTTCTAACGAAGAAGGATCGATATAAAACGTAATTGAGGCATCTTCATCTTGCTTAAAACGGGTTACATCACTGCCAAGAGCAGTGGTATATGTGACCGCTATGTCAGCAAAGACTTTATATTTACTTTGACTTAAACGCGAGGATATTGTGTATGCGTTGGCTGAATATGCACCACTTTCAAGCGTAGAATCTGATTTTTTGAAAATTACAGAAAAATCTTGGCCAGTTGTTGCGCCAACGACGTTTTTTTGAGGTGACTTTAATATTGAATTTGAGCACATTACTCCAAATACTCCAACTAAGGCAAGAATAAAAACATCAAAGACTTTTAGTTTTTTTCCATTATTGCGAATAACCATAATAAGTCCTCCATTTTTTAAAATATGCGAACAAATGCAAAGTGCCCAATTCGCATTAATTGTATTTATATACTTATATAATTAATTGAGTTATTTACCTAAATGAAATGTAATAAAACATACATTTTTGGTAATGGAAAAAAATTTATGAAAGTATAAAAATAACTTGCACATTAAAAGATATTATTAGCATACGACTACAATAAATACAGAGGTATAGCCAAATGTTTAAATATAAGTATGGCTTTCACGCATGCAAAAAGACGACTTATTGTATATTAATGCAGCAAATAATCTAGTTTTTTATTTTGTGTGGCAGACGGATAACAATCTCATTTGAATCAGCATAGGATTGGTTTTTACTTGCTTCATTCAAGTTAAAGTTTTTAAAATTAGTCTATACTTTTAATAGGTATTTATTTGTCGCCTCAATTTGCAAAGCGAAAAATATGTTGATGCATTATAAGGTTTCTTTGATAAAAGACGCGTTTTCGTTATTAAGTTGTTTTGTTACTTCACTCCATGCGAGTTCAAGAGTTTTTGCTTAGGCTTTTTATAAAAACTATTTATCTTTAAGAGTTCAGGACCTTGTCAAGTAGTTGCCGTGAACAACTTCTAAATAAAAAAACGAGCCGTAATTGAAAAGTAAAATATCTCGTCAATAAGCAGTTTTTAATAAAAAACGCCTTTTTTAAGGCGAAAATATTACAACTGCTGTAAAAATGTCGAAATGGGAAAAAAGTGAAAATTAAAACTTTTTTAGCTGAAAAGTTATTTTCTCGATTAATGTATTAACAAAATTTTCAATTGCATATTACTCTGTAATGAAAGGTTCAAATCAAAAATTACTGGCACATTTAAATATAGAATCTAAATAATTCTTATAAGAATAAGATGCAAGATAACTTTTTTGTCTTATCAGAAAAATATTGATAAACTTCCTGATAGCAGAATTGAATAATACTTGTAGTAATTAACAGATTATGACGATTAATTGTTTGGTCTATGAAATAAAAAAGTGGGAAATCAAATAAGCTTGCCCCCACTTGATTTCATCGGCCCTAATTATTTTAAAAAACTTTGCTACGAAGAGTGTACTGTTAGTTTGCCTATACAGATTCTTCCTCTATTATTGTTATTTGTACTGATCATTTGGTTTACTTCAGCGTAAAATCTAAAACCGTAAACTGGTTTATTGAAATTAACGGTATACGTTGTTGGATTATCCCTGTTTCTTGGCAAATTTGTTGTATCAGAAAGAAGATCAAGCTTTCTGTTCCAATCTCCCTTTGCATTAATTTTATATGCATCTGTTTGTACTTGTAACTCAGCCTTACCAGTATTTTTATCTAACAACTCAACTTGAAATTCACGCCAATGTGTCAATTCCACATTAATTTGAAAAACTGGAACTGAAAATTTGTATTCAATAAAAGCATACTTTACTCCATCTCTAATTGGTGATAGAACAACGTATTGGTTTTGAATGAAACCAGTCCTAAATCTTCGTGTTCTTAATCCTATATGGTCTACATTAAGATGAGTGTTATATAAAACAGCAGTCCTTATGTCGGTCGGATAATAATCAATAAATTCATAATCGCTTTGATTTATAACTGTCTCTTCAGAAAACTGTTCTCCTGATGAACTAATAAACTTATTAATAGTACTGGAATAATAATTGTTCGTTCGCTGGCGAGGTAAAGCATTCATATTTAGGCTATAGTAATCAGCAATTTTGATATTAAAATATTCATCTATGTTTCTCTCTGTTTGATTTATATTCCATCCCATATTTCCATATAAAATGTCATTAACTTCATCGTAGCAATAAGCAACAACTAGATGCCCACTTGCGGCCTCGTTAGGGTCTTTAATTCCATTGTTATTAGTATCATTATAGTGACTCCCGCCAACAAGAACTGGCTTTCCCGATTGAACTAGCGCAATTATTTCATTTCGAAGACGCGCTTTTTCTAGTGGGGTTTCTTGCTGAAGTTTGCTTGTATTAAGTGTAACAACGTTTGCAATTGCTTCGTTGTTAAGCAAATAATCATTTATAGTATTTACAACTATATTGTAACTAACACCAATTCCATTCAAATAACTTTGATTACCAGAAGAATAATAATCATAAGTTTGTGATGGTTTAATTGATCCATTATTTAATGCAATAGAAAACAACTTACCAATAAATGTATCATTATCTATTAATAATTTAACTTCTTGCATAATGCCAAATTCAAAAGCCCTTGGAAAATCACTTGAAGCAATAAACTCATCTCTCGTCATATCATCAGGTTTTATTTTCTGAATAATTGCATTTTGTGAAGGCATAGTGTCATTCTGAACGCCTGGTGATGCGACAGTAAGATTTTGTAAACTAGCGCCGATAATTGCTACTGGAGAATCATACTTTTCATCAATTATTGCATCATTCCAATACGTATCATAAAAGGACAGCAACATCGAAATCCCTGTGTAGCCACATATCCCAAAAGAATTAGATGGCTTATTGGTCGCCAAATTTCGATAATAAGTTTCTAAAAAACTAGAGTCTTGTGAAAAATTAGGATCACCCAAACCGGTGTCATCTGGGGCTGGTTCATAATACAAATCATTCTTTCTTTCGATCAAAGCCTGATTGGAAAAATCATCTGCAAAAACCTCATTTTTAATATCTTTTTGTTGAGGTGTGTACATTCCTGTTAAAAGAATTGAGCCAATAAGTAAAAAAACATTCATAAATATATTCCCTTTAATAATTAACCTTCGATTCCGAAATAATAAATTTCGTGATCAGAGATTATTGTTTCTGGTGTAAGCTGAGTCTCATTGTTAGTTATATAACGATCATAGTAAAAAAAGGTAAACATGAAATATCCGTTAATAAGAGGTGGAACCTTATAGTTCAACACTTTATTATCTTCCAAGCCAAAGATTTCCTCTTGTGTTAATTTCTGCCCTTTTTCAAATGTTAAGATTGTTTCCGCAAGAATTGTATTGCCAAATCCGCCCCCTACAGTAGAAAAATTAGTGGCATCTAATTGAATAAAATGAATGTCAACTTTGTTGTCAGTAGGACTTTGTTCTGAAACACTAATAGTTGAACACCCCAATAGACAAGAAATAATAAAACTTAGTAAAAGTAATTTGGTGGTATTTTTAATCATAAACTATTATCCCCTTATACATACTTTTTACATTATTTACAAAAAAATTGTTAAGTCAAGTTTGGGCAAATAATTCTTTTCCAATTGCATCTGAATATTCTTTAATAACAATAGTTATAATCACTGATCAATTAAGCGTAATTATTGTCTAGAATTACGGCACAAACGAGAAAATCGAACTATTGATAATTAGATCGAGAGAGCAATAAAGAAGATATTAGTAAATAAATATTGATAAATTCATGACTTTTCATTTTATTAAGCAGATACATTGTTTTTTTGTATAACATTACTTGATGATATAAAATAAAATGTGTAATAATTTAAAAAACCATAAAGTTAGAATAACACTAGTAATCGTACTACTAATATTTGTTTTATTTGTAAATGTACATCACGTTTTTATAAATCATTTCTTCAAATGTTATCAGTGGATAAATGGCCTTTCTCATCATCAGTTCTCATTTCATTTATCTTATTAGTTTGAGGAACTACGACTATTTCTCACACTGCTTGTGCAGCAGGCTATATATATCAGTTCATATGGATTCTACCGCATACCTCTTATTTCTATGGGTTGGCTTAGAGCATACAAAAAAAAGGGACCAATCAATGTTGATCAGTTCCACTTTAAATAACAGTGCTCGTATTTATTAGTTTTAACGGCTTAATATGCTCATTTTTATTTTACTCATATTTACTTGATTTTGTATATCAGTTATACATACAAGTATATGTTTTTTCTATTTGAGACGTCATAAACGCTACTTATTGAATTGATGATGTTAGTTAATCTAGGATACATCTTTAAAAATACTGATAAATACTATTAAATAATTGTAAGCACACTTTCCAAGTGTAAAAAAATACTACCATTTTTGAGAAAAAGTGAAAACATACAAAGTGTAGCATTTGTTTTTTATGTTGTTTTTAGGCATAAATCTTAAGACAATAAACGACATATTATTATCGAACAGGCACTTTGATTTCTATTAGTTCAATTATATTCGAATTTTTTCATTTGTACTAATTTGTCGAAATAAGGAATGTTTAAAAATTGTAAAACTATCTAATTGGATATTGTTCTCTAGCAATACTACTCTTTTCTTGATTTCAACAATGAGGTTAATCTTCTTATATCCGAGTCTTTATCACTTTTAATTACACTAACCTTCTATATCTACATATTTTATTTCTGCTGGAAACTGGATCTTATTTGCCTTGTGTAATTTATTTGATTTTGTTCTAATCTTTTCTTAATCAATTCAACCATATATTGTTCACTATTGAAATTCATTATTGTTAATATCTTTGATTAAGCACATTCTTACTCAAACTATATCTATCTGTTTGTGTTGGAATTTCTATTAAAATTAATCCATCCCCATCTATTAGATGGATCAATTTCTTTTAAATACACTTCCGGTAGTTTTAATATGTCCTCAAATTTTATTTTGATAATATAAGTTTTTGATTTGCTAATTTTCTTATTTAAAATTATTCGCAAATAACCGGGAAAAGTGCCATCAGGTAATAATCCTGCAATTAAGCAACTCCAAAAAGTTGGTTTAGTATAATCAATTCTCCTAATATCATTCTTAGTTACAACAATATTACATTTCTTCTTAATAATTGTGATTTCATTAGAAGTAATAATTGCATTTTTCAAATTTAACTTTTGCACTTTTTTGTCCTCCAATACAACCTTTAGTTTGAATTATCCACTCCATAATCTATTCTTTTTCTTTTTGTCTTTCATTCGATACCTCCTGCATATACTTCTATTATATCAAAGTACAACTTTTTGGTATCAGTTCACTTTTTTATACAAAAAAAGCCCATAATGGGCTAATTTACGTGTATTTTGGTGTTTTTTGCAACCAATCTAATATCTTTTTGGAGCAGGTGACGGGAATCGAACCCGCATAATCAGCTTGGAAGGCTGATGTTCTACCACTGAACTACACCTGCATTATGGCGGACTAGAAGGGAATCGAACCCTCGATCTTCTCCGTGACAGGGAGACATGTTAACCGCTACACCACTAGTCCAATGGCTTTGCGAAAAAGATTGTATCATACTATTAGCTTTTGGACAATAAAAAAATAGCGGATATCCGCTATTTTCTTACTTTGTGTTTAAAGCCCAAGCTTCCAATGGTCCCTTAGGAATATAACCAACTTTTGTTCCGACGATTTTTCCTTCGTTGTAGAGGATCATAGTTGGAATTGAATAAACGGAGAATCGAGCGGCTAGTTCGCCTTGCTCATCGACATTTACTTTTAAAACAGTAAGTTCTTTTCCCTCCGCATCAATCTGCTCAAGCACGGGGCCAAGCATCCGGCATGGACCACACCATGGAGCCCAGAAATCAACTAGCACTCTCCCCTGTTTGGTCAAATCATCAAATTGTTTGGCGTTTTCAACATGGACAATCATATTTTTTTCCTTTCTTGCCTAATGGGCAATTAGATACATTACTAGAGCTATAATCGCAATATGTGTCGGATAATACAAGTAATAAGTTATTTTAAACCACTTTGGATTGTATCCGATTTTTCCACTGTAGAATAGAAGCGGAATAGCTGCTAATAATGCGTAACTTTGAACCGCTTGATTTAAGACATCAAGTTGAGGATCAATCGCAACGATAATATAGCAAACTAACTGAATGAATAAAAGAAAAACGCACTCAATAATGTTTGCAAAATTTTGAAATTCGCGGGTTTCAGTAAATGCGGGATTGTCAATATTGTATCTTTTTAAACTTCTACGAACATACTTCGTAGCCACAATTCTGCCTAAATAAAATCCAAGTATTGTTGCCAATCCATATATTCCGTACATTGGCTCCAAGAATTGAGGTATAGCGATTCCCATGTATGAGAATAAAATATCGTAAACAATTAGATATATTGCGGGAAGCGTAAAATACCATATTTTTCTATTAGGTTTTCTAAAAAAGTAAACTAACATAATGCCAGCAATTAAAGTAAAAAAGATATTGCCATTAATTGCACTTTCGCCGTATCCCAATTCTAGAATCATTGATGGAATTAAAATTACGATAGCTAAAGCCGCTAGGCGGATTAAGTACTTCTTAATGTTTTTAGTATGCAATGCTCCTTCTAAAGCTAAAAAAGCATATATTGGAAAAGCGATACGGCCAACGATGCGCAAAGGAACAAGTACGCTTTCATCGGTGAAAATGCCAAAATAGTATAAAAAGGCGGCCAAGTGGTCGATGGTCATCGTGATAATGGCGATGACTTTTAAAAAGAAAGATGAAAGAAAATTTTTCGGTGTATGGTTCATCATAGGTACGCGGTAATAAGAATAGCAGCATAGCTAAACAAGTTGTTTAGCACATGGGCAACTATTGAACTTGGAGCTCCATCATGATCGTAAGCATAGCAGAATATAATCCCAGCTATAAAGTAAGAGGGGAGGTTGAGTAATTCATTCGTCAAGTCTGTTGTCGTAAAGTCAAAATGAATGAAGCCAAACACAAGCATTACTACAAGGTAAGCAAAAAACTTGTTTATTTTTCTGACACCATCAAAAAGTCCAACTCGATAAGTCAATTCTTCAACGATTGGTCCAAGAAAAGGAATCCAGATAAAACTAGTTATCGGATGAGATAGTATTACATTAACCACCGCATTTTGATTGGCATTATCAGTCACGCCACCTTTATATACAATATTAATAAAGATGCTATAAGCGGTCGAAGCAATCATTGCTAATAAACCATAGGATATACCTCGAATCCAAGTTCGTTTTTGCCTAAATGCTTTTTTAAAACTTGGAAGTAAGGGGTAGGTAAGACCAAAAAGAAGAGCAAAAGCCGCCATATAGCGTAGACCGTTGACCATGCTGAGATAATCGACACTTGACTGATATACTAAAAGGGGAATAACACCTTGTTGTTTAACAAAGAATACTGATAAATTACCAAATATAATTGAGAGAATGTCAAGGCCCAAAAAGCCCAAAATAAAAATAAAAAAGTTCCTTGAACCACTAATGCGTGGATAAGTGACCTTGGGTTCTTTTACCCTTTCAATATCATAGTTAACGGTTGAAGTTTCACTCATAAATAAGCATCCCCTACATCTATGTAGTATATATTTTTGGTGGCTATCCTGCAAACAATTATCTTTGTGATTAACTTTTTTGTGTCTTCCTTTTATATTTTTATGAAAAATATATACTATTGTTATGGAGGATCGAGTTTATGAGCATGAATTTTTCCCTAGACCCGACTGATTTTGTGAAAATTCTAAATGGCATCGCCATTGGACTAGCGGCCTTACTGGTAATTGCCTTTGTCGTAGGCATATTTCGCAAGTTTTGGCGCAACACATTGAATTTACTTATTTTTATCGGACTACTGGTGGTTATATTTTTCACCATCAATCCTCTACTTGATTGGTTTTTGGCGCTTCGTTTGCAGAGTATACCCCTTGTTGGAAGTTTTATTCCCGCAAGTTTTAATTTGACGATATCGGGAACTAGCGTGCCAATTTCCACTTCAACTGTCGAATTGACCCTAAGACAAATGATTGAAAGCTACTACACGGCTAATGGCTTAAGCGTGGCCGAATCGCCTGATTTTAGCAACTACGCCTATGGGCTAGCTCTGGTCTTTGCTCGTTATGCTCTATACTCTTTACTTGTAACTTTGGCGATAATAATTACGCCAATTATAATGCTTTTATTTCGTCTTATTGGTCTATTATTTCCCAAGAAAAAGAAGATTGGAATTTTTCAATTTCGTCGCCTCTTTGGGGCGGCTTTCAATACAATCCGAGTGGCGATTGTTGGCTTAGCAATTCTTATTCCATTTACTTCATTTGCAAATACGGTAGCGCGGGCATTCAGTGATCCTAGCAATGCCGAAGTAAATGAAAATGCAAATGGTTATACCGACATTAAGCAAATGAGTGATGCTTATTTTGATTCCTTCCTATATAAGACACTTTTTGGTTGGAGTGCTAGTGGTGATGGTGAAACATTCGATACCACATTGATGAATATGATGACCGACGGAGAATATAATGGGCAACCGGTGAGTTTAACTACCGAAATCACCACATTGGCTGGCATTGGCAAAACGGTTATTAGCAGTGGAATTGGAACAGAGGACTTTGACTACAATGATTTTTTCACCCCGGAGGTGATTAATTCACTATTTGCCAACATCGAGAATAGTAATTTGATGGTTAGTTATATGCCGATTTTCTTCCATGGTTTTTTCTCTGCGGCGGACAATCCATTAGTGAGTGATTCTTTCCGACCCTTCTTTGCTCACGATGTTCTTGGATTCGACTATGATCAGGAGTTGGAATCAATGAAACAACTCTTGTTGGACTTAATTGAAGGTGATGCAATTAATTCCATATACCAAGTTTATGCAGATGAAACGGCCGGGAATGCCGGGCCTACTGCTTTTTATGACGCAATATTTGCTCCGAGTGTAAAAGGCACGATGACCAACGTTTTATCGCGGATGGGATCATCACCATTCATCAGCGGAGTATTTAGCAATTTCTTCTACGCTGAAGCCACTAAATCAACGGGGACTAGCAATGCCCTAACACTTATTTTTCCTAATGATTATGAAGAGTTTTCCGCTCAAAACTGGGCGCATGAGTTAAAGGAAATCTATCAAGCGTTTGCCGAAATGTATGGACTTGATAGTGATGTCGGCGCGGTTTTAAGTGGCGACCAATCCAATTTAACATGGGATGAGTTTGTAAAAGATCATACGGATGATTTCAAGAGTATTCTTGGTGGCGATTATAATGCTGTAACCGGGGATTTAGAAAATTACGATACCAACAATTTTAACTATTCAACTGGCAGTTCAGCCTTATTTGATAGCGATTTGCTGATGAAAAATGCAAAACCATTTCTAGCTTATATTTTTGCTGATTACATCGCAGCTTCACCCGTCAACGCAACCGTATTTAACCTTGCCGTTGATTCTTGGGATGACAGTGACCTAGCCGTAAAACGTTTAAATTATAAGAATGGTATTAGCGACCTATTAGATCTTGTCACGGTCATATGATGAGTAGCCTAACAATTAAAGAAACATTTACATATTCGATTGAGGTCGATAAATCAAAGTTTATTGCTTTTTTGTTTCCAATTGAAAATGAGGATTATTTCAAGGCGCAACTAGTCCATTTAAAAGACGAAAACAAAGGAGCAAATCATTTTTGCTTTGCCTATCGAAAAGAAGATATCGAACGGATGTCGGACGATGGGGAACCGCATGGGACTGCCGGTTTGCCATTATTAAATCTTCTAAAAAGTGAAAATTTAACCGCTTGTGCTCTGGTTGTTGTGCGTTATTTTGGGGGCCATAAACTTGGAGCGGGAAGGTTATTGCGCACTTATGTAAAAGCGGGTAAAGGGGTAATAACTATCAGCGAGAAATACAAGCTGTTTGATGGGATAAAACTAAAAGCGGCCTTTGACTACTCTCAGTGGGAGATTATTAAAGGAAAACAGGTTGTTTTGCAGGACGAAATAATTAAAATGGACTATAATGTCAAGGTTGAGGTCACGCTTCTTCTTATGGAAGAAAGACTTGCCTCATTAATTGATTACTTGGGTAGTAAAAACTTTATTATTGCTCAAGAACCAGCGCTTATTTTAAAGAAAGTAGAGGTTGTATAATGGCGGATTGTAACCATGATTGTGAGCACTGCGAGGAAAATTGTGATTCTCGTACGTCGCCCCAGAGTTTGCGCGTGAATTTAAATGAGCGTAGCAAAGTAAAACACGTAATTGGAGTTGTTTCCGGAAAGGGCGGAGTGGGCAAGAGTCTCGTAAGTTCTTTGACTGCGGTTGGTTTGGCCAATAATGGTCATCAAGTTGCGATTTTAGATGCGGATATAACTGGCCCATCAATCCCTCAAGCCTTTGGCATTAAACAAAAGGCAATGGGCGATGGGGAGTTAATATTCCCGGCTCGTAGTGAAAAAGGTATCCAAATTATCTCAGCGAATATGCTGCTCGATAATGATGAAGATCCCATATTATGGCGCGGAACATTGATCTCTAATTTAGTTAAGCAGTTTTTTACCGATGTTTTTTGGGATGATGTCGATTATATGATAGTCGACTTACCACCAGGAACGGGCGATGTTGCCTTAACGGTTTTCCAAAGTCTACCTTTGGACGGAATTATCGTGGTAAGCACGCCTCAGCAGTTGGTGGAAACTATCGTTAAAAAAGCGGTCAATATGGCCAATCAGATGAATATACCAGTTTTGGGATTAGTGGAAAATATGAGTTATATTACCTGTCCTGATTGCGGGAAGAAAATTGCTTTGTATGGCAATTCCCAACTGGATGTTTTGGCAAATAAATATAATGTACCTTTGCTGGCGCGATTACCCTTGGTTCCGGAAAATGCAACACTGGTTGATGCTGGCTTGGTAGAGAAAATCAATGTGGAAGAATTTGCTCCAGTAATTGAAGCAATCGAGAGGATTAAATAATATGAAACAGAGTGAATTTATTTTAAGAAGAAAAAATATTTTTAATAAGATAACCTCAGATTCAGTTACGGTTTTGTTCAGCGGACTCGCTCCCAAGCGTTCGGCGGATGAAAATTATGCGTTTGAGGTAAATCGTAACTTTTTATATTTGACAGGAATTGAGCAAGCTCATTCGATGTTGCTTTTAATCAAAAAAGGCAGTAAAGAGGAAACAATTCTTTTCATTGATCGTTTTGATGAATATAAGGAAAAGTGGACAGGAAAACTTTTGACGGTCGAGGAAGCGCGGACTCTAAGTGGAATTGACGATGTTCGTTTTAGTGATGAATTCGATAATGATATTGGAAAATTAATGGCTAAAGACACCATTAATTCTGTTTACTTTGACCTCGAAAAGGATTTAAAAATTGGCGAGAATCAAACTACGATTGATTATGCAACGGTTTTTGAGAGCAAAACTAAGGTGGAAGTTAAAAACATTTATCCATTATTAATGCGCTTAAGAATGATTAAAAGTCCTGAGGAAATCGCTTGTTTGCGAGCGGCAATTCATACTACTTGTAGTGGTCTTGAGGCTATCCAAAAAAATATTCGTGGCGGAAAATATGAATATCAAATGGCAGCTTTGTTTGAATATACAATTCGAGATTTAGCCAATGCCGCGCTTTCTTTTCCAACGATTACCGCTGGCGGAAAGAATGCTATTATTCTCCATTATCCAACGCCAAACGCAGTGATTAATGACGGTGATTTGGTTTTATTTGATTTAGGAGCGAAAGCGGATTTATATTGTGCTGATATTTCGCGGACCTATCCAGCCAATGGCAAGTATTCATCGTTACAAAAAACCATATATGAAACGGTTTTGACGGCCAACAAAAATGTTATCGCAATGATTAAACCGGGCTTAACCTTAAAAGATTTACAAGACTACACTATCGGTTTTTATCAAAAAGAATTAATGCGGCTAGGGTTGATAGATAATCCAGAAGAAGTAAAGGATGTATATTATCACAATGTATCGCATCATCTTGGAATTGATACGCACGACGTTAGCGATCGGTCGTTGCCGTTAGAGGCGGGAAACGTTATTACGGTTGAACCAGGTCTGTACTTTAAAAAATATGGAATCGGTGTCCGTATTGAAGATGATGTTCTCGTAACGGAAACGGGCAGTGAAAATCTTTCTAAAGAAATAATTAAAGAAGTCGCCGATATTGAAAAAGCCATTCAAAGTCGCTAATTAGATGAAAGTCCTAGGAAACTAGGACTTTTTTCTATTGTTTAGAGTGGAAAAAGCAACTAGAATAAAATTAATCGAGGAGAGAATATGGAACAATACATCATGACCATTGACCAAGGAACGACTTCCACGCGAGCGATGCTTTTTAATCGCCGAGGCGAGGCGCAATTTATGGCCCAACGGGAGGTAGAATGCCTTTATCCAAAGCCAGGTTGGGTTGAACAAAATGCCCTTAGTTTATGGGTTAGCGTTGTGGATGTTGTCAATGAAGTACTGATTAAAGCCGATATCACGATTAAGGATGTTGCCGCGATTGGAATTACCAATCAACGGGAAACGACAGTTGTCTGGGAAAAATCAACGGGGCGGCCAATTTATAATGCGATTGTATGGCAATCGCGCCAAAGCGATGATATTTGCGATCGTTATAAGGTAAGCAAAAAAGTTATTCATCAAAAAACGGGGTTGCTCTTAAATCCATATTTTTCAGCCAGTAAGATTAGGTTTATCCTCGAAAATGTCCCGGGAGCGGAAAAGAAAGCTCAAGCGGGAGAATTGATGTTTGGCACGATCGATAGTTGGATAATTTATAAAATGACAAATGGTAAAGTCCACGCGACTGATATTACTAACGCTTCGCGCACTATGCTATTTAATATTGTGGAAGAAAGATGGGATGAGGAGTTACTAAACTTATTTCAGATACCTTTATCGATGCTTCCTAAGGTTGAGTCAAGCAGTTATATTTTTGGAAAAGCAGCGTTTTTTGATTCTAATGTCCCAATTACTGGGGTAGCAGGTGATCAGCAGGCGGCGCTTTTTGGCCAAACTTGCTTTCATAAGGGAGAATCAAAAAATACCTATGGAACCGGTTGTTTTATGCTAATGAATATCGGAGATAAACCCGTCATGAGTAAAAAGGGACTTCTGACGACAATTGCGTGGCGGATTAATGGTAAAACGACCTACGCTTTAGAGGGCTCGGTCTTTGTTGGAGGCGCTTCGGTCCAATGGTTACGCGATGAGATGAAACTTATTCGCGATGCGGCTGACAGTGAGCGATCAGCAAAAATGATTGCCGACTCGGAAGGAGTCTATGTTGTGCCCGCTTTTGTAGGACTTGGAACGCCCTATTGGGATGATGAAGTTCGCGGTGCCATCTTTGGCATAACCCGCGGCACATCAAAATATCACATTGTACGTGCGACTTTGGAATCAATTGCCTACCAAAGCAAAGATGTTATCGAGGTGATGAAAAAAGAAGCTCATTTAAGTCTTCCGCTTTTGAAAGTTGATGGAGGGGCCACCGCCAATCGGTATTTAATGCAATTTCAAAGCGATATTCTGCACTGCACGATTAAGATACCTAAAATTCAGGAGACTACTTCTTTGGGGGTTGCTTACCTTGCTGGTTTAGCCATTAAGTTTTATTCATGTTTAGATGAAATAGAAAATATTCATCAATATCGTGAAGAGTTTCTTCCTAAGATGAGTATCAGTGAAATTAATCGCCGCTATAAAGGGTGGAAAAAAGCTGTTGCCGCCGATCGCGTTTTCAAATAGTTTAGTTGAATATATCGACATAAGTCGATAAAATTGTAATATGCAATCGATTATAGATAAAGTCTTTACTTATGACGTTTTGATTTTGCCTCCCGAGGTCAAAAAAACTTTTGTTCGCCTACATAATTATTATCCAACTTCGCACCTAAAGATTCTTACTTTGGACGATTTGAAAGCGGACTTCTTTTTTAATTTTGGACCCAAAGAGGAAATGTTCCTTTTTAGTAAGTTTAATCTATCAATCAACGATGCACATTATCTTGCGGATGCATTTTATGATTTTAAATTCGGCACCTTTTCTTCCATGCGTTTAAACAAAACAAAAGCGATCAAAGAAGAAATGTTGAAAAATGGATACTTGGTAGCTAACCATTATTTTGCTAGTGATCTAAAGCAAAAAAGCATTGCTGTTATTGGCTATGATCAAGCTAATGAGGAATTGGCATTTTTTATAAATCAATATAACTTAAAAGTTGATTTTTCTTTTTCTTCACCGATTAAAGAACAACTTGCAATTAGCGTTTATAATGATTTAGAAGCCGAAATTAGCGCATTTTTTAATGACGTCTCTCGCTTATTAGCATCTAACAAAGAATTAAGTGATATCGTTCTTTTAAATCCACCGGAAGAATATTTTCCCCTTCTCGAACGTTACTCATATCTATATCGAATACCACTTAATCTACCAGTGCTTGAACCTTTAATCACTTTTCCTTTGGCGCAAGCATTTCTTAAAAATTTAGACGAAGGTATACTGGGTGATGATGCTCTAAGTCAAAAAATTCGTCAGTTATGCGGACAATATCCAGCTCAAGGAATAGCTAATTATAATTTGTTTTTGACTCAACTTTTTTCGAGGACTAAAATTGCCTTTCCAAAGTATCAAAAAGCAATATCGGTGACGGATTTTTTTCCTTTAGATGAAAGCAAGGAAGTGTTTGTTTTGGGATTTTCCCAAGGGCGCTATCCACTTCAAGGGCGCGACTTTTCTTACTTAAATAGTCAAGAAAAAAAATCGCTTGGTCAAAGTGATAACCATTTGCTTAACGCCGAAAAACGCCACTTACTTTTTTGGGCCCTAAATTTAGAGAAGAACCTACATTTAAGCTATTCAAAATACGTTAATGGAGAGGAAAATTTTCCGCCTTCCTATCTAGATAAGATTTCGAAAGTCACATTTGAATCGCCAACTTTTGATTTTGACTATAGCGCTAAGCGCCTGGCCATTTATCATGCGATACTTCTTGACTGGAAACGCAAATATAACTATGTATCCTCCAATTTGCGGATTCTTAACCAAAGTGAAAAGATACCTTACCGCAAATTTGATAATTCATTTAAAGGAATTAAGGATGATTTTAGTTTAAAACCATTCGTTCATTCCTATTCATCTTTTAAAACTTATTATGAATGTGCTTTTCACTATTATCTTGAGCGAATCATTGGACTACGTGACACTAATGAATCGTTTAATTTGAAGTATGGAACTTTAGCGCACAAGTTACTTCAAGCCGCATATCGTCCAAAATTTGATTTTGAAAAATGCTTTATCGAAGCAAAAGCAATGGTTAATTTAAATGTCGAAGAAGAAATATTTTTACTGCGCTTAAAAGAAGAGTTAAAAATGGCTATTAGTTTTATTCATCATCACGAGCAAAGAATGAAGTTGAACCATGTTCTTGTTGAAAAAAAATATGATTACTCCATTAGTCAATATGCCCGCATTGTCGGCACAATCGATAAAGTGTACTTTATAGGCGAAGAAGGAAAAAAAGTTGTTCTCGTTGATTATAAGACTGGTTTAGAACGATTTAATCCGGCGCTAGTAGAATATGGAGCTTCATTACAACTCCCATTCTATGACTTTCTTTTTCAGATTTGTGAGGATAATGATTATCAAATTATCGGGCTTTATATTCATCCATTATTTTTAGACAAACGTATTTTTTTACCTGAAGGTCATGATGAAGGATATTATTTTTCACACCAAAGACTCCAAGGTCCTACCAGCGAAGATATCAGCAATCAGGAGGCATTTAATATTTATGATGGTGAATATTATTACGTGAGCAATATTAAATATAAAAATGATGGTCAATTATCTAAATCTTCCAAGACATTTAATGCTGATTTTTTTGTGAATTTAGCAAATATTGCAAAAGAGAAGATTTTGGCCGGTGATAAAAAAATCCGCGAATTAGATTTTGCTATAAATCCGTTGCGTATTGGGAACAAAGTTGATGCTTGCAGTCATTGCCCTTTCCGCGATGTCTGCTATCGGCAAGATAAAGATTATCGCGATTATGAAGTAAAGGAGGAAATAGATGATGAGCAATAGATTTACTCCTACCCAAGAAAAAGCAATTAGCATTGATGGCAGTAACGTTTTAGTTTCTGCTGGCGCCGGAAGTGGAAAGACGGCGGTTTTAACTGAGCGTGTTTATCGCCTTATTGCTGAGAAGAATGTTTCGTTAGATAGTATACTCGTATTGACATTTACTAATGCGGCTGCACGAGAAATGAAAGAAAGAATCCGCAAAAAACTGGCCGCCAATCCGTTAACTCAAGCGGTGGCGGAAGATATCGATAGTGCATATATCATTACATTTGATGCCTATGCCCTCTATTTGGTGAAGAAATATCATCTTAATATCGGAGTCGAACAAAATATTGATATTGCGGATCAATCGCTTTTTACCATTGAAAAGCACCGGATTATTGATGACGTTTTTAATCGACATTATCAAAATCCCAATTTGATTTTTTTAAAGCTGATCAAAAAATACTGTTATAAAAATGATTATGAATTAAAGGAATTGATTTTATCAATATTAGATGCGAGCAGCCTTTTGATTGATCCTGATAAAATGCTTCTTCATTACGAAGAGTACTATCTATCCGATGCATTCTTTGATGAAAACTATAATCAATACCTAAATGTTTTTGCAAACCGAATTAAGCAACTAGATGAAATGACTGATTATTTGCAAAACCCAATGGAAGCCTCACTGATAAACGAATATGTCAAAACTAACTTTATAAATGGAAGTAAAGAGGAAATCATTCAACGCATTTTGAATCTGCCCTCTTTTCCTCGCAAACAAAAAGATACCGAGACTGGCGATGAAAATATTAGAGATAGGCAAAAAGGCTTAATTAAGAAAATAAAGGCAATGGCGCCACTGCTTATCAAAGGTGATTCCCATGAGGATTTTATAAGTACAAAGGAAGAGAAGATTGCATTGATTCAATTAGCCAATGAGGTTAATTCACGACTGGAAGATTTCAAGCAAAAATATGGCTTGTACGACTTTTCATCGATCGCCCGACTTGCACTAAAGGTTTTAGATAATCCTGCAATCAGCGAAGAAATAAAAGCATCTTTAAAGTATATTATGGTGGATGAATATCAGGATACCAGTGACATACAAGAAGCGGTTTTGAACCGTATCTCAAATAATAACTTATATATGGTGGGAGATGTAAAACAGTCAATTTATCGCTTTCGCAATGCTAATAGTAAGATTTTTTCCGATAAGTATATGGCTTATGGAAAGGGCGAAAAAGGATATCGAATCGATATGAACAAAAACTTTCGCTCCCGTAAAGAGGTCTTAGATGATATCAATCTAATGTTTTCTTCACTTATGACTCTAGAGTATGGCGGCGCCGATTATAAGGTTAGTCATTTAATAGAATTTGGTAATTTAAATTATGATAATCAGGGAAAGGTGGCCCATAATTGTCGGACGGAAATTATTCCTTATGACAATAAAAAAATGTTGTCATCGGATCGAGTCGACTATGAAATTCGGCTTATTGCCAGTGATATATCAAACAAGATTGCCAGTAATTATCAGGTTATGGATAAGGCCACGGGTCAAAAGCGTTCCATATCCTTGGAAGATTTTGCTATTTTAGTTGATCGGAAAAGAGATTTCTCTCTTTTTAAGAAAATATTTGATGAATATCAATTGCCCTTACGCATAGAGCAAGATGAAGGTATGGCTAGTAGTGATGTCATAATGGCCTTCCACTCTCTTTGCTTGCTCGTTGATTCGATAAGTGATCAGACCAACTATGATGAAGTCACAAGAAAACATGCATTTATGAGTCTTTCTAGATCATACATAATTAATGATAGCGATGAAAAAATCTATCAGCTTATAAAAAATAATACTTGGCTTGATTCTGATGTGATGCAAAGAGTCAAAGAATATAAAGCGATAAGCAGTTTACCACTAAATCAAGGTTTAAATAAATTGCTAATTGATTTCGAAGTCTATGATCGCCTGGTTTTAATCGGTGACATTCAGGCCAATATCGCTAAATTAGATAGTTTGGTGGCGCTTGCTAAAACGCTCGCGACGATCGGTTTCACTTTGCATGATTTTGTTAGTTACTTTTCGTATATGGATGATTACGGAGTAGATTTATCCGTTAATGCGAGTGAGAATTTAAAAGAGGCGATAAACTTAATGACAATTCATAAGTCAAAAGGTTTAGAGTTTCCCATTGTCTATTTTCCTCATCTCTTTAATCGATTTAATCGTACTGATTCAGGGGATAATGATATAGTTAATCCCGATTTAGGCATCATAATTCCTAATAGCACCAGAGAAAATGGTCAAAATATGTTTAAAGATTTATTAAAGTATCGTGAAATTAAAGAGGATGTAAGCGAAAAAATACGGCTTTTTTATGTCGCATTAACGCGCGCTCGGGAAAAAATTATTCTTCTTCATGGCACGGAAGAAAAGGAAGTATACGCTATTGAAGATGCCAATTCGCTCGACGATTTTATTACACTTTTACCCAACAAAGAAACTTATTTTGTTAGCAAAGATAGAAGTGTTACTCCTCCATTAAAAAAAGAAGTAAAGACGGTGGCTAGTAGTGAACAACCAATTAAGATCCATGCCTTTGATTTTTCCTTTGCTAAAAAAGATGACAAACGAATTTCAAAAGTGACGATAGCACCAACTGACGAAAACTTATTGGCAAGGGGCGAACGGCTGCACCATCTTTTAGAAATGAGCGATTTTGTTTATAAACGAGTGCCAACTTATAGCAGTGAAAGCGAAAGAAAAATAATTACTAAAATACTTAACTTACCTCTTTTTGAAAGAGTAACGGCGAACAATTTATATCGGGAATATGCCTTCTTTGATAAGGAAACGGAACATGAAGGCATTATCGATGGTTTTATTGTTGAAAAAGACAAAATAATTCTTTTTGATTATAAGTTAAAACATCTTGATGATGAGGCTTACGCCCGGCAATTAAAAATATATGCCGACTATTTAAACGGAGCTTTTCAAAGACCAGTTAAAGCTTATCTAATAAGTATTTTTGACGGAATCTTCCATCCAGTTGATATATAATTTTACTAGGTGGTGCCAAAAAAAAGATAATAGGTTATTATTTAGGAAAAGAAAGAAGGTCAAGTTCATGCAATACAGCGAGCCGATTAACGAGACTCTATTTGCTTCGATTCTCGAACGTGTCAAATTACCGGCGAATATTGACCGGCACTTTCTTTATGAAATATATTTGCAATCTATCGATAGCATTGGTCAATTTAGCGAGAAAAATCACATTCTTGAAGCGCAGGTTATCAATCATATTGATGTCATTTTGTATATTGTAAGTGAACACCTTTACCACTTAAGTGGACCGGAACATTTTGAAGAGAATAAATTGATTGATAACGAAGGCTATCAATCGTTGCTTTTAAGCGCAGTTGTCGATAAGTACTTGACGAATAACCACTTGGATTATCGTACTGGCAGTGGCACGAGTCGATTTTATCCACCCATTTCGACCTTAAGTCTTTATTTAAATTTTGTTTTGGGAATGCTTAGTCGACTTCCCAAAAATGATCCTAGTAAAACGTTGGTGGTCGATATTATGACCAAGGCATTTACTATCGGTAAATGCGTAGTTGATCTTCTTGTCGGTGGCTTTGAAACGGAAGCTTTTGCCACTTGGAGAACTTTGCATGAAACCGAATGCGTACTGAAAGTTCTCAGCGAAAATGGCGAAAAAGTACAGGAAGCCTATCTTCGCCACTTAACCTACGGAGTCGCCTTTCGCCAAGGCCTTGGAACCGTTTCGTCTACGGATGCTATCTTTCAGGAAATTAAGATTAAAATGAAAAAGCAAGGGCTCAAAAGCAAAGACATGAAGCGTTTTATTGAATATGGATGGCTAGATGCCATTGCCGAATTTAATCTTGTGGATTATAAGTACAATTTTCGGGATGGGCTTGAAGCCATTGCTAAACTTAAAGAATATAGCCGTTGGTATGAGATGAGCAGTGAAGTTGCGCATTCATCCCCCGTTTTAATCTATGCATCTTCTCGCTATTTTGGCTCAGTTACGCTTATTAATCTTTTTGAGTCGTTTTTTCGAATGGAAAAAACCTTCTCGGAAAAACTTGATTCGACTCTTTCCGAAAGTGAACGGGCGAATTATCAGCTGATGCGGAAGATTCATTTTCGGCAAATGGAATATATGCATAACCGTGAAAAGGCAAACTTTCTCAAAGAACAAGAAGAAAGGCAACGCCTTGAAAAAGAAAAGCGTGCAAGTTAGCAGAATCATTTATAAAAAAACGTGGAATTTTGATTCCACGTTTTTATTTCGTAAAGTAGTTAATCAAACATCTTGATAGCAACTGCCACCGATAAACTCACGCATCAGCGAATTGCAAGGCACCCAAGTGTCATCCATATCCGCAAAATACTTTAACATCCGAATAAGCCGTTCGGCAACCGTAAAGTAGGGTGAGTCGTCTTGAATGGATCTTAGCAAGGGTAAAGCCACTTTTTTCATAACTGGCAGTTCATAACTCAAAAGGGAATTATAAACATAATCGGCATCCTCCTGCGTTTTGTAAATCCATGTGAATTCACCTTTACGAACACTAGGCCACATCGATAAGGTCATTTCAGCTGGAGCACTCCGGAACTTAAAATCCCGCACTAGCCGCCGGATTAATCTTAAATCCGTAAGCGAAATAGGGTTATGGTTATCAAGATTTATCTGGGCTTGAGGAGCAATATAAATTTTAAATTTCTGGTGGCGAGGAATAAGCGTAGTCAGTTGATCATTTAGCGCATGAATGCCTTCAATAATGATAGGTTCACTTTCGCCAACTTGAAGAGTACGTCCGGGGACGCGCTTGCCAATCTTAAAGTCAAAATGGGGAAGAGTGACCGAATTGCCATTAATAAGGTCGAGCATATTTTGATTAAATAATTCGATATCAAGAGCATGAATTGATTCTAAATCAGGCTTTCCATCTTCATCTAAGGGAGCCTTATCCCGTGGTAAATAATAATCATCGATACTGATTCGAACTGGCTTTAGACCACGCGACATCAGTTCGATTCTTAGCCGATTGGCAAAGGTCGTCTTGCCAGAACTAGAAGGACCAGCAATACATATTAACCGAATGTTATCGCTATCCTTGCTGATGGTATCACCAAGTTCACTCAACATATGATTGTGCCGAGCTTCACACATATTGATAAAATCAATCGGTGAGCCATTGAGAATATAATCATTAATGCTGGCAATACTATCGGTTCCCATTGTCATTGCCCAATTGTGAGCTTCTTTGAGCGTATGACCAAAAGTGGGCATTTCTTCAAATGGAGGAATCTCACCCCCCATTTCCGAACGAGGGTACTGAATAATTACGCCGGGACTATATTGGCGAATAATAAACTTTTTAAGATAGCCGGTTGAAGGCACCATATATCCATACATATAGTTCAAATAACCATCACACTCATAGAAGTGAACAGTTTTTTCAGGACGATATTTTAGAATAGCTAATTTGTCTTCAAAACCTTTGTCGACGTAAATTTTCGCTGCTTCATCGTTAGGAACAACTTTTCTTTCGAAAGGCAAATCGAGTTCGACTAGGCGTGCCATCTCCCGATTTAAATCATCCACCAAAGCGCGGTCAGCGCGAATGCCCTTATTAAGAATTTGCATAAAAATCGAGCGCGAAACATTGTATGAAAAACGAATTTCAAGTTCGGGATGAATATGTTCCATTGCCATCGCGACTAAATAGCGGAGCGAAGTCTCATAAATCCGGATTGAATCTTGGTCTTTGCAACTTAAAAACTGAACATCGGCATCGTAATAGACTTCATAAGTCAACTCCCGAATACGATTGTTGACACGGGCACAAACGAGATTCTCATCGACACTATCAAGGAGATCAAGCAACTTAACTTTTTTCTCGTAGGTCCTCTCTGTGTCATTAACTTTAATTTTAAAACTCACAATCAACACCTCCTGTGACGTAGGGTCATTTTAATACGGTCATAAAGTATTTGCAAGCGCTTTCAGCAAATCTACCCTTTGATATGACCTTTTATTATATCGACTTCGTTTAAAAAAAGATAGAAAAATTTATTTCTTCGTTTTTTGCATTAACGATGTAATATATAATTAGAAAAGAGGTTATTTTCATGAGTGAAATTTGGCAATTTATTAAAGATTTTTTTCAAAAGATAGCTGATTTTTTCGTTAACAATGGAATGGAAGTTTTCGCTCGGGCAATTTTTGCCATTATTATTATTTTTGGCGGCCATTTCCTTATTAAATTAGTCATCGGCTTACTGAAGAAATCAGTTAAGAAAAATAAAATAAAAGTCGACAAGAGTGTGCGTTTTTTCATAATTGATCTTTTTAATTTTATGTTACGTTTCATTTGGTTAGTGGGAATTTTAGCGGTTATCGGTATTAATATTACTGGTATAACGACCATAATCAGCAGCGCTATTCTTGCTGTTGGACTTTCTTTGCAAGATTTAATTGGCAATTTTGCTTCAGGCGTAATTATTTTAACCAATCATCCATTTGGAGTTGACGACTATATTTCAATTGGCAGCAGTGAAGGAACCGTCAAAATTATCGGAATGCTTTCAACGACCTTAGCGACGATTGATAACCAGAAAGTTGTTATTCCCAATAAAACGATTATTGCGAGCAATGTTGTCAATTATTCTGAGAATAAGTTACGGCGGAAAATGATTAGCCTCACCTTTAATTATGATCAAAATCCCGATGAAATTAAAAAGCGCATTTTAAAAGTTTTTACTTCGGATGAAAGAGTTCTCGCTAACCCTAAGCCCAATGTAGTGGTTGGGGGAATTAGTGACCAAGGCTATACCGTCACGATGTGGTATTGGACGCGCAATAGCGAATTTTGGGATACCTACTATGACTTAATGGCTTCGCTAGCGAAAACCTTTGCCAAACAAAATATTCATCCCGCAATTCAAAAAATGGAAGTTAAACAAAAAGAAGAAAATTAAGCAATTAAGCAATTGATATTAAGTTGTTCTTTTGCCATAATTAACCACATTAAAGGAGATAAATATGAATATTTGGCACGACGTTCGCCCCGAGCGGGTTACTCCCGAAGAATTTGTGGCGGTTGTTGAAATCAACAAAGGAAGCAAAAACAAGTATGAGTTAGATAAAGAGACAGGCCGATTAAAATTGGACCGGGTGCTCTATACATCGACCCACTATCCGCAAAACTATGGTTTTATTCCCTTGACTTATGCCGAAGATAATGACCCTCTTGACGTCTTAATTATCTGCTCGGAGCCGATTATTCCGTTAACGATTGTTCGCTGTCGACCAATTGGTATCATCCGCATGATTGATCGGGGTGAGAACGATGAGAAGATTATCGCAGTGGCAATTGACGATCCATCGTATCGAGACATTTACAATATCGATCAACTACCTCGCCATTTATTTGAAGAAATTAGACATTTTTTCCAAGTTTACAAGAGCTTAGAGGGCAAAGAAACCGTTGTTCATCATATTCAAGGCCGTGACTTGGCAATTGAAGTAATTACCAAAGCCCTAGCCTATTACAAGGAAAAATTTCCTCAAAAACCCCGTATTTAATGATTGAAGGTCTCCGTCAGGAGACTTTTCTTTTCATCGGCAATCATCAAAAAAATTTCCCGATTTGTTTTTTGGTACATATAGTATCCCCAGTAGCACCAAAGAAGATTGAGCGCTTTTTTGAAAATATCCAATTTATGATGATCATAGCCATTAGAATAGCGAGTTTGAAGAAAGAGCTTTTCTTGCGCCAGGGAAAGATGATTTTCCGTTATAAATGAAGCATCGTCAAACATCGAATCATTTAAGCCAGCAAATTCGAAATCGATAATATATAACTTAGCGCCTTTAAAAAGAAAATTATTCTTAACTAGGTCATTATGCGATAAAACTAGGTGAGACTTATCGATAGTTTGGTTGTATTCGGCAATAATTTTTTCTTCATCAATAACCAATGGAAAGTCATTTGCGCATTTACTGCGATAAAAATTATATCTTTCCTCAAGATTAAAGGGTTTTAAAAGCGGACTAGCAAATGATTGATAAGTAGTAATTAGTTCGGCAATTTGAATAATTTCTTTGTTTGCATATAGCGGTCCATGTCCCTTGTGCGATGCAGGCAAAAATTGACTTAGAGAATAATGAAATTGCTGATTGTACATTAGGTATTTAGGACTTAGGTTATGACAATAAAAAATATCGGCAATTGTCCTTTCTTGAGCATAAGAAAAGAAGGGGTCACTTTCTGGCTGTCTAACCTTCAAGACAAATTGGTTATTAACTAAGTAATTTTGATTGGTGATCCCCGTCGGCAAAAGTTTAACACTATGAATATCAAACTCTAAATCAAGGGATAAAATGTGTTTCATTCGATTGTTTTTTTCTCCAAATAGATTATATATAATACTGAATACAAAATCTAAAGGAAGTTATGATTATGATCAATATAGTTTTATACCATCCAGAAATTCCTGCTAATACTGGCAATATCATGCGTACATGCCAAGCGACCAGGAGCCGACTCCATATAATCGGGCCTCTACCATTTTCGCTTGATGAGAAAAGTCTTCGCCGAGCGGGCATGGACTACATTAAAGAGAGTGATTATCGTTATTATTCCTCCTACGAAGAATTCCAAAAAGAAAATAAGCAAGTAGAAATTTACTATATAACTAGATATTCAAACCAGGTATATACGAAAGTTGATTTTTCGCATAATGAAAAGGATTACTGGATAATGTTTGGACGGGAATCCACCGGAATTGATCACGACATATTAAGAGACCATCTTGATCACGCTTTGCGTATTCCAATGGTTCCTGAGGCACGAAGCTTAAATCTTAGCAATTGCGTAGCCCTGATTACTTATGAAGTTCTTCGCCAGCAAAATTTTTTGGGTCTTGCTACTAGTGAATGCATAAAAGGAGAAGATTTTCTAATCAAAGAAAAATAGAATATTACTTTCGGACGGAAGCTAGAATAATCGATTCAATATTTGATGCCAATTGACGGAGAAAGAGGCTCTTATAACGATTTATTTTTACTCTACCAGGTCGATCCAGATGTTTAACATCTTTAATTTTTGCAACCATAACTTCGCCATCGTTTTGATGGGAGAGTGCCAGGGAAATAGAGGCAGCTATATCTAGCACTTTGGGACTTGGATTCATATCGAAAATCACTACATGGCTACCGCTATAACCCTTGATATGAATGAAGGTGTCAAAGGGGCGAGCATATTTGAATGTAAGTTCATCATTTTGTAGATTATTTTTCCCAAAACCGACTTTCACCCCGTCAATATCGATAAAGTATGGCATATAACTATGTTTTTTGGTCGTTTTATTCGCGCTTTTAGGAAAGTAACCATTCAGGGAAAGTTCGGTTTTTATTTCCTTTAAATCTGTTTCGTCAGCATTAGCAATGGTAGCCTGCAAGTCTGAAAAATACTCTAGTTCATCACTAGCAATATTAATTTGTTTTTGAAGTTCCTCCAATGCAATCTTAGCTTTCTTGTACTTTTTAAAATAGCGATTGGCATTTTCAATAACTGAAAGTTGAGGGTCTAACTGAATAACTCCCGCTTCCGTTACCAATTCTTTTGCACCATCTTGAATACTGCTTACGTAAGTTAATATTGCATTGGCCTTATTTTGATCAGCAAGATGCACTTTCGCATCATTTAAATCACCATTAAGCCGTTTTATTTTTTGCTTAATCAATTTGTTTTTCCGATTAACTAAATGAATAATGTCGCTAAATAGTTCATTTTTTCTTTTATCAGCCAACTCCCGCTCTCGGCGGTCAAAAATATCTTGCACCGAAACTTTATGATACTTTTCATTAAGAGGAAATACAGCGAAGTTTCCCTTCTCGTCCCCATAAATATCAAGCAAAGAAGAAAAATCATTCTGATGATTGCTTAAGTAAACCTTTTCCAACGGTGAAAAGCTTTCCTCGGTATGGAAATTGACGGGACTTTCATAGGTTAAGCCAATGGCCAGAGGGCGAACTACATCAAGCGACTTTGACGCTCGCCAAAGGGCAATTATTCGATTATCATCATCGACGACAAACATGTTTGGTTGCATCGGAATAAGTTCGACAATTAAAGTTAATTTTTTTTCTATAAAAGCGAGTGAAGCCGCTTTTAATGCTATACGAACAATGCGATCATGCGCATCAAGATTGACACTTTCCACAAACGCTCCCGAGATTTCTTTGCGAAGTTGAAGAAGAAAATTGCTGCTTGTTCCGTCACTAGAGAGTTCCCGGTCGGTCAATGACAAAAATGGTTCACTGTTATCAAGAGAAATAATTAATTTTTGCGATTTCGATCGGGATACTGATAGAGAAAAAGAGTTGCGGGAAAAATGAATAATGCGATTTAAAAATGCGCCTTCAATTTCATTTTTTATCACTTTTGTAATCTGCTGAACTAACGAGTAAGAAAATGCCATAAATACCTCGAAAAAAATTATAGCATATCCTTACTTTATTGACATAAAGGGTTTATTATTAGACAATGATAAAACACCGAGGTATTTGCAATGAAAAAAGGCTTGTTAATCATTCTTTCCGGCCCTAGCGGTGTAGGCAAAGGGACAATTAGACGGAAAGTTATGGAAGATAACGATCTTAATCTAGCTTACTCGATTTCCGTGACCACTCGAGCACCACGCCCGAGCGAGAAAAATGGCATCGATTATTTTTTCGTATCAGATAAGGAATTTGATGAAGATTTAGCAAAAGGAAATTTCTTAGAGCATGCGGAATTTGTTGGGAACCGATATGGTACCCCCAAAGATTTTGTTGAGAAATTAAGGAATGAAGGAAAAAATGTTTTTCTGGAAATTGAAGTTTCTGGAGCCACCCAAATTATGGAAAACTATGTTGGAAATGACCTAGTGACCATTTTTCTTATTCCGCCTTCATATGATGAATTGCGGGCTCGTATTTGCGGGCGCCACTCTGAGTGTGAAGAAATTATTTCCGCCCGTCTTGCTAAAGCAAAACGCGAGATGAAAATGAAATACCGCTACCAATATATTGTTTTAAACGATGATATTGCACGGGCAAGCGAAGAGATAAAAAGCATTATTCGTAATAAAATTAATGCCGTAATTATTTGAGAAATGGAGGCTGTTCATGCAGATCGTAAGTGTCCTAATTGAACATCCAACTATCAGCCTCAATCGTCCCTTTTCTTATGGCTATAATGGCGAGAAAAAAATTGTTATTGGGGAACGAGTACTTGTTCCCTTTAATAATCGAGATTTAATCGGTTATGTGATTGATGTTGAACTTACGACAAAGTCAGTTGAGGAATTAGAAGACGAAAAAGGATTCCGCGTTTTAATGGTGAAGCAAGTAATTGATAGCAAGCCCTTACTAAGTTTAGAACTAATGGAATTATCACAGCAAGTTGCAGACTATTATATCGCCCCTAAAATTAGCGTTTTGCAAGCGATGCTGCCTCCGACGCTTCGCCCGGCTTCAAGTTCTTTAAAACAACCGAAAATCGCATACGAAGATTATTTAGTTTTTATTCGCGATGAAGAGAAACTGAGTCCCAAGCAAAAAGAAATTCTCCTGTTAATTAAAGAGAATTCGCCAGTAAAAAAGCGGGAGATAAAATCGCCTACAATCATTAAGAAACTTCTCGATTTAGATTTAATAAAAATTGAAAAAAAAGAAAAGATTCGGTTCTCGATACCAGATGAAAAAACGGTTGTGGCTCCACCGCTTACGGTAGATCAAAACCAAGTTATCGATGAATTTTGCAAGAGCGATGACCGTGTGTTTTTGCTTGAAGGAATTACTGGAAGCGGAAAAACGGAAGTCTATTTGGCTTTAGCGGAGAGAACACTTAAAACCGGGAAAAATGTCTTGATGCTCGTTCCCGAAATCGCCCTCACACCGATGATGGTCGCACACTTTGTCAGTCGTTATCATCAAGATGTAGCTGTTCTCCATAGTGAACTTACGCCAGCGGAAAAATATGATGAATATCGACGCATTGCTGAAGGAAAAGTGCGAATTGTCGTTGGCGTTCGCTCGGCAATTTTTGCTCCTTTATCCAATATTGGACTGATTATTTTAGATGAGGAACATGTCGAATCATATAAGCAAGATACTCTTCCTTTCTATCATGCACGAGAAGTGGCAATTATGCGAGCTATGCCTCTAAAGGCAAAAGTACTGCTTGGTTCTGCAACTCCTTCTCTTGAAAGCCGCGCTCGGGCTCTCAAGGGTGTCTATCACTTGCTCCAACTTAAGCAGAGAATAAACAAACGTGAACTTCCGGTTACCGAAATTGTTGACTTGATGGATGCGAATAATTTATATCCCCAAAGCATAATTTTTTCAAAGCAATTAGTTGCTGAATTAAAAACGGTGATTGAACGACACGAGCAAGCAATTTTGCTGATTAACCGCCGTGGCTATGCAACTTATGTCAGCTGTCGCCAATGCGGTTACGTTTTTCGTTGTCCCCAAGACGATATGGTTTTGACTTATCATCGCAGCGACAAATTATTAAAATGCCATCATTGTGATTACGTTGAGGAATTGCCCGCCGTTTGCCCTCAGTGTGGATCAAAGCATTTATGGCAGACTGGTTTTGGTACCGAACGAGTCGAAGACGAAATTCACAAATTTTTTCCAAAGGTTAGAACTTTGCGATTAGATAGCGATACTTCAAAAGTTCGCTCACAAGTGGGAAAGATTGTTAAATCATTCGCTAATCATGAAGCGGACATTCTCATTGGAACGCAGATGATAGCTAAGGGACATGATTTTCCTTTGGTGACGTTAGTGGGGGTTATTCTGGCGGATATGGGATTATATTATCCTTCCTATCGTAGTGCGGAACAAACTTTTCAACTTATAACTCAAGCCGTAGGGCGGAGCGGACGAAAAGATCGACCAGGTAAGGCAATTATCCAAACTAATATGCCAGGTCATTATGCGATTGTTCTTGGATCAAAACAGGATTATGCGTCGTTTTTTGCAACTGAAATGAAAATTCGCAAACTAAGCAACGACAGTCCTTTTTCCTTTGAAATGATCATTTCCCTTTTAAGCAAAAATGCCGAAGTTCTTGATGAAGCCATCATGCAACTAGCGAGCGATATGAAAAACGCGATTAAAGAATTTGGCGAAGTTCTCGGTCCAACAACTCCCTTTTATAATCGTGAACGTGAATATTATCGACGAATTTTAATTATTAAGCATCGGAATTATTTTCGAATTAGGCCAATTATTGCCAAACTAGTCTTCCCTTTGGCCGCAAATTCAAAATTCCAAGTCAAAATAGATGTTGATTCATTTGAAATTTGATATAATTCAGGCGATTGTGAGGTATCGACAATGATTACGATTTCGATTTTGGGACTGGATGAATATATTACCGGACGTTTTAGTCGTGAAGCGACACCCAATTTAGCAAAGCTATTGGAAATTGAACCAGAAGAAATAGTCTTCTTTGCTCCGAAGAGCTATATTTTTCATGCGGGCGTTGAACAAACTAGTTGGCAAGGTTTAATTATCGTTTCACTACCAGAGATTTTTCGAGCGCATGAGAAGGATGTAGCCACATATCTTCTTTCGGCAACAGCCGATTTTCTCGTAAATTTAACGGTGGAATTCCATTATTTTGCTAGTGAAGCCAGCTATTCGCGCATAAATGAAGAATATCCTCGTTTCATTAAAGAGGAAGACATTGTTGATGAGTACGATGAAGAAGACGAGGATGACGACAATGACGACGATGAAGAAGACAATATGAATGATAATCAACCCTATATGGGAAATATTTTTGAGAATTTCGAAGAAAAAGCTCGCGAACATGGACATGACATCGAAGCAGAAGATAAACCGGAATTTGAGTGTTGTGAAGGGGAAGATTGCGATGGGGAAAACTGCCAAGATGAGGACTGCGATTGCCATCATCATCACCATAATTAGGTTAAATAAAGAAAAAGTTTTCAATAACGCCCTAAAAGGGCGTTTTTTTCTTGGCATTGTTCGGTTGGTAATGATACTATTTACATAGAGGTGTAATTATGAACGTTATTAATGCGGTAAGCGAAACTTTAGGATATATTTTCGATGAAAAAATTCCTTATGCTCACGCCTTAAAAAGGGTACAAGACGCTCATCCTTGTGGGCATGAGGATCTACAGTTTATTCGTTCCCTTACAAGTTGCACTCTTCATCATTACTTGGCAATCGAAGACTTATTGAAACGTCTTGATGCCAGTTTTATTGCTACAAAAGATATGTTATATGTTTATGCGACGATTGTTTCGGATTTACATTTTTTTAGACGTTTAGGAATCCAACGAATTTTACTTGAACTTAATGAAATAAAAGCGAATAAAGATTTTGCGATTAGTTCTGAAGTAGAAAGCAAAATATTGGCTATAGCCGAAAGTGAAGATGATTTTATCGATAATACCGATATGGATAGTCCGGAATATTTAAGTCTCAAATACAATAATCCCCTTTGGCTTACTAAAATGTGGATTAAGCATTTGGGATTAGAAGTTACTAGACGTTATCTAAACGCGAATACCCATTCAGTGGCACAGTCACTTCGCGTCAACCCGTTAGTCAATACTCAATCGGCTATTTTGAATGAAAATCCAGATTTTAGTGCTGGGCCGGCTTCGGATACGCTCGTTTACCGCCATCACGAAAGAATTCAAAGTCATCCCTTATTCGTTAACCATACTATTTTTCAACAGCGCTTTGCTTTGAGTGAAGTTATAAACGCGCTTCCAATTCAACGCATTCGTGATTGCTTAATTTATGAGGAACGACCACATGCAGTATATTTAGACCTTTCGCTTCGTTCAAAAACGGAAATGAAAATTGATATGGCGGTTCCGAGTGATAAGCGCCGTTATGATGTGGAAGGAGCCTTAAAAAGTTGGAATCTTCCTAATGTTCATGTATTTGAATCAAAGGCCAATTCACTAATAACTGCAATTCGGGATGAAAAAGATTTAGTCGTTGTTCTTCCCGATTGTTCAAAGTTTGATTTAATCCGAACTATTCCTGACTTTTTGTATCATTTCGATCAAGGCGCATTGGATAATTATATCTTTTCGGAAGCAACCGCATTACGAGAAGCGTCCGCGTTTGTAAAGCCAGATGGCCTATTATTGTATATTATCAACACTTGCTCTAATAAGGAAGGCCATGCGTTGATAATTGAATTCTTGAAGAACAACGTTCAATTTGACTTACTTAGTGAAAAACAATATCTGCCGATTGATCGTTTCAATTCCACCCTCTACTATGCGCTTTTAAAACGGAAAGATAAGGAAAAATGATGATTAATTTATATGGTGCTGAACTTTCAAAATTAGAACAGCAAATGCTGACATTGGATCAAAAAAAATATCGGGCGACACAATTATTCAAGTGGATATATGAAAAAAAGGCCAACTCTTTCGATGAAATGAGCGATATTTCACTTCGGTTTCGTGAGGTGCTAAAAGAAAAATACGAGCTTCGTAAACCAAAGATTTATCAAAGACAAAATAGCAACGATGGAACAGTAAAACTTCTATTGGAACTAGACGATGGGGCTAAAATTGAAACCGTTTTGATGCGTTACAACTATGGAAATGTGGTATGTGTATCAAGCCAAGTTGGCTGCAATATGGGGTGCTCGTTTTGCGCTTCGGGATTACTTAGAAAGCAACGTAATTTACTTCCTGAAGAGATGATAGGTCAGATTCTGATTGTGAATGACCTGCTGGATATTGAAGGAAAAAATGAGCACGTAACGCATATAGTCGTCATGGGGACGGGCGAACCATTTGATAACTACGATAATGTTCTCGATTTTGTTCGGATTGCCAATAATCCACATGCTCTTGCTATTGGTGCTAGACATATTACGGTTTCAACCTGTGGCATACCGGATCGCATTCGCCAATATGCTAATGAAGGCATTCAAATTAATCTAGCCATCAGTCTGCACGCACCAACCGATGAAATACGAAGTCGAATTATGCGTATTAACCAAGCCTATCCACTGAGTCAACTAATGGATGCGGTTCGCTACTATGAAAAAAAGGCCGGTCGGCGCGTGACTTTTGAATATATTTTATTGAAGGGTATCAACGATAGCATTGATAATGCTAATCAATTGAGTGATTTAATTCGGGGAACCCTGGCCTATGTTAATTTGATTCCTTACAATGATGTTCTGGAAAATGGTTATCATCGAAGTGAGGATGGAACTGTTAAAAAGTTTTTAAATCAACTTACTAAAAGGGGCATTACGGCAACGATACGCAAAGAATTTGGCACGGATATTGATGCTGCCTGTGGGCAACTGCGAGCCAAAGAGGAAAAAATATTATGAAGAAGGCTAGGATGGGAAGTTTCTGTTATCGCACTGATCGAGGATTGGTAAGGATGACAAATGAGGATCAAGCTCTCGTCCTAATTAACAATTCAGGAAGTGTTTTTTTAGTGGTGGCTGATGGAATCGGTGGGCAGGCTCAAGGTGATTTAGCAAGTAAAATCGCGGTCGATACTTTAGCGGAAGAATTTCGTAATAAAACAAGTTTTTGGTCGGCTCTTGATGCGAGAAACTGGCTATTGCGATCAATTAGAAAAGCCAATAAAGCCGTTTTTAATGAGGCACAAAGCAATAAACAGTACAAGGATATGGGAACAACGCTTGTGGTGGCACTAGTTCATCGTCGTCGTCTAATTGTGGCAAATATTGGTGATTCACGGGCTTATCTATGTGATTTTTATCACCAGATGAAACGATTAACGGAAGATCAAACGTTTGTCGATTACCTAGTTAAAGTTGGGCAACTTGATCCTGAGGCTAAGGATGTAGACCCAAGAAGACATGTTTTAGTTAATGCCCTCGGGGTTTCGCTAGCCGCTAGTATTGACATAAAATCGTACCGTTATCGCGGAGAAACCATTCTTTTATGCTCGGATGGATTATATAACAATATAACAGAGGCGCAGTTAGCAGACATCATCTCTTTGCATGAAAATATTGAGGTTCGAGCCGAGAAAATGATAGAAGCGGCAAATATAAACGGAGGAAGTGACAACATTGCTGTTGCACTATGGGAAGACGAAGTATGATGGAAATTAATGCAATTATCGACTCACGCTACCGGGTAGTTTCTTTACTTGGTGAAGGGGGGATGGCAGAAGTTTACGAGGCGCAAGATATTATTACTCGTAAATTAGTCGCAGTAAAAATTATTAAGGATGATGTTTCGCTCAATCAGCAAAATATTATTCGTTTTGAGCGTGAAGCACGGGCCTCGGCGACCATTAGCCATCCGAACATCGTCCGGGTTTTGAACTTGGGAACTTTTAAAGGCAAACCTTATATGGTAAATGAACTTGTAAAAGGGGTAACGCTTGAGGAGGCGCTTCAAAATCGTGGTCGCTACACCTATGCGGAAGCCCTCGATATTATGGATCAACTTTGCGTGGCGGTCGATGTTGCTCATGAAAACATGGTTATTCACCGCGATATTAAACCAAGCAATATTTATATTACTCCCGATGGAATCTTAAAGTTGGGTGACTTTGGAATTGCCGTCTATTCAAATGCGATAAAAATTACTAAATCAGATGATATCGTGGGTAGTGCTCACTACTTAGCTCCGGAGATATCTCAAGGAAAAGTTGCTACCGCTCAAAGCGATATTTACTCGATGGGAGTTACTTTTTTCGAACTAATAACCGGTCGTTTGCCTTTTGAAGGCGAATCAAATATTGCGGTAGCGGTTAAGCATATTAAGGAACGTTTTCCAAGCCCGCGTAAATATATTTCATCATGCCCGCGAGCGATTGAAAAAATTATAATGCATGCCTGCCGCAAGCATCCTTCCGATCGCTATATTAATGTTCGTGAAATGCAAAAAGATATACAAAAAATTAAGGCCAATCCCAAGCTGATGGAACCACATCGGAGTTTTTGGGTTAAGTATTTTGGTTTTGCAACGGATGATTAATGCAAGGTAAAATTATTGGGCATAACTATGCCGACTTTGATATATTTTCGCAGGGTAATACTTTCCACTTAAAAGCGGTTGGAAAATTGCGTTTTCGTGACCTTTCTCCTCTGGTGGGTGATATCGTATCTTTTAATCTTGAAAAGGAACTTATCGAGGATATTTTGCCACGGAAAAACGAATTGATTCGCCCGCATTCAGCCAACGTTGATCAAATATTTGTTTTGATAAGTTTAAAAGAACCGGATTTTTCTTACTATCTTGCCTATCTTTATCTATCTTATGCCTTTTTCTTAAATATTCCGGTTACGCTAATACTTACAAAGAAAGACTTGCTATTGGAAACGGAAGTAAAATCCATTGAAGAACACTTTAAAAAAGAAGGGTTTGCGGTTTATGCTATTAATAATAGCAATTCAAATTTAGAAGTAATTCATGATTTACTAAAAGGTAAAACCACAATTTTAATGGGACAAACAGGAGTTGGAAAATCTTCGCTCATCAATGAACTTTTTCCTTCTATCGGGCGCGAGATCGGTGAATATTCAAAGCGCGGTGGACGGGGAAAGCACATGACTAAAGAGGTGCGTTTTTTTCCAATTGATACCAACTCCTTTATAGCGGATACACCCGGATTTAGCAGTTTTGAGCTTCCAATTTCACGCGAAGATTTTGTTGATAGCTTTCCCCCTTTCCACCCATATCAGCACCAATGTTTCTTTAATGATTGCAACCACATTAACAGTAAAAACTGTGCTATTGAGGCGGCCTTAAGAAAGGGTGAAATAAGTGCTGTTACCTACGACAATTATGTTAAAATATATAATAGTCTAGAAAAGCAAAGGAAGTGGTGAAATGAAAGTAGAAGTTTCTCCCTCGCTCTTAGCCGCTGATTTTCGGTTTTTGGACCGAGAAATAAAACAAGTTAGTACAAGCGGATGCAAATATCTTCACTTTGATGTGATGGATGGTGCATTTGTACCAAATATTTCATTTGGAGTTCCTGTTCTTGCGAGTCTTGCTGGGAATTACCCTCTAGTTTTTGATGTTCACATCATGATTAAACGGGTTTTAAAGTATATACCTGCCTTATTGGCAGCAGGAGCTGATATCGTAACTTTTCATTACGAGGCATTTAGAAAAGTTGAACAAATTAAAAAGGCTATTGCTATGATTCATTCAGCTGGGAAAAAGGCGGGAATTTCGATTAAACCGCATACCCCAATTGAGGTTTTATCACCTTTTATAAAGGAACTTGACTTGGTTTTAATTATGTCAGTTGAGCCAGGCTTTGGGGGACAAAAATTTGACCCAAAGGCTTTAGAAAAAATTCGTGAACTTAAAAAGCTTATTGCTGCTAATGAGAGTCAGGCTTTAATTGAGGTTGATGGCGGAATAAATGAGATTACCGGTCCGCAAGCGCGAAAGGCTGGAGCAAATATTTTGGTAGCCGGAAGCTATCTATTTGGTCATGATGACTTTCAAGCCCGCGTTGAAAAACTAAGAGGTGAATAATGATATGAGCGATTTAGTGTTTATTGTTCCCGTCGTAATTTTGGTGGCATTTGCCGTAGAAATTATTGTCGGACTTTATAGTTATCAGATGAATCAGCAACGTCATTATTCGTTCTGGAATGAACTACCTTTTGAGTTAGCGCAAGGAGCAAATAAATCATTTCTTCCGCTACACTATTCTGCCGTGGGTGTATTTACCATTCTATGGATATTTTATCCAATATTCCTTTTTTATGGTCAAATGACAGATTATTATTATGTTCTCACCTTTATGGCTTCGTGGGTGGTAACAGGAGTAGCGATGGCCGCGGTTTTTATTCTTACCTATGTAAATATCAAACGCCATTTATTCTTTTTAAGCATTTTGTTTGTTACCACGATGCTTAATAGTGCGATGGCCGCAATATTGTTCTTCCGTTTTCCCTATTTTGCCTATCATCCAATTATTTTATCGACTTTGCTTGCGCTTCCGGCGATTGCCGCCTTGCTATTAGCAATAAATCCCAAAATGAAAAAATGGCCAATTATGGATAAGATAACGCGTCAGGACGGAACAATTGAAATACTTCGCCCCCGGCATTTTTTTCTTGCATATACGGAGTGGTCATTGATCGCTTTGAATTTTATATTGTTAATTCTTATTAGTATTGGATTACTTATAGTTCGAATTTAGTCGATAAACGCAATAAAAAAAGCCGCTTCATGAGCGGCGTTTTTTTAAGCCTTTTTAGCGGTTTTATTAAGGGTCCGATATGCACGGGCGGACATCCTCACGGTTTGAACCTTGCCATCAACTTCAATTTTGTATGGTTGAAGATTGACGCTCCAACTGCGGCGAGTAGCGCGTAGCGAGTGAGAACGGTTATTTCCGCTCATCGGTCCTTTACCGGTGACGGGGCAAAATTTACTCATATAATCTAAACCTCCCTTAACTTAAACATGCTTTTAGATATTATCATTTTGTAGTATCTTTAGCAATCTTTTTTCATCGCATTTTTTTATTTTCTAGAACTTTGCCTTGGGAAAACGCTTTTTTAAATCTTCAAAGCTTAATAGATGATTACATTCCTCGCCCATTCGTTTATAAACAAGGCGTTCTTTATCAAGGGGAAGGAATCTTTCATCGCCCTTATTTGTGTAGAAGCGCACTGATTTATGATGACGACTGTAGTCATCATCAATGTAAATAATTTCTGAATAGTAATAGAATAATTCCTTCTTGCCTCGGTGAAAGACAATTCGTTTTTTCTCTATTAAAAAATAGTTCATTTTAAGAGCATAGATAGCAAATCCAAGGGCAATAATCGTCGGAATAGTCAATAAAATAATGTGCAAAGGTCGAAAAGGATTATACGGATAGCCAAGAGTTAAATAGAACGCTCCACTAGTGCAAATTCCAAGAATTAAGTAAGAGAAAAAGGTACGAATTGGGTCAGGTTTTAGTTTCATTTTGCGCTCCTTCAGTTAAATATATCATAGTCGACAAAGCTAATAAACATAATAAGTTATTCGGCCATCTTAGCAATATCTATATATTATGATTAAAAAAAGCATTTTCATCCTTTGAAAAAGTCTATACTAAAATAGTGATTTTTGCTAACTAACAAAATATTTTCGTAATCAAAACATGATTTGTTTTTTTTCAGGATAAAGAAAAATTGTCGAGCATGTGGAGATATAAGAGATATTTAATATTCTTTGTCAGAATAAAATAGATATTATGCATAAATTTTTATATTTTTCTTTATTTTGGCATATGGTAAAATAATAACATATAAAGAGGAGGAGAAAGTTGATAAATGAGTCTTTTTAACGCAATTCCTGCCCACTTTTTTTCAATTCTTTCAAGTCCTAATCGCGATGTCTATGCGGATGCGCTTCTCGTCCTTTTTAATTCTCTTGAAAGTGATGAATTATCAATAAAGAAAAATGACTATATTCGAGCTTTAAAAGACAAGGCAAATAATGAGTTGCTGAAGTTTGATCTTTCACTGGAAGAACCAGATGAAACCGATGAGGATGAATTTTCCGATTCATCATCAAATGAGGGGAAACTGCAACTTGAAACCATGGCTTTAAAAGCGGCTTTTATCGTGCGCCGACTTGAAGAAACGGGTTGGATTGATATCGAAATTGATCCGGAAAGTTTTGACGAGTATATCGCTTTGCCGGCTTATTCAATTCAATTTCTTTCGTTGCTTAATACGATTGCCAATGCGAGCGAAGCCCCATATACTAGTTTGGTTCACGCTACATATAGCGAGCTAAAGATGGAAGACGGAGAGCCAGATGAGTTTATGTATGCGACGCTTATTCGGGCTTACGAAAATACCAAGCGCTTGCGAACTGAACTAGTTACGCTCGGTCATTCAATTCGCATATTTCAAAATCGGCTTGGAAAAGTATTTACCACCAATGGCATACTTCACGATTATTTTGATACTTATAAAGAGACTATTTCTGATCGTTATTATCATCCGCTTAAGACTTTTGATAGTGTGGCCAAATATCGCCGTCCGATTATTAATATGCTTCAGCGTTGGCTTCATGATGAGGACATACGCTCACAGCTTATTGCTCAAGCACTAGTTTATAGTCCACGTGGCAATAAAAACCAGATTGAAACCGATATTATCGCAAAGATTAATTATGTTTGCGATATGTATGATACGCTCAATAATATGATTGATAGCATTGATGAACGCCACCAAGACTATACGCGTTCCTCCGCTAATAAGATTCTATATTTGAACAATAATGATAAAACGATTAAGGGTCACCTTGATACGATTTTTCGTAGTTATGCTAAATCCGCCATTACGGGTGAAGGATTGGCTAATATTTTATCAAAAATGCAAGATGCGATACCATTGGAGAGCCAATCATATGTCGATAATGATTCATTAACTCTACCTTACGCCCGTCAATCGCGTTTGTTTGGCGAGCCGATGGCGGTGCCGGATTTTCTCGATGTTGATTCGATGTTGATGAGTGATTTTTTGGCTCAAACAAGAAACGAATTTACGGACGACCGGGTTTTTGACTTTATGGAAACAGCGTTTGGAGAAGCGGATGAAATAAGCATTGAAGAGATTCCTCTTCCCAACTTTGACGCCTTTATTCTTTTAATTTTAGCTAGCATTAAAGCAAGTGATGAAAAATGTTTTTATGCAATTGAAGCCCGTGAAGGTCAGATTGTATCCTATGGATATTCATTGCCCCGCTTTATATATAAACGAAAGGAGCTTATTGCTTAATGTTTGAAGAGGAAATAGTTAAGCTTTCCCGTTCGGATCAAGATACCTTTGCCCATGTGGTGAATAGTCTTCTTTTGAGTGGGTTTGTGGTGCGTGATCAATTTGACACGCGTGAAAAAACGATGAAAATAAATCCGTCATTTCGATTTCTAGAACGCTACTATGAACTGGTTAATGATTATCTTTCTTTTGCAGGTTGGGAAATAGATCGGGACTTGATTAACGGGGTATTTGCCTTGAAAAATGAATACCGGGAGAATCGGGCTAAATTGGACCGTGAGACATCACTTATTACTTTTGTTCTTCGACTTATATATGAATCAGAAAAATCGGAGTCTAGCCAAACGGGCGAAAGCATATATGTTACGACTCCCCAAGTGCAAAAAGTAATGCTTGATCGCGGAATTCTTCTTCCTGGAAAAAAACTTACTGGCCGTCTTGTCGATCGTTGCCTTCGGATTTTAGCTGGATACAATATCATTAACAAAGTTAGCGGTTCCTATGATGAAGGAAACGTTTCATTTTATATCTTGCCATCAATTCTATATGCGGTTGATAGTGATATGATTGCCGCGATGGGCAATGCGCTTGACCAAATAAACGCTAAGCAAAATGACGGGGGATCAATTGTATGAAAACATTGAAGAAACTAAAAATAATCAATTGGCATTACTTTTGGAATGAAACAATTGATTTTGGTGGTATAAATTTTTTAACGGGGCTTAATGCTTCAGGTAAATCAACTTTGATCGACGCGATTCAAGTATTACTTTTGGGTGACACTTCAGGAAGATTTTTCAATAAAGCCGCGATGGACAAGAGCAATCGAACACTGAAGGGGTATCTTAGAGGAGAACTTGGCGACAACCTTGATGGTGGTTTTCATTATCTTCGTAACGGACGGTTTTCAAGTTATATTGCTATGGAATTCTTCGATGATAAAAATGCGACTTCCTTTACCATGGGGATTGTTTTTGATATCTATGATGATGGTGAGGAAGAACATCGCTTTTTTGAAATTGATGCGCCAATTCCGGAAAACCAATTCATCATCAATCGGGTTCCAATGGATTATAAGCAATTAAATAGTTTTTTATCGAGCAATTATGCTGGGAAATTTACATTTTTTGATTCCAATCGTCAATATCAAGAATACCTGAAGCGGTCTTTTGGCGGATTGAAGGACAAGTATTTTTCGCTACTAAAAAAATCGATTTCTTTTACGCCGATTACCGATATTACCACTTTTATTACCGAGTATGTATGTGATCCTCAGCAAAATGTTGATATTGCTCCAATGCAAGAAAATATTCTTCAATATCGAAAACTGGAAAAAGAAGCTCAGATAATGCGCGAGCGGGTTAATCGTCTAGAAGCGATTCATAAAACATATAAAATGTATCAGGATAACTTTGAACAGAAATCTATTTATTCATACATCGTAGAAAAGGCGAGTTTTCAAAATGACCGGGAGCGCTTGGATAGCTATTATCATCAGATAGACGATGCCACCAAGCGATTAGCCGCAATTGATGTTGATATTGCGGAGGTAGAACACTCCATCTCAGAATTAAACCGTAAAAAGATGCATCTTGTTCAAGACAAAGCCAACAGTGATATTTATCGTATTACTGATGATTTGCGAGCCCAAAAGGAAAATGAAGAGAAACGTCTTTTGCAATTGAATGAAACGGCAAAGCGTATTAATGAGAACCTTTCTCGTTATGTAAGCAACTTTATTTCGGTTGGTCAGTCATTAGCCGATACACTTACATCATTTGATGTCGGCTCAATTAGCGACGATGCATTACTCCAAGAAATTAATGATTTACGTGCTTCTGCGCTTGATGTTTTAACACAAAGCATGAACTTACGCGATAATTTTTTGGGAAATATTGATAGTTTGTCGACCGATGTTCTTTTCGCTTGGCGGGATTCGCTAGGTGTCTTTAAACAAAGAGTAGGTGGCCTCGCTATTTTTATCGGCAAGTTAATTACTAACTATGATCAAAAAACAGCTTTATTGAAGCAACAAGAAATTGATATGCAGGGCGGCGGTAAATCATATGAAGCGCGTCTACTTGGAGTTAAGCGCGAACTTGAAACCGAACTCAGTCGCCGCCATAATCGAAATATTCGCGTTTCAATCTTCGCTGACTTAATTGACATTCGCCATCCCGAATGGGCTAATGCCATCGAAGGTTATTTAAATAATCAAAAATTTAATTTTTTTGTCGATGATGAATACTATATGGAATCCTACGAAATAATGCGCTCACTTTTGGAAAAATTTAACTATTATGGCTTAACCATAATTGATGCCAATCGACTTATTGAACGCGATTATCGCGCGGAAAAGAATTCACTTGCTGAAGAAATTAAGACCGATCATCCGGGGGCGGAAGCTTACGCCAATTTCTTAATTGGCCGATTGATGAAGTGTCGTAATTTAACGGAAGCACGAGCGGCGGGAAATGGCATTACTATTGAAGGAGATTTATACCGAAACTTTGCTTTTGGGAAAATTAATCCCTATCTTTATCGCGAGCATTTTATTGGCCGAGAGATTAGTCAAAATCAGTTGACCAGCAAGCGTTATGAAATTACGGCCAATGCCGAATTAGTCAATAAACTTCGCGATTTAGCGTCAATTATTAATGAAGCTAATCGGATGGAAATTATCAACAGCAATGAAATTGCCACGGTTAATACCGAACTTGAACAGTTGAAAGATATTAAAGGTATCAAGGAAAATATTGCCTATGTTGATAGCGAACTTAGCAAGCACGATCTATCACAATTAACGACGCTTGATAAAAGAATTGATGATATCGGGGAAGATATTTCTGGCCTAGAAAGTGATCGCGCTTCTTTATTTGAAGAGAAGGGCAAGATAACAAACTTGATTGAGACACTCAAGAATGACAAGATTCCCAGTGAAAAAAAGAGTGTTGAAGAAAAGGAGAATCGACTTCTAGAAAATTTTGATCCTTTCTTAGTAAGCGAAAAAGCCGAGCCTTTATTTCAAGAAGAATTAGCCAAAGGGAAATCTCCGCTTGATTTAATAACCGAATACAATATTTCGCTTGGCCATGCGCAATATTTGGTTAATAACTTATTTACGCAACTAACGAAATTGCGCCGGGATTATATTCGCGAATATCGCCTAACTTACGATACTGAGCAAGAAGATAACGAGGTATATGAAGCTGAGTATCGCGATATGACGGAAGTACGTTTACCCGATTATGAAAATAAGATTCATGATGCTTACGATAAGGCAGTTAAGCAATTTAAGAATGATTTCATTTCTAAACTTAGAAGTGCAATCGAAGCCGTCGAAGATCAAATTAAAGAGTTGAACTTTGCTCTTTCTGCTTCTACCTTTGGTGAGGACTCCTATCGCTTTACAGTTCGTCCATCGTCAACTTATCGCGTATATTACGATATGATAATGGATGACTTACTACTAGAAATGGGTGATGACGATAGTGAATTTTTAGCTAAGTATGATACGGTGATGCGCGATTTGTTTGCGCAGGTCGCTTTGGCTAATGACTCAGCAAATAATGCAGCTGTTCTGGTTAATGTGGAAAAATTCACCGATTATCGGAGTTATTTAGACTTTGATTTAGTCGTTAAGGATAAGTCAGGCAATGAACAACGGTTATCAAGAATGATTAAGAAGAAATCCGGTGGAGAAACGCAAACACCATTTTATATTTCTGTTCTGGCATCATTTGCCCAACTTTATCACGTTAACGAAACGGGAGAATTAGGCAATACGCTTCGCTTGATTATTTTCGATGAAGCTTTTTCAAAAATGGATGGCGGGCGTATTAAAGAAGCGATTAGATTACTGCGCAAGTTTGGTCTTCAAGCTATCGTATCCGCTCCAAGCGACAAAGTGGCCGAGATCAGTGGCCTTGTTGATGAAACACTTGTGGTATTGAGAGGAAAGAATGCCTCGTCTGTTCGTCTGTATGCCGAGGAAGACAAACTGGCTTAAAAAAGACCTTCAAGGTCTTTTTTTTAATTTGGCTTTAGTTTATTATATTAAGTGAAAGAAGTGGGAAAAATGAATCAGCAGTTACTAACCAAGAAACTTCAAAAACTGCAAAAAAATCATCTTTGGCGCGTTTTTTCACATATTCTATTTTTGTTTCTTTCATTTGCCGCGATCTACCTAATTATTTTATTTTTACTGATTTTTAAGGTAATTAGGGTTAATAATCAAAGTTATGTTCTCTTAATTCTTTCTTTAGCGATAATTTTGGTCTTTGTTATTACATCATTTATCGTCTATCCGCTTCAGTTAAAAAAAGAAAATCAGCGCTTTGCTAAGGCTTACGATGTTTTAATTGATCAAGTGATGAATGTCGATCATCTAAATTGGCATAACTATAAAATCGTTGGTGATGATCCGCTTATATCACCATTAAATTATTCACTAAAAGGGCGTTGGTATGAAGCTGAGTTTGTCATTGAAAATCGAAATGGAAGAATTGCAATTAATCATTTTGAAAATAAAAATCAGTTGATTGTCATTTCGACCATTTTAAAATCTTGGCCTAATTTTTTCTATCAGTTACGTGGCGATCGATTTCATCAGCCTCGGCGCTGGGCGAATGGTGAAAAGTCAATTGTTCAACGATCTTCAATTCGAATAGGCGAACGCGACTATCTTCAATTTACCAGTCGGGATTTAATTACGGATTGGAGTGATGCCCGTCGCGATGAACTATTTAAGCCAATCTTATATCGACTGCAGTATTTGGAAGCATGCCCGATAATTACCCTTGATGAAAGTAGAAATTATTCGTTAAGTTTCTCTGATTGGAACTTTCATTTTGCGCCGAGTATTCAAGTTCCCATAACTTCAGAGATAATTAAGGCTAGCATGGATGATCGCAATAATTTGGTTATGGCTATTCGCGAATGGATACGGACGATAAATTTAATTGATAATGGTAAGTGAGGAACAATTTATGGCCAAAAACAAAGTAGCAGCAATGTTGTTAGCAGGAGGAAAAGGCTCGCGCCTACTCGACTTGACGCGTAAAAGTGCCAAACCAGGAATTCCTTTTGGCGGAAAGTATCGAATAATTGACTTTACGATGTCAAATATTGCCAATTCAAATATCAATATCGTTGGGGTTATGACCCAATATGAATCAACATTTCTTAATACTTACATCGGAAATGGTGATAATTGGGGGCTGAATGGTGTTCGTTCTTTGACCGCGACCTTAACCCCACGGCAGACGGAAAAAGGGAGTAACTGGTATGCTGGCACCGCCGATGCAATTTATCAAAATATTGATTTTCTCGATAATATGGATCCGGAATATGTGTTAATTTTAAGTGGCGACCACATTTACCGAATGAATTACCAAACCATGCTTGATGCTCATATTAAAAGCAAGGCCGATTTAACAATCGCCGTCATTCGCGTTCCGCTTGAGGAGGCCAAACGCTTTGGAATAATGGACGTTGATAGCAGTAATTTCATTACGAAATTTACCGAAAAGCCCGCCAACCCGAGTTCCAACCTCGCAAGTATGGGCATCTATCTTTTTGACTATAAGATTTTGCGTTCGGCACTTATCGAAGATGATAAAGACAATCAGAGCGAACATGATTTTGGGAAAAATATTATTCCGACGCTTTTGGCAAAAAAGAAGAGAATACTCGCTTACCAATTTGACGGCTACTGGAAAGATGTTGGAACCATTAATTCATATTGGGAAGCGAGCATGGATTTGCTTAATCCCGAGATTGAGCGGGAGTTTTCTAAAGATGGAAAACTTAAGATATTTACCGAAGATACTCACTCCGTTCCTCAGTATGTCGGAAAAAGCGCATCGGTAAAAGATTCACTGATTAATCAGGGGGCGATTATTTTAGGTGAGGTGGATCATTCAATCGTATTTAACGAAGTTATCCTTTCCCATGGCAGTTCAATTCATAATTCAGTAGTTATGCCGAATGTCACAATTGAAGAGGGGGTCGAGATTGATTATGCTATCGTCGGTCCTGATCAAGTAATAAAGAAGGGTTCAATTCTAAAAGGTGAGCAAGGAAAAATTGCTCTTTTTGCCAATCAGGGAGGTAACTTATGAGTGGAAAAATGCTTGGTCTTTTAAATCTCCATCATTCGCCTAATTTAGGAGAAATGACAACCGATCGAACATTGGCTTCAACCTCGTTTTTGGGTCGCTATGCATTTATGGATTTTGCTCTGTCAAATTTTACCAATTCGGGTATTGACCAAGTGGGTATTTTGGTTAAGGAGAAACCACGTTCATTATTGAAGCACTTGGGTTCTCGTAATACTTGGAATGTTAATACTAAGACGGGATTTGAAAACATTATGTATAACGAAAGTGCGATTTTTAACCGGCGCTATAACACCGATTTCGCCAACATACGGACCAATGATTGGGTGATGCGTAAAAGCACTGCTGATTATATTGTTTTTGCCCCAGCGCATTTTATCTGTGCAATTGATTATCGAAAAGTTCTTCAGGAGCATATTGCAAATAAGGCGGCAATTACTTTAATTTATGCCCCGATTGATAGAGCAAAGGAACACTTCATTGGAAGTGATATCGTAACACTAAATAACGATGGACTTGTAATAAATCTTCGTTCAAATAAAGGTACGACAAATGTAGCTAACATTTCTCTTGAAATGTATATTATTAATCGCGCCAAATTATTGGAGTTGATGGATAAAAGCAATGAGATATCTTCTTTTTTCGGTCTTCATGACATTATTGCTTTTAGCTGTAATGCGGGCGAGCGAGTGCATGGCTATCGTTATGATGGTTTTGTGCGTTGCTTCGATAGTATGGAACATTACATTGAGTATTCATTAGAATTATTAAACTACAAGTACCGGCAACAATTATTTTTGCCTGAATGGCCGATATATACGGTCACCCATGATACGCCACCAACCTTTTATGATCAAGGAGCAGAAGTTCGCAATAGTTTCATCGCCAATGGCGCTCAAATTTATGGCAAAGTTCAAAATTCGATCATTTCACGGGATGTGGTTATTGAGCCAGGAGCCAAAGTTGTAGATTCAATAGTTCTTACTCAATCGGTCATAGGTTCTAATGTTTGTTTATGCAATGCCATCGTGGATAAGTATTGTCATGTCAAGTTTGCTAAGGAAGTAGCCGGGGAAGAAAATCACCCTGCCTACGTCCACCAAGGAGATCAAATCTAAATGCGAGTATTAATGGTTAGCAGTGAAGCCAATCCTTTGGCCAAAACGGGCGGGTTGGCGGATGTTGTTTATGCTTTAAGTAAAGAATTGGTTAGTTTTAAGCAAGAAGTGGCAATCGTTATGCCCCTATATGGAACGATGTTTAAAGATATAAATTACCCTATTCGTCAAATTGCTAGTTTCGATGTAATTCTCGGTTGGAGAAATCAAAGAGCTAATCTTTTCACAACTTTGATTGATGGTATTACCTACTATTTAATTGACAATGAGTATTATTTTGCCCGTGAAGGATTATATGGATATGGTGATGACACTGAACGATTTGCTTTTTTTACGCAAGCCGTTTATGACATGTTAAAGCAAGGAGTCGTACCACTTCCCGATATTGTTCATGTCCATGATTGGCAGGCGGGGATGTTGCCCGTGCTTTTTAAAGAGCGGGAAAAAGGCAATCCCTTATTTGCAAAACTAAAAACTGTACTGACAATTCATAATCCGGCTTTTCAGGGGATTTTTTCCCAAGATTTGCTCACTGAATTTTATGGATTACCTCATCAATTATACGACAATGGTCAAGTTCGTTTTGGCAATCAAGTTTCAACTTTAAAATCGGCGATTGTTTATGCGGATATGATTACGACAGTTTCACCTACTCACGCGGAAGAACTATTAACTTCGGAAGGGGGCAAAGGGCTCAATTCGGTTATTGAACTACGGAAAGGGCGCTTTGTGGGAATTTTGAATGGCATCGATTATCAAGAGTTTAATCCGGAAAACGATAAGTATTTAGCGGCGCACTATTCGCCAGATAATTTTAGCGCAGGAAAGAGCCTTTGCCGTGAGCAATTATTAAAAACCTTCCATCTGACAAATGATGAAAAACGTCCTCTTTTTGGACTAGTTTCCCGCCTCACTTGGCAAAAAGGAATAGACCTTATTGAAAAGGCTATTCGCCCAGCGTTAGAAAAGGGTGATTACTTCGTTGCTTTAGGGTCGGGAGAAAAATCCTGTGAGGATTTACTTGAAAATTTAAGACGGGAATTCCCGGAGCAGGTGGGTATTTATCTTGGCTATAACAATACTCTTGCCCATGAAATATATGCGGGATCCGATATCTTTTTAATGCCATCCTTATTTGAACCCTGCGGAACAGGTCAAATGATTGCTCTCCGTTACGGAACTTTACCTTTAGTTCGCTATACGGGCGGATTAAAAGATACCGTTTTAGGGTATGAGAATAATTCAGTTGCAAAAGCCAATGGCTTTGGGTTTTGTGAATATAGTCCTGAAGCTTTAAATCAAGCCATTATGCTTGCCACAAAAACTTATCGAAATTCAAAAGTTTTTAGTCGACTTATTCAAAATGCGATGTTAGCCAATAATGATTGGAAGAAATCCGGTGAGGAGTATTTGAAACTTTATCAACAACTTAAGGAGGAGTGAGCATGGACTTATTAGCATGGTTATCTTTGGCTTGGTTGGTTGTCTTATCACTAGTTCACCTTATACTGTCCTATAAGGAAAAAAAGTTATCCCGGGGAATTACAAAAGTATTTTTAATGCCTTCGCTAATGCTGCTGATTTACTTTCTAAAAGTTTCAAATGTATTTTTATATCTCGCCTTAACTTTTGGCTTTTTGGGTGATCTATTTATGCTTTTTAAGGACAAAAAAATTTTCTTGTATGGCGGATTTGTTAGTTTTGCGATTGGCCATTTCTTTTACATATACCTGATCCTAAAAATAGCGAACATTAGTCTAAATCCTTTGTGGATTTCTTTATATGGAGTAGCAGTCGTGTTTATAGTCATCTATTTAGCCTCCACTATCTTGAAGACAAAATTTAAAAAAGATAGTTGGATTGCTACCATTTATGGAGCAATTCTTTTTACGGTTTTAATATCCGCTCTCATACTGACAAGTACTCATCGTGATTTAGCCTCCGGATTTGTTCTTTTCGGTAGTCTGCTTTTTATTGCAAGTGACGTCTATCTCGGACATACGATCTATGAACATAGCGAGCCCCATGAGAATTTTTATATTATGTTACCATATTTACTCGGTCAATGTGGTTTAGCGTTAGGGTTAGCAATGCTCTTATTGATTTGATTTACTAATCAAGAAAATATGGTAAAATAAACGTATTCCGACATCACTAAGCAGGATGTAAAGCCATTAGCGATTCGCTGACAGTGCAAGAGCGAACTTGAAACCTGTATCTCAGATTATTCGCGGAATGGATACGTTGCCTTAAAACGTAAAATGAGGCTAAAATTTAGCGAAAGTAAGGTGGTACCGCGATTTATTCGCCCTTCGTATCATCTTTTTTATTTTTTGGAGGAAAAAACATGGGCTACGATTTTAATTCTATTGATCAAAAATGGCAAAAAATTTGGGAAGATACAAAAGCATATCGCTGCGATGTGTATGATTTTTCGAAGCCAAAGTATTATGTTCTCGACATGTTCCCCTATCCATCGGGACAAGGATTACACGTTGGACATCCAGAGGGATATACCGCAAGCGATATAATTGCCCGTATGAAAAGAATGCAGGGTTATAACGTTCTTCACCCGATTGGCTGGGATGCTTTTGGACTTCCGGCGGAGCAATATGCGGTTAAAACTGGTAATCATCCTGCACATTTTACTGAGAAAAATATCGCTAATTTTCGGCGGCAAATAAAGGCATTGGGCTTTTCCTATGATTGGGATCGAGAAATCGAAACTTCCAATCCTAAATATTATCGCTGGACGCAGTGGATATTTGAAAATATGTTTAAAGATGGATTGGCCTACGTTGATTATAAACCGGTAAATTTTTGTCCGGAATTAGGAACGGTTTTGGCCAACGAGGAAGTTATCGATGGTAAAAGTGAAGTCGGTGGTTTTCCCGTTATTCGTAAGCCGATGCGTCAATGGCTATTAAAAATAACCGCTTATGCGGATAAACTTTTAAGCGGACTTGAGGGCTTAGATTGGCCTAATTCGACAATTGAAATGCAAAAGAATTGGATTGGTCGATCGGAAGGTGCCGAGGTCGATTTTGCAGTGGCGGACATTCCCGGAGCGATGTTTACCGTTTTTACTACGCGGGTCGATACGTTATATGGTTGTAGTTATTGCTGTTTGGCACCCGAACATCCACTTGTAAATAAGGTAACTACTTCTAAACACAAAGCGGAAGTAGAGGCTTATATTGAAGAAGTTATGAAGAAGTCGGATATGGATCGGACTGAACTCAATAAGGATAAAACCGGAGTATTTACCGGCGCTTATGCCATCAATCCGGTTAATGAAAAACCGGTTCCAATCTACGTGGCCGATTATGTGTTGGGGAGCTACGGAACTGGAGCGGTAATGGCGGTTCCTGCTCATGATGAGCGCGACTATGCTTTTGCGAAAAAGTATGGCCTGCCCATCAAACCAATTATCGATGCGGATGTAAGTACCGGTGCTTTTGTCGAAGATGGAGTGCATATTAATTCGGATATTGCCGATGGACTGAACATCAAAGACGCAAAAACCGTTATTTTAGACTTGTTAATTTCTAAGAAGAAAGGTAGAAAAACGACCAACTATAAACTAAGAGATTGGTTATTTAGTCGCCAACGGTATTGGGGAGAACCCATTCCAATTATCATAATGGATAAAGATCAGCGTCTCGTCCCCGTTCCCGAAAATGAACTTCCGCTCGTTTTGCCAGATTTAGAAGAATACAAGCCATCCGGGACAGGTGAGTCGCCATTAGCTAATGCAACTGATTGGCTCAACGTTACGATTGATGGCGAAAAGGGAAAAAGAGAAACCAACACGATGCCACAATGGGCGGGAAGTTGCTGGTATTATATGCGCTATTTGGACCCTAATAATTCCTCAGCTATCGCCGATCCAGTTCTATTAAAGCATTGGCTACCGGTAGATTTATATATTGGCGGTCAAGAACATGCGGTTTTACATCTTCTTTATGCCCGCTTTTGGCATAAGTATCTTTACGATAAAGGAGTTGTAAGTACAAGTGAACCATTTAAACGTCTTTTTCATCAAGGAATGATTTTGGGCAGCAATGGCGAAAAAATGTCTAAGTCTCGTGGCAATGTCGTTAATCCAGATGAAGTAATTGTTAAGTATGGGGCCGATACTTTGCGCGTATATGAAATGTTTATGGGCCCACTAGAAGCCTCTCTTCCTTGGTCGGATACCGGTCTTGATGGAGCTAAAAGATGGCTTGATCGGGTGGAAAGAGTCTTTTCTGAACCAGAACAAGCGAATAAAATATCCGATCAGAATTCACAAGAACTAGATTATTCATATAATTATTTAGTGCGGAAAGTATCGGAAGATTACGAGAAATTGCAATTTAATACAGCGATAAGCCAAATGATGATTTTCATCAACGATGTTTATAAGGCAAAGTCCGTCTACCGACCATATCTCGATGGTTTTATTCGTCTTTTGGCGCCAATTGCCCCCCATTTAGGCGAGGAACTATACCATAATTTTAATCATGAAGAATTGATTACGTATGCACCATGGCCAACCTACGACGAAAGTAAACTTCAACTGAATGAAATTGAAATCGCCCTTCAGGTAAACGGTAAGCTGCGTGCCTCAGTCAAAGTTCCCTTCGATTTGGACATTGAGGATTTGAAAAAGGTGGCTTTAAGTAACGAGGCGATTTCTCGTTATGTAGAAGGCAAGATCATTGTCAAAGTTATAGCAGTCAAAAACAAAATTGTGAATGTGGTTATAAGGTGATTATATGGATATTGTGGAAATTATTAGCCGCGAATTAACTATTAGTCCTGCGCAGGTTAAAACGGTTTTTTCGCTTTTAGATGACGGAAATACAATTCCCTTTATTGCCCGCTATCGGAAAGAGATGCATGGGGGTCTTGATGATGGAATTCTTCGGGACCTTTTTACTCGCCGCGAGTATTTAAATAATCTTTTGGAACGGAAACAAACGGTCATAAATAGTCTTCACGAACAAAAAGTTGAAGATGCGAATGTGTTTGAACAAATTGAAGAAGCCATGACCTTGGCCGAAGTGGAAGATATTTATCGACCATATAAGCCAAAACGTAAAACACGGGGGACAATGGCTATAGCTAAGGGACTTGAGCCTCTAGCCAATATTCTTTTGGAGCAAAAGACGGTTTTAGGTGATCAGGAAATTATCAATCGGTTTGTGGGGGAAAAGAAAGCGGCTAGCGTTGACGAAGCGATGGCTGGGGCCTGCGATATTATCGCCGAAAAATGGGCGGATGCTGCTTCATTAAGAGCGACAATCCGTACTGCCATTAAAACTCAGGGACAAGTTCATAGTACAAAAAAAGGTGAAGATGAAAAAGGAATTTTTGCCAATTATTACGATTACAAGGAAGCGGTTAAGTCTATTCCTAATCATCGAGTTTTGGCGCTTAATCGCGGAAGTAAACTCGGAATATTAAAGACTGATATTTTATTTGACATAGAAGAATTTGCTAAATTAAAAGCGAAATCTTTCTTTACTCTTCAGGCTCCTTATGGAACTGATTTAAATACTGCTTTTTTGGATAGTATAAAGCGACTTCTATTTCCAAGTGTTGAAAATGAGATTTGGAATGAATTAATGGAGCGGGCGGAAGATCAATCAATTGTGGTTTTTAAGGAAAATTTGCGGCAACTTTTATTGACACCGCCTTTACACAACCAAAAAATACTCGGCTTTGATCCGGCCTTTAGAACCGGTTGTAAATTGGCACTTCTTGACCCACACGGAACGTTTGTTAACAAAGGGGTCATTTACCCAACTGCCCCGCACAATGATACGCAAAAGGCGGAAGCTTTTCTATTAAATTGGTATCAAAAATACGGCTTTGATTATATTGCTTTAGGTAACGGAACTGCCAGCCGTGAATCAAAAACTTTTTTAGATAATTTTATAAAAAGCCATAATCTTGCGATTAAAATTGTCATTGTTAATGAAGCGGGAGCAAGTGTCTACAGTGCTTCAGAATTAGCCGCCAAAGAATTTCCAAATTTTCATGTCGAGGAACGTTCAGCGGTAAGTATCGGTCGACGGTTGATTGATCCATTGGCAGAATTAGTAAAAATAGACCCTAAGTCAATTGGTGTTGGGCAATATCAACATGATATGAATCAAAAAAAATTAGGGGATGCCCTTTCTGGAGTGGTTGAGGCTACCGTCAATGAGGTTGGAGTATATTTAAATGAAGCCTCCAGCAGTTTACTAAGTTATGTTTCCGGAATATCTGCCTCGCTTGCGGATAGTATAATTGCCTATCGGGAAGCAAACGGACCTTTTAAATCACGCAAAGAACTTTTAAATGTCCCCAAACTGGGGCCAAAAGCTTTTACCCAAGCCGCCGGCTTTTTGCGTATTCGAGATGGTAATCCTTTAGACAATACCGGCATTCATCCGGAAAGCTACACGATAGCGGAAAAACTAATTAAGGATAATAAAATTGCTATCAATACACTCGGCAGTAGTGAAACCAGCGAGAAATTAAAACTTATCGATGTCAGTGCTTTTGCTCGCGATAACAAAGTTGGGCTACCAACCATTAAAGATATAGTTGATGATCTACTCAAACCGGGTCGCGATCCGCGTGAACGGGCTCAGAGTGCTGATCTACGAAACGACGTGAAAGATATTTCTGATTTAAAAGAAGGCATGGTTTTAAACGGAACTGTCCGCAACATTATGGATTTTGGCGTTTTTGTTGACATTGGTGTTCATAGCGATGGGCTTGTGCATATTAGTGAAATGGCTGATCGTTTTATTCGCTCACCTTTAGAAGTTGTAAAAATCAATGATATTGTGAAAGTAAAAGTTATAAGTGTCGATGAAAAACGGAATCGAATTGGATTATCCATGAAAAACATCAAGTAATCATTAGGTTTGTTATTTTAGAACCATTTTCGTATAATAAAAGCGCACGATACCTGCATAAGCAGGATGGTAGCGGAGGATTAGATTATGCTTTTAACAGTTGATATGGGAAACACCGATATCACATTAGGCTTTTTTGATAATGAGGAGTTGAAAATAACTCTTCATACCCTAACGGATACGAAGAAAACCCAAGATGAGTATTTGAGTTTGTTTAAAATGCTGTTTCGTGAGGCGGATATTAGCTATCAAAAAGTTTCGGGCGGAATTATAGCCAGCGTTGTTCCTTCTTTGACAGAAAGAATTAAAAGCGCCTTGGAATCCGTCTTTTCTTTTACTTTTTTATTGGTGGCTCCGCCAATTAAAACCGGTCTTTCAATCCGTATAGACAATCCCCTGGAGCTAGGTGGAGACCTCGTGGCAGATGCGGTTGGCACAAAAGAAAAATTTGGTTTTCCCTCAATTATGATTGATTTAGGAACAGCCACAAAAGTCATAGTAATTGATCAGGAAGGATCATTTATAGGGGGAGTTTTTACTCCCGGCTTAAAGGTCTCAGTTCAAGCCTTGGTTGGATCCACGGCGCTTCTTCCAGACATATCCTTGAAGCGTCCAAAAAAAATTGTTGGTCGCAACACTTCTGATTCGATGAATAGCGGAGCCATTTATGGTTGCGCGGCGATGATTCGCGGATTGGTTGATGATATTGAAAAGGAACTAGGTTATAGTTGCCATCGCGTACTTATGGGGGGATATGCCTATTTAGTCAAGGACCTTCTCAGTAGCGATTATTCTTTTGCTCCCGATACAGTTCTCAATGGTTTACGGATTATTTTCGAACGAAATGTGAATGAAGGAGAAAAAAATCATGCGCAATAAACGTGTTCAAATGATGAGTGAAGACGCCTTGTTTATCGCTATTATCATTTTGATGGCGACAGTTCCATTCTTAGGATTTATTCCAATCGGACCATATACTTTAACTATCATTCCAATTGTTGTTATATTGGGTGCATTCTTTTTCCGTCCAGTGGATGGATTTATTTTCGGACTAACTTTTGGCTTGACCAGTTGGATTAATGCACTCACCAATCCTCGCAGTATTATGGACCCATTTTTTGCCCATCCCGAAGTTTCAGTGCTTCCGCGGGCATTGTTTGGTCTATTAGCGGGTTTACTGATGTATTTTGTAAAAAAGCACTGGGCAAATAATCGCAAAATGTTACTCGTATCGGTTCCAATATCCGCATTTATTTTGACGATGCTGCATAGTGTTTTTACTTTGGGGATGCTAATCATTCGTGAACCATCATACAAAGATGTTTTTTGGGTTATTATCGGTTCGAATTCGCTCCTTGAGGCGGGATTAGCCGCGATTATATCTACGATTGTTATTCAAAGCATGTATCCGATTCTAAATCGTTTCTTGCGTTATTAGATTTAATTATTAAAATGCTTTGCATATACTGAAAAAATATTATAGATAGAGTAAAATGTCTACATTGAGGTAATTTTTATGAAATACGATTTTAAAGAACTGATGAAAAATTATGAAACTGAAGCCATCAAAACACTTCAAAGTTTCGTGCAAATTGATTCCGTTTATCGCGGGGATACAGTGGCAAAAAATATGCCATTTGGCGAAGGGGTTTATAAAGCTCTGACTTTTATTGGAAAAGTTGCTGAAAAAGATGGCTTTTCGGTTGATTACTGCGATGGATATGCGACGGAAATAAGCTGTGGCAGTGGCGATAAACTTATCGCAATTTATGCCCATGCTGATGTGGTGCCGGTTTCAGGTGTGTGGAAGCATCCCGCCTTTTCAGCTACGATTGAAAACGATGTAATGTATGGTCGGGGCACGGGCGATGATAAAGGACCAGGCATCGCGGCTTACTATGCCTTAAAAGCTCTCCGTGACGCGCACCTAATCGATGGTTATAAGGTCACGATGGTTTTTGGGGGCAATGAAGAAAATGGCTCTGCTTGCTTGAAATACTATTTTGATGAACTGAAGAAACCATATCCAACATATGGATTCACGCCCGATGCGGATTTTCCTTTAATTTATGGCGAAAAGGGTATAACCAATTATCTTCATCAAGCCCAAGTGGATTTGTTTCCTGTTATCTCCATTAATGCTGGTACGGCATCAAACGTTGTCATTGATACAGCGGAGGCAATTATCGCCCAAGATGATAAAATTGAAGACGAGTTAAAAAAACGTAAGCTGAATTATTCTCTTCAAATGGAAAAAGACACAATGCGGCTTACTATCTATGGAAAGAGTGCGCATGGCAGTACACCGGAGTTAGGCATAAATGCGGGACTAGAGTTAATTGCTTTCTTAGGTGAGTATTATGATTTAGCCGCACTAAAAAATTTGGCATCACTTTATGCGGATCCTTTTGGAAAAGCGATGAATCTATATTTTGAATCCGAGAATCTTCACGAGACTACCTATAATGTTGGCATTATTGAGTATGTGGATACCGTTTTAAGAGTGACGGTCAACTTTCGATATCCAGAGACGGTTAACGGCGAAGAAATCGTTGAGCGAATTAATGAAAAGACGCTTGTTCCTACTGAGATTATTTCTACTTCACCATATTTATATTTTGATCCAGAGAGCCCGTTTATTAAAGCCCTTTATCAGGTTTATGTTGAGGAAACAGGCGATACGGTTAATAAGCCGATGACAATTGGTGGAGGAACTTATGCTAAAGAAAGTAAAAACACCATTGCCTTTGGTGCGGCCTTTCCTGGAAAGGATAACTTATTTCATTCACCCAATGAGCATTTTGAGTTAAATGATTTACGGCAATCGATGGCGATTTATGCTCATGCAATCTTTAAATTAGGTCATGAGTTATGAGATTGAAATATAAGCCTTGGGGAAAGCCTTATATTGAAGAACACCGCGAAATAACATTTGATGCGAACAAACTTAACGATCCTCGGTTTCAGGAATACTTAGATCATCAGGGGGTCTATATTGAAGTTGGGGCTGGTCGAGGCGATTTTATCATCGGATTGGCCAAGAAATTTCCTCGTCGACAATTTCTTGCCATTGAGAAAAATTTATCGGCCGCCAGCGTGGCAACCAAAAAAATAGTTGAATCGGGTTTAAGAAACATTCGTCTGGTGGATGCTGATATCTACGATGTTGTTCCCTTTATTCCTGATGAAACTATCAGCGGAATTTTTTTAAATTTCTCTGACCCTTGGCCGAAGAAACGCCACGCCAAGCGGCGATTGACATTTGATAATATCGTTCTTGAATATCAACGAATTTTAGTTCGGGGCGGAAAAATTTTTCAAAAGACGGACAATCTTGATTTGTTTAATTACTCGCTGGAAAATTTCCGTAACAATCGCTGGAAAATTGACTTCTTATCTTTTGACTATCCGGAATTGAGCGCCGATTTTGATTCCATAAGCGAATATGAAAAAAAATTTCGTTTAGCGGGAAATAAAATTAATCGTCTAGTCGCTAAGAAAGGACTACGAACCTATGGACCTGAGCACAAAACAATTGAACCTCTTGCAAACGCTGACGCAGATTAATGGCGTTAGTGGCTACGAAAAGGAAATTACGAATTTCCTTAAGAAAAGTTATTCTGAACTGGGATATGAACTGATTTATGATAATCTCGGTAGTATTTTTGTTCACAAAAAAGGCAACAATAATAAAATAAAAGTTTTGATTGCTGGCCATATGGATGAAGTCGGCTTTATCGTACGAGAAATAATGGAGAATGGGATGATTAAAGTCGCCCCAATTGGAGGAGTAAATGACCAAACTTTACTTGCCCATCGGGTTCACCTTCAAACTCGGGAAGGTAAGTGGATACCGGGCTCTATTGATGCTGTTCCCCCGCATCTATTAAGTGAAGCCGAAAGAAGCGTGCCAACAAAGCTAGCTTCGATGTTATTTGACTTTGGATTTTCTTCCAAACAAGAGGCAATGTCGAATGGCGTTTATCAAGGAGCGCAAATTGTGGCTGATGGCCCATTTGAAGTTCTTACTTCCGGAAGAAGGCTTTTAGCTAAGGCGTTTGATAATCGATATGGTCTTGTGCTAGGACTAGATATTCTTGAAGAAATTAAGAATCAGAATTTTGATTTTGATATATATATCGGTGGCACCGTTCAAGAAGAAGTTGGAACCCGCGGAGCGGAAACGATTGCCCACAAGATTCATCCTGATTTAGCAATTGTCCTTGATTGCTCTCCCGCCCGGGATTCAATGGGCGATAAAGGAGCATTGGGGCAATTGGGCGAAGGGGTTTTATTGCGGTTTTATGATCGTTCGATGATTGCTTTTCCTGAGCTTTTAGCCTTTCAACGCGAAGCATGTGAACAAACTGGTGTTCGTTATCAATACTTTGACAGTAATGGGGGGACGGATGCCGGTGCTATTCATCGCCAATTTGACGGAATCTTGACTTTAACGCATTGCATATGTGCTCGTAACATTCACACTTGCTCAAGTGTAATTGATATTGATGATTATTTGGCAGCTAAAAAATCGTTACTTTGGATGCTAAATCATATTAATGCTGAGCAGTTTAAACTATGGCGTGAGGCCCGTCGATGACTAGAAGCCAGGGACTGTTTTACAATCTCCCCCTTTTGGGCGATGTTCTTCGGATAAAATTTTTTGATCAGGATTCAACACGGAAAGAAAAAAAAGGAAAAATTTTGGTTCTTTTTAATAATGATGAAATTATTGGCTACGAAATTTATGATTTGCAACACATTATTAAAATTAAAAGTTCTGGGCTAGTGATTTTACCGCCACTAGCATTAATCGAAGTATTAAATTCCTTATTAGAGCCACTTCATCTTCCGCTTTTAACTTATAGTTCATCTTCGGGTTTTGTTGCGGCGAAAGTTGTCTCTACTCAGCGTATAGATAATTTCATTTCTAATTACACGTTAGAACTGGGTCAAAAAAAGGTTGCAATAAACTCTTCTTTGCAAGGAATTTGCGTCAATGATATGGTAGTGGTTGCAGTTGAACATACAACGCTTGCTAACGGGCATGTTGTTGGTGATAGAGAAAAGGAAGCGCAAGGGGTAATTTGCTGCGCTTTCGATCTTGGATTTGATAGCGAAGCAAAAGATACGGCTTTTAAACTTGATGCGTCGATAAAAAGTGGTGAAGATATTTTTCAAATAAGGAGAAAATAACTATGGAAGAACTTGAAATTAAACTTAAGGAAGCAGGCAAGATTAAACGTCTAACCAATAAGACATTTCGTTTTCCAGAGGAAATTGGTCGCGGTTTTTATACAGCAAATTATTTCTTAAAAAGCAAAAAAATAGTTCACCAATTTTTAAAGGGTCACATTGTTACCGAACAATGGTTTCAACGCCGTGATGATACGATGGTTTGTGGACTCGATGAGGCGATTGCCCTCATTCATACCTTCGCTAACAAGCCGGAGGATTTAAGCATTGAAGCGCTTAATGATGGCGATATTATTCAAGCGAATGAACCCGTTTTGAAAGTCACAGGTCGCTATGAAGATTTTGGTTTTTTAGAGAGTTTAATTGATGGCATTTTAGCCCGTAGAAGTAGCGTCGCTACCAACGTCCGGGAAGTTTTGAAAGTAGTAAATGGTAAAAATGTTTTTTCGATGGCTGACCGCCAGGATGACTATTTAACGCAAGTGGGAGATGGGTATGCTACTTATGTTGCGGGAATAGCAAAAGTTTCTACTGATGCCCAAGCTCACTGGTATGGTGGTAAGGGAGTTGGAACCATGCCCCATGCCTTAATTCAAATCAATGGCGGAGATATTTTAAAAGCCTGCGATATGTATCTTGCATCGTTTCCAGATGAAAAAGTTACAGCACTTATCGATTATCATAATGATGTAATTACTGATGGTTTAAAGGCGGCTCGACACCTTAAGCAAAAACTTGCAGCCGTGCGAGTTGATACTTCTAAATCAATGATTGATCACTATTTTGATGATAAGGATACCTCTGGTTTTGATCCCCATGGTGTGTGTAAGGAATTAATATTTGCTTTAAGAGCGGCACTGGATAAAGAGGGTTTTAATTATGTTAAAATTGTCGTTAGTAGCGGTTTTAATCCTAAGAAAATAAAAGAATTTGAAGATGCCCACACGCCAGTTGATACCTACGGGGTGGGGAGTTATTTTGTTATTAATGATACGGTCGGCTACACAGGCGATTTAGTCGTTTTAGATGGTAGCGAAGAAGCTAAAGAAGGCCGACATAACTATCCTAATTCGCGACTTGAAACAGTAAATTATCCAGTCAATCGGTAAAAAGCGCCCTTTTGAAAAGCCTTTTGCTATATTTTTTCATATAATTGGCATTATCTTCGTTGACTATGAAAAAAATTTACATATAATGTAATTGTTAAGGGAGGACTTTATTGATGGACAATATTAAAGATCGAGTGACAATTTATGAGGTTGCAAAAGCCGCCGGAGTATCACTTGCAACGGTTTCCCGCGTAATAAATAACCATAAGAACGTTACTTTGGAAACGCGAAAAAAAGTTGAGGATACCATTTCTCGTCTAGGCTATAAGCCGAGTGCGCTTGCCCAAGCGTTAGCCACGAATCGATCCACAAATATCGGAGTTGTTATTCCTCGGGCCAACTATGTTTACATATCAAATATGCTTAATGGTCTAACGGAAGCAGCTCGTGATCGCGGTTATATGCTATCTTTATTTGTGACTTCACACAATAAGGAAGAAGCTATTCAGGCGATGAATAAAGTTATTACTTCCCATGTTGATGGTGCAATTATCTTTGATGATGAACTTGATGTTGAGGATACGCAAAAAATCTCTTCGTATCAAGTGCCAGTTATTGCGGTTAATAATAAAATAACCTCCGATAAGGTGGGGTGTATTACCTTCGGCTATGAACACCTTTTAAGAGATATACTAAATAGTTATTTTACTAGTGGCGAAAAGAAAATGTATTTCTTGCATGTGCATAATGCCGGGCGTCTTTTAGCGAGAATTGAAAGAAGTTTTGTAACTACGCATATTGATGCTAATAAAAGTTATGGTATTCTAAGTTGCGATGATTCATATACGAAAACTTATTTGGATTTTATTGAATTTTTTAAGACAACTAAATCCGGTTACTTCCTAGCATATCGTGATTCGCTTGCAGCGGCGATTATTAACGCCGCTCGCGATTCTGGATTGAGAATTCCCGAAGATGTTGAAGTTCTCTCAATTATTGGCACCAAATATGCCAATATTATTCGCCCGACCATTTCTAGCATGTACATAGATATGCAGTTGGTTGGTCGAAAGGCGATGCAGATGCTAAGTGATCTTATGGCAGGCAAGCTTTCACAAAAGCAAATTAAAGTTGAATCAACCTTCATAAAGCGAGATACGACGAAGGAGTAGTTGTTGATTATAATTTATTTTGATAAAATATATATGCGTTGAAGAGACCAGTACTCATCTTGCTTAAATAAGTTTGGGGAATTACAACTCGGAGCATCTATTGAAAAATAGCGTTTACTAGCGTTAGTAGTATTGAGGGATGAAATATATTTTCATAACTAAGGTGGTACCACGTTTATCAAGCGTCCTTAGATGGGCGCTTTTATTTTGGAGGAAAAATTATGGATATTTTTGATGATTTAAAATATCGCAATCTGATTAAAGACTTCTCTAATGAAAATGAAGTTCGCGAGTTATTAAAAACTCCTCAGACGATTTACTGCGGATTTGATCCTTCTGCCAGCAGCATGCATATTGGCAATTTTGTGATGATTTCACTTTTGATGCGACTTCAAAAGAGCGGTCATCGAATTATTGCCGTTGTCGGTGGTGCGACGGGAATGATTGGCGATCCATCGGGAAAAAGTAAGGAAAGAAACTTGCAAGATAAGGATACGCTACAAGCTAATACCTTAGCTATTAAGAACCAATTGGAACGGTTTCTTGACTTGAGTGACCCCGAAAAAGGGCTTATTGTTAACAATTACGATTGGTTGTCCAAGTATTCGTATTTAGACTTTTTACGCGATTTTGGGCGTTATTTTACAATTAATTATATGCTAGCAAAAGATGTAGTTGCTAGTCGTATGGAAACGGGAATTTCCTACACTGAATTTAGTTATATGATTCTGCAATCAGTGGACTTTTTAACGCTTCATCAACAATACCACTGCAACATGCAAATTGGTGGGTCTGATCAATGGGGAAATTTAACCGCTGGGCTAGATTTAATTCGGCGTATTGAAGGTCAGGAAGCAAAAGTTGGGTGCATGACCGCTCACCTTATTACAAAAAGTGATGGCAAAAAATTTGGCAAATCGGAAGATGGAGCCTTGTTTCTTGATCGAAAATTAACTTCTCCTTATAAACTTTACCAATACTTTATTAATACAAGTGATGAGGACGCTATTAGGTATCTTCGAGTATTTACTTTTCTAAGCAAAGATGAAATTGAAAAAATTGCGGTTGAGCATGGTCGTAATCCATCACTTCGCCTTGCACAAAAGGCATTGGCTTATGAAGTGGTAAAAACTATCCATAGTAAAAATGATGCTGAACGCGTTATCAAGATGAGTGAAGCTTTATTTTCTGGGGAAGTAACTTCCTTGTCCGAAGAAGAAATAACCGAGCTATTTGCCTCATCAATCGTAAAACTTAAAGGTGCTTTTACGCTTGAAGATTTACTTATTGAAGTTAAGGCGGCTAAAAGCAAACGTGAAGCTAGAGAATTTATTCAGGGAAATTCGATATTAATCAATGGAAAGAAACATACTGATCCTAGTGAAATTGTCACGCCAACTGATGCCTTGTTTGGCCGTTATACCCTTCTAAGACGAGGAAAGAAGAACTATTATCTAATTGAACATATCAATTGAACATAAAAAAGATCCGAACGATAAATTCGGATCTTTTCTTTAGCAATAGCAATTACCCAACCTAGACGAGCTCTAAAACTAAAGCAAGCGGTTGTAGTATTCGATAATTTGTGCTTCGTTGATGTCTTGAACAACTTCATTACGCTCTGGCAAACGTTCAAATTTACCAATAGCTTTTTCTTTGTCGACGCTAACGAAAGCGGGAATAACCGCAACGCTATCGAGGGACTCCCGAACGACTTTAAGGTTAAGGCTATTTTCCTTAAGACCAATCACGTCGCCCGTGGAACAAAGATATGATGGTAAATCAACTTTCTTGCCATTAACCACCACATGTCCGTGATTGACGAGTTGACGAGCCGCTTTCCGCGTACGGGCTAAGCCCATCCGAAAAACAAGATTATCAAGACGACTTTCAAGGATCCGAATGAAAGCAAGACCAGTAACTTCCTTGCTCTTTAAAGCAAGATGGAATAAGCGTTGAAATTGACGTTCATTAACGCCGTAGGTTTGCCGAAGCTTTTGCTTTTCGATAAGTTGCTTGCCATATTCAGATGGCTTCCGCTTGCGCGAATTGCCATGTTGACCAGGGCCATAAGGCCGTTTAGCAAGTTCCTTACCAGTTTCAAGCGTCGAGTAGCCAAGCCGCCGTGAACGTTTCCAATCAGAACCGGTATATCTCATGATATGTTTCCTCCTTTGGTATTATTTGCATAATAAGACAAAGGTGCAAATCCTCATTCCGGATGTTTCCATGATGGCTTTCACCTTGTAGCTAAGGGTACTCGACCGCGTAAAGTGGAAACATTAGACGAATGATATTTACATGCTGCTTACATGCTTTTTGATTATAATAATTATCAGTGCCGTTGTCAATGAAAAAGACGTATTTTTTCTAAGGGGTTACGAGGAAAAAATGGTGGAAAAAGAATAATCTTTGCTAAGTAAAGTTTAATATAAAACAAGAATATAAACTTTAATAGCATATGATAAAAACCTCGCTACAAATATATGTATATATTTGCGAGTTTTTCGTAATCAATTTACTTTCAATAAGATACATAATATACTAATTACAATAGGTGGAGGAGCGCATATGTATTTAAGCATTGATTGGGAAAATATAGATGTAACGAATTTAATTCTTTACATTTTAGGGGCTATAGTAATAATTTTTATTCTAATTTTACTCATCAGAAGAATCTTTTTTTATAGTCGTAAAAATCGAAAAATGGTTCGTGATTTGAAAAGAAAATACGATTACATTCATAACCTGTTACTCAACCAAGACGCCGGATACATCAATCGCTTAGAAAGCGTGGCTAATGTTAATCTTTTAGCTCGTCCCCAATTTGAAGAATACAATAAACGTTACATGATGCTCCGCGATCAAACTGATGCTTATGCGGTTCAAGCATTGCGGAAGATGAATGAGAATATTCAAAGTAAGCATAAACGTCAGTTTAAAGAAGTTTATAATCGCCAAAAGCCTGCTATTATCATTTTTGAGCGAGATGTTTTGGCCCTTAATAAAGAGTTGAGTCAACTGGTTAAACCAGAAGAGGACGCCCGTCAAGCGGCGGTAGAACAAAAAGAATACCTTCGTCAATTGGTTAATAAGTATCAAAACCATCGGGATGAATTAATGTTGGTTGAGGATAGTTTTGATAAAGCCTTTGCCAACATGGAGAAAATTTTTGCTAGCTATGATAAGGCCGTAGAAATCGGTAATTACGATGAATCGAAGGAGATACTGAAAAGAATTTCTAAGATTATTCTTTCACTGGACAAGATTACCGATGCCCTTCCTGAGTTATGCTTAAAGGCCGCAACTGTAGTGCCACAGAAAATTGATGACATGGAAAGACAATTTAATCAGATGAGTGGAGAAGGATATCCTTTACACCATATTACTTCGCGTCCGGGTATTGATGGAATGCGAACGGATTTAGCTACAATAATTTCAAGCATAAAACAATTTGATATTCCAAATGTAAGCGATAATTTAGATAAAATATCCGATCGAATTAATGAAATATTAACCGCCTTTGGACGAGAAAAAGAACAGCGGGTAATTTTTGAGGATGAATATGATGATGTTTACAATAATGTGATTGAAATTGAGCGCTCATTTATTAAATTAGCTAACAGAATGCCGAGTATTCAAAATATTTACGCTATGGACGAGGAAAAAGTTCAGGAATTAGAAATTATTAAAAATCAGATTGATCAAGTGTCATTGATTAAGCGCACCTTAGATACTTTTATTCATTCTTCTACTCGGCAACCATACAGTCTTTTAGTTGATAAAATGCATAACCTGGCTAATAAAACAATTGCGACGAAACAACTGATTGATGCCTATCATGCCTATCTCGAAAACTTGAAGGTTGATGCTGAAAATGCCTTTACGCTAATCAACGCCCTATTTTACAAACTTAAGGCAGCGGAAAAAAGCGTTCGCGATGTCGGCGTCAGCAAGTACGCCGAGCAATTCGCTTCAAGTTTCGATAAATGCTATTCACTTATAAGCATGATTAACGATTTGCTTCATGTCCAACCAATTGATTTAGTAGCGGTAAATGCTACGGTTGGCCAATTGCAAACCAAAGCCGAAACGCTTCTTAATCAAATTGACAAGGATTACAACTTGGCGATTTTGGCAGAGAATGCCATCGTATATGCTAATGTTTATCGGGGAACATTCACCGATGTTCAAACGATGCTCCGGCAGGATGAACTTAGCTTTAATGATGGAGGATTTGAGCAAGCTTATATTGATGCGGGCAATATTTTGAAAAGGTATCGGGCCAATTAATGATTTATTTTGATAATGCCGCAACTACGGCTTTAAGGCCGCAAATTTTGCATGATTTCGTAGATTTATCAACCAAATACTTTGCTAACCCTAACAGTGTTCATCAACTAGGAATCGAATCCAATAAAATTTTAAACGAATCTCGTAAAAGACTGATTAGTAATCTTGCTGATTCTTCCTTTCGTTTAATATTTACAAGCGGCGCTACTGAAGGAAATAATACCTTCATTAAGGGAGCGGCTCTTAATTACAGGAGCCGGGGTATGCACCTAATTACTTCGCTAGGTGAACATCCATCAGTATTGGATGCTTTTTTTCAGTTACGCGATCAATTCGGTTTTTCTTTAACCATAGTTCCACTGCAAAGCAATGGTGAAATTAATTATGAATACTTAGCAAAGAGTATTAGACCGGATACAATCTTGGTTTCCATTATGCAGGTTAACAACGAAACTGGCGCGGTTAATGACCTGAAGCGTATTAGTGAAATCGTCAGACAAAATCCTCGAACATTGCTCCATAGTGATGTTACTCAAAGCATCGGAAAAATTTCGATTCCTTTTGCGTTAGTGGACGCTTTTTGCTTTTCCGCGCATAAAATTCACGGATTGAAGGGTTCGGGAGCGCTTCTTTTGCGCAAAGAAATAAGCCTCGTTCCTCTATTTAGTGGTGGTGGTCAAGAGGAAGGATATCGAAGTGGAACTCAATCATTAGTTCCCGATATTCTATTAGCCAAAACTGTCCGGTTGGCACTTGAACAACGGCCAAGCGATTACATTCAGGTTAAAGCAGTATTTGATTATCTCTACTACGAGTTATCTTTATTGGATGAACTTAATTTAAATAGCAATGAATCGTTTCCCTATATAATTAATTTTTCTTTAAAAACCGCCAAGGCTTCCGTTGTAGTCGAAGCCTTGTCTAACTATGGTATTATGGTTTCAACGGTTGCTGCCTGTAGTGCAAAAAAACATCAGGCCAGTCAAGTTATCGCCTCGATGTTTGATGATCTTAAACGGGCGGAAAATACGATTCGTATCTCTATATGTTCGGATAACACAGTTGACGAAGCCAAAATATTTATGAGCGTATTAGTTAAGATATTGCGAGGTATAAAAAAATGAATTCAAACTTATTTCATCGCTTGATGATTCACTATGGCGAACTTTCGACTAAGGGACGAAATCGCGACCAGTTTATTCGGCGCTTGGAGCATAACATTCGTCATGCACTCAAAGATTTTTCAATTTCCAAGATAACTTCTTCACATGATCATATTTATATTGATTTTGTCAAGGAAGAGGGCGATAAGATTATTAAACGTTTGCAAGATGTGAGCGGAATTCACGCGATATCGCCAGTTATAAAAATTGCTTCCGATCTTGATTCAATTAAAAAAATGGCTTTAGAAGTCGCTCTTGATAGCCAGGCTAGTACTTTTAAAGTGCAGACAAAACGATTAGATAAGGCATATCCTATTCATTCCGATAACATCAATCGTAGTGTTGGTGGTTTTATACTTGAAAACTCTTCGCTTACGGTTGATGTGCATAGTCCGGACTTTATTGTCCGCATTCAAATCTTAAATGATGGAGCACTTGTTCTTGGTAAATCATTTGCTGGTGCTGGCGGCTATCCACTAGGAACGGGAGGAAAGGCACTATTACTATTAAGCGGGGGGATTGACTCACCAGTAGCCGCTTATTCTCTTATTAGACGGGGGATTGAAGTTGAATGCCTTCATTTTGCTGCCCCACCCTATACGCAAGTTGGAGTTATTGACAAACTAGAGGATCTTTTGCGAGTTCTCACTCGTTATCAAAGCAAAATTAAATTGTATATTGTTCCTTTCACCAATCTTCAATTATCAATCTATAAGTATTCAAGTGAAGGATACCCAATTACGGTTATGCGGCGGATGATGCTTAGAATCGCCGAACGTTTTGCCGCCCATAAAAGAATATCCGCCCTTGCGACTGGTGAATCCTTGGGGCAAGTCGCCTCGCAGACCTTAAAGAGCCTCTATGTTATCAATAACGTTACAACCATGCCAATTATTCGTCCGCTTGCGGTGATGGATAAACTTCAAATTATTGAAGTTGCGAAGAAGATTGGCACTTACGAAATTTCTATACGACCTTTCGAAGATTGCTGTACAATCTTTGCTCCCAAAAATCCAAAGACAATGCCGCATATGTATGAAGTGCGATCGATTGAGGAAAAATGGGACTTTAAAGCGGAAATTGATGAAATCATGAAGTCAATAACCGTTAAGGAAATTACTGAAAAAAGCCAATTGGATGCTATTTTTTAATTGGTTTTGTTTGTTTATGAAAAATAAATACCCCCTTGGTCTAAGGGGGTATTTTTTATATAAAGATTTTATAAATAAATAGATTAGCGCTTTCCCTGATCGTAGGGAATACCTTCGCTCTTGGGAGCCCGCGAATTCTTCGAAGAAAACATAAGAACAATAAGTGTAGCAATAAAGGGTAACATTTTGAAAAACCAGGCAATAGAAAGATTACTAATAGCGGGAATTAAGTAATAGGTTGAGGCAAAGGATTTCGTTATTCCAAAAAATAAAGCCGCCCACACAATTTTTTCAGGTTTCCATTGGCCAAAAATCAAAACGGCGATTGCTAAGAATCCATAACCATTCACGCTGCCATCAAAGGATACAGTGGAAGAAATTATGTAAGCTAATCCGCCTAATCCAGCTAAGCAACCAGATATAATTGTTCCGGCCCACCGATAGTGGTAAACGTTAATTCCAACGGAATCGGCGGCTTGAGGATGCTCCCCACAAGCGCTGAGTCTTAAACCAAATCTGGTTTTACGAATTACGATCCAAGAGATAATCCAAATGGCGATGCCGATATAAAGCATAATATTTATTTTACGGAAAAAGATATCACCTATAACGGGAATATCACCTAAGAATGGTATCTTTTGAATCAAAAAACTGGTTGAGAATTGAATGTTTTTTACATCTTGTGGACTTAATGCCCTAGTTGCATAAATCACAACGGCGGGAGCAAGCAAGTTTAAGGCTGTTCCACCAATTGTTTGATCAGCTTTCATGTTAATTGCCGAGAAAGCCAAAAGACTAGAAAACAAACCACCGGCAATCATCGAAATAATGCCCGCTAAGATAAGCATTAGATTACTGTCAAGGGGTGAACCGGAATTTTCCATGATGCGAATAAAGCCAATTCCAAAGAATGCCCCAAAAACCATTGCCCCTTCAAGGGCAATGTTAATGACACCTGATTTTTCTGAAAACATTCCTCCAAGGGCGACAATTAAAAGCGGAACAGAGAAAATGAAGGATTCACGAATAATTGTATATAGAATGTCCATTACTTCACCGAAATTCATATTTTGCTCTCCTTTGAAGTTGTTGCTTCATTATCCTCAAGGGTTTTTTGTTTTTCTTTCTTTTTCTGTCGATTGTAATGGAAGCGCCGAATTACCTCAGAAGCTAAAAGAGCAAAAGCAGAGAAGTAAACAATTATCGAAACGATAATGTCGACAATTTCCGTTTTAAAGCCATATGACTGAATAAAGTGGCCTCCCCGCTCAATAAAGGTAATAAATCCCGAAGCGAAGATTATTCCGATTGGATTTGACATACCAAGTAGTGCAACGGCAATACCATTAAAGCCCATCGCCGATAAACTATCCTCGGGAGTGTAGAAAGTCCCTGTTCTAAATGCTCCTCCAGCAAGGATAAATATTGCCCCGCCTAAACCACTTAAGGCACCAGCAATCGTCATCGAAAGAATAATATTTTTCTTCTCGTTAATTCCGCCATAACGGGCGGCATCACGATTTAAACCGCACGCCTTAAGCTCATAGCCAAATGTCGTCTTATTTAAGATAATGTAAATAATAATTGCCGCTAAGATAGCGAGAATAAAGCCAATATCAATTGCCGAATTGGGAAAAATATTACGCAATCCCCAAGTGGGAAGGTAAGCAGTTGAGGCAAATGCCTTGGTCTGTGCCTTGTTGGAGTCATAGAGAATACCTCCACCAAGACCATAAATAAGAGCATTAACCATATACATTCCTATGTAGTTGAGCATAATGGAGGAAATAACTTCGTTGGTATTAAAGTAGGCCTTAAATAATCCAGGAAGAAAGCCCCAAATGGCTCCCCCAATAATACCAGCTAAAATTGCTACCAACCATTGAATTTGGCCAAGTGAGGAGCCTAAAACTCCAACCACAATAGCGCAAAACATACCGACAGTGTATTGGCCAGAAGCTCCGATATTGAATAGTCCAGTTTTAAAGGCAAAGCCAACGGATAAGCCGGTACAAAGTAAAGGTGCTCCGTAATATAGCCAATTGCCAATTTCCTTACTGCCATAGCGAAACACCCAACCACCTATCATATCAAAAAAGGCTGGTACGGAATAATTTGGAGAGGTAATAATCATTACGAGAAGCCCGATTAGTAGCCCGCAGACAATTGCTAATAATGAAGCAAGAAATGATTTAAATCCTTTTTGGGCGAATAGTTTACGCATAAGTTGTGGAAAATTTTTGAAAAAATAGGGAATTTTTTGGGCAAAGATGGCGATAATAAACACTCCGACCGAACGAAAAATATCTTTAATTTGCTTCAGTACTTTCATGATTATTGTTTTCCTTTCCGCCCGCCATATATATACCAAGTTCGCGAACATTAGTTTTCTTAGGGTCAAGCTCAGCGACAATTCTTCCTTCATACATAACCAATATGCGATCACTAACATTCATAACTTCGTCTAATTCAAGCGAAATAAGAAGAATTGCTTTTCCTTGATCGCGCTGTTTAATCAGTTCCTTATGAATGTATTCAATGGCACCAACATCAAGCCCACGTACGAGTTGAACAGCAAGTAGCACATTTCCACCGGTTGTAACTTCCCGCGCAATGATTGCTTTCTGTTGGTTTCCACCCGACATTGAGCGGGCACTGGTGCGGGAACCTTGAGCAGTTCGTACATCAAATTGTTTAATAAGTTCATCGGCATAACTATAAATTGCCGGATAATTTAAAAAACCGTGGCGCGAAAAAGGCTTTCGATGATACTTTTTAAGTGCCATATTATATGCCAAATTATAATCAAGAATAAGCCCATACTTATGTCGATCTTCCGGTATATGACTTAATCCGGCTTCGTTACGATGAAAGATACTACGATGGGTAACATCCTCATTGTTTAGTATAATCTTCCCCGACTCGGCTCTTTGTAAACCAGATATTCCATAGGCAAGTTCACTTTGACCATTGCCCTCAATTCCGGCGATACAGACAATTTCACCAGCCTTAACTTCAAAAGAAACATTGTTTACAACCGCTTTCTTAGAAAAATGACTTCTAATTGTCAAATGTTCAATCTTTAAAAGTGTGTTTTTTGCTAGAGAAGGCTTTTTATCAACAGTAAATTCGACATCGCGTCCAACCATCATAAAGGAAAGAGATTCCTTATTGACGTTCTTGGTATCGACCGTACCAACAAACTTTCCCTTACGGAGAACTGTGACGCGATCAGAAATAGCCATAATTTCATTAAGTTTATGCGAAATAAAGAGAATCGACTTCCCCTCTTTGGCCATTTCGCGCATTATCAGCATCAACTCATCAATCTCCTGCGGAGTTAAAACGGCAGTTGGCTCATCAAAAATAAGGATGTCATTCTTGCGATAAAGCATCTTTAATATTTCCACGCGCTGTTGCATACCAACGCTGATATCTTCAACTTTTGCATCCAAATCAATCGCTAATCCATATTTTTTAGATAATTCGATAATATTTGAACGGATTTTTTTTCTTTGCAAAAACCCATAGTTATTCGGTTCATTTCCTAAAATAATATTATCGAGAACAGTAAAGCACTCGACTAACTTAAAATGTTGATGAACCATACCGATACCAAGGGCATTTGCATCATTCGGATTATTTATTTTTACGACTTCACCATTTTTTAGTATTTCACCCTTTTCTGGTTTATATAAACCAAAAAGGACGCTCATAAGGGTAGATTTTCCGGCACCATTTTCACCTAACAAAGCATGAATCTCACCTTTTTTAAGGGTTAATGATATGTCATCATTAGCAATAATCCCTGGAAATTCTTTCGTAATATGGCGCATTTCAATCACATAAGGTTGATCCATATGCTGTTGCTCCTTTATAAAGAAAAGGAGGGCAAAAATGCTTTGCCCTCCAGATTAAACTAGGCAATATACGTAATAGCAATATTATCTAAAAGGGCGTCCGTTCCCGTGACAGCATCTTTTGGATCGGTCGGCATATAGTTTTCGACAATCATTGATAATGGAACTAGCGTACCATCAGCAATTTCACCATAGATGGCTTGATACTCAGCCAAAGTCCAAGTATTGAAGCCCCAGGAAGCTTCAGCGGTTGGTAAGCCGACGCCATCTTTGCTCGCATCGAGATTCCAAGTTTCACCACCAACCCAAGTACCATCATAATGAGCGGTTAAGGCTTCAATGACCGAGGCCCCCAAACCTTTCATCGCGGAGGTGATAACCGTGGTTGGAGAATCGTTATATTGATCAACGTCAACTCCGATGACTTTTCCACTTTCTTCAACTGCAGCTAGCATGACAGATTGACCAACCGAACCACCACAAGCAAAAATCACTTCGGTTCCGGATTGATACCAAGTTTTGGATAAAGCTTTAACTTCTGGCGTAGCTTTAAAGTCACCGGTGTAATGATAAGTCAATTCAACGCTCTTTGACATTTCTTCCGCGGCTTCATTTGCGCCAGCGGCAAAGCCGAGTCCGTAACGAACAACAGCTGGAACTGCCATACCGCCCATAAAACCTAGTTTAGTGTAACCATCTTTAACGGCGCCATAGCCAGCAAGGAATCCGGCTTGTTCTTCGGCGTAAAGAATCGGTTGTACATTGGTGCCGGTCTTATACTCAGTATAATCAGCATTATGGGGTTCACCATCAAGAAGAACAAAATGAACATCCGGGTATTGATCTTGAACAAGGAAGATTGGTTCCTCAAAAAGATATCCAGGAGTAACAACAACTTTTGCACCATTGGAGATAGCCAGTTCAATCGCATCGACATAAGCCGTGGTTGACTTCTCAGATGGCCTGTAATACTGATGGGAAACGGAATGTTCAGCCGTATAAGCCTTCACACCTTCCCAAGCACCTTGGTTAAAGGATTTGTCATCAATATCGCCGATATCAGTAATAAGAGCGATTTCCGCTTTCTGGGTTCCACAACTGGAAAGTCCAGCAGCAAGACCAAGAGTGGCTAATCCGACCAAACTAAAACTAAGTGATTTTTTCATATTTCCTCCTTTTGAAAAAACGAGTCTTAGCATGCAACTTTACAATTATGAGGTCTCATCAGGAAATTATCTGACAAATTTCAAGATGAAAAGACACGAATCCTATTCAATAGTTTCGTGCAATATGAACGACCATCATTATCGTGTTCGGTTGCATACTTATAATATAGCAAGGCCGTTCTTCTTTGTAAATGATAATCAAATGAAAGCGGTCAACTTTACAACTTGTTAGTTATGATTAACTTTGAACATAAAAAAAAGATTGCAACAGCAATCTTTTAAAATCAAAATTAATTACTTATTTAGTGATTTTTTAGCGACATCAACTAAGGATTTAAAAGCGTCAAAATCATTAATTGCCAATTCGCTAAGCATCTTGCGGTTAACTTCAACTCCCGCTAGATTTAAGCCATTCATAAAACGGCTGTAGGAAATATCGCACATCCGGCAGGCGGCATTAATCCGTCTAATCCACAATTTACGATAATCGCGCTTAACATTCCGCCGATCGTTATACGCATAGCGTAAACTATGCATTACTTGTTCTTTAGCGGTCCGATATAACAAATGTTTTGAACCAAAATATCCACTGGCTCTCTTAAGAATTTTCTTCCGCCGAGCGCGAGTCTGAACACTACCTTTTACTCTTGCCATACTTAATTTCCTCCTTACTTGACAATAAGATACTTAACCCGTTTGATATCGCTCTTACTGACGAGAGCGACCTTACGTAAGTGTCTCTTTTGTTTGTGTGTTTTGTGGGGCGCAAGGTGCGAAGTATAAGCATGATGACGAACCACATTACCGTCACCGGTAACCTTGATGCGCTTCATTAAAGCGCGTTTGCTCTTCATTTTTGGCATAAATGTTTCCTCCTATTTTTTGACTTTTGATGCTAAAATGGCGTTTAAGAATCGACCGTCCATGAAAGGTTGCTTTTCAACGATTCCGTTTTCAGCGACGAGGACAATAAAATCATTCATTACTTGTTCGCCAACCTCGATGTGACTCATTTGTCGACCGCGGAATTTAATGGAAACTTTAACCTTATTTCCGGCGATAAGAAATTTGTTTGCCGCACTAGCCTTGGTCTCAAGATCATGAGTATCAATAACTGGTGACATCCGAATTTCTTTTAGTTCAACAACTTTTTGAGCCTTTTTTTGCTCTTTAGCTTTTTTCTGAAGTTCAAACCGATACTTCCCGTAATTTAAAATCTTACAGACGGGTGGATTGGCTTGGGGAGCGACACAAAATAAATCAAGATTGTACTGATTATTGGCTAATCTAATAGCATCATTTCGGGACATGACTCCGAGTTGATCGCCATCAGGGCCGATAACGAGAACTGTGTTCGCCCGAATATTTTCATTGATTGGATCAATTTTTTTCTCCGGACGCTTGCGACTTTGATTGTTGTAATAAATAATGGTTTCCTCCTTAATTATTGCCTTGAATAAAGAAAACGGACGCGAAATGCGCCCGTTAAATTTCAACTCATCGTAGTTCACAACCTACCAGCCAAAGCCAATCAGGTGAGAAGCGGGCGCCTCTTCTTTCTACGTATTCTCTAAGCGGTGTAATGTTATCATTATTATGCTTACTTGTCAACGCTCAAAGAATATTATTTTAAATAAAAACAAAAGGTAAGACCTAGTCAAAAACATACGTAAAATATTAGTTAATTATTCCCGAACTGGCAAACTTTTGCTAACAACTTCCGAATGTACTTTTTCCATGAAGTTATCCAGACTTACTTTTACCTGCAACTCACTTCCGTATGGCCGGAACGTAACAGATTTTTCTTCCATTTCTTTATCGCCAATGACGAGGGTATAAGGAATTTTTTTAATTTGGGCTTGTCTTAACCGATAGCCGAGTTTCTCATTAGAATCATCGACTTTAGCACGGATGTTAATCGATAGAAGTTTAGCCAAGACTTCCTTAGCATAATCACCGTGGACTTCATTGTTGACGGGCAGAATTCGCACTTGCTCTGGCGATAGCCAAAGCGGGAATGCTCCAGCGAAATTCTCAGTTAAGATGCCAATAAAACGTTCTACCGAACCAAATATTGCCCGGTGAAGCATAATTGGCCGTTGCTTAGTATTATTCTCGTCAATATAGGTGACATCAAAACGTTCAGGTAGGTTCATATCTAACTGAATGGTTCCGCATTGCCAAACCCGATTTAAGGAGTCACGAAGCTTAAAATCAAGTTTTGGGCCATAAAAGGCACCATCGCCGGGATTAAGTTTATACTCTTTACCAACAGCATGGCAGGCTTTAGCCAGTGCTGCTTCCGCTAAATCCCAAATTTTTATGTCTCCGATATATTTCTTTTCGGGACGGGTTGACAGCTCAATGTTATAGGAAAGACCAAAAACGGCATATATTTTATCGAAAAGATGCAATAACTTTTCAAGTTCATCCTCCAATTGATCAGGCCGACAGAAAACATGGGCATCATCCTGCGTAAAGGTACGAACACGAAATAGACCATTTAAGGCTCCACTGGCTTCATGGCGATGAACTAGGCCAAGTTCTCCCATCCTTATCGGCAAATCTTTATATGAATGTAAGTCGTTCTTATAAACAAGAATGCCGCCGGGACAGTTCATTGGTTTAATAGCAAACTCTTGCTCATCAATTTTTGTCGTATACATATTATCTTTGTAATTCGACCAATGACCAGAAATCTCCCATAATTGACGATTAAGCATAATTGGGGTCTTCACAAAAACGTATCCTTCTTTGGTGTGAATATCATACCAAAAGTTCTCCAGCTCATTACGAAGAATCATACCATTCGGTAACCAAAATGGCATACCTGGACCAAACTCGCTAATCATAAATAGTCCTAACTCCCGACCTAATTTCTTGTGATCACGCTTTTTGGCCTCTTCAAGATTAGCCAAGAAATTTTTCAGATCATCCTCACTAAAAAAAGCGGTTCCGTAAATTCGAACTAATTGTTTATTTTTGGAATCACCACGCCAATAAGCACCAGCAACCGACTGCAATTTAAAATGTTTGATGTAACCAGTTGAAGGCAAATGTGGACCTGTGCACAAATCAACAAAATCACCCTGTTCATAAACGGATATTTGACCTTCAATTCCAGCAATTAACTCCAGTTTATAGGGATTGTGGGCAAAAATTTTCTTGGCTTCGTCCTTTGTAACATCGTGACGAATAATCGGCAAATTTTCTTTGCTGATTTTTTTCATTTCTGCTTCTATTTTTGCAAAGTCGCTATCGGTGATAACGGTATCTTTGAAGTCAATATCATAGTAAAATCCATCTTCGATGGCAGGACCAAAGCCAAATAATGCTTGAGGATAAAGATGACTGATTGCCTGAGCCAACAAATGGGAAGCACTATGGCGAAGAAGTTCAAGCGATTGAATATCATCTTCAGTCAAAAAAGATAAATCACCCTCGTCGAGGATAGGTGAACGCAAGTCAAAGAGTTGTCCGTTTAACCTGTAAGCTAATGCCTTCTTAATGCCCAGCAATTTCATTAAATCAAAGCCAGAAAGACCTCTTTCAACCGACATTTCCTTTTCATCAATACTTAATTTCATACGTTCTCCTCCTAAATAAAAAGGCATCCATATAAGGACGCCTGAACGTGTTACCACCTTAATTCGAAGAAGTAAATTCTTCGCACTCAAATCCATAACGGGGAATCCGTCTAATTCATCATTAGAAGCTCCAGAGTGGTTTCATTCAACTCCACTATTGGCTTGCACCCAATGCCAATTCTCTAAAAAGTGAAATTTGAAGACATATCTCTTTCGTAGCAAGTAAACTATATACTATTTATTTAATTAAATAAACTACTTTACACCAATTTTCTTGGAAAGACCGCAGCCAATGGTTCCCGGACCCGTGTGGGCACAAACATTAATTGATAAATCAGAGACATTCAAATCAAATTTAGGCATCAATTCGCCAGCTGCTTTTCTGACCATATCTAATAATTCGGGTTTAGTATCAAAAACGACGACATTTAGATTATATTCATCAGGCGATAGTTTCATATTTGCTAATTTAATAATTTCTTCACGAATAGTCTTTTTAATATTGCGCGTGGTCGCCTCTTTTTCAATCAAACCATTCTTAAATGCTAAAATTGGTTTAATTCCCAAAAGATTACCAACAGCCGCTACGGTGGGAGAAATTCTTCCGCCGTTTTTAAGATGAGTTAGATTTTCAGGAATAAAGAAAAGCCAACCATCAGTTCGCCGATTTAAACAAATCTTCTCGATTTCGTCACGTCCAAGACCCAAGTCCGCATAATGTTTAGCAGTTAAAACATTTTCAGCCATATAACGGCATATTGATAATGAATCGATAACTGTAATTTTCCCCGGCCAGTTTTCCCCGCAGGTTTTAGTAAACAAATCATACATGCTGGACAAATGACTCGAAATAGTAAAATGAATGATTTCATCGTAACCCTGAGCAAAAATATTGTTAAAATATAATTCTATTTCATAGGGAGTCGGAGTTGAGGTTTTAATCTTATGGCCGCCTCTCATCATTTTGGCTAATGAAACATTGGTAATGTCAATTCCATCATGGTACTCGGTTTCATCGACAATGACGTTTAATGGAAGGACAAAAATACCTAATTCGTGGGCTTTTTCTTGGCTAATAGAGAGCGTGGAATCACTGCTGATGGCAATCTTACTCATGAAATTAATCCTCGTTTCATTAACATTATAATCAAAAATCTATTTATTGGCACTACCTTTATTTAGAAAGCCAAAAGCGGCTCCACCAATTAATCCCGCATCCTGATCGAAGCCGGCTGGTTTAATGATAACTTCGGGATGGCGCCGAATTAGCTCATCAAGAAAAACATCGGCACTCTTCATGACTCCACCCGTTAAAACGATAATTGACGGGGAAAAAGCCGCGACAATATCCGTAAAAAATGAATCCAAAATATCTAGCCAATCATTAAAAACCGGAAAAATCGCTGTATCGCGCAGCCGAATCCGCTCAAAAAATTGTGATGTTCGTTCAATTTCAATGCCATTTAAACGGCATAAATTAATAATTCCTGATCCAGAAGCGATTTTTTCAAGCTCATAATAGTAATTATGGTAATGAACTAGTGTATGACCAATTTCGTTGGAATATTGACAAATTTTTCGATCTTGAATATAGGCTCCGCCCACCCCGGTTGATATTGTGATAAAAAAAGTTGAATAGAGGTTCTTACCTTGACCGATAGCTGCTTCGGCTAATCCGGCCATTTCGGCGTCGTTACGCACCATCGCGGGAATTTTAAAGTAATACTCAACATATTCCCGAAGCGGAATGTTTTCGATATGGATATTCGGCAGGGCATCAATAAAACCATTGGATCGGACTCTACCAGGTACCCCCATAGAAATTGCAATCGGATTATATTTTTTGTAGTCAAGGTCAGTAATTATTTCAGCAACTTGCTTCAAAAAAAGATCAACTGATCCAACTATAGTTGAACGTCTAAGTGAATTGACAATTTGATATTTGTCATTGATAATCGCCGCTCGTAAATTCGTACCGCCAATATCCAAAGAGATAACATACTGCATTTTAAATATCCTTTATTTCATTGACATTAACGATTCGCATAAAGTTTGTCCGCCCACTGCCAGTAGGCGTTCCGCCAGTAATGATAATTGGACTACCGGCAGCAAGACCCAAATCATGAGATTTAATAAGAGCTAGTGCTTCCATATCTTCAATCAGTTGCGGAAGTTGCTTTATTACGATGGTATTAATTCCCCAATACAAGCCAAGATTCAAAGCCGTCTCACGTCGATGCGAAACAACAATAATTGGACAAGATGGCCGCGCCTTCGAAATGCGACATCCAGACATTCCAGTTTCGGAAAAACAAAAAATCAAACGTGCTCCTATCAAATTAGCTGTGTTGGCCACCGAATTTGCAATGGCATCGGAATTGTTCTTTTCTGAAGTTGAATAGGCTTCCTCTGCTAAAGCGCGATAGTCAAGATGTTGTTCAATGGTGGCACTAATTTTCGCTTGCATGGCCACCGCTTCAATTGGGTAGTCGCCGGAAGCGCTCTCAGCAGAAAGCATTACGGCATCAGTTGATTCGCGAATAGCGGTAGCGACATCGCTCACTTCCGCCCGTGTTGGAACTGGATGAGTTACCATTGAGTCTAGCATTTGAGTGGCGGTAATAACCGGCTTTCCAATTTGTCGGCACTTCCGAATCAACTCCTCTTGGTAAACGGGAACTAATTCGGGCGGCACCTCTACTCCTAAGTCCCCACGAGCAACCATAATGCCGTCAGCAACTTTTAAAATTTCATCAATACGTTCGACGCCTTCTTTGTTTTCAATTTTAGCGATAACTGGGACATTATCTCTTCCAGCGTCCTCACACACTTTTTTGATTTGCAAAATATCATCTGGTCGCCGACAAAAACTGGCGGCAATCATGTCGATGCCGTTTTGGCAACCAAAGGTAATGTCATCGCGGTCAATATCGCTTACATAGGGCATTGATAAGCGGGCAAAAGGAGCATTTACCCCTTTACGATTTTTTAAAAAGTGACTATTTAAGGCCTGGCAAACAAGTTCGCGTCGCTCGTCGTCCTTTTCAACAATCAAAAGGTTCAAATTGCCATCATCAATTTTGATATGGTCACCAACCTTTACATCATCATATAATCCTGGATATGAAATTGAAAACTTATCGGCCGTTCCCAACACTTCATCCATTGAGATGCGGACAATTTTATCACGATCAATTTTCACGCCACCATTCTCAAATAAATGGCAACGAATTTCCGGTCCTTTTGTATCGAGCATTACTGGAATAAAAACCCCACGTTCCTTTTCAATTCGGCGCGCAATTTTAATACGGTTGAGATGTTCGTCATAACTTCCGTGGGAAAAATTTAAACGCATAACATTCATTCCAGCATCTAAAAGGGCAGATATTTTCTCATAGGATTCGCTGGCGGGACCGATGGTACAGACAATTTTAGTTTTTTTGCTGATATTAAACATTTTCTTACCTCAAAACTTCCTACGATGTGACTACTTTAAGGTGGCAATAACATCAATTAATTCTTTTGTTGTATCTTTCTTCATAACCAAAGCTTCATTAATGTCAAAATCAACAAGCTTTCCGTCCTTCATCCCGACGCATCTTCCGCCTTTGCCATCAAGTAATAAGTTGATAGCATGAACACCAAGTCGGGCTGACAAGACACGATCAAAAGCGGATGGAGAACCACCCCGTTGAATATGACCTAGAACTGTTGTCCGAGTATCAAATCCGGTTTTCTCGGCAATCATCTCGGCAAACTGATTAAGATCAGGGATCAGTTTTTCCGAAACGATGACTAAAGCATGCCGAGCTCGATTCATATGAATATGCCGCAACTTGGCAATAACCTCATCATCATCTGGGCGATATTCGGGGGACAATATTAAATCCGCACCGCAAGCAGTACCGCCGAAAAGTGCTAGGTCGCCACAGCGATTGCCCATAACTTCAATTATTGAACACCGTTGATGAGAAGAAGAAGTATCCCGTAATTTGTCAACAGCTTGAACGATTGTATTTAAACAGGTATCAAAACCTATGGTATAGTCGGTAGATGAAATATCATTGTCGATGGTGCCAGGAAGACCAATGCAGTTAATTCCTAACTTGGTTAAGGCCATTGCGCCTTTATAAGTTCCATCGCCACCGATGGTCACAAGGGCATCAATACCATGACGCTTCAAATTCTCCACGGCTTTCTTTTGAACTTCGATGGTTGCAAATTCAGGAAGACGAGCGGTACGAATAATCGTTCCACCACGCATCAAAATTTCACTCACGAAACTACGATCAACTTCGATGATGTCATCATCAACCAAGCCTTTGTAGCCTTCAAAAACCGCATACATCTTTAGACCGTTTTTAATTCCTGCGCGGACGATTGCTCTAATGGCAGCATTCATGCCCGGTGCATCACCGCCGGAAGTCAAAACACCGACTTTTTTAATCATAAAAAGATAACCTCCTAGTTTCAATGAAACTATCAAACTAATGTTAACACATTTATGGGGTAAAATTAAAGATAAAGACGATACGAAACCACGTTTTCGTTGGACTAAAAATAAACGATGTTATATTATCAAATAAGAGGTAAGGTATGACTTCAGTTAAAGAGAAAGATTTTGCCGAAATTCGTTCGGCTTCACTAATTAGTGACAACGATACAACAATTTTGTTGGCCTTATATCAGCCGCTGGTCGGTCATGTTTCGGTTGCGCTGTTTTTGACTCTTTTCAATGCGTGGAAACTTGAACGAGACCAGGTGTTTTCAATTGGTGATTTTCTTTCTTTGACCGATATGAATCTAAATGCTTTTAATATAGCTCGTCAACGGCTTGAGGGAGTGGGGTTACTACGGACCTATTATGAACAGGAAAAAGACTTTTCCTTTTATACATTCGAATTGTATGCTCCAAAATCGCCTTATGATTTTTTTGATGATCAACTTTTTAAAGGTATGCTCATTAAATCAATTGGCTTAAAAGCGACCAACCACCTTTTGAAACTATTTAAAGCGGATGAAGTTGTTAGTGATAAGCAGGAAATATCATCATCTTTTGTTGAAGTTTTCCGTCCCGATTTTAATGATCCAGCTTATAACAACGCACTAAATAATTTTGCTTCCTCCATTCGACATGGAAAGCTTGATGTCGATTTTGATGATGATAAATTTTTTGATGAGCTTTTTAATCAAGGGATGATTAAAAAAGACGCTTTAGCTAATGATGAATATAAGCACGCAAAACAATTAGGAACCTTATACGGGGTGGATGAACAGGTTTTGGCCAAGTGTGTTGTTTCAAGTTATGCTCCCGACGAGATTTTTGGTCAAAGAGTGAATTTTTTAATTTTAAAGAATTATTTGGATGAAGAAAAAAAATATACTTTTGCTCAACCGAAAAGTAAAAGAAAACAACTATTACATAGCGAGGCTGAAGTTAGTAAACTTATTAATGGAATGGAACTAAGTTCCCCGATTGATTTTTTGGCACTGCTTCAGAATGGGCGACCAATTGTGCCGAGCGACCGCCAACTCTTAGAGGACTTATCAATTAAATACGGACTTACAAATGGAGTCATAAACGCCTTAGTATTTACAGTTTTAAGACTTAAAAACAATCAATTATCATACGCTTATACTACTAAGATTGCCGGGGCGCTTGTTCGCGAAAAAATAGATACCGCTCTTGATGCGACTAACTACTTGCGCGATAACCTGAAGGAACTTGCCAAGCGGAAGAAAGCTATTCCTAGTAGTGAGGATAAAAATAGCGATAATGATAAAGTTAAAATTGCTAGTGAAATTAGCGATGATGAATTAAAAGAATTGGAACGGGAACTTAAGGAGCAGGGTAAGTAAATGGAAAAAATTGATGTCAGCAAATTTCAAAATAGAGATTATCAAAAAGCAATTGAAGAACTTTTAAGAAAAATTCTAAGTGATCGAAAAGTTTGGACTGCGCTACAAGGTGTGGGTGTCGATGAAGCCATTGCTCGGGCAAACTTAGGAACAATTCTAGAGTTTTATGATAATTTTTACGCTTGCGAAAAATATAATTCTGATCCTGGCGATGATGATAAACGAGGGCCGCTTCAACTTAATCTTCGCCTTGAAGACGGGGTATTAATGCGTGAGTATGCCCACTGTCAGGCTGATAATGCAAAGATAAAACGCAGTCGCAATGTTATTTATAGTGACTTACCATCCGAGTGGAGTAAATATCGTTTAAATGGCGACTATACGGCCGATATTACGACCAAAAGAGGGCCACTTATTCTTGAGTTCCTAAGCAATCTGAAAGATCCCAAGCACTGGATATTTATCAGCGGTGATCACAACAAGGGAAAAAGCTTCTTAGCTAGCATCTATTTTAATGAAGTAATTAGCCGAAATCTAGGAACAGCCGCTTTTGTGGATACACCCCAAGCAATTAAAGAAGTAAATGACGTTTATTTTAATAATCGGGATGAAGCGGATAAGATGCTTCAAAAAATGGCTGATGTCGATTATCTTTTTCTCGATGGCTTTGGTAATGAATACATTAGTGATTTTACCCGCGATAACTTTATTTTGCCTTTAATAAGCGAGCGTTCTAAAGAGAAGAAAATAACTGTTTTTATAAGTAACTATCATCTTGATGATATTGATGTTGTATATGGCCTTAGAAGCAAAGCGGGACAGTTGAAGGCTAGACAAATAAAAAGCATTATTAAAGCCAATATCACCCAGGAGTACTATTTAGATGGAATTGAAACTTATTGACGCGAACTTTTAATATCAATAATAATCTTGTTTACGTTTGCTTTTAGTTCTTCTTGAGAGAAAAGGTTGATTATAAGATAGTCGACCTTTTTTTCATAACGGGAAAATTTATTTGAAGCGTTTAAACTTAAAGATAAATCAACATCACTTCCGCGATTCGTAAGAAACTCAATTTGCTTGCTGGTTTCGGTAGTAACGCCAACTACATATTGCATTAAATCATCAAAACCACTTTCAAAAAGAAGCGGAACTTCAGCCACCAAAAATGGTGCTGAAGAATGAGCAATCATCTCCTCAAGTTTTTTCCGAACTAGCGGATGAATTAACTGTTCAATCGCCTTTCTTTTTTGGCTATTTTCGGCGATAATTATTCCAATTTTTCGACGATCAATTTGGCCTTCACTATCGGTGATATTTGTCTTTAAAACTTCGGCAATTATATTCCTAAAATCAGCATTATCATATAATTCTCTAACAGCATGGTCGCTATTGAAAACGACAAAACCCGCTTCCGAAAATATTTTTGCAATTAAACTTTTTCCACTTGCAACTGGACCAGTTATCCCGACAACAATCGGTTTTGTGGGATTGATTTGGCAGTAAGGGCAATAGGTTGTTCCCCGTCCACCAACTCGAATTTTTTTCATAATGTGCCCGCAGCGATAACATTTTTCACCTTCTCTTCCATAAGCTTGAAGGGTATTTTGAAAATGACCATCAATACCTTTTGATGGATGATAACTACGAATGGTTGATCCACCAGCGGCAATGGCCTCATGGAGAATATGAATCGAGGAGGCCACAATATCATCAGTTTGCGATCTTGAAAGTGTACAAGCAGGAGTTTCAGGGTGAATATGCGTTGCAAAAAGAACTTCATCCGCGTAAATATTGCCTAATCCCGTCATTATTTTCTGATCTAATATCGCCTCTTTTACCGATTTTTTTAATCGGTGTAGTCGCTGATAAAAATAATCTTTATCAATAACGAATGGTTCAGGTCCAACATTGGTTAATTCTTTTTCCATTAAAAAGTGTTCTTCATCGGTCAATTTCATAATTCCAAATTGACGTGAATCATCATAGCAGAGACGTTTTCCGCTTTTAAAAATAAATAAAACGCGACAAAAGCGACTAATTGGGTCTTCGGGGCCAATCTCGATATACTTTCCCTCCATTCGAAGGTGCGAGAGTAAAACTAAATTGCCATCCAAATGAAAAATTAAATACTTCCCAATGCGCGAAATATTTCTAAAATGACGACCTCGAAGGGTATTAATAAATACATCAGTACTTCCTTGAATAATGCGCTTTTTATAAACAACAATATCGGCAATCTCCTCATCTTTAACTACCGGTTCAAGTAATTTACGAACGGTTTCTACTTCAGGTAATTCTGGCATTTTTCTTTCCTCGTTTACTTAGCATCGTACCAAGTGTGGCCATAGTGGCCATCAACTTTTAATGGAGCGTCAAGCACAATGGCTTGCTCCATAATTTCACGAATTGCTTGGTCGACAATTCCTTTTTCCTTCTTCGGAACCTTGAAAATTAACTCGTCATGTATCTGCAAGACCATTTTTGTTTCAAAGTGACGAGATTCTAGCATCGCTTGAACTTTTACCATAGCAATTTTAATCAAATCAGCAGCTGTTCCCTGAATAGGAGCATTCATTGCCGCACGCTTAGCAAATTCTCTTTTTTGATAAGCGGAATCATTCAATTCAGATAGGTATCTTCGACGACCAAATAAGGTTGAAACATACCCATCTTTTTCCGCATTACTAATAATTGACTTTAAAAATTGATCTATTTCCGGGTAAGCAAGGTAAAAGTCATTAATGATCGTGTTAGCTTCGCGTGGAGAAATTGACAATTGTTCGGCTAATCCCCAGTCGCTAATTCCATACACGATGCCAAAATTAACCGCTTTTGCTTTTCTTCTTTCGTTATCACTCACTGGGGAATGATGAAAAACGTGACTAGCCGTTAGAGTATGAATGTCGATTCCTTCTTTAAATGCATTGATGAGCTTTTCACAGTGGCTAAGACTTGCGAGAATGCGAAGTTCAATTTGGGAATAGTCAAAGGATAGAATTTGGTATTCCTTATCTGGATAAAAGAAAGCCTGCCGAATCATTTTTCCTTCTTCATCCCGAATTGAAATATTCTGCATATTTGGATCAGAACTAGAAAGGCGTCCAGTGGTAGTTTCGGTTTGGTTAAAGTTGGCATGAATTTTTCCATCGGGGAAAATGTAATTTACAAGGCTGTCAATGTAAGTGGATATTAACTTGGCATATTTACGAAACTCAAGAATTTTACTTACAATGGGATGCATATCAGTAAGGTGTTTAAGTTGATCTACCGATGTTGACTTCTTTCGATTAGATGGAAGTTTCAATTCGTCAAATAAAACATTTCCCACTTGCGCTGGAGAAGCAATGTTAAATTCATGGCCAGCTAAAACATATATTTCCTCTTGAAGAGTGTTAAGTTGAGTCTTAAATCTTTCGCCAATATTTTTTAGGGTCGCTTGATCAAGCGGGAATCCCTCCACCTCCATATGGCTTAATACGGAAGCTAACGGGAGTTCAATTTGAAAGAATAACTCATCCAACTGGCTATCCTTAACTTTTTCTAAAGCCGTATTTGCTAGTTTAAAAGCGCCAATTGTCTGCAGAATAATTTCCGTATCTTCACGTTCACTGACAATTGTGGGTAAGGGAAAAGCAAAGTAGGCATATATTTGTTTTATCGAGAATGAAAGAGAAGAATCTAGCAGATACATCGCTAACTTCAAATCAAAGTAAATTCCTTTAATTGGCATTTGGTTATCAAGCATTATTACTTCCGACACTTTGGCATCAAAAACATATTTTCTTATATTTTCATCAATTAGCACCTTTTCAACAGTAGCGTCTTTTAAGTCGGAAGAAGATAAATAGAAACAATGTTGGTCGGAAGTATATATATATGCCCCCAAAATAGTCGACTGGTGGTAATTTTTACCTTCATATACCAAGCCAATCCCAATATCTTTCTTTATGTGACTGAGACTATTTTCATTCCATTTTTCAATTTCAATTGTCGTAGTCGATGCTTTTTTAACATTCACATGTTTTTGATTTTTAGAAATTCGATTTTGTAATTGATTAAGTTCGTATCGTTGAGTAAAAGGTAAAACAACATTCAAATCGTAACCAGAGAATTTCGTCTCCTCAATTGAAAAGGGCAAGGGAACATCGGTCATAATTGTCGCCATTCGTTTGTAAAACAAGCCATCGTCCTTGTAGGCAATCAGCTTTTCACCGACTTTATTGTGCATATTGGGTGCCGCTTCAATCGCTTTTTCAAGAGATCCGTACTCTACTAATAATTTTGTAGCCGTCTTTTCGCCGATGCCGGGGACCCCGGGAATATTATCACTGCTGTCACCAGAAAGACCTTTAAAATCGCGTATTGCATCCGGTGGAAATCCATATACCTCCTGGACCTTTTCCGGAGTCATATCGATGGTTTCGGAAAGACCCTTCTTTAATATTCTCACCGTTATATGTTCATCGACCAACTGCAAAAAGTCACGATCAGAAGTATAGATTAAAACCTCATATCCCTCCTGTTCGGCTTTTTTAGCGGCGGTTCCCGCTATGTCATCGCCCTCAAAACCATCAAGTTCAAAAGTAAAAATATTAAGCGCTTTTAAAAGAGACCTAGCAATAGGAAATTGAGTAACCAACTCTTCAGGTGCAGGCTTGCGATTAGCTTTGTACGACTCCATTTCCTGCTTTCGAAGTGTATTCTTATTGGTATCAAAGGCAACCAAAATATGAGCATCATCCGGCATTTCATCGATTATTTTTCCCATCATATTCGAAAAAGAAAAAATTGCGTTAGTGGGGATTCCGTCCTTTGTATGCATTAACTCAGGCCCATTATAAGCAGTTGCATAATAGGCCCGAAATAAAAGCGAGTTGCCGTCGATAATAATCATTTGTTTCATATGCTAGTCCTCCAATAGTTCGACTTTATTAACAATGTAAGTATTTGGGCGCTGATAATCTTGCCGTGCGATGACGATAATAATATTATTCTTTTCTAAAATAGATAAGTATTGTTGGTAGGTTGAAGGGAAAAAAGTAAAGTCCAATTCGCTATTTTGGTCATATAGTTTAACAAACGCCATTGGCTTTCCTGCTTTTGTTCTTATTACTTTTATACTCTTGATAATGCCCACTAATGGGATATCATTTTTGCTATTAAGAATATCCGCTAATGGGTGAGCCCCTTTTTGAGATATTTGTTCTTGTTTATATTTGAGTGGATTCTCCGAGAGCATTACGCCAAGAGTCTCATATTCACGGTTGAGATTTTCCAAGGGGTCGTCTTCGACGCGTTCAATAGCTGGAGCGGGCGTTTTTTCAAGAGTTAAATTTATCTGTTCGGGATTGTTACTGCCGACGAGTGAAGCAAACGAAAACAAAAGTGGGGTATTTTTTCTCAAACTAGCGCGCGAATCATATATTTGGTCAAAAGCGCCGGCATCAATTAGTTTTTCCACTTGATTAATAGTGATTTTGTATGGTTGAAGGCGAGTGATAAAGTCAGCAAAACTCTTGAATGGACCGCGTAAGGATCTTTCTTTTAAAATATTGCTTGATGTTTGATTATTTATACCATGAATAGCCACGATAGGAAAAATAAGCGCGCGATTTTTTACTACAAAGGAAAGATCGGACTCATTAATTGATGGACCAAAAATTTTCAGGTTGCGTCTTCGCATTTCTGAAAGATAGGACTGAAATTTAGTATCGTTAGTAGAATTGGTTGCGTCGAGAATAGAAGCGTAAAATTCCGCCGGATAATGCACTTTCAAATAAGCCATTTGACAAGCAAGCTTAGCGTAGGCGACAGAATGTGATTTATTAAAACCATAATCGGCAAATTGATAAATGGTGTCGAAAATTTTTTCTGCCAAATCATTTTGGTAACCATTGGCTGTTGTTCCGCTGATAAATGTCGCTTTTAAATTAGCAAGTTTTTCCGCGTCTTTCTTAGAAATTGCCCGCCTGAATAAGTCGGCTTCAGCTAAACTCATGCCGGCTAAAACCTGAGCAATTTGCATAATCTGTTCTTGATAAACAATTATTCCGTAGGTGGATTCAAGAATCGGCTTTAGCGCATCGGCAGCATAAACAATCGGTTCACGTCCTTCTTTTCGCCGGGCATATAAAGGAATATTTTGCATCGGTCCCGGTCTAAATAAAGCCAAAATGGCTACGATATCTTCAAAGGATGATGGCTTTATTTGCTCAATAGCATTAACCATTCCCGTGCTTTCAAGCTGAAATATTCCCATCGTCATTTTATTGGAAATAAGTTCAAAAACTTCCTTTTCATCGTAAGGAATATTGTCGATAGTAAAAGTTGTTTCATAATTGGCATTAATATTGATCAAACATTTTTGAATGGTAGAAAGATTGGTAAGTCCAAGAATGTCCATTTTAAGATATCCCTGACTTTCAAGATAGTTCATTTCGTACTGAACCAAAAGATTGCCATTACTGTCACTTTGAACTGGTATCGAGTTAAACAAATCATCATTGCTGAGGACAATACCTGCGGCATGCATGCCACTTTGACGAGGGAGTCCTTCAATTTTGCTAGCCAAGGTAACAATTCTTAAATAAAAAGGGTCACTATCAATAAGCCGCTTAAATGAAGGAATTTTACGGTAAGCTTCACGCAAAGAGTAATTATAAATACCCAGTGACTTACTGAGAAGTTCAATGTGGCGAATCGGAAAATCAAAAACACGAGCCACATCGCGCAAAGACTGTCTTGCACCGATGGTTTGAAAAGTGACTATATTCGCTACGCGACTTTTTCCATATTTGTTCTTTAAGTAATCGACAATTTCTTCGCGACGGTCATCGGCAAAATCAATATCGATATCGGGCATCGTTTTACGTTCAGGATTTAAAAAACGTTCAAAAAGAAGGTTCTCCGGCAAAGGATCAATCGTTGTAATTTCTAAAGCATAACTTACCAATGAGCCGGCGGCAGATCCTCGACCAGGACCGACGGGGATTCCCGTTTGTCGGGCATAATTTACGTAGTCCTGAACGACTAAAAAATAATCATCGTATCCCATTGAATGAATAACGCTAAGTTCATAATCAAGTCGCTTTTGATATTCATCATTTTGACTAAGATTTAGTTTCTTAAGTCCAGCATTAGCAAGTTTAGCCAATAATTCTTGCCCTGGAATTTGGCTTGGAAATTGAATAAGATGGCCCCGTTTACTGGAAATTGCATAATCGGGAATATTAGCTAGAATGATGGTATTTTCAATTTCTTTTTCCGTATAAAACTTTTCTATCTTTCCGGAATCAAGAAAATAATACGGTCCCGGTAAAGGTGAACTGTTATCATCAAAATGATTATCATGGCTAATAGCTTCCAAAATATCAATTGTGTAGGCGTCTTCGGTATTAGCATAAACTATTTTGGGAAAGGCAATTGTTTCATAGCCATATTTATCAGCAAATTTACGACTATATTCAGCAGCTGATAAATCGTTATCCGAATTGATTTCAATTCCCAAAAAGAAATTGGAGTAAATACCAGCATAATCGCGAACGATTTTTACAAGTTGAGAATTTTCTTCCTTTAAGAAACGATCAAGTATGCCTTGACGGGTATTGAGAATTAAAGCAATGCCTTTACTATGCTTTTTCAGTAACTCAATAGTAAGTTCCTGACAACTTTTGGCATAGACCAAATAGGCGATATTGCGATAACCATCTTCAGAAAGAGCATAAAACGAAAAAGTTATATCTTGATATTCAAGATCGACGCCTAATATCGGTTTAATATTATTTAAATGGGCTTTTTCGGCAAATTCCATCCAGCCATAAGCAACATTTATATCGGCGATTCCCATCGCCGAAAACTTCATTTTCTTTCCCACATCCAAAATGCGATCAACAGTTAGTGCTGACCGCAAAAATGAATATCCACTGCGAACATGAAGAGGAACAAAATTCATAATAAAACCACATCAGTATTTTATCACAATGAAGTGACTCTTGGGGCTAATAAGAAAAAAAGATTGTCAATGACAATCTCATTTTGCAAATAGCATATCTAATTCTTCAATCAATTTAGGTAGTTCATCAAGGCTAAAAAGGGTAGCTCCACTTGCCTGTGGATGGCCTCCGCCATGAAAATGAGCAGCAACGCCATTAATAGATTTTTCTTTACTGCGCAACGATACTCGCCACTTTTTATTTGGCCGATCTTCAGTTATTGATGCCCAAGCATTAATGCCATCGGTTTCGGCAAACAAATTAACATTTTCTTTCCCTCGTTCAACGGGAATATTTAGTTTATTTAAGTCCTCATCCGATAAAACATAATAGGCAACGCCATTCTTTGTCACGGAGAAGTGATTTAAAATATAGCTCATGACATATAGATCATTCAAAGTTCCGCCATACATCTTAAGGTAGACATCGCGCGATAAATCAATGCCGGTATCCATCAACATAGCAGCCGTCATAAATGTATGAGGGGTAGTTGATGAGTATTGAAAACGACCTGAATCACCTGCAATGCCGGTATAAAGGAAAACAGCCGCCTCTTTGGATAGAACATTAGCTTTTCGCGGACAATTGACAATGAAATCAGCAATAAGTTCAGAAGTAGCGCACATTGATGTATTGACCAAATTTAGGTCACCATATTGTTCAACGGCCGGATGGTGATCGATTTTTATTACAAAGTCAGCATAATGAAACCTTTGGTCGGCCACTCGATCAGCATTACCAGTATCAACGACAATAGCTAAGAAAGGCTTTTTTAGCCACTCTTCGGATACTACATCAAGTGAGGGATAAAGACGAGGGGTAAAAACGACATGATTTTGACCTAAGGCCACAATTTCTTTTTCAGGAAAATTATCCCTTAGCCAAGTGGTAAGTCCCATCTGGGTACCTAAGGCATCATAGTCGGGGGAAGCGTGGGCAAAAACAGCAATTCGTTTGTATTTTAAAATTTTCTTATAAATTGCATTATAAGAGGCTTGGTATTGAGTTTTGGTTTGCTTGAAGTAATCAGTTTTAATTTGCATAAATTTTATCTCCTTTCAAAAGATAGACTATTGTAAAGGCAAAAGATAAAATTATCAACCTCAAAACACATAAGTTTTATTTTTTAAAGATCTTGGCCATCCCCCCTTGAGCGGTTTCACGATAATTAACGTTTAAGTCGCGACCAGTCTCAAGCATAGTAAAAATCATCTGATCTAAACTAACGCGGTGATCATAACTAACATACTGCGCTAGAAAAACAGAATCAAGAACTTGTAGGGCATTAATTGCGTTTCTTTCGATGCAAGGAATCTGTACATAACCATCAACTGGATCACAAGTAAGACCTAAATGGTGCTCTAATGAAACTTCGGCTGCATATTCAATTTGATCGATCGATAGTTTATGAAGGTAAGCAATGGCGGATGCCGCCATCGCGGAAGCGACGCCAATTTCGGCCTGACATCCACATTCTGCTCCAGAAATAGAACCATTCTGCTTGATAGTTACTCCAATAATTCCGGCGACTAAAAGCGCCTCATAAATTGATTTTAATGGATACTTCAAATTATGGTGATAGTAATATAGCAGCGCCGGCAACACACCACTAGAGCCACAAGTGGGAGCCGTAACAATTACTCCTCCAGCAGCATTTTCTTCACTAATAGCATAGGCATAAGCCATAATTGTTTGCGCGCGTTTCTCCGCGCGAGTAGGAAAAGTGTCCTCTAAATTCAGCAGTAGTTGAGCTTTTCTTTTTAAATGTAGCGTTCCCGGCAAAAAGCCTTCGCTCTTAAGGCCTTTTTGAAGGGCTTTTTCCATTGTTCTAAAAACTAGTTCGATATGATTCATTATTGACGGATCTTCAAATTTTTTGGCAAGTTGGGGCAAAGATAGATTATTATCAAAACAGTATTTCTTTATACTAGAAAAATTAGCAAAAGGATAAGTTTCTTTAACCTGTTGCGGGTCTTCACCTTTTTGAATAATATTGCCACCGCCAACCGAGTAAAAAACTTGATCACCCAAAATAAAATTATTGCCATCAAAAGCTAAAAAGCGAATGGTGTTTGGATGCTCTAAATTTAATTCTTTAAAATCAAATACAATATTTAATAACTTATTTTCGGACTTAAAAAGTGATGCCAAAACCTGGTCGGTTAAATGACCACGTCCAGTCAACGCTAATGAACCATATAAGATAACTTCATAATGATCAGCATAAGGAAAAAACGTTAAAAATTTTTTTGCGGCCTTTGCTGGTCCCATTGTATGCGAACTACTTGGGCCAAAACCTATCTTATAGAGCTCGCTGATTGATTGCATATATTTTTAGTTTAATTTAAGTAAACGAACAACATCTCTGGCAATCATGATTTCCTCATCGGTTGGAATAACCGCTACTTTAATCTTGCTATCGGGAGTTGATATTATTTCGGTTTTGCCACGAAGAGGCAAGTTTAGTTCACGATTGATTTTAACTCCCAAAGCTTCGCCTATTTGATCGCAAATTATCTCTCGATAAAATCCCGAGTTTTCGCCAATTCCGGCTGAAAAAACAATAATGTCAGCTCCGCCAAGACGGACGAAATATTGCCCGATAAAATCCGCTACTCGGCGTGCGAAAAGTTTGTTAGTAATATCAGCTTGAATATTTCCCTTTTCGGTTGCTTCTTCAATATCGCGGGTATCATTAGAAATTCCTGAAACGCCCAGCAATCCGCTTTTTTTATTAAAAATATCATACATTTCGTAAACATCTTTCCCTGTACATTTGCATGCATACATCATGACGGATGGATCAAGATCACCCGTGCGAGTGCCCATCATAATGCCTCCAAGAGGTGTCAATCCCATTGATGTAGCGACACATTTACCATCGCGGATGGCGGTGATAGATGCGCCGCTTCCTATGTGGCAGGAAATGACGCGCGGGTGAGAAACTTCGGGTATAAGTTTAGCGGCTTCTTCTCCGAGATATTTGTGACTGGTGCCATGAGCTCCATAGCGACGAATATCGTATTGTTCATAATATTCATACGGGATAGGAAAAAGAAAATCCTGTGGCTCCATCGTTTGGTGAAAGGCAGTATCGAATACCGCTACCGCGGGAACATCCGGTAGTACGTCCTTAAAGGCATGAAAGCCGACTAAATGTGCTTTATTATGGAGTGGTGCAAGAGGAATAAGGCTAGTAATTTTAGCTTCGGTATCATCATTAAATATTGCCGAATCAGAGAAATACTTGCCACCTTGAACCACACGATGTCCGATACCACCAATCTCATTGAGACTATTTAATATCTTATAATCAATTAGTGACTCAAGAAGTAGTTTTACTCCAACAGCATGATTAGGAAGGGGAAGAATTTTTTTGACTGTTTGACCAGCAAAAGAAATCTTGAAAATCCCATCATCATGGCCAATTCGATCAGCAATTCCGGAACAGATAATTGTTTCTTCTGGCATTTGATACAACTTAAATTTTAGACTAGAACTGCCGGCGTTAACGGCCATAATTTTGATGCTCATAATTATCTCCTAAAACATTTTCAAATTATAGGCGCTCAAAGGCTTTTTCGCAACCTTTGCTAAAAAAATGTATTAAATATAAGTAAAAATGTCTTTTAGTAGAAATTATCTTAAATTGCAAGCATTTTATTAAGGATAAATGGCGATATATTCAATTAAATATCTATAATAATTTTATTTGCAGCAAAATGTAAGCGGTTTACTTAATATTGCTTAATTTTTTTAAGTAAAGAATAAAATCCCTTTTTTTGTCAGTTTGTTTTATTTATAATGGAATAGTGAAAAACAGGAGGATAATATGGCATACGGAATGCTCTATGACTATCTTACTGGTCAGTCAATTGATGGCTTTCGTTATTTTGGCGCTCATTTCATCGAAGATGTAGTCGAAGAAATTGATACCTTGCCTCCAATAGAAAAAGGAAAAAAGCCAACGAGTGAAAAAAGAAAAATCACTCGTAGAGGTGTTGTTTTTCGTCTTTACGCCCCCCTTGCTACTGATGTAAGTGTTATCGGCAGTTGGAATAATTGGCAACCGGGAGCCAATACTATGGAAAAGGTTGACCCGGCTGGTGTTTTTGAAACGACAATTTGGGGATTAGAAAACTATGATTCATATAAGTTCCATTTCCTTGATGCTAAAGGGAATTATGTGGATAAAGCTGATCCATTTGCCTTCTTCTCAGAGCTTCGACCCAATTCATGCTCGCGCTTATTTAATATTGATGGTTTTATATGGCACGACAAGCCGTATATGAATAATCGAAGTCGTAACTTTGATAGACCAATGAGCATTTATGAAATTCACCTTGGATCTTGGCTAGGCAAAATCGAAAATCGGTTTTTAAGTTATGAAGAAATTGCCGATTATCTTATTCCCTACGTTAAGGAGCATGGTTATACCCATGTTGAAATCATGCCCATTACCCAATATCCATTTGATGGAAGTTGGGGTTATCAGGCGACAGGCTTTTATAGCGTAGACAGCCGTTATGGAAATCCGATGCAACTCATGAGCTTTGTTGATCGTCTTCACCAAGCGGGAATAGGCGTTATTTTAGATTTTGTAGTAGTTCATTTTGCTCCTGACCCGTTCGGCTTGATTAACTTTGATGGCTCACATGTTTATGAATACGATGACCCCGCCAACACTTTTTCTCAATGGGGATCACCGCAATTTGATTTAGGAAAAGATCCTGTTCGCAGTTTTCTTATGTCGGCAATAGCTTATTATGTTGAATATTTTCATTTTGATGGTGTCCGTGTTGATGCAGTTAGTAACATTATATTTTGGGATGGCAATCGCTCCCGTGGAGAAAATTCAGGAGCAATTGAGTTCGTTAAGCGTTTAAACGGAAAATTACATTACCGGTTTCCTGCATTGATGATGATCGCGGAAGATAGCAGTGATTACTCGGGAGTCACGCACTCTCTGGAATATGGAGGCTTAGGTTTTGATTATAAATGGGACTTGGGTTGGATGAACGATACGTTAAAGTATTATGCTCTCGATCCAGTGTACAAAAAGTATGATCACAATAAACTAACCTTCTCTATGGCCTATTTTTATAGCGAAAATTTCTTACTGCCTCTTTCCCATGATGAAGTTGTCCATGGCAAGGGGACATTAATCAATAAAATGTGGGGCGATTATGACCAAAAGTTTGCTCTTCTGCGCAATCTGTACGTTTACATGTTTGCCCACCCTGGAAAGAAACTTTCTTTTATGGGAAATGAACTGGCAAGCTTTGATGAATGGAACGAAGAAAAATCGCTGCCTTGGGAGTTAAAAAAATTCCCCAAGCATGATAGTGTTTCTCGGCTGGTGCGAGACTTAAATCGAATCTATGTTAATGAGGAAGCTTTAAGCTTTGAAGAGTATAATCCATCACATTTTAATTGGTTGATGGTCGATAACAGTAATCAATCGGTATTTGCCTTTGAAAGACGTGTTGGTAAGTCACATTTAGTGTTTATATTCAATATGACACCGGTCTATTATGAACAATACGACATTGGCGTTACACGGGCTGGTCAATATATTGAACTATTTAATTCCGATAAAGATGTCTATGGCGGTTGGAATCAGTACAATGGGCTTCCCTTAGATACCATTTCAACTTCAGGGCCGGAAAACCACCCCTTCCGCTTAACGATAAAATTGGCCGCTTTTGGGGCGATTATATTAAAGTATAACGAAAAGTAATTACAAGTAAATTAGAGGAAAGAATTATGGTACACAGCAATATGTTTGATAATAAAGATGTCTTTAAAAATGAATTTGAAAAACGTTTGATTGAAAAATATGGCCGGGCGGTTAAAGAGAGTCACATTACCGAGCGTTACGATATTTTAGGCACAATGGTTCGCGATTACAGCGCTTTTAATTGGCGGAATACCCGTGATGAAATTATGGCTGATAATCGGAAACAATTGATATATTTTTCAATGGAGTTTTTAATTGGACGTCTGCTAGTCAATAATATGATGAATTTAGGAATTTATTCGGTAGCACGCGATGGATTAAAGGAAATGGGAATTGATATTCATGATTTAGAAAATCAGGAAGCGGATGCTGGACTCGGCAATGGGGGACTTGGACGTTTAGCTGCTTGTTTTATGGATTCAATTGCTTCGCTTGGTTATCCCGGTCATGGTAATTGTATTCGCTACGAATACGGCTTTTTTAAACAAAAAATCGTCAATGGTAGTCAAGTGGAAGTACCTGATCAATGGTTGGTAAATGGCAATGTCTGGGAAGTGAGAAAGCCCAAACACTCAGTTGAAGTAAAGTTTTATGGTCACGCTGAGACTTATACCAAAGCAGATGGGAGTTATGGAATTCGAACAGTAGATCCCGTCTGTGTTAAGGCGGTTCCTTACGATATGTCAATTATTGGCTATCGAAATGGAGTTGCTAATACGCTTCGCCTTTGGAGTGCTGAACCTAGTGAAGAAAATCTTCCGAAGGATCAGGCCTTTGAGGATTATCTTGAAACACTCAAGGAACTTTGCCACGGTTTATATCCTGATGACAGTACTGAGCATGGAAAACTTTTGCGTTTGCGGCAACAATATTTTCTCGTTAGTGCCGGACTTCAATCGGCGGTTCGTGGGCATCTTAGAAAATATGGATCGTTGAAAAATTTTAAGGATAAATTTGTTTTTCAGCTTAATGACACACATCCAATTTTGGCGATACCGGAATTGATGCGTATTTTAATGGATGAATATAGTTTTGGTTGGGATGAGGCTTGGGATCAGGTTACCCATGTTATGGCTTATACCAATCACACGGTGATGGTGGAGGCACTGGAAAAATGGCCGATACAGTATGTTCAAACGCTCACCCCTCGTTGCTATATGATCATCGAAGAAATTCATCGCCGCTCACAAATATTTTTTAACGAGCACAAATTGTCCGATGATGCTAAACGCAATATGGCAATTCTTCGTGATGGCATGGTGCATATGACTAATCTTGCTCTTTATACTGTCTATAGCATTAACGGAGTCGCTGCCTTACATACCAAAATTCTTGAAACACAAACTTTTCCTGATTTTTATAAATTAATGCCCCAAAAATTTAATAATAAGACCAATGGAATTACCCATCGCCGGTGGTTCTTATACGCTAATCCCGAATTAGCAGAGGAAGTAACTAATCGTATTGGCGAAGGATGGATTACTGCGCCTTCGGATTTAGAAAAATTGAAGTCGTTTGTTGATGAAAAGGTTCTTCAAGATGAATTCTTGACAATTAAACTTGAGAATAAACGGAAATTAGCCGCATATGTCAAGGCTCATAATAATATCGACATTGATGTCAACTCCATTTTTGATGTACAAATCAAACGCCTTCATGCATATAAACGGCAACTGATGAATGTCTTTCGGATTATGTACCTATATAACAAGATTAAGAACAACCCTGATTATAAACCGATGGCCAAGACTTATATATTTGGTGCGAAAGCGGCCCCGAGTTACTTTTTTGCCAAAAAGGTAATTGAATTGATCAATGCGGTGGCAGATATGGTTAATCACGATGAGTATGTATCACGATTTATGAAGGTTGTTTTTATTGAGAATTATTCAGTAAGTAGCGCCGAAATAATTATCCCAGCGGCGGATATAAGTGAGCAAATATCGACGGCTGGAAAAGAAGCCAGCGGAACTTCCAATATGAAGTTCATGATGAATGGTGCGTTAACGTTAGGAACTCTAGACGGAGCCAATGTCGAAATTAGCGAGCGGGTCGGAGCGGATAATTGCTATATTTTTGGGCTTAGAGAAGAAGAAGTAATGGCCAAGCGTAATAGTGGCTACAACCCTTGGGATGTCTATAATTCCGATGCTGATGTCAAGGTGATTATCGATAGTTTAATTAATGGCTTTTGGAGTAATGGGGATAATGACAAATTCCGGGCTATTTTTGATGAGATAATGTATCGAGGCGATGAGTATTTAATTTTAGAAGACTTCCGCGCCTACCTTGAGACTTCAAAAAAAATCGATCAGTTCTACTATTCTAATCGCAGCGGATGGGCGAGGGCATGTCTTTATAACATTGCCATGAGTGGTTTCTTCTCCACCGACCGAACCATCAACGAATACAACCGTGATATCTGGCATTTGGAGGTCTTATGAGCGAAGTCTTTTCTCTCGATTTACTATTTGCTAAACAAAGTGAACTAGACAAGCGAATTCACGCCGATAAAAACGTCGATTATTCATCGACGCTAGTTGAAAGAAAACTTGCGCTCTTAGTGGAACTAGGAGAATTTGCTAACGCTACTCGCAGTTTCAAGTTTTGGTCTATTAAAGCAAGCGAATCGAAGGAACGATTGCTTGATGAGTATGCGGATGTTTTACATTTTCTTCTTTCACTAGGATTGGCTAAGAATTTTAGGGTTGAAAAAATTGAAGTTTCAGCGCCAAAAATAAAAGCTCTCTCAACGCTTATTTTTGATGTCTATCAAAAATTCGAAGCGTTTTTGATTAGTGAATCGCTACCCGACTATAAATCAGCTTTTGCTTCTTTTTTAGCTATATCTAAAGTAACTAACTTTTCTGAAAGCGATATCATAAGCGCCTATTTGCAAAAAAATGCCGAAAATTTTAAACGCCAAGATAATAATTATTGAAGTGAGGATCTTATTATGAATAAAGAAGAAAGATTACTTTTGCTTAAAGAAGTTTCGGAAGTTCGGGGAATTTCAGGAAATGAAAGAGAAGTAAGCCGTTTAATTCAAAGATATTTAAAGGATGATGTTGATCATTTTGAATTTGATAATCTCGGCTCGACTTTAGCGTATTTACCGGGAGAACAAGGTGAACCAACTGTTCTTTTTACGGCCCATATGGATGAGATTGGTTTTATGGTCTTAAGAGTTGAGGAAAGTGGGCTTATTCGCCTCGGGAATGTAGGAGGATGGTGGGGACACGTTATCCCGGCTCATGAATTTGTGGTTAAAACACGTGATGGCCATGAGTATATTGGCGTTACTGGAGCGCAACCACCGCATGGTATGCCCGCTGATCAAAAGAATAAAGTGATGGAACTCAAAGATATGTACCTTGATTTGGGCGTCGATAGCCGAAAGCAAATTGAAGATATGGGAATTAGAATTGGCGACACCGTCACTCCCCTACAAAGTTTTCGAGTTATGAATAATGGAACTGCGCTTCTTGGCAAGGCCTGGGATGATCGGGCGAGCGTCGCTGTTGGTATTGAAGTAATTAAAAATTTAAAAGCCCGGGGCCATAAGTGCAATGTCGTTTTTGCGGGTACTGTCCAAGAGGAAGTAGGCTTGCGAGGTGCAGGAACAGCGGCCTATCATGTTAAACCTGACGTTGCCTTTGCTACGGACGTTACGATGTCTTACGATCTTCCAGGAGCTCCTAACTCTCCTTCACGTCTAGGAGCGGGAGTGGCCCTTTCAATTATGGATAGTTCAGTTATCGCTCATCGTGGTTTGTTTGATTGGGTGGAAGCAATTGCTAAGGAAAGAAAAATTAAGTATTGTTATGATTTACTGACCGCCGGCGGTACTGATAGTGGCGCTATACATAAACAATTTGACGGTATAGTAAATATGACAGTAAGTTTACCCTGCCGTTACTTCCATAGTCATGTAAGTATCATTGATTATAATGATTATGTGGCAATGGTTGAGTTAATGACTGAAGCCATTGCTCGTATTGATAATGAAGTTGTGGATGCATTAAAGGAATCTAAACACTAATTTTTCTATCATTACAAAACAAAAATATATTTATAAAAAACCTCGAAAGTAATTTCGGGGTTTTTTAATAACTACAATTTATTATGGTAAACAAAAAGAGATTATCAATTATCACTTTCGCGCATAAGGCGAACTTTTTTGGCGGTAAAAATCAATATCAAACTCATGATGATAGCGGCAACTGCCTGCACAATATCAAAAGGTGAATAAGCGACAACTGCTCCCCATCCGCCATATAAAAGATAATAGGCAAATGCGTAACCAATAACCATGAACAAACTTGAAATAACAATACCTATATAGCGAAAAAATCCTTTTCCGTAGCGGTAAAAAAAGCCAGCTATAAGGCCCATTACAAACTTAATTACGATGGTAAAGGGTAAAAATTGAATATATCCAAATGTGAAGTCAGCTAGTCCAGCACCGATAACACCAACAATTCCTCCTGCTATCGGATCAATAAAGCAGGCGGCAAATAAAATTATTGCATCCCCAAAATTTAAATATCCCTGATTACCCGCATAGGGAACTCGTAAAAATGCCGTCGCAAGATAGGTTACAGCGGCTAAAAGGGCAATTAAAGTCATTTTTCTGACAGTTGAATTTTGCATAACAAATCCTCAATTTGATCTTCTGAAAAAACTTCTATTCCATGGGCAAGTAATAGGTCGGTGGTTACTCCATTACCGGGAACCAGCGTTCTGCTAAAAGTACCATCATATATCAGTTTTGACCCACACGATGGTGACTTACTTTTCAATATGGCGAAACGAATGTTGTTGTCTTGAGCAAGCTGTAGGGCCCTCCTAGCTCCCTTCGAAAAGAATAAAGTGTTGTCTTCTTTTAAAGAATTAATAACCTTTGTTCCCTTTCTTTCGCTAGGAGCACGAGGTGTTGGTAAACCCCCGTCAACTTCTGGACAAATCAATATAAAATCAAAATACTTTCTTAAGGCCTCAACATCGTTATTGACTTTACTTTTGCCATCGTAACGACAATTTATTCCCACTAAACAGGCGGATATTAGAATCTTTTCCATCATTTTTCCTCTCAATTATTCTATATTATTCGTTTCACTTTTACTAGTTTTCGCACCAATAATCGCTATACTATTGATATGAGAATGAAAGAAACGACAATTAGCATTAATAACCGATCCTACAAGGTCCATATTACCCATAAGTTTATTAAAAATATATATCTTCGGTTTCGCAATGATGTCTTTTATGTTAGTGCTCCTCAATTAACAACGGATGGCTTTATATTTAGGTTTATCACTCAATCCGCGGAACAGTTGATTACTAGAACTGAGAAGAAAGCGACTTTAAATCGCGCGGCAAATTATCTTTTTGGCAAGAAAATTGAGCGCGATTTGCGAGACGATGAAAAGAAAGATCGGTTAATGGACTATTTGGCAATTAAAGTTCCTTTTTTTGAAAGAAAAATGAACATTACCCCTTTATATCACATTCGAGTCCGTAATATGCGAACGCTCGCGGGCTCAAATTCACGGAAAACACACACTTTATCTTTTGCTAGTTTTCTTGTTCATTACGATTATGCAGTTATCGATTCGGTTATAGTTCATGAGTTAGCTCATCATTATGAATTTAATCATGGTCCCCATTTTTATCAGATTATCTATGAATACGCTTCAAACTATCGCCGATTAAATCAACAGATGAAGAAAGGAATTTTCCATGACCCAAGAAACGAAAATTATATCTAGTCGAAGCAATGACTTAGTAAAGCAAGTTATAGCTTTGAAAGAAAAAAAGCATCGCGATGCGACTAGTAGTTTTATTATTGAAGGTGATCACTTGTTTTCGATGGTTAAATCAAGAAATGTCATTCTAAAGGTTTTTTGTTTAGAAGCGGGCTTTGATCGTGATGAAATAATAGTTAGTTATGATGTAATGAAAAAAATGAGTTCTTTAAAATCAATTCCTAAGGTTTTGGCCATTGTAAAGAAGCCAGATGAAAGCATTACAAATAAGAAAAGACTTATTTTCCTCGACGGGATTCAAGACCCAGGCAATATGGGTACCATTATTCGAACGGCGACTGCCTTTGGCTTTGATGGAATTATTGCTAGTTATGAAAGTGCCGATTTTTACAATCAAAAAACAATTATGGCTTCGCAAGGAACAATTTTTTCGCTTCCACTTGTCCGCATGAGTTCAACGAATTTTATCGCCTACGCTAAGGAAAATAAATACCAAATTATTGCTTCATCGTTAGAAAAGGACAGCGGCGATATTAAGAACTTGAAAGTTGAAGACAAATATATCTTAGTAATCGGGAGTGAAGGTCAAGGAATAAGTGAAATAGTACTGAAAGAGGCAACTAACAAGGTAATAATTCCGATTAATAATGTTGATTCATTGAATGCCGGCGTGGCTGCGGGAATTTTAATGTATCAAGTAAAACAAAATACCCACTTATAAGTTTTTTAACTGCGTGTTATAATCAAGTCGGCACTGATTCGGAGTAGTAAGTTTGTCTTCTATTGTCAGCGAGGGAGTGTTGGTGTGAGATCCCCAATAGAGTTAACTGAATTCACCGATGAGCTGGGTCAAGATAACCCCGTGTAGCATGCGTTAAATGCAATTAAGAGCGTAAAAAATAATACTTACGAATCAGGATGGTACCGCGAATGTTCGTTCCTGAACGTAAGTTTTTTTATTTTTTAGGAGGATATATGAAAGGTAATCTCGAAAGTTTATTAAATGAAATTAAGGCTAAAATTGCGGAAGCCAACTCACTTGAAAATTTAACCGACGTTTTTAACATCTACTATGCCAAAAAAGGAAAAATCAGCGAATTGATGCAGTTGATGCGCAATATTCCTAATGAAGAAAAGGCGGAATACGGAAAGGAAGTAAACGCGCTTAAAGAAGAAGCGAATTTGCTCTTGGCGAGTAAAAAACAAGTGCTTGAACAGGCTGCTCTTTCTCAGCAGTTGGAACAAGAAAAAATCGATTTAACGCTGCCAGGTAAAAATTATTATACGGGGGGCATTAATCCTTTATTTCTAATCAAAGACGAAATTGAAAACATTTTTATTGGAATGGGATATGAGATTGCTGAAGGACCAGAAATCGAATCGGATCATTTTAATTTTGAGTTACTCAATATTCCCGCTGACCACCCGGCACGGGATATGCAGGATAGTTTTTATATTGATGAAAAGACACTTTTGCGTACCCATACTTCACCCGTTCAAGCACGCGTAATGCAAGAGAAAAAGGGACAGCCGATAAAAATCATCTGTCCGGGGAAAGTTTTTCGCCGCGATGACGATGATGCGACTCACTCTCACCAATTTGCCCAAGTTGAAGGATTAGTTATCGATAAGAACATCAATATGGCTAACTTAAAAGCCACATTAGAGTTATTTATAAGAAAAATGTTTGGGGAAAAAAGGGAGATTCGTCTCCGCTCAAGTTATTTTCCATTCACGGAACCAAGTGTTGAAGTTGATGTTAGCTGCTTTGAATGCGGAGGAAAAGGTTGTTCCGTATGTAAAGGGACAGGCTGGATTGAAATTTTAGGAGCAGGAATGGTTCATCCTAATGTATTGCAGATGAATGGATATAATCCGGAAGAATATCAAGGCTTTGCTTTTGGCATTGGCATTGAGCGGGTGGCTATGCTTCGCTATGGTATTGACGATATTAGAAAATTTTACACTAACGATATTCGCTTTTTGCAGCAATACGTTCGTATTAAATGAGGAGTAATTATGAAATTTTCATTGAATTGGTTAAATAAGTATGTTGATTTATCAGGATTAAGTCCCAAGCAAATAAGCGATCGTTTAACTTTTGCTGGAATTGAGGTTGAAGGATCTCAACCCTTGGCCTATGGTGATCGCTTGGTTGTTGGTCAAATTTTAGAGGTAAGAAATCATCCCGATTCCGACCATCTTCATGTTTTAAGTGTGGATTTAGGAACAAAATACGGTCTTAGACAGATTGTTTGTGGCGCCCCAAATGTGAAAAAAGGGCTTAAGGTTATTGTGGCTTTAGAGAATTGTCATTTGGCTAATGATGTTGTAATTACTCCCTCAACCATTCGTGGAGTGGAAAGTAATGGAATGTGCTGTTCGTTATCCGAACTTGGAGTCGAGCATAAATTTTTAACCGAAAAGCAAATTGCCGGCATTGAAGAGTTGCCAGATGATGCAAAAGTGGGTAACGAAAATGTTCTTTCTTATCTCGGATTGGACGATGTTATCTTAGATTTAAAGCTTTTAGCCAATCGTCCTGATTGCTCGGCGGCGATGAATTTAGCGCGCGAGTTAGGAGGTCTATTTGAAAGAAAAATCTCACTTCCTAGCGCCAGTTTGAAAGCGGACTTTGATAGTAGTTTAAAGGTTGAATCGCAAACTGATAAATGCCCATTGTTTACCTTGATGGAAGTGAAGGATATAAAAGTTAAATCTTCACCTAAATGGTTAAAAGCAGTCTTGATGGCTTCGGGAATTCGTTCGATTAATAATGTTGTCGATATCGGTAATTACATTATGCTTCTAACGGGTCAGCCCCTCCATATGTATGACCTTGATAAAGTTAAAGGCGAAAGTTTTGTTGTTCGCGATGATATTGAAGATGAAAACTGGGTGGCGCTAGATGATAATGCCTATCATGTGGTAGCCGGTGATATCGCAATCACGGTTAACAATAAAACAATGTGCTTAGGCGGTGTGATGGGTTCTAAAATGGCTGAAGTTGATGCTAGCAGTAAGCATATTGCCGTTGAAGCGGCTTTATTTGATGGTGCCACTATCCGTCACACTTCAACCCGACTGAATCTAGTGAGTGACTCTTCATCCCGATTTGCAAAAGGAATTAATCCCCATCAAAGTGAGATGGTTTTGGCTTTGACGGCGCGGTTGCTTCGCGAATTGGCAGGGGCGAAGGAAATCTCAAATGTTATAACTTATGACCAAATCAATCATGAAAAGCAAGTGATTGGTTTCTCTATTCAGGATATTAATCATCGTTTGGGAACCAGTTTTTCTTTAGAAAATATAAAAAAGGCCCTGACAAATCTTTCTTTTAAAATTAGAGAGCAGAAATTAAACTCATATTTGGTTGTCGAAGTGCCGGATTTTAGAATTGATATTTCGGGGGTGGCTGATTTAAGCGAAGAGATTATCCGTTACTACGGTTATGATAATGTCGTTAGTACTTTACCGGTTTTTGCCACCACGGTAGGAGGATATAATTTTACCCAAGAGGCCATTCAAAAATTGCGCCATTTCTTGCTTAGTAATGGGTTGAATGAAGCATTGACCTATTCACTTATCAGTGAACAAGAAACCAAGGAATTTTCTTATTTAAACAAGGATACCCCTTTTAAATTGTTACACCCGATGACTCCTGAACACGCTTTATTTCGAACCAACACGCTTTCTTCTTTACTCAAGGTGGCGGAATATAATGTGGCTCATCAAATGGAAGATTTTGCTCTTTTTGAAGTGTCTAACGCCTATGGCCAAAAGAGCGCAATGACCCAACTGTCGGTTGTGCTAGTTGGGCAGGATAAGATTTGGGGAAGTATTCAAAAAGAAAACTATAATTACTATCATAGTAAGGGTTTGATTGAAGGGATTTTTCTCGCTTTCGGTATTGAGCCTAGCCGTTACCGGCTACAAAAACTATCTACTCCAGCCAATGAATTTCATCCCGGTCGCTCGGCGGAAATTTTTCTTGCCAAAGATTCAATTGCGGTTTTAGGTGAACTTCATCCTGAATGGAAGAAAAATCATGGGTTTAATAAATTAGCTGTTGTGGCTTTAACTTTAAACCTAGATGCCTTGTTATCGCTAAAAATTAGTCCTATTAAAAGTAAGGCGATTGCTAAGTATCCATTTGTTCGCCGGGACTTGGCTTTTGTTATTGACCAAAGTATCGCCGTAAGCGAGGTGGAAAAGTGTATTAAAAAAGCAGGAAGGGCCTTGGTAAAGAATGTCGAGGTCTTTGATATCTATGAGGGCGAGCATGTTCAAGCAGGGATGAAATCAATCGCACTAAGCGTTTTTTATGGGGATGATAAGAAGACATTGACCGATGGCGATGTTCGGGTAATAGAAGATGAAATTAAATCGGCCTTATTCCATCAGTTTAAGGCTGAACTGCGAGGATAAAGCATGAGAATTTTTCTTAATGAGTGTTCCAGTAAACCGCTTATTTTAAAGGCGCCTGTCGACTTATCAACTTTTTCAATACGGGATAATCCCACATTGAGAAAAGTTATTTCGACTAATGTGGAAGCCAGTGTTATCGAAAGTAGTGATATTATCGAAATCAATGTTCGTATGGAATCGGAAGTAGAACTTGAATGCGCTTATACCCTTGAGCCTTTTAGGAAAAAACTTCGTCTCCACGATCAACTAATTTTTACTTTTGATAAGGAAAACGAGGATCCAAACATTTTTCCCATCAATGGTAATTACATTGATTTAGATCCTTATCTATTTGGTTTATTGCTTACCGAGATTCCGCTTAAGGCCATTAAGCCGGGTGCGAAACTTCCCAATGTGGGAGATGGTGTAAGAATATTGAGCGAAGATGAATACGAAGCAGGTCGAGGAAAGAATAACCCTTTTGAGGGGATTAAAGTCGAAGAAGACGAATAACAATATTCAATAATTTAGATTGGCGCCATTAAGTTGGCGCTTTTTTGTGTTTATTGCTTTACAAAAAAAACATACTTAAATATAATGTGATTGTAGAAAGTGGGAGAAAGTGGGACAAATGTTTTTTGGAACTTATTACCATTCGCTTGATAGTAAAGGTCGCTTGGTTATTCCAAGTCGCTTTCGTGAGCAAGTAAAAGACCACCTTTATGTTATGAATGGATATAATGGAACACTCGAAATCTATCTTCCAACTGACTTTGATGCCCTAGTTAAAAAAACTTCATCTCTTTCCTACAATCATAAAGATGAACGTGATTTTATACGTCTTCGGCTTGCAAGTGTAATCGAAACTGAACTTGATGATCACGGCCGTATCGCTCTTCCTGTTAAAATTCTTGCTCGACTTGATATAAAAAAATCGGTAGCTGTCATTGGTGTTAACGATCACTTTGAAGTTTGGAATCAAGAAAAATGGGATGAGTATTCACAGGATATTTCGCAGCGTATGGACACAATAGCCGAAGGTTTGCCTGAGGATAATCGTCATGAATAATGAAAATGAACACATTCCAGTTCTTCTATCGGAAGTAATTACCGGTCTAAATATTCGCGATGGAAAAATATATGTTGACTTAACGCTTGGACGTGGTGGACATAGTAAAGAAATACTAAAGCGAATTCCGCATGGTCATCTCTATGGATTTGATCAAGATCCGGAAGCACTTATAAAAAGCAAAGAAGTTTTAAAAACAGTCGGCGACAATTGGACGACCATTCATGCTAACTTTGCCGAAGCAGCGGAGAAACTAGAAAGTCTAGGAATAAATAAAGTAGATGGAATATTGATGGATCTTGGCGTAAGCTCACCCCAATTTGATGAGGCTGACCGTGGCTTCTCCTATCGTTATGATGCTCTACTTGATATGCGTATGGATCCGTCTTCAATGCGTCCGACAGCTTACGATATTGTCAACACCTTTTCCTTAGAGGCTTTAACAAAAATATTTCGCGATTATGGTGAAGAAAAATTTGCTTATAGTATCGCGCAAAATATTATTCGCGGACGGGCAAAAAAGCCAATTGTGACTACCAATGATTTAGTCGAAATTATCAAGCACAGTAAACCGGACAGCGAACTGAGAAAAAAAGGCCATCCGGCTAAGCAGACCTTTCAGGCATTGCGCATTGCTGTTAATGATGAATTGAATGTTCTGCGAGTTGCCCTTGAAAAATGTATTCCGCTATTGAACAGTGAAGGAAGAATTGCGGTTATAACCTTTCAAAGTTTAGAAGACCGAATAGTAAAGGAAGTATTTAAGGATAGTGCAGTTTTAATCGGCGATAAACGTAATCCGTTTCAAGTCGAAAAGGAGTATCGTCTTGTCAACCGAAAGGTGATTGTTCCTAGTCAAGAAGAAGTTCTACAAAATCGTCGTTCAACCTCAGCTAAATTAAGAATATTAGAAAGAAAGTAGGTGAAAGATATGCGCGACAAGTTAGAAAAAAATGGACGAAAAGCAAGTTACTATCGGACTCGTAAAGTGTTAGCTGGTCTCATCTTTTTCGTAGCCCTTGGCGCTGGGGTCGGTGTTCCTATTCAAATTGCAAAAAATGGTTCACCAGCTGAAGCCCAAACAACCTCAAACGCGGATAGTAGCTCTTCAAATGTTTCTTCAGACGTTACTATTGAGCAGTTATAATAACTTGCCGAATTAATCTTTCTTTTTAAAATGGCCAAATGCCATTTTTTTTGTAAAAAAAAGACCGGAATAACCGGTCTTTCCTGTTTCATATGCTAATTATTAGTTGTCTTGAATCATCGTATAAGTATCTAAATCAGTTGGAAGCGTAATTGTTGGGGTCGCGTTCATATCAAGTTTTATTGAAAACTCGATATTGGCTTTAATTTTAACACCTTCAAAAACACTAGCCACATCTTCAGCAGTATAGACTTTACCCGACGAATCGGGAATGGCTAAATCAAGATCGGCATTAAAGGAAATCTCAGAAAGAGTATCTCCAGTTAAAACGACATATAGTGTTAAATCGAATGATCCATAGGCATCGACCATTGCGGCTGCTTCTTCACGTAAAGCATCAATATCAAATGATACATAAGAGGGAATACTCGACATGTCGATATCCTTCGTATACATAGACACAATGTAATCGGTAATGGTATCGTTGTTCACCTTTAATGATATTTTGGTGCCACCACTAACGGTAGTTGCTGAGAAACCACTAAATCCGCCAAAAAATTCCTCGGCTGATGATGACATTTCTTCCCCGGTTGGAAGTTCCATCTCACCCATGGTCTCCATTAAATCGCGAACAGTAACCTCACCTTCAACTCCCATAAAGTCCTTCAATAATCCTGCTTGAACTTTAAATTTAGGATTAGCTTCCAGAGCAGGTTCAAGTTGTTGAATCGATGTTGCTTTAGAAACATCTCCGTAGATAACGCCTTCTGAATAGTAGGCATTAATCTCTTCATCAACACTTGTTTCACTCGTATCGACTGTCGCCGAACCTTTACCAGTTATGGATAAACTAGCTTGTGGTGCGTCTCCGAGTAAATCTACGCCTTTAAAGGAAAAACCTTCTTCACCATCAATATAAATGGAATTTGTCGCTGTCTCAGAGCCATCCTCAAAATTTTTGATATCAATTGTGCCCTTTAAAGTTTGATCAAGGGTAATTCCATCAACAACAGTATCAAGCATCTGAGTATATGCTTTCGACAAAGCAACGGAAGCATCTTTGGCACTAACAGGAGAATTACAGCCGGCAATTAACAATGAAACAGGTAGAAGCAGTAAAAACCGTCTATTTTTTATTTTCATATAGACCTCCTCATAAATATATTAACAACTTTTTTTACCGATTTAAAGAAAAAAAGTAATTAGGGCTAAGAGGGTAATTGCCGTTTTTTTAATACATGTAGCAAAAAAACAAGTCCGAAGGGAAATTTTAAGGTTTTTAATTGCATGCTAGTCAACAATTACATATAATTTAACTAAAGAAATAAGAATAGGAATGAGTATGAACAAACCAATTGTCGCTATTGAAATATCCCATCGCGCAGTTAAACTTGTGGTCGGTTACGTTCTCGATAATCAGCCGGTTGTTTTGCATACTGGCTTTCAACTGATTCCAAACGCCCTTAGAAGTGGTGAAATTGTGGACGCGCCTTTGGTCAGCGAAGCCATTAAGTCGCTTGTGGCTGCGATTCCATCAAACATTTTATTAAAACCTGAGGATGCGATTCTCGCTCTTCCTTCAATTGGGCTTCAGGTCTTTCAAGCCGAACGCTCATCAACAGTCGTTAGCCCAGTTGGAAAGGTTGAACAAATTGATGTCAAAAATGTAATAAATATCATTCGCAAGGATGCTAATGTCGATAATGCAACTGTTGTCTCAATTGTTCCCGAACTTTACGTTTTGGAAAAAGGACAAGAGTTTGCACGCGCGCCGATAGGAATGGATTCTGCAAGTCTTTCCATCACGGCTAAAATTCACATTCTTCCAACTCATATCTGCGATTGCTATAGCGATGTGGTAAATGGTTCGGGAATTAAGGTTCGGAAGGCTTTTGCCGAGACCTATGCACTTTCAAAATTATATGCTAATTATCACAATTTGCCGGATCAGTACTTATTAATTGATATGGGGGAAGAAAAAACAACCGCTAGCCTGATTGCTGGAGGAAAACTTTTTGCTTCGACCTACGTTATGAAGGGGGGTAAAAACCTCGCTTCTTTAGTAGCCGAAAGACTGGGATTATCGCTAAAGGATGCTCAACGAATTATTGAAAATTATGGTCGCGATAAGACAGTATGTTCATTAAAAGCAAAAATCGCATCTACTTCAGCGTTTGATCAAGTCGCGCGCGCGATATATTTAAATGATTTATCCGATGTAATTGATCAATGGTTGGTTGCATATTATGGCGACATAAATCGAACTATAAGGCAATTGGTTAATGAACAAAACAACAGTCGTATAAATGAATACCCTTTGGTTTTTACTGGAGGAATGATTCATATAAACGGGCTTCAAGCGGCATTCAATCAACAATACTCTGATCGGCAAATTATTTTTAAGCAACCGGAAACTTTTGGCGCGCGTAATGGCGGAATGTCAGTGGTATTGGGCTTACTGAGTGCTTACGACCATTATACTAGTGAGATTGGTGATGAAAAAACACGTGTCGCCTCGGTAACACGTGATGTTTCTAATAAGAAAAAGGCAAAACGTTCTGCCAATAGTATTGGGAAAGAAGAACTATAGGAGGCCCTATGGAAGAAAATTTAGAACAGAATTATGATGAAATTGCTCCCGGAGGATCTGATTTAGATAATTTTGAACCTATCGCTAATATAAAAGTTATCGGTGTTGGGGGCGCGGGAAATAATGCGGTTAACCGTATGATTGATGATGACATTAAGAATGTTGATTTTTGGGTTGCCAATACGGACAAACAAGCGCTTGCTACTTCAAGAGCGCGTAATCGTCTTGTCCTTGGACTTGAAACCACCCATGGATTAGGGGCTGGAGGTGAACCAAGTGTTGGCCGTGATGCCGCCTTATCCTCTTCAGAAGATATTGAAAAGGTCGTCAAAGGCGCAGATTTGGTTTTTATCGCCGCCGGTATGGGGGGCGGAACTGGAACTGGGGCCGCACCAGTCATCGCTGAGATTGCAAGAAAGAGTGGAGCCTTAACGATTGCGATTGTTACGCGTCCCTTTACATTTGAAGGAAAAAAACGAATTGCCAATTCTGTTGAGGGATTAAACAAACTTAAAGATGTTGTTGATAGTATTATCGTTGTTAGTAACGACAAATTGCTTATGGTAAGTGGAACCGCCCCAATCGGTGAAGCCTTTGCAGCAAGCGATAAGGTTTTAGCTCAATCGGTTAAAACCGTTGTAGATTTAATTTTATTGCCGGCGGTTATTAATCTTGATTTTGCCGATGTGCGTAATACTTTAAAAAACACTGGTATAGCGCTTATTGGTTTCGGTAGCGGCAGTGGCCCAAATAAGGCGGAAGAAGCGGCGCAAAATGCGATTAACTCGCCTTTGCTCGAAGCCTCACTCAGTGGAGCTCGCAAAGCTATCATCGCCGTAACATGTGGTAAAAATGTTTCCTTATACGAGGCGCAAGATACCGTTTATAAGATTATTGAAACTAGTGGCAATTCCTTAGATATTAAATTTGGCGTTTCCATTAATTCATTCCTTGATGATCAGATTTTAGTTAGTGTTATCGCAACTGATTTTGAAGAGCAACAGGATTTCACTACCGTACCGACCTATGACACACTCAATCGTTCAGTCGATGGAGCCAAACCAATTGAAACTCGCCCTGTGTCGGTGGTAAAAGAGAAGAAGGAAAAAGACGAAGATATTAGTGAAAACATTCTTCCCGACTTTCTTAAAGATGAAGAGTAAATAAAGTGGCTTGGGCCACTTTTTTTCTTATTCAGTTGCTAAGTAAATGATTGATGATATAATTACTCGTGTAAAACGTTGATGAAGACGCGTCACCATTTTTTAGATAAAAGCGACTAGTGTAAGGTGAGAGACTAGAATTGACAAAATGGTGGTATCACTTCGGAGTGGAAAATTGATTTTTTTAGATTTTCCCGGTGCGGCCGTTATTCGCTCGAGCGCCAAGTTTAACTTGGAAATAAGGTGGTACCGCGCGACTGCGTCCTTAGTGGATGCTTTTTTTTATTTAAAGGAGAAAAATCATGGACTTGAAAAAAACATTATTGATGCCAAAAACCAGTTTTGAAATGCGTGGGAACTTAGCCCAAAAGGAACCGATTTTTGTTGCCGATTGGCGAGAGGGAAACCTATATGCCAAGATGCTAGAAAATCGCCTTGGTTGTGAAGAATATCAACTTCATGATGGCCCACCCTATGCTAACAACAGTATCCATTGCGGACACACGCTCAATCATATTTTAAAGGATTTTGTTGTTCGCTATAAAAATATGTCCGGGTATTACACACCTTTTGTTTTTGGCTGGGATACACATGGATTACCAATTGAAAATCAAGTTACAAAAAGTGGTATTAATCGCAAAACAACTCCTATAAATGAGTTTCGCAATAAATGTCATGACTATGCTTTAAAGCAGGTCAATATCCAACGTGAGCAAGTTCGACGGTTAGGAGTTATTGGCGATTATGATCACCCTTATTTGACCTTGGACAAAGAGTACGAAGCCAACCAACTTAACGTGTTTAAAACAATGGCATTAGAGGGATTAATTTTTAAAGGCTTAAAACCAGTTTATTGGTCGCCTAGTAGCGAATCCGCTCTAGCTGAAGCGGAAATTGAATATAAAAATGTTGACTCTCACGCCATTTACGTTCGTTTTAGGGTAAAAAATGGGGGAAAGATTTTACCCAATGATGCCTATTTTGTTATTTGGACAACGACACCTTGGACTTTACCTGCAAATTTGGCTATCAGCGTTCATCCCGACTTTGAATATGGATTATATGAAACAGAGAAAGGTAAACTTATCGTTCTTACTTCACTTTTGTCGTCGTTTATGAAAGAAACGGGCATTAAGAAGGCCCAGTTGATTAAAGTCATTAAAGGAAAGGATATGGATGGGCTAGTGGCTGATCATCCTCTATATCATCGCGACTCATTAATTATTAATGGTGAACATGTGACTGATGATGCGGGCACGGGCCAAGTTCATACGGCTCCAGGACATGGCGAAGACGACTTTATTGTTGGTCAGAAGTATCATTTACCAATTTTATGTCCAGTTGACAGCCGAGGATTTATGACGGAAGAAGCAGGAGAGAGATTAAAGGGCGTTTTTTATGAGAATGCGAATGATCTAGTTCTCGCTTGGCTACGCGAAGAAGATGCACTTTTAGCCGATACAATCATTAATCATAGTTATCCGCATGACTGGCGGACGGGCAAACCGCTTATTTTTCGAGCCACTCCGCAATGGTTTTGCTCAATTGATAAAATTCGCGATCAGCTTTTAAAGGCGGTGGATGAAGTAAAATGGAATCCTGAATGGGGAAAAACCCGGATGCATAATATGATAAAAGACCGGGGTGATTGGTGTATTTCGCGGCAAAGAGCCTGGGGAGTACCGATTCCAATTATTTATGCCGAAGATGGAACTCCGCTTATTGATAAAGACATTTTTGACAATGTCATCAAACTTGTCCGCCAATATGGAAGCAATGTGTGGTTTGAACGCAGTGCGGAAGAATTGCTTCCTGAAGGCTACACAAATTCTCATAGTCCAAACGGAGTATATAGCAAAGAAAAGGACATTATGGATGTGTGGTTTGACTCAGGGTCCTCGTTTAGTGGAGTGCTTTTGCAGCGCGGAATGAAGTTTCCAGCCGATCTTTACATCGAGGGCAGTGACCAGTATCGAGGATGGTTTAATTCTTCACTAATTATTTCCGTAGCAACTACGGGAGTGGCACCATATAAAATGGTGGCAAGCCATGGTTTTGTTATGGATGAAAATTGGGAAAAGATGTCTAAATCTAAGGGTAATGGTATTGATCCGAACAAGATTGCCAATATATATGGAGCGGATTTACTTCGTCTTTGGGCGGCAAATGTCGATTATCACGCCGATTCAAGGCTGAGTGAGAGTATTATTCAGCAGATGAGTGAAAGCTATCGTAAGATTAGAAACACTTTCCGCTTTTTGTTAGGAAATTTGCCGGCGGTTGATGATGAAAAATATATTGATGCTATTCAGAAATTTACGCCAATTGAAATCGTTGATAAGTTCTTATTATCGCGCCTTGACGCTTTAACCAATAACGTGCTTGAAGCCTATGATAATTTGGATTTTGCTTCAGTAACAAGCGCCTTAGCCACTTTTATCAGCGCCGATTTAAGCAGTTTTTATCTCGACTTTGCGAAGGACATTCTTTACTGTGAAAGCAAGTATTCCCTGCGACGTTTGGGAGTTGAACATGTCTTATATGCCGTTAGTGATCGTCTGATGCGATTATATGAGCCAATACTGACTTTTACCATGGAAGAGGTTTATCGGGCTTTCCCGAAAACTAATAAAAAATTCGCCCTTCAATTAGAGGACATGCCCAAGTCACAAACTTTAGATCAAGAAACTCTTAAACAATATGAATTGTTTTTAAGTTTCCGTGAATCGGTGCTTAAGGCATTGGAAGAGGCGCGAAAAACCGGTCTCATTGGCAGCGCTCAAGAGGCCCTGCTTGAAGTCGGGGAAAAACTTGTTCCACCAGCATTGTTAGGAATCGATAAGGATGAGCTCGCTCGTTTATTTATTGTTAGCGAGGTCAAATTTAAAGGCACGGGAATTAATGTTGTTCGGCATTCAGGAACCAAGTGTGATCGCTGCTGGAATTATCATGATGAAACTGTAACGTTAGAAGATGGCACTCATTTATGCCATCGCTGTGTAGAAGCAATAGGAGAAGAACATGTCGATTAAACAAAGATTTGCTTCCCTTTTTAAGGGATACTACTGGGTGATGTTGGTTATCATTGCTCTTGATCAAGCTACCAAATGGATTGTGGTTTCGCTTAAGCCCAATATGCAACCAATTATCAATGGGTTTTTCTATTTTGATTATCAGAGAAATACTGGTGCGGCTTGGTCGATATTAAGTGGCAATACAATCATATTGGCATTTTTCAGCCTAATTATCGGCGTGGCTTTTATTTTTTATCGGATAAAAAAAGACAAGGTTTTAACTAATTTAATGAAACTAGATATAGCGTTTATCGTCGGAGGAACGCTCGGTAATTTTATTGATCGCGCTTTTTACGAAGAGGGAGTAATTGATTTTCTTTCTCTAGTCTTTGGAAACTATTATTTTCCAGTTTTTAATATTGCCGATATGACCTTAGTCATCGGCTTCATTGGTCTTGCCCTTCTAGTTGCTCTTAATAAAGAAAAGATACCATCCTCAATAGACGAGGGAAATAAGCATGAGTGAAGATCGGATTTTCACAATTGATGAGACGCTTGTCGGAGAACGGCTTGATAAGGCGTTAGGTGCACTAATAGAAGAGCATTCTCGTACATTTGCTATGCATTTAATCAAAGAGGGCTACGTTACGGTTAATGGAGAATTAAACTTTAAGCCCGCTTATCGCGTCGAACTTGAAGATGAGATCATCGTCAATGAGCGCCCACTTTCACCGATGGCGATTGAAGCGGAAAACATTCCCCTGGATATTGTTTACGAAGATGATGATTTGCTGGTAGTCAATAAGCCCGCAGGTATGGTTGTTCATCCTGCGAATGGCCATTACTCGGGAACTCTTGTTAATGCGTTGCTCTATTCGGTTAAAAACTTGAGTGGAATTAATGGCGTTAAGCGACCTGGAATCGTACATCGTATTGATAAGGATACATCTGGGCTTTTACTTGTTTGCAAAAATGATTTCGCCCATGAAGGGATATCAAAACAACTGGCCGACCACTCGATGCATCGGGAATATTTTGCTCTAGTTGACGGAGTTATCAGTGAAGATGATGGCAAGATAATTGCGCCGATTGGTCGCGATAAAAAAGACCGTTTTAAAATGGCGGTCGATTTGATGGATGGCAAAGAGGCAACGACGCTTTTTCATGTCGAGGAGCGCTTTAATCAATATACCTTAATCAGTTGTCGACTCTTAACTGGACGTACCCATCAAATTCGCGTCCATATGGACTATATTGGCCACCCCATTGAAGGCGATCCCATTTATGGTCGTAACAATCACTTACTCTACCAAAATGGTCAGCTTCTTCATGCTTTTCGTTTGACCTTTGTCCATCCTAGGACACATAAAGAAATTTCCGTTGAAGCTCCGCTCCCTCAGCATTTTTGCGATGTATTGAGTATACTTCGAAACCAAGAAAATTAATTATTTTTCGTTAAATCTTTCCAATTGCGAAATTTTGTCTTGCAGACATGGCTCATTGTTTGCAAACCATGTTTTTGGATGAAATCTTTTGCAAAGTCATCAACTTTCGTCGATGCACCTAAAGGAAAAGTTGTATGGTAAATCGCGCCCAACTTGGCCATTTCTTTGAGAAATGTGTATCGGGCGATAACGCTGGCTAAGGCTACCGAAGGAAATAAACTTTCCGCTTTGGTGCGAAGGACAACTTTATCAATAATCGGTTCCTCAATGTATTCAAGATAAGATTTTAGGGAACAAAATTGATCAATATAAGCCGTTTTATAGTCGCTATGTCTAGTGGCTAAAATTCTCAAGGCCCGATTATGTAGCATGGCTTTAATTTTATTCAGATTATATCCCTTCGCAAACAACTCATTCAATTTGTCGTTATTAATTACAAACGAGACATGATCATATTTGTGCTCAATTAATGGGCCAATTTCCATAATATACTTATCGTTCATTTTCTTAGAGTCATCAATTTTAAAAGTTGAAATACTATTCATATCCGATTTTGAAACATAAGCACTCGTAACGACAATCGGACCAAAGAAATCGCCAAATCCAACTTCGTCACTACCAATTTGAGAATCAAAGGTTAAAAACCCAGAAGCTGATTCCTTAACAACCGGCTTGGTTATATGCTGATAATTGACATCAAATTTTTTAGCGAATTTTAAGGCGCTAGGTCCACTGAAAGTAACTTTTTGATAATCGTGATGGGTATTTATGTAAACGCGAACAATAGTATTCTCATCGACGGCTTTGAAAGAAACATATTCGCCATCGACAGGTACTTTATAGTTGTCAAAAAATGCAATAAGTTGATTTATTTGTTCTTTATTAAGTTTAATGGATGTTGTATTCATGCTAATTATTTTAGCATAATTAAGCCTCATGCCCTATAATATGTTTGAAAAAGAGGAATTTATGAAAACGACGAGTGAAGCCCTAGAATTCGGCCGTATACAAGCGGCTATCAAACAATATACCCACTCTGAAGTGGCTAAGGATTACATCGAACACTTAGCAATGTTTTCCCATCGCGAGGAACTTCAAGATGCTTTAGCTACCCTCAAAGAAATGATTGAAACCTTGGTGCGATTTTCTTCATGGCCACTCAATTCATCATTTGATCTTTTCCCAATTATTACTAACGGCAAAAAAGGGGGCATTCTTACTCCCCTTGATATTGACCACGTTGCCACAGATATTGGACAGAGTAATGATATAAAACGGTTTTTTGGCAAATTAGATCGCGACTATCCATTTTTAAAAGAAATAGTGGCTGACTTCTTTGATTTAACTCCCTTGCAGAAGGAAATACATCGGGTTATTGCTCCCAATTTAACAATATATGATGAAGCCTCAGCTGCCTTGAAATCAATTCGTCAGCGTATGCGCCGACAAGAGCAGAAGATCAATGAAAAAGTCAACCGCCTGGCGGGCCTTTACTCAAGTTTTCTTTCTGATAACCTTTTGACGATTCGCGATGGTCATTATGTTCTACCAGTTAAAACGAGCGAAAAAAATAAAGTCAATGGTATAATTCATGACATATCTGACAGCGGACAAACAACTTTTATCGAACCTAATGAAATTGTCGTTTTAAATAATGAAATGGTGGCTTTAAAAAACAATGAACTTGAGGAAATAAGAAGAATTCTTCGGGCTTTGACTATGCTTATTATTAGCGAAGAAGATCATTTATTGGCAAATAACAAGTTGATTGGACTTATCGATTTTTATTCCGCCAAAGCCAAGTACGCTTTAGAAATCAATGCGACAATTGCTGATGTTAATACTCAATCAACAATTAAAATTAAATCTGCTCGTCATCCCTTGCTTGATCAAAATAAAGTTGTTGCAAATGATTTTTCCTTTACGATGGAGGAACGGATTGTAATAATTAGTGGACCAAACGCTGGAGGCAAAACCGTTGCTTTAAAAACCGTCGGCTTACTGATATTAATGCATCATGCCGGCTTAGCCATTCCGGCTGACGAAGGAGCGAATATTTGCTTTATCAAAAATATTTATGTTGATATTGGTGATTCGCAATCAATTTCCGATAACTTATCAACCTTCTCGGGGCATATTGCTAATTTAGTCAGCATAACCAGCGAAGCTAAAAGCAATGATTTAATTTTAATCGATGAGTTAGGAACGGGAACTGACCCAGACGAAGGGGCGGCTCTTGCAGAAGCAGTGGTAAAGTTTTTACTTGAAAAAAATGTTTTTGCAATGATTAGTTCTCATTATAGTGGCTTAAAAATTATGGCAATTAATACTGAAGGCTTGATAAATGCTTCGATGATTTTCGACGAGCATAAATTGGAGCCGACGTATCGCATGTCTTTAGGTGTGCCGGGTTCTTCCTATGGGGTCATGGTAGCGAAACGTTTGGGCCTTAACACGCGAATTATCGACACGGCAAAATTTATTCTTAATAACCAGGGTACTTCGGATATCGCACTTACAATTCAAAATCTTGAACAGAGCAGCCGCGATGTTTTACAAAAGCAGACCATTTTAGACAAGAAACTTAAAGATATTGGTCTAATTGAACAACAAATCGAATCAGAAAAAGAAGAATTGAACCGACGTAAAAAGAATTTTCTCGAAGATGTTAATGATGAAAAAGCAATGTTAATTGATGAAGCATTGAAGAAAGCCAATGCAATTTTAGCAACCTTGGAAGGAGCTAAAAAACCTCATGAGGTTATTGCCGCCAAAAAAGAGTTAACCGATTTGTTAGATGCCGAGCCCGATTTTAAGAGCAAAGATATAATTCATGAAAATGACTTTGTTTTGGTTACCGGGTTAGGAATTCTTGGACGTGTTACGCGGATACAAGGCAATCATGCTCGAATCCGCGCGATTAACGGACTATCGATATCCGCCGCTGTCGATAAATTGGTCCATGCTGAAGTTCCAAAGAAGAAGAAAAATAACCCGGTGACAAACCATGACTCGGTAATTGTCCAAGGTAAGGTGGGATTAGAGTGTAATGTGATTGGGTTTCATGTCGACGAAGCGCTTGCTGAAGTTTCTCGCTTTCTTGATGGCTGCCGAGTCAAGCATTATAAAGAGGTTAGAATAATTCATGGCGATGGTAGTGGCGCTTTAAGACGGGCGGTTCACGAGTATCTTAAAAACCAATCCTGGATCAAAGAATTTCGATTGGGTGGTCCTGGCGAAGGTGGCCTGGGGGCAACAATGGTAACTTTAAAATGAATTTACGTTTAAAAAAGGAAATTAGCCTTTTACCCGATAGCCCCGGTGTCTATCTGATGAAGGATATAGACGAGAAAATAATATATGTGGGGAAAGCCAAAAATTTAAAAAAACGCGTTTCCCAATATTTTCTACGGCCGCAAAATGGTAAAGTGGCCGCGATGGTTTTTCACGTTGATCACTTTGACACGATTATGACACCTAGTGAAAAGGAAGCTTTAATCCTTGAGATGAATCTAATTAAAAAGCATTATCCGCGCTACAACATCTTGCTAAAGGATAATTCCCACTATCCCTACATTGCTCTACGCAAAAATACGGATCCGATTTTAAAAATTGCCCGTAACACAAAGGATAAGAATTTTATTTACTTCGGGCCTTACCCTAATGCTAGTAGTGCCTATCAAGTCATCGATTTGCTCAATAAAATTTTCCCGCTAAGAAAATGCAAAGTGATGCCTTCAGTTCCCTGCTTATACTATCACTTAGGACAATGTCTTGCCCCCTGCATTAATAATATCAGCGATGAAGATTACCTAAAATTAGTAAATAAAATTGAGCGATTTTTAAAGGGATATGACGATGATATAAAAAAAGAGATAACTAAAAAGATGCTGGATGCAAGTGCTAATTTAAATTACGAAATGGCAAAAGACTATAAAGAGATGCTGGATGCTATTGAACACGTTACCGCCAAGCAGATTGTCGAAAGCAAAGACAAGGTGGCCCGCGATGCGTTTGCTTTTGCTAGTCGCGATGGTTACTTAGGTATGGCGGTTATGGTTTTTCGGCGCGGACTACTCTTAGGAAAAGAGTTTTATGCGCTAGAGCAGTTTGATGATCCTTTAGAGCAAATGGTGGATCTTATAGCCCAATACTATGATCACCATGACTTGCCAAAAGAGATAGTGCTTCGTGATCGTGAGGTTGCTAACTCTCTTCGTGATTTAATGGAAGTAAATATTCTCGTACCCCAAAGGGGAGAGAAAATGCAGATAATTGAAATGGTTCAATTAAATGCTAGCCATGGTTTGGATGAGCATTTTTTAACCGCACGTTTAAATGATGACAATCGTTTTTTACTTGAACAACTAGGCCAATTGCTGTCTATTAAAACACCTTACCGAATTGAACTTTTTGATAATGCCCATTTGCAGGGCAGTTCTCCAGTCGGCGCAATGGTTTGTTACATAAATGGTGAGCCAGTGAAGAAGATGTACCGTAAATTTCATTTGGAAGAACAGCATGGAGGCGATGATGCAGCTAGTATGGAAGAAGTGGTTTTTAGGCGTTATCGGCGCCTAGTTGATGAAAAACTTCCGCTTCCAGATTTAATTATTGTTGACGGAGGAATTATTCAAATTAACGCCGCCAAAAAAGCTTTGATGCGCATTGAGGCAAATATAAACATCGCTGGTTTATATAAGAATGAGCATCATCAGACCAGAGGTTTAATGGATCAAAATGGCGAAGTTCATCCAATTGATATTCGCTCCCCGCTCTTTTTCTTATTGATGAGAATGCAAGATGAAGTTCATCGTTACGCAATCACTTTTCATCGCTCTACACGAAGCAAATCGCTATTTGTCTCCATTTTTGATGGAATTGATGGTCTAGGAAAACATCGCCAAGAGACCCTAAGGAAAAACTATCCAAGTTTGGATGATTTACGGAATGCTTCAATTACGGAGTTAACTCAGCTTTTACCAGAGAAAGTGGCAAGCGCGCTTTTTAAAAAAATTCATGATAAGAACTGAATTATAGGTTGTAAAAAGTCTAATTTAACATTATTATTATATGGCGTTGTCCCCGTAGCTCAGCTGGATAGAGCAACAGCCTTCTAAGCTGTGGGTCAGGCGTTCGAGTCGCCTCGGGGACACCATTTGTAAAATGAACTAGGCTTCCATTAATTTTCGTTCCTGTTCTAAAGAATTTTCATGTAAATCATCGTGTCTTTGCAGATAACATTGTTTTGTATGATGGGTCAACTGGAGATGTAATGAATAGAAGCTCTTTTAAAATAATCGAAAGTATTAATGATGAATCAATAAATATACATCCTCAAATAGATTTACCGTTAAGTTTGGCAATACTTCCCAAACAATTGCGATATCAAATGAATATATTACAAATATTCCTGTCAATAATTTAAAGACTATTTCCATTATAAATTCTATGACAAGCACCAGCAATGACGAGGTAATGCCTATAACAACTTTATCTGACAAAGTGACTAAATTTGTCTTGTCAAATGGTGGGATATTAAATAAATATGCCGTCATTCTACAATCTTCTGGAAAGCTTAAATATTATAACATCTACTTAGGTATTGAATTGACATATAGCGAAATAAGCGAGGTCTCTAAACTGGAGGGGGATAGTTTATGAAAAGAACGCGTTTGGTTGGAATCATTTTTATAGTAACTTCGATTTGTTTAGGCGTGCTTTCACTATTGTTTTTAATCGATGTCATTGATATAAAAAGCTCGGATAATATCGGTACAAATGGAATAGTGGGATTACTCATTTTATTGCCGCTGATTCCATTTAATATGATTGTAGGCACAGCATATTGTCGGAACAGGAAATATCGAATAAACACTTGGGGAATAATTGGTCTTTGTGTATGTGTATTGCAATTCATAGGGTTTTCGTTTGGAATTTTATCTCTTGGAACAGACTTATTTACTATATCAACTAGTTTTCTCCCTGGAATAATGGCGGGTATAGTCATTTTTGGAAACATTTATGGTCTCATATTTGCCATACTTTTAGTGGCTAAACCAATAGTAAGAATCGAACCGATTAAAACGTCAAACCAGTCACAGGATTAATATTCGCATTACCTATCGTTTTCGTCCCATATAGGTTATTCCTTTTAGACAACACATTTTTTTGCGAACTTCTAGGGGTTTAGTATACACTGCTGTCTCACCATTTATGGTGACATTACTAATTATGGTGGATATCAGAATGAGATTTATAATCTATGGTTCGCTTATATAATCGAAATCTATTGTGGGACAAATTATGCCTATGACGAAAACCCGAATTATAAGTATTATACAAAGGCACCAATTCCAGTGTTTTGATTGTCTTATTATACGAAAAAAAAGTATACATTTTTAATTCTAAAACGATAAATTTATAATAAACTTATAAAAAAAGTTTAAACTAACTATAAATCTTTTGGCTGTTTAAAATTTCTCTACATATTCGAGTACAATACAAAAAGTTATGGCTTAAAAAATATGTGTTCGGCATCTTAGAATTATTGACATTTTATGTGCGAATAGTTAGCATATAAAAAAAGGGGGCTATATGAAATAATTTTTTGTTTTTATTCTTGCTACACTCGTTGTTACGAATTCTAGTTATACATTTCAGCAAGAAACGGTGAAAGATCAAGTTTCTGTTTCACCAAATTATTCTAATGAATTTGAAAATGGAGGGAATCTCGGTGGTTCACTTTTTGCTGCTGAATGCGAGGCATATGGTTTTTCAATTTCATCAGACTGGCAGCCATACCGATCGCAATCGTTTGTTAAATCTTATGAACTAAAACTTGATGGCGGTAAAAGCCAGTATCAAACTGATAGGCAACAAGTTTTATTGAAAAATATTAATTATTTTGGAGTATACGCCATTGCATATAGAGTCGTTATGTCACCAATTAGTCATTCACGAAATTGGGGGTTTTTGGGTATAGGCAGCCATAGTGATGATTGGTATGTTAGAGGTGTTAATACCAATGTTCAAGTTTCAAATGGATATTCAATCGGCACATGGGCACCAAAGAATACAGCATCATCAACTTCAGGTACTGTCGGTGTTGGTTATGGGACTCAAGGCTTTACAATTTCGGCTTCTGTCGATTTTACGATAAGTCAGCTTGAACTAACAAGCAAAACAAATGTGGCTCTGGGATACTATGAGACCGATTATTCCGTTTCAGGTAAAAACAATTATTCTCGTTACTCATCTGATTACTATGGATTTTTTACATTTATTGGACCTGCTTCTTTACCAATGCCGAGCATTTCTATTAATCACGAAGTCAAATATTTTGGCAATGAGTATTTCGGTTTGAAAACTCACTCCTATGAAATAGAACTATAGTTTTTGATTACGTGGCGATAGTATTAGTTTTACATTTTTGGCTTAAACTTTTTTAGGAGATTAAATCTATGCGAAAAATTAAAATATGTGTCCTTTCTATCATACTATCTTTGTTTGTCACCTCTTGTAGTCCATCTCGACTCTCTGAATCAATAAGTTTTATTAATGGCACGAATTCCTTTTTTTACACTTTTAAAGATAAAAGTAAGGAATTATCAAAATTAAAGAACTATGATGCATTTAATTCGGCGGATGACATCAATAATGATTATGCGTGTGTCGGTGTATATTTTGATGTAAAAGCGCAAAAGGAATACATTACTGTCGATTTATTAAATGATGTATATGATAAAGTGTTAAAAACCAATGTTTTTGGCTACATATTCTTTTCCTATTTTGATACTGATTTATCGGTTATTGCTGGGAGTCAATTTGAAAATATACTGCCCAATTATAAATCAATTAATTCCAATACGGTCGCTTTCTATAATAATGGCAATAATCACATGGCAGCTGAACAAAGATACTCTTATTCGAATGTAACTGGATCGGATGAGTCAATTTCAATTTTAGCTGAAAACTTTATAACCTACAGCACATTAGTAAAAACATATTTAGGCGCACAATAATGATTGAAATTTCTCATTTGACCAAATCATTTCAAAATGGCAATCTTGTTTTTAATGCTCTTTCGAATGTATCGATAACGATTCCCGACAATAAACTTATCTTTTTATCTGGAGAAAGCGGCAGTGGTAAGACTACTTTGCTGAGTATTATCGGGTTGCTTCAAAAACCCACTTCCGGGCAAGTGATAATTTCTACTGAGATAATTAATTACGATAGTGATAGTTATACCCGAAGGCGGCTCAAGGATACTATATCGCTCGTTTTTCAAGAATTTAATTTGCTTGATGATTTCAGTGTTATTGATAATTTGAAGATAGTATGTAATGACGATGCTTTAGTAATGAAAATTATAAAGAAAATACGACTAGAAAATAAAATAAATACGCCAACAAAGTTTTTATCAGGAGGCGAAAAACAGCGATTAGCCATTGGTAGAGCTTTAGCAAAAGGCGGAGATATAATTCTTCTTGATGAGCCTACAGGTAGTTTGGACGCAGAAAACTCAACTATTATTTTTACCCTCTTAAAGGAAATTTCAATTTCAAAAACCGTTATCGTTGCTAGCCATGATTTATCAAGCGCTTATTTTTATGGCGATCAAATAATTTTTCTTAAGTCAGGTAAAATAGATCACGAAGTTGATCTCTCTGTTAAAGACTATGAGATTGATTTTTCTCAAAAGGGATTTTCTGCTTTTGATTTGATTTTAGACATTATTCGTTATAAACAGCAAAATGATAACTTTGTAATTACCTGTACATGTGATAGCCAGAAAAAAAGTTTTATAGCTTCAAAAGAAAATTACTTGAGCGTCTTGTATGATATATATCAAGTATATCGGAATTCAAAGATAAAAATTCAAATTTTAACCAATAAAAATGAGGAAACTTTTACTTTAGACAAAGGAAAAAAGGTAACTATGTTTAAGAACAAACATGTTTTTATGTACTCATTATTTTTGCTAAAAAATAAAATCGGTCGTAACATTATTTCCATCATATTACTAATAATTAATATTATCTTAGTTTTTACAACAAGCAGTGTTATCGCATTTGATCAATCGCAAGCAATATTTAATGCGCTAAATAACAATGATGTAAATTTTTCCCGCGTTTATCGATTAGAAACTAATGCGCCGACCAACGAGGTTAAAACTTCGTTCACAGGCGAAAAAATATATAACAGTCTACTTAATGCCGATATCGAACCAATAAGTTATATATTCTCCAACTCCGACATTCATAATTTAAATTTAATTGTGGCTATCATTGACCAACCGGTCGCTTTTTATGGAAAAGAAGTAGCTGTTCCTTCCGAAAACTGCATATCAGTCACTTCATTTGTTCACTACTTTATGGACAGTGAGATTATAAATATATCCTTTAATAGTGATGGCTTTTATGGCGACGCCGCTTTAACACTGGGCAGTATTATTGATATTGATTACCAAGTGGCCGATGTTGAGGCTCTTCAAAATAACTCAAACTTTGAAAATGAAAATGAAGATTTATTTTATACAAAATATGGTGTCGCCTTTATTTCGCGGCTCACACTCAATAATTTAAAGGATACGGCAACAAATAATCTTCCTGCTAGCAATTTTTTTATCAGTGGATTTAATACAAAAGCCTACGCTGAAGCGGCTGTAAAATATGCCAATTACAATAACAATAACTTAATAAAAGGTCATAAACCAACTGCAATTAACGAGGTCGTTGTCTCTAGTAATTTTCTCCTTGATAATCAAAATTATATCGACGATTTAGACAATGTTGTTGGCCAGACTGTGCAATTTAAAGATTTAAATGCCAGTCCTAATTTTGTACTTTATCAATCTGTTATAAATTTATACGATATTCAGTCAGAGTTAGTAATAACGGGAATAACTGATGATAACAATAGCGGAATCTATGTTGATTCAAGCTTTTATAGTCAATTAAATGAAAAACGCGACAAGTATTTATCTGGGTATGTTATAGGCGCTAATATAACTAAAACACAGATTCAAAGGATGCTTAAAGAAAAAATGTTTTTTGCTCTTAAAATTGTGGAACCAGTTTTATCAATTAACATAATGGTCAATAGTGATTTCTTTATGGTACTAATTGCGGTTGAAGTAGCCCTATTATTGATTACTATTTTATACCTTATTATATCTTGTGGAACCAATGTAAAAGAAAAGTATAGGGAAATGTCTATATTAAAATCTTTAGGAATATCCAATAGGCGAATCTATAGCATTTTTATTCTGTTAAATACTTATGTAGCCTTGATAGCTAGTCTTCTCGGGCTAATTTTGGCACGAATCGGATTGCACTTCTTTAATTTGGTAATGATGAGCCCAAGTGTCTTTAACATTAACTATGCTTTGTTTTTGGCTAATATCGCCATATATTTCTTTATTATATTGCTTATAGTGGGCATATCTTTACTTACAACCTTAACGGCGTTTTTTAAGATTAAGAAAATTGATATTGCCGTTGCCCTGCGCATGTTTTAATCGTTTATTTAAGAAATCGCCAGAAATTTGGCCAGTATTTTTTTATTTTAAAAATAAAAACACTTTCTACAAGCGCATTGTAAACGCTAACATAAAAAAAGGCTTTTTAAATGTGGTATATATATTAAAAATAAAAACGGGAGAATTATATGAAAAGTAAAAAGTACTTACTAGTGCTAGTAGCATTAATGGCTAGTGGCTGTTCCGGAACCGGAAATTCAAATAGCGCATCGGTTACGAGCGATCCATCGGTTTCTAATACGGAACCAGTATCTACAACCTCAAGTGAAATTACTAGTACGACAAGCGAAGAACCAAGTTCAGAGCCGCTGCCAGTAGGCATTCTTAATACGCTTTCGGATACGAAAACGATTAATGAATATCAAGTTGAGGCGTTTGGAAAATCGGGTTTGCCATCCATTGGTGATGTCAATATGCTCGTGGTTCCAGTCGAAGTTAATGGCACGCCATTTGAAACTGGTTATGACGAAAAATTGGATTTAGTCTTTAATGGAAGCAGTGAAGAAACAGGATGGGAATCCGTGTCAAGTTTCTACAATAAATCAAGTTATGGCAAACTGAATCTTCATTTTGATATTGCCCCAAAGTACACTACAGTTGGCAATTATAGTTATTACGATAGTATTCTCAATGGCTACGAGGACATGATTGCCGAGGCTTTGGATAGTCTTGATGAGACGATTGATTTTAGCCAATATGATAACAATGACGACGGTTACATTGATAGTATAGCCTTTATCTATTCGGTTCAGTATGCTCATCGCGAGGATAACAATATTTGGTGGGCATTTGTTTATCATTCTAACTTCTTTACCCCAGCATATCCAACCATTGATGGAGTGGAATTTGGTCACTATATGTGGGCCAGTTATGCGTTTATGAAAGATTCACTCGGCATTCCTACTACTGTAAATGCCGAGACCTACATTCATGAATTTGGCCATCTATTAGGAATGCCCGATTTATATTCTAGCTCCTACAATGTCGGACCGGTCGGCGGGTGGGACATGATGGACTATAACTGCGCTGATCATGGTCCTTTTAATAAGCTGATGTGGGGATGGAATCGTCCATTAGTGGCGCAAAAAGGTTACCAATATGATGTAACTCTTGATAGTTATTCGCTTGATACAGATGGCGAAAATAGTGTCTTACTTATTCCTCGAGGTTCGGCTAATCTTGATGACGGTGATGCGTTTGATGAATACTTGCTGGTTATGTATTATACTCCTGATGGTTTATACCAAGGACACCGCGTATCCAACCCAATATATCGCAGCCAGCCAGGAGTGGTTGTCTACAAGATTAATGCCGCCTTATCGTCTAAGCCAAATGTCTGGCAATTCTTTATGTACAACAATCAGGGAACAAGCAACTTTATCGTCGAAATTCTTGAAAATGATTTTAATGATAGTATTCCTGGCAATTCATCTTATATTAGCTACTCGGACTTTCTTACCGAAGGGACATTTGATTTATCGGCTTATCGGTGGAATCCAAGCACGAAATCACCGATTAATGTCAAAATTACTTTAGAGAGCAAAGATTCTGCGAGTGCCGATTTACATGTTGAGTATTTATAAAAATTAATTGCCAATTGTTCGCTCTTATGCGTTAATTCAATCCATAATAATCCGTTTAAGTTGATTGCTTGTTCTTTACTTGACTTCAGTATTGAATAGCAATCAACTTTTAATTATTTTATAAAAGTATTAATTTTTTTCGACAACTAATCTAAATTGTGGTAGCATATACCGGACTAAAGAAGTGCTATTAAAAGACAAATTTAGCATTTCGCCTTAACTTAAATTAATAAACAAAATGGAGATATTGAAGGATTTATGAACATTTCAGCTACCGGCCGCCGAACGATGGGAAAAAGCTATACGGCTCAAATATTAGTTTATATATAGGCAAAGAATAATTTGTTAGCTGTATTGGTCATAATTTATTAAACAATTAATAATTTTGACGCTTGAAATCGGACTATCGTAAAAATTCTCGATGCACAAAAGAACACTGTTTATTAATGCAATTACTTAAAAACGAAAGGATATTTATGAAACTTAAAAAAATGGCCTTGCCATTAATTATTATGCTTTTAGTCGGCTGTGCAAACGACCGTACCAGTTCAAATTCAACTACTTCTTTACCAAGTAGTGATTCCACTACGACCAGTATTGAAAAACCCACTTCCGAGAGTAGCTCTTCAAGCAGTGAAGAGCAATCAACCAGTGATGACTCATCCGATTCTAGTATGCCAGAACCTACTGGCTATTACGCTTCAATTAGCAATTCGTTAGAAGGCAATAATTTACTTGCCGCTTTGCGGAGTTTAAACTCTAGCAAACGGAAAAGAACCATCGGCTATAAGAACTTTGGTCAATATTACCCGATAACTGATGGTGATCCAACTAATTCCAACAATATCATTTCCTTCTATTCGGGTACTTCGGTTAAATTTTCCGGTTCTTTTTCAGGATCAGTTAACCGGGAACACGTATGGCCTAATAGCCGCGGAGGTAATTACGTTGAAGCTGATATTCATATGCCACGTCCAACAATTACGAGTGAAAATGGCTCACGCGGCAATTCATTTTATGTCGAGGGTATGAAATCATCCAGTAACGGCTGGGACCCCGCGATGGAATCGTTCGGAAAAGAAAAATATCGGGGCATATCCGCCAGGATTATCTTCTACTGCGTTGTTGCCAGCAGTAATTTAAGTTTGGTGGATACAAATAATGATAGTACTGGAAATAATACCATGGGCAAGTTAAGCGATTTACTATCATGGAATTTACGTTACGGAATTGATTCTACTGAGAATCAACGCAACGAGGCTATCGCTTCCGACGCAATCCAAGGAAATCGAAATCCTTTCATTGATCATCCGGAATATGCCTGCAAGATTTGGGGTAATTACAATAGCAACACGCGCAGTGTGTGCGGATTATAACCATCTCATCTTGTTATAAATTTTTATTTAGCGCCTTTATCAAGCCTCCTAACGGTTTAAAGGCGCTTTTTTATGCTCAATAGTTTATTTAACGACCCTAATGATATCGCTGGATTAAGTAACATTATGATACTTATTATCTAAATGATAGTTTTATTACTAAAATTTTATGTACGAAAAGCGAGAAGTTAAAACCCATATTGTTAAAACTAATGTATACTCTTTTATGAAGTCTATTTGTTATACGAGGGAGAAGTGTATGCGCGAAAAAGGCAGAATGCTAGAAGGCAAACTATATATAGCTCAAGATGAGGAACTTGCGAATATGAATCTAGAGGCGCGGAAACTAGTCGATATGTTTAATGCCACTCACTATGATGATTTCGATGGCCGACAAAAAATACTTAAGAAATTGTTTGCTAAAACTGGCGCGTCAATCAATATTAATAAACCATTCTTTTGTGATTATGGTTCCAACATTTATATCGGAGAAAATTTTTATGCCAATTATGACTGTATTCTTCTTGATGTTAATAAAATAATTATTGGGAATAACGTCATGCTTGGTCCACGGGTTAGCCTTTTTACCGCTGGACATCCCATTGATAAAGATGTGCGTAACCAACAGTTAGAATATGGAAAAGAAATTATTATCGGAAATGATGTTTGGATTGGTGGACAGGTGGTCATTAATCCGGGAGTTACCATCGGCTCAAATGTTGTTATAGGCTCCGGTTCGATTGTTACGCATGATATTCCAGATAATGTCGTTGCTGCTGGAAATCCCTGTCGAGTAATTCGTAAAATTGATGGTCAAGATAAAGTGTATTGGGAAAAATTACGCGATGAATATTTTCAGTAATAAGAGTATTTAGCAAACTTTTATTGCTTTCATACATAAATATTAAATTTTCGCGATAATACAAAAAAGGTGCTTTTCAAGATAAACTATACTTTTTAATTATATTTTCGACATGAGCTGTTTATCAAAAGGATACCCTATAATGTAGTAAGTAACTTCGCTTGCATATAACGAAAAAAACATTTTTTTGCAATTAGAATCTAATCGTTAGATTATGATTTTTTATGACTAATTTCAAATTATATTTTCCATAATACGATTTTCATTGCTGAATATCACTCTTTTATTACACTGTATCTACTATTCGAGAACATATATAATAATATTAACTCGTAACTACAGAATAATTAGTTACAAGGGGGATTTTTTGATGTCAAGTAAGTTGAATACAATATTAATTACTTCCGCGCTTCTACTTACTGGATGCGCGTCGATTGGTGAAGGCAGTAGTAATAGTTCACTAGATTCTGCTACAAGCGATTCCGTTATTAGCTTGCCCAACTCGGATAGTTATATTAATTCATATGATCAATATGTTTATACTTACCGCACCTTTATAGAATTGATGGAAGCTCCAAAAATTATTGCTCAAGATAACTATTCCTTCCAAAGTCTTGCCATCGAGTTTGAGGAAGTCAACCAGTATCGAATTACCGTATCTATTTCTAATCAAGGTAAGCCTTGGCTTGGAATTCAATCGATGGGTCATGGACAGTTCATTATTGAAGAACAAAGAGTGAATGTTTCGTATTATTTTCTTATCAATGCTTTTGATTATTATTTAACAGAGGAAATCAATCTAGATGAATGTGTTTTGACACTAGACACGGAAACTCAACAAGCAGATTATCTATCCTATTTTGTTACCTATCGCAATATAAGTTTCGATACGATAAACGTCTATACAAATGAATCTAGTCAAGAATTGCCTGAAATTGATTATCCAGCATTCTTAATGTCCAAACTTAGAACCCTAAGCAACGACGATTAGAAGCGGTAAATATCGTTTAATGAAACAAATGTGTGTTTTACACACTTTCTAACCGAACTAAGTACTATGCATGATATATTTTTGGGTAACATTTTAATGGCATACTTACTTAATGGGTGAGGTAAAAAATAAATTAAAATCAATTTTGATTTTGGGAAATATAGACATTAAATGGCTAACGATAACTTATACTATTTCTCATCGGTATCTTAAAGCTCATATGGCATTTTAGTTTGCCCTTTTTTATTGGAAAATATAATCAAATATTCTATTAAGTTACCAATAAAAAAACAACAAAGTTATTTAAGATATATATTTTTAATTTGCTATAATAAACACACTAAACAATTATCTCGGGATGAATCGGGAGGATGATTATGAAGAGATTAAAGTATTCGCTGGTGATATTATTGGCAATTATGACTGGATGTTCACATAATCAGTCTTATTCTAGTCAATCGTCTTTTAATATCACTGACACTTCGGATAGCGACAATCATAGCGACGAGTCCAGTCTATCTAACGATTCATCTTCCTTATCGAGCCAGGATGACAATGATGCTTTTAGCAGCCGAATTTTAGATATGGTTTCAACGGAAATCTTTCCCCGAGGAAGTGATGCCCTTTCGCCAGTGTTAACTCCCTATGATGAAAATGCCATTTTAGGAAGCGCTGCTCATCCTTTATTGAACCAAGTAGATTCATCCTATTTAGAGATTATTTCATTTGAACAACCATCTCAATATGGTGACGCTTTTTTGATTAAAGCGGATAATGCCGAAATAATTGTCGACTTCGGCAATTACGCCGATACAGATTATGATGATGGCACGACATATGGTTCCTACTTAACTGAACAATACAATAAATATATTACCGATCAGAAATTAGAGTTGATGATTGTCTCTCATCCCCATTCAGATCATATCGGTGGATTGGATGGTTTTACGAACTCACATGTAAATAGAATAGATATGCTAGTTGATTACGGATATCGTGGCTATAATGATTCAAATTACTACACCTCCATTCGTAGTCATATGGATCAGTGGGAAGGCGTTTATCATTCGGTTTATGACTGCGTAAATAATCTTCACAATGCGCTAGGCCGTACCTATGTTACCCCGGAATTGTTCATCGATTGGATTGATAGTGGATTTTATCAATCTAATTCCGAGCAAGATTCAAGTAATTTGACTTATCAAGGGCAAGCGATTGAAGATCTAAATATTACCAGTGTTCAAGCAATACTGAATTATCGAAATTTTTCCTTTTATCTCAGTGGCGATATGCAAAATTCAACTTCGTACGGCATAATTGATGGCGAAAGTATAATGGTGGAAAACAATCAGAATAATTCTTCTTTTCATCAAGTTACGATGCTAAAAGTTGGCCATCATGGCTCAGGAACCGCTACCTATGCTCCCCTACTCGAGTACTTGAAGCCTGAGCTAGGGGTCATATCCGCTGGACGGGTGGAAGCAACTAACACTTATGGCAACAAATTTGGAGCATGCTCTAATCACCCGCATGTCGCAACCTTAAATCGGCTAAAAGCGGCAAAGGTTAAGACCTATTTAAATTCAGCCAGTGGTACGCTTCACTTTGTAACAAATGGCGAAATAAATAGCCCCGTATATTTTATTGGGTCACCGCTTAAATCATCATTATATGGCGGTCAAAACAATCACTCCAATATCTTAAATGCGCCTATTGGTAGCAACTATGATATAAGTAATGACCTCTGGTCATCGGCCTTTTATAATGCTTGCCACATTTAATGGGAAAGAAGTATGTTATGAGCAAGATTCGTGAACTTATTTCTCGTTATCAAAATATGTCGTATAAACAACGAGCCCATTTTTCTTCGACAATATCAATGATCGGCAATTTTGTTTTTGCCGCGGGTAAAATAATAGTGGCCATTTTTCTCGGCTCAATATTTATCGCGATAAGTGGTTTTGCGACATTAGCAATTGGTGGCGCAAAAATACAGTATTTTCTTCATCAATATAAGGGTAAATCACTTAAATTGGTGCCGATAATACTCCTAGTGTTTAGTTTTATATATATTACATATATGATTTTACAAATTATCTTTATTCACCAATCGGTCGATATAGGAACAATACCCGCTATTACAGTGGCGGCGATATCTTTTTTAGAAATCGGCTTAGCAATATCGGGACTTCTGCGGGCAAGGAAAAAATCTAACCGGGAGTTACTGTCATTAAAAATTATCAATCTTTGTTCAGCCTTGACGGCAATTGTTTTAACCCAATCGGTCCTTTTGGCCTTAAACACTGGCACCTTAAGCCATTACATTTATGATGCGAGTTTTGGTATCGGCATTGGCCTTATATGTGCTTCAATGGCAATTATTCTTTTATTTAATATTAAAAGGAATAACTGACACTTTCCAAAAACAGCAGTCATATATTGTATACTATGACAAAGGAGATACTATGAGTAAATTTGAACCCTTGTGGCAGGCACTTCAGACAAATGGAAGCGCCACTATTACCCTGTCTTTTTTAGATATTGAAAACATTTTGTCTTTTCCATTGGATCATTCCTTCCTAACTTATAAAAAGGAAGCAATTAACTATGGTTATCAGGTGAAAAAAATTTCTTTGAAAGGTCAATGGATCATTTTTGATCATTTAAAATAATGGAATAACAAATGAAAAAAGGCGATAAAATTAGGTTTGGAAAATATTTTTGGCGGATTATAGATGTTCAAACGGATAAAGTGTTAATAATAACGGATGAAATTATCGAGCAACGGAATTATCACACGCAAAAAGTGAATATCGACTGGGAGCATTCTTCAATTCGAAGCTACCTTAATAATGAATTTTTCACTCAGTTTTCATTAAGCGAGCAAAAACAAATAATTCCAGTTGTTAATAAAAATAAAGCTAACAATTGGTATCAAACTGAAGCTGGAAATGATACTACTGATCTTGTTTTTTTACTTTCGCTTGAGGAGGTTGCTAAATATTACTTTGGTGATAGCAGTGCATTACTTGATAACCCGAAGCCAAAACAACGATATTGGTTTGAGCGCAAAGACGTGAACAATAGTTTAAGAAGAGCTATATACCAAAACTATATTTGGTGGTGGTGGACAAGAACGCCAGGAAAAAATCAGCGCGTAAGCGTTTATATTCATGGTGACGGAAATATCGGTATTCAAGGAAATGGCATATGCAATCCCTCATTTAACACCCTTCATCCGATTAGCCAAAGTAATAAAGGTGGATTACGACCTGCTCTTTGGCTTAAAGTGTGATTGATAAAGATAAATTTCTGCTCAAAGAAAACGATTTATAGTTAATATTAATTACTTTTGTTAAAGTAGTTATATATTGTGATATACATTTAGGAGGGAATTTAATGAAAAAGTATCAAGACATAAATTCCGAAGTTATTGATAAATGGGTAATGGAAGGTTGGGAATGGGGTAAACCGATTTCACATGAGGAGTTTTTACTTGCCAAAAAAGGAACTTGGCAAATGGTGCTAACCCCCAATGTGCCAGTGCCTCAAAGTTGGTTTCCCCTTTTAAAAGGAAAAAAAGTATTGGGGTTAGCTTCTGGAGGCGGACAACAGATGCCGATTTTTGCGGCTTTAGGAGCGGATTGTACAATATTAGATTATTCCTCTAAACAGCTTGAAAGCGAAGCGATGGTTGCCAATCGCGAAGGGTATAACATCAATATTGTTAAAGCCGATATGACAAAACGATTACCTTTTTTAGACAACAGTTTCGATTTTATTTTTCATCCTGTCTCCAACGTTTATATTGAGGATGTTGGACCAGTTTTTAATGAGTGTTATCGGATTTTGAAGAAAGGCGGAACAATGATTGCGGGATTAGATAATGGCATAAATTTTGCATTTGATGAAGATGAAGCGGTGCTTCGGTTTTCGTTGCCTTTTAATCCACTTAAAAACAAGGATCAATATGATTATATGATGAGTCACGATTATGGCATTCAGTTTTCACATACTTTGAGTGAACAAATTGGTGGCCAATTAAAAGCGGGATTTCGTTTGCTTGATATTTATGAGGACACTAATTCGGAAGGCTACCTTAAAGAAAAAAATGTTCCTTCATTTATTGCTACCCGGGTGATAAAGGAGTAGTTAAGAGTATATGAGTACCTACTTTTCATATTTAAAAATTCAAGACATTACTTTGGTTATCACTGCGGATGAGAATGCTTTAATTAGCATTACCCGGGGCGACAATTTAAAAAAAGAATGCACTAATGCCATTACCAAGCAAGCAAAAGTCGAGCTTGCTGAGTTTTTTGCGGGTTCCCGTAAGTTTTTTTCCGTTGCCTTTAATCCAGTTGGTAGTGCTTTTGATAAAAAGGTTTGGCAAGCTATTGGGGAAATTCCTTATGGTGAAACACGTAGTTATGCCCAAATTGCTTCGGCAATTGGAAATTCGCAGGCAAGTCGAGCCGTGGGCAATAGTTGTCACTCGAATCCGCTTCCATTTATTATTCCCTGTCATCGGGTGATTAAAACTTCTGGAGCGCTGGGAAATTATGGCTTTGGAAGTAATTTGAAGAAATACCTACTGACTTTAGAACACAACAGTATGGTAAAAGAGGAAGTATGAATCTATATTTTAAACTCTTGCAATCGGGTCAATTTGCGGAAGTTTTACGTCTTTCTTTAGATAAAACGGATAGTGATAGCATTTATGCCCGTTGTCAAGCCCTTGAAGGACTAAATCAACAAAGTGAAGCCCTAAATTATTTAATAAAGTATCATGATTATCTTTATGATTGTGACCCAATCAAATTTATGCGCACTCATATTGATCTTTTATTAGACTTGCGGCAGATTAAAGATGCTTATATGTGGGCAAGCAAATATCAGAGTATGCCTTATTACTCAATGGAAGTGGAAGAATTTGTACGTGATTTGCCGAATTATATCGAACAACGCGAAAAGCAAAATCGCCCGCTGCTTGATGATGAAAACCTTACTGAGAATCTTCAAATTGATCAAACATCGGAAAAACAACTTTTTGCCCTTAACTATATCAGTAAAATGAATATTAACGAACACAATAACGAAATAATTAGTTTATGTTCGCTGGGAAAAGATTATAACGTGCGCATATATGCTTTTTTAATATTAATGAGTAAGAAACATAATCAAAATTTGGCCTTTACCACTAAAAAAAGTAAAACCGTTATATTAAATCCAAGTTTAGTTACTCCCCCATTTGCAAGTTTAGCCAGTCAACAGTTAAAAAAAGCGATGGAAACTTTTAATCACGACACTTCAATTAATCAAATTGCACTAAAAATTTATGAGCAGGTAACATTAAATCTATTTCCAACTACTTTGGATGCATATAGTATGAATAACCTTTTAGTGGCATTATCTTATTTAGCATCGAAAGCTTTAGGAAATATAATTTTGGATATTGCTGCATTTGCAAACCATATTCAAGTAGACAATGATAAGATAAAAGAAATTATTCATCTTATTGAGGAAAATCAGTAAAAAAACGTCTTTTTATTGCTTGATATCTTCCTAAAGGTTATAATTTCTTTCGTGTGTAGACAAGTTTTATTGTCGCAGGAGGAAAAATGAAATCATCAGTCAAGAAATTAGAGAATTCGCATGTCGAAATCATCGTTGATTTTGAGTCAAACGAATGGAAGGAAGCACAAGAGAAAGCTTTCAAGAAATTAGCCGGCGAATTAGAAATTAAGGGCTTCCGTAAGGGAAAAGCTCCTGAAAAACTCGCAAGAGAAAAAATTAACCCAAACAATATCTTAACCGAGGCCCTCGATAGTCTCGTTCAACCAACTTTTAGTCAAGTATTGAGTGAACACAATCTTGTTCCAATGGCCCGTCCAAGTTACGATGTTCCAAAGTTTTCGGATAACGATTTACAAGTTAAATTCACTATCGTAGTCGCCCCCGAAGTGGAAATTGGCGCTTATAAGGACCTAGAAGTCGGACACAAAGAAATTAAGGTTTCGGATGAAGAAATTGATTTACGCATTGTTTCTTTAAGAGAAGAGAATGCGGAATTAGTTCTTAAAGAGGACGCGGCAGCTTTTGGTGATACCGTTGTTCTTGATTTTGATGGCTATGTCGATGGTAAGCAATTTGATGGCGGAAAAGCCGAGAATTATAGTTTGGAACTAGGTTCTGGCTCTTTTATCCCTGGATTTGAGGATCAGGTTGTCGGTCATAAAGCGGGAGATGAATTTGAAGTAAAGGTTACTTTCCCTGAAAAATACGTTGAGCATTTGGCAGGAAAAGACGCTACCTTTAAAGTCAAGATTCATGAAATTAAAACCAAAAAAGTTCCTGAACTCAGCGATGAATTTGTAGCCGACTTATCGCGCGAAGGTGTTAACAATGTGGCTGAACTTCGCGAAGATGTAAAGAAAGAATTGACACTTAAAAAGGAAAACGATGAAAAGAATCGTTACTTAGAGGAATTATTAAAGAAATTGCGTGAAACCTCAAAAGTTGAACTTGCGGAAGAAATTGTCGCTGATGAAGCTCACAATATGCAGAAGAATTTAGAAGATCAAATAAGTCAAAATGGTCTTGATCTTGCTTCCTATTGCAAAATGACCAACACCACTGAAGAGGCGCTACATCAAAAATTCCACGATGAGGCCCGTCGCAATATTACAAATTATCTCATTATCGAAAAAGTGGGTGAAGCTGAAAAAATCGGTGTGACCGAGGAAGCTTTAGCTCTAGAAATTAAGAAGCTAGCTGAACAATATAAGATGGAAGAAGCTAAGGTTCGTGAGATTCTTGGCGAATCACTTGATCGGTTCAAGGCGGACATCAAGCAGAGAAATATCTTTGATTATTTACTCTCTGTTAATAAGTAATAGCTTAAGAGGAACCGGTGCTGGTTCCTCTTTTCATATCGCTATCATTTTTAATTCTTTTCAATTAAAATAGTTACGTAGAGGAGGTAAGTTTTATGGAACAAGAAGTCCTTCAATTACCAATTATATTCACTCGGGGTCAAGTCATTATCCCGATTGATGAAGTTACGACCATCGATGCTGGCCGTAGTTATACTTTAGCGGCGATTAATGTCGCTAATGCGCGCGATGACAAATATTTAGTCGTTACCGCCCAAAAAATATATACGAGTTCAAATCCTAATTTTGATGAAGTATATCATATTGCCACTTTGGTTAAGATTACTGGAATTCAAAAACGGTCTTCTTATACGACCATTGAGGTTCGTCCGGTTGCTCGTGTAGCAATAAGCGATGGTCATTTTTCTCAAGAAAATGGCTGGTTTGCTGATACCCAGATTCTTGCTGATATCAATGGTGACGCCCAAAAGGAAGCTGATTTAGTTAAGGAGCTTTATAGCCTTATTGCCGATAAGAATAGTTTAGCTCCCGCCAATAATTCGGATATTCAGGATCGTTTGGATTCCCATCTTTCTTCTGGCGAAAAAGCTGATATGGTCGCCACCTATTTGATTAATAGTACCGAACAGAGACAAAAAGTTCTTGAATTAGTCGATGTCAACGAACGTTTAAGTTATGTTATTGACGTTATTAGCGGTGAACAAAATGAGAATTCGGTGCGTTCCATCGCTTCAACTATTTCGAAGAAGGTTCAAGAGGAAAGCCAAAACCGGCAGACTGAAACGGAAGACGATGATGAAGATGACTTGGATACCAACGAAGAAATTCTTAATCGCTTAAATGCCAATCCATATCCTGACTATGTTAAGAAACGGGTTAAAAAGGAGTTAAGAAGGCTTTCGGGCAACGATAATGATCGCTCACGGGCGCTTGATTATATCGATTGGCTTTTGAAAATCCCTTATTGGCAAGTAACGCAGGATAATAATGATATCGCTAATGTTCAGAAGGTGTTAGACGAAGATCATTATGGTTTAAAAGATGCTAAAAAGCGGATTGTAGAATACATTGCCGTGAAAAAGATGACGGATAACCTTCACACGCCGATTATTTGCTTTTATGGTGAACCCGGCACAGGAAAAACCAGCTTAGCTAAATCCATTGCTCGGGCGCTTGGTCGCAAGATGGTTAAGTGCTCACTTGGAGGAGTTGACGATGAGGCAAAAATCCGGGGCTTTTTAAGAACGTATGTTGGTGCTCAACCCGGCATCATTGTTCAGTCAATGAAAAAAGCCGGCACTGTCAATCCCGTATTTGTTCTTGATGAAGTTGATAAGATGACTTCGTCAACCCATGGAGACCCCGCGAGTGCGCTATTAGAAGTCCTTGACCCAGAGCAAAATAAAGAGTTTAACGACCACTATTTAGAAGAGAATTATGATTTAAGCCAGGTGATGTTTATTGCTACAGCCAACTATATTGAGCAAATTCCGCCCGCTCTGCGTGATCGGATGGAGATGATTTATCTTCCACCTTACACGGAAGATGAAAAAATTCATATTGCACTTGAACATTTACTCCCGAAAGAAATCAAAACCCATGGACTAGAAAAATACAATATTTCTATGAGCCGGAAAGCAGTTATTGAAATTATCGAGCATTACACGATGGAAGCTGGCGTTCGCTCGCTTGATAAAACCATCGCTTCTATTTTACGTAAATTATCTGTTGAATTGCTTACGAATAAAAACCCAAAAGTGGAAATTGATGCCGAGGAAACAAGGCGATATTTGGGTAAGGAATTAATCCTTTCAAATAAGAAACAAAAAGAGAATAAAGTTGGAGTTGTCACTGGCTTAGCCGTTGTCGGAGGTGTTGGGGGAGATATTTTACCAATTGAGATCTCGACCGAAGTCCCTGGTCGCGGAAATGTTAATGTTACCGGCAACTTAAAGGACATGATGAAGGAAAGTGGAACAATTGCCATGGCGCATGTTCGCAGTTTTGCTCGCCATTACGGAATCGATCCCAAGCTTTTTGATTTGATTAACATCCATATTCATTTTCCTGATGCCGCGCCAAAGGATGGAAATTCAGCTGGTGTTGCAATGGCAGTTGGTATTATTTCGGCATTAACTGGCCGTAAAGTTGATGCTAACGTTTGTATGACCGGTGAAGTTTCGCTTATGGGAAATGCTCTACCAATAGGTGGAGTCAGAGAAAAACTAACCGGTGCCTTAAGAGCTGGAATGAAAATGGCTCTTATTCCTAGAGATAATGAACGTGACCTCGAAGATGTACCGGAAGAAGTTAAAAAGGGCTTGGACATTAAGATTATTGATACGGTTGGTGAAGCGGTTGAGTTTGCTCTTACCAACGATATAATTGACAATTTAGATTTGAAAAATATCGTTAAGGAGTCACCAAAGAAAGATGCTCAACTTTCGTAACACCATCTTTATTAAAAGTGCGACTGAAAAAAATGGACGTCCGGAAAAAACCCTTCCGGAAGTCCTTTTTGTTGGTCGATCCAATGTGGGTAAATCATCTTTATTAAATGCTTTAACCGACAACTCCCATCTTGCATTTACATCCTCTAAACCCGGACATACGCGCCTTTTAAATTATTATTCAGTTGACCAAAAACTATATTTTGTCGATGCTCCTGGATATGGCTTTGCCAAAGGTTCAAAAGAGGGCTGGATTGATTTTGGAAAGATGATGGAAGATTACTTTGTTAACAATTCTTCGCTTAGAGTGGTTCTTTTTTTACTTGATGGTCGTCGCCAACCCACGGTTGAGGATATCGATTTATATCGATTTTTTAAAGCGACAAATGTACCATTTATTCTTATTGCCACCAAAAGTGATAAACTGAATCAAAGTGCTAAGGCTAAACTCACACGCCAATGGCAAAATTGTTTTGAAGATGATAAATTATCAATCTTACCCGTCTCAATTCAAAATCGACAATCGATATCCTCTTTGGCGGCGACTATCGAAAGGTGGATCAAATAGATGAATTGGAAAAAGATAAACACTAATGTTGTTGTTTTGACGGGTCTTACTATTGTATTTTTAATCGGTTTATTTAATTGGTTTTTAAACAAAAATTTTGACCCGATTTTTTATAAGGGATTTCGCCTTCTTACCGGACTAGGCATTGCATCGATATTTGGAACGGTTTTCGCTATTTTTATTAGTAAACGCCACCAGCAATTATCCAAAATTTGGGGCATATATTTAGCTTTCATATTGCTGATAATAATTATCTTTTCTCCCCTGTATTTTATTTGAGCCAGAATGATGGCTCTTTTTTTTATAATTTTATTGGCACTCGATATTGACAAGTGCTAAAAGACGTATAAAATAATACATGCTAGCACTCACAATAACAAAGTGCTAATAAGGAGGAATTTTATGTTAAAACCATTAAGTTCTTATGTTGCTTTGACTTTGCTGAAAGATGAGCCTAAAACCCAAAGTGGCATTATTCTTGCCTCAGAGGCAAAGGAAAAACCCGCCCTCGGATTGGTAAAGGCCATTGGTGATGAAGTCAAGTTTGTGCAGACCGGCAATCGCGTAGTTTATGAATCTTATGCTGGGACTAAGGTAAAAGTTGATGAGACGGAATATCTTTTAATTAAAGAAGAAAATATTCTAGCAATTATTGAATAGAGGTGAATAATTATGGCAAAAGAAATTAGAAATAATGTTGTAATGAAAGAATCGCTTTTAGCCGGGGTTGATAAACTTGCAGATACGGTTAAAATTACACTCGGTCCTAAGGGACGCAATGTCATTTTAGAAAAAACATATGGCACGCCGATGATTGTTAATGACGGCGTCACAATCGCTAAGGAAATTGAACTGGCTGACCCATTTGAAAATATGGGGGCAAAGTTAGTATATGAGGTAGCAAGTAATACTAATGAAGTGGCCGGCGATGGAACGACTACCGCGACTGTTTTGGCTCAATCGATGATTCATCGCGGTTTTAGAGCCATTGAAAGTGGTGCCAATCCTGTCTTTGTTCGCGAAGGAATATCCCGGGCGGGAAAAGAAGTGGCTTCAGCATTACTTTCTCACTCCCATCCAGTCACGACTAAAGACGATATCGAAAATGTTGCAGCAATTTCATCTAGCGATCGCGAAATAGGAAAAATTATCGCTGAAGCGATGGAAAAAGTCGGTCAAGATGGAGTTATTAGTGTAGATGAATCAAAAGGTTTTGACACTATGCTAGAGGTTGTTGAGGGTCTACAATATGATAAAGGTTACCTATCTCCTTACTTTGTTACCAATCGCGACAATATGACTACGGAATTAGATAATCCATATATTTTAGTTACCGATCAGAAGGTTTCAACAATTCAAGACATTCTTCCTATTCTTGAAGGAATAGTTAAAGAAAATCGGCCTTTACTCGTAATTTGTGATGATATGGAAAATGAGGTTACCAACACCATTTTGGTTAACAAATTACAAGGAACATTTAATGTTGTAGTTACAAAAGCTCCAGGCTTTGGCGACAATCAAAAAGAAATGCTTAAGGATATCGCTATTTTGACTGGGGCAAAGTTCATCACTAAAGATTTGGGAATGAAACTTTCGGAAGCAACAGTAAGTGATCTTGGCGGAGTCGGTAAGGCGGTTATAAAGAAGGACACTACCACTCTAGTCAATGGCCATGGCGCTAAAAATAGTATCCAAGAGCGTGTGATTGAGATTAAAGCCCAAATTAATAGTTCGACTAGTGAATATGATCGCAAGAACCTTGAGAATCGCTTGGCAAAACTAGCGGGTGGTGTTGCTCTTATCCGCGTCGGGGCGCTGAATGAAAGCGAACTTAAAGAAAAGAAATTGCGCATTGAGGATGCTCTTAATGCAACTAAAGCCGCGGTTAGCGAAGGAATTGTTCCGGGTGGAGGCATGGTACTTTTGCAAATTCAAGGTGAATTAAAGGCGAAATTATACGATGAAAACCCCGATATCCAGCGAGGAATTCAAGCTGTTTTAGATTCTCTATCAGCTCCTGCCTACCAAATCGCTGAAAATGCCGGCTATAATGGCGATGATATTCTTGCAAAAAGTCGCCAGCAAAAAGAAGGATATGGCTTTAATGCGACTACCGGGAATTGGGTCAATCTTCTCAAAGATGGCATCATTGATCCGACAAAAGTTACTAGAAGTGCCATTCTAAACGCTTCTTCAATTGCCGCTTTATTTGTTACTACCGGTGCGGCCGTAGCACAGATTAAAGATAAGGATTCTCATTCTGCTGGACCAAATCCGGATATGTACTAGGCGGTATAAGGGCTGAAACCAATAATTTCAGCCTTTTTTTATTGCGAAAATCACGCTTATGTTGTAGCATAATGTTGACAGTGATTCCGAGGAGTAAATGAGTATTATTCTAGCGAAGATGGGTTAGTGGAAGCCATCAAATGTATCTTATTTATAGGTCGCGGATGAGTCTCTAGGGAACTAGCGCTGCTCGCGTTATCGAGAAAATGAGTGCGGAAATTATCTAATATTTTCGAATTAAGGTGGTACCACGGTTATCTAACGTCCTTTCGAAGGACGTTTTTTTATTTTAAGGAGGCTTTATGGAAACACGTTATAATCCCCAGTTAGTGGAGAAAGACAAATATCAGTTTTGGTTAAATAACAATTATTTTGTTGCTGGACAGGATAAGTCAAAGCCCGCCTTTTCCATGGTGATACCTCCCCCCAATGTGACGGGAATTCTTCATCTTGGACATGCTTGGGACAACACTATTCAAGATATTATTGCGCGCTATAAGCGCGCTCAAGGATATGATGTTTTGTGGGTGCCTGGCATGGATCATGCCGGAATTGCTACGCAAGCCAAGGTGGATGCCAGACTTCAAAGCGAAGGAACCAATCGTTTTGCGATTGGACGGGAAAAGTTTCTTGAAGCCGCCTGGAAATGGAAGGCGGAATATGCCGATACTATTCGTCAACAATGGGCAAAAATGGGTTTGGCTTTAGATTATTCGCGGGAACGCTTTACTCTTGATGAGGGGTTAAATCGGGCGGTGAAAAAAGTTTTTGTCACCCTATATAAAGAAGGCTTAATTTATCGAGGCGAAAAAATTATAAATTGGGATCCAAAGTTCAAAACTGCCCTGTCAAATATTGAAGTTATATACCGAGATGATCCAGGAAAGTTTTACTATTTCAAATATAATTTAGTCGCTAACTCGGATTTTCTTGTGGTGGCGACAACTCGTCCTGAAACAATGTTTGGCGACGTATGCCTAGTGGTGAATCCAAAAGACAAACGTTTCAGCAAATATATTAATCAAAAAGCAATTAATCCAGCAAATGGGGCAATATTGCCGATTATTGCGGACGAATATGTAGATATAAGTTTCGGTACTGGAGTGATGAAATGTACGCCTGCGCATGATCCAAACGATTTTATTATCGGTGAAAAATATCATTTTCCGCATCCAATAGTTATGCATCCTGATGGAACGATGAATGAATTAGCTGGACCTTATAATGGAATGGATCGGTTTGTCTGCCGGGAGCAATTAGTTGCAAAAATTCAAAGTGATGGCAATTTAGTAAAAATAGAAGACATCATTCATCCCGTAGGTCACTCAGAAAGATCAGATGCGGTTATCGAACCTTATCTTAGCAAACAATGGTTTGTAAAAATGCGTCCTTTAGCGGAGGCTTCACTGGCCAATCAAAAGACCGAGCAAGCAGTTAAGTTTATTCCTGACCGCTTTGCTAGAACTTTTGCCCAATGGATGGAGAATGCTGAGGATTGGTGCATTTCGCGGCAATTATGGTGGGGACATCAAATCCCAGCTTATTATAATAAAGTAACTGGCGAAGTTTTAGTGAGTGAAGAAGAACCAAATAATATTGATGAATATATTCAAGATGAAGATGTGCTGGACACGTGGTTTAGTAGTGCCCTTTGGCCATTTTCAACCCTTGGCTGGCCTGATGATACCGATGATTATAAACGATATTTTCCATTGGATGTAATGTCTAATGGCTATGACATAATATTCTTTTGGGTTTCGAGAATGATCTTTCAAAGTTTGCATTTTACCGCGAAGATTCCGTTTAAAGTATCAGTGTTGCATGGTCTTATTCGGGATGCGGAAGGAAGAAAAATGTCTAAATCGCTTGGTAATGGCATCAATCCAATGGATGTCATCAATAAATATGGCGCTGATGCCTTACGTTATTTCCTAGCAACAGGATCCACTCCGGGACAGGATACACGTTTTATTGAGGAGAAAGTTCAAAGCAGTGGTAACTACTTAAATAAAATTTGGAATGCTGCCCGATACATATTATTAAATATTTCCGAGGATTTTGTTCCTCAGTCAATTGATATCAATAGCCTAAACCCACTCGATTTGTGGTTATATGCGAAGCTTAATGCCACAATAAAAAATGTTACTGAGTACATGGACAAGTATGAGTTTGGAATTGCTTCAACTCATTTGTATAACTTTGTCTATGATGATTTTTGCTCTTGGTATTTAGAGATGAGTAAAGTTACACTTCAAGATGAAAATATGTCAAACGCGACAACGCTAAATCTTTTGTATCATTCAATTAAATCCATTCTGATGATGATTTACCCATTCACTCCCTTTATTGCCGAAGAAATTTATCAAAGCCTCCCAGGGCATAAACATAGCATTATGGAAGAAGAATATCCTCAGTCCATAGTTGTTAATAATGCCGAAAAGTACATTCATGACGTCGATATAATAATTAAAATGATTTCCGATATCCGCTCCTTTAAAAAGGAAAATAATTTGGCACCCAATGCGCACATAAATGTTTTTTTCCGTCATCCAGAATTTGATTTGTCTCCTTATTATCCTTATCTAAAAAGATTTGGATTTATTGATGAAATTACGATAAGTAATCAGAATCATCCCGAGCTTAGATCATATTTTTACGGATCGGCGGTCATGACGATTGATGCCGTTATTGATCAAACGTCAATTATCAGTAAACTAAAGGAAGAAATTAATTTTTATCAAAGTGAAATTGCGCGATCGGAAGGAATGTTAAATAATTCTAACTTTGTAAAGAAAGCTCCTGTCGCTAAGGTGGAAAACGAGCGACAAAAGGTTGATTCTAACCGCAAACTTCTTGCACAAGCAGAAGCAAAATTAAAACTAATAAATAAATAAATAATGTTTTCCCTCGCTATCTACTTGGTAGGGAGGTTTTTTTATGAAAACACTAAGTGCCTATGAGTGTAGTCAAATCAAAGGTGGTGAGATTATTACATTAACTGCGGTGATGGCGGTAGTTATCATTGCAGTTATGGCGGTAGTTGTTTATCGACTTTTTATGTCAAAAGAAGGCTCAACAACGATTCCCGGGGGATTCAAATTTACATGGGAATAATTGATGCGTATCTGCGAAATGGTAACGAGCGAAAGCCCACGCGAAAAGGCTATTGCTTTAGGTATTGAGCGTTTAAGTGAGGTGGAATTATTAGCGCTTCTTATCGGAAGTGGAACTAGTGGTTTGAATTCTCTAGAATGCGCATCAAAGCTTCTATATATGAAGGGCGGGTTGCCTGGCTTAGCTAAAATAAAGCAGCCGATTGATATTAAAGTTGAAGGGATTGGTCGGGCGCGATCGCTAATAATTATAGCGGCAATCGAGCTGGCTAATCGACTAACTACTATTCCACAAGAACTAGGATCACCTTGCTGGAATCCAAAAGATATTTTCAATCGTTATCGACATCGTTTTAGCAATACCAATGAAAAACTGATGATTTTATATTTTTCACGGCAAAAAGAACAATTAGGAGAAGACGATGTTTATCTTGGAACCAGCAAAGGCTTCGCGATAGATCTTCGCGATATTTTTGCTCGGGTCTTACGGGCCAATGCTTATTACTTTATCTTGATTCATAATCATCCATCAGGCAGTCTAAATCCATCGCGCGATGATGTAATTACGACAAGCGAAATAAAGTCACAGGCAAGCACCCTAGGAATTCATCTTTTAGATCACATTATTCTTACAGATAAGGGCTATTTTTCCTTTTTACAAAACGATTGGAGCGTAGGCAAATTTAAATGACTTTCTGTTATCGCCAACTACCACCACGAACCGTCAAGAAAAAAAGCTATTTATATTGATTGTCCAGCGTCTTTGTGATATATTACTTGCGTTGTCGCCTCACTAGCTACAACCGCTTAGAAAAGGTTCAAGTGATTTATCCACCTTCATAGCGAGTATAAGTGAATTTTTAATAGGAGGTGCAAACTATGTACGCAATTCTTGAAACTGGCGGAAAGCAAGTCAAAGTTGAAGTTGGCCAAAAAATTTACGTTGAGAAAATCGACGCGGAAGTTGGATCGGCTTATACTTTTGATAAAGTTCTTCTTGTCAACGATAAGGCCGTTAAAATCGGTGCTCCTTATGTTAAGGGGGCCACAGTTACGGCTAAAGTCGAAAAACATGGTCTTAGCAAAAAGATTATCGTCTTCAAGTACAAATCGAAAGCTAACTACAAGCGGACTTATGGACACCGGCAACCTTATACTTGCCTATCCATTGAAGCCATTAATGAGTAAGGTATATGATTCGTGTGAACGCCCACTTTCTTGATAATCAGATTAATTACATCGAAATTACCGGTCACGCTGGTAGTGGTGAGTATGGTCATGATTTGGTTTGTGCGGGTGTCAGTGCGATTACAATCGGTTGTCTCAACAGTTTGAATAAACCTGATAGTTATAAAATTGTTGTTGAGGAAGGATATGTTCTTGTTAAAGAAAAATCCGTTCCTGAACCTCACGATATAATCGTCCTTGAAACAATGTATCGGGCGCTAAAAAGTGTCGCCAAAAATGAAGCAGACTATGTGAAAGTAAGAAAAAGAAAAGTGAAAGGAAGTGCAACACAATGATGTTTGAAATGAATCTTCAACTCTTCGCTTCGAAGAAGGGTGTTGGATCAACTAAAAACGGACGTGATTCGGCTGGTCGGCGTTTAGGCGCCAAGAAGGCTGATGGCCAATTTGCAACTGCCGGCTCAATCATTTATCGCCAAAGAGGAACCAAGATTTATCCTGGGGTTAACGCTAAACGAGGCGGTGATGATACAATCTTTGCTACCATTGATGGTATCGTCAAATATGAACGGGTTGGAAAAGACAAAAAGCAAGTTTCCGTCTATGCCGTTGAAGCCAAATAAGGTTTTATCGTAAATATTGGCCACCTAGTGTGGCCTTTTTTTTATATTATATTTATAATATACTAGTCAAAAGAGGAAACTATATGCCCTTAATATCAATTGTCGTCCCTATGTATAACGAAGAGGCGGTTGTCGCCGACTTTTTTGCTCGCATAAATAAAGTAGTGGCTGATGTTGCTACCTATGATTTTGAAATTGTTGTCGTCAACGATGGTTCAACTGATTCCACCTTAGTTTTACTAAAAGAACAACAAAAACAACAGAATAATATTGTAATCGTTAACTTGGCCCGCAATTTTGGACATGAACCAGCCGTTAGTGCTGGACTTCATGTCGCTAAAGGCGAAGCTGTTATTCCTATTGATGCTGACTTACAGGACCCACCTGAGATTATTCCCGAGATGATTCAAAAATATGAAACGGGCTTTGAAGTGGTAAATGCCCGCCGGGCATCCCGTAAAGAAGATAGTTTTATGAAGCGCTTTACGGCGAAGAAATTCTACGATTATATGACGAGAATCTCCGGCAAAATAAAAGTGCCTAGCAATGTCGGCCATTACCGCCTTATTTCACGGCGAGTTGTTGACGAAGTTAATGCTTTAACAGAATCCACCCGTGTATTTAGGGTGGAAGTTCCATATATTGGACATAAGACAACTGAAGTGCTATTTTCTCGGCAAAAACGCGTTAAAGGCAAGAGCCATTACAACTATCATGCCATGTTTGATTTAGCATTTAATGCAATAATTTCAAGTTCAATTAAACCGGTTTACTGGCCATTGTGGACAGCAATTTGGATTGGCTTCTTAACAGGACTATCACTTTTAGCTGAATTGGTGTTATTTATTCTTGCCCAAACAAGTGTGATTAATTTTGCGATTAACTTTGAACTATGGTTAATAATAAATTCGATTTTTGTTGTTGGAACCATCACTTTATTGGTATTAGGTATCATAGCAATTTATGTTGGCAAAACCTTTATTGAGGCGCAAGGACGACCGTTCTATGTTATTGACGAAGTACTAACAAAAAAGGAAAATTAATTTATGTTTATTGATAAGGCAAAAGTTGAATTAAGGGCAGGAAAAGGTGGCGATGGTGCCATATCTTTTCACAAGGAAAAATATGTCGATCGGGGTGGACCTGATGGAGGAAATGGTGGTCGGGGTGGTTCGATAATTTTTGTTGCACGCCAAAGTTCATCGACATTAATAAATTTTCGTCATTCGCGGGTAATAAAGGCCGATGAAGGCGAAAAAGGTGACAAAAACAATCGCTATGGACGCAAGGGAGAAGATGTATATGTCGAAGTGCCGGTCGGTACAGTTGTATATGATTTTCAAACCCATGAACTTCTCGCTGACTTAGCAACTGAAGGCCAACAATTTGTCGCAGCTAAAGGCGGTAGAGGTGGTAGGGGCAACACCTGCTTTAAATCACCTCAAATTCGCGTTCCGAAAATTGCTGAAAATGGCCTACCTGGAGAAAAAAAGGTTTTGACGTTGGAGTTAAAGATTTTAGCTGATGTCGGTTTTATAGGTCTTCCTAGCGTTGGTAAATCAACTCTTTTAAGTGTAATTAGCAAGGCTAAGCCGGAGATTGCTGATTATCCTTTTACTACAATAACTCCTAATCTGGGTTTGGTCGAACTCAAAGATGGTCGTTCCTTTGTCGCTGCTGATTTACCCGGTCTTATTGAGGGCGCACACTTAGGAAAAGGCTTGGGATTGGAGTTTCTTCGCCACATCGAGCGTTGTCGTGTGCTCGTTCAAGTCATATCTATGGATGGAGAACGGGATCCTTATGACGACTATCTTACAATCATGGATGAACTTACCCAGTATGGCTTTGGACTCAGCGAGCGACCCATGATTATAGCCGCGAGCAAAATGGATGAAGAAGGCGCCGGTGATCGATTAAAAACACTTCGGAAAAAACTTAAGGATCATGAAATTATTCCGATTAGCGCTTTAGCTGATCAGGGAATTGATCTTTTACTTTACAAGGTGGCGGATATTCTTGCGGTGACAAAACCCTTCCCCATTTTGACAAAACAGGGCGAAGAGGCTGGTGTCAAAATTTATGATGCCAATGAGATGTCGCTACGAGATACCTTTAGAATAGAGAAAATCAACGATCATACTTATCGTATTTTTGGCGATTCGGTGCTAAACACTTATCATAGAATAAACCTTTCGACGGATGAGGGACTGCTAAAACTACTTCAGTATTTACGGTTTATTGGGGTTGATGACGAACTAAGAAAAATGCAGGTTAAAGATGGTGATACGGTTATTCTCGATGACTTTGAATTTGACTACTTTGAATGATGAGTATTACTTATTTAAACGATGACTGCGAGGGGTAGGTGCTCGTTATGGAACGCAATAAAATTGTTATTATCGCCTCACTATTAACCGCATTTTTACTACTTTTAGGATTAATTTATTTTATTCTAATCAGCCGTTAAAAAAGGAGACAAATCATGATTTATGGTTTAAAGGGACGAATTGTTCAAATTGATAGTGAAAGTATTATCGTTGATGTCCATGATATTTTTTATCGGATTCTCGTTTGTCATTCCGACTATTTTCATGTTGATGAATTGCGCTTAATTTATACTGAGCAGATTATTCGTGAAGATGAACAGTATTTAGTGGGGTTTATCGATGATGAGGAACGAAGGGCGTTTTTAGATTTAATATCCGTCAGTGGAATTGGTCCTAAAACGGCCTTGAATGCTTTAAGGGCAACCTCCCCAGCGCTCTTATATCAGGCGATAGCAAGCAAGGACACAAAATATTTGAAAAAACTTCCTGGAATTGGTCCAAAAGCGGCTTCGCAGATTATACTTGATATTAAAGGACAGCTTTCGGAAGCCGATGCCACAGATAAAAGTTTAAGTCCAAATGTTTTAGAAGCGCTTTTGAGTCTTGGATTTAAAAATAGCGATATTAATCGGGCAATTAAGAATGCCTATCTTCCCGGAATTAGCGATGACGAGTTACTAAAGCGGTGCTTACAGATAATAAGAAAGTAGGTTTGTTGCATGACGGATATTTTAAATAGCAAAAAAATCGATAGTTTTGAGGAAGAGCAAGAAATTTCTCTTCGGCCTCAGCATTTAAATGAATATATCGGGCAAGAAGATTTAAAACGCAATTTGCGCGTTTTTATCGGTGCCGCCTTAAAACGGCATGAAACTCTCGATCATACGCTTTTATATGGCCCACCAGGACTTGGTAAAACAACATTAGCCTATATTATCGCCAATGAAATGAAGGGTAAAATTCGTGTCATTAACGGCCCATCAATTGAAAAACCTGGCGATTTAGCCGCTGTCTTATCTACCCTAGAAAGCGGTGATATTTTATTTATTGATGAAATCCATCGTCTTCCACGAATTGTCGAAGAAGTCTTATATGGGGCAATGGAGGATTTTACGCTTTCGGTAATCATTAATCGCGATGGCAATGCCAGAACGATTGAGGTTCCCTTACCCCCTTTTACTCTCGTTGGAGCCACCACAAGAATTGGCGACTTGACAAGCCCTCTACGCGCGCGCTTTGGAATTGCTGAAAAAATAAATTTTTACTCAGAAAATGAAATTGCTGATATTGTAAATCGAACCGCGAAAGTCTACAATACCGCAATTGCGCCTGAAGCCGTTAATGCCATTGCGCAAAGATCGCGCGGTACTCCACGTATTGCCAACCGTCTTTTTCGACGAGTTCGCGATTTTTCAGATTTTGCCAACGAAAATTCAATAAATCAGGTTTCAGCTATATTTGCCCTTGATGCCTTAAAAGTGGACGAACTTGGACTGGATGATGTCGATATCAAATACCTATCGACGATTATAGATCGCTTTCATGGTGGCCCCGTTGGTTTAGAGGCCTTAGCGAGCGCTATTGGAGAAGAGGTTGGTAATCTAGAGGATGTATTGGAACCATATTTACTTCAAATTGGAATGATTAATCGCACCCCTAGAGGAAGAATGGCAACCGATAAGGCCTATCACCATTTAAAGAAAAATCATCAGGAAAGTCTTTTTTAATTATGAATTTATCAACTGGCATTTTAATTACCATCATCTTTGTTTTACTAGAATTAGGTCTTCTTTACGCAGCAATTTATTTCCGTAAACAGAAAAAGAATCTCTTGGAAGCAATAATGATTTTGACTATCGCAATTATTCCTGGTGTTTACTTGTTTTTAATTGATAGTTGGCGATGGGACGCTAATTATATCTCCCATTTGGGAGGAAATATAAGTAATCCATCACCAACGGATATTCTTCCCTTTAGTTGGTTTCACTTTTTGTTTGTTGCTGTGATGATAGCAATAATCGCAGTTATTTTATTAATAGGTAATCACCGTGAAAAAGATGTGAAGTTTATTTTAAACCGAACCCGTTTTGATTTTATTATCTTCGCGTACGGAGTTTTTTTGTTATCAATAGAGATATATAAACAAGTTCGCTACTTAAATTTGTTTACTGATTATTCTTGGTATGGCTTTCCATTTCAATTCTGTTCGGTTCCCCTTTATGTCAGTTTGATTTTCCCTTGGATAAAGAAAGCCAAGATCCGCCAGGCGGGTTACGATTTTTTAGCATTTTATCCTTTAATCGCTGGCATTGCCGTGATGATTATACCGACAACTGTATTTGTGTGGTCAGTCGCTATTTCTATTCACACGATGATTTGGCATCTTTCTATGGTTACAATTAGTTTTTTCGTTATTGTATATCGCTACATAGGAAGCTCATATAAACAAATCTATAGAGCCTTTATAGTATTTTTAGGACTCGTAGGAATAGCACTATTGATGGATTCATTGGCCCTCATCAGTAAGAATGCGCGCTTCGCTGATTTTAATATGTTTTTTATCCGTCCATTTGATGTTGTTAATATATTTGTCTTTTCAAGTATAAATAGCGCTTTGATTCCAACAATCGGTGAACGTTTTGCCTGGCTTATAACGGTGTTACTTTATATATTTGCGATGGGACTGGGAAGCATAATTGTTTTTCGCCTCAGTCGATGGGGCTTAAAACAAAAATATCGGCATCTTGATTTAGCAACTCTTGATTTTGAAGAAAACAAGCTTTAAATAGATTTATTTTTCTTCCTTTGTCATTTCTTGGTTTACTTTGTGGCTTTCAATATGTAAAATTATGTTGTTTACTTATAAAGTAAAAACCGCTCTTCTGTTGGAGGAAATAATATGCGTCGTTTTTTTGCTTATCTAGCGATTTGTCTAACTGCCATCTTAGGTATGGCTTTTAACTTTTTTCCAGTCGTAAGTCAAACTGTTCCCAACTTCGATTATGACTCTGGTCGTGAGTTTACTTACCGAATTGAAAATAAGGATACCGACAATGATAGCGCCATCTCCATTGAGACGATGGATTCCATTGTTGAAACGATGGAATCACGCCTTGATACCTATGGCGTATCAAAATATCAAATAGCGCGGGAAGGTAGTGATATCGTCCGCGTTACCGTCAAGCAGGAAAGCAGTACTGAATATACCCGCTTAGGCGCTTATTTAAATTACGATGCAGATTTTACTGTGACGCTTGGTGATCCAGACAAATCGACCGCTTTAGTCGGTGATGACATTTTTACTAGCGCCCATATTGAATATGAAGGACAAGTTCCCGTCGTCGTTATTGATTTAAAGGATTCTGAAGCTATTTCTGAATTTAAAGCTGTTGTTGATGAGGCTACGCAAATTCAAGAAGATGAGGGCAGCACAACCGCTGAGGGTGCTTCTGAGACAACTTTAGTTGATAATGCAACAATTGTAATTTGGTCTAATTACGATGAGACCAAAGATGACTACATTACCGCTAAGTCGGGTGATGATGAAGACATGCAAAGCAAGCTTTTCATGACTTTTGATCCTCGCCATGTATTCTACGATAAAGCTAGCGTTGACAATGGGGCGATTGCGATGTCAATGAGTCTAGGTGATGCGGATGAAAGCGGCAATTATACCTTGGCTAATATTACCAAAGCGAACAACAATGCCAAGTATTTGGTCAATATTTTCAACTCTACATCCTATGGTGATTTCACTATTGATTATCTATTTAGCAATACGGTTGATGCTTCGGTCGAATACTTATTTAGTTATGATGGCATTTTACATTTAAATTTCTCACGGACATTAGTTTCACTGATGGTGGGAGCACTTTTAGTAACACTAATTCTCGCCGCTTTTGAACGAGTTCCAACTGTTGGTATCGTTTCTTTGAGTTTGTTATCGGTGTTTTTATCCTTGGCATTCTACAATAAAGTCGGAATCGAGTTATCTACTTCCACCTTAATTGGTTTCATCATTGTATTTGCTTTAGCAATTTTCACTTTTATCAGTCATATAAATGCATTTAAAAATGAAATATATCGCGGACGAACAATGAAAAAGGCGAATAGTGAAGGATCTAAAAAATCCACAATGATAGCAGTTGATGCTTCTATCGCCCTTTTTATAATTGGTTTTGTTACTTATTTCCTTGGTGGAGCCGCTCTTTTGGGTTTATCGACCTTTACCATGTTCGGCGCCGTTATTAACATCGTTGCAATTTTACCGCTTACTAAAGCCCTCATGTGGCTTTTAACGAATAACACTGCCACGCAAAAAGCATTTGGCTGGTTTGGTATTAATCAAAAACGAATTCCTCAATCTGGGGCTATTGCCAAAGAGGATAGTTACGAAGGTTATTTCGCTAAATTTAATTTCGGCAAAAAAAGCAAATCAGTTTTAATTGGTAGTGGGGCAATCGCCGTTGCAAGTCTTGGTCTTCTATTAGGACTTGGATTTGGTTCCAACAATGCATTAAATATTCCTGTTTCAAGCGGTGATATGACGCGCATTTATCTAACAGTTAATTCTGATACATCGCCGATTTCGACAGTATCAACTTCCGATTCTCCTAAGGATATCATTGAGCGTATTTATGTTGATGGCGAGCAATTAACTTATTCGTCGCTTGATGTTGAAGAAAAATCCACTACTGAAGGCGAAGGAACTGACAAAATTACTGTCAATTATACTTACTATATTTTGAACATATCTGGTTCTTTTAATGATGAAACCATTGTTACCTATCAAAAAGTTGACGATACAATGTCAGTTTCGATGGCCCTTAAAGATGCTCTACTTGATGTCGTGGCGGAAAGTGACTCTGCTGCCAAAGTATCAGTCAATCCGGTTGCGGTCTCGACTGGCTCACCCAATGTCTTGCTTGTGGCATTTACGACCTTAATCGCTTGGCTGGCGGTTACCGTTTATTACATGCTTCGATATGGATTAAGCCGTGGCTTATCCTTCCTTGTATCTTCATCAATTGTAAGCTTAATTGGAATTGGATTATTTATTATTACCCGTATCAGCGTAACCCCATTAGTCGCGGTAGCTCTCGAATTGGGATTGATCTTTGCTTCTTTTGTCGCTGCTTATATGTTCAATCAAGAAAAACAAGTACATAAAGACTTCCTTCAATTAACTCGGAGCGAAGTAGCGTTTAAAGGTGTGAACATGTCAGCAACGCCGATTCTACTATTTACATTATTAGCGGGATTATTTGCTCTAAATTATTTTGCCCTTTGTCCGATGAATGTCGCTTTAGTATTTGCCGCCTTACTTATTGCTATTCTCCTCGCTCCCACGATTCTGCTCCATGCTAGTCCGGCGCTTGAGAATTTCTTCTATAAGATTATTAAACGCATTTCCTTGCCAAAGCATCAAAGTAAGAAAACGATTACCAAGAAGAACATTCAACACCGAAATTCAGCCGAACCAGAAGAAGCGATTATTATTGGCATTAATGACTAGTTAAATGGCTGCCGCAAGGTAGCCTTTTTTGAAAGGTTAATATGGATTTTCTACATAAGCTCTTAGCCAACTACTCTTTAAATAAAGAGGAGTATTTAGATTTGATTAAACCGGTTCATCTTTTTGATTTACCGGATCCACGGCTGTTTTCAAAGATGGACGAGTCGGTGGCGCTGATTAAAAAAACTATTAGCCAACACGGAAAGATAATTGTTTATGGCGATTATGATTGCGATGGAGTGACATCGACCGCAATTCTTGTTCATGCGCTTCGAAAGATGAATGCGGATGTCGGTTATTATATTCCCAGCCGTTACCAAGATGGCTACGGCATTAATCGAAAAATGATTGAGGCTTTTAACGATAAACAATATAAGTTAATTATTACAGTTGATAATGGCATTTCACAAATTAAAGAAATAGATTATGCTCGGCAATTAGGAATCGATGTTATTGTCACTGATCATCACACCGTTGGCCAAGAGATTCCTAATGCCAATTATATTTTGCATCCTCAATATTCATCTTATTCACAACTGTATTCATGTGGCGCTTACGTTTCGCTTATGTTGGCCTCCACTCTACTAAATCATTACGATGAATATGAGGTTTTTCTTGCCTCAATTGCTACGATTAGCGATATGATGCCCCTTATAGACCATAACCGAACTCTAGTTCGAATTGGAATTAGTCTATATAATGAACGCCATTTTGCGCCCATTCATGAATTAATACAACTAGACACGATTAATGAGGAAACAATCGCTATGTCAATTGCTCCTAAAATTAATGCTGTCGGGCGGATTATTGAAGATACAAAGGTCAATTATCTTGTCCAATTCTTACTTTCAAGTTCGAAAAAAGAAATTATTACTTTTAGCAATTGGATTAAAGAAATCAATGTTACCCGGCAATCGCTCTTAAAAGAGACAATTAATGAAGAAAGCGATGATATTCTTGTGCAAGATGGAGCCTTCATTGCTGTTTCTAGCACTAAAGAAGGGTTGATTGGGCTATTAGCAACCCGATATATGAATTTGCATCACCTGCCAACTATTGTTTTTTGCCCCACGGAGCAGGATCCCCTCGTATATAAAGGAAGCGCTCGAGCGGATAATGGCTTTAGCATAGTAAATGCATTTAAAAATTTAGAGCATTATCTTTTAAATTTTGGGGGTCATAAAGCCGCTGGAGGCTGTAGCATTGAAAAAGCCCAGCTATCTGCCTTTTCTCAGGCCTTTAATGAACTAGCAAAGCAACCCATGGATGCCATTGATGACGATATTTCTATAGCAATATCTACTTCTGATATTAATTGGACTAATTTTCATATTATGGATATCTTTCGTCCATTTGGTATCGGCTTTGTTAAACCATTATTTCGCATTGAAAACGTTGCTACTTCCTCATTATCATTTATTAAAGACGGTCAACATATTTCAACTCTATTAAAGGATGACGTTAAAATATTAGGCTTTAATATAACTGAGGAAGCAATTAAAAAATACGATAAAATTACGATTTACGGGGAGTTTAATCTCAACGAATTTCGTGGGCGTAAATCCTTAATTTATCAAATTTCCGATTGGCAAAATGAAAATTTTTAGTAAAGTTAAAAAGCAAAAAACTGCTAAATATTAGTGTTTTTGGATGATTATCTTCACATTGTTCGGTTTTATAGGCTTTTAAGTGTACTTATATTTTTAAGTCATGCAAATTATTAAAACTACCACATTACAATTTTGATAATTATGTTATAATCTCTATGTAATAGAAAAGGAGGAAAAATCATAACAATGAAAAAGAAAGTAATTCTATTACCAATCTTCGCATTGTTACTCGCGGGCTGTAATGGTCAAGGCGGTAGCAGTAGTGGAGGCGGTGGCATAAGCCTTCCCTCTTCTGATACTTCAGTAAGTGTTCCAACTTCTGAAGGCAGTAGCGAAGAAATGCCTAGTGTCGTGGCGATTAAAGATGTGTCTAACTACGAATCTGGTGTCGTAATGACAGTTGGTGGCAAGGTCACCAAAATTTACCAGGATAGTTTAGCTAACGGCACGATGTCTGTATCGATTCAAGATGGTGCTGATGCTCTCCTTTTATACGCAGTTAGCACTACTGTTCTTGGCGCAGTGAAAGTCGGAGACTCAGTTGAAGCTTCCGGAACCTATTCGCCATATTACGGAATCGATGAAATCAATCCGGTCACCGAATTGAAAGTCGTCTCGACAAGTTATTCCGTTGAAACCTTTGAAATCACTACTTGGGACAATGATGTTATCCTAGCCATGGATAGCCGTTTGGTCTCCATTACCGGTGCTACTCCTTTTGCCGATTCTCAAACTGTTAATACTGCCGATCATACAGATTATTATGTTACTTTCGATAATCAAAAAATCGATCTCCGTCTTAACAAGAATCTTGGTGCAGATGTATTATCAGCTATTGCTGCAAAATTAGATAATTTACGTCCAAATATTGACACTATTGATGTTGTCGGTATTATTGGAAGTTATCAAAACGTCGCCCAATTCTCGCTTGTTTCTGCAAGTGACATTGTTGTTCATGAAGGTGTTGTCGGTGGTGCTGTTACAGGTGTTACACTTGCAACCGATGGTAATTCTTCAACCACTTCAACGCTTGAACAATATAAAACGCTTCAACTTGTTACTGGACTTCAACCAGCTAATGCCGCCAATCAAGTTGTTACCTATGCATCAAATAATGAAGCTGTTGCAACAGTTAATGCTGCTGGCGTAGTTACCACGATTGCTCCAGGTGAAGCAACGATTACTGTTACCACTGATGATGGTGGATTTACCGCTTCTGTCGTTATTACCGTTACTACGACAACCCAAACCGTTTTAGCTCCAGCTGCTGTGCATGAACTTGCCACTGGTGTTGCGGCTGTTGTTAAAGGAACTGTGACTTCAACCCCTTCAAATGGCTCTTATTCCATTCAATCGGGCAACTCTGGACTATATCTTTACAACGTTCCGACTGCGTTGCGCAGTTCGTTCGTCGTTGGCCATGAAGTAGTAGTTGCTGGTTCAACCTCCATCTACAAAGACTTTATGGAACTTGCAAGCATCACTGTGGTTGTTGATCTTGGCGTTTCCGCCGAAACCATCAATCCTCTTGTTATTTCGACAATGGGTGCTTTGACTGCTGCTGATGCTGGCCGTATCGTTACCGTGACAGGGTTAGCCTATGTCAGTGGTAGTGTTACTGTTGGAACTTCCTCAAGCATTAACTTCACTTTAGGTGAAGAAAGTGTTGTTGTTAGAACTGACAAGTATCTTGACGATGCAGTTGAACAAGCTATCGCTGATGTTATTGCTGGCATAACCCCAGTTGATACCGTTGATTTCACTGGTGTATTAGGCTGGTATACCCCAAGCCCACAACTATTACTTGGTGCCGTTGCTGAATTAACCGTTCATAAGGGTGAATTAGCACCTGCGACTAGTGTTGTTGTTAGTGCGGCTGATGGTGTTTCTTCAGTCGAAGTTGCTGGAACTTTACAATTAGCAGCCGAAGTTCTTCCAAATTCTACCGCTGATGGTTTTGCTGATCAAACCGTTACCTGGTCATCAGGCGACGAAACAAAGGCTACTGTCAGTGCTGATGGATTAGTTACTGGTGTTGCTGAAGGCGCCGTTACAATTACTGCTACTTCGTCGACAGTGGGCATTGTTGGCACAATTGATTTAACCGTCATTGCCGCAGTTGCTAAAACCAGTTTAACCATTACAGCTAGTGATTTGGCGCTTAGTGCCTCCTACGCTGATGGAACTGCTACCGTTAACGGATTATCGATTGCTTTCACTCAACTATACTTAAGTTCAAATGGATTTATCCAAATGCGCTATAAGAATGAGATTCAAAGCGGGTTCTTTAATGATGTCGCTACCGAATTAGCAATTGTCAAAATTACTGTGAATTATGATCAAGCTCAATCAAACTTAACCGAGTTAGACCTCTATGCTGGTAGTGAATCTGTCGCTACTGCAACTGAAAGCCCAACCAAGGTTTGTAATGTAACTGGTCAATATTCTTACGATGTTAATTTTGAGGTTACCGATAACATTCACTTCTTTAAGTTAGAAAAACCGCAAGCCTCATATACTGCTTATGTTGAGAGCGTTGTCTTGACATTTGCCGTTGTTGAGTAATATCAGTTGATTTGATTTAAAACTAGGCTCCATTAATAATGGAGCCTTTTTTATTCATTTTTTCAAGCATTTAACCTATAATATTAAAAAGGATGTGATGAATATGGCTGAAAGAAAACTAAAATTAATTTACGATGTCCCAGCCAATATTCGGATGGCGGCGCAGAACACACATGTTAAGCGTTATCAGGGCTCTAAAAAGGCCATCATCCATAAAATAAATAATCACAAGCTTCATACTTTTGCGGAAGTTGAAGAATTATATTTTTTGTATATTAAAGATGAAGCCGATCGGAAACGCATTCGTGACGCCTATGAGTTTGCTGAGGAAAAGCATCGTAACCAGTTACGAAAATCGGGTGAACCTTACATTCACCACTTAATTGAAGTTGCCTACATCATCGCTGGATTACATGGTGGCCCTAATACCTTAATCGGGGGGCTGCTTCATGATGTAGTTGAAGACACGGATGTAACGGTTGATTTTATTCGTTCTCGCTGGGGGGATGATGTTGCCTTATTGGTCGATTCGGTAACCAAAATTCAACGTTTAAAACTTTCAAAACGCCAGGACGATAGCGACTTTGTTTATGAGGATCATCGAAAAATTTTCCTGGGAATGGCAAAAGACATTCGCGTCATAATCATAAAATTAGCCGATCGTCTTCATAATCTAAGAACCTTGGAGTATTTATCCGTTGACCGTCAGCAAGCAATAGCGAAAGAATCGCTACAGGTTTTTGTTCCCATAGCTCACCGTCTTGGTATGTACAATATTAAAAGTGAGATGGAAGATATCTGTTTGAAGTACCTTGAGCCTGCAGTTTTTAATGAGATTATGCAGTCTTTAAACAATAAAACTAAAAACCGCAAAAAATCTTTGATGGATCTTAAAAAACGGATTGCCGACATCTTATATGAACATAAGATTCCTTTTCGGCTTGAAAGTCGTGTTAAATCAATATATTCAATATATAAAAAAATGTATTTAAAGCATCATAATTTCGATGAAATATACGATTTAATGGCAATTCGCGTTATTACTAAAACCGAATTAAATTGCTACGAAATTCTAGGTTTAATTCATGCTACTTATAAGCCGATGCCTGGACGCTTTAAGGACTATATTGCAATGCCCAAGCCTAATATGTACCAGTCGCTACATACGACAATTGTGGCCGGTGATGGCCAAACCTATGAAGTGCAAATTCGAACCGAAGAAATGGATGAAATTGCCGAAGGAGGCGTTGCTGCTCATTGGCGGTACAAAGAAGGAACAAATTACGATCCAAGACGTGAGCAGAAAGAAATTGAAGAACAGTTGCACTGGTTTAGAGATTTTATCGGCGTGAGCAATGACATGAGTGATAACGCTCGTGAATATATGGATACCTTGCAGCATGATATTTTTGAGTCTAACGTATACGTTTTTACTCCCAAAGGAAAAGTTATTGATTTACCGATTGGGGCAACCCCGCTTGATTTTGCCTATAAGATTCACACTGGAGTTGGTGATTCAGCCGTAGGAGCAGTTGTTAATGGATCACTTGTGCCCTTAAACACCGTTTTAAAAACAGGGGACATTGTTGAAATTAGAACTTCAAAGACATCATCAGGTCCTAACGAAGGTTGGCTTAAAATTGCCCAGACCGCAAGTGCCAAAAATCATATACGTAAGTTCTTAATAAAGAAGAATAGTGACCTTGTACGCGATGAAAAAATTGCTCGTGGCCGTCAGGCAACAATTGATGCCTTTCGTGAACGAGATATAAATGAAGTCGATACCCTTAAACTAATTGATGACCCAAAGGTGTTTCACGAATTTAATGCGGAAGATCTTGACGATTTATTCATTGATATTTCTAATCGTAATCCTTCGCCAGCGGCAATCATTGATTTTTTAAATATCCCCAAAAAACGCGATGTACAAAAACTAGTCCGAAATGTTAGCATGGACAACAAGAATCCCGTCCATGTTGAAGGTGCGGGTACGGTAGCCATTACTTTAGGAAAATGCTGCAATCCGATTCCTGGTGATGATATTGTCGGTTATATAACAAAAGGCAAGGGAATCACTGTTCATCGCGTGACTTGTCCCAATGTTACAAGTGAAGAGCAACGGTTAGTAAGTGTTTATTGGAATGAAAATTTAGGTATTCAAAACTATACTGTTGACATTACCATCGATTGTGACGATCGCCCAAATCTTTTAGTGGATATTTTATCGGTTTTTAGTGCCAATAAAATCGGTGTTAGTCGCGTAAATGCCCGTTTTCACAATAATACGATGTCGACGACTATTTCCGCAACAATTCTTGTCAGCGACGCGCATCGCTTAAATGATATTTTTGCCATTGTTAAAAATATACCGGCCGTGCAAGAAATAAAAAGAGTCGTGCATTAGTTCGGCGGTTGACGGCCATTTTTAGGCTCATTATAATAGACTAGTCTCTGATTTATGGAGGTAAAAGCATGAATCAAATTAATCCCCCAAAGGGAACTCATGATATCTATGATATCGAGGGTGTCGCCAATCAATATATTGAAACTATTTTTTCCTCGTTATGTGGATTTTATGGTTTTTCCTATGCCCAAACACCGATTTTTGAGCACACCGAACTTTTTGAACGTGGCGTCGGTGATAGTTCAGATATCGTACGAAAAGAAATGTATACCTTTAAAGACAAAGGTGATCGTTTTATTACCCTTCGCCCTGAAGGCACAGCTGGGATTATGCGCGCTATCGTCAGCAATAAGCTATACGCTAACACTGATTTGCCTTTAAAATACTTTTACTCGGGTGAAGTATTCCGTTACGAGCGGCCTCAGCAAGGTCGCTTTCGGGAATTTCATCAACTTGGCGTAGAAGAGGTAGGAGTTAATTCAATTTATAATGATATTGAAGTTATTCTACTCGGTTATTCGATTTTACAAACTTTAGGCTTAAAAGATGTGAAACTTAAGATTAATTCACTCGGTGATAAGCAATCTCGCGACAACTATCGAGCGGCTTTAAAAGATTTTTTTTCCGACAAAATTGATGATATGTGCGGAGATTGCCATGACCGATACAATACAAACCCACTGCGGATTTTAGATTGCAAAGTCGAGCATGATCAAGAAATTGTTCGCCATGCTCCAATTATGCGTAACTATCTTACGGAAAAAGCTGAAACTGATTTTGTTGAGACTTTAGAAGTTCTCAATGCTTTTGGTATTCCTTATGAAGTTGATAATAATCTTGTCCGTGGACTCGATTATTATTCGGGAGTGGTTTTCGAATTTCACTATACATCAAAAACGGGGCAAAACTATGGGGCAATTGGAGCAGGTGGCCACTACGACCACTTAGTAGAAGAAATCGGCGGTCCCGCTCTAGAGGGCATTGGTTTCGCGTTTGGACTTGAACGCCTTTATGCTGTTATGCGCGATGATAGTTTATTAGAGGGAATTGACGAAGGGCTTGATTTTTATGTTATGAGTGTGGGCACCAAAAGTTTTACCGATGCCTTCAGCCTTTTAACCTCTTTACGAGCATCCGGGTTTAAGTGTGAATCAAGTTTTGATGGCAAAGGTTTTAAGCAACTATTTAAACGCGCCAATCGGAAAAAGGCGAAATTTGCCATTATTATTGGTGATGATGAAGTTGATAAGGAAGTTGTAACCATAAAAAATATGCTGACTGAGGAACAATTTATGGTCCCGTATGCTCAAGTTATTGATAAAGCAGACGAATTAATCGATGAACTTGAAGCGCATCACCACCACCACGAATAATCTCTTTACATTTTTGGAATTAAATTTATTCAAGCAGCATAAAATGGTATAATTCTTTTTGTTGGTTTGTTAGTCGGAAAAGTGACTTTTAGTATCTTTATTGACATTAAGAAATAAAAATTGTCTCTTTCCAAGTCTTACCATATTGAAAACATCTTATTAATATAGGCAAATAGCCAAAGGAGGACTTATGTTTAAGAAAAAGAAAGTTTTTAATGACAAATTAGCGATTAATGCGATTCGCGCCACGGTTATCGATATCACAAATAAGGCCAAATCCGGACACCCGGGAATGGCAATTGGCAGTGCTCCTGCTCTTTATACCTTATTTGCTAAACACATGGTCGCTGATCCTCTTCATCCGGAGTGGATTAATCGCGATCGATTTGTCTTAAGTGCTGGTCATGCTTCGGCTTTGCTCTATACGATTTTACACCTCTCTGGCTATGCCGTTTCACTTGAGGACTTAAAATCTTTTCGCCAAATCGATTCCATCACCCCCGGTCATCCAGAATTTGGACTTACACCTGGTGTTGATGCTACTGCTGGGCCGCTAGCTCAAGGCCTAGCCCAAGCCGTCGGTATGGCAATGGCTGAAACAATGCTTAGTGCTCATTATCCTGATAGTGAAAAAATAATGTCGCACTATACATATGCTTTAGTCGGTGACGGCTGCTTACAGGAGGGATTATCTCAAGAAGCAATCTCCTTTGCTGGTCATCAAAAACTTAATCGCTTAGTGGTTTTATATGATGCCAATAGCACAACGCTTGACGGTCCATTGACCAATTCATTCAGCGAAGATGTTAAGGCTCGGTTTATAGCCAGCGAATGGCAAGTTATTGAGATTGCCGATGGTAACAACATTCGAGCCATTGATAAAGCCTTGACGAAAGCAAAAAAAAGTCAACGTCCAACCCTAATTATGTACCATTCCATTATTGGTGAGGGTAGCGCTAATGCCGGAACATATAAAGTTCATGGCAATCCTTTGGGCGAAAGCGACGGTGCCTACGCAAAAGGTCATTATCAATATTCGTATCCTCCCTTTGAAATTCCAGCGGAGGTATATGACATTTTTAAAGACACCTTTATCGCTCGCGGGACTAGCGCCTACAAGAAATATGAGGCTGCACTCAATGTTTATGCAAGCACACATGAAAAACAAGCTGCGGAATTTGTCAATAACTTAGGTTTAGATATTAATAATTACCTAAATCAACCTCTTCTTGAATTTGCTGACGATTTTAAGGATTCAACTCGAAATACAAGTGGGCAAATGTTAGCGATGTACAACCGCTTAGTACCAAATCTTGTTGGTGGTAGTGCTGATGTGGCTCATTCAGTTATGACTTTAATTCCTGGTGAGACCGATTATTCATTTCTTCATCGTGAGGGAAGAAATATTAACTTCGGTATTCGCGAGTTTGCAATGGCGGCTATCCAAAACGGTATTTTACTTCATGGCGGCTTAAGAAGTTATGTCGGTTGTTTCCTAGTGTTTTCTGATTACATGAAGAATGCCATCCGCATGGCTGCCATCGAGCATTTACCAGCGATTTTTCTTTTCTCCCATGATTCAATTGCGGTCGGGGAAGATGGCCCGACTCACCAGCCGATCGAGCAACTAGTCATGCTTCGTTCAATTCCCCATCTTAATGTTATTCGCCCTGCCGATGCTCGGGAAACCGCCTTTGCATGGCAATTAGCTTTGAAATCAACTTCGAGCCCAACAGCTTTAATCCTTTCGCGGCAAGGGCTGCCTGTGTTGCCCGGAAGCGGAAGTGAAGATATGGCTAAGGGAGCATATGTGATCGGTAAGGAAGATAATGAAACTCCTGATTACACAATCATTGCCACTGGAAGTGAAGTGTCGTTAGCGCTTGATGCGAAGAAGAAACTCAAGGCCTTAGGCATAGATGTTCGAGTTGTGAGTATGCCGTCAACATATTTGTTTGATCAACAATCCGATGCCTTTAAGGATAATCTATTAAAGGTTCCCTATGAGAACCGTGTTGCTGTTGAAATGCTTTCACCACTTTCTTGGTATAAGTATGCGAAGACGGTAATGGGTCTTGATGACTTTGGAGCCAGTGCCCCAGCGAAAGACGTGATAGCTAAATTTGACTTCACAGCCGATCATCTTGTGAAATTGATTAAAGGATTAAAGAAATAAAAAGCCCGGACGGGCTTTTTTTCTATAGAATTATAAATCATTTTGTACGCTTTTTTAAAAATAGAGTAGTCACTTAAAATTATTACTTAGAAAATTAATTCTTCTTAATTGACAATTATTATATTCTTATGAACTGATAATCTAAAATTTGGCATCTCACACTTTTCTTTAGCCAGGTAGTAGAATTAAAAATAGAGTGGGTATCTAGTTAAATTAACTAAGGAATAGAAAATAGACATCGGACGAAGAGTTTGTACTACTGAGCTTACAATGGCGGCAGCTTCCAAAGAATATCAAATGAGTCTAGCAACTATTAATAATTAAATAAAACTATACAAAACACCCGTATGAAGATCAATCGTGGTGGCTTTTATAAGTGAAAGCAGCGCCTGTCTAATCCAGTAGCAAAATTTTTTCTTCATAACAACCAAGGCCCTTTATATTCCTCGAAGAACTTTAATGTAATTCTTCCTTTCTAAAATATTATACATATCCTGTTGCGATCGGGTATTCCAATAGATAATGGAGCGATGAAAGGCACATACGGATAAATTTAAACCGAGTTGTTCATCGGTTTTAGGATCAAAGACTTTGAGAATGTTGAACAGTCTATCAAAGATTACATCATGTATTTCAATGAGAAGCGTACTGCCTATGTATTGAATTATCTGACTTTAAAACAATACAGGAAGCCTCATAAAGAAGTAATGCGGGTTATGAAAGAAACAAATGTGTCTATTTATCGTTGACCATTGCATAGAAAATGCAAAAATAACAGCAATATATACTCAAATGTAATTGATATCATATGTTTTATAAAAACACAATTAACCATATATGATGTGATATTTTTATCTATTGATTTATTACATAAGAGCGACTTTGAACATATCCCAAAAGATAAAGAAATACTGGTGCTGGAATTTTATAAATTTTTTTATCATTGGGATAAGAGAACAAACCAAAATCTTCAATTTTTTTTGTAATAACTAGATTTGGAATCGAGTTTGCCTTCTCAACAATAAGTTCATTTTCACTAATTTTAGCATCCTCACGATACTTAACCTCAATCATGATTGGAGCAGAAAATTTACCATACTTAACCACAATATCAATCTCTTTATTGCTGCTGCCTTCACGGTAGTATCCGATGCTCGCTATAGAATCATAATGAAATGATTTAACGTGTTTATAAACAGCCGTTTCTGCAATAATGCCAAGTTCAGTGGGATTGTTTGTTATATCGTCTTTCATCAAGACAGCATTACGGATTGCAGCATCAGAAATATAAATCTTATCTTTAGCCTTTAATATTTTTTTTGGCCCATTGCTTAAAAGTGGACTAACGTAAATTAGATTTGCACTCTCAAGATAACTGATAAATTTTTCAATAGTTGATCGACTAACACCATCTAATTCTTGGGCTATTGATGCGATACTGATAATATTGGATGAATTAAAACATAGATAAACAAATAACTTTTCGATATCAAGAATATTCCTAATAGAATATAGTGCCGGAATATCTCTTTTTAATGCCTTATCAACAATATCTTCACGCAGTATTCTTTGGGCATAAACGTCGTCACGGGATAGTGCTAATTCAGGAAAACCTCCTACTTGCAGATATCTTATAAAATGTGATTGCAAAGGTGATAATTTTTGCATGATTGAAACTTGTTCATTATGTTTTAATAAATATAACTTTGTTGGTTTTATATCAGGCGGTAATTCTGGAAGAAAAACACCAATTAGCTCACAATACTCATAAAAAGATAGGGTTGGAACTGGTATTGTAGTCCATCTTCCAAGGCCGCTTTCTGGTGCTTTATCTTGAAGAACAGGACTGGCAGAACCAGTAGCCATAATTTTAATAAATGGTCTAGTATCATAAAGGACCTTCAACCACGAGTTCCATTCATTAGAGTATTGAATTTCATCAAAGAAGCAATAGATATTCTCGTCAGAAGTAATATTCCTTCTATAAATATCTAACACTTGATTAATATCACCTAACTTCAATATTGGATTATCAAAAGAAACAAACAATATGTTTTTAGGTTGAACATTATCTTTTAATAATTTAGCAATGGTTTGATACATAATTGTGGTTTTGCCTGTACGTCTTGCGCCACTTAAAAGTGCTATTCTTCTTATTTCATTGTTACTAAAGACCTTCATTGCTTCATAAAATGGTATTCTTTTAATTGGCTTGTCAAAATCGTCTTGTACTTGACCCGTTTTCCACCAAGGATTATATGAATACATAAGATTAATTACGTTTTCTTCATTAAATAAAGATATCATAAATTTTAATGCCTGCCTTTCATAATTAAAGTTTAGCGCAAAATGATGACAATTACACTTAAAATGTTGATTATTTCCATTAAAATGTAAATTATATTTTGCATTTTAGCAAATATAATTGAATATTTATAAATAAATGAATAACTTTTGCTTAGTTGCAATTGCTTTTTATAGGGCTTTTACTTTTTCAAAGGTAACTTTTTAAAGATTAATGCTTAATAAAAGGGGAAATAAAAAAGGTTAACATTTTATAATTTTTATTAATCATTCATTTTGCGACAAGAAAAATCTTAAATTCTTTAATTTAATAAAAACTTTATCACTCATAGTGTTACTTATGTAACATACTTTTTTTAAAAGAAACGGGTTTTGTTTTAATCATCTAAGCAATCATTTCTATCTTAATAAATTGGTTTTTTTATTTAAGGCACAAACACCGAGTTAAATAATTACTGATATTATTTGAATGGTTTAGACTTATAAAAAGAACGATAAATTTTGGCGATACCCTAGTAATGCTATTTGCTTTAAAAGAACGATGGAACTCCTTTTTTATCCTAGTTGAAGATTGGCGACTTTATCTTTATAATATTCATATTAGAAGGTGGTAAGCATTATGGCCCAATATGTTTATATTCAAAACTATACCCGCAATGGTCTCATGGGAATTTCGCATGTTGTTTTTGATCAAATCGCGGAGATTGCGACTAATAACGTCGCTGGAGCCAAAGTACGTGAACCAATTAAAACAGTCTTCTCTCTTCACAAGCCAATCCAATGTTCAATTCGCAATGGTTTAGTTGATGTTAAGATTTACGTTAATATTGATCGCAACGTCGTTAATGTCAGTGAAGTGGCAACCCGTATTCAAGAGGAAGTGGCCAATGCATTAACATCGATGACTGAGCTTATTCCATTTAAAATCAACGTCGAGATTTCGAGCATCTCGTAATTATGAATTCAAATATGGGGCGTAAGGAAAAAATATTTTTAGCTTTTTATAGAAGTTTTTCTTCTATTTTTGTTTATATTGGAGTCATCGCTTTAGCCGGTTACTATTTATTCGCCCACACAAGCGAGCCCTTTTTGGGATTAAATTTAGCTATTTCAACATACTTTGATTATTTATATGCTTCATCAAATCGAATTATTTTTCTTATTCTTGCCCATGTAGTTACAATAATTGGCGGTCTTGCCTATGTTATTGGCGGGTATTTTTCTAAACGTGGCTATCTAACAAGCTTATTGATTTCTAGTGGAGCCTATCTGCTTGATTTGGTTTTATTAGTCGTTATATATAACTTTAAATATATAACTTTGAGCAATTTTATATCCAGTCTGATTGTCCATAGTGCATTTTTGTTGATGATGCTATTTGCCATTTATGCCTTTATTTTTCTTTATCGTCACGGCCTGGCGGAAAAAAGCAATCTCGAGGGCAAATAAAAGTTTTTTTCCCGTCAAATTGTGATAGAATAGCAAGGAATAAGAGGTGCTGTATGGAAAAAAGTCGCAATCAGAATCAAATTGATGCTCTTAGTGTTATCTATAGCATCCTAACATATAAAGCCATTGATTTTCCGATTGATCTTGAAGAATTGATTAGTGGCATTTGCAATCAATCATATGTTGATGTGGATTTTTTTATTAAAGAAATGGCGATTAAATCAATCAAATACTATAAAGAAATCAGTGAGGAAGTTGATCAGCATCTAAATAAGTGGCGGTGGTCACGGCTCAATCTTGTTGCTCAGGCTATTTTTCTTCTCAGCATCGCCCATTACCGTTACGGGTCAGAACCAGTTGAAAAAGTTGTTGTGATTTCCGTCGCCATAAATCTAGCAAAAAAGTTTCTTGATGATGGCGACTACCGTTATATTAATGCCGTTTTAGAAAAGGTGCTATCATGACTGAGGCACCCTTTTTTACCGTTTCAAGTCTTAATTTTTATGTGAAAAGGCTTTTTGATAATGAAAAAAGTCTTCATCATCTTCATTTAAAAGGTGAAATATCGAACTATAAAGTTTATCCAAGCGGACATGCTTATTTTTCCCTTAAAGATAACGAAGCGCAAATTCAAGCGGTTATGTTTAAAGGCGAACGTCAAAATTTGACTTTTATTCCTAAAGATGGCGATGAAGTAATCATTGTCGGATCAATATCCCTCTATCCTGCTAGCGGGAAATACCAAATAAATGTTGAAGAAATGGAGATTTATGGTCTTGGTTTAAAACTTTTAGAACTTGAAAAGCTTAAGAAGAAATTGGAACAAGAAGGATTATTCTCTTTGGAAAGAAAGAGAGTCATTTCTCCTTTTTCGCAGTCAATAGGGGTTATTACTGGCGACCATAGCGCCGCTGAGAAAGATATAACGGAAAATATAGCTCGCCGCAACCCATTGGCAAAAATCTATCTTTTCCCTTCGCTTGTTCAAGGTGAAAAAGCACCAAATTCTTTATTAAATGCCATTTCGCGAGCACGCAGTTACCAACTAGATTTGCTTATTATCGCTCGAGGTGGTGGATCAAAAGAAGACTTATGGGCATTTAATGACGAAAAAGTGGTTCGCGCTCTTGCCGATTTTCCTTACCCAATAATTTCCGCTGTCGGTCATGAAATTGATACCACACTAGTTGATTATGTGGCCGATAAACGCGTTTCTACTCCAACCGGGGCTGCCGAAGCCGCTACTTTTGATCGCCATGAAATAGAGCAAAGTATCGATCAGTCATTCTATCGGCTACAAGCATCATCTGCCAAGTTGTTGCGCCTTTGTGATCAAGAATATAGTGCATTAAAAAAGCATTTTGTTTTTCTTCAAAAAGAGCCCTATCATCAATGGGAAGAATACATTGCTCTCAATCGAAATAAATTGCGATATTTATCGCAAAATACTATTGAATATTACGGCCATCAAATAAATATATTGAGTAGTAAAATTACTCCTGATGCCTACCTAAAGCAAATTGATTTTTTAATTGCTAAGAATCAATTGGCAAAATCAATGCTTATTAAAATTTATGGAAATAAGCTTAGTGATTTTAAACAGAGAATTTCTTTCTTTAAAGAAAAGTTCGGTCATTTACCAACAATTTATTTTGATCAATTACTTTATCATCTAAATATCGATAAGGAAAAATTAACGTCGCTTTCGCCCTTGGCAGTCTTAAAAAGAGGCTACGCTGTCGTGACGAAAAATAATGATGAACTCGTAAAAGATATTAATAATGTTACTATTGGCGAAGTGGTGCAAATTAGGCTACAAAATGGTAAAATGACATCAGTGATTGCGAGTAAGGAGATAGACCATGGAGAACAATAAGAAAAGCTTTGCTGAACGCTTGTCTCGTTTAGACGAGATAGTTAAGGAACTTGAGGGTGGAGAAGTTGAACTTGAAAAATCACTTGCTCTTTTTAAAGAGGGCAATGAATTAGTGAAGGTTCTTGAAAAAGAACTAAATGATGCTAAAACCGAAATTGTCCGGGTAACGGAAGAAAATACTGAAAAGTAGTTTTTTAGTAATTTTTCAGTATTATATAAGTAAAAATGATTAACATTAAAGAATTTGACGATCAGGCCCCAAAGTCTTTGGATTTATCTTTTTCGAATCCGAAGTTTGTTAAGGACCTCAGTGATAAGGAACTCACTTCGCTAGCCGATAAGATTCGCGACGAAGTTATTTTTGCCACTTCAGTCTTCGGTGGACATCTTTCGAGCAATCTAGGAGTAGTGGAGGCGACAATTGCTTTACATCGCTCATTTGATTTTCCTAAAGATAAGTTGCTATTTGATGTTGGTCATCAAGCCTATGCTCACAAAATTCTCACCGGAAGAAGCCTCGACGCACTACGTACCAAGAATGGCGTCAGCGGCTTTCAAAAGCGCGCCGAATCCGCTTATGATCAGTTTGAAGCCGGTCACTCATCCACGTCGCTTAGTGCGGCTTTAGGAATGGCTATCGCTCGCGATTTAAATAAAGAAGATTATGAAGTTATCGCTTTTATTGGGGATGCCAGCATATCCAACGGCGAGGCATTTGAAGCATTGAATCATATTGGACAATTGAATCACAAAGTAATCGTCATCTTGAATGACAACGAGATGTCGATAACTCGGCCTATTGGCTCAATGAGTAAGATGTTTCGTAAGTGGCGGCTTTCTCCCAACTATATAAAATCTAAAAATGCTTATAAACGCTTGTTATTTCGAACTCGCATTGGTTATGGTTTTTATCGTTTTACTTGGATGCTTAAAAACTTTTTTGTTCGGCATTTATTTCAAAAAAATATTTTCGAACAAATGGGTTTTAATTATGTCGGCTTAGTCGATGGTCATTCCTTTTCGGCGTTGAATAAAGCTTTTAAACAAGCTAAAAGATCAACCAAGTCAATTGTTATTCATCTCAAAACAAGTAAAGGCAAAGGCTATTCATATAGTGAAAATGATAAAAATGGCGATTGGCATGGCGTAGCTCCTTTTATTGTCTCTTCAGGCAAAAGTAATAGTGTTATATCCGCCAATATCGTCAGTTGGTCAAAACTATATGCGCAAGAACTAATGCTATTTATGGAAGAAGTTCCCGATAGTGTACTTATAAATCCAGCGACGATTAAGGGCTCTGAACTTGAGGCACTCTTTTCGCGTTTTTCATCACGCTGCTATGATACTGGTATTGCTGAAATGCATGCTCTTTCTTTGGCCTCTGGTATCGCTTTGAATAGTAAATTTCCAATTGTCTCAATTTATTCCACATTTATGCAACGGGCTTTTGATCAAATTCTTCATGATCTTGCCCGCATGCGGTTGCCATCGCTAGTTTTAGTCGATCGAGCGGGATTTGTTGGGGCTGACGGTGAGACTCATCAGGGCTTGTATGATGAAGCATTTCTACTAAATACTCCCGATGTAATCGTTTCAATGGCCGCTAATAGTAATCAGGCTTCCGCTCTACTTGAAACCGTAAAGACTGCCGCCTTACCCTTCTTTATCCGTTATCCGCGAGCAAATGTTATCCGCACTAAGGATAAAAAGTTAAAATTGACCATTGGTCGATGGTTGACCTATCAAAAAGGTAAATCAAAAAATTTAGCTTTGGTCGGTTTTGGACCTGTCCTGGATGAAGTGTTTTTAAAAGTTAAAGCTCTTGATTTAGGCGTTTACAATGCTATATTTCAAAAGCCAATGGACGAACGCATTATCCGGCAACTACTTAAATATCGGGAAGTGTTTATCTTTGATGCTTATGCTACTAGTAACGGATTTATATTTGCTCTTACAAACCGATTAGTTGAACTTGGATATCGTGGTAAAATAATTACCCAGGCGCCAAAAGATGATTTCTACACTCAAGATTCAGTAACCAATCAAATGCGCACGGCAAAAGTAGATGCTGAATCAATTACTAAGGCAATAAAGCGGAGGTTACGGCACTATGATCAATAGTCTCGTCATTAAGAATTTTGCTATCATTGAGGATTTAGAAGTTAATTTCCTTCCTGGCTATTCGGTCATAACCGGTGAAACAGGGGCGGGAAAATCAATTATTATTGATGCTTTAAGTCTTCTTTTGGGTGAACGCAGTTCTTTCAATCAAATTAGAAATGGTACTAATCGGGCATTTATTGAAGGTAGTTTTTACATTGATAACGATGACACTTTACTTGCCATCAATACCATAATGGAAGATTTGGTCTCGCTTGATGACCATCTTCTAGTGGTTACTCGTACACTTGATAATTCCGGAAGAAGCATTTTAAAAATGAATGGCCGTTCTGTTACCTTAGCCATCAGTAAGTCGGTTATGAGTTATCTTATCGACATACACTCTCAACATGAAAATATGCTTTTATTAGACGAGCATAGACACCTTGCACTACTGGACGAATTTATTAAGGATAATCCCGTCTACCATGAGTATCGTGAATCCTATAAGCGCTACTTAGACTTATTAGCGGAGCAAAAAAGTATTTTGCAAGCGACTATCTCTGACGATGAAATTGACTTTTTAAAATCACAAATTGATGAAATTGAAAAAGTTAACCCCTTAGAAAATGAAGAAGAAGAGTTAGAGGCAAAAGTAAGTCTACTGCGAAATCTAGAAAAAATAGCAGGCATTCGTAATGGTTTATACGATTTGCTTTCCGGCGATCGTGGAGCGGTGACAAACTTATATCTAGCGACAAAGGAAATCAACAATCTTGGCGATGACTTTGCTCCTTTTGCTGAGCGAATTAATGAATATTATTATGGAGTTCGTGACCAAGCCGATAGTATTATCGATAAACTCGATGCGCTTTTAGAGAGTAACGATAATATTGAAGAAATTGATAATCGGCTATATCGGATCAGAAAGCTTATTCGTAAATATGGTGCCTCAGCGGTTGATGTGCTAGCAGCTAAAAAAGATATGGAGCAAAAGTTATCTAATGCTCAAAACTTTGAAGTGCAAAAAAGTCGTATCAGTAAAGCAATCACAAATGAATTAAATACGCTTAATCTTAAGGCAAATGCTCTGACCGAAAAAAGAAAGAATAAAGCTATTGATTTATGCCGGGAAATTAACTTGGAATTAAAGGATCTCGCTATAGATAACGCCGAATTTAAGGTGGCTTTTTCTTTAAAAGAACTTAGTCCTGATGGACATGACGATGTCGCTTTTGTTTTGGCGGCAAATAAAGGCAGTGCCTTTTTGCCCATTAAGAACGCGATTAGTGGTGGTGAAGCCAGCCGCCTTATGCTTGCTTTAAAAATCATCTTCCGTCGCCTAGGAAGCGCTGAAACCCTTATTTTCGATGAAGTAGACACTGGCATCAGTGGTCGAATTGCATCGATGGTTGGAAAAAAGATTGCTAATCTAGCTAAAGATACGCAAGTTATCGCCATTACTCATCTGGCTCAAGTTGCCTCTTTTGCTGATCATCACTATTACGTGAGTAAGCTTATTTCCAAAACATCAACCCATGCCGAAGTTAGCCTTCTTGATGAAGAGGACACAGTTGAGGCGATTGCCAAAATGCTTGGTGGTGACGTTATAACGGCCACAGTTATAAGCGCTGCCCGCGAGCTTAGAAGTGAAGCCAAAAAATTACGGCAAGATAATTAACATCATCCTTTCAATATGCGATAATTATTGTGTAGAGGGGTGAATCTATGGCAAAAATTATTATGCATATTGATTTGAATGCCTTCTTTGCCACGGCGGAAGAAATTCGCGATCCCTCGCTAGCGGGAAAACCGCTTGTCGTCGGTGGTTCCGGACGAAGAGGAATTGTTTCTACTGCCTCATATGCTGCGCGCAAATATGGTGTTCACTCCGCCATGCCAACTTATATGGCCAAACGATTGTGCCCAAATTTGGTTGTTATTAGTCCCGATTTTCATCTTTACTCGCATCTTTCGCACGAGTTTTTTTCTTTTTTACGAACGTATTCGCAGATTCAAGAAGTTGCCAGCATCGATGAATGTTACATGGATATGACTAACGCTATGAAAGATGTCAGTGATCCACACAAGTTCTTACTTGATCTTCAAACCAAACTTTATCAACAGACCAAGTTGAAGTGCTCAATTGGTTTAGCGCCCACGAAGTTTTTAGCCAAAATGGCCAGTGATATTAAAAAACCGATGGGCATTACCATTCTACGAAGAAGAGATATAAAAAAAATTCTTTGGCCACTGCCGATTTCTTCTATGTTTGGTATCGGTAAGAAAACATGGCCAAAACTAGAAAAAATTGGCATTAAAACCATCGGCGACTTCGCGGAGTCAACCGATCCGCTAGTTAAGCAAATTCTAGGAAAATTTTATTATGTGCTGCTTGATTGGGCTCATGGCCAAGGCAATGATTTGGTTGAAAGTGAACCGGATGACCCCAAGAGTATCGGTCATTCTTCCACATTTTTAAATGACACAAATGATAGTGAAGAAATAGTGACTTTATTAAACCAACTTGCAAAGGAAGTCAGTGAGGAGGCTAAGCGCAAAGACTATATTGGATCTACAATTCAAATTGTGATTAAAAACTCCGACTTCAGCGTTATTAATCGTTCAGAAACGCTTTTGGAAGCGACAAATGACTATTCAATTATTGCAAAAATTGCTGTGGACCTATTAAATCACAATTATCAGGGTCAATTAATCCGTCTAATCGGGGTTACTCTTCAAAATATCGTTCGTAAAGAAGATGCCGTCGTCCAAATGTCGCTATTTGACTTTTCCCAGGTTGAGAAAGAAAATGAGACTCGAGCTTTGATTAGTGAAATCAATCGTAAAATGAAGAAAGATCTTCTTCTAACCGCTCGTGATTTAAAGAAAAAACAAGAAAGGTAGTTATTTAGTAGTTTTATGGTAATTATTAAGTCTCTTGAGTTATATCGTACTTACCTTGTAGCCGAAAAAGGGCTCGCTTTAAATACCATTGAAAGTTATCTTTCAGATTTGGGTTTCTTTTTTCAAAAATTTTCCTATCACGATACAAGCGAGTTAACTGGGGCCGAACTGAATGACTTCATCTATGATGAAAGTAGTCAAGGGCATGCGATGGCAACGATTGTGCGTCGTATATCCGCGATAAAGAATTATCTTTTGTTTTTATCACAATCTAATCTTTATTCGCATCCTCTGCCTAAAGTCGATTTACCAAAACAGGGATCCCATTTGCCCGTCGTTTTATCGCTAGAAGAAGTAGATCGTTTGCTAGATGCCCCTAACCTTGAGCACAAGCGAGAGTATCGCGATAAGACAATGTTGGAAGTAATGTATGCCTGTGGCCTTCGAGTTTCGGAACTACTATCGTTAACGCGTAATCAAATTAATTTTCAAAATGACACCATAAGAATCATTGGCAAGGGAAATAAGGAGCGGATTATTCCTATCGGCGAGTTTGCCTTGGGCTATTTAACCAAATATATTGAAGAGGTAAGAGCGACTAATCCTGGATATAAATCAAATTATATTTTTTTAAATCGTATGGGTAAAAAGGTATCGCGACAATACTTTTATAAAGCGATTAATGAATATGCTAAGCGAGCAGATATAGGCAAACGAGTATCGCCACATACTCTTCGTCATTGCTTTGCCACTCATCTATTAGAGAATGGAGCGGCCTTGCGGGTGGTACAAGAAATGCTTGGTCATAGTTCAATTGCAACAACGCAAATCTACACTCATGTATCAAGTCGAAGAATAATTAGCGCCTACGATTTGTATACTAGCCGCAAATGAACTATAATACTATGTTTCGGAGGTATGTTATATGGGAAACAAATTAAATTTTAGACGAGTGTTTGTGATTGTAATGGATAGCGCCGGCATTGGCGAAATGCCTGATGCGGAGCGCTTTGGTGATAAAGGGGCCTCAACCTTTGTTCATATTAGTGAAAAAATGCCTAATGGTCTGCACTTGCCTGTAATGGAAGCGATGGGTCTAGGCGAATTAAATACTATTAGAGGGGTAAAATCATCTGTTAAGCATCCTCATAGTTACGCTATGCGCGCCCAGGAAGCCAGTAACGGAAAAGATACGATGACTGGCCATTGGGAAATGATGGGCATTTTAACAACCGAGCCGTTTCAAACCTTTACTGACACTGGTTTCCCGGATGAACTCATTAGTGAACTAGAGACCAAAACTGGTCATAAAGTTATCGGTAATATCGCCGCTTCAGGTACTGAAATACTCAAGCAACTTGGCGAACAGCAAATGCGCGAGAATTCACTTATAGTTTATACTTCGGCTGATAGTGTTTTGCAAATCGCAGCGCATGAAGAAGTGACCGGAGTGCAAGAGTTGTATCGTTGTTGCGAAATTGCTCGCGAAATTTGCATGAAACCGGAATGGCGGGTTGGTCGTGTTATTGCACGCCCCTTTGTCGGAAGTGATGCTGCGTCATTCAAGCGGACACCAAATCGCCATGATTTGGCTTTGTCTCCTTCTTCGACAACCGCTATGGATATTTTAAAAGATAATGGATACATGGTAAGTTGTATTGGAAAAATAGGTGATATTTTTAACCAAAAAGGAGTGGTAAAAACTCAAAAAACAATCAGTAATGAGGATGGTATGGATAAGACTATCGGTGAAGCCAAGACCGGCAATTACCGTGGTTTAATATTCACCAATTTAGTTGAGTTTGATAGTGAATATGGCCATCGCCGGAATCCAATTGGGTATGGCGAAGCGCTTGAAGCTTTTGATAAGCGCCTAGGGGAATTGTTATCCGTAATTAAGGATGACGATTTAGTTGTGGTTACCGCTGATCACGGCAATGACCCGACTTGGCATGGCAGTGATCATACCCGAGAAAAAGTTCCTTTCCTAATGTATAGTCCTCTTTTTAAGAATGGTGAATTTTTAGAAGATCGACACTCATTCGCTGATTTGGGGGCAACAATTTTAGCCAATTTTGATTTAAAAAAGGCTGATACAATGATAGGAGAGGCTATTACTGAGGTTAATAACGATGAAAAATAAGTTTTTCTTGTTGCTATCTTCTTTTTCGCTTTTGCTTGTCGCATGCCAGGGTAATCAAGTATCGACTAGTGGTGACAGTTCCTTATCAAATACGGATAATAGTGCGAGCCTCGTTTTAGATTATTCAATCATTTCCCCTTCTGGCGCTCCATCATTAGGCTTTTATCCGTGGGCTAAAAGTGGCGTTTTATCAACGAACTCTTCGGTCCCTGTGGTTTTGAGTGCTTTTGCAGCGGCTTCCTATGATGTAATTGTCATGGACCATAGTCAAGGTTTAAAGCAGATTATTAATAATAACGCGCCCTACCAATTGGCTCGCATTATCACTAAAGGTAATTTTCACTTGGTTGGTATAAATAAAAGTAGTAGTGATACTCCTAAAACTGGCGATTTGATTGTTAGTTTTGGAAACGCTCAAGGTATCCCGAATCAAATTCTTCAAAAAGTTTTTCCAAGTATTGATAATTTAAACTTTGTGAGTTCGGTCTCCGATACGGTTCCCGTAATTAAGACCGGACTATATGGTGGGGAGCCTGTCGATTATGTTTTAACCGCACAGCCAATCCTCCATAACATTGAAATGAGCGGAACGAGTATTTCCTACGATGTTGACATGCAAAAAAAGTGGAATGAATTATCTAATCTTGATGGATTTCCTCAAGCTGGTGTTTTTGTTAAAACTAGTTTGTATCAAGACAATCCAGACCAATTGGCTCTTTTTATTTCGCAATTGGATGAGGCGACCACCAATTTAATCTTTCATCCGCAAATTGCTGTTGATGCTATGAATGGATATGGAACAAGTGACGAACAGAAAGCTCTTTTTGGAGTTGATAGTTCGACTGTGGGTGATCTTCAACTTTCTGAAGAAGTGGAAGATGCACCTAATAACATGGGCTTTGCAACAGGTAAATACAGTCTTGCAAGTTATCTTGAATATATGGAGCAGGAAGATTACCCATCTTTAGCCTACTCACCTTTATTTTAACTATTATGAAAAAGAGAATTCTTTCCTTAAAACCTAATCTACGGATAATTCTCTTTTTATTATTGGGTTTTCTTTTTCTTTTTATCCTTTGGCAGATTCTTTCGCTAACCATTAATGCATACATTATTCCCTCGCCCATTAAGGTTATACCAGCCTACATATCTTCCTTTGCGTTTATTGCCACTTATGAGGCCATTCTAGCTACAATAACGAGATTGGTTATATCAGTGCTCTTCGCGTGTATATTGGGCTTAATACTTGGATTGATAAGTGGATCTTATGCCGATTTTCATCGTTTTCTCATGCCATTAATTAGCGCTCTCCGTAGCGTTCCAACCGCAGTGATTATCCTGATATCTATTTCGATAATCAAGATTTCATTTTCACCAATTATAGTTTCATTTCTAATCACCTTTCCATTGATTTATGAAGCGACGTATTCAGGCGTAAAATCAATTGACCAGGATCTTTATGATGCCATGCGCCTTGAAGGCGAAAATCACTGGCAAACCTTGCTTCGAGTAAAGCTACCAATTGCTATGCCATATGTACTATTGAGCATTATTCAAGCAGTGGGATTAGGAATGAAAGTCACAATTATGAGTGAGGTACTCTCAGGAAATAATCGCAGTAGTGGTTTAGGGTTTAGTATCGCTCAAGCCTACTACGATGCTGACTTTATAAAAATTTTCGTTTTTGCTTTACACGCAATTGTAATTAGTATAATCTTTGACTTAGTGGCAACTAATTTTCGTAAAAAGTCACAGTTTAAGTAGCGATGGTGGGGGATTAGTTTAGTTAACCGAGTCCATGTACTCCTCATAAGTAATTAGATGCCTGAAGAAGCCGAATCAACAATCCGACTTTTTTTTACGTGCAAGTTACCCACATAGTTGAATTTCCGATTGGAAACAGGAGGTATGAAATGAATTCGGAAAAAAAGGAAAAAGTCTTTTACAAGAAAAAAGTTTACGATGGGGAAAAAAGTCGCTACCGATTAAGTGATGATGGCCAAACCGAGGATTTAACCTGCGAAGAGCAAATGCTTCGCAGCGTTAGCGAAATGGAATTATCAATTACGATTTTAAATTGGATGCGAAGAATGTTGAACTACGCAAAGTTTTCGCTCTTATACAAAACCGAATATACTTTGCACGCAGGCGAAATATACGAAATTGATTTTGGCATTGGCGTTAATTGTGAGATCAAGGAACGTCATTATGGAGTGATTCTAGTCGATAGTTATGAGAACAATCAAATTGCTATCGTGTGCCCATTAAAAACCAAACATCATGATGCCAATCCAACTAGCGATGTCGCGATTGGAAAGATTCCCGATCTATTAACTGATAAGGAAACAATTGCTGTCTTTAATCAAATTCGTGGAATCGATAAAATTCGCATTTATCGGTTTGGAATTATCAATGGCAAAAAAAGCGAGAGAGAAGGTCCTATCAGTAAACTTAGCGATGAGCAAATGAAGAAAATACGTTCCGCTATTTATCAAACAATTATTGACGGCAATCCCTTCGCACAATAAACGTAGTAGTTATTTAGTATTTATTAAGTTATAAATAAGTATAGTCTTTTTGTGGAAAACTCTATGTTTAAAGCAAAAAGACTTTTTTTGTTTTAATGATAAAAATATTAATAATTTACTTTTCAAGCGCATTATTTAAATGTTAGTTTACATAATATACATTATGCGAAGTTGTTTGTCTTACCCTTTAGGAGTGTTTTATTATGAACCCATACCAACGTCTCTTCCACTGCTTCAGTCATACGCCCATATACGATAAGTATTTTAATTTGTTTTAAAGTGAAATGAATTTTTTCTTTTATCTATTTAGTTTAATTTTAATGGATAATAGTTAAAACTTTTTTTGTCAAAAAAAGTCCAAAGATTAATTGGACTTTTAGTTTAATATTCATGATAGCCTCATCTCATCTTTATTTCTAATTAGGCAAGTATATGCCTTCAAGATTAAACCTCTGACGACCTTGGGGACTGAAGATATGAATTATGACATCTCCAGCATCAATCAAAACCCATTCGGATCCACGATTTTTACCTTCAATATGATTAATACTGGCGCCAATACTTTTTAGTGCCGTTTCTATGACATCGGCTAAGGCATTCAACTGGCGCTCATTGGTTGCCGTTGCGATTATATAGTAATCAGCTAAAGGCATTCTTTCGCTGACATCTACAGCTATAATATCTTCGGCTTTTTTATCATCTAGGGCTTTAATTAAAACTTGAACTTTTTCTGGATAAATCTCTTTCATTTTGTCTCCTTTAAATATTGGCGAAAGCAACGCTTAGTTAATTTATTATAAATATCTTTTTCATTAGCAAGTAGGTATTCCCGATTTGCGGCCAGTACCTTTAAAAAACCGGTTTGATAATTACTCATGCAGGCGGCGATAAGACCACTGCTATCGAAGCCACGAGTGGGTTCTATTTTGTCGGCACTATAAGTTACCATTGCAATTGGTCCCATGTTTTGATCGCCTGTTGCATGCTTTCTAATAGCCTCTAAAATTGTTCGACTCTTAATCCCAAAGACTTCCCGGGCAAGGTACTCGCTGACAAACTGATGATGAAGCCATTTATTCAAATTAACATAACCCGCATATTTTTTTTGCATAATTTCTTTTTGGAAGGATTCACTTATGTTCTTACCAATGTCGTGCAGTAAACCTGCCACATAAGCATCGCTCCCCGAAAGGTTATTTGCTTCGGCTATTTGCTTGGCTAATTTTGCCACTTCAAGAGAGTGAGCAAGTCGATCTCCCGAAATGAATTCTTTAATTTTAGGCAAATAGTATAGATTATGACTAGCGATGTACTCCAGTACTTCAAGCGAAGTATCTGCACTCTTTAGCTCGCGAATTAAAGACGAACTAGTCGGACTCTTGGGCCCGGGGACAACTTGCATTTTATAAGTAATTACATTATCGAGATTTAGTGGAATACCTGGACGTTCATAGACGAGGACGGCAGCTCGTTCAATTAGTTCCGTATTCTTATACCAATTATGAAACTTATTGGCCTGATCGGCTCCTAAAAGAAAGAAGAGCGTCTCATTAGGATGCTGATTCTGATAATCGCGGACGGTATCGGCAGAGTAGTTTACTGGAGCCGGACTATCTAATTCCATATGCGAGATTTCGGCCCAAGTTACATCTTTCAAAAACAACTCAAGCATCCGTAAGCGATCAAGTTCATTATTTTTTTCATCTTTCCAGCGGGGATGTTTGGCTAAAACAAATACCACTTTATCCGCTCCAACTTCATGAAGAGCCGATTCCGCTACCTGAAGATGCCCTAAATGCACGGGATCAAAAGATCCCCCATAAATTATTGTCTTGTTCATTATCGGGGTAATTCGATTCTATGAGGAAGATGGGGATTAGCCCGATATAGAGTAATAATACGACCGACAATTTGCACCACTTCTGCTTGCAGTTTCATCGAAAGGTCAATTGCAATTCCCTCAATTGGATTTTCCGCCGATTTTAAAACGCTAATCTTAATTAATTCCTTAGCTTTCAAACCTTTATCCAACAAATCTAATTGCGTCTCCCCTAAAAGGTTCTTCCCAATTTGATAAAGCGGACGTAAGGCATTGGCCTTATTTTTCAAAAAAGCTTTTTGATGATTGTTTAGCATAATTGCTCCTATACTTTTGCCGTACCATGATAGATACTGATGCCATTTAAAACATAAACACGGATGATCTGATGATTACCGACAAACGAAATCCAGCCCAAGCCAGAAATAGCTATATCACACTTATCCTCATAGTCAACCTTTATCTCGTAAACATCTAAATCACGCGAAGTTGATATCAACGTTGATATCGGTCGCGTAAGTTTTTTCCGAATAATTCGTTCAAACACTTCATTGGCATTGCTCATGCTCGTCTTATGAATTCCAATATCGGGAGCCATATAAATTGAATAGGCGGCTCTCGCACCAGAAACCACTTCAATAAAAGCTAACCCACCAAATAGTAAAGCGTCTTTACTTTTAAGAAAGTAATTTCGCCCGCGTACTAAGGTCTTAGGAATCAAGTCATGAATTACTTCTCTTTCGGCCGCCATTTTACCAACATAACTGTTAGATAAGGAAAGCCCAGGTGTATCATACATAGAATGTTGCTCATCAATAGGAATCTCGATTACTTGAAGTGTCGTATTGGGATAGATGGAAGTCGAAATATATTTTTGGGTAGGATTTTTATATGTTTTCAAAAGCGAGTTAATTAGCGCCGACTTTCCAGAGCTGTAAGCGCCAATAAAGTATATATCCTTCCCTTCACTATAGGTAAATATCGTCTTAATCACTTCGTCGATATTATAATTCTGAGCTACGCTCGTAAGAATAATTTTTAAGGGATTTAAATGGGCATCTGTCACCCTTTTTGCCACATAATCATGAATGTTTTCTAAATTGGTTTTAGGAGGTAGAAGATCGGCTTTATTTGCCACGACAATAAGTGGATTATTTTTAATTTCTTCCGCCACTTCCGAATTAAAACTGGTTTCAAAAGTAAATAAATCGACAACGTATATTATTAACGATTTATTAGTTTTGGCCTGCTTCAATATTTCACGGAAGTCCGTGTCTAAAATGGGTTCATTGGCCGCCTTCTTTTTTTTCCGTTGCTCAGCAAAACAATGAGAGCAAAGAACAATCTCATGGTGTTCCATTTCCCAGGGATCGGCATAACCTGGCAAATCCGGATTATCCGATTGTAAAACTTCCCCACAGCCATAGCAGCGACGAACGCGACGTACTTCACCCATAAGCTAGTTTCTCCAATCTGGCAAAAGTTTTCTTTGCCTTAAATGCTTTCTAATTGGCCGATCGAACAAGCGGTTAAATTTCGTTGTCCATTGATCTTCCTGAACAATTTTTTCGGTTAAAACAACCGATAATCCAATCTTATTAGCCACTACCACATCGGTCAATAGCTGATCGCCAATCAAAACTGTTTTTGCGACATCAATCTTCATCATCGCAATATATTGCAAAATCCGCTTTTTAAAAGGTTTATGCGCATTAGCTAAAAAGGGGAGATGCAACGAATCAGCGTAACGATTAACTCGTCCAGAATGATTGTTGGAAATTATAAAAACATCAATGCCCGCAGCGAGCAAACGCTTAATTAACTCCTTAGCTCGAATCGAGGGCTCGAATAACTTATAGGAGTCGAGAGTATTATCTAAATCGACAATAACATTCTTGAAACCATGCTTTTTATAAAAATTGATATCAATATCATAGACGCTTTGAGCGTGGTAGGTTGGTCGAAATATTTTGAGCATAAACTCTCCTTATTTATATTCTAATAAAATAATCGCTAATATAAAAGAAATATATCCTCACAAAAATAAATATTATATAATGGGAGCGAGGATGAAGTATGAACGGAAATAAGCGTAGTAAGCCTAAAATTAGTATGTTTACAATTTATCGTGAACGTTTATCCACTTCTTTGGCTCTACTGGTGGCATTATTTTTGAACCCCGTTATTGCCCTAATAATTGCTATCGGTAGCTTGGTTAGTATTCGTAACGATCGAACTAGCAATTTTCCTTTTTATGATACGGAAGACTATCAGTTTTCCATTATTACACTTATCGTCGTTGCTATATATACGGTTGTCTACTTCATTTACATTGCTAAATAGCATTTATAAAAACGAGGTAAAACCTCGTTTTTTTAGTCGCCCATCGCATCAAAAATACTGATTTGCTCATATTCATCGGCACTGCTTTCACTTGCATCGCCCGTTTTTTCTGATGTTTTATTATCTGGCTGATAAGCAATAATCGAATCATCAATAACTGGTAAACACTCTTTATAAATCGAGGCGATTTCTACACCATCAGCAAGAAAGTCCAAGTTCTTTTTGGCATATTTATCGATAGGGGTAACGTGAAAGTCATTAAGTATAAAATCAAAGGACTCGCCATTTGCTAAAAGTCCGCGCAATAGAACAAAACTAGCTGATTTATCGATTTTATCGATATAAAGAAGCGTTTGAGGATCACTTTTAAAGGCTTTAAAAGCATACTGAATTTTTCCTAGACGCGCTGTCAAATCGAAGTAATTTGAGTCGATAAATCGTGCATGTCCTTCCTTCGTAATCTCTAAAAGTTTAGACCGCTCTTGAGGAGCGAAAACTAGAATTGAAGAAATCTCCGTCTTTTTCAACCCATTTATAGCCTTAACTCCACTCGCCTTAAGTGAAAGTATTGAAACATCATTTTCGTTAAATAACGAACATGTTCCATTATTACAAGCGACAAGAATCGATGAATTACCAGTCGTGACATCCACGCCAACCAATTCATCATCCCGTGCCAAACGCATACAGTTAATCGGGCGTGAATAGCGGGTTAAGGAGAAATCGCTAACAACCGTGCGCTTGATTTGTCCATGTTTACTTATCAAGGCAAAATACAAATCACTTCTAACTGTACGGGCACTAAAAACTGCGATGCACTTTTCATTACCATCAAGCGTAACAATGGTATTTAAATGCTTTCCTTCATCTTTCCACTTACCATCAGCTATTTCATAGACGGGAACGATTAAATAATTGCCTAAAGAGGTAAAAATTATCAGATTGTCGGTAGTAAAACTGGCGCCACTAGCAATTAGTGAATCACCATTTTTCACTCCCGGAAGACAGTTGTCTCCACTGCTTTTAAAACTTTTAAGCGAAGAGCGTTTAATATAACCATCGCGCGTAAGGGCAATCATCACTTCTTCTTTTGCGATTAAGTCCCGCTTATCAATTTGAATAATTTCACCACGATCCTCAACTTTTGAACGACGATCGTCGCCGTACTTTTTGTTGATGTCTTTAAGGTCATCTATAATTACTCGATTAAGTTTATTCTCATCAGCAAGAATTCCTTCTAATGTCTCGATATCGATTAAAAGCGACTTCTTCTCCTCCTGCAATACTGTGACATCTGTATTAGTTAATTTGTAAAGTTGCAACATAACAATGGCTTCTGCTTGCTCATTAGAAAAGGCAAACCGACTGATTAAATTATCCTTGGCATCAGCCTTATTGTTACTGGAGCGAATCGTATGTACAACTTCGTCAAGCATTGATATTGCTTTAATCAAGCCTTCAACCAAATGTAACCGGCCTTTAAATTTTTCTAGATCAAACTCCGAACGGCGACGAATAACTTCAATCTGATGATTGATATAGGCATCGACCATTCCTAATAAGTTTAGAGTTTTGGGTCGATACCCCTCAATGGCAACCATATTGGCTGTATACGAAGTACGAAGTTGCGTCTTGTTAAATAAGTATTCAGAAATAACATTGATGTCAGTGTCTTTTTTAACATCAATAACAATTGACAAACCTTTGCGGTCACTTTCATCACGAACCTCAATCACGCCATCAATATTATGATTATGAGCGATAACATCAATCTCTTTCAATACGGAGCTCTTGTTTACGCCATAAGGAATTTCAGTAATAACAATTTGGTTGATTTCCTTATCAAAGCGAATTTCACTTTTGGCGGCAATTTCGATGCGTCCATGCCCAGTTTCATAGATTGAGTCTAATCCCTCTGAACGATAGATAATTCCGCCCGTCGGAAAATCCGGGCCAAGGACAAATTGCCGTAAATCGGCATTGGTCGCCCGTTTATGATTAATCCGATAGATAATTGCCGCAATTAATTCCCGCAAATTGTGCGGAGGAATATCGGTAGCTACTCCAACGGCAATACCTTGCGAGCCATTGGCTAGTAAATTGGGGAAGCGGGCTGGTAAGACCATTGGTTCGAGCGAAGAGTCATCAAAAGTTAATTGCATATCGACCGTATTCTTCTTGATATCTCGTACCATTTCTTCGGCAATTTCACTTAGGCGAGCCTCAGTGTAACGATAGGCTGCAGGCGGGTCACCGTCGATACTGCCGTTATTGCCTTGAAAATCGATTAAAGGATATCGCATAACCCAATTTTGGCTCATGCGGGCCAAAGCTTCATAAATTGATGAATCACCATGAGGATGATATTTACCCATAACCGATCCAACTGTGTGGGCACATTTTTTCGTTGGCTTAGAAAAAAGATTGCCTTCATCAAACATAGCAAAAATAATTCTTCTTTGAACTGGTTTCATCCCATCACGCGCATCGGGAATTGCCCGATTTTGAATAACATCCTTGGCATAAATACCAAATCGTTCCCCCATGATGTCATCCATCGGCGTTTCGACGATATTTTCAACCACTTCTTCAACTGGTTTAATACTACTTTTCTTCTTTGCCATTTAGCGCACCTCTTCAATAAATGAATCTGTGGCATTGAAATCAATATTTTCTTCAATCCACTTACGGCGATTGCTAGCATCTTTTCCCATAAGAATGCCAACCCGTTTTTCCACTAACAACGGATCCTCGATATTCACTCTAACTAACATCCGTGTCCGGGGATTCATCGTTGTTTCCCAAAGCTGATCGGAATTCATTTCGCCTAGTCCCTTGTAGCGGTTTATCTTGTAATTCGAACCAATTTTAACTTTGGCTTCAGCTAAGGAGGCGTCATCCCAAGCGTATTGATAAACAATTTCTTTATTTACTTCCTTATGAACTCGATAAAGCGGTGGAACCGCGATGTAGACACTTCCATTTTTTATTAGAGGTTTCATATAATGATAGAAAAATGTCAAAAGCAAAGTTTGAATATGGGCTCCATCTGTATCGGCATCAGTCATGATAATAATCTTTCCATAATGAGCGTCATCAATGTCAAAATCAGTACCAATACCAGCACCGATAGTATTTATTAAAGTCGCAAATTCTTCATTTTTTAACATTTTATCCATCGTGTTTGTATCAGTATTCAAAGGTTTTCCACGAAGAGGTAAAATCGCTTGATGAATGCGATCGCGTCCCGTTCTAGCGGTTCCTCCTGCCGATTCACCTTCGACGATAAAAAGCTCGTTGCTTTTATAATCTTTGCTCTGCGCCGGAGTTAATTTACCGGAAAGAATTATGTCATTGCGGGGCTTTTTGCTCTTGCGCGCCTCATCTTTAGCCTTGCGCGCCGCTAATCTAGCATTTTGAGCATCGATGCATTTTTTAATTAAACTAACGGCAAATTCATGGTGCTCCTTTAGATAATAAGTCAAATTAGTGTAGACAAAGTTATTAACCGCTGTCATCGCATCAGGCGTTCCTAATTTCCCTTTGGTCTGTCCTTCAAATTCAAGTATCTCCTCAGGTATTCTTAACGAAATAATCGCAGTTAATCCTTCGCGAATATCTCCGCCTTCCAATTTCATTTTCCCTCGCAAAAGACTATTATCAACTGCAAAATCATTAACCGCCCTGGTAAGCCCCATCCGCAGTCCAGTTTCATGAGTTCCACCATCATGGGTACGAACATTGTTGACGTAACTTAAAACTGTTTCTCCGTAATCGCCATTGCAATACTGCATTGCCAATTCCATTTGAATCGGCTCTAAATTATTGTTGCGATCGGATGAATTATAGACATCATCAAAAGAAATAATGTCACTCATCGGCTCTTTATTTTGATTAATTACGCCTATATACTGACTGAGCCCATCTTCGTAAAAGAAATCTTCGCTTAATCCGTTGCGCTCGTCAACGACGTAAAAGTGGACTTTCTTTAACAAAAATGCACTTTCTTGCAAATGGTTGCAAATTGTATCCCATTTAAAATCGATGGTCGAAAAAATCTTGGCATCCGGCTTAAAGGTTACAAGTGTGCCATGACGGTTGGTATTGCCGACGATTTCTAGGGGCACTACTAATCTGCCACCATTTTCAAAACGCAAATGATGAATTTTACCGTCGCGATAAACTGTTACATCGCAGTATTCACTTAAAGCATTGGTTACTGAAGCCCCAACCCCGTGTAAACCTGCGCTAGTTTTATATGCCGACTCCGTAAATTTTCCTCCAGAATGAAGCGTGGAAAAAATAAGTTGCACCGCAGGAATTTTTGTTTTCTTATGGATACCAACCGGAATTCCCCGACCTTCATCTTGAACACTAATTGATCCATCTTTATGAATCGTAACCGTAATTTTGTCGCCAAAACCCGACATAGCCTCATCAACCGAGTTATCGACAACTTCCCAAACAAGGTGATGGAGACCTGTGGCATTCGTCGAGCCAATGTACATCGCTGGCCGTTTACGAACCCCCTCTAGTCCTTCAAGAACCTCAATGCTGTCTTCGTTATAGTTGTTATAATTAATTTTATCTGCCACAGAACATCCTCCAAAAATCCAAAACAGCCCTTAAAATCTAGTATAATTATATCAAAGTTTGCAATTTGCTACTAGGGTAAATATAATGGTAAAGTTAACTGGAGGGCAAATAAAATGCCAACTTTACTTTTGACTATTATCGTTTATTTACTTGCTATCGTTTTGAGTTATTTGTTGGGATCTATTTCCACTTCAATTATTGTCAGTAAACATTTTTATCATAAAGATATCCGAGAATTTGGCTCTAAAAATGCCGGTGGAACAAATGTTGGCCGCGTATTGGGAAAAAAAGCTGGAATCGTGGTGATTCTTATCGATATGGCAAAGGCTGCTTTTGTCTATTGGGGTGTATATTTGTTAGTGAAAATACCCGCCCTAAATGATGTTTTTGCCCCTGATTTATTGATATCATTAGCAATTACAGCGTTACTAATCGGCCATTGTTATCCGCTATTCTTTAATTTTCGGGGCGGAAAAGCCGTAAGCACTCTCGCTGGATTTACCATAGCAAGCAATTGGATATTTACAATAACCGGTCTACTAATTTTTCTTGGTGTTTTAAAATGGAAAAAATACGTCTCTTTATCTTCGATTGTAACTGGACTATTTCTTATGATTGCTAGCTGGATTTTGTTTTTTATTAAAAGTCCATTTGGCTTCTATCTTTCAAGCACAAATTTGCTCTTCTACGCCTTATCGATGACGGCCTACGCCTTAATCTTGATTTATCGCCATCGCGAAAACATAAAGCGATTATTTAAAAAAGGGGAGAGAAAAATTACTTGGATGAAATAGAGTTGCTTTTTAGTATATTATTAGTAGTTATTAAGTAAATATTTAAAGCAAGGTCCATCGGGAGTTTCCGGAGGCATATTATCATCTCCATGTCCGTTTCCCGGATGGTCTATTTCAAAATTCCCGCTTTTGCCATTCGATTCATGAAAAACGTTAAAGCAGTCATCATTATCTTCAACAATAAATTCAATTTCATTTTCACCCGGTGCGACAAATGAGATTTTGTAAGCGAAACCCTCCTGGCCACTCTCGTTATAGCCAATTGAAAAGCTGAGGGCAAAATCTTGATTTTGACCATTAAAACACTGATAATCAATTTTTTGAATTCCATTATTAATGCCAAATTTAGTACTTAAATGCCGAGTTTCTGCGGTTGAGGAATTAACTGGTAAAATTTCGATTTCGCCTATCCCATTTTTATCCGCCGAAGCCGCTATAGAAAAGGTACCATTTTCGCCGACAAAATAACCATTGATCTGCGTTTCTTTCTTGCCGATTTCTTCTCCAGAATAATAAAAATAATAATCATTAGCAATCGAAATTCGATAGTCAAAAATCTTCCCTTCAAAAAGAAAGAATCCACTGTCGCTTTCGACATTAAAATCGTTTTTAAAAGAATAAAATTGATCAATTAATTTACTGAATTTGTTGTAGGCGGCCGAGGCTTTATCTTTTTCACTTTGATTGTTGCCATTTTCTTTCTTTCCTAGCGTTTCATCTTCAGGATAAAAAAGTTGCTCGCCAGTAATAAGCTGTAGCGATACCGCTTTTAAAGGATCGTCCGTAAATGGACGTGCAACGAAGTTTATATTCGATTTTGTTATGAACAAATTATAACCGCCAAAAGCAAAGAATGACCCAATAACTAAGCCTAAAGCGCCAAAGCTAAGGGAAAACGAGCGAACTAGTCGATTGGCAAATAAGCGTTCAAAAAACGGCTTTTTTTGCGGCAAAATAGGTTGGCGATGATAAGCCGACATAATATCCGTTGGTTCGGTTTTTACATCATGATTGCTATGACTGACTATGATATTTTCTAACTCATCATACTTTTTCATACTTCTTTCGCTCCTTATCTAGTTTCTTAATTGCTTGTTGATAGATCCATGTGACACTTCCCAGTGGTCGCTTGACAATTTTTGCTATCTCACGATGAGGAAGATCATTAATGACATGCAGAATAACGATTTGGTATTCAATTGGTTTGAGGCAACTACGCATCCAATTGAAGAAGGTCTCATCGCCTGCTTTTGTATAATCGTTAAAATCAGGGACACTGCTTTCATCAAAGTTTTCCGGAAAAGAAATTTCCCGTTTACGTTTTTTTAGTAGACTCAAAGCCGAGTTTCGAGCAATAACCAATAAAAAACCAAATGGGCTTTGCTCTTTTTTTATCCGCGAATGGCTGTCGATAAACTTTATGAATGTCTCTTGAACGATATCCTCACTATCACTTTCATTTCCTAAAATCGAAAATGCGGTGTAAAAAACTGCCTTTTTGGTTAAATTAAAAAATTCAGTGAAATTAACAAGATTTCCTTGACTAATCTCATCCGCCAAGCTGGCAATCCGGCTCTCGTCATTCGAATTCATAACTAACTCCCATCCGTAGCGAATAAAGATTATCAAATATTTATTTTGAAATCATCCTTAAGGCCATTGTATCACGACTATTCATTCACCGAAAATAAACAATCCCCCCATTTTTTCAAAGTCATCCGTCATCTACTCATAGCTTTCATAAAGTATATGCCAACAAAATAACCCATTATAAATACTAGTTTATTGATATTTTTATTGGAAAAAAAAGCACCCATTCAATGGATGCTCTTATCTTTTACTTAGTTAGCGACTTTTATTGACGCTATTCATGATTTGCCGAATTTGTGCTTCCGATGGTTTACGTCCCATCTGTGCATACATCACGCGAATCATCTGTTCATTAATTGGGGGATTCTTGTCCAATTCTTTCTTAAAATACCAACGGGAAATGAAGAAGCCACCCACGGCTCCCAAAACCACTCCTAAAAGAATCCAGCCAAGACTAACCAACCAACCGGTGGTTGCTAAAATAATCATTGCAATTAAATTAATGATGGCTTAAGCCCGGCCATCATATTCACCCGTATCAGTTCGAACCGAAACGGTCTCTCCTTCCTCAATAAATAAGGGAACACGAATCGTAATTCCCGTTTCTAAAACGGCATCTTTAGTCGCACTCGTGACTGTGTTTCCCCGAACGCCAGGAGCACACTCAGTAATTTTTAGTGCCACTTTTGCCGGTAGAGTAATCCCCATAATCTCGCCATCATAAGAGGCGATGTCTACTTCTGAATTAGCTACTAAAAAACGCATTTCCCATTCAAGCCGATCTTTTGAAACTTCGACTTGCTCATAGGTATCTTGATCCATAAAGACAAGGAAATTTCCCGAATCATACAAGTAAGTCATCTTACGCTTGTCGATGGTAATTCTCTCAATTGCATAGCCTGAATTGAAACTCATTTCCGTTGTTGAACCGGTACGAACATTTTTGACTTTTAATTTTGCCACCATTTTCCGCATCGCTGTCTTATTAAGTAAGATATCTAAAACATTATAAATTTGGCCATTTTCAATAAAATAATTTCCTGGCCGCAACTCGGTAACATTAATCATAATAATCCTCCTGTTAGCCTTTGATATTATACCAAAACTATTAATTAAATCAATTTAGGAATGCATATTAGAAGATAATACGAAGATTTTTTTTGCTTCCGCTTGCGTTAGATTAATAATTGCACCATCCGCCAATTGAATTTTAACTCCGTCATGATTATGGGCGACGATTGTAACTTTGCTCAACTCAGGCAAAAGTTTGCGTTTGGCATTTTCAATATCGGGATTTTTAGCAATTATTTGCCGGCTTCCAACTTCTTCTTCCCATAGCGAATAATGGGTGATAGGAGGGATAGTTCCATCTGGACGGGGTATCGGATGACCATGGTGACAATACTTGGGCTGTCCAAGATAAAAATATAATTTATCAAGCATGCTTTTGCTAGATGCATGCTCTAAAGCATCAGCTTGTTCTATTAACTCTTCATCAGAAAAATTGAGTTCTTTTAAAAGAAATGCTTCCCAAATTCGATGACTCCTGATTAGTTCGATAGCAATTTTTTTACCATCATCCGATAGTTTGACCCCTTGATAAGGAATAAAAACGACTAAATTCTGTTCGACCAAGCGCTTGATCATTTCGTTTACACTTTGCGAAGTAAAACCAAGACTTTTTGCAAGTGATGATAATTTTACAAATTCATTATCATGATGAAGAGATAATTCATAAATGCTCTTAAGATAGTTTTCTGTCGCGCGATTCATATACTTCCTCCTCGTTGTTTCGTAATAAATAATTCATAATATAATTATGCCCCTGAACACTCAGACAATAATTTGAGTTAATTTCCACGATGTAATGCTTATTTTTTGCTTTTCGCAAATAATATTTGATTTTCTTTTTTGACCAATGCAAGTGATTGATAATCATATTATTTTCGTTAGCACAAATTTTAATCCCTTCAAGTTCATGATGATGAAAATGTATCAAGAGACTTATTAAATCATAATTACTCTTTTTCCTACTGCGGATAACACTAGCGCCAATCACTCCTCGTGTCGGGTGGAAAATTACAACCACTAAATAGACCAGAAAAATTAATGTGCTCAATGAAGGTGCTAAAGGTAAGTTTAATCCATTAGCGATGATAAAAGCAAATGTTGTCTCAATAGCAGTCAATAGTATAGTTAAAATTATCATCTGTTCCTGTGATTTAGCAAAAAACTTAACGCTCAAACTTGGCCCAATCATAACGGCAATAATCGCAATCGAGCCCAAAACATTAAAATTCATCACTGTTGTAAATGAAGTCAAGGCCATAAGTACATTTATGATAATCGTCGGTAATAGTCCACCTAAAAGGGCCAAAGATTGATCAAATATAGCAATTTTTAGTTCCTTATTAAAAACAACGGCAAAGACAACATTCAATGCGAGCATCAATCCAGCGATATAAAGCGCAACCGGGCCGATATTTATATCAAATATCACTAGAGATTTGAGTTCAGCAAATTCTGCTCGTCCAAAAAGAACTGCTTCAAGATCAATTGGCGTGTTTCGAAAATAAAGCGATATAATGATTATCGCAATGGCAAAGAATAACGAGTAAATTAAGGCTATCGAGTCGTGATGACTAGCCATCTTTTTTTGTACTAGCCATTCAATCATCGCCAAGGAAAGATAGCCGATTAATCCGGCGATGAAAAGGAGAAGGGGGCTATTTATATCCCTTGTTAGTGCAAAGCCAATGACAATTCCCAGTAACGTAGTATGAGCCAAGGCGTCACTGAGCATCGACTTATGACTTAAAACGATAAAACATCCGATAATTGACACACTTAATGCCGATATCAGAAGAATTAACCATGTCATAAAACCCATAATTTATCCTCAACAATCATTTTTTCAATTGCTTTTTTGCTTGTTGAATCTAAAACTTTAAATTCTTTTCTTAACTCTTCTAAATCTTCGTCTTTAATCGAAATCGGGTATAAAAGGTGATACTGAAAACGTAGAGGATACATTTTTATTTTCTTATTGAGAAGTTTTTTCTTTATTAAGCGACTTAAAAGGCTTTCATACCTACCAAAGATAAAACTTAAAAAAGTAATAATTGCTAAGACTAGAACAATTGTCGGACCCGGAGGAAGTAAGGGATTAATCGTCGCTAATCCAGGGCCAATCAGGCCAGAGAAAGCACCTAATATAGAGGCAACTAGCAATTGGTTATTGAACTTTTTTACCCAATGTTTAGCGGCAATATAAGGTATCGCAATTAGCGATGAAATTAGAATAACTCCTACTGTCGAAAGCCCAATTACAATTACAGCGATAGTTAAAAAAGAAAAAATAAATTCGATTAGGTAACTATTAAAACCACTGATGCGCATAAATTGCTTATCAAAGGAATAACCACTTAGTTCCTTTTTAAAAAATACAATTATGATTATTGTAATCAGGGCCATTATCCATAGAAGAAGCGCATCACTTTTTAGCATTGTCGCCGCTTCACCAAAAATAAAACCATCAAGCGATGATTGGTTGCTTCCAGGTCTTAAATAGGATAATGAGCGAAGAACAAGTTGCCCTAAGCCAAACATTCCCGCCATTGTGAGTGCCATTGTTCCGTCAATATTATGCTTAAATAACCGCCCGATAACATTGATTAAAATCATACTGATAATAGCGGCGATTAAAGCTCCAATTAATAACGTGGGAATATCGGTCTTTCCACTCAAAAGAAAAGCCAAGACCACGCCCGGAAATGAGGAGTGGGCAATCGCATCGCCGATCATTGATTGCTGGCGATTGGACAAAAAGCCACCGAAAAGTCCCCCCATTACTCCTAAAGCAACTGTGCCAAGGGTAACAATCAATAGAGTATAAGAAAAAAAATTGCTTCCCATATTTATTTCCTATAGGTCCGATTGATGTTTTCTTGTGTTAAAACATCCTTGGCTTTACCAAACGCTATTAGACCCACATTTAAAAGCAAAATATCCGAAAAATAATCCTGAGCCGTCTGTAAATTGTGATGGACAGCAATTATTGTCTTGCCCTGAGAATGGAGATTCTTGAGAACTTGAACAATTGTTTTCTCCGAATAGATATCAACTCCTTGAAATGGTTCATCTAAAAACAGCACTTCCGCTTCACTCGCCAACGCTCGCGCCAGAAAAACTCTTTGCTGTTGACCTCCGCTAAGTTCAGCTATTTGCTGATTCTTCAGTTCCAATAATCCCACTTGCTCTAGGGCGGAATTCACAATTTTTCGATCATAACTTTTAGGAGTTTTAAACCATCCCAACTTTCCATAACGTCCCATCATTACCGCTTGAAAAACGGTCATTGGAAATGACCAATCAACCGTTTCCTTTTGCGGGACATAAGTAATGTTCTTTTTATATGCGGAAAAAGGGTTATTGAAATACTCAATTACGCCCGATATGGGTTTTACTAAGCCCAACATTCCTTTTAATACGGTTGATTTACCGGCTCCATTAGGGCCAATAATTGCCACCATCATTCCTTTTTTGATGTTAAAGGACAAATCAAAAACAACTGGTTTTAAATCATAAGCAAGAGTTAAATTTTTTACTGTTATATATTCATTTTCCATTGTTATGCCAAAGCGGAAACAATCCGCTCAATATCCGTCTTCATCATTTTAACATATGTGTCCGCACTATCCTCAGCGCTTCCCAATGTATCGGTGAATAACTCACCCCCGATGCTCAAGTTATAGTTAATTGCTTCGGCGGCTTCAATCACCGCTCGAGTAGATTTGTCAGAAAGACCATCTTCTAGAAAAATAGCTTTAACATTCAATTCTTTTGCCGTTTGAGCAATGTTATTAAGCGCCGTGGTAGAGATTTCTCCATCGGTCGATATTCCCTGCAACGAATAAACATCAAAACCATAGGCCCGGGCAAAGTAGCTCAAAGCATCGTGGGTGGTAAGAAGAATACGCTTATTAGCTTCTAAACTCAATGCTTTTTGGCCAACATAGGTATCTACTTCTTCTAATTGAGTAACGTAAGTCGATAAGTTGCTGGCAAAATATTCGCTTTCATCTACGCGATAGGTGGCAAGAAAATCACTCAAACCCGTGACCGCCTTAATGGAAAGTGAAGCATCAAGCCAGAAATGAGGATCATAAAGACCATGATCATGATCTTCTTCATCTCCTTCATCTTCTTCATGACTAGCTTCCAATAAATCGGTACTGTCAAGCCCATCACTCAAGGTATAGAAGGCCTTGTCCTTTGAAGATGAAAACGAATCAAGCACATCTTCAATCCGGCTTTCTAACTCTAAGCCACTCGTCAAAATCAAATCGGCTGCTTTCAAATATTTCAAATCGGCTGGAGTGGTGTTGTATGTATGAGCATCCATGCCGGATTTTATCATATTGTATATCACGACTCGATCTTGGCCTATTTCTTGAGCAAAATTAGCCACAATTGAGGTCGTGGCAACGATTTTTATCTTATCGGAACTTACAAAATTTGTATACTCCGCATCATTATAACAACCATTCAAAGCCAAAATAATTGGCAAAGCCATCATGTAGGCAAAAGTCTTCTTCATAGCACTCTCTCCTTTTTTAAGGCATACCTTAATATTTGCAATTATAAGGCGGACCTTAAAATCGGTCAATGAAAATGCTCATTAATAATATAAAAAGAAACGATTATATTTTAATTCGTCTTCCATTGTGGTTTTTTTGTCATGTCCCGGATATAAAATTGTTGTAAGTGGTATTTCCTTACGAATATAGTTCAAACTATTCGCTATGTCTTTTGCTGATCCGCCAAATAAATCAGTTCGCCCAATTGAACGCTTAAAAATTGTATCGCCGGTAAAAGCGATGTTTTCTTGAGCAAAATAGAAGATAACGCTACCCGGTGTATGAAAGGGCGTATGCAAAACGCTAATCGGTGTGGAAAGAAGATTAAGTGTCATTTTATCTTCGATATATACAATGTAGTCTTTAAGTCCCTGCAAGTAATCGACACCTGAGTTAAATCGTTCGTTTTCGCAAAGCATCGCATCACGAGCATTGATAAAAATGGGAACATGAAAATTATCAACGATGGTCTTAACTCCACGTATATGGTCATAATGGCCATGTGTTAATAAAACGGCCTTTAAATCTATTTTATTAGTTGAAAGATACTCCACCAATCCAAGGCCAGTTTGGCCGGGATCAATTACAATTGAAGCCCCTTTCTCATCAGTAACAATATAGGTATTAGAGCTAAAACTTTTCTCCGGATAAGTAAGTGGTAAAACTTTAATCATGGTATAAACAAAAAAATAAAGCGTGAGCTTTATTTCTTTTCCTTATGAACGGTGACTTTGTTGCAACGCGGGCAATATTTTTTAACTTCCATCCGATCTGGATGAAGCTTTTTATTCTTGGTCGTAATATAGTTTTCCTCGCCGCAATCAGTACACTTCAAAATAATGTTTTCACGCATAACTCCACCTCCGGTGCTTACATTTCCGTATTGTATCATACCTGTGGTTTTTATTCTATAAATATTTACTCAAATTTCCCCAATTTTTCTTAGAATTAACAATTCTTTTAAATATCATATTTTTATTGAATAATTTTTTTATTAAGGTTACGCTAAATGACTATTTTGTATTCTAATCATATTCATAGGAACTTAAATAATTTTTTCAATCGCACTATGATAAAATAAGAAAGTAAGAGGTTCAAAAAATGATTTTAAGAATTAATACCCGCCCAGTTCACGTTGGAAACGTTCAAATTGGGGGTCAAGATAAAGTTGTAATTCAAAGTATGTGCAACATCAAAACGAGTCATGTGGCAGAAGTCGCAAAGCAAATTAACGAAGCGACCACTTTAGGAGCGGAGATTATGCGTTTAGCGGTTCTTGATCTTGAGGATGCCAAAGCGATAAGCGAAATTAAAAAACTTATTTCTATTCCTCTTGTGGCCGATATTCATTTTGATTATCGCTTAGCGCTGGCGGCTATGGAGGTTGGAGTAGATGCCATTAGATTAAATCCGGGAAATATTGGCTCTATCGATAGAATTAGGCAAGTTGTCGATATGGCAAAGGCGTTGAGCGTTCCTATTCGTATTGGCGTAAATTCTGGCTCTATTGATCGTAGCATTTATAATTATGATCAAGAATTAACAGCCCAGCATCTTGTTAATAGCGCTAAAAAGCACGTTAAAATACTTGAGGATTTAGGTTTTTTTGACATTGTGATTTCCTTAAAAGGAACTGATGTCAAAGAGACGATTGCGGCTTATAGATTAGCTTCAGAAACACTTCCCTACCCACTTCATCTAGGAATTACGGAAGCGGGGACAAAGGAAATCGGCATTATTCGCTCAGCCGCTGGTCTATCGCCACTACTATTATCCGGAATCGGAGATACGATTCGCATTTCTCTTAGCGCCAGCCCTTTAGATGAAATCGTAACCGCCAAGCGACTCCTACATGATTTGGGCCTTTATCCTAATTATCCAACTTTGATAAGTTGCCCAACATGCGGAAGAACCCAAGTTGATGTTATCGCCTTGGCCAATAAAGTATTAACCTATATCGAAAAGGTCAATAAGCCAATTACGGTTGCGGTCATGGGTTGCGTTGTTAATGGTCCGGGTGAAGCAAGTAACGCTGACATTGGACTAGCCGGAGGCCGGGGTCAGTATGCAATATTTAAAAAAGGCAAAGTAATTGCCTCCTGCCCAGAAGATGAGGCTTTTGCTAGATTAAAAAAGGAAATCGATAATCTATAATGATTCCCTTTTTTTAATTACTTGTCCGAATTATTTTGCCGTTTGCGTTCTTCGACCTGACGACGGATATCTTTTCTAATTATTTCTTGTCGATGCTTGCGTTTTACCTTATCAATCGCTTGCTTAACTTTTTTCTTATATCCGGGCTTAACCTTTTTACTCCGGTTCATAGCCACGGCTTTTTTTATTTTCGCGGTCAAATCCGGATTTTCTTTTTTAATTATCGTTTTACGCGCTTTCTGAGTCGAAGTCACAAACTCTTTATCCCGATAAACTAAGTATTGAAAAGAAATATTTCTTTTTATTAATTCATTTAAATCATCCAATTGATCATTGTCATAAAGTAAAAAAGAATTGCCGTTTCGATCATAGCGCGCTGTTCGTCCCGCTCGATGAAAATAGTAGGCCATATCTGAAGGAAATCCGACATTTAAAATATCACTTACATCGGGTAAATCTATTCCACGGGCTGCCACATCGCTAGCTACGACAACACTAAACTCTTTGTTTCGAATCCGTTTCATCATTATTTTACGTTCCCGTGGATTCAAATCACCATGCAATTCACCTACACTCATCCCCTGCTGATTGAGGTATTTAGCGTAATTCCTCGCTTCCTCATTCGTTTTAGCAAAAATTAAAAGAAAATAAGGATGGTAGAAGGTGACAAAATTCTTAATAACTTCTTCAATTGGCTGATGACGCGTATCAACAGCAAAATGAGTAACGCGAGACGAAGTTGGATCTTTGGGTGAAAGCTGAATAACGCGGGCTCCCTTAAGATAATGATTAATTAAATTAGCCAAGGCAGGAGTCATCGTTGCCGAGAAAACCATCACTTGGCTGGCAATTTTTCCTAAGAGTCCATCAATCAAATTAAAGAAACCACTGTCAAGAAGCATATCAGCCTCATCAAGCACAATCGTTTTAACGTGTGCCATTGAGGTAACCGTGTTTTCCACCCCTAAATCATATAACCTACCGGGCGTTCCAATTATTATCTGGGGATGAGAAAAGAGTTTTGCTTCATCACGATTTTTGTCATTGCCACCCGCAATAAGAGCAATATTTATCCCCAAAGTTCCGCTACTAACTAATTGAATGGCAAAATCATATATTTGTTTAGCTAATTCGCGCGTCGGCGACAAAATAATGGCCTGTATCTCGTGGTCATCAACCTTGATATTATTAATAATCGGTATAAGAAAGGAATGAGTTTTTCCTGAGCCAGTCGGGGCTTGAACAACTAAAGATTTTCCGCGCATAGCATCGGGAATAACTTCCGCTTGAACAGGAGTCAAACTATCATATCCGTGATTTTGTAGAGCATTTAATAGACTACTCTTGATTGCATATTGACTAAATTTGGCCATAAAATTCTCCGTGTATTATTATACATAATTTTTTTGCTCGTATGGTATTATTGTAGCGAAAGGATAATTATGAAAGTTTTTGTTTGTCAACCGCACGGGTATTGTGAAGGTGTAATTAAGGCCATTAATTTAGCTTTAAAAACCCGAGAAAATTATCCGTTGAGACCGATATATATAATCGGCATGCTCGTCCATAATGAACACGTCAATAATATACTTCTTGAACATAAAATTACGACTCTCGATTATACATTTTCCGAACTTAAAGATGTAATGAGCGAGTTACCATCTGAAAGTATTGTTGTCTTTACTGCTCATGGACATCCGGCTAGTCTTGAGTCATATGCCCGAAAACTAAACTTGACAATTGTGGACGCGACCTGCTCTTATGTCAGTGACAATTTACATTTAATCCAGGAAGCCATTAACAATGGTCAAAAAGTATTATACATTGGGAAAGAAAACCATCCCGAAACGCTCTCTGCCTTATCAATTGGCCAAAATGTTTTTCTTTATCGCAAGGATGACTTAGATTATTACCGAACATTTTGTCAGGATTCAATTCCCCCTTTAGTCATAAATCAAACAACCCTTGCCTACGATTCCCTGTTGCCAATTCACTATCAAATCCGTAACGTAATTCCCCAAGCCATTTTTGCTGAGGAAATATGTCCGGCAACCCGTCTTAGACAAAATGCGGTCAAAAATATACCTCAGGAAGTTGATGCCATTTTAGTTGTGGGCTCAAAACGTTCGGCTAATACCAATCATTTGGTTTCTATTGCTAAAGAATCTCACCCCAAAGCCGAAGTTTATTTAATTGACTCAATTAATGATTTAGATCTTACTAAGGTTAGACATTTTAAATTTGTGGCTGTATCCGCTGGGGCTTCCACTCCTCTTGAAGTAACCGAAAAAGTTATATCCGCGCTTAAGGCAATTGAATGACGGGTGGAACTTTCTCTTGATCGATAATAATGACTTCTAAAGTCGGATCGATTTCCAGCAATATTTTTTGCATTTGTCCAAGAAATATTCTCTCCACTTCATGGGGAACGTCTAGATAATTAAACTGATAACGAATAATGTCCCTTCGAACATGATGAGGGGTATCACCACTGATAAAAATATCGAATCCTTCAGCCGCAGCTTTTCGCCAACTTCGCGAGCCACCTCCGCCGATAATTGCCACTCTTTCTATTGTCTTCTTCCCCGCATTTATGATACTGCCATAGGGTACATCCAGGCGCAAAAGAGCATACTTTACAAATTCATCGATATCCATTGGTTGAGGAAGATTTCCACCCCGAGCCAGTTTTTCTGTCTCTAAGGGGTGAATATTATCTAGGCCCAATGCCTCGGCTAAAGCATCATTCATGCCATCTTTACCCTCGTCAAAATTCGTGTGCAGGCTATAGACCGGTACCAAGGCCTCATCTAGACGGTTGACCAGTTCCAATTTTAATGGGTCGCTATTTAGCACCGCCATTCGCGGCCCAAAAATAAACGGGTGATGAGTTAAGACCAGATCGGGGTTAATATCTAGCACTTGATTAGCAATCGTCTCGTCTAAATCAAGAGCCAGAACAATCCGTGATGTCCACTCTTTTAACTTTCCTGTTTGTAGGCCAATTCTTCGGTCATGATTCTTATAGGCGATGGATTTAGGAAAGCGAACCGCCAATTTTCGAATTAGAACTTTTGTTTTGACCATAACGTTTCAATTTTCTCCTGTTCTGCTAGAATCTGGTCCCGCCGATGGTCATCGATATTTTCTGATAATAGTTTCTCATTTCGCTCGTAACGCTCCCGCCACATCTTAATGAAAGAAGCGCTCTTTTGATTTAAATTAACCGGGCCAAAGACCAATTCAAGCCCGCAATAAATATGACGTTTGGGTACCATAACAATTATTTCATAGAAATGATTATCCTCTTGAACCACCATTTCATCTTCAAAACTAAAACCATAAAAAGCCATCAGCGAACGCACCTCATCCGCTTTAGTGTGAGGTACTAAAATTATTTTTTTTATTTGGTCTAATTTATCAATTGAGTTGTTGATTATATCGCAAATAACGTCACCACCCATACCAGATATAACAACTGTATTGATATCTTCTGGCATTCTTTTCAGTCCGTCAGCTAAATCAACTTGAATTTGCTTGTCCAAACTAGCTTCCATTACTGCTTTGTGAAGGATGTTAAAAGGTCCCTCTTTATTGTCGGAAGCATAAACTCGTGTCAAATGGCGTTCTTCCACTAAAAATAACGGTAAAAGGCCATGATCAGAGCCGATATCCGCAACGCGATCCTCCACATTTATATGATCAACTATTGCCATTAACCGAGGAGGTAATTGAATGCTCATTCTTTAAAATTCCTATAATCTTGTAGGCGCTTCATCCGACTTGGTGCCCGCATTTTGCGGATGGCTTTAGCCTCAATCTGCCGAATACGTTCTCTAGTAACGCCAAATTCTTTCCCTACTTCTTCTAAGGTCCGTGGCCGATTATCATCTAGACCATAACGGAGACGAATCACCCGATCCTCACGATCGGTTAAGCAATCATGCATAACTTCATATATCTCTTCAACTAAAAGAATATTGCTTGTATAATCCGTTGGAGACAAGGTATCCTTATCTTCAATAAAATCACCAATATGACTATCTTCTTCTTCACCGATTGGTGTTTCTAACGAAACTGGCTCTAAGGCGATTCGTTGAATTTCGCGAATTCTCTCTGGCGGCATTGCACCGTCAAGTTTATCGCTAATTTCTTCAGCGGTTGGATCCCGGCCTAACTCTTGAACTAACTGACGTTGTACTCGGGTAATTTTGTTGATTGTTTCAACCATATGCACGGGTATACGAATTGTCCGAGCCTGATCAGCAATCGCCCGGGTAATGGCCTGCCGAATCCACCAGGTAGCATAGGTGGAAAACTTAAATCCTTTTTTATAATCGAACTTTTCTACCGCCTTCATCAAACCAAGATTGCCTTCTTGAATCAAATCTAAGAATTGCATTCCACGCCCTAAATAATGCTTAGCAATGTTAACCACTAACCGTAAATTACAGTTTATCAAACGATCTTTAGCGTCATCATCACCAGCTTCAATTCGTTTGGCCAAGTCTACTTCTTCGTCTGGCTTTAACAATTCATGATGACCAATTTCATGTAAATACATTTTAACGGAGTCGTTGACTTTAACATCGCCATTTGCTAAACGGTTAAAGCGATCGACATCTAAATCGTCAATATTTTCTTCTTCGTTACTATCATCAAAACTATCATCAAACATGACATCTTCATCTTCGACAATATCCTGATTTAATTTCTTTTCATCTAAGTTTTTGGCATCGATATCGATGTTATCTAAATCTTCCCCATCTTCGTCGCCGATAACATTAATGCCTTTTTGCTTAAAGTAATCCAAAAGCGCATCCATATCTTCATCCGATAAATCCAAATGTTGAATGGCTTCAAAGATTTCATCCTGATCTAAATAACCGGCCGTTTTTCCTTTTTTCTCAAGTTTTTTCTTAATTGTATCAAGGCTTTCAACAGCCTCATCATCATCATCGGAAATTAGACTTAAATCATCTTCCACTATTTTCTTTTTTTTCATATTAACTCCTCTTAGTTAGGTTTCCTTTCTTTATCTAAAACCGGTAAATTATCATCTTTATTTTTACGGTAATACTGAGCATAAATTGCTGCTTTTTCAGCATCCGATTTACCCTTTGTCTGCTCCAACAAATCACGTTCCTTCATCTCTTTATTTCGTTCAGCTTCAATTGTAAGCCGCAATTCATCCATAGATTTATCTGAATAGGCCGGCAGATCGTTGCGCAGTGACAAGGATGATACCTCTTCAATAATGTCCTGCACACCTTCAGTATCATTGCTAGCAATGGTATTAATTAGTTCCGCCACATCAATAGCCTCATGATTGTCGTAATAATCAATTAAAAAATTAGCAATGGAACGATATATGTCGTCATATAGATAATTAATATTTGTCTCATAATAAGTGGCTGCGCGCTTATCGTGTAGCATATAAATTATCACATCTCGTTCCGCGAAGGAAAAATGACGAATCAATTCCCGTTCAGGGTGTACTTCCCTAAACGATGGTATGGTTTTATTAGAGCGTTTTCGATATAAATCCAAGCTCTTTTTAAGCGATTCCAGGGGAAAATTGGTCAATGACTTTAGTATCAGCAAACCATCCATCAATTCTTCTTGATTGGTAATAGTGTCAATAATCGGTAGCATTTCGACCACCAAGCGCCGCCGATCATTAGTTGTTTCTGCTTTGCCATGAAGACGATAATACTGCATTGCAAAGACCGAATGTGAAATGCGCTTATCTAAATATTTTAACAGTGCTTCCTTGCCATCCTGCGTTAAAATTTCGTCTGGGTCGCGCTGTTCGTTACTGCTATCGACAAATGAATAACTAAGCCCACTATTGCTCAATTCCTTGGCGATTTTGAGCATACCCATTTGGCCAGCCAAGTCACCATCAAGGCAAATTCTTAACTCGGCATTTAACGAACGCAACATTGCAATGTGCTCTTTAGTTAATGCCGTTCCCATCAAAGCTACGGCGCTATTTATTCCAGCGCGATATAGAGCGAAAACATCCATGAATCCTTCGAGAATGTATACATAGCCATCATGGCGAGCCGTTGTTTTTGCTCGATCAAAATTATAGAGAATCTGACTTTTTTTAAAAACGGGTGTCTCTGGCGAATTAACATACTTACCGACATCTTTTCGCTTTTGTAAAATTCGTCCGCTGAAGCCAACGATTTTACCATCGCGATCGGCAATTGGAAACATTACTCTCCCTCGATTACGGTCAAATGGTTGATTTAGTTCGCCACCCATAATGCCAATTGCCTCAATCGTTTTTATTGAATGCCCGCGTTTCTGCAAGAATTCAATTGAAGCTTCACCATTATTAAGTGCATACCCAAGGCGAAATGTCTGCTCAATATCACCGGCTAAGCCCCGCTGATCAAGATAATTCTTTGCTTCTTTGCCTTCTTCCGTAAGAAGACAGTATTGATAATACTTCGTCAAATCTTCAAGGCAGTTGTAAAGAGGAACAAGCGTATGATCAATCTTATTAAGATGCTGATATTGCTTTAGTCGCTCATCATCGAAACCTATTAAATCAGCAACTTTTTTTAAAGCATCACCAAAGGATATTTTTTCATAATTTTGCACAAATGAAATCGCATTTCCGCCCGCGCCACATGCAAAACACTTATATATTTGTTTGTCTTTAGAGATATGTAAGGATGGATTCTTATCATCATGAAAAGGACATATAGCAACATAATTCCGACCTTTTTTGGTTACAGGAATATAGTTGCTTATGACTTCCACAATATCCGCACGATGAAGGATTTCGTCTGCTAAATTTGATTTAAATGCCATCTAAATTTCTCTTTCTAAAAGGATGTTTTTTCTTCTAAAAACGCGTCTAGCTCGGTAATTGACATTCTAATCTGTTCCATCGAATCACGGCTTCGAATCGTAACTTGATTATCTTCCAAAGTATCAAAATCAACCGTTATGCAAAACGGAGTTCCAATTGCATCTTCACGCCGATAGCGTTTGCCAATTGAACCAGTTTCATCATATGTAACCATAAAGTGCTTTTGAAGATGGGCGTATATTTCGCCCGCTTTTTCATTTAACTTTTTTGATAAAGGTAAGACGGCCGCTTTATATGGAGCTAAGGCCGGATGTAGATGCATAACAATTCGCATATCATCATTGGCTAGACTCTCTTCATCATACGCATCCGTCAAGGCCATCAAAATTAGACGATCAAGACCAACGGAGGGTTCAATACAATAAGGAACATATTTTTCATTTGTCTCTGGATCTAGATACTCAAGATTTTCACCGCTATACTGCATATGGCGTTTCAAATCGTAATCTGTTCGATCGGCGATTCCCCATATTTCGCCCCAACCAAATGGAAACAAATATTCAATATCCGTTGTTGCCTTCGAATAGAACGCCAATTCTTCTAACTCATGATCCCGAAAACGAAGATTTTCTTTTTTAATTCCAAGAGCACCGACAAAGTCAATGCAATGTTGCTTCCAATATTTAAACCACTCTAAATCAGATCCCGGCTTACAGAAAAATTCCATTTCCATCTGTTCAAACTCACGGGTCCGAAAGGTAAAATTTCCAGGAGTGATTTCATTTCTAAATGATTTACCCGTCTGACAGATGCCAAAGGGAAGTTTTTTCCGAGCTGAACGCATAACATTTTTAAAATTAACAAAAATTCCCTGCGCCGTTTCTGGTCGAAGATACACTTCGCTCTTGCTATCGTCAGTAACGCCAATATGTGTTTTAAACATCATATTGAATTGCCTAATATCCGTAAAATTACTTTTGCCACATACGGGGCAAACAACATTATTATGTCGAATAAAATCCATCATTTCTGCCTGGCTCATCCCATTGACATCGGCCTCTGGAAATTGAGTCTCAATTAGAGTATCAGCCCGGTGTCGAGCATGGCACGATTTGCAATCGATTAAAGGATCGGAAAAAGTTGCCACATGTCCAGTTGCTTCCCAAACCTTTGGATTCATCAAAATTGCCGCATCAATACCAACGTTTTCTTTGCTCTCTTGAACAAATTTCTTCCACCATGCGCGGCGAATATTATTCTTTATTTCAACACCAAGCGGCCCATAATCCCAAGTATTCGATAAACCACCATATATTTCCGAACCCTGAAAAACGTATCCGCTTGTCTGCAAATGAACCACAATCTTATCAAATGAATGTTCTGGCATAAATTTCTCCCGGCCCTAAGGCACAGAGTGATTATACTTTAAGCCAGCGCTTTGTCAACCTATTATAAGTGTATTAGGCCTGCAAAATTGAAATAAAATCGTTATATTTTTTTAGTTTAATGCCAAGCGAATCGCTTAAATATTGATTTAGTTCGCTAAGAATTAAAAGATTGTCTTTCGCCGCAAAGGATACTCGGCATATATCTTCAGGACTTATTTTGAATGCATAGCGATACATATTTAAAAGATGTGTGCTTCGTTGCTCAATTTGTGACTCAAAGGCACAATTTTGGCAAATAAATCCGCCTTCCTCAAACGAAAAACCAACAATTTTACGTTTGGAACCGCAGATAACACATTGATTAACTTCCGGACCGAAACCTGCAACTTTAATTGCGGTTGCCAAATAGAGCATAACTAAGGATAATTCATCAAACTTATCGATGTTTTGAATAGCTTTCTCTAGAAAGGGGAAAATTTTTTGAGCATCTTCCTCTTCTTTAATAATTGATAAAGTAATTTCTCCCAACAAAAAAAGGGCAGTCATTTTTTCCAATTGATTTAGGCTAGCCTCACTTGTAAAAATCGTACTTGCCGACTTTAAAACATTTCCGGCCTTGCCTTCGGTTAAATCGACAATCAACTCATTAAAAGGCTGAATAAGCGCTCCATTATGAGAACTAATTTTCATTATTCCTCGTGCCGAAAAGGAAACGTAACCTTCTGAACTAATTGCAGTTACAATAGCATCTGATTCTTTGTATTGAGTTAAACGAAGAATAATGACTTTATCTTCCATTCCTACTCCTCGTCGTTAATGCCAAAAGACTTAAGTGATTTTAAGTCATCGCGCCAATTTTCCTTCACACGCACGAACAATTCCATGCGAATTGTTTTATGAAGTAAATGCTCCAACTGTTTAGTAGCATCTAAACGTATTTGGCGAATAAGTCGACCACCCTTGCCGATTAAAATTCCTTTTTGAGAATCCTTCTCTACAATTATATCCGCGACGACATCCATTTCATCATCGCCAATCAGTTCTTTTTTAACAAGATTAACCGCCACACTATGTGGAATTTCTTGGCGGGTAAGCAGCATAATACGCTCGCGTATAACTTCTGAAATCAAAAAATCATCGCCTCGATCAGAAGTCATATTAGACGGAAAATATTGTGGACCTTCAGGAAGAATTTTAATAATTTCTGCTACGATAACATCCAAATTGACGTTACGAATGGCGCTCACTTCGATCTGGTGTGCCGCAGGATATTTTTCTTTATAGATAGACTTGAGCTTTTCCATACTGGCAAAAGTAGCAAGGTCAATTTTATTAAAGACAATAAATAGGGGAGAGCGGATAGTCAAGTTATCAATCAAAAACTGATCTCCCGGTCCAAAACTTTGTCCCGCATCAACAACCAAAATTGTCGCTTCCGCTTCTCTTAATGAATGATAAGCCATCTTATTCATTTCATTTCCAATTTGGAGGTACGGTTTGTGAATTCCTGGAGTATCAATAAATATTAACTGCGCTTCAGCCGTCGTTAAAATTCCGCGAATAATATTTCGTGTTGTCTGAGGTTTAGAAGTGGTAATTGCTACTTTGGTGCCAACGATGGCATTGATAATTGTTGACTTACCAACGTTCGGCCGGCCAACAATGCTAATAAATCCGCTTTTCATGCTTATAAATCCTGATCGTCAAATGCAAAAGGCAATAATTCTTTTGCGTTGGTCTTTCTTACTTCGCCTTTTAAATTGGCGAGAATAATTGGCTTATCTGCCGGGTAAAGTTCAGAAATAACTTGTCGGCACGATCCGCACGGGGAAACCGGTTCACCCGTATCAGCAATTACTGATAGTAGAGCTAGATCTTCTTTATGGCAGCCGTGCATATAGGCATTAAAAATAGCGTTTCTCTCTGCACACATAGAAAGTCCATAGGCTGCATTTTCAATATTTGCGCCTTCAAATACCCGTCCATCGTTTGTAACAATAACTGCTCCGACTGCAAATTTCGAGTAGGGAGAATAACTTTTCTTCCGTGCTTCTAAAGCCAAAGCGACAGCTTGTTTTTCATCAATCATTTTTCATAATCCTCTTTCCAAGTATTTTATCTTGTAAATCAAACATTTCTTTTTCATCTTCCTTTGTTTGGTGATCATAGCCAAGCAAGTGAAGTAAACCATGAAGAAAAAGAAATTTCATTTCACGATGGAATGAATGTCCATATTCAAGGGCTTGGGATTTAGCGCGGTCCACTGAAATAATGATATTACCTAATAGCATCGGCAAATCGTCAGTTTTAATTTTCACTTCCCCTTCCACCTCGTCGTTAAAGGCAAATGAAATAACATCAGTTTCACGATCTATTGCTCGGTAATCGCGATTTATCTCATGGATGCGGTCATTGTCAACTAAGTCCACCTCGAGAACGTAATGGTCAATAATATGTAAGTGTTGTAACGTCTTGTTTGCTAAGCGACGATACACCTGACGATAATTTCCAAGTTCTTGAGGATATTCGTTATTAAAATCAATTCTCATAAGTTCACCTTGAGTATTGATATTTTAGCACAATATTGATTTTTTGGTCTTTTTTTTACATTTAAATAGCTTTATTTAAATAATCGTCATTTTTTCTAAGCCAATAAATCAACTGCAATAACTCATATAAGGCAAACCGAACAAGGAAAAAATAGAATAAGGCGTAATTTAACCGCGCTTTATTTTCGACGATAAGCATAAGTATAACAATAAGTAAGGGAATAATTTCTTTTGCAAGAGCGACGATAGTCTTTTTAAAAGTTAACAATTCGGCTTTTCGCTGCAATTGTTTAATTTGTAATAAATTAATTTTGTCGTTTTTTTCCATTTGCTGCTCAATTTTTTTGATATCCAGAATTATTTGTCCAGGCTGATAATAATTAATGAGTAAAACCGTCAACAAGGAAAAAACGAAAATAGAAATTAAGCCAAGAAATAAACTGTTGTATATGATTAATCCCAAGGACAAAATTATGCTTGTGATTTTGGCGATAACTTGAAATAAAAAGTTGTTCTTACGCGTCAAATCGCGTATATATTTAGTAAAATAAGTGTATTTTCCTTCTTCAATATGGGCAAACAAATTATGAGTACGATAAATTTTCTCATAAAGATAAAAAAGTATCGCTAGAAACAAGAGACCAATCGACACTAGATAATCACTGCCATCATTTACCAAGTATAATGCTGTTGCAAGGGCGGTTAATGTGCTTAGTTGCAAAAAAATCGTTACCATGAAAGATAGAACATTTTTTCTTTTTAACGGCTCCCGTTTGGTTTTTTTAACTTTTTGACCCGCCTGAATAAAAATAATATTTCCATCAATTGCCGCCATTAATTGATCGGAAGTGAGCGCGTATATTCCTAAATCTGGGTCTAAGATAATAAAGCGAAGATTAAGACGAGATTTAATGGTTACAAAGTGTCCATTTCCCTCCGGCTGATGAGCAATATACCAAAAGTTTGGCTCTAATTGCCGTATGGAGGAAATTTTTATTGCCTTAGCCACTACTCCTTTGGCTTTCAAAAAAGTTAAAATGTCCAAAAAACTCGCTGGACCTGATGGAACACTATCGTATATATAATCTTCGATATGGAACGAGTTGGCCAACAACATCATGGCCGCATCATAACCGCAACTGCTCTTATGCGTCTTTTTACGATAAAACATAATTCCTCCCTACTAGTAAATAGAGAAAAATTGCTTTTATAGAATAAAAAAAGCACCTCTCGGTGCTTATTTTTCTTAACGACGTCCTTTGCGACGAGCTTGTTCAGACTTAAGTTTGCGCTTAAGACCTGGCTTTAAATAAAACTCACGCTTACGAGCTTCCGTTAAAGTTCCCGCCTTGTTGACTTGGCGCTTGAACCGACGAAGAGCTTCATCAAGCGATTCGTTGTCACGTACGATTGTTTTCGGCATTTTTTCTCAACTCCTTCGGAGCATATAAGCTTTTAACCTTAAACATTATATCGGTCATTAATCGGCTTTGCAAGAAAAAATTACCTATTGATATCTTAAATAATTTGCGGGCCGCTGCTCGCTCCAATACGTGTGGCCCCCGCCTCTACTAAAGCCACCATTTGTTCATGGCTATGAATGCCACCGCTAGCTTTTACCCCCATATTGGGTCCAACTGTTTTACGCATTAAAGCGATATCATGCACATTGGCTCCGCCAGTGGAAAAACCGGTTGAAGTTTTCACAAAATCAGCTCCGGCTGCTACTGCAAGTTGGCAAGCCCGAACCTTCTGCTCATCGGTCAATAAACAAGTTTCAATAATTACTTTTAAGACTTTGCTTCCGCAAGCTTTTTTTAACGAGCGAATCTCGTCTTCGACATATTGATCATCATGAGCTATCAATCGTCCGATATTAATAACCATATCGACTTCTGTAGCTCCGTCTTTCAAAGCGATTTCTGTCTCTTGAAGTTTAGCTTCGCTCGCCATCGCTCCTAATGGAAAGCCGACAACGGTGCAAACATCGACGCCAGAGTTTTTTAACTCTTGAGCGGCAAGACGCACATAGCCACCATTAACACATACGCTAGCAAACCCATATTCCTTAGCTTCGCTACAAAGTTTAATAATCTTATCTGGGGTTGCATCTGGCTTCAGTAAAGTATGGTCGATCATTTTGTTGTAATTCATTTTTTTCTCCTTTTAGATCCGCTTACCGGAAATAATCAAATTAAATTCAACATGCGGATGTATTATACAATAAATATTAAAAAAAGTTGAGTTTCCTCAACTTTATTCGGCTTTCTCTTCGGCAACAGTTGAAGTTTCAGCCACTTTTTTATCGCCGGCTTTCTTCTTTCCTTTTGTCGCTTTAGCTTTAGGAGCGGTTGATGCTTCTTCCACCGGTCCAATAACTTTTTCGCCTTTATAGTATCCACATTTTGGGCAAACTGTATGTGCAGGAATCAATGCACCACAATGGGGGCAAGTGACTAATCCAGGAACACCAAGTTTGAAGTGGGTACGCCGCATTCTCTTCCGAGTTTTGCTGGTACGTCTAAATGGTACTGCCATATGAAAAATCCTCCTTCTTTGAATTCACGAACGTATTATATATAGATAAACGGCTTCCGTCAATATTTTTTAGACATTTTATTGAAAATATTAAAAAAGGCTGATTGATACTTATTTTTTATTTATGTCATGTGTATAAATTTGAAAGATAATATCCTTTATTTGACCGTGAATAGCAACGGGTGAAGGATATTTAGCAACTAGGTAATTGGATGTATGGCCAATAGCAAAATGGCTAGTCTCATCATATTCTTCAAAAATAACCTCAACTTTTCTACCGATAAATCTTCTTTCATAATCCGCTTCCAATTCTTCCGATAGCGAAATCAGGCGATTTACTCTTTCTTTTTTTACTTCCGGAGAAACTTGATTTTTCATTCGCGCCGCGCTAGTCCCGCTCCGAGAGGAAAAAGGGAAAACATGAAGTCGCATAAAATTAGCTTGTTTTATAAAATTATATGTCTCAGTGAATTCTTCTTCGGTCTCACCTGGAAAGCCGACTATAACATCGGTCGAAAGGGCGATATCGGGTAGATAGTCACGAATCATTTTTACTTTGGCTAAAAAAGCCGCCGTATCGTACTTTCGATTCATACGCTTTAAAACACTGCTGCTGCCACTTTGAAGCGGCAGATGAAGATGACGAGCCATCACTGACGACTTCGCCATAATATTTAATAAATCGGGTGTAACCTCATTTTCTTCAATTGAAGAAATACGTAGGCGAAATAAGTTAGGAACTTCGCGCAGTATCGTCGCCACTAAATCAGAAAAAGTAAATCCATCTAGATCACTTCCATAGCCACCCGTATGGATACCAGTCAAAATAATCTCCTTATACCCATGGCTTACCAAATCTTTGATTTCAGTAATGATTGATTCCACTGGCCGCGATCTAAGTCTTCCGCGCGAATAAGGGATTATACAATAACTGCAAAAATTATCGCAGCCATCTTGAATTTTTAAGTAAGCCCGTGAATTATGGGTAAGACTTGTAACTCCAAAGTCCTCATAATCAAAATTACGTTGGTTTTTTTCGACGGTAATAATGGCTTGCGAGTGCTGTTTGTACTGCTCAATTAAATCCGGAATCCGATGGCGGTCGCTCGCTCCAACTACTATAGCCACCCCGGGCAGAGAACTAACACTTTCAGGATCAACCTGCGCATAACAGCCCATTACGACAATGATCGCCTCTGGATACAATTTGTGAAATTTCCGAATATGCTGCCGGGACTTTTGATCGCTAGTCGATGTCACGGAACATGTATTGATTATGATTACATCAACTATTTCGTTTTCATTCGCCTCATGATAGCCACGAGCATTTAAAAGGGAAGCTACCGCATCGGTTTCATAGGCATTAACCTTGCAACCGAGCGTAAATGTTTTATATGTCATAAATCACACCATTTTTCCTAAAAGAAGATTATAAGCATAACTAGATATGAATTCTCCTTGGTAAAGCATATCAATCATCTTAATACGGTTGTTATCATAGTAAGCCTGAATAACTGGTTTTAAGCGTGAAATAATATGACTGGTATTTATATTGCGGATTTTACTATCAAAAAGAGTGATCTTAGTATCTAATGTTCCTTGACGATTAACGATAAAAACCATTTGAAAATCTAGATGATAATAGGCGCGAGTTGTTTTGTCGCCCCCCACAAGAACCAATTGGGTAAAATTACTTCCAAAAAGTGGAAAATTATACTCCTCGAAAGGATCGACCATTTCCCCATCTAATTCCTCAATCATCCGATTTAAAGGCAAAGAAAAAAGTTTGACACTATCAACGCCATATATAAGATTAAAAACGCGGGAAAACAAAGGAAAATAGGCTTCCTCATCCTCAATAAAAAAATATGGTGCATTCTTAAAAATTGTCGCGAATACTGCCTTCAAGCGACTATCATCCATCTTGTTCGTATCAAGCCCAAGTTTTTGAATGGCCGTATTTAAAGTTTTTAGGGTATCGAGTGAGCGAAGAATAATATTAGCTCGGACAATGTCAAACTCATTATCCACCTCATAAAGAGCACTATACCGTGGTCGTAAAAGCAATTCATCACGGTGCTTTAAAAAATACTCGCCATCGACGGTTAAATCTAAATTTCGAGCTTTTTGATGTCGATACAAATATTCATACAAGTGAATCATATTTTCTCCTAACTCATCAATAATCCAAAAGACTAAAGAGTGACGCGGCCGTAATCGCCGCCGTTTCCGCTCGAAGTATGCGGGGGCCGAGTGAAAGACTGGCAAATTTCATCTGGTGAAACAAAGCTATTTCGTTAGGGCTAAACCCACTCTCCGGTCCAATCGCAATAGTAATTGAATCTCCGTTTTCAATAGAAGCTTGAGCCGCCTTAATAGACCAAATCTTCCCTTCTTCAACACGGGTTGTATCGCAGACAAACCGATGCTTTGAACAATCGCTGCTTAGTGCTTCTTGCAAAGACATTGGGCCGCTTATCTTTGGTATTACCAATCGATGACATTGCTCGCTAGCTTCTTTAGCAATCGCCATATAACGATTAAGTTTGTTCTCGATTCGTGACACATCAATTTTAACCACCGCATGTTCACTTGCAAAAAGGATAATTCGCTTAATTCCTAATTCGGTGCACTTTTGAATTACCAGATCTGGTTTTTCACCCTTAGCAAGGGCGAAAAGAATTGTAACTTCGCGTTCATTCTCGCTATTTTCAAATAATGGCCGCCGTACAATTACTTTTAACGGATTGACATTTACAATTTCACCAAGAAAGAGTTTATTTTCGAAAACGACCTCGAGCATTTGCGAAACTTTAAAACGCATAACTCGCAAAATATGAAATTCATCTTCCCGAGTGAATTCAATTTCTTGATTACTCCTAATATCTTTAACAAAATATCGTTGCATCAGCGTAAAAGCTCCTCTTCGGCATCCTTAACCCCAGATGCAAACAAAAAATACAATCCAAAGCCAATGTTAACACAATAAACAATCCCCATCACTACCAAAATATATAGCCAGGCAGGATGGTCTTGCGTTTGATAGACAATTCCCAATGTCGAGAGGCCGACAATAAATAAAAGCGAGCCAAGAAGCCATAACGCGCCCTTGATTTTATTGCCCAAATAAAAGAAACCCGCTCCTGTCCAACCAGCCAAGCAAAACAAAAGACAGGTGGTTTTTCTTGTTCGCATCCGATATAACTCATACTCAGGCATAACCGGATCTAATCGACTTGTAAAGTCATTGCTAATTTCTTTGGATAATCCTGCGGGATAGGCAATTCCGCAATGAGGACAAATGCGCTCGTCATTACCAATTTCCCCTCCGCAGTTTCGACATTTTGACATAGGTAATCTCCTTATTATTTATTATATCAATAAACGATAACAAGTGAAAAAAAAGTAAGGGAATAAATCCCTTACCATTTAAATTTCTTTTTAAATCTTTCAAAAAAACTTTCATCTCCGCTATCCGCATTTTTTAATTGTTCCAAAAGGTCTTTTTGCTTCTTGCTAAGATTGGTCGGGGTTTTGACTTCCAATTCAACATATTGATCACCAACTGAGCCCCGCAGATCTTTTACTCCCTTGCCTTTCAAGCGCAAAACAGTACCTGGCTGCGTTCCCGCTGGAATTTTCATTTTTACATCGCCATAAACCGTCGGAACATCAACTTCTGTTCCTAAGGCGGCCTCCATAAAGCTGAGCGGCACTTTAAGATGAATATTGCTTCCATCCCGAACAAAGTACTCGTGTTCAGCAACTACGACTTCAATAAAGAGATCGCCATTTGTGCCACCATTTAATCCGCGATTGCCCTTACCTGGAATTCTAATTTGCTGGCCATTATTGATTCCGGCCGGAATTTTCACTTTCAAATCAGTCTTAACGCGAGAATAGCCACTGCCTCCGCAGACATGGCATTTATTGGTGACTTCTTTGCCCGTTCCATTACATGTTGGACACGGGGATTGAGTCTCCATTGTTCCTAAAATTGTTTGGCGTTGGCTACGAACATAACCACTGCCGCCGCATGTATGACAAGTATGGATATCGCTTGGACTATCGGCCCCCGTTCCATGACAATGCGCACATGGTTCATCGTAGGTTACCTTTAAAGTAATATCCTTACCATTGATAGCGTCCATAAAGGATATCTTTACCCGGGTTAATGAGTCATCGCCCCTTTGCGGGCCATTGGCTGAACGGGTTCGCCTAGAGGATCCTCCACCAAAGAAGGAACTAAAAATATCTCCGAGATCAACATCTTGGAATCCGCCGCTAAATCCACCTCCAAATCCACCATTAAAGGGGTTTTGACCGGCGGCTTGATCAAAAGCAGCATGTCCAAAGCGATCGTAAGCGGCCCGTTTTTGATCGTCCTTTAATACATCATAGGCCTCTTGTACTTCTTTAAATTTTTCTTCTGCTCCCGCCTCTTTATTGATATCCGGATGATATTTTTTGGCAAGTTTTCGATAGGCTTGGCGTATTTCGTCAGCCGAAGCTGTCTTACTTACGCCTAAGACCTCATAATAATCACGCTTTTCAGCCATATCGTCCTTCCTTTCCAGCAAGGGCTGAGAGTTTTCCCCTCAGCCCGAAAATTTAATTCAATCGTTTACTTCTTCTTGTCTTCCGTAAAATCAGCATCGACTACATCATCGCCTTTACTACCAGAATTATCTTTACTATCCGTGGCAGTTTCCTCTGGCTTACCGCCTTGATCTGCTTGCATTTGAGCCATCATTTCGGCGGCTTTTTCCAATTCGCTAATTTTGCTGCGCAATGTATCCATATCGTTAGCATCGAGTGCCTTCTTCAATTCATCACGAAGCTTTTCCGTTTCTTCTTTTTGTTTAGCGTCCATCGAAGCGCCTTTTTCCTTCAGACCTTCATCAATTGAATTGATAAAACTTTCGGCCTTATTCTTAAGTTCAACTTCTTCTTTCCGCTTTTCATCAGCATCTTTGTTTGCTTCCGCTTCCTTCACCATCCGATCAATTTCATCTTTGCTCAAACCGGATGATCCAGTAATTGTAATTTGCTGTTCCTTAGCCGTATCAAGATCTTTTGCCGTCACTTTAACAATACCATTAACATCAATGGAGAAAGTAACTTCAATACGGGGTTGACCACGCCGAGCAGGCTTAATGCCATCAAGCCGGAAGTGACCTAAAAGTTTATTGTCACGCGCCATTGGTCTTTCGCCTTGATAGACCATAATGTCAACGCTAGGTTGATTGTCGGCCGCTGTAGAGAATATTTGGCTCTTGGTTGTCGGAATGGTTGTGTTACGTTGAATAAGTGGAGTCATTACTTCACCCATAGTCTCGATGCCCAAGGTTAAAGGCGTAACATCGAGAAGGACCACGTCCTTGACATCGCCACTGACGATTCCACCCTGTACTGAAGCACCAATGGAAACAGCTTCATCGGGGTTAATTGATAAATTAGGACTCTTACCAGTTAATTGCTTAACAAGTTCTTGAACGGCCGGCATCCGAATGGATCCACCGATTAAGAGTACTTCGTCAAGATCACTAGCACTCATTTTTGCATCGGCAAGGGCTCTACGAACTGGTTCCTCTGTTCGCCGGAGTAAATCTTTGGTCATCTCTTGGAACTTGGCTCTCGTTAGCGTCGTTTCAAAACTAATTGGTCCGTCTTTTCCCATACCAATAAATGGTAAAGAAATTGTCGTCGATAATTGCGCACTTAATTCAATTTTTGCTTTCTCAGCCGCATCCCGGAAACGTTGGATAGCCATCTTGTCATTAAGATCAACTCCGTATTGAGAACGAATTTGGTCATGAATCCAATCCGCTACCACCTTATCCCAGTCATCGCCGCCTAAGCGATTATCACCCGAGGTAGCAATAACTTCAAATGTGCCATCGCCAATTTCCAAAATGGAAACATCGAATGTTCCACCGCCTAAGTCAAAGACAAGAATTTTTTCTTCTTTCTTATTTTCAAGTCCATAAGCTAAACTAGCTGCCGTTGGTTCGTTGATAATCCGAACGACATCAAGACCAGCAATTTGCCCGGCATCTTTTGTGGCCTGCCGTTGAGCGTCATTAAAGTAAGCTGGTACAGTAATAACCGCTTTTGAAACTTTTTGACCAAGATTTTCCTCAGCGTACTTTTTCATATAGGCCAAGACTTTGGCTGAAATTTCCTGAGGAGTAAAATCCTTATTTAAACAGCTAACACGAACCTTTTCATTGGTTCCCATTTTCCGTTTAATACTCATAACCGTATCTGGGTTGGTGATTGCCTGCCGTTTGGCCGCATCACCGACAATCTCTTCGCCATTACTCTTAAAGGCAACCACCGATGGGGTTGTATTGTGTCCCTCGGGGTTGGGAATAACTTTCACTGAACCATCGGCTTGCATGTAGCTAACGACGGAATTAGTTGTTCCTAAGTCAATACCTAAAATAATTTCCTTTGCCATAATTAATAATCTCCTTTTTTAATTAAGATTTTGCTCTTCTTTCTTTTCTTGTTTATTTTCATCTGCTTGTTCGGGTTGTTGAACGACCTTCTCTTTTGAAACTCTGACTTGAGCCGGCCGAACTAACCGATCAACCAAAATGTAACCATTTGTAAAGACATGCACCACTTGATTGGCCGGAATATCATCATGCTCTTCCGTATCCACGGCATGCATCTTCCGTTCATCAAATTGATCTCCAATTTTGGGGGCGATTTCTTTAACCCCTTCTGAATCGAGGACTTCGACCATCTGCCGATAGATATATTGGAAGCCGGTCAAGTAATTCTTTAAAACCGGATCAGCAACTTCCTTACCTAGAACCATATGGAAATTGTCGAGTATGGGCAGAAGTTTGTCGACAAACCCCATCGCGCGATATTTAATAAATTCCCGTTGGTCTTTTTCATATTGTTTCCGAAGATTCTCGGTATCAGCAAAAGCTAAATAGTACTTGTTTTTCCAATCTTCAATTTGCTTTTCCAACTCACCGATTTGTTCCTCCGGTGTCAACTTTTTCTCCTCTTTAGGCTTTGATGTAGCTTCCGCTTCTTGTTTTGGATTCAATTCTTTATCTTGCTTTTCTTTCACAGTCATTCATCCTCACTTTCACTGTCGAAATCTTCAAAATAATCTTCAAGTTCTTTGACAACATACTCTAGGGTTGAGACTATTCGATCATAGTCCATTCTGGTTGGGCCCATAACCGCGATTGTTCCCGGCTGGTGACCTGGAATACGAACCTTTGCAGTTACAACCGATATATCCTTGTCATCATCGGCATCGCCGATTTTAACGCTGACTTGATCTTTACTAGCCAAGAGTTCAGATAGTTGTTTCTTATTGTCAAGTAACGAGATTAAACGTTTTAATTTGTCGGCATCATTCTTATATTCCGGCTGATTAAGAAGTGATGATTTACCATACATGGACAAACGGTCTTGAGCGAACCGTAAAAACGCATCCGCAAAAGCTTGGTATATTACTGTATGTTCGATGACATAGTCACTCACCATCGGTTTTAGACTATCCATTTTATCGATAACATCGGAAATCGGTGTTCCCGTTAGTCGATCATTAAGAATAACGAGACATTTTTTAACCTCATCAACATTAGTTTTTTCGGGAATAACAAAGGTTTTGTTTTCTACATATCCCTGATCAGTCACAAATATCGCAGTGGCGGTATTCGCATTAATGGGAATAATTTGAATTGAAAGCAACTTCTCCTCACTCGCATTTGGCCCCAAAACCACACTTGCTAAATTGGTCATGTGTGCCAGTATTTCGCAACTGGATTTTATAACCTCTTCTACCGTAGCAGTTTTTTCTTCGAGCACCGTTTGAATTTGCATTTTGACGCTTTCTTCAACTGAATGACCGCGAAGGTGATCTACATAGTAACGATAACCTTTTGAGGAAGGAACTCGGCCAGAAGAAGTGTGTGTTTTCTCAAGAAAACCTTCACTCTCTAGCATATTCATTTCATTACGAATCGTCGCAGATGAATATGATAAGTCATACTCATCAAGTAAGGTTTGACTGCCCACAGGAGTGGCGGTTTTTATAAAGAATTCAACGATGTATTTTAGAATCAATTCACGTCTTGAAAGATCCATAATTCCACTCCTTTAGCACTCGCATTTTCAAAGTGCTAACTATATTATAAACATTCGCTTAGCACTGTCAACAATAAAGTGCCAAAAATTATAAAATTGTTATTAACGACAAGAGAACATAATTTAATTTTTCAGTTCCTTCATCGGTTGTAAAAAAGCGATTATCCTTGACTGCAACTAGATTATTACTTTTTAGATTGGCTAATGGATGGGCAAATTTCTCTAAAAAATCAACGCCAAAACACTGCCTAAAATCGGTCAGCAAAAACCCTTCTTGAAGGCGTAGATTAGTAATCAAAAAATATTCAATTTCATCATTTTGGCTAATAGTTTCTACTTCGCCTAAATAGTAACCGTCTAAATATTTTTTTAAATTCCGCGTGTTTTGGTAACGATTGTTTTCAATGTATCCCGCGGCGCCCAAACCCACTCCATAATAATGTTGATTATGCCAGTACATGAGATTATGCTGGCTGTAGTATCCTCTTTTGGCAAAATTACTCACCTCGTAACGCTCATAGCCATTTTTACGCAAAAAAGAAGTGGCGAGTCGATAAAAGGACAATGAATCATCCTCACTTACTTCCTTTACTTGGCGATAACTAAATAATGTTCCTGGATTTACCGTTAAGGAGTAAAGCGAAACATGAGGCGGATCTAAAGTAATGACTTTTTTCAAATCAAGCAAAAACAAATCCTGCGTTTGTTCGGGTAATCCATAGATTAAATCTAAACTGTAGTTTGTAAAGCCACACTTTTTTATAAGTTTCAAAGCTGCTAACGCTTCTTGTCCACTATGTTTTCGATCGCAGGCTTTTAAAACATTGTCATCAAAAGACTGAACACCGATGGAAATTCGATTTATTCCCTGCGCTTTGAATAATTTCAACTTTTCCAAATTTGTATTTTCAACGTTTAATTCGATTGTTTTCTCAACAGCCGAAGCCATATAAGGGGCTAAAATAACAAAAAGGCGCTCCAATTGCTTTAAATTAAGCGCACTCGGCGTTCCGCCACCTATATAAATTGTCTTAATATCGCTTGGATTAATCGCCCGAGCGCCGATTTCTTGCTGTAAGGCCAAAAGATAATCATCCACCCATGCAGGGTTATAAATCATTTTTGTAAAGTCACAATAGCCACAGATATGTTCACAAAAGGGAATATGCACATATAACGCATGTGCCGAATTAGACATCTTTATTTATTCCTCGTCACTATTATCGTCTTTTTTCTTTTCTTCCTTGTACTCAACTAAGACGCGATCAAGCTCTTCTTGAACTTGTTTGGCCTCATCAGTTGGTTTGATATCATCTCGAAAAGCCGGAACTTTTTTACGGATAATGTAAACTAAAAGGGCAATTAATCCAAAGAAGGCTAAGAGGATTAATAAAACAAATAGCGAATTGTCGAGAATGGAATAAACTGTATAATTCATAATTACCTCATTAACGCCGCGGTATCGGCGTATAAATAAACTTATTTTTTAACTGTTCCTTACGATAATATCCATTCATTGCCAAATGATCCATCGCAGTGCGAGCAGTCTCATAAGCGCATTTCAGAAGGCGCTTATATTGAGCGATTGTATAAAATTTTCCTATCGTGCAATGACGAGCATAGAAGGAAGCCTCACCACGTTTTAAATTGGGATCAAGTTCCAACAAATGTTGTTCAAGCTTTTGAGCATCACTTTCATCAAGGCCAACAGGCAAATGTTCCAAAGCTAGTCGAACATCATTTTCTATTCCACTGCGCTCGGTTAGCCGCTCAGTGAAATTGGTATCATTGCGATCTAAAAACCGATCACTAGGAGGAATGAATGTTTCTTCTTGCGAAATTGATTTAACATCTTCCCGCGCTTGATTATGCACTTCTATAGATAATTCGTCAACTGCATAACTTTCTTCAGCTACCATTTGTCGTTCATCTTTCAAAATTAGCGCCGATAGTGAAGCGATAATTTCATCAAAAATTGGATTGAGTAAAGAAATGACATAGGTTAAATCGCCAGTTTTCTTTGTCTGTAAAGATGCCTCTTCAAACTTTGCTTTATAGCCACCCAGAACTTTTTCGAGATTAATGAGGCTAGCGATATCATCAAATTCTTCGCTTGCTAAAACCATTTTTCCCAAAATAATCGCCATTATTTCTGAATGGTAGGAAAAAGGAGCAATGTAGGATGAATAAAAAATTGCCGTCGCCAATTTAATCATTACCGGTTGCGAATTATCGGATAAAAGAGCAAAAAGACCCTCCATCATATCCTCAATTCTCGCTGTCGGTGCGTGAATATAAATGCGATTAACTTGAGCTTGCTCCCGTGAATCGGCAATTTCTTCTTTTCGATAATAAGTCGAGCTAGGTTGACTACCATCTAAAATAAAAAATAAATTAGCGAAGAAAGAGGCTGAAGGTAAAAGCGCCCCTTGCTTTTGAATTTCGTCAATCACTGAATTGTAGCGCAAAAGAATTAAATCTTCACTTTTAAGAGTCGATATATTATTCTCGGCAATTAAATATAAAAGATTAACATCTGTCTTTAGTCCATAAGCCAAAGAAACTTGCTCCAAGATATCAGCTTTAGCCATTCGCCGAAAACGAGAATACGCTTCAATAGAGCGACCTAAGCGAGAGGTTCTTCTTGCGAGCGAAGTTAAGCGCAAAGTAATGCGATTCATATCGTCTACAAGACGAGGGGTCAAGACAATCTTAATTGGATCTCTTGTGACCATACGCAAAGAGAGCTCATGCGTATATGGAGCCCGATAGTTTATTATTTTTTCCCACACTCCATCGACAAGAGTTGTATTAAGTTCACGTTGAACTTCACTTTTACTGGCGTAAATCTCATCGGTGAAATGGCTCGCCATTTTATCATTATCCATGAGCCATAACCTCTTATTCATCTTAACAAATGAAACCAAAAAAATAAATTGGAACCGTAATTTGTTCGTTACTTTTCATCATCGAGGGAAAGAACGCTCATAAAAGCCTCTTGGGGGAGTTCAACCGAACCGACGGCTTTCATGCGCTTTTTGCCGGCTTTTTGCTTTTCAAGTAACTTTTTTTTGCGGCTTATGTCACCTCCGTAACATTTTGCCAAAACATCTTTCCGCACGGCCTTAACATCTGCCCGAGCGATAATTTTATTGTTAATTGCCGCTTGGATAGGAACTTCAAACAACTGTCGAGGAATGATGTCTTTCAATTTGCTAACTATGGCTAGGCCTCGATGGTAGGCATCCGGTTTATATACGACCACCGAAAGAGCATCAACGACTTCGCCATTTAGTAATATGTCCATTTTTACGAGATTAGCGGCATGGTAGCCAGCAAGATGGTAATCAAAACTAGCATATCCTTTTGAATAACTTTTAAGTTTATCAAAGAAATTATAAATAATTTCGCTTAGTGGTAATTCATAATGCAATATCATTCGTGTTTCATCAAAATAGTCGAGGTTAAGATAAGTTCCTCTCCGTTCTTGGCAGAGTTCCATAATCGGCCCAACATAGTCCTTTGGGGTCATTATTTCCGCCTCTACAAAAGGTTCTTCAATTGATTTAATGGTTGTAGGGTCAGGATAATCAAAAGGATTATCCAAACGAATTTGCGATCCGTCGCTTAGATTAATGTGATAAATAACACTTGGAGCGGTTAGAATTAAATTTAATCCGTATTCGCGTTCAAGCCGCTCTTGAATAACATCCATGTGCAGCAATCCCAGAAAGCCACAGCGAAAACCAAAGCCAAGCGCTTGCGATGCTTCTGGTTCGTAACGAAGACTTGAATCGTTAAGGCTCAGTTTTTCAAGAGCGTCTTTTAAATCGGCATAATTTTTACTATCGACTGGATAAAGCCCACAATAAACCATAGGGTTAATCTCGCGATATCCAGGTAAGGCTTTGGCTGCTTTGTTGTTGGCCAAAGTAATAGTATCACCAGTATGAATATCATGAATATCCTTAATTTGTGCGCAGATATATCCCACCTCGCCAGCATATAGTTCGTCTTGTCTTATTTCACTTGGGGCCCGATAGCCGACCTCCGTCACCAAATATTCTTTTCCATTAGACATCAATTGAATTTGATCGCCTACTTTTACCATTCCTTCCTTGATTCTAACTAACACAACCACGCCTCGATATGAGTCATAGTAACTATCGAAAATTAAGGCCTGAAGAGGATTGCTTTTATTACCATTCGGACAAGGAATCTGCGTAACGATAGCTTCCAAAACTTGCTCAACATTCAATCCTGTCTTTGCAGAAATAGGAATAGCCTCGCTACCATCTAGTCCAATTCTTTTTTCAATTTCATCCCGTGCCAAATCGACATTTGCACTGGGCAAATCTATCTTATTAATTACTGGTAAAATTGCTAAATCGTTATCGATGGCTAAATACACATTAGCTAAAGTTTGAGCTTCAACTCCTTGCGTAGCATCAACGACCAAAATTGCGCCTTCACAGGCAGCAAGCGATCGCGATACTTCATATGTAAAATCGACATGCCCAGGAGTGTCAATAAGATTGAAAAGATAATCCTCACCATTTTGTGTATGGTAAATAAGGCTTACCGCGTTCAACTTGATGGTAATACCCCGTTCACGTTCAAGATCCATATTATCCAATATTTGCTCTTTCATCAGCCGCTTTTCGACGGTGCCGGTCATTTCAATGAGCCGATCAGCCAAAGTCGACTTTCCGTGATCAATGTGGGCAATTATCGAAAAGTTTCGGATATGTTGGTTATCAAAATTCATCAAAGCGCTCCTAACTATTTGCTGGTAAATTATACCAAATCTACACTGATTTCGTTAATTTATTTTCCAAAAATCAGCGCAAATATTTTTAACATCTTCGGGACTAGTAACGACTTCATAGTCATCCCATTCGGTTTTAAATAGATGCCGATATCGATCTTGAAGATAGCGCTCATCCAAAAGTAAGGCGATCCCTCGATCGTTTTCACTTCTGATAAGGCGACCAACAGCTTGCATAACTCTATTCATACCGGGATTAACATAACTATATTCAAAACCAGAAATTTCTTTTTCATCATAAAATTTTCTGATTAAATCTCGTTCAAATGAAATCTGCGGCAAGCCAACACCCACGATTACAACTCCAATTAAGCGGTCATCGACGAGATCGATACCCTCACTAAATGCGCCGCCTAAAACGGCAAGACCAATGCGCGTTTTTTGTGGCTTAGGAACAAATTTTGAAAGAAAAACTTCCTGTTCATCCCGGCTCATTTCCTTGTCTTGCGCCATTAAAATAAAGTCGTCTTTCTCTTTGAGATCTTCCAAAAAAGGTTTTACGTTATTTAAGTATTCATACGAAGGAAAAAAACAAATGTAATTACCAATTTGCTTTGAGTATAAAGCTTGAATATAGTCGGCAATCAATCCATAACTAGTATCCCTTTTGCGATATGTAGTCCGAACATCGGGAGCGATTAATAATCGCCGATTCTTACGTGGAAAGGGATTAGGTAAAATTAGACGAGGGGAATCTTTGCTTCCACCAAGGAGATTAACGTAATAATCAATCGGTGAAAGAGTAGCAGAAAAAATTACCGAGCCAAAAACATTTCCAAGACAATTTCTAATTAAGTTGCTTGGGTTTAAGTTGTAATTTTTAAGAATTAAATTACTTTTCCCTTGTCTATAGATGAATAGACGAAATTCACTTGAGTAGTAATCCCAAATCTTCATAAAACGATTAACATTAAAAAACAGTTCCTTGAAGGGTTCATCGGCAAACTGAACATGATTCTTCATTACATCTTGACCCGCTAGCAGAAACAAATTTAAATTGTTTAGTAGGGGACTTGGAATTGTATCAATGATCGTCGGTGAATCTTTATCGGCAATTAAACTATTTAATTCACGTAGATTCTTTATAAGTCGACGCAATGCCGTTTTAATGTGTGGATGAACGAGTTTTCGCAAGTGCTTCTGCATGCTAATAAACTGCTCCAAGTTTAATTCCGAGCTATACATATCACGTACTCGCTCAATTAAATTATGGGCTTCGTCAATTAATGCAAAATAGGAACTACCACCCGTCTCAAAGTACCTTCTTAAATAAACGAGGGGATCAAATAAATAGTTATAGTCGCAAATGATGACATCGCAAAAAAGGGATAAATCAAGTTGAAATTCAAAAGGACAAATTTCATTTTCTAAAGCCAGTTTTATTATTGTTTCCTTCGAAAAATCATTTTCGTAAAGAAGGGCTTTTAAAAGAGCATCTTGAATTTTATTGTAGTAGTTACGGGCGTAAGGACATTCATCTGGATTACATCCCTTCCCGGGATTAAAGCAAATACGGTCCTTGGCGGTTATGACAATTGGAAAGACATCCGCTCCACTTTTCTTAAGTATTTCCATCGCCCCATGAGCAGAATCTTGCCCACTCGTCTTTGCTGTTAGATAAAATATTTTGTTTATTTTCTCACGAGCAAACGCCGATATCGCAGGATATAGTGTCGACATCGTTTTACCAATGCCCGTCGGTGCTTCCGCATAAAGCACTCCTCCTTGCGCAGTCATCGCATAGGTATATTGAGCCAGTTTTTTTTGCCCTTTTCGAAATGACGAAAAAGGGAAGTGAAAATTTTGCATACTGGCATTGCGATTAATCTCATGGCGATAAACCGTATTATAGAAATTCAAGTAGCGACGAATCAATGTCGTAACAAAATCTTCCAAGTCATGGGTCGAAAAAATATATTCCTTAATTTTTTGCTCGTTAGTGGTTTGATGAATATAAGTTAATCTTATTTTTATTTGATCAATTTTTCGCTCGTGGGCAAGCATTAAGGCATAGCATTGGGCTTGGCCCAGATGCCAATTTTCATTCTCCCGATGGAATTCATCAATGTCAATTACGGTCGATTTTATCTCATCGATAATATACTCGTTGTCGGTAACAATAATGCCATCTGCTCTTCCCTCTAAAGTAAGATTATATTCATCGACAAAAAATGTTTCCCGCAAAAAATATTCAGATAAGTACTCATTACCCTGACGACTTTGGTAAAAAGCATGGAGACGAACTCCCTCGCTCATGGAAGCCTTATTAAAAACCCGCGTATCGATACTACCGCTACGTAGCAAAAAATCGACCAACTGATGGACTGATAACGTCAATTCTTTATTCATTCTATTTTAAAACTGTTCCTTTAAACTGAGGTTCACCATTTACAAAATCCCGAAAACCGACAATTTTCTTTCCCGGCTTTTGCAATTTTAAAAGATTAATCTGCCCATCTATTAATTGGAGAATAATACCATTTTTACTAGCAGAAACAACCGTTCCCGGTAAAGCTTCTATAGTTTCACTATAATCTTCCGCTTCAAATATTTTCACCATCTGATTATTATCACGATATAAATAGGCTCCTGGTTCTATGCTTAAAGCTCGAATCCATCCGATAATTTTCGCTTTAGGTAAGGCAAGATCAAGGTGCTCTTGCTCTTTTTTTATTAACCCCGCATAGGTAACAAGTGCCTCATTTTGTTCTTCCTTGACTAACTGACCATCAATATATAAAGGCAGCTTATCAAGCGCTAATTTAAGAGCAGCCGTAGCCATTTTTTGTGAAAGAGAAGTATAGTTATCCTCTAAACTTATCGGAACAACTATTTTACCAAACATACCCCCGGCATCCATTTTATCAACCATTTGCATAAGGGTTATGCCCGTTTCTTTTTCACCATTGATTAAGGCATATTGCATCGGCGCTGCTCCCCGATACTTTGGTAGTAAAGAACCATGAAGATTTATCGATCCCAAAGACGGAATATCAAGAAGTTGCTGCGGAATAATCTGTCCATAGGCAAAGCAGAGGATTAAATCCGGATGCAAATCCTTAGCAAATTCGTAATCAAGGCGAATTTTTAATGGCTGAAAAACTGGTATGCCAAACTCTTCAGCCACGACTTTCGTTGGTACAAATTCAATTTTCTTTCCCCGGCCAATCGGTTTATCTGGTTGAGCGACTACCCCAATAACATTATAGCCAGCTAAAATCAGTCCTCGTAAAACATGAGCGCTAATTTCTGGGGTTCCTAGATATAAAATTCGTGTTTTATTACTTAGCATATCGCTTGATCCTCACTTCTTTATTTATTATACAATAGCCACGATTATAAATTGAAAAAAACCGCGTTTTTTTGATTGGAGTAATAAGGAAAAAGTTGTTGCCGTTATATTACTATTTTGCTATAATGCAAAGCGTATCGAAAGAGGTGAAGACAATGGCAAATATTAAATCCCAAATTAAACGGGTTGGAACCAACGAAAAAGCGCGCTTAAGAAATGTTAACTATAAAACACAAATTAAGACTGCAAGCAAAAAAGTTGTATCCGCGGTTAATGCTGGCGACAAAGTTTTAGCACAAAATGAACTCAATGCTGCCAATCGCTTGATTGATAAGTCAGTCAGCAAGGGCATTACCCATTACCGGACAGCCGCTCGGCAAAAGAGTCACTTGGCTGGTCTCGTCAATTCAATAAACTAACCGGAATCATCCGGTTTTTTTATTGCCATCTTAACAAGATTCAATTAAGAAAAAATCAAATCCTTCTTTCGCATCAATCGTTCCACTCTTGATTTTATAATCGAGCAAAAACAAATGATCAAGAATATTTAGTATATCTTTGCTCGTGCGGCGTCCAAGATCTTTTAAAATCATCTTTAAGCGATATGGATGAAGTTTTAAGTCACTGGCAATTTGACTTTCAGGGATGTTATTTTCTTTTTGATATGCAACTAGCGAAAACATACGTAGTTGATTGGATAAAGTCGAAATTAAAACAACAGGTTGTAAATTTTGCATCATCAAATCTTCAACCAACTCAAGTGCTGGTTTTAATTTTTTTTGCAAAAGATAACTCGTCAAAAGATAGCTTTTCTCCTCCAATGGTCTTGGGACAAGCATTTCCACATCCTCCAAGCGGACATGAGATGTATAGGTGGAAAGTTTATTGGCTTCATTAACAAAACTAGATACATTATTGTTTACCCGTTGCAACAGTTCGTCGCGGGCATCATCATCAATTATTGCGCCATTTTTTTCAAATGTGCGCCGAACAAGTTCTGGCCAGGTGGCGGAAGTAATTGTTTGTAGTTCCAACACTTTTACGCTCTTCGGTAAGATGGAAATTAATGGATTTTTTTTATTTATTGATTCCCCAATTACTGTAAAAATTAAACTATTAAAAGATCCCTCATCGGCAAAGAAACTTTGAAATCGATCTAAAACATCAGCATCAATTTTCTTTGCATCTTTTAAAAAATCGGCGTGGTTATAAACTATGACTTTTTGCTCGCCGGTTAATGAGTTGGTTTCAATCTCATCCAAAAGCTGTTCAAGCGATGTATCGCCCGCCTCAAGTTGCGAGTAATTAAAACTATTCGGTTCCTTGATAAGTGAAATCATCGTCTTCTTAACTGTATTGCGTATCAAAAGCGGCTCTTTGCCAAAGATTATATAAATCATATTTTCATTATATCAAATGGTATCTCTATGCGAAATAAATTGTTCCTTCTTTATCGGTTCGTCGGATTTTGATTTCATATTCCATCAATATATTTAAGACACTTTGGTGAGGATGCCCATAAGAATTTTTTCCAACCGATATAATCGCTTGACTTGGTCTAATCTGCTCGATAAAACCTCTCCCAGTCGAGGTACTACTTCCATGATGACCAATTTTTATTACGTCGCACTGAAGAAAAGGATTATTTTGAATGATATGATTTTCCACTGCCACTGGAGCATCACCCATAAAGAGCCATTTTTTATTTATAAACTCCATATAAATTACCAGCGATTGCTCGTTATCGTCTTTTCCTTCAATAAAATTCAAATTATGTAATTTAAGATCAGCAAATGTAACTGGAAATTGATTTCTACTAACATAGATGTTTTCAATTAAAAAGTGACTTTGAAGCGAATTTAAAGCTCCATTATGATCAAAGTCATTATGTGTAATAATTACTCCATTAAGTTTTTTTATTGCCTGACGACGAAAAAAAGGAATTAATACCTCTTGGGCAATATCAATTTTTATTGAGCCCCCGGTATCGATTAATAATGCCTGATTCTGCCTTCGAACCAAAATGGCATCACCCTGACCGACATTGATAAAGTAAACTCCATTTGTAAAGTGATTTTCAATGGGGAAAAATGGCGAAATAACTCCTATACAATAAGTAGCAATAGCTACTTTCCTACCAATATTTAATTTTAAGCTTTCAGTTATTTCTAAAAGCAGAAACAAAGCGTAATAAATTACTCGATGCCAAAAAGTAATTGTTCCAAAAACATTAAACCTATCCATTGAACTTATAAAAGTAAAGAAGGAAATTAATAACTGACATAGCATTTCAAAGACCACACTAAATGGTGGCAAGAGAATTGTTATTGAGCCAATTAAATAGAGAATGTTGGTATATCCAAGTAATAGCAATTGAAGAAAAGGCGCTAAAATATTTATATTTCCCTGTGTTTCTAGAAAAAATGGCAGCATTATAAGATAGAATTTAATTGTTCGTTTTACTTTTTCTTGCACGGATAAAGTTTTTTTATAAAAGCAAAACTCATTTATTAACCGTAGACTAAACGGCAGATAGAATTTGGCTTGCAAGGCTAAAAATGGATCTATGCTTAGAAATACCAGACCTTCAAAACATATTTTTCTAAACTTATTTAGTCTTTTTTTCCTATATAGAGTATGCGTGAGTGTTATTTTCAAGAAAAGCCGCCAAAATGCAAATTGATAAGGGTTTAAAACAAATAAACTTCCAATTACTATTAGCGATAAAGCATATCCTAGTTTTTTGTTTTTGAAGAAAAAATGGAACATTCTTTGGCAAATATAAAATGTAAATGCAATGTGCACTCCGCTATTGCTCAGAAGTGACAAAATGTTCCACTTATCAGCTTGCGTAATTATTGCCAAAGAATAATCTGCTTCATTTAATATCAACGATGAAAAAATCATTTTGGATGATGGAGAATTAAATCTTTTTAACCATTCATCCTTAGGAATACGTAACGTAGACAATAGATCCATTAAAACTTCTTTTTCCCCAATATAACTATTCGCTATTCCTTTTTGATTTAGATATACTTCAAAGTCGAATTGGCTCTCTAGTCGATAAAAATCTAATTTATCAATTGAACCAGGTAAATATATAATTTGACCAAATTGTAAGCCACCATCGTTAGTTGAATACAAACGTTGAAAGGGAGTGATTATAATTACATAACTATCCTTGCTATTTAAAACCACCCCATAGGGAAGTAATAGGTAATCAAGATTATTCAAAATAAATAGAATTGCATATCCTAAGATAATCATTAAGTAGAGTAAGTAAAGTCTTTTTAACCTTGTATGATTGATTTTCTTGAAAAATACGATAATAACAATTATTAATAACCAACACCAACGCCCATCACTGACCGCATTGATGGTCATAAATGTTAAAAGCAATAAGTAAAGAAGATCCATTACTGAAGAACAATATAATTGCGAATTTTAGTATAGGTTGAGGTGCCGACTCCGGACACGTTCATTATATCTTCTAAATAGGTGAATATACCTTTATCTTCTCTATGTCTAATTATCGCTTGTGATATCGTAGACCCAATTCCATTTATCGTTTGCAGAGCATCAGATTTATCTGAGTTTATGTTTACCTTAACTATCGGTGAATCATTACAAACATCATTATCGTCGTAAAGTGAACCGATAAAATAAGTCATTCCCCCAATTAACTTCGTATCCAGAAAATATGTCTTTTCGTCAGTGTTAGCGGTTGGACCTCCCGCTGCTACAATTAAATCGTCCATTGTTGATCCTTTTTGAAGAACATACGCTCCGGGTTTGGTGACTGCCCCACTTATTGTAATCGTATAATAGTTTGCGTCGCTTAGTTGGGAAGCAGCGCTAACATTATTGGCAATATTGGGATCGATTTTTGACATTACAAAAAGTGACACGATTGTTATCAACAACACGACAATAAGAATTTTACCCATAAAAAAACCTCCCACTAGTAGATAGGAGGTTATTTTTTATTTTGGCAATTAGTCGCCAATTTTTATTTTTAAAATTTCGACGTTATATGGTGGCTCGGTCTTAACAACACAAACATCACCAACACCTTTGCCTAAAATCGCCTCGCCTAAAGGGCAAGTTGTTGAAATTGATCCTTCTAAAGGTTTGGCTTCAATCGTGCCTACCAACTTATAAACATATTGAGCATTCTCACTTTGATCAAGAATGGTAACCGTGCAACCCAGCGAAACAATATCATTATTAGTCGATGATTCTACAACGGTGGAATTAGCTAAAATATTCTCAATTTGTTGAATCCGACCTTCAACTTCGGCTTGCCGAGAACGAGCAGCGTCATAATCGGCATTTTCACTTAAGTCACCTTGCGCTCTTGCCGCACCAAGATCTTCAATAACTTGCGGACGATCCGTATTAATTAAGCGACTTAATTCGTTTTGTAATTTTTCTAAACCCTCTTGAGTAAGAGTAAACTTTTGGTTTTCCATAGTAATACCTGCCTTTTTGCACGCACGTATTATAGCAAAATTGCCGAACATAATCCAGCACAATATTTTATGGAAAAAAAACGCTTTTTTGTTATAATGTCTCGGGAGGCAGAAATGGAAAAATTAACACGGATAAAAACCCTTTTTTTTACTTTTTTAAAAATCGGATTATTCACTTTCGGTGGGGGATATGCCATGATTCCTCTTATTCAAAGCGAAATTACCGAACGGCATAAATGGATGACTACCGAAGACATATTTAATATTATTGTTATCGCCGAATCAACTCCAGGACCAATATCTGTTAATAGCGCCACTTATGTCGGTTATAAAGTTGCCGGCTTTTGGGGAGCGCTTTTTGCAACATTAGGATTGATTACGCCTTCTTTTATTATCATTTACATAATTTCACTATTTTTAGACAAATTTTTGGCAATCACAATTGTTAATAATGCCTTTCTCGGTATCCAAGCGGCGGTGGCAATTCTAATTATTGATGCCGGTATAACTTTAGGCAAAAAGATGCAACGAAACTTTTTCTCCATCTTTATTTTGCTTATTGCTTTTACTGCCCAAATTTTAATTAATGTTTTCGAATGGAATTTCTCTTCAATTTATTTCATTATTATCGGTTTGACTTTAGGGCTACTTTTTTACGGATTAATAAATAACACGAAACGAGGTGTTATTTAATGGGCATCATTTTAAAAATGCTTGATATTTTTTGGACTTTCTTCAAAATTGGTCTATTCACTTTCGGTGGTGGCTATGCCATGATTCCTCTAATGCAAAGCGAGGTCGTTAGCAAGGGATGGATGGGCTACGAGGAGGTCGTGCGCTTTATTGCTATTAGCGAGTCAACTCCGGGACCATTCGCCATTAATATGGCAACTTTTATCGGTTCTAGTCAATTGGGAATACTTGGAAGTTTAACCGCTACATTTGCCGTTGTTTTACCATCGTTTTTAATTATTCTTATCATCGCTTCCATTTTTAAGAGTTTTGAAAAAAACCGTTACGTCCAAGCAGCTATCAAAGGGGTTCAGCCCATCATTGTGGCGCTTATCATCTCAACTGGAGTCATCCTTGTACTAAAAAACGTCTTCCCTTTATTTCCGCTTATTGCTTCCGATTTTGACCGCATATCTCTGGTTTTAATGTTCGATGCTGGACTCATATATTGGGGGCATAAAATAGTCTTTAAAAAGAAATTATCACCGATTATATTAATTGTCATCGCCGCCGCATTAGGAATAATCGCATATGCATAAAAAAACCAGTTCGTTATGTGAACTGGTTTTTATTTACTTCAATTGTGGATCTTCATTATACGTGTTTAAAATCTCATTAGCCTCATTGAACTCATCGTCGTTAAGTTCCATATCTAAAGTTCCATCATCTTCGTAGCGAGCAATCATAATCTCTTCCGGACTTGCTGGATCGAAGAATAAAACGTAACTGGCTCCTCGTTCTTCATTATCATAGGTAAAGAGAATCTCAAAGCGATATTCATTTCCATCCTCATCAGTAAGCGTTAATTCTTTTTCGGAATTTTCAATTTTTGGTTCCATCGTTTTTTTCCTCTCTTTGGGCCAAATAGGTTTCTAATATGACTTTAGCCGCCCACGTGTCGACCAATTCTTTTTGTTTCGCCTTATTATAACCTAAAGCCTTAAGTCTTTCATAGGCTTCGATTGTGGAAAGGCGCTCATCTACAAACTTAATTTGTGATAATGGGAAAAATGCACCCATAAGTTGCTTAAATTTTTCAACGGCCTCCACGCGTGGACCTTTGCGATCATCCATATTTAGTGGATAGCCAATAATAATTGTTTCGACATCCTCTTCTTGAAGTATTTGCTCAATTCGTTTAGCGGCCGTTATATAATCGTTGGGATTAAACCGAACGGTTTCCATTCCAAGTACAAACTTTTGATCGCTAGAAGTAATCGCGACTCCAAGTGTTTTGGTTCCAAGATCAAGTCCGATTATTTTCTTGCTCATTTAATTAAACTTTCAAGATAGGGCAAGACTTTGTCCTGCTTAGAAGCATCTTTAGCGGCTCCACTTGCTAAATCAGAACGACCACCACCAGATCCCCCTAAAATTGATGTTAATTCTCGTATAATCTTTCCGGCCTCAATGCCCATTTTTATAACTGAATTTGAGCAGTACGCCACCAGAGGATATTTTCCATCCTTATCGCCCAATAAAACAATAATTGCTTGCTCATATTGGGATTTAAGACCATCGATTACCTTTAGAAGCCCATCTCGATCATAGCCTTTAACATAAGCGGAAAGAACATTCACCTGGTTTTTGGTAATAAAACGGGATTTTAAATCATTGCTTAATGATGAAGCAAGACGATCTTTAAGGGCAACTGATTCCTGTTTTAGCCCTTCTTTTTCCTTTTTTAAAGAATCGACAGCCAGAAGAATATCCCCAAAAGATTTAACTTTTAACTCGCGAGAAATCTCAGCTAATAAGTTCTTTCTTTCAATAACTAAATCATATGCTTTGGCGCCCGTTACTGCTTCGATTCGTCTGATTCCGCTTGCGATTGATTTTTCGCTAACAATTAGAAAAAGGCCGATTTCCGAAGTATTTGCAACATGCGTACCTCCACAGAATTCCTTGCTCACATCGCCAAAACAAACCACACGAACAACATCGCCATATTTTTCGTCAAATAAGGATTTGGCGTGAAGTTTTTTAGCTTCATTAATTGGAAGTACTTTCGTTTCTTGGATAAGGGAAGCTCTAATTAACTCGTTAACTCGCGCTTCAATTTTTTCTAGCTGAGAGGTAGAAAGAGCCTCATTAGCATTAAAGTCAAAGCGAAGATAATCCGGACCAACAAAACTTCCCGCTTGATGAGTATCTTCTCCAACAAATTCACTTAAAGCCGTATCCAAGAGATGTGTAGCCGAATGGTTACGCATGATATCCCGCCGGCGGATAAGATCTAAAGTAATGGTCAATTCATCACCGACATGAATAATTCCTGAATTTAACACGACATGATGTAAGTGTTGATGATTAGGGGCTTTTTTAACTTCGCTTACTTCCGCATCTACCTCACTATTACTCATCCTTCCAGAGTCAGAAACCTGACCACCACTTTCAGCATAAAAATTCGTTTTATCAAGAATAATGTCGCCCTCTTCATCAATCGCATCCACTTTTTGACCATCAACAAAGGCAGCAACCACCTTGGCTTTCATCGGCTCAAGTAAAGCATAAATAAATTCACTAGCTACTTGGCAACTCATTAAATCGGCGGATTGAATCGCCATGCTTTGACTGCTATTTCTAGCTTCTCGCGCCCGGTTCTTTTGTTCTTCTAATAATTCGTTAAAGCGCTTGATATCAACCGGGCATTTTTGCTCCGAGGCAATTTCCACGGTCAAATCAATCGGGAAGCCATAGGTATCATATAATTTAAATGCATCATCACCCGCAAGCGCCGTTCCTGGTACAAGCATGTTCCGCAGCATCAGCTCACCACTATTGAGAGTTTTAATAAACTTTTCTTCTTCCGCCTTGATTAACTTGCTGACTCTTTCCTCTTCCTTGACTAAATAGGGATAAAAATCCTTAAAGTTAGCAACAACCACCTTAACTAAAAGGTAAAGAAAAGGTTGATTGATATTTATTTTCCGTCCATAGCGCATTGCTCTTCTTAATAATCGCCGCAAAACATATCCCCGACCTTCATTAGAAAAAGTTGCTCCATCCGCTAAAGCGAAAGTACAGGCTCTAATATGGTCCGCAATAACGCGGTAGGCCATCAAGTTAGCACCCTCATATGGCTGCTTACTTATTTTCATTGTTTCTTTAATAATAGGTAGAAATAAATCAGTCTCAAAATTGGTCGGCGTTTCCTGTAAAACGCAGGCAATTCGTTCTAGGCCCGCACCCGTATCAATGTTTTTCTTAGGAAGTTCTTTATAGTCAGCCCTATTCACACCCTCAACCGCATTGTATTGGCTAAAGACAATTCCCCAAATTTCAATGTAGCGATCATTTTCTTCATCATTTTTTAATAGGTCGATTCCGCGATGAAGGGGATCATATTTTTCACCGCGATCGAAGAACACTTCGGTGTTGGGTCCACAAGGTCCTTCCCCAATTTGCCAAAAGTTACCCTCTAAAGGAATAAGATGATCCTCTTTTACGCCTACTTTCCGCCATAAGTTATAGGTATCTTTGTCCGTAGGCAAATAGGTAAAATAAACCTTATCCTTGGGCAGAGCAAAATACTCTTCACTAGTTAAAATTTCATAAGCCCATGGAATGACTGATTCACGAAAATAATCACCGATGGAAAAATTGCCGAGCATTTCAAAAAACGTATGATGGCGAGCTGTCTTACCGACATTTTCGATATCATTGGTTCGAATTGACTTTTGGACATTAGTAATTCGGTGGTTGGATGGTATCACCGATCCATCGAAATATTTCTTTAACGCCGCCACTCCCGAATTAATCCATAAAAGCGTGGGATCATTATGGGGAATTAAGGATGCACCCGGTTCAATTGCATGCCCATGCTTCTTAAAAAAATCAAGCCACATCAATCTAATTTCATTGCCTGTTAATTTTTTCATATTAAATCTCCTTAAAACATAAAAAAAGGTACGCTAAGGAACGAAAATCCGCGGTACCATCCTTATTCATTGCTATGCAATGCTCTTAATTTTCCTTAACGCGGATTGACGGAAAGTATTAGTTTCATCAGGAAAGTGGCGCGTTTTCTATTCTGCTTTTTCACCCCGGCCGCAGTCGCTAAAATCAGAAAACTTAGCAATCCTATCGATTTCGCTATGATTATAGCATAAACGAAATAAAAAAAATATTTTCTCTAATTAATTATTTAAAATATTGTGAATTCTTTAGATAACTGGTGTGATGTCTTTTCAATTAAAAAATATTAGTTCGCTAGTAATAGATATTTCTTTTGAAACAAAAACAACTATGTACTAATAGTCGGTCACGACAATCCTTGTTAGTAATGCCTTAATAACTTCATCACTTCGCACCTTTAAACCATAATCTAAGAAAACCTTACGTGGGGTGCTTTAATCTTTTTCAAGGACAGTAGTTTTTTCAGTTTTCCAGCAAAGGTGAGCAAAAATCGATTGTGCGATTAACAACACAATCATTTCTCAAAAATTTGCTTTTTCTGTGGACTGTCCAAAAAAGCCTTCATTAAGGTGCATGTTTTTAGACTTCCATTACTAAAATATCTTTAAGGAAATCGGATTTGCTTTAAACATATATAGATTTTTTTAAATATAAAACCAAATTAAAATTACGCTTCTATTGGGTTATTCTTTGCAAAAGATCGGCTAAAAATCCCATCTGAAACATAATAAACACCACAATTAACACAAGAATTATGAAACAAAAATAACTCCGGGCAAAGTTTCTACGGGCGATGTAAGACGAATCAAGAGCAAAGATAATAAGCGAAATAAATCCAATTAGCGGAATAGAAAAAAGTATCTGATAGCCAAAGTATCCCCAAGAACTCATCGGTCTAAATTTTTCACTGTATTCCATATTAACCCCTTTTTATTTAATTATAGCTTTAATTCTAACAATCGATAAATATTTTTCAAAAATATTAACAAACGTCCTTTAACTATTTATAAAACGCGCTTGCCATCCCGGTAAACTTCATCGATAATTCCACCACCAAGACAAATATCGCCATCGTAGAAAACCGCCGCTTGGCCAGGAGTAACGGCTTTGACTGGCGAAGAATAAATCACTTTCACTGTATTGCTGTCGATAAATGAGAGTTTGACGTTTTGATCAGGCTGCCGATAACGAAATTTTGCTCCGTAAGTTTTTTCTTCCGTAGGGGTACCACTTATCCAATTTAAATTTCTTACTAAGCAATAGTCACTAAAAAGATGCTCATCGTTACTACCGCTAGCAACGAGCAAATAATTCTTTTTAACGTCCTTGCCAACAACAGTCCATCCTATAGCGTCCTGTCCACTTATTCCTCCGATACCTAAGCCTTTTCGTTGGCCGATAGTGTAATAGAGTACCCCATCGTGCGTGCCAATTTTTTTCCTAGTATTAATGTCAATTATATCGCCTTTTTTTGCTGGCAAGTAATTCATCAAGAATTCCTTAAATCTCCGTTCGCCAATAAAACAAACACCAGTTGAATCTTTTTTGTCCATCACCGATTTCAAATCTAATTCATGAGCAATCGTTCTTACTTGGGGCTTACTAATATTACCCAACGGAAAAAGACAACTTGCAACCTGCTGTTGCGAAATTTGGGAAAGAAAATAACTTTGATCTTTATTAATATCTTCCGCTTTTAAAAGAAAGGTTACATTATCGCAATCTTTCCGTTTGGCATAGTGGCCCATGGCAATAAAATCAAAGCCATTTTTTTTTGCAAAATTTAAAAAAGCGTCGAATTTGATGTATTTATTACAAAAGATATCCGGATTAGGAGTTCGTCCTTTTTCATACTCGGAAAGAAAATAGGCGAAAACATCATTCCAATACTCCTCGATAAAATCGACTCGTAAAAGTTCAATTCCCAGTTTATCGGCCACCGCTTTTGCATCGTCATAGTCACTTTCTTGGGGGCACTGTTGATCGCTAATTGTCGGGTTGCCTAAAATGTCGTTGTTAGCCATCGCATCCCAGTTGCGCATAAATCCGCCAACGACTTGGTAGCCTGCTTTTTTTAGTAAGTAGGCAGCGACGGCACTATCAACGCCCCCGCTAAGCCCAATTAACACTCGTGCACCTTTTTTAATCACAAACTAACTCCTCACTATCCAATATTAAGGTAAAAGGCCCATCATTTACTAATGTCACCTTCATGTCGGCTCCGTAAATACCCGTGGCAATTCTACCACACTTGTCCGCAATGAGGCTATTAAAAAGATTATAGAGTTTCTCTCCCTCTTCATAGGGCGCCGAATCGGTAAAAGATGGTCTTCTTCCATGTTGAACATTACCATAAAGCGTAAACTGTGATACGCTCAATATTTCGCCTTCAATATCCGATAGTGATTTATTAGTTTTACCATTTTCGTCCGGAAAGACTCTTAATTTAAGAAGTTTCTCGACCATTTTTTCAACAATTATACTATTGTCCTTGATTGAAAAACCGACAAGCGAAAGCCAACCGCGAGCAATATTACCCGTTATTTTTCCCTCAACTTCAACTTTAGCGCTCACGACATTTTGTAATACAATTCGCATCTTCTCACCTCGTTTTATTATAGTGTTTATGAGCATAAATTGGTATACTTTATCCGGAGGTAATTATGCTCGCACCACTCGCACATCGTCTACGTCCAACTAAACTTGCTGACATAATTGGGCAAAAGCACCTCGTTGGTGAAGGTGGATTTCTTTATGAAGCCCTTCAAAATCATCTTCTAGTATCGATTATCTTTTTTGGCCCACCCGGGTCGGGAAAGACAACCATTGCTGAAGCCTTTGCTAAAGAGATGAATGTTCATTACAAGAAGCTTAATGCTGTTACATCAACTAAAAAAGATATTGAATTAGCAATTGATGAAGCAAAACTATATCCCGAGGCCATTCTTATCGTCGATGAGGTTCATCGTTTAAATAAAGATAAGCAGGATCTCTTGCTTCCTTACATTGAAGAAGGAACTATTTTTCTATTAGGAATGACGACGGCTAATCCTTATATCGCCATTAATCCCGCAATTCGTTCTCGTTGCCATCTTTTGGAAGTGAAACCATTAAGTCGCGAGGATATAGTTATCGGTATTAATCGGGCGCTTTCATCATTTAACGGTCTTGATAATCATATTTCAATGGATGATGACGCCAAAAAATTATTAGCTACCCTTGCCGGTGGTGATTTACGTTTTGCCTATAACTATTTAGAGGTTTTATCCTTAAGTAAAAATCAAAATATTTCGATGGATGATATTAAAAGTGTTATCCGTGTTCCCAACTATCTTATGGATCAAAATGAAGAAGAGCATTATGATTCGGTATCTGCTTTACAAAAGAGCATTCGCGGAAGCGATGTTGATGCTGCTTTATATTATTTGGCCCGGCTTTGCGCCGCTAATGACCTGGAATCAATTGAAAGACGGTTATTGGTTACCGCCTATGAAGACATTGGACTAGCCAATCCTCAGGCGGTAGAACGCTGTGCTATTGCCCTTGAAAGTGCCCACAAAGTTGGATTTCCCGAAGCGGTAATTCCTTTAGGCTTTACGGTTTGTGATCTAGCGCTATCGCCAAAGTCAAAGGCGGCCGCCACTTCCATTCAATCGGCGATGGACTATGCAAAAGACCATCAATTAAACGTCCTTGATTACTTAAAATTAACCCCTGTCAATGCGCAAGAAATTGATAAGTACCCCTATGATCGCCCCGATTTATGGGAAAAAATGCAATATCTTCCTGAACTAATTAAAGAAATGCAGTTTTACCAAGAATCTGACGCTTCTCAATATGAGAAAGTTTTAAATGCCAATTACCATCGACTGAAAAAGAATGCGCGAACTAGTAATTTAGCCTTTCTTAAATCTAAAAAACCCCGGGAATAATAAAAAGGAGCCAGTATGATTGCGACTAGAAATCAAGTCCTTCGCTGGTTCCTTTTTTTAAATGTTTATTTATTCGATTATTTCATAGACAATCGGACGGGGAGTAACTTCGTCTTTTTGAAGTTTAAACGCCCGCTGAATATCCACAATAACCGGTTGATAACTAACGGCATCGACATCGGTATAGATATCAGCCAATTTATCCCCTTTAGAGACTTTGGCTCCGACCTTTTTATCGACGATAATTCCCGCCGCCGGATCAATCACATCGTCTTTCGTCGCTCGTCCGGCTCCAAGCTGCATCGCAGCCACGCCAATCTCTAGGCAATCAATCCGACCAACATATCCATCCGCATCCGCGTAAACTTCCTCATGATGTTTTGAAACAACAAATTGGCTTGGATTATCAATGTAGGATACATCTCCACCTTGGGCTTTTACCATTGCTTTAAATTTATTGAGCGCACTGCCATCTTTAATTTTTGCCCGCGCAAGAGCTTCACCTTCCTCAAGCGTCGAAACCACTTTTCCCTGGACTAAAATAACTCCCGCTGCCTTGATACATAAAGTAACAAAATCATCCGGTCCATGACCATTTAAGGTGTCAATCGCTTCCTTTACCTCAAGATTGTTGCCAACCGCACGACCAAGAGGTTGATCCATATCGGTTAAAATTGCTCTTGTATCCCGCTTTACGCCATCACCAATTTCCACCATTGTTCGGGCTAATTTACGGGCATCCTCGATGGTTTTCATAAAAGCGCCACTACCGAATTTTACATCCAAAAGAATTGTATCCGCTCCACTTGCTAATTTCTTGCTCATAATGGAAGAGGCGATTAAAGGAATACTTTCAACTGTTCCCGTCACGTCGCGAAGAGCATATAGTTTTTTGTCAGCGGGGACTAAATCAGCTGTTTGACCGATAATCGCAATGCCAATATCATTTACTTGCTTGATAAACCGCCCGATAGGAAGCGAGATGCTCATACCCGGAATTGATTCTAATTTATCTAAAGTACCACCAGTATGACCCAATCCTCGGCCGCTCATTTTCGCCAAGCGAACACCACAGCTGGCAACGATTGGTCCAACGACCATGCTGGTTTTATCACCCACGCCACCCGTGGAATGCTTGTCGACTTTCACACCTTTAATTTGCGAAAGATCGACCACATCGCCCGAGTACATCATCGCCTTGGTTAAAGCGACCGTCTCATCTTTATTCATCCCCTGAAAAACAATTGCCATCGCTAATGCGCTCGCTTGGTAATCAGGAATTGTTCCTTTCGTATATCCTTCGACAAAAAAATTGATTTCTTGTTCACTAAGAACGCCACCATCGCGCTTCTTGGTGATAATATCTGCCATTCTCATAATTTAAAACTCCTTGGCTATATTATATAATAAAAAAGTATATTTAGTTGGCAATTTTATTTTTTTCTTAAAAAAAGAGGCTTTTTCATGAATATTGAAGAATACATTGAGTCGATTTTTCCCGTTAATATCGCTACCCCTTTAATTGAATCTTTATCAAAGCCAGCAATTCACGCTGCTTTGCTTAATCCCAAGAAGATTTCGGATGATCATTTTTTGGAGTTGTTTCCTCTAGCTCAAAAGCATCCTCTGGTTCCCCATGCCTTTATATACAATCCTGCAATTTACGATTTAGGCAAAACCATCTATCACGACGGTGGTGCGTTTTATCTTCAAGATCCCAGCGCTATGAGCGTAGCCAACTTTTTTCAGTATGAAGCTAATGATGTCATATTAGATTTTGCCGCCGCTCCCGGCGGAAAAACCATTCAGGCGGCGATGCGACTTAACGATAAAGGCACTATTATTAGCAATGATATTGATGGGCTTCGCGCGCTAACTCTTTCAAAAAACGTTGAACGTATGGGTTTAGGAAATGTTATCGTTACAAATAATGATCTTCAAAATGTCGACTTTAAAAATCTTTTATTTGATAAAATATTTCTCGATGCCCCCTGCTCCGGAAGCGGCATGCTTCGTAAAAGCCAAGCGATGCACGACGATTGGTCGTTAGCAAAAGTTTTACGGTTTGCGGATATTCAAAAAAAACTGATAATCCGCGCGTTTGATCTTCTTAAACCAGGAGGAAAACTTTTATATTCGACCTGCTCTTTTTCCTATGAGGAAAATGAAGCAATTGTCGAGCATCTTTTAAAACAAAGAGCGGCCATTATTCTTCCTTTAACCACTGAAGAATATGTTCATCATTCGCCAAAAATAAAAGAGGCAATTTATTTTCTTCCCTCCATTTTTCCGGGTGAAGGGCAATTTGTTGCTTGTCTTCAAAAACCAAATGAAAGTTCAGTGAATCATTTTATTTCCCCTGAATGCCATTCATTTTTCAATTATCCATTAAAAGGACAACTATTAAAAAGAAACGACGAATTTTATCTTTTAAATCCCGCGATTGAAATCAGTAAAAACTTTAATATCTTACGCTCGGGAGTAAAAGTAGCCGTCGCTCGTGGTGACCATCTACTACCGGATCATCACCTTGCTCACTATTTAGACTGGGAAAATAGTATTGAACTTACCGCGGATGAAATGAAAAAGTATCGCCATGGCGATACTTTACCGCGCCAAATAGCTAACGGCTTTTATGTAGTAAGTTATGATCATATCAACCTTGGTTGGGTAAAAGCCGTTGATGGCATTCTCAAAAATCACTATCCGAAAGGACTAAGACACTAGTCGCTAATTAATTCTTTCTGACGTTTGGTGAGAAAAGCCGAAATACGATTATTCTCCTTTTCACGAATATCATTAACCATCGATTGCATGAGTTCCTGAAATTTTTTACTGAGTCCAACACTGCCTAACTTTTCACTGGAAGGTAAATAGGGTGGCATAATTAAAACCTCAATTGGAAATGTCTTCCAATTAGTGGATAAAAGTAAGGCAAATTGGGTTCCAATTACGGCAACAGGAACAATTTCGACATCCAGAACTTCCGGCACTTTAAAGGCTCCCGGTTTAAACATTCCTAAATCCGCCGAGTATTTGCGGTTGCGGGTTCCTTCGGGAAAAATCACTACTGTTCGTCCTCCCTGGAGAATTTTCTTAACCTTTGACATTGCTTTAACTTCTTGTTTTAAATCTTCTCGATTAAGAAAAACAGCATCAATAGACTGAAGAATTCGACCGATAAAAGGCATCTTTCTGGCCTCTTTTTTTGCAACAAACAACAGAGGTTTGTCGGTAATTGCCATGATGACAATTGGATCAAGAAAACCAAAGTGATTAACGATAATATACTGGGGTTTTTGACGCCGGATATACCCTAATCCTTGATGATGAACATCCAGTCGAATATCCTTAACAAATTGCAGACATAATTTGTGAGCCTTCGCATATCTTTGCGAGAGCGGATACTTCTCGGGATGCCGAGAGTAAGCAAAAATCCAAGCAAAATATGCCCATATTAATTTCGGTACAAAGACAAACACTAGCCGTAGGTATTTCCACATAATAAGCCCCTATAATTCAAAATCATCTTCATGACGAAGCCCTACAATTATAACACTGAGGGGCGGAATCATTACGCGACGAACAAAAGTTTCTAACTTTCCCGCTACATAGCCCGAACTAGAAAAAATTATTTTCGCGTAATTCTTTAGTTCATAAAAAATGTTTTCTTTGCTCGGATTGATAAAGACCGAAAATTGCTTATAAGCATCTTGGGGCGGAAGTTTCACGTAGTCAATTAAGAGCCCCCCTGAAGGTAGGTCTTCAAATTCAATCATATCTTCAATATGGTTGGTTTGGTCTTCCCGCAAAAATCCACAATCTTTACGTAATTTGGTTAATTCGTAAAAATAATTGGCCATTTCTAAGCGATCATCCAATTTAACATAGGCGAATTGATTAACTTTATCCCCACTCTTATAGGAGTTAAAATCACCAAACTTGCTGAGGCCAATCTCCTGTCCCTGATGAAAAAAAGGTACGCCAAAAGCTATCATATTAACGGCATTTATCAATTTTATCCTTTGTAGAATATCCCGTTCGCTATCTTCGGGGGTTGCGATTACCAACTTATCAAAAAGCGTACTATTATCATGGCATTCAACATAGTTGATCGATTGATGTGGAAATTGGAATTTAGGTTTAAAAACTAAGTCCAAAGAACTTCCCACATAGGCAAATTTAAAGCCTAATCGATATTCTTCCGCTCCCGACAGATAGCCTTTATCCGCTAAATGATCATCGGCCGTCGGACCCTTGACAATGTCGCGGAATGAATCGTTAAAAAAAGCATATCCAGGTAAAAGATGAGCATTATCCATTGTTGCTCTTTCGCTGCTAGAAAGCGCAGTCGGCATATTCCAGCCTTCCCCATAAAGCATAAATCCGGCTTTAAGTTTACGCGTTTCTTCGGCGATAATTTTCATCGTCGAAATATCCAATATGCCCATCAAATCAAATCGATAACCATCAATTCCATAAAATGTAATCCAATGTTTGATGGCCTGAATAATTAAATGCCGAACCATCGGTCTTTCGCTAGCCAAATCATTTCCGCAAAACGATCCATTTGATAGTTTGCCATCCTCTTGCCGTCGAAAGTAAAAATTAGGAACAACGCGCTCAAAAACACTGGTCGATGATTCGTAAACATGATTAAAGACCACATCCATATTGACCCTGATTCCCGCCTGGTGAAACGCAGAAACCATCGATCTCACCTCTTTAATCCGAGTGTAAGGATCACTTGGATTGGTAGACAATGAACCTTCGGGAACAAGGTATTGCGCTGGATCATATCCCCAATTATAGGAGGCATGCGGGTTAGTTTCATCAACGGTGGCAAAATCATATATCGGCATTAACTGCAAATGGGTAATACCGAGGGATACCAAGTAATCAATTCCCACCTTATTACCTTGCCGCGTTTTGGCCCGATGCTCAATTAAGCCACGATATGTTCCCTTGCTGCGGATGGTTGTCGTCTTATCAATGGTCATATCGCGAACGCTTGCCTCATAAATAATCGCATCATTATAGTTGCTAAAAGGCGGCAGCTGGTTCTCATATAATGGCGTTTTAATTCGAGCTAAATTTACCACCGCCGAGCGATGGCCATTTTCCGTTGATGCTATGGCATAAGGATCGGTAGTTGAAACTATCTGTCCGGAATTAACAATCGAAAAATAATATCTTGCTCCATCAAGATTCTTATCAATCCGAGCCCGAAAAACGCCTTTTTCTTCGCGTCTCATCATCTGCCGATACTCATGGGCATGAAGTTCATACACCACTTCAACTTGCGAGGCTAATGGTGCCCATAATTGAAAAATAGTCGCCTTAGTTGTATAGACAAATCCCAAAGGTTCGGGATAATAAAATTTTTCGTCAAAATCGGCAAACTCGGTAGCTTTAGTTACATCGAGAGCAGTCCGGCCAAAGTTGGCGCTTATAATATCGTAGGCGTGGCCCAACTCCAATGGCGCGTCCAGCCGTATATCATAGGCATAAGTATTAAACTGCACCGTCACTTTTTCAATATTGGAGAGTTTTTGCGTAGTTCCATCCTTCACCATAGTAAAACTGGGGTTATCAAGTTTAGAAAGGTGAGCATAAATGAGCACCCGAATTAAATCTGGTTCAAGTAGTTTGGCTTTAAAAATATAATCCGACATAATTATTTTCCTTCTTCGATATTGACGATAGCAATGGCAATTCCTCCATCGTGACTAATCGAAACATTATCATAGATTCCCTTTTCAAAATAAATATAAGGTCGTCCATTGTCAAAGTATAGTATTTCAATCCGCTTAAATGCAACTTGATGCTCAAAACGATTAGCTTTTAAAAAAGCTTCCTTAGCAGCGAAGTGACCCGCAACAAATTCGAGGCTCTCTTTTCTTCGCTTATACTCATTAAACTCATTCGTACTTAAGACCCGGGCAATCAAGTTCGGTTTGTCCTTAAATCTTTGAATGGAAACAATATCGATACCAATGCTCATATTAGTAATCCCCGTGATCAATTTTTGTTTCCTCAATTGATTGAGGATTGCGTTTTATAACTAAAGACCCGCGGGCGGAATTTGACTCTGAACTATCATCGACAATTCCTTCACTTTGCAGTTTACGGAAAATTCTCATTGCCCGCGGAAACCCAAAGTTAAATGTCCGCTGAATTTTGGATATCGACGTATACTCTTGACTCATGACCCATTTTTTAACTTCCAAATAGGCATCATCGTGATCACTTCCTTCGCCATCAAAACTTGGTCCCATTGCGCTATGATCAGTTAGGTCAAAGAAGTTATCATCATACTCGGTTTTAAATTGATGCTTTAAGTAATCAACTACCCGTCGAATTTCACGGCCATCGATAAAAGCACCCTGTACCCGAACAAAGCCATTACGGGAAACCTGAGGACAATCTACCAACATATCTCCATTTCCTAATAGTTGTTCCGCGCCACCTTCATTTAAAATAGTGGTTGAATCAACCGTTGAGGCCATCATTAAGGCCACACGCACTGGAAGATTGGCCTTTATTACACCGGTAATAACATTGACAGAAGGTCGTTGTGTAGAAATAACCAGGTGAATTCCAGCAGCTCGTGATTTTTGGGCTAGTCTTACAATGGGAGTTGCGATGTCCTTGGCTCCTTCAACTAAATCCGCATATTCATCGATAACAACGACTATTTTAGGCATCATTGGTAATCCATTACCAATTGCATAGTCATTGTATTGACTGATTTTCGATACCCCCGCCTCTTCAAACCGTAAATAGCGATCTTCCATCTCCCCCACTAAACGTGACATCGCGGTTTTAGCTTCCGCATAGTCGGAAATTATAGGGCAAAAGAGGTGCGGCATGTCGCGATAGCGAGCCATTTCCACTCGCTTGGGATCAATCACAATTAAACGTAATTCGTCGGGAGAATTTCGCATTATCAAACTCATGATAAGCGAATGCATGAAAATTGATTTTCCGCTTCCCGTTGATCCGGATACCAACAGGTGAGGAAACTCTTCTAAGGGAGCCATCACCACTTCACCCGCAATATTTTTTCCAAATGGAAAGACCAGTTTGTTAGGAAGTTCCGTTGGTAAGGCTTCAAAGCATTCACGGAAACTAACTAGGGATGTTTTGCCATTAGCAATCTCTAAGCCCGATGTTGATTTTCCAGGAACAATCGTCTCAAAACGAGCAGGAATTCCTCCTAACCGAATCGAAATATCGGGAATAACCTTCGATACCTGACTAACGGAAACATCCGGGTTCATCTTTATATCATAACGGGTTACCGCTGGGCCAATGGTATAGGAAACAGCGGAAGCCCCAACATTTAAGTTGTTAAAAGTTTGATTGATAATCGTTACCCGTTTGTCGGCTAAATCACGATTTTCTTGCGAGTTTAGATTGTCATGATGCTCATCAAGCAAAGAAGAATCAGGCAATCTTCCGCCAAGTAATGGTGAAAAGCCGCTGTCAGTTTGATAATTCATCTTTTCAACGGGAATCGTTACCCGCTCACTGACTTTATTTTCGGGATTAGGAATGGAAAAGACACTAACTTCCTCCTCACGAATCGGCATGACCTCATCTGGGGGAGTAATGGTTGGCTCCTCCGGGGTTATAATTTCACGTTTGATTTCCTCGTGCATGTTCTCATCAGAAACAGTTGATTTAAGGACTAAAGCTTTTCTTTCCGTTTCTAAACTAGAGGCGGACTCTTCAACAAAAACCGCCTTTTGCATGCTACCAAGAGCAAGATTGGTTTGTAGATTACGATCTTTGGCTAGTGATCTATTTTTGGTAGTACCATCTTCAGTATTTTGGTTAATAGGTTGAAGGTTCTCTAAATTACCGGCTTCAGAGAAAAAGTTTTTCTTTTTCCGTTTACTTGTCAGCGAAACCTTTATCTTAGCGGCCAATCGCCGCAAGAGCGACCAAAAAACAATCATTAAGCCGATAAAGGCTAAGCCACTCAAGGCCACTAAAGCCCCTGCTTCTTTCAGTCCGAGATATAATCCAAAATAGATGGCATTACCAAAAATGCCGCCTCCATGAAAAGCAAATGACAATGGAGTGGACATTGACTCTTGAAAATCGATTCCTAAATAAGCCGTTTGATCAAGAAAGATTGTTTTAAATGCAAAGTCAGCTGGATTTCTTTTTTCTAAATAGGCCATAAATCCAGACAAAGCGAGCAAAATCAATATGATGCCAACCATTACCGAAGCCCGAAGCGGAAAATGCCTTTCCCGAATAAAAATAAGCCGAACTCCCATCACAAAAAGGAGCAATACTGGTATCACATATAGGGTTCCAAAAACCCAGGTTAGGGTATAGGTGAAAAATGCTCCGATCCATTGGTTAAGAATAATCAACAAGCCAAAAAGGGCAAGCATGATGCCCCAGGGGACATCAATACGTGCCGATCGGTTCTTTTTAGAGGTTGATTCCGTACTTTTACTCATAGATAAGTCCACCTATCGGTATATGTTAATTATACCTAGAAGTGGAATTTGAATAAACCTAAACTTTCATTTAAATTCAGTCTACTACCGAAATTAAAGGCAAAATCATCGGACTGCGTCTTGTCTCTCGCCACACAAAGCGCTTTGCGCGCTCACTTATATCTTCCGCACACTTATCTGCATTAAAGGAGCCTTTTTTCAAGAAGTCATTTACACTTGTAACCAAAAGCTTCGTAAGTTCATTAATAATAGCGTCATTTTCGCGAACAAAAACAAATCCCCGCATTTGAATATCTGGCCCAGCAACCACCTTAGCGGCAGATTTTGAAACCGCGATACCCATGACAATTACGCCATCATCGGAAAGAATGGTTCGATCGTCAAGAACGGTGGATGTTGTATCACCAACCCCCGTGCCGTCAATATATAAATCTCCGGTGGGAACAACTTCGTCTCCAGCCGCATAAAGTCGAGCTTTACCTTCAGTAAACTTGATAGTCATACCATTGTCTAAAAGAAAAATATTGTTGTGGGAAAGTTGAACATCCATGCCAACCGCTAATTTAGCATTAGCCATCAATTGCTTATATTCACCTTTGACAGGAATGTAATATTGCGGTTTAAGAAGTGATATCATCATCTTTAAATCTTCTTCGCTCGCGTGCATCGGTGACATCATTTTTCGATTAATTTCGTAAACTTTGACCCCGGTTTGATATAGGCAATCAATCGCATCGGTGGCCAACAATTCAAAGTTGGGAGCCGGTGGAGCGGCAACGATAAAAGTATCTTCCGGATTTAAAACAATACGCTTATCCTCGTTTTCGCCATTAGCTAAAGCTTCAATTTCCCGATATAAATCATCACCTTGCGCCATCATTAAAATAACCATATCATTTTTCCGAACCCGCAACAAATCATCGGGGGAGACAAGATTAATTTGAGGGATTTTAAGCATGCCAATGGAATTAAACCGAGCAAAATAGTCGCGGACATACTCATCATATAAATAGAGTTTTTTATGGTGTTTCTTAACCATATCTATAATCTCTTCCAAGTGATAAGTCGACTGATTATATAGGGAAATAAAAACCCGTCCCTGTGAATCTTGGAAGGGAGCAGTAATATGGGGAGTTAAGCGATGATTTGGGGAAGTATAACCAGCCTTTTCTGCTCCTTCGCTCTCGCTTAGTAAAGCGAGAATTGGGCGTTCAGCAATCTTCGCTAGAGCATTTAAATCGTGGCGATAATGGGGGTTAGCATTATACTCAACCAAGAAATCACCGCTATAAACAACATAGCCCTGTTCAGTTTTAATCGCCACCCCGCTACTGAGCATCATCGCATGACAAGTCTGAAAGAATCGAACAGTTCTATTGGCAATGGTAATGCGGGAAGATGGTTCGATTTCCACAAAGTTATATTTAATATCCATCGCCCGGCGCTTCGTAAAGCCCTCAATCATCATAATTGTCGCTTTAGAGGCATAAATAGGGGCGGGAATATCCTTGTACATATAAGGTAAAGCGCCAATTAAGTCATCGTGACCATGGGTGATAATATAAGCCCGAACCCGATCCTTATTTTTCAACAAGTAATCATAATTAGCGATAATAAAATCAATACCCGGCTTTGATGAGTCGGGATATTTTGCTCCCGCTTCAATAATAAAAATATCATTTCCCGCTTCGAGGACATAAAGATTTTTACCATCTTCATCTAGTCCACCTAAAGCGAAAATTCGTACGGTTTCAGTCATAAAAAACTCCTCCTTCTAACCTAAGGAAATCTTGCCAATCAATAAAGATAAAAATATTTCCAAGTCATTATAACCTATAAACATCCTTTTACAACTAAAAGGTTACTCTAAAATTGTCTTTGTCGCAACTATATTGCAATCGGTCCCGAGGACTTGATGTACTAGTTCATCCCCAACCTGAACCGGTGGGTGAATTTTTATCGTCTTTAAAAGATTCATTAAAGGAAAAATTAGGTCTTTAGCAATCGGTTTATCGGTCGTTACCGATAAACGTCTTTCCTTGCTATCAACCATTGCGACCGTCGTTGCCACATAGCGGACTGGATGAGAAATTTCTTCCAAAGCATACTTTTCTCCCCGCGGGCAAGCATTGCCGGTGACTTTTAAATCATCGTCAACCACCAAATGACATCCCCGGGGGCAGTTGATACAGATAAGTTGACGTTGCATTAAGCTGCCACCTCCACCTTTAATTCATTTCCCATTACCAAGTCATCTTTCTTCAATTTTATCATTTCCATTTCGCTGGGAATAGCATATGGCTTAAAAACTTTCTTTATTTCCTTGCCATCAATAGAAACGAGGACTTTAATTTTTTCTAGTGGTCGTTTGGGACGATATTTTAAAACTACTCCTTCATCATCCAAATCGCTATAGCGAATAATCTGGGGAACCACATAGCCGATGTCATTTCCAGCTACAACCCGGATGAAATCGCCCCCATCCTTAAGTTCGTGGCGTAGATACTTTACCGCGCTTCGTCCAGCTAAAGCGCCTTCTTGGCTGACAAAATCAACCACATCATGCACGTGAAGGCAGTTGCCACAACTAAATACTCCCGCCATACCCGTTTGAAGATGCTCGTCAACAACCGCTCCACGTGTTTTGCTGGCAAGAATATGAAGGTTGTCTAGCAGTTCATTTGAAGGAATCAAGCCGATTGATAGTAGAAGTGTATCCACATCAAAATGTTTATCAGTGCCTTCAATAAACTGAAAATTGTGATCAACTTGAGCAATCGTTATGCCAACTAAATTGCCATTTGCGGACTGAACATCCTTAATGGTATGACTTAAAAAAAGCGGAATATTAAAGTCTTCAAGGCATTGAACGATGTTACGGGGAAGGCCATTACTATACGGCATAAGTTCCGCCACTCCCAAAACTTGGGCACCTTCCAAGGTCATTCTTCTCGCCATAATGAGTCCAATATCGCCACTTCCTAAAATAAAAATGCGTTTTCCAACTGAGTATCCGCGAATGTTAATGTATTCTTGGGCTTGTCCAGCGGTTAATATTCCGCGAGGCCGATCCCCTGGTAGAAGAATAGCTCCCGCGTTACGTTCATAACAGCCAGTAGCAAGTATAATCGCCCCGGCTTCAATTTGAGAAAGTCCCGCCGTCGAGGTAACGGTAACAATTTTATCTGGCGATATTTCCAAAACATTAGTTTCTAATCGGTATTCAATATTTCTATCTTCAATCATCTTCATATAGCGACTGGCATACTCCGGACCAGTAAGTTGCTCATTAAAAGTGGAAAGACCAAAGCCAGTATGAATGCATTGATTTAAAATTCCCCCTAAACGACTTCCCCGCTCAATAATCAATATTGATTCAAGCCCTAAATCAAATGCGGCGACCGCTGCGCTTAGACCGGCAGAACCACCGCCAATTATCACTAAATCCCGCTTTTCCATTATTTTGCGCTCTCCTTGCTATCTTCAATCAAAACTGGTGTTCCCTTCTCATCATAGTCAACCTCCGTTGGGTCAATCTTATAAAAATCCGCAAGAATGGATATCACACGCGTTTGGCAAAAACCACCTTGACAGCGACCAAATCCGGCTCGAGTCCGCTTTTTAATCGCCTTAATTGAATGTGGTGGGCAACTGCGATTTAAAGTTTGTAAAATTTCCCCACGCGATATCTTTTCGCAATTGCAAATAATATCGCCAAATTCTGGATGCTCAGAGATTAATTTTTCCCGCGCCGCAAAATCCATGTTTAAAGGATGAATGTATGGTTTGATGCTCCGACTGGCCAATTCATTTTTGACTAATAAAAGTTGTTTACCGATAAGTTTATTAACTACATACTTAGCAATTGCTGGTGAGGAAGCTAACCCCGGTGATTCAATTCCCGCAACATTGATAAAGTGTCCATCAACCTTTGACTCCGAAATAATAAAGTCGTGAGTTGAAGGGGTCGCTCTTAAGCCACTAAAAGTTCGAATAACTTGGTTGAAAGGAATTGAAGGAATAAGTTGAGTGGCACTTTCGCGCACTGCTTTTAAAGTCGCCATATCCGTTGCAAGTGAAGAGCGAGTATCAACAAATTCGCTGCTTGGACCCACTAGGTAGTTTCCCGATGTAGTCGGAGTAATAAGAATGCCCTTGCCTTTATCGGTTGGAAGGGGGAAGATGACATGATTTACGAATCCAAATCCAAAATGATCGAGAACATAATACTCCCCTTTACGCGGATTTATTTTAAAGGAATTATCACCGATCATCATCGCAATTTTATCGCTATAAATACCTGCGGCATTGATAACGTACTTAGTATCTATCGAAGAGCCGTTTTTTAGGTCAATAGAAAATCCATCACTCGTTTTTTCTATTCCGATGACCTCGCTATTTAAAAACAAATTCACTCCATTATCGACGGCGTTTTCAACTGCGTGAACGCACAACTGAAAAGGATTGACGATTCCCGCGGTCGGAGCCAATAATCCGCCTTTAACCATTGGGTTGACGTTAGGTTCCATTTGACGCACCTCGTCTCCACTTAATAAAGTTACTGGCACATTATTTTCTTTTGCGCGATCAACCAATTGGCGAATTACCAGCCATTGTTCGTCTTCCATTACTAATGTTAAAGAGCCAATGCGACCAAAGTTAACATCGAGTTCCGTGCACAATTGATCGAACATGGCATTGCCTTCAACATTTAACTTGGCTTTTAAGGAATTTGGCGCTGGGTCATACCCACTATGGACGATGGCTGAGTTTGCCATCGTAGTCGCATTTCCGACATCACTATCCTTGTCAATCAACGCAACTTTCAATTGATAAAACGAAAGTTCGCGAGCAATGAGCGCCCCAACCACACCAGCTCCGATTATTGTAATGTCGTACATATTTACTACCTCGTTAATATTGTATCGCGATATTGCTAAATTTGCCAAAAAAAAGGTAGGAATTTTGCTTCCTACCTTTTAAATCTATTATTAGTCGCGCCGATGGCCAAATTTCTTAAATCCTTTGCGAGGACCGGAATTCTCTTCCTTCGCAACCGGTTCAACGTAATCGGCTGGTTTCTCGGTAAACTCGCGATGGCTAACTTTAACTTTTCCTTTTTCGTCAATCTCGGTAACGATAACTTTTAGTTTTTGGCCGATTTTAACGACATCGCGCGGATTCTCCGTACGCGTCCAAGCTAACCGCGAAACATGGCATAAGCCATCCACTTCACCAAAAAGATTCACGAAGCAACCATAATCTTCAACCCGATTGACAACTCCTTCATATACTTCGCCAACTTTGGCCACCCGAACAATGTTATCAATCATCGTCCGTGCCTTTTTAATTGTTTCCCGATTCATATGATAAATCGTCACTCGGCCATCATCCTCGATGTCAATCTTGCAGTTATCACATTGGGCAATAATATCGTTGATAACTTTGCCGCCTGTTCCAATAACTTCTCTAATTTTATCTGGGTCAATGGTAAAGGTTTCCATTTTAGGTGCATACTCGGCGACATCTTCGCGTGGTTCGCTAATTGCGCCCATTTGCACCGCCCGAATTTCCGCCCGGGCTTTATGAGCTTGCGCCAAAGCCTCGCGTAAAATTTCTTTAGTAACACCCTTAATCTTAATATCCATTTGTAAAGCGGTAATACCTTTTGGTGTTCCCGCCACCTTAAAGTCCATATCTCCAAAGTGATCTTCTAAGCCTTGAATATCGGTAAGGATGGTATAAGGATGCTTACCATCTAATGGACCGCTGGTAATAAGTCCCATAGCAATTCCAGTAACCATATCCTTGATTGGCACTCCAGCCGCCATAAGGGCCATTGAAGCCGCACAAATACTCGCCTGGGAGGAGGAGCCATTACTCTCCAAAACTTCACTCACTACTCTAATCGTATAGGGGAATGATTCTTCGCTTGGAATAACGTAGCTTAAGGCTCTTTCGCCTAAATGTCCATGTCCGATTTCTCTACGGCCAGGGCTGCCAACCTTTTTAATATCACCAACGCTGAATGGTGGGAAATTATATTGATGCATGAAGCGACGGGAAGTCTCGTCCGTTAAATCATCAATTAGTTGTTCATCGGATTTAGCTCCAAGAGTTACAATCGACAAAACTTGTGTTTGGCCGCGTGTAAATAGAGCTGAACCATGCACGCGCGGAAGAATATCCACTTGGGCATTTAGTGGTCGAACCTCATCAACTTTCCGACCATCAGGGCGGATTTTTTCTTCGGTGATAAGCCGGCGCACTTCGTTAGCAATCATCGTTTCGTAAATGGCTTTAACATCAGAGACTACTTTGCCCTTATTTTCGGAAGGAATATCTTCCCGAGCGGTGTATTCTGCAACGATTTCTTCGCCTAGCTTATCGATTGCCTTCTGCCGTTCAAGTTTATCAAAAATGCTAACCGCTGCTTTTAAATCACCATAGGCGCGAGTATGCATTTCCTCGACCAAGGATTCCTCAGGAAGGAAGAGTTTAATTTCTCTTTTTTCCTTGCCGACCTCAGCGATAATTTCCTTTTGCCATTGGCAAAGTTTCTTAATGGCCTCATGACCAAACATCAAGGCGTCAAGCATCGTATCTTCATCTAATTCCATCGATCCGGCTTCAACCATGTTGATGGCTTCTTCAGTACCAGCAACGGTCAAATCTAAATCGCTTACCAAACGCTCTTCGGTGTTTGGATTAATTACAAATTTTCCATCGACGCGACCAACATTGACACCGGCAATCGGGCCATCAAAAGGAATATTTGAAATTCCCAGCGCCAGGGATGAGCCTAGCATCGCGGCCATTTCCGATGGTGCATCGGGGTCCGCGCTTAAAACGGTGTTAATAATTTGAACTTCATTGCGAAATCCATCCGAGAACATCGGACGAATTGGCCGATCAATCATTCTCGCGGTCAAAGTAGCATGTTCGCTTCCCCGACCTTCTCTTCTTAGAAAAGATCCTGGAATACGACCCGCCGCGTATTGCTTTTCCATATACTCAACAGTCAGAGGAAAGAAATCTCCCTCTTTTGGCTTATCGGAGCAACAAACCGTACTTAAAATGGTGGAATCATTATAACGAATCAAAGCTGCGCCATCTGCCTGCTTTGCTAATTCGCCAATTTCCGCCTTAAACAGTTTGCCTTCGAATTCCAATTCAAAAACTTTTTTTGGCATTTAAAAATTCTCTCTCTTTCATTTTTTACTTTAATAGTATATCACAACTAGAAAATGGTAATGAAGAAAAATGAGCAAAGAAAAGGGGAAGTTTTTCTTCCCCTAAATTTGAATTATGTAAGAATTTTAGCCAATTTTAACCATTTGCGTAAGAATATCGACCATTTTTTGCATTTGATTAAGTGAGGCGAATTCATAGCGACCATGCATATTGAATCCTCCGGTGCCTAGATTAGGTGTCAGCATTCCACGATACGATAACTCCGCACCATCAGTTCCTCCCCGGATTGGAACATAAGATAGGGGCAATCCTAATGCATGATAAGCCGCTTCAAGATGATGAAGAGCAGCTGGATCCTTTTTAAGCAATGGTCCCATATTCCGGTAACCTTTCTTAACCATTAGATCTACTGTACCTTGGCCATATTTTTCATTTAACTTAGCAGCCGCATCTTGGAAATCCCGCATCTGCTTCTCAAGTTTCTCCATATCATGATTACGAATAATATATTCGACCACGGTCTTGTTAACTCCGCCTTCAATTGCGGTGACATGATTAAAACCTTGGTAGCCCTCTGTTTTGGCTGGAACATCTTCCGATGGTAAAAGAGCGTTAAATTCCATAGCCACCAAGATTGAATTGACCATCTTGTCTTTAGCATCTCCGGGGTGAATGGATTTTCCAGCAATAGTAACCACCGCGCTCGCGGCATTAAAGTTCTCGTAATTTGCAAACTCGATATCGCTACCATCAATCGTGTAGGCATAATCAGCCCCCATCCGCGCCAAATCGAAATTTTCCACTCCGCGTCCAATCTCTTCATCGGGGGTAAAAGCAATAGCAATCGGGCCATGAATTGGCGCATCTTGGTGCACCAAGCTTTCCACCAACGTCATTATAATGGCGACTCCAGCCTTGTCATCCGCGCCAAGAAGGGTCGTTCCGTCGGTTACGACTAAATCATCACCCACCACGCGTTTTAACGCCGGAAAATGCTCGGGATCCATAATGATGTTCTGCGCTTGATTAAGGGTTATGGCTTTGCCATCATAATTATTAATTACCCGGGCTTTAACGTCTTTTCCGCTCATTTCCAGGGCGGTATCAACATGCGCAATAAAACCGATAGTGGGGACAATCTCTTTCGTGCTATTGGAAGGGATATGGGCATAGAGAACTCCATGCGAAGAAAGTTCGACATCTTTCACTCCTAAAGCGATAAGCTCTTCTTTAAGCGCTTTTAAAAGCGCCCATTGCTTATCGGTAGAAGGGCTGCTAGTTGAATGATCATCACTTTGCGTGTCAAAAGTTGTGTAGTGAATAAAACGTTCTTTTATTGTCATAATTAACTCCTTTTAAAAATTGATTAATAAATAAAATACCGCTCAAAGCGAGCGGTATCTATTTCCATTACTTACGAAGATTGAGTTGTTCAATCAACTTAAGATAGGCATCGCGGTTGGTGCGGGCAAGATAATTCAATAATGACCGACGTTTTCCAACTTTTGTTAGAAGACCGCGCTTGCTGTTAAAATCATGGATGTTGGTTTTCATGTGCTCGGTGAGCGCTTGAATTTCCGCGGTAAGAAGAGCAATTTGGACTTGGGCTGAACCTGTATCCTTCTCATCTTTACCAAACTTCTTGACGATTTCAGCAGTTGCTTCTTTGCTTAACATAAGCTTTTCCTCCTTGTTTAACTACTTTGCTTACCCAGCGGCTGGCGTCGGAGACACGCAAGTCAACGGATAAGTTGCACTTATAATATATAGATTGAATCGCAAATAATCAAGTAATAAATCTAGTAGAGTCCATTAACAAAGTTAGCGGCATAGGCCTTTGCCTTTACAAGGTCATCCGCCGTTGGATTTAGGCGCACTTTAAAGCCGTCATCAATGGTCTTCATTTTAAGCTGCTTGGCGCGGGTCAGCAGATTGCCAACCGCCTCTCCACTCCAGCCATATGAACCAAAGGCCCCGGCAATTTTATTCATCATAACAAACGGATTAAGTTCGTTCATCAAATCATAAACAGGGCGAATAACGTCAGCCACAATTGTTGGAGATCCAAACAAAATGCCATCGGCATCTTCGATATCCGCGACCATATCCGATGTCGCCGACTCAACAATATCGTACATTTTAAACTCGACATCATACTCTTTTATTGCTTCAGCCATCGCCTCGGCGATAAGTTTAGTGTATCCATAATTCGAGCAATAAACCATCGTTACTTTCTTCCGTAGACGCACTGGTTGCTCCGCCCATTTTTGGTATAAATTTTGGGCGTTTCTAATTGCTTCTAGACTATCCAAATATGGACCATGTGAATTAAGAATATAATCGATTTTTAGATTTCTAATTTTGGCTAGTCCAACCCGAACAAAAGGCTTAAAGGGCGACATAATTGCATCGAAATATACTTTAAATGATTCGGCATATTCCTTCTTTTGGGCGATAGCGGATAATGCCATCGGCTCAACGCAGATGTGGGCGCCAAAGAAATCGCAGGTAAAAAGATACTTTTGCTTTTCGATATAGGTGAAAATCGTATCTGGCCAGTGAAGATTCGGGGCGACGATAAATTCCAAGGTATCATCTCCAATAGTAATTTTCTCCCCATCTTTAATAACGTGAGCATTAAAGGGATGATTGACTATTTCCCGTAAATTGGCCATCGCTAGAGGCGAACCATAAATTTGAATGTTGGGATTTATTTTTAAAAGCTCAGCAATCGCCGAACTATGATCTGGCTCCGTATGCTGAACCACCATGGTGGAGATCTTTTCAATCGCCACGACCTCTTTAATGTTGCCTAACCACTCTTCTTCAAAACCAAGTTTACTGCCATCAATGAGCGCATATTCGCCATTTGACTCAAAAATATAGGAGTTGTAGGTAGAACCATATTTTGTTTCCATGACGATGTCAAACCGCCGTAGATGCGGATCATGTGAACCTACCCAAAATAAATTACTGCTAATTTTTTCACTTGCCATAATATTCTCCTTTTGACAATTGCTATTTTACCATTGTAATCTTTATTTTTCTAAAGAAACGCTAATGGAAAGCGCCCGAACTTTTTCCACGTCTTCCGCCATCGCCCGTTTCAATTCGGAAATAGATGCAAACTTCACTTCATCCCGGAGTCGTCTGACAAAATATAGACCGATATTTTGCGTATAAACCACCGAATGAAAGTCAAGAATAAACACTTCAATTTGGGAATCGGTTGTTTCCATTATGGTGGGGTGGGTACCGATATTAGCTGCGCCCCAGTAAAGTTGCCCTTGATATAGAACCCGAACCGCATATACTCCGTTTTTGGGAACAACATAATTAGCCAACAAATCAAGGTTGGCTGTTGGGAAGCCGAAGCCTTTTCCATTGCCAAAGCCATGCTTTACTTTGCCATAGATGATATACTCACGGCCAAGCAGTTGATTAGCTTTTTCAATTTCGCCTGTGTCGAGATACTTCTTGATTAGGCTGGAGGAAATTTTATTGCCTTCCGCATCTAGAATCGGTTTCACAACCAGAGTTTTAAAAGCGGATTTAAAATCCTCCCTTAAATTAGAAATGCCACCCTGCGCTCCCCGACCAAAATGAAAATCTTCCCCACATATGACATAGGTAGCGCCTAAAGCGATTATGACACTTTTAACAAAATCATCCGCTTCCATATCACGTATTTCTAACGTAAAATCAATAACAAATAGATAGTCGACCCCCATCTCATCAAGTAAATGCAACCGATCATCAATGGAAGTTAATTGTCGATTTCTTCTTGTGGCAAGAAGATCATTTGAGTTAGCAAAAGTAATAAGCCCTACTGGCTGACCCGTTTTTTTCGCTTCCGTAATTAACGCTAAATGACCGACATGAAGCCCATCAAAATAGCCAAGACAAAGGGCTAAACCACCACTTATACGTTCAACATTTTGCAAATCAACATTTATTCTTTTTATCATAATAAACCTCGGCGACATTTATATATTTTTTCCTCGTCATTCCAGTAATAGATGGCTAATGGTAAATTATCATCAACCATTAAAAGCAACGGCGCTTGTTGCTCAATTTGTAAATAGCGGCCATGTATAACTAACTCCTTTTGCTCACTATTTACATTCAGCCGGGGCATATCAATCAACGCTTCCATACTGGAATGAGCATCCGTTAAAGTAATGTTTTCAACATCTTTCGCCGCGCTTACCAAGAAAGGACCAATTTTTGTTCTACGAAGAGCAGTAAGGTAACCAAGCGTATTTAAACTTTGAGCGATATCAGCTCCAAGAGTACGAACATAAGTTCCGCTTGAGCAAGTAACCATAAAATTTATTACTGGGGGAACATAGGAAATCAACTTTAAGTCATATATTTCCACTTCGCGAGTTTTCATTGTAATGGTTTCTCCCGCTCGATATCGTTTATAGGCGGGAACCCCATCGATCTTTATTGCACTCGTGGTCGGCGGAATTTGCTTTATCTTTCCAATATAGTCCTTAAATACTTGTTCAATATCCTCTTTGGTCAATGGAGGTATTTCTTTAAAAACCGTCTCCGGAGTTTCTAAATCAAGCGTGGCGGTTGTCGCTCCCAATTTTAAACTGGCTACGTATGTTTTGCTAAATCCTTCCATAAAGGGAAGAATTTTAGTGGATGAGCCGACGGTAATGATCAAAAGACCCGTGGCAAAAGGATCTAAAGTTCCGGTATGACCGATTTTTTTGGTATGCAAAATATGACTTAGACGATTCACGCAGTCGCGTGAAGTCCAGTCCACTCGCTTATCCACCAAATAAATTCCGTTCATAAATAATCGCCTTTTCTAACTCGGGTATATTATAATATAAAACAGTCGTGAGGAAATGATTAATGGAAGAAATTCGCAAAATATTGGCTGCCGTCCGTCTTGCCGACGAAAGATTTAATTTAATTGAGAACGGCGACAAGATTGCTGTGGGCATAAGCGGAGGCAAGGACTCCTTGCTCCTTGCCTATGCTTTAAATTTATATACTCGTTTTTCGAGGAAGCACTTTACCCTTATTGGCATAACCTTAAATCTTGGCTTTCCCGGTTTTGAAGGCGATTATTTAAAAGATTATTTTCAATCCCGAAACATTGAATACCATATCGAAGATGCGAGTACCGTTTACCCGATATTGGCTATCCAACAGGAAAGAATGGGAATTAATCATTTGCCATGTTCAATCTGCTCCCGCATGAAGAAAGCCGCGATGAATAAAGCGGCGCAAAAGTACGGATGTAATAAGGTCGCCTTTGCTCATCATGCTGATGATGCGATTGAAACCCTATTTTTAAACGAAATAAATGGGGGGCGAGTTGCCACTTTCGCTCCCAAAATGCGCCTTGAACGTGAAGATATTACCTTTATTCGCCCCTTTATTTTAACTTTTGAGAAAAGCATCATTAAAGCGACTAAGCAACTTCATCTTCCCGTTCGTCCCTCCTCGTGTCCTGCTGATAAGCATACTGAACGCGAGGAAATAAAACAGGTGCTTAAAGGTTTATATGATAAATATAGTCAGTGCCATACTAATTTTTTAACGATGATTACTAATGCCCCAAAATTTGATCTTTGGTTTGATGAACTCAATTATCAAACCCGAAAGAGTGGCTTGGTTGTTAAACCAGTAAATTCCATCGAAGATAAAACGGCGGTGCTCTACATTCGTATGAAGGTTTTCGTTGAAGAGCAAAATTGCCCTCTGGATGAAGAAATTACCCCTGAAGAAAACTCGGCTAACTATTTTTTACTCGTCTATAAAGGAGTGAATGTAGGAACTATCCGCTACTACATCGATAACGGCTATTATCATATTGGTCGTTTTGCCATTTTATCGGCGTATCGTAAGATGGGCCTAGGACGCATTTTATTTCAATGGCTAGAAGAGTACTTATATCGAAACAATGGGAAAATAACCATTGCTTTTAATGGACAGGCCTATCTAAAGGATTTTTATGAATCCCTTGGCTATACAACCGATGGTAAAATTGTTATGGATGCCGGTATTAAGCATTATCATTTTGAGCGGACAATCGATAAACTACCTGCCTCCTGTTTTCTACCCAATGAAGAATAAAAAAGCCGCTTTAAGCGGCTTATAAAGTTATTTAAAGCACTCGAAAAAAAGGAAAATGGTGCTTATAATACTTTACAATTCAAAATATATTGTTATTTTATACTATTGTCAATTTAAAATAGTGTAAATGTCACCATATTTATATTATATAGGTGTGGAAATAATACTTAGAAAAATTCGCGAACAGCGACAACGAGCCGGATTAACGCAAGAACAAGTTGGAAATCATCTTGGGCTAGCAAAAGAAACTTACCGTAATATCGAAAACGGGAAGATTCGTTTAAAATTGGATGATTTTATTTCTATTTGCCAATTACTTCATCTCCCATACGCTAGTGTGCTAGAAAGCGATGAACAAACCATAACGATTACAAAGGCAGATTTTCTTGTCATTCAAAACGCATTTAAAGTTATCGAAAGGATTGCGGAAACGAATGATTTAAAAAATACTAGCAATCCTTTGCCTAAAAATGAATATGAACTATCCGATTCAATAGACGATGAAGAGAAATGATTCTTTAGTTGGCTGAATCTTTTTTCTTGCTTGGTTTGCTGATTTTTGCCAGTAAGAATAAATAGAATCCAAATAGCAAGAGGAACCCCGCCGTACAGATCCAAAGCCAGGTGGTGTTGATATAAACAAGTCCGACCGCTAATAGCAAAGGACCGCCGAATATAATTGCTGTTCCAGAGCCGTTTACTAAATCATTTGCTGTCTCGGTCTTAAACTGAGGATCAACTTCTCGTAAAAGGGCAATTCCGGTTGAAGCCGTTCCGGTCAACATTCCATAGAAACCAAAGAAGGCTGGTAGATAATAACTGGGAAAAGCCTTCTTACAAATATACTTCAAATAAACAAAAGTCACGATTGCCCCGATGATTCCAAGCGATAGAAGGGCAACTACAACGCCGACATCATTTAATTTTTGAATGTCGATTGCCATAATCGAGCTGACAATCATAAAGTCAAAAGCCGTTCCACTGATTCGGTTTAGCATATAATCATTCGTATATTTACGATGCATAATTTTTCTTTTTCGCAATTGACGAATAATCAATTTAGCCACCATAGCTATCGCCATTGCAAATAGAAAATTGAAGCCCCAAATTAGCGATTTAACATTGTTGACCAAAAAAGCAATATTGCTCCAATCAATTAAAGACGAAAGGCCAAAAATGACCAAAAATGTAAATAAATAGAGCATTAAGACTAGACTAATTTGAATCGTAAATTTATCGATTGATTCTGCCAATGGAATTTCATCGACCCCCTCAACATCATCACTCGTAGTCGCCGCAATTTTTTCGTTTCGATTGATTTTAAGTCGGCCTTTTTTAATAAGATAATTCATATAAATAATTCCGGGGATACAGGCAACAACAAACCCGAGCGTCGATATCGATAAACCAAAATCTTGACCAATGGAGAATAGGCCGCCATTGACTTCCGAAAATATTTTGCCGGTATTTCCTGCCTGACCAGGACCTTGACCAAAGCCTAAAGCCAAAAGAACGCCCGAAAAGGCCCCGCTATTCATAACTGAATTCTTAAATATGGCAGCAATAAAAATAGTAATCAATAATCCAACGAACGCCTGAAGTAGATAGGTGGAAACAATTACGAGGCCTGATTTAACGGCTTCTCGTTTGCCATTTATCTTTGTGTCACTTTTATTGTCCTTTAACCCCATGGCAATAAAGCCGATGGCAATTGCGTGATAAGTTACAAAATTCATGAAGTTATTAGTTCCCGAAAGAATCGAATAATCAAAAGCGGAAACCGATATCCATTCAATCAAATACTTGATTCCTAATCCTAAAAAACCTCCTATTACCGCTGTCGGTATGACGTAGCGATTAAGAAAGCTTATTTTACGCCGTAAAACATTGGCCAAAAGAAGAATCAAAGCAATAATGCCAAAGTATACAAAATCGCCCCAATAAAAGTCATAGTCCCAAACATTCGGTATGGTGCTCGTCATTAAGGTTAATAAACTCATTTTTCACTTCTCCTTTAATATATTTATAGCGATGAACAAATATTTGTAGGGTAACTAAGAACTGATATGCACTAACGGAAGGCGGAAGTTTAATCATCGTCGTATTTCGACCATGGATATAAAGTATCAATCCACCTTTTTGCTGAACGGCCATACTAATTAGTTCGTGATAACCAACTTTAAATGATTGATCTTTGCGTTTACTAATGATACTGATGCTCTCGTGATTAACAATTATCTGAACCGAACCGTGATATTTCCTTCGTCTTTTTAGTATCTCAACCCAAAGACCTTCACCCTTTAATTCAAAATCGGGATGCGAGGATAAATAATGCTGATAATTATCCTTAACTAATTTATCCACTTCAATTAAAGTTTGCTTGCCATACTCTTTGGATACCAAATATCCGTGTTCGTCATAATGGGCGGTAAACCCGCACTGATCGCAGACAAAATCATCATAACCATGAACCGTATTGACACTATGACAATGTGGGCAAGCAAAGACTAGTCGTTCAAGATGTTCACTCATATGTTTAGTCTTAAATGCTAGGGGCGGATTCTCCTGATAGGGATTGGCGTCAATGCGCTCATAAATTACTTTATTAAGTTCATCCAAGGATAATGCATTATACTCATCCGGATTCATTTGCGAGTAAAATTCTCCCCATGAGCGGCCTTTTCTTCGTTTAGTTGCCCAGCGGGGATCCGATTGGGAAACACCATGAAAACGGAAGAAAAGAAGAGGGACATTGAGCGATTTAACTAACTTACCAATCGCAAAGGGCATTGAAGCCAATCCACCAGTAAATGTCACATTGCCCTCAACAAAAATACCCACGGTTCCTTTTTCCTTCAAAACCTTCTTAATCGTCATAATCGTCGATATGTCGGGTAGAGATTTACTTTTAGGAATTGGAGCAAAGCAAAACTCTAAAAGTCGACTGATAAGTCCATGGCCAAAAATTATTTCGGAAGCCACATAATAAATAGGAATGTCGGTGCTGGTGGCGAGCAAAATCGGGTCGAGAGCCGAAGTATGATTAGAGACAATAATATAGGGTCCCTTCCCCTTTAGGTGATAGTGTTTACTATGAAAGTTTGCATGAAGGCGAAAAATCCAAGATAAAAGAATGCGCGCTAAACCATAGAAAAAACGATGACGAAATTTTACCACATGCTTAGTTTGGCTACGTTTACTTTTCATTGTTTTCAATCGGTTTTACGAAGCATGCCCGTGTTTTGTGTCGAACATGCTCAAAACGGCTCCATAGTGATTGGACCTCTTCATTGGTAACTAATTCTGGCCCCGTTTCACAATATTTGACCTTGTTTCTAACCGCATTATTAATAGCCGCGGCAAACACCATGGTCATTACTCCGCTATTCTTTAATTCTGGTTCGGTGGCTACTAAAAGCATATCGAGAATTTTCTCTTTTTTTATTGCTCTTAAGAAAGAAATCCATCCGAGAGGAAAAAGATGACCTTTATGGCGTTTTAAAGCAAACACCGGGGTTGGAATCATAAGGCCAAAGGCGACGACCTTATTATTGCTGTCGACGACAATTTGCATATAGTCAAGATTGATAAGAGGAATGTATTGATCTGCTAAATGATACATTTGTCCTTCATCAATCGGTACATAACCATATAAATTAGCATAGGCGCGATTGACAAGCGAAAGAACCTCAACAATATAGGGTTTAACGGCTTTCTTGCTTTTACGTTTGAATTGGACGATGTGAAAATCGTATTTTTTAGCCGTATAATCAGCTATTTTCTGTAGTTTCAAATCAGGTTTATCTGGAATAAAAACCCGGTATTCATTCCACTTGGCATCTTCGATAAAACCCAATTGCTTAAGGTGCTCATAATAGTAGGGAAAATGATAAAATGTGGCAAACATATTGTGCTCTTCAAAGCCATAGGTAAGCAAACCTTCCTTATCTTGATCGCTATATCCGAGCGGACCCGCAATCTCCGTCATTCCGTTTTGAAGGCCAAAATCCTCAACTGCTTTTATTAACGCCTTGGTCACTTCAATATCGTCAATCATATCAATCCGATTAAAACGGATGCGTTTTTGATGATACTTTTCATTGCTAAAGTGATTTAAGATGGCGCAGATTCGGCCGACAATCTTCCCCTCGCGATAAGCTAAAAATAACTTAAAATCACAATAGGAGGCAGCCGGATTTTTTCCAGGCATCAAATTGGAGATTTCATCCTCATAAATATAGGGGGTAAAATACTTGTTTCCTTTATATAATTTGACGGGAAAGTCAATAAATTTTTTTAGTAAACGGCCATTATTGACCACTTTGATCTCAATCATATTTCTATCTCTTTTCAAAATTATTTATACCCTTATTGTCTATTCTTTTTAAAATATTAGCAAGATTTTCCGCAAGAGAAATCCGAATTATTTTTTGAGCCAAAATTCCCGGGATTGTTTTATCAATACTATCAGTGGTAATTATTTTTTTGATAAACGGGTTACTCAAGTGTTTTTGATAGTCACCGGAAAAGACGCCATGCGTGGCCACAACATACATATCGAGTGCCCCGCGCTTTCTCAATTCTTCCGCCACTAATTCCGTTGTTCCACCAGTATCAATAATATCATCTAGCATAATCGCATGCCGGTTGATAACCTCACCCGTAAAATCAACCAAACGCACTTTATTGGCCTGGGGACGCCGTTTGCTCAATTGCGATATTGGATATTCTGGAAATGCCTTTAAAAAAGTCGATAACCGTTTAGTGGCTCCGCCATCAGGAATCACAAAAATCGTATTCTGGGGATGAAAATGATTTTCCGTCAAAAACTTCTTTATTGGCATTAAAAAGACATCGCTAAAATCAACATTATAAAAACTATCTTTTGCCCCCTGTTCACTTGCGTGAATATCGTAAGTTATAATGCTGCTTATATGGGCGGATTTTAACATTTCAATCAACATATCGACTGCTGGTGTTGATACTTCCTTGCCTTTAACTTCCTGTCGCGCAAAACCAAAATAAGGAATCACAGCTACTATATCGTTAACGCCATTAGTCCATAAGCTATTGGCTAAAAAAGACAATTCAAAAAAATGGCGTTCAACTGGGTAGGACATTGATTGCACAATCACTGCCTTTGAAGAAAGATTGCTCCCCCGAGCCGAAATTACAAATTCATGGTCGGAGAAACTAAACATTCTAATTTTTCCAATGGCGAAATCGGTAAATTGAGCGAGGGCTGCAAGCAACTTTTTATTCGCGGAAATTCCAAAAATAGTCTGCATAATTTATTCTCCAATAATACAAGTATTCTATCATACTTTTCTTTGTAAAAGAAAAACAAAGAATATTTGTTTGCAAGCGCTTTCTAGAGTAAATAAATCTTTTATTCATCAATCTTCTTCCAATAAAGAAAATTGAATGTATAATTATGCCGTTTATGAAAACAAAAACTCTTTTTCAGTCGGTAGATTTAACTGTTGGAACACCTTGGAAGGTTATTCTTCGCTTTGCGATACCAATTTTTATAAGTATCATTTTTCAAAATATTTACTCGATGGTGGATGCGATGATTGTCGGCCATTACTTACCGCTTCAATTTGCCGGGGTAAGTGATACAAATAGTCTGGTATTTATTATACTTCAGTTTGCCTTTGGCTGTACCGCTGGCTTCAGTGTTATAACTGGACGCAATTTTGGTCGTAAAGACTACCCCGCATTTAGACGTTCTTTTGCTAATATGATCGCCATATCTTTAATAATTTCTTTAATCTTGACTCTTATAGCGACCGTTTTTGCTGACGATCTTCTCGCAATCATTAATGTAACTCCCGAGAATGATTTGGTTACTTATAAAGCTGCGAGCACCTATTTAAGTGTCATATATATCGGGCTAATTACAATGGTTTTTTATAATCTCATCGTCAGCGTTCTTCGTAGTATTGGCGATAGTATTACCCCATTGTTCTTTTTGATATTATCCAGCATTATCAATATCGGCCTCGACTTTCTTTTTGTAACCACATTTAAGGGGCCGGATGCTAAAGTGGCCGGAGCGGCAATTGCCACCGTTATATCACAAGCTATCAGCGCTATTATGTGCTTCGTGTATTCCTTTAAGAAATATGATTTTTTGCGATTAAAACGAAGCGACTTTTCCTTGCAGGCAAAAGAGATTAAAGAGTTGCTTATTCAGGGATTGCCTCTTGCCTTTCAATTTTCAATATTAGCTATCGGTTTAATTATTCTTCAGGGAGCGATTAATACGTTCGACATTGGAAAACTTATCCCCGGAACAGATACCCCGGCTCACTATGCTCAAGATGGTTATGGAGCGGCCGGAAAAATGGATAATTTTCTTTTGTCGCCCTTCGCCGCTTTAGGTACGGCAATGCTTTCTTTTACCGCCCAGAATTATGGTGCCAATAACATCAAACGCATTAAACAAGGACTGAATCAGGCTTTTTTAATTGTCGGTGTCACCTATGTAATTATCAATATTATGAGCCTACTTTTGTCAATGGATGGTTTTTTCTTATATATATTTATAAATGAATCGAATATTTATCCGGAAACTATCTATTATGCCACTACTTATATGCATGTAGCCTTACCATCTTCTCTTTTCTTAGGAGTACTATTTGTTTCGCGAAATACCATTCAAGGCTTGGGAAAATCATTATATCCATTTCTGGCTGGCGTTATGGAACTAATTGCTCGTATCTTAATATGCCTATATATTCCTTATCTCATTAGCCCGACCAATTTAGTCAGCAACTCGGCATTTGTCGGCATTTGTTTCGCCGACCCATTAGCTTGGTTTGCGGCTATCATTGTTCTTTTATATGGAGTAATAAAATTTGTGTACTTAATCAAAGATAAAAAAACTAATCATCAAAACGAATTGGTCAATAAGGCAAATTAATTGTGTTCATTATTAACTTTTATTCCTATTATGTTTATTTTTCAAAGTTCTAATTAAAATAGTAATCCCATTTACTTTGAAAACTATTTATAACATTTACTTCAGCGGCAAACGCATTGCTATATGATCCATCTAACATAAAATTAGCTATTAAATAATCACTATCATTGTTAACAAAAATTTGATCGGTAATAATGATGTTATCAAACAAACAATTAAATGAAGCGTCAATTAATAAGATATCGGCCTCAAGCCATTTGGGTTTCTTTATATTATAGGAAAAAGAAATTTGAATTTGCGTTTGATTATCCCTATTAATTACAGCCGAATTATATGTCACAATATGGTTATCATTAATTGTTACCTTGGAATTTAGCAGGCAATGTACAAAATATGCTATACCTAATGAAGCAATCAGTAAAATATTTACCGCAAATAACAAGCAGAATTTCTTTTTCTTCAAGGTATTATTTATCATGATATTAGTGGTTTTTATTGCATATATACATAAAAAATTAATGTATTTTATTGCAATGCAAATTTGATAGTTATATTATCTGGTAAATTTGCATCAGTAATTGTCCCATTTCCTAGTTGCCCATAGTTATTGTTTCCACATGAAAAAACTTTCCCAAGTGATGTGACAAAGAAAGAAAAGTCACTAGTAGTACCACCAATAATTGGACTTACTATCTCATTAGTAGCAAGTTCAACAAAGTTGGCGGTTATATTTTCTGGTGTCTCTACGCTTAAGCTGCCACTGCCACTAGATCCATTTCCTAGTTGCCCACGATACGCATCTCCCCATGCAAAAACTTTCCCAAGTGATGTTAGGGCAAAGGAATGATGTCCACCTGCAGCAATTGAAGTTACTATTTCACCTGTTTCTAGATCCGTAAAGTTGGCGGTTATATTTTCTGGTGTCTCTACGCTTAAGCTGCCACTGCCACTAGATCCATTTCCTAGTTGCCCACGATACGCATCTCCCCAGGCAAAAACTTTCCCAAGTGATGTCAGGGCCATGGAATGGCTTTCTCCTGCCGCAATGAAAGTTACTATTTCACCTGCTCCTAGATCCGTAAAGTTGGCGGTTATATTTTCTGGTAAACTTACATTAGTTGTCCCATTTCCATTTCCTAATTGCCCATGGGAATCGGATCCCCATGCATAAACTTTCCCAAGTGATGTTAGGGCAAAGGAATGACCTGCACCCGCAGTAATTGAAGTTACTATTTCACCTGCTCCTAGACCCGCAAAGTTGGCCGTTATATTTTCTGGCAAGCTTGTACTACTATTCGCTCCACCATTGCCTAGTTCTCCGTCGCCATTGTTGCCCCAGGTATAAACCTTTCCTAAAGAGGTTATAGCTGCCGAATGCATCATACCAGTAACAACAGAAACTACTTTTTCATTAGTGGTAGTCCACATAAATTCATCAGTTATATTAGAAGGTCTAGTTATATTTCCCGTAGTCGACCCATTACCTACTTGCCCAAAATCATCCTTTCCCCAAGAAAAGAATTTACCGAGCGAGGTTATCGCATGTGAACTATCACCAGCTGCGGAAACGGAAGTCACTATCTCGTTTGTCATAAGGCCAACAAAGTTTGATGTTATGTTTACTGGGCTAAGGACTTGTTGAAATGTACTACCATCACCTACTTGACCATTGCTTCTAGCTCCCCAGCCAAATACTTTACCAAGAGACGTTACGGCTAGAGAATGTCGATTCCCTGCCGAAACCGAAATTACTTTTTCATTTGTAGATAATCCAGGAAAGTTATAAGTTATATCTTTAGGACTTCTTATATCCCCGGTAATTGCATGATTTTCCCCATCGCCTAAGACCGACCAACCATATCCCCAAACAAATACTTTTCCAAGAGAGGTTACAGCATAAGAGTGGTCAACTAATGATGAAATGGAAGTTATCAATTCGTTAGTAGATAGCCCTAGAAAGTTTGAAGTAATATTTAATGGACTAGTAATATTGTCAGTGGATCCGTTACCAACTTGACCATAAGCATTTCTGCCCCAAGCAAATACCTTACCTAGAGATGTTAGGGCAAAGGAATGATGTCCACCTGCAACAATTGAAGTTACTATTTCACCTGTTCCTAGATCCGTAAAGTTGGCGGTTATGTTCGTAGGAGTAGTCACATCTGAAGTTGTTGCATCACCATTTCCTAGTTGCCCATACTCATCACTTCCCCAAGAAAATACTTTTCCTAAGGATGTGACAGCAAGCGAATGGCCGCCTCCAGGCGCAATACAAGTTACTATTTCATTTGGAGAAAGCCCTGCAAATTGGGCAGTTATATTTATTGGACTTGTTGCAGGAACATATAGTTGGCTAGACCCATTTCCTACTTCTCCATTCATTCTATATCCCCAGCCAAATACTTTACCAAGCGATGTTAGAGCAAAAGCGTGCATTCCACTATTAATTGATACAATTCTTTCATTTGGAGAAAGCCCTGCAAATTGGGCAGTTATATCATCAGGACTATTTTGTGCCCCTCTTGAGCCATTTCCTAATTGCCCATAGGTATCGGATCCCCAAGCATAGACTTCACCAAGGGATGTTAACGCGAAACTTTGACTGCTTCCTCCTGAAATCGAAACTAAAGTATTGCCTTTTTGTTTTAAACTATCCCATCCCGGAGTTAGATTTGATAAATTGATTTCACCACTTTTACTTTCAATTCCTGGACCCGAAAAAACAAAACTCGCATAAGCCACACTGACTCCACTGAGAATGGCAAAAATGGATATTAAAAAATGTTTTAGTGTTTTTTTCATATGCGTGATGATACCATCAAGCAAATATTATTTTTGCTGTCAACGTCATGAAACAATATTTTTTTGTAATAAAACTGGTATAAGTTATCTTCAATTGTTATTAAAAAATAATAATTAAAAGTAAGGTATAAGCCAAATTTTTCTATCTAATTTTCTTCTTTAAATCTATAAAGCGTATTCGGCAATGCGTAAAGATAATCTTCAATAGTAAACTCCAATAAATTTGCATCAATTATGTTGGGAGTGAAAGGAATTACATATTTTTGCGATTTTCCGCTTCGAGGATAGAGCAAAAACACTTCTTTATACTCCTTGAGCAAACTCTTGATCGTCGTAATAGCCATTTTATAATTATCTTCGATAAAATCAAAAGTCATAGAAAAATTATCTTTCGCTATACTAACAGCGTCTTCCTCATTATTAATCAATGTATTTGCCATCTCAATTCGTCTTTCTAATGTGGCATTGTCTTCTTTTTCTTTTGCGACTGTTCGACAAACGATACCATCTCCCCTAACTATCTTGGGGTAATAATTGAAAAACATTGAGTTATATTTAATGTCATAACGGCGAATTTCAAAATTAAGTCCCCCATGATCTTCAATATAAGAGTTTAATTTGATAACATCTGGATTGCCGGCTCGACGTCTACGATACTTTCCGACAATCGCTAAAAGCCGTTCATATTCTGGATAAAATTCATCGTTCTCTTTAAAAAAATCGAAATTAGTAACTCTATTCCTTTTCTTTTCAAGTTTATTTATCTCTTCTTGAATCATATTCTTTTTAATCTTATCGAACGACATCTTTTGACTACCATAGCAAAAACCCATATACGCCATACCCGCATAATCATGATCGATATTGGCACATTTGTATCCATAAGACTTACCATTACTTATAAAAGGTAGTTCGCTTTCCTTTTCAATTTCATAGCATACTACGGGAATATCATTTTTAATTAAGTCATTTTTATTATGCTTCAATTTATTATTTCCACCCTACTTAATTATAGTCTATTACTGCCAAGTTCATCTTTATTCAACATATGATTAACCTTGATATCTATTTAAAAAAATATAAATATAAGATTCTTTTCTCACAATGTATTTTTTGTTATTTGTATTATTCCATAAGTAAAAAAAATCGCGAAAAGTAAGTAGATAAAATAAAAAGTTCTTGATATTGAATCAAGAACTAATTTACTTAATGGCGGAGTAGGAGAGACTCGAACTCTCGCACCAGTTTCCCGATCTACTTCCTTAGCAGGGAAGCCCCTTCACCAACTTGGGTACTACTCCAAACCGCCCCTAAATCTTATCATAGAAGAGTAGGGGCTGCAATGTTTTTTTATGGAAAAAATATCTTGATTTCTATTAACTTTTGTCGAATAAAATCAACTCTTAATACGCCTTAGCTACAAGGACAACCTTGTGAGCTTCCTTGCCACATACCGGGCACTTTTCTTCACCAAAAGGAATTTGGTTAAACGGCATCACGCGCGCTGTTGCATTATACTTATCTTTAATTACATCCATGCATTCCTGTTCACCACACCACATCATCTTAGCGTAGCCCGTGACATCATTAAGAACGTGGTTAATTTCCTCCATACTTTGGACCTCAACTGTATGGGATAAAAGGAATTGAAAAGCTTTCTCATACATTTCTTCATGGATGACCTTCAATAAACGATTAACTTCCGTTTCACAATCGGCAAGCGGAATAGTTTCGCGGGTGCCATCATTGCGCTTGGCTACTGTAATCACGGCATTAGCCAAATCACGTGGACCAATTTCGATACGTAGAGGGACACCTTTCATTTCCCATTCGGCAAACTTCCATCCAGGTGTACGATCTGAATCATCGAGTTTGACCCGAATTCCCTTCGCTTTTAAAAGCGAGAATAACTCTTTAGCCGCGCCTAAAATGCCCGGCTTTTGCTGTTGAATAGGAATTATCACTACCTGGATAGGGGCTACTGCCGGAGGTAATACAAGTCCATTATCATCGCCGTGCACCATAATAATAGAGCCAATAAGTCGCGTCGAAACGCCCCAGCTAGTTTGGAATGGATGCTGCATCTTTCCGTTCTTATCTTGGAAAGTGATATTAAATGCTTCCGTAAAGCCCGTACCAAAATAATGTGAAGTTCCACTTTGTAGCGCCTTGCCATCGTGCATTAGCGCCTCAATGGAATAGGTTTCAACCGCACCAGCGAATTTCTCTTTTTCCGTTTTTCGGCCAGTTACAAATGGAACGGCAAGCAAGTCGCGTCCCATATTGTTATATACTTCTAACATCGACAAAGTTTCATGTCTAGCTTCCTGTTCACTTTCATGCATCGTGTGGCCTTCCTGCCAAAGGAATTCCGATCCCCGAAGGAATGGACGCGTGGTTTTTTCCCAGCGCACGACAGAGCACCATTGATTATACTTTTTAGGAAGATCACGATAACTACTGATAATCTTGGCGTAGTGTTCACAAAATAGCACCTCGGAGGTGGGGCGAATAATTAACGGGTCATCAATCTTATTGCTTCCCCCGATGGTAGCAATCAATGTTTCCGGAGCAAAGCCTTGAACATGGTCTTTTTCCTTTTGAAACAAACTCGTCGGGATGACTAAAGGCATATAGACATTCTCATGTCCTGATTCTTTAAATTTGCGGTCAAGATAAGACTGAATTTGCTCCCAGATAGCATAGCCATAAGGTCGGTAAATTATAAATCCTTTGACCGATGAATAGTCCATCAACTCCGCTTTTCGGCAGACATCGGTATACCATTTAGCAAAGTCTTCGTCCCGCGAAGTAATCGCATCATTTTTTATTTTGTTTTCTTCCATAAATCCTCACTTACTTAGGCTATCTAGTCTAAGCATCTTTTTCTTATCAATCGGCAATACCATCTCATCATTGGAGCCAATTTCTTCTGAAGAAATAAGCCTTATTCCACTGCGCACAACCAATTCGATGTCCGTCCAGTTTTCTAAGTCGCAAACGATAACTGGTTTTTCATAGCGCACTAATTTGCCGAGTGTGCCATTCAAGATCATCCGTGCCCGCTCATCACTATCAATGTTGGCTGTAAAGTCGCCTCCAACTACGAAATAATCAAACATTTGATAAAGTTCGCTCGGTAGCATCAGCTGAGCATCGTTGATGACTAAGGCTGTATGATAGCCCTTGTTATTATAATCGGAAAAGTTTGCAATTACATCAGTAGTTTTATCAACTTCAAGAGCAATATCTTCTTCTTCAAAAAGCAAAGTAATGGGAACATCCCGACTATGGTTGACTTGAGGAAGTATTTTGATAATGGACTGATAGTCAGAAACGATCACCGGCAAGAATAGAGTCAACTTATCGCCATCCCGCTGATTAAAGAAACGCGGAATAATGTTCTTCGCAATCATTTGAAAAAGTTCCTGATCAAGTTTGTTTTTTAAGGCATACTCTTTCAGTTCGGTAAAATTGTTAAAAATCGAATTATATGGTTGCACCGAAGAAAAATATCCGAGTGGTGATTTCGTCTTCGCATCGACGATAGCCCGGTAGTAAATAGTAATCTTCTTTTCCTTAATTAAGGTCATCAAGTCTTTGGTGAAGGTTTTATCCAGTTGGAACTCATCACTATTCGAGTTTGCATCAAAATAAACTATATCCTCTTCTTTTTCTTCGGCAATAATAGCCATTTCTCGTGCTTGTTTAACAATTAATGGCAGCTTATTAAATGCCGAATTATCCACAATTCCAATTGAGAAGGAATAAAGCTCATGATAACCATTAACGTCGAGAAATCGGGCTAAATCATTTGCAATTGACCGCGCCAGAGGTAAAAACACACTCTTACCCCCGCTGGATTTAAAATCGAAAATACCTAACTCAAGGTCACCATAGTTGACTAAAAGACGATTCCCTCCTAAAAATGGAATAATTCGGTTTTTTAAGTTTGCCACTAAAAGTCGCTCAAAGCGAAGATTACGTTTCTGACGAGGACTCATTTTGTAGAAGCGAACTATCATCGTGGTTCCTTTTTTATTGTCCTTCAGGTGACTATATATTTCAGTCGCCCGTTTTTCCGTGATAAACAAATTAGTAACGCGTTTGCCACTTTTAATACGAGGACTGAGAAAACGAAGCAAATAACTTTCTAAATAAATTCGCTTTTCCTTTTTATTAATAGATAAGACTTCTAAAAGCGAGAAAAAGCTCGCTTTAGGATCGCGATTCTTTTTAATAATTACATCCGCTTCAATAAAACTGCTGGGAGTAGCATTTTCATCAAGCAACTGATTAAGCCACTTGCGAATTCGTTCCCGTTCACTCGGATGAAATTGGGAGAAAAAATAATCCAAATTACCAGATTTACGTTTCTTTATTGCATTGCGATTAAAAAAAGTAATGCGATTATGTGCTAAATCTAGGTAATATATCCGCGCGGTATTTATGTTGATATCAATGTCGGCATCAACTTTCCTTTGTCGAAGCCACGTAAAAACAATAAAACCTATAATCAAAAGCGTGGCAATTAAGATAATAAGCCAGATATTTTGAAAAATTGATTCAGCGGAATAAATTCTATTTGATAATAATAAATAGCCCATATATACCTCAAATAAATTATACACGATTTTTTTCCTCTTTTGGCTAGCAAATATTATCAAAATCATCTAGTCAAAATCTGGTTTTATGTTATAATAATCCCGCTTTTGGAGAAATACCCAAGCGGCTGAAGGGGTCAGTTTCGAAAACTGATAGAGGGTGCAAGCCCTGCTGGGGTTCAAATCCCCATTTCTCCGCCATTAAACGAGCATTGGTTTGATACGATAAGTATTAGACCTTTTTTTATGAAGAAAGGGATATTCCTTCCTATTTTCATTATTTCGATAGTCCAATTGAAGTCAAAAATCTATCTATTTCTTCACATACATTAAATTCTTATTTAACGAGGTACACGATTACTTAACAAGTTACACGACAGCCAAACCTTTTACACGATTATAATAAGCATACTTGAACTGATACCAAAAACCTGTACTTTGTGTAAACTAATATATATGCAGGAGGTATCCATTGAAAGATAAAAAGAAAAAGAATAGACTATGGAGCGGAGAATTCAAGTTAAAGGTCGTTTTAGACATCATTGAAAATGAGCTTTCATACAGTCAAGCAGCACGCAAATATGATATGTATTTATCATCAGGAAGTCTAAATGATACACTTCCTGCAAGATGGGTTTATCAGTATAGGCTTTATGGTAAAGAGCGATTCTTTCAAACACCTAAAGATTACAGAAAGAATCCCATTAGACAGTTTCATAAACCATCTAAAGCGGTTGAAGAAAGTTTAGAACTCAAAGTTAAACACTTAGAGATGGAGCTTGAATATACAAAAAACTTATCGCCTTAGTTCAAAAACAGGAACGAACAAACAAAAATACCAAGTAGTCAAGGAATTAGGGCGAAAATATGCATTAAAAGATCTACTTGAAATATCAGGACTTCCTAAGTCTGTTTATTACTACTATGAGCACCATCAGACAATAGATAAATATCATGATATCAAGATACTGATATCAGAAATCTTTGAAGCAAGCAATAAAACTTACGGCTATAGACGCATTAAAATCGCTCTTCAGAACTTTTATCAGATTAAAATAGCATATAAGACTGTTGTAAAGCTCATGAAAGAACTACATATCGTTTGTAAGGTAAGAAAAAAGCGATATCGCTATATCTTTCAAATATCCAATAAAATTACACCAAACCTACTCAAAAGAGACTTTAAGAAGGATGATCCTAATATCGCAATGGTCACAGATGTATCGGAATTTAGATTTAATCGTTAACGTTTATATTTATCTGTCATTCAAGGCCTTTATAATGGTGAAGTCAAAGGTTATCAAATCACTAGAAGTCAAAACCAGGATTTGATTCTTAAAACCCTAAAGAAGGCAATCAATCCAAATGAGGATTTATCAAAGCTCCTCATACACTCCGATCAAGGTATCCTATATCAATCTCCAAAATATCGTAATTACCTTAAGAAATCATCATTTACTCAATCTATGAGCGCTAAAGGTAATGCTTATGATAATGCAGTCATAGAAAGTTTCTTTGGGACACTTAAGTGTGAAACAATCTATTTACAAAAGGTTAAATCATTAGCAGATTTGATTCGAACAATCGATGAATATATCTATTGGTATAATCACGAAAGGATTAAGTTGACATTAGGAGGATATTCTCCTATACAATATAGACTCATGAATCAATAAATGATACGATAAATACAAAGAACATAAAGTACAAGAAAATGGTATCAATTCAACGTGTTTTCATGAAACTAGACATGCATTTCAATGGAAGATGATTCAAGGAGATTGTCAAGGCTATAGTAATATTGATTCAAAAACCATTCAGATTTCGAATGAGGAAATGAATAATTGTAACTCACCTACAAAAAAAAGATATCCAAGAAGAAGAATATTTAAAACAAAAGATTGAGATTGATGCAATTGCATTTGCTCATTTTCAAATAATGAAACTATACAATGTTAAGAGTATAATACCGGAATGCATTACTAACGAGGTGGCTTTAAAGCTAGATTATTTTCAAAAGGAGTAAAGTATGTTAAACATTGGATTAATTGTATTAATATCAATAGATTTTATGCTTTTGTTTATCAGCAAAATCATATTCTATTTGCATGCTTTCAAAGTATTTAGTTTTAAAGATCTTATTCAGAAGATTCAAAATGCAGTACCAGATAAAAACAAAAAAGAAGAACAAGAAGAAGAAGATTTAGCTGATAATGAAATAGAAGTTGATGAAAAGAAACGGAATTTATTACAGAAGATATGGCATGGCTTTTTACAAGGGTTATTATTTATTCTTAAATTAATTGGAGCAATTATTGTGATTGGTTTGGGAATAGCAATTATTGTTATCATTATAGGAATCCCTACAGCAAGTATATGGGGAACAATTCTTATTGCGATATATTATGAATTATTATATGCAGTAATATTCCTACTTGCGATGATACTTATTAACTTTCTTTTAGGTTTAGGTATGTTGAGACTAGCAAAAGTTGATAAGAAAAGAACACAAAGAATATTGATTATGGATGCAATCCAGTTTTCCATGATCAGTTTACTGATTTTTCTAGCAGCTTTTGGATATCCACTAGATGTATACAGTATGATTGTGATTCCTTTTGAGTGGAATATCACGCTTAATAATTTACTTTCAATCAGCATTCCAATGTTATTTTATGCATTGTTGATTACAAACATATTTGCTTTGATTATTCGTTTCAAAAACATTTTTACAAAAGATGTGAATAAACGTAAAACCATACGGTTACATCAACTATTATTTATATTTATTGCTTCATGTTTCTTTGGGATATTATATATAACAGATACTGATTTAAGTTTTATGACTGAATTAGAACGAACAATGTACTTACAAACACTTGAAGTAATAAAATGGGTTATAACCTCAGTGTTTATTCCGCTATTTTTATATACATTCAATAATTTTAGAAAAACTACTGATAAAGTTATACGACGACCTAGAAGAAGAACAAGCGGTCGTTATTAGGAAAGGAGTTTCTAATGAATAGAAGTGAATTGGATTCTTTAAAGAACGAGCTAAAACAAATCTTTGACAGAAGAATTGAGGTAATAAATCAACCAGGATTTTTAGACCAAAATCAAATACCAAGCGGTAAGAAAGTCTATAATATTGAAACATCATTAATGTTTATTGACATAAGAAGTTCAACTGTATTAACTGATGCAGTTGGACGTAAAAATATGGTTAAGATTTATCAAATGTATACTAAACTGTGTAAGAAGGCTATAAATGATTATAACGGTATTATTCTTCAAATTGTGGGGGATGGAATTTTATGCGCATTTACAAATGATTCAACTGGTAATTCCGGACAACGTGCAGTGGATACCGCAATAACAATCAATACTTACATTGCTGAATCAATGAATCCATTGCTAGATAGTAATTGGGAAATAAGCTGTGGTATTGGTATTAGAACTGGACATGTGTATGTAACAAGATTAACTACTGATAATGGGAGTGAAGTAGCATATCCAAGTGATATTACAAACTATGCATCAAAGTTTTGTGGATTAGCTCAAAAAAATCAAGTGATCATAGATGCAAAAACATATGAACACTTGGATAATAATCATAAAGGTTTTTGTGAAAGATATTCTACATCTTTAGCAGATACTCATATTATTAAGGGGGCAACATGGAAAATAGAGTAGAAAAGGTATTTGACAAAGATACTTCGTTTAGAACACTAGAAATTGTAAACTCATGGATTACTGCTGCAGATAATAAATCCTCTATCTTGCTTGCTTTCTTAGCTTTGATCATTGGATTTTCAGCAAGCACATATGGTAAGTTAGCTGACTTAATAGTTAATGGAAGTACGCTGCAAATTACATTAATAATTGTATTTGGGATTATATATGTTATTGCTTTAGGATTCACAATATTTCATTTAATTTCTGTTTTCATAGCGAGAACAAAAAAAGTAGATAGTTTTACCGATAACATAGTGTCGTTTGTTTCAATTGCGAAAATGGAGAGTTCAGACTATATTAGTTCTGCAAAGAAAGTAAATGAAGATACATTATCTGAGATGATTCTTTCTCAAATTAATATTAATTCAGAAATCGCAAAAAGTAAGATGACACATTTTAATAATGCATTGAAGTTTGGATTAACACTTATTCCTTTGACTATTTTACTCATGATAGTAGCTGGTTAGTATAAATGAGAAACTTTACGTTTGATAATGAAGATAACATCCTAGCTAATTATCGTGATCCGGATAATCGTCCCTTAGCATTTCCTCAATCTGATGATATATGGAAAATATTTCAATCAACGAATGATGAGGAATTATGGAAGACTTGGAAAAATAGTTCCTCAAAATCAGATCTTCCACCAGATTTCTATAATGATGATTTTGAACTTATGATGGAAGTTATGAGATTTGATGATCAAGCAACTAATAGTGGTAAGACACATGCCACTAAAGCTAAAGAGAATCAAATGTTAGAACGATTAAGAGATTTAGGTGCGAAAGAGGATTTTTCTAATTTAAAGCATATAATATTATTAGGTAATAGTGATCTATCTACAAATGACGATCATAATTTTGCTAGATATAGAGAAAATTTCACAAGAGTTGTATTAAAGCATGCAAATAAAGCAGAGCAATACAGGAAAAATCATCCTGGTTATAAATTAGTCTTTTTCGTTTTCGATGAAACCTCAGGTGTATATTTTGAAAGAGAAAAACAGAAAAAAAGTATCATAACAAAAGGTACTAATATACTAGCAAAACCTCATATGTATTGGGCAGATAGTATGCTTGTAAATATAATCAAAAAGAGTCAAGCTGATTATTTAATATGGTTTAAGCCATATAACAGTTTTGAAACTCCAAATGGAATTAATGATGATTTTCCGAAGATTATGATATATGATGTTAAAAAAATGAAAATTAGTACAGAAAATTATTTCGACGAAGGAATGATTAGTTCGGAAGAATAGCTATAAATTTGCTATGCTCTGCTACGAAAAGTGGGACACATAGGTACCACCTAAAAGAACATATTGTATAATATAGAACCCTAAGGAATAACTTACCAATGAATGAGTATTGTGTAGACTTTAAACTAAAGATAGTGAAGATGTGTGGACATTCCAGTCATACAAATTAGCGATTAGATATCTCTGTGATTATTTAAAGATATCTCAGTTTGACAAGGAGTCTATTGCTAAGATAGAAAACACAGCTAATGTATTGAAGGATTATAATAGTAGTACATATAAAGAGGTTCTTGCTTTTTTAACTAAGAGAAGACAGTCATCATATTTATTAAAAGGATGGATCAATGCAGGAGTCAACCAGTTTATAAGATTTATGAATTAAATATTACGCCTTGGTACAAAGGGTAATACAGGCTTGACATGTAAATAAAATGGCAAATGCCAATAGGAGATACTTATGAAAAGTATTGAAATTAAAGTACCAAGGAACTTGATTCAAAAGTTTTACCAGCATCCTGAGCCATATGGTGATGGAGACTATGTTGTTGATTTAATCAATGGAATGTACACTGACGTTTTCTATACAGAAGAAGGAAACTTTGTCACCATTACGAATGACAACAAATTAATCTCTTATCTCAAAAAGAACCAGCTAAAGTCAGGAGATTACTTTTTTTAGAAATGGAGTCTATTCATTACGTATTAAAGAGGATATTGATAATATGAATATCGAGGATTGGAAGTCAATTACACCAATCATTGTTGAATTAGAGATGCCTCAAGAGCATAAACTACCTAGTGAATTTATGTTTTGTTTCTATTGGATTGAAGTTGGATATGCAACTATATAAGATAGAATAATGACTCTCAGAGTTTATGGAAAGAATCTGATCCGCATGATCGATATTGGTGTTGCTATCGATTTAATCATTGAATCTATCGAAAAACAGAGATGATTACTATTTACAGCCTTGTTAAGCCGTTTTTGTAGGGGTGATAAAAAAACAGTTAAGGGTGCTAAAATTAATGATGGGGTGCTAATTTGTATTAAAATAGGTAGCATCACACATATTGAAAGCATTAGTCTGATACAATTAGGTATCAGGCTTTTTTTTACGCTAAATAGGCCCTTTTTGGCTTTTATAAATAAATTTAGCAGTGAAAGAATATCAAAAAAACTGAGAAATTAGGTAAGTTAATGAATTTCTACACGTTTACACTCTGATTTACACGATTATAAACATAAATACACGATTTGAGATGGGCTCACATGGTCACGTCTTATATGTAATAACGCCTGTGTCATGTGAAGTATAATTTGATAGGTACTTATATCAATTAATGAAAAACATTTTTGTCACTTATTCGGTTTTGTTTCAATCACTGCATCTGTTGGCAAAATTGATTGAGACAAAATGATTTCTCCAATCGTGTCAGCTTTAATATATCCGGATTTTGGATTTTTAACGGAATCTATATGTCCGATAATATCTGCTTCAACATCTGAGTATTCAAATGCTAAATCGGCATTTTTCATTGTACAATTTATGAGTTTAACACCTTCTGTATAGCATAATGGTTGTGTACCAATGATTTCACAATTAATGAACGTTAAATTTTTACCATACCAACCAAGATAGGCACCATTAACTTTACTGTTTTCTACAATAACATTTTCAGAATGCCAAAATGCATCTTTTGTGTCTAATATAGAATCTGTAATTCTTACATTTTTCATATATTGTAGACTATATTTGCCGTCAATATGTGATTTATTAATTGTAATGTTTTCAGCTCTAAGTAAAGGGTAGTCTCCTTCGATATAAGTGTTCTCGATTTGCATGTCATTACAGAACCAACCTACCTCGCTTGCAATGATGATTGAATCTTCAATTTTGATATGCTCAGCGTTTCTTAGTGATTTGATAGTATTGATTTTCACGTTCTTAAGTAACCCATATGTTGAGTACCAAAAAGCAGCTCTAGCCATATCATCTAATTGAGAATCAATTAATTCAAAATAATGTGCATGCCACAATGGATATCGAAGATTGAAATATGAATCTCTTATGATGATATGATTGGTTTCTTTTAAACTAGATTCGCCATCAAGTGGTCCGTCAAAACGGCAGTTAATTAATTCTGCATCTTGAAGATTATATAGAGCTCTTTCTTCTTGGAAAATTTGATCTTTAATAATTTTGTTCATTTGTTACCTCTTTTAATCTATGCAATTGACACTTTTTTTGTTTGTGATACGCTATTATCAGAAAGTTCAAGTCAATACTACTACTTAAAGTCAACTTTAAGTCAAGAGATTCATTAAAAAAGTATAAAAATATGTTTGGAGGTTATTTTATGTATTATACAGTTAGTGAAATCGCTAAAAAAATGGATGTAAATGCATCAACATTAAGATATTATGACAAAGAAGGATTATTACCATTTGTTGAAAGATCGCGTGGTGGTATCAGAATGTTTAAGGAATCTGATATCGGGATGCTTGATATTATTGGATGCTTAAAACAAACAGGTATGTCAATTAAAGATATTAAGAGTTTTGTTGATTACTACAAAGCCGGTGATACTGACTTTGCCAATAGAATCAAGATACTTGACAATCAAAAAGCATCAGTTCTTGAACAAATGGAATCGTTACAACATAATCTTGATATGCTTGAATATAAGAAATGGTACTACCAAAAAGCTATTGAATTAAAATCACTTTCTGAAGTTGCAAATTTACCAGTTACAGACGTACCAAAAAAATTCCATAAATTTTTGATTATAGAGTAATTTATTTAAATAAAGCAGTTCTAGTATTTCAAATATCTTTCCACGAAGGGTATGTAAAATAGACTAGAGATACGCAAATTTTGACATAGGTGCGTAAATGCATTTAAACAGGTAATTCAACCCAGGTTAGATGGCCAACTTTGGCACATAATAGTGCCAAAGTTTTATTATATGGCAGTTGCATACAAATTGTAGACAACTTAAACGCAGCGTGTTATCATACTAGTATGATAAAATCTTCTCTAAGATTGTTTTTAAATAAGAAAATTCGCGCCGTATGGGATGATGATGATTCTAAGTGGTGGTATTCATCCATTGATGTTGTTTTTGCGTTGACCAATTCAAAAAATCCACGTATTTATTGGAATGCAATTAAGAGAAGGCATCCAGAGTTGAATACATTTTGTAGACAGCGGAAATTATATGCCGATGATGGCAAGAAATACCTTTCAGATGTCTTGGATGAAAATGGGGTCAAAAAACTCGGTTTTATTCTTCCTAGTAAAAATAATGCTGATTTTCAGAGTTGGATTGAAGGACACTTGGATCCTATAGACGAGCAGAGCAAAAGAAAGGCCCACACATTATTTAAATCAGAAATATTAGATTTTTCATGTGTTGGTAAGACGAAACTACTAAAGCAAATCCATGCTTATTTATTTGAAGGAATCTATGATTTTGCGGGCAAGATTAGAACAAAAACAATCTCCAAAGGTGGTTTTATGTTTGCTAATGGTGATTTCTTACCTCAAGTATTAAAAGATATCGATAAGATGCCCGATAATACATTCCCTGAAATATTGGATAAGTATATCGAAATGAATATCGCTCATCCATTCATGGAAGGAAACGGAAGATCGACTAGAATTTGGCTTGATTTATTATTAAAAGCGAGAATACAGCAATGTGTTGACTGGTCAAAGATTGAGAAAAACGACTATTTGTCCGCAATGAAAGAAAGTCCAGTTAACCCAAAACCAATATTTGATTTATTAAATAATGCGTTGACCGACGACATAAATAATCGAGAAATTTTCATGAGGGGCATTGATTGTTCATATTATTACGAAGAGGAAGAATAACAATCAGGGACAAATGTTGCGAACACCAAAATGACTCACTCTTTATTCAATTTGGAAGGGGCATTTTTGTTTTTACGGACATTGCTCGTTCACGATTTATTGATTCAAAGTGCAAAAAATATCAAAAATGTATTGTTTAATAATTTTTTCTAATTTATGCATCGAATCCCATATTTTACTTAATGTAAAATATGGGAATAATGTAACATCACTCCTCATTTTAAATGAGAATAAATATATAATACCTAAGAGTCAATTCATGATAACGTGATATAACAGCACTTTAAAAAATCAAAAAACGTGTATTATTTTCCATATTAAAAATCAAAAAACGTGTATAGTATAGTTATAAGAGGTGATATTGATGAGGCTAGAACGTAAAATATATAAGCAATTGATTGCGTGGAAAAATGAAAATGGCAAAACCGCATTACTCATAGAAGGCGCAAGACGCGTTGGAAAGAGCACTGTGGTTGAAGCCTTCGCAAAAAAAGAATACAAGTCATATATACTCATAGATTTTAGTGTTGCAAGTACTGAGGTTAAATCGCTTTTTAAAAAATACGCATCAAATCTTGATGATTTTTTCTTTTTCTTAACATCAATCACTGGAATTACATTATTCGAAAGAAATTCACTTATTGTATTTGATGAAGTGCAATTATTTCCTCAAGCTAGGCAACTGATAAAACATCTAGTGAAAGACAACCGCTATGATTACATCGAAACTGGATCTTTATTATCAATCAAGCGTAATGTAGAAAGTATTTTAATACCTTCAGAAGAAAGAGCAATTAAAATGTATCCACTTGATTTTGAAGAATTTTGTACTGCTCTTGGAAGAGGAGATGTTTTTCCTCTTATTAAAAAGCATTTTGAAAATCTGAGACCCCTTGGCGAAATTCATTCAACGATTATGAAACTATTTAGACAGTACTTGTTAATCGGAGGTATGCCTCAAGCAGTTATGGAATTTTTAGATACCAATGATTATACAAAAGTAGATCGGATTAAAAGAGATATTTTAAAGCTTTATAAGAACGACATTTCAAAATATGCCAAAGGATATGAACATAAAGTGCTTAGTATTTTTGATGAAATTCCTAGTCAATTATCGAAACACGAGAAAAAGTTTATGTTAAGTTCATTATCAAAAGATGCGAGATTTAGAGATTATGAGGATGCTTTTACATGGTTAGACGAAGCCATGATTACAAATGTATGTTTTAATACATCCGATCCCAATTTTGGATTATCTCTAAATCGGGATAGATTAACGCTTAAAATGTATATGGCAGATACGGGGTTATTATTGAGTCATGCATTTAGTGAAAATGATGAAATGCATCAAGAAGTAGCAAAAGCCATTATTCAAGATCGACTAGATATTAACAATGGTATGATATTTGAAAATATCGTCGCTCAAATGTTTACTGCTTTAAATAAGAAATTATATTTTTACTCAAGGACTGATAATCAGGACCGCTCAAATATGATGGAAATAGATTTTCTAATTATCGATCAATCTAAACCAACTAAAATATCACCTGTTGAAGTTAAGTCTGGCAAGAACTATACCACGTCGTCATTGGACAAGTTTAGTATCAAGTTTAAAAACAAACTGGGTAAAAAATACATTATTCATACAAAAGATTTAATGCAAAAAGATGACGTCATCTATTTGCCTGTTTATATGACTATGTTTCTATAAAGCTATCGTGATGAGAATAAGTAGTTAATCAAACCAATGTCTGCAAATGGTTCAGGCTATATGATTATTGATGATACTGAATAAAAATAGAACACGAATATTTTTTTAAATATTTTTATTTGCTTTTTTTATCTTGTTTGGTTGACACATTTTCTTGGCCATCATTTAAGAAGTCCTTTTTCAGTGCTTATAGATTAAATATATAAACATTTGTGCTATTTTTATTTAATATCTTCGCAAAATACAATACAATGTATAAAAGGAGAAAGTATGGATAAATCTTTTGTAAGTCTATATTTAATGACTAAGGGAAAGTACTTTGAACCCTATCAAGTAAATTTTGTTCGTAAATCGTTAATTGATCTTGAAGATGATAATCGAATTACGATTAGTTCCATTAATCTGCGTGATCCGCTTATTGTCCTTTTGTTGAGCATTTTTCTTGGCGGCTTAGGAATCGATATGTTTTATATTGATGAGAAAAAACGTGGCCTGCGGAAATTGATTTTAGGAGTGGTGGCCTTCGTCATTTTTTTGGTTGCCATAGCTTTGGTAAATGTGAATATGAATCCGTACGGAGGAATTAATTCTCCGGGCTTACGCGTTCTAATCGGTATCTTAATGGTCGTGGCTAGCATTACAATTTTGATTCAAATGGTTTTTGTAATCATTGATTGGTTTAAATGTTCAGAACTAACAAAGAAGAAAAACTATTTGATGTTCACTCAAGCATTAAATGCCTGCAAGAAAGGAGGAGACAAATAATTGTATGGAAAAAGAAAAAATTGATTTGTTTATCATGCAAAATGCTAAGAAACTTCCACCGGAACAATTGCCCTTTATTCGGGAAAAGCTCGCCTTATATCAAGGTGATGAAACGCTTCTCGTCTATGGAATTGATTTGATGGATCCGATGATGTTGCTTTTAGTTTCAATCTTCGTCGGTGGACTTGGCATTGATCGCTTTATGATTGGCGATATCGGTATGGGGGTTTTAAAACTTCTAACTGGCGGTTTATTCGGTATTTTATGGATATATGACATCGTCACTATTTCGGAAAAAGTACGGGAAAAGAACTTCTTAAAATTAATGACCTTCCTTAACTGAAAAATAAAAACTCAAACATCGCTTAGATCTGGTGTTTGAGTTTTTTTATGTTAACGAACGGGTTGCACAAAGAACCGACCATAGACTTGATGAAGACTGATGACATTTATAAACGCGTGAGAATCAACTTTCTGTGCTACTTTTAGCACTTTCTTAACTTCGTTTGTTGAAACCGTCATATAAATTATAATCTTGGCTTCTCCCGTATAGGCTCCCGTTCCTTGAATAATTGTCGCACTATGGTGAAAATTAGCGATTAAAATCGGCGACATATTTTTATTAGTCGTAATTATTTGAATTTGAGCCTTTTTATTCCTTACATTAATAAAATCGATGACTAGAGCCGAAACAAATAAATAAATTATCGAATATACCAGTGAGGTAAGCCCGGTTGAAAATGGGTTATCTAGTCCGTTTTTATTCGCGGCAATGATCGTAATTAAAGAATATAAAACCACGATCACAGCATTGAAACTGATACTATATTTGCCCACGTTTGTTGACTTCTTATTAGCCATATAGTAGGAAACAATATCCATACCGCCCGCTGAGATATCGGCTTTAAAAGCTACAGCGGCACTCATTCCTGTGCAAATACCTGCTAATAACGTCCGGGTTAATTGACTATCTAAAACGATCAAACTTTCCCAGTCATTAGGAATAATCGAAATAAAAAGTGAACCGAGAACTACATTTATCAGCGAATAAATCGTAAACCGTTTGCCAATTCCAAACCAGCCCAAAATGATAACTGGAATATTGAATATGATATAGAGGATGGATTGCAAATTGTACTCGTTATAGTGAAAGCCCATAATTTCAATCAATACCTTGACCACATCCTGCGAAAAGCCACTGATTCCGCCACCAGCAAATCTAACGATATCCGAATCGGTCGATGAAGGCGAAATAAATAGTCGGAAGCCAAAGGCAAAGATGAAGGCACTAAATGTACAGAAAAATAAGGTAAAAAAGTTTTCAACTATCCACCTTACGGCTGGATGGTCAAATAGGAAATCGTCATAGTGCTTTGTTAGTTTTTTTATCTTCGACATATGTGCCTCACTGCGACAAGTATAAGCGAGAAAAAATGGCTTTTCAATATCCTACTTATTTTGTAAAATAAGGATGACGATATTTGTTCGCTTTTGGCGAAAAAAATAAGCGCTTTTATTATTGAATAATACCTAACCTAATGATATTATTAACGTGCTATGTTCGTCTAATTTGTCGACATATGGAGGAGTCTTTCATGAAGAAAAGCAGTAACGGAAATATATTCGCCCGGATATGGAATTGGATTAAAAACACCGCCTGGATTCAACCACTATTAATCGTTGGTATCATTTTTGGCATCATCTTCTCAATTCCATCAATTACTTCGGCTATTAAAGATGCAAAAGAGAAAAATGACAGTGCGGAAACCTTCTATGCCCGCTACCAAGTAACGTTGGAGGGAAAAGAAAATTCTGCCGCCCAAAAACTCATCAATGACATCGCTGATGAACAACTTGATGGTCAAAAGTTCTTCTTGGTATTTGTTTCTTCCGATTGTTCAGCTTGCGAAGAAGCAAAAGATGGTTTTGCTGAATTAAAGAATTACACAACGAGTGAACTTGGCGGTAATAAATTTGCTCTTAAGACAATCTTCACTGATGAAGAAACCGATGATCAAGATGAATTGAGTACAACTCCATTCTTGAATTTCCTTACCAGTGATGACACTACCTCATTTATGAATACCACCGTTGATTGGGTTCAACAAAATTCAATCTACTATAGCAAGCATATGCTTGGAAAATCTTCTTTTGCCGATGCTGATTCAATCTTAGATTCGATTAGCAATGGTTACGAGGAAAGCAGTTCTTTCCAAACTCCGACTGTCTTCCTAGTTGATTTCTCGCAAGAAGCCATTGATGCTGGTAACCAAGGAGTTAAAGAAGCTTTCGTTGGTGTCCCTGGATCTGACAAATATGAAAAAGCCGAATTCCTTGCTGAGTGCTGGAATACAACTGGTGATTTTGCTAAATAAGTACTAATGTCTAATAATTAGGATCAAACTATAAACGAAGTGAAATTTACTTCAATTGTTCGATCCTTTTTTTTACAATCTTTTTTATCGAATGATTTAATTGTATACTAATAAACATAGAGGTACTAAAAATGAAATATACTCCTTGGGCTCAATTTAGTTCACTCGTAGCGGGCACAACGCAAAGAGTTGAAGGATATTCGAAAGCCCCTTTTGATTCGTTTAATATGGCCCTCCAAGTTGGTGACGATGAAGCGGCAGTAAAAATGAATCGCGAAGATTTTATTAAAAATTTAGACATTAAATCCAATCAAGTAATTTTTACCCATCAATCACATAGTACAGTGATAAGAAAGGTTAGTCGCGAAGATGGTGGTCGAGGATGGACAAGTTTTGAAAATGGAATTGAAGCCGACGCCTTATATACCTTTGATACCGATTTATATCTTGCCATCTATCATGCTGACTGTGTTCCCGTCTTCTTCTACGCCCCATCACGCGGTTTGATTGGCATTATTCATGCTGGTCGACAAGGCACCTTAAAGCAAGTTACGGCCTTGACCATCGCCAAATTGATGGACGAGGAAGGACTTACTCCCGATGAATTATTCTTTCACTTGGGGCCATCAATTAGCTTCTCCCATGAAATTATTACAGAAGAAGAAGCCAAACGGATTGCCGCGATGAGCAGCCAATTCCGTCAGGGAGTAAAAGCCACCGGCGGGGTTTACTTTTTGGATACAGCTCTCATTAACTTTCTTGAATTAAGAAAATTGAATGTGCCGGTGAATCACATATCTTCGTCCTTTGCTTGCACTTATGAAGACAGTGATTTGTATTTTTCCGCTAGGCGAGATCATCCGACCGGGCGAATGGTATCCTTCATTGCTAGAAATAAATAAAGCGATCATCTTTTGTCCAATCTTTATTGAACGGCCTTCTTTTCAGACCTTCTATTCCAAATCTATCGTACAATGCAACCCAATTCCTCACTTTATGGATAAAAGTATCGCGTGAAGATCTGCAAATGCCTGGTCTTTTAATATAGATGCCATTTTTATACTTGTTGACGCACTCAAGTTTAAAATTAAATGTGTATTTCATGAAAAATACCCCTCCTCCTATGTCCAGGATTTGGGGTACAGTTCATAATCGCTTTATTTTTTTATTTCATTTAATTTCTTTTTTAAGGCTTCCGCGACCGCCAAAGGTACTAACGGCGAAATGTCTGTACCATGCATGAACAGTTCTTTAATCGTTGATGAAGAAAGAAAGGTAAAGGCCGGAGCCGACATAAAGAAAACCATGTCAATTTTTGGATCAACAAAGCGATTGCCTGCCGCCATTTTAAATTCATATTCAAAGTCGGTTGCCGCTCGAAGTCCCCGCACCAAAGCAATTGCTCCGTGTTCGCGCGCGTAGTTAATTGATAGTCCTTCGGTCATGTCAACGCTTACTCCAGGTAGCTCTTTTGTTGCTTCCTTAATCATCGCAAACCGTTCGCCAAGAGAAAAAAGACTTTTTTTCGTCGGTGAAACCGCCACTAGAATAATAACTTCATCAAAAACGCTGAGCGCACGCCGAAGAATTTCCATATGACCATTCGTCATTGGATCAAATGAACCGGGATAAACCGCTACTCGTTTCATACTTTTCTCCTCAAAACATGAACCAAAGTTTCTCCGTACTTATATTGCCGAGTAATAATGAACTCCTCTGGTACGAAAAAATTTGAACTTTGATTTTCGATTACTATTATAGCATCTTGACTAAGCAATGTGGGTTTTAACAAATCGGTGAAAAGGACTTTGTAATCATCAAATGCATATGGTGGATCAATAAAGACCAAATCAAATGTATCGCCACTCATTTGCAAAAAATGATCATATGAATCAAAAAACGCCTGACCATTGGCCTCTAAATCACTTATGTTTTGTCGAATAATTGCAATGGCTTCTTGCCGAGTGTCGACAAAGGAAGCTTCTTTTGCCCCTCGCGAGAGTGCTTCAAGACCCATGGAACCCGAACCAGCAAACAAATCTAAAACGCGCCGATTAAGACAATTGTGTCCCAAAGCGGAAAAAACAGCTTCACGGATACGATCTTTAGTCGGACGCGTTTGCGTATCAGAAATAAATTTTAATTGTCGATGGCGATAGATGCCCCCGATAATGCGCACTCTAATAGCCTCCGCAGCTCTTACTTCCACCAAAGGGGCTAAATATTTTCTTTTGTATCTCGTCGTAAAGGTCGTTTACTGGACGAAAAGCAGCATAGTACTCACGCACCAACGGATGCTCATCAAGTTGCTTCTTGGCCTCATATAATGCCTTTTGCGCGGTAACCACTTCTGAAGATTGCGTCGCATATAACTTTAAAAAATCATTAAAACGATCCTGCGCTACTTGATAGACAAAACTCAAATGTTGAACCTCAACATCGTTTTCCATTTTATCTTCGATTTCATCAAGTTTTTTCACTAAAGGATGGCCCTTTAATGCTTGCTTTACACTGTAAGTTAATTCAATTAATTCATCTGTCATATTCATCACCCATGGTATTTTATCACTACACTACAAATTATACATCAATTTGTAAGCGGTTTATTAACACAAACAAAACTTTTATGCTATTATAACTACCGGAGTACAAGTATGTTAAAAATTATTGACGACACCCATCCGAGTTTACGGGAAAAATCGGTTGCTGTTTCTTTGCCCATCAATGAAGAAAATCGAGCTCTTCTTTTAGAAATGCTTGAGCATTTAGCGATGTCCCAAGATGAGGTGTTGAGTGAAAAATATCATCTTCGTTCTGGAGTCGGTTTAGCCGCTCCTCAAGTAGGGGTTAATAAACGTTTAATTGCCATTTATTACCCGAAGGATGAGGAAAAGAAGCAATATGTCAAATATGGGCTTGTTAATCCGCGCATTGTGTCCAATAGCGTTCGTGAATGCTATCTATCTAATGGCGAAGGATGCCTCTCGGTTCCCCTTGATCATCCGGGCCACGTATATCGCTCATTCAAGATTACGGTTGAGGCCTTTGACATCGTGACCAACAAAGACATTGTAATTGTTGCCCGCGGATATGATGCTGTTGTCTTGCAGCATGAAATTGATCATCTTGACGGCATTCTTTATTACGATCGAATTGATGCCCGTAAGGGACAACTTGATGATCCCAAAGCCCTTGCAATTTAAAGCGAATGGCTTGAAAATTTGAATAATTCATTTATAATTTAGATAAATTAGATGTTAAAACGATAACAATCATTTTGGAGGAATATATTTTATGGCGGCTTTAATGCCTTCGCCGGTTTCGGTCTATGCCCTTGGTGGTTTAGGCGAGGTTGGCAAAAACACCTATGTCATTGAAAATGACAAGTCTTTAATTTTAATCGATGCTGGAGTGCGCTTCCCTGAGGAAGATTTGCCGGGAGTTGACTATGTTATCCCGGATTATTCTTACCTAAGGAATAATCGTGGGAAGATTAAGGCGCTCTTCATTACCCATGGCCACGAGGACCATATCGGTGGCATTCCATTTTTAATTCAAAACGTCTTTATTCCGGTTATTTACGCCCCCAAATTGGCAGCAGCTTTAATTCGCCATAAACTGAAAGATATGCGAATAAAGGAACCGGTTAAAATCGTCGAATACGAAGAAAACGATGAGTATTACGTCGATGATTTTCATGTTTCCTTCTTTCATGTAACCCATTCAATTCCTGACTCATTTGGAATTTGTATTGACACCCCCCACGGTCGAATTATGACTACGGGTGATTTTAAAATTGATTTAACTCCTATCGGACCTGACATCAATCTTGGACGAATTGCTCGGCTTGGAAATGAAGGAGTCGATTTGTTTTTAAGTGACTCCACCAATGCGGAAGTTCCTGGCTATACTCCCAGTGAGCGCGCCGTTATTAGCGCAATTAATGATATTTTTGCCAATGCTCCCGCGCGACTTATTGTTTCAACTTTCTCGAGTAATATTTCACGGATTCAACAAATTGTTGAGGCGAGTGTTCGCTATAACAAGAAAGTCGTTATTGTTGGAAGATCAATGAACAATGTCGTCAATACTTCGCGTGAACTTGGCTATATCAAAATACCGGATGCTAATTTAGTTGATGTCGATGATATTAAGAAATTAAAGCCCGAAGAAACTGTCATTTTATGTACTGGATCGCAGGGCGAACCAATGGCCGCTCTTTCGCGAATTGCCAATGGAGATCACAAAACGATTAAAATTATTCCTGGCGATACTGTTGTTTTCTCTTCTTCACCAATTCCTGGAAATGGTCAATCTATCGACAAGGTGGTTAATCAGTTAACCCGTGAAGGCGCAACCGTACTTACAAAGTCGATTCTTTATAACATTCATAGTTCCGGACATCCTTCGCAACAAGAATTGAAGATTATGCTGAAATTAGTGCGTCCTCGTTTCTTTATGCCTATCCATGGCGAATATCGGATGCTAAAAATTCATGCGGAAATCGCCCAAGAATTAGGAATGGCGGAAGATCATACCTTCGTCTGTGGAAATGGAGATAGTCTTGTACTAGATAATCATGCGGTCAAACGGGGGATTACCCTACCTGCAGATGATATTTACATCGATGGAAATGATATAAATGGCTTAAGTAATGCCGTCATTCATGACCGGAAAATTCTTAGTGAAGATGGAATGGTGTCCGTTTTGCTTGTTTTAGATTCTAAAAACAATAAACTATTAGCACCGGCTAAAATATACACACGGGGCTTTATTAAATGGGGATTCTCCCATATTATTCCGCATGCGGAAAAAAGAACCAATGAAGCTCTTGAAACGTTATTTGCCTCGGGGCATGTAACTTTTGGGGAGATTAAAAATGTGGTTCGTTCAACCGTTAAACGCTATTTGTTTACCAAAACCGGACGGTCACCGATGATTATTCCCGTGATTATGAATAAGGTGGAAGGCAAATGATCATTCTCGCTTCTCAATCTCCTCGGCGCAAAGAGTTGCTTCGACAGGTTATTCCTACCTTTGAAGTTATTCCCGCCGACATCGACGAGGATAGCGTTCAAGTCGATGATCCCGAATTACTTCCTGAAAAGTTGAGTGTTCTAAAAGCAGAAAAGGTATTTTCATCGCATATTGATGATACCGTTATTGCCTGTGACACCATCGTTTTGATTGATGGGCGCATTATGGGTAAGCCGCATGATGGAAAACAAGCCTATGAAATGCTTCGCTGTCTAAGTGGGCGCACGCACAAAGTAATATCGGGTTATACTATTTTAAAAGCTAATAAGCGAATATCCAAAAGCGTCACGACATTGGTGACATTTAATAAACTTGATGACGAGTTAATCCATCGCTATGTGGCTACTGGCTCACCGATGGATAAGGCGGGGGCATATGGCATTCAAGATAAGGAATTTCCTCTTGTTGAACAAATTGAAGGAAGTTTCTATAACGTAATGGGATTGCCAGTTGAGAGTTTAAAAAAAGAGTGGCGCAATATATAAAAAATTTCCTCAACGCGAGGAAATTTTTATTTTGTACTGTTCTAAAGTTTTAATAATCGTTTTTTTAGTCGCCTCATTGGTAAGTAGGGTTAGTCGGTCACTCATTTGAACAAAGGGTCCAAAGCCTAATTGATCGAGAGCGGAACGATTTAATTTTGTTTGCTCATACAAGTAGATACTCATCCGGGAGCGCACAAAGCTTATCTCTTTAATATTATCCGCCCCACCAAGCGCCTCAATTAATTGGCTGCTGGAAACAAGCGAAGCAGCCGGTTTAATTGAACGATGTGAAAAAAAATAAATTAAAAGAATTATAGCCAGTAAGGCCGCGATACCTAAAGCGATATATAGTCCATATTGATAAAGGAAGTCGTTTATTTCATTTGCCATAATGTATTCCTCTTAATCCTTAATAAATGTCTTGCGGAGAACTTCAAAATAGGAGTGGTTATTTTGGTGATAAATGTTGACCTTTTTGGAAGATAATTTGACAATTAATTTTTCAACTGGGCTCATAAGTGTTGCACTCATATGATCGATGCCGACAATCGCATCCGGGAAATTGCCACTGAAAGAAATTTCCGTATTCTTAGGTAAAATCAAAGAAGAGCCCAAGGAACGAAAGGCATTATTTTGAATGGTGGCAATCTCCGTCAATTGCACCATCTCCATTTCGGTACTGACTAGTGCGCCCCCAAGTGAACGATTGTAGCCCGATGAGCCAAGCGAACTAGTTACTATAAGTCCATTCCCACGAAAGCGCTCCAATAATTTACCATCGATATGTACATCGGCAATAAGCGTATGGAAGGGGTCTTCAAGTCGAATTTCATTGACGCCATAAAACGACTTTACCTCCTTCCCATAGTTTACCTGTGCTTCCAAAAGGTGATAGGCGTGGGCTATGATATTTTTATCCTCGATGTTTTTAATTAAAAGATCAATATCCTCTTCTTCATAATCGCAAAAGAAACCCAGTGTCCCAGCGTGGATGCCCACGAATGAGATATGATCAATCTGATTGATATAATGATTTACCGCGCGCAGAAAAGTTCCGTCTCCGCCGACAAAAACAACAATATCTGGGTGCTTTTCATTAAGTGAATGATTCCGTGCCAAAAGTGCATTTTCTAGTTTAGTGGCTATTCGACAACTATTATCATCATCGCGACAAAAGATTTGAAATTGCATAGGCCCACCTCTTACCAAAATGGTAATTTTATTGTATCATTATTTTGTTACATTAAAAACTATTAAGGAGCGCGAAATCATGTCCACAAATATTGAAATTGAAGTGAAGGTATTACTCAATAAAGATCAATTTGATCAAGTAAAGAGAATAATGAAAGCCGATAAGCATCTAGTTAAGGTTCAAACCAATCATTATGTTGACACTTCGACCTACCAATTGAAGAAGTACGGCATGGCCTTGAGAGTCCGGGAAACCAGTGAGTATGTATTAACTTTAAAAACTCCATTAGCCGAGGGCTTACTCGAAAAGAATCAGTCGATAACTAAAACCGAATTTACTTCGCTTGCTAATAAGAAAGTTTTTCCAGAAGGGTCAATTAAGGACTTTCTTATCAGTTTGGGAGTAAGTGTTGATAACCTTTCAATTATCACTTCCTTAACTACTGAACGGGTTTCGCTTGATTACCAGGATTGTCTTTTTTCAATGGATGCTAACTCCTATTGTGGCACGACCGATTATGAATTAGAAATGGAAGGATCATCTATTAGCAATGCTGAAGACCAATTGCGTGATATCTGCGAAAAATGTGAAGTTCCATTTATTCTCAACACTCGTTCTAAGCAAGCGCGAGCAATGGCGGCTGCCAAAAGTTTAAATGAAAAATAAGTAAAATAAAAAGGCACTGATTTTAAATACAGGTGCCTTTTTTTGTTGCTTAGTTACAGTTTTGAGCGTGTTCGCAATCGCCGAATTTTTCGCACTCTTCCGCCGAGCAATATCTTTCAGCTAACCGTCTTGCCCGAGGAATAAAAATGCGAATTTCCTCGTCATTATAGCCAACTTGAATCCGTCGATCATCTACCATAATTGGTCGTTTTAATATCGATGGGTTCTTTTGAATAAAGTCGATAAGTTCACTAACGGTCATCGCCTCAAGGTCGATATTATTTTCTTTAATAATTTTCGAGCGCGTAGAAATAATGTCATCAAACCCATTTTCCGACTTAAATAAGATATCTTTCAATTCTTTTTCATCGAGAATTGTTGCGAATATATTGTGTTCCTCATAGGGAATCTTCTGTTCGTCAAACCACTTCTTAACCTTGCGGCAAGAGGAGCAACTTGGCGATGTATAAATTTTAATCATTTAGCATCATCCTCTCTGCGTCTATTTTATCTTATTTAGTTGTTTGACACAATAAACAATCACGGAATATTTGCTCGCAAACGCTTTCTTTTTTTTCATTGGTTTTTTCTATCCATAGAAATATATAATTTTTCGATTTATATTTATAAATCGATTTAAAAAAAACTTGCGTGGATAATTTAAGGACGCCATTTGGGGAATAAAATTGCTTTTAAGCGGATGAAGCCTTATAATTTCTTCATGATTGGAGGCTATATTTATGCGTGTCTTGTCAGGAATTAAACCAACTGGAAAATTAACCCTTGGAAATTATATTGGAGCCTTAAAGAATTTCCCTAATTTTCAAAACGAGGGTGAAACTTTTATATTTATTGCCGATCTTCATGCTTTGACGATGCCAATTGATCCGGAATTTTTACGGGAAAATAGCAAAATCATTGCTTCCTTTTACCTTGCGGCGGGATTAGATCCTAAAAAATGTACTATTTTTCGTCAAAGTCGCGTCAGTGAGCATAGTGAATTAGCCGTTATTTTGCAGAATTATCTTTATATGGGTGAGTTATCACGCATGACTCAATTTAAGGAAAAATCACAAAATATGAATCAAAATGCAATTGGGCTAGGGCTATTCGCCTACCCAGTTTTGATGGCTGCGGATATTCTTCTTTATGATTCAGATGTCGTCCCCGTTGGCGAAGATCAAACTCAGCATGTTGAGCTAGCCCGGGATTTAGTTAAACGCTTTAATAACCATTATGGTGAAATTTTGAAAATGCCTGAGGCAAAAATCGGCAAAGTTGGAAAACGTATTATGTCCTTATCTGACCCCAGCAAAAAGATGAGTAAATCGGATCCAAAAGGCGATATTTTTCTGCTCGATGATATGAAAACCATCCGCAAGAAAATTATGAGTGCGGTTACTGATTCAGGAAGCGAAGTAATATATGATATTGAAAACAAGCCTGGAATTGCTAATTTACTGACTATATATGCGGCGATAAAAAATATTACTGTTGAAGAGGCAGAAACAACGTTTGCGGGCTATCGCTATGGCGATTTTAAAAAAGCCGTCGCTGATGCCGTTATTGAAGAAATTGAGCCTTTTCAAAATCGCTTTTATACTTTCTACAATGATCCTCAAACAGAAAAAATTCTTGAAGAAGGTGAAGCTAAAGCATCCGTTATTGCTCGGGTTGTTCTCCAACGGGTACAACAGGCTGTTGGTCTTCGCTAATGATTAAAAAACATACTCTGATTGCACTAGATATGGATGGGACGCTTTTAAACGACGATAAAACAATTTCCGCTGCCACCATTAATTATTTAAAGGATCTTGACCAAAAAGGTTATTTAATTGTTCTGGCTAGTGGTCGTCCTCTTCGCGCTTTAGCCCACTATCAAGATCAACTTGATTTATCATCACCCCTAGTTTGTTATAACGGGGCGTTAATAACTTCACGCCACGATCGCGAATTTCCCACCTTTAAAAGTAGCTTTAAGCAAGAAATCATTAAAAACATTATTAGCGACATCGGTCTTAATAATCTCGATAATGTTATGGTGGAAACCCCAGATGATATATGGCTTTTACGGGAAGATGATGATTTGAATGCCTTTTTTTGGCATGACAATGTCAAAATCGTCTATGGTGATGTTCGCGCCAATATTACCGAAGACCCGATGACTTTAATTTTGAAGTCAAAAGCGAAAAACCCCGTTATTGATGGAATTATTACTTCCGCTATTGAAAAATACCCTCACTATAAAGTTCGTTTTTGGTATGGCAGTGACTATAGCGAAGCTTATCTTGACTATGTAACTAAACGCGATGCATTAAAATACATCGCCGATTATTATCATATCCCCCATAGTCGCACTATTGCTTTTGGTGATGCTGAAAATGATATTCAAATGCTGGCCTGGGCCAACATTGGGGTCGGTATGCTCAATGGCAACGAGTACTGTAAGGCGCATGCTGATATAATTACCGTCGATGATAACAACCACGATGGTATTATAAAAACTCTCCCGCTAATTCTCGATAAAATAAAATAAGGATGTCCGGAAGGACATCCTCTTTTTTATATTTTCAATAGACGAAGCAATTCTTGATGTAAACTGTCGGCCTTGCCCTTAATCGACGGGCTGCTTTTTCCAACTACTTCATAGTAAAACTTGCACTTGGGTTCGGTGCCACTTGGGCGAATTATTATCGTACTTTGATCATCTAAAACCATTTTATAGACATCGGCTTTAGGAAGGAAAATCGGCCGGCGATGACCTTTTTCAACGGCCTCGCTAGTTAAGTAATCTTCAACGCGGATTATTTTTTTGCCAGCGATTTCTTTTAAGGGACTCAGCCGCAAGGAATCCATAAGATTGGTCATTTTTTTAGCTCCCGCTTCACCAGGGAACATTATCGAATAAACTTTATCCGCATGATAACCAAATCGAACTTGCATATCATCATATACTTGAATCAAATTCTTTCCTTGCTTTTTATAGAATAAAGCCATTTCGCTATACATAACTAAAGCTTGCAAAGCATCTTTATCGCGAACAAACGGCTTAACTAAACACCCATAACTTTCCTCGTAGCCAAATTCAAACCTTGGTCCCTTATTTTCAATAGCTTGCTCAATTGCGTCACCAATGTATTTAAATCCCGTAAGAAATAATTGCGATTCGATTCCATAATAGGCCGGAATAATTTCTGAGTAAGAGGAAGTAACGATAGTCGAGTAGACAATTCCGTTCGAAGCTAAAAGGCCCTTCTTTTTCCGCTCAGCCAAAATGTAATCTAAGAGCATAGATCCTGATTCATTTCCAGTAAAAAGCCGATACTCGCCAGTGCTATCACGTGCACCGAGGCCAACTCGGTCCGCATCAGGATCAGTAATAAGAATAATATCGGCCTCTTTTTCATGAGCTAGTTTAATTGCCGCTTCATATGCCCGCACATCTTCGGGATTAGGTGAGGCGGTATTCTTAAAATCAGGATCGTGACTACATTGACTTAGTACTGGATAAACTTCATATCCCAAATCTTCAAAAATCTTCATAGCATTCTCGTAACTCGTTCCATGTTGAGGTGAAAACACAATTTTAAAGTTATCCCGCTTTAAATCTTTATTTATTTGGATGCTCTCTACTTCCCGTCGATAGGCAATATCGATGTTTTCATCGTAAGTAATTGATTCGCCAAATGGTTCCACTTCATCAATTTCAATCTCTAGCGGTGAAGGCAAATGCGATATAATTTCCACTAAACGGTCAATTTTCTCTGGAACAAGTTGACAGCCATTCTCGTCATATACCTTGTAGCCATTATATTCTTTAGGATTATGCGAAGCGGTAATCATTATGCCACCGACCGCATGTGAAAAACGCACGGCAAATGATAATTCCGGTGTCGGTCTCAAACTATCGAATATATAGGTTTTTATTCCATACCGATTAAGAGTTTTTGCACTATCAAGCGTGAACTCCCGCGAAAAGAAACGATTGTCATGACTTAAAGCTACGCCACGCGATTTGGCATCAGGGAATTTCTCAAGTAGATACAATGCAAATCCAATTGTTGCTTTACGGACCGTAAATAAATTCATACGGTTAATACCTGGGCCCAATATTCCGCGCATACCGGCTGTGCCAAATTCAAGCTCGCGATAAAAGGCATCCGCTTTTTCCTCAGCCTGCATTTCCTTAAGCGTTTTTCTCTCTTCGTCGCTTATTTTTGATGATGTCAGCCACTTTTGATACAATGTTTCAACGTTTTCCATACTTTTTCTCCTTATTCTTTTGTCAACTTGTCGATGATGTTTTTTTCTTCTTCCGGCCACGGGCAAACGAACTTACGATTGGATAAATACTCTAGGGGAGACGATACATTAGCAAAGCTTAAACTCCGAGCAAAGAGAAACTGATGTTTTAATCCGTAGAGTTGCGCATATTTTTTGTTAATGGAAAAATCACCATATTTATTATCCCCAATTACCGGATGATCAATCGCTTGCATATGCACCCGAATCTGATGGGTTCGTCCTGTGAGAATATTTACCCGTAAAAGCGATGAGTCATGGAAGTGACGTTCAGTTTGATAAACCGTCTTAGCCACTTGACCATTCTTATAAGACACCTTAACAGTTTTTGCCTTTTCATCTTTGAGCAAAGGAAGATCGATGGTTCCCTTTTCCTCCGTATGACCTGCCACTAATGCATAGTACTCCTTAGAAATATCATTCTTATCTTTGAATAACTTCTCTAATACCTGAAGCGAGGGAAGATCTTTCGCAAAAATAATCAAGCCACTCGTATTACGGTCAAGTCGATGAGCGGGAGCGGGAGTAAATCCCACCATATCCGTGCTATATTCACCATTTTGAATCAAGTAAGATAAAACTTCATTTTGCAGTGTAACTTTTTTTTCATTCTCATCGCCATGAACTAGTAATCCGCTTGGTTTATTTACTATCAGCACATGGCTATCTTCATATATTATCTGCCGATTAAATGCAATCTTATCAACCGGTTTTGGCTTAGCAAATTCTTTTAGTTGAAGGTCGGAAACATAAATTGAAAGTTGATCTCCGACTTTTACAATATAGCTAGCATCCACCCAATGGCCATTAATTTTCACATCTTTCTTGCGAAAAAGCCTATAAATAAAACTTAACGGAGCTTCCGAAAGGTATTTGCGAACAAATTTATCAATTCTTTGATTTTGGGCCTCAGGGCCAATAATTAGTGACTTCATAATTAACACTTAATATAATAGCACAGAGCCCCTGTTTTCTCGATATTTACGAAAATAATTTTACCTAAAAATTTAGTATAAAATTAATGACAAGTAGATGGTTGCTTGATATAATAAAACACGCTGGAGAAATACCCAAGTGGTTGAAGGGGCAGGCTTGGAAAGCTTGTAGACTTGTAACAGGGTGCGAGGGTTCGAATCCCTCTTTCTCCGCCATTTGAAAATTTATATGCAACGTATTTTAGTGCTAAAACATTGTGTATTTTAGAAAAATAGACCGATAATAGGTCTGTTTTTTTATTTCGACCCCAACATAAATTATGCGTTTTCTTAAACAAACGCTGGTTTTTCAGCAATATATTACAATCTCTATATTAAGATATTTATTATATGTTGTATTTAATTAAAATAATTACTATGGTTAGGTTATGCATATTTGCTAAGTAGTTTTACTATTGCTAAGCTTATGACCGTCATCGCAAAATAACTGTTTTTTTTGTTAGAAAAACTATCGAAAACTTAAATTTATTAAATATTGAATTTAATTAAATAATATAGCGGTAAGTTAAACTTTAATTACAATTTCTTGTTATTCTTTACATCCATCATAGGTGACTTGGAAGATAATATTTTGCGAATGATCACCGAAATTTTTACCGAAGATATTAACGCCCCCGACATATTTGGCATCGTCTTTAAATCCAATCCGAAAATGAAGAAGGCTGTCGGTTAAGGGAAGATTATCAATGGTTAGATTAGAAACCAGCGAACCGTTGATATAGGAACCATGCTCATTGATGGTTATCTTCACGAGCATTCCGTATTGTGACGCGTTGGAAGGCCATGAAACAGGCGTATTCTTTCCCATCCGATCACCATAGTCGCCTAGAGAATGATAGGTTCCCACTTCTTTTTGATTAAGCCAAAAAGTTATATCACTTTTCCAATCGGAATTGGACATAGGCGCCTCGGAACATAATTCCAAACTGCAGGATATGGCTGTTACTCGCCCCCGACTGTCATCATCAAGAGGAATGGTATATTCAATAAATCCTCGTGAAAAATATACTAACTCAGCAGAAAACCGATCAGGAGAATAGAATGCATGGGGGTTATCATAGCCAAGAATAAGTCCCTGCGAGTTAACCAAGCCACAGGTTGGCTCAACTTCAAATGCCGAATATGAACCGATGGGAACCTCAACTAACCGCGTCGTTGCTTTTGTCTTCTGAAAGATACTCAAGTTAAAGTTCACATTGGATATTAACTGATAGACCACCTTATTGTTACCTTTAATTCCCGGATTCTTAGCAACGGTTACTAAACCGGCCTCACTAAGTTTTTTAACTTGGGTAGAAATAGTAGATAAAGGAAGATTAAGAATCGCGGCTAGTTCCTTAATAGAATAACCCGATTCGGTTGAAAGGCGAATTATTTGGCGTCTTAAAGGGGAAGATAAAGCACTAGCTATCTTCTCGATTTGTTCTTCATTTTCCAGCGTGTAAGTTACTGATTTTGCCATATACCATTATTTTACACAAAGGATAGAAACAATCAAGTTAAAATTCAACAAAATATGAATGTTAATAAAAAATTCATCATTTAATAAATATTACTTGACTTGCTTTAAGTGGTCAGCGTAACATTTTATTGAAGAAGCGGTTACATAGTTGAAAAATTACTTAATTAAAGAGGTAAAGGTATGAAAAATAGATCAATTGTCATGCAAATTTTTTTTGGAATTATTCTTTTAGTATCTTGTACTAATTCTAATTCAAGTTTAGATGATTCTCAATCTCAATCTTCGTTTGAGCAGTCTGATATTACTTCAAGTGAATCAAACCAGTCGTCAAGTGAAAATGATGTCGATCATCGGGATTTGGATCATTACGATTTAATGCGTTATATGGAACCTTTATGGTCAGGAAATGTCGTAACCAACGAACCAGTAATGATATTAAAAAACGAGATTGGCTTGGTTGATCCGCTAAAACTACTTTATCCAATTGATCATATAATAAGTGTTCGTAATTACGGACTTAATCGGATGTTTGTCGCAGGCGAAGACTATGACGTTGTGGACAAAAAATTAGTTATATATGACTCCGGAAGTATTTATCGCGACATTGCTCTTAATTATAATGAATACTACTTTCCTGAATATGACCCTACATCCGGGAGTATGGCAAGAGCAACAAATGGAGGTGGATTACTTTCAACAGAAGCAAGCTATGGGATAGGCGGTCTTTGTGACTTTCAGATTGTAGTTACTTATACACACGAGGCGGCAAGCGTTCTTGATGTCCCGGAAACCAAAAAAGATAAGTTAAGTCATACACTTTCGAAACTTAATAATTCAATGCCGTTAAATCTTACTGTGCTAGGAGACTCAATCAGTGCTGGTTGGTCGGCTTCTGGATATCAATATGCAAATATTGATCCGCATTCTCCGTCCTACGCGAATATGTTTAAAGATTTTTTGCAAATGAAATTTCCTGACTCTTCAATAAATTTAACTAATTTATCTGTCGGCGGAAAAACTGCTGAATGGGGTGCGGAATCTACTCAAATCGCCAATGTACTCGCCAGCAATCCTGACTTAGTTATAGTCGCTTTCGGAATGAATGATGGTATTTCGGGTGGATATACTGTTGAATCATATCAGTATCAAATTAATCAAATAATTGATGAAATTCATAATTCAAGTCCTCAAACTGAGTTTATTATTGTTTCGACGATGATACCAAATGCTGAGGTATATGGCATTTTAAGAAATCAATATAATTATCTTGCCGCACTACAAGTAATTGAGACGGAAAGAAATTATGTTTCGCTTGCGGATATGAGCACCGAGTCGTTAAAAATGCTCTTCCAAAAACGATTTATGGATATTTCCGCCAACAATAAAAATCACCCCAATGATTTTGTTCATCGCTTGTATGCTCAAGTATTGGCTAAAACATTATTGGAAACTATATAGGAGGCACCCATGAGCATAATTAAAAAGAATTTAGTCGTAACAATTGCCGCTACATTACTACTAGTATTGGGGTCGTGTGTTTCTCAATCATCATCAGAGGTTTTAAGCACATCTTCAAACTCGCAAAGTTGCTCCGACAGTCCATCTTCAGAGATAAATGACTCCTATCTTAATATTTATAATGGAACTGGAGATTTTCATATAGCTAAATGGCAGGCAGAATCGTCATCTGTATATACTGAAGTAACCGAAAGTAAAAATGACAATTCAACCTTTGTTCGATATAACAAAACCGGTTCTTTAAATCCAAATAGTCCTCTTATTGCTAACATTTCTAGTTTAACCACCGATTTTCGGTACATAAATATTACGATTTTAGGTGTAGAAGGAAGAACCGGTATGCTGCATATTGGCAATTCAACACTATCGTCACTTGTCTTGGGGATTGACCGCACAATCGTGTTCGAAAACGGTGCAACTACTTTCTCCTATGATATCGCCCCTTTGAATGCTTGGATGCTTGCCAACGCCAATACTGTAAGTTTTATTGTTGAACCCGGATTGCGAGGTTTAAATAATAATGGCACTTTTACAATAATGGATACTTGGTTTTCAGAAACTATGCCCCTAGACTCAACGCTTGCAAAGTCATCACCCTGGAGCGGGAGCGGAACACTTCTTGTTTCGCAACTAGATGATATAACTGAGATTTCTTACAAGGGAATTGCCCAAGGAAGTTGGCAATATGTTGCCACTGATGTTAATCCACTAGATGTAAATGAATATAACACACTCAATTTGACTTTTGAAAATCTCGACGATTCGGTCGTGTACTTAAGTATTAAGACTGTAGCCGCGGACAATCCGTCAAACACTTCGCAATTGACATGGGACAACGCCGAATTTGAACCAAATAATACTGCCGAACTCCATATTTCTCTTTCAAAACCGATTCGTAAAATTATAATTTTTGTTTGCTCTTCAGGAATAGTCCCTTCCGGCGAACATTCTGGAAAATTTGCAATTACGAATTATAATTTTTCCTATGTCGATCCTTCGCTTCAGTCGCTTTGGAATTCAACTGGCCTTTTTCTAAATAATCGGGGAGAGGGCGAATCAACATTTACTTATACCAATCTTCCTAACGGCGAATGGAATCAAAATATTACCGCGTCTGTTGAGCATTCTTATCCTGACAATAATGCGGTATCTTTGACGGCTGAAAATCTTGGAGAAGAAAGAATATACTTATTTATCAAAGCTCAAGACTTTAGTGTAAATAATAGTGCTGAAATCTCTTCAGGCAGTTATTCACTGGCAGCTGGTGAAGAAAAAACAGTAACCTTATTTCTTGATCGTCAAGTGGATAAAATTGTCGTTTGGGTAAATGCAAGTAAATATGATGGAAGCGCTGGTGCTACTACTGATGGAATTATCCGTCTTACTAACCCCGTCTTTAGCTTTGAAACCGCACCCGAAGTCGCTCCTGCCTGGTCAGGTAACAGTTTCTATCAAATAACTGATAACCAAAACGGAACCGTAAGTGTATCCTATGAAAACTTAATTCATGACAGTAATCATGCTTGGTATAATATTCAAGCTTCTGTACTTCATGTTTTAGAAGACGCCAATGGAGTTGTAATTGATTTTAACAACACAGGATTAGAAGCAGTGCACATTCAAGTTGTACTGCGTGATGCATCAGGTGAATTCTCTTGGACCCCGTTTTGGCTTGATGTTGATGGCACATATCATTACTCCAAAATAGTTACTAGGCAAATAAGCAAAATAGTTCTTTTTATAACTTCCATAAATACTGTTCCGGACGGAACATATTCTGGAAGCTTTGTTATGACAAATCCAGTTTTTACTAATTTAGATTAATAAACTCCATAAAATGCAATTTTCAAAAAAGTTAAATATGTATTATTTAACTTTTTATTTTAGTAAATAATTTTTAATGCTATTGCAAGAATTTTAATTGCCATCATAAAAAAATATAGTTTTTCCTATGTCCGCTTCTGATTGAGTAAAAATAATATTTTATATATTCGTAGCGTATTAAATGCTTATTTACTTCTTCGTATTTACTTTCATATAGAGTACAGGGAAATAAAAAAAGCCGGCAAGACATTGCCGACTTATTTAATAAAAATATAAAGTGCAATTATTCAGAAACTTTTTCCGAAGTCTCTTCGACAGTCACTACTTCTTGGTCATCCAAAGCAGCGCTTAATCTTTGTGCCCTTCTAAGGCTCTTCTCAGTACTAATATCCACTTTCTTCGCATAATATAAGGTGACGATAAGATAGATGGCTAGACCAATGAGCAAGAGTATCAAAGCCCAAACAGCTAAACCAACATTCCATTTAAAGAAGCCCGCCAACGCATCTTCTACTTTGCTAATCCAATTTCCACTATCTAAATAGCGATTAATAAAGCTAATAACTCCAAAGAATAGCCCTGCTAAAGCAAAGAAACCCGCGATTGAGTCCCAAACAATTTCTGCCTTTTTAATTTTTCTTGTTTTCATAAAATTCGTCCTCATTATTCACGTTTGATATTAGCATAGAAAGTGCATATTTACAATAAAAAGTCCGCGTTTAACGGACTTAAATTATTAATCTTTTTCTTGTTATGCTGCTGTTGCTGCAAACCCATATCCATCTTCACCTAACGAAATCATAAAGACTGGATTAACCCGAGTCAGAAACTTAAGGTGAACGTCCGGAAAAATATTTTTTAATTCGTTTGCGATAGCTTGGGTAATCTTATTGTCGCCAATTGATACAATAGTAACAAATAATTCTTTGCCAGCCTGGGCGATACTATTTATCGCTGTGACAAAGGTTTCCATTACGCCTCGAGTAGTTCTTACTTTGGCTATTAAATGAAGTTTGCCTTCAACCATTTTTACGACCGGCTTAATTCTTAAAACGCTGGCGGCAATCGCAGCTAATCGGCTCAATCTCCCCGAGCGATGTAAGTTTTTTAAATCGGTAACCGTAAATTCCAAAACCGAATTTTCGCCTCGAACTTTCAATTCCTTAATAAAATTCTCAAACTCAATGCCCTCAGCAATTTCATCCCAAAAAGTATCTAGTAAAGTTGTCCATCCAACATTAGCTAAATTTCCTTCGTAAACAAAAATTGTGGTATCTCCGTGCTCAAATAGTTCGATTGCCATTTCTGCCGATTGGGCTGTTGATGAAAGACCGCTTGATATCGGGAGTACGACAATGGATCGATAGCCTTTAGCGTAAAGGCGCTCGTAAGCTTCTGCAAATGCAGAAGGCGAAGGCGACCCAGTGCGCATATTGGAGCCTTTTGCAAAGTAAGCTCTAATTTCATCTTCACTAACCTTGCTTTCGCTATATGATTCGCCATCAATAATGACGTTTAAATCAACAATTTCGACATCAAATTTTTGTTTGATTGATTCTTCTAAGACCGTTGTAGAATCAACAACAATACCAAACTTTTGCATAAGAAACCTCCATAATTGCAATTTTAGTATAAGAATGTTATTGAACTAGGACAATTGAATTACATAAAAAATTAACATAGCGTAAATAATTCTTTTGATAAAAGAAAAAATCCGGAAAATCCGGATTTTTTCATACATGTATTGTTTTTTAGTTAAGGGCAAAATCAACATAGAACAATTGATCTGGCAATAAGCCAAAAAACTTTGCAATTTTTACTGCCATAACATAGTCAAGACTCCGCCGTCCGTTTTCAATCATCGATAAGTAGGCCTTAGAAATATTAAGACTCTTCGCAAGTTCACCCAAAGTGATATGCCGTGATTTACGAACGCCACGAAGTCGGTTTAGAAACGCCTTCTTCATTACGATCACACTCCTTTGAATAATAAAGTATTAGGCTAAACTACCATCATTTCCGCCTGGACTATCAGGGGTTTTTGTCGCTTTAGAAGCGGCACTTAATGCCTCAGCCATCAGTACACGAAACTGATCACGCCAAGCCGTTTCAGCTGGTCCAAGCAAGGCAACAACAGCCTGATTTGTTTCCTTAAATAAATCAGGAAACTTCTTTCCATCCGGTAAAGCCCGTTTTCCTTCCATCGATTCAACCAAGGCCATGCATTGGTCAAATGCGGCGTTAAAGTCCGCCTCAACAATTCGATTGTGCTTCTTTTCAAAAAGCACTAAGCCATATAACTTCCGCATATCTTCAACAACAAAGTTGCTAAGAGGAGAAGGCTTGCCCTTTTGCTCATTCATCAACTTGTTGAATTCATTAAAACTAATAACGATATCACCCACAATATTCAAAATCGAATAGACGCGGAAGAACTTCTCATCGAGATAAACAAGCTTATCAACCCGCTCATCGTAGAGATTTTCTTTCTTTGTATAACCAATGTATCCTTGGAGTATATCAATCAAGGTTTGATAAATACCAACAATTTGCTCATAAACAGTTAAATGCTGATTGTCATCAACGCGAATACCTTCAGCGGCCACTTTAACAATCGTCGATTTATCTGAATAAATGCTCTCTTGAAAATTGTGCAAATTTTCGAAAACTTTTCCGGATTTTTCCCCATTTGCTTTCACAAATTGTGGAAGTGGAGCACCCTCGGCTAAAAGAATATCGAGACCTTTTTTTCTCTCTTCGTAAGCTTTAACTTCGTGCGCCCGATTGCGTACGGTGTACTCGAGACTGTCGCGAACAATAAGTGCGACTTGATAGATTCCAAGAATGTAAGAATTGACATTATTCATAAATTAGTCTTTGCTCCTGTTTTTTAAAACTATGGTCGATAAGTCGGAAAATTGTTTCAGCGTGTGCTTAGCATATTTCTTGACCTTTTCCGATGCATGATCCATGCAGTAACTATTTTCGTAAAAGGTGTTAAACATAGAAATATCATTACCCGAATCGCCTACTACAATTATATCATCTTGTGCAATATTTAGGTATCTACAATATTTTTTTAATCCCTCCGCTTTAGAAATATTCTTCCCAGTAATCTCAATAAAGCCATTAGACCAACTAGATTCAATCATCGGATAGGTGGCACGAATGTACTTATTGGCTTCCATGGCGCGCCTTTTCCCTTTACCTGTAAGACCAAAATAAAGCATAAATTTATAAATTTGACCGCTGTGAAGTTCCCGTTTCCATACTTTTTGATCAAAAGCATAATTTTCGCGATAAATTCCTTGCAAGCGATAATAGACGTTATAAAACAAACGCAAAGGTCCAGGTAGTGTCGCTGTCTCTAATGCCAAAGGAACATTCTTCGACATTAGCATATAGCCCCGAAGATGGTATTTCGTCTGAATTTCATGAAAAATATCAGGAAAACTACTAGGTAAAAAAACTTCATCAACTATTTGATCATTAACATACATCACCGCCGAGTTACAACCGATAAAATCTACTTTTTGGCCAATAACTTCAAAAACCTTCTCTGCGTAATGAAAGGATCGGCCGCTGACTAAGACAATTCTTCCACCCTCACTAATAAATGATTTAATCAATTCAATGTTTTTTCGGGGAATCATCTTTCGGCGACGGCGAGGATAGAACAATGTTCCGTCTAAGTCGGTAGCAATAACTCTAATCATGACCAAACTCCTCTATTTAAATTAGTATACATTAGAGTTGATTTTTTAGCCATAAAAAAAGGGACCGAAGTCCCTTAAGTTTACGAATTATAAATCCAAATAATTGTTATTTAACCGCGTTTTCGGCTTGAATAATTCCATATCCGCCATCATTCCGGTGGTAAAGGAGACTAATGCGATTATCTTCCGCATCTAGGTACATAAAGAAATCATGTCCCAATGCTTCCATTCTCGTAATGGCTTCCTCTAAGTCCATAGGTTCCAGGAAAATTTCCTTCGTTCTTACGACTTCATCTTGCTTAGCTTCACTTAGATCTTCTTCGATATTTTCTAAGGCAATTGATTCGCTTAGGCTTGGCTTATTGCTCCGATCAAGACGGGTTTTCAATTTCCGCATTTGGCCTTCAAGCTTATCGACCGCTAAATCAACGCCCGCATATAGATCCTCGTTAGTAACTTCGGCCCGAAAATCCATCATGTGGGTAAAAATAGTAATCTCGACTTTAGCCCCTGTACGGTAAGTTCTCACCACCGCTCTACAAGTCACATCGTCTGTAATAACGAAATACTTGTCCATCCGCGAAAGTTTCTTAACAATCGCATCGTGAATCGCCTGCGTCACTTCAACGTTCTTGCCAACAATTTGGTACTTCATAAAAAACACTCCTTTCCAAAATATTGAGCAAAACTACACTTATATTGTTGCATTTTTTTTATTTAATTAACAGCATTTAACTTTTTTTTGATTATGATAGAATAGAAATATAAGTGCCTAGGCGCTTTTTTTATTTTTGCGAATAGGCGGCTATTTCTGCTTTGATAAGTTCAACTTTATCGAGCTCTTCCCATGGTAGTTTAAGGTCTGGACGCCCAAAATGACCATAGGCGGCCAAGTTTTCGTAGGCAAAGCCTTTTGGGTGCTTTAAATCAAACATTTTAGTAATAGCACCCGGACGGCAGTCAAAAAACTTATCAATAATTGAAAGAATTACTCGATCATCATATTTTGAAGTTCCGTAGGTGGCGATGCCGATGCTAACCGGCTCCGCGACACCAATCGCATAACTAAGTTGAACTTCCATTCGCTTGGCAATTCCCGCTGCTACGAGATTCTTCGCAATATAGCGAGCCATATAAGCTCCGCTGCGGTCAACTTTTGATGGGTCCTTTCCAGAAAAAGCACCACCGCCGTGACGAGCCGTTCCACCATAGGTATCAACAATTATTTTACGACCGGTTAATCCCGTATCACCCCGAGGGCCACCAATAACAAAGCGACCAGTCGGATTAATTAAAAAGCGAAAATCTGTATTTAAATGAAAACTTTCAGCGACAGGTATCATAATTTTTTCATGGATGAAACGCCGAAATTCATTTTCGTCAACACTAGGAGTGTGCTGAACTGACATAAGGCAGGTATCAATTCTTGGTTGAAGACCTGAGTAATCGATGGTTACTTGACTTTTCATATCTGGACGGGCTCCGATGAACTCACCATTTTTACGCAAAGTGGAGGCAATTCGCACTAACTTATGAGAAATTGAGACAGCTAATGGCATATAACCTTCGCTTTCATCCGTGGCATATCCAAACATGATGCCTTGATCACCCGCACCTTGATTTAATTCATTTCCATGATCAATACCAACGGAAATATCCGGGGATTGATTATCGATGCGAATATCAATACGGCAGCTATCGGCTCCAATTCCATCCTCGGGATTATTGTAACCTATTTTCCTTAGCACTTTACGTGCGATGGACTCATAATCCACCTTGGCTAAAGTAGTGATTTCTCCTGAAATCAATATGTACTCGCGCGTGGCAAAAGTTTCGCATGCCACCCGTGAATTAGCATCCTGCTTTAAACAGGCATCAAGAATGGCATCACTTATTTGATCGCATAATTTATCGGGATGGCCTTCACTGACAGACTCTGATGTAAATAGTATTTTTTCTTCTCTCATACTTACCTCCAAATAAAGAAAAAACTTTCCCACAGCGGAAAGTTAATAATAAACTAACCGTCACTTATCGCTCAGGGTGGGCCCTGCTGAGGAAGAGCACTTAATTATCGGTCTTTAAACGGATAATAGTTGCTACCGCGTTAGTTCGTCCTCTATGACGCGGTTCTTGATAAGCGAGTATTTTACTTGCCGGTTGTTATTATCTACCATTTGATATTGTTAGTCAATTATAAAGAAAAAGAACCACCTGGCAGGTGGTTCTTATGTACTACATATCGCTATAAAAGTTAAAGTTTGATGACTTCGCCAAAGGTCTCTCCACTGATACCAGCCGCATTACTTTCATCAGTATCAATATGCATCGCAAGCGAAAAATCCGAGCGAACGCGGATAACGACATCCTCAAAAATTAATGAACGTTCGGCGGTTTTAACCCGCACACCAACGACATCACCATTCTTAACCGCAAAGGCCTCGGCATCGGCGGGTGTCATATGAATGTGACGCTTAGCGACAATCGCCCCTTCAGTTAAATCAATACTACCAGCTGGGCCTACAAGCCGAACTGGAGCGGAACCGGTAACATCACCGGATTCTCTAATCGGAGCACTAATGCCCAATGTTCGCGCATCGGTAGCACTAACTTCAACTTGGGTTGCTTTCCGCACCGGACCCAAAATCGATACACGGGCCAAAGTGTTTTTCGGACCAACGATATCTAAACGTGTGGTCGAAACATATTGCCCCGGTTGACTCAAGGGCGCCCGAACTTCTAATTGATATCCTTTTCCACATAAGATTTCTAGATCAGCTTGGGTAACGTGGATGTGCCGAGCTGACGTTTCTACTAAAACTTTTCCCATAATTAACTCCTATCGTAGTTATTATACTCTATTTTTTACTTCGTAAATAATTTGTTGCTGAAACAAAAAGATGTCCAGAAAAAACTCGCTTGTGGGCCCAAACCCGATAGCGGGTATCATCACGATCTATCTCATAAACATCTTTATATTGGACAAGACAGCGAATAACTTTTTCGTCAAATGGAATCGTATAAATTAATCTTCCCTTAGAATTGAGAAGTTCAACTCGATTGCCGAATAAATTAATCGTTCCCGTTATATACTTATGGCGAAAGAAAGTTCCAACTTTTGTTGTGTGAAAACGAATTTTATCATGTGAAAAAATCAGTTGATTGGGGTCATTAACTAAGCTTAAGTCGTTGTATAGTTGCTCTAGTTGCCAATCATTCCAAGCGCTGGTATCCGAAAATTTTGGATAGGGTCTACTCATCTGTGTGGCATCATAGTCAAAAAATGAATACTGATTGACATGTGTATGAAAGTCGCAATTGTCGCAATAAAAGTCATTATCATCACAATGAAGTGACTGGTATTGACCGCAACTCGGGCAACGAAATAGACCGAGTTCTAACCATTCAGCCCGTCGATGACGAGCGTGACCAAGCTTCACCATATTTTCATGTTGCCAGGCATTTTCGTGATGAGAATAACCAGCAACAATGCGATTATATAACGCATTTAATTCCATATCCCGGACATCGCTTTGCGGAATGATATCACTTATCGTGTAGGTGATTTTAGATCTACGAGCCTTATTAGCTACACGCGGAGCCCGCAGGTGCGCTCCAGTTATTCTCATTACAACCACTGGTATATCCAGCATTTTAGCTAGTTTTGCTAATGACATATCGACTGGCAATGTATCGCCAAACATTGAAATGTCTCCCTCGGCATATAAGCCGATGGAGCGACCTTTCTTTACGAGGCGTTTTAATTCGCGGATATAGCTTACATCGGTCGGACTCATTCCTCGTTTTATCTCACCCAAAATCCACCCGCTAAAAAAACTTGTCAGCCGATTATAAAACATTTCCTCGTTAACGACAAAGTGAATAATACGGGAATAAAACATTGTGTCCATATACATGCCATCATAGTTGCTGTGATGATTGGAAACAAAAAGAAGGGGCCCCTTCGGTAACTTATAACCATTATGATTGTAGTGAAGATTATGAAAGAGCTTGAATCCCAAATTAAAAAAGGGCTTTAATGTGTAATAGAAAAAACCGCTGATAATCGCATGCAGCCAATCAAGGTGATGTTTTTTTCTATTTTTTCGCGAGTTTCTCATAGTAATCCTCTATTATTCTTTCGTAGTTTACTTTAACCTCTTGAACAATATTATCCCATCCGAGAGGAATCGTATCCTGAGCCTTTTTTCCAACTTCAATCATATTCTGCGGATTAGCGAAAATACCCTGAATGCGATTGAACATATCGCTGACCGTTGGAACCGCCAGGTAACCATTTACTCCGTCGGTTATAGGCTCCGCACAACCCCCGCCAAAACTGACGAGCGAAGGGATTCCCATTACTGATGCTTCACGCAAAACAATCGAAAAAGTCTCATACATACTTGGGAAAAAGAAAAGATTGGTTACTGAATATATTCCCTGCAGTTCCTCGCGCTGTTTAATCGCCCCTAACCAATTTACATCATCATAAATTCCAATTCGCCGAGCATAATCCTTAACTTCCTTTTCATTTCCACCTTCACCTACTATCGTTAAAGCATATGCGATGTCCGTCCGCCGTAAACGCGCAAAAGTATCAAGCACTAGTTTTAAATTTTTTTGCCAAATCAGATGACCAACAAAAAGAAGATTTTTATTTTTTTCTTCAATGTGATACTTCTGACGAATTGATTCTTTTTCCTTTAAAGATATTTCTCTTTTGAAAAAATCGGTTCCATTGGGAATAACCCGAATCGGGCCATGATATCCATATCCCCTTAATACTCCCGCGGCATAAAAACTAACTGTCCAAACTTCATCAACGGCGTTAAAAAAATTAACTACATAGCGAATACCAATTTTGCTCATTGCTTTTGAATGCGTAGCCTCGTAAAAATCATCGTAAAACTTACTATGAAAAGTGGCAATAATCGGAATTTGTCTTTTAATGGCAATTCGTAAACCTAAATGGCCCACAATAAATGGCGAATGGGCATGAATGACCGCTGGACGCTGACACTTAACGAGTTTTAAAAGTTGACGGTCAGGAATTCTTTTAGCAACCTCATACTCCGAAAACGAAAGTTTGTAGGAAGGAAGGCGAATGATTGGATAAGAAAAATCACTATCATTTGCCGCTTGATAAAAAGGAGCCACTACTGATGTTGGATGCCCCTGCCTATTCAAGGTAAGAGCGTAATTATCAACCACTTTAATAACACCATCAACTATTGGGTAATAATTGTCGATGAATTGATACGTGCGAATAGGAAGAGTCGGGTCGGGTCGGTAGGGCCGGCGTCGGCGAAAAATTCGACTGGTAACTACTGTTATTAGAAAACCTGCAAAAATATAAATATAAAAAACTAAGAAGCGCCATATAAACATCGCCCAAGTAAGGTAAGTACCCGAAATGAATGTGGCAAAAATGCTGGCAAAAGAATACTCCGCTCCGCCACTGCCACCTGGTGTCGGTAACACATTAGCAAAGTTGACGGCATACATGCACATCGCAAACACGGTTATAATATTTAAATTTGCCGTGTCCAAAATTGAGCTTGGCACCGCTTTGATAACAAAAAAAGGAATTATGTTATATGCAAATTGTCCGACTAGGGAAATAAGTAACATCAACAAAATCAAAAGTTTATTGTCTTTAAATTCTGCGATCGCCATCTGATAGTTACGAATTGTTTGAATTAACTTACTTTTGATTTCGGTTGCTTTCTTAAGATGAAGCCAATCAATTATGCGAAAAACAAATCGCATAACCACATTGGTAACTCGTGGAAAAAATGACAGCGTCATCACCGTGCATGGAAAAATAGTCGAACTAAATACCCCAAAATAAGCCACAATTCGTAAAAAAAGGTTTATCTCTAACTGGGGAACCATCGAAAATGCCCAGATAGCCAAAATAAAAAAAGCGACCCGCGACGTGAGAAAATTCACCACTGCGACCGAAGTAGCCTGCCCAACACTCAAATGACATTTTTGCAGTCGATATACCTGGTAGGGTTCACCTGCTGTTGAATAGGGAGATATCAAATCATAGTAACGTCCAACTATATGCGCATTTAATGATGCTTTGAAATACCAACGACCATTTTTGCTATGGGTAAGCACGGAAAACTTAACAGCGTTAGCTATAACGTAAATAACCAAGCAGAGAAAAGCGCCTACAAGCCACGGCCATTGAGGAAAGAAACTTGGAAGAGCGGAAAAAAAGTCGGCAAAACTTTCGGGCATATCTTTTTTTAATGTCCGATATATAACGAAAACAATTAAAAAAAGCGACAATAAAAGCATGGCAACACTTATTAATGTTTTCCGCTTCCTTTGCTTTTTTTCTTTATTTTCATTCCCGTTAGGAATCCCACTTTTTTCCGTCATAAAAGCTCCATTTAGATAATTCGACTTATTATATCATAGAGGTTGTTTTTACTAAAGAATAGTTCGGTTTTTTTTATTGGATAAATGATAGGTGTTTTATTGCTTTTCGGTGGTATAATGAAAGCACGTTTTTATGGAGTTATTATGAAAAAATTTATCGCTTCGCACCGCGAACAATTCGATGAAATTGTTCGTTTCATAATCGTGGGGGTTATCGCTACGATTGCCGATTATGGAACTTCGCTTATATTTAAATATTTAATTTATAAAGATCCCGGGCAGTGGGTGATTTTAGGTATTGCCTTTACAAGAAATCTAACAGTAGCCACTTTGGCTGGATTTGTTGTTGGGGTCATCGTCAACTATATTATGTCGATATTTTTCGTCTTTAAAAATGTCGCTAATAAAAAAACTTCTCGCTCTATCGGTGGGTTTATTGCCTTTGTTATTCTCGGGTTTATCGGCTTACTGATAAATGTTGGCATCAAACAAATTGGTGATAATATCTATACAACCGAAAATTTTTGGTGGTTCTCATTTGTTTTCGCCATCGCCACTCTCATAGTTCTCGTCTATAATTATATTACACGGAAGTTAATTCTTTTCCGGCCAAATAAGCAACAATCAAATCAAGCGAACGGGGAATCAAAAGATGGAAAATAAAAAAACAGCTATTATTATTGGCGCTGGTCCCGCCGGACTTACCGCCGCCTATGAACTATTAAAGAAAACTGACATCCATCCAATTATACTGGAAGGTTCGTCTACCATAGGAGGAATTTCTCAAACTGTCGCCTATAAGGGTAATCACATCGATATCGGTGGCCATCGGTTTTTTTCTAAAAGCGAAGAAGTTAATCAAATTTGGTCAGAGGTAATGCCTTTGCAAGGTACTCCTGCTGCCGATGACTTACTTCTAAATAGAATCAACGAGCACTATGATAAAAATGGCCCAAATCCCGAGAATGATGATGTTGTAATGCTTATTCGCCATCGCGTTTCACGCATACTTTACCTTCATAAGTTTTTTGATTATCCGATTTCTTTAAGCACCAAGACCCTTAAAAGCATGGGCTTTTCTCGCACAATGCGGGCTGGATTTGGCTATCTTGGATCAATGGTTCACAAACGGAAAGAAGACTCATTAGAAAACTTCTATATTAATCGTTTTGGAAAACCGCTTTATGGCATGTTTTTTGAAAAATATACCGAAAAGGTTTGGGGGCGCCATCCTTCGGAAATCGATGCTTCTTGGGGAGCGCAAAGAGTAAAGGGACTTTCACTTTGGAAAACTCTAACTCATGCCTTAGCTAAACCCTTTCGTAGGAGCAGCAAACATGTTGAAACCTCTTTAATAGAAGAATTCTTTTATCCTAAAAAAGGACCGGGTCAACTTTATGAGGTTATGGCTCAAAAAGTCATTGCTTTAGGCGGTGAAATCATTATGCGGGCTGAAGTTGTAAAAATTGAGGCCAATAAAAATGAGATTACTGGTTTAGTATATGAACACGAGGGTGAAGCAATTAAAATAACTGGTGATTACTATATTTCCAGTATGCCTTTAAAGGACTTATTTTTGGCTTTGGGAGAGCGTGAAGACAACCATAATCCTTATGAAGTTGCTACGCACCTCGTTTATCGAGACTTTATTACCGTCGGTCTTCTATTAAACAAAATCTTACTAAAAAACGAGACCAACATTAAAACCATTAATAATTTAATACCAGATACTTGGATTTATGTTCAAGAAGAAGATGTTAATGTTGGACGTTTGCAAATATTCAATAACTGGTCACCCTACATGGTGGATGATTTTCAAAAACATGTTTGGCTCGGTATGGAGTATTTTGTTAACGAAGGCGATGCGATGTGGGAAATGAAAGATAAAGACTTTATCGCGATGGCTATCGATGAATTGGCGCGGATTAAAGTTATTAATCCCGAGGATGTTATTGATTCCGTACGTATAAAAATCAAAAAAGCCTATCCAGCATATTTTGATACCTATAAGGATATTGATGTCGTTATCGATTATCTTAATACTTTTACTAACCTTTTCTGTATTGGCCGTAATGGTCAGCACCGATATAACAATATGGATCACTCAATGTTGACCGCGATAGAAACGGTAAAATCAATTCAAGACCCAATAACTTTCCCTAAAGAAAATATTTGGAAAGTAAATACGGAAAAAGAGTATCATGAGGAAAAAAAGTAAGTCTTTAAGCGAGTTTTTAGCCACATTTGATGGTGAGAAACTATCACAAATATTCAAATCATTTACCCAAAAATGGTATTACCTTTGGATTACCGGATTTGTTCTTTTAATCCTAATTTATCTTTTTTATTTTCTTTTTGCCTATACGCGAAATGTTCCTGATTTATCGCTTCTACCCGCCTATCCGACTGCGCCTAATCCGGCTGATTTTGTCCTACCATCCAGTTATATTACTGCCCAAAATATTTATTTTAATCAGTTGCGTAACTATTATGGAATATTAGAAACCGCCTATCGAGCGATGAGCGGGAGTGGAAATACCACTGGCCTTATATCCGCTATTGCAATTATTGGCTTGATTTTGTTGGCTTACACAGTAAGCCGAGTCATAAAGCGCGACCAATCATGGCCATTATATATAGGTATCGTCTTGATCTTAGGAATAATTATTAGAATGGGATATGGTTTTTATACGGATGCAATTGTCACTCGTCAACACGATGTTTGGCATTCTTTGGGCTATGGTCATTATGGGATCATTGTTTCTATATATGAAAACAATACCATCCCTAGTATTCCCTTAAAGTTAGTTGATGGTGGTTTGGTGCCCAATATCGAGATGGCCTATCAAATGTATCATCCCAAGTTTTCTCATTATATCTTAGCTTATTTTATGAAATTTAATTCGCTATTTATGGGGGGGAATGTTTGGACATTATATCAAGCCAATCGAATCCTGCTCATTTGGACAATGGTAATGAGTCTACTTTTTGCTAACGAGATTTTTAAGGATTTAAAACTTAGTGATAAAGCCCGTCTACCTGCATTAATGATTATAAGTTTTAGTCCCATTTTCTTTAGATTATCGGCTATGACTAACAATGACAATATGATGATTTTCTTTATGTTCTTATCCCTGATGCTCGCCGTTAAGTTCTTCAAAAAGCCGAATGTATTTACAAGCATCGGCTTAGCTCTATCCATTGGTTTATCAATGGGTTCGAAACTTTCAGGAGCCTTAGTTGCCCTCCCAATCGGTTTGATTTTAATTATTAAGTTGTTTTTCGTTATCAAGGAAAGCCGAGCAAAAAAGAACTATCAATCCCTTCTTTATTTTGCAATGTGCATATTGATATTTGCAATTATCGTTTTTCCAGTCGGACTTTACTGGCCCCTATATAATCTTCAAAACTATAATCAACCGATTAACTATGTGTTTGAAGTTACCAACACCAATCTTTTTGTTGACGAATCGCATCTTGGTATTGTTGATCGCTTTCTTTCTTTACCGGTATATGAATTTATAAAATCACCCTTCGTGATGCTTTGGAAAAGCAGCACTATTGGTCAAGATTACAATGTTTATTCAACCTTGCTAAAGAGTTCCGCTTTTGGCGAATTTTCATCAAACTTCTTTATCGGAGCAATACTCCTTTACGTATCCACTCTATTAGTCTTTGTTGGATTTTTTATATCTATTATTTATTACATTATTCAATCCATTCGCCGTCATCATTTCTCTTCGTTAACACCAATTGTCAGTGGGTTAATTATCATGTTGGTTTTCTTTTTAAGTTATGCTTATTTTAATTATCAATTCCCCGCTACCTGCACGATGGACTTCCGCTACTTGGTTCCATTAGTTTTGGGTTTAGGCATCTATTTAGGTGGATTCATAAATGCCCAAAAGCCTCATTTAAGCGATCGAATTGAGGTTTCTTATCTGATCACAATTGCCATTTTATCTTTTTATGGTTTCTCTTCGCTTCTCTACTATACTTTTTTACCAACAATTTAACTTTAGCGGTTGTCTTTTAGTTTAATTTTGCTATAATTATTTTCGCTGCAGCCATGGCGGAACTGGTAGACGCGTACGTTTGAGGGGCGTATAGGGTAACCTGTGTGAGTTCGATTCTCATTGGCTGCACCAATAGATAAATAAGTCGCATTTAATGCGACTTTTATTTTTTTAAGGTATCAAAAAGGTATCAATTTCAAATCTTTATTTTTTCAACAATACTATCTTCTACTGCTGAATTAGAGTGGTAGTAATTATCTAAAATCACTTTAAGAGAAGATCGTCCTAGTCGTTTGGTGATAATATCAGCTGCAAATATGCTTTGGTTTTCATCTAATAGCCAGGTGTTATTTGTGTGCCTAATCTCATGAATTTTAATTCTTGGCAAAATAGCCATTTAAATATACTTGTTAAAAACCATTCTTATTGTCGTATGGCCAACAGGCTCCTTACATCCGAAAAAAGAAATGATTATTGAGGAGCATTATCCTAACATTTACCTCGTCTTGACACGGATTGTTGCAAATCAGAGTCTTTAATGATATTAATAAATTTATGACTCGTATAGTGGCATCCTTAATCTGAATGAATGAGCGTTTCTGTTTTAAGTTTGTTCTTTTGATAAGTCATTAGTTTTTCAATGACTTTCGGTGGATAAAATTCTGTCTGCATCTTATCATAAAATAATTGTTTAAACTCAACAGAGAATTTAATTAATCAATTGGTAACGCTATAGGTGTATTTATTGTTTTTTAGTATTTCAATTTCGTCATCTGTAAATAATTTTTGTGCCACATATAATCACTCCTTATAAAAATCTAATATGTGTCAATTTTTTCTTTTAAACAATTGGACTGTATATTGTATCGGTCCTACACTTTTTGATATGTCAAAAATAGCGATTTTACACAATATAACTATAAAGTTATTAAGATTCACTCAATTTATTTTGTCAATTTTACAGGGTATAGTTTATTGTCTGAAATATCAAGTCACCTAACTATGGGTCAAACTAGTGATCTATATAAAAGAAAGCATTGCTTAATATGTTGTCATAAAAATAATACTCTAATTTATTGAAAATATGACAAGAGTAAGGTATGATATATCATAGAAATGGGAGGAGTAATATATTATGGAAGAAATCATTAGAAAGAATTTTAAGAAATTAAGATGCAAAATAAATATTACCCAAGAACAGATGGCAGAGTATCTAGGCCTAGAACAAAGTAGTATTAGTAAGTTTGAAAGTGGAGAAAGAACTATAAGTGTGAGCAATCTTGAAAAAGCATGTTCACTCTTTGGCATTCACATTAATGATATATATAAAGAAACAGATAATTTGCGCGCGTTATCTCCGGCATTTAGAAAGACCAATTTAAGTCTATCCTCACTTGAAGACATTTCAAATATCAATAAGATTGCAATGAATATCATGGAAATGAATGCAATTTTGGAAAGAAACAATGGATAGGCTTGTTTTGCAGCGACGCGCGCTAAATGTTCGTAAATACTTTGGCGTGGATGATAACTCGCCAATGGACTTAGTTAGTTTAGTTGGTGCAGATTCAAATATTACTTTAGTTTTTTATCCATTTAAAGAAGAGATTTGTGGTGTATGTATTAAGTCAACTGAGTTAATTGCAATTAACTCTCATTCTACATTGGGTAGACAAGCTTTTTCTATTGCTCATGAATTATATCACTATTTTTATGATGGTGAAAAAACATCAATTAGTTATTTCGATGTTCCCGACAATTCGAGAGTAGAGAAGGATGCGAATCTATTTGCATCGTATTTACTTATGCCAGATTCAAGTTTTTCCCGTTTTTATAATAAGCTTACTGATGATGGCTCAAAGAATATTGAATTACATGATATTTTAGAGATTGAACAGTATTTCAGAGTAAGCAGAAATGCCGTGCTTGTTCGCTTGATCCAAGAAGAGTACATTACTCCTGAGGAGTCTGAGCAATATAAAACTGACATTGTAAAGAATGCAAAGAAATATGGATTTGATATCACGTTATATTTGCCAACTGACATTAATACGCCAAAAACATACGGAGCATATCTAAAAAAAGCCTTGCAATTAAAGGATTCAGGTTTGATTTCCGATGGAAAATATGAAGAGTATTTGTTAGAAGCTTATAGAAGTGATATCGTATTTGACGATAAACGAGAAAAAGATATTTATGACTAAGGCTGTCTTTTTCGATACGGATTGCATATCTTCATTTTTGTGGACTAGTACTGAACATTTGCTTATCCATTGTTTTGGAAATGATATGATTATCCCACGGCAAGTGTATAATGAAATTTCAAGTGTTCCACATTTACAACAGAAAATAGATGTGATGATTAATAATGGCAATCTCACAATTGAAGATCTTCTTGTCGGTAGCGAAGAAAATAATCTATATTTAGATTTAACCGACTATACTAGATCAAGTAAACTACCTTTAATTGGTAGAGGAGAAGCCGCAGCAATAGTATTATCGAAAAAGAATAACGGAGTATTAGCAAGTAATAATTTTCGTGATGTAAGATATTATGTAAAATTGTACGGATTGGAACATATCGCAACTCATCATATTATTCATAAAGCTGTAAATGACGGCATATTATCAAGCGCACAAGCAGATGAAATTTGGAAACAAATGGTTGCAAAAAGGAGAAAATTACCTTTTAGTACGTTTGTAGATTATCTGAATAGTTTATAAACTATAAGGAGAGTAAATAAAATACCAAAACCAGTAAATAAAATAGTGACTAATAGAAGATCACCTAAAAATAAACAAGATTATATTCAAGCCTATATAAAACAAAATCCATCCGCAAAGAAAAAGGATGGATTAGATATTGCTGCTGTTAGGGATAAAACTGGAACTCCAGGACATACTTTGATGAGCCAAGAACACAATAGGAGCAAAGACAAGAATTTGCATCGTAGTCAGGATTTTATTTCAGATACACAACTTAAAAAAGATATTAACAAGAAATAGAGACTTTCAGTTCTTAGACAGAGCTTGAACTGAGATAATTTTAGAGGTGCGTAGAATTTAGCAAGGGTGCGCAACCGCATCAAAATAGGTTATATACCCCAGTAAAAAAAATTAATCGCTTTAAAAGCGATTTTTTTATTTTTCTAAGACTAAAAATCATCATCGTGTGAGTCTTTTTTACTAATTTAAACAGCATTATGCAATGCGGATATGTGCTTTTGATGACATTAAATCGGTAAAAAAGGCATAAATTAATTGCATGCATTTATTTTTCGTATATAATTGTTCTACTGAAAGAAATATTTAAAATTTATTTTCTTGGGAGATTATACGATGAAACGTGTTAATAAAATTTCCAAAAATCAACTTCAGCGACTTCCTGCCTATCTTTATCATCTCCAAATGTTAAGAGCCAGTGGTGTTAACCGCGTTACAAGTCCCCAGATTGCCAAAGATCTTGATTTAAATGTCGAATTAGTAAAGAAAGACTTTGCTTTGGTTTCTAGCACACAAGGAACTCCTCGTGCTGGTCGGGATATCGATGATCTTATTCATGATTTAATAAAATTTCTGGAGTATGACAAGGAAAGCACGGCGATTCTTGTTGGATGCGGTTCATTAGGTCGTGCTTTAATCGGTTATCGCGGATTTGATGATTTTGGCTTTAATATCGTTGCCGCATTTGATAATAATCCCGATTTAATCGGCACAAAAATTGGCGAGTTAACTATTTACCCGCTTGAGCGTCTAAATGAAATTCAATCCATCAAAAAAGCTAAAATTGGTATTATTACCGTGACCGCAAAAGCCGCCCAATTAGTTGCGGATCAATTGGTAAAAGCGGGAATCGGTGCCATCTGGAATTTTGCTCCCGCCAATTTGATGTTACCTTCCGATATTATTGTCCAAGATGAATCAATGGCTTCATCGCTTGCGGTCCTGTCTCATCGTTTAAAAATGAAAGAGCGTAGTTTAAAAAGAAAGTTAAAATAAAAACTACCGACCTTGTTTGGTCGGTAGTTTTTTCTTACATATTCAAATCGTCGTAGCCAGCTAATTCTTTAGCTAATGGACGAATGACTTTCTTTACATTTCCTTCAATAAAGGGATTGCGAAGTTTAGCATGTTCGAGCAAGGTAACAAAGGGATAACGCCCACCAAGTTTGCACAAACGGACGTATTTCTTCCAAGCCTTGTCATAGTTCTTACGCATCTCAACCGCAAATTGGAAAGCCACAACTTGGGCTAAAGTATAATCGATATAATATAATGGTGATTCAACAATGTGATGTTGTCTCATCCACTTACCACCCTTTTCCAAGAAAGCATTCCCTGAATAATTTAAAAGGGGCATATATTTCTTTTCAATTTCCCGCCATTTCGCATTCCGTTCTGCTGGAGTAGCTTCTGGATGTTCGTAAACGAAAGCTTGAAACTCATCGACTGTCACGCCATAGGGAAGAAAATTAATCGCTCCCGCAAGGTGATCGAAGCGATACTTATCCGCATCGCTACCGAAGAACTTTTCCATATATGGCTCTGCGAAGAACTCCATGCTCATCGAGTGAATTTCGCAAGCCTCTAAAGTTGGAGACTGATACTCCGGTACTTTGATATTACGAGATTCATAGCCTTGAAAAGCATGTCCTACCTCGTGAGTTAAAACATCAACATCACCACTGGTACCATTAAAATTAGCAAAGATGAATGGAGCTTTATAACGAGGCATATAGGTCATATAACCACCGCCTTGTTTGCCTGTTTTCGCATCTAAATCAAGTAAATGATTCTCGAGCATAAACTGGAAGAAGACGCTGGTGTCGGGGCTAATAGTATCGTACATTTCTTTAGCTTGTTCAACCAAGAAAGCCCGATCGCCGATTGGAGTTGGATTCCCCGAAAGGAAGGCCAAACTCATATCGTAATATTTCATCGTGGAAATCTTAATTCTTTTCGCTTGCCGTTTTACTAATTTTTTCCAAACTGGGGTAACTTCTCTAAGAATTTGATCACGATAGACAGCGACCATTTCGGGTGTATAATCCACGCGACCTAAACGCCGATAACCTAATTCAAGATAGTTTTTGAAGCCTAGTTTCTTTGCCATTTCATCCCGAACATGAACAAGCTCATCATAGACCTTTTCAATCGCCTCTTCATTTTGACTAAACCATTCCCAATAAAGACGGTTGCTCTCCTTACGTGTCTCCCGGTCTTTATCTTGCATAAACTTTCCAAGTTGGCTAAGGTTATAAACCTCACCCCGGAATTTAATTTGGGCTCCGGCTAATAGTTTAGCGTATTGACTCGTAAGCCGATTCTCCGTTTGAAGCTGAGGGACAATCTCGGGTGAAAAGCACTTAATGGAATTATCAATCATCGTAAACAAATAACTTCCAAATGCCTTTTCTAATTCCTTGCGGAAAGGTGAATTAACCAACAGAATATTGTATTGGTTAAAAATGGCGGAAATCTCGGGGGAAATCTCATCTATCGTATCATGTGCCTTCTGATAGATTTCATTTCGGGTATCAATAGTAAATCTAATCGAAATGATAGTCATGTCGGTCATTAAATCACCATTAAACTTGTTGACCTTCTTCACAACTTTAATTGCTTCTGCGGCGTCTTTAGCGTTCTTAAATTCCTCGATCAAACCGCCAAGTTTCTTTTCAACTTTGGCGAGTGATGGAACACGCAAAGGGTATTCTTCAAATGTCATATATATTCCTCTTTCTTATATTTCAGTGGACAAGCATACTCGGTTCATCCATCTCTTCTGGCGATTTATCGCCAAGAAGTTCGATGATGGTCGGAGCAATGTTGCTTAACTTTCCACCTTTTTCCAATAATTTAGCTCCTTTTAGGTTTATCCCAAAAAGAACTGGATTCGTCGTATGGGCTGTGAAAGGATGACCTTTTTCATCAAGCAGTTGCTCTGAATTGCCATGATCGGCGGTAATCATAATCGTACCCCCGTTATCATCAATCCATTTCAAAATGCGACCAACTTGAGCATCAACCGTCTCCACTGCCTTAATAACTGCGGGCATAACCGCTGTATGTCCAACCATATCGGTGTTGGCAAAATTTAATATAACTACATCAAGGTCTTTCTTATTCAGTTCAACCAGTAATGCATCGCATACTTCAACAGCACTCATCTCTGGTTTCAAATCATAAGTAGCAACTTTCGGCGAGTTTATAAGCACTCGGCGACTGTTTTTCAACTCGGGTTGTTCTACCCCATCAAAATTAACCGTTCCATCGAAGAAGAAAGTTACATGAGCATATTTTTCCGTCTCCGCTATCCGTAATTGATGGTAGCCATGATCAGCCAACCATGGTCCTAAAGTATTAGTAAGCTTAGGTAGAGCAAAAGCAATCTCTCCTTTTACCGAATCTGCATACTTCATCATACAAACAAGAAAAATATTCTTAAGGGGATGAATAGGCATGTAAGGTTTAAAGGCTAGAGTCCCATCTGCTTTTTGAGCCGGATGACTATAAAAACTTGGGTTAGTGAATAAAGTTGCAATTTGAATTGCCCGATCCGGGCGGAAGTTTGCAAAGATAATCGCATCGTCATCGCCAATTCTGCCATCGACATTAGCATTGTATGCCGGAATTACAAATTCATCCGAAGCATCACGACCTAATTCTGGTAAAACTTTTGTATATTGCTCGGTGAAGTAGTCTTTATAATCGACAAACGACGGACCATCATGATCAACCATAACACGATAAGCCCGATCAACCCGGTCCATATTTTTATCGCGGTCCATAGCCCAATAACGGCCACTAATATCCGCGATATGCCCAAAATGAATTTCATCCATCACTTTTACAAGCTTTGAAATATAAGTCGCGCCCAATTGAGGATCGACATCGCGTCCATCCATAAAACAATGAACAAAGACATCATTGATACCTTCGTTTTTTGCCAATTTAATCAAGGCGATAATGTGATCAATATGCGAGTGTACACCGCCATCACTTGTAAGTCCAAAAATATGAAGTTTACTATGATGCTTTTTGGCATGATCTATCGCTTTTAAATAGGAAGGGTTTTTAAAAAAAGTTCCATCCTTAATCGCTTTGTTCAAAAAAGTCAATGACTGATATACCACGCGACCCGCGCCGATATTCATATGTCCGACTTCTGAATTTCCCATTTGCCCTTCAGGAAGGCCAACTGCCTCGCCGCTAGCTTCAATCAAAGTATGGGGATACTCGCTAAAGAAGCGATCTAAATTAGGTTTCTTTGCTGCTATAACTGCATTTCCATACGGATCTTCACGATAGCCAAATCCATCGAGAATGCAGAGAATAATTGGTTTATTCGCCATATTAAATTTCTTCCTTCTTTCCGAAGTAATTATAAGGTGTAAGCGTGAAAAATAAAAGATTAAAGCGTCATTTATTAGGGAAAAGTTCCCCTTCTTTTAAATTAAAGAGACGTCCAAAAATAAAAAAGATGAAACTCTTTATCCAATAGTTATATATGGAAACACTTCGATTATACTCAATTAGACTTTTGCGAAATGACTCATTGTCGCGAGCAAGAGAATTGATTAATAGTGCAACACGCCCTTCTTTCAGCAACTGAGGTCGGTTTCTCAATTCAATAAATATCTCTTTTTCTAGATGATTATTATCTTCATGTAGCTTTAGCAAACCATTAAAATCCTGCGAAGCAAATATTCGATTAATATCGATGCGATTCTTTCGCTCTAATAAGTTTATACCACATAAGGGCGATAAAAACTCCAAGGCATTTGAACGCTGCTCAACATGAAAAAGAATAACACTGTACTCGTGTTTCATCGTTTTTCTCAAACGATAAACCACATAGCCAACAATGCATAAAATTAAAATGTAAACGGCTAAAAGCGAAAGGATGACAATTCGAAAAACTTCAGTTGCACTCATAATGATTTATTATATCACTAGATATCTTACTTTTCTTATTCAATAAACTATAAATGCGATTTTCTTCTATCAGCAACCTCGTTTTAGTGCTTTTTTCGTATTTTTTATTTATTTTAGTAGTTTTCTAGGGGTTTTTTTGACTTAAAAAAACGTTTATGATAAGATTTCTTTCGCGAGGTATCAAAAATGGCGGCAAAATCGATTGTCGGTATTCTATATGACTTTGATAAAACCCTCTGTACAGAGGATATGCAGAACTATTCCTTTATCCCGGCCCTTGGAATGACTCCACCCGAATTTTGGGGCGCAACTACTGAGTTTTCTGCCAAAACCAATGTTGAAAGAATTCTATCATATATGTATATGATGGTTAAACTGGCTAAAGAAAAAAACATTAAGTTAACCCGTGAATATTTAAACAATTTAGGTCGGGAAATAAAGTTTTTTAATGGTGTTACTTCTTGGTTTAGACGGATTAATGAATTTGGAACAAGTCTTGGTGTTCAAGTTGAACACTACCTTGTAAGTAGCGGCACCAAAGAAATCATCGATGGTTGTGCAATTGCAAAAGAGTTCAAAGCAATCTATGGCTGCGAATTTTATTTTGATGAAAATAGTGGTGAGCCCATCTGGCCAAAGACAGCGATTAATTATACTGCTAAGACTCAATATTTTTTCCGTATATCCAAAGGCGCACTTGATCAGAGTGATGACAATAAAGTAAATGAAAAAATATCTAATCGGAGAATTCCCTATCGGAATATTATTTATTTCGGTGATGGAATGACTGATATTCCAATCATGATATTAGTCAAAGAAAATGGGGGCAATTCGATTGCCGTTTATCAACCTGGATCAAAAGAAAAGGTCGAATCATTATTTGAGGATGGGCGAGTCAATTATATTGCGAAAGCTGACTACTCATCGGGTAGCGACTTAGACAAAGTTGTAAAATTAATTATTCAAGAAATTGCTGTTAGTTCAGAATTAGCCAGAAAACAAAGCCAATTATTAAAAAAGTAACCAACTTAGAAATTAAGTTGGTTTTTTTGATTGATACTTTAATTGAAGAAGACTAGCAATAATAGTAATATTATTGTGGAGGCTATAAAATGGTCACGGCAATCGTATTAATCGCTGGAAGTGGTTCACGTGTAGGAACACAAATCCCCAAACAATTTTTATTGGTAAAAGGAAAACCGCTTTTTTTGTATGCGGTTAATTCGTTTGAAGAAAATCCGGAGGTTGATAGTATCGTCTTAGTGGTACAGCCTGAACATGCAATTGAAGTAAAATCAATTTGTGATGCCAATCACATAAGCAAGTTGCACCTAATTACTGAAGGTGGAGATTCACGCCAAGAGAGTGTATTAAAAACCCTTAAGAAACTTAAAAAGAAGCTCAAGGACGATGATATAGTTTTAATTCATGACGGCGCAAGACCTTTGATTGATGGGGAAATCATCAGTGAGAATATTTCTTTAGCTGAACGATTCGGAGCGGTGGAAACGGCTATCGCTTCTACCAATACAATCGCTATTAGTGCCGACGGAGAATGGGTTGACGAAGTTCCTGACCGCTCACATTTATTTCAAGTGCAAACACCGCAAAGTTTTAAGTTTGACTTGATTTATCAAGCGCATGTTCTTGCTCAAAAGAAGGGTATCACACATTGTAGCGATGATGCCCAAATTGCCATTTATGCTGGTAATAAGGTACATATAGCAAGAGGAAATACCTTGAATTTTAAGATTACAACCTATGAGGATTTTTCCATTTTCAAAGCCCTAGTTGAACTAGTTGAAGGAGATAGCAATGTCGGATAAACTTTATAATACGGGAGATATTTGCGAAGGTACTGTTATCGAAATACGCCCCTATGGTGCGATTTTAGCTTTTGATAATGAACAGGAAGGACTGCTTCATATTTCAGAGATTTCGACTAAATTCGTTCGAAACATTACTGATTTTGCCCCGGTTGGCTCGAGGATTAAAGTTATTATTGTCGATGTCGATCACAAGAGTAACTTTCTACGTCTATCAATTAAGCGCCTGCCTCAAGCCTCTAGCAAAGGGCATGAACCCGAGAAAAGACGAAAATTGATTTCCGCCTCCGAAATTGATTTTGGCCCTCTTGAGGAACGTCTCCCAAAATGGATTAAAGAAGCCAAAGCAATGGCAACCACGAAGAAGGAAAAGAAATTATGATTAAATTAGACTTATCTCATGTTATTGAAAAGATTGATTTTACTGCCTATCAGGAAAAAGTCAATGCGATTAATCAAATGATTGATGAAAGAACTGGCCCTGGAAGTGATTTTTTGGGGTGGACAACTTGGCCAAACGACTATGATAAAGAGGAAGTTGCCCAAATCAAACGCGATGCCAGTTATGTGCGACAAAACTTTGAAGTTCTTGTCGTTTGTGGAATCGGTGGCTCTTATTTGGGCGCCCGCTCGGCTATTGATGCCCTAAGAGGACTTTATTCTTCCGCAAAACCAGAAATAATTTATCTTGGCCAAACTTTTTCTAGTACCTACATTCACCAAGTTTTGACATATTTAACGACGAAAAAGTTTGCAATTAATGTTATATCTAAGTCCGGAACTACTACCGAAACATCCGTAGCTTTTCGCTTAGTAAAAGAACTATTAGAGCAAAAAGTCGGTAAAAATGAAGCTCGCAAAGCCATTTTTGCTACCACCGATAAAGCGCGAGGGGCGTTGAAAACTTTAGCCGATAAAGAAGGATACCAAACTTACGTTTTGCCGGATAACATCGGAGGACGCTATTCCGTTATTACGGCGGTTGGCCTTTTCCCTATTGCCTGTGCCGGATTTGATATTGATGAATTACTTTTAGGGGCAAAAGATGCCGCGAAAGATTTTTCTAATCCTAACTTGAAAAGTAACGTTGCTTACCAATATGCCGTAACACGCGATTATTTATATCATCACCACTATCAAGTTGAGATGTTCGTACTCTACGAGCCTCAATACACACAGATTGGGGAATGGTGCAAACAATTATTTGGTGAGTCTGAAGGTAAAGAAGGAAAAGGATTACTTCCTGATTCCGCAACTTTTTCAACTGATCTTCATAGCCTTGGCCAATTTATTCAAGAAGGGACGCATCTTCTTTTTGAAACAGTTATTCACGTTGATTCTTCTACTTACGAAGTCAAAGTTCCTCATGATGAAGATAATCTCGATGGCTTAAACTATCTAGAGGGAAAAACTCTAACTTTTATTAATGACAAGGCATTTGAAGGAACGGTCGCCGCCCATGAGCAAGAAGGAAAAGTGCCAAACATAATTATTAATCTTCCAAAGATTGATAGTTATAACATCGGTTATATGTTCTTCTTTTTTATGAAGACTTGTGCAATGAGTGCCTATCTTTTGGATATCAATCCTTTCAATCAGCCGGGAGTGGAAATCTACAAACGAAACATGTTCCATTTATTAGGCAAAAAAGGTTATTAGCCGCGGTATTTTTAGTTTCATAAACAAGGGATTTTATTTGAGAAAACCTCGAAAAAAAAATCCTTTTTTTTCATTGACTAATATGGGGGTCAATGATATATTTATTAAGCACGTGTATCGGAGTGTAATGTGGATGTTTAGCTCAGCTGGGAGAGCATCGCCTTTACACGGCGGAGGTCGGGGGTTCGAACCCCTCAACATCCACCATTGATACATTGCACCACGTTGTGGAGGAGTAGCGAAGTGGCCAAACGCGGCTGACTGTAAATCAGTTCCTTCGGGTTCGATGGTTCAAATCCACCCTCCTCCACCATTCTTTTTGGGGTATAGCCAAGCGGTAAGGCAACAGACTTTGACTCTGTCATTTCCCTGGTTCGATCCCAGGTACCCCAGCCAATCATGACTCGTTAGCTCAGTCGGTAGAGCACTTGACTTTTAATCAAGGGGTCAAGAGTTCGAATCTCTTACGAGTCACCATGCCCAGGTGGCGGAATAGGTAGACGCACAGGACTTAAAATCCTGCGAGGTTAATCCCTCATACCGGTTCGATTCCGGTCCCGGGCACCAACCTTTATGTTTTGTTTATCATTTAGATATGATGACAAAATAACCAGAATAGCATGGAAAGCTCCTTGTCGTAAAAGACTTGGAGCTTTTTATGTGGCCATATTATAACAAATGAATTAACGCAAATATTATGCATGAGAATAACTGACTAAAATATTCGAAATTAATTCTTATATAAAAAGGGATAATTCATATAACAATGCAATTAAAAACAATTGACAAGACAGTATTTACGAAATGATGTAAAATATCTTTAGAGAGGTTTTAATATGCAGAAACTTAAATATGGTTATGGTTGGTTGATTAAGTGGGTTTTAGCCGCCATTTTAATAGGTGTTGGCTTAGCTCCAGTCTTTGCAAATGGCATTGTTTATTTGATTAGTGGCATTTTTATTGTTACATTTTCTTTACTACGCGTATATCCACTACTAAAAACTCTAAAGAAAGAAGGACTACGTACATTAAATCTTGTCGAGATTATTCTCGATACGATTTTAGGCGGACTGCTTCTATATGTTGGTGTTAGAGCCTTACAGGAAGGTAGTAGTTGGGATCCGGGAAGCGCCTGGGGTCTTGTCTACAAGTACTCATTGGTATTTGTGCTTATTTTTCGGGCTATCGTCTTCTTTTACTCGGTCACTTTCCTTGGTGAAAAAACAGAACAGCCTAAATTTTGGGCTCATATCGGTTTATTGTCTTTAGGATCGATTATTTCGGTTTTAAAGGATTTTACACCAAAGTGGATTGCTTGGATGTTGTTGGTTATTGCCGTTTTGGGGGCTATCTATCTTGCGGTCGATGGGTACTTTGGATACCGAAACTATCGTAAGTACCAAGCCGAGTTAAATGCCGATAAAGTTAAGAAGGTTAAAGCGACAAAAGTCGAAAAAAATGTTTCAATTCCTTCTTCGCCTTCTGCTGACAAACCAAATGATCAACATAGCATTCTTGTAGATAAGAAAGATGATGGAAACGACAAGCCGACAATTATTAATTAAGCGCAATAAAGTCAAAGTATAATGCTCCTCATTTATAAAAGTGAGGAGCTTTTTTGTACTTTAATCCAGCATTTATTAAAGCGAACAATATCTTGAATTGTTCCTATAAATATTTTTTTGTATTTAATTGTATTTTACAATTTTATCCTCTATAATATAGCCATAAGGGGAAAAGGAGGAAAGAATGGCCTTAACATGGTTCAACAAAAAAGTGTTTCAGGGAATAGCAACAATTTACGATACTAATATAACGTTTAATACCACTGCAATGGAGGCAATTAAAGCTGCCTATCGCGTCATGGTGGGTTTTGATGACGAACGGAATGTCATCATTGTTAAAAGAGTATCCCGCGCTGATTCTATTCGGGGTGACATTGATAGTGATAGTTTACTTCCATTAACCGTGAAGAATAGTTACTCGCGCATCGCGAACAAAAAGTTGATTGAAAAAATATCTGGGTTAGCCCATACTGAATTTGGACGAAGTCCAAGGAAGTTTCTTACCAGTTGGGATGACGACAAAGAAGTCCTCGTTGTAAATTTAAATGAAGAGGTAATGAAATAATTATGGATAGTTATATGGTTTGGATTTGGTTGGCAGTATTTATCTTAATGATTGTCATTGAAGCCTCCACTGCCAGCTTAGTAACTGTATGGTTTGCTATCGGAGCTATTGTGGCAATGATTTTAAGCATCATACCTGATGTTCCATTTTGGGTGGAAATCGTTGTCTTCGTGGCTGTATCCACGGTTGTTCTTGTCTTACTGCGCCCATTAGTTAAGAAACTGCTTGGCCGTTCAGAAATCAAGAGTAATGCTGACGAGATTATTGGTCGGCGAGCGACAGTAGTTCATCCAATCACCGACATCGAGTATGGTGCCGTCAAACTTAATGGCGTTATTTGGACGGCGATGAATACTGATTCGCATGGTGGTACAATAAGTACAGGTAGTATCGTCGAGATATTGGCTATTTCGGGCAATAAACTCGTCGTGAAGCTCATTAAAAGTAGTGACAGCGATGTCATTACCAAGTAATAGGAGGAAATAAAATGAGTGGTATTGAAGTCTTCTTAGTAGTTCTTGCAATTATTGTTTTTATTGGTCTATTGATCTTTATTGGTTCGATTCGGATTGTCCGTCAGACTAATAAGTATGTCGTGGAGCGGCTTGGAGCCTACCACACTACTTGGACTGTTGGTTTCCACATTTTAGTTCCATTCATTGATCGTGTAACTAAGATTGTTACTATGAAAGAACAGGTAAAAGACTTTGATCCGCAACCTGTTATTACAAAAGATAACGTTACAATGCAAATTGATACGGTTGTCTTCTTTACGATTACTGATGCAAAGCTATACGCTTATGGTGTAGAAAATCCTTTAGCTGCTATTGAAAATTTGTCGGCAACTACGCTGCGGAATATCATTGGTGATCTGGATTTAGATGAAACCTTAACTAGCCGTGACATTATCAATTCGAAAATGCGGGCAACTCTTGACGAAGCAACCGATCCATGGGGCATCAAAGTAAATCGGGTGGAAGTTAAAAACATTCTTCCTCCAAAGGATATCCGTGATGCTATGGAACGGCAAATGCGGGCTGAAAGAGAGCGGCGGGAAAAAATTCTTCTTGCTGAAGGCGAAAAGAAATCAGCCATTTTGTTAGCCGAAGGTAAAAAAGAATCTGAAATTTTAAATGCTGAAGCCGATAAGAAAGCTGCTATTATGCGGGCTCAAGGTCAGGCTGAATCAACATTGACCATTAAACGGGCTGAAGCCGATGCGCTTATTATGGTAAAGCAAGCTGAAGCACAAGGAATTGAAGCAATTAAGAAAGCTTCGCCAAGTGAAGCCGTTTTGAAGATTAAGCAATATGAAGCGATGATGAAAGTTTCTGAAGGCCAGGCAACCAAGATTATTATTCCTGGTGATATGCAAAACATCGCTAGTATGGCTACCGCTATTAAAGAAGTTATTAAAGACAAGTAAACTACTAACTAAGGGTCTGCGATGCAGACCTTTTTTTATTGTCTTTTTTTCAAGTGTGAATAATAATACTTTAAAAACTAGTTACTTTAGTTAAACATTTCATTATTATTTTATAGACACAAACCGCTTTTATAATAATTATTCTCACTGAATTTTTTATTTAATTTCGACATAAATGCGCCACAGGTATTATTTTTTGGTATACTAAAGACGGATTAAAATCCAAGGAGGAAATTGAAATGGCGGTTAAGTTTTACAAATGCATGCATTGTGGAAACGAAGTCGATATGATTTATGATAGCGGCGTCAATCCTGTATGCTGCGGAACTCCAATGACCGAGTTAAAGGCCAACACGAAGGAAGGCGTAGCGACGGAAAAGCATATTCCAGTTGTTAAAGTCGATGCAAGCCAAGTGACGGTTACTGTCGGTGAAGTGCCCCACCCAATGGTTGCTGAACACTGGATTGAATGGATTTACCTCATTACTGATAAAGGAGCCTATCGTCGCGTTTTGAAGCCTGGTGATAAGCCCGAAGCCTACTTTGGACTAGCTAAAGATGAAAAGATTTTAGAGGCCTATGCATTTTGCAACATCCATGGCCTTTGGAAAGTCACCCTATAATTCGAAAAAAAGTTAAATTTCTAAAAAAGATGCCACTGGAACATAATGCTAGTGGCATTTTTTATAACCTAGCAATGAATAATCAAACGCAAATATTTTTATCACATTTGATGTTTAATTAGTGACTCTATGCTAGAATAATCGACGAGGTAGGTATTATGACTATTGAGGAACAAATTGAACAGACTTTAGATAAAATTCGGCCTTTTATTCGCCGTGATGGCGGTGATGTTAAATTTCTTCGGTTTGATAATGGCGTTGTCTATGTTTCGATGATTGGTGCTTGTCAAGGCTGCTCCTTGATTGACACTACTTTGACCCAAGGAATTGAAGTTATACTTATGGAGGAAGTTCCTGGCGTTCTTGGTGTTCGCCTTGAAAATGATCCTAGTCTCTATTAAATAAAAAAGCTTCCGATTAATCTCGGAAGCTTTATTTTTATATGGCGTAAGCGCTATAAGTATTGGGGTAAACTGTTCCGTTATCCCGGAACTCTTGGGCGATGAGATCGCGGACAAAGCCACTGATGATAACGCCATCATCTAATAGGTATGGTGCGGCACGCCCTTCTGAAAGATAGGATATAATCGCAATCTTATAAACTTGGCTATTAACTAGTTCTGTTTCTTTGACTGTAGCCACCGCCGAATATTGATTGGCCATTTGTTTTATGGACTCACCCGTGACTTCAAAAATGGAAATATAGTTATCAAACGGAATTGTTTTGTATATATCACCATAAGTCATTTGTCCCTTGGACCAAGAATCAACGCGAATTCCTCCATAGTTATTATGGAAAGCAGCTACAACCGTATCATCGACCGTTCTTGCATGCTGAAGCATCGTATAGCAGGCCATGTATGAAATCTGCATTAGATTCATCGTTGAACCCACTTTGCCCACGACTTCTTCTTTGATGTCTTTAATAAAATTATAATAGTAATAATCATAGATTTCTTGCGCTAGAGAATCGGGAGTTAAATTTGCGACATAAGTCGAAGAGTCTAAAATCTCATAGGTAGAGGGGGTGACTTCTCCCGTGGCTGAGATTGATAGTTGAATATGCATAATCTGTTCACCCATTCCGGTAGTCTGTAAAATAGGAATGTTATTTTCCAAGTGACGGTCCGTAACATGCGCATGGCCAGAGAAAACCGCATCGACATAATGGTTGTTGACAATTGTCCGCCCATCCGTATAAAGCGTTGCCCATGAATCGTGAGTAAGAAGGATAACTGTATCCGCGCCTTCATCTTTTAAACGCTCACTTTCACTTTCCACAATCGGAGCTTGAGGAGCAAATTCGTATCCGGCTAATGCAGAAGCGACAATTGAACTCTCTAAACTTGCGCCAATGGTGCCAATAATTCCAATATTCAAAGGGCCACGTCTAATCATTACTGAAGGAAGCGCAAAATCAGCCCTTTGTCCAGTTTCACTACTGACAATGTTTGCTCCAAGAAATGGAAAATTGGCTTTTTGAGCGTTCTCTTCAATCTGAGATATCTCCCAGTCGAATTCGTGATTGCCAAGCGTCATAGCATCAAATCCAACATAATTCATCAAATCAACCACCAATTCGCCATGAGTAATGTTGCTATCAGCCGAGCCTTGCCACATATCGCCACTAGAAACAATCACCGTTCCACCTGGATTTTCTGCCCGCTTTTCTTTTAAAAAAGTGGCAATTTTGCTAAATCCTGGTTGACTTTCTTCCTCGTCTTCCGCTACAGAACCATGAAAATCATTTAAGCCGTAAAAATCCAGCAAGTAGTTTCCCTGCTCATCTTTGTTGGGCTCAATCGTATCATCATATGAAGTATCAAAACTTGGTACACTGTAGGAAGAATGACTGCTGTTTGTGCTAGGATTACATCCAGCTAAAAGCAAAGGTAATAGAACGAATAAAATTCTTTTTTTCATAACAATAAGTTTTCCTTTCGATTAGTAATAACATAACCTTCCCGGTTAACAACATCTTCACGATTGTAAATATAGCGTGTCCCATCTGGTTTAACAAAGACACCACCAGCTTCTTCAACAATTATCTGATTAGCCGCTGTGTCCCATTCCTTGGTTCCGCTTGAAAAACGATATGATAATTCGGCTTCTCCCGCCGCAATATAACATGGTTTCAAAGACGAGCCGACACTCATCACCCGAACAATTTTGTTTCTGTGGACATCTATTGTCGTTTTTTCCTTTTCATTCATGTGATATCGACTGGTAAGGACCGTTAAACCATTGATTTTATCATTAACATGTAATTTCGTAATAATATTATTCCTTAAACGAAATGAGCCCCCGTTTTTAAGCGCATAATAAATGTCGCCACTAACAGGAACAAGCACAACTCCAAGAACAATTTCATGCTTATATGCCAAAGCAATATTAATTGTAAATTCATCGTCATGATTAACAAAATCCTTCGTTCCATCTACAGGATCTACAATCCACACGTAGTCATTTTGTAAGCGCGTCTTATCATCAATACTTTCCTCCGTCAAAAACGCATAATCGGGAAAGCGTTTTTGAAGAAAAGTGCGAATAATTTTGTCCGAGCCCTTATCAGCTTCAGTAACGGGAGAGTTGTCAGCTTTGATTTCTACCGCAAACGAAGTTTCGTAAACTTCAAGGACGTGCTTTTTCGCCTTAATAGCAGCATCAATCGCCGCTCTTAGCTCTTGTTCAAACATTGTCTTCATCTCCTTTAGCCGCTTTATTTAAAGCCGCTAAAACATCGGGAATTCGCTTTATTGAATCTAACCGACACCCAGCTGCTTGTTCATGACCACCGCCACCAAAAGCGCTTGCTACCGGCTGAATATTTACTTTTTTAGCTCGAATTTCACAATTAACTATTCCATCCTCGCGTTCAACAAAACTAATCCAAATTGGAAACCCATCCATATTGGCTATACCATTAACCAAACCGTACGCATCACCACTTTTTAAATTTCGAGCTAGCAAAAATGGTTGATCAATGACTAAGTACGCCACGACTCCATCAGTTTGATAATTAGCAACTACTTCACTTTTGAAACGAACAAATTGGGGATTATAAACATAAATTAAATCATATAACTCACTTGGATTAGCCCCTATTGCAATTAATTCAGCTGCTAATCTAAATGTGCGTTCGGATGTCGGAGCGTATTGAAAACGACCAGAATCGGCACTAATGCCAGCAAATAACGCCCGCGCAGCCGATAATGGCATCCGCATATGATTAGAGATTACAAAATCAGCAATCATTTCAGAAGCGGCAACATACATTGTATCGATCCATTCATAATCAGCAAACGCTTCCGTAAAAATATGGTGATCAATTTTAATCATCTTTTTAGCGAAAGAAAACCTTTGATCTTCAATTCTCTCCCGATCACCAACATCGACAATTATTGCCAATGATTTTTTGATTGTTTCATCGTCAACTACATCCATTTTGCCAACATAATCGAGAAGACGATTAGAACCCGAACCCAAAGCATATATTTGCTTATGGGGAAAAGTTTGACGAAGAGAATCGCGAAGTCCAACTTGCGACCCATAGCAATCATCATCCGGATTAACATGACCAAAAATAGTGATGATATCTGAGCTCCGGATTAAATTATAAATACTCTTTTGTATACGCATAAATTTCCTTCCAACCTACGACCAAATAAAAAGGTCTCCGTAGGAGACCTATTATAACTTATTCGGCTTTACCAATGCAACCAAAGACCTCGCATTTGGCTTGGACAACATTAGCTATTCCCTTCATTCCCGGACCAATAACCTTCCGTGGGTCATACACTTTGTCATCATTTTTTAGCACTTCACGCACAACCGCAGTGAAGGATTGTTGGCATTCGGTGTTAACATTAATTTTGGCAGTTCCCCGTTCAATGGCCATTTTAATTTGAAAGTCAGGAATTCCTGATCCGCCATGAAGAACGAGAGGAATTTTAACGAGTTCGCTAATTTCTTTCATCTCTGGGAAGCCAAGTTTTGGCTCACCTTTATATGGGCCATGAACACTTCCAAGGGCGGGGGCAACGCAATCAATTCCACTCTCTTTAACCATAGCTAAGCATTCATCTGGGCGAGCATACATTGTCTCGGCAATAACATCTTCTTCTTGCCCACCGACATGGCCTAATTCTGCTTCAACCGAAATTTCCCGGTTTTGGGCTCTAGCATAATCGACTACTTGCTTGGTAATACGAATATTTTCTGCCAATTCATATTTGCTTGCATCAATCATCACTGATGTAAAACCAGCATCAATTGCGGTTTTGCATAACTCAAAACTAGCTCCATGGTCTAAGTGAATTGCAATCGGAATCGTATATCCTTTATCAATAATTAAACCTTCAACCATCTTAACAATGACATGGAAACCACCCATATACTTGGCGGCGCCACTGCTAACTCCTAGAATAACTGGAGCCTTGAGCTCTTGACACTTATCAAGAATGGCAATTGTCCACTCTAAATTGTTTATGTTGAATTGTCCCACCGCATAGTGCTCGGCTTTGGCTTTATTCAACATCTCTTTCATACTAACTAATGGCATAAAAATCTCCTTTCACCTCGTGTTAGCTCGGAAAATTAAAGGTCTTCCCGAAAACCTTTGTCATCGGTTTCTTCTTCATCATAATCATCTTCCGCTGGTGTATCATCAAAGGCGCCAATTTCTTCTTTAAGTTCCGCCTCTTCCTCTTCATCGTTATCCGTCATCTCTACATCCGAATAGACATCGTTAATATCGATGTGAACCTTGTCATATGTATTATTTTTACGCAAATCCCAAGTATTGTCGCCTAAATTAACAAAGCGACCATCTAGCGATAGATTAGTGTAAAACCGAGAAATGTGGTGATGCCTTTCCCCTTCGTCATATCCTTGAGCTTCGGCAACCTTTGTCCATAAGTTAAAAAACGACAGTGGTCCTTTGTTTTCTTCAAGAATTTCAAATGCGACATCTAGTGTAGCTCTAGCAACCATATTTTTTCCTCCAATGTATTTTACATCTTTTCCGGTGCCGATACACCGATAAGATTTAAAGCCTTTCTCAAAACAATCTCCGAACAATCAACCAAAGCTAACCGCGAGGCAGTCAAAGGCAAATTTTCTTCATCAATTACCCGACATTCGGTATAAAACCCGTGAATCGCCGAAGCTAATTTCTGAATGTAATTTGTCATTTTATATGGGGAGCGGCTAATGGCAGCCTCCCATTCAATGTTAGGAAAATCCGCTAATAACTTAAGCAGTGTTACTTCCGAAGCGGCTGATAAGCCCACTCCTGAATAATCAAAAGCAAACTTTTTGGCTTTTCCTAAGACGGTCGCCAACCGAGCATGGGCATATTGCGCATAATAAACTGGGTTAGCACTTGATGTCTCATGCGCTAAATCAAGGTCAAAATCAAGATGCGAAGAAGCTGCTCGATTCACAAAATAATAACGAACTGCATCGACGCCAACCTCATCGCATAATTCGCGTAATGTCACCGCCTTGCCACTTCTTTTGCTCATCTTAAATTCTTGGCCGTCTTTGATTAAACGTACCATCTGAATTAATTCAACATCCAAAATATCCTCTGGGTAGCCGAACATTTGTAAAGCTGCTTTCATACGAGAAATATAGCCGTGATGGTCAGCGCCCAGCACATCGATAAGTTTGGAAAAATCACGTGAAAGTTTGTTCAAATGATAGGCAATGTCTGGTAAAAAATAAGTATACTGACCATTTTTCTTAACCACAACCCGATCTTTATCATCACCAAAAACCGTAGTTTTAAGAAATAACGCGCCATCATCTTCATACAAAAACTGCTTGTTGGTTAGCGCCTCAATTATTTTTTCCACCCCATTATCATTGCGGACATCAGTCTCAAATGAATATTTATCAAAGTAAACCCGGAAAAGCTTCAAATCATTCTCAATCTTAGCTAATTCAAGTTCAACACCGCGCCGCATAAAAAAGCGGGATGATTCAGCAGAATCAACCATGTACTTATCATTAACTTCATTCTTAATAATCTTTGCCAGTTCAACTAAATCTTCACCGTGATATCCATCTTCTGGAACAGCCACATTATCATTGAATTCTTGATGGTAACGGGCCCGAAGAGACTCGCCTAAATGATTAATTTGAATGCCGGCATCGTTTACATAATACTCTCTAACAACATCAAAACCTGTGTCGGTGTACAAGCGACAAATAACATCACCTATCGCCGCTCCGCGTGCGTGGCCTAAATGTAAATCTCCAGTCGGATTGGCGGAAACAAATTCAACATTTATCCTTTTATGGTTGCCGTTTAAAGACGAGCCAAAATTAGATCCGTCGGTTTTAATTTTGGCCAATATTGACGTTAATGTCTCCTCTTTAAGGAAGAAATTTAAAAAACCCGGACCGGCAATTTCGATGTGATCGATACCGTCCATATTGATAATTTTAGCGATATCTTCGGCTATCTTCCGCGGATTAGCCTTAAGAACACGTGCATTTTGTAAAGCGACGTTACTAGCAAAATCACCATGAGCCACTTCCTTTGAGTGTTCAATGATGATACTATCTAGCGCAACCTCATGACCAAGTTCCTTTAATGCTACGCTGATCTTTTCTTTTAATTTAGTCTCAATACTCATGCGTTCCTCCGCCGAATTCTAGTTTATTATACTTTAGTATAAAGAATAAGCAAATAATTATTAAGCAAAGCCAAAAAGAATTCATTCTTTTTCAAGCAAAACTACAGCTGTTGCTTCAATTGCTTCTTTTTTTCCAACTGCATCCATCTGTTCGCGTGTTCCCGCTTTTAAACTCACATTGGTCACATCCGTCATAAGTAATCTTGCGATATTAAGTTGCATTTTTTTAATGTAGGGGCGTAAAATTGGCTCCTCCGCTTCAATTAAAATATCGACGTTCCCAATTCTATAGTTAGCTTCCTGTACTAGGCGATGGGCTTCTTTAACAAATAAACTGCTATCGCAATCTTTATATTTAACATCGGTATTAGGGAAAAGAGTCCCAATATCGCCAACAGCCAAAGCTCCTAAAAGAGCATCTGTAAGCGCGTGGTAAACGACATCCGCGTCACTATGACCATCAAGTCCATAGGAAAAATTAATTTTTACACCACCTAAAATCAGAGGCCTTTCCCTTACAAGACGATGAATATCTTTTCCAAACCCCACGCGAAACATATTCTTATACATTAAACCGGAAGAAGACAATATCACCATCTTTCATCCGATATTCCTTTCCTTCAATTCTTAATTTGCCAGCCTCTTTAACTGCCATTTCGCTACCCAGTTCATGTATGTCCCCATAGCTATAAACTTCCGCTTTAATAAAACCTCGTTCAAAATCAGTATGGATTATTCCCGCACAGTTAGGCGCACTCATTCCATTCAAAAATGTCCAAGCGCGTACTTCATCCTTTCCAACAGTAAAGAAAGTCGATAAATTTAACAAGCGATAGGAAGCTTTAACGACTTTATCTAGTCCACTTTCTTTAGCCCCAAGTGAAGCTAGATATTCATGCTTTTCTATGGATGATAATTCACTAAGTTCAGCTTCAATTTGACAGGAAACGGGGATTGCCTCCGCCTTTTCATTGGCGGCTATCGCCTTGACCACTTGATAATATTTATTGGCATCAGGATTAGCGTAATCGTCCTCCGAGACATTAGCAACATAAATAATTGGCTTCATTGTCAAAAGAAAGTAATTTTTAATCACAAAATCACGTTGATCATCACTCAAATTATCAATGGCGCGAGCGGGTATCCCTTGCTGCAAGGCCGCAATTAAGATTTCATCAATTTCCGCTTCTTTAATGGCTTCTTTATCTTTAGCCACCCGGGCTTTAGTAGCGATTTTAGCATATCGCTTGTTTACCGTATCTAAATCCGCCATAACGAGTTCTAGATTAATTATCTCAATATCCCGCTTCGGATCAATTGTATTTTCAACGTGGATAATTTCTGGGTTATCAAAACAACGCACAACCTCAACTATCGCATCACACTCCCGAATATGCGATAGAAATTGATTGCCTAATCCTTCGCCTTGACTAGCGCCTTTGACAAGCCCCGCTATATCATAAAACTCAAAAGTGGCAAAAATAGTTCTTTTAGGTTCAAAAAGTTTGGTTAAGAAATCAACTCTTTCATCGGGAACAGTAACAATTCCAGTATTGGGTTTAATAGTCGCGAATGGATAATTGGCGGCTTCTACATGCGAGTTAGTAATCGCATTGAAAAGAGTCGATTTACCGACGTTAGGTAGCCCAACAATTCCCGCTTTTAATGACATAATATTTGCCTCCAAACTATATACGCAAGCAATAGTATTATAGTGGTCAAAATAAGAAAAAACAATTTAAAAAGCTACCCAAACCGGGTAGCTTTCGCTGTTCTAGCAATTTGTTAATTCAATTAAGCAACTTTCTTGATATTAGCAGCTCTTAAGCCGCGATCAGATTGTTCTAAATCGAATTCAACTTGTTCACCAACTTCGGCGGTTTTGAAACCGTCCATTACGAGTGATGAATAGTGGAAAAAGACATCTTTGCCATCTTCGCTATGAATGAAGCCGTAGCCTTTTTCCGCGTTGAACATCTTGACTGTACCTTTCATCGGACCAACCTTTCCTCTAAACCCTTACGAATAGAATGTGTAATAGAATACCTATTACCGAACATATATTATCACTTTTATTATTTGATTACTACTTTTTTTATTTTTTTTGTATTCATCGAAGAAAAAATAGTTATTAAACTGATCTTTTCTCATCTATATGCATCCATAATATTGCTTTTTGTCTTTAATTTATGCTTTTAATGTGTTTTCCTTATTATTGACTAACAAAAAATTACTAATAATAAAAAGTAAAAAAGCTATGGAGGCAATGGCAATAAGACCTTTTAAATTAAACGTGAAACAAAACTGATTATGAAAGTATTGCGCTAGGAAATATGTCATTCCATTAGAAAGAAAGATGAATTGTCCCCATGATAGAAAGAGAGACTTCATAATTAAAACATAATTCCTTTGCCGATATATTTTTAATCTTTCCGTTGTTTTTATCCCAATATGTACCAAAATTGTTTTTTCTTTTTGTTCCTCTAATCGGGAAATACCACTGATAATAAAAAGCAACATAATAGTTATAATTGCCGATAGAAGAGCAAATACTAACAAGATTGAACTTACTACATTCAATGTCGAGTTGAGTGTCAGAAAAAAATCTCTACTTGGAGATGAAAATATAAGATCAGGAAAAGCTTTTTTTAATTGACTGAGAATGGGATCTATTTTTTTATTAATTGGCACGGAAATAATTGCTCCATCACTTATTAAGGATAAGGGCGATATACCAATTTGCTCGCTAAAAAAGCGATATGACCAATCGGATTCATGAATTACCTTATTTCCGGGAAGATCAAAAATACCACTTACTTTTACCGTGATTACTTCATAATTACGAAGCGTGTAGTCACTTTCAAGATTTGTAACTATTCTTGGGTAGGATAGGTAAATTTTTTGCCCTAGGGCTTGACTCTCGGAAACAAAAAAATTCTTAGCTAAAGAGGGGGAAAGAGCGATTTCATTCAAATTTTTGGGTTTTTCTCCTAAAAGAAGGTTATTTAAATCGGAAGAAAATGTCAGATTGGTCGTACTTGTATTAATAAATGATCCCCCGACAACTTCCTGCGGAAAATAATAATCGGTTGGCTTGTTTTCAGTCGGCAAATATGATAATTCATCAATTATTGTTCTTAAACTATTTTCGTCATGGCTAATTAGAAAAGCGTCAATAAAGCCAAAAACAGGAGTCCCACTGTCAGCAAAGTAACTTCCCGTGTTGGTAAGAACCCCACTTGCCGATAGGATCTTTTCCATTTTATCTAAGTCACTACGATGAAAGGCTTTGTTGCGCAGTCGATATAAAACAATACGATGCTTCCTTGCGTTATCAGGCAAAGTAGAAAAGAAAGTGTTGGCTACACTGTTGTCGAAAACGGTAAAAGCTAAAGCACTATCTTTTTGCGCCTGGGCAATAAGCTTTTCCGCTTTTTGACTATAGACAAAACTTTGAGAAGGAATATCCCACGGATAAGTCGGAGATTTTGATTGGTACTCATAGGTGGGGAAGCCCATTTTGTCCTCAACAAAATGCTGAGTCCATTGGATGTCATTAACCACAACGCGGGGAACATCCGAAGGAAAGACCCCCCGAACAGAGAATATGTGTTCATCTTCATATCCCCACTCGCGATTAGCCAGACGAAGTATTATCGACAAGGTATTAGAAACTATATAGTTACCCAAATATGAGTAATCACTTAATAATGGTAACTTTAAAGCTCTTTTTATGGCTTCATAATCAGAAAAGGGAAGCCCAAGTATTATATCTTCTGGTTCATTTAATTCTACGGCCATAGGATAAACTATTGCATTATCAATTTCACAATGAATTAAGGGCTCGATAAAATTAATAAAGGAGAATGAAGGTAGATAGTATACTAAACCCCCAGTATCAATTAACACTTGATTGGTTGTATTAAAAAAAATATCCCAATTAGCAATATAAGCATATCCTGCTTCAATATCTTTATCAAAATTAAAACATAGTTTTTTTGCCTCTTCCTGACGATAACCGTGATCAGCTAATTCTATTGGCTGCCGGCTCTTAACCACAATTTGATTTTCTCCTAGATAGTTAGTTAAACTTTCTTTTATTTTCGAATAAAGAATGTCACTCAAACAAAAACTCAAACCAAAACTTAAAAGAGCAAAGGAGAGAATGAAGCGCACAATTAATCCTCTAAATGGCCGATGCTTATCAAATGCTTTGTTATAGTGATTAATTGTTGTTTTATCTAGTTTAGGTTGAATACGTGCTTTTAATTTTAATAAGGGAAGAGCCATTTTCGTCTTTTTAGGGGGTGATTTACTTTTTATTTGTAAATTTCCGTTGACGATAGTAATAATTTCCTGACACCATGCTTGAGCACCTTTTTCATCGTGAGTGACCATTATTACCAATCTATTCCTACTTAGCTTAGTTAATAAATCATAGATGGCTTCTTTTTCGCAACCACTCAATGCTCCTGTTGGCTCATCGCAAAGAATAATTGCCGGATTATTAATTAAGGCCCGTACAAGCGCCACTCTTTGCCTTTCTCCACCGCTTAACTTTCCCACTTTCTTCATCATTATTTGCTCTTTTAGACCAACAAATGATAATAAGGTGCTAGTTCTAGCTTTAATCATTTCCTTTGAAACTTGATGCCCATATTTAAGTGGAAGCGTAATGTTATCTTTAACCGTCAAACTTTCAATAAGAGAATCACTCTGCTTCAAATAACCTACTGTAAATAAACGTAGGGCTACACATTTATCAAGATTGCTCTTTCTTATTATGTGGCCGTTAATACTTACTTGTCCTTGGTAGTCATTATCTAATCCCGCAAGGATGTTTAATAAAGTGGTTTTACCGGACCCGGAGGCTCCGACAATTGCCACAAAACCCTTACTAGGAAAAAAGAAGTAAGGAACATGAAGAATATCGTTTTCATTAGAATATGATTTAACTAATTTTTTAATTTCGATCATTCCTCTTTCAACTCCTGAGATAAATTAATTTTCTTAATAAAAATATGGCTGATAATTCCTATTCCCAGCAGCAATAGCATTGTAATACCAATAATTAAAGGAAAAATTTTGCCAGCAAAAAAAGCAAAAGATGCGTTCGGATAAATTAAATTACTCAAGCCGATTTTATAACTTAAAAACTGCGATAAAACGCGCGCGATAATCGGTAGCAAAAATAGCGGAAGGATGCTTAAGCCGGTTATAACAATATTCTCTTCAAACAGAAAGAAAACAAGGTTTTCTCTTGTGATACCTAAACTTATTAACTCCGCTAGATCATGGCGACTTGCCTCCATTCTAAACAAAGAAATAAATACCAGAATTACACTTTCGCTAAGGAAAATAAAAATCAGAAAAAACGTTATTCCAATTGATAATAGTGATTGATAAGATTCGATTATAGTTTTAGTATTGACGGCTCTTGAAGTTAAAAAAAATAAATCTATCGAAGCAAATAAATTAAGCAAAGAATGTATCTCTTGTTTTTCAACCGTTACTTCCCAGGCGTAATTTGTCTCCATTTCACTTCCTGTATATGCAAATACTGTTTCATAAAGATCAGGATTGGCGTTAAGCAGTTCATTCCAAAAGAAATCATAATCTATGAAAATAGCTGGTTGAGGAAAAAAAGAACTTTCGAACACTTGAGTCGGATAAGGCAAAGAAACCTTGAATTTTTCTTGCTTATCAACTAAAACAAAAATCTGATCAGTCTGGTTTGATAAATTTACAAACTGATTAATTATAAATTTGGGATTATTAGTTTTAATTATTGGTTGGTGAACTATTTCAATCGGGACACTAAGTGGCACACCATTACATAAGACTTGATAGTTTGAAGAGTAATATCTCAAATCTGGCCGGTAGGAAAAATGTGGCCATATCGCATAAATTTGATTCATTTCTTCAACTGATGGTCGCCGCGTCTTCTTAATTGACAATCCAGAATTTGGCGATTTACCCTCTTGGTAACGACTAACATAAAAATTATTATAATCATAATATTCAAAGATAATATTTTGCTCATTATAATTTAATCCTTGCTTTATTCCCAGAGCTAAAAGCGAAAACAAAAGTGCAACAAAGTTAGCTAGTATCGCCCAAATCGCCGTTTTCTTCGTAGCCCAAAGATGACGAGCAACGTAAATAAAACTTATCGGCTGAGATGAGTCCATCAGCTTTTCACTCCATATCTATTTATCGGCCAAAGTTTTTGTTCGTCGAGCAAAAGAAAAGTGGCGTTATCATAGATAGAAAATAGGTCTTGATTATGTGTAACGACAATTACTAGTTTTTCTTTAGCAAGCGAATACAATTGGTGACAAATTAATTGAGCATTAGCTAAGTCTAGTTCGCCTGTTGGTTCATCCGCTAATAGAACTGGTCTTTCTAAAGCTATGCTTCTTAGCAGCGAGATGCGAGCTTTTTCTCCGCCCGATAAGGTGGTAATCTTACGGCTAAACAAGTGAAATAGGTTATTCTTTTTTAAAACCTCTCGACTTTTTTTTAGTGCTAAGAGTGGGGAATATCCTGCCAGTTCATAAGCTAAAGATAAATTATCGCGAACATTTAAAAAACCAAGTAATAATTTTTTTTGGTAAACAAAAGCAAACGATTTGCCAAAATTAAAAAACTTATCGAGATTTAAGACTTGATTTTGCTGAGTTAATTCCACCACTCCTTTCTCTGGCTTTAGCATTCGACAAAGCAGATGAAGAATGGTGGTTTTTCCCGATCCAGATGCGCCGACGATAATAAAAAGTCCGGGTGATTTAAAACAATATGTAATTTGATTTAAAATCATTCGTTTATTTTCGCCATCCAAAATTGAATAACTTATGTTATTAAAAGTTATATCCATTAAAAAACCTCACTATATAAATAGCGAGGTTTCTTATTTGCTATCTTTTTTTACGAACAAAGTTCCATCATGATGACTAATGACTTTTTTTAAACGCTTATTAAAATCAAATCGTGGCATCATAATAATGTTCCCGCATCCCTGACATTGAATCTTGATGTCGGCTCCCACCCGTACCACTTGAAACAAGCGACTACGAGTCTGGCACGGATGCTCCTTTTTCATTTCCACCAAATCAAAGAGGTCAATTTTAATAAATTCCATTCTTTTTTCGCTCCTCTATAATATATTTATAAGCCGCATCCCAGCTATCGAACCAATGCATTGGTAATTGATGTCGAAAAAAAGTCATCTGTCTTTTGGCATAATTTCGACTTGCTTTTTTTATGTCCTCAACAATTTCAGTTTTGCTCTTATTGCTCGCCCGACCAAGCAAAATCTGGTGATATCCGATGGCTTGCGCGGCATGTTTAAGAGCAGTATGCCGTCTAAATATTTCATCTGCTTCTTCAAATAGTCCTTGCTCAATCATTCGGTCTACTCGCAAATTAATCAGTTCATAAAGGTGATTGCGATCATAATCGACACCGATAAATTCAACATCATAAAGAAGCTTATGCTTCTGCTTAGCCTCCAAAGTGCTTTTATTTTCGCCACTTGCTAAAGCAATTTCAATTGCTCGTAAAACACGCCGTTCATTGTTAGGATGAAGTTTGGCCGCAGTAATGGGATCGAGGTCTTGTAGAACTTGATAGCGATTATCCGCGTTCAATTTTTCAAATGGGGTCATGTCAATTGGTGGAAGTGGGCTGAAATCATAATCAAAAAAAGTAGCCCGTAAATATAAGCCGGTTCCTCCGACAAAAATCAATGGTCGCTTTTCGGTGGCGATGATTTTACGGGCTGCCTCTTGATAAAGAAAGACATTGTAATCAGTACTTAAGTCCACAAAATCATATAGTAAATGGGGAATCCGTTTTCGTTGTTCAATTGAAGGCTTTGCCGTTCCAATGTCCATTTCTTTATAAACTTGAAAAGCATCGCCGTTGACAATTACGCCATTAATCTCTTCTGCCAGCTTTAAGGCTAAGGCCGATTTTCCTGATCCAGTAGGCCCAGCAATAACATAAATCATACGCCGGTCCTCTTAAACATTTTTTCAATTTCATATCGCGAAAAATGAACGATAGTCGGACGACCATGGGGACAAGCATATGGGTTGTCACAATGACTTAAGCGATCAAGAAGATATTGCATAGATTGAAGATCTAAACGGTCATTAGCGCGGACTGAAGCCTTACATGCCATCGTCGCAAAAGCATGCGTTCTTAAACTAGCTAAATCAAGATGCTCATCATGAATAAGCTGATCGATCATCGCCTGAACATAGGTTTGAATATCATATTGCTCTTTAAAAACTGGAACGGAAACTATTTTATAGGTATGACTACCGAAGGGAATGATTTCTACTCCAACTGATTTCAGCAGGTTTAATTTATCTTCCGAAAGGCGCATAGCATCCGCGGATGATAAATCGATAATATAGGGAACTAATGGTTCGCGCATTACCACTTCCTTCATCATTTGGTTACGGAAAGCTTCATAATTAATGCGCTCGTTGGCGGCATGCTGATCAACAAGATAAAATCCCCCTTCATCATCTTCCGCAATAATATAGGTCAGGTTAATTTGTGCAAGCGCTCGAAAACTAAAACGCTGATGGGTACTTTCCTTTTTAACTAGCGGCGCTTCTTCGCGCACTAAGTTTGGTGTAGAGTCCGTATTATCGCTTTGACTATCAAGCGTAATTTCTTCTTGGCGATGATTAAAAGTAGAAGAAAAATCCGATGATGGATGATTTTCATATGAAGAATCAGAGAGACTTAATTCTAGCTGCTCAGTAACTTCATGTCCTCCATCCGTCAATGGTTTAGATGCCAAAGGGAGGGTATCTTTTTGATAGTCGTAAACAAGATTAGCCTGATGAAGCTGGTGAGGTATTGCCTCGCGAAGTTTCGAAATGAGTTCATCTTCTTTCGAAAAACGAACTTCGCGCTTACTCGGATGAACATTTACATCCACCAATGCTGGATCAATTTTCAGATTTAAGATTACAAATGGATAACGGCTTGGGGGAATGAAATCATGATAGCCATCGATAATCGCCGCATTGACTTTTGGCATAAATACATTTCGCCCATTAAGGAGAGTAATAATATAATAACGACTGCTTTTTGCTAACTCCGCAGTTCCCAAATACCCATCGACATCAAAATCATTATTAGCCATATTAAATGCCAGCATCCGTTTGGCAACAAACGGGCCATACAAGGCCATTACCGTTTCTAGAAGATCGCCTCTTCCGGTGGTTACAAAACTCTCGCGACCATCAACAGAAAAATGAAAACTTATATCTGGATGAGCGAGAGATAAGCGTTGCATCACCTCAAGCGAAGAAGCGTTTTCGGTATAATCCTTTTTAAGATATTTTAAACGGGCGGGGGTGTTATAGAATAGTTCTTCAACGATAATTGTCGTTCCTTTTCTTAAACTGGCATCTTCCACTTTCATCTTGTCTTCAATGGCCAAAATATGTGTGCCCACACCGATTCCCGTTGAAGTTGTCAAAGAAAACTTTGAAACCGAAGCAATGGATGGCAACGCTTCTCCCCGAAAGCCGAGTGTTTTAATTCGAAATAAGTCAAATGCGGAACGAATTTTGCTTGTAGCATGGCGTTTCAAGGATAAAATAGCATCCTCCCGCTCCATACCTTCTCCATCATCTTCGACCATAATTAAAGTCCGTCCAGCATTTTCGATGACGACCGAAATATTTTTTGCATGGGCATCAATGCTATTTTCAACCAATTCTTTTATGACGCTACTTGGCCGTTCAACCACCTCGCCAGCAGCGATTTGGTTGGCAAGGCTATTGTCCATGACTATTATCTTACTCATTTATATAACCTCACATTTTCTTTTTGATGGCGTATAGAAAATTTAAAGCCTCTAGAGGCGTCATTGCCAACGGATCAATTCTTCGTACTTCCTCAATCCACGGATCTTCCACTACCTTAGTCGTGTCCTCAGTCGGTGAGGAAAAAGGAACATCCTTCTTTTCTAATGTCGACAAAATAACCGCGGCACGCGCCAAAAGATCATCTGGCAAATGCGCCAATCGAGCCACATTGATACCATAAGATTTGTTCATCGAACCCGGAAGAACCTTATAAAGAAAAGTGACATGATCATTTTCCTCTTTGACTTCAACATGTATATTTTTGATTCCGGCTAAATCTTCATCAATTTTTGTCAATTCATGATAATGGGTCGAAAAAAGAGTTTTGGCATGGATTTTGCTCGTAACATATTCAATGATTGCTTGGGCCAAAGCCATACCATCAAAAGTCGAAGTTCCCCGCCCAATCTCATCAAAAAGAAGTAATGAGTCGGAACTAGCATGGCGAAGGGCATAATTTGTCTCGCTCATTTCGACCATGAAAGTCGATTGCCCGCTCACTAAATCGTCACTTGCGCCAATTCGAGTAAATATTTGATCAAAAACTGGAAGGGAAGCCGCTTTAGCCGGAACAAACGAACCAATTTGAGCGAGTATAACAATCAGAGCCATCTCGCGCATGTAGGTCGATTTACCACCCATATTTGGACCGGTTATTAATAGAACGTCCGTATTAGCATCCATCAAAATATCGTTTGCAACAAATTTTGATTGTTTAAGCACCTTATCAATAACCGGATGCTTTCCATCAATAATATTTATTTCGCGCTCATGATTAAAAGTCGGAGCCACATAACGGTTTTTGGCCGACACTTCGGCCAAAGAAGCCAAAACATCTAATTCAGCTAAAGCATTAGCCAAATTTTGAATTTCCAAAGTGCGTCGACTGATAATGTCGCGAAGTTCAACAAATAACTGATACTCAAGTTTCTTTTGTTTTTCATCTGCGGAAAGAATCAACGCTTCTTTTTCCTTTAACTCTTCGGTGATAAAACGTTCACCATTGACTGTTGTTTGCTTGCGAATATATCCATACTCGTCTTTAATAAGTGGCTTAAAGGAATTGGAAATCTCGATGTAATAACCAAAAACTTTGTTAAATCCAATTCGAAGATTTTTTATTCCCGTTCGTTCACGTTCCTTCGTTTCCAAAGAGGCAATATATTTTTTCGAATTGTGGGCAATATCTAGTAATTCATCCAATTCTTGATTATATCCCGGATTAAAAATTCCGCCTTCGCGAATCGTAATCGGTGCTTCGGCCGATATCGCCTTCTCTATTAACTGGCAAATGTCTTCCAAAGAATTCATCTTATTGGCTAAACCAATTAAATTTTCGTTGTTAATCGAAGCAATTTTGCTTTTAATTGAGGGAACGACCGCTAAAGAATTTTTCAGTTGTAAAAGGTCTCGTCCATTAGCATTTCCAAAAGATATCCGGGCAATAAGGCGTTCAAGGTCATATACTTCATTCAAATAATCTCGCAGTTCATCGCGCGATAAAAAATTGGTAATCAAGTTCGAAACGATATTTTGTCGTCTGAGAATTTCCTTTAAATCACTGCTCGGGGCACTGATCCATTTTTTCAGTTCGCGAGCCCCCATCGCGGTTTTAGTGTCATCCAACAGCCAAAAGAGCGAGCCGTATTTTTCCTCGCTACGTATCGTCCGTGTCAATTCCAAATTTAAACGAGAAAAAGCATCGATTTGCAATGTCTTGCTCGCCTTAATAACTACTGCTGGGCGAAGATAACTAAGCTGCCGACGCTGGGTCTCTTGAAGATATGTAACCAGGCGAATTACCGCCTTCATTTGAAAAAGGTCCTGCACCTCATTTAATAATGGCTCTTGCTCCAGAGTAAGAGTTTGCTGATCCTCGCGGCTAATTAGTACCCCACGATGAGTACGAATCGCCTCCAAAATTTTCTCGGAAAAATCCGTCTTTACCACCAATTCTTTGGTGTCTATATTATCGAGTGCACTCAAAAGGGAATGCTCATCATGCTCGATATTAGTCACATATAGTTCGCCCGTTGAAAGATCACAATAGGCTAAAACAAAGTTAAATTCCGTTTCATCTAAAGAAGCAATGTAATTATTTTCGTTGCCATCGTAATCGATAAATGCTCCCGGTGTGATAATTTGTACCACATCGCGGTCCACTAACCCGACCGCTTCGGCCGGATCTTCCATTTGCTCAACAATTCCAACCTTATAGCCATTGGTAATTAGTTTCGCTATATAGCCTTTGATTGCGTGATAAGGAACGCCACACATTGGAACACGATCTTCCGCTCCCGCATTTTTCCCGGTAAGTGCTAGCGAAAGAACACGACTGGCAAGTTTTGCATCGTCAAAAAACAATTCATAAAAATCCCCTAAACGAAAAAGAATAAGTGTATCAGGATACTTTTTCTTAATCGATAAATATTGCATCATCATCGGGGTATAAGGTTCTTTTTTATTTTTCATAATCAACTCCACGATGTATTTATTTTAGCACAAAATGAAAGAATAATCGGACATTTTAAGGCCGAAGTATCTCTCTTAATTCGAAGAGAAGATTATAGACTTCATCTTCTAAAAGCCGAAAATTCACTAGAGGAGGATACTCATCATATTTTTTCTTCAAAGTCGTATATTCCTCCTTTGCCTTTTGATAAGAAATGTCATCATTAAAAGATTGGGCCAAGGTTTTCTTTTTTACTCTAAGCTCCTGTTCTATAACTTTTAATACTTGATCATTATCTAACTCTTCTTTCAAAAAGAAATACTCCCTAATAAGAGGCAATGCGAAAAGATACTCAGAGAGGTTATCTAAGGATTCCTCAAACTGATTTCTACTCACTTACCAACTCCCCCCGAAGTGAATACACCTTCGATTCTAGAATTCTTACATTAACGATTTTTCCAATCAAATCCACCGTACCCGGAAAATTGACCAATTTATTGTTTTCCGTATATCCTGACATCACTTCATCGTTGCGCTTAGAAACTGAATCGACCAAAATCGGATAAATTTTGCCCACCATTTGCTCGGCCTTTAAAGTCGCGCATTTTTCAACCGTATCCACTAACTCGTCAAAACGGCGATGCTTTTCTTCCTCGCTTACGTTGTCTTCCAGCTTAGATGCCGGTGTTCCCGGTCGGGGTGAATAAATGAATGTAAAGGCATTATCAAATTCAACGTATTCAACCATTTTTTTAGTATCGCAAAATTCCTCATAGGTCTCATTAGGAAAACCAACGATGATATCGGTAGTAAAACTTACTCCGGGAATTTTCGCTTTCATTTCATCGACAAGCGCCCGATAACTATCTGGAGTATAGCGGCGTCCCATCCTACGCAATATATTGGCATTTCCACTTTGAAATGGAAGATGAATAGCTTTCATTATATTTGAATATTTGCCAATCACTTCAATCATTTTGCTCGAGAAATCCCACGGATGAGATGTCGTAAACCGTAAACGCGGAATGCCAAGTTTGGCCACCGCCTCAAGTAACTCAGCAAAGTCAGTTCCATCCGTTAAATCTTTCCCATAAGCATTAACATTTTGACCAAGGAGAGTAATCTCTTGGTAGCCATCCGCAACTAATTGCTGACACTCCTTAATTACTTCTTCTTTCTTGCGACTCCGCTCTCGCCCACGGGTATAAGGAACAATGCAATAAGTACAGAACTTGTCGCACCCATAGATGATATTAACAAATGCTTTATAGCGATCAATACGCACAGAAGGTAGGTTTTCAATAACTTCCCCTGGTTTTGAAATAACATCAATGATTCTCTTCCGCGTAGTAATGATTTCGTTTAAATAATCTGGTAGATATTCAATATTATGCGTGCCAAAAATTAAATCAACCTGCGCATATTTATCCTTTAATGTATCGACAATAACTCCCTGTTGAACCATACAGCCACCAACAGCCACAATTAATCCCGGGCGTTTAGCCTTCAAACTCTTAAGTGATCCCACTTCGCCAAACACCTTATCTTCAGCATTTTCTCTAACGGCACAAGTATTGATAATAATAACATCGGCTTCGTTGTAATCGTCGCTATGAACAAAACCGATTTCTTCTAAAATCCCCATCATCGTTTCGCTATCACGAACATTGGCCTGACAGCCATAGGTGCGAATAAAATACCGCTTTCCTTTAGCGTAATCTCTTAGAAGAGAACTTATCTTGAGCGTTGCATCAGTAAAAACTGTATCTGCCTTCCGCCGATCACGCGCCTTATTGAAATCTGGTTCATTATGAATAACTATTTTTTTATTTTTCATCTTAGTTCACTCGCCTTTACGACCGAATAAATTGGAAAAATGCTTTGGCAAGCGCCAGTCGCTTCATCAATATCTAACACAACTGCACTAAATAGACCGTCATCTTTTTTATCGTAACTAAAATGAGATTTTTCCCGATTAAACATTTTAGATATTACCCCTTCTTTATCCGTTCCCAAAACACCATTATTAGGGCCAGTCATTCCCACATCACTAATGTAACCTGTAAAATCATCAATTATGCGATAATCGCGGGTCTGAACATGTGTATGCGTTCCAATAACGGCGCTAACTTGTCTTGCGAAAGCGAGACCAAACGCTTGTTTTTCGGCGGTGGCTTCACCATGGAAATCAACAATGTGTATATTTGCGGGCTCTATTGTTTTCAAAAAAACTTCAAAGGATAAAAATGGATTTTCAACATCCATTTCAAGAAAAGCTTGGCCTAAAAGATTGGTTATGCGAATCGTTGTTCCGTCCTCACTTTTAAAAACCGCACTTCCTACTCCTGGGAAATCTTTTTTTATATTCAAAGGGCGAACAACTTCTGTTGCCGCATCAAGATATTTTTCAATCTCGCTTTTATCATCGTAATGATTGCCCAAAGTGATGGCGTCGATTCCGTAATTCAAAAGCTCTTGGTAGTGATGATATATCATCCCCTTCCCGTGAGTGGCATTTTCGCCATTAGCGATAACAAAATCAATTTTATATTTCTCAATCAATGCTGGAAGTTCATGCTGAACGGTCTTCCGCCCAACTTTTGCTACAATGTCACCAATAAATAAAATTCGCATATTAACTCCTAATTATAAAAGGGGCCGAGGCCCCTTTAAGAACACTTATTTGGCTGTTTCTTGCGCTCTAAATTCTCGGATGACCGAAATCTTAATTTGACCTGGATAGGTCATTTCATTTTCAATACGTTCGCGAATATCACGCGCTAACTTAAACGCCGCTAGATCATCAACCTTATCGGGTACAACCATAACCCGAACCTCACGACCGCTTTGCATCGCAAAACAGTTATTGACGCCTTCATACGATTTGCAAATTGTCTCCAATTGTTCAATTCGTTTAACATAGTTTTCCATCGTCTCACTGCGAGCTCCTGGACGGGCGGCTGATAAAGTATCAGCAGCAATAACTAGTTGCGTATAAATGTATTTGCTTTCAACGTCTCCATGATGGGCTTCAATGGAATTAATAACTTCGTCCGGCTCGCCATATTTCTTGGCTAAACGAACACCGATTTCCACGTGAGAACCTTCAAGTTCAAAGTCCGCCGCTTTTCCAATATCGTGGAGTAAACCACACCGCTTAGCCAGATTTTGATCAAGACCAAGTTCCGCCGCCATAATACCACATAAAGTGGCAACTTCAATACTATGCTGATAACCATTTTGGCCATAGCTAGTTCTAAATTTTAGGCGGCCAACATATTTGAGAAGCTCTTTGTTGATGCGAGGAAGACCTAATTTAAATGCAGCTTCCTGACCAGCTTTGTCAATGACTTCATCAAGTTCACTTTTGACCTTCTCAACCACTTCTTCAATTCGCCCTGGTTGAATTCGTCCATCGCGAACGAGGTAATTCAAACTGCGAGTGGCAATTTCTCTTCGAATTGGATCAAAACAACTGACAGTAATAACTTCGGGAGTGTCGTCAATAATCAGATCAACACCGAGAAGTTGCTCAAGCGAGCGAATATTACGGCCCTCGCGGCCAATAATGCGCCCCTTCATTTCATCACTTGGAAGTGAGACTGTCGAAACGGTTCTTTCCGTTGTAACTTCCTGTGAATACTTATTCATGGCTAAGGCCAATAAGTCACGCGCCTTTTCATTAACGGAAGCTTCAGCTTCCTCTTCTTTTGTCCGAATAAAGGCGGCAATTTCCTTGCTGAGTTTAGATTCAACTCGCCGAAAAATTTCATCTCGCGCTTCATTCATCGACATTTGGGAGACTTTCTCTAATTCCGAAATTATCGAATCAAGTTTCTTTTGATAATCTTCATCTTTTTTCTCAACTTCCTTTATCTTGCGATTAAGGTTTTCATTTTTGTCCTCAAGAGATTGCTCTTTACTGAGTAAAGCGATATCTCGACGATCAATCGACTGTTCTCTTTGAGCCATCTGATTTTGTAAGACGGCAATTTCCTGCTTCTTCTCTTTAATTTGGCGATCAGCCTCTTGCTTAGCTTCAATCGTGGCTTGCTTGGCATCAAGTTCAGCGTTTTTAATAATGTGTTCGGCTTTGATATCGGCATCGCGGATTATTTTATCTGCGCGCCGAAGAGCACTTTTAGCTTTAAAAAACGGAACAAAATAGAAACAAACAAGTCCAAGGATAAAACCAACAACAAGTGCAATCGCGCTGACGATATAGCCTAGCGGATTCATGTTTGTTACTCCTTTAAGTAATAATCGGTAATTCCAATATCCTAGATGTTTTCCCTACAAAAAAACGAGGGGACATTCTATGCCCTGAGTATTTCTCAAGCGTTATTATCGTCATAGATGAATATGTATATTTATAGTCCTAGGTAAGGACGAAATACAAACGAAGAGTTTTCTCAAGGATTGGTACTGATTAGGTACACTTTTATTATATGTGAAACTAAGAAAATTGAAAAGAGAAAAAACTTGAACGTTTTGATGAAGTAAACAAAAATGGACTTTTTTGCGCGTATGACTAAAAATGGGGTTTAAAAAAGCCCTTTTATCAAGGGCTCAATGATCATAAGTCTTTAAAATCAACAAACGAATATCCTGGATATTCCGTCGGCTCATTGGGCGCGACTCCATAATGGCTTTCATAATTATACCAATCACTTGATCCAGCCACATATTCATTGCCTGCTGATTGCGATCCAAAGCGCAATCCCCAACCATTTTCATAGTTCAGATATTCTTGCATATCGTTATAGTGATTATAAGTATAGAATACATGTCGCTCATCGATGTTCTTGATATCACTCATATTTGAGCCAAATATAAAGCGCGCAGCTCCCCGCGTTATCTTATATCCACTGTTATAAGGGGCATCCGTGTAGTTTGATGACCATGAGTTCATAAGGTATCCCGTTGTGCCAAAATCAGTCTCGGTGTAACTTACATCATTAAGTTCGGGTAACACCGGCTCATAGGGGTAACTTCCAGTGTCGCCACTAAAATAATCTGTATTGACTCGTCCATAAATTCCCCAATCATCAATTGTTTGCGATTGGCCGGATTTTCCCTTATCGTAGTCCGAATTGGCGGGTACTTCGCCAAAAGCATATAAATAGGCTGCTACCTCTTCCATAGAAGTGTAGGCGCCACCATAGTAAATAACGTGCGTACTCGATTGACCTTTACTGTCTATATCGGCCGCCGAATTAAGAAAATAGGCTAAATAATTGCCATTTATATCTAGAATATATCTTCCACTTTGAATGCGATAACTAACCTCATTACTAATTTGATTGACAATCGGCTCATAGTAAGTCGATAATTCAACATTTTCGCCACTTAATAAATGATGTACTGTTCTAAAATAACTATCTTCGTAGCTCGCCGCCGGCTGATAGTTTTCATAAAATTGTTCGACGTCTACATCAGTGTAAGGATCATTTTCTAATGCTGGTATATAGAATTGAGCACTGATTTTATCGCCATATGTCCGAAGATCAATATTATTGATGTTATCAACATATTCTCCCTTCGGCAATTCAGAGGTGATTGAAGTTCCTTGACTTTGTGAGTCGGAAGCAGAATTGGATGTTCCTTCACTTGATGAAGTGCCAGAAATTGTGCTCGGTGGATTGCTAGTTCCAGGTGTCGAAAAAGAACAACTTGAAACGGTTAAAAGCGGAATAAGCAGAAAGAATTTTTTATGCATAATAACTCCTACAACAGATGCGTCTGTTTTACAACTTTACCACATGCCGCTTTAAGTTGAAAGAAAAAAAGTCCCAATTGGGACTTAATTTGTTTTTTATTCGTCTTCGACCTCACCATTATCATCGCTATTACTCACCGGTTTCATTTCTGCTTTAACGCGATTTTTAATGTCCTCAAAGATGTTAGGATTGTCGCTAAGATATGTCTTTGCCGCCTCGCGGCCTTGACCCATCCGGTCACCGCTATATTCATACCAAGAGCCACTCTTTTTAATAATATCTAAATCAACCCCTAAGTCGAGTAATTCGCCTGTTTTGGAGATTCCTTGACCGTAGATAATATCAACTTTACATGATTTGAAAGGAGGTGCAACTTTGTTTTTAACCACTTTAATGTTAGCGACGTTGCCGATGATATTCGTTCCTTCCTTAATAGATTCTGAACGGCGAATATCAATTCGAATAGTAGCGTAAAATTTCAGTGCCCGGCCACCACTGGTGGTTTCGGGATTGCCATAAACGACCCCTACTTTTTCCCGGAGTTGGTTGATGAACACCACCGTTGTTTCGGCTTTATTCAAAATAGCCGCCAGTTTTCTCATCGCCTTTGACATTAGACGTGCTTGCAATCCAACCTGGTTATCACCCATTTCTCCATCAAGTTCTGCCTGAGGGACTAAGGCGGCAACACTATCAACAACGATAATATCTATTGCTCCGCTGCTAGCCAACATTTCGACGATCTCTAATGCCTGTTCACCATTATCGGGTTGAGAAAGAATTAGTTCATCAATATTGACACCGAGTTTTGAAGCATACTCTGGATCAATTGCATGTTCTGCATCGACAAAAGCGGCTTTTCCGCCTTTCTTTTGACATTCGGCAATCGCATGCAGCGCAAGTGTTGTTTTACCGCTACTTTCTGGGCCAAATATTTCAACAATCCGTCCCTTAGGGTAGCCACCGACACCAAGAGCGTTATCAAGAAGAAGCGAGCCGGTGGGAATAGTATCGACATTAACATGGGGACGATCCCCCAATTTCATGACCGCACCTTTTCCATAGGTCCGCTCAATATTTTTGAGTGCATCTTCCAATGCGGCCTCTTTTGACTTATTCAAATCCTTTGCCATACAATTACTCTCCTCATTAATTAAATTGTATCAAAAATAGTCATTGTCTGATTAATATTTGTCCTGTAAACGCTGAAAAATAAAATTTATAGCTTCTAAAACTGCCTGTTGACGAAATTCATTGCGACTCATAAATCCATTAATAGTTCTAGTTTCAGTACCATATTTGTCACTTAAACCTATGAAACCTAAGCCTGCCGGCTTATTTTCCATCGTCGCTGGACCGGCATTTCCTGTGAAGCTTATAGCTATATCCACATTGAGTAGTTTTTTTCCTTTTAGGGCCATTTCAGACGCGCACTCTTTAGAGATAACTCCGTATTTTGCTATAACCTGGGAATCAACTCCGACGATATCGGTTTTAATTCGCGTCGCATAGGTCACAATTGCTCCTACGAAGGATTTGGAAGCCCCATTATTGGCGGTTAAAGTCGATGCGAATAATCCGCCGGTAAAAGATTCAACTGAACCGACAGTTAAGCCTTTTTCCTCAAGAAGAAGCAGAAGACTACTTGCGTTCATGCTTATTTGGCTCCCGTAAAACATCACGATTTTGATAGACGTAGATAATGCCAGAAAGAAGGCTCGCCAATGTAGCGAGGTAAACTACAATTAAAGCAATGTTGACCTCACCATCAAATAAAACAAACGGCCAATCATTTAGAAGAACTAACGGAATAGCCACCATTTGAAGGACCGTTTTAATTTTCCCAAAAATATTCGCAGCTAGAATGCGGTTTTGACTCGCCGCAATCAGTCTAATTACATCAACTATCAAATCGCGAGCAATCATAATTAACGTAGCTATAACTGGAATAGCCATCTGGATAGAGGCATCCGCCGGAGTGATAGACGGAACTAGAAGAATAATCAATAGTCCGTCTACAAGCAGCTTATCTGCAATTGGATCCATAAATTTCCCGAAATTTGTTACCAGGTTATATTTTCGAGCGATATGTCCATCAAGGAAATCAGAAAAACTAGCGACTACAAAAAGCCAAAATACAATAAAATAAACGAGATTCACCTCACCAAAAATATAAGGCACTTCAATTCCTAAACTTGAGTAAGGAAAAAGCATGGCTAGCCAAATTACGACCACCATTGCCATTCGAAAGATTGTTATTTTGTTGGGAAGATTCATTCTATTACCTCAAAAAAGTGAGTATCGATTCTGTAAGCCATGTTCTGTCAAGGACAACTATTTATCTAGGACTAAACCTATCGTTGGAAATTCAATTCTTTCCGCCGATTTCCCCTACCAAATTTGGGTTTCTCGCTTGTGGGGTTTGCCGCGTTCCACTCTAAAGTTTCCTTTAGACTTCGTCACTGTGGCACTTTCAGGTGTCGATCCTTGCTATAAAAGTTTAGGATTTTCACCGCCGTTAGGGACTCCTCCCTACCTAGCGTTATTTTTTACGCTAGCGCAATCACTCCAGCCATCGCAGACTGGGCGAGCATGGACTTTCCTCTAGTGAATTGCTTCACCAGCAGTCATCCGAATCGATGTTATTTTATCTTCGTAGGATCAACTCCAAGTTTGAAAAGAGCATTTTCCAATCGGTTTACTTTAACCAGTAACTCAAGTCGATCAAGAGCAGCATTGCGATTCTTATCTAGAACTTTTAGTTTCTCATCCAAGATTTCATATTTGGCTTTCCATTCATCGCGTTCTTGTTGAATTTTTTTCAAATTTCCATTGTCAACGGAAAGGTGATCTATTTCTTTATCCAATTGCTCAACACGACGGTAGTCAGCTAATATTTGATCAAGAAATTCGTCAACTTCATCTGGATCATAGCCTTTTAGATTGGCGCTAAATTTCTTTTCAAGTAACTTCGTACTATCTAGATTTAAATCGAGTTTCATTTACGTTGCTCCATAATGATTATTATAATGTTTTAAGTGCTTCTAAGCAATCGTAAGCCAAAAAAATTACTTAAGTAAAACTTGCTTTATGGTATACTTACTAAGAGGATTTGATGATGAAAAGATTGATGCAATTAATTGATAAGCATCCGGTATTGGTTTTTCTTGATTTTGAAGGAACCCAAATTAGCCATGAGATGATTGCTTTAGGCGCCGTCTTAGTGACGCTTAAAAAAGATGGTCATATTAAAAAAATTCACAAAGGTTATAAGCGCTATGTCATTGCGCATGAAAAAATCGGCTCTTATGTGGAAAAATTGACTGGTATTAAATCGGACTTACTATTAAAAGAGGGCGTTACTTACAAAAGTGCCTTAGAGGAATTAAAAAAATATATCGGCAAGAATTATAAAAAAGCCGCTTTTATTACTTTTGGTAGCCATGATATTCGAATTTTGCATCAAAGTCTGCACTTCTCTAGCGACGCTGATGGTGAAATTGTTCACTTTATCGATCATAACCACATTGATTTTTCTGACATTCTTTCCGAATATGTTAAAGATGAAAAAAACAATCCGCTTTCACTTGCCAACTACTGTCTAAAATTTGGAGTTGAGTTTGAAGGAACGCCTCATGATCCCTACTTTGATGCTTTGAATTTAGCCTATTTATATGAGGCCTCACTCTCGAAGCCAGATATTCTCTACCATGAATATCTTTCTGTTCTCTCGCATATGCGGCACTTACCTGTGCCTATCCAAAAAACAATTAGTAAATTAGTGAATAATACCGATGTTTCTGCAAGTGATTTTGGTCATATTGTCGAAGACTATATTAAAGCAGGAGTCGACAGGAAATGATTAATTATCCTTTTGGTAAGCGAGTTAATTCTTCGCCTATCACTGCTAGTAAAAAAAATAAAAACCCGGTGATTAATTCCGCTAATCGAGGAATGAGTTTTGAAACTGACATTAATTTCAGCAATGATTATTACGCGCAAAAGCACATCGCGCTTATCACGAAACGTCCGACACCAATTAATGTTGTAAAAGTTGATTATACCCGGGGTGCTCGCATCACGGACGCCTATTTTTCTATGCAATCTACCACGGATTATAATGGTGTCTATCACGGAAGATATATAGATTTCGAAGCCAAAAGTTCACACAGTAAAACCAGTTTCCCTTTGAATAACATTACTCCACACCAATTTGAACATTTAAAGGAAGTGTTTTTTCAAGGGGGAATAGCTTTTTTTCTAATTGAATTCACCAAATTGAACGAAGTATACTTTCTCGATGCTCGCTTTGTTATTGATTGGCATGAAAATCAACAAAAAAAATCCATTCCACTGACGAAAATAAAAGAAAATGGTCGCTTAATCAAACAGGGATTGCGACCAAGAATAGATTATCTGCCGACGATAATTGAATATTATTCGCTCTGATAATTCTTATTTTTTTCAAGACATATATCCACTAATTGGCATTCGTAGCAGTGTGGTTTTTGCGCTTTGCAAAAATAACGACCAAAATGGATAAATCGATGATGAAGCTGAATATAATCCTTTGGAGAGTATAGTTTCCGGAGGTTTTTTTCAATTTGGTCAACATTATCTTTAACACTCGCTAAACCGAGTCGCCGACTAACACGGGCAACATGAGTGTCAACAGCGAATTCCGGTAAATGAAAAAGTTCCGCCCGAACTACATTGGCGGTTTTATTTCCCACGCCTGGCAAACGCATCAGCTGTTCTTTGGAAGCAGGAACAATCCCCTGAAATTCATTCAATAACTGCTGAGCAATCAAGTGAACATTTTCAGCTTTGTGACGATATAGACCAATTGAGCAAATATCCTGCTCAATACTTAAAATGGGAGCCAAAGCCAAAGAAGCCAATGTTGGATAATGATTAAACAAGATAGCCGTAACGCGATTGACACTGGCATCCGTCGTTTGTGCACTCAACATAACCGCAATAACGAGTTCATAGTCCTGTCGATAGTTGAGTTCACAACCGGCAGTGGGGAAAAGTTTCGCAAGATAAGCGGCCACTATTGTTGCTTTTTCTTTTTTACTTATCGTCATCGTCAAAATCCAGCCATTTTTCTTTAGCAATAGCTATAGTTTTATCAATGTCATTCTTCCATGATTCATTTTGAGCACTGTAGCCTTCCTTTTTTACATCCTCACTTGTTGCCCACTCGAGTAAAATTCGGTCGACAGCCTTAATTGAACGTCGATTTTTACTTAAAGCTTCTTTTAGGGCATCAATAATCAAATTGGCATCATAACCATAGGCAATCCACTCCCGAACCCGTTGTATTTCGGCTGGGGAAAGACTTCGGCCCAGTTCGCCTTGAAATGAACGAACAACCTTTTCAGTTGGATTGTCGTCACTGCTTTGTTTAGCCTCATTGCTCATCTCAATCTGAAATTCCTGATAGAGTCGCTGACGTAAAGGATTAAGGGTTGTCCGCATTGTCTGCTGATCGGTATTGTATTCCAAATATCCTTTATGAAGCAAATTAACTAAAATATCGTCAATTTCCTTAGCCGAAAAGTTCATCTTCAAGGAGAGTATATCGCCCGTAATCAAGTCATTCTTTTCCTGTATCAAGTAATCAGTAACAAAAATAACTGCTAATTCCTTTTCATTAAGGCCCATTTTTTTATAGTAATTGATCAGTAAAAACCGAAAATCCAATGCATCAGGTATCAAAAAAATCAACTCCTTTAATTAACGAAACAAATACATTTTATCAATAATGCGTATCAAGATAAAAACTTTTTAGTAGAAAATTGGTTTTTTCAGAATCAACGGCCATCATCTTACTAATTTCGTTGTTCACTTTAGCGGGAGTTAACTGGCGCACTAAAGGAGACAAAACCCGCATTTTGTCCGCCAGATTTTCCTCGATTTTAAAATCAAAAAGAAGCGAAAAACGTAGAGCGCGAAGAATTCGTAATGGATCCTCTCTTAGCCTTACTCCTGGATCACCAATCATACGAATAACATGATTTTGTAAATCGTCACGCCCGTGGAAAAAATCATATATTAAATGCCCTTGGTCCATATATAGAGCATTGATGGTAAAATCACGTCGATAGGCATCTGGTTCCATATCACTGACAAAAATAATTTTATCGGGGTGTCGGGCATCCATATATCCTTCCTCGCGTCTAAAGGTCGTGATATCAATTGAAAAATCGTTCTTTTTTAAAGAAACAGTCCCATAACGTGCAAAAGTAAAATCACCGTCTGGAAGAAATTTTTCCATAGCCGAAGGTCGAGCATCCGTGGCAAAATCCAAGTCATCAACTTGGCGCTTAAGCAAAAAATCCCGAACCGTTCCCCCTACCAAGTAGAGATGAAAACCATTTTCGGCAAAAACAGCTGAAATCGATAGATACGTTTCAAAGAAATCCATATCTATATTTTACATTAATTATCAATAAAAAAAAGAGAGGTGACCCTCTCTTTCTTAATCCCTTTTAATTATTGAACTTTTTCCTTAAGAGATTTTGAAGGTTTGAACACAACAGCGCGGCTTGCCGGAATTACGATTGTTTCCTGATTTTTAGGATTTACGCCATTTCTTTCCGCCCGTTCACGAACGGCGAAACTTCCAAAGCCAGAAACCTTAACGGCATCACCTTTAATTAAAGCTTTTTCTGCTTCTTCAAAAAAGATGTCAATTGCCTTTTCAGCTTCCTTTTTGGTCAAACTGGCCCGCTCGGCAACAATCTCAACCAAATCAACCTTATTCATAGTTTTGGACCTCCATTATTGTATGAATAACATTCGTCTAAAACTAAATTAACATAAAAAAGCGTTGTTATCAATACTTTTTACCGATTTAGGCTTGTCTTTACCGATATGATCACTCATCACTTTCATCTTTTAGCGGTCTAACCATTAAGTTGGCTAAAAGCTCGCTCGGCCTTTTATCTTCATAAAGAACGGCATAAACCGCGTTAATAATTGGAAGATCAATATCCATTTCTTTTCCCATTCGATAAATAACTTTTGTTGCGTATATTCCCTCGACTGTCGCCTTATTTGTAGCCCAAAAATCGCTTGCTGAATCGTCTTTACCAATTTTATAGCCAGCAACAAAGTTGCGAGAATGAAGCGAATTACATGTCACCATAAGATCCCCAAGCCCAGTAAGGCCGAGGTAGGTTTTTAGTTTTCCCCCTAAACGCGTGCCAAAATTAACCATTTCATGCAATCCGCGAGTAACAAGGGCTGCGCGCGCATTGTCGCCATAGCCTAAACCAGCAAGCGCACCGCTAGCAATAGCAATTGCGTTTTTCATGGCCACACCGATTTCGGCGCCAATCTCATCATTGTTGGTATATACCCGAAAGTAGTTATTAGCAAATATTGATTGGATATGGCGGGCTGTTCTTAAATCATGAGAAGTTGCGGTAATGGCGGTCACCATCCGCAAAATAACTTCTTCGGCATGGCTAGGTCCAATCAAGGAGACTAGTGGGTGTCTTAATTCTTGCGGAATGACATCCTCAAAAACTTGACTCATACGTTTTTCAGTTCCAGCTTCAATTCCTTTTGCTGTATTAATAAAATACTTACGACTTTTTAGTAACGGCCTTACTTCACTTAAAACCGCGCGAATTGCATTAGATGGGACGGCCACTAAAACAATGCTTTTTCCATCGAGAGCTTGAGAAAGTGATGTCGTCGCTTTAATTGATGGCGACAGTGTAATTTCACTTCCAAAATATTGCCGATTTTGATGATGCTTACTGATATCATCAATCTGCTCTTGATTATTTCCATATATTGTTACTTGGTGACCATTATCAGTTAGAACTTGCGCTAACGCCGTTCCCCAAGTTCCACTTCCTAAAACACAAATTCGCATATTATTTACGCTCCCGACAGATAATTTTTACTGGTGTCCCTCTTAACTCAAACGTTTCCCGAAGCCGATTTTCTAGATAGCGCGTATAAGAAAAATGCATATGCTTAGGATTGTTGACAAACAAGACAAAAGTCGGCGGTTTAATCGCCACTTGATTAGCATAATAAATCTTAATTCTTCCTTTGTTGAAATAAGGAGCCGGATTAACAATCTGGGCATCTTGAATCACGTCATTTAAAGGTGAGGTGCCAATACGAAGATTGTACGATGAATAGGCGGCTTCAATTTCCGCAAAAACAGTGGAAATTCTAGTTCTTTCCTTTGCGGAAACGTAAACGATAGAAGCGTAATCAAGAAACTTAAATTCCTTGCGAACTTTCTTTGTAAATTCGTCCATCGTACTCGTATCTTTGGTAATTAAATCCCATTTATTAACGACGATAACAATCGGTTTATTTGACTCTATTGCATAACCAGCAACATGCTTATCTTGCTCGATAATACCATTATCAGCATCGATAACTAAAAGGACAATATCACTGCGATCAATCGCACTCAAAGCTCTTAAAGCGGCATATTTATCAACTGATTCGTATATGCGCCCTCTTTTTAGTAAGCCCGCCGTATCAATTACTTCATAATTTTGGCCAGAGCGAACAAAAGGAGTATCAATGGCATCCCTAGTCGTTCCGGAAATATCGCTGACGATAACCCGTTCCTGGTTGAGCATAGCGTTTACTAAAGATGACTTCCCGACGTTGGGTCGACCAACCACGCAAAAGCGAATAACGTCATCATCGGGGGTTTTATCTTTGGCATCGGGAATTTTCTTAACCACTTCATCCAATAAATCGCCAACTCCAATACCATGAGTTGCCGCCATTGTCACTGGCTGTCCGAAGCCCAACGCATAAAATTCATTAACAAAAAGTTGAAGTTCTTCATTATCCGATTTATTAACTACTAAAACGACGGGCTTTTGTGACTGAAAAAGCATTTTGGCAATCATTCGATCATCTTTTGTAAGCCCTAATTTGGCATCGGTTAAGAAAATAATCACATCCGCTTCTTCAATTGCAATTTCCACCTGAGCTCGTATTTGGTCTTGAAAAGGAGTGTTTGCGATTTCAATACCACCAGTATCGATAAGACGAAAGGAACGGGTAAGCCAGGTTGCCCGACCATAAAGCCGATCACGGGTTACACCCGCTTGGTCGTCAACTATAGCCTGACGTTCACCGATTATTCGATTAAATAATGTCGATTTTCCTACGTTGGGAGCTCCGACAATTGCGACGATAGGTAAACTCATAATTTCGGGACCTCATACCCGGTTTTAGCAACAATAATCTCTAAGACACGAACTACTACCTCTTCAATGCTCATTAACGAGGTATCAAGCAAAACCGCATCAGGAGCTTGTCTTAAGGGGGCAAACTCCCGGTTAGAATCGATATAATCACGACGAACTAAATCATCTTCAATTTGCTGCAATGTGCACTGAATGCCTTTTTCAAGGTTTTCCTCATACCGCCTAATCGCCCGCGTATGAACACTTGCAACTTGAAAGATTTTTACATCGGCATCGGGAAGCACATAAGTGCCAATATCCCGGCCATCCATAATAACTGAATTATTCCGGGCGAGACGTCTTTGTTGTTCAACTAAAGCTAACCGAATAGCCCGATAAGAAGCGATATAGGAAACATTTGAAGAAATATAGGTTTCTCTGATCTGTTTGGTAACATCCTCTTGGTTTACTAAAACAACGTCTCCTGGTTCAAGATTTATTTCCACTTCGGGGATAAGCGCACAAGCCGCTTCTTCATCTTGCGGGTCGACGCCTTTTTTCATTACGTAGTAGGTAAACGCCCGGTACATCGCTCCGGTATCAATGTAGGTAAAGTTCAAAATCTTGGCGACTTTTTTGGCGATGGTTGACTTTCCTGCTGCTGCAGGTCCATCAATGGCGACCGAAATAATTTTTCTCATAAATTCTCCTGGTTTTTAAAATAACAACTGGTAAAGCAAAGCCGCAAGAAAGACAACAAATAAAAGAACGATAAAAGATATGGCTATAATGCCGATTATCTTCCATCGATGCTGAGTTTTTTCATCTTCCGATAAATCTTGCGCCGATGAATCCTGAACGAGAGCATCATGCTCACGCATGATTTCATCCAAACTCATTGACGTAGTTGCTTGTTTAGGTAAAGAATCAACATCCGCTTTAGGAAGTCGGTTGTCGATTGACTCCTTCGGGTCGGGGGCTAAAAAAGATGGCTCCGCCATTGATTTAATCGTGGAGCGGTACTTGGCATATCGGGACTTGCGGTTCTCTTCTACCATACGACCATCCTTTTCATTTAACTATTATATTAAAGAAAACCAATAATTCCTAGTGGCATATGCAATAAAAACAAGATTTTGCTCTTCTCATTTCAACCTTGTCTAAGATAAGTATTTTGGTTTATAATAGCGGTGTCATTAGGAGGAAAGTATGGCAAAGAAAGTTCGTATTGAAAAAGACGCTTGCATCGGCTGTGGCCTTTGCAACGCTTCCGTTCCAGATGTATTTGATTGGGATGATGATGGCAAAATGAAGGCAGTTGTTGAAGATGTTCCGGAAGCACTTGAAGAAGCGATTGATGGGGCAGCGGCAGATTGCCCTGTTCAGGCCATTATTGTTGAGTAGATTTTATAATAGTTAAAGAGAAACCGGTTGCGCAACCGGTTTTTTCTTTTTCTTTAACGGTAAACATATTATCATTAGGCGTGAGGTGAAAATATGGATGCCATTATATCAGTTAAAGACCTTAGTAAGAGTTACCAGGAAATTAAGGCGGTTCAAGACATCTCCTTTTCCATCAAAAGAGGAGAATTTTTCTCTTTTCTCGGCGTCAATGGCGCTGGCAAAACGACGACAATTAGTATTTTGGCCGGTTTACTAAAAAAGGATGTTGGGTCCGTTTCTATCGATGGGCTTGATATTGAAAAAAATGGCGACCAAATAAAAAAGAAAATTGGTATTGTTTTTCAAAATAGTGTTTTGGATGAATCGCTTTCCATAAAAGAAAATTTATTTTCGCGTGGAGCACTTTACGGAATATCAAAGCGCGATATCCATCAACGCATTATCGAACTAAGTCAATTACTTAATCTCGGCAATTTATTAAAACGCCAAGTAAAGACTCTCAGTGGCGGTCAGAAAAGACGAGTCGACATTGCCCGCGCGCTCATTCATCAGCCTGCCATTTTATTTCTTGATGAGCCTACCACTGGACTCGATCCTCAAAATCGGCAAATCGTTTGGGAAATTCTTTCTCAGTTGCGCTTAAAACAACATTTAACCATTTTCCTAACGACCCATTATATGGAAGAAACCGAAAATAGTGATCACGTAATTATTATTGATGAGGGGCGAATTGTCGCTGAAGGAACTCCGCGTGATTTAAAAAATAAATTTACACATAACTATTTATACATTCATCATTCAGAAGATGTTGCTATTAATAATGCCTTACTATCCAGTCACCTTCCATATGAGTATTTAGGCGATCACTACCGAGTTACCTTTTCTGACTCACAGTCAGTGACCAATTTTATAATTCAATATCATGACTTATTTTTAGATTACGAAGTAGTACGAGGAAATATGGATGACGTTTTCTTACAAGTAACGGGAAAGAAATTGGAGCATTAATTATGGGTACCATTTGGCAATTGACAAAAAGAAATTTATTGATTTTCTTTCGTGATCGTATTTCCGTTTTCTTCTCGTTTCTTACTCCGCTTATCGTTTTACTTCTTTATATTCTCTTTTTGGGAGAAGTTCAAATTAGGAGTTTGGAAGATAGTCTTCTTTCCATCCCCGGTATGACGAGCGGAATGATAAAATCATTTGTAGACGCCTGGTTTTTATCAAGTGTTTTGGCGGTTGGAGCCATTTCCGGATCGGTAAGTGGCGCTCAAATCATCGTCCAAGATCAGGCCAAACGGGTTTATGATGATTTTTTAGTAACACCCACTAAGGCTTCATCGATTTCTATTTCCTATTTTCTCAGCGCGGTTATAACTTCCATTCTCATCGAATTAGTTGTTTTCCTTTTTACTGGTCTTTATCTTTTAATTCGAGGCTCACTCATCTTCGATTTTCTCGTCTTTGGAAAAATCCTTTTGCTAATTATCATCGGTTCCATCAGTGCGGTATTATTCGTATTACCCGCTGGTAAATTGTTTCGAAGCGAATCATCATTCGGTGGTTTTATTGGTCTTAGTTCAGCCTTATCTGGTTTCCTGCTTGGAGCTTACATGCCACCAACCATGTTTCCTGTCTTCATTCAAAACATCATTGCTTTAGTTCCCGGCGCGCATGTCGCTGCTTTGCTAAGGCAAGTGACAATGAGCGGCCCTTTAAATAATATGACTACTTATATTGGTTTAGAGGCCACCCAGTCGTTGGCAGACGGATTCTCATTTCACTTAAACTTCTTTTCGAATGAATTAGGAAATATCTTCAGTTATCTATATATTGGTGGTTTCATCATTATTTGTACGATTGTTAATGTTATCGCCTTCCGAAAAAATAGTCGGGGACGTAACTCATAGGCGGTCAAATAGGCGATGGACACTCTTATAAGCAAAGAAAGTTACAATCGAAACCATCGCGTCTTTTATTAAGTTGAAAGGAATTAGCCATTTTAAATAGGTTCCCATATCCATAAGATTAAAGATGGCCCCACCGAATAAATTATTATAAAAGTCCGCTATAAAATATAAATTTCCCGCCGTCGCAACAATGACTTGTGATGTCGTTCCAAAAATAAGCGCATAAATCGCTCCTTTTAATGTGCGGTTTTGGTGATAAAGCAGGGTGGCTGGGAGGACGAGAGCTAAGCTGAATATTAAATCCGCTAACTCCCCAACCATTGCCGTACTCGAAAAAGGAAGCTTAATGATTGTTCGGATAACAATTACTAATGATCCAGCTAACGGGCCGTAGGCAAAGCCCGCAATGAGAGCGGGCACTTCATCAAAGTGAATTGAAAGAAAACTCACCTGTGGAAATATTGGAAAATTAAATGGCGGAAATGGTAATAAATAAAGAATGGTCGCAATTGCCGAAAATACAGCAATGCGCGCGATAGCATGAACAGAGAATAGTTTTTTCGTTTTCTTTTGGACTGGTGGGATTGTCGGTTCCATATTTTTGCTCCTTAAAAATAAAAAAATGCCCGCTACAGGGCGAAAAAAGCAAAAATCCTCTTTCATCCAGACTTTACTGTCGCCACTGGAATCGCACCAGTTCGTGCTCACATGAGCTCGCGGGGTATACCGCCGGTGGGGAATTTCACCCCGCCCTGAAGACAGATATATTATCGTTCAAAATAATCACTCATGCAACATTTATTGTTTATTTTTAAGATAAGAGAGAAAATCTTCCATTGCTTGCAAAGAAGAAAAACTCACTTTTACTTCTATTCCATTGATATGAACTATTTTTGAATAGGAAAATTTTTTAGACCGCTTTTTTTCCTCTTTCCGATAAGATTTATTGATTAAATCTTCGGTTTGACGAACGGTTAAATGATTGTCTTTTATCTGCTCATAAACACTTAATTTTTGATCTTCACTTACGCCACAAAGTGCTCGGGCGTGACCATAACTTAAATTACCGAGCGATACCTCATTCATAATTGATTCTGGCAGCTTTAGCAGTCGCATAATATTTGTCACTTGGGGCCGACTCTGATGTGTGAGTGTTGCAATTGCACTTTGCGTGTAGCCAAACATGCTAACAAGATAAGATGCAATTAAAGCTTGTTCTATCGGATTGACATCATGCTCATCCCGAGCAATGGCCAATAAAACTAGTAGCACTTCTTCGTCAGTATATTCCTTGACGATAGCTGGCAAGTGTGAAAGTTTGACTTTTTGAGCGGCCAAAAGCCGCTTTCTACCCATAACGACCTCATATCGTTTGCCTTTGGGGCGGAGCACAAGTGGCTCGATTATATCCCCATTTTCAAAGGAAACAGCTAATGAAGATATGAGTCCGGATCGCATCGGAAGTTTCTTTAAGAACGAGTTATCATCAATTAGATCGGTATCAATATAAAAAGCTGGGGCGCTCTTATATTCGCGTTCCATTGAATGAATAACATCGCTTTGGGCATACTTCTTAACAAGTCGTGAGAGATTGGTTTTAACAATCGTCTCATCATTGCGCTTCATTGAGCAAAATCTCCTTTGCTAAATTAAGGTATGCCGTAGCCCCTGAACTGGTTGGCTTATAAAGCGTCACTGGCAGTCCGCGAGCGCTGCTTTCGGGAATAGAGATGTTACGCGGAATCTGCGTCATAAAAGTTTTTTCTTTAAATAATCCGCGTATTTGGGTGGAAATTTCCACTCCCAGCCTTGTGCGCGAATCATACATTGTCAAAAGAAAACCCTCAATCTCAAGATGGTGATTATAGGTTGACTGAATTTTACTGATTGAAGATAGGATGGCCGCGACCGCTTCCATAGCGAAATATTCACATTGGACTGGAATGATAACCGAATTTGAAGCCACAAGGGCATTGATATTTAATATACCTAATGAAGGAGGACAATCTATTATCATAAAATCATAACGACTATCAAGAGCGGAAATCACTCCTTTTAATAAATAAAACGGAGCGATATTCTTTCCGATCACTTCAACATCAATCGATGCCAACTTTAAATTTGCTGGTAAAAGGTCCAAATCCTTTATCATTGTTTTTCGAAGAGCTTTTTCGGTATCTATTTCTCCTAAAAGGCACTGGTGAATAGTATTTTTAAGTAGTGATATGTCACATCCTAGTCCCCGAGAAGAATTACCTTGGGGATCCATATCAATCAAAAGAACCCGCTCGCCATTTTGGGCAAGTGCGCTCGAAAGATTAATCGCCGTGGTTGTTTTTCCAACCCCACCTTTTTGATTTGCAACGGCAATAATATGCGCCATAACTACCTCTCTATAATGTCGTCAATAGTATATCAGTAGTTGCACTAATCTTCTAGGGTTTACCGCATAAAATTAGGAAATAAGCGGATGATTCTTTATCTCTCCAAACTGGCGAGGATACTTTTTGGGAGTCGGCTTTTCTTTTTCGATTTCAATGATGGTTCGCATCTCATTTGACGGAAGCAAAAAGGAATTTATCTTTTTGTACTTTCCCCCGAGGCGAATTATTCCCGATAAAGAATGGGCAATTTCCGTCTCTGTATCTTTGGCTTTCATGGGGAAAAATGTTCCCCCGATAGCAATGAAGGGTAAGGCCAACTCATTTAGAACAGCCAACGGGGCAACGGCGCGGGCGGTGACATAGAAAAAAGTCTCGCGCTTCTGTTTAACATAATTTTCCGCTCGCTCATTTATCACTTGAATTTTTTGCAGTTTTAAAGATGCGATTACCAACTCTAAAAAACGCGCCCGTTTGCCAGTTGGCTCAAGCAAAACAATCTCAAGTTGGGGAAATACAATCTTGATGGGGATGCCGGGAAATCCCGCTCCACTACCAATATCAAGAAGATTGTGATTTTCTTTTAGAAAGGGGGCCAAAAGAAGCGAATCATAAAAGTGTTTTTCAAGAATATCACTTTCGCTCGTAAGCGCCGTTAAATTTATTTTTTGATTCCATTCATTTAAAAGATCATAGTAAAGATGAAACTGATTTATTTGAGTATCAGAAAGAGGAAAGCCAAGTTCATTCGTCGCAATTAAGAATTCATTCCAAGTCATCAGTTTTTTCCCTTTCGAATATTCATGATTAGAATCGCAACATCACTAGGATTAATGCCGCTAATTCGGCTCGCCTGTCCGATGGTTAACGGCCGAAATTTATCCAGTTTCTGGCGAGCTTCAAGAGCTAAACCGTCCATATGTTGATACGCAATATCCTTTGGTATTTGTAGTTCTTCCATCTTCTGAAAGTTTTGAGCATCCTCAATCTGCTTATTAATATATCCAACATATTTTACCATAACTTCCAATTGAACTATTGCGGTAGCGTCAAGATTTAATGCTAAAAGTTCGGGAATAAATGGAATTAATCCCTTTAAAGAAACATTTGGACGTCGAAGCAGTTCTTCTCCCGTAAGTCCCCCCTGATAATCGGGGTATCCAACCGAATTCAAGTAATCGCGAAATAATGGACCGCTAGTGTGAAGTGCGGCCAGTATCGTTTTTGCTTTTTCAATTGCTATATTCTTTTCACAAAAGTTCCGATAGCGATCTTCATTGATTAAACCAATATCATAGCCAATTTTTGTAAGACGAAGATCAGCATTATCATGCCTTAACAAAAGCCGATATTCCGCTCGCGAAGAAAGAAGACGATAAGGGTCTGTGACACCCTTGGTTACAATATCATCGATCATAACACCAATATAGGCTTGATCTCTCCTAAGAATAATGGGCTCTAATTTCTGAATTTTGCGAACAGCATTAATACCCGCCATCAAACCGAGGCCGGCTGCTTCTTCGTAGCCGGATGTTCCACAAATTTGACCGGCTATATATAAGCCTGGCCAATTTTTCATTTCCAAAGTAGGAAGCAATTGAAAAGGATCTATCGCATCGTATTCAATAGCATAAGCATATTTTAAAATAACTGCCTTCTCTAGTCCCGGTAGCGAATGGACCATCTCATCTTGCACACTCTGGGGCATCGAAGTGGAAAAACCCTGTAAATAAATGCTATCAGTCATTCTTGATTCCGGCTCCAAAAACAATTGGTGGCGCGGCTTATCCGCAAAGCGAACAATCTTATCCTCAATTGAGGGACAATATCGCGGACCAACTCCGCGAACACAACCTCCGTACATCGCCGAGTCTAAAAGATGATCACGGATTATCTGATGAGTTTTTTCCGTGGTATAAGTTAAGTAACAAGGTTCTTGCTCATCAAGAGGAATAAATTTTTTAGTTGTGTAGGAAAAAGCGAGTTCACCAGGAGTTCCTAGCTGAATTATTGTTTTTGAAAAATCGATAGAATCGCGTTTAATTCTTTGCGGAGTGCCTGTCTTTAAGCGCATTAGTTTAATGCCCATCGCCGCTAAATAGGGTGATAATCCACGGCTAGGATTCTCCCCATCCGGACCAGCCGATTTACGTGCGTGGCCAACTAAAACTTCACTTTCCATATAGGTTCCTGTGGTTAAAATAACCGCTTTTGAAAAGATTTTTCCACCATTTTCTAATTCGACGCCAAAAACATTTTTATCGTCGTGTAGTAACCCAACCACCATTGCTTCCATTAGACTCAAGTTTTTTGTGCTCAAAGCTAAATGTTGCATGTATGCTGGATAAGTCTTCTTATCCGCCTGCGCTCTTAGGCATTGGACGCCTGGTCCCTTGCCGGTATTGAGCATCTTCATTTGCAGATACTCATGATCAGCACCAATTCCCATCATGCCGCCTAGTGCATCAATTTCTCGAACGACAATCCCCTTTGCACTCCCACCGATGGAAGGATTACATGGCATATTTCCCATCATTTTGATGTTTAAAGTACACAAAAGAGTGTCCATTCCCATATGGGCACTAGCCATCGCCGCTTCGAGACCTGCATGGCCTCCGCCGACGACAATAACATCATATTCTGTTTTCATATTAACCAACCGACCCCTCCATATCTAGGGCGATCAAACGATTTAATTCAACGGCATATTCCATAGGAAGTTCGCGTGAAAACGGTTCAATAAATCCCATAATAATCATTTGGGTTGCATCTTTTTCACTTATTCCACGACTCATAAGATAAAACAATTGATCTTCGCTGATTTTACTGACAGTGGCTTCATGCTCAATATAGGATTCATTGTTTCGCATATCATTAGTTGGAATTGTATCAGAACGGGAAGCATGATCCAAAATTAAAGTATCGCATTCGACATGCGATTTAGCATTAATGGCCTTGGGTAAATGGCGGACTGTGCCGCGATAATTGGCTACTCCACCATGACGAACGACCGACTTAGAAATAATGGTTGAGTTCGTATCGGGAGCTAAATGAATCATCCGGGCACCCGCATCCTGATACTGACCACTGGAGGCAACAGCTACGGATATACAAGTTCCTTTTGCCCCGCGCCCAGCCAGAATACATGATGGATATTTCATATTTAATTGACTGCCGATGTTACCATCAATCCACTCCATCGATCCATTTTCCTCGACATAGGCGCGCTTCGTAACTAAATTTATAATATTATTCGACCAATTTTGAATAGTGGAATAACGGCAACGCCCACCCTTCTTAACAATTATCTCCACGATAGCGGCATGGAGAGATTCCTTACTATAGATTGGAGCTGTGCATCCTTCAACATAATGAACGTCGGCCCCTTCATCGACAACGATAAGTGTTCTTTCAAATTGCCCCATCTTTTCATTATTAATACGGAAGTAAGATTGAAGCGGCTTATCAACTTTTACTCCCTTTGGGACGTAGATAAAAGACCCACCGCTCCAAACAGCACTATTTAAAGCCGCAAACTTGTTGTCGGCAGCGGGAACCACTGTTCCAAAGTATTTTTTCACCAACTCGGGATACAGTTTAAGAGCCATATCTGTAGATAGGAAAATAACTCCTTTATCTTCCACTTCCTTGAGCATATTGTGATAGACCATCTCTGACTCATATTGAGTAGCAACCCCACTCAAATACTTCTGTTCGGCCTCGGGAATTCCCAGTTTATCAAACGTGTCTTTAATTGTATCAGGAACATTATCCCAATTTGTCGCTTCTCGTTCCGAAGGACGCGTAAAATAAGTGTAAGAATCAAAATCAATCAAACTTAAATCTGGTCCAAAAGAGGGCATCGGTGTTTTTAAAAAAATTGCATAGGAACGCAAACGAAATTCTTTCATCCATGAAGGCTCTTCTTTAAGAAGAGAAATCTCTTCCACCACCTTTTCGTTGAGACCTTTTCCCGTGTTTAAAATAGATACATCCTCATTATGGAATCCGTATTTGTAATCTTCAGAAGGAATATTTTTTTTATCCATGATGATGTTCTTTTTCCTCCTCTAAAATTAAATCTTGCAACCCGGTCCACCCAATTGTCGCACATTTAATGCGCGCTGCTTGCCGAGCGGTATTCATAAAAACAATCGCCTCATCTAAAACCGAATCGTCAAACGATTCCTCATGAATCATTTTAAGATATTGCTCAATAATATAGAGGGCATCATGCGCACTTTTCCCTTGAACAAGTTCGCTCATAATTGATGTTGATGCCGTAGATATAGTACAAGCAACACCATCCCAAGCAACGTCTTTCACCTTATCATCTTCCAAAAGCAAATACACCCATATATCATCGACGCATGAAGCTGAATCCATATGAATTTTACTATATTTATCGACATCTTTCGGGGTACGTTTATTTCTTGGATTTTGATAGTGATCCATAATAATGGCCCGCATCATCTGGGGATTAAAGGTAAGCATCGAGAAAGTCACCTCCGTGTTTAGCCGCTTCGACAAAAGCATCAATTTCTGCCTTTGTGTTGTAAAAATAGAACGATGCTCGACAAGTCGAAACAACGTGCAAAAAGTCGATTAAAATCTTGGCGCAATGCTGACCGCTACGAACAGCGACTCCACGACTATTGAAAAAACTAGCCGCGTCTTGAGCAAAGACATCTTTGATATTAAAAGTCACAATCCCGGCTTCACTATGTGGATTATAGACAATGACATTGTCCGCTTCAGCCAATTTTTCAACCGCGTAGCGTTTTAGATTGCGCTCATATTCTTCAATATTATCCATTCCTATATTCGTCAAATAATCAATAGCCGCTCCTAAACCAGCAATGCCTGCTAAGTTTTGTGTTCCGGCTTCAAACTTTATTGGTGGCGCAAGAAAATTTACATCGCCACACATATCAAACTTTGCCGTCTGTCCGCCACCCGTCATGAACGGATCCATTTTTTCTAGAAGAGAAAACTTACCATAGAGAACTCCGATGCCCGTTGGACCGAGCATTTTATGGCCACTGAATGAAAGAAAATCCACGTCCCAATCTTTGACATTTGTCTTCATGTGCGGGACACTTTGGGCACCATCGCAAACCAGTATTGCCCCTTGAGCATGCGCTATTTTAGCAATTTCCTTGATATCAACGACAAATCCCAAAACATTGGTTACATGAGCAACTGCGACTATCTTTGTTTTACTAGATATGACTTTTGCTAGATTTTCAGGGGTTAAACGCCCTTCTTCATCTAGGGGAATATAATTTATTTGGGCTCCCGTCATCTCAGCCACTTTAAACCAAGGTAAAACATTGGAAGCATGTTCCGCTTGCGTAAGCAAAATCTCGTCACCCGGCTTTAAAAACTTCATTCCATAGCCAAATGCAACCATATTTATCGACATTGAAGTTCCACTGGTAAAAACAACTTCCATCGGCTTACTGTTGATAAAATTAGCGACTTTTTTGCGCGTATCTTCAACCATCACATCCACTTGATGCGCGATATCATAATCACCGCGATGCGAATTCGAGGTGTAATTGGCGTAATAATCGGTAACCGCCTTAATGACCGAATATGGTTTAAAACTGGTAGCAGCATTGTCTAGATATACCAATGGCTTCCCCTGCATTGATTTGCCTTCCAGCATCGGAAAGTCCTTGCGGATTTTTTCTATGTCAATCATGCCTTTACTCCTGAAGAAATATAATCAGCTATTTTTTCTTTCAATGTGTCATCGCTGAAGGCGTCCAAAACGGGGTTTAAATATCCCAGAGTTATCAAATATTTGGCCGTTGGGCGGCTTATTCCCCGCGAGGTGAGATAAAACAAATGCTCATCATTAACTTTGCCTACCGCCGCCGCATGACTAGCTTCGACCTCATTATCATCAATTTTCAAAATTGGATTAGCCTTTGCAATGCAATTCTCATCAAATACCATGATTTTGGCTTTTTGATGGGCAGAAGAATCATCAGCATCAGGAAAAATGTGTGAAACACCGGCGAAAAGAAGATGCCCACCATTTTGACAAACCCCATAATTTTCCATCATCGAGTAGGTATCACCCACAATGTGATCAAAGGAAATATGGAATTCCTTATCATTTTCCGTGCCATCAGCCAAAGTGGCTAACCGCCATTGAGCGCTAGCTTTCTTTCCTAAAAGACGAAAAAGATAATTTACTCTTCCTTTAGCAAATGAAAAATCAGCTAAACCCGCCTTGATACTGGCTCCCGTTTCAAGATTGAAAACTGCTTTAAAATTCGTTTCGTTGCTCAATATTGCAATTCCATAATTTACACTGGATTTCTCTGCCAAAAAATAATTGATTTCAAGGTTCGGTATAAGATTAATTTCCGTTATATCATAATGAGAATAGGCGGGAATACGGATGTTGATTTTTTTTACAAATCCGCTTAATTTTTCATAATTTAAAAGAAGTGAATCAGCCGTGTTTTGACCTTCTAAATTGAGTTCAAGACAAGCATTCATCGCCATGTTATCATTAATTTTTAAAGTTTCAAAAAGATCAATTTGCTTCACTTTTTAAGACCTTCCTTCGTAGCACATATTCCAATTGAAGTGGCGGAAATAGGTTCTTCTTTATCTTCCTTAGTAATACTGATTCCTAGCTCCTTGCTAATCCATTCATAACCTGTTTGATCAACTTTCTCTATCAATTCAGGACCCCCAGTCGTAACCACACGCCCATCGATAATAATCGCTACTTTATTTGGCGAAATAAGTGAATAAAGACGCGCATAATGGGAAATAATCAAAAAGGACATCCCCTTCTTTTTTAATTCGTTTATTTGATTGGCAACAACTTGTAGAGCATCGACGTCAAGTCCAGAATCTATCTCATCAAGCATCGATAAATATGGCTCGATAAGTGTCATTTGAAAAATTTCGTTCCGCTTTTTCTCTCCGCCGGAAAATCCCTCATTTAAAGAGCGATTGGCCATATCAAGACTGATGCCCATCTGTTTTGAGGTCTTGTCAATCAATCGATATAATTCCATCGCACTAATTGGTTTTTCCCGACGTGCGTTGAGCGCCGCCTTAATAAAGTCGGCATTGACCACACCCGGTACTTCGCTTGGATATTGCATACCGAGGAAAATTCCCGCCCGCGATCTCTCATCGACCGACATACTTAAAATATCTTGACCATTAAAAGTGATTGTTCCACTCTCGACTTGATAACGGGGGTGGCCCATGATCGCATTTAAAAGTGTTGATTTGCCATGACCATTAGGTCCTAATATGGCATATACATCGCCCTTCTTAACTGTGAGATTAAGCCCTTTGAGGATCATTTTTCCATCGGCACTCACGAAGAGATCTTTAATTACTAATTCATCCATAATTTCTATTCTCCAAAATCGTTAATCATTCTAGAACAAAATACTCTTAAAGGCAAAGAATTTGATAATTTGCGATTTTGCTCTCTATTTTTTACAAAAATAGGAAAAAGATTAAAGAAAATCACATCCGGCTCTAATTCTTATTGAATTACCTGCCTACTTTCGATAAAATATAAACGCTACATTTGTATAGGAGGAATTAAATGCATATGAAGAAAAGTCGCTTAGCTCTTGCTTTGACTACGCTTTCTTCCATCGCCCTGCTTTCTGGCTGTGGTAATGTTGTCACGCGTAGCAAAGACGGCTTAATCCTTTCTTTCACCGGCGCAGACGGTCAAAGAATTGATTATACAGCTGACGAACTGTTTTCGGGCTATAAAACCGATGCTGACACAATTACCAAATATTACTCGGCTATTTACGAAGTCTTAGTGCGTAACCTTTTCGAAGGTAACTCTATGGCTTTGAAAAAAGATGAGTTATATAAAAAAGCCGAAAAGAAAGTCAGTTCAGCAGAAGAAACCGCGAAAAGCAACGCAAAAACAAATGGTACCAGTTATGATACCGAAATTCAGGCTATCTATGATTCTTATAGCGTAGAAAACAAAAGTGAATTACTTGAGTATTTTGCCTATAAGGAAATGGAAACAGAAGTTAAATCCGAATTTTATGATGCCAGTGCCGATTGGACAAAAACCGGTGTTGATGGTTTATCCAACACATGGAAAGATTTGACTGATGATTACTTATCTGAAGAACTTCCTTTCCACGTTAAACATATACTCGTGAAATTAAACACTTCTTCAACCAATGGTTACACGGCAAGCCTTACCGAAGGCGAAGCTACGAAACTTGCTGGTGTTGTTACTCGTTTAGCAACGCGCAAGGGAGGCGACACCTTCAACAACTTGGCTCTTGAGCAAAGTGATGATAGTGGTTCCCAAACTGCCAGTGGCGATCTTGGAATCATGGACAAGGATACTTCTTACGTCAATGAATTCAAATTGGGCGTTTATGCTTACGAAACATTGTTTAATCAAGTTACTTCTGTATCGACATCTGCCGCTACGAAGTCACTGCTTGTTCCCGAAGATGTTCAAGCCAAGATGGAAGCAATTGGATTAGGCGAAATTCCTTATGAAGCTGCTTTGAAGATTAAGGATTACGCCACTATTACTAAGGACGCTAACGGCGATACCTATAATGATGGTGATGCCGCCTACTATCCACGTAACGTTTACTTCAACAAATATTTCAATCGTCATAATATCAGTGTTATCACTCCAAACTCTGTCGATTCTGCGAACGAAGTTGGAACTCCTAATGCTACTTATGAGGCTATGTCCGGATTCCAAAGCGTTCCCGAACTTGGCGGTAAAAAAGTTTTATGCGACGAAAATGGAAATGTAATTCTTGTAACCAAAGCCAATTTTTCAGGTGACAGTTACGAAGGCGTACACTTCATCGTCGTTCAAAGAAATGCACTTATTCCTGTTCAAAATGGTGTGAGTCTTGAAGACTATTACACAACGGCCATTCCTGGAGACAGCGATTATCCAGTCGATAATAGCAATGATCCGCTTGATACTTATGTCAATTATATGACAACTGAGCGGTCGACTTATCAAACCCGGGCCAACACTGTTACGGATAAAATTAAAAACTTTGACAGCAATGTTGACTATCGGATTTATAATCAACTTCTCGCCTATGAGAATGTTGAGATCTATGATGAGACCTTATCTCAATCATTAAATGACTATATCAACATGCAAATTGCTTCTAGCAAAATCAGTGATACCCAAAGTTTTGAACAAACTTGGAATTCATGGATTGAACAATTAGATGAACTCGAATATTTGAGAGAAAATCGTCTGGTCAGCGAATCATGCGCAATTTCCTTTGTTAACAGTGATTCCGCAGCCTTTGCTGAAGGAGGTGCTTGCTATGTCAAAAAGTAAAAAGATTAAATCTTTCTTCCTCGCTGCTGCCGCTTTACTTCTTACGGGATGTACGACGATAGCTGCAAACCCGAGTTTCTATGATGACAAACTCGTAAATGTAGGCGATAACGAAGTTTATAACAATATTGAATCAACAGTCATTGATCTTCTTAAGGATCAATCGACCACCAAATCGGATGTTCGCGATGCGGTCTTAGCCAAACTTGCTGAATCCTACTTTGGTAAATGGGAAGATGTCGATAAAGAAAGCGATTTTGCGAAAGACGTTAATCGTCGGGTAGCCAAGTTACTTCTTGATGATATCAAAGGTGGCTCTTATTCTTATCGGAGCAAGTTCGATGAGGAAAAATTCGCCTTATCAATCGTCAAAAAATTCTATAAGGTAAATGGCTCTTACGATTTGTCACTTACTTCTGCTTGGCATAAAGACATCATCTTTACTCCAGATGTGACCGAGGATAACGTGGGCACCGTTGCCCTTCACCTCGACTACTACAGCGATTACATCAATGATGTCTTGGTCCCAAAGGTCTATCAGTCGAAATTAGTTGAGAAATATCTCATCGAAAATGAGTACCGTTCACTATACTTGAGTCATGCACGGAAGGTTCATTATGTAGCAATCACAATTAATGATAACCATCCTGAAGCGGCTCGTTACTTAATTGATGAATTCATCGATAGTAATATTATCAATGGTACCGCTGAAACTGCCAATCTTGAAATTTTAGCTAATGCTTGGCGGGGTGTTGACAGTCAATTTGTTTCTAACGAATCAGCGTTATTAAATGCTGCTGAACTTGTTGGTGCCGGTTTCGATAATACTATTTATGGTGATTTGTTAAGCGACTATAACAAAATTACTGCTGATGTGAAAACCACCGACTCATCAATTGAATCGACCTTTACCAGCAACGGCTCCTATACCAAGGAAGTCGGATTAGATATTAAAACCACGGATACTAAAGTGCTTGATTACACTACCGACGGATGGTATGTCCGCGATGGCGGTCTTTCAAGTTTACCGACTGCGATTCGCGATCGTCTATTTAGCCGCTCGGTCGAAAGTGGCGTTGACTATGTACTTGATGATGAAGGCAACTCTGAGAATGGTGGTCATCTATCGGATGATGAAACCGAAATCAATAGTTATGTTCGTAACATTCATGGCAAATACTATTTGATGCCTGAATCGGTTGATCGGAAAGATTCCCGTAACTTCCTTAACTTTGATGCTAGTAGCAAAACCTACTACATCATTCAAGTGGATGAAGCGGTTAATCGGGCCAAATTCACCGTTGGCGACGACAGTGTTTATCAAAATCTTGATGAGATCGTCGGTGAGGTTGCTAAAGTATTAGCCACGAAGGATACCAATAAAACATTGGCGCTATCGAAATATATCGAAGATATGGATATTAAATTCCATGATCAAGATATCTACGATTACTTCCAAGAGCAATACCCAGACATTTTTGATAATTAATTATGTCTAAAAAGGAGACACTAGTTTGTCTCCTTTTTTTATGCCTAAACTTGAAGTTATCTAATTGCTCATCTAAAATAAGAGCAGTCGATTTATTGTTTGAGGAGGTTTCCACTATATGGATGATAATTGTATTTTTTGTAAAATTGCCAAGGGCGAAATTCCTTGTCATAAGGTTTATGAAGATAATGAGGTATTGGCTTTTCTCGACTTATCACAAACGACCATTGGCCATACTTTAGTTATTCCAAAGGAGCATTATCCAAATTTTCTTTCAACTCCACAAAATGTTATGCACCATGTCATGGATGTCGCTCAACGGGTTGGTCAAGCCCAAATGACGGAACTCTTGGCCCGCGGAGTGAATATTCTCAGTAACGTTGGTGAGGTCGCTGGCCAAAGCATCGCACACTTTCATGTGCATGTAATTCCCCGCTATGCTTCTGGCGATGGTTTGCGAATTACTATGCTCGACAATGAGAAAAGAAAAGATCTTAATTTGCCAGTCCTAGCCGAAAAGATTGCTGGTGGCATCAAATAAAAAAACTCCATACGGAGTTTTTTTTATCTTTTCTTTGGCTTATAGAAATAAGAATCATTCAACGGCCAAATGCGACTAGTAAACTCGCCTTCCGCCACTCCTTCGAATGCCTTATCAAGAATCATCATTTTGGCATCAATATCATCAATGAAAGAAAGGAGCAAAGCCTCGCGTGTTAAAGGTAACACGGGACTTCCATATTCAAGATGCCCATGATGGGCAAGCACCATATGCTCAAGTAACGTTGGTACTTCACTTGTGATATTTAGTTCATCTGCCATCTCATGTATTTCGCTAGCACAAATAGAAATATGACCGAGAAGTTTTCCTTCCGTTGTATATTTAGTAATAATCGGCCCTGACAACTCCACAACTTTTCCTAAATCATGAAGCAGGACTCCCCCGATAAGGATATCGCGATCGATTCCAGAGTAATACTGTGCCATCAAGTCGGCTAATCCGGCCATTGAAAGCGTGTGATAAAGTAAGCCATTAGCAAATTCATGATGGTTGCGAACCGCAGCGGGGAAAGTAACAAAAGCCTCATAGTGACGCTCAATTAATGAATTAACGATTAAGGCGACTTCTGGATCTTTAATCGATTGAAGAAGCGTTTTTAACTTTGCCTCTAGTTCAGCTTGCGGAATCGGACTCGCAATCGTATAGCGAGCAATATCAATGCCCTCAACGGGTAATTTCCTGCCACTGATTATTTTAAGTTGGAGGCCATTACGATAAAAAATAACATCCGCATCCAACTCAACTATATTACCAATTGCAAAAATGTCCGCATCTTCGGAATTAATTTCCCATTTTTTGCCCTCAATGGTTCCCGTTTTATCTTGAAAAGTAACCGTGAAATAAGTCTGGTTATTTCCCGTCACTCCCTTCGTCATATTTGTGACTAAAAAAGTATCATGCAGTCTTTCGCCATCAACTAGATCTTTAATATAGCTCATCCATTAATCCTCCAAAACTAAACTTATATCTTCGTAATTATAACCTTTTTGCTCTAGAAGATAAATGAGACGTTGTCGTAAATTAAGCCCTGTATACTTGCTTTGGTAACGCTTTTTAGCTTTCAATAAATCACTATGTAAGTTTTCCATTACCAAATTATGCGGAATTTGCGGAAGGTTTTGCACAATTGCTATCGCCTTACTTTGAGAAAATCCATTTCGGTAAAGAAAAGCAAAAACGGCATCATTTTGCGCTTTTTGATTGGGAAATTTTTTCCCATGCAAAAACTTATTCGCCATTCGATCAATTTGATCTTCACTATCTAATGAGGTTAACGGGAGATTATCAATAATCGTCTGACTAATTCCTTTTTTTAGAAGATCGCTTTTTACTCGTTTAGGACCATAGCCGCGATGTCTAGCGTATTCCATATAGTCGTCAGCAAAAGTTGAATCGTTTATTAGATTGTTACTAAGAAGCCTCTTGATAATTGAATTAATCGTTGCATTATCAACCTTTTTATTTCGAAGACGGCGACGAATTTCCATTTCAGTATAACTATGACGGGCGACGAGCGATAACGCATATTGTTGGGCGGAAGCAACTTCTGACCGTTTCTTAATCTGAGAGATTTCATCGCGACTAAGTTTTTTTCCTTCAAACAGAAAGAAATCCGTAAATGTATCTATGTCAATTTTTATTTCTTCTTGAGTAGAAAAAAGAATTTTAATGCTTTTCTTATTATGAGCAATCCTAATAATTGATATTTCTTTAGAAGTGACGGCGGATGGCACGGTTATAAACCTCCATAATATTTAAATAGAATTGATCAATCGAGTATTTCTCAATTAATTGGGCACTGTTGGTCAACATTTGTCTTTTTCTAAGCGAAGAAAGATTAATTAATAAATTTAGGTTATTGATAAAGCTTTTTTCGTCATTAAAGAAATATCCGGTTTCCCCATCGATAAGGACATCTCCCAAGTTTTCATCATGACGGGCAAGTAAAAGAAGACCGCTGGCCATAGCTTCCATAAAAGTTAAGCCTTGGGTTTCAGTCACCGAAGCCGATACAAATAAGTCCGCTGCATGGTAATAAAAAGGAACTTCCGCCGGTGCGACCGGGCCCACAAATACCACCTTGTCGTTCAGATTTAATTTATTAACCTGATTTTTAAGGCCATTTAAAGCCGGACCACCACCAACGATGAGAAGTTTAACTTTAGCATCAAAATGAAGAGCCAAATATTTAGCAAAATTATCAATTATTACATCAATTGATTTTTCTTTAGCTACCCGTCCCAGCGAAAGAATCGTAAAGCAATTATCTAAATTATATTGATGTTTAAACTGAGCCAATTTTTCCTTATCAATCTTATCGTCTTTAAAACGCGAAAAATCAATGCCGGTGGGTACAATATTGATATATCTTTCGACCCCATACGTCCGCAAAATATCTTTTGTTTTCTGACTAGGAGAAATAAATTCGGTTGCACCTTCAGCCTTAAATCGTGAAAATTCCCGAACGATTTTTTTGGCAAAAACATCTAAGTGCCCCCGGGTAACATAATAGGTGTAATCTTCATACATCGTGTGATAGGTATAGACGTTAGGAAGATCTAATGTACGAGCAACATAATTGCCAAAAATACCAATTCCAGCCTCAGTTTGGACGTGAACCAAATCCGGCTTAATCGCTTTGATAATTTTCATTGCTTTACTGTTATATAAACCCGCCATCCGATAGCCATAGAGTTTTTTTAATTCAATGCCCGGAATTCTTATAACTCGATTCTCATACGTCAAATTGCGAGTAAAAGGATTGGTCGTAACTACAACACAAAGATGCCCATGGGCAGTCAAAACATCCTGAAGTGATTTACTTGAGGTTGCGACACCATTAATCTCGGGCGGAAAAGTGTCCGAAAAAATAACTATTCTCATGGTTTTTTATTATCATCTTTTTCATCATCATCTTTTTCTTTTCGGGAAAAAACACTAGTCTTAAATTTCTTAATTTTTTCTTCCACTTCCCGTGTAGAAAGGGATGATGTCCGATACATAAAATCGGATGATGCCTTCCGAGCCTCAAAGGTTTCGCGTTGAATATCAACGAATGTTTTAGAAGCAAAAGCATAATCTTCCTCGTTTTCCATGCGCGAATGATAGAAAGCGGAAACAAATCCGCCGATGATTAATCCAAAGTAGAAAGTAAAGAACCGCCATAAAATTTGTGCGGATGCCACTAACGCTTTCGTTTGGAAAATACCAATAAATAACTGCTGGAACATATATTCAGAAATACCAGCCGCACCAGGTAGTGGAACTAACGAGGTGATCATCTGTAAAAAACTATACATAAAAACACTGTTCCAATATTGGCCAGTCATATCGACTTTGAGTGTTAAACCGACAAGATAAGGAATTGAATATATGATTAAAAACCGTATCGCAAAGATAATCGTAATCAAAATTGTGACTGGAATATTGCTTTGAAGACGCCGAAGTTCGATACGGAAGTTTTCCGTTGTAACCTGGAGCCGAGCCCGAGTTTTTTCCGGACTCCGCACCAAGTGTAATCGCCAGGCAAGATTAACACCCGTATTAATAACAAAATTGTGAATCTTACTTGAATAAGACATAATCAGCAATCCTGAGATAACTGCGGCATTAATAATAAAGCCAATAAGTGCTAGTACCCATATTGGTAGAGAAATATTAAAGACCACAATCGGTTGGGAGGTAAGAATTAATGTTTTAAACTTCAATATCATAGCCAATAATCCAAAAAGCATCAAAACCACCTGGAAGATAATAAAGTGCATAACTAAGATTGAGGCCGCAGTTGACACTTCAACCTTTTGTTTCCGCATCGTATTGGCCTGCGCAATTTGCCCACCGCTTGAAGAAGGCGTAATATCCGAATAAAATTGACCAATAAAGGCAACTGCCAACCCACGATGGACTTTGTAATGAGTCGTATAAAGACGGGCCAAAATAAAGATAATAACACCATCAACTAGATAGTATAAAAACATCGCAATCAAAATAAAAATAATGTAACGAACATCAGCCTGGCCAAGAGCTGAAGCCACATCGCCAAAATTGTCTTTTAAAGTCAAATAACCGACTAAAACGGCCATCGTTAAGACAATTGCTATGTTAATAAAGTATTTTTTTGTTTTGCTGTTTTTTTTACTCGGGTTAGAAACTTCATTTGCCATATATTATCAATCCTTAATCGCTTCATTATAACATAGTAGCGAAAGCAATAAATTGTCTTTTATTATCAAAACTAAAAAATATTAGTTACCAAGTAATACAATTTCTCTTTTGTATCTTACTTATTTATATGTTTACGTTTATAATAAACACGTTTCATTAGATGAGAGGTGATTTTATGGGAAGATATGCCAAAATTATGTTTAAAATGACCAAGGGTCATCGCGGACTGTATTTGTTCGGTTTTTTTCTCACCTTTTTAGGGGTTGTTTTCTCCTTAACTAGCATCTACGTGAATAAGATTTTAATTGATGTTTTAAACGGTGATGCCCCAGCGGGAAAAATCGCTATTTTTATTACCAACAATATAATGGGCGGTCAAGATTTTTTAAGACAAAATATTTGGATTTTTGCGCTTTCAATAATTGGAATTACCACGGGCATGGCTCTAATTCAAACTTCCAAGAATATCGTTCAAGCTTCGGTTAACACGTCAATTATGAAGGAGATGCAATTAAAGCTCTTTTATCATATTGAACGCCTTCCCTACCCGAAACTTAAAACAATGAAAAATGGAGACTTGATTCAAACGTGTACCCGAGACGAGGAAGTTCTTCGTAACTTTGTTATTGGTCAAATTAATATGATTGTGTATACCTTCTGTATTGTTGTTTTATCATTTTTGATTTTACTTACGGTCAATGTGACTATTGCCGTAACTTCCATAATCATTCTCCCTGTTTTATCTATTTACTCCTTTTTCTTAATCAAAGAGGTGAGGAAAAGATATCGGAAAACCGATGATAGCGAATCGCGCATGACAAGTAAAATCGAGGAAAACCTCTCAGCCGTGCGTGTGGTCAAGGCCTATAATAACGAAAAGTATGAGATTGAGGATTTTGAAAAGTATCTTGCCGATTATGAAACCAAATTTATTCGTTGGCGGAAAACCTCTTCATTTTACTTTGCTAGCTCTGACATTTTAGTTTTTGGTCAAATTGTTTTGTCACTTTTAACCGGAATTTACCTTGGAACCCAAGGAAAGATGAATATTGGTGATCTCTATTTGGCGGTTACCTTTACTTCAATGATTGTATGGCCAGTTCGTCAGGTTGCTCAAATACTATCCAACCTTGCGCAGGCTATCGTCTCCATGGATCGGATGGATCTTATACTTAATGAACCCCTTGAGGATATTACTACTGGGCTAACCCCCAATATTCAAGGCGACTTTGTCTTTGATGGAACTGGATTTCAATATTCCGATGGTAACGAAGAGGTTCTTCACGATATTAATCTTCACGTTCATGCGGGAGAGACCATCGCCGTTATGGGCAAAACCGGTTCGGGAAAATCGACATTTGTCAACTTGCTAACTCGTTTATACGACTATACTGAAGGGCACATCCTACTTGATGGTGTCGAATTAAAAGATATCCAAAAAGAATACTTACGCCGGAATATTGCCTCGGTTTTGCAAGAACCATTTCTTTTTAGCAAAACCATTATTAATAATTTGAAGATGGCTAATAAGAACGCTTCTGAAAAGGAAATTTTACGCGCGACTACCATCGCAGACATCCACAATACGATTCTTTCATTTGAGCAAGGATATGATACCCCTGTCGGTGAAAAAGGCGTCACTTTATCTGGCGGCCAAAAACAGCGCCTAGCCATCGCTCGGACGATTATTAACGATGTGCCGATTTTAATATTTGATGATTCGTTGAGTGCCGTCGATACCGAAACTGATCTCAACATTCGTAGTGCCCTAAAGTCAAGGGCTAAAAATACGACCACGGTAATTGTTACCCATCGGGTGGCGACGGCAAAAGATGCCGATCGTATTATCGTTTTTGAAAATGGTACGATTACCCAATGTGGTACTCATGATGAGTTAGTCAATAAGGACGGACTCTATAAACGCGTTTATGATATTCAAACGCGGATTATTTAAGGAGGTGTAAGATATGGCAAATCCCTTTTCGATGGAAGAAGAACCAGTAGCAAATAAAATTAATGCGCGGATTTGGCTAAGAATTATCCGTTATTCTTTTAAGTATTGGTATATTTTAGTTACGCTTTTAATTACCCTTCTTTTTACATCACTTTACGACTCAAGTTTTACTCCGATTATGAATCGCGCCGCCTTAACTGCTATCGCCGACCTAAATCTTAATCCGGTCAGCCTAGCCGATTTTCGTTTAACTGCGATATTTTATGGTATTACTATATCGCTTACCTTTGTTGAATATACTTTGCTTTTAGTTGCAGCTCTACTTGTAAGAGCGGTGGTAATTTATTTTACTTTTTTCCTAACCAACTACTTGGATATGAAAATAATGTTGGCCTTAAGACGTGATTCATTCCATCGTATTCAAGAATTGAGTTTTTCTTATTTTGATCGGACTTCTTCGGGATGGCTTATCGCCCGAATGCAAAATGATACCAGTCGAATCAGCGACATCCTTTCTTGGGGAATTATTCGCATGATTTGGATGGCATTTGATATTGTTATTACCTTAGTTACAATGTTCTCGATGGATTGGCGCTTATCGCTGATAATTCTTGCTTCCACGCCCGCGATTATCATTATTTCGCCAATTTTTGAAAAGACTATCTTGCGATTGGCAAGAGTTGCTCGAGCGGCATATTCGGGTTTTGTTGGCTGGTTAGCGGAGTGTATTAATGGCTCCAAGACAATTAAAACTCTCGCTATTGAAGGTACTACCTACGATGAGGCGGAAGAAATTGTCGAAGACATTCGAGCGAAGAATTTTAAAAGGATGCGGTTTCAAAGCTTCTTTCAACCCTCCGTTAATATGATTGCGGCCTTTACCACGGCGGCGATGATTTTATTTGGATATAAACTTTTACCCACCAATGCACAGGGGGTAGCCGATGTTGGTCTTTTGACAATTTTCCTAGGATTCGTTGGCAGCATTTATAACCCGATTCAAGAAGGGGCAGAATTATTTGCCGAAGTCATGGCCACTCAAGCCAGTGCCGAAAAAGTTTTATCGCTAATAGACGAACAACCGGTGATTGTTGATCGGGAAGATGTTCTGGCTAAATATGGTTCCATCTTTGCTCCTAAAAAGGAGAATTACGAGCCGATGCTTGGAAATATTGAATTTAAAAATGTCAGCTTTTCCTATATAACTGGACATGAAGTCATTCATCAAATGAATTTGAATATCAAGCAGGGGCAAAGTATAGCCATTGTTGGCGAAACCGGATCTGGCAAATCGACTACCGTCAATCTGCTTTGCCGTTTCTATGAGCCGACTGATGGAGGAATCTACATCGACGGCGTTGAATACCGTGATCGGAGCGTTGGCTGGCTGCGTTCAAACATCGGCTTCGTTCAGCAGAATCCATTTATTTTTGGAGGCACAATTGCTGATAATATTCGCTACGGGAAGTTAGATGCCACGATGGAAGAGATTATTGATGCAGCAAAGGTTGTCGACCTTGATAGTTATGTTCAAAGTCTCCCCGATGGTTATTATACGGTTCTACAAGATGGTGGTGCCGAGTTATCTGTCGGTCAAAAACAATTGATCAGCTTTGCGCGAGCAATTATTCGTGACCCCAAACTGATGATTTTGGACGAAGCCACCTCAAGTATTGATACGGAAACTGAAGCCATTATTCAAAAGGCTATTAAACGAGTTTTAGTTGGTCGTACGGCGATTATTATTGCCCATCGACTTTCGACCATTGTCGATAGTGATCGCATTTTACTTATGGATCAGGGTATCATTAAAGAAGATGGCAGTCATGCTGAACTAATGAGACAACATGCTGGTTACTACAAGCTTTACATGAATCAATTTCAAGATTTACAAGTGGATGCGCAAATTGACACCTTTGAAAAACAACTTAAAGATATTTAGTCATTAAAGTAAAAGGAAGTTTATCTTGTTAGTTAAACTTCCTTTTTTAGTTGTTGCGACTTTCGCCTTTGATTAAATAGTAATCATTTCTGCCTTTAACAAAGATTCCTTCGCCATCATTTAACCTTATAACAGGTTCATTTTCTTTGCGCTCATAATAGCTTACTATTCGTCGATAGTGCGGGTAATTTTTGCTTAAATATTGCCAATGAGGAACAATACTGGCATCAATAAGTTTATATCCGTTGATATCCCTTAAATGAATATCCGCATTCATATCGCCTTCATCTTCCTTAAGTCGGGCGATGAGACGTAGGTTATTTTGTAAGACAATGCTTCCTGCGCTGTAACCAATAAGCAAAATATCTTTCTTCAATATCTTTTCTAAAATATGGGAAAAATTTAGTTCCTGAAGCCGTTTTAAAAGCCAAAAAGGATTACCACCTAACAGTTCAATAACATCATATTCCAAAAGAAAATCCAAATTTTTTCTTCTTGATAAACTATCACTTTTAAAGGAAATAGCTCCCAATCGGGCCAGCTCTTTTTTTACTGTTAAAAGCGAATGATCACGGCTACCGATACCGGATGCGGTGGTTATAAAAATCACTTTTGCTTGGGGCCTTATATACAACTCGGTCTCAAAAAGTAAAGCGTCACTTGATAAGCCATCACTTGTAAGAATAATCATCCTAAACTCCTCTTATCTTTGTCAATGTTACTTCGGCGCTCGTGCCGCTTCCAAAGCGAATTTTTAATGTACTATAGCCAATTCCGCGCGAATTGATCATTGTTGATGATTGCTCATAGAAAATTCCTCCCGAATAAAAGGGACGGCTAGAAACCATATTAATAAGGTCATTACGCCCTGGGAAATTAATTTGTCCGCCATGGGTGTGACCCGAAAAAATAACATCTACTCCATAATTTGCATACTCTTTAAAATACTCTGGCCGATGAGCCAAAAGAATTGTCGCGGCTTCCGGAGGAAGATTATTTATTTCCTGTTCTAAATCCGTAAAATAAAGTTCATCATTTTCTTCACGGGTAATATCTAACCCCGCATATTGATAAGGGTCATCAACTCCAATAACATACGTGGAACTTAAACGCGATAGCGGATAGTAATTATTCTGCCCTAACCGGATGACGTTATATTCGTTTAAAAGCGAGAAAAATGCCAACCGCTTGTCTTCGCTCATTGCAAACTCATGATTGCCAGTAACATAGAAACACTCATAATCCGCATAGTGAGCAAAAAGTTCCTCCACTTGGGTAAAATCTTTCGTTCTTTCATCCACTATGTCCCCGGTAAAAAACACATAATCAAAAGCATAAGCATCGACCACGTCAAAAAAACTTCCATTATCAAAAACGTAACCACGATTATGGAAATCGCTAATTTGAAGAATCGTCGCCGTACCAGAATGGGAACTTAAATTAACGTCATAATTGGTCACATTCAATTTATAGCCCTGAAAAGTGCTCATAACTAAAAGTGCGATAAAGCCAATACGGGTTAAAAAATTAATTAAAATCAGTAAAATCATTTGTCTTTCTTCCTTGAACTTTTTAAAAGGCGGAAGAAGCCCCGAATAAGCCGACCATTAATTACATCGAGTAAGCCCAGCGATTGCGTATAAGAGAAAGCTCCTCCACTCAAGGCCGACAATGAGCCGATTGGCGTATCGAGAACCGATAAAACATACATTTTAGCTTTTATCTCATCATCTCCCGCGGTTTTTTTAGCGACCTTGACAATTATTTTTTTAGCAAGTTTACCTATCAAATAGCCATGAGCATCGTCAATGGTACTATCTAAAGTAAAGGGGCGATGAGTTGCAGAGTAAACATGATAAATTCTCCGACCATATATTGCTTCAAACTCTCGGAAATGGGTTTCAAAATGACCGTCCGATTTTAAATTATAGTAAGTTGGGGCAAGCGTTTGATAATCCATCACTTCATTGCCATCATCCTCAACCGCAAACTCGTGTTTTAAGCGAATATCCCGTGAACTCGAACCAATTTCTATTGCATAGCGACCGCCTTCAACTGCCCAATTATGAATTATTGTATTCCAATATCGAAAGTCATTGGCCTCGACTGAAAATTTAACAATCGCACTTTCTTTAGGAGCCAACTCAATTTTTTTAAAAGCAATTAATTGGCGCTGACTTCGAAAAAGTTTGGAAAAAGAAACCCGTGACCCATAGAGTTGAACGACTTCTTTTCCTTTTCTATCTCCAATATTTGTCAATTGAAAAGAAATATTTATTTTTCCTTTCAAAGCAAGATTATCCCCTTCAATAGCTAGATTATCGTAGGCAAACTTTGTATATGAAAGACCATGGCCAAAGGAAAAAAGAACGTCACGTTTTGCTGTATCGTAATAACGATAACCGACAAAAATACTTTCCCGATACTCAATATTGCGATTAACTCCAGCAAAATATTGAAGTGATGGGGTATCATCACGCATTAAAGGAAAAGTTTCCGCAAGATGCCCAGAGGGGTTTACTTTGCCAAAGAGTACATCCCGCGTGGCTTGACCGCTGGCTTCACCGGCAAGGTAGGCCATTAAGATTGCTTTCACTTCACTCGCCCAAGGCATTGCGACGGGTGCCCCCGCCGAAATAACCACGACGATGTTTTTATTTATCGCAACCAAAGCCTCAATTAATTTATTTTGATTGTCGGGAAGACGAAGGTATTCTCGATCCGCTCCTTCCGCCTCATATGCTGGCGGTAGCCCCGCCATTATCACCACTTGTTTGCTGGCTTTTGCCGCCTCGATTGCTTCACTAAATAAAGTTTTATCCGTCTCTTTGTTACCATCAATCGAAAATCCGGGAAAATAATCATATGCCATTCCTTCATCCTTCAAAGCAAGAAGCAAATTATCTAACTTATAGGGATTAATTTGTGAACTACCTGCTCCTTGAAAGCGACTATTTTCCGCAAAAGCGCCAATAACAAGCACTTTATCGTTTTTGTCTAAAGGGAGAATGTCATTGTCATTCTTTAGCAAAATCATCGAATTACTTGCAATGTCACGAGCGATAGCAAAATGCTCATCATAATCAACTTTTGCTATAGGCGATTGACGATTCTCTTGTAACTTAAGTGCTAGATTGGCTATACGAATAACTGATTGATTGACATGCTGAATATCTAAATAAAAGGAATTAACCGCCTTAATAACCGCTTTATCCGGCTCATTGCGTCCAGGCATAGCTAAGTCTGTCCCGGCACGAACACCGCTTACAGGGTTATGCATCGCTCCCCAGTCAGTCATTACAACTCCGCGATATCCCCATTCTTGCCGCAGAATATCATCGACAATTTCCTTGTTTTCGCTCATATAATCGCCATTTACCATGTTATAACTACTCATAACACAAAAAGGTTTTCCCTCTTTAATAGCAATCTCAAATGCGCGCAAATAGATTTCTCTCAACGTTCGCTCATCTATGATGGCATTGTTCAAGAGTCGCTTTGTTTCCTGTGAATTGGCAAGAAAATGTTTGGCGGTTGCGCCTACTCCCTCGGCCTGCATACCTTTAATAAAAGCCGATGCCAACTTGCCTGAAAGTAGCGGGTCCTCACTAAAATACTCAAAATTACGACCACATAGTGGGGAACGTTTAATATTCAAACCAGGACCAAGAATTACATCAACTCCTTGATCTTGCGCCTCTAATGCCATGGCTTTAGCCATTTTACTTATGAGTTTTTCATCCCAACTAGCCGCAATTAACGATGAAGTTGGAAATGCGGTGGCAGGATAAGAAACCTCTAATCCGGAGGCGTTATTCATTACCTTTCGAAGGCCATAAGGGCCATCGCTCATTGTAATCGATGGTAAATTAAAGCGCGAAAGCGAAACCGTATGCCAGGCGTCAAGACCAGAAAGCAAAGACACCTTCTCTTTGACAGTTGCTTCAGATATGATTTTTTCAATTCTTGGCTCCATTGCAGTGCTCCTTGATTAATTTAGCTATCACTTCAAATACTATCATATCATCGTTTCCCAACAGCCCATAATCAATTGACGAATAAAACGAAGACAAAAGTTGGGTATTTTTAGTTTTCTTTAATTCATGTTGACGATATAGCATCATCATAAGCGCCGCTTCACTTTCCTCTGTCAAATAGGGATTATGATGCTTGTTTTGAAAAATAAGGGGACGGATATTTTCTTTATTTCGACTAATATTTAAATATAAAAGACCACTATATTTATAATCTATCACTTGATCCTTTTCTCCATGGATAAATAAAGTAGGAATTTTACTGGACATGATTGAATTGCTTGTTGTTAGTTGCGCAATCTTTCCATAGCGAATACGGGCGAATAAACTCAATACTCGCTCTAGAATGGCACTCCCTTCTAAAAAAGCTCTTCCCACTTTGGCCATGGACTCCGGGGCGGAAATGAACGTAATGGTTTTAACTTCTAAAAACGACTCCAGGCGCAAAAGATTGGCGGCGACAAATCCTCCCCATGAATGGCCGACTAAATGAATAGTTTGAGGCGCAAATTGCCTTATAGCAAAATGAACTATTGCCTTAGCATCAATCAATGCATGATAAAAGCCACCGGTTTTTTTACCATCGCTTAAATCACATCCCTGATAGTCAATCGCCAAAACCGGCTTATGCGTCTTTAAAACTAAAGTTCTTATTTCCTTTGTATAGGCTAAATGTCCCATCCCCCAACCATGAAAAAAAACAATTAAATCGGTCGTATCAACTGATTCACCATTTAACGAGTATAAATATCCGCGAAGAGTAATACCCTCGTAATTTTTTAGTTCAACTTTATCCGCATTTAAATCAGCAAAATCACTAGCTTCAAAGTACTTTAGATTAGGATTTCGCTTTTGGCGGTGGGTAAACACTTGGTTTAGACTAATCCATATTATAAGGTAATAGATAACAAACAAAGCCAAAAATGTCAGCACGGCTGTTCCTAAAATGAGCATAACTTTCCAAAATATATCCATATATTTATACCCTCATCTTAAGATTATAAAACAAAATTCCACCGAAGTGGAATTTTGCTCACTAAATATCGTGCTTTTTAATTATATCGGCCGGTGATTTTCCTAGAATACCCGCCATTGCCAAGCGTCCAATTAAGAAATTGATCGCGTAGAGCAAGATGCCCGTAATAATGAATAACCACCATGGATAGAAAAAGGTGGAGGCTAATGTGCCTTTTACTGCGGCAAACAAAAATACCGAGCTTAGGATAAATGATACCCCACCACCGTGAATTGTGATAAAGAAAATTTCGCTATCAAAGATTTTACGAATATCGCCTTTAGCGATACCAAGCGAACGATAGACGCCAATCTCATAGATTTTTCTAATCATTGAGGAACGCATTACAAAGTAAAGAAAGATAAGACCGACAATAATGGAAACACCGCCAAAAGAACCGATAATACTTATGGTTGAACCTTGACTGCTTCGATACTGACTAATCGCATCACTCAACGGATGATAGACAATAAGATCGCTATAACCATGGGTTTGATAGATATTTTCAATTGCCGCTTGCTTATTTCCTCGATTGTAGATTATTAAACCCTGGTTTGAAATATTCGCCAATACTTCATAATACAAGCCATCGATCGTATCTTGATGCTGAATAATTTTTGAATATTCATCATTTTCATAGTAGCCATCAACCTCAAAATATAAATCATCAATATTGGCGGTTTTATTGGTGGGACTAATATTGGCTGAGTCATAAAAACTCTGGGGGACAACCGACTTTCCATCCGGTAGGGAAGTTAGTGGAACAACATCGCCATTTAAGTTATGGTAACTCTCAACGGCGGTTACTGTATCAATATTTACAAACCGACTTTCAAAACGAAAGTTAACCGGATTCGAATAAGAACCGAGTATATAGTCATATATAAAATCGTCACTCACATAAGCAACATATTGATTGGTGTTGCTAATCGCGGCAATTTTCCCCGCATAAAAGGAGGAAGCCAACGAATAACTATTTGCTAAATATAACTTTTTACCAATCAAATCTTCTGCCTTGCTAAGACCACCCGCTTTTACTGAGCCTTCTTTAAGCCACGCATTAACCACTAATTGATCAAGGATTAATTCATCTGGTTGAATTTCTATTATTTGCCCATTGATGACATCTTCCTTGCCATAGCTTATTTTACTCGGCGATAGCAAATCCAGTTGGGCAAATCCTGGCGAACGAACACTAATTAAACTATTTTCCATCTGCGTAAAGTAAGGCAAGTTGATACTACTTAAAACTTCACCCGAAATATCCGGTAAAATTGTATGTTCAGTTTCTTCGCTCAACGCCTTGATTGTCGCGGCATCGATACTTTTTGACATCTGATAATTATCTAGAGCCGTAACCACAAGTGTCTCTGTATGATTAGTTAATATACTACCCCGATCTGGGAAAATATACCGACCAATAGTGGCACTAGATATGGTGAGCAAGGCAGTAGAGATAAAGAAGATTACCATCATCAGCTTTTGTTTTGCATGGTAGCCTTTGAATGAAGAATGGCCCATTTTAAAGGCATCCATTGATGACAAAGATGCCTGCAGTTTCTCTTCCTTTTTCAAAGGAACAAAAGTAATATTATCCTCGGTTGTGACCACATTATCATTAATTTCACGGTCAATAAAAAGTTTCTCTTTGGGATTGACCAAATTAATTCGATGATTTTTTTCATCATAAGCTTCAATAAAGAAAGTATCATTATGAAAAGCGACACGAAGCTGAAGTTTGGGAGCTTTATCTTTATAAAAATAGGTCAAATCAAATTGCTCACTTGCGACTTCTTCTTTTTCTAAACCATGAATATTAATTTGATTTTCGTCACGATGAACGTAAGCCCCAGCATCAGGCGTGTTAAGTTCATCCTTAATGATCTTTCCATCTAAAAGTCGAATGATTCTATCACTATATGAATATGCAATCCGCTCCTCATGGGTAACCAAAATCACTAAACAATTTTCCGCTAATTTACGGATAATATTCATTACAGTCAAAGTATTGGCTTCATCAAGATTTCCCGTCGGCTCATCAGCAATTATTACTGAAGGCGATTTGACAAGGGCGCGGGCAATCGCTACCCGTTGCTGCTGACCACCGCTTAATTGGCCCGCTGGCCGTTTTTTAAGTTTCAGCATACCTACCGAATCAAGAGCGGCTTCAATCCGTTCTTCTTTTTCCTTTGCCGTTAAGTCAAATGGCCGAAGAACCAAATCCAAATTGTCGAATACTGTTAAACTCGGCAATATCAGATAACTTTGAGCAATAAAACCGATATTTTTTAAGCGATAAATATCAATTTTTTTCTCCGAATATTCTTTTTTATCGAAGAAAATTCGCCCACTATCGGGATATTCTAGACCTCCGATAACATTTAATAAGGTGGTTTTTCCACAGCCCGACTCGCCAAAAAAGGTTACTAATCCTTTGTCGGGAAGTTCGAGATTAACATTGTTGATAACATGAATCTCGTTGCTTTTATTGCGGTTGAAATATTTGTCAACCTGACGTAATTCAATCATAGTTCACTGGTCCCCCTTACTTCACTCAATAAGGATTTCTTTTTCATATATTTGGTAAACTTTTTAATAATGTAAAGCGATAGAATAAGCAAGAAACCATAAATAGCGACGATTACGAAGAAATTCAAGTTGCTAATTAAAACGGAAAAGAGTCCTAGATGTGAAAGACGAACAGCGGTTAAGGCTATTAATGTTACGACGAAGGAAAGAGTAAAAGAGAGCCATAATTCCAAAAGAGAAAGGATATCAATTTCTTTTTTATCTAATCCGATGGTAGATAATATGGCGTAATCTTTGAGTTTAGCTCGTAGCATTGAACGCATAACTAGATATGTTCCAAGTCCGATAAATAACATTAATAGGCCGTTACGAAGAAAAACCAGTAAATAAGCGAGAATCTTTAAAACAGCAATGTTATCCATTCCAACCTCTGAAGGAATGACTACCCGATAGCCAAGGGATCTTAAACGTGAAGCCACCGTACTTCGAAACATGATGTCGCTAACAAACACACTTGCTTGTTTGAGCGGCGTCTCAATAGAAAACTGCGATAAAAAATCAGGGCCGATAATAAGCGTTCCAAAGCCATAATTCGCATATCGGGATGAATTTCCGCTTTTTACATTAAAAGGAACGTTATCAATAACGCCGTAATAATCATTATCAACTTCATAGTCGATTAGATAAGCATCTGTTCCTGTAATATCCGAATCATAGCCAATTTGGTCAATCCTAAAACCACTTGTATGGGCTTGATCATAAAAAACAGTAATACGATCCTCTAAATCATTGATTTTAAAAGTGGAGGCGATACTAGATAAGGCTTCTTCGGAAAAAAAGATTGTTTTTTTGGTTCTTCCATCATCTTTTGCTATCCCAACAATACGAATATCTGGGACAATCGACGCCAATTGGCTGTTTCCAAAAGCAACATCGATTGGCAAGGACAAACTCCCATAATATCCAATGACATCGTAGGAAACAACGGCGTCAAACTTCGCCTGAGGAGCAGTGCCTTTTAAAAGCGGTAATTGTGAGTAATACTCCCGCATATAAGTATCTGAAAAATAATAACTGGAAGTTGTAGTGCCAAAATTTAGCGGAAATTTGGTGTCGACCATTTTATCATTTTCCGTAACATTGCTTACATTAATGATTCTACTGATACGGTTGCTATCCTCTTCCGTCCAATCATCACCATCTATCGGTGTAACTACAATACGTGAAGGATCTGTATTAGAATAGTTTTGTTGCATTGAAAAAAGATCCAGGACTGAAGACAATTGATAGGCATCCGCCAAAGCATTTCCCGTATTAATAGCTACAAGAACCGTCGCAAGTAGAGAAACAATAAAAATAAAAATCGAACGCTTGGGCTGACGAAAAAGATTGCGCCACGCAAAGTAAAGCGCATGATGCCATCTTTTTTTCTTCACTGGTTCAGATAAGGGAGCAATATCTTTTTCCACTAAGTTTTTAGTTTTAAGTTCTCGATCTTCAATAACTTCGCCATCAACCATTTTAATCTTACGGGTTGCATATGGCTCAATTTGTGGGTAGTTATGTGAAACGACAATTACCAATTTGTTTTTGGCAATCTCACCTAATAGAGCCGATATTTGTTTTCCACTTTCCGCATCAAGGTTTCCCGTTGGCTCATCCGCCACAATAATTGGTGTATTCTTGGCTAAAGCCCGAGCAATCGCGACTCTTTGCTTCTGACCGCCAGAAAGCCGGGCCGCGCGTTGATTTTTCCATTTTGAAAGGCCAACGCGAGCAATAATATCGTTGATGCGCTTTTTCCGTTCCCGTGGATTAACATCGGTCAAAACCAAGGCACTTTCCACATTTTCATAGACTGTATAAGAGTCAATAAGATGATAATTTTGAAAAATAAATCCAATATAATTTCGCCGATAATGATCCCAGTCTTTTTCATCAAATCCGCTCGTGGGAATTCCATCAATTAACATCTCACCATCTTCGTAAGTGTCAACTCCAGAAATAACATTAAGTAAAGTGGATTTTCCTGATCCCGATTCGCCGGTAATGGCGACAAATTCGCCTAGATCAAAATCGAGAGAAACTTTCCTCATTCCCTGGGCGACAATGTTATTTTCATGATAGTATTTCGAAACTTCGACTAATTTAATCATGTTATTTTACCCCGTATATAATATGAGTATATTGAATTAAGTCCTTTTTATCAATAATAAGTGGATTTTGATACCGATTTATTGATCCCATTTATGCTTTATTTTTTTTATTAACGCCTTGAAATCACCATTTATTATTATTTAAATTCCGCCCCACAATTTTTGCCTTTAAGAAATATAAAAAAAGGGATTTTGTGTTGCACCACACTATCCCTTTTAATCAAGTTAGTTAGAAAATATTGCAAAGGCTGTATAAATGTCCGCTAAATAGCGATGGGCTTCAATATCGCTTTTACTATCAAAAACGGATAACTCTTTTAGTAATGGGCGGACATTTTCTCGAACAAGCGCGGCCTCATTTAAGTGAAAACGAATATAAGCAATCATCCACCCTAATTCGAGGCGATTGCGATCATCATTATCGACAATTGGGGTTATGCCTTCCTCTGAATGATGGGCGAAAGGAAAGGTTGTTCCATATATTTCCTCATCAAAATGCCGGTATTTTTCAGGAATCAAATACCAAATTTGCGCAAAGGTTTTATTAGTCCCTAAGTATCCGCGAAGAGCCATGTATAAAAGAATTTTAACGGCAATAATCGAGCCATCTTCCACCATAAAAGCCCCAGTTTTATCGGCCAGTAAGTCATCAATTTCAACCCGAATATCCATCCCGTTTTCCATATGCGCCCATATCTCATCAAAATCGATAGCTAAAGGAGCAATAATTGTTTTTTGCGGGTCGTTATATATTGCCTGCTGAAAATTTAAATCACGCTTAAGACTACGGGTAGTTAAGGTTTTATAGATATGATATACAATCGGCTCGTTTTTTATATTAAAGCCAGCAATTGGCGCGTTTCTAGTCTGCCCTACCATATGAATAAAGTTTCTAGCTTCCCGATATTGGGGAAGGCCCAGTTTTTGCTTAAAAACCTCATTTATAAGATCTCTAATATCCTCGCTATCAGTTTTTAAATCCGCTTCGTCAAAATACTCGCTCACATTTATCTTGCTAAATCCCGCGGCTTGACTATCCATCGGAAGGGCTAGAATTTCCTTTAAAATATTCTTTTTTTCTTCGCTGCTCAATTCATTAAACTTATTAATAAATCCATAATCGAAATATAATTCCTCACTCATAATCTATTTACCTCCCAAATCTGCTAAATTTTGATCTTGTAGTGACTGGACAATAATTGTATCGGCTGGTCCAAAGGCGAGTTTGCTCATTTCCAAAGCACTTCCCCAAAAAATAGACGAATGCTCTTGTGGCACAAGATCATCACTAATTAATGAGGCGAAATAGGCGTGGAGCGTCATTGTAAAGTCATTGTATTCGTAATCGACATCCATAAAATGACTTTGAACTTTAATTGTCGCGGAAAACTCCTCTTTGATTTCCCGCATCAATGCCATTTGATGAGTTTCATTCGCTTCAACTTTTCCTCCCGGAAATTCAAATTTATCTATTGTCTCCTTGTTGCCATAACTTCGACAGGCAGCAAAAATTTTTTCTCCTTTGATGATTATCGCCGCTACTACTTCTATATGTTTTTTCATACTCCCTCACAAATGGTAACGCAAAGCGTCATTACTCGTCATCATCGCGAGTAAAGGTTCTTTATTAGTTCCGTTTTGCGTAATAAAAACCGCACCAAGAATCTTCTTATCATCCGTCGCTTGATGAAAAAGGGCAAGTGATTCATAGAATAAAGCCCGTTTTTCGATAAAACGAAAAACTTCATCCGGACTTGCTTTCAAGTCAAAATAAGGCATATATTGCTCAACAAAACCTAAATTGTTGATATCAATAATCCCTCCGTCTTTTTGAATCAAAAGTTTTAAAATGGCATCGGTTGTAATTATTCCCCGAACAAGATTTTTCTCATCTAAAATAGGCAGGTAGGTAAAGTCACTTGCAATTAGAGTATCAAAAACTTGCCGTATTGAGGTTTTAAAAGTAATAAGCGGTATTTTATTTACCTTCGTTGCATAAGCATAAGCTTGAGCCGAAATCTCAAGATTAAAATCTTCTATTTTGGCAAGAATAGAATCGGAAACAATAAACGGATAGTCAAAATCTTCGTCCGAATTATGTGCTAAATCATTTCGCAAGTGCCTAAACAATTTCATTTGCTCGGGATATTTATGGTCGAGATAGTTATAATTTCGCTGGTTAGCTTCAAGTTTGGCGTAGACGCGTAGAAAGCGGTAAGTATTATCAATTGAGTACTTGTTATTATCGGTCATAAGTCATTTCTTCTTTCCGTTTAAAGGATAACATTTTTTAACAAATACAGCCATTATTAGACCTTAATTAATAAATAATAAATTGTTGACGCTCATTAATCTTCTTGTAAATCAGTCTCTTGGCAGTAGGGACAAATAAAATCCATTTTATTATTGAGTCGGGTAATATTTCGAAAAAACATTGACGACTCTATCGCTCGATTATATTCCCATTCTTCATCAAGACTGAAATCACGACGATTAATAGTCGACTTTCTAAGATGCGCGATATCGGTTAAAAAATATTTTTTACCGTTTTTATCGCATGTTTTTTCTTTTATTTGCATCATACAATCGGGACATTCATACTGGGATAGCGCTCCTCGCTTTTGCAGTTTGCCTCCACAGAATGGGCACGTATCTCGACTCGTATCCGCATAAATCATTCCCCGAAGAATAATTTGCTGAAGGCGCCGAAAGGAATCAATATCGTCTACACTTAGGTAGACATCATTACGGCTGGCATAGTTTTTTTCTTGTTGACTAGCAACAACAATTTCGTCTGGCTCATCTTCACCGGTTGTAATGTCCACTTTACTTTGATCGATAATATTGGGAACAATCAAAATTTTATATGCGCAATCCTTCGTGAAAGTAAGCATCACTTCTTTATTGAGGCGATTGAGAATGTTTAATGACCATCCCTTAAAAGTTAGAGTGATATCTAATGCTTTCAAATTCATTTTACGGTTCTCATCCAGTCCAAAGTTTAGATGCATCGCCGAAAAAATTGTCAGTATTTGAATGTAAAGAAGATAATTCTTTATAAGTTCATCAAAGTTTACGATATCTATGTTCTTCAACTGTTTGGGACGTACATTAATCAATTGTTTATAAGTGCGAAAAACGCGCCGATAGTCTTTCTGCGCCAGAAAAATATTCGTCTTTTTTAAAGATAACTTTTTATTCCGAATTCGATTTTTTTGATAGACCGGTCTTTTTAGCCGCGGTTGAATAGCATGACTGATCGTCGAAAGTTCATCCAGCAGTCGTTTTGATAGGTTCAAATACTGACTATAATCCCGAATATACCCGGTGTGAAGTTTACCCAAAGCCAAAAAATAATTGATATGATTGGCTTTTTCTAGCAGGTTAAATTCAAGAATGCTCCCTGCGTATAAAAGATTATTTAATGTTTTGCGGTTTCTTCTTACATAAAACAAAATCTCATCGATGAAGTTGCAAAAGACTAAATTCTCATAGATGGAATAGTCATCCTCATAAACCCGAGTTAATAACTTCCGGGGCTTAACTTTCCGCTTTGAAATATTAGTTACATTTTGCGTGTGATTAGCAAGGTGAAGAAGGGTATTTTGATTGATGGTGCGAACATTTTCCACTGGTAACACATCATCTGAATCGCGCAAAATGATGATGGGTTTAGCAAATATCCTTTTTATCGGTCCTAAATTATCCAGTAGCAACTTTAAAGTTTCTTCCACTTGGAGAAAGTTAAAATTGGGGTCGATGGAAAAAAGTGTTAAATCATGAACAACATAATAATCAAATTCGAGGTAGGTTAAAGTGGGATGCTTTTCCACAAAGGCTTGAACTCCACTTAACAAAGAAGAGAGACGATGATACTCCTCAATTTTGGCATTGCTAAGTTGAACGTCCATCTTATTCTCCATCAAGATGCCGAATAAAGTCTGCGCACCGTTCTAAATGTAGTTTTTGAAAGTCCTCGACCAATTTTTCCTTATCATCAATGGCCTTCACTTCAAGTTTAGCCACCACTTTGCTCAGCAATATTGCTTCCACGGCTTCATCTTCTACTTTTTCATTGGGAAAGCAAGCGGTATAGACATTAACAAAATCCTCGATCTGCTTCAAGATACGATTTCCAAAAGAAATATTAAAGGGGGAGAGCAAAGCCTCGACACTGCGTATTATCTCATTATTTTCCGCATCAAAATGGCCTTTTTGTTTAGCGGCAGACAGTAAATTATTTATCGTTTCATAGTCGTAGAATCTCCGGCTGATTGGATCTTGATAGTTACGAACTTTTGCAGCCCGCTTTGTAAAATTCATTGTGTGTGCCCGGTCATAAACTTTGTCCGAAATAACAAAAGTTGATTCATCGCGATTGGCGGTTCCAATAAACCAAATGTTTGGCGGAACTTTTAAGGTATTGCCATTATTTAGCGCAAGATAATCAACTCTTTGGCCATCAACATCCCGAGCAAGATTGATATTAATGAGTTTTATTTCTCTTCGGTCTTCTTCGTTTTCCATCAATGATAAAAAATCCGAAAAATAGTATTCAATCCGCGATAGATTCATTTCATCAAGTACAATAAAAGTAAATATATCCTTATTGAGCGCGGCTTTATAAAGACTTTGTGTAAATTTCTTCGGAGTATATTTCATCGAAAACTCATTGTAGTAACCAAGAAGTTCATTCTTATCTTTCCAAGAGGATTCAACTTCAATAATTTCGCAATTGCCAAAAATAGCCTCGCTAAATATTTTTGGAAGACTCGTTTTTCCCGTTCCAGACATACCTTGAAGAATAGATAACTTCGCGGCTCCAAGTCCCGCGATAAAGGTGGCAATATTTTCGGGAGTATAAGAAAGATGCAGCCGTGAATTGCGCGCGTAGTCAACCACAAAATTAACGAGTTCATTCAGTGAAGTTTCTTTGACTTTAAATTCGTTTCGCAAGGCCATTTCTTCTTTGTATTTATCAACTTTACTATCTAAATCCGTAAAAGCAGGGCAGGGATCAAAGTTAATAGCACTTCCTTCATCCGCGGCATCGCCTGCTCCTAGTTCGCTATTTTTAAGATGGTCTTGCTTCGAGCCGCCAACATAAAGGTCGGCTTCTAAAGCAACTATCTGTTCGGTTTCAAAAGCTTTGCGCAAGAACATGATGACTGTCACCAGTACGGAAACAAGCAAAGAGTAAACCACATCCGTAGAGACTTTATATTCGTATTCATAACCTGAAGGAATAGAAATGCCATAATGATCAAAAATGCTTTCGATAATAGAACGATCGATATCCTTTGCCACCGAAAAGTAAAACCCGGATATTCCGATGACAAAAAGGAAAAAGACATTTACAAAAGTGGCCGTCTTTACAATCGAATTAAACTTTGTATACTTGGCTAAATAACTAGCAATCGTCAATATTAAACATAATCCTGAAGATATCAGCATAATAATTAATAAGAAGGCTACCGCTCGATAACTGGCGTCTAAAGTCGCATAATCGCGAAGAATGGTAATTCCCGTAAGTCGTACATATTCGCTATAGCTTGACCAAGTAATATCAATCTTTACTACATTAAAGAAAAGCGATGCTACTGTAACCGCAGTTAAAATAAAAACATAAATTAATGGTTCTATGCGGTAATAGCGAATCTTCTTCACTTTGACTTCTGTTTGGTTAAAAAGATCAAATCGGCCTTTTAAGATGGAATATGCAAAAATAACAATGGTCATAATCGCCATCGGAATGTAGGCAACAGATGTCGTGGCTACGCCCTTGAGATTGTAATAAACACTAATTCCTAAGCCCAAAAGAAAGAATATAAGCGCCATTGAAGATGAATAAAAAACGAGTGCCTTTGATTTTTCAATAAATTTTTCCTGACTATAGAAATAGTTGGAGAGGCAACTTGCAAAGTAGAATACCACGCCCACAAACATCGCAAAGGTAACCATAAAGTAGATAGTCTGTTCAATCGAGGCCGAACTAGAAAATAAAACACTTCCTAAAATTACGCTAGTTGCACTAGCACCACTTCCTTGCGAGTATAAAGGAACGATAAACATACTCAAAAGAATAATAATCGTCATAACATCGATAATTAATACGGCTAGTGCCGTTCTCTTCATTGCCTGCACCCGCTTTTTATCGTCGATAACTTTTTGAATATCACCTTCACCTTGCTCTTGCTTCAGTAAGTGAGCGCGGTATAAATAAAAAGCAAAACTTATAGCTAATAAAAATGCGTTGACAATAACCAAGCTTAAAGCTAGTGAACTCAGATACTTAAATGCCAACTGGAACGATAAAAACAATAGTTCAAAAATGAAAAAGTAAATGTGCGATAAAATAAATCCCCAATTGCTTTTGCGCCAAATACTGATGCCCGATAAAAGAACGATAAAGATTGAACCGAAAAACAAGGTTTTAAATATGATACTAAAAATCGTTTCATAGTCGAGATTGCCGCTGTTTGCTATCTGCCAAACATTCAATGAACTATAATACCCGCCGACTAAATCTAGCGATATAATCTGTAGATTTATAAAAAGAACCACGATGGAAATTACAACCATTATGGAACCGATAAACCAAGGCTTTCTTGCTATTTTTTTCATCGTTTTTTAAACCTCTTAATTTAAATTTTGAGCGCGTAAAGATTCAATCAATCACCCTATCTTAATAAACTCATTATAAGGTAGTTTTAGGCTTAATTCTATATTCTTTGCTTACTCCCTATAGATTTTATTGCCGTTATAGCCAATGATTGTTTCTCAAAGCATCCTACTTTAAAACCAATTATTACCTTTTTAAGGTGTGTAAAAAGTATATTCATACATAAATACTATTTTCTAAGCCATATAATTTGAAAAAATTGCAAAATATCTCATTTTGCTAACAAAGCGATATTGTACTTTACTATCTTTTCAATTACTTCCATCGGCAATGAATCCGCAAGGGGAATTTGAATTGCCCCCTTTGATGTTCTATATGGTTTTAAATCATCTTTAAAATATTCAATCGCTGCAGCATGGGGATATAGACCAATATGGTTTTTAAAAATGTAGAAGGATAAAAGGACTCTTTTTAAAATAAAACTAGGCATATTATAGGAGATTCCTTCTTTTATTCGTGGGTCGATACTAAGAATTCGTTGGCGAAGATTATTAAGTTTAGTTTTATGGTCATCGCTTAAACTATTGATATATTGATCTACGTTTTCCCACTTCATAACTGAACTCCTTGTAAAGTTAATATTTATTTATTAAATTGATAAATCCCGTTTTGTAAAATTTCTTATCCCGATACCATATAGACTTACCGACAGAATAATAAGGGCGAGCAAATTCCATATCGAAGTATTGCTAAAAGCAATTGCTTCATCGGCATTAAACAAAGAAAATGGGGTCAAAAAACGAAAGAAATCATAATCAGGTAAGTTACCAATCATGGAGAAAACAAAGAAAACGGCCGGAACACCAACATTTAAGCCTGAAGCAAGCTTTCCTTCAAATGTTGTCGAGGAGACAAAGGTTAAACCAGAAAGAAGCATTAAAAAGAAAAACCACTGACCTAAAACATAAAGGATTGCCCCGTGATTTAATTTTCCAGGAGCATTACTTTCGGCCGTAACTGCTATCGTTAAATACATAACAAGACCTAAAAATAGCATCGTGAGGGCAATAAACACTACTTCGGTAACAATGATTTTTTTACGTGAATTGGGCGTTGTTAGCAAGTAGGCCATCGATCCCTTATCGATATAGCGAAATACAACTTTATTTACGAGAATAATAGCAAAAATTAACGGAAACATAATAAAGATAAAGCCAAATAGATACCCCGATATAAAAGCGGCATAATTAGTAAAATTATCCACGTTAAAATTAAGCAAAGCAAACAATTCGGGAAACTGCGCCTCCATTTCGGCAAAAAGGCTTCCCGCTGCTGGATCGGGACTATACATTGCCGTAATCATCGTTCCATAAAGGACAATAATCGCCACAAAAGTAACAATCAACCAAATATTGCTCTTAATTTCTTTTTTCAGTAATGTAATATTAATCATTTTCGCCACCATAATATTGCATAAATATTTCCTCAAGTGACTGCGTTGGTACTTCTAGATTTGCAACTTGAAAATGTGAAAGATCACTAATCATTTTATTAATATCTCCTTTAGAATCAATTTGAACCTGCTGATTACCAATCTTAATCGCATCGGCATTCATCGCTAGTAGCCGAGAAACTTCCGCTTCCGAATCCAGAGTAGCAATAAAGCGCTTGCGGCGTTTGGCTTTTAAGTCTTCCATCGTGTCATCGGCGACCAGGACACCATTTTTAATCATCAATACGCGGTCGGCCGTTTTCTCAACTTCCTCAAAAATATGGGAAGATAAAAAGATGGTTGCTCCCATATTCTTGTGACGCAAGATAAGATCAATAAGTTTTTGTTGCATTAATGGGTCTAAGCCGGTGGAAGGTTCATCTAATATAAGAACATCGGGTTTATCCATAAAAGCAATAACAACCCCTAGTTTTTGCTTCATTCCTTTGCTCATTTTTCTAATGCTTTGGTGGGGATTTAAGTCCAAGTATGTTAATAAATCATGAGCATAACTCAAGTCGTTCATCTTCTTCATTTTAGCCATGAACTTGATAAATTGTTCACCGTTTAAATCTTCAATAAAACTTATCTCCCCGGGTAAATAACCAATTTGCTTTTGAATCGCCACTTGTTCTAAAAAGCAATCGTGTTCAAAAATTTTAGCCGTTCCTTGATGGTGATAAATAAAACCGAGCAAGTGGCGAATTGTAGTAGTCTTACCCGCTCCATTGGGACCCAGAAACCCAACCACACTGCCTTTTTTAATTTGAAACGAAATATCAAAAATTCCTTTATGATTTCCATAGTCCTTTGTTAAATGGCATACTTCAATTGCATAATCCATATTTTTAGCCTCGCTTAAATTTTTCTTTCATTTGTGTAAATAGTTTTAATAGTTGCTCATTTAAATGAGCAACTTCTGCCCCCGGTTTTCGATAAAGATATAATCGCATATACCCGAATGATATCATTGAAAGCCATGTCATTAATTCCGAAGGAGTAATATTCTCATTCAGGGTTGAGTAATCGACCTGTTGAAGAATCGCGGAACCTTCTTTTTCATATTGGGCTAAAATAGGCATTTGCTTTGATTCTTGGAGTAAAGACGGCTCCTCACTATAAGCTTTCATTATAAATTCAACTAGATATGGTCTTTTTTGAAAAAAAACTAATTTCTGTTTTGTTACATAGGTAATATAATCAAAAACTTCCAAATGATCACCTTGCGGACGCACATCAATATTGGACATCATTTCCGTAATGGCATAATCAAGCAAATACAAAAACAGTTGCTTCTTACTTGTAAAATAATAAAATAACGATCCCTTAGATATCCCGGCTGATTGGGAAATTAGATCGGTCGGTGCTTGGTAATATCCATACTTTGCAAACACTTCACTCGCGGCATCCAATATTCGATTTTGTTTCTCAATCGGTAGTGATTCAAAAAGTTTTATTTTGTTCATAATTTGTATTTTAGTCTTGTTGACTATTTTAGTCAATTAAATATAAATGGTTTCTTGCATAAAAAAACTTCCGACCATTAAATAAGAAGTTTTTTTACTAAGGTCGAAAGATTTAATTTAAAATTTGATTTATAGCTTCGACTAATATGGCCGAAGAACGCTGATGAGTAGCATAGGAGGCATGGTTATTGGCTCCTTCAGCATCACCATTTGAGCCAACGTCTTCAATTGTCACCATGTGGACATGGTTCAAATCCGCTTCATCTAATTGATTAATCACCTGTAAAGCCGCGTTCCCGTTTAAGGAGCCCTCCGTCATTGTCCAAAAAATATGGGCGGTTGGATTGTCACTTCGGAGTTTAAGAATAAAGTTTGCCACTTGTGTTTTAAACGCCCGCACCTTTTCTTCTTTATCAAAACCGGTGGCTTTGTTTATAACAGCGCTATAGTCATTGCCACCCGCATTTACAATTACAACATCAGCTTTTTTATCGTGATTATAATCGACATCAACGAGATTTTGATTAGAATCGATACCAACTTTTTCGTAAGCTTCAACTATATTAACGTTGCCTGTCAAATCATTATAACCATATTTAATACCCCACCCGGAGTTACTGACAAACTCATAGGTTCCACTAAACGCATGGGCGGTTAAATAGCCGAAGGAATGTAATGAGGAGGAATTCGCGGTTGTTCGTTTCTGATTTGGTTCTCCTAGCGCTCCGTGACCGGAAATACCGGAAGCCCCGATAAGCAAAAAATGAAGAGGTTCCGTTGAAAGATTTTCAAATGGCAAAAAATATCCATTGGTGGTTACTTTTTTTAAACTAGTTACTCCATCTTCCGGTTCACTCCGCTTAATTAATTCGATTGAGTGATTACTATATGTGTCAAATTCAACACGAAGTTTTTCACTCGCGCTTTGAACATAAACATCCGCATCTAACAGATCTTGATCATCGCGCGATAAACTATAATATATATCACTATTCTTATCTTCAAGTTCTAATTCTAAATCAATTATTCGACCGAAAAACTCAATTTTAAAGCCCGTTGCCGTGTAGTAAAAATATTCTTTGTCACTAGAAAAATAATGCCGGCCGCGCCAAGCAATATAATTGCTGCTAAGCTCGTTGCCTTGCAAAATGGATACCGTATCTTCGCTTGATACGAGTGAGGAAGATTCACTACTTCCCGATACACAAGCACATAGGCAAAGTGCGCAGGAAGCGAAGATAATCGGCAAGAATCCTTTATTCATTGGCTCCCGCTTTCATAACCGCTTTAGCCACTCTTAATGCTACTTTACGATTAAATATATTAGGGATAATGTAGGTCTCATTTAATTCGCTTGGTCGCACTATGTGGGCGAGAGCCTTACAGGCAGCTACTTCCATTTGAGGAGTTATTTGTTGAACGCGCGCTGCAAGCGCGCCCTTAAATAAACCCGGAAAAACAAGGGCGTTATTGATTTGGTTAGGCAAATTGGAGACTCCAGTACCAACTACGCGCGCACCGGCTTTTAAGGCCTTATCGCGGGAAATTTCCGGCGTTGGATTTGCTAACGGAAAAACAATAGCATCGCTATTCATACTTTTAATCATCTGCTCCGATACGACATTTCCAACTGACACACCAATAAAAACATCCGCTTCGACAAGCGCATCATCAAGTTTACCTTTTTGTAAGTTCAAATTAGTTATTTTGCTTATTTCTTTTTGGGCTGAATTTAAGCGATCATCTCCATCAACAACAATTCCAAACCGATCACAAACAACAATATTTTTCGCTCCCAAGGTAAGTAGAAACTTGGTAATGGCAATCCCTGCCGAACCCGCCCCATTTATCACAATTTTAACATTGGCTATTTTTTTCTTTACTAATTGAAGAGCATTTAATAGCGCCGCGCCACAAACGATTGCTGTTCCGTGTTGATCATCGTGAAAAACCGGAATATCACACATCTCCTTTAATCTTCTTTCCACTTCAAAGCAACGAGGCGCAGATATATCCTCTAAATTAATGCCGCCAAATGACGGAGACAGGCGATATATAGTTTCCACCAGTTCATCCACATCTTTTGTATTAAGCACGATAGGTATGGCATCTAATCCGGCAAATCTTTTAAACAAGGCCGCTTTTCCCTCCATGACCGGAATGGCCGCCAAAGGCCCAATATCCCCTAAGCCAAGAACAGCCGTTCCATCAGAAATAACCGCAATCGTGTTGCTTTTTGCCGTTAAGTTATAGGCCTCGCTCGGTTGGTTTTTGATGGCTAGACAAGCCGAAGCAACTCCCGGCGTATAAACAAGTGACATATCGTGCATGTCTTTTATTTTTTTCTTACTTTTAATCTCAATTTTTCCCTTTAGTTGACGATGCAGGGCTAAAGATTCGTCCATAATATCCATAATTTAAGTTCTTCTTTCTTAACCGATCGCAGTGCTACCAAAGCGATAATTATATTCCGTTCCATCAATGGTAATTGTAACAGTAAACGCTCCAATATTGCTTTCAGCCGGATCGACGGTTACAACATAAGCATTATCTATTAGTTCATAAGTCACGATTGCTCGCGTATTTGATGAGTCTGCATTAAAGGTCGTAACCTCCCCACTAGTAATAGTTACTAGAATTGAGAAAGTTGGTGTCCCCTCTAACGTCACTTTTGTCTCCGCTCCTCCATTTGCCAAGGGAAGAGCATAGCCTAAACTTTCAAGTGATGGTGAAGAAATAGTATATTCTAGTCCTTCTGGAGTGGGGGCATTAATCCCTAAAAAGCGATACTCTAATAAACCAGAACTGCCAACTGAAGTGTCTTCAAAAAGGATTTTAATCGAGAAATTTCCTACTCCGATAACCGAAACTGTTAGACCATCAACGGTTGCTCTTCCTGTTTGCGAGGAGCTCACCGTGTAGTTTTTGTTACTCGCTTCATCGGGAGTAATATCGATTTTGAGGGTGAAACTTGTTCCCACTTCAATTTCTTTTCTGTCTTCCGAATTGTTGACCGTCGGCAATTGATATTCATCAGCGGTTACAACTACCTCGCTAATTGGGGTATCCACTGGGGGAATAGTAGCGGCGACAGTTTTAAACCGATATTCAAGATCTTGAAAAGATGAGTCTTCAAACTTAATCGTTATTGATACATTACCAGCGCCACTTCCTAAAACGAACTCAACTTTACTACCATCAACCACCGCTCGAGAATTTGAACTAACCAAAACATAGCCTTGATAATCAGCATCTAATGGTAAGATTTCGACCGTAAAGTTCAAGACCGTTCCAATTTCAATTTCTGGCCGATCGGCAGAATTATTTGGCTCAGGTAAAGTTATTTCCGAAGATACATTAACTTCAGAGATGTGGACATAATCCTCAACTGTCACGACGATTGAGTCGGTAAATCCCCCATCGCGCGTGGTAACCGTAACCGTGGCGCTTCCAACGCCAATTCCTTTAATAATTCCCTCGCCAACAATTTCAACTACCGCGTCATCTGAAGATGTCCAAACAGTTAATTGATCAGGTGCTGAGGCTGGATAAACACTATATTCTAATGTTGCCTGTTGCCCAAATGGAAGCGCGAGTGTCTCTAAAGCAATATTGACTCCAGTAACTGCTCCCTGTTGCCATAACAAGGTTCCGTTTTCCGTAAATTGACTGCCGACTAAATTCCAATCATCGGTGGTAAATAATGGTAAAACGGGGCTAGCAACATCTCCTGGAATCCAAGTATTTCCACTTTCGCTATTTAGTAATTTCTTTGCAAAGGTCGTATTAGCATCGTAGCCACTTGAAGCAATTTCATAAGTTGTAGCGGTTGTCTTTGCATTGGCCGATGTAACTTTCAGTCCGCCATCGTCTTTGATAGCCACTTCGGCAAAGACGTAAGAATTATGGATATTTGATCCGTCCGTTGTCAGACCAGAAATGCCTCCCACATAATCGCGCCCTCCAATAAGAGCCCCGCCTACGTATGAGGATGTAACTTCGCCAGCATTTATACCAGCAATACCACCAACATACATATCGCCATGAATTGAGGCTACTCCTAAATTATTGGCGGCATCGCTTAATTCAGTTGCCCGGGATTTGGCAATAAATTCTTTAGAGGACATTGATCTAGCAAAAGCTGCGTTAGAAATCAAACCTTCGTTATAACCCGCTATTCCGCCGAAGCCGATATTCTTTCCTTCATTGCCATCACCAGCAGCGGCATAAGCACTTTGAGCAAAAACTCGCCCTGAAACAGCAACATATTGAATGGTTCCAAAATTGAAGCCAGCGATACCGCCCGCATACGAGTAGGTATTTGACGACTTGGCAGAATTTGCCTGGTTGCCGGCCGGAAGAGTCGCAGTAACAGTTGCATGTTCGATCAAGCCCATGTTATAGGCAGCGATACCACCAATTCCTCGCCCAGCCTTAACTGCTCCTGAGCCGGATATGGTTACATTACGAATAATTCCGTTAGTACTATTGATACCAACAAGTCCCCCAGCACCGGTTGTGTGATCGGCTGTGTCCACAGCTTCAAAGGTCGGTAATGCTCCTTGAAGATGGTTATCTTCAAGTAATGCACGCGATGTAACATTATCGATTAATCCATTATTAATATCGCTAATCGCTCCAATTGGATAGGCATTTGCCTCCGAAGCATATAATTGCGTTGTCGAATCAATAACAAGATTTTTGACCACCCCAGTCGCTGTAATTTCATGAAAGAGCCCGCCATTGCCGGTAAATGATAGGCTGTGTTGCCCACCATCATATTGGCCAGAAAAGGTCAATTTTGAACTATTAGATATTTCAAGAGGACTAGTTATTGTTGAAGCGATATCTTTATATTGCAAATAACTTTTATTATCGTAGATATGGCTCGTGTCAGTTAGTATCGCTTGGATGTCGCTTATTTCGTCGACAATGAATGGATTAGTTGGCGTTCCTTCACCCGACAAAATCAATTCATCGCTAATCGCTTCCTCACCGCCACATTGAACTTTTACATAGTAGCCTCCACCTTGAGGAATAACCTCTGGCGTAAAAGTTACCGTATTGAGTTCGTCGCTTGTATCAACGTTAACATCGCCTTCAATAACTGTGTAATTAGCGCCATTTACTGGTTTTAGTGAGACCGTAAAGTTTTGATTTTGAGCCTCCGTTTGACGCCATGTAATAGCCGAAGAAAAGGGCTCATTAGCAACCGATATATTACTTGGGCTGCTTGAAAGTTCAAGCCATTCAGCCGTGAGCGTCATATCGCTTGTTACTATATCAACATCAAATTTCCAAGGAAAATCGCCATTTAACCAATCACCGGTAAACACATAACCTGGCCGTTCGGGATCATCCGGTTCTACGACCAAACCACCATTTCTTATCGACTGTGATTCAATAACTGTGCCCCCACTTCCTGTGTCGAACGTGACAAGAAAATAATTCCCCTGTGAACTTGTTTTCCCGCCACCGCACGAGGCTAATGTAAGCACGGCAAGTAGACTCCAAATTGATTTAAAATTCGTTTTTTTCATAATGTGGTTTCCTCCTTATAATGGAATATATGCCACTGAGTTGTTTAAACTCATAATGACAAAGATTATGCAAATAATAATTGGACCTAAATAGGAATTACCCGATATTTTATAAAACCAACGATTGAAGAACGGCATTAAAAACATTACTGGAATTAAAGTAAAGAGAATGTTGACGTAAAGCCATTGCGTGGTTCCATCTGGAAGTTCAGTAAAAGCAATTGTTCCCGTCTTTGCAAAAGTAATATATTGAATAAGAAGAATAATGGTTAACCCCGCGATATTCATCAATCCCGCTAAAGCTAGCTTAGCCCATTCGGGTCGTGCCCCGCGCATTTGTCCTCCATTAACGCGAATGGAATTAGATAAATAGAAGATAAAAAATAATGGGAAATACATTAATAATTGAATTAGCACCTTACCATTGAGTGGTCGGGCGGCCATAATGAATAGCAACCGATAATCGACATGGAAAATCGCAAATATCAGCATAAGAATTCCAAAATAAATAGCAGCGACGGCAACACCAATAATTATGGTTTTTAGGGCATTAATCCATCCAGTCTTGATTCCCCAAGTTTCAACCATTTGGGATTGACTGACTTCTATATGATCAAAACGCTTGTGGAAATAGCGAGTCAAATATTGGCTTATTAGGAATACACCGATAGCGAATATTCCCGATAACACCGCCCACACTGCTACGGCGTTGTTCATTCTTTGCGGAAAGAACCAAGTGTTTTGCGAAGCACTGGCTTCAGGAAAGAGCGTCAGCGTCATTTTGGCACTTGGAAGATAGGTTAAAGCCGCAAATGTTGCAGTAATTGCAAATACGACTAAATAGTTTACTATGCTCCCCCAACTTCTTTTTTTTGTATTGTAAATTGGCGCTTGTTGGCTTTTCTTAAACCAGGGGATTCGATAAAGCAGCATTGCAATCGGCACAATCATCGCTAAACTGGCAATTAAGGAAATTGTCGTAAAAACCTCTTTATAAATCCATACCATGCTACTAGGGGCAATTGAATCACTATAAAAATTCATCGCTACCTCAAAAAAGTCAATCATCGCCGTATTGGCCGCGGTATTATAGGGCTGAAAAGCGTGGATAACTGGCGTATTGAAAACTTGGCGCATATTCTTCAAATTAGGATTGCCATAAATCTTTCCAATTTCGACTTGTTCCGAATTGGGAATCGTTGGTAATCCGGCTTTTTCTAACCCAGAATTAACAAAGGTATGTGATTCAATGGCCCAAGACATATCCGATTTGCTATAACCGACTGGAGCATCGGGATTATCTTGGTTGCGAAATGCCCCTTCATCATAAAGGGCATAGTCCATTCCCATATTAGATTTGGAATAGGCAATTGAGGAATTAATTGAAATTACATACCCGGATATATAAACCGAATTGACCTTTGATACTCCGTTATTATTAACTGATTCCTGACCAAAATGAACCGCTGCTTGATAGGCGGCGTTGCCTCCGGCGGAATGACCAGTAACACCGATTTTCGTTTTGTCGATAAATGGATATACTTCGCTGTTGTCATAGATATAATCAATCAGATCGAAAGAACCATATCCTTCAATTGTCGCTATGGCTGAGCCTTGTGTTCCTTTTGATGAGGTTGAATCCCCTTGTGAGTAGGGATCAATATTGATAACAACATAGCCGCGACGAGCAAATTCAATAGCTAAATGACCCTGTGTTTCCCGCGACCGTTGAAAGCCGGGAATAATAACAATTAAAGGTGCCTTATTGTCTTCGGTAGCGGTCTTCGGTGTATACATATCGTAGGCCACAACTTGACTGTCGCGGGCTTCAAAATAAACTGTATTGACCTTAACCGACCCCCAGTTGCTTTGAATCATACTCGCAAAAAAGGAGGAAATAAAAATGATGACTAAAAGAATAATTGTCCATATTCCCGGTTTTCCCATCTTATTCAAAACTTTTTTTTCGGGATGTTTTGTATTTATATTATTTTCCATGTAAGCGCTCCCTCAAATTAATTATATTCAAGCGAAAATAAAAAGCGCCCTCTTTTACGAAAAAAGGCGTTTTTCATTCTTATAGTATATAAATTTTATTTATAACAACTTTTTAAAAGATTTAAGATACTTGATGAATTCAATAGCACCGCTATGGAGGGTGGCATTCTTTTGCCAAATAAGCCCGATAGTTAATTTCAATGGCTCTTGCAAAGGAATGCCAACAATCGAATTGTCATCCTGATCAATTAATTCTTTCATTAAAAAAGCGCCTCCAGCATTTGCTTTGACAAAGTTTCGAATAACCGATAACTGTGAGGAAACAAGAATAATGTTAAGACTCTTATTGAAGTCGGCAAACATATTATTAATAAGTTGATTTTGGTAAAATCCTTCCTTCATAAGGATAATTGGTTGATCGATTATGTCTTGAACAGTCAAGACATCATGTTGAGCTATTGGACTATCCTTTGAAACACAAAATAAAAATTCACTTTCCAAGATAACTTCTTTCTTATAGTGCTCGTTATGCGTATCATTAAGAATCGAAAAACCAATATCCAATGTTTTATTTTGAATTTTTTTTCGAATGCTCAATGAGCCTTCTTCCCAAATTTCAAACTTAGCATCCGGATGCTCCTGCATAAAGCCACTGTATATTTTGGGAAACAAAAAAGAGCCAATCATTGGCGGAACGCCGATTCTAATCGTATATTTTTGCTTGGATAATCCATCGAGATCTTTTTCCAATTCCGATGTAGCTTCAATAATGGCTTTAGCTTTTTCATAGAAAAACTCGCCTTCGCTAGTCAAGGTAAGTCCGTGATTTGTCCGATTAAATAATTGAAGATTAAACTCTTTTTCCAACTGATTCATCGCATTAGTTAGTGCCGGCTGCGTAATAAAGAGCTGTTTACTCGCAAGATTAAGTGAGCCATTGTCGCATACAGCGATAAAGTATTTCATCTGTAAAAAGGTCATATTAAATTCCCTTTCAAAGGTTTTTTCCTTAATTGAGGAAAAAGCCGATTACTTCACAATCTTTTTAGCACAAAAAGTGACATAAAAAAAGGATTATAAGTTAGTAAATATAAATAACTTTATTCTAAAGTTAAAAACCAGGCAAAAAATTATTTTTTTTCAAGAAGAAAGAACTTAGCCTTCATTGTTTCATATCCGAAGCCGTTAGGAGAAAAAGTGTCGTCATCTTTGCTTTTCTCACTGCTACTAGGGAATGTCATTATCGCTAATTTTGTGGCAAATGAATAGGCATATATACGAAATGTTTTCCAAGTCAAAAACCCAATTTGAAATTGTTTGGTGCCTTCATTATCATAAACTGTAAGTTGCCCAAAATTATTTATGGTAACAAAGAAAACACTTCCGTTAACTTCGATGACCCGAACCATTTTGTATTCAGCTTTTCCATTTCCAAATGGTAATTTTGTTTCCGTAAGCTCTCCGTTATCTACTTGAAAATATTTTATTTCATTGGCATACTCTTCCAAGGAAACGGTAATAATATGAAAGGTTCCATCAATTTGTGCAAAACTACTATTCTCAACAAAATGGGTATTATTTAGAAAATCGGCATTGGGATGATTTCGGTAATCTACAATCATTTTTTCTTCCCAAATGCCTTCGTTATAGGAAAACATTTTTGTATAAAAATACATTGAATTTGGGTGCTCATAATCGGAATAATCCTCTTCAACCAAAATATCAAATTCACTAAGACTTTTCATTTCGACATATGCATACATCATTCCATCTTCTAACCCGGTGTATGTCATATGTGACCATAATTCTTGGTTAACATCAAAAAGATAAACCTCGATTTTCTTATCATATGTTCCATAGACAAAAGCGATATTGCCATCGCTATCCATATCTACTCCAGCCCGAATCTGACCATTTTCAAAATAATTGGGACGAATTATTTCCTCAACTCGATTGAGGGTTATCTGCTTGGTTAAAGGGTCAAAATTATAGACGTACATCATTGTGTAATTTTGTATTGCCGAATTGGACCAAGGACTATCTACGCCATGCTCTCCTTTCGGGGCGATTGCAAAGTAATATATCAAGTTACGAGTCTCATCCGTTATAACATTAGGAGCATTTCTGGTTGGGATATCTTCTTGAAATGTGACAAATTTTGCCCCATCAAAATAGTTAAGGCTGGCCGTATTAGGATGCTCTTCGCTCTCAGGAAAAGAAAAATAATTTTCATTGTGAAGTTCGGAAGAAAAAATAGTATCGCCAATACTCGCCATTTTCTTTTGATTGTGCCCCCACCAAGAACCATTCATTGAGGCCTCACTTTTATGAATAGTGACATTAGATTCTAAACTAAATCCCGTTTGATTTAGTGGCATTGCGTTTATGATTCCATATGTACTCATGGCCGTAATCCCAACGACTAAAATAAATATGCCGAAAACACCTAGTATCGTCCAGATAATTCTCTTGCGTTTATTTTTCATTTTTATTACCAGTGGTTAAATAATAGCATAAAAAAATAAAGTATCATACTTGCTAATAAGTGCCTATTAGATGAAAAATGAAGTTTCTTGATCATCCAAGACAACAAAAAAGCCCGCTTCTTACTCAGAATAGGGCTCCATTTATGAAATGTACCCTCAGGTACAAAAGATTTTCATGGTGCTCTGAACAGGAATCGAACCTGCACGGGTTTCCCCACTAGATCCTAAGTCTAGCGCGTCTGCCAGTTCCGCCATCAGAGCATACTGCTGAAAGCAATAATCGCCTTATCAGCGGGTTTAATTATAACTATATTCTTTTAACTTATCAACAATCTATCAAAAAATTACCTTGCTTTTATTTTTGCATTACCATTGATGTAAAACTTATTTTAGAAATGAAAAAGAGTGTCCTAAAATATTCCTTTAAAATTTGAAATTTATGCAGAAAGATTTATAAATCATTCACCGACAAAACCTATTTTATTTGATAGAATAGTCATTTATAAAAATAAAGTCGCTAAATAACTGTATTCATCTAAATTTTAGATTGTTAAAAGCCAATAATTGTTTATTGACAATTCCATTTTATTACAAAAAATTACTATTTTATAACTTCTATGGTGTGCACTGTTACGAAAGCGAGGATAATGTTTGTTCCGTAGTATCATCACACGTATGAAAAAAACATTAAAACATTTTTTAACATCCGTTTTTGCCATTGTCAGTGGAATCGGCGTATCCTATGCCGGTTTTATTTTTCCAAGCACTGGTGAAACTAGTGGAATAAGTGAAATTGATATGTCAATTGTTGACTGGGACAACTGGAAAGAAAATACTATAACTTCACTTGTAGCAGCCTCAAATTTAAGTTTTGCGGTATCATCTCGGGGCGGAGTATGGGCTTGGGGAGTTAACGAATTGGGGGAATTGGGTGGTAGTCCAGCAAATATAACCGCAAGTTTTACAGGGTTGGCAGCTGACGAAAAAGTCATATCCATTGTGGGAAACACGGACCATTTTCTTGCTTTAACGTCTCAAGGAAAAGTGTTTTCTTGGGGAAGTGATAGCGCGGGACAACTAGGAAATGGAACCGTCACTGGAACCGTAACTAGTCCGACAAATATAACCGCTAACTTTATTGGCCTAGCAACTGATGAAAAAATCATATCGATTGATGCTGGATATAAACGTTCTCTTGCTTTAACCTCTCGAGGAAAAGTGTTTTCTTGGGGATGGGGTTATTATGGAGCATTAGGCACTGGAGGAACTGATAATAAAACCAGTCCCACAAATATAACCAGTAAATTTGGAGGTCTTCTAACAGATGAAATTGTAACTTCTATTTCTATGTCGAACAATAGTTGTAGCGCTTTAACATCTTTAGGAAAAGTATTTACTTGGGGATCTGGTTCTAATGGTCAGATTGGTAATGGAGACACTCGAGACAAAAATAGTCCTTTAAATATTAGTGCATATTTTACCGGACTAGAGATCGATGAAAATGTTATATACCATGCTCAGAGCGGAAATCAAGCGTATGCACTTACGTCTTTAGGAAAAGTATTTGTTTGGGGATCTGATTCCTGGGGGTCACAAGGTAATGGAGCAACTACTGGCGATGTAACTAGTCCAGCGAATATAACTACTAACTTTGACGGGCTAGAAACTGACGAAAGAGTAATATTGGCTACCGGAGGAGTAAGCATGTCAGTTTTTCTAACCTCCTCAGGAAAAGTGTTTACTTGCGGAAGTAATAACTCCGGGCAAATAGGAAAGGGGACAATCGGTGGTGAATATGTAGATATTCCTTTAAATATTACTGCTAACTTTTCGGGACTTGATACCGATGAAAAAGTTATATTCGTTGCTGGTGGAGGAGTATCTCATGTCCTTGCTTTGACATCCTTAGGAAAAGTGTTTGCCTGGGGTCGAGGTGGTTATGGAGCGATAGGTGATGGGACAAATGAAGACGCACCAAGCCCGATAAATATAACTGCTAACTTTCATTTATAATTTAACAAAACTATTATGTCCTACACTCAATTTATATTTTAATACGCAAAAAATGTGAACAAATTGTAGTAAAAAATGCTCTCGTTAATTTTTTATTCTATTTTTGTTTTTTTTGCTGGTGGAATAAATATTTTTTTAAATAAAAAGAATTAAAAATAAAAATTTTATTGCCAACAAAATGGCAGTAAAAATCTAATTTATAATGTAAAAGAATATGCCAATAACCATAACAAGTTTATATTGTTGCTAAATAATTAGTAGTAGTTTTGCTAATAACTTTTAGGCGTAAAATGACGATTGTGAAGTAACTAATTGGAATGCGTCTATTCCGGCAAGTATATCCACAGTTTCTTATGACTTGACTCGTATGAACAAAACTGTGGCTGATGCTATGACGAACTAATATCAATTATTTACTATAACACTGCTAGTGGAAAATAACAGTGCCTAAATAGCACTATCAAAGCGCCATTTTTTGAAGAAACTGAATACTCATTATTTGCAAACTTATACTATAAAAAAAACACCCCGCCTCTATCAACTATAGACTTGGGGTATTATTTTTTGATGTTTTTTAAAAAACAGGCACGACGGCATCGCCAAAAGTATCAACAATAAACTCTTTAATCGCTTCGCTTGTTAAAACATCAGCCAGAGCTTTAATCGCTGGATGATTTTGGTTTCCATCTCTTACAACCAGCAAATTGGCATAGGTAGTAGCTGCTAGCGAATCTTTGCTTTCTAAGACAAGAGCGGAAGGAAGTTTTGCTGCTAGAGCGTAATTACCATTGACAACTGCAAAGTCAACATCCTGAAGGGCGTTGGTTATTTGAGCTGCCGCTAATTCTACAATGTCAAGATTGAATGGATTATCGATAATATCTAATTTTGTAGCCTCTAGTCCAACTCCCTGCTTTAAAGTAATCAGTCCTTGAGCTTCAAGGAGAAGTAAAGACCGAGCCTCATTCGTTGTGTCATTAGGAACAGCAATTATATCGCCAATTTCAACGTTTGCAAGATCACTCTTTAATCCAGCATATATACCAAGTGGTTCATAGTGAACCGCCACCACTGACACAAGGTGGGTTTTGTTGTTCTTATTAAAGTCTTCAAGGTATGGTAAGTGTTGGAAGTAATTGGCAGCAACCTCTCCTGACTCGGTAGCTAAATTTGGAAGCACATAATCAGTAAAAACATTTACCTTAACCGTGTATCCATCTGCTTCCAAAATTTCGGCCGCTTTCTCCATGATTACTCCATGTGGAGTTGGTGATACCGCCACCGTAATTTCTGTTTGACCTTCTTTTAGTAGATAATCTCTTCCTCCACAAGCAGTTAGAGCAAGTGGTAATAATAATGCAAATAAAACAGTTTTTTTCATACTTTTATCCTTTCAATTTTATTGATGGCGGTGGTCATATTTTTTGTTGATCCACAGCCCAGTATTTTGAAAAACAATAACGATGATTACCAATAGCACAACCGTAATCAGCATGATGAGTTTATCATACCGATAAAATCCATAGTTGATAGCTATTGCTCCTAGACCACCGCCACCGACAAATCCTGCCATAGCGGAATAGCCAAGAATAGTAGTAAGCGCAATCGTCGCTCCCAAGATTAAACTTGGCATCGCCTCTTTTAAATAAACGTGGACAATTATTTGCCTTGGGCTCGCCCCCATGGCTTCAGCGGCTTCAATTACACCGTGTTCCACTTCATCAAGCGATTGCTCTACAAGTCGAGCAATAAAGGGAATCGCGGCCACCGTAAGCGGAACAATCGTCGCACTGGCACCGATAGCTGTTCCTACAACTAGTCGGGTTAACGGAATAATTGCCACCATTAAAATCAAGAAGGGAACCGAACGGCCCACATTGATAATAACATCCAAAACGCGATAAATAGCTTTATTAGGATAGAGCCCTTTCTTGCTATTGGTCAACGTAAGTATAATGCCTAAAGGCAGTCCAATCAAATAACTGGCCAGAGTCGAAATAATTGTCATGTATAGCGACTCCAGAATGCCATTACCAATTAAATTAATGATTTTTGGATCCATATGTTTCCTCCTTAACGAAGTGAATTTTCCGTTCATTTAGAAAATCAGCTATCTTTTTTTGATCGTCTTTGGTATCAAAAGTCAAAATCATTTCTCCATATGCCCCGTCATGCAGCGTTTTAATATCGGCGCTAAAAATGTTGGGATGGACTCCGACCTCTCGAGTTAAGGTGGCGATTAATGGTTCTTGTAAAATATCGCCATGAAAAACTAGACGCCAAAATGGTTCATTGCAAGGAAGGATGTCCGTTTGATGTTTAAGAATAATCTTTTGGGCTGCCTCCGATTTTGGCGAATAAAAAATATCCTTTACTTGCCCCTCTTCTACGATTTGACCTTGATCAATTATTGCCACTCGATCCCCGATGGCTTCAATTACTTCCATTTGGTGGGTAATGATAACCACCGAGATGCCTGTTTGCTCATTTATTGAACGAATAAGGCTAAGAATTTCTCCCGTGGTAGCCGGATCAAGAGCGCTAGTCGGCTCATCGCATAACAAAACACTTGGATAATTAGATAGGGCCCGCGCAATGGCCACCCGTTGCTTTTGACCACCGCTTAATTCGCTCGGAAAGCGGTCAGCCTTATCCTCTAATCCAACCAGCTTTAGCAAATCAGAGACTCGAGCTTGCCGCTCGCTTTTCCGCACGTGCTTAAGCAAAAGGGGAAAGGCAATATTTTCCGCAACCGTTTTTTGATTAAGCAAGTTAAAACCTTGAAAAATCATGCCTATTCGCTTACGCACTTCCCGTAGTTTTCCCTTTGTTAAATCGCGTAAATTAATCCCTTCAAAGCAAACTTCACCTTTGTCTGGTCGCTCCAGTAAATTCAGGCAGCGAATGAGTGTCGACTTCCCCGCTCCGCTGGCTCCGATGACCCCATAGATTTCACCTTTTTCGATGCTAAAAGAAACATCGTTAAGCGCTACTAAGCGCCCACTTCCATCGGCAAAACTCTTGGTTAAATGCTTTACTTCTAATACTGGCATGCGCACCTCTGCGAGTATAAAAAAACACTCGCCCTCCATAAGGACGAGTGTTAAATTCTCGTGGTACCACCTTATTTTATCCGTAGTTCACACTACGAACCTCAATGAATACTATCATATTCCGATGCTTTAACGGGCACTCCCGAGAAAAGTTACTATCTTCACTTTTCTAGCTCCTAGGCCATGTTCACTAGTTCTCTCAATATCCTCTTGCACCAAGTGAGGATTCTCTAGAAAAGATTAAACTAATTACTCTTCCTATTCGTTGCTTTTATAGCTTTCATTATACAAAAAACTTTTTTTGACGCAACAAGAAAACGAAAAATTTTTTTTGTAAGCGTTATCGTTATTTATTTGTAAACTATAAAAAGTCTATTCATTAACAAAAAAAGTCCCAAAACAAATCTGCCTTGGGACCATTATTTTGACTTACTTCTTTACGAACATACCAGCTGGTTTTTAAGCAAGGTTAATAATAATATTCTTCGTTTGGCTATAGTGATCTAGAGCTACTTTGGCCGTCTCACGGCCAACTCCTGATTCCTTATATCCGCCAAATGGAGCCCCGGCAGGGAAAGAGTTATAAGTATTTACCCACATTCTTCCGGTTCTTACACTTCTGGCAACTTTAAGTGCCGTATTAATATCACGGGTGAAAACACCACCCGCAAGTCCATAGTCGCTATCGTTGGCAATGGCAATTGCCTCATCAATGTCCTTAAATGGAATTACCACGCCCACGGGGCCGAATATTTCTTCTTGTGCCACACGCATCGAATTCTTCACATCAACTAAAAGCGTTGGTTCCATAAAGTAACCTTTAGCCGCATCACCTTCCGTATAACGGTGACCGCCGACTAAAACACGAGCGCCTTCTTTTTGACCGATATCAACATACCCAAGTATCTTGTTTAGTTGCCGTTCATCGACTTGAGCGCCCATCTGCGTATTTGCGTCAAGTGGATTGCCAACTTTAACTTTCTTAAAGGCTTCAGCTAATCGCGTTACAAACTCATCATAAATATCTTGATGAACAAGAATTCTCGAGCCCGCGGAACAAACTTGACCCTGATTGAAAAGAATGCCCATTTGCGCTCCTTCTAAGGCCATATCCAAATCGGCATCAGGGAAGAAAATATTTGCTGACTTACCTCCTAATTCCAAAGTGGAAGGAATGATTTTTTCCGCCGCTGCTAGGCCAATTCCTCTTCCAACTTCAGTCGAACCGGTAAAAGCCAACTTATCCAGACCCGAATGATGAACTAGATAGTCACCGCTCTTTGAGCCCTTACCCGTAATAACATTTATAACTCCATCAGGAATAATTCCTTGAATTAATTCCATTAACTTCAAAACGCTCAATGAAGTTGTTGAAGATGGCTTTAGTATCGAAACGTCGCCCGCGGCAATAAGAGGGGCTAGTTTCCAGGCGGCCATTAAAAACGGAAAATTCCAAGGAATAATCTGACCGACAACTCCGACCGGCTCTCTTAAAATAACATTCATCGTGTTATTGTCGAGCATAGTTGCCACGCCTTCATCCGATCGAATGACGGCGGCATAGTAGCGGAAATGATCGGCGGCTAAAGGTATATCGGCATTCATAGTCTCCCGAATCGGCTTTCCGTTATCCATCGTTTCAATGGTAGCTAGTACTTCGCGATTGGCATCGATAATATCGGCGATTTTATTTAGTATCGCTGCCCGTTCAACTGGAGTGGTTTGGCTCCAAGTTTTAAAAGCTTTCTGCGCAGCTTTCACTGCCAAGTCGACGTCTTCGTTGCTAGCATCGGCTATTGAGGTTAAATATTCTCCGTTCGCCGGATTGAAGACTTTAATTACCGCCTTGTCGCTGGCATCCTGCCACTTGCCATTAATAAATAATTGATATTGATTTTTAAATTTTACTTCCATTACTTTTTACCTCCTGTGGTATAAGTACACTTTAATTTTATGAAGGTGGTTTCTTTTGCGCAAATCAAATGCTTAAAGACGCTCATACTCTTGTTTATTTCTTCATCGACCTAAATTTGTCAATTGTGATTTACTATGCTAAAATACTGCCGAAGTTAAAGAACCGGTAGAGATTATCTAAAAGGCTTTATTCGTTTTATCGCAAGGTAAGGAGGAAAAAGCCATGAATATTTCTCTTCGGCTGGAAGTTAAAAAAAGCGATGCCATCAATATAATTCGCTGGTTAGAAAACAAAAACATCACTCAATACTTGAATGAAGATATTAATTCTATTTACTCGCTAAACCGCATTATTGAAAATGGTCAAAGCGATCTTTTGACCTATTATTTAAATCAGGACGGACGTTTTTTTCTAATTGATGAAAAAGACTTGGGATGCATTGGCTTCTTAAATCTTTTTACTATTCATCAGCACCATACTTACGAAATCGTAATTGCTATTGGGGAAGAGAATAATTGGGGAAAACAATATGGGAAAGAAGCAATTAAGATGATTATGCGGGAAACTTTTCTCATATGGCGAATTGAACGACTCGTAGCAAAAGTAAAGAAGAAAAATGAACGCTCTATTAATATGTTTGAACATCTGCATTTTTATAAAACAAAAGAGACGGAAAGCTACTTTTATTACTCCATCAATAGCAATGAATACTTGAAAAGTTTAAAGTAAATTTATTTTTTTAAAATAAAATCTCTATTAAATAAATAATGATTTTTTCTAACAAAATTAAGCAATAAACCTAGATTTTTTTCATTTATCTAACATCTGCTAATCGATGATTTTCATTTAATGTTTTTGGTTTTGGTGTTGTAAATTCTTGCCAAATATGCGACTCCAAAAAAGAAAGCAAATAACACTAAAATATAAACTATCATCCATAAACCAACTTTGTCATAGTCCATAAAGAAATAGGGAAACCGTGTGGTTTCACCACCGGCATATTGATACGTGAATATATTTCCAAAGCCGACAATTAAAGAGAACAAAAGATAGGCAAATGGAAAGGACAAAGATAAGAGTAAATCTAGTTTTGTAACAGCCCCTTTTATTGATAAGAAGAGAAATTCTCCAATCATCAAAATGGGCACAACGGCATGGACTATAATATTTAAAACATTAAAGGCCACGCTCGAAACAATATAGGGGACTAGCATTGTCCAGTAAACAAGCATCGTTACTGTAATCCAAATTGCGGATAAAAATGTAATTCTTGTTAAAGCTGGGCTCGATTGATAATTTTCTTCTCGATAGTGCTTCAGTGTGTAAAATAGAAGTAATGTGAAGACGATCGCGCAGATAATATTACTTTGATTAGTGTAATAAAGAAGCATATTGCCATACACTTTCCCTTTAAAAATGCCTAGGCTAATTATTATCCCCAGCCAGCTAATTATGACTTCAATAAACCTTACAATGAGTACCATTTGTTTCTTTGTCATTTTACCGTTTTCCTTATTATTGATTATGTATATTGCCTATGGCCTTTTTAGACACACTAACTATTTATTATTGTATCTAAAATTCCCATCTATTGTAAATAAGGCATATTTAAATTACTCAAGATAGATTTTACATTTTTTTAATTTATCGCCAATTCCAACAATAAATGACATTATTCCTGTTTATGAATTTTCCGATAATTTTTTTTATAAATTTGATATATATAAATCAATTATTAAAAAAACTCCCTAAGAGGGAGTAAAGCAAGACAACTATGGTGCCGACGATCGGAATCGAACCAACAACCTATTGATTACAAATCAATTGCTCTGCCAATTGAGCTACGTCGGCGAATGGTGGGCACTAAGGGTTTCGAACCCCCGACCTCTTCCGTGTGAAGGAAGCGCTCTCCCACTGAGCTAAGTGCCCTTAACTCGCTTAATTAATATAGCAAAAGAGGGTGCGCTTTTCAACAAATATCGGCAAGGATTATTAACTAGGCAACCATTTCAACATCATTTTTAAAATCAGTTGTTAAATTAACTGCCCAATTGCTCTTTTTAAGCAAAATCAGCCCAACCGCCGACTTCAATAAATCAACTGATTGGACAAGAACATAAATCCACACTAAAGGTAGGGGTGTAAATAAGACAATGAGCCACGTCATCGGGACGGTAATAATCCACATAGAAAAAGAGTCAAGTAAGAGAATTAGCCGTGTTTTACCTCCAGTTCGAAGGATAACAAAACAACATACAGCAATAGCAAAAATGGGGATAAAACATCCATAGACTATTAATAACTGACTAGCTAGCGCCTTCTGCTCGGGTGTGACTTCATCAAATAGAAGGGGAATAACTCCCGAGAAAACGATAAATAAAGCACCGATTATTAATCCGATGACAACTCCCAAAAAGATTAGTTTATAGGCGTTACTCTTGGCTTCTTCCACGTCTCCTTGGCCCAAAGTATTGCCTACCATAACCGATATTCCAACCGATAACCCTAAGAAGACAATTGAAAAAAGATTACTCATCGTTGAAATTACACTTAAAGCACTTAAGACATTGCTTCTTTGGGCATAAGCTAGTGAAAGGATAATCATACCGACCGCCCAAAGGACTTCATTGAGCAAAAGAGGAGCCGTCTTTTTACTTACCCGCGTCAATATAGGCCGTGATATATGAAAGGAAGTCCACACCGTCTTAAAGGAGAATATCTTCTCTTTTTGCGCCAATAGCAAAGTAGCAATCAATTCGAGAGATCGGGCTGCAAAAGTAGCAATCGCCGCTCCATAAACACCGAGTGATAGAACATACATAAATATATAATTGCCAACAATATTGACTACCAAAGCAACTGCGCTAGCAATCATTGGATAGTGAGTTTTTCCAATTTCACGAAAACTAGTGGCATAAGCCACTGTAAATGCATAAGGAATATAAGATAAATATATAATTGGTGCATACTTTAATGCATCTAACATTACTAGATCTCGCGCATCATCGTTGCGGGCATAAAAACCAATTAGATAGCGGCCAAAAATAAAACAAAGTGGAATTATTATCGCTAAACCAATAATACCAATAATTAGCTTGTACCGATGGGCTTCTTCTAGGCGAGGAAAATCCTTACTGCCATAAAATTGTTGAATATAGATGCCCGCTCCCGCAACTAAGCCACCAGCAATAACGAAATAAAGAAAGCTTATTTGGTTGACAGCATATACCGCCGAAACCGCATTATTGCTGAGTCCACTGACCATCATTGTATCGACCAGGCTCACGACAAAAGTTATCAATTGTTGGACCATCGCTGGCACCGCCACTTGAAAGAATCGTTTTATAAATACGCGGTTTGGTAAAAGTTTTCTCATGGTTTTTTCAAAATAAAACCCAGAGAAGTTGACATCTCTGGGCAAATTTCAAATGGTGGGCCTTAATAGACTTGAACTATCGACCTCACCCTTATCAGGGGTGCGCTCTAACCAACTGAGCTAAAGGCCCACATTCGCACGCTTGCGCGCTTTAATAATATAATATAGACACTTACAAAATGCAAGGAAAAATAACCCTTATCCTGAAACTTTTCCCGTTTTAATTTAATAAAAAAGACGAGCCCGATAATCGAACTCGTCAATTTATGATTTAGTCTTTATTTTTTAGGGGATAGCGAGTTTTCTTCGCATAGTGCGTGTGGAGTAAAATATGGGCTAACTCACTATTAGGCGCCCCCAAATAATCACGATAAAGCGCCTTAACTTCCTCATTTTCATGCGACTTTCGATGCGCCATGTTTTTATCTTGTTGGTATAGCACCTTCGCTCTTAACTCTGCCGGATTGATTTCATCGCGCTTAATACTGCTTACGATGGGTTGTCCCCCACCATTAACACAGCCACCTGGGCAGGCCATAATTTCAATGAAATGATAATTCTTTTCCTTGTTTTGCACGCGTTTTAGAAGTTCTTCCGCCTTACTAATCGAATGCGCTATTGCGTAATTAATTGTCAGTGGCTGTCCCTTCATATCAATAGTAACTGAACCCTCTTTTACTCCTTGTAAGTCGCGGCAGTCCTGATACTCAATCGCTTGAAGATCCTGACCGGTTAATATGTCTGCAGCCGTTCTTAACGCGGCTTCCATCACACCTCCAGTTGCCCCAAAAATAACCCCGGCTCCGCTATATTCGCTAAGAAGGGGGTCGGGTTTTCCCTTTGGAAGGGCCAATAAATTCATTCCCGCTCGTTTAATTAAACGTCCTAATTCCCGAGTGGTTAAAACATAATCAACATCAGCAAGGCCTAAGTCATTTTTCATTTCACTACGCCGAGCTTCCGCCTTTTTAGCTGTGCAAGGCATAATTGAAACGGAAACGATTTTCTTTGGATCAAGTTGCATTTTGTCAGCATAATAACTCTTTATAACCGCCCCCATCATCTGTTGAGGACTCTTACATGAGGAAATGTTTTTCAAAAGTTCTGGATGCTTAAATTCGGCAAATCTAATCCATCCAGGCGAACAGGAAGTTATAAGTGGAAGTGGACCTTTGGTTGTAATCCGATTAATTAATTCCGTCGCCTCTTCCATAATGGTCAAATCCGCCGCAAATGTCGTATCAAAAACTCGGGCAAATCCAAGTCGATGAAGGGCGGTATATAATTCTCCCGTTACATCGGTTCCAATCGGTAATCCAAAGCATTCTCCTAAGGCCGCCCGCACCGCGGGAGCCACTTGGACTACGACATGTTGATCTTTATTTTCTAATGCTTCTAAAACAGCATCAATATCATCTTTTTCCTTTAAAGCCGCTACTGGGCAAGTTTCAACGCATTGACCGCAAAGAAGACAATCTACTTCATTTAGTGAATATTCATAGGCTGGTCCAATTTCACTTTTGAAGCCCCGTTTGGTGTAAGCCAAAACACCCATGCTCTGAATTTTTTGGCAGGTACTTACACAGCGTCCACAAAGAATGCACTTTGATGTATCTCGTACGATGGAAGGTGAAAAATTATCGATGGTTACTGGGCGACGTTCCCCTTTAAACCGGATTTGTTCAACACCCATTTTTTCGCATAAATTTTGCAATTCACAATTGCCACTTCGCGCACAACTTACGCACTCGCGATTATGGTTAGCAAGAATTAATTCTAAATTCATCTTGACCGCTTCGCGAACCCGTTTCGTGTTGGTGCGAATATTCATTCCCTCCGCTACTTCTAAGGCACATGAGGCTGGCAATCCCCGCATCGGGCGGCCATTTATATCGGCCTCAACCACGCACATGCGACAATTTGCGGTTTCATTAATGCCTTTTAAAAAGCATAGCGTCGGAATATCATAGCCGGCTCTACGGGCGACTTCTAAAACCTTTTCGTGGCGTTTAGCCATAATGGGTTCACCATTGATGGTGATGTTTACAATGTTTTCTTCCATGATGATTTCTCCTATTTAACGACGATGGCATGGAAGGCACAGCCTTCAAAACACGCTCCACAGCGAATGCAAAGGTCGGGGTCAATATGATGTTTGGCTAAAGGCTTACCCGTAATTGCATGCACCGGGCAATAGCGAACACACTTGGTACATCCGCGGCAATCATCCGTAATTTCATAGCCTAAAAGTTTTTTACAGACATGGGCGGGACAGCGCTTATCGACAATGTGAGCCAAATACTCGTCTTTAAAGTTTTCTAAAGTTGAAAGAACCGGATTAGGGGCCGTTTGTCCAAGAGCGCAAAGCGCCGTATCCTTTAAATGCTGACCTAAATCTTCCAAAAGATTGATATCACTAAGTTTGCCTTTTCCTTCGCTTATATTGGTGACTATTTCTAACAGACGCTTTGTCCCCTCGCGGCAAGGTGTACATTTTCCACAGCTCTCGCTCACGGTAAAATCAAGATAAAAACGGGCGATATCAACCATGCAGTTATCTTCGTCCATAACAATCATTCCGCCACTTCCCATCATTGAACCGATGGAAGTTAAATTATCAAAATCAATTGGTAAATCCAAGTATTTGGTGGTGATACATCCTCCGGATGGACCTCCTGTTTGGATAGCCTTTAGTTCCTTGCCATTGGGGCATCCTCCGCCGATATCATAGATAATTTCACGTAAGGTGATTCCCATTGGCACCTCAACTAATCCGGTATTGGTTATTTTGCCTCCTAAGGCGAATACTTTTGTTCCTGGGGACTTTTCAGTGCCCATTGAAGTGAACCACGATGCTCCCTTTAAAATGATTTGCGCAACATTTCCCAAAGTTTCAACATTGTTGATAATTGTCGGTTTACTAAATAATCCACTGTGAGCAGGAAAAGGTGGTTTATTGCGAGGCATACCCCGCTTGCCTTCCACCGAGGCGATTAAAGCAGTCTCTTCACCACAGACAAAGGCGCCTGCTCCTAATCGAATATCAATATTAAAATTAAAGCCACTACCGAGAATATCTTTTCCCAATAACCCCATACTCTTGGCTTGCTCAAGGGCGATATTAAGTCGCTTAACTGCAACTGGATATTCCGCTCGAACATAGATGTATCCTTGATGGGCTCCAATGGCGTAACCAGCTATTATCATTGCCTCAATAACCGAATGGGGGTCGCCCTCTAAAAGTGAACGATCCATGAAAGCTCCGGGATCTCCCTCGTCGGCATTACAGATAAAATACTTTTCTTCACCTGGCTCTTGATACGCAAACTTCCATTTAACACCCGTCGGAAATCCCGCGCCCCCTCTTCCTCTTAAACCTGAAGCCATGATGATATCGATAACATCTAACCGTTTTAGTTCTAATAGTGATTTAGCAAGGGCAAAGTACCCATCCATCGCAATATATTCATTAATATCTTCTGGATTAATTAGACCACAGTTATGCATGACAACGCGTTTTTGTTTCGCATAAAAAGGTAGATGCGTAATATCTAAATCAACCTTTAAATCACGAATTAAGGGATCGCTCGTGGGAATGTCTTCCATCTCCATTTCGCCTTCATCCAATGAAGAAAGAGCAATATTTGTTTTATCTAAATTCATTTCTTCTTCGAAGGCTTTTGCCATTTGGTAACCTTGTAAAGTATATTCATAAATGGGCTTGTGGTTGGCAAAATGATTTTTTACTACTTGCACGCCTTTTTCCGGCGTCATAAATATGTAGGATATTTTTTCTTCTCCCGGACAAAAAACCTCGACTATTGGTTCATATGTGCAAGAGCCGATACATCCAGTTACTTCAATATCAACATTGGTTAATCCGAGACTTTCTACTTCTTTTTTCATTGACTGATAGACATAGTTCGCCCCGGCGGAAAGACCGCAGGTCGCCATTCCCACAACAACCCGGTAATGGTTGCCGGCATTCATTCGGGCCAGAGTTTCATTTTTTATTGCCAACAAATCAGCGCGATTCATTATTTTACTCATTGACTTCTTCCTCCCGATATTTATCAAGAATGCCTGGTATTTTTTCTAAATCGACGAGATTGGCATAGACTTGCTCATCAATCATCATGACCGGGGCCAAGCCACAACAGCCTAAACAGCGAGCATTTTCTAAAGTGAAAAGTCCATCCTCGGTGGTTTCTCCGACTTCAATTTTTAAAATATCTTTAACCTTATCAAGCACTTTTTGAGCTCCACGTACATAGCAGGCAGTTCCTAAACAGATAGATATAGTATGCTTTCCACGTTTGGTAAGGGTAAATTGGCTATAAAAAGTAGCAACCCCATAAAGTTCGCTTAATGGAACTTGCTTATAGTCACTTATGTGCTTTAAAACTTCAATTGGAAGAAAGCCAAAAATGCCTTGGGCCTTTTGAAGGACTATTAAATTTGTTCCTTCTTCATTTCGAATAGAATCAATGTACTGATCAAGGTCCTTAAACCGAGGATCATTGTCTGCAATAATCGAATTATTTTTTGCCATAAAAAAAAACTCCCTAATATCTACTATTAGCATAATATTTAGAGAGTTTTTTTCAAGGTATTTTGATACCGATTTAGTTTATTTTTTAAGTTAGGATTGACTTTTTATCCTTTTTTTTATAGTTTAACCACCTACATTAATGACTGTTTTTTTCTTTCGTTAGTTTTTTACCGCTATCTATATAGGAGGATAGAAAATAAAAGACGGTCGCCAATAGCGAAACGACAACACAAAAGATGACCATCCAAATAATGCTTTTTTCAATTAATAAGCCGATCAAAACTGAACCAGCAAACCAAGCAATGCCATATAATCCTTCAAAAAGTCCGTACCCCCAAGCTCTTCTTGCTTTGGGAACGATCGTTGCCACTGCCGCTTTCAATACGCTTTCATTTGCGCCCATTATCAGTCCCCAAATGGCAACACCAGCAGCCACTGATCCTAAACTATGGGTGAGAAAAATTAGAGGTGTCAGTAAAACTCCAAGTAAAGAAACATAGGGTAAAAGACGGATGCCAAACCGGTCAAAAAGAAGGCCAAAGACAAATGCGCCAATGGCGTCTATCAGCATGGCAAAGGCATACGCCAAAGGCAAATACTCAGCGGATAAATATCCTTGATCACTGATATACGCACTAATTAATGGAAAGTCTAAGAAGGCAATTGCACTCAATAAAGAAGCGACAATATAGATGATGAATACTTGTTTATTTTTACCCGCAAGTTGCTCTTCGCTCTTCACTTCTTCCGCTGTCTCATAGTCCTCTGGCTTCGGATATTTAATTCGGGCGATAAAAAGAAAAATTAAGCATAGTATCGCGGGAATAAGTAAAAAAAGGAAACTAAGTCGATAGTTTGTTAAAGTATCTTCATTTTTTGATAAAAGAAGCACGCCGGTTAGCATAACCGGGCCTAAAAATGCCCCGATTTGATCGAGAACTTCCAGCATAGCAAAACTTTTGCCGACTCCCATTTTATGCGATACAAAACTCACCATTGTATTTTTTGCTGGTTTTCTTATTGCCTTGCCAATGCGTTCCGCGATAATCAATGCCCCGGCCCATAGATAGCCTCCGGGCATCACTAAGGCGAGTGCCGGAATTGCTAGCATATTAATCGCATAACCAATGAAGGTCATCAGCCAATATTTTTTTGTTCGCGAAGCAATGTAGCCGGTAACAAAAATAAGCGATGATCCTAAAAACTCTCCTAGCCCTGATATAAGTGATATTGAAAAATAGGACGCCCCATTTAGCCTTAAAAAATCGCCGTAAATGCTCTTTGCGCCCTCATGAGTCATATCGCTTAAAAGGCTAACAATTCCCATTATAAGAATAAAGAACAAAGCTGTACGTGTCGCAGAGTTAATTTTTGCTTTTTTCATATCGTTACCTTCGAAATTATAAGTCTTTTGTTAAAATTAAAAAAGGCCTTCTCGCAATGAAAAGGCCTTGTGTCAGCAATAACAATAAGCGATTAACGCTTGCTGAATTGTGGTGCCCGACGCGCAGCTTTGAGACCGTATTTTTTACGTTCCTTGCTCCGTGAATTCCGGGTTAACATGCCAGCGACTTTTAGACTTGAACGTTCTGCTCCGGCTTCAAGAAGAGCCCGGGCAATGCCAAGACGAATCGCACCAGCTTGTCCAGTAAATCCGCCACCAGTAACTGTTGCATCAACATCGAATTTATCAAGATTGTTGGTGAGAGTTAATGGTTGCTTCAAATCCATAACAAGCGTGGCATAAGGCATATATTGATCAACGGGACGACCATTGACGGTAATTTCACCTTTACCAGGAACTAAATAGACACGGGCGATTGACGACTTACGCCGACCGGTTCCGTAATATTGAACGGTTTTCTTTTTCGCGGCCATGATTATTTACCTCCTAAATAACGAAGTTCAAGAACTTCTGGTTGTTGAGCCTCATGCTTATGATCGGCTCCCCGATAAACAAAGAGTTTCTTCGCGACTTGACGACCTAGACGGCCTTTTGGAAGCATGCCCCAAACAGCCCGTTCTACCATTTCTTCTGGATAGTTAGCAATCATTTCTGCTGCTGAACGGGTCCGAAGATGGCCGAGAGTCTTACTGGCATTAAAATATTTTTTACCAGTCAATTTATCGCCACTTAAAGCGACTTTTTCTGCATTAATAACGATGACATAATCACCGCAATCGACATTGGGAGTATAAGATGGCTTGTTTTTTCCCATTAAAACAAGGGCAAGTTCACTAGCTAGACGGCCGAGCGGTTTGTCGGTTGCATCGACGACATACCATTTACGAACGACTTCTAGCGGTTTTGCTAAAGTTGTTTGACGTTGCATATAATCCTCCTTACCAAACAGTACTCTTACCGGGACTACTATTAGGCAGATTGTGCCACTGACAAATATATATTTATTCTAAATATAAGTCAATCAAAATCTTTTATAAATGCGAATATTTACTAAATTCGCCCCGATAACCAAATATAAAGACAACTATTGTCCTTTTTTAATCCTAAACTATAAACTATTCTTCGTCGCTCATATCGACATTATGATAGACACCCTGAACGTCCTGAACTTCATCCAACATATCGAGAAGTTGTTGAAACTTAACCAATTCATCACCTTCGAGTTTGATTTTGTCATTAGCGACCATTCTAATTTCCGCCATATCAAAATCTTTTACTCCCATTGCAGTTAATTGATCGCGGGCATGAGCAAATTCGGTTGGGGCAACTGATACTTGAACAACGCCCTCGCTTTCGCTGACATCCCAAACATCAACATCATTGAGAATAAGTGTCTCTTCAACCTCATCGCGGTTAAAGCCCTTAAAGACAAACAAACCAGTTTCCGTAAAATTGTAGCCAACGGAAGCTAATTGTCCACCCTTACGGGTGATGGTTGTACGAACATCGACCAATGCACGATTAACATTGTCGGTCAAAGTATCAATAATAAGATTGGAACCGCCAGGTCCCATTGCCTCATATCGGCCGGCAATATAGGCTTCTTGATCGCCTGCGCCAGCAGCTTTCTTGACCGCCCGATCAATAACATCTTTCGTTACACCTTGACCTTTAAATTTTTCAATTGCGGAGCGAAGCGCTAAGTTAGAATCTGGATCGGGAATGCCCGATTTAGCCGCCATATAAATTTCTTTACTCGCCCGCATATAAAGCGCGGATTTTTTAGCAGCAGAGCCCGCCATCGCTGCGGCCCGAACCTCAAAATGTCTTCCCATAAATAAATACCTCTGTTCGAAATTAAGTTTTTATTTGTCATTTTGGCCGTCATAAAAAGACTTTGATGACAAATCTCATCAATATTTTAGCACTCGTAGATAATATCTACTAATATTTTCCGCTACTTTTTTGATTTTTTTTAGCGAACTGTTGGGTGAACATAATTTAAATCAAGAGCAAAGAAATCTCGAAGTTCTTCGTAACTTTTTTCTAACTTAAAATCATTTGGACTATGAGCATCTACACCGATCACCACTTTGGCTTTGCTATCCGCCACCATCTTCCAAAATTCGATAACTGGGTAGCGAAAGCGTATTTGATTTCCATACTTTCTTGCCCCCACCCGTGGTCCGCCGAAGTTCAATTCAAGGGGGATGTCGCATTCGATTGCCGCTTCAATTATCGTTTGTGCAATGCCATAAGCAAAATCATCAAATTTTGGATAGACACACATAAATAAATCCGGATGACATACATAACGGAATAGTCCACTTTTCATGCCTTTAATCAAATCGTCCCGATAATGAGTTATTTCCTCTTTCATTCTCGCCGAGTGATCATAAAAATAGGAAGCCGTATCCTTAGTATTAGCATCATAAAAACAATGCTGGCCCAATATAAAATATTCAATGCCCGGATAAGAATGGATGCTTGATAGTACATCTTCTAATCCAATTAAATACTCGGCTTCAAATCCAATATGAATCTCAATTTGCGCCCGATACTTTTCTTTTAGTTTACTCAGTGAATCAATATACTCGTAAAGCATTGAAAAATCTCCACGCATATGGGGATGAAAAATATTGGGAAGAAAAATATGATCACTAAATCCAAGAACTTTAATGCCGGCATCTATCGCCGCTTGCACATATTCTTCATCCGCACCAAAAGCGTGACCGCATCTTTTGGTGTGAGTATGAAGACAATAATCTAGTTGCTTATCTTCCATAAAAAACCTCCACTAAAACCAATCCTTGAGCCGGTGCTTTGTATGAAATTGGATAATGAACTCCCTCTTGAAGCGAGTTAATTATATCTTTGAGTTCAATTTTGCCTTGGGCTAAGGCGATAAGCGTTCCCACCATCATGCGTACTTGATATTGCATAAAACCATCGGCAAAAAAATCAAGCGTCAGCTTTTCGTTTTCCGCTTTTATTTTTATGTCCTTAACAAAACGATGAAAATTCCTCTCATCTTCCTTGCGAACTGTATAATTGAAAAAATAATGGTCGCCGACAAAAAGCTCCGCTCCAGCTTTTAGTCTATCAATATCAAGCGATGTTGATCGTATCGTGTAGGAATAAAACCGCTCAAAAGGGTTTTCATCTTGAAGATTAATCTGATAGCGATAATGTTTTCCGCTGGCAGAATGGCGGGCGTGAAAAGTTTCAGGAACCACTATTAGACTAATTATATGAATGCTTTTAGGTAGTAAAGAATTTAGCCCATGCCGAAGAATATCAGGATTAATTTCCTTATCGCTGTCAAAATGCGCACATTGTCCATAGGAATGAACGCCAGCATCCGTTCGACCAGCACCGTATATAATTGTCTTTTGGTCGAGAATTTGACTAAGATATTTCTCTATTGTCGCCTCGACTGTTGGCCTATTTATCTGCCTTTGCCAGCCATAATAATCAGTTCCATCATAAGCAATCTTCATTAAATAACGCATTAGAAAAGGCCTCGAACCACGTTAATTAGTTCTTTGATTAAAAGGTAAAAATCAACTTTTGCCACGTCAAGATAAATAAATACCCCTAGGGTTGCCAAAGTTAAAATAAAGGCAAACGTATCTGCCAGACGCCATTTCAATATCCGATAGCGCGTTCTTTTAGCGCTGGGATTATAACCGCGCGCTTCCATTGCGTTTGCTAAATCATCACTGCGTTGAAAAGCGGAAATAAAAAGCGGAATAATAAGCGCAACTATCGCCCGTAATCGTTCTTTAATTTTTCCCTTTTTAAAATCGACTCCTCGACTTTCCTGCGCCTTCATAATTCGTCCCGTCTCGTCAAGAAGCGTTGGAATAAAACGTAAGGCGATAGAGATGGTCATAGCCACTTCATGCACTGGAAAATGAATAAACTTCAGTGGATACATATACCACTCCAGTGCATACGTTAGATCCAAGGGACGCGTAGTTCCGGTCAAAACCATCGTTAGAGCTATCATCAGCACTAAGCGCAGAAAAATATAAGCAGTTTGAATAAATGGCGCGTAATAAAATGAATAATTAAAAAGTGTGAACCATACTTTATCACCCGCTGTTCGGAAGGTAAAAATGTTGATAATGAGTAGAATTATCATCATCATCCACAAAGCTTTTAGTTGGCGAAATAACGAGCGAATTCGAATATGGGCTATCAGCATTAATACCAAAATAAGTAACCCTAAAATGCCGTACATTATAAAATTCATTTCCGTTGAGGAAAAGCGAAAGAAAACCATTACCATGATCATAATGACCGAAAATAGTTTTAATCGTGGATCGGCGCGATGGATGAAAGAATTAAAGGGAATATAACGTCCTAAAGTAATGTTTTGCATTTTACTTTCTCCCTTTGGCAATCATCTTGGCCAAATCATCTTCACTCTTCAAAGAGCGAATATCAATTGGATATCCCGCCATAATCATCTTTTTTGCCACTTGATATAACATTGGTATTTCCAAAGAAAAATCTTCATTGTCTTGGCCGAAAAGCTCGATGGGAGTGCTCCGTTCAACAATGCGACCTTCCTTCATAACGATAACTTCTTGGGCATAGCGAAGAACGATATCCATATCGTGCGTAACCATAATGATTCCTGTGCCTTTTTGGTAGATGGAAAGAAAAAGATCCATCATCGCTTTTGCTCCTTGAGGATCAAGACCAGCGGTTGGCTCATCTAAAATCAAAATATCTGGCTCCGTGGCGATGATACCGGCGATTGCCACCCGGCGACGTTCGCCTCCGCTTAATTCAAACGGCGAGCGTAAAAAATAACTCTTGTCCAAGCCGACTTTTTCTAGCGCGATGTGCGCTTTATTCATCGCTTCCTCTTTACTAAAGCCAAAATTGAGCGGACCAAAAGCCACATCTTTTTCCACAGTTTCCTCAAATAATTGATATTCAGGAAACTGAAAAACAATACCAACTTTTTTGCGGATGCTCTTCAATTCATATTCTTGCTTAGTTTTAATAAATTCAAGGAGAACTTTGGTGCGAATGCTAGCGCCCTTATCTTTAATTAGTCGGCGTTCATATTTCTTCTTTTTCTCTGGAACAATCACTTCTTCATCCACGGCAACCGCGCCAAAGGAAGGCAAAAGTAAACCATTAATCATTTGCACCAAGGTCGATTTACCGCTTCCAGTATGGCCGACAATGGCACTGAAGCCATGGCCATCAATAACTAAATTAATATCTTTAAGTGCTTCATACTCAAAAGGAGAGTGAGGTGAATAAGTAAAATCCACCGATTTGAATTCTATCGGCATAAATATTCCACCAACCCTTCTAGATTACGGATATTAGAAACATCAATTCCTTGCTCAATTAACGATTTTTTCATTTTATAGAAGAAAGGAATGTCTAAATTGTTTTTTAAAAGAATTTCTTCTTGCGAAAAAACCTCATCGGGACTGCCTTCAAGAAGAACATTACCACCGCTTAAAACCAGGATATAATCGCTTAGATAAGCTTCTTCAATGTCATGAGTGATTGAAAGAATGGTAAGATTTGGATGATTATCCCGCATTTTAGCAATCACCTGATGAATCTCTTTTTTGCCACGGGGGTCGAGCATTGCTGTCGCCTCGTCAAAAATGACAATATCGGGATTCATCGCAATAACTCCTGCAATTGCCACCCTTTGCTTCTGTCCGCCTGACAAATTAGTCGGCTCCTTTTCAAGGAAATCTTCCATACCAACCACATGAGCGGCATTATTAATAATCGCGTCCATTTTTGCGCGCTCAACAGCCCGATTCTCTAAGCCGAAGGCAATATCATCTCGAACCGTTGCGCCAATAAATTGATTGTCCGGGTTTTGAAAGACAATTCCCACGCGACGACGAATTTCATTTACGGTATCTTCGCTTAATTTTTCTTTGAATATTTCAATGCTTCCCGATTGGGCTTCTAAAAGACCGATAATTAATTTGGCAAGCGTTGATTTACCACTGCCATTATGACCAATTATCGAGACATATGAGCCCGCCGGCACCTGAAAAGAAACCCCGTGAAGGACTTCCTTTTCGGTTTCATAGCCAAATTTTATATCTGTTGCTTTTATTGCTTCCATAGGCATCTACTTTCTTGAGTTTAGAATTTAATCGTCGGTATTTTGCCTTCATAGGCTCTAATTTTTACTCCGGCCATCGTAAGCATTTTCTTGCTGGCAATAGTAGTTACACTATCGGCATATTTATCATCGGCATAAATAATTTCCGTAATACCACTTTGAATAATCGCTTTGGCGCATTCGTTACAGGGAAAAAGCGTTACATAGAGTTTACAACCTTTTAAGGCTGATCCATTGCGGGTATTTAAAATTGCATTAAACTCGGCATGACAGACATAAAGATATTTGCTCTGTAAGCCTTCACCATGTTCCCACGGCAAGGCATCATCATCCATTCCAATCGGCATACCGTTATATCCTACACTGACAATTTTATTGTCGTTATCCACAATTACGGCTCCCACCTGCGTGGAAGGATCTTTTGAACGAAAGGTACTAAGAAGGGCAATTCCCATAAAGTACTCATCCCAACTTATATAACCAACGCGTTTACCCATCTTATTTTCCTCCATATCGCGCCTATTATACCATGAACTTTAGATACTTTTCTTTATTAAATATCGTTTTTGCTTTATCATAGATAAAGAAAAAGGTGACCTATGTATTTTACCGATGAGCAAAATCGTCTTCTAGCAAGCTATGAGACTAGCCTTCATTCCTTTGAAAAGAAAAGCAATATGATGGGAATGCTATTTCTAATCCTTATTTTTATTGCTAGTTTTCTTTTGGCTTTTTATTTTGCCAACTTGATTCCCCTGCTTCTTCTACTCGCTATTTCCTTTTATCTTCTGGCACTTTTGTTTTTAAGTTTATGGATTATGTTTGCCACAAAAAGAAAGGCTCTTCAAAGCGAATATCAGTTAAAGAAAGAGCAGATAATTTTTATTAATAAACAAAAAAGCCACCTTTAAGTGGCTTAGATAAGCGATGGTTTCTACTTAATTTTTATAATCAAGCTTTCATAAGGTCGAATTTTTTTATTAGCAATTGAACTATCTAAATAATTGGCCATCATTAATTTCCCTTGATGATAGGGCTGTTTTCTAGTCTTTGATCCCATATTTGCTATCACAAGATATTTGCTTTTCTCGTATTCGCGATAATAGGCGTAGACTTCACTATCAGCATCTACTTTAGTATAAGTTCCCAAGCACAACGCCGGAGTCGCTTTTCTTAAAGCAATTAATTCCCGATAATAGTTAAATATTCCATTTAAATTATTAGTATCCGTCTTTACATTAATCTTATCAAAGTCAGGGCTTGCCATAAGCCAAGGCTCGGTAAGCGAAAAACCACCATTCAAACTCGCATCCCAGGCCATTGGCACGCGCGCATGGTCGCGAGCGATATTCATTATCAATTTAAAAACAATGGGCTTAGGTAGCAAATATTGCTTAGTAAGAAGATTATAAATGTTGTAGGCCGTGACATCCTTCATTTGTTTAACATTTTTGAATGGCACATTTCGCATTCCAATTTCCTCTCCCTCAAAAATAAAGGGGGTGCCACGAAGAGTTAAAAGAATCGTCGCTAGCATTTTTGCCGATTCGTTTCGTAATTTACCATCGTCGCCAAACCGAGAAACAGACCGAGGAATGTCGTGATTTTCAAAGAAAATAGGATTCCAATCTACATGTGTTTGCCACTTATCCAAAGCCGCAATCATCTTTTGCGGACGATATTTCTTTTTAAATATCGGTACCGATCCTTGGTCAACACTGGTGTGGTCAAAGGGGAAAACCATCGTTAATTCACCATGCGTAAATTGCACAGCGTCTTCAAGTTTCACCTGGGTTGTTTCACCAACGGTAAAAGCCTCCGCAGGGGCCAGGACATCACGATTAATCTGCTTTAATATTTGATGGCATCCTGGCCGTGATAAATAAAACTCTTTTCCTGTTATATATTTGGTCTTTTTTCCGTCCGCCAAGCTATCTTTCCAAATGCAATTAATAACATCGCAACGAAATCCAGCTGCGCCAAGATCAAGCCAAAAGCGCATAATGTTTTCCACTTCTTCTAAAACCTTGGGGTTGCGCCAATTTAAGTCGGGTTGTTCGGGAGTAAATAAGTGCAAGAAAAACAAATTGTTACTTTTTTCATAGCCCCAGGCGCTGCCAATAAACATTGAGTCCCAATTATTGGGGGGCTCAATTTTTCCATTTTTGCCAGCTTTACCTGGTTGCCAAATATAATAGTCATGGTAGGGAGAATTTACATCTTTGCTTTTTAAAAACCATGGATGCTGATCGGAAGTATGGTTGACAACAAGATCCATCACGATGCGAATGTCCCGCTTTTTTGCTTCAGAAAAAAGCTGTTTCATATCACCCAAAGTGCCATATTCTGGATTAATGTCACAATAATCTGATATGTCATAACCATAATCCTTGTTAGGGCTCTTATAGACCGGAGAAAGCCAAATAGCATCAACTCCAAGTTCCTTTAAGTAATCTAACTTACCAATGATGCCCGGTATATCTCCAATGCCATCATTATTGCTATCCGCGAACGAACGCGGATAAATCTGGTAGAAGACCGCATTTTCCCACCACTTTGGTTCTTTTTCCATGTTTAATCTCCCTCTTTATCGATCGAGTAAAGCTAACATCTCCTCAACATTAATCACTTCGGTTTTCTGCTTGCCATAGGCACGCCAGGCAGCTAAATCATCGCTATCATCTTCGGAAATGTTTTGGGGCTTGTCCTTCTTGTCTTGTGCCTTGTATATTTTCTTTTCATCCATAGATAATAGCTCCTTTATGTTTACTTTAACATGATTGCTTTGTTAAGGTAACAGTTTTTCACTGTGGCAAAAAACTGCCACTGATCTTGGGGAAAAGAAATAGTTAAAAACTCATATTTTTTTAATAAAACTGAGCACGTCTTGATAGACGAGAAGATAATCTTTTTCATTAAAAATTTCGTGCCGCATATGGTGATAGATTATTTTAGTTACTTCGTTAAGTTTGTGTCGATGATAGAGATTGTTTAGTTTTTCAACCCCTTTACCATTATGACCTACGGGATCTTCCGCTCCAGCAATAAGCAAAATCGGCAAGTCTTTTTCCACTTGACGAAGACCTTTGGCGCTATATAAATGCGCTAAAAAATGCATAAATTCATGATAAAACCCGTTCGTGGATCCGTATCCACAATAAAGATCGGCTATATAATTTTTGACGTTTTCTTCATTGTAACTCAACCAGTCAAATTTGGTTTTGGCTCCGGGAACAGCTTTCGCATAGCCACCAAACGCTAGATTATTAAAGAAAACCGCTTTTTTATTCCAATTTCGTCTATTGATAAGAATTGAAGAGAGGAAACTTCCAAGCTTAAAACTAATATCCGGACCGTTACTTCCTGACAATACCACTCCCTTAACGGGCAAATCCGGATTTTGTACCACCTTCTGAGCGATAAACGAACCCATAGAATGAGCGATGATATATACTGACTTACCATCGCTAGACGAAAGTTTTCTAATCATCGTACGAATAGCTTCCACATAAATTTTAAAGGCTTTTTCCGGAACTGCTCCTAGGGAATTGCTCCCCTTTTGAACATTTAATCCCTGTCCGAAAAAATCTAAAGAATAAACATCGAAATGATTCTCGCAAAGGAAAAGTGCCAACCGCTCATAGCGAGCGGCATATTCCTCCATGCCACTTACTATCACAACATGACCTTCAACCTTTTCTTCCTTCCAAGCGTAGCCAAGAAGAGTAGAATTCTCCTCATAAACAGTAATTATTTGTTTATCCATTTTTGACAACCTCTTGTTTATATATTAAGCCAAATTGCAAGTAAAAAAAAGATGGTATTCACCATCTAAAAAAGTTTCTCACAAATACTTGGTTATTTAATCGTGACTGCCTTTTTGCGCTTTGGCCATCGCCCTTTCGTCGTCACGCTTTTTTATTGTTTCTCGCTTATCATATAATTTTTTACCCTTGCCAAGAGCAATTTCAACCTTAGCTAAACCATTTTTAAAATAAATGCGGGTGGGAATTACGGTAACGCTTTGCTCTTTAACTTCCTGAGCCAACTTAAGTATTTCTCGCTTATGGAGCAATAGTTTGCGTTCTCTTAACGGGTCATGATTGAAAATATTACCCTTATCATAGGGAGCGATATGCATGTTGATAATATAAGGGGCTCCACTTCGAAAAATAACGTAAGCATCATTAAGATCACAAGAATGAAGCCGAAGCGATTTTATTTCCGTACCGGTAAGGACGATACCCGCCTCTCGAAAGTCACTCAAAAAGTAATTAAAATGCGCCTTGCGATTGCTGCTAATAAGTTTTTCGCCGCTTGTTTTCATATTTTTTGTCCATTTAGTCGTCAATTTTGGCAATTATCGGCTCTTGAATAATGATCTTGCCATTACGAAGTGGATAACTATTGCCACTGATGATATCCGTTAATTCTTCATCTTTAATATCCGTGCTAACCCCGACTTCTAAACCAGTTAAATTAAAAATGCCGACGTATTCATTTTCCTTATCCTTGATGCGAGCAATTATCACATCACTATTTTCGTCTTTACGAACATCAAAACGCGTTTTTCGATTAAAAACCGGCAACTTCTTTATCTCAATTAACCGTTTAATAAAGTCGTAAAACTTTTGGTCTTTAATACTTAGATCAATCGGATCCTTCTCAAATAAATCCGGGCGTTTACTAGCCAATGTTTCTTGACCCGCATACAAAAACCCTACTCCCGAAGCAAAGAAACTCCAGGCGGTAAAATTACGAAGCGTCGATAAATTCGGTATTAGCGCATGAATACGCTCTACATCGTGATTCTCAGTAAAATGAAGTTTTAAATAATCTTCGGGAAAGGCATACTCTTGCATGGCCAAGGCTTCAATATATTTATTAAGTGAGCCCTTGTTTTGGAAAAAGTCACGAGCATAGCCATAAACATCATAATCATAAAGAATATCAAAAGCCTGATACATTTCAGCATCACTATGCGCTTCATATCCTTGCTCGCGCATCCACTTAATAAATTCAGGCTCAATTGATTCTGATAGCCATACAACATCTGCTTTCTCTTGAGCGACCTTTTTCCGCGCTTCAATCCAAAAATCGAGAGGAATGATGGGCGCTACATCACAGCGAAATCCATCAACACCGCGTTTAACCCAAAAAATGAGGGTATCAATTAAGTATTGGCGAAGTTCAGGCTTAGAAAAATCCAAATCAGCAATATCCGACCAATCGCCAACGCGATTTGCCGGTTTTCCGTCTTTTAAATAAAACCAATCGGGATGCTCGCTTAATAAGACTGAGTCACGAGAAGTATGATTAAAAACAACATCCATCATAATTTTGATGTCGAGATTATGGGCTTCGCGCACCAAAGTATCAAAATCCTGTATTGTTCCAAGATCTGGCGCAATTGCCCGATAATCCTTGATTGAATAGGGACTGCCCATTTTTCCTTTACGGTCTTTTTCACCAATCGGGTGGATTGGAAGAAGATAAATAAAATCTATTCCTAAATCACTAAGTCGCGGCAAATCTTTTGTAATGGCATTAAGATTGCCTGCTACCGAATAATTGCGCGGAAAAATTTGATAGATGGTTGCATTTCGCAGTTGATGTCTTTTAGCCGATAAATCCATGTTTACTCCTTAATCAATGCGGTCGAGAAGACGCTTAATTTCATCCAGTTTATCCTCAAGATCATCACCTTCAGAATTACGGACACAATGTCCAAGATGAGCGAGAATAATCTCATTGTTAGCCTTCTTTAAAACCGATATTGCAGCGAGAATTTGGTTTGAGATATCGATGCAATAAGCATCATTATCCACCATTCGACTTACGCCGTCTAGTTGTCCCTTTGCAACATTGAGATAGCGAACGACTTTTTTTCTATTCGCCTGCATAATCATTCACGACCAATGTACTTGTATCCCGCATCAGCTACTGCTTTAGCGATTTGAGCATCATCAATGGAATGATTTACGTCAATTATAGCCTTACCAGTTTTATAGTCAACCAGTGCTTTTTCAACGCCTTCAATTCCTTCCAGCGCCTTAGTAACATGCATTTGGCAATGGGTGCACATCATTCCTTCAATCTTTAATGTTTCTTTTTCCATATTATTTTTCTCCTTATTGATTTCTTGTAAATTTTTATCATCGTCAACTTTACTTATTTTAACACGTTTTATTCGGAGCGCATTTAAGACGACGCTAACCGAAGATATCGACATTAGTCCACTAGCAATCATTGGGTTTAGTTTCCAGCCCATAGCCACATAGAAGACGCCGGCGGCTACCGGGATTCCAATGATATTATAAATGAAGGCCCAAAAGAGATTCATTTTGATATTATTTACCACTTTTTTCGATAATATGAAGGCGTTTACCAAATCATTTAGCGAACTACGAACCAATATTATATCCGCCGAATCGAGCGCAATATCCGTTCCTGATCCAATGGCAATACCGACATTAGCGGCTTCTAATGCTGGTGCATCATTAATTCCATCGCCCACCATAGCGACAATTTTTCCTTCTTGCTTTAATTGATTGACAATGGCCACTTTGCCTTCTGGGCGAACTCCACTATAGACGTGTTTGATATCGACTTCTTGTGCCAGGCTGGTGGCCACATTTTCATTGTCCCCACTAACTAAATAGAGTTCATGGCCACTTTTTTGAAGAAGTTTTATCGATTGACGGGCCTCTTGCTTTATTTCATCCTTTAAAGCCGCAAAACCACAGTAGATGTTATCTTGAGCAAAGTAGATGATACTAGCCCCTTGATGAATCGTTTCCTGCGCTTTTTTACTTGCTATTTTCACCCCATTATTCTCTAAAAGCGCTCGATTGCCAACCAAGTATTTCTTACCTTGATAGCTTCCTTTTACGCCCAATCCAGGTGAGTAGTCAAACTTTTCCACCTCCCGACTTGAATATCCTAGCGAATCCAAATAGGCCCCTAGCGCCATTGCCAACGGATGATCGCTCAATTCTTCTAAGCTTCGAATAGCCATTAAAATTTCGTCTTTATTCTTTTTGTCAGTAACTTCAAGGGAACTAACTATGAGATGTCCACTAGTAATGGTTCCCGTCTTATCAAAAACAAGCGTATTTACTCGACTTAAATCTTCAAAAGCGGATGCCGATTTAACCAATATTCCATTTTCGGCTCCTTTTCCTGTACCGACCATCACTGCGACTGGGGTAGCAAGCCCTAAAGCACATGGACATGAAATAACTAAAACGCTGACCGCCATATCAATAGCAAACGCTGTGTCATGTTTAAAAAGCTGCCATCCAAGAAAAGTTAATAAAGCAATACCAATAACTATCGGGACAAAAACAGCTGAGACACGATCAGCAAGCGCTGCTAATTTGGCTTTTGAACTCGCCGCTTCCTCCACTAATTTAATTATCTTTTTAATAGTCGTGTCTTCACCAACACGGTCCACCTTCATCGTAAAGGAACCGGTTTTATTCATCGTCGCTCCTATAACGGTATCACCCACTTTTTTATACACGGGGAGCGACTCCCCAGTAATGGCGGCTTCATCCACATGTCCATATCCAGTAACAATTTTTCCATCTAAAGGAACCCTTGCGCCTGGTCTAACGAGTAAGGTATCGCCCACATGCACTTCCCCAATAGCGATTTCTTTTATTCCATTTTCAGTAGTAATAAAAACTGTTTCTGGAGTCAACTCCATAAGCTTCTCTAAGCTTGTGGTCGTTTTAGCTTTAGCTAGCGCTTCAAAGTACTTTCCTAAACTGACGAGAGTAATAATCATTCCCGCCGCTTCAAAGTAAACATTATGCATCCACATATGAATCAAGTCTTCATTACTGTTGATGGTTCCCATAACTATAAGAATGAATGCATATACTCCATACAAAAAGGACACACTGCTACCAACGGCAATTAGTGTCTCCATGTTGGGATGCAGTTTAAATAATGACTTAAATCCATGGATAAAATAATGGAAGTAAATAATGATGATGCCTAACGCCAAAACCATTTGAATACCAATTAGAATCCACGGTTCATTAACTGGAAGTGGCCAATCAAACATCATTCCCATGGAAAAATACATAAGTATAAACAAAAGTCCAAATGAAATAATAAGTTTATTTCGCGTCTTAGTCAGTTCTTTTTTACGTATCTTTCTTCTCGTCTTTACACTTTCGTCAAGCGAGAATGAGGCCTCATATCCGGCCTCGTGAACCGCTTTAAAAATTTCCTCATCATTAGCTTTGTCCTTGAAGACCACTTTCATCGAGTTAGTTAATAAAGCCACCTCGACTTTTTCTATACCTGGAAGCTTAGCTACCGCATTATGAACATGCGACTCACAAGCCGCGCAAAACATGCCTGTAATTTTATATTTTTTTTCTTCCATTGCTCTCTCCTAACACCCCCTAGGGGTATTTATATAATAGTTCATATGAACCACTTTGTAAAACAAAACGAAAAGGTACCGACCATGTCAGTACCTTAACTAGCTTTGAATTAGTAATTAATCGTCATCCTTTAATTTTTTTTTTGTTAAGAAAGTAAAAACCGCCGAGTAAGGTTAATCCAATTATACCAATTGTCACTATGAGCTCTAATGATCCACCCTCATTGACCATCACCGGAAGTGAATTTGCCTCCACCCCATACATTGCTTCTAAATAGGCCAAACGTGTAGCCCCAGTTTCTGATCCACCAACATCCAAATTATCAAACTGATTTTTTTCAAATGTCGATAAACTATTATAGGTACTTAAGGCAGTTGCTACGGCCGAAGAGTTACATATTTCAGCCGATGTATCTAACGTTGCGGCAAAATTTGAAACAACATCTGTGGTCGCGGGAGAAAACGCTATTGCCCCTGAGACCTCTTTCTTGCCATCCACTTCGGAATTCCATAACTCATATTTATAAGTATTACAAACTCCAACCGGCACATTCAAAGTTTGATTCCAAGCATTACTAGGATCAGCCACTTTTATTCGCGTAAAAATAACCGTTGTCGTATCGGAAGGAACATCATAATACCATAGACTATTTGCGCTATCATGGAGCATGCCAACGCCAGCCCAAGTTCCTTCAACCGATCCGCCAAAATAGTAGATGCCAACTTGAGAGTTAGCTGAGTCTCCCGTCCACCATTCCACATAGTCGGGGGAAAACCAAACGCGTTTAGTCTCAGTAGTCGCCGCCTTAACTTCAACATCACGAACGTTTCCTTTGATAACAAATGATCCAAAGGATAGAAGAACGGCTGAGGCCATAACTATCTTTGACATTATTTTTCTCATCTTGAGGCCCTCCAAAATTATATTAATTTACCTCATAATATTGCTACTTTCTTTTTTGCCAAAAATAACCGATAGGATTTGGTATTAGGTTATTGGACGCAATAAAGTATAGTAACCGCTACCAATATTTTAATTGAGCCCAAGAAAAAAGCAATATTTTTTTGCAAAAATAAGTTAAATTTAAGTAACCACATTTTGCGCAAATAAGAAATTTAAAGCCTTATATTTATTTCAAAAGCCCAATTCAACAAAAAAAATCAGATACATGTATCAAGTTTGGTTAAACTTTTAAGTAAATTTAGCGCTGATTTTTTTTTAAAAATTTACAGTTAAATATTTCCAATTTCTTGCGCAAAATGAAGAGGTGATTTGCCAACATTTTTTCGAAATTCGGTGGAAAAATGTAATTGATCATCATATCCGACCATTGAAGCGATCTGTTTAACCTTATAATTTCCCGATAGCAAAAGAAACTTTGCCCTTTCCATTCGATACTTAGTCAGGTATCTTTTTGGCGACACTCCCTCGCTTTTCTTAAACAAAGAAGCGACATAGGTGGATGTATTATTGATTTCATTCGCCAAATCTTTAATTGTAATTCGGCGATTGATATTTGTGGCAATGTAATTCTTCAATGTAAAAAGATCCTGCCCTTGATTATCTAGGATTTCTTCAATTGGCTCACGACGTGAAAATAGAAAACCGAAAATATAATAAACTATCCCCAAAGCCCTTAAATCAAGGTATCCTAAATCGCTATAAATCTTGCCTAAACCTATTAAATAAGTCTTAAGCGATAAGTCCTTATCATAGTAATACGGGTCAACAGAATTAATTGTTAAATCATATATTACCTTATCTATAAAGGCCCCAGACATACTAATCCATTGTGTTTCAAACTCGGAATCCTGATTGATAATTTCCATTTTAACTTTAGGAAGCATAATAAATAGCATTCCCTTTTTTATTGGATATTTTTTATCCATAATTCTCAAATCAGCTTTCCCATCTAAAACATAATATAGAATATGGCGATTTAGTTCTCGCTCTTGAGAACTAAAAAGAATCTTTTGCAAGTCTTTTCCTGTCGAAAAAAGTTTTAACTCGAGCATATTGTCGGCGTGATTATACGATGAATCCATGTTTCATAACCCCCCTTTATGAAATTGGCTAAAAAATAATGGAACTACCTTAAGTATAAGGAATCAATTGGATTTTTCAACTTAGTAAATATATAAAAACCCGGATTAATAAACCCGGGACATTATTCACTGGCTGCCGAGATAGGATTCGAACCTATGCATGAGAGGTTCAGAGCCTCTTGACTTACCACTTGTCCACTCGGCAAATGCATTATTATATTACGCTAACCCAGTGAAAAATGCTAGAAAAAAATTGTTCAGTGCCGCCTTTAATCATTAAAGACATTTATTGATGGCAAAACGTGCCCATCATAGGTAAATAAGGCTTGATTGGCCCACGAATTTTTACTTCGACTATCAGCCCAACCAACTCCTTTAGCAGGAATAAATGCCCCTTCCCAATAAAATAACCCATAGCCATTTTCAATACTATCAACCGCTTCAAGTAAATCTTTTATCATCAGCGCTTGCCCTAAAGTAGACACTGGATACCCACTGATTACTTCGCCATTATCGAAGATGTTGCTCACAAGTGCATCTTTGGCAAAAGTATATCCATAACTTGTTTCAGCTAAAGTTATCTTCTTGCTAGAAAAGGCGTTAGCTATGGAAGTTAACCCACTCTTTATTACCGATGGGCGGCCTTGATAATAAGGATAAGCCGATAGGCCAATGACATCATAATTTATATCGTTAAACTGATTGTAGTAATCGATAATATAGTTTGGATCGCTAAGTCCTTTAGCAAGATGAATCATTGTCAGTATTGAGTCATTAACGTCCTTAACGGCGGCATTAGCGGATGCAATATAGTCATGAAAATTCTTACTCTTGTTGGCACCTCGTATGGTATTTGGAGCGGAGTAGGCACCGGTTGTATAGCCGGGCTCACCATCCGTCAATTCTTCATTTGTAGGACCAGGTAACTGCAATAACATTCCTGGCGTTGTCTCGTTGCCAAGCGATACCATATCCGGCAACGCTCCAACCTCATCAAATGCGGTAAGAACACTTTTCGTATAATCATAGATGGCATTCTTGACTTCTTCTGCTGTCGTTAAAGTCGCCCATGCTTTAGGAAAAATCTGTTTGCTTGGATCCGCCCAAAAGTCACTATAGTGAATATCAAGGTATAATTTTAAACCCGCCTTTTTGGCTAGATATGCCATTTTTAAATCCGTACTTAAATCATTTCCCCCGCCGCCATAACTTACTTTGCCTTGGTCAGTGTAATTATTTGGGTCATTCCAAAGACGTAAGCGAACATAATTGACTCCCGCGTCGCGGATAATCCGAAAGACATCTTCCGCTTGATTAGAAGCATTATAATAAACGACTCCGGCATCATAGATGGCTTGAACAGTTGACATGTCAATGCCTTTGGGAAAATCATTATGTTCGATATTAGCTTTAATACCGCTTAGAGGCGAAAGCCAAGCTTCGCTTTCTTCTTCACTGCGAGTGCTTGTATACTCGTCTTTGGGTGCACTCACAACAAACTCGTCAACATGACCAAGTTTATCGTAGGCTTTGACATTGGTTACTGTATCCGATTGATGAATGTAAATAACCTGGTTAAAAATCGATATCGCATCGCCTGCAAATTCATAAGTTAAGTCTAAAGGCTGATCTTTACCAATGGGAATTATCGTTGCCGTTTGATTTACCTTCAAAGTATAATCGCGAATTCGATAAGGCGCGGGCTCATTAAGGCTGCCTGAAGAGGAGGAGATATTACTCCCCCCTTCAGTACAGCTAGAAAGGACTAAGATACTCAAGGATAATAAGTAAAATATTCGCTTTTTCATTGCTTGGCTGTTAAGACGAAATTATCTAATTTTATCCAAGTGTTTGAAGCCGTGGTTTGAATACGAATCGCAATTGTTACTTCCCCTTCAACTAAAGATAGATTGGGTAAAGTAATTGTCGCATAAGTTCCGCTTGGACTGATGAATTCACTTGCAACGATAGTTTCTTCTTGAAGTACACTGATAGTTGTATTGGCTGAATTTTCTTGGCTATAATCACCGCCATAGATATCATAGGAAAGCACATAGGTGCCAGCAGTAACACTAATTGTTTGTGCGATAGTAAAATCATCTTCTGTGGACGAACCATGCCAGTAATTAATTCCATAACTTCCATCATTGGCGCCACTGCTATCAATCTTTAAATTGGCCCCCCAGTCATTAGTGCCGGGAGTTCCCGTTAGTTCCCAAATGCTTTGTAGCGAGAAGTCACCACCAACCGTGCCCAATTCTTCAAAACTACCATCACTTAATAGATTAGTTACTTGAGGTATCTCCGGTTTTTGGTTGCCACTTACAAGTTTGATGTCATCAACATAACCCCAATTGACATCTCCATTCGCTCCGAAGAATTTAAGTTCAAGTTCAAAGGTAGCACTTGTTTGTTCAAAGACAACGTAGTTTGTCACATATTTAGAGCCATTTAATGTCAAGTCACCATTAGCCCAAGAATAGGTTGTACCATTTACTTCCGCTTCTAGCGTGGATAGGGCTCCAACAATATCAAATTCTAATGTGTAGGTTCCAGCCACCAAGGTATCATCCGTAAATGTATACCCCAAAGAAAAATCAACAAGGCTACTAACTTCCGGTGTCTCATCTGTCGCCGCCTGATAGTCACCCGTCCAAAGTTTTAAAGCCAATCCTTCGTGATTGCGACTGCTATCCGAGTCAGCCTCAATGGTTTGTAAGGAAGCGGTCGGACCCGTAAGATTAAACCGATCAAGTGCATCTTCCGCTTCAAAACTTCCATCCGCATTAAACTGCTCCCATGGAGTTATCTCTGGTTCTAAAGCGGCAGTGACATTGACAGTAAATGAATCACTTAAATTGGTAGAGTCGGTGGTTCCAGTTACATTCGCCACTCCTTCCTTTAGTCCCGTTAAGTATCCGGATTCAGTAATGGTAACCACATCGTCACCACTGGTAATAACAAAATTAATCGTGTCTTCGGACCCTTCCGGATAAAACTCTACATAGTCATATAGATCAATACTTTCTTTTTCTTCAATTGTAATATCCGAAATTACAATTGAGGGCGAAGGATTGCTGCTTTCACTAGAGCTATTTCCTCCACCACAGGCAGCTAAAGGTAAAATCAACAACGTCGCAACTAATGGCAATAATCGAGTATGTTTGTGGGATAATTTCATCATGGTTTACCTCCTTTGAATTATCCTTTAACCGCTCCGGCAGAAATTCCTTCTACCATAAAGCGTTGTAAAGCCAAATATAAGATAATAATCGGAATCGCAATAAGAATGCAGCCACCCGCAAACATCGTGAAGTTTTCTACGATACCGCGCGGAGTTTCCACCATTGCATATAGTCCAACCGCTACCGTCATCTCACTGGGATCGCGGAGAATAAGTCCCGCTAAAATAAAGTCATTCCAAGGAGCCATAAAGGCCATAAGTGCCGTATAAATAATAATTGGTTTGGCTAATGGCAAGAATATTTTGAAGAAAATTGTCCACTGGTTTGCGCCATCAATTTTAGCTGCATCATCAATGTCTGAGCTGATGGTGTCAAAGTAACCTTTCGACATAAAGAAACCGAGTCCCGCTCCGCAAACATAAACTAATAGCAGGGCAAATTTATTATTGATAAGTCCCATTAAATTGATAATAAAATAAACCGCAACCATCGCCATAAATCCTGGGAACATACCTAATATAAGCGATATATTCATCAACGGTCGTCGCATTTTAAATCGGAGGCGACTTAAAGTATAGGCGGTAATGATTGTAAAAAATGTTGTTAATAGCGTGTTTAATACGGCAATTTCAATCGTATTGATTACCCAAGTTACATATTTACGGCTACTTGTTACAGTAAAGAGTTTTACATAGTAATCAAGCGTAAAAGAAGAAGGAAAGAAAGTGGCTGAAGCCAGTCCTGGATCATTCTTAAAAGAATTTATTCCCACCCAGACAATGGGCAGAATCCAAATCAATGCCAAAAATATAATTAGGGTATGAGACCAAACGCTAGTAAAGAAACGTTGCCGACGAATAGATGTGGACTTTTTCATTTCCGGAACTCCTCTTCATGCTTATAGGCATTTGAGCGCCGATAAACCGCTAAACTAACTGTTGCCGAAATAATAAACATCAAAATCCCTATGGCAGAACCAATATTGTATTGGGCGGTATTTTGGTTATACATCGTTAAACGATAAAGCCAGGTAATTAAAATATCTGTTCCTCCAGCTACTCCACCGGTTCCTTGTCCACTGGGTCCCCCTTGATTAAGTAACCAAATAACGTTGAAATTATTAATGTTGCTGACAAAGCTGGTGATGATAACTGGCGTGGTCATGTACCAAATATAAGGAAAGGTAATTTTTCTAAACATTTGCCCGCGACTAGCACCAGCAATTGCTGCCGCTTCATAGTAATCGCCTGGAATATTGAGCAACAGCCCACTCATAAGAAGCATATTATAGGGAATTCCTACCCACATATTAATGAAGATAATCAGCGTTTTAGAAGCAATAACCGAACCCCAAAAATCAATTCGACTGCTGATCCATCCCCAATTGAGCAGTAGTGTATTGATCGGTCCATACTCCGCAAACATCGAATACATCACACGTAAAGAAACAAACTGAGGAACCGCTAACGAAATGACAAATAAGGAACGCCACAAAGGTTTCAACTTAATGACTTTTCTTTGCAAAAGCATTGCCAAAAACAGCCCTCCAAAATAACAGGTAAAAGTGGCAAGAACGGCCCATATAAAAGTCCATTCAATAACATTAACAAGCGCTTTTAAATTTGTTGAAGAGTCAAATAATTGGCGAAAACTATCAAATCCCGTCCACTCAAAACGATTGATTCCAATTGCCTGTGCCATATTGTAATTTGTAAAAGCGAGAAGAATCATAAATAGCAAGGGAATAACAGTGAAAAGAATTGCTCCTAAAACTGGTACAAGAAGACTTTGCCGATAAAACTTTTCGTTGTTTATCGCTTTTATCTCTGCTCGATAATTACTAAGTGGTTTTCTTTCATAATGTAATTGAGCGTTGTTTAATGCGCCTTTTTGAGCTAAAAAATAGTAAATTACAAAGAAAACTATTAATAATAAGCTAATTACTCCATAAATTAACACTTGCCGGTGATCTCCGACATAAGTATTCATATTAAAGAAATTAATTAAACTTTTACCACCAAAAACAACCATATAGATAACAAAACCGACTTCACTCAGCAGATAGAATATCCCCGATAAAAATTGATGATGATAAATTTGATTAACTCCCATCACCAAGTAATTGAGCGATAACACTCTTCGTTCTTTAGCCTCAACCTTGTCGTATAAATATCCTAGATTGCGGAAATAATTGGCTAGGGTTTTATTAAGATACTTCTGAGTTCGTTTTAAATAAGAAAGCGGCAATTGCTTTTGATCAATCTTTTGAAGGGCATAATAAGTTGTCATTCGAAATGAAGAAAAATAGATAAAAAGGTAAAGAACAATTATGATAATGGAAATCAATGGTAGTGATAAGTAGGAAAGAGCGATGCTTCCATTGAGAAAACTGATGCCACTTGTACCCATAAAATAAGCAAAGAGGATAGTTAAAAGCAATCTCAGACCGCCTTTCTCCCATTGACCAAAAATAATTTCTCCCATTCCCGGAAGGAAAAAATTGATTAAAAGCGCAATTTTTTCTTTCTTTAGGCTTTGATTCCAAGCGCGCCGAAAATGAGTGAATGGCCACTTGATATAGTTGCCAATTCGCTCAAAGCGGTTTGGTGGTAAGGAAGAATCTACGCTAAATCTCATTTTTACTCCTCTAACTTAAGCAATTTTATTTTTGATTGAACTCGTCGTAGTCGACAAAATTTCCGCGACGGCGGAATCGGTCGCACTAGTGCCCAAATTCCATATTTCCGTAATAGCGTCTTGCATGTCTGCCCAATAACTTCCCATCGCCACAATATTGGGCATTGTTAAAGAATTATTTAGTGAATCAATAAAAGTTGTTGCCTCACTAGAGGCTGATACCCGTGAATTAAGCGAAGAATTGTCCACTAAGGTCGGTATTAATCCTTTTTGAACAAACCTTATTTCTTGAGCTAAATCACCAACTAAATATTTGGCCAGCATTTGAGCTAATTCGGGGTGCTTAGAATACCAAGAAACACCATATCCTTTATATCCACTGAACGGGCGAGCCGTAACACCATTGATGCTAGGAACAACCGCCATTTTAGCTGAGGCCCCAATCCTATCTTTAAATGTAGACCAAAGGTAAGGTGAAGAGATAACTCCACTGGCATCGCCCACGCTGATAATCGTCAGCGCTTCATCGGGCGTCCCGTTAACGATGACATTTTGATATTCTTTGGTCAGCGTCGTAAGATTATTAACCGCTTGGGTAGTGGCAAGATTTAATTGACTCTTGTCCACTCCATTTGCCCCAAATAGGTTTACATCATTTAAAAAATTAAATGTGTAATACGCGCACGAAGATGAGTTAGCGACATCCTGTACTATCTTCTCGCCACTCGCCTTGATATTTTCATAACTGGCGACATCACTGGCTGTAAGTTTGCTGCTGTCATACATTAACACTAAGGATTCACTCGTTATCGGGTAGCCATAAACGATATCTTCATAGGTAAAAGCGCGCACTGCTTGCGCACTATGATGATTTAATAAGTAATCTGGATCGCTCACTGGAGCAATCAAGTCATTATTAACTGCGCTACTTAATGTGTCATGAACAAAGGCAAAAACATCGGGGCCATTACCAGCGGGACCATCCCGCGACAAATCGTCAGTAGCCGCACCCTCGGTTTCTTCGACAAAACTGATTGCAATATCAGGGGCGGAAGGATAACGAGTCTTGTAATTGGCTATAAAGTTTTCTGCGACCGTTTGTAGCATCTCATGATTATTGACATCCTCCCACACAGTGAGTGTGATTTTACTGTCACCAGTTCCACTTCCTCCGCAGCCAGATAGCAACAATAAACTTGATAAGCCAAGAATAATTTTCTTTTTCATTTTTTAGCTCCTTTATCCTTTTTTTATTTCCTGCCAAGCCAGTAAAGACTCACCTTCGTAATCAAAAAGCGCATGGTTGCTCCATTCATTACCATCACTTTTTTCTTCCTCGTGAATATACTCTCTTCCTGAAACGCTACTCCAACTAATATTTTTAGCTGGTAGCCAAAGCGGTTCCCAATAATAAAATCCTAAAATCTGTTGCTCTTCAATAAACTTAATAAGATCACCCATGAATAAGGCTTGACCCTTCTCACTATAAGGATAAGGAACATAGCCATCTTCATAATCTTTAACCACCATCTCAGCTCCTGGTGCCGGGCATAATGTATGCACATAACCAGTTTCAACAATTAGCGTTGGATGGTGCAGCTCATGATGACATAATTCGATTGTCTGTTTGAGGTTTGCAAATGAGCCATGATAAAAAGGATAGTAACTTAGACCGATAATATCGAAGACGACGCCATTTCTTATAACATTAGTAAACCATTCACGATAGATTTTTTGATCGCCGCTCCGTTCTAAATGAAGAATAATCTTGGCTTCGGTATCAACTTTTTTTATGCCTTTAATCGCGCTCTTTAAAAGCGTAGACATTCTTTCATACCCGCCAACTATCAGCTCATTTTGATTATAAAGTTTTCCTTCTGGCCACAAAAAGCCATTGGTTATTTCGTTGCCAACTTGAATATAACTTAATTTAATCGCGTGATCTTTGAAAGCACGAATCGTCTTTTCGGTGTAAGTTTCTAACGCAACATTTAATTCATCAAACGAAAAATTTTTCCAGGCTTTTGGTTTGGTTTGCTTACCTGGATCCGTCCAAAAATCCGAAAAATGAAAATCCAATAGAAGGGTAAATCCCGCTTTTGCTAGCCGTTTAGCCATAAGAAGAACTCGATTCAAATCACAGGTTCCTCCAAGATACGGTTCGCCCTCCATATCGTAGGGATCGACCCACAGCCGAAGCCGAACAGAACTAATACCTTGGTCTTTTAAAAAATGAAACATATCCGTGATTAAAACATGCCGATGGTAATATTTTTGACCGCTGGTTTCCATTTCTAAAAGGGAAGATATATCTATTCCTTTAATCATGATGGCCTTCCTTTTCATCGTTATCATCTGGATAGGAAGTTATTCTTTCTTCCATTAGTCCATAGCGAAACTTAGCCATTTCGTTTAGCTCAAGAATTCTTTTTTCGTCCCCATGAAAGTTGCACCGAAGACAGTAATATTCCTTCTTATTTGGGTCATAAAATAAATCGACGTCCAAATCGCGCATAAAACAACTTGGGCAGCGATAATTTAATTTTTCTTTTCGAGATTGAGCCATGTTACCATCGTCTCCTTTTCGCACAGTTTTTTTCTTAATGACAAAGTAAACATCGGGGAAAAAGCATAGCCTTCGTGGGCCATTGCCTGATCTATTTTTTGCCCTGAAGCCACCACACGAATATTCAAAGGGGGAATATCCGCGCTGGTTTGCCCCGCGTCCAAAACTATTTCTCGATCTTGATAAGCATAGTTGAGCACATGTTTTTGCTTACCGTCACTTACCGCTAAGACAATTGAAGTCATATCTTCCGGATATTCGGTTGTTCCATAACTGGCGGTAATATATTCCTCCGCTTCCAAATTTGCCTTTGGATCAGACATCGCTAAAATTTCTCTTTCAAACCGGATTCGACTTTCATTTTCTTTAAAGATGATGCGGGAAGCAATTTTTACTTTTAGACCATCTTTAAAGATGATTTCTACCGGCTCAATTACTAAAGTCCTGGTCGTTTCTTCTTGTCGGTAATGGCCTTTTGTCCGACATAGCGCTAAATCAATTTTTTCTTCATTGTGATAAAAACGAATTGATTTGAGTGTCCCTTCACCGGCATAGTGGGTAAAATAACCGGCACGATAATTAGCCTGAATTAAAAATGGATAGGAAGCATCAACCACATGTTTAGTACCGATTCCAACCGGCCAATAGAGTTTTCCCGCATACGGTCTTAAATCGATAATTGCTCCGCCTTGATTAAGATCAGCCAATAAGCGCATGTTACTATCAAAATACCAAAAATATTGTTTTTCCCCGCCATAGAGAATGTCGTTCCAAAGCGCCACCTCCGGCTGATGATAATGATGGGTAGAACGATAGTAATGAGCAAATTCACTCATCCCCATATCGATTAACTCACCTTTCTTCTTTAATTCGCCATAATAACCAAGCCCATCTTCATAACTTTTCTTAAGTAAGGAAAATGGCGCTTCCCAGCGACCCTGTTTATTTAGCCAACCCGGTCCAACAAACATCATATTGTAGGAAAAGCCATTGTTATATTTTTCTAGATGGTGGTATTGATCAATTAGGTTAAATAAGTAAGGATATTTACCATCCCGATAAATCATTCCGCGAAGGACATTTTGTGGATGAGTGCCAAAGTTGGAGCCGTTGCCATCATAACAGGCATTTAAATCCCGGCTGAGATGAGGTATGGCGACAATTCCGCTGTCATCATCCGGTGAAGCTGCCGGAATATGCGAATTGATTTTACTTGGAATCCACGGATTCCATGGTCCCCCATCCATAAACGTATACCAGGAATTATTCGTCGTATGGTATGCTTTCAGTCCCTCTTCAAAACAGGTTGCCACTGCTGCCACGACCATTGGGTACTTTTCTTTGATGTAATTAATTAAATCGGCATCCATAAAATACGATCCAGTTGCCGTTGGATAAAAGCCAAACACTTCAAAAAATTTTTTAAAAACATCATCCACAATCCGCTTTTTATCCGTAAGTGAGAACATCCAAATACAAAAATCCCGCGTTTGATATTTTTGCTTAAAGGATGGGCATTCAAGTCCCAGAAAAGTAAGGGCAATTTCATCATTATATTTCGCATGATGCTCTTTGGCGGTCTTAACCGCCAAAGGAGAAAACAAGGAAGCATATGTCATTTGAATTGTTGTTTTAAGACCATTCTTATGCGCTATTCTCTGTTGAAGAAAGAAAATTTCAAGCGACTCCTTTTCCAGTTGATCACGAGATGAAAGAGCGCCATTTATTGCATATTCTGGAGCCAATTCAGGTCGGTGAATAAGATTGAGTATCAACATATTAATTTACCTTTACTAGTGACCAGTCATCGGAATGACCCCAAGCGCCTGGTTGACCCTGACCTTGTATTCCAATACTAACCTGATCTCCCTCTTGAATAGAAATATTATCAATTTGCGCTAAAATATAGTAATTTTCCGGTGTTCCCCAACCGATGACTTTATCCTTCATTGATAAAAGAGTTTTAACACCATTTATCTCGATATAGACATCAAGATAATCATGAGCAATTTCACTTTTAGCAACGGCCATAATATAAGTTTTTAGGCTATATGTGCCACTAGGTAAAGAGTTGATTTCTTGTTTGACATCAAAAGTAAAAACAGCTGATGAATGGTACCAATTTAAATCGCTTATACCCGAGCGAACATCCTGTGGTTTTCGATTTAGTTTTACCACATCTGCCTCTTCGGGAGTTGAACTTGCAATGATCCATGGAGCCAATAATTGATCGGTGTCCCCCTGATTTTCAAAGCCTCCGTCACGAATATAATTCTCAATAACATTGACATTAGCAGAAACGGAATAAGTATTATTGACCGTTCCGCGGACGACATAGTTCCCCGGAACTTCTAGTTGAGCCAAATCAATAGTATTCCAACTTACTGGTGCTTGCCGAATGGCATCAAAGTTTGTCTCAACGCTATAAGTAGTAGGCATCTGTTCATGTTCGGCGATGTTTAAGGTAATCTCAATTGAGGAACTCCGAACCCGGGTAACTGTTTCTTCCATAGTGTTTTGCGTTCCCCGCATAAGCTTAAAGGTTGCTAAACTCGGGAGAACCTTTCCCGTGTAGGAGAATAATCCCTGATTGCTCCAGGTGGCGAGGCCATCGCTAAACTTGCTTACATAAGTCGAGGAATAACCATCTCCATATTCCGCCCAGGCTTGCCCTTCAGCTGTTGCCCAGCCGGCTCCTTCAATTGGTAGCCATCCTGGTTCCCAATAAAAGATCCCTAATCCAAGATTATTGGGGACATTAGCCAATATTTCACTGACATCATGAATGGCCGTTGCCTGCCCTTGAATAGAGGTTAGATACTTTCCCGCATCTTCCATCGCACTATTATAGGTATTAGCCGTATAGGCATTACTTTCCGTCGTATACCCATAACTCATTTCCATAATCATAATTGGCTTTTTAAATTTGGTCGCCAGATTATCGAGATTAGACTTTAATGCCTCTAGTGTTCCATGGTAATAAGGATAGTAACTAACTCCAATTATATCGTATGGTACCTTACGTTCAGTTAAAGCACTAAAATAAACATCAAACTCATCTTTTGCGCCCCCATTAGCCAAGTGAATTACCGTATAAATATCCGGATCCACTTCTTTTGCGCCGGCAATTCCTGCCTTTAAGAAATCCGCCACTTGGTCAAAACCAGCCTTGGAATCATTCCAATCAATTTTGCCATAAGGATAGAGCATTCCATTGTTTATCTCGTTGCCAACTTGAATAGCATTTACCTTCACTCCCGCATTATGAAATTGATTAAGCGTAGTTTTTGTAAAGCTTTTAACTGCTTCTTCTACTTCACTTGCGTCGTAACTCATCCATTTCGTCGGTGTCCGTTGTTGATCAGGGTCAGCCCAAAAATCGCTGTAGTGAAAATCGACAAGGACATTGAGTCCAGCGGCTTGAGCGCGCTTGCTCATTGCAATAGCGCTCCTCGCATCCGTATTGCCACCCCCATATCCATCGCCAACCGCATTCATCGGGTTATTCCAAAGGCGAACCCGGAAAAAATTTACTCCGTTATCAGCTAAAATTTGAAATACATCTTGTTCTTGGCCGCCAGAGTTAAAATACTTTCCGCCAAGCGATTCAATCTCTTGCACCATTGAGGCATCAACTCCCATAGCAAAATCATCACGGATGTTGCTTATTGGGTTAACTTTAAGTGCATTATAATCATAGGTTTCATTATTAGTTGCACTCCCAATTAAAGGGGTAAAATCTACATCTTGATAGGTGAATTTTACACCGCTAGAATTATTAGTCCCTCCGCATCCAGTCAGTAAAGAAAGACTAAAAACAGCGAGCGTCAACTCTTTAATTCTTTTCATGAAAGGTTCTCCTTTATGTACTCCATCGGAGCAACTCCGACATTCTTTTTAAACTCGCCGGAAAAATGAAGTTGATTTTCATATCCGACTAGTTTAGCTACGGCTTTGACATTGTATGCTCCATTGCGTAAGAGTAATTTAGCTTTATCCATGCGATATTCAGTCAAAAATCGTTTTACTGATATTCCATAAGTATCCTTGAAGAGTCCAGCCAAATAGTTCGGTGTCACTCCGACATTGTTAGCGATATCTTCGATACTGATTTTAAATTGATAGTTATTGGCAATAAAAGTTGTTGCGGCAGCAATATGTCTTTCTGGTTTACTTACTTCCTCCAATAAACGCTCCTTGCGATATAGCATATCGCCCAAAATTTGGTAGAAAATACCCATGCAACTAATATCGATAATGCCTCGTTCTTGAAAACGGCGATATATCATTTCAAAGTAATTAGCTAGTATCCCTTCTCCATCAAAATAGATGGGATTATAGCCATCGATACCAAGCGAATCAAGCATTATCTTGACTTGGCTACCAGTAAAACCAATCCAAACATATGTCCAGGGATTCTTTTGATCGGGATGGTATTCAGGTTCACTGAATGGTTCAAAGAAAAAGGCCATTCCTTTCTTTAAATGATAATTCTTGCCATTTAGCGATAACGAGCCTTCCCCATCAATTATGTAATGGACAAGGTAATAAGTTTTCGAGGTAAAATGAAAAACCTTATTGGGGATACATATTTCGCGACCACATTCCTTAAGTTCAAGGTCGCTAAAATTGTCATTAGTGTTGATGAATGCGTTCATATTTTGCTTATTTTCCTTTAATCTACAATTTCAGTATATGGGGTTTTAATGAGTTTTCAATATATTTTTATACAAAAAACTTACACTTTTACTTGATGAAAGCCCTTTTTTACATGAAATATTAGATTTTTATATATCTATTATTAGGTAATAAAACACACGAAAAACCATAATATATCCCTTGATATGCCATTTATTTCCTTTTACCACCTAATGAGTAGTTATCGAAGAGATATTCACTTCTTAAATTGATTTCCTATTTTTTACCATACGATTATTTTCATAAAAATTAAGTTCGATTAAGTTAAAAAAACCTACTAGGATTGCCTCCTAGTAGGTTAATTAATTGTTGCTATTTATTATCATTTACCGCAATAAGACTAGTATGACCGATGCCAAACTCAATCACTGGATCTTTCTTTATATACTTATGATAGTAGATTAATTGGGGAAGGATAACTGGTATCGAGTGTAACACTCCTTCACCCGAGAAAAGAAAGAGGGATATAGCTTCATCACTAGAATGAAGCAAGAAAGTTATAAGGGCGATAAAAGCAAAAACACCATATTTTTTGTCGACGCGGAAAATTCTAAAGTCAACATAGAACATAAAAACAATAAATGCTATATAGGGAATAAAAAGGACTAACCCTCCTGTCACCAGTGTTTCAATATATCCACTATGGAAATTGCCCCAAACATAGGCGAAATGGGCTGATGGCTCATAGTTTAAAGCATAGCCAAGAAACGTCTTTGATAGGAAGAAGCCGTTGCCAAAAACAAGTGCTTTTAGGCTGTCAATTAAAGATATAGCAGCTTTCCAGATTACCACTCGCGAATCAATTGTACTGCCACTAAAAAGTGAATCTGGAAGATACTTAATCATAATCTCTCCGATTGCGGTTGTCTTTAAAGGTGGAGCAATCCTAAATGAAACAATAAAAGTACTGAATAGTAATATTAACGCCATAGAAATAATGGACATTGCTAAATGCTTTTTAAATTTTGAAATTAGCCAATATAAATAAACCACTATATAAGATAAAGTAGCTGTTACAATGTTGGTTTTGGATAGAGTAAAGACAATGCCTAAATAAAGTGGCACTGACAACATTATGCATATCCAACCATGCTTTTTGGCTGCAGAAAAGAAGTAAAGCAAAAATATAAAGGCAAAAAATAAATAACTGGCATATTGATTGCGGTTAACAAATAAACTATTTATGTTGTAGCCATCAAAAATATCTCCCAGTATAAATCCTTTATAAAAACCAAATTCAGTAAAAAGACTATATCCAAGAAAAACAAAAGCAATGGCAATTCCTAAATAGCCAATTTGCCTTACATAAAAGATGGCTCTTTTTCTTCTAGGAAGAGAAATTAACATTGAGAAAATAAAAAGAAAGTTTGTAAACATATAAAGAATGGATCTCAGTCGATCCAAAGTATTTACAGGGATACTAATAACTTGAACTGTTCCCGAACTTAATACAAAAGAATGAACAAAAGAAGAAGGCATTGAGAGTACATTTACCGAATAAACTCCAAAAAGAATAATAAGATATATTAGAATAAGTGTTCCAAATGAACTAAGTCGATACATTATATCCGATAAAATAAAACGCACATTAAAAGCAATGGCAAAAATTGATATTATAAGAAAAAAAACAAAGTCGAAACTATAAAGTTCAACTCCTGGTATTACAAAACTATTTTCAAATAAAAGTATGGTTGCTAATAATAACGCCCAAAAAAGGATATTATCAAACAAATGTGCTAAACGATTTTTGCTTTTCATCAAAAAGTCCCCCTAAAAAGCAATGTGTAGTCTATCATAAGTGTATCAAATTTTACATTGTTTTGTTTATAAACTATTAAATTTTGCTTATAATTGGTAAAAAGGAAGAGAGAGGTAGAATATGAAAATCGCAGTCGCTGGTACAGGATATGTCGGCCTTTCGTTAGCAACTTTGTTGGCGCAAAAAAACGAAGTCGTCGCATTGGATATTATTCAGGAGAAAGTAGACAAAATAAATAATCGGATTTCACCGATATTAGATAAGGAAATAAGTGAATTTTTTGCTACCAAAAAATTAAATTTGACCGCGTCATTAAATCCGCAAGAGGCAATTAAAGGAGCGCACTTTGTAATTGTTTCAACTCCAACCAATTATGATCCCGTTAAGAATTACTTTGATACTTCTTCAGTTGAAGCCATTATTGAAGAAACTAAAGTAATTAATCCTCAGGCCATAATTGTAATTAAGTCAACAATTCCCGTCGGTTATACCGAAAAAATACGGGAAAAACTTGGCTATGACAATATACTTTTTAGCCCTGAGTTTTTACGGGAGGGTAAAGCTCTATCGGATAATCTCTTTCCTAGCCGAATCGTGGTTGGCTATGACCAAGATAGTGATCTGCAAAAAGTGGAAGCTGAATTATTTTCCAAACTATTAAAAGATGGGGCAACAAAAGAAAACATTGATGTAATATTTACCGGCACAACTGAAGCTGAAGCAATAAAACTTTTTGCTAATACCTATCTCGCTTTACGCGTGGCCTTTTTTAATGAACTCGATACGTACGCAGAATCAAAAAAACTAAACACGAAGGATATTATTGATGGAGTATCGCTAGATCCTCGCATTGGCTCTCACTATAACAATCCTTCATTTGGTTACGGGGGATATTGCTTGCCAAAAGATACCAAGCAACTCTTAGCAAACTATGAGGATGTTCCACAAAACTTAATTGAAGCTATAGTTCAAAGCAATAGTACAAGGAAAGACTTTATTGCTGATCGAATAATGGAGATGGCTGGTTACTTTTTTGATCGGGCTAAAGGCTATTATGTCGCCCCAAAAGAAAAAGTTAAAGTCGGTATATATCGTTTAACTATGAAATCTGAATCTGATAATTTTCGGGCAAGTTCTATTCAAGGCATTATGAAGCGTTTGAAAGCTAAAGGCGTGGAAGTTATTGTTTACGAGCCCACACTTCCCGATGGCGCTGATTTTTTTGGCAGTTTAGTTATTAATGATTTAGGAAAATTTAAGACACTATCGAGCGTAATCGTTGCCAATCGCATTAATAATAAGGATTTAGAGGATGTAATTGACCGTGTTTATTCGCGCGATTTATTTGCCCGCGATTAATTTTCGATTTCTTTGATGAATATTTACAAAAACCATTTATAATATTCAATAGAAACCAAGCACATTAAGGAGGCACCTGTATGCGAAGAGTTATTACTTACGGGACCTTTGATTTACTTCATTATGGTCATATTAACTTACTTAGAAGAGCAAAAGCTCTCGGCGATTATTTAATCGTCGCTTTGTCCACTGACGAATTTAACGCCTTAAAGGGTAAAAAATCATTTTTTCCTTATGAAAAAAGAAAGTTGTTACTTGAAGCGATTCGCTATGTTGATCTAGTCATTCCCGAAGAAAATTGGAATCAAAAAAAATTGGATATAAAAGAGTATCATATCGATCTTTTTGTAATGGGGGATGATTGGAAAGGTAAATTTGACGAATTGAAAGATTGTTGCGAAGTGGTTTACCTTCCACGAACTCCCGAAATTTCCACAACTGAAATAAAGAAGACGCTTCATGACCAGGAAAAGTAAAACACTATGAATGAATTACAAGCCAAACAATTCGAACTATTAAAAGCTTTTGTCGGGGTGTGTGAAAAGCATCATCTAAAGTATTTTCTTTATGGCGGAACTTGCATTGGCGCCGTCCGCCACAAAGGCTTTATTCCTTGGGACGATGATGTCGATGTCTGTATGCCCCGGCCTGACTTCGATAAATTTATAAAATTACAAAAAGATTTTAAGGATGGTTACTTTATTCAAACTTATAAATCGGACTTTAATTATTCATATTTATTTGCCAAAGTTCGTGATAGCAATACGACATTTATTGAGAAAACATTTGCGCACACAAATTTCAATCATGGCATTTATATTGATATTTTTCCCTTGGATGGCATTACCAAGAAGAAAGGGAGAACACGCGGTAGAGGTCCCAAGCCTTATCTAATGTGGTTCTTTTGGTATTTCCCCTATTTAGGACATCAATGGTTTCCTTGGAAATGGAAAAAATTATGGCTTGATATACCCGCTACCATTGTTGCTCTTGCTTTTTCCCCATTTATAATTGGCAATTGGTCACCACGGCTATTAGAACTTTGGGCCAAGCATATTCCATATGACAAGGCGACGGTAATTGGCACCTATCATACGATGCACTTTCATCATGAAACCTATCCGAAGGAATGGTTTGGTGAGGGAGTAGAAGGCGATTTTGAAGGTTTGAAAATAAAACTCCCTTCGATGTATGACACCTATCTAACGCAGGTCTATGGAAATTATATGCAATTGCCACCCGAGAACAAACGTTATGGCCATCATTATCATAATGGAGTTAGCACTACAGTCGGTTATAAAGAATACATAAAAAAACAAAAATAAATTGACTATAATCTAGCGGCGAACAACAAATGATATCGTTTTAAGAAGGAGTTTCAGATCCATCAAAAACGATATCTTTTTATTATACTCACCATCAAACTTTGCTTTTTCTTCAATTCGAAAATACCGAAGAGAATTTATTTGCGCTAAACCGGTCAAACCGGGCCTTAATAAGTAGGAGCCATTTGTTTTTCTAAGTTTTAACAAATCCTTATCAACCGATATCGCGGGACGTGGTCCAATAAATGACATATCCCCTTTTACGATATTAAGCAATTGCGGGAGTTCATCCAAACCGCTTTTACGGAGAAAGTAGCGAAATCCTCCAATAGCTTTTTTGTCGATAATCAACTCCTCAGAAGTTACATAACTTGGCATGGAGATTGGTAGGGTACGAAATTTAAAAAGCGTAAAGTTTTTTTCGTTAGCGCCTACTCTTGTTTGAGCAAAACAAGGATGCCCTTTGTTTTGGAAAAGTAAAACAATCGTGATAAGTAGAAATAGGGGGGATAAGATTATCAGTGACAATAAAGAAAAAATAAAATCAAAGAACCTTTTTATAACGTAATTATAAAAATAATTCCCAACCCTAATTGATTGTCTGTTACTTAGAGTAGTTTTTTCCATAATGCAATATTTCTTTCTTTAGCATAGTATTCTTCTAAAGCTGAATCGCCTTGAAACGCGGGCCTTTTTTGTAAATCAGATAATACGGCGGCTAATTTCATGTAGTCACCACAATTAACGATATAATTCCCTTGCTTAAAGGATTCGGCATACTTCGATTTTTCGTCAACAATTAAAATCATTGGTTTTTGAGCCATAACACACATTGATGTTTTGGAAGGACAAGCGGAAAAAATTGCCCCTGGTTTTAAAGATATAAGGTTATAATCCGCTAAAAGGTAGAGCCATTCAGCTTCTTCCTGACTAACCCGCGGATAAAAAGCAATATTCTTCAGTTGATATTTCTTTAATAACTTAAAAAGACGCTTTTGCTTTGATCCTGAACCGACAATTGAAATTTTTACTTGATGATTAGTTTCATTTATTTTTTTCGCTGCCTTAACAATCACATCCATGTCCTGAAATACGCCAAGATTACCGATATAAAAAGCATTTACTTTGGAACCATCAAACTCAATATTTCTTTTTAAGGCCTCTAATTCATGATTTGTTGGGTCAGGTAATTTTGACTTAACTCGTGGCCAATTGGGAATAACATGTATTTTATCGGAGGAAACTCCTTTTTTTAGCAATGAATCTTTTATATCCGTGGATATAACAACAATTTTGTTTACTCTTTTTAAGGCTCGCACCAAAATATGGTTTAAAGGATGATAAAAAGGACTTTTGGATCTAAAAAGAATATCTGGGTATAAGTCATGAATATGATATATCAATTCAACATTTCTTTTTTTAGCAAAGCGACTCACTGCATGAAGCAAAAAAAGCGGTGGGGTGGAAGGAATAACAATTTTATCAATTTGGCCAAGTTTTTTTAACGCTTTTACCTCTTTATGAACAAGCGACAGCATCCTTAAGAAACGCCCAAAAAATGAATTTTTAAAGCCGGTAAAGCATTGGAAACGATATATTTTTCCATATTCATTTTCTTCATAAGCAATGGAAAACTTCTCAATTTGACTTTTGCTAACCCCACGAACCGGAAAAGGAGCAATAATAATATTTTCATTATTGTTTTCTTTACTGGCCAAAAGCAAATCATAAAAAAGATAAGTGCTTGAAAATATTTCTGGAATAAAATACTGTGATAAAAAAACAACCCTCATCATCATCCCCGCTTTCCATCAAAGCAAATGCAATTCTTGAAGAAGACTTTTAATTTCCGCAAAACTCAATTGTTGCGTATTCTGTGACGTATACATCTTCTCCAATTCATTATTATCGTATCCTTGCGAAACATATTTATCATAATTTAAATCACGATTGTCGGCTTTAATACAGAAAAAATCTGGATATTCTTCTGCGCGAAGCATTTCTTCCGATGTAATAAGAACCTCATCAACTTTCTCCCCGTGACGAGTTCCAATATAGGTTTTTCCGCCCTTGCTTTTGGTTAAATCTAATATTGCGTCCGCTAAAGTTTCAATATCCACGGCCGGGCCCTTTTTAATAAAGGTATCGCCCTGCTCTCCATTTTCAAAAGCATATAAGACCAACTCGACCGCATCATCTAAACTCATCATAAATCGCGTCATGCGTGGATTGGTAATCGTAAGCGGACGATGATTATGCGCTTGCTCAACAAAAAGCGGAATAACGCTTCCTCGACTACCCATAACATTTCCATATCTTGTTAAACAAAAAATAGTATCGCCTGCTATCATTTGCCGCGAACGGGCAATAATATTTTTCTCCATAAGAGCTTTACTCATTCCCATTGCATTAATTGGATAAGCCGCTTTGTCCGTAGAAAGAAAAACTGCTTTTTTTACCTTATTCTCAACGCAAGCCGTCACAACATTATCACTACCTATTATGTTAGTCTTAACCGCTTCTAAAGGATAAAACTCGCAAGAAGGTACTTGCTTTAATGCAGCGGCATTAAACACGTAATCAACACCGCGAAAAGCACCATGAATTGAGGCATAGTCACGAATATCACCAATGTAAAATTTTAATCGATCATCATCAAATTCCTTCCGCATATCATCTTGCTTTTTTTCATCGCGAGAAAGAATTCTTATTTCCTTGACTCCGAGCTTTAAAAATTTACTTGTTGCAGCATGGCCAAAACTTCCGGTGCCACCAGTTATAAGTACAATTTTTCCCGTTAAAACTTGCTTGCTATTTTCCATATAGGACCTCGCTTCTATTTATGATATATATGCTTGTTGATTATTCGCGTATAATGCGGTATTAAGTTTATAACTCGTGAAGATACATCTTTATAATCGTATTCATTTGGTAAATTAAAATCCGACTCCTTATGCAATATCATATCCAGTGCCAAAAGTATTGAATCTGGAGTATTTCCGCCCAAGACAATCGTCCCGGCCTCTTCCGCTTCTTGTCGCTCATTACTGGTTCGCATTAATACTCCCCGAAAATGCAGTAGACCAGCTTCTTCTGCCAAAGTACCACTATCACTAATAACCGCTTTGGCATCCATTTCAAGAGAGGTATAATCGCTAAAAGATAATGGCTCGATAATTTTTATTAAAGGATTAGAAAACACTTTTGCGGTTAAATCAATTTTTTTCCGCGTTCTAGGGTGAAGAGAAACAATAATGGGTAGTTGATATTTTGTAGCAACCGCTCCAATTGAGGCAACCACTTCAGTAAGCGTATTTGGATCATCAACATTTTCTTCCCGATGAAAGTCAAAAAGAAAATATTCACCTTTTTGTATATCTAAGGAAGTTAAAACTGTACTACGAGAAATTTTATCCTGCATGCATTTTATAACCTCCGCCATTGGCGAACCAACAACGAAAATAAAACGATCGTCTATTCCTTCATGAATAAGATTTCTACGGGCTCTTTCTGTATATGGAAGATTGATATCACTGATGTGATCCACGATCATTCGGTTGGTCATTTCTGGAACATTCCAATCGACTGTTCTATTACCCGCTTCCATATGAAAAAGAGGGATGTGCAATCTTTTTGCAGCTATGGAAGAAAGCGCACTGTTCGTATCACCTAAAATCAACACTGCATCAGGTCTCTCTTTTTCCATAACTTCATAGGTTGAAGAAATAATGCTTCCAATATTTGTACCCAAGTTTTCTTTATTAATTTCAAGAAAATAATCTGGAGCTCTTAGGTCTAAATCTTTGAAAAATATGTCCTTTAAACGCGAATCATAGTTTTGTCCGGTATGAACTAAAACATGATCAAAAAACATATCCGCTTTTTTAATTATTTGCGAAAGGCGAATTATCTCCGGTCGAGTTCCGATGATCGTCATTAATTTAAACTTTTTGGGCATTACTTTTGCTCCTTAGAAATTACATTTAAATTATAAGCATAAAACGATGAATTGTCTTAATTTTATTTGAAATATTGCCAAATAAACTTATTTAATAAAAACAGACTGCACTTTGTATATTGCTGCAGTCTGTCGTTATTATTTATTAAATACCCCTTATTTAACTAAAACTGTAATCGGTAACGAGTCTTCCTTAATCGTTGCTAGACGATTAAACGATTCAACAAATTGCTTTTTATTGTCAACTCCGGCCACAACTGGCAAAACAATCGCATCCGCATATTTTGCAAGAAGAAGAGGAATACTATCATTAACCACATTATTTGTATTAATGATTATATAATCAAATTCCGAAATCAATTTGACAATATAACTATCAACTTCTTGCGATTTAAGACTATCAATCAAATAAGGACTATCGGGCATACTAATGTAGGCTACTCCATTTTCACTCGCAATCTCTTTTGTCGTCCCCTCAGCTAGGCTAATAATATCGGAGGAACTATTTTTTGCTTCACTAGCTGTATCGATAATAAGAGCTTTCTTTCCATTTAAAGCATAAACTTTTGCTAAATCGCTGGCTAAATGAACTCCCAAGTAATTAGGTTTTATCTGCGAGAGCAAAATCGTTCTTACTTGTTTAGAAAGAATCGATCCATCAATAAAATTTTGAAGTTCAAGAACAGAATCAGTTTGATAAGGTCCTTTTGTTTTCGGTTTAAATAAATCTTTTAGTGTTTGAAGAGAAAAGAACTCTTTAAGCGATTGCTTTTTCTCATCGCTCTTTAATAAGAAAATTTCTCGTAGACCAAAATCAAAAACGTCACTTTTACTACGGATAACGCCTTTATCAATATCAATAAACGCAAAAATGAAAGTTGAAACCACAAAGGCCCCGAGTGTAAAAGCCAGAACGATGACCTTTTTTGAAGCTCCTGTATAAGAATAGGAATCCGCCTTGGAATAGGTTGAAAGGTTAGTTTCAAGTGTACTAAATGAGTCATTCTCCTCTATGAAAGTCATATAAGTATCTATAGCAACATTGATTACATCAACAACAATCGAAGGGTCTTCTGACGAAAACTTAACCGCATAAGTACGAGTGCTATTGATGGTGGCAGTCGAAACCAATCCCGCAGATACATCACCTATGCTAATTGTTTTTCCATCAGAGAATGTAATATTTTGTGTTGATAAATTACCAACAATTTTTTCCGCTAATACAGAAGATGTGAATGTCGAATTAAGTGTCCCGGCAATTTCCGCACTAATTGTTGCTTTATATGTTAGATATCCTGTCGCAGTATACTTTGGAGTAACAAATCTAGTTGAGTAAGTAACTCCAGCTATAACGCCAATTAAGGTTACAACAATTATCTTCCATAAATTACGCCAAAAAATACGAAAAAGTTCGCCTACCGAAAGGCCTCTATTTTCTTCGCCAATAAGCCCGTTTTCCATCATATTATTCTCCCATTATAAAAACTATACCAAAGGTATTTTACCATTTATACTTAAAAACATTAAGATATTTTATCATTTGCACAACAAATCTAACTTTTTCTATAAAGCATTCTTTCATTCATTATCTATATAAGTGTCTAGATTGCTCTCATCGTACAATCTGCTGGCATAAATAAGAACCATAAGCGGCGAAGAAGAATCGTTAATTAATCTATGGGAAAAGCCAGGCATAATATCGATCATCTGCTTCTTGTTTTCATCTAGATTGAAAGAAAAAGAGGCATTATTTATAACATTTTTAACTTCTATTCTCCCTTTTCCTTTAAGAATAATAAAACGTTCCCACTTGCTCATATGGTAGTGATTGCCTTTAGTTTGATACGGATTAACGACATTAAGAGCGAACTGTCCACCAATCGGGGCTTTAACTAGTTCCATGAAACTACCCCGAATATCGCTATGTGTTTGAATAGAATGCTCCCACATTGCAAAAGGAATATAACTTAACAAAGTAGCTAAGAGGCTTACATCAAAATGGTTACTATAATCCCCAATCAACGTGTTAAGTTTATACATTTTATATATGTTTTCTAGACGGGAAAACAGTTCATCCGCGGTTAAAGGTACACCCTTTTCAATTGAGATCGTCTTTCCTAATTCATCACGATGTTTGTTTTCACTATATTCCATGAATAACTCTATTAAATCATCAATATAAAGGTAAGTTTTAACTTCTTGTTTATTGATAAAAGGTGGCTTTACTTCACGGATGATACAATCAGAAAAAGTAGCCACAACGGAATGGTGATTTATCTTTGCCCACTTACCAAAAATATTTGGCAAACGTAGAATATAAATTGGATAATTAGTTAATTTGTAAAATTTATTTAGAACATCTTCGGCTTCTTTTTTACTTTTTCCATATTCGCTCTGATTGTCATTTGCTTGCAAAGACGAAGCGAACAAAAGAGGCACTTTTTTCGATGTCTGTTCTAGTTCATTAACTACTGATTCAACAAAGGTTTTATTATCACTAAAACTTCCTTGTTCCAGTCGATTAACCCCAGCCAGTAGAAAAATAAAATCGCTTTTATCTACTAGGGACGAAAGCTCATTTAAATCGTCATTATGATGAAAAATAGAAACTTGGTGTCCATTTCCTTTTAGATAGGTCGAAAGATTAACCCCAATAAATCCACCGCCGCCAATAAGAAGATATTTACTCATCTTTTTTCCTCCATAACTTGATTAAAATAGGCTAGATAGTTTTTGCAAAAATTATCAACACTAAATTTGGTATCAAGGGATAAATGATCACGCATTAAAAAAAGTTGATTGTTTATAAAAGTTAGCATTTTTTCAAAACGAAGTGGATCACTACTTTGAAGCAAAAGGCCATTATGCTCATTTATAATTTCCTTATTGCCTCCCACATCATAGGCAATTACCGCCGTCCCATTGGCCAGAGCTTCTAAATTTATCATGGGGAAATTGTCACCGATACTGGGGTTGAAAACAACGCTCGATGTATGGTAAAGGCGCTTGATTTGTTCCTTGCTTTCAATAAAACCAACCGTTTTTATACGTTGATTAATCTTTACATTCCCTTTAACTTTTCCAACTAAAATAATTTCCTGGTTCGCATTTAAAAGACTTGCTAGATGATTGATATCCTTAATATTTTTACGGAAATCCCAGACATTGGCTATAGCAAGAATTGTCGTAATAGGCTCCGTAAATGAAGCCTCTTTTTTATGAAGCAAGGGAACTTGGTTATTTACGCCATTATAGATGACCACACTTGGATATGCGCTTAAGAACGAAGACTTAAGCTGCGCCTGCATATAATTTGATGGGCAAATGAAATGAAGTTGTCGCATGTGCGTAAATATTTGTTTTTTTGAAATATAATTCTGCTTCGAGCGGTCAAAAACTAAAGATGCCGGGTAGTCCTTACGTCCAGGACATTGATGGCAAGCGGTTTTATACTTTGCGCATTGATAGGTTTCAGGAAAAGGACAATGGCCAGTAAAAGCCCAACTATCATGCAGTGTCCAAATAACTTGAATTTTTTCTTTCTGAAAATAGTCAAATAATAATGAGTAGGATAGATAATGACCATGAAGATTGTGGAGATTCACCACATCGGGATGAAAAGCTTTTAATTCTTTAACTAAACGCTTTGTCGCAACATGTGAATATACTCCTTCTTTATCAAATAAAAATGCCATCGTTTTATGCCAATATAGTGAAATGAATCCTCCGACTTTGGTGGCCTCTTGTTTATCAACTTTCTTACCACGTCCATAGAAAACCTTTACTTCGTTTCCTTGCTGACGGCAATATTTCGCCAATTCAAAAACAATGTTCCCGGTGCTACCACTATGATAAAAAGAATTAATGAATGCAATTTTCATAATGTTATTTTATCCTCAGCAATCATTTTTTCATAGTCACTGTATTGATTGATCTTATTTATTATGGGAGTGAAAATTGCTTTTTCCTCTTTGTTCATCATGATGTTATAGGTTATAAGCACATACGCTATAAGAGCAAAAAACACTTTAGCCAAAAACCACATTGTGTCGGCTTGAGGAAGTAAATAAAAGATAAATGCTGCCACCGCCAAAAAAATAATTTGACCAGGGAGAATTGCTAAGTGGGTCCGTTTAAAGAATTTTTTAACATCAAGTCCTAGATGCTTATTAAAGTAATAATTACGCACTATTCCGTAACCTACAATTTTACCAATAAAAATTGCTAGCGCTCCCAATAGTAAAACATAATCCGGGAAAAGCGCTCCAAGCACAATTGATAAACCAATGGAAATACTTGATGCAATAATCGAAGAGTAGGCAAAATACTTTGTTTTGTTTTCGATAAGCAAGAGGGAATTACCAATTTCCTGCGTATAAGTTATAAGCCCTGGAAGAATTAGAAGAATCAAAACAAGGGCCGCTTGCGAATAATCTTCCCCATTAGGCGAACCAATTTTCCAAATGTGAAGAATAAAATCATTTCCAAAGACAACTATGCCAATAATGATTAATCCCATAGCAATTAGTTCATAACGACCGACTTTAATCATTAGATTGGTTTTATCTTCATTACTAGCTTTATTTTTATTCATCTTGGCAAGATGAGGAAGAAAAAGACCATTAAGCGCATCGGAGAAATAATAAACATAGCCTTCAATTGCCGAAGCAAGAGCAAAAATAGCGACAGGAACAGTTCCTCCAAAATATGCCAATATAGTCGGTTCAAGGTTCAGAATGAGGCGGGCCGCTAATCCTTCAATCGCCGCCAGTGCCATTAAAGATAAAAATTTACGTTTTAGTTTGGCCTCAATTTTAAAGCGGGGATGAACACCTAATAATTTCCGCCGTTTTGCATATAAATATTTGGTGATTGCTTCAGCCACATTGCCGAGAGCAAAAATTATGGCGAAAAGATAGAGATCGACTTTTAGCGATAAAGCGATAATAATGCCAACAACACTTATCGCCTTAAATATAAGCGCGATTGTTTTTAAACTAGCATATTCTTCATTGCCGATAATTAGTCCATTAAAAGGGATAAATTGAAGAGTTATCAACGAGTAAATAGCAAAAATAACATAAACCGTTTTCAAGGCGATTAATTCATCATAAGAAAGATTAGTAAATAAGTATTCTAGTGAAAAATATAGTCCCAATAGAAGAACTATGAAAGCCAAAGCCAATATTAAAGTGATTTTTAATGCAAAGCCCGTCACTTCATTGGCCTCTTTTTCACTTCGTGTTGCTCTAAATTTAGCAATCAAAGTTGAAACTGTTGTTCCTATGCCAAAGTCAAAAGTAAAGATGGCAACAAGAGAAAATGACAGCGAGTATATCGCATAAGATGATTGACCGAGGGTATTAATCAGCCAAGGAGTATAAAAGAAACTAATTAATGCGATCAATAAAACGGAAAGATAAGAAACTAAACCATGAAAACGTAAACTATGTGGTTTATTTTTAAAAGTGTTTTTCTCTTTTGCGGAAGTGATATTTTTGTCCTCATCAATCATTTGGTTACGCACTTCAACTTCACTTATGGTTTGACACTTAGATAAAAGTCTCTTTGAGGATAAAGTTGGGTTATTTTCATACTCAATGAGTCCTCTAAGCTTCTTCACTCCTAGACTCACATCGTAGTTTTCTTTATAAAAAGTGTAACTATTCTTACTCATATCCAATATGAGATTAGGGCGATCTAGTAGGTATGTGATTTTATCTACAAGATCAGACGGTCGGCAATAGTCAAATAAGAGTCCAGTTTTATTATGCTGAATGAGAAAAGGCGCCCCACCTGAAAGGTAAGAACTAACAACCATCACTCCATTAGCCATCGCTTCCGCTATTGATACTCCAAATCCTTCCTCGCGATCAGATGTAGAAAGAAGAATATCACTTTTACGAATGCGCTCAATCGTTTCATCGTGATTTAAGAATCCGGTTAATTCCACTTGAGCATCCAAATGATATTGCTCAATTAACTGATGTAAACTTTTCCGCTCTTGCTCGTTACCTCCACCGATAATGGTTAATGAAAAATTATATTTTTTCACCTTCAAAGCATGAGCTAATTCAATGGCAACTTTTGGATGCTTAAAATCAACCAAACGTGAAACCCAAACTAATTTAAAGGTGTGGGGCTTTTCCTTTTCATCCCAATGACGCTGGACGACATCTTCTGAAGCCAGCGGAGCAAAATATGTCCATTGATAAGTTCGATTAAGAGCAAAGTCATTTAAGTCATTATCAAAGGCCGTATAGGCGGATAAAGACAACACCCGAACTTTAGCCCAGTCAAGCCATTTATTGATGAGAAAATCCACTGCTACTCGCAAGGGAGAATATACTTCATAATCACCTTTTTTATATCGTCTTTCGGCTAAGCGATATATTTGCTTGCCTTTATGATGACGGATTAAATAGAAAACTAACCGATAGGGCATATTTCCATATATTATGACCTGAGCAGCAGATATTAATCTTTTAGCGGCAGCAAAATCTTCTTTGGTGGCAATTAAAGTCGCTTGAGGATAATTCTTTTCTTGTTCATAATTTTCATGCCCTAAACTTAATTTTGCAAAAGTAATGGCTTGGTAGCGCTCCTTAAATTGGCTGATCATTTCTTGATGAAAGGAGCTATTGTGCGCAGATATAAAATTAGTGGCAAATAAAACTTTATAATCACCAGTGATAGAAATAGTTTTATCACGCTGGCTTTGAGCAATAATCTTCATTCTTTCGAGAAATCCAAGGCCCATCATCACCCAAAGAAAATAAATGAGATTGCCTTCAAAAACAGGCTCGAGCAAGAAATAAAAACCTGATACAAAAAGAAAAGCCATAATGTGATCAAGGGATTTATTATGAGTCTTTATAACAAGCACTGCGTTACGGATGCTATATATTGTTATGGCAAGAAAAGCTAATGCGGGGAAAAAGCCACCTAGAACATAAAAGTCCAACCAAACGTTATGGGCGTAAAGAAAAAGTACTGAATGACCATTATCGATGAATGTCACTCCCGACATTCCCCCAAATGGGTAATAAAGGAAATTATTAAAGAAAATACGATAGAAAGAAATCCGCTCACTATTCGATTCGTTAAGGGCAATAAAGCGGGAGAACAAGGGGTGGGCGCTTAAATAGTCACGCATCGAAAATAGATTATAGTGAATAGTCAAAATCAAAAATAACCCTAATATAATTAACACAAGAAAACTACTAGCTAAAAAACGAAAAACTCTGATCTTTCCGTGACCGTAAAAATAGTAAAGCAGATAGAGAGCAATCGCTAACGGTAAAACGAAGAATAAGGTTCGCGTTCTTAATACTAGCGACATAGCAATTGATAAGATTACTCCTAATAATCCAATGATAAGCGGAACTAAGTTCTTTTTAACTTTGAATAGAGATGCGAGCAGTAAAGCACATAGCGGGAACATATAGGAAACGACCATCGTGGGCGATAAGAGAATTGCGCCTTTACTCCAAAAGTCCAACAATCGGCGTGAACTATAAAGGTAAGGATTTAGTCCATAATCAGATAAGTATTTACCAAATTGCAGGCCGAGAAATAAGAGCGTTCCAAGCGCATAAGCAACCAAAAGATACATCAATTCTTTTTGAAGTTTTTTTCTACCAAAGGCTCCACCAATTTGATAGAGCAGATTGGGTAGTATTAGATAGGCTAAGAAGGGATAGAAACCAAGCCCATAATGATATGTATAAAAGGAGAATATGAAAATAGAAAAGAAGAACACCAAAAGCGCACCGAATGTTAATCTAAGGTCGCGGGTTAAAAAGAAACGCAAGAAAAGCAGTACCGCCAGAAGTCCCATTAAATAACTGTCAAAATTATAAAAATTAATGCCAATTAAAAAGGCTAACAAGGCTTCAATAATGATTATCGCCTTTTTGATTTTTGAAAAGTATGGCGAGTGGTTACTTGTTATAGTTTTAAGCGACATAAACAAACACTCTCTTTTCCCCATACTCGCTATTAATTTCAGTTTCGGTTAAAATTCTTGTTTGGCTATCAAAGTAAAAATCTGTTTTAACATTTTGATTATTATCGTCTAAATAAATAAGATGAATTTGATCTTCATGGATTTCATTTCCATTTTCATCATAGGTTTTGTTACCTAGATCGTCATAGACAAAATCGACACTTCTTCCCCAGGTTCCCATCAAACTCGAGGCGTTATTTTGATCAAAAATAACAAACTGATTGTTGGCTTTTAATTCTAAAGACTGAATTATTAGATCACTTACGAAGGAATATTTACCTATCGGTGTATGCGCATAATAGCTACAACTAGATAACAAAAAAACACCGCAAAAAATCCAATATTTGAAGTATTTATTTTTTTTGGTGCTCTTTACTTTCATATCCCTACCCATCGTTTACTAATATGATAGAGAAATATGATTAATTTTACAATTTAATACGGAAAATAAAGTTATTTTCCGCTATTGTGCTTTTCCCAATTCCACGAATCACGACAAGCATCTTTAGCTGTCAGTTTTGTTTCCCAATTAAGTTCTCGCTTCGCCTTGCTTGCATCCGCCCAGTAGGCAGGTAGATCTCCTGGCCGTCTTTTGTCAATCACATAATTTAACTTCAAGTGGTTGACATCCTCAAAATCGTGGATAAGTTCAAGGACCGAAATTCCCTTACCTGTTCCAAGATTATAAACGACAAACCCGGGATGGCTTTCCAGTTTTTTTAAGGCCGCCAAATGACCTAAGGCCAAATCAACAACATGAATGTAGTCACGTTCACATGTTCCATCTTGGGTTGGATAATCATTACCGAAAACATGGAGCGTATCCAGCTTGCCAGCCGCCACCCGTGTAATATAGGGCATAAGGTTGTTGGGTAATCCCTGAGGGTCTTCACCAATTAAACCCGAAGGATGAGCGCCGATAGGATTAAAATATCTTAAAACAGCAACGTTAAGCGCGGGGTTAGCGTGGTTAACATCTTTCAAAATCATTTCAATAAAAAGCTTGGTTTTTCCATAAGGACTTGTTGGAGTCCCTAGTCGCATAGTTTCAACATAAGGAAAATCATTTTCCTCACCATAAACAGTAGCGCTGCTACTAAATACAAGGTTGTTAACCTTAAATTCGCGCATTACCTCAAGTAGCGATAAAGTAGAATCAATGTTGTTCCGGTAATACTCTAAAGGCTTTGAAACCGATTCTCCCACAGCCTTCAAACCCGCAAAATGAATAACTTGTTCGATTTTATTATCTTGGAAAATCTTCTTTAAACCTTCCTTATCAATGACATCTAAATTATAAAAACGAGGTTTTTTACCCGTTATCGTCTGAATTGCATCAAGCACTTCTGGTTTAGAGTTAATATAGTTATCAACAATAACAACCTCATATCCTGCATTTATTAACTCGACGACAGTGTGCGAACCAATATAGCCTGTTCCACCGGTAACTAATACACTCATAAAAATTCTCCTTTATACGTAATCACTTATAATCTTATAACTTTGAATCTAATAAATCTATACTTGACGGACTGCTTCAAAAAAGGGGGACATCCTTCAAAACTTTATTTTGAATAAAAAGCCTTGTACCATTCAGCAAACTTACGAAGCCCATCCCTTAACGAAGTCGATGGCTTAAAACCAAAGTCATTCTCTAATGGATTTGTATCCGCATAGGTAATAGGTACATCTCCCGGTTGCATCGGTACTAAATGCATATGCTTTTCCAAATCAAAATTCGGTGGTAAAACGCCTACTTTCATCAATTCCTCAGCCAATATTTGCACAAACTCAAGCAAATCTTCTGGATGAGAATTACCTATGTTATAAATTTTATAAGGTGGTATCGGTAACCCATCCTCACCATTTTTCTTCTCAGGTGCTTTTTGCATAACACGGATAATACCCTCAACGATATCGTCAATATAAGTAAAATCGCGTTTGCATTTTCCAAAATTAAATATTTCAACTGGCTTATCTTGAACAAACTTGTTTGTAAAGCCAAAATAGGCCATGTCCGGCCGACCGGCTGGACCATAGACAGTGAAAAAACGAAGTCCTGTTGAAGGAATATTATATAGTTTCGCATAGGCATGAGCGATAAGTTCATCCGACTTTTTAGTCGCCGCGTATAGTGAAACCGGATTATCAACCTGATCATCGGTCGAATAGGGTACTTTTTTGTTGGTTCCATAAACCGATGATGATGATGCGTATATAAAATGCTTTATGCCTGGTCTGCCATTATCATAAGAATGACGGCAAGCTTCTAAAATATTATAGAATCCAATCAAATTTGCTTCTATATAGGCTCCGGGATTAGTTATGGAATATCGCACTCCCGCCTGAGCCGCTAAATTTACAACAATATCGAACTTGTTATCTAAGAATAATTTATCAATTAAGTCCTTATTAGCAATATTTCCCTTGATAAAATTCCAATGAGCACTTGGATAATTGGCAACAAGACTGGATATTAAGTTTAACCTTTCCTCTTTTATGGAAACATCATAATAATCATTCATATTGTCGATACCCACGATCGAGATATCTTCGAATCTTTTGATTAGTTCCATAACCAAATTGGCACCGATAAAACCAGCAGCACCCGTAACAAGAATATTCAATTTGCTTAATTCTAAATGTTTCATATATATTTTTTTCTTTGCTATTATAACATGAAAATACGTCGCCTTGAATATAACATAAACACATATATATGATTACAAAACTGAAATTAATATAACAAAAATTTGCTAAAAAATACTTGGTTTACTTTCCTTTAACTTCCGAAAGCAGTTCCCAAATATCATCACCAAACATTCCTTTTCCAGATGACATTTGGGGCAACCAACATGATCCACCTATCATATTAGCCTCCAAGAGAATTAATTCTCCGTCTTCATTTATAGTGATATCCCAATTTACTATTCTTATCTGAGGAATCAAAGCGTGCATAGATTTTGCTGCCGCAAGTATGGAAGGAAATTGTTCAACCTTGTACCCTTCGAATTTAACGTGCGAATCCGGATGTTCATAAAACCTTTGATTAAACTCGCTAAAAGCGACTGAGGAAAAATTTCCTTCATTATCTACCGAAATAAAAATACCACCAGCATGAGCGTTATCTAAAAAAGAGTTTTTACGCCCCATTCTAAATATCGTTGGAGCATTTTTAATTGTTCCATCTTTTAAAATGTAAGTAATCACCCTAAACGTATTAACACTTGCTGGATTAAAAATACCAATTACTTTGTTGGGGACAATTTTTTCTTGAACTATAAAATCACTACCGTATTTTTTTAAGATTGATTCCACATCTATCTTCGATCCATAATCAATCCCATTCCTAAAATCAAGAATCGCACATCCATGTCCAGAATTTGAATCAATCGATGGTTTAATAAAGCATTGCCCAATATTCCTCAAGATCTCAATAGCTGCCTGGAAAGAAATCAACTGCAAACTTCCATCTCGATAAATTCCATTGATCCTCGATAAAAATGTCTTTGGCGTTCTAATTGAATCCGTTCTTTGAGTTAAAAAAAACAAATTATTTTTATCTTCCATTGCCCTTTGATAATACTTTCTTGAAATACTCTTTTCTAGCACTGGTATATGAAGTAATTCTGGCATATATCTATAATCAAAATTGCCCGTAAAAGCCGTGTAATGACGATGCCAAGTATATGGAATTTTCTTTCCGTAATACTTTTTAAAATAAACATCTATTTGTTTTTTTTGATCTTTAGTTAGAACCACAGATTTATATATTTTCTTTCTTCTCTTATCTTTAAATTTCTTAATTTCATTGTGCTTAAGAATAGATATTTGAAATTTATCATATATTCTTCTAATTCTCTTAAGTATTTTATTCATAATATCAATCTCCTAATTGATTGTTTAAAGTTAACGTTACATAAGCATCAACTCTAAACCATAAAAAGCAATAAACGACAAAAATTTATTTTATTTATTATACAATACTAATTTTTAAAAAAGATATAGAATCCGCACGAAATATAGGATTACCCATATACAATATGAACTATTGGATTATATAATTACTTATTTCATATAATATTTTTTCAAAACAAAAACCATAGAAACTACTTTTGTTTTCTGAAAAAATACTTATCTTTCTTAAATGGCGTCAATATAAAATTTAAAATAATAATTGAAAGGCCTACAGCAACATTTACAATCGCCCATATATATTTGTTATCTATATATTTTAGTGGGAAAAAAGCCAAAAAAGTCAAAGCGGCGATAAAAATTAGCACTAGACCCGTTTTATAGTCAATTGGGGATACATGATAAAATTTTATCATTTCAATCCACTTCAGTATTTCTATCAAAATAGAGGAACTCAAAAGAGCAATTGGTATTCCGTATATCGTAACTGTTTTCAAAGAAAACGCTAATATAGAAAACAAAGAAAAAGAAATTATGCCATTTATTACCATGGTTTTTTCATGCCCGGCAAAGTTTAATAGCGTTCCATCTGGCCCGGAAATTGCTATCACGAAAGTGTTGGCCGCAACTAGGCAAAAGAACACTATACTTTCAGCGTCATTGTATGAAGATCCAAATAGATCCAAAATATTTTTCGATTCAATTATCATTGCTCCTAAAAAGGGAATGGCTATGTAAGCATTAACTCTAAGGCTTTGTCTATATGATTTTATAAGTCCTTCATTATCATTCTCGTGGGCATACTTTGCAAATACTGGTTGCTGCAAGGTTGTAATAACACTACCAAAAATAATAGCCATTGATACTATCTGCATAGATAATCCTAATATACCATTGTACGATTTTCCCATAGCCTCTTGATAAACATCATATTGGCCTTGAATAACTCGCGAAAGACTACCATTAATACTTTGCGTCATGGTGAGCATTTCAAAAACCACAAGCGTAGATATTTCTTTTTTAGAAAATCTAAAATTAGTTTTTTTGTATAAAGTGATTGAATACGGAAGCGCCGAAAGCAAATAAGCGGCTATATAAATGTATATATAGGTATCGACAAGTGTATCCGCTCCTTTTGTATACAAAACAACTATCGCAACTACGAATAAAATGAATTTAGGGAGAAAAGATCCAATGAATGTGTGTAAAGTGGCTTTGCCAATCGATAGCAGATAACAACTTACAATAAAATCATAGGCAAAAACATAGCCTCCTAAATAAATTAATAGCATTAAAATAACGTTATTATCAAGTCTCGATAATAGTCCGAACGACAAGCCAATAAAAATAGGTATCCCTAAGCAGGAGATGACATCAAAAAGTAAAATGTATCTAGTAAAAAAAGCCTTTTTATCTTTCTCAAATTGAGCATTTTTCGTCATTATTGCGCCAATACCAAATTTAATAATTGCTTGTATAGTTGTAATCAAGCCAATGTAATACTGTATTTGTCCATATAAAACATTTCCTAAGGGTCTTGCAATCAATAGTGAGGTCAAAATGGAAAACAAAGAAGCTAGGCCTGAAAAAATAAAAGGGCCTATTTTTTCTAAATTTAGATTGTTAAATATTTTTTTTAAGCGCATGTCGTTTTACCAATTCTTAGCTCTAAACTGTAAGATATTCTCACTTGTTTTTTTTGAAGCGCGACCAGTCTCAATAATCCCATAATTAGCAAATACTTTTTTATTATATTTCTGCCAATCAATTTCATTGAATCTAGATAAGACATCATCTAGTTCTGTTTCATTAAAGACACATAAAAAACCAGAATCTTCGGGCCTAACTTTAAATGATCGGCTACTTGCTTCATATTCTTTTTCATCCTTAGCAAAGATAATAACCGGCGTTCCCTTTAAAATTATATCAAAACTTGAAGAAGAATAATCGGTAATTAGCAAATCAGAAATAAGCAGCAAGTCAGACATATCATAATAGTGAGAAACATCCACGCATTTATCTGAATCTTCGGGTAAAACAATTCCTTTTGAGGCCGAATGCGCTCTAATAAGACTAACCCATTTACTTCCGGTCTGCTCTTCCAATATGGAAATCGCCTGGCTAATATTAAAATTTACATCTTGTGCTTTTAACATCTTGTCTCTAAAAGTTGGAGCAAATAAAAGTATCTTTGTCGATTTATTTATGCCAATTTTTCTTTTAATCAAATTAACTTTATCCAAAGAATTTTCAATTAAGCAATCGTTTCTGGGTGAACCACACTCCAAAATTTCACCGTAATAGTGAAATGCTGAACGATAAACGCTGGTTCCAAACTTGCTTCCAGAAATTGCAAGATCTACCACTTTGCCATCCCAAATCTGCTGCTTGCTTTTTTTGGTGGTTTCATCATCAAATAAAACTTTTTTAAATGATCTATCCCCATGCCAAGTTTGAACTATAAACTGGTTTTTTCTTTTAAAAAAATCATTTGAAAATCTTTCATTGCTGACAATACAAAATGACTTTGCAAAATACTTCATCCGATTAAAAAAAGTGTTTTTAATTATGTTTACGTAACTTGGAATTTCAGAGCGATCGCTTATATTATTTAATAGCCAAAATATTTTAATATCCCTATTTTGTCTATGTAATTCCTCAGAGATTGCTCTTGGATTGTCTGAGTATTGTCTACCATCGAAACTAATAAAAAGCACCCAATCTTTATCGACCTTATAAAAAAAGCAAATGATAAATGAAAGTATTTTTTTTATAAACATTTTCAACAATAATTTCATAAGATATCCTCACTTTTTTAAATCTAAATCAATAATCTGCGAAGATGGAATGCTGTCAAGATTTAACTTTTCACCAAGCATTTTATCAAATGAATTGGGGTAAAACTTAGAATTTCCGGCCTGATGAAAAAATGTCATTTCTCCAAAAACTATCTTCCCATTGTCATCATACAAATCAATTCTAACATGAGGAAATCCTTTTGATAAAGTTCTTGCCAAACTAATCATTTCGGAAAAATTTTCTGGTATTTTAATGCTTTTATTGTTATTTAAATATAAATTTTCAACTGGCAAATGGTTCCACTTTAAATCAAAAAAATCAAATCTTAAATCAAAATCTCTTTGCGAACCGACAAACAAAATATATGGCTCGCCATCAAAGCAGAAAAATTTATAATCGAATGGTGCGTGACCATCCTTCGTATCTATAAGTTTTTCAACAATAACCTTGGGACTATGGTTGTTATATACCCATTCAAAATTTGTTTTTAAATAATCTTTGTGTAAAGTTGATTCGATAAAAGAGAAAGCTTTTTTTACTTCTTTCTCATTGTTTTTATCTCTAATTACTCTTAAACCACCGCTATCATGAGTGGTCTTGATTATAAACCTTTCAGGCAATATAGATAAATCAATTTCTGATGTGCTGGTACCGACAAAATACAGTTCATTAAGGTATTTGCCACACCCTCGACTTGTAACAAAATTACGCACCTCATACTTATCAGCGCATGTAATACAAATAGGATTATACCAATGCAATTTTTCCCATAGTAATTTTTCATTAAATGTCTTTGGATTGGCAACATTTGGCTCCACGCCAAAAATTGTTTCATATTTTTTCTTTAAAAATTCTTCTTTATCCATTGAATCCGCCAAAGAATTAAGCCGTTTTAACTTTTTCCCAACCCAAAAATGCCTAAATAATCCTTCGTGTTTTAATATCCATTTAAGCCTGGAGAATTTTTTTACCATAATATACCTTCTGAGTGTTGCTTTCTGAAAAATCAATGGCTTTTGTCGCTAGAAAAACTATTGATAAAGAAAAGACATTTTGATAACTAATCGTCGTGTAATCAAATATTATAGAGATTAATAATATTGCTAGAGCAAATTTAGAAAGAGAGGAATTGCTTTTTTTACTAATAAATAGGTATAAGTAAAAACCGAAAATTGAATAATATAGCAATGTTCCGATGACCCCTAAATCAGATAACAACTCCCAATAATTATTGTGTGCATATACTGCATGTCTATAGGATACCAATTCCAATTGATAGGCAAAATTGTTAAGACCAAATCCAAACCAGGGTTTAAGTTTAAACAAATCGGTGGCAAAATCAATAAAATACAATCTTTCTAAAGTCGAACTATCTACGCTTTCGCCATTACCCTGCAGGTAATTAACAAGTCCAACAAGTCTTTTTCCAATAATTGAATAAAAGAAATAGTTCGAAACAAGAATGTTGTATACAAACATTGCACCAACAATCACAATCAAGAGCAATAAAAATCTATTTTTACCTTTTTTCAACATTAAGAAAACCAGGAGTATCGCACCAATTAAAATTTTAATTACTGATCCTCTTGAGCCTGAGTAAAGCGAAAAAATAAGAAAAAGAAGACAAAGAAGCATATAAAATATTTTCTTTAAAACGCTTTTTTGCTCACGCATAAGCCAAAAACATAAAATAAAGCCGGTTGAAACATAATTTCCAAAGGCGTTTTCATGTGTCCCCAAAACTCCACCAATACGATTTTTCTCCCAATCAGAAGCCGGAGTTCTAATAATTACTATTAAACAAGCATACAAAATACCGATAACAAAATATATGATATATTTTACAACATCCTCTTTATTTTGAATTCTAACTCCAAGTGTAAAAGCAATACCTAGTATTTGTACAAAATTATTTAAATAGGAAAAAACTTTTGGAACTGAAGTTGCCCACAAAAGTGACAATAATCCAAAAAAAGTAAAAACTAAGTACCAAAGAAAAAATGTCATATTCCTTTGAAAATAAATTTTGTTCTTTTCTTTATTATAGAAAAGCCAAAAAATAAAATAGCCGATATATAGAACAAATGTAACACGACAAAAAATCGCATCAAAGCCAACCGCTGTTTTGTGGGCTAGCAACCCAAAAATATATAGCAAAAAGAGCAAATCAAAAATCACGTTTGAATCAAGCGATAAATTAAACTTTATAGTTCTTTTTTTTGCCTTGCTAATTTCCATCAATTATTTCCTTTATATTCTTATAAAAAACGTCATAGTTATATTCCTTAGACTTAGCTACCGCTGACAACTGATAATTACGCAATTTATCTTTGTCTACCAATGTATTATAAACCGCATCCGCAAATAACTCTTCTTCTTTTGTAAAAACATCTGAATCATAATCCTCTTTTGGGGTAAATTCTGGGCAAATATATCCATATTTTGTCTCCAACGGTTGCTGGATAGATAATTTAGTAGTACCGACCAAAATTTCTGATGGTCCAGATTTACAATTGGTAGCTATGACAGCACAACCGCAGGCCATAGCTTCAACCATAGAATTAGGAAATCCCTCAAATAATGATCCTAATAAGTAGACATTTGATTTTCTTTCATATTTAAATGGATTTTGTTGGTATCCAAGAAAGACAACACTCTCTTCTAATTTTAGATCACTGACAAGTTTTTTTACTTTGCCTTCATCTGGGCCATTGCCAATAATCAAAAAAACCGCGTCGTTAATTTTTTTCTTTAAAAGGGCAAATGATTTTATTTGATGCCAAAGCGCTTTTTGATACATAAATCTTCCGGTAGTCACTAGCACATATTTACTAGAAATAAGTTTATTAATACTTCCGTCTATTGGTTCTCGTGAAAGTTTCTCTATTGACTCATAGTCATAAGGATTGTATAAGGTTTTAATCTTTTTATCGTCTATATTAAATCTTTCGATTATGTCATCTTTAATTCTATTTGAGCACGGTATAATATAATCACTTTTAAGTATGGTTTTTTTGAACAAAAACTTCCAAAACAAATTGTCATGTTCAAAATCATAATTCCGAATGGATATAAACGATTTACATTTCTTCGTTTTTGTAACAACATTTGCAAAATTGGGAGTACGAAGAAAACTGATGCAGATATCTAATTGCAACTTTTTTTTGGCAATTTTCAAACGATGTATTCTTCTTAAATAGTTAATCATCGAAGAAATAATGTTTTTTTTCGATGGCAAATTCAAACAAAAAATCTTAAAATCAGTTGGATATTTAACAATATCCTCATTAATTATAACCGTGACGTCATAATCTTTTTCCAAGATTTTAGCTATCCTAGTGACTACTCTTTCTGCGCCACCATTAGTTAAATTAGAAATAAATAACCCAACTTTTTTCATTTTTATTCTCCAAACAACACGAGAGTATTATACCTAATTTAAACTGCAATAAAAATCTATCAATTTTTTTGTTGCATATTGAATCGTATACTCTTCTAAACTCAAATCACTGCTTCTTTTAACATTACAGGAAATAAAATTCTCATAAATTGTTTTAGCCCACTCATCTGGGGTTTTCTTTAATGAATAGTACATCGAGTTTTTATTAATTAAGGCATCTCTAGTTATTGAGTCAGACATAATAAAAGGCAAACCATTTACTTGAGCTTCAATTGCTGATATTGGATAGCCCTCATGAAATGATGTCATAGCATATAAATCAAAAGCATTAATTAAATCACTAATATTTTCTTTAAAACCTAAAAGTAAAACCTTGTCTTCGATACCCAAATTGTTAATTCTATCTTCTATTTTGATCCTATATGAGCCATCGCCAATTATTACAAGTTTTACATTTGCGACTATTTTGGTTAATTCAAAAAAAACCTCGATCAAAAACATTTGGTTTTTTTGACTCTCTAATCTTCCGACATTTCCCATAACAAAGGAATTCCCTAAGTTTAAAATTTGGCGATATTCAATTCTTTTTTGATTGTTAAATTGAAAGTTTTCAATTTTTATCGGGTTAAAAAGCGTTATATAGTTTTTAGAATGCAAAATTTTATCGGTAAACATCCACTTACCTGCGTCTATTGAGCATCCAATAAATCCATTTGAGTATTTAATAACTTTTCTTTTAAGAAAGTTGCCATAAATTTTTTGTAACTTATTTTTGGTTTGAAAATCGGTATTGTGCGAATGATAAATGACTTTTTTAATCCCCGATTTTTTTGCCATTTTGGCCACAATATAATTTTTAGGGCCAGAATTGATATGTATAACATCGAAATTCGAAGTCGAAAAGTATCTCTTTAATTTATTTTTATAGTTTATATAACTAAAAACATTTTTTATCCAAATCCCATTAAATTTATAAAAACTAATTCCACTTTTTTGGAACTTATATTCAAGTTCTGAATAATCATTACCATCATCTAGTGTAAGTAGAGTCACCTCATGGCCATCGTTAACAAGGGCTGGACAAATATCTAATAGTAAAGACTGAATTCCACCCCGCTTTAGCCGGTCAACAAAATAACAGATTTTCATTATATATACCCGCCTAGTTCCTTCTATTTGCCATTTTCTTTGCCTTAATTTTTGAATATAGACCGCCAAAAATTAAGATATGCTTGATTAAATTAGATATTTTACTTTTAAAACTGGCACTTCCGTATTTTTTAAATAATTGCTTGTTTGATAAACAATACATGTCAGAAAAAAATCTTTCTCTAATAAGACTTTCAGATGGAGAATTAAACATTTCATAATTGTTATATATCAAACTATCAGCACTTACTTCTTTGTATTTTAAATTACCTAGACTCTTTTCCAATAATATTGCACCTTTAGGGGAATTAATAAGAATCTTTGTTGCTCCTTTATTGTTGTCTAAAGCTGAATCGTAATTTCCCACATCAAAACAATCCCATATAGTTATATCACTGTGTCTTAACTGATGTTTAAAATGACAACTCGCGCACGAAGGCCTAATGGAAGTGCCGTCAAACATTAATTTCAAGTATGGATCCTTATCCACCCCTTGATGATATTTCTTTTTTCCTTTTGCATAGATACTTAAATTAGAGTAATCATATCCATAAATAGATTTATCTCTAAATATAATTTTATCGGCAGAAAAATGAAATCTGTTATTCTGATACTCCATATAATTCTTTAGAACTAAAGGACTTGTTACGCATCGACATATAACATCGATGAGAAAAAGATTAGACATATCGACATTAAAAAGTTTCAAAAAAGAATATAAGCCTTCGATTTGACAAGTTGTGCCCGAATATAAAACCTTTTTCCCCTGCATAAGATCATCTTTTACAGATGAAAACGTTCTTCCAGTATCAGACTGAACATATTTTGAGTTTCTAAAACTCGATATTTCTTTGTAATTTAATGCTAAAACATGCTGAGCAGTAAATGTTTTTGTGTCAAGTTTAACCCCATAAACGTGGCCATTCTCATCTAAAATTGCCTTTGCAAAGGCAGAAAAAGCCCCTCCTGAAGTACTTTCTTTTAAAATCACTTCATCTTTATTTTGCACAACATACCCATATTGTGCATATTGATCATAAACCAAGTCCTTGTTTACTGGGCATACGTTCATGCAAATTCCACAATTAATGCAATCATCATTAGCAATAGAAGGATATAAGAAACCTTCCTTATCGCTCTCCATCTTAATACATTGCTTAGGACAGGCATTCATACAAGCCTGACAACCGCTACATTCCCATTTTTTTAAACCATCTACCCTTATTGGGCGCTCATCATCATGCTTTATACTAGAAAGAAGCCATGAAGACGACAAATTACGATATTCTTCAATAAGAGAATTAGCAATTTTATAATCAAAATTAATTTTTAAAGCATCATCTATTTTTTCATCACCATTTAGCAAATGATCTTGTAAATCAAAACTTTTAAGTAAGGAATAAATACGCGAATTTGTTGACACTTTCGACTTATCTGCAAATCTTCTAAAAGTGAAAAATTTTCTATTATTTAGTATTGAAAAAATTGATCCATGGAACGAATCAGTACAAACATACTCAGCATTAGTGATTAAATTAATAAAATCAAAAGGATCCACGTCATATAATGCTTTATCTGTATATTTATCCGCCGCCTTAAAGAACTCATCACAGTGATTTAAGGAAATTATTTTTAGGCCTGTTATCTTTTGTAATCTTTTTACAAATTCCCAATGCTCTTTGTTTTTTCCCAAAAAATAAACAAAAATATATTTTCCATCAACTCGGTTAGTCCTAGAAGCAAGTTTTAGCCAATCGCTTTTGGTCAAAAGCATTGTTGGATCACACACTGTAGTGACATCAAGATTAGTAATGCTTCTTATTAAACTATTTCCACTTTCCTCTCTAACTGAAAGAGAATTTATTCTAGATAGAAAATTTATATATCTTTTCTCATATTTTTTTGGAATAGAACTGAAACCAAACGATGTAGAATACGATATTTTGTTAATAGAATCAGGAACCCAATTAAGGGTATAAAAATCAGCAATCACGTTCACCGGAAGCCATAGTTGATCCGAGCCAACGATTACATTGGAATATCTCTCTAGAGCTTGGTCATGAAGTTCTTTATATGTATGATATTTTTTGGATAAAGAAAAGTTATGTTTAAATTCATCAAATTTTCGATCACGAATCTTCAACTGCTTAATTTTGTTTGAATGACTAATTTTCTTCTTAATTTTAAATAAAGCCATTCCAAATTTTGCGCGAACAAACTTCAAATCTAAAATTTTTCTTTTATAGTATTTTTTCTTCCCTTTCGCAAAATCACTTAATTTGGTGACATCAATATATTCAACCGGAATTTTTTTGCTTTTCAAAAACTCCTGCAAAGCTAGCGCCTGAAGTTGAGATCCATAATTGTGTTGAAAGTAACATCCGACGAGAGCAACTTTTTTCATTTTCAATCCGCTTTCTAAATAATTTTAATGCGACCATTAAATCAAAAATCAAATCATTTTTTAATATATTTAACCATCTTACATATATTTTGATTATATCAATAATTATGTTCTTTGAAAATATGAGCAACCCAATTCTTTGACTACATAAGCTTTATTGTTTCACTTAATTTGCAAGTTACAGTTATCATCAATCAAGATTTGGCTTTTAAATTAAGTGCATCTAAATACAACTGATAAATTTTCTTATAAAAAACTTCTAATGTATATCCATTTTTAATACATTCAAAAGCCGCAAAACCAATTTTTTGCAAAACGCTTTTATCATTGTATAAAGAAAAATCTATGTTTTTTTCAAATAAAACGCCATTAACGCCATTAATAATGTCATTATTGCCAATCACGTTTGTAACAAAGCACACTTTTCCTAAGCCCATTGCTTCAAGTAATGAAATTGATAGTCCTTCATATCGAGATGTAAGCATAAAAGCATCTGCTTTTGAAACGATAGATAAAACTTCATCTCTACTCTTCCAGCCAGTAATTTTTATGTTAGAAGAATCAAGGATATATTTATCTTCGCCATCGCCTATCCATATAAACTGCATATTGGGATTTTGCTTAGCTATGAAATTAAAAAGTTCAGGATTTTTTTGATAACCGATTCTGCCCGATGTTACAATTGTGGAGAGTGAGTTTTTGGATTCGCATTTAAATTTCATCACATGATTTAAATCAATGGAGTTTTTCACTAAAACCTGTGATCTAGATAATTTCTTAGCATAACTATATTCGGAAGAAGAGCAAGCAATAGTAATACTCTTATTTTTTCCTGCTACTTTCTCTGCCATATAGTACATTAGTTTTTTAAATCTACTATGACTATTTAAGAAAGCATAACCATGAGGAGTATAAAAAATTCTATATTTGTTTGAATCTAGTCTTCTTCCGACAAAACCAGCAATAGAAGAATGTAGCTGAATAATATCTGGATTAATTTCTTCAATAATTACTTTCAATTCTTTTGTTGCTTTATGAATTGTACTAAAAGATAATTTTCTACTCATATGTTTTAATTCGATAAACTTTACATTTTTTCCAAAACGCTGAGGAAAATCCGCTGGTGTTTCGGATTTATGGACGTATAAAATATAAATCTCATCATTATAAGTAAATGGAGAGTTTGTTAAATCAACCAAATATTGAAAAACTCCGCCTGCAAAGCATTCTACTACGTGTACAATTCTCACAATTTATACCTTTCCAATTCTCTTATCTAAGCAACTAGATTTTTAAAAATAAAATAATATTCAAAAAAGCAACATATAAATCATTGCCCATGTTTTTTCAATATGGAGGGAAGTGTTTTGAATATTAAAGATAAGTCAAACCAAAAACTTCTTTTTGAAAAATATAGTAGCTCTATTTTTTGTCTTTCCCCTGTCTCAAAATCTGCATTTCCTCGCCCATATACTTGCCAATATCCAGTCAATCCCGGTTTGGCATTAGAAAGAATTTCTCTTTCGTAGGCCGAGAAATGCTGAAAATATTCTCTTTCGCTCATTGGGCGGTAGCCAACTACCGACATACTACCAAACAAAATATTGAACAATTGAGGCAATTCATCAAGAGAAGTCTTCCTAATAAAATTTCCAAATTTGGTTATTCGTGGATCATTATCCAATTTGCGTTCTCTAATCCAAATTTCTTTTTGCTCTTTTGACAGATACTTGTCAATATTTGTTTCTGAGTCATAAAACATAGATCTAAATTTTAAAACACTAATAACCTTTCCCTTTTTCCCTATCCTTTTATCACGAAAAATGGGATGACCCTTTGTAACAAAAAGTTGTATAAAATATATTATCAGAAGAAGCCAAGAGATTAGACATATCAAAATGAATGATGATGTAATGTCAAACAATCTTTTGAAAAAGGCGTAGAATACCCCTCCTTTAACTATTATTTTTTCATTCTTATTTGCTTGGAAATTTAATTTTTCGACGCTTAAAATATTTTTTGCTAAATTATCAGTGCCTGTAGATATATTTTCATTATCACTATTAATTGTTAGACTTGCTTTATCTAATTCTAGTTCTTGCATGGCTGTTGCACCCTCCGGTTCTTATGAACTCATTTAATAAAATCAAATACTTGTTTTAGCTAAAGAGAGGTAAGAATTACTAATGGTTTAAAAGGAATTTTATAGCCAAAGAAAAAATAACAAAAAACAATTGATTAATGCTGTGAACATCAATCAAATTTTAAGCGCTGTATATCGCCCTCGTTATTCATTTCAATTTCCATAATAATTTACTTGTTAATTCTCTTCCGAAAATAAGACTGAATCCACGAAAAAATAAGTGCATTCAGTTATTGATATTATTTTACCATATGGTAATTTTTTAGCAAACATTTGATAACGCATACATGTGCAAAAAAAGCCGTTTTTTGATTAGTCAAAACTAACGAAAACGATTACCCATGGAAAATGAAATTCAAGTGGTCTCCCGCCCTTTCGAGATTGCTAACTAAATTGATATATACTGCACTGCTATTAGGAGAGCATGTTCCTTCATTTAACCGTTTTATATGATCATCTATCATCGCTGTCCGTAAAGCGTCGATATCGTTTTCAATTTCGTCGGCTTGCTCAACAAATTTATTGTCTGGTTTCAGAAGATAATTAGCCGTCAAATTACTCTCTTTTTCAATCAAAGAAATCATTCGATTTAAGTCGAGATACACGTTTTCACTAAAAGCCATTTTCTCGTTATGTTTCCGTCGCTCATACTTACGAAAATTATCGCTTATCTCCACTAGACGCATATAGTCACCTAATACGTGATGAAGAAGCGCAATATGCTTTTCATCTATCTCGGCAACATCTCCACTGGTAACTTCAATTAGATAATTGGTTATCTCTTTACTTAATTCCTCTATTTCACGGCCCCCAAGTTCTATGTTTTCTAAGTTGGCAAAATCATCATCGATAAATACCTTGACCGAATCAATTAAAAGATGGGTTGCTTTTTCACCTAAACGAACTACTTCCTTTGTCAGTTGAACTAAAGCTAGTGAAGGCGTTTCTAATAAACGCTTATCAAATTGGGAAAAAGTCTTTTTTTCTTCTTTCTTATCCTTAATGAGCAAGTGTGAAATTTTAACAAATTGAGGCACAAGTCCTAAAAATAATAGTGAGCACGTGACATTAAAGAATGTATGGAACATCGCTATTTGTGTTGCAGGATAGGCAAACCATTTGCCAAACGTTACGTCCATAAATGATGGCCAAAGAAGGAGCAGTACCATAAATAGCAATGAGCCAAAGACATTAAACATCAAATGAATCAAAGCCGCTCTTTTTCCGTTGTTTGTTGCCCCAATGGAAGAGAATAAGGCCGTAACGCACGTACCGATATTTGTTCCTAAAACAACATATAAAACGTCATTGCCCCCGTTACCAATTACTAAACCCGCGGCCACCATTGAAATTAAAATGGTGGTTACGGCACTACTGCTTTGCACCAAGCCAGTAAAAGCTATACCAATAAACAAAAGCAGAAAAGGATTATTAACCGACATCAAAGCATTTACAATTGTCGGTGATTCCTTAAATATCGACATTGAATCCGCCATTATTTCCAAGCCAACAAAAACCAATCCTAAACCTGCCAAGGCATAGAATAGGCTCTTTATACGATCTTTATGGGAAAATAAATTTCCAAAAATGCCTATAGCCGTAAGGCTCATAGCAAAAAAAGAAATATCAAATGATTTAAGCGCGACTATCTGTGCCGTAATTGTAGTTCCAATATTGGCTCCCATAATAATTGCGGCCGCCTGAAATAAATTCATCACTCCAGCATTGACAAAACCCACAACCATAACGGTTGTAATACTGCTAGATTGGATAATAGCCGTAACTCCCACTCCGATTCCTAGACCGACAAACGGATTGGTAGAAACTTTGGCAAATATTTTTTTTAAACGATTGGTGGCAATCTTCTCTATATTGTCACTAAGAATATGGAAGCCGATTAAAAAAGCTCCTAGGCCTGCTAAAAGATACACGACGGCTTTGACGTATTCGTTCATGGAATGGTTCCTCTCTCATACGGGGCCGGTTGGCGTAGCAACCTGCTGGTTTATTGGTTTTTACGACTCAAGATGAAATCACGGAAGGCCAAAGCTTCCTCTAAAGTATGAAAGCGCCCCATATAGAAGAAATCTCCCATTCCGGTTGCTAATACTGAAGGATATTGACCACTATTTTGAAGTTCATCGCGGTACCGCTCATGAATAGCTATATCGTCATTTGCATAAGTTCCGATATGTTCTTTACGGCGGGCACATTCCATACAATAAAACTTTTCCCCATCGAGATGCAAGGTGGTTTTATCATTTTTCATCACATCGGCGTATATTTCGTAGCAATCCAGTGATTGCGAAATATTAATCATATCCGGCGTATATCCGCCCGCCGGTCGCATATTGACTTCCAAAGCGACAATATCCCCCTGCTTTCCGATAAATTGGTCGCGATTCAAACGAAAAAATTCAAGATGAAAAAACCGTTTTTTTATTCCAAAAGCTTTTAAGACCTGACGGCCGACCATTTCTAAATCAGAAGGAACAAATGGTAAAGTGTAATAAAAATCATCGGTTAGTTCATTAACCAGAATATCATTCGGTTGGGGGAAAACATGGGAAACCATCAAAACTGGTTCTGAATGAGAATTCACTATTCCATCGAAAGAGACAATCGTTCCATCAATGAATTCTTCGATAATATAGGAGGAAGTGAAATCGTGATTCTCCCAGAAAATATCTATATCCGATAAAGAGTTTATCTTAAATGTATGCGTAGCCCCAACACCGACGTTTGGCTTGGCAAAAAGTGGAAAACCAACTTTTTTGGCAAAAGATAAAGTATCATCTTTTGCCACGGGTAGAATGTAGCGAGCTACTGCAACTCCAACCTGTTGATAAAAAACTTTCATCTTTGATTTTTCTTTAATGTTACTTATAAAGTTGTTTTGAGGCCCGGTGTCGATATTAAAATCCGAACGCAATTGGGCATCGCTTGCCAACCAATACTCATTATTTGACTCAATAAAGTCCATCTTGCCGTGTTTAAATGACAAAAAAGCGACTGCTTTGTATAGAGATTGATAGTTTTCCATATCGGAGCAATAGTAGTATTCACTTAGGTTTTCCTTTAATTCGAGACTTAATTCATAGTAGGGCGCATTGCCGATACCAACGACATTAAAACCTTGGCGTTTTAAAGCCCGAGCAAAGCGCCAATAGGTTGAAGGAAATTGAGGTGAAATAAGTAAAAAGTTTTCCATGCTGATCCCCACCAAAATTAGAATAAATTAATTTTAATAGTTTCAATTAAAAAAAACAAAAAGACATTTTATTCATACTGCTAGAAAGGGGTTTCTTTCATAAAAAGAAAAAACCGGTGTTTACCGGTTTCACCTATTGAATGGCTTTCCCTAAATTTTCTGCTTCTTGCAACGCCACATTTTTATCAATATCACCTGGGTCTTTAACCCCTGTAGCAACAACCACGCCACCGTTCTTCCAATCAAAGACTTCGCATAATCGGTTAAATTCCGCTTTCATTAAATCGAAATCTTCAACTTTATCAGTAGCCCCCACTCCTAGAAGAATTGCCTCTTTAATTCGAAGATTCTTTTTCCGATTTGGCAGCGTATAAGCCACCATCTTCTCCGTAATTAATTTAATCGAAGCCGATAGCCCTGACCAGTAAAGCGGTGAAACCAAAACTAAAATATCACTCACTTGAAGGTATGGCGCTAAGGAATTAAACGCATCATCGACAATGCACGGCCGACCTTTACTCCAACAATTTTCGCAGCCGCGACACGGATGAATGATTTTTGTGGCAGCATCAAAACGACGGACGGCGTTACCGCTACTCCGCGCTCCAGCAATAAATGTCTTTGCCAATTCCGAACCATTACCATCAGCGCGAGCACTTCCAGTAATAACGAGAATATTTTTTGCCATAAAAACCCATTCTCCTTTCTCATTATATATTATACACGAAAAAACCTAGAATATAAGGGACTTTTGGCTTATTGGCAATATTAAACACCTACTGGGTAGTAATAAAAAACCACCTAAGATGGGCTTTTTTCATATCTTTTTTACCGATGAAATAAAATTAGTTATCCTCTTTGGCATAGGCTCCACGGCCAACATCGGGATTAACGTGAACCATAATATGCTTAATATCGACGTTACTTTGCTCAACCTGATGATGTACTTCCTCAGCGATGGCGTGAGCCTTCCGTAGTGAAAGATTGGCATCAACGGCTATTTCAACATCAACGTAAATCCGGGAACCAAATAATCGTGTTCTTAAATCATCAATGCGAACAACGCCTGCAACTCCTATAATCGTGGTTGCGATTTCTTCAATTGTTTTTTCGCTAGCAGCATGGTCAGTCATTTTGTTGAAAGCATCATATAAAGTTCTAATTCCGGTAACAATAATTAATAGACCCGTGATTATCGCTGCCAGCGGGTCAATCCATGGTAAATCTAAAACGATAGCTAAAACGATGCCAATTAAGGCTACACCCGTGGATATAACATCCATTTGATGATCCATGGCTAAACCTTGAATGGCAGAACTTCTACTTTTACGTCCAATTCGGAACGTATAAAGAAAAAGACCTTCTTTGATTGCCATGGCAATACCCGCGACAATCCAAGCCAGTTTATTAGGAAGTGATAATTCGATTTCTCCACGTAAGGCTCGTAGTAAAGAGGCCCCACCAACTACGATAATTCCTATGCCCGTAATAAAGAAAAAAATTGAAAGAATAATGGCTGCGACATTATCCATTCTCTCATGACCAAAAGGATGATTTTCATCCGCTTTCTTGGTCGAAGATTTTACGCCAATCATCACCACGACAGTTGAAATAATATCATCTAAAGAATTGATTCCATCGCTAATTAAAGCCTGCGAATGGGCAATAATACCGCCGATAAGTTTTCCTAGTGTAAGTAAAATATTGGCCCCTAATGAAATAGATGAGGCACTCTCAGGAGAATTAATGTTTTTTTTCATAAATGTTACCAGTGATTAAAATGGGTTTTATCAAATGGCGCCGATCCATGGGGCGCTTTCTCCTCTAAAGGATGACCAAGCGCAATCATTCCGTACAACTTCATTTCTTGTGGAATACTAAGTTTTTCAAACAGGAATGAAGTTTCCTTTTCATTTTCTGTTCCAATCCAAACCGCTCCTAGTCCAAGTGCTTCTATTGCTAGCAGTGCATTTTCAATTACTGCCGAACAATCGTTGTTTAAATAGAATTCGTTGGCCTCTTGTTTGGTGTCACCAAAAACGGTCAAAACCACTTGGGCTTCCGAAATCATCTTTCCGTATTTGGTGGTTTCTTTCAACTCTTCCTTTATTTTTTCATCCCGCAAAACCAGAATATGAACCGGCTGCCTATTCTTGGCCGATGGCGCCGCCAAAGCGGCATCTAGTATTTTGTTAATCTCCCGCTCAGTGACTTTTTCTTGCGTGTAGTGGCGAATGCTTCTGCGGGATAAAATAGTACTGATTACGGGGTTAATAACGTCACTATCGCTTGTGGACACATGTCCTTGATAATAGGTTAATATATCTCGCCGGGTGACAATCCCAATAAACATCTTCCGGTCATCAAGCACGGGAGTAAAATTTTGTCTTAAAGCCAATTTAAACATTTGCTCCAAACTAGCATTAATGTCGACAGGAATATTATCCCGTCTACGCTTGACTTCCTTAATGCTTAGTTCTTCCGCTTTATACAAGTCCATATCGGTCTGGTTCTTGATAAACCAAAGAAGATCCCCTTCGGTAATTGTACCAATGTATGTTCCATCACTAGCTAGTAATGGAATCGCTGTAAAACCATGAATGGTCATTTTTTCAACACATTGACGAATTGAAGAATTAACGTCAATATAGGCCACCTCGGCTTTGGGTTTTAAAAAATTCAAAATATGCATATTCGCCTCCTACGGAAAAATTATACCATTTAATTAAAGTTAGCATTAGGCAATTAAATTTATACAATATAGCATCAACATAAATAGAGCAAAATACCGTAAATATTCTATTTTTCCAAGAAAAAGAGGGATTTTTTGTATCCCTCGCTTAATTTTGTGTCGATCAGATTATGCAAAATTAAATCTCAAAATGCTTTTGGATAACTGACTGACGGCCAATCGCCTTTTGGCAGCAATCCCAAATGCAATCCATCTTGTCGCTACTTGCAATATCAAAAGGAATTATATCCGCTTTAATTGCCCGGGCAATCTCGGCTAAATTAGCCCCATATACTATCACGTGCTCATTTTGACTGGCTTTAAGTAGATCCGTTAACTCACTGACACTTCCAACCGAAACGGTGTGGTAACTCCGTCTTAAAACACTCCGCACCTGCGGTGATAATCCTTCTGGAAAAACGACTGTAAAATCATCATATCCAAAATTATCTGAAGCAATATCTATCAAGTCCCGATAGTTGCTGTTTATCTGGAAGAAAAGCGTGTCATTAATATATAAATCCACCGCAATTACTGGAACAAAATTTAATTGCGATAATTCGCGGAAAAATTCAATCGTTGTCCCGTGGCAAATGATAGCATCTACGTTATCGATACGGCGAATTTCATTGTCTGGTTGAATCACAAGATGATAGCCATCTTTAACCATCGTATCGCGTAATTTCGCAATAAAGGACCACTCTTCTAATTTGCCAATACCTCCAGCCGCTTCTCCGGTAAATAGGGCTACTTGCTTGGTAACACCCGATGCTAAATTACGCGAATTATTCGACTGATAATTAAATAGATTAACAATCTGAAGGACTTTTGCTTTCGTCGCTTCACTTATCTTTTGATCGGTGCGGTTGTTGAGAACATAGGATACAGTCGCCACGGACACACCGGCTTCCCGGGCGATATCTTTAATCGTTACTTTTTTCATAGTGTCCCTATTATACTACTTTATTTAACTTAAACAACTCGATAACTTAATTTTTTTCTTTATTACTGAATAAAAAAATGCCATTTCATTAAAAAATGGCAATTTATCAGTATTTTATTGGCTAGTCTTACTTACTTTTTCTTAATCTTTGGGTTAATAAATGACTGAAGTCGCTGGTTATCTATCGTCTCAATTGCCTGTTTCGGTGTACCATCAAAAACAATTTTTCCTTGGTCCAACATCAGAAGACGCGTCGCGACATTTAAAGCAAAATTCATCTCGTGGGTCACGATTAACATCGTCATGCCTTCACTGGCTAATTTTTGAATAACACCTAATACCTCGTCCACCATTTCTGGATCTAAAGCACTAGTCGGTTCATCGAAAAGCATCACTTCTGGCTCCATACACAAGGCACGAGCAATGGCCGCACGTTGTTTCTGACCGCCGCTTAATTGAAAGACTTTAAATTTGGCGCGGTCATGTAGTCCGACTTTATCAAGATTTTTTAGAGCGATTTCTTGCGATAGACTGCGCGATCGCTTTAAAACCAACTTCTGCGCTAGAATACAATTATCAAGCACATTATAGTTTTCAAAAAGGTTAAACTGTTGAAAAACCATTCCCATTTTTTCTCGTAATCGATTTACGTTGGATTGAGAGGCAAGTATGTTTTTGCCCTCAAAAAATATTTCACCACTTGTCGGACTTTCCAGTAAATTTAAACACCGAAGAAGGGTGCTTTTGCCCCCACCGGAAGATCCAATTATGGCAATTACTTCACCCTGACTAACTGAGAAGTTTATGTCGTCAAGCACGACTAAGTCGCCAAACTTTTTTTCAAGATGGCGAACATCAATTATGGATGGCATCGGGCATCAACTCCTTTTTTTCCGCATATGGTCGATCTAAATGTTTTTCAACCACTTTCAGTAATCGGCTTGCACTTATTGTCAAAAGCAGGTAAACCATGGCAATAATTAAATAAGATTCAACAAAGAAATAGGTGTTGTTAGAAGCGATCTTTGCCGCCATAAAAAGTTCTGATACTGTTATCACATTTAAAACCGATGAATCCTTGATATTAGTAATAAACTCATTGCCTAAAGCTGGAATGGCGTTTTTCAAAGCTTGAGGGAATATGACCCTTATCATTGCTTGAGTATGGGTCATGCCTAAACTTCGGGCGGCTTCCATCTGACCCTTATCGACGCCATTAATTCCTGAACGAATTATTTCCGCCATATAGGCGGCTGTATTAATTGAAATAACCACTAGACCACAACTTAAGTATGTCCATGGAATACCAAGCGCTTTTCCACCAAAATAAATAATAATGGACTGAACCATCATTGGGGTTCCCCGGAATAGTTCAATATATCCAAGGGACAGTCCCATAATGGTCCGCTTCCAAACACGCGTAAATAAACTATCTGTGGGTAGCGAATGAAGATTGCGCGCCATTGATAGTAATAGCCCAAATAATAGTCCGGCTAAAGTACCGACAATTGCCAAAAGAAGCGTGACTAAAGTTCCTTGCCAAAATAGTCCTCCAAAATGGCGTAAAAGATAAATTATCTTATCGAAGCTACTCATTTTTTACTCGCTAAGCGCGGAACGGGCAATAGCTCCATCCATCATCGCTTGCCGCTCGGCGTCATCTAAATCAATTAAAGCGCTATTAATTAAACTAACTAATTCACTATTGCCTTCTTTAACCGCAACCGAAACGCTTAAATCGTTAGCGTCAATTCCACTTAAACTATCCGTAAATGAAACAATGGCTAAATTTGTATTAGCGTTAACAATCGCGCGAGCAACAGGATATTCGGCTAGCATTGCATCGGCATCGCCGCTGCTAACCATCAACGCCGCACTGGAAAAAGTATCGGTTCCCGTCATATGAATAACATCAGGAATCTGATCGATAATCTGATCTTGAATTGTTCCTAATTGCGAAATAACCTTCGCGTTTGATAGGCCGGCAATCGTATCGACATCAACATAAGAACTATCTTTGCGGACAATTGCCACAATATTACTTTGGTAATAAGGATTAGTAAAATCGACTGATAGATCACGTTCCTCGCTATAGCTCATGCCGGCGATAATTACATTGATTTGATTAGATTGAATTGCGGGTACTAAGGCTTCCCAATCAAATTTTTTAATAACTACTTCCTTGTCTAAAGTGGAACTTAGATAACGCGCCACTTGAATATCGTATCCATCGGCATACTGTCCATCCAAGCCATCGATTGGAAGAGTGTAATCACTTGTGCTCAACGCAGTCCAATTAAACGGAGCATAATTGCACTCCAACCCAACTACAAGACGTGAATTGTCGTAATTTTTTGAGCCACAACTGGTCAGTAACATACCGAACGCTGCCACTCCTAGAATTGTCGTCTTTTGAAATCTTTTCATAGTGTTTCTCCTTTTTCATTGCTAGAAAGAAAAAAAGGATTGAACCACTACGCGGTGCAATCCTAAAGAGATACCCAAGGAAATATCTACTCAAGATAAGCAATCGGTAGCGCCTCTACGCCCGCTTATCGGGAGTAGGAGTCCAAAAGGTATTCCCTCTTGGCCCAATCACCATTATTGCCACAATGGTGTTTCGACGGCATCACCTTTCAATGTAGTCGACGGATGCCTCCTCGTACATTTACTCATCTTTGCCGCACCTCTAACAATGCAAAAACATAATAACATAGTTTTTTACTCTGTCAAAAAAAATTAAGTAAGCCATAAATCCCAAAAAGAATGATTTTCTTTGATAATGGCATAAAAAGGCTGTATTTATTGGCGTTAAGCCCTTACAATATAAAAGCACTTAACAAAAAATATTTTTTTAAGGAGAGTAATATTTATGAACAAGCAAGCCATTTACCATCAACCAGAAAGTCCCTTTGGGTTCGCCACGACCCCCACGACTTTTGTTCTTCGTCTACGGGTGGCTAAAAATGATAACTTTAAATCTATTAAAATCATATACGGAATGAAGTATCTTTTTTCTTCCAAACGTGAAGAAAAAAATATGGAGCGCTGCTATGAAGACCAGCTTTTTGCTTACTACGAAATCAGGTTAACAACCTCGGACACGCGTTTAGCTTATATTTTTCTTTTGTCTAGTGAAGACGGAGAATTTTATTATAGCGAAGACGGACTTACTACTACTTATGATTTTAATACCGCTTTCTATAATCATTTCCAGTTACCATACACTAATGACATTGATTTAGTCGATGTTCCTAGTTGGGTTAACCACACCGTATTTTATCAGATATTTGTTGAGCGCTTTGCGCGCGGACAAAAAAATAAAAAAGATGACTATATCAATATTAAATGGGGTGATCCGATTACTCCAAAATGTTTTGCGGGAGGTGATATTCAAGGAATAATTGATCATCTCGATTACTTAGTTCATCTTGGAATTAATGCTTTATATTTGACTCCAATTTTTCTTTCACCCAGCAACCATAAATACGACATTGTTGATTATAGAACCATCGATCCGATGTTCGGTGATGAGAAAATTTTCACTACGCTCGTACACGAGGCTCATCGGCGTAACATTAAAATTGTTTTAGATGCCGTTTTTAATCATTGCTCGGATAAAAACCCTTGGTGGCAAGATGTCGTTAAAAACGGAAAAAAATCTCCCTATTTTGATTACTTTATTGTCCATGGCGATAAAGTATCCCTTAACCCGGTTAATTATGAAACTTTCTCTACCGTTCGCTATATGCCAAAACTCAATACTTCGAATCGCCGCTTACAAACTGAACTACTATCGATCGCCACCTACTACATTCGCAAATTTGATATTGATGGCTGGCGCCTTGATGTTTCTGATGAGGTTTCTCACGTTTTCTGGCGGGAATTTCGTAAGGCAATCAAGGAAGTTAAGCCGGAAGCCATAATTCTCGGAGAGAATTGGCATGGAAGCCAAAGTTGGCTTCAAGGCGATCAATTTGATGGCATCATGAATTACTCTTATACTAAGGCGGCGCTCGATTATTTTGCAACTAAACGATATACGGCAAAGGATATGGCCAATCGACTTAATGAAATACTCCTTCGTTATCAAGATCCCATCAATCGCATGATGCTAAATCTTTTAGATAGTCACGACACGCATCGCTTCTTCACTCAAGTGGAAGAAGATAAAAACAAAATGCTATCAGCTATTGCTTTGACCATGGTCTTCCCTGGTATGCCTTGCATCTATTACGGAACAGAAATTCCCCTGCCCGGAGGATACGATCCCGACTGCCGGCGCTGCTTCCCTTGGAATCAAGACATTATGAACAGTGTCTTTTTTCAAAAAGTGAAATCCTTGATTGCTGTTCATCGTGATAATGCGGTTTTTGATCACTATCAATATCAAGTCGAAAGTGATCGTAATGGCCTCCTATATGTCAAACGTTTATCGCCTAAAAATAAAATCATCTATATATCTAATGAGACCGACAAACCGCAAGAAATCACGGACTATAACGAAATATTAATAGAAAACCGATTCAGCAAAGGAACACTCCTTCCCCATGGCTTTATCATTTGTCAAAAATAAAAAAAGCCAACTCGTGGATTAAGCGAGCTGGCCGGCATACGGATGGATGGGTTTTTCCGTAAGCCTGAAAACGGGGATATTGTAGACGATCTCTCATCTACACCCTTAATACTTTTTGGCAAATAATTTTATTGGAATTTTTTTATTTTTATTCAACGGTCACCGATTTTGCTAGGTTACGGGGCTTATCAACATCATATCCCAAGCGAAGCGTTGCATAATAACTTAATAATTGAGCATATATGATCTCAATAAGAATATTTACTTGGGGATCAATTGAAGCAAATGTGAATTTTTCTTCATCTACTTCACCACTTCTTATCCCTATAAAGAATATTAATCCTCCTCGCGCCTTTGCTTCTTCTAAATTACTCATTAAGTGCGCATATGAGGTTTCATCACTGCAAAAGCCAATTACCGGTGTCCCTTTTTCAATTAAGGCGATCGGCCCGTGTTTTAATTCCCCGGCGGGAAAGGCTTCGCTATGGATATAGGTAATTTCTTTGAATTTCAGTGAGGCTTCACGCGCCAATAAATAATCTAACCCGCGACCGATAAAATATATATCATGCTGGGTAACAAGCTTACCAGCAAGATTGCTGATTGCGTCTTTGAAGGATAAAACTTTTCTTTGAGCCCTGCCGACTTTTTTAAGCTCTTCAATAACAGCGGTATTGCTCATTGTTGCATTGGCTAAAAGCCATAGCAATGCAACTTGACATATATATGTCTTCGTGGAGACAATCGCCACTTCAAAGCCGGCAAAAAGAGGTAAAACATAATTGCTGCGCCGCGCTAGAGAAGATGACTCAATATTAACTAGGCTTATAACTGGCCATCGGTGATTTTTGATAACGTCAAGCGAACGTAAAACATCCGCGGTTTCTCCACTTTGTGAAAGAAGAATGAAAACCGGATTTTTAGTTCTTATCCGCGGATAATGGGCCCATTCACTGGCAATGTAGGCATAGGCATTAAGTTTAGCATTGAGTAAATACTCGCAGCCCAAAAGCGCAGCATGATAACTACTGCCCGATCCGATAAGAATCACTTCTTCACTATTTTTTAAAGAAGAAACAAGTTCCGGATCAAATTTATATTTTCCATCTTTGGTATATTCCCGAAGAATTTTATCAATAACAAACGCCCCCTCATCAATCTCCTTTTCCATATAGTTGGCGTATTTGCCCAAAGCAATATCACTACGCTTGATATCAATTGGTAAGAAAGTCGGTGTTTTGATAATTTCTTTATCGTAAACAAAAAGCGAAATACAATCGCCTTGTAAATAACCATATTCACCATCGGCGACATCATAAAACTCTTCAATGCGGGGGGCAAAAGCGATTTTGTCGCTGGCCAAGAGGTTCATTCCTTTGCCTCGACCAAGAAGGAGTGGTGTCCGCCACTTGGCAAAAAAGATTTTATCTGGCTCTTGCTGATCTAATATGGCTAAGGCAAATGAACCCTTTGCGATATAAAAAAACCGCTTGATTGCTAAAAGGAGACTTCCTAATTGTTTTTTTTCTTCCTCCAAAAAATCAGCGATGACCTCCGTGTCGGTCTCACTTCGAAATTCGTACCCTTTAGCCACTAAACTGCTTTTTATAGCCGCAAAATTATCAATTACACCATTATGGACAATAGCGATATTATTAGAAAAAGAAAGCTGAGGATGAGCATTTATCTCACTCGGGGCTCCGTGGGTGGCCCAGCGATTATGGGCGATGCCAATGTGAGCGAGTTTTAATGGATTCTTTTTCAATTCATCTTTTAAAACGGAAATCTTACCGGTTTTTTTCCTCACCGTTATCTTTCCGTTTTCGCTTAATGCTAAACCCGATGAGTCATAGCCGCGATATTCAAGATATTTAAGACCATCAAGAAGGACCTTCTCAATAGAATCACTTGTTATTCCACCAATAATGCCACACATATAATCCCTACCATTTCCTGTTTATATTCTACCATAAGTTTTAAATGAAAAAGGAAAGAAAAAGCGTCTTCTAAAAATCAACAATTACCTTTTTAACCTCGGTTTTAAGATGAAAGCCGTCTATTAAAATCTTGGAATTTTTCCTTTGTCGCTGCTAGGCTATCTCTAAATGCCTTTTCTCTTTTCTCAATATCCTTCATTACCGGCGCCTCTAAGGCAAAAGCTTCTTTCACATCAACTCGAATCTTTTCATCAAATGTCTTCCAATAGATGTTAATTAGATATTCCTTTAATGAAATAATCTTAAAATCGGCTTCATTAACTAGATACTCATGCGTAAAAATAGACGCCAGTTGATAGTGAGAATAAAACTGCGCAAGTCCAGCAAACTCTAGCAATGTTTGAGAGGTAATATTTTTATCTTTTGGAAAAACAGGTTTAATCCAGGCAAAACGAGCTACCTCCCACGACCACTCGCTGGCATTAGCGCGATTCATACTTTGCTTTTGAATGCTATTTTCTTCTTGGGAAGAAAGGGTAACAATATTAAGATGGCCCAAGACATTTCTTTTTCTGGTATTAAAACTACCACTGACGCTACTCCCATAATCCTTCATCACTTTAGCATAGGCCAATGTCTCTAAAAGAGCTCGATAGATAATAGCCGCCTCCGGCAACTTCTTTTCACTGATAAGCGTAATGCCTGATACCATCTGATCAATGACCCGTAAATATAACAGATGAAGATTGCTTCGCTGAGAAGCTTGGTTCGCATGCTTATGGTAAAAGTAGATAATATTCTTGAGCGATTCAACCGTTGAATCCCCGACATCATTATGATTGTTTGCATGGTGCGTTTGTATTAGATTATCGATAGCCGTATCAATAATCGATATTAAAAAAGGAGCATTTTGCTGAATGTTGCTATTAATGTCGCTTGTCTTGCGCTTGGCCGTAAAATCGCCACACACTTTTTCGGCAAAGCAATCAATACTAATAACGTTATTTGCATGCCCAGCTTTTTTCCGATAAGTTTGATACCCGGACCCAATTGTTTCTTGAAAAAATCTATATCGTTCCTTTTGCTTGCCATCTTCGCAATTGTATTTTTCTTTAAGATACTTGGCAATTTTTCGATATGACAATTGGTGATTATTTTTTCCTTTATTATTCATATGATTACTTATAGATAGTTAGTTTGTAATGCTCAAAACAAAAACGTATTATTTACGTCTTAAGCATAATTTTATGGTAACTACTATTTATATTAGCCCCCTATTATTTTAATATACAAAATGATTCAAAGGAAGAATTTATCTTTTTAGCATTTTTTGACGAACAAAGCGCTTTCGCAAACGTAAAAAATGCCCTACAATGTTTTTATATTGCTTATTTATTGATTTTGGTTATCATTATTAGGCGCTTAATAAGGAGGAATTATGAAAAAACTTTTAGTGGTCGTCGATTACCAGAAAGACTTTGTCGATGGAAGTCTCGGATTCCCGGGAGCAGAAAAACTTCTTCCCTATATTTTGGACCTTGTAAATGAATATGATGTAAATGGTGATGACGTTGTCTTTACAAAAGACACTCATGACGATAATTATCTTTCAACCGTTGAGGGAAAGCATCTTCCAGTTAAGCATTGCATTCCGGGAACTCCTGGTTATGCTTTCTATGGCCCTTTAGAAGAAATTAGCCAAGACCATCTTGTATTTGATAAACCGACATTTGGTTCCGCTAAACTCTTTGACTACTTACGCGAGCATAATTATGAAGAGATTACTCTCGTTGGGCTAGTCAGTAATATATGCGTCCTTTCCAATGCCGTTTTAGCTAAAGCAGCCCTACCTGAAGCTCACATTATCGTCGATACTAAAGGTGCGGATTCATACGATAAAGAAATGCAAGCTAAAGGCTACGATATATTAAGAAATCTTCACATTTCAGTTATTTGATGGTTATTTACGATTTTTAATGTTATTCATAAGTGAATATGATAATATAACGCAGGAAAAGAAAGTCACCATGTTTTTTCAAGGTAATTCTCTTATTTCAAATGAATGAACCTTGGAGAACATTATGACATTTAATGATTTTAATTTTACTAATTCAATCCTCAAAGCCGTCGAGAAAGAAGGCTATTCTATACCGACGGAAATTCAAGCGGAAGCCATTCCGCTTATTTTGGCTGAAAACAATATTTTAGCCAGTGCTCAAACTGGAACCGGAAAAACTGCTGCCTTTGCTCTACCCCTACTTGAACTTATTCAAGCGAAAGTCAAAGACTATCGGCAAAGCAAAGTGATTCGCGCTTTAGTGCTATCACCAACTCGTGAATTGGCTAACCAAATATCTGATACTTTTGTCACGCTTGGAGCTTTTTTGCCCTTGAAAACCGCGGTTGTTTTTGGAGGGGAGCCTGCTTTCCGCCAAAAGAAAAAGCTGCAAAATGGTGTTGATATTCTTGTCGCCACACCGGGACGTTTGCTAGACTTTGTCAACCAAGGAGTTATCGACCTTCAAAATGTCGAGCATTTTGTCATTGATGAAGTTGATCAAATGATGGATATGGGCTTTATTCGGGATGTAAAGAAAATTGCCCATCTTCTACCAAAGCAAAGACAAACTTTGATGTTCTCGGCCACTATTCCGCCCGAGATTGAAAATTTGGCTAACGAATTATCATCCTCCTTAAAGCGCATCTCAATTGCTCCTGTGACCGAAACTCTCGACAATATTACTCAAAAATTAATTTATGTAAGCAAGCAGAATAAGAGCACTCTTTTGGTAAAACTTTTAGCCGACCCAACGATTACTTCGCTTTTGGTCTTTACACGGACCAAGCGCGGGGCAAATAAAGTGGCCTCCATACTTGAAGGACAGAATATTTCTGTCGAACTTTTGCACGGAAATAAGTCCCAAAAAGCTCGTACTATTGCCCTTGCGCGCTTTAAGAATCATCAAGTCCGAGTGCTTGTCGCTACGGACATCGCTGCTCGGGGAATTGATATTGATCACCTTTCACACGTTTTAAATTATGATTTGCCCGAATTTCCCGACACATATATTCACCGGATGGGAAGAACTGGTCGGGCTGGATTTACCGGGACTAGTTTATCCTTCTGCAGTAAAGAAGAGTTGACCTTATTGAAAGCCATTCAAAAGCATATTGATCAAAAGATTCCCGTTGATACCAATTATGGATTTAATGATGTTTATGAATCTCTTCCGGAAGCAAAAATAGAGAAAAAAACTGATGATGATAAAGAAAAAATTTCTTCTAGAACCGGCTCAAGGAAAAGAGGTAAAGATTATTCCTTTAATAATCGGAGTCGAAATGGTTTCCAAAGCGATAGTTTTAAAGCAAAAAAGACTCAAAAAAGATTTGATGAAACTGATGCCAATAATATCGAAACTAGCGAAAAAATAGAAAAAGAGTTTTCACCCCGAAAGCGGAATCATAGTGATTTCCAACGTGATAGTTTTAAGACGAAGAGAACTCAAAGAAAATTTAGTGAAACTGATACCGGTGCCGATACTAATGAAAAAAGGAAAAAGGATTTTTCTTTGAAAAATCGGAGTCGGAGTGGTTTTAATCATGACCGGTCCAAATCAAGCGAAGCTCCTAGAAAGTATAACAAACCCCGTTTTGACGAGCGCAGTGAAAATTCTGATGGCAAGAAAAAAGACTTTTCCTATAAAAATAGATCGGAGAATTCATCCCATCGCAACTACCATAAATCGGAACGGTTTGATCGTGACTTTTCCGAATCAAGAAGGTTTGATTCAAGAAAAGATAATGGGGTAGAAAAAACACGTTATGGCAGTGATCGTCCTCAAAGACGTTTCAAAAGTAATAACGGATTTAAAAGCGCTGATGGCACTTCCTATCGCAGTGAAAGACGAAGCAATGAAGATAAACCATTTAATAAGCGCCCAAGCTCATTTAAGGGAAAAAGATCTTATTCTACTTCACGGCAAAATGAGCATACGCCTCGTAGTTCTCATTCTTCTTATCGCGGTAAGTCGAGCGATAGATATACGAAAGGCAAAAAATAAAAATAAAAGCATTCTCTATTCAAAAATACGAGAATGCTTTTTTATAAAATTAAAATTACTTTATATGATATTCAAAAAAAATTGTATCCACTAATTTATCATGTACAATTCATCAAAGCCTTTGATAACTCTTACCGCTAAAAGTTTATCTGGAAGAGTTTCCCAATTTTCGTGATGATAGTAAACTGGGGTCCAACCAGCATTATATGCGCCGACAATATCATGCGCATAATCATTGCCAATAAAAAGAACATCACTGGCTTTAATATTACTAATCTTTCCCTTTATTGCCGTTAGAGCATAATCAAAGAAACGCTTATCTGGCTTTCGATAACCAAAGTCTGCACTGGAAAAAACATCGCGAAAATAATTTAGAACATTTAGTTCCCCAAGCCTTCTTTTCAAAGCATAAGCACCAAAAATTGAATTAGACAAAATATAAAGAGGGATTCCTTTTCTTCGATAATACTCAAGTAAAACCCGGGTTTTATCGTTGACAAGAAGCGTATTGCAAGAAGAAAATACCCGATATTCAATTTCATTGAAATCGGCATCGTCAATCAATCCTAATTCCATATTCAATTCATCGAGATAGTCATGATATATGTACTCTTTATTAGTATCTTCTCGCTTAATAAAATGAGAAGCTGCAAACTGATTATTAAACTCTTCAAAACGCTCAAAACTCACTTTGGGATTTACATAGTGCTCAAATAAATAACGTTTCGCTTCTTCTATGTCATAACGTTTAACATCAATTAGGGTATCAAATAAATCGAAAACGACCACTTTTGGTTCCATAAAACACCTCGTCTACATTCTAGAAAACTATCCTTACTCAACCAAGCAATATGCTTACTAATATTCTTCTTCTTCCATCTTGACCGCGCTTGGGTGAACTCCAAGTCCCGGCATAACCATGACATCACCCGTTAAGGCCACTAAAAATCCCGCTCCCGCTGATAGATTGACTTCACGAATAGTCATCGTAAATCCCCGAGGGGCATTAATTTTGGTTGGATCATCGCTAAAACTGTATTGGGTTTTGGCCATGCAAATTGGGGTTGCTCCATATCCCATCGCCTGATACTTCGCAATTTGTCTTTGCGCTTCTGGAAGGATTTCGACTTTATCGGCACGATATATTTTTTTGGCGATAATATTTATTTTTTCTTCGATTGGAAGTTTTTCGTCATATAGCACATGAAAATCACTTTTTTCTTCATTTAGTGTTTTCATTAAAACATGAACTAACTCTTTAGCTCCGCTTGATCCTAAGGCAAAGGAATCAAGAAAAGCAACTGGATAATTTTCTTTCTCACACCACGTTCGAAGCGCAGCGACTTCCTGAGGTGAGTCGGATGCAAAGTGATTAATGGCAATAATTGGGCTCACTCCAAATTGTTTGATATTCTCAACATGTTGCTTAAGATTGTCCGTACCTTTTAAAAGGGCGGGAATATTTTCAACATCAAGATGCTCAATGTCTTCCCCGCCATGCATTTTTAAAGCTTTTATAGTGGCAACCACTACCGCTGCAGCTGGTTTCATTTTGGCTTCACGCATACAAATATCAAAGAATTTTTCCGCGCCAAGATCGGCGCCAAAACCCGCTTCCGTCAAAACATAGTCCGCCAGTTTTACACCAGCATTTAGCGCAATTATCGAATTGCATCCATGGGCGATATTAGCAAAGGGACCCCCATGAATAAGAACTGGATTGCCCTCTAGAGTTTGAACTAAATTGGGTTTAAAGGCTTCGCGCAATAGTTTCATCACCGCATGCGTAATTTTAAGGTCGCCAACCGTAATTGGCTGATCATCTTTAGTGTAAGCCACAACTATTTTTGCAAGTTTATGAAGAAAATCATCTGGCGAAGTGGCAAGGCATAAAAGCGCCATCAATTCACTAGCAACTGTGATTTGAAATCCGCTTTGATGGGGAAGACCATTGCCTTTTCCTTCCGCGACAGTAATTTCTCTTAAGGACCGGTCATTCATATCCAAAGCCCGTTTCCATACAATTTTTTCTGGATCAATATTTAAAACATTACCCTGAAAAAGGTAATTATCCACTACTGCAGCAATAAGATTGACGGCGCTCGTCAGGGCATGAATATCGCCAGTAAAATGAAGATTAATATCTTCCTCTGGAATAATTTTGGCTTTGCCACCACCTGTAGCGCCACCTTTCATACCAAAAACTGGTCCTAATGATGGTTCTCTAAGGCAAGCAATAGCTGAATAGCCTTCTTTTTTTAATCCATCTAAAAGTGCAATTGTCGACGTCGTTTTTCCTTCTCCAGCTTTGGTCGGGGTAATCGCGGTGACTAAAATTAGTTTCCCGGGTTTCTTATCGGCGTATTCCGTGAGAAAATCCATATTAATTTTGGCCTTATACGGCCCATATAATTCAATGTACTTTTCGTCGATACCGGCTTTTTTGGCAATGCTAATAATTTTTTCCATATTGATACCCTCTACTTCTTATTATGAGTATAGTTTGAAATTTCTTAACTCGCAATTGAATAAAAAATAAAAACGTCTTTAGAAGCTAATCCTTTTTTTGTATATAAACAAAGAATCAATTTCTTTTAGACGTTGCAAACTAGCTAAATTGATTTAAACCGATAACTTATTTGATGGTGAAAATCTTCATCGGCCTTTAGCACACCCGTTTCCGTTTGGCCAAAAGGCTCATTCATTGCGTCGGGGAAGATTTGGCACTCGAGAGCCAAGGCTTCATATCGACCTAAAGTTGTAGTAACATTCATTTTTTCTCGGCTAGGGTAGTTTCCGCTATAGAAGACAAGCGCCGGGTAATCGGAATAGATATCCATCTGCATATAATCACCTTTTAGTGATGCCACTGGTTGAGAACTATCCGCTGGATTATCAATAACAAATGGATGATCATAGCCACCGCTTGTTGCAACTAAATCACCTTTGGCCATGTCCTTGCCAATCGCTTTTCCCATACGAAAATCCATCTGTTCATCTACCGGAAAAATTCCTAGAGGATAGATTTTCTTGTTCACTTTGCCCGCGAAAGAAGAACGAATTGTTAAATTATGATTAAGAATTGTTCCTCCACCATTTAGATTCCAATAACTATGGTTGGTAAAGTTAGCAATTGTTTTCTGATCGCTATTAGCAACATATGTAACATCAAGACGATTTTCGTTAGCAAATAGTTTGTAAATTACTTTCAAAGATAGATTACCCGGAAAGCCACATTCCATATCTGGACTGAAATAGGAAAAAATAACCGCTTCACCATCCGCAAGATGCCGTTCAATATAGGCGAAATCGCGATATGGAAGCCCGTCAATTCCACCATGTAAACCATCTTTGGTGGCCGCTTCCACGTGATAATGAACTCCATCTAGAGTGAAATCACCATTTTTAATTCGACCTGCATTACGCCCAATGGTCTTGCCATAGTAAGCATCAGACACTTCAAAGTCATCTAAGGATGCGGGATGGACCATAATATTTCTTAAAATCCCTTGTTCATTTGGAATCCGTATGTCAAAAATAGCAGCTCCTACCGAAGCAAAAGTAACTTCCATACCCAATTGATTAACAACGCGAATAAGTCTTCCCATAATTACTCCTGGTGGTCCGCAATATATTTCTGATAAAAATAGAAAGAATCCTTAGGGTAGCGTTTCATCGATTGGTAATCAACATAGATAAGTCCAAACCGAGCACTATAACCAAAAGCCCACTCAAAATTATCAAATAGCGACCAAGCAAAATATCCTTTGATTGGAATCCCGTCTTTTTGCGCCTTTTCCATCTGTTCCAGATAGCGGCGATAATACTCGATGCGGGCATAATCGTGTATCTTATGATCCTGCGTCAAAACATCGATAACTGAAATTCCGTTCTCACTAATAATAATCGGTTTTTGATAACGTTCATAGAGAAATTTTGGTCCATAGTACAAAGTTTTTGGCATTTGATGAAGCCAAGTAAAGACATAGGCGGGATTTTCTTCGCTATAAGGAAGAATTTTGTATCCCTCATCTTCATTTGCTTTTACAAAATAACCACTATAAATATTTTGGTAACAGTAATCAATGGGTGAAGATATAATCACTAAATCTTCTTTGAGAGTGGCTGGTAAATAGGATTGATAATAATCATAAAATTCCTTGGGGTAATCTCCTAAAAAGATGGGATCGCTATACAAAGTCACTTGATCAAAATGGCCTTTAGTTAAAGAAAAATAGCATCTGCGCGCCACATCGATATTTTTTTCGTTATCATCAATTGGAATTGCCGGCGACGATGTCGCCGCAAAGCCTATTTTAGCTTCCCTATCTATTTTCCTAATGGCCTGAACGGCTAATCCGTGCGCTAAAAGAAGATTATGAACGGAAATAACTGCTTCTTTATCTTCCAAGAAAATACCTGGTGCATGCTCTAGTGTTTTATGACCAAGATTAATTATGCACTGAGGCTCGTTGATAGTAATATAGTCATGGCAATACTGTTTAAACCTTTGAGTAATCACCGCCACAAAATCAGCAAAGGCAAAGGCTGTATTACGATTTGTCCATCCGCCCATATCCTGTAACCACATAGGCAAATCCCAATGATAGAAGGTAATGAATGGTCGAACTTGGTATTGGGCAAGTTCTTGAAGTATACGCTCATAAAAAGCCATCCCTTTTTCATTAATTTTTCCGTCAGCATTAGGAATTATTCTACTCCATGAAATTGAGAAACGATAACTATTGACTCCCAACTCTTTCAAGTACTTTAAATCCGTTTTAAAAAGATGATAATGATCAATTCCTTTTCGTCCATCATCATGGTTGAGAATCTTACCTTCTTCAAGTGTGTACGTATCCCAAATAGATGGCGTGCGACCATCAAGATTTGCCGCCCCCTCAATTTGGAAGGCCGAGGTCGCCGTTCCCCAATAAAAATCATTCATGCTTTAATCCTCACTTCTATTATTTAATTATTAAATTTACAATATGACAACTGCTCAACCTATAAAAAAGCTCGAGCGGAGAAGGAGGACAAACTCCGCTCGAGGCCAAAATGGAAACTAGCCCTTAACACTTCCGGCCGTTAAGCCAGAAATAATCATCTTCGAGAAGACTAAGTAAACAATAAGTAATGGGACAATTGCTACTGTAAGAAGCATATAAATGACGCCTAAGTCAAATGTCGCCGGATTACTTGAACGCAATAAATTAAAGATCAAAGGAATAGTTTGTTTTCCCGAATCCGTGAGGATAAGAGCTGGCATAAAGAAGTTATTCCACGAACTAACAAACGCAAATATGAATTGGACAGCTAACGCTGGTTTCATAATCGGCAAAACCATTTGGTGGAAAATTCTTATTTCACTCGCACCATCAATACGTGCCGATTCAATAATTTCCTTTGAAAGTACACTTTCCATATATTGCTTAATATAGAAGAAGGTTACTGGCGAGGCGATCGCAGGAACCACAAGTGGAATAAAAGTGTTTACCATGTTTATTTTGTAGGCGATGGCCACCAATCCCATCGCTGAAATTTGCGAGGGAATCATCATAACGAAAAGAATAAACATAAAAGCAAAATTTCTGCCTTTAAATCGATACATGTAGATACCATAAGCGGTTAATGCCGAGAAGTAACAAGTAAGGATGGCCGTCGAAAAAGAAATAAATAATGAGTTCTTAATTGCCGTGCCAATTTGAATGCTAGAGAAACTCAGCAAATTTTTCCAGTTCTCAATAAAACTATCGCCAGGCAAAAAAGAGAAACCTTTTTGAATATCCGCATTAGCCCGCGTGCTATTAATAATCATTATATAAAATGGAACCACACATAAAAGTGTTAATAAAACTAAGACTGTATAGACAATAATTCTTCTTACTATTAGTGCCCTTTTAGCGCTTTTCAAGTGTTTGCTCTTTAAAGAAGGAGGTTGATTACCCTTATAAGAATCAATAACTTCTTCGGGAGCTTTGCGCTTATTTGAGGTAGAAGCGTTGCTATTCATTTTCATAACTAATGTGTTTTTCATATTACTCACCATCCGCTTGCTTTGGCTTACGCGCCACATCCATCACATGATATTTCTTCTTGTCTTTGTTATCTCCTTTACCTTTTGTTTGTGGAACAAGGTAACGGAAGACAATAGAACTTAAACCTAAAGTTAAGAAGAATATTAACATTGATAAGGCTCCACCTTTGCCATAGTTCTTGGATGGAACCAAGTTTTCATATAAATACATAATTAACGTCTTACTTGTGTTATTGGGATTACCACTACCGCGAGTAAATATCTGCGCAACATCAAATAACTGCACACCTCCGATAAGCGAGGTAATGAAAACATAGATAAAGATCGGCATTAATAGTGGCATTGTAATCTTAAAGAATGTCCGAAATGCTCCGCTGCCATCAATGGCGGCAGCTTCATAGATTTCGTTGTCAATTCCCATAACACCTGCCATCAATAGCAGGGTGGTATTACCAAACCACATTAGGAAGTTAATGAACGCGATTACTCCTCGCGTTCCCCATACGCTAGAGTCAATTGTAAATGTGGCTGGGACCGCTTTGGCTTCAATTAAAAACGATATGATCGGTCCGTTGGCGGCAAATAAAGTTAAAAATAACATACCAAAAGCACTAGCCATAACGAGATTTGGCATATAGACAATTGTTTTCCAAAACTGTAATCCCCGAAGCTTTAGTCGAATATCGGTGAACCATACCGCCAGTAAAAGCGAAATGATAATCTGTGGCAGAAAGCCCATTATCCAAATAATAAACGTATTCCATAAGTACTTATAAAGTTCGCTGTCAGTCAAAAGGGTAATGTAATTTTGAAGTCCAACAAAATTCGGACCTACTTGATCAAATCCATCCATAAACGACTCAAAGAATGAATAAATGAATGTTGATAACAAAGGAATCAAAGTAAATAGCGTAAAGACAATAAAAAAGGGAGCAATAAATAGATATCCCCACTTAGCATACATATTAGACGTTATTTTCTTTGGCTTCTTTGCTTTCATAATATCTTCTTCCCTTCCGATAAGTAGATAACGGGTCTCCCTAGAATAACTAGGGAGATCCCGCTACAAAATAAGTAATTAGTAAGACTCTTTTAACGCGACAATGCCGGATATTTGGTTAAAGCCGCAGTATAGAAGTTGTCTAAAGCCGTCTCATAATCGACCGTACCCAGGAAGTAATCGCGCATGGCGGTTTGTAATCCTTCGTTTAAACCTTGATCGTAAGCCGAAATGTTCTTCATGCTAATTTTAGCAGCGCTTTCGACGAAGAGTTTAATGTGGTTTTGTCCACCAAGGAAGGCACTTCCGTAAGTTGGATCATCCGCAATTTCTTGCATACCAGTTTTCGTATTAGTGAAATCTTCGGTATCAATTGTAATTTGCTTCATGATGGTCTTATTGCAGGTAAGACTGAGCATAATATCTTTGACAAGGCTAACGTTATCGGTGCCATTGACGCCGGAAAGCCATGTTCCACCCCAATAGTAACTGGCTGGTCCTTGGCAGACTGCCCATTTACCGAAATCACCATTACCAACTTCATGAGGACCATTGGCATCGGCTAATGAGTTTCCTAATAAGGTAAAGTTAATACCCCAGGTAGAATAGAAGAAGCCAAATACTTTTCCTTCTGGTCCTTGGTCGGCTGCCCATTCAGTGCTCCATAATGAAGATTGATTATTGTAGCCTTCAGTGGTATATTCTTTCGTTTGTTCAATCCAAGTAAGAATGCTTGGATCAATAACAATCTTTTTATTGGCATCAACCCATGGTGAAGACACATTGTTCGAGAATGTCCGATAAGCATCATCAAATCCCGACAACATGTAATAACCTTTAGCCTTCATCTTAGCCGCCACATCATCAAACTTTGTCCAATCGCTTAATTGAGCTTGAATTTCGGTTGGATCTTCAGTTCCAAGAACTTCTTTTGCGACATCACGCCGATAAGCATAGAGTCCTGGAGTGGCTTGCCATGATGAACCTTTAATAGCTCCACTACTATCAGTGACGATATCTTTGGTATACTGATATTGGTCTGACATATCTAACTCAGTTAGGCCAATGTCCTTGACAACGTCCAACGAGTAAGATGAGTTCGCATATTTAAGCGCATAATCGGCTTCCATAAGGAACATATCAACTCGGTCATCAACAGCTCGTGAAGATCTGTTTTGAAGTGCGTTATCAAGGGCATCCTGATAAGCATTTCCTTGATTGGCGACCATTGTCCATTTGACCAATGTCCCGTCTTTCAAGGTGTCAACATCGCCGGCATCATTTGTCGACACATAGCCTGGATAGTAGTCTCTAAACCGACCTTGGAATTCATCATTCCAGCAGTAGATGTTGAGGACCTTACCTCCATCTGAAACCGACACTTTTGAATCTCCGCCACCGCATCCAGCTAGTGCTGCTAGCGGAAGAATAAGTGCCATCGTCTTAAATAGACTGTTCTTGTGCATTTTTTCTCTCCCTTCAAAGTGAATTTGTTTGCACTCTATACTTTTTGATGCTTATTTAGCATCAATTAAAGCCGTAATTGTACTTCCTGCTTGAAGTTCGCCTGAAACAACAATTTGCTCAGGAACAAATAGTCGCGGATTCTCGATAATATCAATTAACTTATCACTAGCTAAACGGCCAATTTCTTCTGTATTCTGCCGATATGTCGTAAGAATGGGACGTAGAAGTCTTGAAAGACGTATCCCATCATAGCCAGCGACCGATATATCTTGGCCAATAACAAGTCCATGTTTTTCAATTTCCGTGATCCCAGCCAAAATTGCGTAATCATCTGGATATAAAATACAAGTTGGTCTTTCCTCTTTGGGTAGAGCCAATAGTTCGCGAGTAGCCATCCCCGCTGGACCCGGAGTAACGTAACGCGCATATTTGATATAAGAAACAGGGATGCTTAGGCCTAAGTCAGACATGGCTTTATAAAAACCCGCTAAACGTTTTTTAGTGACATCCTTGTCTTTTTCGCCTGTAATAAAGGCGATTTTTTTATGACCCAAATCGTGGGCATACCGAACTAATGATTCCGTGCCGTGTGTGTTATCACTCATAATCGCAGTTGAATTGTTATAAACATAATCAATTGTGACGGTAGGTATTTCGCTTTCAACCAATCGAATCACTTCTTTATCCTTAAAATCCACGCAGGCGATAACTACTCCATCAACATTCCGATAACGAGCGTGCTCGTAATACGATTTGCTATTTTTGAGATTCCCACTGATGAAAGTAATATCATATCCATGCTCTTCAGCATTAACTTTTAACGCATTAAGAATTGAAGAGAAGTACTCATGTTCAAGTCCTGAATTAGCCTCATCAATAAACAAGATTCCAATGTTATAAGAACGATTTGTTTTTAAAGAACGGGCACTTGCATTGGGTATGTAACCCATTTTACGAGCTGTATCCCGAACTAATTTGACTGTTTCCTCGCTGATTTCAGAATCACCATTTAATGATTTACTAACAGTAGCGATAGAAACACCACATTTTTCAGCAATATCTTTTAGCTTGACCATGATATTTTCCTTTCGTCCTTAATCGTTTTCGCGGTTATATTCTAAAGCGCTTACAAAATACTGTCAACTTTACTTTTGCTATTTTTTTACGAAACTTTTTGCCATTTTACAGGTGTTTTTTTGAATAGTGTAGTTATGGCGCGGTTTTTTTGTCCGAAAATAGGGGCTAATCTTGCATATTTCACTTAACAAAAAAGATAATTATCTCCTATTGTGTTTTTATTTCGTAAAATATATAATGTTTTTGCGTTATTTAATCGTTTTCGCTAACATTAAATAAAATTTCTCTACTTAACGAAGGGAATCGCAAAATTATGAAATATGGTCATTTTGACGACAAAAACCGAGAATATGTAATCGAAACTCCTTATACTCCAACACCTTGGATTAATTATCTTGGAAACAATGGGTTCTATGGACTTATATCCAATACGGGTGGTGGATACGATTTTTATCAGGATGCAAAACTGCGCCGACTTACTCGCTATCGGTATAACAATGCCCCTAATGATTTAGGTGGGCGCCTATACTATATAAATGATAATGGACTTATTTGGAGCCCGACTTTTTTACCTACAAAAACGGTGCTTGATTCTTATAGATGTCGTCACGGCCTTGGATACACTGTTTTTGAAAGTGAAAAAAACGGAATATCCTCTGAACTTCTTTGTTTTGTGCCTCAAAACGACAATTGTGAAATAAATCGATTAAAATTAGTTAACAATAGCAATGAAACTAAACATCTTGTTGTTTATAGTGCTCTTGAGTGGTGTTTGTGGAATGCTGTTGACGATGCGACAAACTTTCAAAGAAATTTGAATATTGGAGAAGTTGAAGTTGACGATAACACCATTTATCACAAAACAGAATATCGCGAACGGCGTAATCATTTTGCCTTTCATTATGGAAACCATAAACATGACGGATTTGATAGTGATCGGGATCATTTTTTGGGTCAATTTAATTCTTTTTCTAATCCCCAAACCGTAACGGAAAAAACCAGTTATCAAAGTATTGCCGCTGGAAACGCTCCTATTAGCGCTCATCGTTACGAAATTACATTGGCTCCTAATGAAGCTGCATCGTTGATTTTTATACTCGGTTATGTTGAAAATAAGCAAGATGAAAAATTTATAAGTTTAGATGTGATAAACAAATCAAAGGCCTATAGCATTATAAATAGCTATAATACCGACTTTTTGGTCGATGAGGCGTTCAAACAAGTGAAAATATATTGGCAAGATTTACTTCAGAAGTTTCAAATAAAATCCTCCGATACTAAACTGGATCGGATGGTCAATATTTGGAATCAATACCAGTGCATGGTCACATTTAATATGTCACGGAGTGCCTCCTATTACGAAAGTGGTACTGGTCGTGGTATGGGATTTCGCGATTCCTGCCAAGATCTTTTTGGTTTTGTTCATTTAATACCTGAACGTTCCCGTGAACGAATACTTGATATAGCCGCTATTCAGAGCAAAGATGGTTCTACCTATCATCAATATCAACCTTTGACTAAACGAGGAAATGCTGATGTTGGCAGTGGGTTTAATGACGATCCATTGTGGTTAGTAGCAGGAACTGCAAGTTACATAAAAGAAACTGGAGATTTTTCCATTCTTAATGAGCCTGTTCCATTTGACAATGTTAAGGGAAGTGATGTTCCATTGTTTGAGCACCTCCGCTCTTCAATGCACTACATCGCCAACCACTTAGGTCCGCATAATTTGCCATTAATCGGTCGAGCTGATTGGAATGATTGTTTAAATTTAAATTGCTTTTCAACAACTCCGGGTGAGAGTTTTCAAACGACAGAAAATGTTGATTATGGCAAGGCCGAAAGTGTATTTATTGCCGCAATGTTTGTTTATTATGGCAAGGATTATATTGCTATGGCAAAGTCAATCGGGCAAGAAGAGGAAGCTGGTTATATTGAACAGGCAATTAAAAATATTGAGGAAGCGGTTATTCATTATGGATGGGATGGCAACTGGTACCTTAGAGCTTACGATTCTTTTAGCAATAAGATAGGCAGCCATGAAAACAATGAAGGGAAAATCTTTGTTGAAACTCAAGCTTTCTGTTCCCTAGCAAATATCGGAAATAGTCTAGAGTATCCGCATAAAGCTTTAAAGAGCGGCTTAAAGTATCTCTTAAATGACTTTGGTCTTGAACTATTGTACCCCGCCTACACTACCTACCATCTAGAACTCGGCGAAATTAGTTCCTACCCGCCGGGAAATAAAGAAAATGGCTCAATTTTTTGTCATACGAATCCCTGGTATGTTATCGCTTTAGTTCAACATCACGAAGTTGATGCCGCCTTTGACCTCTATAAGCGATTCACTCCTGCCTATATTGAAGATAAAAGCAACATTCATGAAACTGAGCCCTATGTTTATTCGCAAACCATAGCCGGCCGCTCATCGAAAAGTTTTGGCCGGGCAAAAAATTCGTGGTTGACTGGAACCGCGTCATGGGCGTTTGTTGCTGCAAGTCAGTCCATTCTCGGTATCATCCCAACTTTTAATGGATTAAGACTTCATCCTGCACTTCCAACTTCGATTGACGAGATTGCGGTTCATCGCCACTTTCGTAATTGCGATTATGAAATTGTTATTAAACATCATGGCTTAAAACAAGCCGAATTATTCGTTGATGGCCACAAAATAACTGGCGAAGTTATTCCGCTGGATCAGCAATTAAAACACCAAATTGAATACATATATTAAGGCAAGCCCCATTGAGGGGCTTTTTTCTTTATATCAAATCCATGCTATCATAAATACATGAACTACATAAATATCCAGTCTGAAATTGGCCGTTTAAGGCGCGTTGTTATTCATCGCCCTGGCTATGAGTTAAAAAATCTCACCCCAAAATTTTTATCCGAGTTACTTTTTGATGACATCCCTTTTTTGGTTGATGCCCAAAAGGAACATGATGAATTTGCTTCGCTTTTAAAAAAAGAAAAAGTTGAAGTCATTTACCTTGAAGATTTATTTCAAGAAGCAATCAAGGACGAGAAAGTACGATTAACCTTTCTTTACTCGTATTTTAAAGAAAATGATATCGTTGACAGTCATGATCAAGAAAAACTTATTAAGTACTTTCAGCAACTGTCTTTACCCGCTTTAGTAGAGAAGATTTTTTCTGGGGTTACCGAGGAAGAGTTTCCTTCCTTTAATGAAGGTCGTCTTCGGTCTTTTATTGATGATTACCCATTTATAATAGATCCGATGCCAAACTTATACTTCACTCGAGATCCAGCTTTTATCCTTGGTAATCACTTATCTATCAGCCGTATGGCTAGTTCCGCTAGAAGAAGAGAGACTTTAATTATGGAAACCATTCTTAAAACCAATTCCAACCTAGTCGGCAATATCCCTTTATACTCAAGAAATAATATTTCATCGTTAGAAGGTGGCGATATTCTAGCCCTTGGGAAAGACAAGATTCTTATTGGCTTATCCGAGCGGAGTGAACCCGCTGGCATTGAAAAATTGGCAGAAAACGCTTTTAAGAATAGTGACATTCGGGAGATATACGCATTAAACTTGCCAAAGAAAAGATCATTCATGCATCTTGATACGGTATTAACTCAAGTTGATGGGGATAAGTTCGTTGCTCATCATCAATTTATCAGTCATAGTGAATGCTTCAGAATCTTTCCAAAACGAAAAAGTGTTGGCATAAGCGTTGAAAATGGTTCTTTAGGAAAAGTACTAAGCAAAATTATTAAGAAACCCGCCTTGGTTATTCCCTGCGGAGGCAACAGCCGCATTGCGAGTGATCGTGAACAATGGAATGACGGAGCAAACACCTTAGCCCTTGCTCCTGGAAAAGTTATCGCCTACAAGCGGAATTATGAAACCAATCGGATGCTCGAATTGAATGGAGTAAAAGTAATACCGACGACTAGCAGTGAACTAGCACGCGGTAGAGGTGGCCCTCGTTGTATGAGTATGCCTCTATATCGGGATGAAATTTAAATATAATTGGCAATTAATAAAATATTTTCAAAATAAAAACTCATGCAAGCAAAAATTTCGAATTGGTTATACAAATCGATAATATTATTTTCGTTTAAACTATTTTCTTTATGACCAATTAAGGACTGTATTTGTTGCATTAAAGCAAAACAAGTGTGTGCCTGCTCATAATATAGATGCAAAACAAATCGAAAATCACTCGATCGGTGATTATCAATAATAAACGGATAAAGTTCTCTTCGTTCATCGTATATCTTCTCTTCTAAATCCCTTCTTAAGGTAACAAATAGATGATGGATGGATTTAATGTTGTCCACTTTTTCTTCACCTAGAAGAACTTCATTAATGGCATAATGGCAACGGCACATTGCTTTTTCCATCTCTTGCTTTAATGGATAAAAAATTACACTGATAATTTCTTTGATTGGTTTATTTTCACAAAAAAAGCGAATATTTTCCACCGGTTTATCGCTACGATCTTCATTTTTTAGTGAATTAAAAAGCGCAGGAGTAATTCCTACCCGATCTAACTCCTTAAATAGGCAACTAACTTTTCCCCGCCAATAAATAACCTGCGGCTCAAGAAACTTTTGGTCAGAATACTCTAAAAATGAAAAAGTATTCTCCTTATCATCATCCATATTATCTTCCTAATTCCCCACTTTATTATGAATGAATTATATCATAAAAATGATAAAAAAGGTCTTTTTTGAAGTATTTGCTTGCTATTTTATTTTTAGACAATAAGCGAGTCTTTGATTATCTTTTTCATAGGAAAGAAAAATAACGCCCACAAAAATAAAGCCCGATTTTATCAATAGGTTTCGCATTGGAATATTCATTTCATGGGTATCAATTCTTATACTTTTAATAGGCTTAATGGTTTTTACGTAATCAAAAAATTGTGTGGCTAAACCCTGGTGATGAGATGAACTAGCAATAGCTATCCGATGTATGACCGCATAAGGGGTGGAGTTTTTAGGCCAAGCACCCCCATATACCTTATCGTATGTTGGCTCGCTAAAATAAAGGCTCATTACCGCTGATATGCCTTCTTCTTGTTCGTTCACAAATAGTGCGTTGTTGTTTAAATCGCGCCAAAAAGAGTTCTCATCAGGACCATGGTCCTGCCATTGAGGGGAATTATAGCTAGCGATAAAATTCTTAGCTTCCTGGTATATTTTTAAGACCGAAGATAAATCTTCGGCGCGCGCGTTTCTAATCATATTTCAATCAACAAAAAAACGTTCCGGATTATTCAAAGCGTCCTGAATAGCAATAAAACCCTGGGATAAGGGATAGCCATCAATTAAAGCGTGGTGAACAATAATATTAAAATTGCATATCACTTTTTTATCTTCATCAATAACAAATTTATCCCAAGCAATACGTGGAATAAAGGCAAATTCATTGTTTGTCATCGGTTGAGTTAAAGCTTTAAAACTAATCCATGGCAGGCAAGTAAAGTAGTACTGATCGACCCGATCATCAATCTGCGGATTACTTAACCCCACTCCCAATTTAATATCATCGACTGCTTTTTGCGCCCGCGTCAAATAATCCTTAAATCCCGCGCCTAAATCCACAATGTCCACATTGTCGAAAAGGCCTTGATTGGTCATGATCGTAAATGCAGGGTCTATTTTTTCAAAAAGAAGAATTTCCCCGTCTTGATAACGATAACGAAACTCCTTTATTTGATTAAGCGCGCAAGTAACGAGATATATCAAAGATAAATAAGTCGATAATTTTCTTTTCTTGACGAAACTATAGAATTTCGTCAAATTCATTTCGACTGTCATCCCATAGGTTGGGTCATCATAGTCTAAGAACCATCGAAAATGCTTTCGGCCAGGAAAACTATCAATTTCAATCGTTGTGCTTGGATTATGATTCACGCTTTTTACCTCTCATATTGTCCGTTTAAGAATGATAGAAGTCATAAGATGGTTTCCGCCTCTAGCTAGTGGACGGCGATTTACTTCGACGAAACCAACTTGAGTGAGAAACGTCAGCAATTCATGCTGGCTTTCAAACACCTCGATATATTGGCTTTGATTATACTGCTGCTTTTGAAACTCCGTAATCGCCCCTAGTAATTTCTGTTCTATATCTTGACCGTTAAAGTTCTTTTCAACCGAAAGGGCAATTATTTTCCCTAGATCGGGTCCTTTAGTTACAGCAACTATAACTCCAACAATTGTCTTAAAATATGTGGCCACAAAAAATTTACGACCTCTAGAGGCATCAATCAAATCGCTACTAATACGCGCCAGGGTCACTGTTGTGGGCCAAAATGATTCGATTCCATAGAGCCCAAAATCATTTTGCACTTGGCTTTTGCTAGTGTTTTTTATTAATTCAAAAACGCGAATGCTATCGCCTATACTGGCTGGACGGACTTCGATTTCCATATTTACTCCCCTATATATAAAATATATCACGGTTCTTTTTAGAGTAGAACAAAAAAAGGATAACATAAATTAGCATTTTCTTTATAATAGTAACTGAGGAACAAAATATGGATAATAAAAAAACGCGCTCTCTTTCGCATGCTCGTGAGTTGTTGCTTATTTGGGTGATTGGCATCGCCGGTCAGCTTTGCTGGAATTTGGAAAATTTTTGGTTCAATACTTTTGTCTATAAAAATATTGGGCCCTACTCCTCTATCGTGGGCTGGATGGTAGCGATAAGTGCTATTGTTACAACCTTTTCCACCTTCTTTTTTGGAACAATAAGTGACCGCAGTGGCAAACGAAAACACTTCATATGGCTCGGCTATGTTATTTGGGGATTTTTCACCATTGTTTTTGGTTTTACCGGTTTCTTAAGCAAGTTAGATGCCCAATTATGGTTAGTAGGAACAATGGTCGTACTGGCTGATTCCGTCATGTCCTTCTTCGGTTCAATGGGAAACGATTCTGGTTTTAACGCCTGGATTGCTGATATAATCGATAATAAAAATAAAGGTTCCATTGGAGCCGCTTTAGCCATCCAGCCGGTAATTGGAACAATCATCGGTACCATTTTAGGTGGTTTATTAATTCAATGGTTCGGATATATGGCTTTCTTTGCCATTATGGGGATAATGGTTTCTTTAATCGGATTATTTGCTTTCTTCTTTTTGACCGATTCACCAAATCTTAAACCGAATAAAAAAGGTTCATTTTGGTCTCAATTTCTTGAATCGTTTGATTTTCGCACCTTTAGTCGGCAGAAAGAACTTATGTTAGTAAATATTTTAGCCGCAATTTTCTTTATTGGGTTTAATGTATATTTTGTTCACATTGGCAATCTATTTATTTACAACTACGGCTTTAGTGAAGGCGATGCGGGCATTATTCAAGGATTAGGGCTTATTATAGCTATTATATTTACTATTCCTGCTGGTAAAGCCATAAACAATAATAAGTCGCCTTTAATTGCCCTTATTGCTCTTATCGTTAATATTGTCGGCTTGCTCGAACTGACATTTTTTGCTCCAAGTGCTGATAGTTCTAATTTAATCAGTATTGCTAATATTCCACTTCTAATTGGAGTTATTGTTGTTGGTACTGGCTACGTTCTTTTCATGCAAACAGCCATGGTCTGGAACAAGTCACTATATCCCGAGGGAACGAAAGGTCGATTTGAAGGAATAAGAGTTATATTCTTTGTTCTGATTCCTATGGTTTTTGGGTCTCTTATTGCTAATCCATTAATCCAAACTTGGGGAAAAGATGCCATCATCGAAGTGGCCGGTGTTATGCGCGCAGGAAAGGCTCCGAGCGAAGTTCTCTTTATTGCCGCGGCAATAATCACTTTGTTTGCGTTTATTCCTTTGTACTTTGTCAACCGTGAATTTAAAAAACGTATTGCAAACGAGAGTAACTTGCAAGTTTCATTGGAGGAATAAGTATGATTGGCGAAAAAGAAATTTTCACACCCAATACCCCGATTTTTGATAAAAGGGGAAGAAGTATTAATCCCGGGTTTGCTCGACATTTGTTTTTTGCTTATAACAATAAGAAAGTGCGCTGGTTTCATCGTCTAAAGGAGTGGGATTTTTATCAAATAAATAATGATCGTTATGTTGTTCAACTGACAATAGGCCATGTCTTTTATGCTCAAAATGCCGCTTTAACCTTGATTGATCTTCAAGAAAAGACAACTGAAACCATTAGTCTTTTACGTCTATTCAAAGGGCCAAGTTTGAATTTGCCAGCCAATGAAGAACTTGATCATGTGAGTTCAATTAGTTATCAAGGAACAAGCATTCGTTTTGAAAAAAAAGGAAACAAACGTTTTCTTGAGGCGGCGGGAATTAAAGACCATGTTCCTTGGAAGTTCTCATTCGTCTTAGAGGAATTCCCTCAGCATGAGGCTTTAGCCATAAATACTCCTTACGCAACTTCCCCCTATCAATTTTATCTAAATTACAAAATAAATAGTTTATTGACTCATGGTTTTGTAACTATTGGCGAACGAAAAATTACTTTTGATAAAAAGAATAGTTTTGGTCTTTTAGATTGGGGACGGGGAGTTTGGCCCCGCGAAGAAGTATGGTATTGGGGAAACCTTTCAGCCTATCTTCCCGATGGTAGATTACTCGGACTAAATCTTGGATATGGTTTTGGGGATTTATCTAACTCAAGTGAAAATATGTTGTTTTTAGATGGGAAAAGTTACAAACTAGGACCGGTTAAAATTATTAATGATATCGTAGGAAAATACAACGAGCCCTTTATCATTAGGGACGCTGAAGGCAAGATTGATTTAATTATGGAACCTACGTATGACCGCTTTACGAACACTAATTTAAAAATAATATTTATGACTTGCCATCAAGTTCATGGTTATTTCAGCGGTAAGATTACTTTTCCTAATAATGAGACGATTGTTTTGGACCATCTTTTAGGTTTCTTTGAACGCTCGCATAATAAATGGTAAAAAGGTCGATGCTTAGATGCACCGGCCTTTTATAAAGAATAATCTATATTTTTGTTGTGTCTTCGCTATCGATAAAATCGCTATCACTATTATTATTGCTACCTTCATAAAAGGAAGGGGACATCGAGTGTAGATACTTATCTTCATACATAAGTTTATCAACTACATTTTTAAATTGCTTTGCCGTCATTCCTGAATTTTTGCGATAGACGGAATAGCCAATGCTAAATTCAATTTTATATGGTCGCGATGAGGCTTGATTATAGCGAATTGTCTGCCGTTGAATTTGCCATACAAGTGAACGGATATCCCGTTCGCTATCGATGTTACTAATAATAAAGAATTCATCGCCACCAAACCGAGCCAAATAATCATGCGGACTAACAACTCTTTTCAATATATTGGCGGCCTCTTCAAGAGCAGTGTCGCCGGCATTATGACCATATTTATCATTAATTATTTTAAAGTTATTCAAATCAAGCATAAATGCGGCAAACTTTTCGTTCTTCTTCATATTCTTAATTTTCCGGGCCAAATAAGTATCAAGGCTTCTTCGGTTATAGACTCCTGTAAGAAAGTCCGTCGTGGCATTAGAGTATTGAATGTTCATTGCTCCAATGATAAAGCCAAACACCATTCCCAAAATGGAATACGTTACTCCTGGGGCAAAATACTGAATGATTAATCCGATCAAGGGAAAGATATTAAAACCGAGAGCGGTAAAAAAGCGATCATGATCGATATTCTTATAATTAGCTAAAACAAGAATTACCGATGCGAGAATACATGCGAGAATTAGAAATACCGAAAAGGGGTATAACGATGCCCGATGATAAACGTTTTCGCTATCAATAGTAAAGTATAAATCGGTCCCCGGAATAAGCGAGCCAATAGTTAATACCGCATTAGCAATCGCTAGCACAAAAAGTAAAACGACAAGGAAGGTATTCTTCTCGGTCGATACAAGTGTGTAATAAACATAATATATCCATAGACAGGCCGCTACTTGAGCAAGCATAAATAAACACGTATTTCCAACTTTATTCAGTATTGGATACCAAGGCGAAGAAAAGCCATCTAGACTCCCCAACATATCAAAGACAAGCAGTCCAATTGTCACAAAAAGCAGTAAGAAAAAAAGTTTATTCTCTTTTTGATCTTGATCAATCTGCTTGCGCACGAGAATGAACAAAACCACGAGAATAACCATTGAATAAATATCGATAATCAACTTCCCCATCAGTGTCATAATATTTATCTCTTTTCGATATACGTCATAACAAAAATTGTTAAAAACCTATAAAACTTTTTAGATATTATAATATCTTCGCATAAAATATAACATAGTTTTTTATTATATTTAATAAAAGCCAAATAAAAACCACTTTTTCTTCGGTTTTTTGCCTATTTTAAGAACGTTTCTCCCACTTTTTAGTATTGACAAACTTTTTAAAACCAACACTTGTATCGAAAAATTGGCTTTTTTCTTTCTTTTTTAGTTCCATTTTAAAAGCAAAAAACGAAAAATTTGCCATACGCTACCACTTTTTGCCAAATATACAATATAATAATGTTTGCTGAAGTTGAGGGTTTATTGTGAAATCTATTAAAAATGCGCTTGAAGATCAGATAGTAACTTTTGTGTCCGTCATTTTTGTTACCCTTATCCTCGCAGCAGCGAGTATAATTTGGAACTATTTTTCTTCTGGCCTATTCATTATATACTTTTCTATATTGCTTGTTTCCTTTGTTATCATTTTTGTTTTATCTTATGAAATCATCATTACTGCCAAAAAAGCCGGAAATGAAATTCGTAATGCTATTAATCAATTGGAAAGAGAAACTAATAACTTTGGCTCTAACCAATTGGATAATGATAAAAGTGAAATATCAATTGAGGAGTTATCATTACTAGAGAATACCTTTCATAATCTATTAGCCCGGTTTGCCTCTATCGGCCGTATTTCCGAGGAGGACCTAATTCCTTTGGAAATTAAAGAAAGAATCAAAAGTCACCTTCCTTTAACTAAAGGCGAATTTAATCAAACAATATATTACTTATTACGGTCCAATCAATCTTATCGTTCCGCTTATATGCTTGTACAAATAAAGAACTTCAATTCTACTTTTCGTAACGACCTAATTGATCACATTCAATCCTTTTTTAAAAATGCCATCATTGGTGAATATAGCGATGATACCTTGTCGGTATTTTTACCAGAAATTGACTCCATATCATTATTGAAATCACGCATTAGGCTTTTTTATTCGAGTTTTGCTTCCGCTACCGTTGATAAAAATCGCGAAAATATTGCGATTGCCGATATTCGTGTTTCGGCGGTTATCTATCCCTATTCTGGCCGCCGCGATTTAGAACGTGATGCTGATTTTGCTCTTCGAAAAACCAAAAATTACATCGTTTATATACCTCAAAGACGAAATAAAGGTCTTGCTCGTTATGAGAATATTGAAAACATCAGCCGTCTTTTTCTTTTAAACTCCGAGCCTATTTTTAAAGAAATGCGGGAAACGAAGGATTTTAAGTCATTTTATGATTTTCTTAAAAACAATCTATTAAAATTTGCTCGCCAATTTGGTTATATGAATGCCGGGTTTCTTCTTTTAAATCCGTCGCATGAATTTTATGATGTTTATTTTGAAGATACGCGAATGAATTCACCAGCTACTTTCCGTCGTCTTGACAATATTCCAGTAAATTACTTGGCTCCAATCTTTGAAGAAGCCGGCGATGACCATTGCCTATATGGCGACTCTTCCGATCCACTTCCACCCAAGCTTTCCTCCATTCTTGATAATCTCAATATATCTTCATTTTTCTTTCAAACTATCGTTGATGATGATAAGACAAACCTCGGCCTCCTCTACCTTTGCTCATCCGAAAAAAGTTTAAGACCATTATCGGTAAGCGAACAAACAATACTAATCTTTATCAGCGCGCTATTTGAGCAACTTGTGCGGCAAATGCGTGAAGTGCATCAGGATAAAAGACGCGACTCTCTTTTGGAACATATTTTAAAAATAAATGAAGAATATGTTTATATTGTCGACAAAAGAACACGCTTAATTCATTACGTATCGCAAAATTTGGCCAGTTACTTCCCAGGAAAAACCTTGGTTGGACAAAAATGCTACAAAGTATTTAGAAATCGGGATGAAATCTGTCAAGACTGTCCATTATCCAATAAAGAACCCGTGATAATTATTAACGAAATATCGCCTTCTCCTCTTCAAGCTCGCGTTTTGAACTACACAGGAAATCCAAATGAAGAAACGATTGTCTTAAAGGTCCCAAGTCGTGAGAATCTATTGAGCAATGCTCTTTTCGTCGATAAGGATTTATCAATTAAAAATAGAGCCCGCTTAATTGCTGACATTAGAGAGGCCCTTTATACCAATCATCGTGGCTTTATTTTAGGCATTCGCCTTGCTGTTGATGACAGTGAAATTAATCCATCAACTAAAGATGATAATTTATCTTTCCTAAATGCTATTAGTCAGTCGATTATTGAGGCGGGATACGAAAATGTCCTTTTCCGCATTGATGATGACGCCTTAGCAATTAATTTTATTGAAGCGTCTCGACCGGCGACTTTTAATCGGCTTGAAGATATTTATAAGCATATTGCCATTAAGGCTCATCGCCTTTCCGATAGGCTATCGTTTAATTTAACTTTGCTCGAATATCCAACCGACTGCAATGATGCTATTATTCTTGATAAAACGATAAATGATGGTTTTAATAAATCGGCTAAGGTTGGGAAAAATATTCTCTATATTATCCGTAATCGGATTTCAAGACCGGCTGACCGTAACGCCTATATTCTCAACTTCTATGAAACAGCAAACAGTCGTAATTATTGGGAATCATATGTCCAACCCCTCATCAACCTTGATAACGAATTTGTAACCGGCGGCGAAATGCTGCTGCGGCTATATGATCCTAACCGGGCTGGCTTTATTCCACCAAATGATTTTGTTGATTTATATAGTGATAATCGCTTAATGTGTGATCAAGAAAAAACTATCATTCGTCGTGTTGGCGAAATGTGGAGATCACTAGGCTATACTTTGTTTAGAAGCCGAGGCATTGATCGAATTTCGGTTAATATTTCATTTGATACCATTATTAACAAAGATTTTCATGGATTCCTAAGTGGAGTTATAAACCAATACAAATTCCCAACTAATTTTCTGCAACTTGAAATTGATGAAGATATTGCTATGCTCCATCAAGATGAGGTACGCGCCTTTATTAAACGCAATTCCGATTTAAAAATTTCATTTATTTTAGACAACTATACGGGAAGAAACCTTTCGCCAAATAGTATTAATTCGCTTGGATTCCATTATCTCAAGCTCGAACAAGCCGCGATTCGCTCTATAGAAAACGACTCTGATTCCTACGTTAATTTTACGCATATGGTGAATCGATTAAAAACCTTGAACCTTGAACTTATCGTTAAAGGAGTGGAAACTGAGCGTCAGGTAAATATCATAAAATCGCTTGGAGTTCATTATTGTGAAGGCTATTTCTATGCTAAACCAATGCCGATTGATGAATACGAAAAATATATTGTTTCAACCGATCAGCAAACTATTTGACAACTTTTTTATATGTATATATAATCATGCTAGACAAAAGCAAAACTAGAGAAATCTAGCGACGCAAAGCTATAGGGCCTAATAAAGGTAGCCAGTTGCCAACATTTGAAGGAACGGCTACCTTTTCTTATGAAACTGAGAAACAAAATTCTAACCAGTGCTTTGTTTATTCTCGGTGTGAGTGCCATTATGCTCACAGGGTTTTCTTATGCCTGGATTAATTCAAATAATAATATCGCGGAAATAAATCTTCATAGCGGCGACGCGGATGCTAAAATAAACGGTTTCTTATTTAAACGCCAAACTAATCAAAATGATAACACTTCAATCTTTCTTAATAATGAACCAGATATTACCGCTACTCAAGTAAGCTCAGGAAATGGTGAGTTATCATTTACATTTAATGATGATTCAGGAACGGTGTTTTCGACTTTAAATGCTTTGAGTCTCTACCATGATGAAAATAGTATTAGCGCACTTGCAATGCCTGGCTATTATGTGGAAATACAACTTTTTACAATTGTTGATACTTCGTATATGTCCGCCTCTTTATCGTATGCCAATTTATCGACATCGGTTGACTTTTCGCTTTTTACTTATCGCTATATTTCGGTAGCGAATAACCCTGCTTCACCCCTTTCCTATGCCGCGCCATCTATTATTAATACCTTGGCTGGTAAGCCATTGAATCCACTTTTCCAAACCGAAGCCAGTCAAAGTGAAACTATTGCTTTAACTGATGAAACTAATGGAAATGAATATTTTACTAATGAGGTTGCTACCGCTGATCAATCATTTTATAAAACACACTTTTGCCGGAGCATTATTATTGAAGTAATGCCTGATCCGGTCGCTTTAATCACTTATTTTAAGAACAATCCAAGTGTGAGTTATGATGATTTTTCAATTGGTTCTTCTTTTGATCTATCGATTGGTTTTTCTTTAAATCCAATTGGAGGAAATTAAAATGAAAAAGCGCACCCGTCGGCAGGTAACGGGCCTTGCCTTTTCGCTGGTGGTTGGTCTTTCTGCTTCGGTAGTCGGTATGACCTATGCGGCATATGTGTACAACCGTCGCTACTCGACACCGATTGAATACAATATTGGACACCTATCATCTTATTTTGCTGGGGGTAGTGGTGTTTCAGCTGCACCATATATTATTGAGACCCCTGTGCAGGTTAGAAATTTGCAAAAATTAAATGTCTATGGCGTTTTTAATAAAGACACTTATTTTAAACTTAGTGACAATATTTCTGAAAGCGGAATGGATTGGGATGGTGTATCGCTAGCACCGATTGGTTCCGAAGATTATCCTTTTTATAGCAATTTTAACGGCAATGGCAAAATTATAAATAATCTCGTCGTTGATGGCTCTCAGACCAATGATATAGGCATGTTTGGCTATGTGGCTATGGGGGCAAGTGTTGCTAATTTGGTTTTAGCATCTCCCACCATAAACGTTACAAATGAAAATAATCCTACCGCCGCATCTACAACTAATCCTTTAGCCTCAGTTTTTAGTGGAACGGACGGGGCGGCAAGCCTTGAAATAAGTCTAACTACTCGCACTAGCAGCTCAAACCTTGCTCATTTTACGGCAAACAAGACCAGTTTAAGTGCCAATGGCGTTAATTATTCCATAATTTATGAGAGTTCGAATGAAGAACTTCTTTATCAAACGGCAAATAATGTTTGGTATACAAAAGTTCCCAACAATGCTGTTAGTGGCAAACTTTATCCCGTCCAACTAGCGGCAAAGGTTTTTGCTCTTTATGATAACATGGTCATATCATATACCCTTGAACGCTGGGAAATAAACGTTGAGTATAATGGTGACGTTAGTGTCGGAAATCTTGCCAATAATGAGTACCCCGGATTTTTTAAAACTCTTCATGCGACCAGTTTATTTGGGCCTCATGGAACTTATGTGGGATTTTTAATCGGCCATCTTGATGGAACTGCGAATAGTCTAGGAGTTTATGGAGGAAATGAGTTAAATACCGCGGCTAATACTAATAATGCCAAAATTATGGTTCATGGCCGCCAAGTGATGTCTTATAGTAGCTTAATTGGTCGGACTTTAAATGATAATGTCTACGATGATGCTAATGCTAATTTTGATCGTAAGTACTTTGATTTCGATAAAATTATTCGCGCCAACATTGCCGGTGGTGTCAGTGGGGGAACATACTCCATTCCTAATCCGAGTAGTTATTTATCAACTGATTATTCATCCGTAATTAATAATGTTGCTGTTCAAGCTTCCAACTATTATGGCTTAAACTCTGAGGAAGCCTCCTACCTTCGCTTTTATCCCGGCTTATCAAATGGCACGGTATCTTATCCTTCTGGAGAAGGTAGTGTATCTAGTTACGCATTAAGTCTTGCCAATGCCCCCCTGTCGGCGAGTGTTCGTAGTGATAAGGGCAGCAGTTACAACAAAAACACCAATTTCTTTTTACGAAACGGCATTTGGCTCTGGCTCAATGCGGGTTCTGAGCAACGAACAATTGATTTATTTAGTGATGAGGCTTTTACTGTCATTATCAAAATAACTTATGTCGCTACCGGTTCAACAAATAATTACTTTCAAATTTTATTCAACAAATATAACCCCAGTCTCAGTTACCGAAAAGTTCGTAACGATCATTGGAACAATTTAAGCAGTGCCACTGATAGTAGCGGTAATTACGTATACGATGCAACTGCCCATCCTTTAATTATGAATGATGGCCAGGGAAATTCTTCATCCGGTCAACTGGTCTCCCAACAATTAAGCTTTACTGTCAATAAATCTGACTCTTTTTGGGATGGCTTGTTTTCGGATAATTATGGTGGTTTACTGACTACCGACTTTTGGAACTATTTCTTTGGAACATATTATTTAATGTTTGGCATTGGTGTCGGTTCAACGATGGAAACGAGCAATAGTGACTACACAACCAATAGTACAGGAAAAATTTTATATTCAAACGAGAGTTTCTATTACGAGCCCTTTTCTTTAAATATAATTGGACTCGATATCTATTTTACTTCTGTAAATGGTGATTTAAATCGTCAAGTGACAAATGTTGATTTCCTTTATGATATGCCTACTTATGAAAACGGTGTATATACGGCCTGGAATAGTGATAGCAACGTTAAAATAAAATTTACTGTTGGATCATCGATGAACAACTCTTCCTTGAATGCGACCTATAACTACTATCGAACTAATACTGGCGGTTACTCTGGAACAGCTGTCCACGTCAAATATACCGGTAACACGGGATATAGTTTTGAACCATCAAATACTGATGGATATAACGAGGCGGTGATTGATTAATATGAAAAAAATTAATTCTACATCAAGGCTAAAAACCCGGCTTGCCGTAACTTTAGTCGCTCTAGCTTTTTCACTAACATCATTATTTTATATTTCTTATGCTTGGTTTCAGTTTGTTCGAAGTAAGCAAGTTGAGGTAATGGACGTAAGTGTTCCGCAAGGCATTGAGTATTCTTTAAAGTACTTTGTTGGAAATGGAGAAAATGGTTACCCTGGTCCCGATATGTTTTCTAACGACACCAACGCAAGCGTGACTGATTATGAAAATGACTTTTTACCGGTTCCTGAGAATTATGGTGAAAACTATACCTTCTTAAAAGAGCCCGGCTACCGTCAAACATTCGCCATCGAATTGTCGAGTGATTTAAATTTTCCTCAAAACATCAATCTCGTGCTTTCAGAGTTCACATCAATTGCTTCGTCAACACGTTTTAATAATAGTTCTCAAACAGGAATTAAACTTGCTGAAGCAATAAACATCTATATTTCTGACATTAATGGTGCGGATACGAATAGCATTATAACTTCAGAAGCCAATTCTTTTGTTCAGTCGCAAAATCCTTCCAGCGGTGATCTATTTGATGGTAGCGATGAAACTCATATATTAGCCACATCAACTCTTGGCGGCAGTTCATCCCAAAAGAAGATTTTTCTTCTAACCATTGAATTTAGTGATGCCAGTGACACCTACTATTCGTTTGATCATACCGCCAGTGGCCTTGATTATTACAACAAATCCATCAGTGGTAATTCTAATGTCTATCAAAATTTGGAGTTCGTTATTAATAAGCTGGAAATAACCACGATTAATGGATAAATAAAGACTCTCTTTTAGAGAGTCTTTTTTCTACTATTCATCCATCAAAAAACTTTTGTAAAAAAACAATCAAAATACTTGCATATATTTTCAACTAGACTATAATGATGTTGCTTTTAAAAACAATTATTGCCCCCTCAATGATTGCAATATAATTAGCGAAATTGCCCGTTAATTATCATCTAAGTCCCATTAACTTAGATGCCAACCCCTTCAAAATTATGAAGGGAGAATCCAGAGGAGGATTTTTATCATGGATAAGAAGAATAAGATTTTATTATCGTCTGTTGCTTTATTACTCGTCAGTGGAACTGCGGTTACTGCTGGCACCTACGCTTGGTTTACAACCGTTCGGTCTGCGACTATTAGTTATTCATCGGCGACGGTTAGAACAGCTGAAGGTAACTTAAATGTTGCTTACAAGTCTTCACTAAATACTCTTGCCGCTGACACCGCTACTGAAGGCGTAATTGCCCTTACCGGTGCTAACAAAGTTACCGATATTTCGGGTGATGGCATTTCCTTCTACAAGCCAGTTTGGAATGCTCATGACACTGATAGAACTCAAGCCGATACTATTGAAGACGTTTCTTCAACTGCTGATGGCTACTTTATTGATTTTACCGTTACTATTTCTCGGACCAATGTTGATCCAGAAGCTAATGGTATGTACGTTTACCTTGGTCAAGGAACATCAATTTCCGCTGTTAACTCTGGCAATCCAGCCGACGTTGCTGCCGCTGCGGCTGCTCGTTTAGCTGTTGTTGGCTATAGTGATAGAACCGTTTCCGGAACTGCCGCTACCAAATTCATTTGGGCGGAAAATCCAGCTGCTAACTCACAATATCTTGCCTCAGCTGAGACTGGCACTACTGCCTATGGAGTTGATGCTTATCAATTAACCAACGTCACCGCTGCTAATGATGGCGACTTACTCTATAGTGGAGCAATTACCAATGTCAACATTCCAGCCAATTCTGTGTTACCAAAGGTTGCTGATTTATCCTTTGATGGAGCGACTCCATTGACCACCGAAGATGTCACTTTCCGGGTTTGGCTCGAAGGAACAGCTGTTGGTAATTCGGCCTTAAATGGTGTGTTTAAAGTTAACCTTGACTTATACGCGCTTGAAGTTGCCGCTGCCTAATTAGAAAATATTGCTTAAAAACTGGAGTTTCATTGGATTTTCATTTGACACTCCAGTTTTTTTTATGTAGTATTAGTTGACGAAATGCGTTTTTATTTAGGAGCATTTGATAATGAGTACAGAAAATGATGCCTCAAAGAAAAGCGGTTGGTTAAGAATCGGCTTAACTATCGGTGAGATCGTCCTAATTGCTTTTCTGTTAACCGTCTCGATTATTGCGATGACGACAGTTGGTAGCGCTAGTGGAAGTACCAATCCTTTTATGGGCTTTATAAAGTGGCTACAACTAAATCCTTTGTTCTTTTTCTTGTTAATTGTTTTCCCCCTTATATTAATTTTTCTGTTTAACATCTACTTGCTAATTAAGAATTTAAATGACAAAAATGAGAAGACAAAACAAAAAATGAGCAAGGAAGAATTGCTAGAAGAAGCGAAGCGCCAAGCTCGGGAAGAAGTTTTAGCAGAAATTGCAAAACAGCAAGCCCAAAATCAGGAAAAAAAGTAGTTAAATCCTAACAAAAAGCAGTCACAAAAAGTGATTGCTTTTTTATTGACAATTAATTCAATTAATATATAATTGTTTTTGACAAAGGCAAAACTAGAGAAATCTAGCGACGCAAAACTAAAGGACCTGTAGCGGATAGCGATGGTAGCCAGTTGCCGTACGGAATAAAAAAGATTTAATCGGTTCCGGGCAATGATTGGTTAACATCGATTTTTTTATTTCCATGGGGTCTCATCAATCGTTAAGAATGATGAGAGGCAGCCAAACGAAGTGTATCCGCGTAGTAATGGAACGTAGATGGACGGAGTTGGCAAGAAAAGGTCTATCTTTTCTATCTTTTGTCGTAACTTGAAAGGATAATCGATATGGGAGCACCAAGCGAATTACTTAAGAACCGCAAGCGCGCCAAAAAAGCCCGCACCCTGCTGGCCATATCGGCAAGCCTGCTGGTTACATTTGTAGTTATTTCTTATGTGGGAGCAACAGTCGCTCGCTATCTAGCGAATTCAACGACCGTGGCTTTTTCTAACAAATCAACTGGTGATGCCAATTTGATGAAAGTTGGTTTTCGTGTCCAAGAGCCCATCGGGGAGAGTGAGTTAGAAACATATCACCTTACTAGCGATTCGAATAATTATGCTGGTGGAGGCTATGTTTATTGGAGCGATTTATCCGTGGGAGCCAAAACGATGCAATACATCGTTAGCCATGAGGGCTATTCGGCTTCGAACACAGTAAAGCCTATCACTAGTAAAAGATTTCAAACCGGCGATGAAATTAGTTTATATGATCGTCCGTCCAGTAATAGTGCAACCTATACCCGAGTTGTTGACTTTTCGAGTGAAGCCAATAAGAGTGACTATATCGCTTTTGATATTCTCTTTAATGTTGGTGTCATTCGTCAAGATGAAACTGTATCTGGCGTAGCAAACAACGCTATATATTTTGATAACGATACGGCTTTTGCCGGCAAGAACAACATTACCCAGGCTCTTCGCCTTGGGTTTGAAAGTGCCTATACCTCGGATATTATCAGTCCGGGAAGAAATGAAAAGGGTTCGATAGCGGTCGGTGGCCGGATGGATTTAGACGAGGATGGCTATTTTGATTTTACGAGCGATCCAACTCTACTTGAAGATGGGGAAATTGATGAAACTCTTTATGAGATTGCTTATGGTGATTTTGTCGATGATTTAACCGATGATAGTTGGGGACTAGCTGAAAATGAAGACATTCCCGCAGACACAAGCGAAGTTGCCTTCTATAACGGTAGCACCAAATCTGGTGTTCGTCCTTTAACTAATGCTATTCCAGCAACAGCGCACTACGACAAAATCAGCACTTATCAACAGAGCACTGGCAATATGCCAATTGCTGTAACCGATGAAAACGGCATTGCTGAGGTGAAAATTAAAATTTGGCTAGAAGGCTGGGATCATGCTTGCACGAATCTTCTTGTTTCAGGAACTTTTGGTGCGCAGTTAAAGTTTATTTCTTCACCACTTACTTCTAATTAATTGTTGCCCTTTAATTTTTTAAAGATAATCAAGGCTGGATGGCCTTGGTTTTGCCTTTATGAAAGGATACCTATGAGTAATTTCTTTAGTTATATTCGGGATTTATTTACTGCCCTTTTTCGTAATTTAGGGGACTTTTTCTATACCGGTATAATTAAACCATGGACCTTCGTAGGTAGCGACTTTTCAGAATATGATGCCATTCTTCGTACCTATTTGGACGGATTTGGCGTTTGGGGATGGATGCTATTTGTTCTCTTCCTTTTAATTGTGGTTTCTATTATTGGCCTTCTTGGTTATATGCTATATCTGCTAATTTATCGTGTCGTAAGAATCGGTCGTAACGATATGACGAGATCCAAAATGCTCGCGCAAATTCAATCGCTAAATGATCAATTATATGCTGCGGTTATGGAAAAAAATGAAATTTTAAAACTAAAGGTAGGTTCCTTAGGAATCAATCCCAATAACTCATCTCTTAATCCCGATGGGACTTTGAAAGATGATGACAATAAAGTCAACGATTCCATGTTTCCAAAATTGGCGATGATCGATAAGAAATACCAGGATTATCATCCTCGGGTTGATTCACCAGATATGGACGCCAATATTTCTTTAGAAGAACTTTCAGCTCGTTTTCGACTTTTTGCTGCTTCGCAACTTGGGCTTTATTACGAAACTTCAATGATCAGAACCGTTTTTGCCGCTTTAGGGACGAGCCGCCTATTGATTCTTGAAGGTATCTCGGGTACCGGTAAAACATCACTGCCTTATGCCCTGGGTAAATTTTTTCAAAACGATGTTCAAATTTGCTCGGTTCAACCTTCATGGAGAGATCGGAGCGAACTAATTGGTTACTATAATGAATTTACTAAAAAATTCAATGAGACCGATTTTTTAAAAGCGGTCTATGAAGCCACTTATCGTGAGGACAATTGCATAATTATTCTCGATGAAATGAACTTAGCTCGGGTAGAGTATTACTTTGCAGAATTTTTATCCATCATGGAAATGCCTGATCCAAGTGAATGGAAAGTTGAGGTTACCAACACCCCCAGTGCGGATAATCCCCGTCATCTTGAGAATGGTAAATTATTGATTCCCCAAAACTTATGGTTTTTTGGAACGGCCAATAATGATGACTCGACTTTCACCATTACCGACAAAGTTTACGACCGGGCGATGTCTTTACAGTTAAATAATAAGGGCGTGGCTTTCGATGCGGAATTTACTGAACCGGTGGCTATAACTTATAACTATTTAGCCCAACTTTATAATGAAGCGCAAACAAACTATCCTGTTTCTGAAGTTAACTTGGGTCGTTTTGCTAAATTGGACACTTTCGTTATCGCCAAGTTTCATATCGCCTTTGGCAACCGTATTATGAAGCAATTGAAGCGTTTTGTTCCTAATTACGTCGCCTGTGGAGGCACTGAATTAGAGGCATTAGACTTTATATTTTCAAGTAAGGTTTTAAAGAAATTTTCCGCCCTTAATCTCGCTTTCTTGCATGAAGAGTTAAAACAACTTGCGACCGAATTAGAAAAACTCTTTGGTAAGAACACTTTTAAATTATCCAATCAAGTCATTGATGATTTCATTAAGATGAGTTAGGTTAATTTAAATGACAAAAAAAGTAGAGAAAAAAAAGGTCGCAACCAGCAAAAAAGAAAAGACTAAATCACCTTCAAAAAAGAAGAGAAAAAGATTAACTCCGGTTGAAAAGGTAAATCGGATGAAAGATAAATATACACGTCAATTGACGCGTATTATTTTGCGTAATCGTGATTTACGTGAAGTATATAACTTAATCAGTACGAATAAAGATAATACTTTCAGTGGGCTTTCTCGCACGGAAACTAAAAAGTATAATGTTGATTTTGTAGAAAAAATTGAAGAAAAATTGCCGGCGATTGAAAAGGTCGTTCAAAATCCGCGCCGGTTTATAAATGAAACGCATGAAATAGTTCCAATTGAGAATGCCAAGCGTATCACTCCAACCGCTGTTCGTCATCTTGGTCAACATAGCGAGTTTATTAAATCTGTCAATCCCGATGGAACGGTTATGCCGGAAAAAATTTTGAACTCCTTTACTGAAGACGAACTTGCCATCTACGAAAACCGCTTTATTATGACCTTAATTAGACGGCTTCAAGTTTTTATCGAACTTCGTTACAAGTACATTATGGACCATGGCGATACTCAAAACAGTGATATTATCAAAATGTCAACCCAAGTGGTTATCGGTGGCGCCACTTATGAATACACTGGTCAACTAAAACAGGTTATTCCTAGTGATGACAATGGAGAACGCAGCGCTAATGAAGATGTATTAGTTCGTCTCAAAGAGATTAGACGGCGGGTTATGTTTTTAGCAAGTTCGCCATTTATGATCATGATGAATAAGGCTGTCCCGGTCAAAGATCCAATTCAGCAGACCAATATTATTCGTATGAACCACGACTATCATGATTCATTTTTACTTTGGTCTTACATAAGCCGTTACGACGAACTTGGTGTTTCTTACTCAATAAAACAAAAGAAGAATATATTTAGCGAAGAGTATTTGAAGAATCTTCATAGTTTAATGGTAGCCTCTTATCTTACCTTAAGTACCGAGAATGCACGACCTATTGAACGCGGAACCCGCGCCTACACAATTAAACCACGTTTTACGGATATTCCTGAAGGCATTATTGCTGGTGATGAACGCTTTTTAGACACCGATTTTGCCTTTGCCTTGGTTGCTAAACCAAAGTCCGCCAAACAGATTGCTCTCGAAAAGAAGCGTAAGGAAGCTAAAGAACGTCTTATTGAAAAACGTCGTAAGGAAAAAGAGCAGGCAGAAATTAGAAAACAAAAAGAAAAAGAAAGAATTTTTGCTAAAAAAGAAGCTGATCGGCAACGGAAATTAATGCAAAAAGAAGAAGCCCTAGAAAAGAAACGATTGCTACTTGAGGCCAAAAAGAAAGCTGCTTTAGAAAAGAAACTGGCTCAAGAAGAGGCCGCCCGGGTGGCAGCGATTAACAAGGAAGAACAACGCAAATTAGAAGAGGCCAAAAAGAAAGTTAAGGTTAAGGCCGAAAAGGCTCGTGAATAGTTATATGAATCAATCAACTGCCACAACGAAGAAAAAAAGCAAAGTTGGAACAATTGTTTCCTGGATTTTAGGAAGCTTGATTGCTCTATTATTTGTTGTGGAAGCGTTGGGTTTTATTACCGCTCGTAGCAATTATGGTGTCCCAAATTTCTTCGGTTACCAAACAATGACCGTTTTAACTGATTCAATGGAACCTGTTATGCCTGTTGGTGTCGGAATTGTCGTGCAAAAAGTTGATGTCACAACTCTAAAAGCGTCCAGTGAAATTGAGAATCACGATGGGGATATTATTTCTTTTTATAACCCCAACGCTAAAGTTATAATTACGCATCGTATTATCGATATTAGTGTTGATGGTAACGATAATTATACTTTTTATACTCTTGGTGATAACTTGGAAGCCGAATCTTGCTATGTCAACTTTGGCCACGCTTGCGATTACAGTAACTATGATATCGTTCCCGAAAAATATGTTTTAGGCAAAGTGATTGAAGTATCAAAGCCTATTGGCGTTGCTTACCAAACTTTATCCAATGTCTACCTTTTTCCGATTGTGGTTTTAATTCCTCTACTTTGGGTATTTATTTCGGCAATGCGAGATATTATAAAGGGCGTTAAGGAGGAAGATACTCCTACAGGTGCTAACGAAAATCGGCAAAAAAATGATAATATAAGTGATGATGATGAGTTTGAAGATATGAAGCAAAGAGAGAAACTACGCATATTGATTGAGATGGAAAAAGAAAAATTGCGGCAGGAAATGAATATAGAAAACAGGGAAGAACAAGATGAAGAAAAAAGAAAAAAATAAAAAACTTGGCAGCCGCAGTCTTCACCATATGCGGCCACTTAATATCATCATTATCATATCTTTTCTTGTGCTCATTGGAGCGGTAGTAAGCGAGACTTTATTACTAATGAAAATAAAGTTTGCGATGCCCTCTTCCGTAAGTAATATTTTCTGGTGGACCGTAGTGATTGCCTTTGCCTTGCTTTTATCCGTACATGCTATCATTATTGCCTTTTATCAAAAGCGCATTTACTCCAGTCAGATGCGCTTCAATTACGATACATTTGCCACGATACGCGACGTGTTTAATGAACACAAGTTTTTAAATGCCATTAACACTCGTTACCGCCATAGTCACTTCAATTATGCCATTATCAGTTTTTCTGTCTACCAACTAAAAAGAGAGATTTTCTCGCACTATGGTTATGCTGTCGGATCCAAAATTACCGGCATTGTTTTTCAGGCAATTGAAAACTTATGGCTTAATGATCGGCGTTTAATTTATGGCTATGATTACAATGAAAACTTCTTATTAGCTATTCCTTACGTTCAAGAAGGCGAAATACGCGAGTTGACTGACAGTGTTACCTCCGAGGTTGATACCCGCCTAGAACAAAACGGGCTGGCAGCAAAATCCAGTTTCTTTTTTGGAACCTGCTTTTCTACCGATAAAAAAACAACCGCTGCTGAGATGCTTCAACATTCGTTAATTGCTGGAGATTTTTCTCGAATCAATAATGAACGACCCGGATTAAAAATTTACGAGGAAAATATGTTTAATACAATGGCGGCAAATGTTCATTTAGCTGATGAAATTATCCGCGGATTAAACGATCGGGAATTTGAAGTGTTTTATCAACCAAAATATGATTTAAATCTCAAGCGTTTTATTGGTGCCGAAGCCTTACTTCGGTGGCATCACCCAACCAAAGGATTATTAACTCCCGCTGCTTTCATTCCTTTTGCGGAGCAATCAGATTTAATTTTACAAATTGACCACTACGTTTTTGACACCGTCTGCCAGGACATTACCGCCTGGAAAAACAAACGGGAAAGACTATTGCCGATTTCAATTAACTTTTCTCGACGGACGTTATTTCAAACTGATCTGGTTGGATTCGTATCAAGCAAAATTAATGAGTACAAGGTTAATCCCATGTTGATTGAGGTAGAGATTATCGAATCGCCGGCTTCACGGGATGTTCTATATTTACTCTCCTTAATTAAGCAATTTAAGGCTATGAAAATCAAGGTTGGAATTGATGACTTTGGAACTGGATATTCGTCACTAAGCTACATTAAACGTCTTCCTTTTGATACGATCAAAATCGACAAAGTGTTTTTGGATGACATCGAAATTGACGAAAAATCACGGGAAATTGTCTCAACCATTGTCCGCTTAGCACATATCCTTGAAGCTTACATCGTCGTTGAAGGTGTGCAAGAGTATAAACAGGTCCAACTCATGAAGAAAATTGGTGTTGACTGTATACAAGGTTACTACTATTCTCGTCCGCTCTCCCCCGAGCAATATTTAACGTTTCTAAAGACTAACCGTTTTGAAAAGAGGGCCAAAAAATGATTTTAATTTTGGGAAATAATGCGGATGATATCATCTATATTAAAACAAAAATGGATATTGAACGGGTTGATGAAATTGCTTTAAATCACCCTGTTTATGTTGGAGTCTACTCAGGCAAAGACATTGTTTTAACCTATACCAAGCCCACCAACACTGTCTCATCCATAATCACTGCACTTTGCATCGAAAAATATCGTCCTTACATTGTCATAAGCATTGGCAGCGTTAGCGCTTATAACGAAATTCTTCATCAAGGAGATATTCTCCTTGTAGAAAGAATTTATAATGGAGATGTCGATTTAACCACTTTTGGTAATGTTAAATATGGACAAATAGTCGGCCTTCCTGAGTTCTATACATCGGAAGATGATTATATTTCGATGGTTGAAACCATCAATAGTCGCAGCATTAATCATAACATTCATCGCGCATCGCTAATTTCAACCAATAAGTTTTATACCAGTAAAGAAGCCGCTAATGAGTTAATTAATCTTCACTTTGCCGCTGTTGACCGAATTGGTGCTTTTGACACCGAATTAGGCGGAATTGCTAGTGCCTGTGCTGTCTTTGATACCCCTTGGTTAGCGATTAAATCCGTCAACTATGTTATCGGTCACGATAATGAACTTTTGACCTTTGTCCGCAAGGGCATTGAAAATGAACCGATTGTTGGCTCGCTAATTAGTTCCCTATTTAATAATCTTATTTATTCGATTGAAAATTAATTTAATTGATATTTGAAAACAAAAATATAGATGATTTCTCATCTATATTTTTTTATTCTCCGATTTTACTATACTCACTCTTACCAAATTTTAAATCAACTCCCATCACATCAGTAACCTCACTTATGGTAACAAATGATCGGTCGTCGACATTTTTAACGATGGACTTTAATCGTCCAATTTCAAATCGATTAACGACAACATATAATATGGTTTTACCTTTTTGAGAGTAATAACCATATCCACTCCAAAAAGTTACTCCGCGCTTTAGTTCTGATGATATTGCCTCTGCGATTTTGTTGGGCTCTTCCGTAATTATAATAGCGGCCTTTCCGCGATCAAGGCCCTCCACGACAAAGTCAACCGCGCGTTGACCGATCATATAGGTTACTATCGAATAAAGAGGGATTTTCCAAGAAGAGTAAATAACTGCCACAAGTAAATAAAGAATAACGTTATAAACCATGACAATCGCTCCTACCGTTGTTGATAGGCGCTTATGGACAAGAATAGCGATAACTTCCACTCCATCCAAAGCTCCACCACTTCGAATCGTTAAACCCGAGCCGATGCCGGAAAGTAATCCGCCAAAAATAGCCGCCAAAAAGATATCATTTCCTATAAAAGGAGATCCATTACTCCAATCGATTGGTAACCAATTTTGAATAATAAAAGCCGCAAAAGAGTATATGCTGATTGCATAAAGAGAATATAGAATAAACTGCAATCCCATTTTTTTTGTTCCAAGAATAAAAAGCGGGAAGTTCAAAACAATAAGAAATATAGATAATGTTAAATAAGGTGGGGTTATGCTGTTCAAAAGAAAAGCCGTACCCGAAAACCCGCTATCAAAAAGCATCAGGGGAATTAAAAACATGGTGACGCCTATCGCATTAATGATGCCGGCAATCGTCAGAAATAAAAAGTTTTTGGGCGATAAATCCCGCCATGAGAATTTTTTCATCATGCTCCTCCTAGGTTAAATTTTAAACGAATCAGAATAAAATAATTTACGGATTAAGTCTGTTGGGTCCCCGGAAAACAAACATTGCTTCCTTAATCGTAAGACCTAATAAAAGCATCGTTAACCGGTCAAGACCAATCCCAAATCCACCATGGGGTGGGCAGCCGTATCGGAAAAATTCCATATAGAACTTCACATCTTCGCTTAATCCTTTTTCATCCGCTTGACGACGAAGAACATCGTAACGATGCTCACGTTGAGCGCCCGTAGTAATCTCACATCCACGCCAAATCAAATCATAACCTTGAGGCACCCCTTTCTCATCTCGCATATGGTAAAAGGCCCGATGAGCGGCATCATAGTCGGTAACAAAGAGAAATTCGCTATTAAACTTATCCATTGCCAAACGAGCGCAAAGGCGCTCGGCTTCGGTTGTTAAATCGCCTTTTTCTTCCTCGCTTACCTCTAAGCCATAACGATCTTTCAACTCTTGATAAACATCTTTTAATTTCATAACCGGGAAAGGTAAAGTTGGAACAATTACCTCTAATCCAGTTAATTCTTTTATTTGTTCACCAAATTTTTCCTTCACCGCCTTTAGAGTAAAAGTTAACAATTCTGCTTCTAATTGCATTACATCATAAAACGAATCAATATAACTGATCTCTAAATCAAAACCGGTAAACTCCGTCGCATGTTTATTTGAAAAAGATTTTTCAGCCCGAAAGACCGGTCCAGTCTCAAATATGCGCTCAAATCCACTGGCCATGGCCATCTGTTTATAAAACTGTGGACTTTGAGCAAGGTAGGCCTTCCGATCAAAATATTTAAGTTCGAAAACATCGGCCCCACTCTCACTTGCCGTGCCGATTAATTTTGGACTATGGATTTCAACAAAGTGATTATCGATTAAAAATTCTCGCATTTTTGCGCTGAGTAAAGTTTGAACCTCAAATGTCAAAGTATTCTTTTCACTTCGTAAGTCAATCCAACGATAATCAAGTTTTTGGTCGATAAATGAGTTATCTTCAATCGGGAGCGGTTCAGCTACGCTTTCGACGACTAGTTTAGTCGGAATAAACTCTTTGCCGCCTTGCTTAACGTGGGCGTTTTCTTTCAGTTCTCCCCAAATAGAAATAACTGAGCCCGGAATCGCCTTTAAAACTTCGGCGCTCATTTCTGGTTCTAGTCCTTTATCAAAAGAAACTTGAACATGGCCACTTATATCACGCAAAATAACAAAAACCATGTAACGTGTATCCCGAAGTTTATCAACAAAACCCGATATTTTGCATGGCTCATTAAATTTCATCTCATCCAATCTAATTCTTTCCATAGTTCCTCCTTAAATAAAAAAACCTTGTGAAAAATCACAAGGGACGATTTCATCGTGGTGCCACCCTATTTTAGAATATAGATATCTATATTCCCTTATAACTTTTGGCGAAGTTTGCTCGCTGAATTTGCTCCAATTTGTGTCACGCTGATCACTCAGCAAATCTTCATTGCATTTTCAGTGATATTATCATCTAAAAAAATCATTTTGTAAACCGATTACTCAATTGTTTCCCCCTTTTCATTCATGAAATGAAAGATTCCCTTTTGCCTACTTTTATTTAACAATGCCTTATGGGCTTTGAACTCATCAAAGAGGACTTCTTTAATGTGTTTAATGCGAGTAATACCCCGCCAGTAGACAACATATATTTTGCTTTTGGCAACTATTGATATATCATGAACAGCACTATCGGCATCATTTACACGCCAATGTCCAACGTAATGATTCTTATAATATACATCGATAAGAAATTCCCACGAATCACGGTGCTGCATTATGTTAACAATAACATCTCCTTTTTGCCATGATATCACTTCACTTCGATCACCAATCTTTTCCAAATGAGGTGAACATACCAAGGAAAGTCCTTTATAATGTTTTACCATTTCGTATACATACTCTAAATCTGTTATTTGACGCCCAATAACACGCGCATGTTTAATATTTTCTAAAATACGCCAAAAATAATGGAAATCATCCTCTTCAACTATATCTAGATTAGGAGCAACAGAATTACTATGCGCTTTACATTTTTTTAGCAAAGTAGGTATGTCTTTTATTTTTTCTTCTATGTAGTATGGTTCTTCACCATAAGTTGGATCTATTTCCTGAACTGGAGCATAAAAAAGAAATTCAATTTCTTTTTGCACATTGAAGAATTTAATAACTTTTTCCAGTCGGCTATAACTAATTTCTCGGACAATTATCTTCATTCTACCCCCCACATATGAAATTATATAGGTAAAAAATTGCTATTGCCAAATCATATGCACAAGTTCTTAAAACCATCCTATTATCTGAAATCACTAATTAATGCTATTAGATTGGTCTTTTATTTTAATTTTTCTATCGTATTTAGCCTTATAAAATAAAAAAAATCATTTTTTAAATTTTAAATTCATTAATCTTAAGCGTTACTTACGATTATTCGCAAGAGTTGATTATTTAACATTCAGCCTTGTTAATAATTAGTAACAGCAAAAATAAACGATAATATTTTTTACCTGATAAATTTTTTATTTTCTTTTTGCATATATTCTAATTCGCTAAAATAGCCGCGATATCATAAGCAATTATTCCCCGCAACTAAAACTTCTTTTGAACTGCATAAATCAAATGGTTTTTACATTTACTTCATAAACTACTATTGTTATAGTATGGATTTAATCACAAGTTTATCTGATCTAATTAATCGTGCTCATCATATTGTCTTTTTTGGTGGTGCAGGAGTTTCGACCGAAAGTGGGATTCCCGACTTTCGAAGTCAAAATGGACTCTACAGTTTAAAAAGCAAATATGGAGTTCCTTACGAAGTTATGCTGTCGCATAGCTATTTTGAGAGTAATACGGCAACGTTTTTTGCGTTTTATCGCGATCTAATGATAAATGAGAATGCTGTTCCTAATTCTGCGCATTTATTCCTCGCCCACTTAGCAGAAAAGAAAGATGTTACGATCATTACGCAAAACATAGATGGCCTTCACCAAATGGCTGGTAGTCGCAAGGTAATTGAACTTCATGGTTCTATTCAACGAAATCACTGCGTTAAATGTGGTAAAAGTTTCCCTCTATCCGCCATTATAGCGAGCCATGGAATTCCTTTTTGTAATCAATGCGGCGGGGTTATTAAGCCCGATGTTGTCTTATATGAAGAGCCCCTAAGTGATGTAATCATTACCCGAGCTTTAATTGCTCTTCAGGCCGCCGACCTTTTAATTGTTGCGGGAACTAGTCTTAATGTCTATCCCGCATCAAGCCTAATAAACTACTTTTTTGGTAACAATATTGTTGTTATAAATAAAGATGATATCCCTATTAACAAGCCCATTAAACTAAAAATAAACGGAAAAATTGGCGAAGTTTTTTCCCGGGTTGAAAGTTTAATAAAGCCATAGACCATGGGACCTTGTCTTTTTATTATAAGTAATTTTTGCTAATATAAATTTATAGGTATTACATATGAGTCATCAATTATCGAAAATAAAAAAGCTTTCACTGGTGCTAGTTATTCTAATTGGTGTATTTTGCTTGCTCTTTTCAATGGCCATTTTGTTCAATAAGATAAAATTGTCTTTTCTTCCCTTATATCAATATGAAAATATGATTCTTATATCGCTTATGTCAATTATTGCTTTACTTGTATCTGCTTTATATGTGATTAATGCCGCTAAAATTGATTCAATAATTGTTTTCTTTTTATTAAGTTTCTTATCAGCAATGCCACTTTTTTATTATGGAACAAATGGATCATGGATGATTATATTTTTTATCATCACCATTTCAATCGCGGGATTTCCATTAAAAAAACTATATAAGTTTGCCTGGATACTACTGGCTACTGTTGTCTTATTATTTTTAATTTTTTGGTTTCAAACTTATAAACGTCCTGTTATTTTTTGGATAACACTATTGGGACTGGTTATTTCCTTAATATACGTTCTTTTTCCCCACAAAATAGTTAAAATAACCGCCTCATTTTTGTCGCTCGCTTTTCCCTATTATGCGCTTTCCGTCATGATTATATTAAGCAGCAGCTTCTCTAATTTATATATTGAAGACAATAATCATCTTGAAATTAATATTCAGACCCCTGCTCAGCAAAATTTAAAAGTTATTATGGACATTAAAAACGATTTATTTGATCAAATTCTTGATGTCGGTATATATAAACCCCTAGGAATTGGCTTTTATCAGCGAGTATCAAGTTATTACTTCGTCGAATATTATCAAGATTTAAATTTTACTTTTGAAGATTTTCAGTGGCTGGATTCTGAAGCGGCTGATTATTTATTAGTTATAGAAAAGATTGATGCGGAAATATTGATTACGCTTTAGCTTCATTATCTATTTTATATTAATCATAATAAATATTTTGATAAACGCCCTCCTTCACTCTCACGCTAAACATCTCTCTACTTAAAAGTCTAGAAAAAGATCAAAAGTTGCCGTTGGAAATCCAAAAAATTAAAATTCACATAGAAACGCTCACACGCCCCTCATTATAAATAGAACCATTATCCTTGAATTCGTACCCTTAAAAGCAAAAGATTCCTCACTACTAATGGAAACGTTTTCGATTTGTGGCCCTATTTTATGTGATCGGTGACAACAAATTTTAGAGAAAGAAGAAGCCACCGACGATGGTGGCGGGTTGAGTGGAGATTTCCGCTCACGAAAAAAAAGAGAGCCTGGGAGACTCTCTTTCTATAATGGCTTACTTGATGCTAGGCTTCATCGGCTTAGTGATAGCAAACCTTAACGCAAATCGCCCTTTCGATACGAGTATCAAATGAGTGTGCGTATGGCGAACATTTGGTGGAGGTAATGAGATTCGCAATGATACACCACTATGCGTCTTTATTCATCTCTACAAGTTCTAATCGCCAGTAGACTTTAAAAGTAGACTTTAAGTAGACTTTAATGTATACTTTAACTGAGGTAAGTGAATATGAATATAGGAAAAGAATCTGAATTTATCGAAAATAAAGAAAGTTTAGGTCAGCTAGACAAAGGTTTGAAATCATTAACAGCAATGTTGAATCGTCACAATTCAGGTGTTGTTTATTATGGAACTAAAGATAACGGTGATGTTATAGGGATAACAGTTGGCAAAAACACATTACCGGACATAAGACTTCGAATTCGTGAAATTATTCAACCTAGAATTGTTTCTGAAATTGAAGTTTTATATGACGAAAACAAAAAAGCTTTCATTAAAGTTAGCGCAAATGGAAGCGATAAACCATATTCATGCGATGGAAGGTATTTTATTAGAGTCATTGATTCTGATGAACAAATGTCCAATGATATCCTTCGAAAAATGCTTCTTGATGGTGACTTGGACTTAATTAAACAAGTCGAATCTGACAACCAGGACCTGTCGTTTTCACAATGTTGTTCTTTCTTGGCTGCCAGGAATCTTCATGTTAAAGATAATGAAGGTTTTAAAAGAAGTTATGGTCTCCTAACAAAAAACAATAGATTAAACATTCTTGCTTTTATCTTATCAGATCAATTTAACATTCCAATCAAAGTAGTAAGGTTTAATGGCACAGACAAATCAGCGATGTCTTCTTGGACTGATTTTGGAGATCAATGTCTTTTGTTGTCGAACTATCAGGTGTTTCAGAATATTAAGTCTCTTGATTCATCAAGAGTTGAACTAGTGCAAGGTATTAGGAAAGAAACAGATTTATTTGATTTGGAAGCTTTTAGAGAAGCCTGGAATAATGCTTGTGTTCACAACCGTTGGGTTTCTATGCTTCCTCCTTCCGTATTTGTTTTCGATGATAGAATCGAGGTTGTATCTTATGGAGCCATTCCGTATGGGTTAACCAAAGAAGGATTTTTCGAAGGAACAAGCATGCCGACAAATAGAGCTCTTTTTAGTTTATTCCTGGCGGCAAAGTTAACTGAGCAAAGTGGTCACGGAGTGCCAATTATTAAAAGTAAGTATGGAAAAGAAGCATTTTCATTCGACAATGGCATGATTAAAGTAACAATACCTTTTTCGTATGTTCCAGATTTTGTTGATAGAAGAAAAAATGAAGAGTCAGCAGTTTCCTCCCTTACAACCAAGCAATTATTAGTTTATAAGTATTTAATCAGTAACCCCCAAAGTACTCTTGGTGAAGTCGCTTTAAAAACGGCATTGAGTCTTGCCGGAGTGAAAAAAATTGTTTTGATGCTTCAAAAGAAAAATCTAATAAAAAGACTTGGGTCAAAGAAAAACGGTGAATGGATAAAGTCTACTTTATAAGCTACTTAAAGTCTACTAATAAAGTCTACTATTTATTCCATCGAAATTGTTGATTCTCAATAGTTATTTATTCATTATTTTAGTAATCTTGTCCTTATCGGTTGAGTGGAAATCTCCACTCAAGAAAAAAGGAGTCTGGGAGACTCCTTTTGATATTGGCTTACTTTATACTAGGCTTCATAGGCTTAGTGATAGCAAACCTTAACGCAAATCGCCCTTTCGATACGAGTATCAAATGAGTGTGCGTCTGGCGAACATTTGGTGGAGCTGACGGGGATCGAACCCGCTACCTCATCGTTGCGAACGATGCGCTCTCCCAGATGAGCTACAGCCCCAAAACGGCTTTTATATAATATTATTTTTGTTGGCTTTTTGCAACAGATAGCTCACTACTTTTGCAGTTTGTTTTCCCTTGCCTCCAAGACTTTTTCTAACATATTAGCGAACATAATAATAATTCCCATTGCGATTAACAAATCAATGCCGACAACTATCAAACCGCGAAGCCCTAAAGCATGCCAAGGAATAATGTTGCCAATAAAAATAGTGGTGGCTATTCCCACCGAGCGAGTGAGAAGTGTCGTTAATGAGAAATAGGAAAAGGGCATTTTGGATAAGCCCGCAATCAAAACAATTTCGTCATCGGGCATTGCTGGCATTAACATAAATATTGGATAATATATTTTGGCTTTCCGTACCAGTAATGGCTGATACTTGTCTACCACTTCATCACCAGCAATTTTGCGGACAATTCGCTCCCCAAGCGTATAGCCAATAAAGTAATTTATAATGCTAGAAATCATCATTCCTAAAGTGACCAATATAAACGACTCTATTGGCGGAAATAAAACAATTGAAATAGCAATGAAGGTCATTGTTTGCCCGGGAATAATAAATAGTAATACGTTATAAAGTACCTGAAGAAGAATAAAAACGCCCCAGCTCCAAACTCCTGCCGATTGAATTGTATTCCTAATTTTATCGATGCTAGTCCAACCGAAATGACGAGCAAGAAGTATTACTAGAAGCATGGCAAAAGCAATTGCCGAAAGAATGACAATTCCCTTTTTTACCATTGATTTTGTTTTGGAATTTAGTTTTTTCATAGTGATAATTCTATCATATGGGAAAGTAATAATTTAGTAGATTTGGCCGATATTTTATTCATTTTTCATAAATGCAAAAGATTTTCCAACAATTCTTAAAAAAGTAAATAATTTTATTTAATAATTCTATTTACAACTTCTATAAACAAGCCTAATATATTCACGTTGGGCATTTGAACCCAACCGGATTTTGATGAAATAGGGCATCCCCCCACAAGCCCTTTTCATAAAAGGTGCCTGCTTTTTTTAAAAGTATGGCACCCCTTTTTTTATTCTTCAATCGCCTCGCTTTGGTCCCTTGTTTCTAAGGCGGAATCTTCGCTAATTCCAGCATTGATTTTGTTAAATTTATGAGATATTTTTGTCACTGTTTTGTCGAGTTCTTCCTGCGACTTACTGACCGTCTTAATACTCTGGGTAAGTTTATCCCATCTCAGGGTAAAACGGGAAAACTCTTGTCCTAAAGAAATTAACGTTTGATTTAATTCATCTAGTTTTTCCGCTCGCCGGTACTCGATAATTAGTCCGTGAATGGAAGCCAACATCGGCTGCAAAGTGGAGGGTGAAGTCAAAACAACATTTTGCCTTTGTGCCTCATCAACTAAATCTGGGAAGTTGACATTTATGTATGCGTATATGCCATCACTAGGTATAAACATCAACGCTTCCCGCGAAGTATATCCTAAAGCAATGTACTTACTAGCAACCTCTCGAATCTGATTTTTTACGTCCCGTTTAAAACCGGCAATTTCTTCTTTGCTTCCACTTCCGTCGTAAACTTTTTCATATTGGGAAAAAGGAAATTTAGAATCGATACAAACTAATTTATTCGGTTCAGGTAAAAAAATTACTGCATCTGGACGAACGGTTTCGCGCGAAGGAATCTTTAACTCATATTGTATTTTATAAAGATCGCGCGTTTCACCAAAGACATTCTCTAAAATTCGATTGAGGGTAAATTCTCCAAATTGCCCCCGTTTTTGATTGTTGTTTAGGATGCTTGATAAAGTTACTACCTGCGTCGATAATTCTTCAACTTTCTTTCGCGCCTCTTCAATTTTTGTGAGGCTTTCAACCATCTTACTAACATTATCTGTGGTGCTCTTAAAGCCAGCATCCAAGCGTTCATCAACCCGTTTATTGATATCCTTAAGCGCCAAATCCACCCGCTCCGTAAGTAGACCCATTTTTTTATCTAGCGACTCAGTAATGTTTTGCTGAAAACGCTCGAGTTTAGCATTGCTTTCTTCGCTACTTTTTATATTTTGCTGAAGCACTTTAATCATTTCCTCATTAAGAGCGTCATGAATATCCTTTGTCGTTTTTCCTTTTAAATCATCGATATTTTGTCTAATTTCACCAAACTTACCCATCATTTCTCCACGTAAAGTCGAATCATCATAGCTTTTTGCTATCTCCACCTTATGGCTACGAGTAACTAAAACCACAAGCAATATCAGTGATATTGCCACCAAAGTCAATGAGATAATCAACAAGATAAGAACGGTAGTGTCCATATTTTTTACTCCAAACAAGAAAATTAACATCCCCATTATATTTTTTCTTTGGTTTTATTATAGCATTTTTTACCGACTTAAAATCACAATCTAGACTAGGAAAGTCAATAGAAAACACAAGACTAAAATTTTATTTTTTTCTTCCTATAATAGGTATTAGAGGAGGTATTTCTATGCCCAATTACTACGCGGCTATCGATCTTAAGAGTTTCTATGCTGCTGTTGAGTGTAACGACCGCCACCTTAATATGTTTATGACTCCGCTCGTTGTTTGCGACACGCGTCGGGGAGAAGGAACGATTATTCTCGCAACTTCGCCCTACCTTCGTCATATGGGTATTCCTTCACGTCTGCGGAGAAAAAACCTCCCTAAAGATATTCCAATTATTTATGCTCGGCCCCGAATGGCCCGTTATCTAGAAGTCAGTGCTGAATTTAATCGCTTACTTCTTGAATATGTGGGAGAGGATGATTTGCATATTTACTCTATTGATGAGTGCTTTATCAATATCGGTCCTTACTTAAAACTATATCGCCTTTCGGCCAAAGAACTAATTAAAAAAATTTTACATGAAATCGAAGATCGCCTCGGTTTAATTGCTACCGCTGGACTCGGACCTAATATGTTTTTAGCCAAAGTGAGTATGGATATCGAAGCTAAACATAGCCCGGATAATATTGCTCAGTGGGATCAAAAAGATATTGAAACCAAACTTTGGCCTTTGACTCCTCTAAGCAAAGTTTGGGGCATATCATCTGGATATGAAAAGAAGCTTAATAATCTCGGCCTTTTAACAATGGGCGATATTGCCCATTATCCCAAAACAACATTAAAGTTTTATCTTGGAGTTGTCGGTGAAACTTTTTGGGAACGGGCCAATGGAATTGATGATACCAACATCCGAGAGAAATACTCCCCTCTTTCCACCTCTATCAGCGTTGGCCAGACCCTAGAAAAAGATTATTCCATCTACGACGCTAGACGTCTTTTAATGGAAATGAATGATGATTTAGCACGAAGATTGAGACGACGCGGTGATTTAGCACAAGCAGTAAGCATAAGCCTAACTTACTCTTCCGCCGAAGGAAACTATCAAAACGGGACAAGACTATTGCTCCCAACCGATATTACCTATGAATTAGATGCTATCGTTCAGAATCTTACTTTAAGATTTGATAATAAAAAGAAAATCCGTGGACTTTCAATTGCCTACTTTAACTTGATCAGTAATACTTGTTGCCAATTAGGGCTTTTTGATGATGAAAAAAAAGAGGATGAACGCATATTTGATCGGGCTTTAGACAAAATTAAAGCCCGTTTTGGAAGTAATGCCATTTTACGTTCATCATCGCTTTTAAAAAATTCAACTGCGCGGCGGCGCAATGAGGAAATTGGAGGACATGCCCGATGAATCGAGGAATGAAACAGTACATGCCGTTTGCTTCATTAAATGAACAGGTGAATTTTGTTAACCATATGCTATATGAACGATCTAAAGTAGAAAAGAAACTTCTCGGTGCTGATGAGCAAGAACTAATCAATCAAGTCTTGCTCAGCCTTAAACCAAAACAAAAAGTGACCATCACTTTTTATAAGGATGGCCACTATTATACCGACAAAATGATTGTTAAACAGATCGATTTCGCCTATAAGAAAATTCTTTTTGACAAGTCTTTCACCCTAAATATGGATGCTATTGCCTCTATTGAATTAATTTAAGATAAATTTCATGTAGACCGGATTATGATCGCTATAAACAAATCCCAATCCATAACGTGGATCGGTAGGCTCTAAGTCTTCGATTTGTGAGCCGTTAGGACCACTGCCAACTGTTTTAATTTCGTTAACACTAATGTTATCGCTAACTAGAAAGCCATCGATACTAATAAGAAAATTATCAATCATGCCGTTTTCATTTTCATCCTGCAAAGGAAGCGCCGCGTCCCGACAGGTAGGTAGATTAGTTCCCGTAAAAACATTGAGGTGATCTTCCGTTCCAAAATCAAGTTGATAGGGTTCTTCTTGGCCGCTATGGACATTGACTACATCGGTTCCAACCTTGCTCTCATCTAAATGAAAATAATTGTACCAACTAGCCTTCGTGCCATCAATTTCATAATTATCCCACCAGTTAATGTTACCTAGAGGGGCATAACGCGGATTATCCACTACCAAATCATGGTTGAAGTCCCCGCCGACTATCACGTAATTCTGTTCGCCATCATAATCCATTCGTAAAGCAATCTCCTCTTTGAGTTGAGCAAGTTGTGCCGCACGAATAAGCCCACTTGCATCATAGGCCGACATATGGACATTGAAGATATATAGTTTCTTTGTTGAACCCGAGATAGCTATTTCACTAATGGAAAAACACCGATCAAGATCAAATACTTTACTAAAGCCTTTTGCAATCGTAAACTCTTTTCGCTCGGCCTTATCAATATTGTAATTGGAGAAAGTTACGATTGAAGATGTAGATTTGCCAATCGGCTCATTAAAGGGATAGGCAAGATAGGCCGAATGATAGTTGACCGCATAAGTCATATCGTATTCACTGTGGACCTCACGCCCCATTTCTACTTGGTTAAGATGATAGGAACGGTCTGAGTTCAAATCAACTTCTTGATATAAGGAAAAATCTGGTTTTAGGGTTGCCCCTAAATTATCTTGGAGACCAGCAATCGTTGCAAAGGCCCCTGTGGTGTTGGTAAAGGCATCATCCTTACTCAGGGCCTGGGAATGGGTGCCAACCACATGAGTCGAGTTATGCTCACTTTGATATTCATCCTTATAGTATCCTTCGTCCATAAAAAAGGAGTAAGGTCGATTATACGCACCAAAGCCAATATTATACGAAGAAATAACAAATTCTTTACTACCAACATCAGATTGGTTGATTGTTTGAGTGGTTCCATTATCAATGTCTAGTTCAATATCGCCTAAACGCGAATAATCAATAAAGACGTAGGCAACATAGCCACCGATAACTAAGACGAAAACTCCTAAGATAATTCCTAATATCTTCAGCATTCTTTTGAGTGGTTTCATATTTATTCACCTTTTGCTTTATTATAACAAAAAGAAGAGGAAAAACTATAAGCCGGTTAAAATTCGCACCCCGAGTAAAACGAGAATAACCCCACCAATCAGAGGGGCATAGCGCTTCATAAAAACTCCCATTTTAAGTCCGGCAAAGGATCCGATAAGGCTCATGATAAAAGTTACCAACGCAATAACGGACGCAGCGATAAAAATGTTAGTGTCTTGACTGATTCCATCAAAATTAGCCACGCAGATGGATAATCCGACCGCGAGAGCGTCAATGCTCGTAGCCACGGCCTGAATCCAAATTTTTTTATAGGACAAATTAGTTAAAGAAACTGGGCAATCCAAAATTTCCTTTTCCTTGATTGCTTTGATACCATCGATAATCATCTTTAATCCGAGAAGTGACAATAAAATAAAGGCAACATAAGTTCCCATAGAGGCCACCCAAGAGGCCTCTTCCTGAAGAAAATAATATATCCAGTACCCAATTAATGGCATTACTCCTTGAAAAACTCCAAATAAAACTGAGGAGAAAAAAAGCCGTTTTTTCTCTACCCCAACGTGGCACATTCCATTTGTAATGGATACAGTAGTCGCGTCGATAGAAAGAATTACGGCATAAAGAAGCAGGGTAATAATATTCATAACAAGGTTTAATATACACTATTTATATCGCCAATAAAACACTAAATACTTTCTTGCCTAACTATTTAGATTCTAATAACCATTTTGGCTTTTATTTTAAAGAAAAGGCTAGGTCTATTTTAAGACCCAGCCAATTCCCTTTTAGTTTTAATGATAGTTAAAAAGCCCAATTTCCATCCTTAAATATTTGAATTCGTTTGCCATTATGATCAACTCCGACAATTGATAAGTCTTTTGTGCCAATCATAAAGTCGACATGTATCATTGAATCATTCACGATTTTTTTCAAATCCGCTTTGCTCATTCTTTCATAGCCATCAATGCAATTTTCAAATCCGTGTCCAAGAGCTAAATGACAAGCGGCATTTTCATCATATAAAGTCGACCAAAAAGTAATACCTGAATTGCGAATTGGTGAATCATAAGGAACAAGAGCAACTTCGCCAAGCATCGAGGCTCCTTCATCCATCTTCACCATTTGCTTCAAAAGCGCCTCATTCTTTTTGGCACCAACTTCTACCACTTTTCCTTTAACAAATTTCACAAAGAAGTCCTCAATGACTTCTCCCCGATAGGATAGCGGGCGGGAAGAATATACAATTCCCTCCACATCACCTTTACGGGGGGTAGTAAAGCACTCCTCGGTTGGAATATTGGGATTAAAGAAAACCCCTTCTAGTGTCTTTTCTCCACCGGCGATAAATTTGGCATTAGGTAAAAGGCCCACTTTAAAATCCGTTCCATTTCCAGCTTTATATTCCAGAAAAGCAAGGTGAAGATTATTTAGGTAAGTTGATCGTGCAGACAAATTACGATTATGCTCATCCCATGCTTTTAAAGGATCGCCTGTAGCCCGTGAAACATAGAGTATCGACTCCCAAAGTTTCTCTTCCGCCTGAACTCGAGGCAAATCTGGAAAAACTTTCTTTGCCCATTTTTCGCTTGGAACACCGGCAATAACCCATTGATAATGGTTATCCATCTGCTCGCGATAACCTTTAATAATCGGAAAATATAGTTGAGTGGCTTTAGCCATTTTTACTTGGTTAATGCCCTTTGAACCATCGGGATCATCACTTTCTAAATAAATGCGCACGGGATTAGTTTTAACATAATGCTCAAAGCGCGCTTTTTCCCAATCGGTTACTTCGCCAAGGGTACGGATGGTTTGATATTTAACATTAACTTTCTCAAGGGATTGATAAGACCAGCGGACTTCGACATGCCGGGCTCCAGCTTTATAAGCCTCAATAACGACCATCTTTACAAATTCTGGTTGATCAAGACGAGCTTGGATAATAACATCTTGCCCGCGTTGAACATTTGCGCCTTTGCGGACAATGAGTTTGGCATACTTCTTTAATTGAGCTATTTTCATATTTTTCCTCTTTTCGCTTATATGAAAAAACATTTTCATTCAAAAAACAAGGAAAAATAGCGTTTTTCAAAATGTAAACGCTTTTAGCAAAATTTTATTCACCTTTAAAATTAGATGCTTTTCTTCTTCCTAATATCAACAATTTTCTTTTTTGATGCGGTAAAATCATTTAATTCGATGAACTTAACCATATCACCTAGTGTCGCATCTAGCGGCCGAATTGCTAGTTTTAATTCCTTGATGGCTAAGCGATTGTCAAATTGAGCATTAGCCAAAAGTGTATCCATTGAGTAAGCAGTAAACAATGGTGTTTTTTTCCGCCAGCGATAGTAAGTCTCAATAATCCAAGCAAACAGTTTTATAAAACGTGGAGATAAGTATACTCTTACTCGTTTTTTCTTGGTAATAGTACTTAAAGTATCCAAAATCGTTCTCACGGAATAGTAATTACCACTTGCTAAGTAAAAATGACTCGAGGGACGGGAAAGCAAGGCGAGATTAATTGTGGCCTTAGCCACATCGCGCACATCGACAAAGTCATATCCACCTTTTACCGCCACTTTAAATTTACCGCGCACAAACATATATACCAAATTGCCCAAAAAATCTGCACTATAGGAATTTCCCGGACCAAGAATGCCCGATGGAGCAATAACGTAAGTAGCAAAATTATCATCATTGGCTGCCAAAACAAGTCTTGTTGCTTCAGCTTTAGTCTTGGCATATCCTCCCCGTACATCACTCATAGAAAAATCTTTGGCATCAAGTTCACTAATAACTTCATTATATTTTTTCTCTTTGACTGCATGAACACTACTAATATATACGAAACGTTTAGCTCCAGCTTCCTTCGCCGCTACAAGCATATTTGTCGTTCCTTTGACATTGACATTATAGAGTCGTTTATCAACCCGGGCATTAATTGAAACGATACCAGCCGCGTGGATAACAACAAGTTCTTCATCCGGATTTACTTTCAAAAAAGGATGTATTGTCGAAATATCGGTGATATCCCCATAGAAAATATCCGCGCCCGTAAAAATCGGTTCCTCATGATTAAAAAGCAAGGCACGAACTTTTTGATTTTGATCCAATAGGTATTGGACAAGATAATGACCTAAATGGCCTCCTGCGCCAGTGACCGCAAAAATTGTTTTCATAAATGTTCCTCCTTCACTTTTATCCTAGCAAAGATTTGTTTTTTGATAATTAAAAAAGAGGCAAAGTAAACTAGGGGTTAAAAAAAGCGAACACTTAGTTCACTTTTTGCGTAAAATCAATAAAATGCGGCAACCCATCGCACCAATCGCAGAAATCATGCCACTCACTGAGCTTGTGATTTTTCCGTTGGCGATACATCGTTTTTAATTGCTGATAATTAGTCGTCATCGTCGCCGTAAGACAAAATCCCGAGGGAAGACTAGCCACAATCTTTCTCCAAGCCTTCTTTCGAGATTCGCCATCCCCTTCTGGAATAGCTTGATAGTCATCAAGTAAATCGCGAATAATCTCCAAAATTCGATTATCCGTATCATCAACCACGCGCGTAGCAATATCAAATTTCAGTAAGCAATGCATCGTTGACTGGCTAGAAATGAAATCAAACCAATGGTAACGTTGAGCTTCCTTCCACCAAAATAGAGGAGCCGTAACATCCATTTGAACCAATATTCCCTTAAGAAAATTATCGTGGCCTTCCCCACCTTGGGTTTGCCCTAAACGCTCCGCTCGTAAAAAATCTTTTTCTTCACAATCCCCCGTTTCAATGACCGTTCGCATCGGATTGCCGCTTGCTTTAACCGCTCTTTCAAGTCCGTAAACGCTAGTATTAGTGATGGAAAAGTGCATTTTTATAAGCCTCCGTAAGATTGCATAATAAGGTAAGCCGGGTTAAAAGTCCAACTCCGCCTGGAACGGGCGTTTGAAGACGAACATTTTGCTCAGGTTCAATATCACCATAGGTAACACCATCAACGCGGTTAATTCCAACATCGACCAAAACCGCATCCTTCTTGTATGAAAAACTATGATTGAGAAAATATTTATGACCGATGGCAATGACAATTAAATCGGCATGCGCAACATAAAACTGAAGATCATCTTTAAAAGTATGTGAGTGAAGAACGGTAACATTCATATTCTCTTTCATCAATAAGCGAGCCATCGGCTTGCCAACGATATTAGAGCGACCAATAACAACGGCATTGCGGCCATCTAAAACAATGTTTTCTTCCTTTAAATAATTAATTATTCCCAAAGGAGTACAAGGAGAAAACTTACTTAATGGATGAAATCCGTCAATATCCTTAGCCGGACTGACCAGGGTTTTTATGTATTCTTCATCAATCGCCTTCGGCAGTGGCATTTGAATAATAAATCCGTGAACCGACGAGTCTTGATTAAGTCGCTTAATAAGTGTGCTTAATTCTAATTGAGTCGTAGTAACTGGAAGTTTAATTAATTCTGCTTGAATCCCCACCTCTTCACTATCGCGTATTTTTCCGCGGATATAGGTGTCAGATGCTGGGTCATCATTTACCTGCACTATCACCATTTTTATCGGCGTCGAAAAATGGCTAACCTCTTCTTTTAATTCTCTTTTGCGTTTAGCGACGTATTCTTTAATTGTCATAATTAACCTCAACTTTTTTTTATTATATCAAAACGTAAAGGGGTTGCTAACGTCCAAATTATTAACGTCTTCTCTTTGGATGATGCTGGTGTTGCCGACCATTATACTTTTTATCTTTTTTATCGGCTTTTTTAACGTTTTTATCTTTAAAAGAGGAAACATTGCTCCGGCGAGAAATTTTTTTATCATCTATCAATAAATCCACAGTCCCATTTTCTTTGTTGGCTGCCGCAACGATTACTTCCACATGATCCCCCAACATAAAGCGTTGGTGATGACGTTTTCCTATAGCCATAATTCTAGCTTCATCAACCGCATAAAAATCACTGAGTGAATCAAAGCGTATAAGCCCATTAATACCATTCTCTAATGTGACAAAGAGGCCGACATTAGTGATGCCATCAATGTACCCTTTATAGCGATTACCGAGATTTCCGCTCATATACTCGGCAGCTTTCATAGATTCAACCCGCCGTTCAATTGTCACCGCACGCCGCTCTTTTTGCGAAAGATCAAATCCTGCTTCGTGCAAGTAATCTTGGTCATCTTTATTAATTGAACGATTATTTAAAAAGAAGTATTTACGAATTAACCGGTGAACAATCAAATCCGGATACCGGCGAATTGGCGACGTAAAATGAGTATAACAACTAGATGCAAGCCCAAAGTGTCCTTTATTCTCGTCTGCATAGCGCGCTTTGGCTAAGGAACGAAGTGTGGCCTCACTAATAACTGGCGCATCGGCATCATCCTTATACTTATTCAACAAGTGCTGTATGTCAAGAGAAGTAACTTTACGTGGATTTAACTCTGGCTGATGGCCGAGTCTTTTTAAAAGATAATTTAAATTATCAATCCGCTTACTATCTGGCAGTTCATGAATTCGATATAGCATTGGCAATTTGCGTTCACTAACAGCCGTTGCTACTTCTTCGTTAGCTAAAATCATTAAATCTTCAATCATCGCTTCCGCTTCGTTGCCAATTTTCTTATGGATACCTATCGCCTTGCCGGAGCTATCAACCTCGATTTCCATCTCATCGGTATCTAAATCAAGCGAACCTCTACGGGTTCGAACCCGACGAATTTTCTTAGCAACCTCATCCAAAAGTAAGAGCATTTCTTCTCGCTCATCTTTAGCCTTTCCTTGATCAAATACGGACTGAACGTAAGTGTACGTCAAGCGGCCATGCGAGTTAATAATGCCTGGATAAATCTCCCGGCGAAAACATTGACCTCGATCATCAATGTCCATAATAACGCTCAAAACTAAGCGATCCACGCCCTCATTAAGCGAACAAATACCATTGCTCAAAGGAAATGGCAACATTGGAATTACCCGGTCGGTTAAATAGATGGATGTTCCCCGATTGTAGGCTTCGTTATTAATCGCCATCTTCGGTTGAACATAATACGATACATCCGCAATATGCACTCCTAGTCGGTAGCCAAAAGGCATTTTTGTTACGCTGACTGCATCGTCAAAATCACGGGCGGTTTCCCCGTCAATTGTAACTATCATTTCCTGGCGAAAATCGTGGCGGTTTTTAATTTCCTCCGCACTTACTTCATAGGGAATATCCTGGAGTTCAACTTCCACTTCCGATGGAAATTCGTAAGGAGCGTTTTCTTCAATGACGATGCGTGTAATATCGTTTCCGGGAGCGTTTTTATCCCCTAAGGAACGGACAAAACTAACTATGTTCTCTTTTTCGCCATAGGTAATAATTTTTGCTACTGCCAGCTCGCCAATGCGAAGACCGGTATCTTTAAAAACAAATTTAACGTTCGCAGGCGCTATGCTTTTAACTTCTAAAAATAAACGCTTACCATCGCTTACTATTTCGCCAACTACCGATTGATGCTTATGAAAAAATACACTATATACAGAAAATTCACCGCGTTCAGTAGTAATCAAAACGCGATCGCCAAGCATTGCTCCGCCCGCGTTTCGAGCCTCAATTCTTAAGTCGTCCTCCTGATCACTAAGACTGACAAAAAGATAATTGCTTTTGACTGAAACAATATCTCCTTTTTGCAAGTGGAGGCGCTTCAAAGAATAGAATTGTCCATTCCACTCTACAACATCACCCGCGGTAATTAACTCATCCAAATCTTCATTCAAGAATTCGTCATTTTCAAATTTGTCTTGTAAGTCCTTAAAATTTACCGGACTATTTTCATCAATAAAAACTTTTATTTGTTCCATCATATAATTAAATCACCTCGTGTAATAAAAATGGGCTGCTAGGCAGCCCATGTTCGTTTTAGCTTAACACATTTACGAGAATTGCGACGAGGAAGAAAACCATCGCACAGATGAAGGTAATAATAGTGATCACCTTATCGATGCCTCTTTCCTTCGTATTCGTTGCGAAGATATTCATGCCTCCACCAGTAATGGCTCCAGAAGCACCTTCACTTTTTCCACCCTGTAAAAGAGTCACAATAATTATTATCACCGATATGATAATAAAGATAATATCTAAAGCATTCATAGTCACGAGCTCCTAACGCTTAATTGCTTATTCATAATACTATATTTTGATTATTTAATAAACAATTAATTTGCGTTATCTTTGATATTAATTGCTCTTTCTTATAGCCATTTATTTTTTATTCACTTTTATAAATTATTAACTGATATTTTTAAAGCATTTTAGCACTCTCGTATTGACAGTGCTAAAAAGCGTGCTAAAATTATAATTGCCCGATGAGGGAACAAATAAAAACGGAGGTGAGTTATATGTCGAGAAATGAAAAAAACTTTTTAAGTACCGTCTTACAACCGTGGAATCTTTGGCCCTTTAAAGATGAATGGTCGAAGGAGTTGACCAATCAATCATCGCTGTTAGCCACTGACATTGAAGAAATGGATAATTCTTATCAAATGACTGTTGATGTTCCGGGAATTAAAAAAGACAATATCAGTATTCACTTGGATAATGGTTATCTTACTATTCAAGTCAAAGCGCAAGAAGATGAAAAGGATCACCAAGGTTTCTATCATCGTGAACGGTATGAAGAAGCATCACGGACTTATTTTGTCGGTGACGAACTGAAAGAATCTGATTTTAAGGCCAAACTAGAAAATGGCACCTTAATTTTAACTTTCCCGAAAAAGGAAAAAGCGCCCAATGACAGTGGTCGCATCTTAATTGAGTAAGGAAGAAAGAGTCCTAAGTAATTGTTACTTAGGACTTTTTTTATAACGAAGTTTTTTTAAATAGGCTTTTCGTTCCGGTGACACACGGAAACTATCAACTGCTTTTTGAATACTCTTCTGATGAATTGAGTGGCTCAAAGTCCGCTTTTCAAAGTAGCCGATAGTTGCTTCATACTGCTTGATTAAACCATATGAAAAATACCAGGCAATCGCCATATCCAAGTAATAGTCGTCACTGACAATGGAACTAACTATTTCCATTTGTTCAGCTTGAAAATTTTCGTCCATATAATATGTCAAAAGAAGGACAATCCCTAGACGCTTCACATATATTCTTTTATCAGCGAGATATCTCTTGATAGCCGCATAACCTATTTTTGGATGTTTACGGAAAATTTTTGCTTCCGAGGCTAGTTTGTCGGTTTCACCCCAACAGCAAAGAAAAGGCACTATCTTATCCATCTCATAAAGCAACATGGCCATATCTTTCGTCTTGGTAATTAACAATATATGAATGATCATCTCCTCATAATAAGTATGCGGCAGGTCATTTAAAAATGGAGAAATATCCTCTTTTTGTATTTGATGTTTTATTTCCGCCATCTCAGGATTAGACAGTCCTAAAAAATAAGTGGGCGGAAGTGAAGGAAAATAATAAGCGACCTTCCTCGTCTCGCGTCCTTTAGCAATTAATAAAAGTTTTTGGGAAATACTATTACTCATAGTTTTAGACCATAAGGCGCATTAATAACAAGCTTTGGTTCAACATCTTTAAGCTTTATCAACTGCTCGGTAGCAAGAATCTCCGCAAGCGTGTTGGTCGTTCCTTGCCCATCTACTATGGTTAGTTTCCCATAAAAATAATCACTAAAGTAACGGATGTCAAAAACGACTGAATTTACTTCGGAAAATTTAATTAATTGGCCAACTGTTTCATCATAATGGCCATCACTTTGACGGCTAAAAAGAAAAAAACCGTTTAAAGAAAATTCGCCAATTTTCTCTCTTTTTATCATTTTGCGGGAAGCGTTATTAAGAAAGTAACCGCCGGCTCCACATACAATTAAGGCAATAGCGGCAATAAGCATTACGGTCGTATTGTGAGTTGCCAAAAGTGTAACCAAAAAGGCCACCGCTAACAAAATAAGAACAAACGAGGTAATACGGATAGTTTTAAATGCTGGATGCGTGCGAATAACAAACAAATCTCCACTATAGGTGTTTTTTGGACTAATTACTTCTGGTTCCATGCTATTCCTCCGCTTTTAATTCAAAAATAATATCCCGAAGCTCCGCCGCTCGTTCAAAATCAAATGTCCGAGCCGCTTCGCGCATATCTTTTTCTAACTGTTTAACATATCTTATTTTTTCCGACTTGCTCATCTTTGCCGACTTTTTGTCTGCGACCATACTCTCTTGTTCAAAATTATGGATTGGTGGACGAATCTCCTTAATAATCGTCATCGGAACAATACCATTTTCTTCATTATATTGACTTTGGATTGCCCGCCGCCGATTAGTTTCTTGAATAGCTTCTTTCATACTATCGGTCATCTTGTCTGCGTACATAATTACGCGCCCATGTTCATTACGAGCGGCCCGACCAATAATTTGGATTAGCGAACGAGTCGAACGCAAAAATCCTTCTTTATCCGCGTCAAGTATGGCAATTAAACTAACCTCCGGAATATCTAATCCTTCACGTAAAAGATTGATGCCAACCAAGACATCATATTTTCCTTTTCGTAATTGATAGATAATTTCCGTCCGTTCCAGGGTCTTAGTTTCATTATGAAGATAGGCAACCTTAATTCCCCTACCTTTTAGATAGTCGGTAAGGTCTTCTGCCATCCGAATTGTCAAAGTTACAATCATCGTCCGCTCATGAAGCGCGATACGCTTATTAATCTCATCAACCAAATCATCGATTTGTCCAAGTGTTTTCCGCACGTCGATAATTGGATCCAAAAGACCCGTTGGACGAATAATTTGTTCGACAAATTGTCCGCCTGTTTTCCCTAATTCATAATCGCCTGGAGTCGCTGAAGTGCAAATTACCTGATTGATTACTTGCTCAAATTCTTCAAAACGCAAAGGTCGGTTGTCCAATGCGCTAGGCAAACGAAAACCATAATCAACAAGATTCATTTTTCGGGCACGATCCCCATTATACATTCCTCGTACCTGCGGTAGTGAAACATGGCTTTCATCGACAAAAAGCAAAAAATCTTTTGGAAAATAGTCAATTAAACAGAAAGGGCGACTGCCAGGAGCGCGGCCATCAATATGCCGAGAATAATTTTCAATGCCCGGGCACATTCCAAACTCTTGAAGACTCTCCACATCTTGTCGGGTACGCATATCGATTCTTTGCTCTTCAAGCAATTGATTGTTGTTATGAAAGAATGCCAATCTTTCCGCCAGTTCATCGAGAATGCCTTTGCAAGCCTTCTTTATTCGTTCATGTGTAGAAGCATGATCATAGGCGGGAAAAATGGGATAAGTTGAAAAATTCTTTTTTACCTCACCCGTAAGAATATCGACCATTTGAATATCTTCGATTTCATCGCCAAAAGTATCAATGCGAATCGCATATTCATTTGTCGAGGCTGGAACAAATTCGATAATGTCTCCATTGACACGGAATGAACCGGGAGCAAGGTCAATATTGTTACGTTTATATTGAGCATCTACTAGGCGCTTAAAAAAGACCTTACGATCAATTTCTTCCCCAACGCGCACTTCAAAAACCAGATTACGGTATTCATCCGGGTCAGTAAGTCCATAAATGGAAGCAACTGAGGCCACAATAATCGTGTCGCGTCTTTCTAAAACTGAATTGATCGCCGAAGTGCGCAGCATTTCAATTTCTTCATTCATCATGGCGCTTTTCTCAATATAGGTATCTGATTTTGGCAAGTAAGCTTCCGGCTGATAAAAATCGAAATTGGAAACAAAATATTCAACCCGATTATGGGGGAACAATTCCTTAAACTCCGCATAAAGTTGCCCAGCCAGCGTTTTATTATGAACTAAAACCAAGGTGGGTCTTTGCACCGCCTCGATAACATTTGCCATAGTAAAAGTTTTACCCGTGCCAGTTGCACCGAGTAACACTTGAAATTTCTTTTCTTCCTTTAAACCCGCAACCAACTCTTTGATTGCTTCCGGTTGATCGCCGGTTGGCTTATAAGGGCTGACAATTTTAAATTTTTCTTCAATCATTGGTCCTTTTTTTCCTGTTTGGCGTGATGAGCGAGATGATTAAATCCTTCGCCAAAGACATTTTGCGCTTGTGTAACCGTCACGAATGCCTTGGGATCTATATGCCCCACTCCCGCATAGAAAGCCAAATACTCGCGCCGACTAAAAACGACAATAATCATCCGATAGTTATCAAATTGATAACCTCCGCGGACATCCATAATAGTTGTGCCGCGTTGAAGCTTATCTTGGATAAAAACATTGATTGCTTCCCATTTTTTAGATATTATACTCGCTACATAAGTTTGCGATTTGCCCGTGAAAACAAAGTTTATCATTAAGGCACAGACGACCGCGGCAATCACTCCAATTAATCCTTCAACAATAAATTCATCACCTAGAATAATCATTCCTCCAAGCACAATCGAGGCATCTAAAATCAAACTGCCGACAGATTGTTTTATTCGAAGGTACTTATACATTATAAACGTTAATACATCTAATCCACCAGTTGAACCACCACCTAGGAAGGTTAAACCGACACCTATACCAGTTAAAGCTCCACCGAAAAGTCCACCGATAAGATAGCTACTCGTTGATATTCCATCACCATCACTAACAAAAAGAAGGCTTGGTATGTGCTGAAAAAAGGGAACCCGTAAAACGAGGGACAATGCTAGTGGATACACTATTGAAGCAATAAGGGTATTTAGAGTAAATTCTTTTCCCAAGAAAATTAATCCGATTAAAAGTAATATTACCATTGCCCCAGCCACAAATAAGTCAACCGGAATCAATCCCTGCGAAAGGTGCAAGACAATAATGCCTAGTCCACTCAAGCCACCAGAATTAATATTGCCCGGGACGAGAAAAACTCCGGCGCCAAAAGCTAAGACAAAGGATCCGATAATAATTAAACTCAAATTGATTATTTTGCGTTTCCACTCTTCTTTAGTCCACCGGATTTTCAATTTTTCAGTCATGCTTTTTCGCCTCACTTTCTAAATAGGCAAAAAGGAATCCATCGATATCGCCGTCCATAACCGCGGCTACATCGCCCGTTTCAAAATCGGTTCGATGATCCTTGACCAAGGTGTAGGGGCAAAAAACATAAGACCGAATTTGACTTCCCCATTCAATCGCCTTTTGCTCGCCAATTATGTTATTCATCTTCGCTTGCTTCTCTTGTAGTTGGCGCTGATATAGTTGATTTTTTAACATTCCCATCGCTAATTCGCGATTGGATAATTGTGATCTTTCAATTTGGCAAGAAACAACGATGCCAGTTGGAATATGGGTGATGCGAACTGCCGTCTCAACTTTATTGACATTTTGTCCACCGGCCCCCCCACTTCGATAGGTATCGACCCGTAAATCAGCCTCGTTAATGTCAATATTGATCTCATCCGTAAATTCAGGAATGACATTAACCGAAGCAAAAGACGTATGCCGTCTTCCCGCCGAATCAAAAGGCGAGATTCTCACCAACCGATGAACGCCTTTTTCACTTTTTAATAGTCCGTATGCGTTCGCACCCCGAATAATAAAGGAAACGCTTGTAACCCCCGCCTCATTTCCTTCCTGCATATCCACCATTTGTATTTTATAACGATGTTTTTCTGCCCACCGAATATACATCCGATAAAGCATATTAGCCCAATCTTGTGACTCGGTACCGCCGGCACCACTATGAATTTCCAAGATGGCGTTTAAATGATCGTATTCGCCTTGAAAAAGAATTAGATGACGTAGCTCTTCTACTTTTGTCTTTAATTCTTCCAATTCATCGGTCGCCAAAGGTAAGAAGTCATTTGCTTCTTCATTATCTAAGTCCGATATCTCTTTTAAGTCCTGAAACTGAGATTGAATAGCCAAAAATTTCTCTAATTTTGAACGGTGATCATTAAGTCGATTTACTACCAATAGAGCCGCCTTTTGGTCATCCCAAAAATGCTCTTCATTCATTATTTTCTCATCTTCAGCAACGACTTTTTTTAATTTATCTAAGTCAAAGGGAGTCGCTAATCTGTTGAATATGATCAGCGACTAAATTGACTTCATTACGAAATAAAACTATGTCCATAATACCTCCTCTTACTGCTCTTTAGCAACAAGAGCAGGCTCTTCTGGTGTTAACCCATCATTGGTTGCATCTGGGTTTTGGCCTTCTTGAGTTTCGGGCTTTTTAATTTGAACTTGAGCATTTAATAGATTAAGAACCGCTTCGATGGAAATCGAATCCATCATTTCCTTAAATAAGGCATAACCCTCATTAACATAATCTTGCAAAGGATTGCGATTAGCATAACCCCGAAGGTGAATTGACTGCCGTAAATTGTCCATTGTATCGATATGGTGTGTCCAACTACGATCGACCGAACGCAGCGCAATGCTCCGCTCAACCTGCCCAGCAATTTCTTCTCCCCATTCTTTACGCCGTTTAGCATACCGTCGCATCATCAAAACCGCCAAATCATCGCCAACTTCCTCAACTTGTGATTCATCATAAGCCGAAGGATCAATTGTTCCTGGCTCTAAAAATTGGGGCTCCGCGACTGCTTTTAAGCGCTCGCCTTCCACCAACCCAGCTTTATCCTCAGGATTGACCGCTTTAACCGCCAAAGCATGACCGGTAGTAGCAAAGAAATCATCGATAATATCCTTGATATTTTCCGCATACAATATCTTGTCCCGGCGGGCATAGATAATTGTTCTTTGCTTAGCAAGGACATCATCATAGTCAAGCAAGTTTTTACGGGTGTCAAAGTTTTGACCTTCAATTCGCTTTTGGGCGCCAGTGATAGCATTCATAAACATTTTGTTCTCCAATGGCTCATTACCCATATTCGCGGCCAATTTTTGCATCGAATCACTTGCAAATCGCCGGAGTAATTCATCATCAAATGACACATAGAAACGTGAGTATCCTGGATCACCTTGCCGACCACTACGGCCTCTAAGTTGATTATCAATACGCCGGGACTCGTGACGCTCCGTACCAAAAACGCATAGTCCTCCGACCTCAACCACTCCCGGCCCAAGTTTAATATCAGTACCCCGGCCAGCCATATTCGTCGCAATTGTAATCGCGCCTTTTTCACCAGCATGCTTGATAATTTCTGCTTCGCGTTCATGATTTTTAGCATTTAAGGTGTTATGAATAAGACCTTCCGCTTCCAATAAACGAGAAACTTTTTCCGATGATTCGACCGAGGTTGTACCGATAAGAATCGGTTGCCCGATTTCATGCCGCTTTTTAACTTCAGCAATCAAAGCTTGTAATTTATCTTCGTTATGGGCAAATACCAAATCAATGTCATCGTGCCGTTTAATTGGCCGATTGGTGGGAATGGTAATAACCCGCATATTGTAGATTTTTTGAAATTCTTCCTCTTCAGTTTTGGCTGTTCCAGTCATACCTGAAAGTTTCTTATAGAGCCGGAAGAAATTTTGGTAAGTAATCGTCGCCATCGTCATCGTTTCTTGTTTAATATCAACATTTTCTTTGGCTTGAATTGCTTGTTGAAGCCCATCGCTATATTCCCGGCCTTTAAGTACCCGACCAGTAAACTGATCGATAAGTTGAATTTCGTGATTAGCATCCACCATATATTCAACATCGCGACCCATAATATAATTAGCTTTTAGTGCCTGATGAATCCGGTGAACAAGATCGTTGTTTTCTGGGTTATAGAGGTTAGGAATACCAAACATTTTTTCCGCGACGCTCACACCATCATCGGTCAAACTGCATGTTTTATCCTTAATATCGACGGTAAAGTGTGTATCCCGCTTAAGCGTTTTTACAAACCGATCCGCGATTCGATAAGCAGAAGCTGAAGCCTTTGATCCACCAGAGATAATAAGCGGTGTCCGTGACTCGTCAATTAAAATTGAGTCTGCCTCATCGATAACTGCATACTCTAGTCCTCGAAGGACACGGGATTCTTTGTTTGGAGCCATATTATCCCGCAGATAATCAAAGCCAACCTCCGAGTTAGTAGTATAGGTAATATCACAATTATAGGCATCTTGCTTTTCAGTGGAGGTTTTCTCCCGAAGATTAACTCCTACCGTCAGACCCAAGAAACGATATATTTGGCCCATCCACTCCGCATCACGTTGTGCTAAATATTCGTTGACAGTTACGACATGAACTCCCTTACTATTTAAAGCATTAAGATAAACGCTCATCGTCGCGGTTAAAGTTTTACCTTCACCAGTTCTCATTTCCGCTACATCGCCTTGATTCAGGACAATTGCGCCCATAATTTGCACTCGATAAGGGAATTGGCCGAGCGTTCTTTGAGCGGCTTCTCTAGCAACCGCAAAAGCTTCATATTCGATATCCGCTAATGTTTCACCTTCAGATAAGCGTCTTCTAAACTCAACTGTTTTATCCCGCAATTCGTCATCGCTTAAAGCCCGCATCTTATTTTCAAAGGCGATAACTTTGTCGGCTCTTTGTCCAATTTTTTTAATTTTGCGCTCTTCGACTCGGAAGAGTCTTTCGAAAAAATTTGCCATTAATCTTACTTCCTTAAATTATCTTTCTAATACTTTGTTTATAAATAAACAATGATACCGAAATAAATATTATCATTTATCGGCCTTTCTAACAACAGAATAAGGGTGATAAAAGACTTTTAATGCGCTAAATAATCATTACTGCTTAACGAATAGTAAAAAAGAATAATTTCTTTTCCAATGACGAAGGATAAAAATATGTTTTTCCCTTTCTCTAATAAAACATTTTTCTTTGTAAAACAACTGCTACTCTTCACCATGATAAGCAATACGGCGAGCAACTGTCAGTATTTTTATTTTTTGAGGATTGGCTTTTTTTACAATATTAATCATTGCTTGTAGCGTAAAACCGGTAGTCATAATATCATCGACAATAAGAACCTTTTTATCTTTTAGTTTTGTTAAATCATCGGTGGGAATTAGCTCATTTTTTATTTGCTTACGCTCAAAGAAACGTCGATTAGATTGTTTGCTTAAAGATATTTTTTTAGCAGCTATTACCAATGGCATTCCGAGACTAAAGAATATTTCTTGTACATGGCTAAATCCTCTTTCTTCATCGGCTTTGATATGAGATGGTACAGGGACAAGAACATAATCACGATAAATAAATCTTAATAGTTTGTTATAAGAGGCGAGAAACACGTCCTTTAATTCATAATCCTTTCCTCCCTTATACCGATAGATTAGTTCGCGAATAAAAGCATTATATTCATAGATAGAAATAGTGGGATATCCTAAGATTTTTCCGTGGAAAAACTGTGGATTCATTTTCTGAAAGCATTTTTCACATACGATTGGATGCGCTTCAAAAAATAAGCGAAATCCCGATAATTCAAACTCAGCAAAACATATCTTACATACCAATATTTTTCTCCCGGATATCATTTATAGCGTTTTTCATCGCAGATGATATAGTTTCGCTGATAAAGACGACTCTACCTATAGGATCCACTTTTTTTCTTCCCGATCGACCCGCGATTTGAATCAATGTTGCTTGGTCAAAAAGATAGTGATCCGCATTAAATACAATCACTTTTAATTTATCGACCGTTACCCCCCGTTCCAGGACGCTTGTAGTGCAAAGATAACGATAATGGTGATGGCGGAAATCATTGATAATTTTGGCTCGTTTTGTTCTTTGACTATGAACATAATTACCATTTTTGAAGAAAATATTTAGAAACTGGAAAGTCTTTTTTGCCATCGCTATCGTTGGAACAAATATAAATACCGGATCCATCGATTTAAAGAATAATCGCATAACCCAAAAAAGGTGCCAATATCTAAACAACCCCCATCCTTGGATTATGCTCGGGACCGGTAATGGTTGACCATGATAGCGATGAAACAACTCAATGACTTCACCCCCTTGCTTTTTAAAATTTGCTTTGTCAGCTGCGTTGACCGTAGCCGATAAGAAGATGATTGCTCCTCGAGCAGAACGCAATAAAAAAGACGGTAGAATAATTGAATCACGATAGGGGAAAGCATCAATTTCATCAAAAATCAGTAAATCAAAGAAACGTTTATAGCGATATAGTTGGTGAGTAGTTAAAATAATAATATCACCGGTTAAAACATGGTTTTCTCCTCCGTATACTGCGGTAATTAAGGATGCGGGAAAAGCGGTTTTAAGACGGTTGGTAATTTCGATAACTACATCTTTACGAGGTATAGCAAAGCCCACTCTTTTTCCTTGATTTAAAGCCAAAATTATCGAATAGTAAACCAACTCTGTTTTACCTGCTCCCGTAACCGCGTGAATTAGTGTATTTACATTGTTTTCAAAGTTATTCTTTATTTTTAGAGCTATTCTTTCTTGTTCATCTGAAAGTTTATAGTCTAAATTGAGAAAATGATTCTTATGCAAATTCGCCGTGTATGCAGGAGCATTTTTTCCCTGAAAAGAGACGCACAGGCGACAGTATTTTTTGCCTTTAATTACGCCGACATAGCGACTATTTTTATTTCCACATCGCGGGCAGACATATTTCTTATCCATACTTAGTAAATTAGAGTTAAAATCACAAAGTGGACGATATAAAAAATAGGAAATTGGTATTTCCTATTTTAAACTACTATTTGCTATGTTTTTCTTCGTAATCCGTAATTTGTTGAACGCGAAGCGCATGCCTACCACCTTCAAATGGGGTGGTAAGAAAAATATCCACGCGCCTTAACACATCATTAAGGCTCATCTCTCGTTCACCAAACGCCAACATATTGGCATTGTTATGACGCCGGGCGAATTCACTCACATGGTCATCATAGCCTATTCCGCAACGAACGCCTTTTACTTTGTTGGCCGCAATTGATACTCCTTCGCCACTTGTACAAACAAGAAAGCCCAACTGAGCTTCACCGCTAGCAACTTTTTCTGCCGCAGGAATGGCAAATTCTGGATAATTGCAACTGTCAGTAGAATTAGTACCAACATCAATCACTTCATGGCCCAACTTATTGAGATGCTCCTTGATTTCATTTTTGTAATGAAATCCTCCGTGATCAGAACCTAAACTGATTTTCATATTTAGTCCTCCCAAATTTTCTTAATTTCTTCAAAACTAATTGTCCCTTGCCGGATAAGCGTCAATTCATTTTTGCTAATTTTTATTATTGTTGAGGGGACGTGACTAGTCGCAACCCCATCGATAATAGCTGGTATATCTCCCGCAAATATATTATACGCTTCCTCAGCGCTATAAGCAGGCGTTTCGCCTGCGCGATTTGCCGATGGAACCAAAAGAGGTTTTCCACATTGCCGAATCAAATTGCGCACTAAATCCAGCGAAGAGATACGAATCCCAATAGAACCAGTATTCAAAGTAACCCAACTAGGTACATTATCATGGACATCAACGATAATCGTCAATGGTCCAGGCATAAATTGTTTAATAATTTCTTTTGTTTTAGAGTGGATTTTAGCATACTTTTCAATGTCTTCTAAATCGGCACACATCAAAGTAAATGGCTTATCAGCAGGTCGTCTTTTGACGGCAACTAATTTAGCAAAAGCCTCCTCGTTATCAAAAACAACTCCTAATCCAAATACAGTTTCGGTCGGAAAGCACACAACTTCGCCTGAAATTAAAAATTCCGCCACTTCCTTGATTTGCTTTTCTGAATAAATTTTTGTTTCCATATATGCCTCACTTATCACTATTATCAATCATTAGCATTCGATCAATATTTTGCATATCCCGATAGAAAGTATACTTAGCCTTAGGTAACTGATGATTAATAAGTTCACTCAAGCCATCCTTTTGATTGATTCCAAACTCAAAAAAGATTATAGTCTTCTTTTTTTGAATTTGAGATACCTTAGTTAACATTTTTTCATAGTTGGCAATCCCTGGCTTAGCTAGAAGCGCTAAATGAGGCTCGTTTTCCCAAACCAAAGGATCAATCGTCGAATCTGAATCAATGTAGGGTGGATTAGAAATTAAAACATCGACTTTAATGTGGCGCTCAATCAAAGGATCGAGAAAATCGCCGGAAAGAAATGTTACATCCGCATTTAAGGCCAAGGAATTTTCGCACGCCAATTCTAAAGCCGAGAGCGAAATATCCGTCGCATAAACCGTTGCTTGAGGAAAACTCTTCGCCAAGGAAATAGCGATAGCTCCTGATCCAGTTCCAATATCGGCAATGACCAATTTTTGATTAGGAAAATTCTTTTTGATTTCTTCAATAGCCAGTATGACTAATTCCTCCGTTTCCGGACGAGGAATTAACACTCGCTTATCAACTTTAAATGAATGCCCACAAAATGAAGCTCGACCGCTTATGTATTGCGGTGGTTCATTTGCTATTAAGCGTTCATACCAATGCGTGAAAATTATTGGTGTAGGTAAAAGCTCATTGGCTTTTCTTTTCAAATCCCAATAATTATCCAAATTCAAGTAATCCAAAAGTAGCAAGCGAAGATGGGCTTCGCTAATGGTTGATGGCAGCCAAGAGCAACCATACTTATAGGCTTCGCCAATGGTTAAATTATCAAAGTTCACCGGCGATTTTTTGCTGTTGATCATAGTGAATCAAGGCCTCAATAATCTCCTCGAGTTCGCCTTCCATAACCCGATCCAATTTCTGTGTTGTAAAACCAATACGATGGTCGGTGACTCGATTTTGCGGATAATTATAAGTTCTAATTTTTTCGCTTCTTTCACCAGTTCCAACTTTTAACCGTCTTTCAGTACCGATTTTTTCTTCCTGCTCAGAAATTTTAGCGGCCAAAATTTTGGCTCTTAACATATTCATGGCTATTTCACGATTTTGAATTTGGCTCTTTTCCACTTGGCAAGAGACGACGATTCCGGTCGGAATATGCGTTATACGAACGGCAGACTCCGTCTTATTGACATTTTGTCCCCCCGCCCCTTGTGAACGATAAGTATCAACCTGCAAATCTTCCGAACGGATATCCACTTCAATTTGTTCAGCTTCAGGCATGACCAAAACTGTTGCCGTTGAAGTATGAATCCTTCCCGATGCCTCCGTCTTAGGAACTCGTTGAACCCGATGCGCACCACTTTCAAATTTTAATTTGGAATACACGCCCTTTCCCTTAACCATAAATGAAACAAGTGAAAATCCTCCGGCTTCAGACGAGTTCTCATCAACCATTTGTACTTTCCAATTGTTTTTTTCGGCATAGCGGGTATACATTCTAAATAAATCACCCGCGAATATATTAGCCTCATCACCGCCAACCGCTCCTCTAATCTCAACGACAATGTTCTTGTCATCATTTGGGTCCTTAGGAATAAGTAGCAGCTTAATATCTTCAATCAATCTATTTTCTTCCTCTTCTAAACGACGATATTCCTCTTTTCCCAGTTCGATAATATCGGGATCGGATTCTCCCATCATTGCATAAGCATCATTGCGATTGCTTTCCACTTTTTGATACTCATTATACTTTTCGACCGTTGGCTCAATATCAGAGCGTTCTTTCGATATCGCTCGAAAATGATTTATATCATTGGTGATTTGGGGGTCTAAAAGTTCCCGGTCAATTTCTTCCAGGCGTCTTTTTGTAACTTCCAATCTTTTACGCAAACTATCTTCCATGTTATTTATCCTTCCAAATCGTCATATTTTACCATAACCCAAAGCTATAATGAAACAATAGCCATAAGAAAAAACAATATAGTTATAACAAATATGTTACGTTTTTATACTTTATTCTTTGAAAAAATTTAATGTTTTGTTAAAAACAAGTGTAGCAATGTAAGATAAAAATAAGAAAAAAGGCTGTCAACATACAAAAAGCACTTTTTATAAAACGCAATAACTATATTTATAAAAACAAATCGCTCTGTGATTTCCACATATGGTGGTATGCTCCCTGCTTTGCTAATAGCTCTTTATGCGTTCCCATTTCAATAATCTCCCCTTTATCCATGACAATTATTTTATTTGCCAGTTTGATACTTCCAAGACGATGGGTAACAATACATCCGGTTTTTCCCTTTAATAGTTTAGCAAACGCCAAGTAAACTTTATTTTCTTCAATGGGATCAATTGCACTGGTTGGCTCGTCAAGAAAAACAAGATTTGAGTTCTTATAAAAACCGCGAGCAATTGCTAAGCGTTGCCATTGTCCCCCTGACAAATCTTTTCCATTAAATTCGATTCCTAATTTTGTCTGAAGGTTGATGCCATCAAATTTGCAAAAATTCTTGAAATGCATTTCGGCTTTATTTTCGTTATGATTAAAGGCATCACCAATTTCTATGTTATCCAAAATTGTCATTTTATACTTGGCAAATTGCTGAGAAACTATCGTGGTTTGAGAATAGAGATCACTTTCCCTATACTCTTTGACGTTAACCCCGTTAAAGAAACTCTGCCCTTTTGAAGGAAGATATGTACCATTTAAGATGTTTAGAAGGGTTGTTTTACCAGATCCATTTTCCCCAACAATAGCAACAATGTCGCCAGCCAATTTGTTATACCAAAAAGAACAATTGTAAAGACGAGGGAGAGGATATTAGAAGTAATCAACGCTTGGGTTCTATACTTTTGAGCGTAGCTCTTGATACCTTCAATTGCTCCATTAAGCGAATCATAAAAACTTGCATCTTCAAAAATTTCATAGTCAAAATCGCTAGTTCGTCTAAATACATCCATATAGAGGCGTCCTTGACATTTGGTATCAAAACATTTGTGCGCATAGTTTAAAAATACTCCTAGCCCTAGATAAAAAAGAATCGTATTTACATATAGCCCTAGATATAGGGCAATCCTTGTTAAACTAGCGTTATCTTCCATCGAATGATTAGTTACCAGTTCAATAATATTTTGCATAAATAAAAGACTTAATGGTGGCAAAATCGCAATTAATATTGAGGAAAAGAAAATCAAAAAAAGCCAATAGTTGTTTTTCTTAATTTGCATACTATCGATACTTATGCTCCAAAACTAAAAGATTGATATTAATGCATATGGTTTTTTTACTTAAATATTTGTTTTCCATGTAACCACCTAGATAATATGAATAAAGTTTACAAATGCAAGATTTTGTTAAAAATTTTTATTTATCAAACTGCTTGGCAAAATTCAAAAACCAATTTTTACCAAAAATAGTCTTTAAAAAAGGGAGCATTACATAAACGCAACCTTTTAAATTAATTTGATCACTTTAGTTTATTATGATTTTGACTTTTGCATAAATAGTCATAATACTCCCTTTTCTTCATTTAATTTTTGTATTAAATGTCAACTGTACATTTATTAGCAAAAAATATCGATGCGTGGAATAGTGATGTAATAAGAAATCGTTTTTTAGTAATGAATGGCTGTTTAATGTTGCTTGATATTTTATTTAGCGGTTAGCTTTTTATTCTTCGTTTTCCTTTAAAGGACGACTATAATGAAGAAAAGGCAATAATTCAATGAAAAACACAATCGTAACCCGTGGCTTTCTTCTATTGGCAAGTTTACTGACCGTGGCTAGTTGCACCGAGCCTAATTATTTTACTGATGATAATTATTTGTCTTTATCTATCTCAGGTGATAATTTACGCATCCTGCAAGTTACTGATCTTCATCTTACCTATGGAATTGACTATAACGATCGCCACACCTTAAAATTAATTAAAGAACTAAACGATGAAACCAATCCTGACTTGATTGTTATTACTGGCGATATTTCGATGTCGCCTTTAGGGCCATCTTTATTTACTAAATTAATTAGTTATATGGAGAATTTGGATACTCCTTGGACTTTTGTCTTCGGTAATCATGAAACTGATTTTGATGACTATAAGGAATTTTTAGAAAAAATTCATGACACTAAAAATCTTTTATTTAAAGTGGGTCCAACTTTTGATGACACCAAAAGTTATGGTAATTTTCGTATCCAGGTTGAAAAGAATGGAAATCCTTTTCGCCAGCTATATTTTCTTGACAGCCATACCGAAAACGATACCGAATCTGGATATGGTTATATAACTGAAGACCAAACAAATTGGTTTCACAATCACCTAGTGGAAGATCAATTAACGGCATTACGCTCACTAGCTTTTATGCATATTCCCCTCCAACAATATACCGATTATTCCAATCATCCGTTAATTGATGGCGCAATGGAAGAAGGAATTATTTGCTATCAAGGAATCGATACTGGATTTTATGACGAAATGGTCAATTTCGGACTTACCGATGGTGTTTTTGTTGGTCACGACCACAACAACAATTTTTCCTTCTTAAAAGACAATATCCTACTGGCATATGGCCAAACAACTGGCTATAACGGTTATGGCTTTTTAGATCGCGGGGGTAGAGTTATCGACATATCTTCGACTGGGGCTCTATCAAGTTACAACATAACGGAGGCCGAACTATGATTATCTCGCGACACGATCGTGTATTTATCGCTTTTAATCTCTTTTTCTGGGGACTGGTAGGCTTTTTCTTTACCGGTTGGTATTTATTTGCTTTACTCCCCTTATCTGGTGTTGTATTTATCTTTCTTAAAGGAGGTAAAAAGCATGTTTGAGTTTGCGGTTGGTCTTATGATATATGCCTTTTACTTCACCTTAATTTTTGGTCCTTTAACCCTATTTATTATGCGTTTAGTTTACTTATGGCCAATGAGAAAGAACAAGAAAATTTTTTATAGCGCCTTATTCTTGCCCTGTTCAATTGGACTATACTATCACTTTCCTACTCAAAGCAAATTCAAAAAAAATTATAATACCGTCAGTACTATTTTCTTTGCTTTAACTGTCATTGCTAGTTTTTTCATTATTTACCAAATAAAGTGGTAAAAGAATACCCGCCAAAAATATTTTTTAAAGCAAAGGGCAAAAAATAAAAAACGTCTAATGAAGAAGACCTTTTTTGTGTATAATTATTCTATAGGTGAATGTATGGCATATAAAGCTCTTTATCGGACTTATCGCCCTCAAACTTTTGAAGAAGTAGCCGGGCAAAAAGTAATTATTCAAACTCTAAAAAACGCTTTGGCTAAGGGCAAAATTGCTCATGCCTATCTTTTTAGCGGCCCGCGCGGAACGGGTAAAACAACAATGGCAAAATTGTTAGCCAAGGCATTAAATTGTGAAGAGGGCATCGGTAGACAATGCAATCAGTGTTCGAATTGTTTGGCGGTTATTGATGGTTCGCATCCAGATGTTATCGAAATTGATGCCGCTAGCAACAATGGGGTCGATAATGTGCGCGATTTAGTCGAAAATGTTAAATACTCTCCCATTAAGGGAAGATATAAAGTATATATTATCGATGAAGTCCATATGATGAGTGCTTCGGCTTTTAATGCTTTATTAAAAACACTTGAGGAACCACCCTCGCATGTGATTTTTATTCTCGCGACAACCGAGCCCCATAAAGTTTTACCAACGATTGTGAGCCGCTGCCAACGATTTGATTTTACTAAAGTAAGCGACAAAGATATTCGGGAACGTTTAATTCATATATTAGATGAAGAAAAAGTTTCTTTTGAGCCACGGGCCTTAGATCTTCTCATTGAACTAGCTGATGGTGGTGTCCGCGATGCTCTATCGATGCTTGATCAAATTTTGTCTTATGCCGGAGATAAACTAGTTGAAAAAGATATCCTCGATGTATTTGGATTAGCCAACAATCACGAAAAGGTTCAATTAATCAAGCAAATAACCCAACATCAACTCCCTGGAGTAATTGAAAAACTAGATTACTTTCAACAATTAGGTATTGATCTTCGACGACTAAATAATGATCTTCTATCAATTGTTAAAGATGCATTGGTTTACTGTAAAACCCAGGAGCCGGATCTTTTAAAGGAATTAACAGAAGCCGAAGCTAAGGATATCGTTTCTAAATCAAATGCCGATGATTTATTAAGAATACTCGACGCCTTTATTAAAACTGATAACGATTTTCGCTTCGTCAATAATGTTCGCTCTTTATTTGAAGTATCTATTATTGAAATGACCGTCGGCCCTCAAAAAAATTCTTCTTATGTAGATGAAAATGCGGATATTAATAAAATTGTGACTCCCAAGAAGAAACTTACCGAGGAAGAGATTAAAAGTGTTGTTTCGCCTAAAGAAAGTGAAATTGAAGTGGAACCCGCTGAAGCGGAACTGATTTTAGCCCCAATTGAAGAAGAAAAAAAGGAATCGACGCCGATCAGCGCTCATGAATTGCACGAGAATAAGCCACTTATTCGTAAGCAAATACTAGAGGAGACTAAATCTATTTCCCCTTCATCTTCCCAGCCAATTTATGAAACTGGCGATGTTATTTCAATGGATGAAAATATGCTTATCAACACGATGTGCATTGGCGACCGTGACGAGAAACTTGCTCTCATTGAAAAATGGGACGAACTAAAGAACTTCTTCGCCGATCTTGAATTGGGTCGCTATGCCGCTTTACTAAAGGATGGTCAGCCCTATGTTCTAACCAAAGATGTCCTCGTCTTAAATTACCTTTATGCTAATCGAGCAAAAAAAGTAAACATCAAGCAGAATCAAAATGCCCTCTCCACTTTGGTAAATAAATTGATTAACCGTAAAGTTGTGGTATATGGGGTGTATGATAAAGAACGGGCTCAGGCTCAAAAAAAGTTTATGGAATTATCGCAGTTGGGACGACTTCCCAAAGCGAAGGATATCATTATTAAAATTAAAGGAGTGAATGACTAATGAATGAAATGCAAAGATTAATGTTCCAAGCTCAAAAAATGCAACGGGAATTAGCAAAAGCCAAGGAAGGCTTGGCTGAAAAGGTATTTTCAGTTACCAAAGGCGGCGGTTTAACCCTTTCCATGCAAGGCGATTATTCCAATATTAAAGTTGCAATTGCGGATGATCTTTTAGAAAAAGATAACAAGGAAATGCTCGAGCAATTAATCTCAATGGCTATCACCGAAGTTATTGAACAAATTGCCAAAGAAGATGAAGCTAATAACGAGCGGATAACCGGCAACGCCTCCGGTTTTGGAATGCGTTAATCATGGACAATCTTCCTCATTTAAACCTTCTCATTGAAGCCTTCCGTCATTTGCCAGGTGTCGGGCAAAAAAGTGCTGAGCGGATGGCTTATTCCGTTTTAAAAATGAATAAGGACGATGTGCTGGCTTTTTCAAATGCCCTTGAGAAGGTTACAACTTCCATTCATACTTGCCCCATCTGCGGACAATATACGGAAGATGAAAAATGTAATACCTGCTCTGACCCTACGCGCGATCATTCAATTTGCGTAGTTGTAAGTGATCAGAAAGATGTATTAAGTTTTTCACGTATTGAAAATTTTAATGGGGTTTTTCATATTCTAGGCGGAGTTTTATCTGCCAGTAGCGGGGTATCAATTCACGATTTAAATGTGGATTCATTATTCCAAAGGATTGAAAAAGAGCATATTGAGGAAGTAATTATTGCTACCAATCCAACAATAGAGGGCGAAACAACTGCACTATATCTTGCTCGTCTATTAGAAAAATTTCCCGTAAAAACCACGCGCCTTGGCTATGGCTTACCTATGGGTGGACATCTTGACTATGCCGATGCTCTAACACTAAAAAAGGCCTTAGCGGGTCGCACAAATATGAAGGAAGAAAAGGAATAACCATATGGCAATTTTTATTACCTTTGAAGGGCCCGAAGGCAGCGGAAAAACAAGCGTTCTTAAAGAAGTCGCAAAGCGTCTTCAAAATGAGGGCGTACCTATTGTTTTAACTAGAGAGCCCGGTGGTACTCCAATTGCAGAAAAAATTCGGCATGTGATTTTAGATCGGGATGAAACCGCGCTTGACCCACGGGCTGAAGCTTTGCTTTTCGCGGCGAGTCGAAGACAACATCTCGTCGAGTTAATATGGCCATCCTTAGAGCAGGGAATCAATGTTCTTTGCGACCGTTTTATCGATTCATCTATGGCTTATCAAGGCGGTGGTCGTCATCTTGGTGTCGACGAAATTTTAACTATTAATACTTTTGCTACCGAAGGTAGGTTGCCCGATTTAACTCTTCTTTTTGATTTGTCGCCAGAAGTGGGACTTGCCCGCATTGCCAAAAACAAGAATCGGGAAGTAAATCGACTCGATCTTGAAGAGTTAAATTTTCATCGGCAAGTCCGGCAAACATATCTTGAACTTGCTCAAAGATGGCCTCACCGATATGAAATAATTAATGCTGAAAAGTCTTTTCTAGAAGTTTGTGAATGTGCCTACCAAATCATCATCCGTCACTTAAAGGATAATTCATGATTGATCAAGAGTATTTAAAACACTATCAGCCGATTATTTTTCGCTCATTTGCTAACGCAATAAATGAGGATCATCTTTCTCATGCTTTGCTTTTAAGCGGTGAGCCGGGACTTCCATTAAAAGAGGTAGCGTTTTTTTTGGCGCAATCATTAGTTTGTGATCATAGATCGCCTTTAGCCTGTGGACACTGTTTAAATTGCCTGCGTTTTATGGATGGAAATTATAGCGACTTTCAACTTATCGACGGTTCAATCTCTTCCATAAAAAAGGAGAATGTTCTTACGCTTGAGGAAGATTTTTCTAGAACGGCTATCCAAAAAGATGCAAAGATGATTTACATTATTCATCTTGTGGAAAATATGACTTCGGAAGCCACAAATTCACTATTGAAATTTCTTGAGGAGCCTCATGCTGGAGTGTATGCTATTTTAACGACTGAAAACGAATCAAAAGTACTGCCGACAATTGTATCGCGTACGACTAATATGGCTATGATACGAAGTGATCGAAGTTCAATCATAGAGCAAACTCATGATCTTGACGTCCCCTTAAATGATGCCATTCTTCTTGCCGATATCGCCAACGAGCCATCGATGCTTTTTAATCTTTATCAAAGTGATACCTATCAGTTGGTAAAAGAGAATTTCCTATCATTGGTCAAGTCATTTTCACTTGATTCCCAAGCGGCTGCTTATGTCCTTCAAAAAAATATCGCGGCCAATATTAAAAGTAAAGAAGCCACTCGTCTTTTCTTGGATCTAATGATTACTCTTTTGGAAGATACGATAAAAATTAAAAATAACAAAGAAATAAATTTTTCATTTTTGAGACCAGAAATAGAAAAAATTGCAAGTAATGTAATTCATCCCGAAAAAATTGTTAAAGAAATGGTAAAATTAAGAGGTGAGATTGATTTAAGTTTAAATCTTGCCCTAGTGTTTGATCACCTAGGCTACTATATAATTAAGGAGTCGTAATATGGAAGATGCATTAAATAATGGGGTCGCTATTAAGGCGCCAACCCATTTTGTTGGTATCCGTTTTAATAATTTAGGGAAGGCCTACTTTTTTTCTACCGATGATAGTTCACTTGTCATTGGTGATTTTGTAGTGGTGGAAACCATTCGGGGCATTGAACTTGGAAATGTGGCTATTCTCCCTCAAGAGATTGTCGAATATAAATCATCTTTGGGCCTAAAGCCTATTTTGCGGCGGGCAATAGAAGAGGATATTAAAGCTTACAAAGCTAACTTACTTGCTGCTGATGAGGCTTTCCGCTTCACTCAGGCAGAAGTTTCTCGGCTTGAGTTAGAAATGAATTTAACTTCCGCCGAATTTACCCTTGACCGAGCAAAAATAATTATTTCTTACTTATCGGAACATCGCGTTGATTTTCGTGAATTACTCCATTCTCTTGCTGGGAAACTTCACACGCGAATTGAGCTTAGACAAATTGGCACCCGCGATAAGGCTAAAATGATTGGCGGTGTTGGCATTTGTGGCTTACCTCTATGCTGTTCAACCTTTTTAAATGAGTTTGACGGCATCTCGATTAATCGGGCCAAAAATCAGATGTTAGCCCTAAATATTCCCAAGCTCAGTGGCCATTGTGGCAAACTGATTTGCTGCTTGAAATATGAGGATGAACTATATACCGACCTAAAAAAGGATTTCCCACGTCTAGGATTACGTTTTAACTACAATGGAACGCAGTATCGTATTACCTCCTTAAATGTTTTGAACCGCACGGTCAAAATTGAAGGTAGTGGCGATGTTCAATTCTTAGATTTATCCGCTATTAAAGACATTCTCGCTAAGGATAAAAGCCTTATTACGAATAATAAAAAAGATGAGGATAGCGATGACAAAGTTGATGAAGAATAATCATTATGAAAAGACAGTTCACTTATAAGGAGTCCCCACAGGGAATCTTGTATCTTGTTGCGACTCCAATTGGTAATTTATCAGATTTATCCACTCGAGCTCTTTCCGTATTAAAGGAAGTCGATGTGATTGCGGCGGAGGATACGCGCAACTCGGGCCGCCTTTTAGCGCACTTTGATATCAAGAAGCCGCTTATTAGTCTTCACGAACATAATGAATCCGAAATGAGCGAACGCGTAATATCTCTTTTAATGGATAAGAAAAATGTCGCCTATATAAGTGATGCTGGCTCTCCTGGCATTAGCGATCCCGGACAGCGGCTAGTTCAAAAGGTGCTTGCTGCCGACTTTCCAATTTCTTATATTCCTGGTCCCGTCGCCGCGATAACTGGACTTATTCCTTCCGGCATTAATTCTGATCACTTTTTATTCTATGGCTTTTTGGATTCGCGAAAGAGTCGTCGCTTACAAGAGTTGGAAAAATTAGCCGGTTTTCCTTATACCATTATCTTTTACGAATCTCCTCATCGCATTAAGGCAACAATTGACGATATATTATCTGTTTTTCAGCATCGAAAAGCCGTTATTGCGCGCGAACTAACTAAAATTCATGAAGAATATATCTATGGATCATTAGATGAATTAGCAACAATAGATGAGAATTCTTTAAAAGGAGAGATGGTAATCATTATCGAGGGATTAAGTGAGGGCGAAGAAAGTATCGATGAAGATACTATCTATCAAGCGTTAAAGACGCGAATTAAAAGCCAGATGAGCGCTAAAGATGCGATTCGAGAAGTCAGCATTCTTTATAAATATCCTAAGAATGAGGTTAGTCGTCTTTACTATCAGAAATTGAAGAAGGAATGATTCCTTCTTTTATTTTTATGTTTTCAATCATTGAATAAAATGCTAGTATATCTACGGCTTTAAAGCCGCTATATTTCCTCTTTCAGTTTGAATTAAAAGGAAATAAAAATAATTTAGGAGGGTCCAAATGTACCACGTTTGTCAACACCCTCTCATTAAAATCAAATTACCATTAATGAGAGATGAAAACTGCTCAATGGCAGCTTTTCGTGACTATCTCCAGGAGATAACCTATCTTCTTGCCGCTGAAAGTCTATCGCAAATTCCCCTTCAGGAATTGCCAACTCCCGTCCAGAGCCCGACCGGTGCGTCTGCTAACGCTTTTACGTTAGCTCGTCCGGTCGTTTTTATTCCCATTTTGCGCGCGGGATTAGGCATGATTGAACCTTTTATGCATCTTCTACCCGATGCTCAGGTTGGCTATTTAGTCATGTCTCGAGATGAAAAAACACTCAAAGCCGAAAATTATTATGTCGCTTTACCTAAGGTAGATAATCCAATCGCATTCATTATTGATCCGATGCTTGCCACTGGAGGCAGTATTATTAAAGCTATCAAAGAACTTAAAACCCAAGGATACAAGGATATTCGCGTCGTGAGTTTAGTCGCTGCTATGGAAGGTATAAACGCAATTGAAAAAGTTTTTCCTTCAACTGATATTCTGGTGGCTGCTCTCGATGATCACCTTAATGAAAAAGGCTATATTATTCCTGGACTAGGCGATGCGGGTGACCGTCTTTTTGGAGGCAAATAAAATGGACAACAATGCCATTGTATATGCTTTGAGCGCCAACAAAAAAATGGCGATTGATATCGTCAAACAGTTAGGACTTAAGATGGGAGAAAGCGAAGTAATTCATTTTGCTGATGGGGAAACAATTGTTGAAAACAACACCACTGTTCGAGGCAAAAATGTTTATGTCATTCAATCCACTTGTCCTCCCGTAACCGAACGCCTATTTGAACTTCTAATATTTATCGACGGATTAAGGCGGGCTTCAGCCAAGGAAATAAATGTTATCATTCCTTACTTTGGTTATGCTCGCCAAGATCGAAAAGTTCGTCCTAGAGAACCAATAACCGCTCGCCTGGTAGCGGATATGCTACAAAATGTTGGGGCAAATCACATTATCGTTACCGATCTACACACTCCTCAAATTCAAGGCTTTTTTACTTGTCCCATCGATGATCTTTCCGCGATTCCCCTTTTCGCTGAATACTTTTCAAGCATAGTCAAAAAGGACGATCTAGTTGTAGTTTCTCCCGATCATGGGGGAGTGACTAGAGCTCGAAAGTTTGCCGGATACTTTAATCAAGCGGGTATTGCCATTATCGACAAGCGGAGACCATCCGCTAATGTGGCCGAAGTGATGAATATCATCGGCGATGTCAAAGGCAAAACGGCCATTATTATCGATGATATTGTTGATACGGCCCAAACTTTAACCTTAGCTGCCGGCGAACTAAAAAAGGCTGGAGCAATCAAAGTTTTTGCAGCGATATCACATCCGATTTTATCTAATGCCGCCTGCCGATTAATTGAAGAATCCGCATTAGAAAAAGTAATCGTAACGGATTCAATTCCTTTGGCACAAGAAAAGTGCACGCCTAAAATCGTTGTTCTTTCGATTGCGCCAATGATTGCTCATGCGATTGAATTAATCGAAAACCAAGGGTCACTTGGAACCGTTTATTCCATTTTTAAACGGCCCCAAAATGACGACTAATTAATCTAATTTTAAAACGCCAATATATGGAAGATTACGATATAGTTCATCATAGTCAAGGCCAAAGCCGATGACGAATTCATTGGGGATTTCAAATCCACAATAATCTAGATGGACCTCGTAATCTTTTTTTACGTCTGGTTTCATAAGTAGGCAACAGGTGCGAACACTTTTGGCCCCTTTTTCTTCCATCATCGTGGCAATGCAGCTCATCGTTTGTCCACTATCAAGAATATCATCTACAACCAGTACATCTTGACCATGAATATCGAGGTCGAGATCATGGACTAGTTCTAGTTTTCCCCGCATCGTAGTTCCGCAGTAGCTTTTTGCTCGGACAAAATCAAAGCGTAAGGGTAAACTAATATGCTTAACGAGCTCGGCCAGAAATGGCACTGAACCATTCAGTAACCCAACTATTACCAAATTTTTATCTTGGTAATCGCGACTAATAATCGTCCCTAACTCTTCACACCGATCGACAATCTGTTCGTGCGTTAACAATACTTTTCCAATTGAGGCACTCATTTTCGATCTCCTTTAATTATATTTATCACCAAGGAAACATTTGCCCTTAATGACCAACTGGGGTTTCGCGCGTCTTAAATGTCAATTTTTGACCACGCTTCTTTTCGAATAGACAATATATGCCATAACTTCCTCCGGCTAGTAAAAGCCCAAATGAGGAAAGAATTAAGCCACTTCCTAAATACGGAGTAAAATACGATATCGTTATGTGGTTGCTCCCGCTAGGAATTACAAAGCCGACAAACCCACCCTGGGCCCGATAAACTTTTGGTCGCACGATATTGCCTTCACTATCAACTATTTTCGCTGACCAACCTGTATCATAGGCTACATTAGTAACGGCAAAACGAGTTGTCGAATAATTAGTATCAAAAGCATATTTATTATAGGAATGAGTAATATTTTCAAAGCCGTTATCTCTATATTGGGTAAATTGAGTCTCCATTTGACTATCTTTAATCGAAAAAATATAAGCCGAAGTTGGAACTGAAGTCCATTTACTCATTGGCATAATAAGAATCGATTTAACTCCAACGGGGGAATAAAGTGCGCGCATAGCCTTAAATGAAGTTCCAAGCGAACCGCCATGCGTATCAAAAGTAATGAGTTCGTCATTAAGTCCATAAAGGAAAATTCGCGCGCTATAATTGTATGATAGTTGAACTATGAGTTCACCGCCGACACTCGTAATCGGTTCACCATCAGTTCGAGAGATGTAAATTCCATCCTCTCCCGGGTCCATTGTAGTAGCTTGTGGAAGTAGACTACAGGATGAAGAAAGAAGTGAAATATCCTCAAATGGTAGTCGATCAGAACAGCCATAGTAATCTAGCGCAAGGGTGTTATTGCGGCTAGCAAAAAGTGTCGTTCCATTTTTAGGCGCGTAATAATAATTCGCGGTGGCAAATTCGGGATAGGCATTTAAAACTTCATCATAATCATCCGTGTCCAATATGCCATAGTTTAAATACATCTCTTCGTTACGAACCACTTCCTGAGCTTGCCCCGAATAAAAATTGCTGATTTTCTTGCCATCGGGATCGGTTGAAGGAAGATAATTGGAACGCATCAAAGTATCAAAACTGCTTCCCAATTCTACAAAATTATCATTGCGATATAAGCGGTAATCCTTTGTATCGTAATCTTCAAGATGCGTGTAGCCGTAAGGAATGTTGTCATAAGGGGCTTCAAGTCTAAAGGTTTCAGTTCCATCCGCAGTCACATAACTAATCGTCGAAACACTATTTTGCACCATATAGTATTTTACTCCAAGGAACATATCTAAATTGTAGCGTTTCTCGTGTAGGCCCATCGACCAGCCATTATAGTTATAGTTGACATGACTCCAGGAATTAAATTCCATAAGATTAAAGTTATAAAGGCTATGGAAAGCCCCTAAACCATTATAGTTTTCACGCATTCCAACGTTATCATTTCCCTTATAGGCATTGGAGTTAAAAACGCGGAAGAAAGTGTCATCCTCTTTATTGATGTGGTCGATTATACTAGTTTCTTGTCGAACCGCACTGGTACCTCCACCAACGTTATACTGATAGCTGACAAAGCCGTGATTAAACATCGTCGCTGTGCCCATAATGATGACTTCAACCGCGGTAAACGCCGTCAAATATTTAGTCAAATTCAAATCTTTATGTGCAAACCGATAAATTAAGTATACGATGACAATCGCGGCAAATTCATAATAAGCATCGTAAATACGTTCATCAATCATTTGAAAGAATGCCTGACCCTGAAAGTTATAAGCCCAAATGTAAGTGAGAAGCGCCCCCATAGTGATAAGTAGGAAAGAGACATCGTAATACCAGCCTTTCCACTGCTGGTGCTTCTCATAATTTATAGCGACATAAGTTATTAAAACGAAACTCACAAATAACTGCCATCTGCCGTATTCCTTTGTAAATCCATGTAGGGCATTGTAGGAAAAAGGCGTAAATATTGCCCATACTATTAACACTAGGGCGATAATATGCGATACCTTTTTCTCTTTAAATGATGTTATTACGGAAGGAACAACCATGAGCATAAGCGGCGTATAAATAAATAGACTGCTAACCGTATTATCATAATTGGAAGTATTTAAAAGAGCCGAACTCCGATCGCTAAGAGTTGGAAAAAAGAAGGTTATTAAAGGATAAAACTTCTTATAAACATAACTGGGAGATTGCGCTTCCCAATTGTTTAAATAATTAAAGAAGGTTGCCCAGTCTTTTGTTTTAAATGCATCGAGAATAATTGATAAATAGGTAGCATTGGTTACCCGATCAGATCCGGCGGAAATATATATTCCCGGCAGTAATGAAATCGAAGATATCATTATTGCCACAAGAAAGCCAGCAAAGCCAATACCCATAACAAGGAATTTATCTTTAGTTGTATATGTCTTGAAAAGTTGGAAATAGCGGAAAACGGCGTAGATGACTCCCAAAATAGAAGTGGATACAAGGAAGAAATAATTGGCAACCCCCAACACTCCTAACCATGTCATCAACATCCATGGTTTTCGTTCCCGTAATATTTTTTCGATGCCTAGAAAGACTAAAGGGAATAAAACGGTAATCTCCATGAAGTGATTAAACCATAAATAATAGGTATTCCATCCACAGAAAGCATAGGCCATGGCAAAGAAAAGAGCATTTTCCTTCTTTACGCCCATATAGACTAAATACTTCTTCATCGCAAAAGCCGCTAAAACTATTTTAGCAATCATTAGACAGGCAATACCTTGAGGAATGAGGCTACGAGGGAAAATCAAAATTGGAAGGAAAAAGGGATTTAGCGCATAGTAGAAGGCATTACTACCGATATTGTTGACACCTAGGTTGGTCGATGAATCCCAAAGCGGAAATTCGCCGGTAGTAATAAAGTGCCACCAATCATCATAACCGTTCGTATAAAATGGTATTGTTTGTTGGGTGTAATCACCGCCTAAGGGAACTGTCCAAAGGTTAGAAAATAGGGCACTAGAAAAATAAGCAATTGCTAAAATAGTAAGAAAAATAGCATAAAACTTCCAATTGCCAATATCAAACTTATCCCAAAAATCTTTCCAAGCATCTCTAAGACCAGCTTTTTTAGACACTTCAATAATTACTTTATTTGAGTTTTCATTCGTAGATTTAATAACAACCGTTTGCTCTAAGCCATCTTCTAGCAAAAAGTAAAATGATACCATCGATAAAATAAAACCAATCGATGAAAGCACCAAACTAACGATAAAAATTAACTTGAGATAAAGAGGAAACGGAAAGTCAATGCTTTGAATTGAATCAAAACCAAATAGCCAAAAAAAGCTAACGTAAAGAATCCCTAGTAGCGGCACCAGATAAACATATTGTTTTTCTTCAGCCTTAGCTTTGAATAGGCGCTTAATAAAGTAGATGAAGAGCAATATTACTCCCCCGATTACACCAACTAAAATCAGAACTTTCCACCAAGGAAAATTGAATTTTACTCCCGGCATAATCCACATCGAGACAATAAAAGTAATCGCCCCCATAACGAGGCTATAAAGTGCAAATTGATTGCAGTATGATTTAAGCTTTTTTAGTTCTGGCATCAGGCACCCTCCGTCAGAAATACATATGACTTAGATAGCCTTTTAGGCTATCAAATAAGACATGGTTTATTATACACTTTTCGTGGCTAAAAAATAACCACTTAGAAAAGAGTAAACAAAAAGGGAAGCCTCTCGGCTCCCCATAAAATCAGCGGCCATCTTCCGAAGGGAAGAGGAAATTGAACGCTAATTTTTCGCTTAACCAAAAAAGGGGTAATTGATTAAGCGTAGTTATTATTACAAGTTTCCTTTCTTTTTGCAAGCAAAATGATATTAAACTTTGCTATTTTCGAAAATAATGGTTTTAATTAACTCCTCGGAAAAACCGTATTTTTTACTTAGTTGGGCAACACTCATTTTGCCGTTAACATAATCGCTTTTAATGGCCCTGCGATTGTTATCAATGACTAATGCTATCTTTTTGTACTCCTCATCATCTTTCATTTCCTGAGCTAACTTGATGTATTTATCGCTTCGACCATAAGCCTTTTCTACTGGATATTTTCTTTCATTGACTTTTATTTTATCCATTACTATTTGATCTAAATCTAGGTGATAGTGATCGGCAATTAAAACGGCATACATAAAGACATCCGCCAATTCCTCTTTAATCTTATCAATTCGTTCACTCACTTCTAAATCACCTGCTGACCATTGATATATTTCAAGTAGTTCATTAACCTCTAAAGAAAGAGAAAGAGCTAGGTCCTTTCCGTTATGAAATTGATCCCAATCGCGCTTTGAAGAAAATTTAATAATTTCCTCTATTGTCTTTTTATCCATGCTTATAACCTCTTTTTATATTATATCGATAAATTGGATTTTCAAAAAGAAAAGGATGGCTGGTTCCCCCACCAGTCACCCTTTTTGGCTGAGAGTAATCTCTAACCAACTTAATATTAAACGTTTTTTGAAAAAAAGTTAAGTTTCGTTTATTTCTAACTCAAAACTTTCCAACATATTATATTTTTTTATTAAATTAAAAAACACCATTAAACAGGAATGTATAATTAATAATTATTCATCTCTATCTTGCTGATTTTCACCGATACTTGAAATCTCTTTTTTTATTAGAAATTCCCGGAACCCACGGATTTTTCTTGTGGTTAATAAATAACAGGCATATTTTTGATCAACAAAGAGTTGAAGGGCGACAAAAGTGATAATTGTTAAAACCAAACCGACATACCAAAAAGATCTAAAGAAGAGAAGAAAGGCGATCAAAGGAATAAAACCAACGGCCAAGATGTAATCATAGATACTTTTGGTTTCTTCTTTAAAACATTTTTCAATAGTCTCTTTTTCCGACTTACTTAATTCCTTATAGCTTCGATATTGTTTTAAATCATTCATAGATATCACCTCTTTATATGATATAGCGCTATACCATTAATGTATATAGAAGAAAAAGCGACATTAGTAAAAAAATTGATACTAAATAGTGCTTTTCACAAATGCCATAAAATATCTAATGGCTTAATAAGACATATTTTATAAACCCATAGTAACGGCCAAGAACAACAAAGTAAATGCTCTATCCTAATGATTGAAGAAATCATATAAGAACAAAGTTTACGAGAACGGAAATAAAAAAAGAGCCCATCGTTACCGATGAACTCATCGCTAGCATAATCGTTAGCGGAACTTATCTCTAGCACACAGGCTAGCTCTAATCTAGCGCGAAGCTAGCTTCAAACCGCACAAGATATTACTATCCGGGGTCGCCTATATTAAATCAAATATTTAAAAATATAGCAAGAAAAAGGGTAATCAAACAAAAAATAATCAAATAACACATCTCTCAAACCTAGTTCGCAGTGTGCGAATTTATCTCGCTTCAGTGAGTTTTTTTGTTGTCCCACTTTTTTCTTTACTAAAAGTATAGCAAAAAAACACTTGGATAATAGATTATTTCATTATTCCAAGTGTCGTAGAGTTCATATATTGAGGATAAGAACATTTTCCCTATCCAACAAATTTATTTTTTTAAAAATCCATCGAACTCTTTTGGCATTTTAGCCACAATCTTGATTTTTTTGTGCGTAATCGGATGAATAAGATCAAGTTCATAGGCATGAAGGCCTAAGCGATGCAGAGGGTTATCTTTATTATCATACTTATCATCTCCGATTAAAGGATAACCAGCATGCTTCATTTGGACACGGATTTGATTTTTCTTACCCGTATCAATATCGATATCCAATAAAGCGTAGTTTTCGTTAGATCTGATGACCTGATAATAAGTTATAGCTAAAACGGTCGTCTCTGATTTATGACCTACGTACATAAGATTGGTGGCATTCTTAAAAAGGAAATTTTTTAAGGTATCTTCTTTCTTCGCGGGGACTCCCGAAGTAATCGCATAATATCCACGTTTGGTGACAATATCATTCCAGTTTTTTTGTAATTCATCTTTTATCGCTTCATTTTTAGCAAAAAGAAGAACTCCACTTGTTTCCTTATCAATTCGATGGACAACATATATTCGCGCATGTTTATCCCGATCTTTTATATAATCACTCAATAAACGATAGGCGGTAATGCCTTTTTCTTTATCGGATGCAACCGAAAGAAGTCCATGTGGTTTATTGATAGCTATTAGCTCATCGTCTTCATATATTACATCCAGTTTCTGCGTCTTTAAGGTTTTCTGCGATCTAGCTTCGATTGAAACTTCATCCCTACTTGATAGAGGAAAATCAAATTGAGTTACTGGAGCCCCATTAACAAGAATTTGTCGCCGCGAAAGATAGCCTTTTATTTTGTTACGGCCAAATTTAGGAAGTTTCAGCATCAAAAAGGCTAAAAGTGTGCTTTCTTCCTTCACTCCAAAGCGAAAAAGTGGCGGTGTAGCCCGAACCGGACGCTTTCTTTCTTCCGCGCCCCGCTTTAAAAATTCACGTTCACTTTTTTTTGTGCTGCGTGATTTTTTATTTTTTACTTTTTTAAACGATTGGACAATTCTTTGAGCCATATTATTTTTCCCACTTTACAAAAATATGCAGGTGATGACGCGGCATTTTTACTAATGAAAACGGCAAGGAAAAAATACGATTCTCATATAGTCCTTCAATTTTTTTATCCTGCGGAAAGTCAGCGGCTTTAGTGACATCAATCAGTTGTCCATAACGAAGCCAAATAACCAAATAGTGCTCACTATCGGTATGAATTATGATTTGATATTTTTTAAAGATAAAATAATAGACTAGATAAGCGATAATAAGTACTCCAAGAACGATAAAAGTTATCGTTGATGATAAAGACAAAAAAAGTAAACGCGCCATAATAACCTCACATTACCCACCCATTATAGGAGGAAACGTTAATAAATTAAAGAAGTTTAATTTCGATTCCAACAACCCCTTCTCTTTGTTCGCGTTCTGGTGAATAAATCATGTAGATTCCTTTTAGCATTTTCTCAATCGAATCGGATGCCATATAGCCAAATTTTTCTGGAGGAAAAGCTTTAAATAAGGACTTAAAATTTGGAAATGGATATAGACTTACTACTTCCACCATCATTGATTGATTAAAATGGTCGGGTTCGCGAGTAAAGGTAATGGTATCACCAACCTTTATCTGACGTCTTTTGTCATCATAGCAACGAATTTCAATTGTCTTCTGTCCGCTCAAGATCTTCTCAAATGGGCCACCTTGTAGGTTCATGAAATGATGCATATTCAAATCCTCTCCCATATTATATTAACATAAAAAACAGTCGGTAAAGGAATACCTTTTAATATTAAAACAAAAAAATATTACTTAAATTTTATTTTGTTACTATTAAAAAGGGCGATGAATACTGGTTTTACGGTTTTCATCGCCTAAATAATCACTTAAGAATTAATAATGTTGAAAAAAAGTGTTGCCAATAAAAAAGAACTTTGCTAATATACTCGCATACTAAGTAAGCTACTTAGTAGCCGAGGTCAGAATGGGCGTCACGCTGGCCTATGGTCTCAGGCTTTATGCCTTGTTAAACAGATGAAAAAGGTTTAACCTTCGGGACTTGATCACCCTGAAGCCGCAACTATGTGATAGGCACGCACTATCAGATTCTACCGTCGCCCGCAGGCTGAAAAGGCTCTTTGGAGTTTGTGCCAGTGCCCCGTCTTTGACGGGGCTTTTTTATTAAATAATAACGTGTCCTGCCGCTCGATAAAGACGATACCACTCCTCTTTTGAGAGTTTGACATTTCTCGCCACCAAAATATCTGCAATATGTTGTTCATTCATTGAGCCGTAAACCACTTGAAAGTGAGCCGGATGGCGCAAAATCCAAGCGACAGCAACAGCATGCTTACTAACGCCATTTTTAAGCGCTAAAATTTCGAGTTCTTTATTTAATTCTAAATACTTGGGGTTATCGACAAAACTATCTTCAAAGAAGCCGACGATAAAAGGCGACCACGCCTGAGGCGTAATATGATGCAGCCGGCAATAATCAAGCGTCCCTAAATCGTAACTAATGGCCTCTTCCATATGATTATTTACTTTTAATCCCGCATCAATAAGCCCCGTGTGCATTAAACCAAATTGAAGTTGATTTACTTCAATTGGTAGTTTAACGGCACTGGCAATTAATTCCATTTGATAAGGATTCATATTCGAAACACCAAAATGGCGAATCTTTCCTTCATCATATAACTCATTAATTGCTCTTCCGACCTCCTCTGGTTCCATTAAAGCATCCGGGCGGTGGAGAATAAGCATATCAACATACTGGCAGTTTAATCTTTCTAAAGAAGCTTCAACTCCTTTTTTAATATATTCATAGGAAAAATCATAGCGAGGTTCATCGCCTTTAACGATGCCCACTTTTGTTTGTATGTAAATTTTACCCCGCAAAGAGGGATTCTTTTTAAGAATCGCTCCAATTAGTTCCTCACTTTTGCCACGGCCATAAATGTCCGCAGTATCCAAAACTTCGATGCCTTCTTTCAATTCATAGTTAATTAGTTTTTCCAAATCCTCCGCGGAGAGATTTTGTACCCGCATTAAACCATGAATGAGCGGATAATCAGTAATCTTATTTGATAGCATATTAACATCCTTCTTTCCTTAATTAATAGTCATTCGGATCAATCTTATATTCGTCTTTATCGTCTTTAGTATTCAATGAATCTTCCTTTTTTTGATGAAAGTGCTCAAAAATGTTTTTCTCAAGTTCTAAGCGCATCGGTAATTCCTTATAGTCTTGGTTAACTAAATAGTACCCAGCAATCGCAATTGCTATGGGTAATAAGTCTAAAGAGAAATTAAAGTCGCGAGTGCTTATTTTAATGTTAACGCCAAAATTAAATAACATGTAAACGCCAGCGACGATGATATTGGCCACTAAAAGCGTACGATAACTTTGAAAGAAAGAAGTGTGAACTTGATATTTTTTAGCCGTTCCATCGGCATATTGCATAGCTTTAATTGAAATCGCCGCCACGTAAGTACCAAAGGCAAAAAAACCGATTCCAAATAGAAGTCGTACAAGAGGAAACGATGTCGTCCCCCAATTACGAACAAGTCCCGAAACAAAAAACGGCAAGCGTACCAAACGCAAAAAATAGTAAACCATAAACATGATTGCTGCTCCATAGGTGCGTTTGTTGCTTTTAATATTCATCTGTCTGTCCTCCATTGGGGTTATTGTTATTACCAGTTGCTAAACTGATTCGTCTAAACTCATCATACTCCGTAAGGAGCTTAAGATAATATAAATAAGCAAAATAGGAATCAAGTCGCTTCTTACTGGAAAGGACATCCGACCACAAAAGAATAATCGGAATAATGATTCCATACATTGAAATAGCAAAAAGGCCAAATTTAACTCCGGGTACCATCAAGGCAAGTTTAACCCCGACAAAATATAGATAATAAATAAAAAAGATACTCGCTACAAAAATCATAAAAGAAAGATGGTGATCATAAACTAGTGGTGTTTTAATACTGATAAGAAAAACACGTAGCGCTAGTATTAAGAGCAACGCTTCGATGATTAACGCACCAATTGCATGATTGAAAGATAACGCCGCCGTTGGAATTTTACCTGACAAATCCATTATGTCCCAATAAATACTCCACACCAAAAAAGCCATCATCATTATTGATCCTAAAATTGCTAAAAAGTTGCTTGCTTTATGTTTTGGTTGCGGTTTTTCCATATATTATTTCCTCGATAATTCTATCACAATTATCGAAAAAATAATCCATTATATTAGGCTACAAATCGATCGAGAAACTCCGCGAGATCATCATAACTTTGCTCGCCCATTAGTCGACCTTTTTCAATTCCCTTATCATAGACGATTAATGTCGGAATTGAATTTACCTCCAGTGTTCGAGCAAAGCCCCTATTTTCATCAGTATTTGTATAGCGGAATTGCAACCGACCTTTAAATTCGCCTTCAGCCGCTTCCACCAAAACCGGATGAAGATTTTTGCAGTTGATGCACCACTCGGCACCAATGTAGACCACGACCGGTAAATCTGCTGCTTGAAGTTGCGAGTAATACTCCTCTCTATTTAGAGGAATAAGCACTTCCTTATTTACCTTGAATAAAGTAGAACGTTCCATACTAATCACTCTCCTTTTTCCCATTTATATATTTTGTAACGGCAAATGGTTCCTTAATTGCTAGTCGATCATATAACAAATGCTGACGGGAGATATCTTGGCGATAAACCGTATATCCTTGCTCGCTAAGCACTTTCTCTTCCTGACCAAGTCGACTTAAACTCGCTTGATCATAGGGAGAGTAAAATATAAAGGCAACTTTACCACTTTTAGAGTCAAGAAGGCGCTTAATGCCACTGACTTCTTTTAAATATCTCTCAACCGCCGTCGCTGCGATAGCCCCATCGCTAGCGGCCACGATTATCTGACGAAGGTAAGTAACCGTACAATCTCCAATCGCATATAAACCGGAAAGACTGGTAGCCTTTGTTTCATCAACATAGATGTAACCATTACGATCAACTTTGACCAAATCTCGTACCATTCCCGTATTGGGAACCATGCCTACAAAAGAAAAAATGGCATCCGCTGAAACTTCTTTAATTTCTCCACTTTTAACGTTCTTAATTTTTAGACCGACTACTTTGCTGCCGTCTCCTAAAACTTCATCCAAAGTTGAGTTCCAAATAAAATCAATCTTTGGATTTTCTTTTATGCGATTAAATGATAGTTGATTGGCATCCACATGCCCCTCTTCATGAATAACAATAATGTGAACTTTTTTAGCAAAGCGAGTTAAAAAATCTCCTTCTTCAATCGCCTGATCGCCCGCGCCTAAAACATATACTTCCTTATCTTTATAAAATGCTCCATCGCAGGTCGCACAGTAGTGTACTCCGCGGCCAAAATACTCTTTTTCACCAGCAAGATCTAATATGCGTGGTTCCGTGCCAAGAGCTAAAATAACACTATCCGCAGTAAAATCGCCCCGCCTTTTAGTTGAAACCGTAAATATGTCGCCATCTTTCTTTACGCCAGTTACTGTCGTTCTAATCAAAGATACGCTTGGAAAAGAAAGTGCGTGCTGATAAAAGTGCTCCACCAATTCTGGACCACTAAGCGTGGCTGCCCCTAAGTAATTACTTACTTCTAAAGTGTCTTTGACCCGGCCACCTTGAGCGCCTCTTTCGATAATAAGCGTCTTCATTTCGCTTCTTCCCGCATATACTGCCGCCGATAATCCACCGGGTCCGGCGCCAACAATAATTACCTCATAATGATTTTCCATAGCTTGTACCTCACATAACTAATATAAGCGATAAATTCCTTTTTTTAGGCTCTAACGCTCAAAAAAAGCTAGTTTACACACTAGCTTTATCTTTTTTTACGTACTTAATGTATTCGTAGTTATCCTTAGAGGATGTTTTATCTTTTAAAAATGCATAAACTTGGTCGCGCAATTTTTGTTCTGCTTCCTTGCGGTCTAAATTAGCGTCGGGATAAAATGGCGCACTGATATGCAAAGTTATTTTTGGCTTTTTGCCGGCCTTTTTAGGCGCTCGCCATGTTCCCGCTAAAGCGATAACTGGTTTATTCATTTTAACCGGATAAAAGAACGAGGAAGAAGAAAAATTTCTTAATCCAGTATAGTATGGCCAAATATGCGCCTCAGGAAAAATTATTATCACTTGTTTTTTCTTCATCCGGTAATCGATGCAATCAAGAAATTCACGAGTGCGTTGATAACTATCTGGTAAGGGGGTAGCCCCGATCATCTGAACGAAATTTTTTAAAAAAGGTAGAGAAACAGCATCGGGATTAGCAATGATATATGCCCGTTTGGGACGAACAATTTTCGTTGAGGTAAAAAAGGAATCGCCCCAGCAGGAATGATTTCCATAAACGAAAAAACCTGTTTTTCGTAATGATTTTAAATTTTTTCTTCCCTTAACTCGAACCCCAAATTTAATCGAGCCAATTAGTCCCAAAATCGGCCACGCAATAAAATAATAGGCAAACCAAGAACCAAAACGCCAAAAAATGTTTCGGTGAATATATTTAAAACGGGGCCCAAGCTTTTTTTGTTTAATATTGTTGCCGGCAAAGTCATCAGTCAGCTCATTATCGTAATAGACGATGCGCTGTTTATCCATAGTGAATTTCTCCTTTCACTGATGTGATTTCTTTTTAGCAGTGGAAATAATCATCTCTTCCATCCTATCCATACAGGTTTCAAAGGCGAATTGATCGGTAAAATGTTCATAAAGCTTACGATTTTCATCTTTTTTCTCTGGATGTTCAATCCAATAATCAATTTGATTGGCTAAATCATGAACATTATTAACTTTAAATGTGTTTTCCGGTGTCAAGGCGAAGTGACGGGCCGCACTCCGATGGGAGTTGCTAATAAGTGGAACCAGTCCTCCGCTTATAGCCTCAAGGCAGGCAATCGACTCAATTTCAATATCGGCTGGGTGACAATATAAATCGGCTGAATAAATAACGTTAACCATTGTCTCATGATCAAAAAATCGCATAATCGGCTTATTGGTAAGATTTTGTCCAAGGTGACGATACTTTTTTTCTAATGGCCCTGCACCTGCTAAAACGAGCTGAATATCCTTCTCATGACGGCTTTTCTTTACCGCTCTAATAAGAACTTTTTGACATTTCTCATCGCTATATCGCCCTGTAGATAATATAACATAATTGCCATTTAATTCTGCTGGGCGTTTAAAATCATCTGGACGTTTCTGAAAACGAAGATTAACTCCATTTGATATAACGTAGGCATTGGTTTTATGTCCTGAGTACTTTTCAAAAACCTGATGAATAAATTCGGTTGGATAATGGATTGCATCCACATACCGATAAAAAGAATTATAGAAAACCTTATAGACGATAAAGTTGCTCAATTTTTCGTTTTTTAAAAAAAGGTGCGAGGTGATGTTTTCCGCTTGGGTATGAAATCCAGCGGTAATAGGCAGGCCCATTTTTCGAGCCATACGCAATGCGCTCTTTCCCAAACCAAAAGGAAGCATAATATGAACCGCATCCACTCCCTGGAGAGCTGAACGGACAACTTCCTTGTCGGGTTTTGCTAATTGAACGCCATTCTTAGCTACATAGTTATTAAATATCCCCAATGATAAAATCGGACATACATAGTAATTTTCCTGACCTTTTCGATTTTGATCGCAACATAATACTCTAACTGTGTGACCTCTTTTTTTTAGAGCACGAATGAGATTCATAGCGGCGATTGTCGTCCCATTATTCTCTTTTCCTAAAACGTCACTAACAACCGTTATAATCATTTTATTCCTTCCATTTTCTTTGCAAAATGTATTTCTTAAGACATGTATGTTTTATATTCTCGTTGAAAAAGAGCAATCAGTCAATATCATTCAACGAACCATTGATCGTCGAGTGTCCGGTCCGGGCCAATTTTTCAACCATCATTTTATCGCGCATTTCGTGGTTAATCATCGCCGGTCCCCCAATGCAGCCTCCTGAACATGCCATTCCTTCAATAAAATTAAAGTCCGCTTTTTTAGAAACAACCTTTGCTACAACATCCTTAACTGCTTCCATGCCATCAACGGCAACTGGACGCAACATGAAATCATCACGCCCTTTTTCTTTTATCGCTTGAGCAACCGCTTCCGATAAACCTCCACACCGGGCAAATATTCTTCCAAAGTAACTTGCCCCGGACAAGAGTCCATCTGGTTGAGCGGCTAAATCCACCTCTTGGGCAGCAAACATAGCCAAAAGTTCTTCAAAGGTTAAGGCCACATCGACATACTTATTGACTTCAGGTAATTGGCACTCCATCTTTTTGGCAATACAAGGACCCACAAAAACCAAATGTAGTTCCGGATCTTTCTGCTTGATAAAGCGCGCAATTGCCGCTTGAGGCGAAAGATTGTGCGACACATGGTCAGCAATACTTGGCTTATGGACTTGAATGTAGCGAACAAAAGCCGGACAACAGGAAGAAGTTAAAAATCCTTTTTCAAGAAGCTCGTCGCTCTCATCTATCGCCACCATATCTGCGCCTTTTGCCGCCTCTATAACACTTGTAAATCCTAACTCCAATATTCCACTTACCACTTGAGTCAAGCGGACATTTTCAAATTGTCCTGCGATACTTGGGGCAACGATTACACCAACCCGATAATTTTTATCCTTCTTGGCCCTTTTTAACATTTCAATGACATCAATCATATAGGATTTATCCATAATCGCGCCAAATGGACACTGATAAGCGCAGGCTCCGCACCGAATACACTTCTTTTCGTTTATCTCACTAGCACCATCTTTATCAATGGATATGGCTCCTACCTTACACGCCATTTCACATGGCCGTTTCATATCTAAAATAGCGCTATATGGGCAGGCTTTAGCACACATCCCACAGTTGACGCAATTGGTTTTATCAATCTTGGCTGTATGAGTTATTGGATCAATGTGAATGGTATTTTTAGGACATACGGTTTGGCACTTATGAGCGATACAGCCACGACAGGCGTTGGTAACCGTATATCCTCCCAATGGGCATTCATCACACGCCGATTTAATAACTTCAAGGATGTTTGGATTCCGAAAATCACCGCCACAGGCAATTTTAACCCGCTCTTTGAGAATGGCTTGCTCCTTATAATTGCAGCAGCGCATTGTCGGTTTTGGACCCGGCATAATCTCTTCGGGTAATTTATCATAGTCATCGTAAAGTCGATTGGAAAAAGCTAACTTCGCCACTTCACGGAGAACGGCATGCTTAACAGATTGAACATTGCTATCAAATTTAATATTATAATCCATTTTTCTGTTCTCCTTTTTGGCTGATGAGCTTCCATAGATATTTCTTGTCTTTTGCTGGAGCACTAGTATAGATAACCGCTGCAACAACCGGCTTCCAAAGCAGTAATTCTTCTTTTGCCGTGCCACTCTTACTAGCATATAATTCTAAATATTTATCGCTTAAATCTTGATACCCATGCGTGTTGAGCCAAATAAAAGTGTTAATCGCGTCGACTGCACCTGTCCCGCTAACGGCGTGCGACCAATCAATAATCCAAGGTTTATTGTTATTATCAATTACAATGTTAGAAAAAGAAAAATCAAAATGAATAATTTTGTGATTTTTGGGAAATTGCAAGTATTCCTGAAGAAGACCAAAGCGAATCGTCGGCAAGAATTCATTACTTGTAACTAACGAACTATGAAATATTGCCTGAAAGGGTTTTAAATAAGGGACTTCAATTTTTTGCATTTCCACCTGAAGATCAACAAATACTTCTAGATAAGCATCTGTATTTTCGGGATGCAATTTGATCAATTCCCCGATTGTCTTTCCTTCAATTTGTTCTGAATAGATTGCCCAAGCTCCCGTTTCATCGGGTTCAACCTTCAAAATTTTAGGAACATTGATCGATGTTTTTTCCATGTAACTTTGATTTAGTGCTTCATTGAAAATTCGAGCCAAGTCAAACCCTGGTTTGAACTTTTTCACAACTTGCCCATCAAGAGCATATACAGTTTTATAGTCGCGTTTTGAGATAATGTCTTTTGGAATCATCGGCACTCTCCTTTTATCTTTTACAAAGATAACCTTGTATTTAATTATAGTCTTTATCGCCTATGCCGACAACCTTACTCCAGTGATTATCAGCAAAAAGCCTCCATAAAAAAAGCTGCTTATAATGTAGCTGTCGATTTAGTTATTAACTCGCTACTTTTTTACTTTAATCGATAGATTTTTAAAAGTCGATATCCACCGGTAGATATTGAACTAATTGCCACTCGGTCAAAATGAATTCGTCTGGGAAGTGCAATACTATATTGAAGTTTTTCTTGCTCTTCCGTCGACAAGTTTTGAAGATTAAACATTGTCATATGAAGATAAATGGGTAAAGATTTTGCTGAATGCGTATAAGAAATGAGTTGCATAAAAGTTCTCTTCATTTCTTCATTCATATTGCTCTCTAGGCGAAGCCAGTTATTAGCTATCGTTATTCGATCAAAAAGAAGAGAAAAGGAATGAATAGAAATAAGAAAACTTTCTATTTCTTTTCTAATTTCCGTCGTCTTAATTCCAGAAAAAGTAAGCAAGGTAACATGAGGGTAAAAATTTTTGGTTTCCACTTCAAAAGAAGCCGCTAAAAGTTCATCCGCTTGAAGGCGTTTACTGTCTAGATTACTAGGAAGAAAAATAATGGAGATATTTTTATTCATAGTTATATTTTAGCAAATGATAATAAAAATAATTATTGATTAACCAGTCTTTTATCCTTTTTAGAAGGCAAAAATATCCAAATGAAGAAAAGAACGAGAACAATCAACAGCACCGGTAGAAGGATTGTGATCGTCCCCACCCAGTAGACTATCATCGACACAATGTAACTGGTAGCAATCCAAAATAATATGGTCTCAATAAATTTTCGGCGACTGCGCAATTCACTACGCGCGGCGCTAACTGAAGCCATGCAAGGAACTGTCAGAAGATTAAACGCCATGAAGGAAAAAGCTGCTGGTAGCGATAAAGAACCAATAAGAGCTTCCTCTGAAATTCCAGCAAATGTTCCAAGTGTGGCCGGTACCATTTCTTTGGCAACCAAGCCCGTAAAAGATGCCACTGTATACATCCATCCATAGCTTCCTTGAGCCCACCCAAGAGGATAAAAAATATAGTTTATTACTTTGGCAATTTGTCCAAGCATTGAATAGTCAATGTTATCGACCATTTGGAAGGAAAAAGAAAAACTGGATAAAAACCAAATTACCACGATTGAGCCAGCGATAATTGTTGCCGCTCGATGCAAGTAATCCTTTAACTTTTCCCAAAGGTGAAGGCCAACATTCTTCGCTTGCGGAACATGATAGGCTGGCAGTTCCATAATAAAAGGTGAACTCGAGTTGCGGTTCCGTGATAGTTTGGAAAGAAGTAAAGCGGCAATAATAGAAACCAAAATTCCTAAAATATAAATAGAAAAAACAACAAGTCCGGCATGCTTTCCCTGATATAAAAAGGCTCCAAAAGCCGCCCAGATTTGTAGTTTTGCACTACAGCTAAAAAAGGGAGTAAGCATAATGGTTAAGCGTCTTTCTTTTTCACTTTCAAGCGTCCTAGTGGCCATAATTCCCGGAACAGCACAACCAAATGACATTAGAAGCGGAACAAAAGAACGACCACTGAGCCCCATTCGCCGAAATGCCCGATCCATAATAAATGCCGCCCGAGACATATAACCACTGTCTTCAAGTAAAGTAATAAAAAAGAATAGGGCAATAATAAGTGGAATAAAGCCAAGCACCGTCGATAACCCAGCCCATAGTCCATTTACAATGAGTCCATTTAACCATGTTGGTGCTGTCTTTAATATTGAGCTTAGTCCAAGACCAATTAAGTCGCATATATAGGTCACCGCTTCGGATAATATAACTCCGGGCGAATTAATTGCGTCCGTTCCGATAATTGGAATATCAAAACTATTTTGGGGAATAAAAACACTTAGAAAAAGAAAATCATGACTAAATACAATATGAAAAACCAAAAGCATGGTCAGGAAAAAAATTGGAATTCCCAACCATTTGTTAGTCAATATTCGATCGATTTTATCGCTTTTAGTCAAAGCATGAGGATTATAATTACTACGGACAATTTCCGAAAAATGTTCAGTGATAAAGTTATATCGCGCATCCGCCACTTTGCCACCAAAATCGCCTTTAAAATTGTCAAGAGGAAGCGCAGATTCAATCTCTTGAACTTGTTGATAGATATGAGGATGCATGGCTTTTTCCATCTCATCACCCTCGATGAACTTAACAATATGAAAAGTGTGTGAACCGATGGAGGGTAAGCTTTCAACTAAAGGGTGAACCTGATCAAAAACTTGTTTTAATGAACTATGCTCAATCACTGACCAGCCATGCCGAGAATGACGAGCAACGATAAGGGCCTTTTGCATTAAAGTATCAAGCCCTTCATTTTTTAAGGCACTGATGGGTACCACTGGAACTTGAAAAATTTTCATCATCGCATCAATATCAATTTTTTCCCCTAACTCGAGGGCAGCATCCATCATATTAAGAGCTATGATAACTGGAACATCAATTTCCAAAAGCTGCGTCGTAAGGTAAAGATTCCGTTCCAAATTAGTGGCATCAATGATATTGATGACACAATCGGGTTTCTCATCAATTAAAAAGTTCCGCGAAACAACTTCTTCAGGAGTATAGGGCGAAAGTGAATATATACCAGGCAAGTCCACCACTTGAACTGTTTCCTTACTGGTTTTATATGTCCCAACTTTCTTGTCAACTGTAACCCCAGGCCAATTTCCAACCTGCGCAGTAGAGCCCGTCAATGAATTAAAAAGTGTTGTTTTACCCGAATTAGGATTACCGGCTAATGCAAATCTAAGCATCCTTAACCTCCACTACCACTTCATCACCTTCGACTTTTCGAAGTGAAAGTTGGTAGCCCCGAAGTTTTATTTCAAAGGGATCACCAAGTGGCGCCCGTCTTACCATCAACACTTCAGTCCCTGGAGTAATCCCCATATCAAACAAACGCTGACGAATGCGGCCTTTAGCTTGCATTTCAACAACTTTTCCGATTTCGCCAATCTTTAGTTCTGCCATCTTTTTTTGCATAATGGTCTCCGGTTTCTGCTTAAAAATATGAGTTAGGGTTTGCTAACCTTATATATTCTACTTTATTAAACATAATTATCAATCAGTAAACAAAAATAAAGCGCTTGCTTTATCAAAGTTTATAGAATAAAAAGCATTTTTTAAAAGCAATAAAGAAAAACCGCCTTTCAAGCGGTTTAAGTTTTCACACCTTAATAACAAACAACTAATTTTCTTCATTACTATATGCAATAACAATCTCGCCGATATATTGAAGAGAAAAATCATCTTTCGGGTAATTGGTTGAAGGAATTTTACTTTCCAAGAAGTTTTCTTTCTTCACTGCTGAAACATATATTTTTTTACAGACAAGTGTAAGATAAGCCTCTTCAAAAGTAAAACCATGCTCTAAAGGTACAACTTTAAGTTGTGATTTCTCAACTTTATTTCTTTCCTCATATCCACTGATAGTTCCTAAATATTCATATGCTGGATGCCCAGATGGAAGAAAAGAAATAACAAAATACTCGCTTTGATCGAGAAGTTTTTTTGTATAACGGGAGGGACGAACATAAGTTGTAAAAATCGGTTTATTCCACAAAAGACCGATTTGCCCCCAGGCTGCGGTCATGGTGTTATTTTGTTCACCTACGTCCGTATTAATTAGAAAATAGTCCCGGCCGATAGCCTTAATTGGTTTAAATAAAATATCCTGTGGCTTAATTGCTTTCATTGTAAAACTTTAGCCTCCTGTTTTCTTTTAATTCGATCTCGGATAATAAAGCCTAAAATAATGGCATTAAAAACAAAAGTAATAACATTAGCTATAATAAGAGCAAAATCCATTTTATAAAAGCCATAGGCCGCCCAACAACCGATGCCGACGACCATGGCAATATAGGTGTTCATGGATAAATCTCCCGTTCCTTTGGTTTTTAAAATTTTAAAAATCTGAGGCAATGTTGAACTAGTAGTTAAAAAAGCCGCTATATACGATAAAAAAGTAAAATCCATATCTAACCTCTCTGGTGCTTGACGTTGACTAGGAGGCTTTTTTGAATTTGACTATCAGGCCAATATCCCCACGATTCAATTATTTTGCCTCCGGCATTTATGCGAAAAATTTCCACTGCTTCCCAACTGATTTCCGCATTAGTGGCTGGAACTCCCAAGTACTCTTTCTTTTGGATCCCGGTGAAAAGAAATTGACCAGCGATTAAATCATCTTCTTCAATCAATTCCAAGACTTCAACACGAAGATTACTAAAAGCAAGGTGAACTTGTTTTATCGTGTCAATTGCATCTTCGCTCGAGGAAGCAATCGCTGGTGAATGATTAAAGTAAGTAGGCGTCAAAAATCCAAGAGCCAGTTTATAGTCTTTTTGATTGTAAGCTGCCTCATAAAAACTACGCACGACTTCCTTATTTGTCATAATTTCCTCTCCCGTATTAATATTAGTGGAAATTGATATAACTTGCTAATGAAATGAGTAATGGTTTTCGCTTTTACCTTTTCTTTACATTTATTTACCGGCCCTTGGTTTATTCCTCACTTCATTTTCTTTTATAATCGACTCGTAAAACAAAGAAAAAAGAAAAATGAAAGAGGAAAAAATGAAGAAAACAAAACTTTTGGGATTTATCCCCCTCTGTCTAGGAGCGATTACCCTAGCCAGTTGTAATCAAGGATTTGATCAATCAGCTAAAATTACGGTTTATACTCGGGATGTTACCAGCGGAACTCGCGATGGCTTCTTCACCAAAATTAGTTTTAAAGAAGCCATTAAAGATAACACTGTTCTTGTTAACGATTATGTGGAAGTCGATGGAAATGGTTCGATGATTAGTTCAATCGTCAACGATAAGTATGGGTATGGATATATCTCCCTATCTTCTTTGGCCGATTCTGATTTGGTAGGATTAAAATATGCTGGAGTTGTCCCCAGTGAAGCAAATGTAATCAATGGAACCTACAACTTAAGCCGTAATTTCAATTACATCGTTCGCGCTAATTTTGATAGTGAAGATAAGGCTGAATTAGTTTCCGCTCTTGTCGCCTATATGAACACCCAAGAAGGCAAAGCCACAATAAAATCACAAGATGGTATTGTCGACATTAAATCAACCGATCCTAAATGGGATGATATAAAAAGCAGTTTCCCAGTTATTGGCAAAGATAATAGTGGAATCACCATCCATGTTGGTGGGTCAACTTCCGCCGAAAAAGTTGCCAAAGCTTTGACTGCTGAATTCTCCAAAAAAGCCGGCAACTTTGTTGCCGAACATAATCATACGGGCAGTGGAGATGCCTATAAACGGACTCAAGGTAGCGAAAAGGATGGAGCTAATTACTTAGACATCGGCTTTGCTTCACGGGAATTTGAAGAAAATGAACCGGCGAGTGAAGGAACGACCGGTAAAGTTTGCACTGATGCTATCGTTAATGTCGTCAATAAAGCCAATGGATTAATCACTGATATTGATGCCTTGACGGTTCACAAAATATACGACGGAACCTACACTACGTGGAACCAATTGGTTGCTTAATTCATAAGGTCTAATTAATGAATCAAGCCTCTGATCAAACGCTTTTGAGCCGAAATATGAAACGAAAAGCCTGGGGAGATAAAATATCTCGCTGGCTTTTTCTCATCTTTGCGCTCTTATCGTCTTCAATAATTGTGGTGATTGTTATCTTTATTTTTTATAAGGGCATAACTCCATTTTTGACCACCTATACCATTGAAGGAAATAATTATCATGTCTCTTTATTTAATTTTATTTTTGGTTTGACTTGGTTTGAGCCTCCCATCAGTTATGGTGTTGGATTTGCTGTTATTGATACGCTGTATATCGTACTGCTGGCTCTTATTATTGCCGTTCCTATCAGTGTTTTAACCGCTCTTTTTATCGCTCGAATTGCTCATCCCAAATTAGGGAGCATCGTCAACTATGTTGTTGAACTTTTAGCGAGTATTCCTTCTGTTATATTTGGACTATTTGGCATGGGATTTATCGCTCCAATCGTGCGCGACTTTGCAATGGCATTTGGTCAACAAACGGCCGGCGGATTGTCAATTTTAACAACTGTTATTGTGCTATCAATGATGATTATGCCGACGATTACTATGTTTGCTATTACAGCAATCAAATCCGTTAACCCGACTTTAATTGCCGGCTCATTAGCTTTGGGCGCCTCGCTGACGCAAACTAACTTTAAAGTTGTGCTTAAAGCCGCGCGCTCAGGTATCTTCGCGGGAATTGTCTTAGGAACGGGCCGAGCCCTTGGGGAGGCCACCGCCGTTTCCATGGTGATTGGCAATGCGGGTAGTGGTCCTACCTTCGGTTTATTTGATCGTTCGCGAACACTGACTTCGACCATGTTACTGGGGTTTAATGAAACCGTCGGTGTCGACTATGATATCCGCTTTTCGGTAGGAATAATTCTGATTGCCTTAATTCTATTTAGTAACTTACTACTTAATTATTTAAAGAAAAAATTAGGGGATAATATCCTATGATTGAGCAGAATTTTAAAAAAAGGAAGCGCAAAGATGGGCTTTTGAACACTATAACTTATATTTTTGCTTCTTTTGGTCTAATTATTTTAGTTTCAATTATTGCTTTTGTCCTTGCTCGAGGCACTTCCACATTGTCTTGGGACTTTATAACCGGAAACTATGCGGAGCAGGTCACCAATGCCTATTTGGTTGATCCTCCTAACTTCAAGGATTATGTTAATCCTCAAATTGAAGGAACGTATTTTTCCTCAAAATGGGGTGTGGCCTTAAAGGACGGAAAAACGCGGAGCAAAGAAAGTGTTGTTTATATTGAATATGTTGATGAAGATTCACCTTTAAATAACTTAAATGAAATGAATTCCAGCGAATATGTTCATCTATCGACTGGTGAATATATAACCAAATTAATGATGGAAGACATCGATGGTAATCTCCTAATTGTCTTAGGCAAGGATGGGGCCGAAACAATGGCTTTAAGTTTAGACATAGGAATTTCCATTACTGATCTCGTTTATAAGGTTCCCGGCGAAGGAATTCGTGGTTCGCTGATATCAACTTTTTATTTAATTGTATTTAGTTTGCTTTTTGCTCTTCCATTAGGTATTGCGGCAGCAATTTACTTATATGAATATGCTCCCAAAAGTCGGGCCAACCACATTATGAGTACGATGATTGAGATGAGTTCAGGGATTCCTTCAATTATTTTTGGACTAGCTGGGGCGATCATTTTTATTCCTTTAATGAATAAAATTATCAACTCTGATGGTGGCTCCATTATGAGCGGAGCCTTGACGATGACAATCATTTTGCTTCCGGTTATCATTAAATCAACCGAGGAAAGTTTAAAAACAATTCCGGATGATTATCGTTTGGGCTCGCTCGCTTTAGGGGCATCGAAAACGCAAACTATCTTTAAAGTTGTAATTCCAAATGCCATCCCCGGAATTCTAACCGCCACCTTACTTTCCATCGGAAGAATTATCGGTGAAAGTGCGGCTTTGATATATGCCATTGGTGCATCAATCAAGGACAACATTGCCCTAAACGAACGCTCCGCCACCCTTGCCGTTCATATTTGGACTGTATTAAAAGGCGAAACTCCAAATGTCGAAGTAGCCAGCGCTATCTCTATCATCATTCTGGTAGTGGTATTAATTCTTTCTATTACGATAAAACTCGTTTCTAAAAAATTCATATCTAAGGAGAAAGTTAAATGAGCATTAGTGTTTCATCTGATATCATTTTTCAAATCAGAAACTTAAGTGTTTCTTATGGGAGCAAAAATGTAATTAAGAGTGCGGATATGGACATCTATCGGCATCAGGTCGTAGCCTTTATCGGCCCTAGTGGTTGTGGAAAATCCACTTTTCTACGCTGTCTCAATCGAATGAATGATCTTATTGCCGATTCAAAAGTTGAGGGAAGTATCACTTATAATGGAATGGAAATAAACAATCTTTTACCGATGAGTTTACGAACCAAAGTTGGAATGGTTTTTCAAGTTCCTAATCCTTTTCCAATGTCAATTTTTGATAATGTGGCCTATGGACCTCGGTGCCAAGGGATAAAAAATCGCCTTGAGCTGAATAAAATTGTTGCCGAAGCATTAAAAAAAGCCGCTTTATATGACGAGGTTAAGGAACGTTTAAATGAAAGTGCCCTTTCTTTGTCCGGCGGACAAAAGCAACGTCTTTGCATTGCCCGAGCAATTGCTATGGAACCCGAGGTTATTCTTATGGATGAACCGACTAGTGCTCTTGATCCAATTGCCACTCAAAAAATTGAAGATCTTATTGGTGAGTTAAAAAAAGAATATACGATTGTAATTGTCACGCATAACATGGGGCAAGCTTCTCGTATTAGCGACTATACAGCTTTTTTCCTTTTGGGTGAAGTCATCGAATATGATCGGACCGAAGTTTTATTTAAGAGCCCGAAAAATCCCAAAACGGAAGCCTATATAACTGGACGATTTGGATGATAATTAGGAGGCATAATATGCGCATCGATGAAGAATTAAAAGAGTTGAATCAGTTACTGTACCAGATGGCTTCGCTTGTTGAAAGCAACATTCATCGCGCCATCGACATTTTTACCCACCCCGAAGATGATGATGAGAAATATGTTGTCAATGATGACTTGGTCGACCATTATGAGCGCTTGATTGAAGAAAAGTGTCTTGACATTATGGTCCGTGAAAAACTATATGCTAGCGATTTGAAAATCGTTACCGGCATTTTAAAAATGTCGAGTGATTTGGAGCGGATTGGTGACCATGCGGAAGATATTATGGAGTATAATCAAAAGTTAAGGGGGTTAGGTCATGGTAGAATGGAGTTAATAAATCATATTGCTGAAATTGCCATTGCCATGGTCGATGATTCTGTAAGCAGTTTTATAAAGGAAGATAGCGACTTAGCTCGGGAAGTAATTGCCCGAGATGATGAAGTTGATAAATTATATGAAGATGCCCAAAAGGAAATAATTACTAAACTCCAAAATCAAGAATTAGAGCCTGCTTTTGCAATTAATTCTACTTTTATTCTTAAGTATTTAGAGCGCATTGCCGATCACTCAGTCAACATCGCCGAATGGGCAAACTACATCAAGAGTGGATACTATAAAGACACCCAAATATTTTAAAGGAGCTACTGATGGAAAATTTAATTTACATTTTGGAAGATGATCAAGATATAGCGCATTTGCTAGAAATTGTTTTAAGAAAACAAAACTATCAAGTCGAACACTTTGAAACCGGCGAAGATTTGCTACAAGCACTAGAAAAACAAGTGCCTCAACTGATGCTACTAGATATTATGCTTCCGGGCATCAGCGGGATTGATGTCCTTAAAAAAATTCGTTCCAATAGTCACTACGACGATATATCGATTATTATGGTCACCGCTAAAAACTTATTGAGCGACAAGATTGAAGGTCTCGATTTGGGGGCTGACGACTATATTTCAAAACCATTCGATATCATGGAATTAGTAAGTCGCGTCAATGCTCGATTTCGGCGATTGCATCAAGTAAGCGCTATTGATTATGGCCCCTTGAGTATCGACATCGACCACCGCTTAGTAAAACTTAATAATCAAGAAGTGGTTTTGACTAACAAGGAATTTGATATTCTTTTGCTGCTAGTCGAAGCCAAAGGAAAAGTCGTTTCGCGAAAAGAAATATTGAAGGATATTTGGAAATCCGATGCCGCTTTAGAAACGCGCACTATCGATATGCATGTGCAATCATTAAGAAAGAAACTATCCGATCGCGAAGGCAAACTTATTACCACCGTCTTTGGAGTTGGATATAAAATAGTAATATGAAAAATCGTGAGGTTGATAGAAAAAGTTTTTTCCTCTTTGCTTTTATCGGCCTTTTAATCGCGTCTTTGGCGAGCATCTTTACTAATGCTTCAATCAATAATAACGAAAAGAGTAAATTCAAAGAAACCGCCCAAGAAATCTACCAAATGACCGATGTCATGGCTTTCAGCGATCTGTTAAATATTTATGGTGATAAATATCAAATCGCTCTTTTAGATGTCAATTTTTCCATTATTGATGGTAATATTACAACTGCTTTTTCCGGAACAGAAGTATATTTCGCGCGTTTAGGGACTACTAAGGAAACAATTATTAATTTTAATCGTTCTTTAGAAATATCTTTTCGTAGCAATAATCAATATCTATATATCAAAGATATAGTTCCCTGCTTTTATCCTCCGGTCATATCCCTTTGGATTGTTCTTGTTGTTGGAGATATTGGGCTTGGATTTCTACTGGTTTTAATTTCGAACCAGCAACAAAAGAAAATTCTCTCTCCAATTATTGACGGCATAAATGATCTTGCCCACAAGGCCAACATGCCCGGAAATAATGATCCGCTTTTAACCATTGCCGATTTAAATATTGCCACTGAAAATCGAGAATTAGCTCTGCACTCAGAACAGGACAAAGTCGAATTAATTTTAAACAGCATGAGTCAAGGAATTATCGTTTTAAACAGTGGAGCGACAGTCGTAATGATAAATAAGAGTGCGGCGCATGTTTTTCACTGTAAAGAAGAGGAAGCAATTGGACGCCACTTAAGTTTTCTTTTTGCCTCTTATAAAATTACTAATGCCGTAGAAAATGCGCTTAAAAATGCCCAATCATCTATTTTGCGACTCCCCATTGATTCGCGCATTTACCTTACTGCAATCACTCCGATCCAAAGTAACGAAGCAACGATTGTCCCTATTCGCGACGGAGCGGTAATAACGCTTCTTGATATCAGTGAATCGGCTAATGCAGAAAATATGAAACAGCTATTTTTCACCAATGCTTCCCATGAACTTAAATCACCTTTGACCACAATTATTGGATACCAACAGATGCTCATTGAAGGAATGCTAACTTCAAAAGACGAAAAGCAAGATGCACTTTCTCGCTCATTGCGCGAGGCTTTGCGAATGAAAACCATCATCACCGAAATGCTGGAATTGGCGCAAATTGAAAGTCAAAGTGAGATTGTTGACGCCAAATCAATTGATCTTGATCGGGTCATTACCGATTTGCTGTCATCAATGGAAAAAGATATTAAAGACCGTGATATAAAAGTAACCACTGATCTTAAAAATTTACTCGTATATATGAAGGCGGAACACGCACAAGAACTGGTTCATAATTTAATTGAAAATGCCGTTAAATACAACCGTCCTCATGGGCATATTTATATCGCCACCGATGGTGAAAATAGAACTCTCATTGTCCAAGACAATGGAATTGGCATCGCTAAAGAACATCAGGCGCGTGTTTTTGAGCGCTTCTATCGAGTTGATAAGGGAAGAAGCAAAGAAGAAGGTGGAACTGGACTCGGCCTTGCTATCGTCAAACACGTAGCGATGCTATATGGTGCTAAAATAACTTTAAAAAGTGAAGAAAGTGTCGGCTCAACCTTCATAATTACCTTTAAGTAATATCTATTAAATGATTAAAAAAGTCATATTTGAACTTGGAGCTCGAATATGACTTTTTATTTATTACCTTTAAAACGACATTTACTTGCTTTCGTTATAAGCTCGTTCAATCTCTTTAATTACTCGAGCAAATTCCTTGGGCTCATTAACATCCCCTAGTTCTAACCAGAGAATTTTTTTGGCCGGAACACGATAATTATCATAAATACGCTTTAATACCTTGTAATAGTTATTGTAGTGAAAATTTAGATAATCTTCCTGACCTTTTTCAATCACTCGTGACCGCTTGCGAACATTGGCAAATAAAGCTTCATTAGAACGAACTAAGACCACCTGTAAATCTAAGTCGGGAATGCGCTTTAAATGTTCATCGGCAATTGCATAGGTGAGTGCTACTTCTGTAGCATTCATGTATCCTTCTAAACGCAAAAGTTCCGTGAAAACCAAATTTGAATAAACTGTTGAATCACAGACAAGATTATTTTCATCTTTTAAACGCCACATCGATAAAAATAGAGCACTATAGAAGGCATTTTGCGATAGCATGGCGAATGTTGCTTTATCCGCATAAAAATATGGTAGATATTCATTCTTCTCTACCGGCTCTTCCATCAATGGACAACCATAATACTCCGCCATCATTCGACTCAAAGTCGACTTTCCGGCTCCAATCGGCCCGATAATTCCTATTCTCATAAATGCTCTCCTTTAAATTCTTTTTCAATAAACGTTCTTATTGTATCTAATTTTTGCATCTGTAACCAAACAATATCGCTTTCAGCATATCCAAAGTTGGTAATTATACTAACCGCCGCCGTGCGATAATACTCACGCATCAAATCAAGATTACTGAGAAATCGCTGATTTTGACAGGTGGAAAAGTTTTCCATCCGAAAAAAATCACCACCATTTGAATCAACAAATATAAACTTTTCCTTGGTGCCTTTGTTCCAGTCTTGCTCACATTTTTTTAATAGTAAAAGACTATCTTGATTTGATAAAAAGCCAAAGTTTCGGAGTATTTCCGCTAAAATGGCCACTTCTAAAAGACTGCGCCGATAAAAAAGAGTGGCTTTTTTCTTTTCTTCGCTAACTAAAAAATACCGCCACCCATATTCATCCAATAAAAACGGTAAAGCGAAAGTCTCGGGAAACGAAAAAAAAGGCAGAAGATAATCATTCACTTTTTGGCGACGCAAAACATTGCTATCGACATTTTTAAGTTTAAGATTATCAAACTCTTCTTTTAGCGTCTTAAAATTAAGCGAAACAAACATCATTCCCATATTGTTTGATACCTACTTTTTTATTATAGGTCATTAACGAATATGGGCCAAAAGAATACACCATAAGCGATTTTTATTTACAACTACTTGTTATCTACTAGTGAAAATTCGTTTTCTAAAAGGGCTTCATTATAAAACTCTTGCAAAAGTAAATGGCGCCGTTGCGCCTCTTTTTTTCCTTCTTCGGTATTGAATAAAGGCAATAATTTAAAAAGTTTATCCGTAAAGTGTTTTAGGGTCGCCTCTTCACTTCCGCGATTGATAAATAGCGGGCGATTTTGCAAGGCACCATAACTAAAAGCTCGCGCAATGCCGATGGCACCTATGGCCTCTAACCGATCCGCATCCTGAACGATTTGACCTTCGATGGTTTCTTCTTTGGCCCCTTGCTTATAGGCTGTATAGGATAAATTAGCTATAATAGCTTCAATTAATTTGCAATCCGTTTGGGTGAAAACGGCCAGTGAAGAAATAAAGTCTATTACTGTTTGATGGTTTTTCTTTAAAGAAGAAATTATTTTTCGATCTTCAACATCGTGAAGAAGTGAACTGGCAATTATAATCTTAATTTGGGCTTTGGGATAAAAACTTGCCAAATGCAAAGCACTACCTAGCACTCGATTAGCGTGCTCTAAATCATGCCCACTGGCGTGATTTGGGACCTCGCGCAATAAATAATTATTAATTTCTGTTACTAAAGATTGTTCTTTTTCGTTAAGCATATTTTGACCCTCAAATATATTCTCGCAATAATCGAGTAAAAAACAAGAAGTATTATTATCCTGATTTACTGGTCAGCTATAGATTTTTCTTATAATTTTCCCTATGTATTAAAATAAAAAGCTGCTTGGTAAGCGGCTTCTAAAAATAACAATTACAACATCGCTTTCAAAAACCGAATTGTGCGTTCATTGCACGGGTGATCAAATAGTTCATCCGGAGTATTAGATTCAACAATCATTCCATCATCCATAAAAATCACTTCATCGCTCACTTCGCAGGCAAACTTCATTTCATGAGTAACAATAATCATCGTAATTCCGGTTTCTACTAGGCTTTTGATGACTTCCAATACCTCTTTAACCATCTCTGGATCAAGCGCACTCGTAGGCTCATCAAAGAGAATAACCTTTTGATCAAGGGCCAAAGCCCGCGCTATTGCCACCCGTTGCTTTTGGCCACCTGATAGTTTAATTGGATACTCGTTAGCCTTGTCAGCGACTCCAACCCGTTTTAAAAGAGCCAAGGCTAAATCATCTGCTTCTTTCTCACTTTTATGCTCAAGATGCATCGGTGCCATAGCAACATTATCGATTATGGTCTTATTATTAAATAAGTTAAAATTTTGAAAAACCATGCCGATAGACTGACGGGCTTCGTCCAACTGTTTTTCACTGATAAGAACTGCTGGTCTTCCTTTTTCGTTAGTAGAGAATAACGACTGCCCCATGTAAGTAATTGTTCCCGCGGTTGGAGTTTCTAAAAGATTAAGGCATCTTAAAAAAGTTGACTTGCCACTTCCTGAAGGACCGATTATGGCATAAACTTTTCCTTGTTTAAACTCATAATTGATACCTTTTAAAACTTGAAGTTGCCCAAAATCCTTATGCAAATTATCAACCGAGAATAAATTATCGTAAGGCATATACGTTAAGCCTCTTTTCTATCTTGTTAACGAAGTAGGTAAGAATGGTTGTAATCATAAAATATAATAAGGCAGCGATAATCAGCGACTCAAATACTTTTAGTGTAGAAGCCTTAACTAGGTCGCTAACACGGGTGATATCATATATTCCAAGAATGGATACCACCGAAGATTCTTTAACCACTGTGACAAATTCGTTACCGATTGCCGGAATAATGTTCTTAAATGCCTGTGGAAAAACAATTTTACGCATAGCAAAACTACGGGAAAAACCCATTGATCGAGCAGCTTCCATTTGACCAGGATCAACCGCCTGAATTCCCGATCGATAAATCTCCGCCACATAGGCGGTTGAGTTAAGTCCTAAAGCAATTACACCCGATGTATAAATGCCAATGTTTAAACTAGGAAAAAGAGTCGGTATCCCATAAGCGAAAATATATAGTTGAATCAAAAGCGGAGTTCCCCGAACAAAGGAAATATAAAAATTAGCAATGCCCGAAAGGACCTTATTCCGACTCATCCGCAAAAGGGCCATGCCAAATCCAAACACCGCCCCGATTAAAATGGTTGTAATGGAGAAAACAATGGTCGTAGCTACCCCGCGCAAGAAGTTGGGGAAGAACTCTAGCACCGGATAAAAATTTAGACTAGTTAAGGCTAAATCCATGAAATTAATTCCCTAACGATTCATTGAGAGCATCGACAAATAATCCATCGAGAACTCCATTTTCTTTATTAACCGTGATAACCCCATTTATTAAATTAATTAGATCTTCACCGATGTTATAGTTACTAGCAAAAGCATAGCCGTCATCATCGGGAAAAGCGATATTGTCAATTATTTTGTAACCACTGCTCTTGGCAATAATATTTTGAGCGACTGGTTTTTCCACCATTAAAGCATCAATATTGCCCACCGATAGATCACTCAATAAAGTAGCAATTGAGCCTAATGGCTTAACGCTTCCACTACTTGTTACCGCTTCGGAGGCAAAATCAACTTGAACCGTTCCCAGTTGAGCGCCAATTGCCAGTCCCGCCAGCGATGCATAATCGGTAATAGAATTATTTCCTTCTTTAACAACCAATACCGTCTCGGCTTGATAATAGATATCTGAGAACAAAACGGATTTTGCCCGCTCGTCATTTTTTGAAAACGCCGCCGCGATAAAATCAATTTGATTAGCATTCATTGAACCAATAAGTCCATCGAAAGCCATATCTTTAATTACAACCTTTAGGTCGATGTCATATTGGCTTTCAATTTCTTCTTTAATAAGACTTACTACATCCATATCGTACCCATAGACTTCCGTTGAAGCTCCCTTTAAATACTCAAATGGAGCATACTCAGCATTAGTGCCCACGACTAATGTTTTGGTCTTAACAATCGCCTCTAAATCTCCGCCATGACCAGACACATTTCCGCAACCTGAAAGACTCGTAACCGCCAATACTGAAAGCATCAGCGTAAGGCCTTTTTGTGATTTCATTTCTTTTTTCCTCCTATTTTGAAACGATGAAATGAATATCTTACCTAAGAAAATAAAAAGTCCTTAGGCAAGAAAATTGCCTAAGGACGTAATTAACGTGGTGCCACCTTAGTTCGCCTCAACTTCATAGTTAAGGCCTTAGCAAGTATCGCTACTTGTCCGCTAATAACGGGCGGTCCCGATGATTCATACTCCGTTCCGAATCATAGCTCATAGATGCGTTCGTTTCTCACTTCCATTTCGCCCTTCCACCATCGGCGAATCGCTTTTAGAAGTCAAAGAAATTACTATCTCTCTTCATTGCTGATAGCCATAATTATAGAAATAATTTTAAAAAGTGCAATAAGTTTTTTTATCAACTTTCAAGAAAGGGTTATCACACTATTGAAGTTGATAATTTTTGGCTTGAGTAGCAAAGAGTTTGTAGTAAAGCGAATCGCGTTTTTCCATTAGATGCTCGTGCGTATCAAAGTCACTTACCTTGCCTTTATCAATAACTAATACCTTATCACAGAAAACCGATGATGACATCCGATGGGAGATATATATGGCGGTTTTATCCTCAACCAAAGAGTTAAAGTTTGCATATATATCTGCTTCGGCTAACGGGTCTAAAGCACTTGTAGGCTCATCCAGTATAACTAATGACGCGTCTTTATATAAGGCACGTGCAATCGCCACTTTTTGTGATTCTCCCCCTGATAAATCCACTCCTTTTTCGTCATAAATTTTTGAGTAAAGAGTGTTGATACCTTCAGGTAATGCGTCAATTTTGTTTTTTAATCCAACTTTATTTGCCGTTTTGTAAGCCTCTTCTTGATGTTGATTATCGTTACTGATATTCTCCGCAATCGTCCAAGCAAAAAGTTTAAAGTCCTGAAACACGGCACTGATGGCTTTGATATAGCTAGCTAGGTCGTAATCGTTAATATTCTTGCCATTAACAATTATTTCTCCTTCATTCGGTTTATATAGGCGACAAAGAAGTTTGATAAGTGTCGTTTTTCCTGCGCCATTCAAGCCAACAAGCGATATTTTTTCCCCGTGATTAATCTTAAACGAAACTTGATCAAGAACCAATATATCCGTATGGGGATAGGCAAAAGAAACATTTCTAAACTCTATCTCGTTGATGGATCCGACAAATTCTTCCTTGGCTCCGATATCTTGCTCGGCCTTAATTTCCATTAGACTGACTAATGGTTTAATATAGGCGGCATTTTGGGCAAAACTCATACTTGTCTCTACCACTTGCTCCATTGTCGCCGAGAAAGTTAAAGCCGTTGAAATATATAAGGAAAATAGGCTGATTGAAAGTCCAAGACTTAGGGTTCGATAAGCGACAAATCCATATACTAAAGCCATTTCTAGATACTTTACCATTGCCGAAAGTCCGCTATACCCACTCATTTTACGCATAAAATGAATGAAGTAATCAACCGAAGTACGTGAATAGTTCTTCAGGCGCTGAGCCATGAGATCTCCCACCGGGTACATCCGATAATCTTTCCCTTTTTTTTCATCCATAATCGTATCAATAAAGTAACCATAGCGGCGGTTTATTGGAATTAGATCTTGGTAAAATTTCATTTGTGATTTCATAGAAAGAGTAAAAATAATGACGTTGCTTATTAAGGCAACAAAGACAATCACAAAAAGCCAAATATCAAAAGTGAACATTACTCCCAGTAAGCTAGCAATTGTAATAATGTATTGCAACATGCTCACACTACTTCTTAGGAAAAAGACAATTGCTCCTTGATTATGTACCGCGAAGAGCGCTCTCTCTTTTAAATCAAGGTAATAGGGATCCTCCAAATAGTTAAATGGCAGTTCCATCAATTTAATGGCAATTTTTTGATCGACAGCTTCAAGCATTTTTGCCTCTTCGACTTCATTTAAACGGGCAAACAGTTTATTTAGAAAATAGAATACAAAATTAATAGCGACGATCACCCCGCCCACAATAATTGAATAATCGTAGGTAGCCGTCTCTAAATAATGAATTAATAACGATAGTGAATAGGCATTAAACACCGTTAATCCAGCATTAAATAGAGCGGTTAGAAAGGCAAGAAAAAAGTAAGGTGGATAGGCTTTATAAGCAAAATGAAGAAACTTCAATAAACTATGTTTTACTCTTACTTCATTCATGAGCAAGTTCCTCCTTTTGCTTCATTTGATAGTACTTGCCTTGTGTCTTAAACATTTGATAGTACTCACCTTTTTTGGCCATCAGTTGATCATGACTTCCGTCTTCAATAATCCCTTCAGGACCAAGAAGAATGATCCGATCACAAAATTTAGTGCTAGATAAACGATGAGAAATATAAATGGCCGTTTTATTTTTAACCAAATCATCAAATGATTGGTAAATAGATGCCTCCGCGAGCGCATCTAAAGCACTCGTAGGTTCATCCAATATAACTATATTCGCGTCTTTATAAAGACCTCGAGCTATCGCCAGTTTTTGCGATTGGCCTCCGCTCAATTCTACGCCTCCATCATCGACAATTTTCAAAAGCGGGGTGTCATATTTTAGAGGAAGCGATTCAATTTTCTTTTCGAGCCCAACTCGTTTAAGACACTCTATTGCCCAAGCTCGATTCTTTTCACTTGGATTAGGACCGGTAATATTCTCAATCACTGTTCCCGCATAGATATTTACTTCCTGATAGACAGGAGCAAACATTTTTTGATATTCATCCTCCTTAAACTCTTCACTATCAATTCCATCGATAAATATTTTGCCTTTACTCGGTGTAAATAGCCCAGTTAAAAGTTTAATTAATGTTGACTTGCCAGCACCATTAATCCCTACGATTGCAACCTTTTCTCCGGCTTTTATTTTTAAGGAGAAATCACTGAAAATATTCATTTCACTGCGTGGATAGTTGAATGTTAGATGGCTAAATTCTATGGCAAAAGGATGATCAGCCACGATCGCCTCTCGACTTCCCCGCTTACCATAGAGCGTTTCGTCATCAATGAAGTGATAATAATCGGCCGTATAACCTGCATCCTTGACTAGTTCTGCCAACTCACTGGACAAAAGCCGAAGCGTTGTGGATAAAGCAATCACAAGTCCGACATACAAAGAGACATCGCCTAAGGTTATGCTATTTTGATAGTAACCCTGAATAATAAAGAAATAGGCCAGTCCATCTTGTATTACAAGCATTATCAATTCTAGTAAGCCTAATGAAAAACGCCGATTGGAAATATTCTTAACTACCGATATATAAGAGTAAATTGCCTGCTTATAGTCACTACTTATCTTTTGATTAAGATCATAAACCCGAATATCTTTACCAAAGGAAAAATCACTTGCCGTCTGATAAAAATATTGCTTATGTCGCCGCTTATTCGAGAGTTCATCCCGTTTTTTTAATGCGTAGTTCGCAATCGCTTTGTTAATAAAAAAAGTGATAAATGCACCGATTACGCAAGCCACAAATATAATTGGTTTGAAAAGACCAATCAGCACTGAATACAAAACAATGGAAAGAACAAAAGGGAAAATCCGCATAAAACGATGAAAAATTGATTCAAATCCAATGTTATTGGACTGAAGGGCCATCGTTCCCACTTCAAGTCGATCCCGAAAAGACGGGTCCTCTAAATGCCAATAATCAATGTGTTCATATTTTACGGATACGCGATCAAATTCTTGCATCCGAATATCGATAAACTCACCATTTACAAATAAATTTGCAACCGCAGCCACAACTCCTAAAATCAAACTAATCCCCACAAGAACGCCCACATGGCGGAGCAAAAGGCCTATTTCCAATCCGTTTGTTAAATCATCAATTATTGTCCGCGGGATGAATGTTGCAATAACTGGTAAAACGCCAGCCGCAATCATATTTAAAAAGAAAAATAAGTAGACGTGGTCGTCCTTATTTTTGTGCGCAGAAGCAATCGTTCGGCGTATTGCCTTCATAATATCGGATCGAGAATGTTTTTCTTCTTGTTTCATAAGTTTAACCTCAACAAATTTTTAACATGTCCATATTATCTAATAGCCATACCTAAAAAACTAGCAATCATTGGTTGCTCATTAGCGATAATCAACAACCATTAGTTGCATTTTCAACCTACCAATGGTTGAAAAAGACGCAACTTATATCAAATGGAAACAAACCAATAGTATGTTATATAAACGCACCACACTATTTATATTTTTATTATCAACTAAAAACATAGTTTTCTTGCCTTTTTTTATTATTTTATTATTTAGAAAATGCTTACTAAATTTTCTTTTAAAGCGTTCGAGTTTCCCCGCTTCAATAATCGCCTATAATATTAATAACGAGGTGATAATTATGAAAATATGTGTGCGTCCAGGAATACTAGCGCCCGTGCATCAAAAACTTCTTATAGAAGACTTCCCCACTATTGATTTTGTCGATAAGCTTGAGGATGATGCGGAAGTTCTTATTTCCTTTCCTAACATCATTAGAAAAGAAACCTTGGATTCATTGCCAAATTTAAAATGGATTCAACTATTTAGCGCCGGATTTGATCAAGGTGATCTTCCCTATCTAAAATCGCGTTCTATTACTTTGACAAATGCCCGTGGAATCTATAGCATTCCTATTGCCGAGGATGTAGTTGCTCGTCTTTTAGCCATTAATCGTCAATTGCCGCAATATATTCAAGATCAAGAGCAAAAAAAATGGAATCGAGAATTAAACGGATATGAACTATACGGATCCACTATTGGATTTTTAGGAGCGGGCTCCATTGCGGTTGAAACCGCAAAACGACTGGTAGGATTCAATGTTCGTTTGCTAGCCTATCGCGAGCATCAGGGAAAAGTTGAGCCCTTTGATGAAATATTTACTGGCGAAAAAGGGCTCTATGATCTTATTCGTCAGAGCGATTACATTATTTCGGTTCTTCCTTCCAACCAGGAAACCATCCATCTTTTGGATCAAAAACGCCTGCGTTTGATGAAGAAAGATGCCGTGCTTATTAATGTTGGACGGGGAGATTTAATCAACGAGCAAGAACTTGTTGAAGTATTAAGAAGCGGTCATCTGCGGGGAGTATCCCTTGACGTTTACGAGGTTGAACCTTTGCCTAAAGATAGTCCTTTATATCAATTACCCAATGTATTGCTCACCCCGCATCACGCCGGAGCAAGCACGCACACAAGCGAGCGCCTCTATCAGTTAATAAAGAAAAATATCCGTCATTTTCTTACTGGTGGAGAATTGGATAACATTGTCCGTTTGTAATCATTATTAATAAAAAAAGGAGGACTTACTCAATCCTCCTTTTTTGCTTACTCTCCTAAATATGCCCGCTGCATAATCGTAATCATATCTTTGACCATCGGTATCCGTGGATTGGCCGGCGTGCACTGATCTTCAAATGCCAGCATGGCTAACTGTGGCAAAGCCTCGTTCCAAGTTTTTTCATCAATTTCAGTATTGGCTTTAAAACTCATTTTTATTCCTAAAGAAATTGATAAGTTATAAACCGCGGAAGCCAAACTCTCGACCGCCTCTTTTGTCGTATCGGCTTTTAATCCTAACAACTTAGCAATATCCTGATATTTTTTATCACATACATAGGCCTCATACTTTGGCCATATGGCTAAATGCGTTGGCACTTCTCCATTATAACGAATGGTATATGGCAATAAGATTGCATTGGCTAAGCCATGCGGAACATGGAAGAGACCACCAATTTTATGAGCCATTGAATGGTTCATGCCAAGAAAAGCATTGGCAAAGGCCATTCCTGCCATCGTAGAGGCGTTATGCATTTTTTCTCGAGCTTCTAAGTCATGTTTGCCATCTTTGACCGCCCGTGGAAGATACTCAAAAACCAATTTAATAGCCTGAAGTGCTAGTCCATCAGTGTAATCATTAGCTAATGTTGAAGTATATGCCTCAATTGCGTGGGTCAGTACATCCATGCCAGTGATGGCCGTGACAAAAGGAGGAAGATTGGTGGTGAATTCAGCATCAACAATCGCAATCGTCGGCGTAAGACTATAGTCCGCTAAAGGATACTTTTTGTTGTTGGCTTTATCGGATATAACCGCAAAAGGAGTAACTTCTGACCCCGTTCCACTGGTGGTTGGAATACAGATTAATTTGCTCTTTTTACCAAGTTCAGGATAACGGAATGCCCGTTTGCGGATATCCATAAATTTTTGCTTTAAATCGGCAAAGTTAACTTCTGGGTGTTCATAGAATAACCACATTCCCTTTGCTGCATCCATTGCAGATCCGCCGCCAAGCGCAATAATCGTGTCGGGTTGAAACGCCTCCATCAATTTTGTTCCCCGCCGAACGGTTTCAATATCCGGATCTGGCTCAACATCGGAGAAAAGCTGAATTTGGACTGGATTACGACGTGAATTTAACTCATCGGTAACCTTGTTGATATAACCAAGCTCGACCATTGTTCGATCAGTAACAATAAATACTTTACTTACGCTATGACAGGAACGTAAGTACTGGATTGAATTTCGTTCAAAATAAATCTTCGAAGGAACCTTGAACCATTGCATGTTATTTCTTCTTTTGCCTACTTTCTTGATATTTAATAAGTTGATAGCACTGACATTACCTCCGATAGAATTATGGCCATAACTACCGCAGCCTAAGGTTAAAGAAGGTAAAAATGAATTATAGACATTGCCAATGCCGCCAAATGTCGAAGGTGAATTCCAAATGATCCGCATGGCTTTACATTTTTCACCAAATGCATCCGCCATCTCTTGGGTTTTAGTATGAATCGCGGCACTATGACCTAAACCGTTAAATTCCACCATTTTAGCTGCATACTCAAAGCCTTCATTCCAATCCTTTACTTTATAAAAGGCTAATACAGGCGAAAGTTTTTCACGAGAAATTGGTTCTTTTGGACCAATAATTTTGCATTCTACGCCTAAAATTTCCGTATCTTCCGGAACTTTAAAGCCGGCCTGCTCGGCAATCCAAACAGCACTTTTACCAACAATAACCGGATTAAGTTTGCCATTTTCAACATTTTCATCTCCCTCGGCAAAGCCAAACATATAACGAGACAATTTTTCTTTTTCATCCTTATTTACAAAGTAAGTTTTCAGCCGCTTAAACTCTGAAATGCATTCTTTATAAACTTCACTATCAATGATTGTTGCTTGTTCGGAGGCACAAACCATGCCATTATCAAAAGACTTAGATAAAACAATATCGTTGACAGCCCGTGAAATATTGGCGCTTTTCTCAATATAGGCAGGAACATTACCCGCTCCAACGCCCATTGCTGGCTTACCACAACTATATGCTGCCTTGACCATTGCATTTCCGCCGGTTGCTAAAATAGAGGCCACTCCCGGGTGATTCATTAAGGCACTAGTTGCATCCATCGATGGATGCTCAATCCATTGAATGCAATTAGCGGGAGCTCCGGCTTCTACCGCCGCTTCTAGCATGACCATTGCTGCTTGCTTTGAACATTGCTGAGCCGAAGGATGGAAGGCAAAAATAATTGGATTACGCGTTTTTAAAGCAATAAGTGATTTAAATAAAACTGTACTCGTAGGATTGGTAACTGGTGTAATTCCGGCAAGCACTCCGATTGGATCAGCAATTTCGGTTATTCCCGTAACTGAGTCTTGGCTAACAACTCCCACCGTTTTAAGATGACGCATATTATTGACAACATATTCACAGGCGAAAAGATTCTTTGTTGCTTTGTCCTCAAACACTCCCCGTTTTGTTTCCTTTACTGCTGCCTCGGACAATATACCATGATTATCCAAACCAGCAACAGAGCACTTGGCTACAATATAGTCAACTTGCTCTTGGTTTAATAATAAGAATTCATCTAAGGCTTCATGAGCATTTTTTACTAAAGTATCCACTTCCTTAGCAAAATCAATGCTTTCTTCTTTTTTCTCTTCCATGTTTCATTTCCTATCCGTATCAAGGTCCTAATAAGCTTTTTTGCTATTCGGTATTTTGATACCGCTAAAATAATACTTAGTAATCGTTATCCTTTCAAGGAAAAAAATCATAAAAGCGTTTACATAAAAAATGTAGTTATAGTCTTGTTTTTACCGATTATCGAAAAAAATATACCTATTTATTTTTTAACTTTTACTTAACATTTTTTCGTCCGCCATTTATATTAATTTTTAAAATGTAACATTAATTGTAAAACAACAGCTTTTTATTAATAGAAAAGAGATTGCTGGGCATTTTTGATAGAAGCAAGAACTTTATTTGAATACTAAAATACACTCATTTAACTTAACATTTTCTTATTGATATTTTATTTTCATACTCATATTATCTTTAATATTCGTGTTTTTATTGTTAGTACTTCGTGACTTTATTTTTTGATTCAAATAAAAAAGGCCCAATTAATAGGCCTTTAGAATTATTTGATTTCTTACTAGTTTTATTTACCAAATTCGAACAACGAAGTACATTCCAGACGCTCCACTAATTGGATCATACATATAGCCAATAGAAACATAAAGCCAAGATATTTCGTCGGACATGACCGCAAAAGCAGTTATTTCCCAACCCGTCTCGTATTCCTGAATGGCGCCGCCTAGGAATTCCTTACTTTCACCATTTAAATCAACAAATATCGTGGCAAACACACTCAAAGCGTAACTATATGCTTCCTCTTCGCTTATTCCTATAACTTCTATTTGGTAATAGGCTTCTCCAAGCGGTATTACTCCAACCGTAAACGGCGTTTCATCCTCTTCCAAAATTGGTAGGCAAGCTAGAAAAATTTCAATTTCTTCTTTAGCACTATCGCTAGTTCCATAATAGAGGCCTTCTTCCGCTAAATGTTCACATACGGCAGCAAATCCGGCGGCAAATGACGGATAAGTTTCATCATAAATTTTCCCAATGGCGATAATATAGGTGCCATCAAGTAAGTCGATTATCGTAATCGCCACTTCTGGGTGATCAGCGTGAATATATACGGAAGAGGAATCAAGGTAGGGTTGCCATCCCTCACTTAAAAGCTTTGATATATAACTATCTATTATAGCTTCCGTAGATTCAGAAAAAACATGAACGCCCGCTGTCGGTTCTAAAAATCCAAATGAAACATCAATGAAAACTAAGATGGAAGCGTCTGTTTCTAAAGAAGGAAATAAGGACGATACCTCTTCGCCAACAACATCCGTAATTGCCTCTATTGGCCAAACAGAACTATATTCTGGTTCAAGGGAAACTTTTGGATAAATAAGGATAACCATATATGATGCTTCCCATTCATACGCGGTGATTTGCCATTCTTCAAAAACAAATGACCATCCTTCCGCAAAAATTGGATCTTCAAATACCCGGATTGCTCCATTCGATACCAAAGAGGCCTCATACTCCAAAAGTGAAACTTCAGGATTATGGACGATAATAACTACACAGCCATTATCTTCACGATCGTCGATAAACTCGTATCCCGTTCCATTTATGGATGGTATATCATAAATACCTACTTCCTCTAATTGATCGGCCGGCCATCCATGTGGATATTCAGTTGGACTTAATCCTCCATAAATTATCACAGTGTCATCGGTTTCTGCTTCCGCACTAAGAAAGAGGAGGCCAGTTGGGTCAGAATAGGCTAATTCAAAAGGAGAGATATCAACTCGTTCAGTCCAACCAGCCTCGGTTAGTGTATAATACCAGTCAAGAATTGCTTGACTAGAATTACCATCAAGATAAACTTCAAAAGAAAAGGTTGCAGTATAAAATAAGTCTTCAATCCAGGTTTCTGAAATATAGTAGGATTCGGCTTCCATCGGAGGTATCTCTACTCCAAAGTATTCGCCAACCTGCACAAAGGGGGAAGGCGGTAAAGGGAGTTCCCCATTTTCATAATAATCATCTGCGCCAGGAATGATGCCTTCACCAAAGAAAAACTTCAATTCGCAGACGAGAATATTTTCGAAAAACATTTTGGCCCCTGTGACGCCCGTTATATCGATATCAAATGAAATGTCACTTTCGATCCATCCAAAAATGGCTGACCAATCAGCAAGAGTAATCTCAATTAAGTCATAACTAACATAAAGTCCGCCTTCAATATCTTGACATTGCTCTAGAAGTGATAATCCATTTTCAATATAAAAACTAGGGCATATATATGTTAATAAAAGCTCCCACTGGACTTGAGCATTAACTACTGGAACAAAAGTTTCCAGCCCATCCGTATAATACCCGCCGATAACCGTCCCATCCCTATATTCAGCAATGCTGCCCGCACTTGAATTTGAATAGGAATCATATAGCCCATGCTCAGCAATAATGACTTCTTCATCACTATCCACATATTCATTATTATTGTCTACCTCGATTCTTACGTTATGCTGATTGAAAGCTTCGATAAAAATCTCGAGAGCAGCTATTTTGTCTTCATAAGTTAACTCTAGCAATTCACTGCTACTATCGATGGTGGGGATTACAGTTGTTGCTTCACCGCCACTATTATGAGACTGACTTGTTGTCGACACCGAAGATTCTTGAGAAGAGCTGGTTGCAAAAATACCGCATGATGTTAAGGACAAAGTGGTTAATGTCAATAAAAGAATATTTACTTTTTTTCTTTTCATGGTTTCTCCCCACAATCAATTTATCTCTTAAAAAATAATATTTATGTAAATTGAAAGTTAATTATTTTATTATCAAAAAAGCCACTTACTTTATAAGTAATCATGTAATGAAAGTAGATTTTATGGTAATAAAAGTAATTGAGCCATAAAAAGCATTTGAGGTTAAAAAAAGACCTAGAAGTTAATTTCTAGGTCATATCGATAAAAAACACTTTTTACTTAACCGAGGCGCGATATATTTCCTTAACGGTATTGGCTAGCATTTCATCAAACTCGGATTCATTTTGATGAGCATTTAGTCCTTCAAGTAAAGCCCGGGAGAAGGAAGCAATCAATCCTGGATTAAGTAGCAACCTCCGATCGGCTTCTTCGCGAGAATAGCCTCCTGATAAGGCAACTACACGAACGATGTGTGAATCCTCCATTAAGTCCGAATAGAATCCATCCAATGTCGGAATAGATAGTTTTAGCATCAGTAAATCGCCCTTTGGCAATTTTGATAATTGTGCCTTAATTTCATCTTTCAGTATTGCTTCAGCCTCTTTTTTCAAAGGACTATGAATATCAACCTCTGGTTCAACAATTGGCACCAACCCATAACTAATAATTTTTTTAGCTACTTCAAATTGCTGCTCAACCACTCGATGAATTCCTTTTTTATTCGCTGTCTTAATCACCGAACGCATTTTGGTTCCAAAAATATGATGCTTAACTGCTTCTTGAAGAAGTTCGTCCAATTCGGGCATTGGTTTCATTATTTGCACATCATCTTCAACCGGAGCAAGTCCCTTATCAACTTTCAAAAAAGGGACAACCCCTTTTTTCTGCCACAAAAAATCGGCAGTATAAAGGCCATCAATTTTTCTTTTCATCGTATTTTCAAATAGGATAGCCCCTAAAATATAATCGCTAGCAAAAGCCGGACTCTTAATAACCCGCGTCCGCATTTCATGAATTTTAGCATACATCTCATCCTCGCCGTTATATTCGTTTTCCTCCACTCCATAAAGCGCTAACGCCTTAGGAGAAGAGCCACCACTTTGGTCTAAGGCGGCAATAAATCCTGGCTTCGTCTTCATAATCTTCAGCTGTTCTTGATTCATATTAACACCTTTCACTTTCTGACTATATTTTACTCCGTAAAAATAAAGCGAGCAAATAAAGTGAAACATATATATGCAAGATTAAAAAAACTTGATATACTCCTCGCGACTAGGACCGACGGAAACATATTGAATTGGACAAGCCACAGCTTTTTCAAGATAGCGAATATAGCTTATCGCCGCCAATGGTAAGTCCTCTAACCTACGGGCTTTCGATATGTCTTCCTTAAATCCGGGAAGATACTCATATATCGGCTTAGCTCGTTCCAGTTCTTCACCTTTAGGAAAGAAGTCAATTCGCTTGCCATCTACTTCGTAAGCGACAACAACCGGTATCCTTTTTAATCCGCTTAAAACATCCAGTTTAGTGAGAGCGATTGCGGTCGCACCTTGAATTAAAACTCCGTAACGGGAAGCCACAATATCAAAACCACCAACCCGCCTTGGCCGTCCTGTTGCCGCCCCATATTCATGGCCCGCCTCGCGAAGATTGTCACCTTCTTGATCAAACATTTCAGCCACAAAAGGGCCCGCGCCAACGCAGGTGCTATAAGCCTTCATAATGCCTAAAGTTTCATCGAGATGAGCAAAGGGAATTCCTGAGCCAATCGGTGCATAACTCGCTATGGTGTTCGATGATGATGTAAACGGATAAATTCCATAGTCGATATCTCTTAATGCCCCTAATTGGGCCTCAAACATAAGGCTTTTATTTTCCTTTATCATCGAAGAAAGAAAAGCTGTTGTATCAATAATATATGGAAGAAAATAAAGACCGAATTGTTCTAGCCACTTTGCTAATTCATCGACTTTAATCGGCGCATGTCCATAACCTTTTTCAATTAAGAGATTTTTCCATTCTACCAGCGATGGAAGTTTGCTTTTCAGTTTAACAAAATCTTTTAAATCGCCCATTCGCAGGGCTTTTTTCATGTACTTATCGCTATAAACTGGAGCAATGCCCCGCCGAGTAGACCCAAATTTATTCGCGCCAAGACGATCTTCTTCTAACTCATCTAAGAGTTTATTAAATGGCAAGCAAATAGTAGCTTGGTCACTTATTTTTAAATTTTGCGGGCTAATATTGATTCCCGATTGACGGAGATGTTCAACCTCATGAAAAAGGTGTTCAACATCAATAACCATTCCCTGCCCCATCACATTAATTGTCTTTTCCCTTAGGATGCCGGACGGTAGAAGATTAAGAATAAATTTGCCCTTCTCATTAACAACAGTATGACCGGCGTTGTTGCCACCTTGATAGCGAACAACCACATCATACTCATCGGATAAAAGGTCAACCATTCTTCCCTTGCCTTCGTCGCCCCAGTTAACTCCTACGATTGCTACAAGCATATTTCCTCCTAAAGAGTTACTTCACTCTTCATTAGCTTAATATCACTATAATCCGCAAGAAGCGGATTTATGACCTCACTTATAAAGTCGATAACCTGCTGAGGAGCGCGCCCAATGAAGTTTTTAATATTCAATAATCGAACAATCTCTTCATGGGTAAGATTAAGTCGCTGATCTTCCTCTATATATTTTAGAAGTTGATTTTCTTGACCCTCAAGTTTAACTTGCGCCCCAGCTTTCAAGGATAAATCTCGTAAAATTGAATGAATATTTTGTCGATCTAAGCCCTTATCCTTTACAAGATACATCAGGATATTTTCCGTAGCCATAAACGGCAATTCTTCATTGAGATGTCGTTCCATCATTTTAGGATAGATAACAAGACCGCTAATAATGTTTAAATATAAATCCAAAACAGCATCTGTAGCTAAAAATGCTTCCGCGATTGAAAGTCGTTTATTGGCACTATCGTCAAGCGTCCTTTCCAACCATTGATTGGCGGCTGTCCAGGCTGGATTTAAGTTATCTACCATAACAAATCGAGCTAAAGAGGTTAAGCGCTCGCTGCGCATAGGATTTTTCTTGTACGGCATTGCAGAAGATCCAATTTGTTCACTTTCAAAAGGTTCATCGGCTTCTTTAAGATGAGCCATGAGTCTAATATCGTTGGCAAATTTACTGCTGCTTTGAGCAATCCCGCTCAAAACAGAGAGGGCTCTACTATCCCATTTGCGCGAGTACGTTTGACCGCTCACCGGAACAATATGCGTAAACTTAAGATCTTGAGCGATAAGCTTCTCTAATTCTTTAACTTTTTCTTCTTCATTAGAAAACAACTCTAAAAAACTTGCCTGCGTGCCCGTAGTTCCTTTGCAGCCAAAAAACGGCAAATCATCAATAAGATGACGGACTTCACTTAAGTCAAAAACTAGGTCATTAAGCCAAAGCGTGGCTCTTTTACCTAATGTGGTGGGCTGTGCCGCTTGAAAATGAGTATAGGCAAGTATCGGCTGATCTTTATGCTTAAGCGCAAATTGGCTTAATTCTGTAATCAAAGAAACAATCCATCTCTCAATAATCAATAGGGCATCACGAATTTGAAGTAAATCGCCGTTATCCATGACATATGAACTTGTAGCCCCCAAATGAATAATCGGGCGGGCGAGAGGACACACATCGCCATATGCATAAATATGTGCCATTACTTCATGCCGAAATCGATGCTCATATTTTTCCGCTACTGCAAAATCAATATCATTAACATGAGTAGATAATTCCTCAATCTGCTCATTGCTTATATTTAAACCTAGTTCTTTTTCGGCTTTAGCTAAAGAAACCCAAAGTTTTCGCCATGAGGCAAAACGATATTGGGCACTGAATATATACTTCATCTCATCACTCGCATAGCGACTTGACAAGGGACTAATGTACGTATCCATTTTGGCCTCCCAAAGAGAACACCTAATTCTTGCATAAATAAAACATAAATCAACCTTATTTTACTTTTTTTATAATGAAACCGATTATCCAAATAAAACCCAATTTTGTTATGGCGCCATTTACTTCATAAAATGTTAAATCGGTTTAAACCATTTTTTTATCATCAAGTTAGAAATAGCGATATATAAGTGACTATTTCTAGTTGTTTTTGCAACGCATTTTTAAAATATAAAACTAAAAATAACATTTCAATACAAAATTATATCGTTTTATTACGAATTAATGACAGAAATGATAAATGCAAACATATTATATTAATATCTTTAAAAACAAATTATTAATAGGTGGCTCAAGTATGCTTTGCAAATCAAACATAGTCTTGGTGACTATCCTAATATATAATTGTAAAAAAGGAGGCTTTTATGACAGATAGCATTTTAGATGAAAACGAAGAGATTATACCTTCAACAAAAATAACTTTTTCAAAAGGGGTAACTTCTTTGGGGCAGAAGATCTATTCCAAGTATATTTTTGTGTTGTTTATCGTTTTTGTATGCCTTATGGGAGTAACGACGCTAACTGGTTTATCTAGCCTAAGCGCTTATAATCAAACCTTAGCTGAAATGAATAGATTATCCTCTTTTCCACAAGATCTATATCAACTCTTTCTGAGCCTTCGACCACTGATTGTTGTAGAGTTGCTTCTTATAATTTTGGTCTTAGGGGTGGCTATTTTTGGACTTGTATTTTCCGCCGGACTGCGTAAACGTGCCCTGTCGATAGCGAGCAAGGCGCAGTTAGTTAAATATACCTCACTTCAACTAATTGCTTCAATTACATTCCTGGTGGTTATCTCTATCTACACGATTTTTGAGATTTACGCCGTTAGTCGTTCGATAGCTATTTATACTGAAATCAACAATAGTTATGGTTTAGGCCTTGTTTCTCCCGATTATGTACTACCGTCAATTAGGTTAATCGCGGTTGTAGGATTATCAATCCCCATGGTGATAATTGCTTTACATAACAAACATGCCGTTTTAACTATCAGCGAATAGTTTTTCCATTGACAGTATTTAGTTTTAGTCTTTTCTCTAAGACTAGATTTAACTTCTAAAAATTATTATAATAATAAAAAAGGAGCAACGAATATGGAAAAATATCAATGCACAGCCTGTGGCTATATTTACGATGAAGAAATTGGTGATCCGGATGGTGGAATCGCTCCCGGAACAAAGTTTGAAGACATTCCCGATACTTGGGTATGCCCCGTCTGTGGCGTTAGCAAAGACATGTTCATAAAACTATAAAAAAAACTGGAAGTGCATTATTATGGCTTCCAGTTTTTTTTATGACTTCATAGGGAGTATACGTACTGACCCGGTGTCAACATAGATACTTTTACATCTTTAATTACGGCTTCTTGATTATCCGCAAAAAGCGAAATCGTAAAGTCTTGAAGGTCAGTGTTGTCCATTTTACCCGTGAGTGAATATTCATCGTTAATAAATAGTTCAATGAAAGTTCCTTCGATGATAACTTTTACATTAACTTCATCATGCAATTCAATATTTGATAATTTGCTTCTTGTTTGAATTCCCCCCGAAGTTTTCTTGATTAACTGCAGTTGTTTGCCTTCGACATCAATGATTCCGGCACTATATTTGGTAGAATTTTCGCTATCAAGTCGAAAACCAAATCGACTCGCGCCTTTCTTTTCAACTTTAAACTGGAGCATTGTTCGAGAGTAAGTATTGGGAATCATAAATGTATGTAAAGGATTAGCGGAGATACCTGTTTCGTTGGTTGTTACATCTGTAAAATGTACCGCTCCATTCTCAACACTATATTGATTGCTAATAATATTTTCATCTGTTATAGAAGAGAATAAAAGTCCTCCATTTAACAAGTTTGTCATATAGGGATCTAGCCTTGTAGCCAACGATCCATCACTTTTTTGATAGACTTCACGCATAATATTAAGCGCCCCTCCCCAATCACCAGCATCGGCTTTTTGAGGAATCCAGCCAAACATATAAACCCGATCGTTAACCTGAACCAATTGTGCTGCGCATAAATCTTCACCATCGAGCCGTCGTTCACCTTCGGATAAGAAATTTGCTTTATCAATAGTCTTATTTGCTTCACCCGTCCAATAGGAAAGGGCTCCAACTCCATGCACTGACTGCCCATATAGGGAGGCAAATATATACCAACGATCGCCTATCTTCATCATTTGTGGACATTCGGGCTCGTCGCGTCCAGATGTCCCGGCATTGTCAAAACGCAAGACTTCTCGTTGTTGATCTTGCCAATAAGCCATACTATCTCCGAGTGAAGTTACAACCGAAAGTCCACAGTCAAAGTCATTTGGATTCTGTCCTTCATAAAACTTGTTATTATAATATCCTAAATAAATTACGCGATACTGATTAGTATCTGGATCATAAAACACATATGGGTCCCGCGCTCCCCCAGGGTAAGCAACTTTAGGCAGAAAGGTTGTCACAAAGTTTTCGTCGACGCCTTGTCCATCCTCCCAAACTAACAAATCCTTACTTTTTGAGCCAAAAATAACACTGTTACTATATCCAAAAAGTGAACGATACTCATCTTCTTCTTTTGTAATTCCTAAAACATAATAAGGCGCTACCGGACCGTTTGTTCCATCTTTTCTAAGGCCTTCGTTAGGAATAAAGTTAATCATATTTCCGCTATCGGTAAGCAAGGTGTCGTAATTACCATTAGTGGCTAGATAATACATATACATTTTTCCATCAGCATAATATGGATGTACGTCACCATAATGCTTAATTTTTCCGTTTTCAAAGTTTCCGGTCAAATCTTGATGCAAAGCATCGAATCCAGCATTCTCGTAACTTAAAATCGGATTAAAACTGATTTTCAAATCGCCTTCTAAAACAAAATCAATCTTATCTCCACTTTGAACGAAGGTCGTAAAAAAGAAAAATCGTCCATCAGATTCACTTCCAATTATCTGCACTCGCTTAAGGACTAAAGAACCTTTCTTTACCAAAAGATAACCACTTTGGTTGGGGGAATCAATTGGTAGAGCACGTCCGAAAATGTTAACCGTTCCCTCTCCACCCGCTTTTACGACATAGCGTCTTGTAGCGCTGACCTCGGATGTAGATTTCATTATTTTCTCGTCAATGTAGGCGGCTTTATTTTCCCAACGGTCATTTTGCCAGATCATATCCCCTTCGTTAGTCGCATCCATAAATTGATAAAACCAGTTATTATATCCTTGTTGATTATTTTGAATATAACCCTGTTCTGCCATCTGCGGGCTTAACGGTGAAGTATATTCATACTTCGTCGTTCGATAACCTCGATAAATGTTTTCATACGGGGTAGTTGGAATAAATTGACTATCGCTAGTAGTTCCCATAGAACCTCCAAATCCATTGCAATCTGATAAAACAAGTAAAGTCGTCGCCATCACTGGTAGAATAAATTTATGTTTCATCTTTTCCATTATAAATCTCCTTTCTTAACAAGACTGACGATAAAAGACAAATTCCAGTGTTGATAATTGTTGAGATAACTGAAATATAGAATTCTGCGCTTCCGGCGTCTGTTAAAAAGCAGAATACCAAGGACATTAAACCTATAATTAGTGAGGCTCGAACGACGTAGCTATATATTTTTGTTCGCATTTAATATCTCCTCATAATAAGGGCAGAGAACCTTCATCTTTCCAACAGTTAAATATTCTTTCTTATCATCTTTACAATCTAAATGACAATATGGACAGCGTGCATAAAAAGGACATCCGCTGTTACGATTTTCTAGAGAAGACATCTCCATGCCTTTTATTTTTATTTCCTTAATTTGCCGAGCAATTTGAGGATCGGGAATTGGAACCGCGGAAATCAGGGCCTGCGAATAAGGATGCAAGGGCTGTTGAATAAAATCTCTAATTGGACCATATTCAACAATTTGACCTAAATACATGACCGCAACATTGCCTTCGTCCGCAATAAACTTTGCTGTTCCTAAATCATGCGTGATGTAAACAAAAGCAATATCTAGTTCGCGGTTGAGATTGGCCATCAGTTTTAGAATCGATAAGCGCATGGACACATCAATCATCGAAACTGGCTCATCGGCTACGATTAACTTAGGTGAAAGCGAAAGTGCCCGCGCCATCAAAATCCGTTGTCTTTGACCACCAGATAATTGATGCGGATATTTGTCAAGAAATTGTTCGGCTGGTAAAAGTCCTACCAATCCCAATAATTCCTCGATACGCTTATTAATTTGTTCGCGTGAATAGTCGTGATGATGGGCACGAATAGGAGCATATAGAGATTGAAAAATTGTTCGAACCGGATTAAGAGCAGCATAGGAATCTTGTTGGATAAATTGAACATCGTTACGAAAAGTTTGAAAGTCTTTTTTAAAAAAGCCATATACATTATTGCTTCGATACTTAACTTCGCCTTTAGAGGGTTTTAGCAAGCCGGTGATAATCTTTCCTAATGTCGTCTTGCCACAGCCAGATTCCCCAACAATGGCAATAATTTCTCCAGCATGAATATCTAAATTAATGTTCTTTAGCACATGAAAATTATGCTCTTTAATACCATATTTGCCCACTTTTGAGAAGACAACATTAACATTTTTTAGGCTTAATATCACTTCTTTATTCATGTTGATCTCCTTTCGTCTTTTCCGAATATAGATGACAGAGTACTTGATGTCCGTTTGGAAAATAATGCCGATGAGGACGCTCGATCTCACAACGATGAAAACACTTGTGACAACGAGGCGCAAAAACGCATCCGAGGGGTAAGTTACGAATGTCAACGGGATTACCTGGTATTGATTCTAACTTGCTTACATCGGCGATAATTGAAGGTGTGGAAGAGATAAGTCCATCCGTATAGGGGTGAAGTCTTTGTTTAAAGATATCCATTGTTGTCCCAAATTCCATAAGTTGTCCGCCATACATAACCCCGACATAATCAGCAAATTTGGCTACAATTCCAACATCATGCGTCAAAAGGAGCATGGTTATTCCTTGCTCACGGTTGATTTTTTGGAGAATTTTAAAAATGTAATCTTGCGTTATGACATCAAGCGCAGTTGTTGGTTCATCAAGAATAATAAATTTTGGTTGCAGTAAAAGAGCAAAGGCTATCATCACCCGTTGTTTCATACCACCACTTAATTCATGGGCATACATTTTAAGGACACGATCACTATCGAGATTAACAATATCAAGGACTTCTCGAGAGCGCTTTTCCACTTTTTCTTTAAATTTCTTATAGGGCATAGGTGTATTTTGATGGACGCGCATTGTTTCAAAAAATTGCTCAAAAATTGTCATTAGAGGATTTAGCGCACTTTGAGCGCCTTGAAATACCATTGATGCCTCTAACCAACGGAAAAAATTTAATTGCTGAGTATCCATTTTTTCCACATGAGTGACATAGGTGTGATCATCAATTTGTTTGGCATTGCCAAACTGCTGATTATATGTTCCATCGTGATAATAAAGGACTTCTCCTTCGACAATTTTTCCTGGTTCAGAAATACAATTTATTAAAGCGGTGGCAATTGTTGTCTTCCCGGAGCCTGATTCGCCCACAAGAGCAGTAATACTTCCTTTATGAATTGATAATGAAACTTTATTTACCGCTCTTAAAGAGTATTTTTTCAGTTGATAGTCAATACAGATATTTTTTGTTTCAAAGACGAATGGATATTCCATGATTAATTTCTCCTTAGGCGAGGATTGAATGTTTCATCAAGCCCATTAGACAAGAGAATGGCACTTAATTGAAAAAGGGCAATACAAACAATTGGGGAAAAGAGCCAGATGCGAGCCTCTGGTACAATTAATGCTCCATAATCTTTAGCGGTAACTAAAATTGCTCCCCAGTTTGTCGGTTCAAAAGCCGCCAACCCCAAAATCATTATTCCCACACTTCCCGTGATTGCGTTTTTCATAGCCAAAATAAAATTCACCAAAATATATGAAGCGACATTAGGCATAATTTCTTTAAAAATAATGTGAGCCTTTGATAAGTTCATCACTTGGCATATTTGAATAAAATCTCGCTCCTTCAGCGTCATAACTTGGGCTCGAATTGATCGACATAAACCCGCCCAGGAAAATAAAGAAAGAATGAGAGCGAGTCCAAGCGAACTTCGGATGGTAAAAAGCGAGGCTAAAATTAGAAAAATTGGTAATGACGGTATCGTCAGGAAAACGTTGGTAATCATTTGAATGATGCGATCTGCAATTCCTCCAGCAAATCCCGATATAAGACCAAATATTACTCCGACCGAAATTGATATAATTGCCGTGTAGAAAGCAATCGCTAAAACATCATTAGTCCCAGCAACTAGTTGGCGAAAAACATCCCGCCCGATATTGTCCGTTCCTAGTAAATGTTCCCAAGAAGGAGAAGCCAAATGGTTTTCATAAACAACTTCGGGATCGTATGGCCAAATTAAAGGCCCAAAAATACCAATCAGTATAAATATAAGCAGAATAATCATGCCTACACTTGATTTTCCATTAGAAAAAAATGTTTGCTTAAATTTTATTAGAATTCTTTTGAATGTTGATTGCACCTTTGAAAGGGCCACTAGGAATTTCTTTGTTGCTTGTTCCATATTTATCCCTTCCTTATCCGCGGATCAATTAATGAATAAATTGAATCAGCTACTAAATTAACGAAAATTACCACCACACTGATAAAAAATAGAATACCTTGGACCATAAAGTAATCTCTCCGGCCAATACATATGGAAAATTGTTGTCCGATACCCGGATAATTGAAAATTGATTCCATTACGGGTGAGCCACCAAATAAAAAAGCAAAAGTAATGGCTAAAGATGTAACCAATGGTAATAGGGCATTTCGTTTTAAATAGCGGCGAATGATAATTTTATTAGGTAGACCTCTTGCTCTTGCGGCATTGATATAATCTTCCCCCAAAACTCCAACCGCACTTCCTTTGGCTGACAAAGCCCAACCGCCAATTTGCGCCAGGGAATAAGCTAGAATGGGTAAAAAAGCATAATAGCAACAGCTAATGATAAACTGGATGTTAAATCCTGGGCTCGCCACCATTAAATCATAGGCCCCATTACTGGGGAAAATTTTATTTTGATAGGCTAAAAAATACAGTAAAATCAAACCGATTAGGTAGTCGGGAATCGAAGAGGTTATAACAATAAAGGAGGAAGAAATAACCTCTTCCGTTCCCTTGCGTTTCCAGGCTAAGCGCGTTCCCATTGCCGTTCCGATAAAAAAGGAAATTGCTAAAGCAATCGTCGCAACAAATAATGTCCAAGGAAGAGTTTTCTTGATAACATCATTCGCGGTTAAGCCATCAATATACATCGAACTACCTAGATTTCCCTGTAGCAAGCCCCCGACATAACGGAAGAATTGGTGAATCATGCTTTCATCTGGATTCCAATTTAATATTTGAATAGCTAAACGTCTAGCTTCCTCTAGGGTAATATTCCTTTGTGCGGCAAGTTCCAAAGCGTAGGAATCTATCAGGCTTCCCGGCATTGACCGCACCAAGATAAAAGTTAAAATCGTCGTAAGAAATAAAGTCAAAATAGCAATTCCAATTCGTTGCCACAAAAAGCGATAGCGAAAGAAAAACCATTTGATTCCCGATATTATTGAGTGAAAGACCTTTTTAATCATTTTATTTCTCACTTATAGTTGGATAGAGCATTCCGCTAATAAAACTCGAAGCATAGGCATAATAGAAATTTAGTTTCCCATATGCCATAAAGTCATCATAATTATCACTTTTATTGGGAACATAGGTCATATTTCTACCTGCGTCCCAAAGATCTCTGTTAGGTAGTCCGCCGACTTTGGCTTTATTAAAAAATGAGCCGGTTACATTTTGATACATTTGGACACCATAATTTTTTTTGGCAAGTCCTAAAACCAAGTCATCGACGGTTGAGGTTAATTCCTCATCACTAAGGCAATACATTCCATCCAATACGTCGCTAGGATAAAAATAGCCACTGCCATCGGCTTTTTCTAACTGAAGTTTATATTTACCGATATAAGATGAATCAATCGCATCGTCGGCTGTAAACTTTTCTAATTGCAACACTTTGGCCGTAATGTCTTTATAAAAATAAATAAACGAACCCGTTGGATAGGAGAAAGACATATTTAAATCCGTCCAACACATTGACATATCTTGGGCAAATGCAGTCGATGATGCACTTCCTAACCATGAATTGAAGTCACTTGCCTTCTTAAGAGTACAATCGATACCAAAGGCATTTAAGGCTGCTTGAGCAGCAATCGCCGCCCCACTTTGTCCAGGATGAGAACCATCATAATGCAGGGTTAAACTCATTTTTACACCATTTTTATACCACGACTCGCCTTCTTTGTTCCATCCATCTTCCTGCAATAGTTGTGCTGCTTTACTCTCATCATGACTATAACTTGGTAAACGATTAAAGTTCTCATCACTCATGTAAACTTCAGCTTCGCTTGGAGCCATTGACATCATCGAATAGTAAGAAGTAACCGCATAGGGATTCCCGGAATCTTTAATTTTGTCGCGATCAAAAATGTATTCGAATGCTTCACGAACTTTATCAGTCCAAAGCGCTTCTTTTTCTCCGTTGAGACCGGTTTTCTTTTTCGCATTGAGATTAAAAACTATGCCGATTGCCCCTGGATCAAACATTTTATAGTGCGCCATATTTGGATTGTTATTGATAATTGCATTTAAGGTGTTTTCAGGAGCCAAACCATCTTGATAGTCGATTTTTCCGCTTTGAAGCATGGAGTAAATTTGATTTAAATCCGAAAGCGAATTCGTCGCCTTGATATACTTAAACTTTAAATTTTCTCGCGCCCAATAATTGTCATTACGAATAAGAATCATCTCCGTCTCACTTTGCTTATATGGCATATAAGGTCCGGTAGCAACAAAAGTTGAAGGATTAAAAGCTTTAAATTCGGTATAGTTTTGAAGATAAACTGTTTGATCATTTTGGGATGCTAAATGGCCAAAAGGAGCCCACCCAGTATATCCTTCCGGGGCCGAAGGAGAATTATCGAGGACTTCTTTGGCTTTGTCGACAAATTTGTGAAAAATGCTGTATTGAACACTGCCGGAGCGATCCACAGCTAAAAGAAGAGTTTTAACGCGATCATTAGGCTCCATTGCCACTTTCCAATTAATTATAAATTCCTTGTCACTTACTTTTGTAAACGATTGAATATAATTTGTAACCTCGCCTTGATTTAAATAGTAATAGCCAATAACGTCATCCGATACAAAATCTTCTCCCGTCTGCCATTTTGCATCTTCCCGAAGTCGGACGGTAGAAGTATGATTGCTATTATGCGTCACACTCTCTGCAAGAATGTAAAAAACTTCATCAGTTGAGCGTACATACTGGACAAGCGATTCAACGGAGAACCAATTAATTGGTCCCACATTAGATCCGCTATTAAGATGATTTTTCATTCCAACCTTATCCCAGTTGGACAAAATATTAAAAGTTAAAGCCTCAGTGTTTTCGCTTCCTTGATTACAACCACTAACTAATAATGCTGTCGATAATAATAGAATTTTCATCAACTTGTTTTTCATATTACGTTCTCCATTTTTCGATGTGTAATCGTTTACACATTGAGTATATCATAAGTCCTTTCCTAAATAAATATTTATCTAAAAAGCGTTTTAAGTTGCTTATAGATTCCCTGGTAAGTCAAAAAATTTTCCTGATAAATTAGATTATTCTCTTTATTAGGAACCACAAAAGTCTTAGGATTAGAGAAAATAATCTCGACCGCTTTAGTGATAGAAGGATAAATACCCGAGGCTATCATAGCCAAAATTGCCGCTCCAAGACATCCGCTTTCATTTACTGACGATAAATCTAATTTTAGGCCTAATGTATCAGCAACAATCTGCCGCCATAGAGGACTTTTTGCTCCGCCACCACCAATTCCAATTCGATTAATTGATTGATGTTTAAGAACGACTAAAGCACAGTCCTTAATGGAATAGGCAACTCCCTCCATTACTGCCCGCGCCATATCCTTTCGATCAACATTGGTATTTAAGCCAAAAAAGACTCCTTTCGCATTAGCATTAAGGTGCGGTGTTCTCTCCCCCATTAAATAGGGAAGAAAAATCACTCCATTACTACCAATTGGACTTTCACTGGCATCGTCATTTATTTTGCTGAGGGCTATTTTCTTATCACTAAATTCAGAATAAAAAGTATCCGTGAACCAATTTAAAGATGTTGTGCAGGTCTGCGTTACTCCGATTGTTAAAAAACTACGCCCATCCACATGCATAAAAGTTTGACTTTTTCCGCTATTATTAAATGTAAATTTATCATTTACTGCTAAAAACACACCACTGCTTCCCATTGAAATTGTTGCTTCTTTATTTTTAATTACCCCGACACCCAGTGCGTTAGCGGCTTGATCAGAAGCTCCTCCAGCCACAATAACATTTGGATTAAGACCTAATTCTTTGGCGATGCTATTTTTTATATTGCCTCCGCTATCATAACTAGCGATTATTTGGGGATAAATGTGCCGAGGCAAACCGATAATATGCATAATTTCTTCATCATAATCTTTTGTTGCAAAATTTATAAATTGAGTCCCGGATAAATCACTTAGTTCACTTTGATGTTTGCCAGTAAGTATGTATCGGATATAATCCTTAGGAAGCATTACTTTATCGATTGCTGAGAAAATTTTCGGCTCATATTTTTTTATCCAAAGTAACTTTGCTAAAGTTAAGCTAGCAATCGGCAAATTTCCCGTGCGTTTTAGAAAAAAACCCTTCCCATATTTTGCAATTAATTCCGCACTTACATCTTCACTTCTTAGATCGCACCAAAGCAAAGCCGGCCTTAGCACTTGGTTATTTTTGTCAAGCAAAACCAAGCCATGCATTTGGCCAGTTAGTCCGATAGCAACTATCTCATCCTTTGGTTTTGAAAATGAATCCAAAAGGTGACGCAACATATTCAATGTTGCCTTCTGCCATACAAGCGGATCCTCTTCCGCCCAATTTTTCTTTGAACTAATTAATGGATAATTATCACTTTCACTAGCCAATGCTTTTCCATCGGAATCAAAGATAACTCCTTTTACTCCCGAGGTTCCTAAATCAACGCCAATCACCATTTTCATAGCAATACACCTTCAAAATCTCGATATTCAATGTTATTGACTATAACATCTCCATTTTCAATTTTAACGCCTAAATGATTGCCTTCTTGATTATATATTCGGGTTGATAGCGCTATATGATTGTCCAAGTAAAGAACAAAGATATCATTATCAATAAAAACATCTATGTGATGCTGAATTCCCTCGGAAACAACTACTCGTCTTTCAACCCCCACAAAGTTTGCAAAATGCCACTCTGGATTGGGATAAAGATTAAATCTAATTCCCGTATTAGATATTTCAAATTCATATCCTTCATCTTTATTGTCACTAAAGCCCAAAATGGGGGCAACGCTTCCCCCCGCTTTTAAGAACTTAAAGTCAAAAGAAAAACAACCTAAATTGTGATTCTTAGGCGCGAAAAGTTTCATTCCCGATCCCAAATTAATTCGATAATCACCATAAATAATTGGTTCAACTTGATCTATTAATTGCCTCAAAGCAGGAATCGGGCGTTCATAAAGTTCTCCTTCTTCAACAAACAACTCATGAACGACAAGCGTTCCTCCCCACTGCCAATCAGCATTATCATCTTCTTTATTTTTGGTTGGAACCCAACCAAATGAGTATCTTTTGCCGTTATATTTCAAAGTTTTAGCGGCATAATAGGCTCTTCCATCGAGAACTTCCACTTTCCCTGCCTGCCATTTTTTTCCTTCATCGTCCGAATAGACATAACGACTAACTCGATCTTTGCTAAATTCGGAAAATATTAAAAATTGCCTTTGATTTTCAATAAAGGTATCTGGACATTCATGCGTAAAATATAAATCTGGTGCGTAATACTCAAAATCAAATTTCCAAACATTTAAGTCGCTTGAGACAAAACATAATGTAAGTCCCCCTCTTCGAATTGCTTCTTTCTTTCTTGCCGCGATAAGCATCTTGTATATCTTGTTTTTTTCATCATAGAAAACAAATGGATCACGCCAATCATCCGCCGAATAATTTTCAAGATGCGCAAAAGAAAAACTAGGGTCCTTTTGATAATGAATTCCATCTTCACTCGTAGCCTTAAGAATAACTTGAACTGGTTTTTGGCCCAAAAAATGCGGGTTATGCCCAGTATAAAAAATAATATATTGATTGTCTTTTTTTATTGCTGAGCCAGTAAAAACAAATAGATCTTGTTCGTTAATTTTCCCACGAGCTATCGCTTCTCCTTGAAGTTCGAAACGAAGAAAGTCTGTCGAAGTTAAAACTCGCCATGGGGTTCCTTCCCCATATTTTTCGATGTTGCGATAGTCATGTAAATAATATAAAAACACCTTTTGTTCATCAACAAAGGGTATCACATCGCATAGATAGCCATCTTTTGGCCGATAAAATATATGTTGCATAAGAATTCCTCTTTTTATGTATACGTTTGCATTTTGTAAAGAAATGAGTGAAAATATTAATGAGGACTATATAATGATAAATATTAAGGATATTGCTAAGGCATGCAATGTATCCGTTGCCACCGCTTCTCGCGCCCTAAGAAATACGGGCTACGTCTCTAAAGAAAAGCGTGATTTAATTCATCGAGTAGCGAAGGAACATGGCTATATTGTTGACTCAAATGCCCAAAATTTAAAAAATGGTAAATCCAATACAATTGGAATAATCGTCTCCGATATTAAAAATTTCTTTTACAATATGGTTTTAGAAAATCTAATTGTTGAGTTTAAGAGATTTGGTTATCGTGTAATTATCTCTTATTCTTTTGAAAATTCACTGACCGAAAGAGATTGTTTTCAATTTTTACTTTCGAGTAAAGTGGATGCCATTATTTTCACTCCGATTTCTAATACAAATCAAGATCTAGTCGATATTTCCCAAAAGCGAGATATTCCGCTTTTGCAATTATTCCGTTCCGCTTATCCTGAAATCGACTCTATTTGCGTGGATGACGGCTATGGAGCCTACTTAGCTACCAAACACTTAGTCGCCCATTCATATCGGCGTATTATGCTTGTCTCTGTTAAACTTCCATTTACTCCCAATCGCTCTAAAGGTTATAAGCGAGCTTTAGAAGAAGCCGACATTCAAGTTAATGAAGATTTAATTCAAAGATTCGAAATCGGCAATTCGATTGAAGCTAAATTAACTGAACTTATTGACCGTTTAAAACCCGATGCGATTATCGCTGGCACTAACACTTTTGGTTTAAATGCAATTGAAGCTATGAACTCACTAGGTGTCAATCTACCTTTAGTCGTTTTTGATAATCTCGATTGGCTTAAGCTATTAGGAATAACTACCATCGCTCAACCGATTAAACAAATATACGAACAAACGGTTGAGAATATAATGACTAAATTGGAAAGCGGAAAGTCATCTTTTGAAGAAGCGGTTAATATCAAAATTAAGCCCGAATTGATTGTCCGCCGATCAACTGATTAGTAAGGCTCCCAGGAATTTCCTGGAAGCCTTTTTATTTTTAAATAATCTTAGACAGTTTGAAGTAATCCCAATTCAAGTGCGATCCTTGACCGGCTCCCATTATATGGGCCGCATTGGCGTCAATCTTGCTGACTCCTGGCAAGTAAATTACTGCTTCGCCATCAATGGAAATAGTGACATCCGAATGTGAATCATCCGCACGAGTGACTTGAATACTATAGGTATAATACGTATCGGGATTCAAAGTTAGATTAGGCGCTAAGCCACCTTTTGCTGGATCATTGCTTGCTCCCAAGTTTGTTCCATCTGGTGTATAAACCATAACTCCTGACCATCCGCCCTCTTTTACCCCGATATTGAGTTGAGCATCAAGCGTCCAATCATACGAGATACGAATTGAAGCCACAGCGGTATTGTTTTCCATATCAGCACTTATTGCCTTAACTTTGGTCTCTAAGATAAAGTTGGCGGCATCATGATCGTAACCTCCTGAAACAAAGGTCCAATTATCCGCAGGTCCTTCTTCAAGATCGCCATTTTTTACGGTTGAAGCATAGCCACCTTCCTTTACAACGATTCCTGTTCCTTCCATAAGTGTCGGGAGGGCAAGTGAATCAACATCCTCGAGACTGTCAAACTCATAATCATAAATTCCTTGGAGTTCCACTTCCGATGTTGTTTCTTCAGAAGTAGTCGAAGTAACAGGCTCTTCGCTTGTCACGGAAGATTCCTTTATGGATGAACTATCACCACTTCCTCCACATCCGGCTAGCAACAATGCTGAACTGGCTGCCACTACAAAAATTAACGTTTTCTTCATATTATTTCTCCTTTGTTAAATATGTAAACGTTTTCCTACGACCTTATATTAAAACCAATATGTAAACGTTGTCAATAGTAAAAACATATCTTTTTTTGCTTTTTTAATCATTCTAATTATTTTTACATGAGTAAGTTTATGAGAAAATTATCACATTTAACACATATAGATTAACTATGCATTATATGGGAAGCTACTGACTGCTTTACTAGCGATAGTTGTCCCTTTACTTCCGCCCACATAATAACCACCAGTAATTTGACTTCCTTCATAATTAGAAGCGTAACTTAAGGCATAGGTACCTGCTTGTAAGCCAGAAACAGCATATACAAAATAGTTCATATTACTTTTGCTTATTTTTAAAGCGGCAACTACTTCTTCGTTATAACTAGCTATTAAATAGTCATTTATGCTCAAGGATGAAGCATATGTATAACTGAATGCCAGCGAACTTATTCCAAAAGCAGTTGGCTTTTGGTTCATACCGGAGCGTCCTGCAGCTAAAAGAAGACCACCTTGAAAAGAAAAGGTTTTGTCGAAGTCCAGAACGCCATTGCCACTATCGGTTGGACCTATAGCGACAACCGTTCCGCCGTTCATAACAATGCTACCATTCGAATCAAGACCATCACCTCCGGCATCAAGAAATACCACTCCATCATTGATTTCTAGATAGGGACTGGCTTCATCTGATGCGGCATTAATTCCATCATCGCTTGAAGTAATATTACTGATTCCGCCATTAATATAGATGCTCGTCCCCTCATAGGCTTCGTATGCTTTAGTAATGGTAATGTTTCCACCACCTATCAAAAGGGTGTTATCGGCATGAATGGCATCATCATTACTTGCAATCGTAAGATTCCCCCCATTAATTGTTACATTTCCACTTCCAAAACTACCGTTTTCCAATTCAACATCTTTATTGGCATGAATTGCATCGTCATAAGCGGCAATATCTATTACTCCGCCCCGAATAATGACTTCATTATCGGATTTTATACCTTTGGTAGAATACGAACCCTTATCGGTGTTGCCTTCATCACTAGGACCGCCAGTCATTCCACCCTGGCTACCGCCATTTTGTGATGAAGAATAAGTTTCCCAACTCCCAAAAATGCTCGTTGATGAAAAGGAACTAATTGTAAACATATCTCGGCTTTCGTTAATTGTTAACTGATCGGTTTTGTTGGTATAATCATTTCCCTGACTGCTCGATTGAGCGGCTGAATAGCGAAAAAAAGTCACATATTGATAGTTATTCGGTCGACTTAATTGATAATAATAATATGTTGTCTGTCCTCCGCGATCATTAAAAGTAAGCGACTTATCATAAGATAAATCGATGAAAGATCCCATATTACCATTACTAAAGTAGGCCGAATAATGATAAGAAGAAGAATATATACTTGATTTCATACGCACATACAATGTGTTTTCATCAACATAACTTACTTCTTCTGAGTAGGGTGAGTATTGGTCGGTGTAAATGTTTATAGTTGGATTTTCATTTATTTCCACGTTATAACTCGCGTCAATGGCATCGCAAGCAGCGTATAAATTAAGAACACCACCGTTGATAGCAATTGTCCCCCGCTGATTACCTTTGCTTGAAACATCAGAATTTTCGGTTTTTAAAGCATCACCTTTAGTTGATATGGCCTTCACTATCCCGCTATCGATGGTTAAAGAATCATTGCCTTTAATTGCGTTATTAACGGCGATGACATTTAAAGTTTCATTTTTAATTTCTAGATCATCTTTGGTGGCAATTCCATTATTGAATTTTCCTTCAACTGTAAGGGCACCACTGCCTTTGAGTGTTAAATCACATTGAGCATATATGGCTGCTGGAATTCCGTCATCTTCATCTGAAACTCTTTCATTTCGCTCATCGAAGATAAAGTTTTCCGTTCCGCTTTTTGCTGATATATCAACACTATTAGCGTTTTCAATATATAGAGGCGAAGTAATGGAGGATGTTATGCTAATTCCATATAAATTGAGAGTAACATCTTCGTCATCGCCGACGTTAACAATAATTTGTCCTTCGAGAAGTGTGCCACTAATATCATAATCTCCTGCCGCATTAATCCGAATGGAATCGGAACTTAAGATAATTTCTTTTGGCTCGTTGACATCTATGTAATTATAAACAATTTCTTCGCTACTGGTTTCACTACTTCCTATTGAAACTGATGTAGTCGCTTCACCTGAGGAAGATTCACTGCTAAAAACTGGTTCTCCGCTCGAGGAATTAACTTCTCCAGCACAACTTGAAAGCATTAAAATCATTAATGATAAAGAAAATAATCGTTTTTTCATAGTTAGCCTCTTTCTAGTAACAATTAGAAAACATAAGGAAAAGTGTTTCAATTGTCGGTTTTTCAACATTAAATATCATTAGTTTATACCAGTATTAATACTAATAACTTAAAAGTTTTGTTGGAAATGGTTTTTAATACCCGCCAATTGAACATTGAGCAAAATAAAAACTCACTTAATTTAAAAGTGAGTTTTTTATTCTTAAAATATTTTATTATTCAATTATTGGCAAATAAACTAGGGCCATCTTTTAAATTATTTGAAGGGACATCCGCAAAAACATGGGGAAAGCCTTGACTGCCATTATCCCAAAGCAGTTTATCCATTAAAAGGACTCTCCCTTTTGAATGATCATCTTTGTGATAGCCATGATAAAACGTCCAATAATTTCCATCATCATCCATTATTACCGAATTATGTCCAGTAGCTTCCCACTGGGCATTGCCTTTGACAACATAACTTCCCGTATCTGGTGTCTTTAAGTCTCGCCCTTGCGCATCTAAATATGGTCCAAAAAGACTATCGCTGACACCAACTTTTAAAGTATAGGAAAAGGGTGTTCCACAACAGGCTCCCGAACTACCAAAAAACCAATATTTGCCATCTTTTTTTACAATGTAGGCTCCTTCAAATGTCGATCCATCAAAGGCGGATGCGGTGTCCTTACCCGCAATTCTTATTTTATTTTCGCGGGCGGCTTGAACGCTGCCATCATAAAAGCCCAGTCCATCGTCAGTAAGACGGATGACATAATTTCCTCGGAAACTGCCCCATATCAAATAAACACTTCCGTCTTCTTCAATATATGCCATTGGATCGATGGAATTATTAACACCAATTTCATCACTTAAAAACAGCTTACCCAAATCCGTCCACGGTCCCGCTAAATTACTTGCCGTCGCAATTCCAATTCCTGGATTAACATCATCCCAAACCGAAAGCGAATAATACATAACATATTGACCTTGTATTCTTTTAACGTCTGGAGCCCATACATTTGCCCCACTAGTTCCCCATTTCGGTTTGACGGGGAAAATAACATCGGGCGCCAACTCCCAATTTACTAAGTCTAGTGACCTAATCGGGCGATCTCTTGTGCCAAAAATATAGTAATAACCATCCTCGACACTTTTGACAATTGATGGATCGGGAAGATTAGAATCAAATACGGCATTACGATACTTCTTAGAAACGGGAGTCTCGTCCTCTGAGGAAGAAGTGTCAATAATTACGGTTGATGATTCACTTTCAAAAGATGAGGATGAGGTAGGAAAACTCGAGGAGTTTCCTTCTCCACAGCTGGCAAGCATAAGCATTAAAATGCATATTATTCCTTTTTTCATATATCCTCCTAATAATCTACGTAATACGCCGGTCCTTGATGCCGAGTGGATGAAGGAACTTTGCCTTCAACATATGGCCACCCTTCTTCATCAAAAATAATCTTATCTAAGAATAAAACTCGATAGCCATCATCATTGTCGCGATAGCCGTGATAATACATCCAGTAATCACCATTGACATCAATTGAATACGAGTGATGACCTGGCCCGCTGACTCCATTTCCCTTTTCAATGACGACGGATCCTACCCCACCTTGAGTCATAATTCGATTGTTTTTGTCATAATATGGACCCACGGGATATTGACTTCTTCCAACCACTACCTTGTAGGTTGAGTTTACCCCTTCACAGCACGATCCCGTTGATAGCATTAAATAATAGTAACCTTCTTTATAAAAGACATTGGCCCCCTCATAGGTATTGGCTGTCCAGCCAATTGAAGTATCTAGCCCCGCAACGCGGATTTTATGTTCTTTCTGATAATTCAAACCGTTAAAAAGCGCTAGTCCATCATCGGTTAATTCAACCAAATAATTTCCTCGCATGGAGCCAAAAATCATATACACTTTGCCGTTTTGAGCAATAAAAACCTCCGGATCAATGCAGTTATTGACTCCGATATCATTATCACGAAATAAGGGGCCTAAATCGGTAAAGGGACCATGTGGTGTTGAGGAATAAGAAACGCCAATTCCCGGATTATTATCACCCCATGTTGACAAGGAATAATAAAGAAGATACTTATCTTTAATTTTAATAAATTCGGGTGCCCAATATCCATTTCCAGCTGTTCCCCACGAAGGGACACCATTCATATATGTAGCATTGGCTAAGGGAGAAAAACCGACTTGGTTATAGGAAATAAATCCTTTGGCCCCAGTTGAAAATAGGTAAGTTACATTTGCTTCTTCATCAAAGTAAACCGTCGGATCGGCCACTTCACCCTGACTTACAAGAATCGGATTTTTGTAAGAAACACTAGTTATTCTACGTTCCGAAACGTACTCGCTTGTAACTAGTGAAGAATTAGATGTTTCACTTATACTGCTAGAATTTGAAATTGAGTTGTTTTCACTAGAAGAAACTGAATCCGTGTTGCTATTTATAGAAGAATCATTCGCAGATGAAGGGATTGAATCGGTGGAAAAATAGCAGCCGGAAAGCAGCAACGTCATTGTAAAGATTAGCGATATATTTTTAATCTTTGCCATAATATGCCGGTCCTTTCTCGTTTCCAAATGAAGGGACTTTTCCCTCAACTTCTGGAAATCCATTTTCATCATAATGTAGTGGATCGATCATTAATAAACGTCTGTTGGGAGAGTCTAGATTATAGGAATGATAAATAATCCAGTCCGTTCCCTTTGAATCGCCATAAATTGCATTATGCCCCGGTCCTCGGAAATATGCGCTTGAGGTAAGAACAAGATTTCCTCCTCCGCTTATCGCATCAACGCCGTTTTCGTCTAGATACGGTCCTTTGAGATTTTCACTTTTAAAAACGACAGTTTCATAACTGGAAGATAAGCCATTGCAGCATCCGCCTCGGCTAAGATATAAGTAATAATCGTTTTCTTTTTTATAGATAAAAGAACCTTCAAAATTACCTGCAATTTTAATTTTGTTGTGATATGCTTCATCAATTCCGCCTAATAAACTTCGACCATCGGCGGTAAGTTCAATTAAATATACCCCAGAGAAACTTCCCCAGGTCATGTAAACCCGGCTGTTCTCTACAATAACAAAAGGGTCGATTGAATTATTGACTCCTATTTCACTTGATAGAAAAAGCTTTTCTCCTAAAGTCCATATTCCTTCATATAAATCCGTCGTATAACAATATCCGATTCCTGGGTTGGCATCACCCCAGGCGGAAAGAGAATAGTAGTAAATATAGTATTCATCTATCTTGACCACGTGCGGTGCCCAAATATGCGCTCCGTTTGATCCCCATAAAGGTGTTCCGCTGGTGAAGAATACATTGCCCACATATTCGGTAGTTTTAAAGTCCTTTGTCCGTATATAACCACCTTCTGTTGCAAAAACATACACGTAGCCATCGTCGTCTAAAAAGGCGCTGGGATCAGCAAATTCATAATCGGTAATTGGATTTTGATAAGCGCTAAATCTTAGACTAGATGTCTCTATAGAGGTATTAGCTCCGCTACAGCCAGAAATAATGGCGAAAGCAAATACGAGCATAAAGGATAAAAATTTGCGATATTTCATTATTAAGGAAGGCTGTCCTTTCGGGCAGCCTTCACCTTTCTATTAAGCTTTTGCTGATTCAAAAATTCCGTCTTCATAAATATAGAAGGCTTGAGATTGATTGTTCGGTGTATGACCGGCAACAAACCACCAATCATCTCCACCACCAACACCTGTACCGCCACCGCCATAGATAACATCGCCTGGTGTCTTCCAGGCAAATCCAATGCGGACACTGGTCGCCGTTCCATAATAGGCATGCGGTATGAAATATTCAGCGATAGTTTCATAGGCCGCTTCGCCCTCCGTATATTCTCTGCTCACCATGATTCCGTTACCCGTGGTGTGTTCGTTTTTGGAGTTAACATAGTTTTGAGCTCCATTAACAAAGAATTCAAAATTGGTATTTTGATACCATGCGGAGGCATCATTGATGAATGTATCATGATGGGCTTTTACTGCAAGGAACAAGCCCTCATCAATAAGCATTGCATACCAAGTAACATCTTTATGAGCACTGGCATCCGTTCCTTGTAAATAAACTGAATTCGTCGTGTAGGCGTCATAGCCTTCCCAATCTGACAAGTCACCATCAATTGTTAAGGTCGTCGGAGTAAAATTAATACCTGAGTTCTTATGGAACCCATTGACGTCGACAAATGGTTGGTCTGAGTTGTTTGGCCAAGTACCCTTTGGCACCCAGTAAGCATCCTCACCGCCTCCAGCAGCTTCTCCGCCTGTATTAATATCACCTTCTGTTTTCCATGCGACTCCAACTCGGATTTCACCAGCAACGACAGAATTAGCTGGTAAGTTTGCATTGGAGACAAAGGCTTCCATAACCGTAATATAGACACTGCCACCATCTTCATGCTCTGGATTTTCGATAGTAACAATTGATCTTTGATCAACTGTTGCCTTCTGCTGTCCTTCCGGTCCAGCCGTAACCCAATACTGGTTTCCACCATTGATGAAGAATTCAAAGTTGGTATTTTTCCACCAGGTATTTTCGGTTGTCTTCAATACATCGTGATGAGCGATAGCAACAAGCTTTAAGCCGGTGCTCGTCAGCGCCGCCGCAAACTTCACACTCTTGTGCGCCGTCTCAGGCGTAACGCCCCATACTCCCCGATAATTTACAAAATAAGCCATCGTATTTTCCCAATCTGAGACATCGCCATCGATGGCAATCTCTTCGGGGGAATCAAACACTTTAAGTTCAAACGAGATATCCGAAATAACAATAATGTTATTCGCGGCGCCTACGCTCTCATCCAATGGAACAACCGAAATCAATAATGAAACGGCTTCTCCTTCTTGGAAAGTCAAAGCGACTTGATTGTCATCTCGAACAAACACTTGTTCAACTCCATTTACGCTGCCAGTGAAGGTTATGCGGGAGTTTAGTGTCAGTGTGAGATAATAGTAAGATCCTTCCACTCCTTGGGCATTTTCTAAATAGAAATGAATGTCCTGAAGTTCCTCCGACTCGCCAACCTCATATTTGAGAGTATAAACGCCTTCTTCTTGGGTGCGTTCAGTTACCTCAACTTCTGAAGTGGTTTCATAATAGGCTGTCCCCGGATTAGCAATAGCTTCTTCGACTGATCCTTCGTGAATAATGTTTGCCGGGAGGACGGAAACAAAGTAGAACACTAGGTCCGAAGCATGCCCATCAGAAGGGCTAATCGTAACAAAGAATGCTCCTAAATTTGAGTAATCACTCGCAATCGTGACACTTCCTTCATCGGTGACAGTGGCCCGATTATTGTTGACTGCAAATGAAACCTCTTTAATACTTGCATTTGCTGGTAAGTAGCCAATCGTAAAGTCGAAACTAACTCCCGCCTCTAAATATACGGGGCTAGCCTCATTTTCCGAAAGATCGACTGTACTCGTAGCAGAAATAGAAATCAAGTCAACTGGGACTGGAGTCTCAGAAGAACTCGAAGTTTGTGAAGATGGGGTTGAATCTGAGATTGATTCAGACGAACTCTCAGAACTCGTAGTATTATTGCCCCCACATCCCACTAAAACTAGAGCGGCTAAAAGCGATAAAAGTTTAAAGTTTTTCATGGAATCTCCTTTCATTAAACCTTTTTTCAACAAAGCCTCGACGGTTTTATCGCGGTCCTCCTTTCGCGATAGACGAATTAACTTTTCTGACTTTATTAGGTTTGATCTTATACTTACGATCAAACGTTAATAACCCATTTATTTCTTGCTGCACATCGGTTAATTGTGTGTAGCAAAACCCCGCTAAACTAGAAGACTCTTTGACGGCATTTATAATTCTTGTGTATTCTTCCAAGAGTTCGTTACTGTTTTTAACAGATGTATAACCCCAACCAGAATTTGAGTTATAGGCGATACCCCCAAATTCGCTAAGAATTATGGGTTGTCCATTATATGCATATCCATCGGCATATATTTTTTTCTTGGCGGGAGTGGAAGCAATCAATTTTTCGGCTGATGAAATATCGCTAGAAAATTTCTTTTGCTTTTCTTCATCATTTTTTTGACCATGATTATAATTATGAATGCAACATAAATCACCGATGGTTTGTTCCCAACCATCATTGGAAACTACCAGTCGAGTGGCATCCATTTTCTTAATAATATTTACGATATCAACCGAAAACTGCTGTTGAGATTTGTCATGAGAAATATCCGGAACTCCCCATGACTCATTTAATGGAACCCAAGCGATAATTGATGGATGATTATAATCACGAGCAATGATTCGTTTCCAATCGTTAATTTGGCTTTTTACTAATTCATCATTAAATTCATAGCCACTGGCGTCCTCTCCCCATACGATGTAGCCTAATTTGTCGGCATAATATAGGAACCATTCATCGGCGACCTTTTGGTGAAGACGGGCACCGTTAAATCCCATTGCCTTGGTCATCAAAATATCCATTTTTAATCGTTTATAGGAAGGAGCCGTCAAAAGTGACTTCGGATAGTATCCCTGATCAAGCACCATTTTTAAAAAGTAGGGTTCATTATTCAATAAAATTTTTCCCGCTTTGGCTTCAACTTTTCGCATTCCAAAGTAAGATTTAACTTTATCTAGTCCATACTGAAAAATAATTGAAAACAAGAAAGGATTCTCAGGTGTCCAAGATTTTCTTTTCCTTGCACTCACGTCTTTAAAAACACTTATCGTCAAGTTAATTTCCTGATTGGTGGCTATTCCCCTTATTGTCTCGCCGGCAACTTTTATCGTATATGATTGTCCTGGCTTGTTGACAAAGAGGTCAACGCTTACCTTCCCCTCATCATAAAGAGGAGTAATCTTTGCTTGGGTTATATGGTAAGCAGGCAAGTATTCCACCCAAACACTGCCCCAAATACCCGTGGTCCGATTGTACCAAATGATTTCCGGCTTTTCTTTCCAGTACTGTTTTCCTCGTGGTTGACTTTTATTTTCCATTTTATCTTCGACATAAACAGAAATAACATCGTTTTTATAGGTTAATTTATCGCTGATATCAATCGAAACCGGGGTTTGACCACCGATATTTTCAGCAATAAGTTCGCCATTTAAGTAATACTTTGAACTGTAGTCGACCGCCTGGAAGTGAAGAATAACTACCGGGTTACTTTTATCACGTTTTAGATTAAGCTCGCGATAATACCAAACGTGGTCATGATGTTCTTGCCTATTAATGCCGCTTAATTGGGTTTCAAAAGTGTAAGGAACATTAATTAGAAGCGGATACTTGTCTTTATTTAAATACCATTGCTCCTTGACTCCGATATTGTCGTCATCAAAAGCAAAATGCCAAGTTCCATTAAGTGAAACCCATTTTTGTCGTAAGAATGAAGGCCGTGGAAAACGATTTAGCATAATTATTTAATTCCTGTTCTAGCTACACCATCGATTATCTTTGATTGAACAAAAAGGAATACGATCAATATAGGAATAATCGATAAGACCGTAGCAGCAATTACAAATCCATAGTCATAGTTGTTTGAGCCCTGCATTGTGGCAAGACCCGTCTGTAGCAAATAAAAGTCGGTTTCACCAAAGATCGTGCCAATAATTGTTGGCCACATATAGTCATTCCAACTACCGATAAAGGCAAATAGGGCAGCGACAAGAATCGCACTTCTTCCTAGAGGAAAAATGATTTTAAATAGTATCTTAAAATCACTTGCGCCATCGATTCGCGCTTGCTCAATTAACTCGTAAGGTATTGAGAGGAAAAATTGGCGCACGATAAATAGGCCAAATGTTCCGCCTAATCCTGGAAGAATAAAATTAAGGAAGACAAGAAAGTAGTTTTGACCGGTATCGCTATATTGTGGAATCCAACCAAACTGATTGATCATTTGAAACAACGGTATTAAATTAATAATTCCCGGTATGACCATCGTAATAAGAATTAAGCTAAAGACTACATTTCTTCCCTTCCACTTCAAAACACCAAACACATATCCGGCAAAAAATACAATAACGCTATATAAAGTAGTAAAAATAGTTGATACCATCAATGAATTGCCTAACCACCGAAAAATGGGATAAGTATCCATATCTTGAAATAGCCGTATATAATTATCCAAGGTTGGATGATAGGGAATTATTGATAAAACATGATTAGCAATATCGCTTGGGGATTTAAACGAGGTTCCAAACATCCACAGCAAAGGCATAATCCAAATTGCGGAAAGAACCAGCAAAATCCAAAATGAGACCCGTTTTCTGATTTTTTTATTTTTTGTAAGTCCCATTTATTTTTCCGCCTTTCGTTGGTAAATGAACTGCGCGACGCTGACTAGCAAAATCAAAAAGCCAAAAATGATGGCTGCGCTGGCAGCAAGACCGCCCTTTGTCGTATCAAAAACTAAGTTATAAATCCACATCGTCGCGGAAGTGGTTGATTTTTCTGGACCGCCCTCGGTCAGTAAAGCCGATTGACCATAAAGATTAAATGATGAAATCACTGAGGTAAAAAGAGCTAAGAATAACTGATTTCTAATTCCTGGCAGAGCAACATGAATAATGCTATCGAAGTAGCCACAGCCATCAATTGATGCTGCATCATAAAGTTGCTTATCGACGTCTTTTAAACCGGCAGAGAAAATAACGACATTAGTTCCTATAGTCCACCAAATAGTGGTAACAAGAATGGCTATCCAAGAGAAAGGTTGTTGATTCAACCATGAAACTGAATCCAGTCCAAATAAGTTCAAAATTCCATTTACAAATCCATTGTTGGAATCAAACTGCCAACGAAATATAAGGCAAACAACGGTTACTGATAAAACAGTAGGTAAGAAAAATATTGCTCTAAATACCTTGTAAAATTTCGGTTCATTATCCAATAAAATGGCGATAAATAAAGGAATGATAATGAGAAGAGGGACACTTATAACAACGAATAACAACGTATTCTTAATTGAATTAAGAAAGTCCAAACTTCTTTGTGAGCCAGAGAAAAGTAATGTCCAGTAATTGGAATTAGTTCCGAATCCCAAGAAAACACGACTTCCGGGATCAAAGTAATCCCATTTAAAGAAACTAATAAATATTCCGTAAAAGAAAGGGACGATGAAGAAAATAATGAAAGCCAAGAGGTAGGGAGAAAGCAATAGCCCTACGGTTCCATATTTCTTAATGTTTTTCTTTATTTTGCTTTTAGCTAAAGCGGTCATTGAGTTTGTTCCTATTCGTTAGCTCGAGCTTCTGCAACCAGTTCAAGTCCTTCTTCATATGCTTCTTGAAGGAGAGAAGGACCATTATAATCAGAACGACTTAAAGCCGTAGTTAGTCGAGAAAATACCGGCGAATAGGCCTCATAATAATATGGAGATGGAGCATTTAATGTAAAACTTTCCACATTGCCATAATGCGCATGATAAGGCAGAGCGGCATATTCTGGCGTTGCTCGCGCTATGTTACTAGCGGGTACGTGGCCACCTTTTTCTGCCCATAAAGAAGCGTGCTCTGTCATGTATTTAATGAAAGTCAAAGCGGCTTTTTGTTTTGCGGCATTGCCTCGTCCATTAGGTAAAATGAACGAATGCGAACGGCTAGCAATTTTGTCAGAAACAGCGGTTGGAGTATCAACAAACATATTAGATAGCGAGGCCACTCCAAAATTAACTCCGGAGTCCACCACCGAATTAAGCATCCAATCGCCATTTATATGAAACATTGCTTTTCCTTGATTAAATGTCATTAAGTCGGAATCAACACTGACATTTAAAGGTGAGAGATGGTATTGATGAATTAAATCCGTCACCGATTTTAATGCCGCCGCTCCCGCTGCCGTGTTATAAGCCGGATTGCCTTCGGCATCAACTTCGGTACCACCATTTTGGTATAAAGCGGTTGTGTAAATGTATTCGCTTGGCCAAGCAGTTGATAATGGCAGTCCCCACCCACCGCTAGGAGTATTGGGCATAGAACTAGCAGCCGCAATTAATTCCGCCCGATTGGTTGGAACATTGCCACTATAATATTGATTAAGCAAATCTTTATTGTAATAAAGAACAATCGTATGAATGTCTAGCGGAACCGCATAGAGTTGATCGTTGTACTTCATGGCATCAAAGACATCAGGCAGATAATCTTCACGCTTAATATCAATTCCGTTATCGACAATCAAATCATCAAGCGGAGTCAAATAATCTTTAACCGCAAAATTTGGAATTTTATAGGAGTGGATTAAGGCTACATCAAAGGCCCGTTTCATCGGAATCGACAACGAAAGTGCTTGATAGTACTCTGTTTCTGGAGTAAAAGTCTCGGTGACCTTAATTTGCCCAGCATAAGCCGCATTAAAATCAGACACCAACTGACGCATTGCAACTCCGTCGGCACCAGTAATTGGATTTCCGTAGGTGATTAATACTTCTCCTTGCGAAGTTGAATCTCCACCACTACTTCCGTCCGTCGAAGATTTTGCCGTGGTCCCGCAAGATGACAGCACCAGTAGCAAAGAGGCAAAAATAAGTTGTTTTTTCATGATTTTCTCCTATAGATTTATAATTGGATAGCGAGCATTTTCGCTCGTTCCATAATCTTTCGTATGTGGCCATCCTTCGGTCCATATAAGTTTCTCGATTAAAAGCGATCGGCGATTAGTTGTCCCTTCTTTGGCATCTTTAGTCGTGTCATATCCGTGATAGACAAGATAATAATCGCCGGCATCATCCTCAATCATCGCATTATGACCGACGCCAACAAAACGCTCATTAGCGGTGACCACTAAGGTTCCCTTATTTTGTTGCATCGCCATATCATTGCCATTTTGATCTAAGTATGGCCCGCCAATTGATTCCGACCTCGCGACTACTACTTTGTAGGTGGAACTAAAGCCGGCGCAGCAACTGCCAGTTGATAAGAATAGATAATAGTAGCTATTAACTTTTCTTAAGTATGCTCCCTCGTAGTTTCCTAAATTGAAACTACTAGTCGTCCCTGCTAAAAGTATTTTGTGGCTACTTTGATACTCAACACCATTTAATAGCCCAAGGCCATCGCTCGTTAATTCGACAAGATAAATACCGACAAATGATCCCCAAGCCATGTAGACATGACCATCATCCACAAAGACACTTGGATCAATCGAATTAGCAACACCAATTTCACTGCTGAGAAATAATTTTCCTTGATCAGTAAATGGTCCTAAAGGACTATCGGATGTGGCAACGCCAATACCGGGATTGGCGTCTCCCCAAGTGGAAAGAGAGTAGTATAAGAGGTATTTATCGCCAATTTTGACAATATCAGGGGCCCAAATGCCAGCCCCCATAGTTCCCCAAGAAGGGGTATCTTTTGCTTTTGGAAAAGCCGAATTACGAAACTCCCAATGAACGAGATCGACACTCGATAGAACGGGTACATACTTCAATCCGTAATCAGTCCCCCATCTTGCGGTATCGGATGTTCCATAGGCATAAAACACTCCATCTTCTCCCCGAATAATTGATGGATCAGCTAAAACTGGTTCCCAAACGGGATTGTTATATTCCGTTGGTTGTTCTTGACTTGATAAAGAAGAATACTCTGATGAAGTTGACAACACGTTACTACCTCCGCATCCCGTGAGTAGACAAGTAACAAGCAATGCTGAGAGAAACTTTTTCATAATCAATCCTTGGTAATAACTAATGAATCAACTGTTATTAATCCACTGGCCTTTCCGATCAGCAGGGCTATTTTTCCTCGAGAATAATTTTCTTCGGGAGTAAATGTCAGTGTGAAATCTTGATATTCACTAGTTAATGTCACGGCTTTTTTAGCAATATTAACGTCTCCATTATTGTTAGTTACTTCCATATCAATGCTGGTTGTACCCGAATTAACTTTAGCTCTTAAAGTGAGCGTATAGGTGATTCCTGAAGAGAAAATTTTTCCATCTTGCGCTAATTGAGCATGCCAGGATTGACTTCCAGGAGTGACGACATTTAATGTGACCTCTTGGGAAGAGAGGTTTGTCCCGAATTCAACTAACGCCCCATTGCTCGCTTCCTTAATAAAGCCATAACTACCATACTTAAAATCCGAATTGACAATTTGCCAGTCTTCATAACTTCGAGGATCAACTTGCGTGGCTTCACCAGCAGTTATCTGTTGATTTTCAAATTTATCAATGGTAACCACATTACTGCCCTGACCACCGAGAAGAATTGAATATTTAGCGTTAAAACTAATCGTGGCCTTAAACTCAACCGTAAATGTCTGAAACTCAGTGGTTAGATTTAAGGTTTCTGCTACTACCCGAGCAAAGGAGTTACTTGGATTAGAAACTTCAATAACGACCGTCCGCGCTACATCGGCTTTAGCTATCAAGGTAATACGATAGATTTGACCCGAAGTTATGCTTACGTTCTGTTGCCATAGTTGAATATGCCAACCATCGCTCGATCCCGAAACAATCTCAATCGTCGCCTTAGAATCACCGGATGAGAAATTAGCATTTCCATTACCATTAGTTTGATTTACGTCTTTAGTCCAGCCCTGGAATCCATTGTCAAAATCAGCATTAATCAAATTGTATGGATGATCTTTGGCAATGACAAATCCGACTCTTCGATTGACAAACCCAAAGTTTCCTTCACTATCAGAAACACGGTAAGAAATCATCATCCCAGTTTGAGCGTTGACATTGTTTGGGACTTCTCCGACGATTGTCATACTGGCCGTAATGTCCTGGCCTAAGTAATCTTTGGCCGTGACTTGTGGAAGCGCATCAAATTGGTCTTTAGTCGATACAGTTACTGGTCCGGCATTTTGAAAAGTCGGGGCCTTGTCTATAGGTGCTAAATTGACCTCTCGCACCTTGATGTTATCAATCGTGCAGTCAATCGGGTTAGCGCTAGTGGCTGTGTCATCGATCGAAAGATTGTAGCCAAGATAAATAACGGCTTTAACTAGCGAAATATCCGCAGAAATTGAAGCGATAACCGAATAAGTTTGATATTCACTAGTTAGAGTGAGGGCTTGATATCCGCTTACGAGCATAGCGTAATTGTTGGATACATTTTCAAATCCCGCGGAAATGGCCCGGCCCGACGAAGATTTGGCTTGAAAGGTCATCTCGTATGATTTTCCCGCCTCAAATGAAATTCCTGATTGATACAATTGTATCGCCCAAGCTTCAGTTCCAGGATCAGTGACCGCAATGTAAGCCGCACTATTCTTAATTGAAAAAGTGCCGTTGCCTCCTGGTTTATCAAAGGTCCAGTAAGTTTTGCCGCTAGAAAAATTACCATTATAAACATTAACGCCCCGAATAACTTGAATTGATCTAGTCACGGTTGAAGTTGTTTGAACTGAGTTTGTAGCTGAATAAGTAATCGTATATCCTGCTTCAAAATCGGAACTAAAATAATCATCATCTTCAATTGTTACTTCCAACTCGCCATCTATTCCGTCATAGGCGTGAACACCTTCTAAAAGGTCAAACGCATCGCCTAAAGGAGCGACAGTATCTTCAACTCCTTCCCACGTAATCCCATGCACGGGAATAGTCGTACTAATTGATGAAGAATCTAATGAACCACTTGATGAGGGTTCAAGGGAGGACGAATTACCTGAACTGCAGGCAAATAGCATAGAAGAGCATACAATCGATAGTAATATTTTGCTTATTTTCATAGTTTCCTCCTATAAGCATTTATTGTTCCCGAACAAAGAGTGAAACATCTAAAACTTTACGGGTTAGATTTTCTTTAGTTCCACCGACAATCATTCGGTTAAGGCTTTCGACACTTTCATAGGCTATTTCAGTTGTCTTATGGTTAACGCTTGTAATATTTGGAAGGTAGGTCAAAAATTTCTTGATATTATCGAATCCAACCATCTGAATGCCTTTTATCTTGTCTTTTACATTCTGAATTTGTGAAAGGATGGAGTAACAAATGTCATCATTGAAACAAACAATGCCTGTATTTTCGTCCAGCATCGAGCGGATTTCGCTGATGTTTTCATTATCAATAACGTCCGCATAGTAAAACTGAGGAACGATTTTGGCATTCTTTAATCCATCTTTAAGTCCTTCATAGCGACGAATCGAACATTCAATTTCTTTCGGGCCAACATAAATCACTTTTTGCGATTTGTTCTCCAAAAGATAATCGGCGACTAACTTTCCGCCTTTATAATCATCAGTACAAACATAACTGATAACATTGCTATCGCTTTTTCGACCAATTAATAAGACTGGAAGTGATGTTTGTTCAATAATTTCAAGGGCCTCTTCCGAAGGCTCAAGAAATGTCAGCACACCTTCAATTCGCTGTTGAATAATGCTCCGAAGAAGCGGGGGACTAAGACGCGATGTCGGAGAGGGAATGATTAAGGCATCGTAACCAAAAGTCCGAAGTTTGCTAATCAGTTTATGGGCAGTTAAAGAAAAGTATGGGTTGCGCATATTATCGTATACTAGAGCTACGACGTGCGTGCGACCGTTTTTTAAAGAAACGGCATTCTTATTGGGAATGTATCCCAATTCCTTTGCCTTGTCCTTAACTTTTGTCTTTAGCGATTCGCTGATATCCGGGAGATCTCTTAAAGCATGGGAAACCGTGTTTTTCGATACTCCTAGAGCGTCAGCTAAATCCTGCATGGAAATAAGGTTTTTCATAAGTTCATTTTTATATTACATTACCGATAATGTAATGTCAATAATAAATAATAAAGGGCTTACATAAGACCAAAGGTAAAAAACTACTTTTGTTAATCGTGAAGCCTAAAAACGAACAATTGTTAAACTCTTTATTATCAATAGTATTAACAATAATTAATCAATAGTACTTTTTTTAGAAAAGAAGCCAAAAAATATAGCGACAAGTTTGTTGCCAAAAAAATATTTTTGCTATTAATTATTAAATTTTTATATATGTGTAAATGAATAGAAAATCAATCAACGAGTAGTAAACATCGATGCTAGTTTAAAGGCCGGCATTGTTTGTAGATATACTCGGCCCGGGCCTCTAAGAATAGTATTGAATATTCCTTCACCGCCAAGAAGTACATTTTTAACTCCTCCAACTGTTCGAATATCCATCTGCACTGTGGCATCCATTCCCGCGACATATCCCGTGCTTACAATCAATTCCTCACCTATTTCAAGATCTTTAATTACTACTGATCCATCAATTTCTAAAAAGGCGGTACCTTCCCCAGTCAACCTTTGCATAATAAAACCTTCACCGCCAAAAACTCCGGCTCCTAGTTTTTTTCTAAAGAAAGTAGAAAGTTCTACGCCCATTTCAGCACAAAGAAAAGCTCGCTTTTGGGCGATAAATGGTTTATCAAAAGTAATATCAATGGGAATTATGGAGCCGGGCATACAGGACGCTAAACTGATTGTCCCCGGAGTGTTTTGTGCAGTATAGTAATTGAGGAAAAGACTCTCTCCAGAAAGTATTCTCCCAAATACCTTGCCCACATCTCCTCCTCGCGTTTCCATCTTCATATTAGGACTCATCCAAGCCATTCCACCGGCTTCGGTAATAATCGTTTCGTTTGCTTCAAGTTCGATATTAACTACTGGTAATTGTCCGCCATCAATTTGATACTTCATATTTTGCTCATTTCTTTTTTGCTACTATTTTTTAATAGTCGATATTTATATAATACTCATTTTATGTTTATTATCTAAATAGTTTCCATATTAAAAAGAAATGAAGTTACTCCAATTGCTTGGCCTTTTTATTTTTAAAGTGCGCTATTGCTTTCTTAATTATGATAAAAACGATATTAGGAACTAATATACTAATAATATAGATAACTATTATGCCTATGGCATATATTGCTTCTGAACTTATGTTGTTGCTCCCCATAGATCATGTTTAATTTAAAAACCAATTTTTTATTTAGTTTAAACTGAAGTAATTACTAAGCCGATTTTTCCTTGCCTATCCTTTTTCGACGACCAACGAGAAAACAAATTATAATAATCACTACAACGGCAGCAATTAAGGCAAGAATGTTGTTGGCTAAAATGGCAAGGAGATCAAATACAATTGTAAGAATAAGTGAACCGATTAAAGTTATTAAGAAAATAACTCCTCGCGTTAATTCTCTTATGATGGGCAATATTGACCCTATGACTTCTATTGGTGCAAGAATCATTGATATTGCCAAAAAGAAGAGAGCAAGATATACAATACGCATGATCCATAGAAAAGTTTGGTGTTCGGCATTTAGTTGCTTCACGGCTTCAGCAAGGGTGCTTACTCCCGCAAAAAAACGTATATAAGATGAGTGTCTTGTCCCGAAAATAGTGACTTTTTTAGCATCGGCCTTAACTAGAGAATTATTCTCTAACTTTCCTATCGCCACTCCTTCTTGTCCGCTCATGGCGGCTGTAACTTTTACCCTCTTACTTCCAAGAATTGCTTCTTCGGGAGAAGCATCAATATAAAGCGCGTCTTGAAAAACTCCTTGGTAAGTGTCCGCGTATAATGTGGCATCGATAGGCTGAACACCAAGACCCAGCATACTTATATCTGTATGGGAAATGGCCAATCCATTTATTACGGCGCCTTCGACACTGAGAGATGCGCTATGAGCATCAATATACAATTGCCAAGAAATCTGGTTGTCATCCACCGAAAATCCACTTGGCGCACTGCGGATTTCATCGCCCGGATCTCCCACTTTGACAAAGTTTGTCCAAGCTTTTGCCACCGTGTAATAATAAGAAGTTGTCTGACCGCCGCCAATAAGATCATCCTTTTTTATTTCGTGATGCGTATATACCCATGCGTAGACCTCAACATTAGCATGTAAAGTAAGAAAATCCCCACCATCCACATACTCATTAATGAGCGGTTGGCCAGTTGAATTTAATTCCCCTTGTGTATAAACTAAAGCGCCTTCAGGCGAAGTGGCTGAATATTCTATCGCTTTCTTAGCGCTATTGGCTTGATTGGGTGTCCCTTCTATATGAAAGGGGAGAAATATTCCAATGAGAAGTAGAAGAAGCCCAATGAATACTGCGCCAATAGAATGGAAGAATCTTTGAAAAACATTTTCTCTTTTAACCGACATTTTTTTCTTTCCTTTCTTCAAAAAGCCTAATTTGACTTTTTACTTATTTAAAGAACAAAGTCAATTTTGATTTAATCAACCTTTGTCGATTTTTATTTAATCAACCTTTGTCGATTTTTAAAACATATATGTAATGAGCAATTTCTTTTTAGTAATTAAATTAAATATAAGAGCACAAAAAAAGCTTGGCCTAATAAAAGGTGCAAGCTATTTTTTTGTCACATAATAATTAAAACACAATAACGTTTTGCTGTTTATTTGTTGCCTTTATATTTCTTTCGATACATCTTCACTAATCCGCCACCCTTGCTCGCACACGATGCGCACTCACCCGTAGGAAGATGGTGAACTTTTTTATAGATGTAACGGGCAATTAAGGCTAGAAGAAAAAGGGCCGTTAGAACGATAACAATAATTTCAATTGGTTGCATATTATTAAATACCTTCCTTAAATATTCTTTGATCTCGAGCACGATTAACATAATGAATTATGATGATTGCCATAATAAAGGCCGCAAGGAAAATAAATGATGTCCACCACCAAGTCCCAATAAGATATACCATACTTCCAACCAAGAAGGAGGCAATAAGCCAGAAAGCAATTGTCGATATAAACTTTCCTTTTGGTAGTTCAGCTTTGGCTGTAGCAACTGCCGCAAAACAAGGAACCGTTGTCATATTAAAAGCAACAAATGCTAGTAATCCGGGAACGGTAATATTTGTCGCCTGGGCCATAACCATTACCGCTTGAATCCCCTCTTCATCGCCAGCAAAACCGGCGACAAGGCTAGCCGCCAAAGTTCCAAAAGTAGCGATTACGTTTTCCTTAGCAATTAATCCGGTAATTGCTCCGACAACGAAGACCCATCCAAACTCTCCTAATTGAGAGCCAAAACCCATCGGCGTAAAAATTGGAGCAAGAAATTTTCCAAAATTGGCGAGAATGGAAGCTCCCATTTCTTCATCACTTAAAAATTGAAAACTAAATGAGAAATGCGAAATAAACCAAATAAGAATGGTCGAAGCAAGAATAATGGTAAATGCCTTTTTTACAAAGTGCTTGGTTTTATCCCATAAATGAACCATAAGCGATTTAAATTGAGGGATGTGGTAGGCAGGAAGTTCCATAATAAATGGTGGAACTTCACCCCGCATTGTCGTATTTCGCATAAATATAATTGCAACAATGGCACTAACCATTCCTAACAGATACATACCAAGAGTTATAAATTCCGCATTGCCAATACCAAACATTTGCACAATTCCGCCGCTTATTGCCGTTAAAATCGGCAATTTGGCTCCGCAACTAAAGAAAGGAATAACTCTGATCGTCGCCGTTCTTTCATTGTCATCGGCTAATGTACGCGTATTGATCATAGCCGGAACTGAGCAGCCAAAGCCCATAATCATCGGCATAAAAGCGCGCCCAGATAGACCAAACTTACGGAATATACGATCAAGAATAAATGCCACTCGAGCCATATAGCCGCTATCTTCTAGAATGGAAAAGAAAAGGAATAAGAATAAAATCTGTGGTAAGAAAGATAAAACCGCAAATAGTCCTCCAAGAACTCCATCGACTAAAAACCCACTCACCCATTGAGGAGAACTTGCTAAGGCCGTTCCGGCAATCTCGGATAACCATCCAGTTACATTATCAAGAAAATTGAAAAGAATAACTCCTGGTGAGTTTATTCCTCCATTGGCAAACAATCCTTCAAATATCGTTCCCGGGAAGGATACAAGTCCGTCAGGACCCAATAAGTGCATCGCATTGAGATAGAATAAATCTTCCGCAAAGGTCAAATGAAATATAAGAAAAAGAATAAATATAAAAATCGGTATTCCCAGCCATCTATTTGTTAGTATTCGATCTGCTCGGTCAGATGTGGTTCCTTTTTTGCTTTTATGATTTTGGCTATGAGTCTTTACTTGTGCAAAATGATGAGAAATATATTTATAGCGCGCATCCGCAATTACCGCTTCAAAGTCATTGCCAAACACTTCATCCCTAAAGCCATCTTTATACTCCTCAACCATCGAAACAAGATTAGGATGATCCTTAGTTTCTAACTCATCTAATTCAGCCAATTTAATCGCATGGAATAAAGCGTTAGGAACATTTAGACCGCGGAAAGCAATTTCACAATCACTTATAAGGTGTCTTAAAGAATTGTTTTCAAGAACCGTCGTTGCTTTTCTTTTTGATAGCGATGCCTCATATCCCACTTTCATTAGATGCTCAATATTGTCTTCACGCAAGGCACTAATTGGAACAACCGGCACTCCAAGTTTTGATGACAATTCCTTTACATCAATTTTTTCTCCCCGTTTATTAACCACGTCAATCATATTAAGAGCAATCACTAAGGGAGTATCAATTTCCATCAATTGCGTAGAAAGGTATAAGTTTCGTTCTAAGTTTGTAGCATCGACAATATTGATAATACAATCGGGTTTTTCATTAAGAATATAGTTTCGAGAAATAACTTCTTCCGGAGTATAAGGTGAAAGCGAATAAATGCCTGGAAGATCAACGATCGAAATTGGTTCAACTCCCTTGCGGTATGTTCCCTCGCGCTTATCAACTGTAACTCCCGGCCAATTGCCCACATGAGCGGTTGAACCCGTTAAAAGATTAAATAATGTTGTCTTACCTGAATTAGGATTTCCTGCTAACGCAAAATGTTTCATAATGACTCCTCAATTTCGACAAAAACGTTTTTAGCTTCCGTTTTCCGCAGAGATAGCTCATATCCGCGAAGCGTTATTTCAATTGGGTCACCTAAAGGGGCTTGTTTCTTTATCAAAACATTAGCTCCAGGAGTAACTCCCATATCGAATAATCTTCGGCGAATTTTACCTTCGCCTTCTACTCTTTTTATTAGTCCACTTGAACCAATCTTCATCTTGTCTAATTGCACTAATGTGGTCATGTTTAAGCCTCCTGGTTAACCAAAATTCGTGTTGCTATACCTTCGTCAATACCCAAACGTCCCTCTTTAATCTGACAGATAACGCTTTTCCCTGAGCGACTTAAAATTACGATCTCTGAGTTAATCGTAATGCCAAGACTTTCAAGGTGCTTCTTTATTTTTCCATCCGCCAAAATCTTGAACACTTTCAATTTTTGATTAAGCGGAGCAATCACCAATGGCATACCATGCCTCCTTAGTTAGTTTTAACTAACTCAATCTTAAAAATAAATCAGGACTCGGCCTGATAGTAAGTTAGCCTTTGCTAACTCGCTCACTATTATAGTGGTTTCGCTTTTGTTATGTCAACCTAAAATATAAAATAAAACCTATTATTTGAAACCCCTATAGGAAAATGCTAACATTACAATTAAATGAGGTGCCCAAATGAATTCTAAGAAATCGCGTGAAGACTATCTTGAACGGATTTTAATGCTCCAAGAAGAACACGGGAGTGTCCGTTCGGTTGATATTGCTAACGCAATGAGTTTTTCTAAAGCAAGCGTCAGTATTGCATTAAAAAAGTTAAGGGAAGAAAAATTGGTTAATTTTGCTGATGATGGCACCGTCCACTTAACCACTGCTGGTTATTTAACCGCGACTACAATTTATGAACGGCATAAAGTTATATCGGCTTCACTCATGGCGCTAGGAGTTGATGAAAAAACCGCTTTAGAGGATGCCTGTCTTATTGAACATGATATAAGTCCTAAAACCTTTGAAGTTTTAAAAGAGCATTACCTAAAATACCGCGATAAAATTAATAAATAAAAGAGAATGGTGGCAAGCCATTCTCTTTTTTTATCTTAATATATCTATTTAATCAACAATAATTTGAATTGGACATCCACGCCAATATGAGCCGCTGGACTTGAGTTGCAAATTTTGAACACCAACGATTATTTGAACTTGCTGTCCAATATATGGTTCAAGCCAACTGAAATCATTAGCATTGTTTTGCGAATAAAGAGGAAGTCCAACCGATGAATCATCAAGCCCAAAAAAAGTGTATGAACCATATTGTCCCGATGATTTATAAACCGTGCAAGTTACAAGGTACATATTACCCGTAAGATTAGTACTCGGGCGGGTGGAAACAATTTCCTCAATAGAATTAGTGCTATAGGCTGTAGAAGGAATAGCAAAGACATTACGATCAATGCTTAAAACCTCCGCCTCGGATAATTGAAAGTCGCCATCATACTCTTCGGCAGCGGCATTAGTGGCATCTTTAACATAGTGAGTAACTGTCGCCTGAATAACAACCTTATTTCCTTCTTCTAAGTCGATAAGGTTACCTTGAGTTGAGGTTCCATTATAGACAAACATAGACCCCGATTCGTCAGCGATAAAGAATCCTTGCTTAACCATTGAACTCTTGTAAGTTAATTTTGCGACTACGCCCTCAACAGTAACAATTGTTCCGTCGCTTTCTTGTTTGGCCTCCGCTAGAGAAATAGTATCGATATCCGGTTTAGCAATTATAGTGAAATCCTTTGTTTTGGAAACGGAAATTCCATTATAAGTCGCTTCCGCCACTAGCGAAACTTCGCCCAATATTTGTGACTTAATTGAAATATAATTGTTAGTCTCATCCGTTGTAATCGTGATTTGACTGGAAGAGGAAGTGTAAGCTATGGTAAGCCCCGCTACTTTCTCATCATTTTTAGCCATAGTTATAACCGTATCAACATTATAAGAATTTGCGATTGGAAGCAATGCCCGATAAGCGCCTCCAGTGGCCACTTCTTCATCCGATATGGTTGTTTCGCCCAAAATATTAATTGGACAAATCCGCCAAAGATTTTGTGATGGCTTGCCGATGCTGACAACAAATTCAATATCAACTAGTTTGCCATTCCATTCATTTGTCCAGGCGTAGTCCTTACCATTTGATTGAGTGTAAGCTAATAGTGTATCAGTAAGATTTGTATCTTCAACTTCGTAATTCACATAACTAACATTGTCATAGACATGATAGTAAGCCTTAGTTCGATATATTTTGCCTGTAATATCTTCCGTCAATGGTATGGCATTTATATCCGCAACACTAAGGTTTGAAATAACTTCATTAGGAATTCCATTGTCGGTCTTATTGTCATTGCCAACAATGACTGGTGAAGTTAATTGCACCATTCCCTTATAGTTAATAGCCGTGGCACTTCCAACATCATTTTGCGGAATATAATAGGCCTTAGTGCCTTGGACCGTAACTTTATTTCCCGGCTGAACACTCTTTGCAACATCTTCGCCATAAATATATATACTGTCTGTCTGATCTGCTAACCAAAAGCCAGTTATATATGGGGTCGATTGCCCAGTATAATTATAAGCAACAACCACCCCAGTGACAGTAAAACTTTCGTTTACTTCTCCACTACGGGCGGCGGCAATCGAAACACTTGTTTCCTCGGAAGTCGTAACTTCCGATGTGTTTAATGATTCCAAACTGGATGATTCTGACGAAGTCATATCCCGACATGAGGCAAGTGTAAATAAAGCAACAATAACTAGAATAAGTGGAAATCTTTTGCGATTCATTTTTTTCTCCTATTTTAACTTTCTTCTTTTTTTGAACATCTTTTCCATCATAAAAAGTAGAACGCCAAAACATTCATCGCTTACCCATCACTCAAATAAAAAATTCACACTCCTTCCAAAGTAAACAAAAGAATGCTTTTTTGGGGGAGTTAGTGAATTACTAACTACCGATAGTATAGCAAAGGGAAAAATATTTTATAATACTTTTATGTAAATTTTTTGAAAACTTTATCAATCGCTATTGATTTCCATCGGGCCACCATGATAGCAAATAATTTTATTTGGATTCAGGCGCAATATCCGATCAAATGATTTTTTTGCGGTCACCGAGTCTAAGGTATATATTGGGTTGGCCACTTCAAGACGGCCATCTTCAATTACCATTGCGTCTCCTGCCACGACAACATTGAATTTTTCCAAAAAAAGAGAGATATGCCCAGGCATATGTCCCGGAGTGGAAATAACTTTAACTCCACCAACCCAAGGCAAAATATCACCATCGCGCACTGTGATATCTACCGCAACCGGTTCCACACTGCGAAGAATATTTATAAAGTGAATTCCATTGGTTCTTTGAATACCATTTAGTTTAGGCTGTAATTTTTCCGCTTGCTCGAGACGCAGTGATTTCTTTTTTCCAGATATATATGGTTCTTCAATTTCACTGGCCACCACTTTAATGTTAGGGTGACTTTTTTTAAAATCGGATAGACACCCCATATGGTCGTGATCATGATGAGTTATTAAAATATGCGTTAAATCAGCAGTAGTATAGCCTTGTGCGCGAAGGGCTTTTTCAATGAGGGGAAAGAATCCAACATATCCGCAATCAATAAGCACTAAATTATGTTCATCAGATAAAAGCGTAGGATAAATGGCATTATTACCATTATTAAAACTAATGTTTAAAGCGATTACTTTGTCCATATGTTTCCTCTATATGCATATATTATATTAAAAATCATAAATATTAACAAAAGATAAACACAGTAAATATTAGTTTCGAAATCTTACGTTAACAAAAGTGTCATTTTTTAGATTAAAAGGTTTTTAAGCACTGACTTATCAAGTTTACTTAGATTCTTCTAGAACAAGAACGTTGATTGACTGGCCTTTTAAGGTAATTTTTTTCTCATCATTAATCGGTTCATCTATGGGTAATATTTGATTGGGATAATCAAATGTGTTTTTAGCATGCAGTTGGCCACTTATTGAAATGTGTTTTCTAACAATTCCTAAATTACCATTTAAAATAACGTTAAGTTCACTATCTTCAGGTGACTTATTTAAAATAAAAACACGATACTCATTTTCGTTCTTAACAACTGCACAATGAAGACTCTTACTGATTCCATAATATGTATTGATTGTTTCAGAATCTACTATCGGCTTGATAGCAACTCCTTCAGAAAAAATTCTTGCAAGTTGAAATGGATAGTATATTGTTTGCTTAACCATTCTACCATTGTTTTCAGTCATAATTGGAGCAATAACGTTTACTAGTTGAGCTAAACAGCTTATTTTCACTTTGTCGCAATTATTAATAATAGAAATAATCAGTCCGAAAAAAGTTAGCGCATCTTCAAAGTCAAAGGTATTTTCTACTCTGCGGGGTCCTACTGTCCATTCATCTTCGTAATTGTTGTTGTAGACTTTCTCTTCCTTAATCGGTTTTTGATGCCATATATTCCATTCATCTAAAGAAAGAAAAACGTCATGTTTGCTTCTTTTCAATGCCTTGACGTATTTAATAACTGAAAAAGCTTCGTCAATATATTTTTCTAAATCAATATGTGATGACAAGTAATCAGCTGTTGAAAAATCTTTTTCTAATGAATAATAACGATGAATTGATAAAAAATTAACATCATCATAAAGATGTTCAAGAATAACTCGGTCCCAAACTGGGTATGTCGGCTGCCAAGGTCCGGATGATCCTGAAGCGATAAGCGAAATTTTGGGATCAATCCATCTCATGATTTTAGCTGCTTCGTGTGCCTTACGACCATACTCATCCGCCGTAAGGGAATTGATTTGCCAAGATCCGTCCATTTCATTTCCTAAACACCAATATTTAATATTAAATGGGGATAAGTCACCATTTTTAATTCTTAAATTACTATACTCACTGCCACTGCTTATATTGCAATATTCCACCAACTCGCCGGCCTCTTTGGGTGTTCCAGTACCCATATTTACTGCCATCATTACATCAAAATTGGCTAGTTTGGAGTAATGCATAAATTCGTGAAGCCCAATTTCATTAGGCTCTATTTGTCTCCATGCCAAATCCAATTTTGGCTTACGTTCAGTGCCAATTCCGTCCTTCCAATTATATCCGGAGACAAAATTTCCGCCTGGATAACGTACTAGTGGGAGGTTAAGTTCTTTTATACTAGCTAATACATCTGTGCGAAATCCCTCTTTAGTGATTTCTGAATGAGTTGGTTCATAAATGCCATGATAAACACTACGCCCCATATGCTCAATAAATGAAGAAAAAAGCAGTGGGGATATTTCAGAAATAATGTAGTCTTGATCTATTTTAATAGTGGCCATAAATGTTTTCCTTATAAATGTTCGATAAAACTTCCAGCAAAAAAGTTATTGCTGGAAGTTTTTTTAATGTTTAGGCAATGTAGAATAGTGGTCTTGACATGTTGAAACTACCAGCATAAGTTCCATCGGGTATGGTTGTAGTAGAACAAATATAAAGTTCAATTTTAGCAATATCTTGGGTAACTTTTTGAGTAAAAACGTAAGTGTTTGATTCTTCAACCTCAAAACTTCTAGAATAGATTTCGGTTTCTGATGCGTTTTTAAGTTTAATAAAAATATAGATGGTACTCGCCCCAGTATTTTTAAACCGCATAGCCATCAAATTGGCAGAATCCAAGCTATGATAGACTGTGGTTTTAATATTTTGCCAACTTCCTTTCGTTGCATTAGTATAACTCACCCCTACTGATTGATTGGCTAAACTAGTAAGTGTATAGGTGGTATTCCCTGACCAAGTGGGTGCGTTTGTTAGGTTAATGAACCGCGGGTTAGTAACTATAAATGATCCACTGGATGCTTCAGTAGGAATAGAACTGCTATATGAAGCAATATATAGTTCAATTTTGGTAACTGCACTAGTAACTAACTTTCGAAAGCTATAAGTTTCATTGGGATTAAAACTAATTGTCGACCAAGAAAATTGCTCATTACCGGATTGATCGGCTTTCAGTCTACTAAGAACTACTTGGACGTAAACGGGTGTAATGCCGGTATTTACAAAATCAAGTGCTACCGCATTGGATGTATTAATATCTTGGGTTGTTGCAAGATAAAGATTTTTCCATGATGAAGCGCCAATACTAGAGTAAGAAACGCTCATACGCCCAAAGTCAACTGCTGAATGAACATAATCGCTAGAGCCGCTCCACGGTTTAGCTAAATCGACAAATTTTGGGCTTGAAACAATAAAACTACCACTAGTGGCTTCATCCGGAACAGCCGAGCCATATGAGGCGATATAAAGTTCAATTTCTGTTACTTCTACGCTTAAAGCTTTTCGATAGTTATAGTTCTGTCCTGGTGCAAAATGAATTTCTTCCCATGAGAACTGATTGTTTGATCCGTCTTTAAGAACAATTTGGACATATGCCGCATTGTTGCCTGTATTCGTAAAATCAAGCGCCAATCCACTCTCACTTGATATATCGTGAGAAACTGAAGTAAATAATCGACTATACGAGGTTTTTACAACTCCAGAATAGGTTACTTGCGTATTTCCATAGTCTAAATTGTTTGTTTCATAAATTGACGTTCCCTGCCAAGAATAATATACTGGCGCGCTGGGTTCACTGCATTCATGAATAATGGCGACATTATTTAATTCTGAATCTTCTAATGCTTCAATTTCAAAATAGCGACTGTCACTTTCAAAATTAGTTATACCATCTACAACGACGGGAGTTACTTTTAAATTATCGTAATCATACCCCTCTTTAAGAAGCAGACTTCCAGAAGCGGCAATGGATATTGACTTAATGCCACCAATTGGTGAATCAATAGCATTGCGTAACGTCCCAGAAGTTTTTAATTCGATATGCCCTAATGATGATTCAATGGCATTATCATATTCCATAATTACTGGATTACTCAAATAGGTTAATACCTCATATGAATTGGAAGATGGGGTATTAGTTAGGCCTAAGGCTTGATTATTATGATCAAGTGTAATTCGATAATCCGTATAGCCAGAGTCAGCTTTTAAAAGAATATTTGATGTATTATTCACTAGTGGCCACACAATAACCGAAACAGCTAAAGCAACACTTATAAAAAGATAGCGATAAAGTGACTTAATTTTTTTCATAATTTAATCCTTTCTTTTTGATATTTAAATTAATTTATTAAAATATAGAACATAAAAACAATAATCTTCTTATTCGGTTAAGTTTGAAAAAACGGGTTCAGTTAGTTCAAGTGATCCTGATGTCATTTCACCTCCTTCACCATTATAATTTTCAGCATTTGTCCAGATCATGATAGTTGAAACTTGACGTAATGTTGTAAATACTATTTCTTTGGATTCGGAAGCTCCCAGGAAAAAAGACGCATAAGTAATCTCCCCTTCTGCATCATATGCCTTAACGTAATAAAAGTTATCTTGACTACTTTTATTTGTCAGGGAAAAAGAAATTGTTTTAAAAAGAGAAAAATCATAGTTGATGTCAGCGGATATATTTTGATTCCAGTCGCCGTTAGCAATTGAAGAATAATTAAATGTCGTGAAATCTTGGGAAACAATTTGTGAATAACTACTGGTCGCTTTCCATGAACTTACCACATTGGCAAAAAGAGGATTACTCATAATAAAACTTCCCGCATATGTTCCAGATGGAATTGACGATGTTGAACATATATAAAGTTCTATTTTCGTAATTTGGCGATCAACAATTTTAAAGTAATCATATGATTCACCTTCCGACATTGAAAACTGGTTCCAAGCAAACTGACCACCACTTGCCGTCAACACAACCTGAATATAAACTGTTGAATCACTATTGTTAACAAAAGACATCTCAACCGAATTTGTCTCTGGATACTGATGAATAACGTTAGCATATATATTGGACCAACTTGCAGACGTTATTTCACTATAATCGACCTTGACGGTTCCGTTTTGAAGATCGATTACTTGATATTTACTACTCCCATTCCAAGTTGGAGCAGGGGTCTCATTGGAGAAAATTGGGTTAGTTATTCTAAATGATCCAGCCGTCAAATCATTCGCTTCCCCAACATAAGAATGCGCATTAACAAAAACAACCATTTTAGCAATTGCTTCGTTTAAAACAAGTTTAATTACTTTCGAGGTGTTAGCATCAAGAGAGAAACCACTGGCTGCAACCTCACCTCCAGATTGATTTTGAGCTTTTACATAAAAGGAAGTATTTATATCGCCTAAATTTTCAATTGTAACTGAAACGACAATATAGTCTGGATAATTATTTCCGACAATTGCACTGATGTTTTGATCCCAGTTTCCATTGGACAAATCGGAAAAAGTAAATATTGATTCACCTGTTAATTTTTCATTGATAAATTTTCCTGTTCCGCTCCACATTGAGAGTGTGCCTGGATCTACATACTTTAATTCATAACTTGAAATTTTAAAGGTCCCAGAATATGTTCCGGCGGGAATACTATTAGTTGAAGAAACAAAAATAACAATTCTTCTAATAGCTTCACTCAAAGGAATAGATACTGCTTTTGTTTCATAAGCGTTAAGAATGATATTATCCCAAGTTAAACTGCTACTATCATCACTGTTGCTACTTGCTACTGTTTTTATACTCAAATAGACTATCGTTTCGCCTGTATTTTCAAACATGAAAGCAACTGTATTTTGTGTTGGAAAATCCATACTTTCAATTGAAGTTGAAACATATTGCCATGAGCCTTTCGCCACCCCGGTAAAAGAAACGTTTGTTTCGTTTCCTAAAGAGGTAACCATCATTGCGCCACTACCAGACCATGGTGACGCAGATACAAGTTGCGAATCATCTGGCTTTGTGCTTGAAAACCAAGTTTCATGTATTGTTATAACTCCGCTATTAAGCGCGCCTTTTAGTCCTGGCTCTGCGATAAATTCAATTGAATCAACCGCATCAAGCATCCATGCTCGCTCAGGATTGATATCATAGGAATAAGTATTAATTCCATTTTCAAGAGAAATAATCCGATCTGGACCAATAATAAGGTTAGAGGCAGTTTCATCCATTATTCTAAGCAAAACTGTTTTGCCAACTTCGCCCGATAAAGTAATGTTTAAATATCGAAAACTTGTCGACATATTTTGTATTTCTGCAACAAGCGGGCAATATCCATCTAGTGAACCCGATTTCACATAACGAACTGCTGTAGAACCATCATTTTCTACAGTGACTTCCGTATATACAGTTTCGGATTCCGCCTGCCATTTAGCAAAATAAAAATCGCCAGTTCCTTCGTATATATTGGTAATTGGATTGTCAATTAGCGATGAGGTATCTGAACCGATTGAAGTAACTATCTCCGATGATGTTACTGTGTTTGAATTATCAGTAGATAATAATGATGAACTATTCGAAACATTACTACAGGCGACCAACAGTACCGAGAAAAGACCTAATATTAAGCTTGCAATTCGGCTTTTCTTCATATGTAATACTTTCCTCCTTATTTATTAAAAGTTTCTGACTGAAAACCAGAAATAGGAATTTGTTTTAAACCTTTGCAACATCGCATTTATTCACCATACTTATCTAAATCTATAAATGACCAAAATGCTTGCTTCGGCTCATGAAATTCATCAAACAATAGTGGCCAATTTTTTCTTCCGGAAACAGGATTGTTGTCAAGCCACGTAATGTCATCGGCAACTCCCCACATCGTTACCCCAGTTACTTTTCCATATGCGTCATTTTCTGGATGGGAGTATTTGCGAGCAATACCCATTATTTGACCATACATTGAAGCCTGTATTTTTGATAGTGATTCCGGAATTTCATCATAGGTAATTGGATATGTTGAGTAAGGATATATGGAAACATCCAATTCCGTTATTTGAACGTCTAACCCCCGCTCGACAATTGAACGGATGGTATTCTCAAATTCATCAATATTAAATGATCCTAAATAGTAATGAGCTTGAAGCCCAACTCCTTCAATTGGTGTTCCGTCTAAAGCAAATTGGTCAAGCATTTTTAATAAGGCCTCGCGCTTATTAGGGTAGTTGAGACCATAATCGTTGTAGAATAACTTAAAATTATAATTATTTTCTTGACGAACCCGATAGGCTTCTTTAAATGCCGATTCTATATAGTCAATTCCACAAATAGCAAATAAATCTCCACCCGTTGCATCATTAGTCTCATCTCCTGTCCGATAAAAATCGCCACTTTCAACTTGCGCCAATGAAGGATAGTCACGCAAGGCTTCGTTTACAACATCCCAAACATAAACATCATCTTTAAAATGGTTTATTACGCCTTCAACATGATTTTCAATTCGAGAAATAAGCTTTTCTTTAGATGGATTATCCGATAAAACATAACGCGGCAAAGATTTATACCAAACCAAAGTATGACCACGTACCCCTTTGCCATTTTCTTTTGCATACTCAACCATCGGATCTGAAGAAGAAAAATCAAACTGTCCCTCTAACGGCTCAGTAATCGACCACTTTGCCTCATATTCTTGCGTAATGCTATTAAAATTCGGTAGCAAATCCTCATAAAGAGAAATTTTATTTTCCGTCAAAGCCGCGCCAATAGGAAAGTAATTAGCATAGACATCTTTTAACAAAGGTACAGTTACTTCAGAACTAGATGATCCGTTGTTTGGGGTTGAACATGCCGTTAAAAGACAAAGTCCAAACATCATAAGAAAATTAAGATTTTTTTTCATTTATTACTCCTTTGATCCACCAACTGAGACGCCGCCCACAATGTATCGTGATAAAAGAAGATAGACGACAATAAGTGGAATTACCGTTAGAAATAAACCATTATATATTGCTCCAATGTCGGTCGCATACATGTTTGTTTTCAACATATTTACTACAAGGGGCATAGTATAAAGTTTTTCATCACTGATTAAAATTGTTGGCATTAAGTAATTATTCCATGTGGCAATAAATGTTCCTATTGCAATAGTAGCCAACGCAGGGATAGAAGTTGGAATGATTATGCGATTAAATATATTCCACTCACTTGACCCATCTATTCTTGCCGCTTCAATCATTTCAATATTTAAATTGGCTTTAAAATATTGAAAAAGAAAGAATACGTGCCCGGCACTGGCAATTGATGGAAGAATTAGTGGTAAATAGCTATCAATCCATCCTAATTGAAGCATAAACTGATAAAAGCCAATGATTCCCAACTGCCCAGGAATCATAATAATGAATAAAACAAACGAATACATAAGTTTGTTGCCTTTAAAGTTATACACCTTGAATCCATAGGCGGTAAGAGCGGAAAAATATACCGAAAGAAAAGTACTTGATACGGATACGATAAGACTATTTAGCATCGCTCTCCAAATATTTAAGCCATGACTGACAAGAGAATTAAAGTTTTTAAAGAAATAGTTCGACGGCAAAAACGAAACGAAGTTTTGCAATTCTAGGGTTGATCTTGTCGCATTGACAAACAGCATATAAAATGGAAAAAGAGTCAATAACAAATAAAATATTAATATGCCATATAATAGTGCCCGAATAAATTTGTCAAAAACTTCGCGAGTTAATGTTTTATGCATTTTTGTTTCCTCGCTCTTTGGTTATTCTAAAAACCAAAACACTTAAGATAACGGCAACTATTGTTAATATGACTGAGCCGGCTGAAGCCCCGCCAAAATTGTTATCACCGGTAAAACCTAGCTTATAAATAAATATAGCAATTGTTGTTGTTGCTTTTTGCGGCCCACCATTTGCAAGCAAAAATGGGATATCGAAAACCTGAAGCCCTCCCACCATGCTGGTGACAAAGGTATATATTAAAACTGGCTTTATTATTGGAATCGTTATATGAAAGAAACTAGTAAATGGACCCGCTCCATCAATTAAAGCCGCTTCATAAATTGAGTCATTTACTCCAAGCATAGCTGCCATTATGACAATCATTTGAGGACCTGTCCAAATTAGAAACTGAATGAAACATACAATTAGTCGCGTCCCCCATTCATCAAGTAAAAATTGGTAATCATCCGCAATCCATCCAAATTGATGGGCAATCATTGTTATCGTTCCTGAAGGGTGCGCGAACATTGAAGCAAACAAAGAGGCAATAGAAGCTGCCGTAATAATGTGAGGCATATAATATACGGTCTTAAAAATTGATTTTCCCTTTATCTTTAAACGCTTATTGGAGAAAATCCAAGCAAATGATAGCGCTAGGGTAAATTGAGGAACAAAATTTATAATCCAGATTACAACGGTGTTTCCCAGCGAATACCAAAAATCACTATTTGTTGCTAGCCACTGATAGTTAGAAATGCCAACCATATTGAATGTTGAGTTAAGCCCTCTTAAATCAGTAAAACTCAAAAATATTGTATAAAGAATTGGGTAGAGTCCAAATATCAAGTAAGCTATAAAAAAGGGCGCAACAAAGTAATAGCCATAACGGCTGTAATTAATTCTTTTTTTACTACTTCTACCAGTTGTCATTTTCATTAGTTTATCTCGATATTGGGGTAAGTATTTCTTACGGTATTTTTAAATTGTGCCCAAGTCTTATCCAGTGTTTCGTAGCCACTATGACGAGTGGCATATGCAACAGCGCATTCTGAGAAAATTGCGCCGATTGATCCATCATATATGGAAACATTTTTCCCTGTAATTGACTCGGTTATTTCTTCAAATAATGGATAAGGATTTTGTCCCTGAAGAAAAGAGTTAGAAAAATCATTTTCAACTGCTTCTACAGTTAGTTTGTTCCCCGAGAAATCAGATTTATCCAATGCCCAGGCCTGAAGATAATCTTGATCGAAAGCCCGATAGTTCAAAAAGTCTTTTACAGCATTGGAAACGGTCGTTCCTTTAATCCCAGCAAACCATGTCCCTCCATCAAAATATGGAGCTGGTCCTTGAATAAATCCCCAATCGTTTTCTGAAGTTTGATCACCTAAAGTTGCATTGGCCTCAAGATGATAATGAAGACCCCATGCCGCTAAAAAATAGCCAAATACATCGTTGCCTGATATGTCGCTAAACCATCCGCCACCTGGATAGTATTCAACAGTTTCATTACTATACTTTTCGTCTTGCATCGTCCTAGTTAAATCTAAATAAGTGTTCCATTGTGGGTCTATTACTAGTTTTCCATCTTCCACCCAGCGTTGTTCACGTGTTCGATTAAACACTTTTTGGGCGGCATTAACATTAGAAACAATTTTCTTATCATTAGCTTTTAATTCAGCCGCTACATTTAAGAAATCATTCCAATTCGACAATTTTGTTTGAACGAAATCAGGAGAATCATCGCCCCATAATTGATCTGCAAAACTCCGTCGATAAAAGAATCCTCCCGGTGAAGCTTGATTGGATATAGCATATAGATTGCCATCATCTGCCGTGCCAACTTCATTTGTATATTCAAATAATTCTTGGTTGGCTCTTTCGGATAACCCTAGTTCGGTCAAATTAAGCAGTCTTCCACTTTCGACATATTTTCGAACGAAACTAATTTCCAGGGCAACCACATCAGGTAGGTTTTTACCAGTTCTAAGTGCCCCATCCAATTGCGTTTGATATGCATCTAATGGTTTAGTTACAATTGTTATCTTCTTTTCGGGGAAAGCCACTGAATAGTACTTTTCAATTGATTCTTTGGTTTCACTACTATATGTCCAAACAACCATAGCGCGGTTTTCATCTTCTCCCGATGAAAGATTTACATTTGTTCCGCCACATGATGCAAGAAGAAAAAGAAAGGCAAAATCAGTAAAAATCAAATTCTTAATTTTTTTCATATAAATGTTCCTTTGAGTAATTTTTCAACTATGTAACCGCTTCTTCAATAAAATGTTACGCTGACCACTTAAAGCAAGTCAAGTAATATTTATTAAATGATGAATTTTTTATTAACATTCATATTTTGTTGAATTTTAACTTGATTGTTTCTATCCTTTGTGTAAAATAATGGTATATGGCAAAATCAGTAACTTACACGCTGGAAAATGAAGAACAAATCGAGAAGATAGCTAGTGCTTTATCTTCCCCTTTAAGACGCCAAATAATTCGCCTTTCAACCGAATCGGGTTATTCTATTAAGGAACTAGCCGCGATTCTTAATCTTCCTTTATCTACTATTTCTACCCAAGTTAAAAAACTTAGTGAGGCCGGTTTAGTAACCGTTGCTAAGAATCCGGGAATTAAAGGTAACAATAAGGTGGTCTATCAGTTAATATCCAATGTGAACTTTAACTTGAGTATCTTTCAGAAGACAAAAGCAACGACGCGGTTAGTTGAGGTTCCCATCGGTTCATATTCGGCATTTGAAGTTGAGCCAACCTGTGGCTTGGTTAACTCGCAGGGACTTATTCTTGGCTATGATAACCCCCATGCATTCTATTCTCCTGATCGGTTTTCTGCTGAGTTAGTATATTTTTCACGAGGATTTATTGAATATACCATTCCTCTTGATGATGACAGTCGGGGGCGAGTAACAGCCATATCCTGCAGTTTGGAATTATGTTCCGAGGCGCCTATGTCCAATTCCGATTGGAAAAGTGATATAACTTTTTGGCTTAATCAAAAAGAAGTGGGAACCTATCATTCTCTAGGCGACTATGGTGATCGGATGGGAAAGAATACGCCTGTTTCATGGCCTTCCAACGCGTCACAATACGGAATGCTCGTGAAGATAACCATCAATGAGCATGGTTCCTATATCAACGGTTCGCTGGTTTCTAATCTAACCATTGATAATCTTCCCTTAACCGACAGCCTTCTTCATTTTCGGATTGGATTTAAAGACGATGCCAAATATGTCGGGGGCGTTAATATCTTCGGTAAAAATTTCGGTGATCATTCGCAAAATATTATCTTCCAAGTCACCTATGATGGATGTAAAGAATAACCTAGAGGTAATTTATGTTTTCTAAAGATTTTATTTGGGGAGCAGCAACATCAGCGGCTCAAATTGAAGGTGCAGAATACGAAGACGGAAAAACGTCATCCATTTGGGATATAGCTTCTAGAATGAATGATGGGCGCTTTTCTCGCTTTCAAAAAACTCCGCTATCGTCATGCGATCATTACCATCGTTTTATAGAAGATGTCGCCATTATGAAAAAAATAGGATTAAAAGCCTATCGTTTTTCCATAAGTTGGACGCGATTGATGAAAGAAAATATGAATACAATCAACCCCAAAGGTCTCCTTTTTTATAATCGTTTAATTGATGCCTTGCTTGATGCTGGCATTGAGCCATTTATTACTATTTTCCATTGGGATTATCCACAAAGTCTTCTTGATCAAGGTGGATGGCAAAATGATAAATCTGTGACTTGGTTTGCCGAATACGCTAAAACAGTTGTCGAGCTTTTCTCCGATAGAGTTAAAAAATTCATAACTATTAACGAGCCTGAGTGTTTTGTAAATCTCGGCTATTTAGATAAAAGGCACGCCCCTTACTACCAGTTGCCTGAAGATGCTGTCTTCAAAATTGCTCACAATGTTTTAAAAGCTAATGGTTTAGCGACGATTTTAATGCGGCAAGTTGCAAAACAAAAAATTGAAATTGGACAGGCTTTTGCTTTAACTGGAGCTATTCCATTTTCTGAAAATGATAAAGATATTAATGCGGCAAAACATTGCTTTTTTAATCATCCAGATAGTTCTTTTTGGGGTACTTGGTTTCTTGATACCATTATGAATGGGGAATATGACAAAAAGCGTCTGGCAAAAATTTCAATATCACCTGATGTTCTAGATAAAGATATGAGAATAATTCACCAGACACCAGATTTTATAGGTTTCAATATGTACTCGGGAACACTGACAAAGCACTTAGGCGAAAATGATTATCAACGCATGCCTGATCCAATTGATTCCGACTATACAATGATGGACATTCCTATTGCCCCTTCTTGCCTATATTGGGCGGCAAGATTTCTATATGAAAAATATCATCTTCCAATCTACATAATGGAAAATGGCGTCGCAATCACCGATAGTCCCGATGAGAATGGCGACATAGACGATCCAGCACGTATAAATTTCATTCGCGAACACTTGATACATTTAAGTCGTGCATTAAAAGAAAAAATCGATGTTCGCGGTTACTTCTACTGGTCACTTTTAGACAATTATGAATGGGCCCATGGCTATAGCAGAAGATTTGGGTTGGTCAGAGTTAACTTTGAAAATTATAAAAGGACTTTAAAAAAATCAGCTTACTGGTATGCTTCATTGATAAAAAGTAATGGCGAAATTTTAGAAAAGGAAAGGGTCGATAAAAATTATGGAAACTTATAAAACAAGTGTGCTTGTAGTAGGCGGAGGGCCTTCTGGTTTAGCGGCAGCTGTAAGTTGCTCAAGACTTGGAATAAAAACAACTTTAATTGAGCGCTTTGGTATTGTAGGAGGAAATCTTACTTTAGGACATGTTGCTCCTATTATGGGGGATGTTAGTCATGGAACAATCGTTGATGAAGTAATTAATTTGCTTAACCTAAAATGGGATGTCGCCCATGATATTGAAAAGACAAAAATTGCTCTTTCAAATTGGCTGGCTAAAGAAAAAGTGGATTTATTTCTTCAAACAGTTGCCATTGGAACAATTATGGAAGGAAATACGATTAAAGGGGTTATTGCAAACAATCCCTCTGGTAACTTTCAAATTGATGCAGACATTATTATTGATGCAACCGGCAATGGTTCAGTTGCCGCTTTTGCTGGAGCTGACTATGAAATCGGTCGTACAAAAGATGGACTTACGCAACCTACAACCATTATGTTTACCATAAGTAATATCAGTCCCCTGCAAAAAATTGAATGCCGGCACGAGGAAGATGACACCATTCTTCCTGAAGGAAGTTACCTTGGTCTTTGTCGAAAAGCATCACTTACTGGCGAATTGCCAAAGAATGTCAACATCGTTCGTTTGTATCGCTGCGAAAAGCCCGACGAAAGAGTTGTAAATGCCACACAAGCCAATGGAGTTAATGGTTTAGATGGTCAGCAATTAGCTAAAGCAGAAAATATTTTGCGCCAACAAGAAGAAATGATTTTTAATTTTTTGAAAAAGCATGTCCCGGGATTTGAAGATTCCCAAATCAAAAAAAGCGCTGATACCGTCGGAGTAAGGGAGACAAGGCGAATTATTGGAGAATACCAACTTACCGACATTGATTTAATGAATGGGCAAAGATTTAATGATGTTATGGTTCACAAGGCAAATTTCGCCATTGATATCCATAATCCATCTGGCCCTGGGCAATCTGAATCTGATGGATGTCCTCGCCACCCTAAACCATATGACATCCCCTATCGCTGCTTTGTCCCTAAAAAAATTGACAATCTATTTGTAACAGGACGCTGCATATCCGGAACTCACGAAGCTCACGCTAGTTATCGAGTAATGCGCATATGTATGGCTATGGGCCAGTCAATCGGTACTGCAGCCGGACTTTGTTTAAAGGAAAAACAAATTCCAAGGACTTTAGATTATAGAAAAGTTCAAGAAGCGTTAATGGCTGTTGGCGTTGATTTATTCAGCGAATAATAGATGAAATTAAAACCGGAGATTTAACTCCGGTTTTTGTGACTTTGATAATAGTAATTCCGCCATCAAATCATGATAAACTAATGCGATTAATAAATTTTTTTATGCATCGATCACTTTAGCATCCTTAATAAAACGCCTTACTGACTCAATCGCTGAAAGCGCAGACTCTTTACTGCTATAGGTTTCACCAACAACCAGCACTTGATTGATTGAAGAATAGAGTTTAAATTGGTACCGATTTTGCTTGTCGCGATTAACCCGAAAAATCCCTTTTTCCATGACGCTATTTTTAATCGCCTCAATTCCTTTAAGAATGGTGGCTTTACTGGCATAGATATCGGTAACAAACAACACTTCACCATTAGAGGCTTTTAAAGTGGCTTGATATTTTTTACCTTCAATAACTTTTATTTCTATCTTGCCATTACTATTTGTTTCAATTGGTTGCACTTCGACAATTTCTTCCCTGACTTCTGCACTAGGAATATCTTCCAATTGAATAATCTTATCGGTTAAAGCAAATTTCTCCGTAGAAGCTAAAGCCTTTTCTGCGCTGGTTTGCTTATCATAGAATTCACCGGCTAAAATAACCCGGGCTCCATTGGTGGTATATATTCTAAACTGAGCAAATCCATTTTTGTCTACAACTATAACACCTTTAACAAGGGCTATATTCTTTTTTAAAGTCGCAATTCCCGTTTCCGCGCCGTTTCGACTTGTGTAGCCACCGCTTACTAAAAGAATTTCCCCGTTAGAGGCTTTAAGCCGATACTTAAACAAGCCCGCTTCAGGAAATATTTCATACTTGCCACTATAACGATCATTCGCTTTATCATCTTTAGTCAAGGCTGGCTTCTTGGTTTTAATCGTTTCCACCTTTTGTCCATCTGTCTTCTTGCTTGCCGCTACTGAAACCGGTTTTTTCTTTTCGACCGCAACCGTTTCCTTCGGCTTAATTGTTTCAACGGCTGGCTCTTCCTTTTTCGTAGCCACAACCTTTTCTTCTTTTAAAGCATTGGTTTTTTCCGCTTCTGCCTGCTTTTGAGCTAAAGCTTTTTGTTTTTTCTTTTTACGCCAAAAAAAGCACATACAAAGTTCCTCCACTTAATATATTAATTATAACTTAATATTTTATAAAATTGTTAATAAATGCTTATTAAAATCGTATTTCCTTATTCTATTTATCTTGTCGATAAAAGCAACGAATATTTTAATAATTATCTTTTTATAATTACCGATTGCTCTTTGCTGGCTGTAGCAATTTTTAGAAGTAAAAGAATAAATTCACTTAAAAAATAGCAACTCCAAGTAATGGAATTGCTAGTATTCTATGCTTTATTTAATTATTAATATTGGTGCCGGCATCATATTTTTAGCAACAAACATTAAAAAACATTTTTTAGTCTTTTATTAGAGTCAAACTTCTGACTTTAACCTAGATAGCTATATTAAGAACAACCGGACAATGATCCGAGCCTTCAACTTCATCCAGAATAAGTGCATCGACGATTTTGTCTTTGATTTTTTCTGAAACAACAAAATAATCAATCCGCCAACCAATGCCCTTTTCTCGAGCATGAAAACGATAGGACCACCAGGAATAACGGATGGTTTCTGGGTATAAAAACCGAAAGGAATCAACAAATCCGCTTTTTAGAAGAAGCGAGAATTTTTCCCTTTCCTCATCGCTGAATCCTGGATTAAAATGATTGGACTTAGGATTTTTTAAATCAATCTCTTGATGGGCAACATTTAAATCACCGCAAAGAATAACCGGTTTAATCCTATCCAACTCAATTAAGTATTCACGAAGTTTGTCTTCAAAAGTCATCCGATATGGTAGGCGTCTTAATTCTTCCTGCGAATTGGGAGTATAGGAAGTCATAAGATAAAAGTCTTCAAATTCAGCAGTTATAATACGCCCTTCGTCATTATACTCACCATGTATTCCGTAAGTGACATTTAAGGGCTTTTTCTTTGTTATAATTGCCGTTCCTGAATATCCCTTTTTATCGGCCGAATTCATATATAAGTAGTAGCCAGGAAAATCTATTTCTAATTGCTCTGGTTGCATTTTCGTTTCTTGAATGCAAAATGCATCGGCCTTCTCTTGATTAAAAAATTCAATAAAACCTTTATTTATCGCCGCTCGTAGGCCATTAGTATTCCAAGAAATTAATTTCATAAAATAAAACCTCGTTTTTATTATAAACAATATCAACCAAAGGATAAACCTTTTAACTTTTTATAAAAATACGCTTGGTTTAAAAAACTAACTATTACTCGGCTATTTTTTATATATAAAGTAGTCTAAAAATCCACCTCTTGCCTAATTTATTAAATAACACTTTCTAAAGTACACTTAATAATTAATCATAAAATAAACTTGTTATCTCTATTGGATAAGGATTCCCATATGCTTCTCCCCAAGCAAATATTCTTCCTAAAGATGTCACTGCTATCGAAAAAGATAGTCCAGCAAAAACATCAATTATTGTTTCATCCGTATCAATCCAAAAGTCTGAAGTTATATCTATAAAAAATGGATAAGAAGGATCCCCTCCCCACTTTATTTGGCCTTGGCTGTTGTCTCCCCACCCAATCACATTACCTAAATCAGTTACCATTAGAAAATAACCTGGGCCAATAGATAAGTTTGTTATCTTCTCATCTATACCAAGATACGTATAGGATATTTGTTGCGGTCGTGGGTTTCCATACGTTTGATTATCGGGACTTTCTGGATCCTCATAAAGCACTCGATTTTGAGAAGTTAAGGCCAAAAATTTATCTCCCCAAATCGAGACCTTATCTATATTTTCTCCCATATTAAGGAAGAAACGATATTCCACGGAGGGACGACGGGCTGTATTATTATAGTCATCGTAATTTTCTCCCCAAACAAAAATTGAACCCATATCTGTTAAGGCCAAAGATTGATTGCCCCCGGAAAATATTTTTGTCACCTTTTCATCTTGATTATAAATAGCTAAATCTGAAGTGATATCGGTTGGAACTGGGTAACTATCTATTGCGAGGGGGCCAACTTGCCGGTAGTTATTTCTTCCCCAAGCAAATATTCTTCCAAATGAGGACAAAGCTAAGGAGTGTTCAAGCCCAGCAGAAATCATCACAATAAATTCGCCTTCGCTTAGTCCAAATTGAAACGTTATGTCTCCCGGATAAGTTCCATCATAGGAATATCCTAATTGGTCATAAACATTTGAGCCCCAAATAAACACTCTATTATATGATGTTAAGGCAATGGAATGCTCGCCTCCGACAGAAACCATCGTAACTACTTCATCTTCTTCATACCCGATTCTATCAGTTATATCAATCGGTATCGAACTATTCATACCAGAGCCATCTCCCAGTTGCCCATAGTTATTTTGTCCCCACGCAAAGACTTTTTTATTTGGTGTTAAGGCAATAGAATGTCCATATTTTGCATCCACGAAAAAAGCCGTTTCCTGAGCAAACTCCCAATCGCCAAAATTAATGGGGACTACTCCCGCTTCATCTGTTTCGCCAGCGCGGGCAAACGGGCCAAATTCTGCGTGTCCAACTGCTATATTTCCAAAAACGATAGTAAAAAAAGCCATTAGAATAGTTTTAGATTGTTTTTTCATAATGACCATTTGTTTAACATTAGGAAGTTTATTTTTCAACTATCATGTAATGCAACGAGGTTTTTTAGTAATTAAATAATTTATTTAACTCTTAATACATTTCTTTTAAAATAAAAAAAATGCCAATGCCTTAACTTTCTTTCTTTTTTTGATATGATTGAAGAGGAAATAAATCACTCATATTATTTTCATATTGAGGATCAAGCATGAAAAACTTTGCGGTAGTTGGAACTAATTTTATATCGGATGCCTTTATGAATGAAATAGTCCTTCATCCTGATTGCAAGGTTATCGGTGTATTGGCTAGTAGCCTAGAAAAAGCCCGACTTTTTGCTACCCGTTATCAAATAAAGAAAATCTACACTTCCATTGAAGAAATAGCTTTTGACCGGAATATAGATGCGGTTTATATTGCCACGCCAAATCAAAATCATTATCCGATGGCTAAAGTGTTAATTAATGCTCATAAGGCAGTTTTACTTGAAAAGCCCTTTACCATCACTTTAGAGGAAGCAAATGACCTCATTGGCTTAGCGGCGATGAATAACACCCTTATCATGGAGAATATGCGCGTCTATTATGACCCAGCTTTTTTGGTTATCCGTGAGCAGATAAAACGAATTGGAAGAATTAAAAGTTTTGCTTTGCGAATGGAAAAACAGTCCTCACGCTACAGTAAATATCTTCATCATGAATACATTTCAACCTTTGATCCTAAAAAAGGCAATGCCGCTATCTTAGATCTAGGAGTTTATTTAATCGCTGCCACGATGGAATTATTCTCTAATCCCATCAATATCACCGGCCAATCGTTTTTTCTTGAAAATGGAATGGAAAAAAATGGTTTTATGACAGTAAAATTTGAAGATTTTTTGGGTACCCTTTTTTACTCGAAAGTAGTAGATAATACTCAACCTTCCATCATTGAAGGAGAAAAAGGCAATATATATATTAGTGATATCGCTAATCCCACTAAAGTGAGCATTACTTGGAATGAAAAAAAAGACGAGGAAATAGTTTTCTATCGTCCGCAAGTTAATTATATGAACCACACGCTTCCAGTTTTTGTAAAGGCACTAGAAAATAGTGGCGATTTTTCGAGTTCGCTTGTGGAAAAGACATCTTTTTGCATGAGCGTTGTGGATTTTTTAATCAAGCACAATGGTATTAAATTCAATTAGTTAAATGTCTTAACCAGTACTAATCCTGTGCTTGGACATTTATTTTCTTCAATAAAGAAATTCTTTAAGTCAAATGCCAATTTAAAATTTTGTTTATGGTAAATATTAATTGCTTGGACCCAGTTTTCATTAACGATGAGAACCGCCTTCTCTAGTTGATGAAATTTATTTTTGATGTCGCTTAAAAAATAGTCGAAAAAATAGGTTCCCAACCCTCGGCCCCTAAATTTAGGATTTAGTTCGAATGAAGAAATGTATAGTACCGTTCCCTGCCGGTTAAAAACATCGGCGATCGAATGATTAATGGCTAAGTGATTATTATCTTTCGTTGGCAAACTCGACCAGATTTCCGAAGTCAAAAATCCAATTACTTGTTTTTGATATAAGAAAATATAGAAGCCATCTGCAAAATGAGTTATCCGTTCGCGATAAACGTCAATACTTTCCTGCGTCACCAAATTAAAAAACTGGCTTTCAATGTCCATAATTATTGGTAAATCGCTTAACTTTGCTTGCCTGACAAGATATTTTTCCATCATATTAAATTAAAGGGACATTGATCTTTTTTAAGATATTATCTTCATCATTAAGAACGCTACATCCTTCTTGATCGCGATATTCATGCCATAATTTAGCCAAACGGAAGACATTAACATAGTACTTTTGACAGGGTAACAATTCAATTTCTTGCACTCGCACATTATTTATTAAAAGAAAAAATTGATAAGCAAACAAATCATCAATCATCCAAATTTTTATTATCTTTCTTGATATTAACGAATAGATTACCTCAAAAAAGGTCATGTAGGCTGCAATCGCAGAAATATCATCTTCGGTAAATGGATTCTTCGTTTTGTCTGTTCGCTCGTACTTCTCCATTTTTAAAAACAAGTCGTATGTCAACTTATTTTCTGTGAACTGCTTGTTGAGATTAACGATAAACTCACCCTCATTAAGGCGCTTATTCTTGTTCATCTGAAGCCAGATAGCGCAGGCTCCAATAACGGCAGTAATGGTAGTGATCGCCTGGCCAATGAATTCATCGTGGAAAACCATAACCAATGTTCCTGAAGTAATGGAAGAAAGAATAATCAAACCAACAATAATCGGCGTGACAAAATCCTTGTGTGTGTTCATATATTTTTCCCTATTTTATTTATGATAGCACGAATAAGCTTTTACATGAATTGAACATTAGCCAGATTATTCGCCTTTCATATCAACGACGTCGTTTACCTTGTTATCAATGATATCAAGACATAGTTTTACTGAATCACCGATTCGCGCATCAATATCATCAGGTTTGACTCCTAAGAAATCCGCACCTTCTTCCTTGTTAATAAACAAATTGGTGGTTTGCATTTGGGTGAATTTTCTCATATTAAGCCCACCTTCAATATTGTGACGAGCGCGCATATGGTCAATTTGACTTCCCTTCATTCGAAATAGAAAATCGGGGATGGTGATAATCTTCCGCTTAGAGGAATACCCCATATATTTATGGAAGATGGTTAACATTTCTTTCCAAGTCATATTATAGTAACCAAAGGGATAAAGATGCCCACCATTATTCTTTTGTAAAGCTCCTGCTAGTCCTTCGGCAACCTGATGAACAGTCACCATCGTGGTTCCTCCTCGCGGATAAAAAGTTGCTTTTTTCATGGCTTTAATCATCTCTACAAGAAACGTCCACACTGGTTTTCTTCCGGGTTGAGTCCCAAAAATATAGGGTAATTCTAATATAGAGACAGCAAAATTGTCATCGGCAAAAGAAAGCGCCATTTCCTCTTGATCAATTCGCGAGCGAATGTAGGGGTGAAACTCGGTCAGTTTCCATTCTGGAAAGCGCCGAGCAAAATAAGCAAAATAGGAGCCACAAATAGCTACGTGTTTTACTCCTGCCTCTTTAGCTAGGCGAAGCGAGCGTTCTAAAGCATCTATATTATACTTTTTAAACATTTGATAGACTGGTGGCTTGCCTTCTACTCGTTCATCAATTCCCGCCGCAAAAACAAAGCCATCCATGCCAATGAATTGATTTCTTAATTCATCGTCACTCATTTCCATATAATTTCCATAAGTAATTTTCATAGCTTTTGGCAAGGCCACCCCATGTGGAAGCGGAGGCAGTGCCAACGAACTAACTTCATGTCCTTGCTCCAATAAAACGCGGGCCGTTTCTGAGCCCAATAAACCTGTACCACCGATGATAAACACTTTCATATTCCTTGCTCCTTTGCTTAATTGATAAGCTTAAAGAAATCTAGATGGCCTATTTCTTACTGTCAAAATGTTTTACAAAATCAATAAAATCAGCAAATTGAAGAGGCTTAGCGTAGTAGTAGCCTTGGACCATTTGACACTGTTTTCCGCGTAGAAATTCCACCTGTTCAAAGGTCTCAGCCCCTTCGGCAACAAGCTTAAGATTGAAAAGATGGGCCAAAGAAATAATCGCTTCCGCCACTTTTCCGTCATCGTCCTTTGGATAATCTTTAATAAAACTACGATCGATTTTTAATGTATCAATTGGCATATCACGAATATATCCAAGCGATGAGTATCCCGTGCCAAAATCATCCAAGGAAATTGTAACGCCTAATTCTCGGATTTTACTAAGATAAGCAATCATTTGCGCTCGGTCATCAATCAAGATGCTCTCTGTAATTTCTAACTCTAACTGTTTAGCATCAATATGCGACTTGCCGAGTACATCAATAAGCGTTTCATATAGACGATTTTGCACGTATTGAGAGGCGGTTGTATTAACCGAAAATTGTAGATGCCTCTTATTAAAAATACTATTGATAATAACTAGATCGCTTACCGCTTTACGGATGACAAAAGCGCCGATATCATTCATTAATCCTAAGCGCTCCGCTACTGGTATAAAACGCATTGGTGATACTAATCCTAAAGTCGGTGATCTCCAACGTAGCAACCCTTCAGCTCCCACGACTATGTTATTTTGAATGTCGACCTTGGGCTGATAAAAAAGTTCAAATTCATTGTTCTTGATGCCGTTAACTAACTGTTCTTTGATTTTTTCGTCTTCAGTTATTTTTTGCGATAACTCTGGACGATAGAAGATATAATCACGATTGCTATCTTCATTTATTTTCGTCGCCGCAATTTGGGCACTCGTCAATAAAGTGACAGCATTAGCTCCATCTTCCGGAAAGCGGCTGATGCCGCATTTAAAAGTAAAAAGAAGGCTTTCCTCATTACTAAAGTTAATCTCCCTTTCTTCTAGACGAATAATTTCCTCCACAAAAGCCGTAATAGCACTTATTTCACTCAAAGGTGAAATAATGACAAGCGCATCATCACTAATTTGCGCAAATGATTCTGAAGGCATATTCATTTGCGTGGCTAGATGCTCGATAAAACTGACAATCCCTCGATAGTACTTCTCCTGTGACTGCGTAATTTGAAGATAACTATAGTTGCTAACCCGTAAGAAAATAATTGAAAATGGTTTCTTATCATCAATGAGCGCATTCATCCGCTGAATCATCGCATTTTGATTAAGAAGATTAGTACTTGGTACATAATCTCTTAAAAAAGTTATTTGCTCTTCGGTTTTACGAACAATAGAAAGATCTTCATGGGTACTAACATAACTAAGCCCAATACCAAACAATCCTCGAATCGCATAAATACTAATACGTTTAGGATAAAGCGTTCCGTCTTTTCTGCGGTCCCACATCTCGCCCGTCCAAAATCCCTTGCTGTGGATATCATTCCACATGTTGTGATAAAAGGTGGAGTCGTGGCGGCCACTTGATAAAATACGTGGATTCTTTCTTTTTAATTCCTTAAATGTGTAGCCGGTTAAGTCTTCCATCGCTGGGTTTACATAAAAAATTCGTCGATGTCGATTGGTGGCAATCACCCCAATTTTTAACGACGAAACGGTAAACCGAGCTAATTTACGACGATGACTGACGTAGGAGATAATAACCGATAATGCCAATAAACCGAGTGCTAAAAATAAGATAACTACAAGTGTTATTAATTCAATGTCATTTAAAGATAAAACTGCGATAAATAGTTTAGTCCCGATAAATGATGTGAACCCCATAACTTGTACTTATTTGATAAAATATTTGAGGTGATTTTATGAAAAAGGACAAAAGGGTACGTGGAATCTATAAAAAAGTTCCAGACGACATCAAGATTAAGGTCTGTAAAGA